>Ga0268266_10000010_pt1 | contig 1030233 bp, 763 predicted proteins | sample KBSS13metaG_FD_190356 | JGI IMG/M metagenome (GOLD analysis project Ga0268266, IMG submission 190356) | Switchgrass rhizosphere microbial communities from Kellogg Biological Station, Michigan, USA - KBS S1-3 metaG (SPAdes) (version 2) | ecosystem: Host-associated > Plants > Roots >...
CACGCTCAAGGACTACGGCTCTCACGACGGGGTCATCCCCGATAGCGCTGCTTCTCCCATAGAACGGACGCTGCTCCGGGCCAGCAACCAGAGCGATGTCATAAAGCTGGCCAGGAACTATACGCCTTTGGGCGTTTATATCCTGCATGGCGACTCGGACAAGGTCGTGCCTGTGCGGTATGCCAGGCAGATGCATAAGGTCCTGGGAGAGTTCCATTCCGACATGAGCTATCATGAAGTGCCGGGTGCAGAACATTGGTATGGCAACCAGAGCGTGGACTGGCGGCCCCTGTTCGACTTTTTCAGATGGCATTACCGTGCACCTGACAGTCTTGTCTCGAATATTGACTTTACGACATCCAACCCGGGTATCTCCGCCACTTACCGCTGGGCGACCATCCAACAGCAGGAAAGACCCCTGTATTACAGCCGCATACGTTTGCATCGGGACCTACGCTCCGCGACCATCGCCGGCAGCACGGAGAATGTACAGACACTTGGCATTGCGCTGACTGGCTTTGGAGAGGGTATGCGTGTCAGCATCCGGCTGGATAGCCCGGACACGCTGTATTATACTACAAGATCGCCGATGGACACGGTATATCTTCATAAGTATGCAGATTCCTGGAAGGTCGGGTCCAGGCCGGGTGCAGGGGAAAAGAACCCACACCGTTCGGGTACCTTCAAAGAAGCATTCGATCATCATATGGTGCTGGTCTATGGCACGTCCGGGACTGCGCAGGAGCAGGCGTGGGGACAGAACAAGGCGCGCTTTGATGCAGAGACCTGGTACTACCGGGGCAATGGGGCCATGGACGTCATTGCGGACAGGGACTATTCGCCGGAACGCTATCCGGGCAGAAATGTCATTCTTTATGGCAATGCCTCCACCAATTCGGCATGGGAACTGTTGCTGAAAGGTAGCCCGATACAGGTGAAGCGCAATGAGCTAAGCTTCGGCGGACAGGTCTTCCGGGGCGATGACCTGGCGGCTTATTTCATCAGGCCGCTGCCGGACGGGGTTACATCTGTGGCTGTTATCACGGGTACGGGATTGAAAGGCATGGCGGCAGCCAATGCCAACCAATATTTTGCAGGGGGCAGCGGTTTTCCGGATTATATGATCTTTCGCCTCCAGATGCTGCAGACAGGTGCGGCAGGTATGTTGAAAGCAGGCTTTTTCGACAACGACTGGCAACTCAACGCTGATGAATAGATGTTCATCAGCAGGGAGCTACAGGATGGTGAAATGCCCCTGGTCATCGTACATTTGAAACCTTACAATATATAAGATGACCAGAATTTACCGGATCCTTTTCCTTTTTTGCCTGCCGATATTTTCATTTGCAGCTGAAACTCCTTTACGGCCGCTGGGACTCACCTGTGAATACAAAAGGGCACCGTTGGGGATCGACCGTGCGCAGCCACGGTTGGGCTGGGAATTATTATCATCGGATCATTCAGCCCGAAACCAGGTTCAGTCGGCTTACCAGGTCCTGGTGGCTTCAACCCCCGCATTGCTGGAAGAAGGGAAAGCAGATATATGGAACAGCGGTCGCGTGCAGGGGGATGCCAATACCAATATTTATTATAAAGGGAAGACCCTGGTGTCAGGCGCCATCTGTTATTGGAAAGTGCGGGTCTGGGATGGCAGGAATAATGTAAGCAGATGGAGTAAACGATCTTATTGGACGATGGGTCTGCTGTCTCCCGGTGACTGGAAGGCGGAATGGGTGACAGATGGCAAGACAGCTATCATTGAAGACAGTTTATTATTCCAGGACAACCCGGCGCCGCTGTTCCGTAAGAATTTCACGGCTGCAAAGGAGATTAAGAGCGCTATGTTGTATATCACAGGTCTGGGATATTACCAGGCCACTGTGAATGGTAATAAGATAGGCGACCATTTTTTGGATCCGGGATGGACGGATTACAGGAAGACGATACCTTACAATACGTTCGATGTGACCGGCATCGTTAAGAAGGGCAGCAACTGCCTTGGCGTGGAATTGGGAAATGGCTGGTATGATCCGCTGCCGCTGCGGATGTGGGGTTCATTGAATATACGCAAGTCCCTGCCCACTGGCTCACCGCGGTTTATCGCAAGACTGGAGATAGTGTACACTGATGGAAGCCGGGATGCGGAAGTGTCGGATGGGACATGGAAGGTGACGGATGGGCCTTTGCGCAGGAATAACAATTACATCGGGTCGACTTATGACGATCGCTTTGCTGTTCCCGGATGGGACCTGCCCGGATTTAACGATAACCAGTGGCGGAAAGTGGTGGTGACCACCGCGCCGGGCGGAGAGTTGGTTTCACAGCAACATCCGCCTGTTCGTGCGGGTGAGATCATACCACCAATGACCATACGGCAGATAGGGCCTGCAAAATACCTGGTCGACATGGGGCGGAATTTCGGCGGTATTGTGCGCCTGACGGCGTCAGGGAAGAAAGGCGCCAGGATCCGGCTGCGGTATGGAGAATTACTAAACCCGGACGGAACGCTGAATGTGATGACGAGTGTGGCGGGACAAATAAAACGTAAGGGCGCAGGAGGCCCCGGTGCACCGGATATTGCGTGGCAGCAGGACGACCTGATCCTGGGAGACAGGAAAGTCGTGTTCGAGCCGGCATTTACTTTTCATGGATTCAGGTATGTGGAGATCGATGGGTTTCCCGGGACGATGACAAAAGAAATGATCCGGGGCATACCCTTGTCTTCGGATGTAAGGCCCGTAGGAGCTTTCCACAGCAGCGACAGCTTATTCTCCCGTATACAAAATACATCCAAAAATACTTTTCTCAGCAACCTTTTCAGCGTACAGTCCGATTGTCCCCACCGGGAGAAACTCGGTTATGGAGGCGATATCGTAGCAACCAGCGAGGCCTTTATGGCCAACTTCGACATGCATGACTTTTATGCCAAGACGGTAAGGGATTTTGCTGACGAGGCTCAGCCGGATGGAGCGTTGCCCGAAACAGCGCCTTACGTGGGTATTTCTGACGGCGGCGTCACGCGTACTGCCGCCCCCATAGGATGGGGAACAGTCCTGCCTTTGCTGCTCCAACAGCTGTATCAATACTATGGTGATTCGGCATTGATTACAAAGTATTATCCAACTGCGAAGCACTGGGTTGATTTTCTCCACGCGCACGCTGAGGGTTTCATTATAAAAGAAGGCATCGGGGATCATGAATCGCTGGACCCAAAGCAAATAGAGGTGACGAGCACGGCCTTTCTTTACTATAATACCCATTTATTACAACAGCTGGCGGTGATACTGGGCCGTCATGAAGAAGCCGGTCATTACGGACAGCTGGCAAACCAGGTAAAGGACGCTTTTATTAAAAGATTCTATGATCCCGCTACTGGGTCAGTAGGTATCCATACCCAGGCGACGCAGGCGTTTGCGCTGTATTTTCATCTCCTGCCCGCAGACGGGGAAGAAAAAGCATTGAAAGTGCTGGTGGAGCAGATCCATGAAAAGAAAGATCATGTCAGCACTGGCATCTTTGGTACTAAGTACCTGCTGGAAGTACTTACGGAGCATGGCCTGACCGATCTGGCCTGTAAGATCGCGCTTCAAAAGGATTTTCCCGGTTGGGGAAATATGCTGGAAAAAGACGCTACGACTTTGTGGGAGCATTGGGAATACAGCGACAATATCTTCTCCCATAATCATCCCATGTTCGGGAGCATCAGCGGATGGTTCTTTAAATACCTGGCTGGGATCAGGCCGGCGGCGGATGCAGTAGGGTACAATAAGATCGTGCTGCAGCCGGCAGGGTTCGGTGAGCTGAGCTTTGCCGGAGCCGACTTTGTTTCTCCGAAAGGCCGGATCAGTGTACAATGGCGAAAGGAAAAAGATACGTTATATTATGAGGCCATCGTGCCTGAGAATACTTCGGCTACGATCCTTTTACCAGGTGAACCTGCGCAACAGGTGGGCTCGGGGTATTATCATTTCAAGGTAAAACGGCGGCAGGATTAAGCCGGATGGCGTATTTTTATACTATGATCGATGTATTCAAAGACGGCAGGCTGGTGCTTTCCAGCGGTGAGGACATCAGCATGATCTATCACCGGCAGGAGGAGGAAACGGAAAAAGCTCATCTGTTGCTGAAGGAACATATCTTATGCCTTGTGCTGCAGGGGCACAAGACGGTATGGCATCCCCACGGCAAGCTGCAAATACAGCCGGGAGAAGGGTTTTTTCTCGCCAAGGGCAACTATCTCCGGGCAGAGAGAAAGATGGATCCGCAGCTGGGTTTTCAGTCCCTCGTGGTGCGGCTGTCAGACACTTTTTTATTGTCCCTGGAAGATGCCTGCAGCGGCGGTGAAAAGACGGTGAGCCAGGTGTTCCATCTGCGGGAAGATGTCCTTGTAAAGGGACTGGTACACCAGCTGGTGCAATATTTCCAGATGCCGGAAGAGAAAAAGCGTGTGGAGTCACTCCTGCTTTTAAAGATGCGAGAGCTATTATTACTGCTGTTATCTGCCCGCGCCAATAAAGGCTTCGATGCAGTCATTAAAGGCCTGCCCTCGCACAGAGCGCCTTCGCTGGTCGCATTGATGGAAGCTCATTACAGGGAAACGCTGACACTGGAGCAATGGGCCTTCCTGGCGGGACTGAGCTTATCTTCCTTTAAGAGAAAGTTCGAAGGAACTTTCCACATGCCACCTCGTCGCTGGATCCAGCAGCGCAGGCTGGAAGAAGCCTATTATTTACTGGGTAGCCGGCGTATGAACGTCACGGAGGTCTGTTTTTCCGTTGGCTTCGAGAACCTGGCACATTTTGTTCATGCCTTCAAAGAAAAATATCATATCACGCCCAAGCAACGGCAGGTGGCAGAGTCGACGGCCATTTGATCTGCCGGCGATAGTTTTTGGACTGCCCACCAAATTGACAATAGCATGCTGCATATAGCTTTGTAAAAAAAATATATGAAGAAAGCATGGATCATTACACTGGCTATGATCATTTCCATCGCGCAGGCACAACCGCCTGTGCAGGTGACCGCGGGGTTCCATCATCCGGAGAGTGTATATCAGTCAGGTAAGAATTTATACGTAGCAGATATCGGCGAAGCGATGAGCCCTGTCGCAAAAGACGGGGATGGATCCATCGGCAGGGTAGACCTGTCAACCGGACAGTTGGCGGATGCACATTTCCTGCCGGTGGATGGAAAATTAAATGCCCCGAAAGGAATGGCCATGAACGGAGATACGCTGTATGTGGCAGATGTCGACAGGATCGTGGGCTTTGATGTCGTGTCCAGGCGACAAGTGGCGGAGATTGCGATCAACGGCACCGGATTCTTAAATGACCTGGTCTTAGGGGACGGCATATTGTATGCTTCGGCGACTGACAATGGTAAGATTTATGCCATCGATCTGAAGACTTTGAGGTATGCGGCGCTCCCAGTAGACAGTATTGCAGGCGCCAATGGGCTGTATTACACCGGTCATAAACTTTATTGTGTGTCCATCGGCAACTGGAGTCATCCGGATGGAACGGTGTATGTCATCGATGTCCCTAAGAACACGATGGAAAAGCTGGGGGATTACAAGGGCCTGCTGGATGGGGTAATCATCCTGGGCAATACATTGTATTTCTCCGACTGGGGCAAGGACCAGAAGGGAGTGCTGTTAGCAATGGACTTGTCCACAAAAGTGGTACGGGCGTTGCCCGGAACGATCTCCGGACCGGCGGATTTCACCATCAGTAAGGATCGCAGATATTTTATTATCCCGGAGATGCTGCAGGGAAAAATCCTATACAGGCCACTACCCTAAGATCTTCGAGATAAGATCCGAATGGAGGCTGATCTTTAAGAATGCAGCCATGCCGAAGATGATGCCAAGCAGGCTCATGCCACCGGCAAAATACAGCAGCCATTTCCTTTGGGTGAGGGCGCTGATGCCGAACATGGCGATGGAGATGGTCAGCAGGGCCTCCGTCATATCAAACTGGTCGTCGAAGAGATTGATGTCGTCGTAGTCTTTCTGGTACCCTTCCGCCTGTGCCTTTATCTCATTTTTTTCTTTTTCGTATTTGGCGATCTGCGTCTCATATTTTTTGATAAGGGTGTCGTTGCCGGGGGCCTTTTGAGCTTTTAGGATCTCGAGGGTATTTTCAGCAAGGGCCTGCTTGGTGCTTTTGGCCTGAAAATAGGACCATGCGTCGATGGAATGGGCTTGTGCCTGGTCCATGGCCTGGACGATATTGCCGTCCTTAACATTGCAAATAGCCATGAATGTGGCGGTTATAGCTACGAAGAGGGCGACGAGGGCATTGATCTTGCTTTTTCCTGCGTCTTCAAGTGGTTCCTGGATGGCTTCTGTAATATCTGTCATATGGTTGTTTTATAATACTAATTGGTTATACAGCCGTTGCATGGCGGCAGCCGGATCGCCGCAGAACCCGGGGTGCACTTTGGACGTTTGCAGCACCGTGCTGCGGGTGGCAGTAAGCCATCGGAAGCGGGAGGCTGTGTCCAGCGTTCCAATGGGCCCTCCTTCGGGGGTGCCCTGCGCGACGTGGCGGAAGGCTTCCAGGTGCTGTTGTAATTGCGGGATATCTATATTCGGAAAAAGCGCTTTGAGCTTAGCTTCGTCCAGGGTAAAGATGGTTTGCAGGAACTTTTGTTTTGAGCAATAGAGGATGATCCCGATATTCAGGAACTCTTCGCGCTCTACCCGGGGTACCACACGAACAACAGCATATTCAAACAGGTCATTTCCGGGCATGTTGCGCTTCTTTTAAAAAGATATGGGAATGGGCAAGACGGGTTTGCAGGAACTGGATATAAACTTGCCGGATGTCGTGGGCAGAAATGTCCAGGGACCATTTAGCCAGCCATTCATCGGGGATCAGCCCGACAATTTCGGTGATCTTTTCCTGGGTGAGACGGGTGCGGAATTCGGCGTCGACCTCTTCCAGGCGGCTGGCGAAAGGCAGCAGCACATGGTCTTTCACCTGTATGAAAGGGCGGAGGGCCTGCTCTTCCCAATTATCCCAGGAATGATGAAAATACAGTGCTGCGCCATGATCGATGAGCCAAAGCTCTTTATGGAACATCAGCATATTGGTGTTGCGGGCCGTGCGGTCTACATTGGTCAGCAGGCAATCCAGCCAGACGATGCGGGAGGCCAGCAGGGGATCGATGCTATTGGCTACGGGGTCAAAAGTGATGGAGCCGGAGAGGTAATGCAAACCCAGGTTGAGGCCCACGCTGGCTTTGAGAAGGTCCTGGATCTCCTCGTCGGGCTCAGTCCTGCCAAAGGCGGTGTCCAGCTGGGCGAAGACGATCTCCGGTACTTTTAAGCCAAGGGCCCGTGCCACCTCGCCGCCGATGAGCTCGGCGATCAATGATCTTATGCCTTGTCCCGCGCCCCGGAATTTGAGCACATAGAGAAACCCGTCGTCCGCCTCGGCGATGGCCGGCAGAGAGCCTCCTTCCCGAAGGGGAGTGACATAGCGGGTCACATTGACGGTGCGGAGCTGTGTGGAAAGCGTTACCATGGCCGGGCAAAGATATTCGGAACGGGTGAAAATGCAGCAAATTTAGCGGTAACTTTGCCGCCCTATGGATTTTTTACATGTATCATTAAGGGGTGTGCGGTTTGTCCAGGCCAAAGGAAGAAAGCTGGCTGTGGCGGGGGAGACGGGATCGGGGAAGACCACCTTGCTGAAGACCATTGCGGGTCTGGCACAGCCGGATAAGGGCGCCGTACAGTTCGAAGGGCAGCGGGTACTGGGACCCGCTGAAAAGCTGATACCCGGGCATCCGGGCATTGCCTACCTTTCCCAGCAGTTTGAATTACCGCAGCACCTGAGGGTCGAACAGGTGTTGGAATATGCCAACGAGCTTCCTGTGGAAGATGCAAAAGTGTTATTCAGGCTATGCAGGATCGATCATTTGATGAAGCGTAAGACCCATCAGCTGTCGGGAGGGGAAAGACAGCGGATCGCGCTGGCCAAATTACTCATCGGATCGCCCCGGCTGCTGCTGCTGGATGAGCCTTTCAGCAACCTGGATATGATCCATAAGGAGATCCTGAAATCCGTGATACGGGACATCGGGCACAGGCTGGATATCACGTGTATCCTGGTGTCGCATGATCCACTCGATACGTTGTCATGGGCGGATGAGATATTGATCATGAGGGATGGGCGCGTTATTCAGCAGGGAGCGCCGCAGGACGTATATCTGCGTCCCGAAAATGAATATGTGGCTGGATTGTTGGGTAAATACAACCTGCTGGTGGCGGGCAACGGCAAGCAATTGTTTGTCCGGCCGGAACATTTCAAGGTGGGGAAAAAAGCATTCCCGGGTGCGTTGCGGGGAGTGATAAGGTCCATTACCTTCTGGGGCAGCTTTTATGAGATCGAGATCCTGCAGGAGGCTGGATCCGTGCTCATCGCGCGGGTGGTGGAAAACGACCTGGCTGCGGGTGATGCTGTATTTATACTTCCACCATGGGATGGAGTGTGGTATCTGCCCGTCCCGGATCAGGAGGAGTGACCCACGCGCGGACCCTTGCAAAATTGAGAAATGCGGCGGTATTCAGGATCATCATGATCACACCGAACATATACAGGCCCATGAACAGCCCGATGAAGAAATGAAGGGCCAGCACATTGAACAGCCAAAATCTCCTGGTCATCTTTGGCCAGATGAAGATGGGATATAATGTTTCGATCATCAGCACCCACCAATTGACAGTTTTTAATACCAGGGGGAATTTCGAAAGCCATAGCAGGTTGAAATTCCCATAATTGGAATTGCCCAGCGTATACCATACGGCTTCTCCCACCCGCCAGTCCACTCCCTGGATCTTGGCGATGCCCGAATTAAGATAGACGATGCAGAGATGGAGCTGGAGGGCCCGCCATATGAAGTTAGAAAAGGCCGTTGCTTTGTCCGACGCCCTGCCGGGCACGAATAATAAGTAGAACAAAGAAATATGCGTGAACGTTTCTACTCCGTATCCGAAGATCATAGATGTATTGCAAAGCGTGAGGTGGAGGATAAAAGCCGCTGCGACGGCCAGCCTGCGGCGCCAGCCCACAAGCATTGCTATGGCTGACAGGAGATACAGGATGGAGATCAGCATCAGGGTTTGGTTGGCAGTGATATGCATGGGCTTCAACCAGTCAGCGACGGTGATCACGGAGGGGAGGAAGCTGATACTGAAAAGATCTTTGGAAATGAACCATTCTATATATCCTTCCTCGCCATAGATATCGAACCAGCTGTGGTAAAGAAAGAAGAATTGCAATAATATGAATAAGGCAGTGGCGATCCGCAGGAAAGAAAAGTTAAGGGAACAGGCAGGCGAGAAGAAAAATGTTCCTGTGGCGTGCTTGATTTTCCGGATCATGGCAGATTAGTTTGCATGAAAAGTAAGGTCGGCGATCAGCTCCTGCGGATTTCTTCCCCTGGCACTGAACTCCCGCATTTTCGGAAGCTTGGATGCGAAGACCCTGATATTGATATTGATGGCATCAGGGTGCTGATCCAGTATACGGGCTGCCCAGCTTTTGATCACGATGTCGGTGAGCTCATTGGGCATTTGCTGAATACCCAAAAGGCAGGAATGGAACCTCTTCTCCACTTCTTTGTTTGGTAAAGTGAACGATGCGTCCGCCCAATGACCTGCAGTATCCTGGTACTTCATTTTGACGAAGTAGTCCGGAGATATGTTAGGGGAGAAGAAGCTGTAATCGGCCTGCATGACGGAGAATTGTGTGTAGGCTTCCGATGCCAGCAATATTTTCTTATGCTCTTTCAGCAAGGGACTGAGCATGGGAGTTTCCCTGAATGCCTTCACCCCGATCAGGGTAAAGTGCAGCACCATCACGCAAAGGCATATTATTTTCGTGGTCCTGGTCATGTTGATAGATTTAGCCCCAACAGACCCCGGTCCGTTGGGGCTGGTGTTTTAACGCTCAGCTGCAAAGCTTTCCAGCTGCCGGTTGAACGCTGCAAGCTTTTCGGGATAAGCCTGGTCAAATTTCGATGTGAGGACGGTCTTTACGTAGTTGCTGATGGTGGTGACCACCTCGTTAATGGAATTGTCGGAGCCGGGCTTATGGAATGCTCCAACTGTGGTAAGGCTTCTGAAGCTGGCTGACCCGGCTTTGTCTACTTGTTTGCCATTGACGGTATAGATGAGCGAATAGGTGGAAGGATCGGCGCCGCTGAGGGTTTCCTTGAGCTTTTGGAAATCATCCTTGCTGATGTTGGCTTCCCGGAAATCCAATTTCATGGCATTGGCGCGTCCCGTGATGGCGGATTGCTCCAGCAGACTGTTGATGGCCGTTACTTTTTCCGGATACGCCTCATTGAATTTGGAGGTGAGTATTGTCTTTACCCAGTTGCTGATGGTGGTGACGACCTCATTGATGGAGCTAAGGCTGCCGGGACTGTGGTAAATAGCCACGGTCGAGAGCCTGCTGAAGCTCGCGGAGCCCATTTTTTCAACAACCCTGCCATTCACGATGTACTGGACAGCGTAGGTAGAAGGGTCGGCGCCCTTCAGGACGCCTTTCAATTTGGCAAAGTCCTCTTTGGTGAATTTGGCATCCTTGACGTCGAATGTCTTTCTTTGGGCGAAAACACCTGTTGAAACCACGGTAAGGCACAACGCAAGCATAAGACAATGGTTCTTTTTCATAAAAACACAAGTTTTTAGTTAACACAATACGTACATTATATTGCGCAGGCTGTCTTTGCCGGTACTAAGGTCTGAACAGTAAAATGAAGTGAATCGTCACGTAAAACACACTGGGACAGGCGTCGATATAAGGGGAATGAGAGGCTAAGGTAGCATTATTTTTTTTGCCAATCAATACCTTTTAGTGGTATATTTATTCTTAGATTGGATATTATGAAAGCAACCTCCCTTAAAAAAGTCAACTGCGCCAATATCACGATCTTCGGCGCCAAAGGTGACCTGACGCATCGCAAGCTTATACCCGCATTGTATAATTTATTTATCGAGAACCACCTGCCGGCGCAATTCGCTATCTATTGCGTAGATGCCATCGGGATAGATGAAGCAGTATTCAAGAACGATCTGCTGGCGGGTGTCAATTCCTTTAGTCGTAATGGAGCGGCCGACAAAAGCAGGTGGGACAGTTTTGCCGCGCGTATATTTTATATACAAGGCGATTTTTTAAAAGAGGAGACCTATACAGGGCTGAAGGCGATGATGGAGAGCTTTGATAAGCTGCATTCGATAAGGGCAACACGGATGTTTTATTTTGCCACGGCGCCCCGTTTTATCGAGATCATTGCGGATGGGCTGAGCAAACATAAGCTGGCGGGTAAGCAGCTGCTGGACCGGATCATCGTGGAGAAGCCATTTGGTACGGACCTGGATACAGCCCGAAAGCTCAATAAGTTCCTGGTCAAGCGGTTTGCGGAAAAGCAGATCTACCGGATAGATCATTATTTAGGTAAGGAGACGGTGCAGAATATCATGGCTTTCCGCTTCGCCAATTATGTATTTGAGCCATTGTGGAACCGGCAGTACATCGATCATATACAGATCAGCCTTGCGGAGCAGGTAGGCGTAGGCAAACGTGGGGGCTATTATGACAGCAGCGGCGCCTTGCGGGATATGATCCAGAACCACCTGCTGCAATTGGTGTGTATCATTGCCATGGAATGTCCCAGGGAATATGAGGCAGAGCACATCCGGGATGCCAAAACAAAGGTCATGAAGAGCGTAAAGATGTATTCCCCGGACCAGATCTTTAAGAATGTCATTCGCGGGCAATATACGGCTGGCGAGATCGATGGCCTTCCCCGTCCGGGCTACCGGGAAGAGGAACAAGTAGCTTCCGGCAGCAATACCGAGACGTTCGCAGCTGCGAGGCTCTTCATCGACAACGAAAGGTGGAAGGGAGTACCTTTCTTTCTGCGCACCGGTAAATCAATGCCAAAACAATCTTCCGTCATCGTCATACAGTTCAAGGATTCTCCCCATAAGATCTTCAGGGACGACGTTGTGCCCAACCGGCTCATCATCAGCATACAGCCGGAGCTGGAGATCAGCCTGCTTTTCGAGAGCAAGGTGCCCGGACTGGAAATGAAGCTGTTCCCGGTGGAAATGGATTTCATGTACCAGGATGCTTATACGGCCAACTTACCGGAAGCCTATGAAGCATTGTTGCTGGATGTGCTGGAAGGCGATGCGACGCTCTTTATGCGGGCCGACCAGGTAGAAGCTGCCTGGAAGGTTGTGATGCCTATATTGGACGCGTGGAAGAAATATCCATCCAAACAGCTGCATGCATACAAGTCGGGGAGCTGGGGCCCGGCGGCGGCGGATGCACTGCTGAAACCCCATGCCAAAGAATGGTTCAGGCTGCCGGAAAGAAATGTACATGCGTAGACATGCCATCATATTACTGTTTTTTTTAGCTGGAATTACGATCGTCAGGGCACAGGCGCCTTTTAAGGTCATCGCATTTTATACGGCTCGGAATGATAAAGCGCATATCAGCTTTGTGCATGAGGCGAACCGTTGGTTCCCGGAGATGGCGAAGAAATATGGGTTTGTTTATGATTCCACGAATGAATGGAGCAAAATGAACGACGACTTCCTGGCCCGTTACCAGGTGGTGATTTTCCTCGATACCCGGCCGGACGATCCGCTGCAAAGGGCGGCGTTCGAACGGTACATGAAGAAAGGAGGAGGATGGATGGGGTTCCATTTTGCCGCTTTTGCTCTCACTCCTTCCGACTTTCCACAGAACTGGGATTGGTATCATAATGAATTTCTCGGTTCCGGCAGCTATGTCAGCAATACCTGGCATCCTACTGCGGCCGTGCTCAGGGTGGAGGATACGGCTCATCCCGCAGTGAGGCATTTGCCCCTGACATTCTCTTCGGCGCCCAATGAATGGTATCGCTGGCAGAACGATCTGCGCACCAATCAGGACATCCGGATCCTTTTATCCATCGACTCTGCCAGCTTTCCACTGGGCACCGGTCCAAAACCACATGAGATCTGGCATAGCGGATATTATCCTGTGGTATGGACCAATAAGAAATACCGGATGATCTATTTCAACATGGGGCATAACGACATCGATTACGACAACAAGACGGATAAAGAGCTGTCTTTTACCTTGAAGAACGAGATGGAGGAAAAGCTGATCATGGATGCCCTGCTGTGGTTGGGCCGTCGCTGATCTCCTTCAATTCGGCGATCAGGGCAAGCAGCTGTTGCGTGTCGTAGTCCTTGCCGACATGGATCTTCAACAAAAATTCTCCTTCATTTTCTCCGGGGGCCACGCTTATTTCGAAAGATGCTATCTCATATCTCTTTAAAACGGATTGTATCCGGCCAATGTCTGTAAGCCCGGAGATATTGACCGGGATCGTCTGCCTGTTACGGTGCCCCTGCATCCGGCGCTCAAGTGGTTTGATAGCTGCCAGGATCAGTAAGACGATGGCGGTAGAGGCCGTTGCCGCGAGATAAAGTCCAGCCCCTACTGCCAATCCTATTGCCGCCACCGTCCATAGCCCGGCGGCGGTGGTCAAACCCCGGATAATGCGGGGCCTTAAAAAGATAATAGTACCTGCACCCAGGAACCCTATCCCACTGATAACCTGCGCCGCGATACGGGAAGGATCAAGCACGACGGCTGGCCTTCCCAGGACATCCTCGAACCCAAATGCGGACACCAGCATCACGAGGGTCGATCCCAGGCATACGAGCATATGAGTCCGCAGGCCAGCGGGTCCATCTTTCCGCTGGCGCTCCAGGCCGATGACGCTGCCCAGGACAGCCGCTATCGAAAGCCGGGCAATCGTCTCCCAGGGTGTCAATTGAAATGCGCTCATTTTTTTACTTCTTCTATCACCTGCCCCACACAACCATTCGGCATCTGTATATGCAAAATCGCTGCCACTGTCGGTGCAATGTCCGTCATATGGACAGTGCGGTTCAAAGCGCCATGGCGGATGCCCCATCCCATGAATATTAAAGGAATATGAGTGTCCTGCGGATTCCAGGTGCCATGGGTAGTCCCCTTCCTGGAGCCATCGAACCAACCGGGCTCGTTCACAAAGGCGACGTCTCCGCAGCGGCGATGATTATAGCCATTGATGAGCATGGTCTTTAAAGGCTCGGGCACGGTGGAGGCAGCAACAGCGTCTGCATCCACGGCATATTGGACACCGGGCTGGCGAAGAAGGAAGTCGATGGCGACTTTTTTAAGCTGGTCCATATCCAGGTGCGCATTGCGGATCTTTTCATGGTTGAAGTTAAGGTAGTAGTTCGAGCCGGAGATGATGAGGCCTTTGACACCAAAACGATTGGAGAGCGTATCATTCAACACTGATATAAAGCTCCTGCTCTCCAGCAGGTCGCCAGGGACCCCATGCTCTTTCATGAAGTCGACGGAATGCGAGGCGCCATGGTCAGCAGTAAGGAAAACAGTATAATTGCCCTTTCCTACTTTACTGTCCAGGTAAGTGAAGAACGCCGAAAGATCCTTGTCCAGGCGCAGGTAAACATCTTCTACCTCTATAGCGTTAGGGCCATATTTGTGGCCTACATAATCGGTGGATGCACAATTGATGGTGAGGAAATCGGTGCTTTCGCCCTGTCCCAGCGAGTAGCCGTCAACGGCTGCCCGGGCAAATGCAAGCGTCAACGTATTGCCGAACGGGGAGCTACGGATATTGTCATGGTCCAGCTTGTAAAATTTTGCTATATCATGAGGGAAGACGGGGGCGGCTTCACCGGGAAAAGTGCCTTCCCAGGGCTGATTGTCGGAGGTGCTTTCCGTGTAGGTATTCAAAGGGTATAGCGTGTTCCATCCATTGGCCACCAGCTTTTCCGGTAAGTTCTGCGCATTGAATTGCTTTACCCATTCCGGCAGGTCTTTCATATACCAGGTGCTGGTGCTGAAAACACCGTTGTGATCGTCAAACCAAAAAGCACCGGTGGGCATATGCCCTGCGGGCAGGATGGAGGCACGGTCTTTCAGGCTTATACCTACTACTTTGGACCTGAAATTAGTGGCCAGGCGTAATTCATCGGTGACGGTGGACGCCAGCAGGTTGTGAGGGGACATGTTGCCCGCGGGAGAGGTGCCGCCTACTGGCTGGACCGTACTGTCGGCTGTGCAATACTGCGATCTTCCGGACGCCTGGTCTATCCAGTCGTTGCCTGTTATGCCGTGAATGGCCGGGACAGAGCCGGTGAATATCGTGCTATGGCCCACGGCCGTGTAGGAGGGAAGATGGCTTATGAAAGTGTTCTCGCAGGAGAAGCCTTCGTTCAGCAATCTTTTAAAACCGCCGGTGGAATATCTTGCCGAATACCGGTATAAATAGTCCCAGCGCATCTGGTCGACTACAATTCCTACTACTAATTTTGGACGAAGCACTGCCTGCCCGGAAGCCTGGATGAAAAGAATAGATAAAAATATGCCTGCAATGGCACAACGCCTGTTAAGCATGAGTTGAATTTTAAATACGAAAATGATAGAGAGAAAGAGGAATGATCAGACCAGGGCAGGCGGTCCGCGTAAAGTGTAGGAGAGGAGCGTGGTTTCTATGGTATGGTCATGAGGCCTGTAATAGACTGGCGCAGGCGGGGACAGTATGATATAAGGTGAGCTTACGGTCAACAGGGGAAGCAGCATTTTCCCTGCATCTTCATAGTAGGTCTTGTGGAGACGGTGTGCGTCTTTCAGCGCATTGGTGATACCCCGCTCTTTTTTATTGACCAGCAGGTGGATATAGTTCACCTGCGTAAAGGGCAGCTCGATGGTAAAGCAGGCAGCCAGAACTGCCATGAGACCAATCAATATGAACTTCATTTTGTGCATTACCGGGCGCTAAGGTAATGAATTTGAGAGCATTTTTATTACCAGACCGATCTGGCCAAGATGATACATGTCATGGTGGATCAGACCTTCGGAATAATATAGATAGCTGTGGTGCTCTTTCTTATCCACCTGTTCCAGGTAGTCATCATGCTGCTGGTCCAGGAATGTGATGATGTCCTGCTGGCTTTTATAGAATTTTTCTTTTAATATTTCCCATCCTTCCCGCCGGAGGGTGTCATTGTCCTTCCAGTTGGCCGGGCTGTCCATGGTGATGGTCCTCGCGCCGCCTTTCAGGATGGAAAGGACGGAAATACGCCATTCCAGCAGGTGGGATACCAGCTCTGCCACGCTGTGCACGGAGGAGAGGGGGCGGGTAAACGCCTGCGCTTCGCTGAGGCCGGACAGTTTTTTCACAAAGGTTTCGTCTACCCAGGGTTCACCGTCGATGATCTCGGAAAGCTGGCGGGTAACATTGTGGATGATGTTATTCATATGGAAATTTACAAAATTTTTACTGCTTATCTTCGCAGGATATGAACGATCTCAAGCAACAAGCCGCCCTGGCGGCTATTAAACTCATCAGGGAGAAGAGTACGGTTGGTTTTGGAGCGGGCAGCACCATCGCCCACCTGGTGGAAGGTATCAAAGAACAGCCGGACCTGGCCGGATCGATCACTGCGGTGACATCTTCTTTTAATACGAAGCTGCTCTTACAGCAATCTGGTTTTGTCGTAAAAGAAATGGAGGACCTGGAGGAGATAGACCTGTATTTCGACGGGTGCGACCAGTTCGACAGCCGGCTGAATGCGCTCAAAAGCGGAGGGGGCATTCACACAAGGGAAAAGATACTTGCGTCCATGGCCCGTGAGTTCATCCTCATAGGGGACGAGTCGAAGTACGTGGAGCAGCTGGACGGGAAATATCCATTGGTAGTGGAGGTGATCCCTGACGCGCTGGCCTTTGTCATGAGCCGCCTGCAGCAGTTGCTGCATCCGTCAGAGTGCCGGATCAGGCTCAGCGACAGGAAAGATGGAGCCGTCATCACGGAGAATGGCAACTATCTCCTGGATTGCAGATGGCCGGTGTTCCCTGACCCGGCGCTGGTGAATGAAAAAGTGATCAGGATACCCGGCGTGCTGGAGCATTCTCTATTTTTTAATATTGCCCGCCTGGGGATCGTTGCAGGGGCGGGAGGGATCAAAATTGTAAGGTGATATGCATTCAGAAAAGGTAGTATTACTGCTGGGAGCCAATTCGGATGTCGCGAAGGCGGCCATTCAGCAATATGTAGAAAAGGGTATGCGTGTCATTGCCGCGTCGCGGAATACAGAGGAGCTGCAGAGTTTTGTCAGCCGGAGCGTATCCGACCCGGGAAAAGTGGCCGTCATTTATTTTGACGCAGTGGCTTTTGACGATCATCGCCGGTTTTATGACAGCCTTCCGGTGAAGCCGCATATCGTCGTCTACGCCGCAGGATTTCTCCGGGATAATGTGAAGGCGATGCGGGACTGGGCGGGCGCCTACCAGATGATGAATGTACATTATGCGGGAGCCGTCTCTATCCTGAATATTATTGTGACGGATGAGAACAACCCACGTTTGGAAAGGATCATCGGACTTTCCTCATTATCGGGGGTACGGGGGAGGAAAAGTAATTTCATCTATGGCAGTACGAAGTCCGCTTTTACACAGTACCTGGCAGGGCTGCGTCAATTCCTGTTTCAACGGGGAGTGAAGGTGAACGTGATCGTGGCGGGCTATATCCGGAGCAAGATGACGGCAGGACTGGGTCTGCCGGAGTCGCTGATGCTGGAGCCCTCCTATATTGCCAGGGCCGTGGTAGAGGCGGGGGGACGCTTTACGATCGTGCCCGGCTTCAAATGGAAGATGATCTATTGGATCCTCCGGCTGTCGCCGGAGCAGCTGGTGGCCAGGCTGCCATAGGGACGTTGTTATTCGTCTTTCAGGTACTTAAAAACATTCTTTCTATACGTTTCGAGGTCTTCCAGGTTGGTGAACTCTTCGAATTTATAATGCTGGCCTGAAGACTGTACTCTTTCCAGCACCACTTTCCCGCCACCTACCAGCACGGTGCGGGCCCTGCGAAACACCTGTCCGAGACTGGCGGTGTCATTGAGGGTCTGCCACTCTTCGATATTATTGACGGAAATAACGAGGTCTTCCATGAAGCAAATTTACGCATAGTTGCTGAGATCGGGCGAGATGGGCGGCAGGGCTTTTTCGATAGCCGCGCGATCTTTTTCGAATTGTGGCGGCAGTTGCAGGGCCTGCCCCAGCTGGTCCTGCGATTCGTCCACCTGGAAACCCGGGCCACTGGTGGCGATCTCAAAGAGGACGCCTCCCGGCTCTCTGAAATAGATGGAGGTGAAGTAATTCCTGTCCAGGATGGGAGTGGGGTTTAGCTGGCGTTCCACCAGCCGCTGGCGGGCCTGGTCCTGGGCCTCGCGGGTGGGAGTGGCAAAGGCGATGTGATGGACAGTGCCGCTGCCCGACAATCCCCTCAGGCTATCAGGCATACAAACGATGTCAACATAGTTCCCCGGGGCGTCCGTGGCGGCAAAGCGGAAGCGGTTGCCTCTCTCTGCGATCAGTGTGTGATCCATCTGTTCTGTCAGGAGCCCGGCAGTACGTTCATATCCTTCCTGTCCTATCTCGACATTGTAGAATCCTTTGATGGCATGCTGCGGTGGGACAGGCCCGTGAACGAACCCTTGTCTTTCATCCTTGTCGGTGAAAACGAGCTCCAGTCCAAGCCCATCGAAATCCTCAAAATAGACGACCACTTCGTTGCCGAAACGTTCTTGCGGGTCTTTGTAGTTAACGCCAAACTTTTGAAGCCGGCCTGTCCAGTATTCCAGGGAAGTGGCGGGAAGGGAGAATGTCGTCGTATTGAGCATCCCCTTGCCATGCCGGCCTCTTACCAATCCCTGGTAAGGAAAGAAAGTAAGGATGCTGCCGGGATGTCCTTCCTCGTCCCCATAATAAAAGTGATAAACTTCCTTAGCGTCGAAATTTACCGTTTTTTTAACCAGGCGCATGCCCAGTATGCCTGCGTAGAAATTGATATTTTTCTGTGCATCGCTGGTGAGGGCCGTGACATGATGGACGCCGGTGATCAATTTCTCCATATTGTCGTAAATTTATAAAAAAATCAGACTATGGGTATTGCAGATAAGTTATTTAATATGAAGAATGAGAAAGCTGCCGCCAACCTGAAAGCAGGAGAGGAATTCCTGGCAGCCAATAAGAACAAGCCAGGGGTCGTAGCGTTGCCCAGCGGATTGCAATACGAGGTCATTACGGAAGGCACGGGCAGCAAGCCCCTCGCTACCAATAAGGTCACCTGCCATTACCACGGCACTCTCATCGACGGAACAGTGTTTGACAGCTCCGTTAAGCGGGGACAGCCGGCTACTTTCCCCTTGAATGCCGTCATCAAAGGCTGGACAGAAGGCCTGCAACTGATGCCTACGGGAAGCAAATGGCGCTTTTTCATACCTCCGCACCTGGGATATGGCGACAGGCAGGTCAGCGCACAGATAGGCCCCAACAGCACGCTGATCTTCGAGGTCGAGTTGCTGGATGTGAAATAATGCGCCGCAGGATGCTACAGGATGCGCAAGTGAATGATTAGGGGTAATTTCCCCTTCATGAAATTTCTTCTCTTCCTGCTTGCCATGATTGCCGGCTTCTGCAGCCTGTATGCACAATCTTCTATAAAGTCCGTCCCTGCTGGGATCGACAGTATCCGACGGAATTTTTTACAACCTCCTGATGCGGCACGACCGGGTGTGTACTGGTACTTTATGGATGGCAACCGGACCCGGGCAGCAATGACGGCGGACCTGGAGTCTATGAAAAGGGCCGGCATAGGCAACGTGGTGTTCCTGGAAGTCAATGTAGGCGTCCCTCGCGGGCCGGGGGATCTGCTGAGTAACGAATGGAAGGAGATGTTCCGGCATGCTGTCCGGGAGGGTGAGCGCCTGGGCATAGAGATCACCCTGGGTACCGGACCCGGGTGGGCCGGTAGCGGAGGTCCGTGGGTAAAACCCGCGCAATCCATGCAGCATCTTGTTTTCAGTACAGTACAGATAGATGCAAAGTCGAAAGGGAAGAAGATCGTCCTGCCTCTCCCTGCCCCGAAGAAACCTTATTTCGGAGATGGCTCCCTGACGCCTTCGCTCCGGAAAGAATGGGATGATTTTTATGAGGACGTGGCCGTGCTGGCATTTCCCACAAGAGACAGCGGCAACAAAATAAAAGACATCGATGAGAAGGCGCTGTACTACCGGCCGCCTTATACATCTGTAGCGGGTGTAAGAGCTTTTTTTACGGCGGAGGCAGACTATCCCCGGCTGCCGGAGGGCGCTGTCATTCCCAAAGACCAGGTGATCGATCTGACGGGTAAGATGTCCCCTGACGGTACCTTGAACTGGGATGCGCCTCCGGGGAGCTGGACCATCCTCCGGTGTGGCAGCCGGAACAATGGGGCCGTAACCCGCCCGGCGCCTGTGCCGGGATTGGGTTTCGAGGTGGATAAGATGGATACCATGTCGTTGATGTCCCACCTGGATAAGTATGTGGGAGAATTACTGGAAAGGACGGGCGATCCGGATACAAATCTTGCGGGAGGGTTTAAGCGCCTGCATATCGACAGCTGGGAGATGGGCGCCCAGAACTGGACACAACATTTTCGGAAGGAGTTCATAAAGCGAAGAGGCTATGACCCCTTGCCTTTTTATCCTGTATATGCCGGCAATATAGTCGGCAGCCTTGCCATCAGCGAACGATTCCTTTGGGACCTCCGGCAGACCTGCCAGGAGCTGGTGTTGGCTTATCATGCCGGACAGGTGAAGGAATACAGCCATCGCCATGGGCTGTTATTGTCGATCGAGCCGTATGATATGAACCCGGCGGCGGACCTGGAGCTGGGAGCCGTAGCGGATATCCCTATGTGTGAGTTCTGGAGCAAGGGTTTTGGCTTCAACTCGTCTTTCAGCTGTATCGAGGCGACCTCCATCGCACATGTCAACGGGATATCCCTTGTGCCGGCGGAGTCATTCACCGCCGATGACCGGGAAGGCTGGAAGCAATTCCCTGGGTCGATGAAGAACCAGGGCGACTGGGCTTTTGCTACGGGGATCAACCGGCTGGTGTTCCACACATTTCAACATCAATCTTTGGACGATAAATACCGTCCTGGGGTGACGATGGGGCCTTATGGCGTCCATTGGAACAGGGCGCAGAGCTGGTGGTCGATGGTGGATGGCTATCACCGATACATCACAAGATGCCAGTATCTCTTACAGCAGGGCCGGACAGTAGCGGACATTCTATACCTGACCCCTGAAGGGGCCCCCCATGTTTTCCGGGCCCCCGCTGATGCCATGAGCAGAGATGCCGTCCTGCCGGACAGGAAAGGATTCAATTTTGACGGATGCGCACCTGGCCAGCTGTACAGCGCTTCGGTGAAGGATGGAAAAATTGTATTTCCCGGTGGCGCTGAATATAGGGTACTGGTATTGCCAGCGTCCCCTGCGATGACGCCCGCATTGCTGGAAAAGATCGTTGCACTGATAAAGGCCGGAGCAACGGTGATCGGTGCGCCGCCGCTGCATAGCCCCGGCTTGTCGGACTATCCACGTTGTGATCAGCGGGTGGCGGAGCTTGCTGTGAATTGGAAAGGGAAAATAGCACCAGTAGGGAAGGACAGCGGCTTGTACCCGGCGTATGAAATTACTGCGCAGATATTGGATGCCATGGGCGTTACAGCCGATTTTGTATCCGACGGTCCGTTGCGTTATACACACAGGACGGGCAGGGACTGGGACATTTATTTTGTTGCCAGTACAGCGGACAGCGCTTTTAGTACGGATGTGTCTTTCAGGGCGGATGGCGGCACACCGGAACTATGGGATGCCGTGACAGGAACGACAAGGCCACTGGGGGAATTTACTGTGAGCAATGGACATACGGTGATACCGATGAGCTTTCAGCCGTATCAGAGTTTTTTTATTGTATTCAGGAAAGGGACTGCTGCAGGGAAGGGGAAGAATTTTCCGGCAACGCATATGGAGAAAGCCCTGAATGGTGCCTGGTCCGTGTCGTTCGACACGACCTGGGGAGGTCCGGCGCAGGTGAAATTCGACTCCTTGCATGACTGGACGACCAGCAAAGTGGATGGCATCCGCTATTATTCCGGTGAAGCGCATTACAGGAAAACATTCGACCTGGTGAAGAGTGAAAAGGGGCGGCTGTACCTGGACCTGGGTGTGGTAAAAGATATGGCAAGGGTTAGGCTCAATGGAAAAGACCTGGGCGTGGTGTGGACGGCTCCCTGGCGGGTGGATATTACGGATGTTGTGCGTGCGCATGGCAACCAGCTGGATATTACGATCGCCAACCGGTGGCCCAACAGGCTGATCGGAGATGAACGGTTGCCTGATGACGGTATCAAAGATGACAAATGGCCGGAGTGGTTAAAAAAGGGACAACCACGTACCAGCGGCAGATTCACCTTTACTACGTACAAACATTATACAAAGGATTCGCCCCTGTTGCCGTCGGGATTGCTGGGACCGGTGCGGGTGGTGCGGGAGGAGTAACGACATCTCTCTCCTCTCCACTGGGTTCAAATAAAATGATGCTGAAAGCCTGTAAAACTCGGTTTTACAGGCTTTTATTTTGAAGGTTAAACTTGTTTAATCAGGAAAATATTTGCCCCTTACCGGACCGCACCTATTCGTATTTTGAGAGCTTCTACATTAATTTTTCCGGCACTATGAACTAAATAGAAAAGCTCAAATCGGGTTGTTTTCAATATTGGTGGTAACACCTACAGAATGATTTGCAAATATGCCTTTGGAGACAAGCAGGTTCATCTTTTCATCTGCTGGATTGGTACCCATGCAGAATATACAGCGCTTTGCAAAGAACAGTTGCAATATGCTATCAATAACTATTAAAAATATTTTATGGCAGAATTGAAATATAAAGTAATCAAAAATAAAACCCAGTACAACGAGTATTGTAAAAAGCTCGAGGACCTCGTCTTTTCAGGCTTGAAAGATGGCCGTACAAAAGACGAGATCGATTTGCTTACCGTCCTGATCGAGAAATGGGAAGCAGAGCATAATACTTTTGATGAACTTGATCCTATTCAGTTGCTTCATTCATTCATGGAGGATCATAAACTAAAGCCGAAGGACCTTGTTGAAATATTAGGTGTAAGCAAAGGGTATATCTCTGAGATTCTTCATTATAAGAAAGGATTGTCTAAAGATGTAATACGGATGTTGGCGGAATATTTTAAGGTCTCACAAGAAGCTTTTAATAGGCCGTATAAGCTTGTTTCCCCTATTAATGCACATTTAAAGAATGCAAACGTAATGAATACAAAGAAAAAAGTAGCGGTTGCATAAAACATTTTCCTACAAACCTTCAGCGATCTTCAGGATCTTCCTCAACCCTTCCTTATTATAACTCTGTATCATATCCTTATCGAATGTACGCCGCATCCTGTCCAGCGAAGGAGCGGAGATCTGCCAGCCCAGAGGCAGGACGGGTGAATAGAATTTGCCTTTTGGATCGCTGACGCAGGTGGCCGTTATCCAGACGGAGGAATAGTCGCTGCGAATGCCAGGGAACTGCGTAGAATCCGATACATAACGAAATTGAAGTGTATTGTCAGCGGCCAGCGCATTGCCGTTGATGCCGCTGTTGACCATGCCTACCAGGGGACTGATGGGCTCAAAGCGGTTGGATACCAGCTGCCGGGTGTCCGGGTTGTAATAAGGGCTATTGGTAATGGAGACAAAATAAAAGCGGACCTTTTTCATCAGCTGCGCAAACACGCTGTCTTTTTCTGCTCCGGGCCTGCGGCATCCCTGCCGGGCCAGGCTGATGAAAATACCTTCTGAAGTGGCAGCCCCGGAATTGTCTTTTGCACCTCCGTCCATAAAATGATAGCCGGGACCTATTTTACCGCTGGGACTGATGAAAGGGAAGCGGGCGCTGAGGAAAGCGCCGGTCATCAGTGGAATATACAAGGGTATGTCTTTTTCTTTTTTCCGTTGGACGTTCAGCGCGGCCAGCCTTTCCCTGATGAAAATAGTGCCCGGAAAATCACTGTGGGAAAGCTCCACGGGAGCCATGATGCCCTTTAGTCCATCGTCTACATTCAAGGTGTTGGAAAATAACAAGGGCACCTCGAAGCCGGCCGGATTGGCGGCGGCGGTATCCCATAATGTGTTGAAGTCCCGGTCCAGGCGGATGTCGAGTGAACTGTGTCCAAACCCTTCCCAGATGCTCTCCTGTATGGCGGACCTGTCCCTCCACACCGGATATCCTGCGACGGACGCCCATACGTCCCTGCCGATCATATTACCCAGCACAGGAGTGAGAAAATCATGCCGATAGAATTTTTCGAAATGGTCGAGGCTGTAGGCTTCGGCAGCCGAATCCAGATACCGGGCACGGTAGGCGCATTGTACGGAAGCACCGACAGTGCCGCCGGAAGCGCCGCTGACGGAGAAAACATAATGCTCGAAGCCCTTATGATCTTTGCTGTTGCGTATCATCGTGCTGTCCAGGTACGAGAACATCATATTTGTGAAAGCCGCGGCCTTGATGCCGCCCCCATAAGTATTGACGAGGAATATGGGGTATTCACCCGGTGTATGGAGGATCTCATCCTTACGATGCAGCAGCCAGCTGTGAAAATAGTCGTTGAGGGACAGGGGAGAGCTGCTGGTTGAAGACAGTGTTCTATGAGACCGCGGAAGCAGCCGCACTGCATGATAGTCATTTGGAACGCTGGCAGCGACCACCACCCCGGCGGTGACGATGAAAAGGACCAGGTTGATCTTTAGCCAGAGGCTTACCCGTATCAATAGGGTAAAGAGCAGAACATAAAAAATGACGCCGGACAGGAGGACGGGCAGTGTAAGGTAATTGCAATCCAAACCCAGGATCGTCATGGGGAAGGCATTGAAGAGCACGAAAAGGATCGCCAGGGCCCCACTACCCAATATGATAGGCCAGCCAATCTTTTTACACCACCAGCTGTGTTCCTTAAAAACATAGCCTCTCGTGCTCACGAAGATCCAGAAAGCGAATGCAAGGAGCAGCAGGTGTACAAAAAGCCAGAACAGGGAGCTGGGAGCATAGCTTTGTTCATCGAGGACCAGGTACCGGATCAGCCCGGGCAATAGCAATCCGAAAAAGATCCATGTGAGGAGGGTGATGTTCCTGGCAACGGACTTGCCCCGGCGGGCGGCCATCCAATTAAATGTCCTGGCGGCGACGTCGAACCTGATCAGCACGAAAAAGATGCTCAACAATGCGACCAGCCAGATCATGGGCGGGAAGATATCCAGGGGGAAATGGATATTCAGCACCCGGAGTGCATTCAGTATGGCTACGGAGGGAATGAGGATCGTGATCACACCAAGGTAACGGGATACTTTTTTTTCCGATGCTTCCCGTTCGGGGTCGGAAATAACGGGCTCGGTCATACGGCATACCGGTCCCGTATATTCTTTTTCAAAGAACAGTTTGGCCAGCCACCAATTGAGAAAGGCGGCTACCAGGACGATACCGACGAAAAGAAATATCCCCGTGTCGGTGGAGTTGCTGTTTACCAGCAGGTCCTGTCCCTGGTCCATGGCCCAGATAGGCAGAGAGAATGCCAGGACGCTGATGATGATCACTCTGTACCGGAAGAGCTGCAGCGTCTTGGTGCGGATATAGGCTGACAGCCATTGAAGGCCTCCATCCTTCATGATAAGGGTATAAGGCAGGTAGACCAGCAGGAGGAAGCCCAGGATGCTGAATTTGGTCCGGGCCATGGCGTGGGTGAGCGTTGCGGTGAATGCGCCGGCTTCGGAGGTCTTGTCGATGCCATCGTCTATGAAACGCAGCATGCCGACATTCTCTATCACGTCACAAATGCCGGCGATGATGACAAGCGCCACCAGGATATTGCTCACGGGACGGCCTGCTTTATTGATACGTGTCTGGAGTCCTGTGATGATGATGACGCCAAGTGTAGTGTATAGTAATATGAACAGGAAGTCCATGCGTACATCCGAACGGGCCCTGTGCAGCCTGTTGATAGAGGGGGGCGTGCGCTGGCAGGGGTCGGAGGCCGTTCGGTCGAGGGTATCCTGTTTCCAGGATTGGACGATGGCGCTGTCTGTGGTGCGATTGCGGCCCAGCTCCAGCGATACGATGCCTTTGGGAGCCAGGTCATTTTCCAGGTAGGTCTGGTCTTTCAGCTGCAGGAAGGCAACAATGAAAGTCACCGCCAAAACAGGCCAGAAGAGGACTGAAAAATGACGATGTATGTAGTAGTAGGAACTACTGTTTATTTTAAAGGGCATAGATGGAGGTTATGCCCCTGAAGGTACATTATTTTATTTGGTAACTTTTACGTCGAAAACATCCTTGATGCAGTTGAAATTATCTTTTACGGTGTAGGTCGTCGCCGATCTGGGACTGACGGTGATGCTCCTGGTGGTGGCTTTACCTGTGCTCCAGCGGTAGTCACCGATGAACGAGGCGGTGAGCGTGATGCTGTCGCCTTTCCTGACGGTGAAGGTCTGCCGGCGGTCCGTATGTTTCATCATGGTAAAGTGATCACGGATCTCTCCGTCTGCGCAGATCCATTTCCAGTCCAGGCGGGTGCCTTGTATCTCCAGCATACCGGTACCTCCATGGGTAGCGTCGGAATAAGGCAGGGCGTCATGGGGGAACGAAGCTTGCTTGCCGCCCAGCTGTCCGGCAGATCCGCTGACAAGATAGACTGTCCCCGGACCTTCTTCTTCTTTGATGTAGGGGCAGGAGTTGGGCGTGTTGTCATAGCGGCCGGAGGAAGCGCTCACCAGTTGCGTGGTGGAGTCGAAGGTGGTTTCCATCCCATAATGTCCTTTCATCAGCCGGGATCTTTCATAATCGTGGCTGTGTCCGCAGAGGACCAGGTCCACGCCGTATCTTTCCAATATGCGTATGAAATTCTCCCGGATATGCACCAATTCCTGTTCCTTATCGGAATTATGCGATCCCATCGTATAGGGAGGATGATGCCAGTAGGCGATGATCCATCCTTTATTGCGATTGGCATCCAGGTCTTTTTTTATCCATTGCACCTGGGGTCCTGCTGTGTCGTATATGCGATATTGATCTTCTTCGATGCCATAAGCGTCCAGGGAAAGAAAATGGATATTGCCCAGGTCGAAGGAATAGAAGGCGGGATTATGTGAAGCAATGCCGCCGGCCTCACCGTCCACCGGCATGGAGAAATTCTGGAAGTAAGCTACCTGGTGGGTCTTCTGTACCTTTTCTTCCGCGGAGTCGCCATCATAGTAATCATGATTGCCGGGGGAGGGGAACAGGGGATATTTGGGAAGCAGGTTGTCTTTATAGATGTTGAAGAAATTAGATTGGAATTCCGCATCCCTGCCGCTGCTGTAGGAATTGTCGCCCAGCAGGATCCATGAGTCCATGTAATGATCCCCTAAATAACGGACCAGCTGATCCCGCACATTACGCTGGTTGATGGAATTGTTACCGCAGTCGCCTACGACGCCGATGCGGTAAAAACCTGCTGCACCGGCAACGGGCAGGGTCGAGAAATAGTTATCCGGGCCCGCTTGCAGGGTATCCCTGTATGAGCCGATGGAATAAAAATATCTGGTGCCGGGCTGCAGGCCTTCCAGCTTTATTTTGTGTTCCGATACGAGCACCGTGTCCTGGGCTTTCCCATCCAATTGGCCCTGGGTGGTGCCATAGCGGACAATGCCTCTTACGAGGGCGTCGGTCCGCCAGCGGATGACGATGCTGTTGGAGGTTGCTACCTGAAGGTAGGGGCCTCGCAGGAGGTTGGCGCGGGGTTTGCCAGGGCGTTGGGCCTGGATGCTGCAGATAAGCGAGAGCAGTGTTAATAAAGCGATGATTTTCTTCATGAAGTGCGAAATTAGGCGTGGCATATTAAGCGAAAGTTAAGGATTGTCGGTCAGTGCGTGCAGGAACTGAATGATGTCCTGCATTTCTTTCCTGGTAAGCCCCAGGGCATGGGATGACAGGGTTTGCGAAGGCATGGTCAAACCCAGCCCCTGGCCGCCGCCCTTGTTATAAAATTCCAGTACTTTTTCCAGGCTGCGGAACGCCCCATTGTGCATGTAAGGAGCTGTGACAGCCGTATTCCTTACGGTGGGTGTTTTAAATGCGCCTTTGAAGAACGGTAAGGGGTAGACGTTATACCGTCCCTGATCCTTACTTAGCTGGGGCTTTTCCAGCCTGTCGGTACGGGTGGTCCCCAGCACTTCAAATTCTGTCACGGCGTAATCGGGAGGGATCAACCCATTGAAAAGCGGCATGAAATGGCAGGTGGCGCATTGCGCCTTGCCCATGAAGAGGTTGGCGCCTTTCACCTGGCTGCTGGTGAGCAGGCTGTCGGGGCCTCCTTCAATATATTTATCAAAAGGGGAGTTCTGTGGATGGAGGGTCCGGATGTAGGCGGCGATAGCCCTGGCCGTGGAAATGCTGCCGCGTTGTGAGGAATGCATCTCTTTAGGGTCCTGTAGCACAGTGACGATCTGGTCTTCCAGGGTGGCCGCCCTTCCGTCCCAGAATTGCCTGTATTGAAAGCCCGCGTATAACAGGGATGGGGCATTCCTCTCCAGTCGGCTATGGCCGTCGAAAGCCAGCGGGGTGGTGAGACCGTCCGTGAATTTTTTTTCCGGGGCATGGCAGGAGGCGCAGCTGCGCTGACCGTTGCCGGAAAGGGATCTGTCGAAGAAAAGTCGTTTGCCATCGGCTATGAGAGCGGAGTCAGATAGCCCCGTGACGAGCGCATCGGGACTGAAAAGGTCGGTGTTCTTTTGTTGTATGAGCAGGTTCAGCTGCCGTTGCAGGGGGAGTGCACAGTATTTTAAGAAATGCAGCCTGTCGAAAGTGTCGAAATTATCGTGCGCTTTGCAGTAAGCGATAGAGCTGTCGAGGCAGGTTTGGAGGGAGTCCGAAGGACCGTATGGTTCCAGCTGATGCTTTATGGATAGCAATGATCCACAGGCTTCAGTGACGCCTGTTTTTAAATATGGGGCGTCATACCCGCTAATATCCAGGGTGATGATGCGGATCAGCTCTATCCGCAGGCTTTCCAGTATTTGCGGGTCGCCGGCGTGGAAATCATACAACAGCGCAGGGAGGTCGGATGCAGAGCTGGCGACGGCGGATGATTGTTCCAGCAACTGCCGGCGTCGATCCGGGGTATTTGTCTCGTAGAGCAGGTTTTCGATGACCTGCAGACCCAGGGGCGATTGGTATTCCATGCCGGGCTCTTCCGCCTCGAATTTGGGCGCCCTGTTATAAATGCGGGAAGAAGTGCGGAAAAAGTATTCCAGGAAGGATTCGATCCTTTTCCAGGAAGCCCGGCAGTCGATGAGCTTGCGCCGGACTGCTGCTACAGAACGGCTGTCGCGCAGGTCCATCGTACGGATGGCCGATTGCAGACCAGTGCAATGTCGGGCAAAGACAGGGGCTTCAGCCCTGAAGTATTCAACGGCGGTGGTTACGCCCGGGGAAGGAGCCGGTGAGGGGGGAAGTGTCAGTCCCGTGATCAACAAACTGGTGAGAAAGAGTATGATTATGACCGGCCTCATGGAGGCAAGGTAAATAATTTTATCTTGCTAAAGCCTTGTTGATGGGGGCCCTGTCGATATATTGAACCGACACATCTATCTTATCATTGCTGTTGTAATGCTGGTCCGTATGAACCCAGAATGTCAGCTTTTTCCCATTCTTATATTTTACGTCGACCATATACCATCCCAATAGCCAGATGCCGGGAATATCCGGACCCTGTTGGGATTTATTGACTTTGATCGGCAGCCAGATGTCTTTGGAGAAGGAAATGGAGTCAATGACCTTCGTACGACGTTCTGTCCAATATTTTCCTATGGCTTCTTTGCCGACCAGGCTATCCCCGGCCGACCAGTTGTAAACGGCACTGTCGGCATAGGCGTCCAGCCATCCTTTCATATCGCCCGACGACATCATGGCCAATCCCTTCCTGCCCATCTCTGCATAGCGGGCATCGGCAAACTCCGATTGTTGATTAGTCATTGTTTTGGAGGTCATTGTTGTGTCCTTCGCGTCAGTGGAGGCAGGTTCGGCGGGCTTGCTGTTGCAGGACGTCAGCAGACAGTATCCTACAGCGAAAAACAGGAGCTTTTTCATGATGGCGGCAATTGAATGATGAAAATATGTAATATATTTTTATCCCGCAAATGAATTTTTTGGCCTGCCAACGGTGACGGGTCATTTTACGTTGAAGCTCCATACGCTGCTGCCCGCCGAGCCGTCTGGTGCAAGTCCTTCTACGACAACGATGTATTTGCCAGGGATATCGGAGGCGTAGAAGCTGATCTCACTTTTGCCTGAGGCGTTCATCAATAAGGCAGGGGACCAGTAAAGGACATTCCTGAAATCCGGTAGATGGCTTTCCGGCGCCTGTCCTTCTGCATAAGAGGGCGAGTAAAATTCCCTTTCCAGCTGCAATCCTTCGTAGTCGACTACGGTGGCATGGGGGTCAAGCGTATATCCTCCCAGGTCTCCCTTGTAAGTGATCCAGTTCATGACACCGTCATAGAATGTTCCTCCCAGAAAGTATTTTCTCTGCACCGTTTCCAATTTTCTCATCTTGAGCGGATCCAATGTCATCAGTTTGTCGATGTCAAAGACAGGAACGCCATCCAGCAGGATCAGCGGATCGTTGTCGAAAAAATGGTTATTAGGCAGGTCGAACAAGGGCAGGTGGAAATGCCCGTTTTTTCTTTTTACCAGCATCAGGGTAACATACTCGCGCATCACTTCTTCCATGGTGGTAAACCGGGTGTAGTCATCGAGCAGGTAAGTATGATCAGGTTTGAAAAAGAAAGTATTGGTGTCAACAGCAGGGAAATGTAACTGCTTTAGTTTCCCCCCGTAGTATTTATTCACCACCTGTGCGGCGACGCTGTTGTCGACAATCGCCGTAGCATTTCCGGGGGAATTTGTAAATGGGGGTAGAGGGACATCGGTATATTTTTCTATGAAAGGGTTGTCGATATCGACCCTGTTCATGCTGTCTTCGGCGGAGTTGGTCTGTACAATGAGCTCCTCGCCGCCATACAGGTCTTTCATCTCATATTTCACCTGACCTTCTTTGGTGGAAAAGGTGGAGGTAAACTGTGTTCTTGTTCCAGGCACGGATAAATATGTCTGCACGGCTTCTGCTTTGGCGCCAGTCCGGGTGTCGACTACAGTGCCGGAGATGATGGCGCCATTATATTCGGGAGAGAATTTGAAGTCCGGCACGGAATGATGTACCACTTCGTCCCAGCGAAACCTTCTCCAGCCATGGGATAGCATGAGGTTGTCCATGGCCTGTTTGTCTTCGGGGTGATGGAAATAATATTCCGGGGATTCTATCCTGCCCTTGAGATCGGAGGTCAGATAAAGGTATGCTGTGATATCGGCTTCCGGCACTGTCTGCAGTGAGTCCACGCGAAATACGGACAGTGAGCCGTCGGCTGTAAGCGGTTGCTTGTCTGCCCCCGTCGTGGTGACCTGCAAGTTTATCTTTTGGCGTGTGGCATAGATCTCTTTATCTGTGCTGAGGTCGATGTGGAGAAGATGAGAAGGGGCTTTGAAGATCAGCCTTTCACACATGGGCTGTTTTGCCGTATTGAATACCGTCAGATGCGTGATGCCATCACCCAAAACGTTCTTATCGATGAGAAAACCTGCCTTTCCTTCTTTTAAAGTGGCAGCTTCTGCCACCTTAACGGACTGCCGGGTATGGGCGATGAGATAAATTTCAGCGCTGGCAGCAGAGGACTGGACGTTGATACGGATATGGTCACTGCCTTCGTCTGATGCGGTCATCACCATGCCTTCTTTAGCGGCGGATGGTAAAAGATTGCTGACGGCAGTGCCATCGGGCAGCCGGATCGTGGAGCGATAGCGATGTCCCGGGCGGGGTGTAAGCATAAAACTGCCTATGCCGAATTTCAGGGGCAGGAATCGGGCAATGGTGTCCTGGTCGTCTTCGGTCACTACGCCCGGGCATTCGATGCCTCTCCCATATTGGTCCGATATCCTGAAGGCTACTTTACTGCTGATGTTCTCTACCAGGTGGCCACCTTCCGGGAAAAAGGCGACCTCATATTTCAGGGACATTGCTGCGCCGGGTATCCCGGCGGATCTGCGGGCATTGACAACGGTGATCGTCTTTTCGAAGAACCAGTCCTCTCCAAAATTTTTCATCCAGCTGGTGTAGCCGCGAAGTTTATAATTTCCTGAACGGAGGGTGAAAGGCAGGAACATGGAGCCGTCCCCATGGCCTTTGTGCAATCCGATCTTTGACTGCAGGACGGGCTTGTTGTTCATGTCCAGCCATTCCAGGTAGGCTACTTTGCTCAGGTCGAGGGGGTGGTGACCGGTGGCATCCACCAGGTATACCTTGAACCAGCAGATCTCGCCCGTCACATAGAACTCCTTATCGGTGTGGATATATAGTTTTTCCTCCAGGCGCTGGGCCCTATACTGATCCAGGTCCTTCCTAAGGGACGCCGGTGCTGATCCCTGGGCGTGTACTGACATCGTCCAGGCGGCCAGCAAAAAGAATAAGGCGGTATATCTCTTCATCCTTGAAAGTGTTTTTTGTATTTGTATCTTCAGTATGGCCAGAATGAAGGCCTGGTCGTTGTTCCTCCCTGACTACGGCAATCCACGCAGCTGCCGAAGTTACCGTTCCATCCATCGACAAGGCCATTGGTCATATGCATGCTCACCGGGACATAGCCTGCGCCGGGTGCAAAGAATGCCTTTAGCTCAGCGGGATTCATGCTTACCACAGTATCCGGCGCCTGGCAGCTGAAATAATGGCGCCAGGAGGGCACCTGGGCCCTGTCGATAAAGATCCTTTTTTCTTGCACGGTGCCTGCGGAGATAAAGCCGATCACCTGTTCGGCGGGATCGCTCAGCGCGTGAATATTGCCTTTGAGCTCCGAGGGCTGGGCATCGAAGATGGATCCCAGCGATTCGCTGTTGCGCTGCATGCGTGTCAGATAGTTATAGCCATCTTCCGTCAATGCATATTGGCGGACCAGTATGCTGTACTTTACACTCAGCTGGTCGGCATCGGTTGGTATATGATTGACCAGGTGGAGAGAAATGACATCCTGCTCCAGTTTGGCAGAGCTCCCCAGGAGGAGGGCTGTCGAGGCGCCATTCTTCCAGCAATTGTAGATCTGCAGCGAATCTGGCCTGTTCACCACCTGGGGTGGAGGTTCCTGGTAGAGGCCGGTGGAATATTCCGCGGACGTGTATTGCCAGGTATCATCGAATTGCCACTGATAATATCGGGTGGCATTGGAGGCGTCATGGGCATTGGCGTATATATCCACGCCGTCCCGATGAAGTGCCCAGGTGATACTATCGATAACGGGCGTCGGCTTGTATGGAACGTAGTCTGAAAGATAATCCTTATTGCCGGTGTGGATCCTGAGCCGGTATTTCGCTGAGGGGTTGATCGCTAAGGCGGCGGCTGTGTAGATGCCGGTGCCCTGCTCCGTCAGCGGGTAGGTGGAATTATCATCGCCCTCCACCTGGAGCTGCGCTTTGCCCTCCAATGTCAGACCTCCATTGCCGGACAGCGGAATGGTACGGCTCAGTGTGAACCGGGTCGGTCCATTGCCGGAGATATATCCTTCCACGACCAGGTAGCCCGTAGTGGGTGCGATGTAGGGCCCATCATATTTGTCCTTGCAATGTGAGAGCAGCGTTACAAGGACGAGTAAGAGTGCCGTTATGCTTAATAATTTTGTCATGCGACTGGTTTTAGAACCGAATATTAAAGTTGACATAGGGAATGGCGCTTCCAAAGATCGAAAGCTTGTAACCTGTGACGACGCCGTTCTCGGATATATAATATACTGAATAAGGATTTTTTCTTCCCGTAAGATTATATACACCGATGGTCCATGAATTATGTGTTTTCTGGTGGACCTTGTGATTGCCATCTATGTTGATGGAATAATCGGTCCGGAAATAATCGGGAATGCGGTAAGCATTCCTGTCTGCATATAAAGTCCTCCAGGAGCCGGCATAATAAAATTTGCCGATGGGCAGCGTAATGGGACGGCCGGTGCTGTAAGTGGCGTTGAGGGACATGCTGACACGATGGGAGAACCTGTAATTACCTACCATCGTGACGTCATGCGGCTTGTCATAATTAGCCGGATAGAATTGGCCGTTGTTGATCAGCTCACCCGCATTGGGGTCATTCTGACGAAGGAGTATCCGGGAATAGGTGTAGCTCAGCCAGCCATTGACCTTGCCCGTAAGTTTTTTTATCAGCAGCTCGACGCCATAGGCTTTCCCCTTTGTCTGTAGCACATCCGTCTCTATGTGGTGGTTTAGGATCAGCTGTGCGCCACTTCTGTAATCCAGGTAGTTCCTGATCCGTTTGTAATAGACTTCCAGGGATGTTTCAATGGTGTTCGACTTAAAATTCCTATACAGACCAAGGGAAACCTGGTCACCCGATTGCGGCCTGATATTGGGGTCGCTTAGTTTCCAGATATCGGTAGGCGCCATGGCAGTGGTATTGGACAAGGCGTGGATGTACTGGCGCTGTGTGTTATAACCCGCCTTGATAGAAAGATTGTCTGTCACGATGTAGCGGGCGGACATTCTGTACTCCGGGTTTGCATAGGTTTTTATAATGGCGCCGGAACCGTAGTGTGTAGTGCTGACCAGGTTATCTGTGGTGACAGGAAGTCCTGCTGCATATTTATCAACGTCACCGGGTCCCATATAATTATACATGGAATAGCGCAAGCCGCCTTCCACGGACAGCGCGCTGCTGATGGTATAACGGTCGCTGAGGTATACGGCGCTTTCCAGCGCTTGTTCGGCCTGCAGCACATCCGGGGTAACAAGGGAGGACTTGCCCTCCGGCAGGTACGAACCCGGGTGCAGCTTGTACCGCAATGTACTGATCCCCCCTTCCAGGGTGTGGCTGGCGCTGAGAAAATAGTTAAAATGCGCCTTGAAATACAGCTGGTTGATGTCGAAAGCCATTTTATAGGCGTTGACCTTGTTCTCCGTGCTGGTGATATTGTACTGATAGCGGTCATAGCCTCCGGTGATGAGGCTGTATAACTTATTGTTGAAAACATGCTTCCATTTCACGGCAATGTTGCGATTGCCATAGCCGTAGGTAGTATCATTATTGAGATTGAAATGATCCTGGCTCAGATAGCCTGTGAAATAGAGGTTGTTGTTCTTGTTGATCTCATGGCTGATGTTGAGGTTGACGTCATAAAAGGAAGCCCGGCTATGCTTATACTGATCCGGCAGGCGGGCCAGCAGCCAGTTGGCGTACGTGGTCCTGCCTCCGAGGATAAAGGAGGTCTTTTCCTTTACCAGGGGTCCTTCGATGTTGACACGGCTGGTCAGCAGGCCGATGCCTGCCGAGCCGGTGAACTCTTTTTTGTTGCCTTCCCTGCTGTTGATGTCCAGCACCGAGGAAAGGCGGCCGCCAAACTTCGCGGGAATACTGCTTTTATAGAGCTCCACATCTTTCACCACCTCGGGATTGAAGGCTGAGAACATGCCGAAGAAATGCGCTGAATTATAGATAGTGCCGTCATTGAACAATACCAGGTTCTGATCGGCAGAGCCACCCCGCACATTCAGACCTGTGCTGGCTTCACCTACCGTCTTAACACCGGGCAAGGTCATCACCACGCGCAGGACATCGGCTTCGCCGAATACTACGGGCACCTGCTTGATGGTCTTGATATCTATTTTCTGTACGCCCATTTGGGTCCTTCTGACATTGCTGGCTTTCTCCGCGGAAACGATGACTTTTTTCAGTGTCATGACCTGTGTCAGTAGGTCTATGTTCATCTTGCCATCGCCATACATCATGATCAATCTGCGGGTGTCTTTCATGCCGATGCTCTGTATATTGAGGATATGACGGCCTCTTGGAAGAGAGATGGAGTAATAGCCGAACTGATCGGAGAAGACGCCTATCCTGGGATTTTCTATGTAGATGGAAGCGCCGACAATGGGCTCGCCGGTTTTGGCGTCACGGGTATAGCCTGCCAGGTTGACGATGCCCTGCAACTGGCCGCTGATCTTTTCTCCAATGGTATACAATTTGTTTTCCAGCACGGCCACCTGGAGGGTATTTGCCTGTTCCTGCCGCTGATGCGGGAGGTCGTCTCCCGCTGATGCAACCTTCCCTGTGTCCTTGCTGCTGAAATAATCGGAAGGCAATTCGGTCTGGATGGCTTCTCCTTTAGTGATGAAAACATGGTTATGCCGGTCGATGGACCAGGTGAGCTCCGTACCTGAAAATGCCGTCGTCAGCACTTTATCGAAGGGCTGCTGCCGGACATCGATATCTACCTTCGCGGTGTCAAGGGTCGTCGTGTCGTAATAGAACCGATATCCCGTCTGTTTTTCCAGCTCTTTCAGGACATCAGCAATGGGTGCCTGTTTAAAAGACACCGTGACGAGCGCTTCTTTTTGCGCCAGGACGCGGCCAGCCGGCAGCAACAGGAGGAAAATGGTCAACCATCTGAGAACGATAGAAGCAGGCTTCATGTGCAATTTGCTATTGATTGGGTCCATCATACCAGGCGGCAATTTTTAGAAGTGTATTTTCCTTATCCTCACGCATATCAAGATCGTTCCGCCGCATGAACTTTCTCGCCTCTTTATTTCTGTTGCCAAGGGTATGCAACAAAGTCCTTTTATTGTTGACGGGATACCATGTATTATCTTTTACGAGGTAATAGGACACGGTATAGTCTATGTATTTTTCAACGTAGTTATTACCAGCCTCCTCCCGGATGGCCTTTTTTTCTTTTTTCACAATGCGGATCCGGCCTTTATAGATCTGCTCATAATACCCGGGGTGTGGGGCCGAGGGGTTAAGGCTGTCCTTAAGATGGAAGAAAAGATGGTTTTCTATGGTAAAGGTGTCGATCAGCTCATTGATCAGGATGATCCTGAAAGCTTTCAAAGGGGCATATGTCACCACGAGGCCCTTCACCAGGTCATATACCAGGGGCACGTCTTTGTAAAGGATCCCGTTGTATAGAACAGATCCGTTTCGCATATGATCTTTGTCGAAGTAAGGATGCCCTTCTTTGAGGTTTTGGGCATAGACCACATATTCGCTGCCCCGGTACAGTCCGGTCTCCGGGGTCAAACTGGCATGATATTGCTGTACTGCTTTCTCGTAGGCCAGGTGGGTGACTGTGCTGTCTGTTTCTATGATCTGGGCTTGTGTTCTCAGCATCAATAGATTATATATAAGCAGCAAGGCACAGAGGTTTTGGGTTGCCCTTGACATTAAAGAAGTTTACTAAGTGACTCAATTGGGATAAATGTCTATTAAGACATTAATTTAAACAAACTCCGGTAAACTTCGGGAGAAATTAAGATGGCAGGCTATTTCTTTTTGGTGATCAGTGCAATGGCCGGTCCAAACAGGAGTACCATTGGCGCTATATTTTTTATAAAAGCCACAGTGTTGTAATGCCAGGCGCGTCCTGTCACCAATGGCAATACCACGAGGCTCATCATGGACCAGACGAAGACCCCATAGAGCATTCCACTGACCCATTTATTCCTGGTCAGGGATGGTAACCAGGGAAAAATAAAGAAATAGATCAATGTCCAGGCCAGGCTGATGCCATAGTGCATGGCAAGTCCCAGCAGGGCTGTGGGTGTCCCTCCTGTCAATGCATCTTTGCCGATGAGGACGCTGGCGATGCCTTGCAGGAGCTGGGCAGCCGTGATCTTTCCAAAGACGGGGCCCCACATGATAATGGCATAGGTAATGTCTAAAGTGCCGGCCACCAGCCAGGCCAGGAGGATGGTCTTGATGGCCGGCCTCAATAGACTGCTCTTAGTTGTCAGTGAAAAAGTGTTGGTCATAGTTAGGTAATAAGTGCTGCGTTACAGACAAGGCAAGATACGTCGGGACCGCGGTTTTTTGCGTGCCCCGGTGGACAACCTGGATATTTTCGAGTTGAAGTTGGAGTGAAACCTATTGAAGTGAGGGATTAACTTATTGAAATTATTTCCGGGGCAGAGAGGGATACCGTAATTTAATGAAAACACTGCTTATGCTACTGACCGATGAATTGATCGTTGGAGAAAATGCCGGTAAAAGGATCCTCGTGAAGAAGGGAAGGGAGTACCTGGCTATACGGCTGGAGGATGTCGCCTATTTTTATGTTGAGGACGGCGTGTCCTATGTGATCGAAGCAAAGAGCCATTACAAATACGTCATGGCCCGGCCATTGAAGAATATCGAGCAGGCCGTGAACCCGAAATGCTTTTTCCGGGCCACAAAGAAATATTTGGTGAATATCAATGCTGTAGTAAAATTCAGGCCGGCCAGGAAAGGGAAGCTGGAGATACGGCTGGATCCTGATCCGAAGGAGACCATCATCATCAGCCAGCTAAAGGCAGGGGAGTTTAAAAGGTGGCTGGTGGAGAATTGAGTGCCTTTACAGGGCGCGGAGCTGTACGAACTTAGCAAAAGCATCCCGGTAGGAAATCCCGACGGGAAGATTCTTATCGCCGACGAGCACATAGTTGCCTTCCACGCGCGTAATGTGATCTCCATTGACGATGTATGAGTTATGGATACGCGTAAAATGCCCCGGTAATTTTTCCAGCAATTCTTTCATCCTTTTATACGTGACGATCTTTTGTGTCCTTGTATGGATGCAGACGTATTCCTTCAATGCTTCGAAATAAATGATATCGCGCAGGTTGACACGTATCATTTTCTTATCCGACTTTGCAAAGAGGTAATCTTCCGCCTGGGAAGGGGCCGGGGGGGACGGGTGGAAAGCTTTTTGCACGGCTGTCAGGAAGCGCTTGAAAGTAATAGGTTTTAGCAGGTAATCCACGGCATTGTATTCATAGCTCTCGATGGCATGGTCTGAAGAGGCCGTGGTGAAAATGACCTTTTGCTCTTTGGGCAGCATATGGATCAGCTCGATCCCTGTGAGGTCGGGCATATTGATATCCAAAAAGATGAGATCTGCCTGCGAATGCCCCAGAAATTCCAGGGCTTCCAGCGCGTCGAAGCAGGTACCCTTTAGGGTAAGGTAGGGTACTTTACTGATATAATCCTGCAGCAGCTGTTGTGCATTGGGCTCGTCTTCGATGATCAGGCAACCTATTTTGGTCATAGCGGTATCGTTAAATTACTGATATAAACGTCTTCCGAATGATCGCTGACAAGCTGGTAATTATCACCGTAGAGGATCTGCAATCTCTTTGACAGATTATTGAGCCCGATGCCCCAGCCTGTGCCGTTGTGACCGGCATCGGAGCGAAAACGGTTGCGAACGCTGAACTGGATGTGATCTGAGACCTGCAGCCTTATGGAAATATAATTATTTTTTCCCCTTTTGTCAATACCGTGCTTAAAAACGTTCTCGACCAGCGGGATCAGCAGCATAGGGGGGATCTTCAAATGGGATATGTCTTCGGGGACTTCAATGGTGGTGGTGACAGGGTGGCGTATCCGCATTTTTTCCAGCTCGATATAATGCCGGATGAAGCCCATCTCTGCGGACAGCGGTATTACCTGATGCGGACCCTGTTCCAGGAAATAGCGCATGATGGAGCTGAGCTTTTCGATGAGGTCGGCCGTCAGCGGGGACTCGCGTTGCGCGACGAAGTAAATATTGTTGAGCGTATTGAACAGGAAATGGGGCTGTACCTGGGCTTTCAGCAGGTTAAGCTGTGCTTCGGCATGTTGTTTCAGTAGTTGCTCCTGTTGTTGTTTGATCTTGAAATAGTCAAGGGTAAATCGAAAGGCGATGCTGAAGATAAAAAAGAGACAATGGGTCACGAAGGGATAGGCGTAATTCGCGAAGACCAGGTGACCCTTGGTTTTGAGGATAAGATGGTAATAAATGTAAAACTGGACCTGGGCGCGAAGCCAGGTGATCGCCACCAATCCCAGGACGATGATGACGGTGTATGACAGGTACTTCTTTTTCCTGTAGAGATGGGGTATCAGCCACAGTGCGTTGCCGTAAAGAATGATGGCATAGGAGAGGGTGCCGAGAAAAGCGTAGTTAAGGGCATCCAGCATCGGATAATCTTCCAGGACTGAAAAGAACATCATCAGGAAGATCACTATCCATATCAGCCATTGTAATTTCGTCAGAGGATGATATGTACGCCGCCGTTCTTCCATTCAGACGAATGTAAAAAGAATAATTGTTTTGGGGGGTATTTTAAACGGATATATCCCGGGCTTCAATGGATCTCCAGCAGCCGGACGCCACTCACGTGCAGATCGTCCTTGTCCCGCAGGAATACCATGACCTTACAGTTTGCGGCTGTGAGGCCGTCGGGAAAAGTGAGGGTCAGGGCGCCTTTGCCTTTACTGGAAGTTTGCAGGTCCCTTACGATATTGGAGTGATGAAGCTGCCGCCCTGCATTCTCTCCATTTTTAACCGCTGTGGATGCTTCCAGTTGTAGGAGGGCCGCCTGAAGAGTCCCCCGGCTTTTGCCTGTAAGGGTATAGTCGACCGTGATGGTCTTTCCGTCGGCGCTATGGGCATTGGCTTCGATGGGGGCATTGGTTGTATGGGCCAGCTCCTGGTCAATGGCTGCCCGGATACGCGATTCATCGGAGCCTACCAGCTCCATTTTCCCGTTGATGATGACCTGAGGGGTAAATATGCTGGGCATGGGGCTAAGCGCCGTATTGTATTCCTTTTGGCGGCGTGTATAATCCGCTTTGCTGAAGGGGTCTTTCCAGCCCAGGCGATCCCAGTAGTCGACATGGAAGCTGAGGACATAAACGCCCGTGGAATAACTTTTGGGCAGGGATGCTACAAGCTCGTCGGCGGCCGGACAGCTGGAGCAGCCTTCCGAAGTAAAGAGCTCGACCAGGACGAACCCGTCGGCATGGACTGCATGGCCGGAGCCAGTTAAGAAAAGGGCAGGCAACAGCCCCAGAAAAAGAAGTATTTTGGATGGCATGATGACAGCGTTTGGAAGTAATTTACTAAATGCAGCTGGTGTTTAGTATGCATTTTCAATACCTTTGGGACTTGCCTCAACCCATGTGCAAAAATTTAACACAAACGTTTGTGTAACTGAACCAGGGAGAAAATTTCTACTTTTAAAAATGCCGTCGCCGCAAGATATAGCCCTGGTTAGCCGCCTGAAAACGGGGGACCTGTCTGCCTTCGACGAACTGTATCTTAAGTATTATACCTTGCTGTGCACCAGCGCCTTTTTTTTCCTGAAGAATGGCGCCGAAGCTAAAGACCTGGTCCAGAGCCTCTTCCTCGACATCTGGGACAAGCAATTATACCTGCATTTCCATGACGATATCAAAGGGTACCTTTTCCTGGCCACCAAGAACAGGTGTCTCAATTATTTAAAGAAGGAAAAAGTACAGGGCAGGCACCGGAAAGGGTATGCGGCGCTGCAGGAGGAAGGTGTTCCGGTGGAACCGGCTTATGGGGAAGGGGCGATGGATTATCACCAGCGAATACATTCCCTGCTGGAACAGATGCCGGACCAGAAAAAGACTGCCATTCAAATGGTTTATATCCACGGGAAGAGATACCAGGACGCTGCCGACACCATGCGCATTAGCATCAACTCCCTGAAAACGCACCTGAAAACGGGCCTGAAGGTCCTGAGGGGCGAAATTAATAGTAAGATCAATTAACCCGTTGAGGCCGGGCTGGTGTAGTATTATCAGATGAACTATACGAAAGAACAGGTATTTCAATTGTTCGTAGAGAAGCTTTCAGGGGTCATTACCCCTGAAGAGGAGAAGGTATTGGAGGAAAAACTGTCATCTGATGCGGTTTTTACGGCGGAATGGCGGATACTGGAAGAGAGAGCCGAACGCCTGGGGATGACCACATTCTTATCTGAGCTGGATGCTGAGGCGGGGCTGCGGGAATTGAAAGCAATGAGAGGGCCGGCCCCGGCTGTAGTTCGGCGGAAACGCCTCAGGCGGGCCCTGTCCCTGGCGGCCGTCCTGGTGCTGGTCGCGGCAGGGATATGGATCTTCTACCCGGGAAAAGAAAAGATCGCGGATAGGGGCAGGATCGCCACGCTGGTCAAACAGCGTCAGCAGTCTGTGAGCCTGAAGCTCGCCAACGGAGATTCCATTGACCTGGGACAAGCCAATGCAGGCAAGTCCATTGCCCTGGGGAATACAACACTGCGTACGCATCAGGACGCCCTCCAGTATACTTCGGCGGATACGACCACCAGCACATTATCGGTGCCTCCCGGCGCCACTTACAGGATCGTGCTGTCGGATGGGACGGAAGTGTGGCTGAATGCCGGCACCCGTCTGCGTTTTCCATTAAAATTCACCGGTCCGTCCAGGGAAGTGCAGGTATCGGGGGAAGCTTATTTTAAGGTGGCGGCCAATACGCGTGCGCCATTTATCGTCCATACACCGCTGACGGATGTACAAGTATTGGGTACTTCTTTTAATGTCAATACATATGAGGAAGGCAAATTCCGGACGGCGTTGGTGGAAGGGAAAGTGATAGCACAGTCGCCAGACGGTAAGCGCATGCCGCTGAGTCCCGGATATGTAGCCGAATACCAGGTGTCAAAAGGGTTCTCCTCGACAACCTTCGACCAGGATGATGAACTGTCATGGATGAACGGGGTGTATTATTTTCATGATATGCCGATGGAAGACCTGGCCAGACTGGCATCCCGGTGCTATGGGCTCAATATTGTCGTCAACAAGGAGCGTCTTGCCGCCCAGTCGCTGACAGGCGTGCTGGAAAAGGGCAAGCTGGCCGAATTCCTGAATGATCTTGCCACCACGGCTCATATTAAATACTATTACTCCAATAAGGACCTTTACCTGGAATAGTCTTCTCCCCTAAAAAAAATTTTCTGTTAAGTTTTCACCCGAACTAGTAGTTTGTCTGTAGCTGGATTATAAAACTGCTGATATGAGAGATCTCCTCGAAAAAACTGTGCTGTTACAGCGCAGGCTCCTTCCACTTCTTTTTTTAATGATTGCCCTGCCGGGCGTGCAGGCGATGCCCCAGCCTGAAGCGCCGGGGCTTCAATCCGTCGTGAGCGTTTCCGGCCAGCGGATCCCGGTGGCGCAGGTGCTGCGGGCTATTCGTAAACAGACAGGGCTGAATTTTTTTTACAGCAATCAATTGCTGAACGACAAGGAAAAGGTGAGCCTCAGCTTCCGCAATGTACGGCTGGAAGAAGTACTGACCTTCCTGTTCAAGGACAGGAACATTACGTATGAAGTAAGGGGCAACCGGGTGCTGCTGAATGAGAAACCAGCGCCTGCGAAAGTGGTGAAAGATCCGTCACCGCCAGTGCCGGAGAAAAAAGTGCTGGATACTATTACGGTGAGGGGCCAGGTGATGGACCCTGATGGCAAGCCCTTGCAGGGGGCCACCGTGATGGTAAGGGGGAGAACCATGGGAGGCGCCATGACGGACGAGTTCGGGATCTTTTCCCTCCGGGCCAATGCCGGGGAAGTGCTCAGCGTATCGATGGTGGGCATGCAGCCGGAAGAGATCGCCGTGCCGGCGAAGGGCAATCTGAAGATCACCTTGAAGGCAAAGACCGATAAGATGAATGAGGCCGTCGTAGTGGGCTATGGCAAGCAGCGCAAGATCTCGGTGACGGGGTCGGTAGCCAGTGTGGACATGGAGGACATGCGGATGCCCGTGCGCAATCTGACCAACGCGCTGGCGGGCAAGGTAGCCGGTGTCATTTCCGTGCAGACCAGCGGTGAGCCGGGCTATGATAACTCCACTTTTACGATTCGTGGCATCGGTACCTTTCAAGGTAATGTATCGCCCCTTATCATCGTGGACGGGGTGCAGCGGGAGGATGTCAACAGCACTTACGGTGGCGCCTATAATAACATCGACCCGGAAGATATTGCCAGCATTTCATTATTAAAGGATGCGTCGGCCACGGCCGTGTATGGCGCCAAAGCTGCCAACGGCGTGCTGATCATCACTACCAAGCGCGGCGTGGCAGGGAAGCCTAAGATCTCCTCTAAACTGGAGTCGGGCGTTTCGGGGCTCACTAAAATACCAAAAATGCTGGATGGAGTGAATTACATGAAATTATACAATGAGGCCGTCAGCAATGATAAATCCCTGGCAACCCAGTACAGTGCCGATGTTATCCAGAAGACGGCCAGCGGCCTCGACCCGTATATCTATCCCAATGTCAACTGGCTAAAGTCCATGTATAAGGATTGGGCGCCGTACTACAATGCCAATGTGAACGTCACAGGCGGAGGCGAATCCATGCGTTATTTCCTTTCCGCCAGTTTTTATGACCAGGACGGCAGCTATAAGGTTGCAAAGCTGAACGGATACAATCCCAACCTGAATTTCAAACGGTATGATTTCCGGAGCAATGTAGACGTCAACCTGAGTAAGAACACCGTATTGTCGCTGAACCTGGACGCCATGCTGGTGAACAGCCGGTATCCGGGGGTGTCGGCCGCCAGCATCTGGTATTCCGCCTATGCCACCAACCCCATTTCATTCCCTATCAAGTACCCGGGGAATAAATGGGCGGGTCCGAGGAACAATGGAGGCACCAATCCTTATAATTCATTACAAAATTCAGGATATACTACCGAGTTCCGGCCTACGGTGCAGTCAGTCATCACGCTGACACAAAAGCTCGACGTAATTACGAAGGGACTCTCGGCTCTGGGTCGTTTCTCCTTCGATAGCTATGGCCAGACAGATATCAGCCGGCCAGGTAAGAACGACCTATGGTATGCAGGAGGCAGGGATGGCGAGGGCAATCTCAACTTTGAACAGACCCGTGTTGGCGACACCTATCTGGGGTATAGCACTTCCACGTCGGCAGAGAGAACGATGTACCTGGAAGCCAATCTGAATTATAGCCGCAGCTTCGGCGATCACAGTGTCGGCGGGCTGCTGGTCTTCAACCAGCGTAACAGGGTGGTGGGCTCCGCCTCCGATGTCGTCCATGTACTGCCGTATCGCAATATGGCGTTGGCCGGGCGCGCCACGTATGCCTATAAGGACAAGTACCTCGCAGAATTCAACGCGGGATACACAGGGTCGGAGAATTTTTCGGAAGGTCATCGCTGGGGCTTTTTTCCTTCAGTATCGGCCGGCTGGGTGATCTCGAAAGAGGATTTTTTCGATCCCCTGGCGAAAACTTTCAGCCTGCTGAAGATCCGGGCATCCCGTGGGTTGGTAGGCAATGATAATATTGGCGGGACTGACCGTTTTGGCTACCTGACGCAATTCGGCGCCGGCGGGAGTACGTCTTTCGGCCTGAATGGCAATGCATCTGCAGGCCAGACGGAATATATCATCGGGACCGAAAATCTTACCTGGGAGCTGGCAACCAAGACTGACATCGGACTGGAAGTGGGATTGTTGAACAAGATCAACATCGTGGTTGACGTTTTCCAGGACAGGCGGAAGGATATCCTTATTCCCCGGAATGCTATTTCTTCCATCGTAGGATACAACGGGTATGATTGGACTGCCGGCATTACGCAGAATACAAAGGTCTATGCCAATATGGGTGAAATGAATAACAAGGGCATTGATGGTAGTGTGGAGTACAATGACAAGTTCGGAAAAGATGTGAGCCTTCGCCTCTTCGGTAATTTTACCTATGCCCGAAATAAGATCCTGTTTGCAGACGACCCGAAAAGGAAGTATCCCTGGCTGCTGCAGGCGGGTCACCGCTATGGAGAATTCCAGGGGTATGTGTCTCAGGGGCTTTTCAAAAGCGATGACGACATCAACAGCAGCCCCGGTCAGTCTTTCAGCACGCTGCATCCGGGGGATGTCAAATACGCAGACCTGGACAAGGATGGGACGGTCAATTCCTATGATTATACCTACCTCGGTAAGTCCTCTTTCCCCAGCTGGTCATATGGTGCGGGCTTTACCCTGGGGTATAAGAAGATCGACCTTTCCCTGTTCTTCCAGGGAGTGGCGGACGTATCCATCATGGCCAACGGTACGCCCATCGGCCTGAATGACGGTTCAGCGTCGGGTGTTGGCATTGTGCCTTTTGCGGGCATCGGGCAATATCCCGCCAATGTAATGAGCAAAGCGCTCGACCGCTGGACGGTAGAAAATCCCCGGCAGGATGCATATTACCCCCGCATGGGAATTGCCTCGACCACTTCCAATAATTATCTCAACAGCACCTGGTGGCTGAAAGATGGCAGCTATATCAGCCTGAAGCAGGCGTCCATTGGCTATACACTCTATAATGCCGGAACGAAGAAGACCGGTCTTGCCAGTCTTTACGTCTACGGTGCGGGCACCAACCTGCTGACTTTTTCGAAATTCAAATTATGGGATGTGGAGCTGGGCTCCAATGGGGCGAGCTATCCCCTTGCAAGGACCATTGTCATCGGCCTGCGTGCTCAATTCTAACTTAAAAATGTGATGAAAATGAAGCGTTCTAATCATATATGTGTTGCTATAATTCTTCTCTTCTCCCTGGGTTCCTGCAAGAAGTATCTCGATCAGAAGCCGGACAACCTGCTGACGGAAGAACAGCTCTGGCAGACCCGCGCCAATGCGGAGTCATACCTGAACAATATTTATGCCCGGCTGCATAATAATGACGGAGGAGATTATGCCACTATTGGCGCCAGCGACGAGAGCTCCGTATCCATCGGAGGTTCGGGCACAAGGCAAATGGTAGCGGGAAACTGGAACCCGCAGAGCTATATCGGGTACAACTGGAGCAGCTATTATGCGGGTATCCGTCAGTCCTTCATCTTTGAGGACAATATTGATAAAGTGCCTCCTACCCAAATGAGCGATAGCCTGAAGCAACAGTACAAGGCGGAAGCTGTTTTCCTGAGAGGCTGGTTTTTCTGGAAGATCCTGGAACAATATGGTCCGTTTGTCAAGCTGACAGGGGTCGTGAGCCAGACGGCGGATGCGACCAAATATCCACGGGCTCCTTTCGATACCTGTGTGGCCTATATCAACGAGATCATGGACAAGGCCGCGGCTCATTTACCGGCTGCATGGACTGTCAGCGGCAACTTCGGCCGGGTAACAAAGGGCGCCGCGTTGGCTGTAAAAGCGCAGCTCGCATTATGGGCCGCCAGTCCCCTGTGGAACGGCAACCCTTATTTTAATAATTTCAAGAATAATGACGGTACGGCCCTGGCGCCTGCCAGCTACGACGCTTCCAAATGGACGAAAGCCGCCGCCGCCGCAAAGGCCGTCATCGACCTGGGCGCTTTTAGATTATTCACCAATGTGGATGAGGGAGCGGGCGCCTTTAATCCATTGTTGTCTGTCAGTGACCTGTTTATCACCAGCTGGAATAATGAGATCATCCTGGCCAATAATAAATATGGAGCCTGGGGCTGGGTGAAGGACGTGTCGCCGTCACCGGGCGCTTATAATATCTACAATGCCACCCAGAACGCAGTGGATGCTTTTTGCATGTCCAACGGGCGGACCATCGATGACCCCGCGTCCGGATATGTAGAAACAGGGTTTTCGGGGTCTGACGACACCAGCGCATGGGGTGGCCATTTGAAAGGCGAGTGGAATATGTATGCCCACCGCGAGGCGAGGTTCTATGCCTATGTACAGTATAATATGCACCCTGTCCTGCCGGCCGTCACCGTAGACGATAAGAACTTTTATTCTTCCGGCGCTAACCAGGATGGGACGGGAAGAGTGGAATACTATTATTCCGGTAAATCCGGCCAGGTGGCAGCCAATAGCAGCAATATCACGGGCTACGGCATACGGAAGGGGGTCAGTCCTGCCGATAATATCCGCAACGACGTCGTGGGCTATCGGCCACAGATCCTTATCCGCTATGCAGAGATGCTGCTGGACTATGTGGAAGCACTGAATGAATCAGATCCCTCCCATCCCGATATCGTCACTTACCTTGACATGATAAGGGCAAGGGCCGGCCTGCCGGGCATTGGGACAGTATACCCGGGTGCAGTGGGCAACCAGGACCAGATGCGGAAATATATCCTGCGGGAAAGGCAGGTGGAGCTTTGCTTCGAGAATGGTGACAGGTACTATACGCTGGTGAGGCGAAAATTGCTGGGCAATGCTGAGAACCAGGCCATTTATGGCATGAATGTCAATGCCAACGACAACGGGCAGGGTTTTTCTTTTACGGCTTTCTATACACGCACGCTGTTCCAGAACAGGTTCTGGAATGATAAAATGTATCTCTTTCCCATTTATCAGACAGATATAGACAATGATAATGCCATCGTCCAAAACCCCGGATGGTGAGTATCAAGAACAACATAAACCAATGCATATGCAACGTACAATAAAGATATTCCTGGTAGTGATCCTTTCAGGATTGGCTGCCGGCATGCTCAGCTGCAAAAAGGATGCGGGTACGGGCCACAATCCCGGCTCGCCTATCAAGGTAGATAGCTTCACCGCCACTTCAGGAGGCGTGGGAACAGAGATCCTTATCTCCGGAAGTAATTTCTCATCGGATACGGCTCAGCTGGATGTGATCATCAATGGTCATAAGCTGGCGGTGGTCGGCGCCAATACCCGCCAGATCATGGCGGTGATACCTGCCAAATGCGGATCGGGTAACGTGATCGTGAAGATTGGAGGGGACAGCGCCGTGAGTACCGGCATTTTTAACTATGTGTTCTCCAGGGTCGTCAGTACGCTTGCCGGTGACGGAACGGCCGGCTTCGCCAATGGGGATGCTGCCAGCGCCAGATTCAATTTCAGCGGACAGAACTGGTACCGCAGCCAGGGCATCGTGGTCGACGACAACCTGAATGTGTATGTTGCCGACCCGGGCAATCATTGCATCCGCAAGATAGACAGCCTGGGCAATGTATCGACGCTGGTGGGCGATCCCACCACCTCCGGCTATGCGGACGGACAGGGTTCTGCGGCTAAGTTCAGCCTTCCCTATGATCTGACCCTGGATGCGGACGGCAATCTTTATTCTGCCGACGCGGGTAACTGGGATATCCGGAAGATCTCCCCGGATGGTACGGCTGTCACCTGGGCCTGGGGCAACCAGGCCCCCTGGACTGTGTCGGTAGACAGGACCACCGGCTATGTATATTACTCCAGCTGCGATAATCCAGGGAATGTCTACCAGATCACTGCCCAATCGACCACCAACCAGGTGATATCCGGATTGAACTACCCGGCAGGCATTAAGTTCGATGACACCGGTAATCTCTATGTTTCCTGCAATGGGGACCAGGTGATCTATAAGTTCGACGCGGGCACCTGGAATAAAACGCTCATTGCCGGCACGATGGGATCGGCAGGTTATGTCAACGGACCAGGTGCTGCAGCAAAGTTCGCCTATCCCTGGGGCCTGGCCATTGACGGCGACGGCAACCTCTTGCTGGGAGAAAATGGTACATGGAACGGTGACCCTGCCAATCCCGATCAGTCCATACGCTTTATCGCCGCAGGCTCCCGGGATGTGAGCACTTTCGCCGGCGGCAGCTCGGCGGGATATGCCGACGGCATAGGAGAAGCGGCCTCCTTCAGCGCTCCTATAGGCGTGGCGGTGGACAAGAACGGTACCGTTTATGTCCTTGATAAGAACAATAACAGGATACGTAAAATAATATCACTGTAAGGCGTACGAAAAAATAGAGCAAACGTTTGTGCAATTCTGTGGTACAGTAATGTCCTATTTTTAAAACCTTAAATTCAATGAACCTTTATAACTATCCCACAGCTGTTTTATCGGTGATGATATTTTTTTCCTGTAGCAAAGGTACGGCAGTATCTACCTCCACAAACGCGAGCGCACATACGTACTATGTGGCCGTGAATGGCAACGATGCAAATGCTGGTTCATCCGGCGCGCCAATGAAGACGATCAACCATGCGCTGAGCCTCACCGTTCCCGGCGATTCGGTGATCGTAAGAGGAGGTACCTATAGCGAGAAAGTCGTCGTCTCCAGGACAGGCGCTGCCGGTAAATATATCACCCTGAAAGCATTTGCAGGAGAGACCCCGGTGATCGACGGTACAGGCCTTGCTCCCAACGGCGTGGAGGGACTCATCTCAGTGAAGGGCGTAAAGTTCATCGTAGTCAGGGGATTCACTACTTGCAACTTCATTTCAACGAGCCAGTCCGGCGATCCCAAAGGCATACTGGTGCAGGATGGTAGTGACTATGTCGAGATCAGGAACAATACGGTATTTAATATCAGCTATGATCACACCCCGCTGGACGGGGGCTGCAATGCCATATTGATCAAGGGAAATACGTCCGATCCTGTTACCAATATCCTCGTGGACGGCAATACCATCCATGATTGCAGGACAGGGTATGGAGAGAACCTGACGGTCAACGGATATGTGGATGGCTTCATCGTCAGTAATAACACCGTCTACAATGGGCAGAACATCGGTATCGACGCGGCCGGAGGCTATGCGGCCAATAGTGTACCCGCCCTCAATTATGTACGCAACGGCACCATCAGTGGAAACACTTTATATAACATCGAAAGCAGCCGGGGACAGCTGGGGGGACATGGCGCCATTGGCATCTACCTGGATGGCTCCCGGAATATCACGGTCGAACGGAATAGGATTTCTTCGACGGACAGGGGTATCGGCGTGGTGAGCGAGACCACCGGCTTCCCCACCGACAGCGCAATTGTAAGGAACAATTTCGTATACAACTGCTGGTGTTCGGGCATCTACATGGGAGGATATCTCAATTATACTACAGGAGGCACCACCAATAGTTATGTAGTAAACAATACATTGTATAACAATGACAGGGTGGCTGGCGCCTTCGGTGAGATAGAAGGTGAGATCAGCATCCGGGAGCAATGTTCGGGCAACACGATCGCGAACAACATCATCTATGGAGGGGCGAACGACCTGCTGGTGCATAAATACACGTCCACGGGCGCCAATAACACCATCGACCACAATTTGTATTTTTCGGGAGGACCCTATCAATGGATCTGGGGTAGCACCAATGGCACTGTCATTTCCGATGCAGGCGCTTTTAAGACGGCTTCCGGCGGGGATGGAAATTCCAGCTTTGGAGTGGACCCGCTGCTGGTGAGCACTGCCACGCCAGACCTTCATATCCAGGCAGCCTCACCTGCAAAGAATACGGGATGGGTGATCTCCGCCAGGGTCAATGGAAGTGTCGATATAGACGGTAATCCAAGAATTGTCAACAATAAGATCAATAAAGGCGCCACACAATGAAATCAATAGCTTTTCTTTTCCTGTACGTTATGATCTCTTTAAGCTGCTCTAAAAGCAATGGTGCTGACCCGGGCGGAGGTGGAAATACCGCTGCCCATATTTATTATGTGTCCACTACGGGGAGCGACAGCAATCCGGGATCGAAGGATCAGCCGCTGCAGTCCTTCGGCAAGGTACTGGGACTGGTGATCCCCGGCGACACCGTCATCGTGCGGGGAGGCACTTACTATGAGCAGATCAGCTTTTCCAAGAGTGGTTTGCTTGGCAAGAACATCACCGTGAAAGCCTATCCGGGCGAGCGGCCCGTGATCGACGGGAGCAAAGTGATAGTGTCCGGCTGGACGCCCCTGATATCCATCCGGAGTATCCGGTATGTCACGCTGGACGGGCTGGACATCTGCAACCTGACGAGCAGCAAGATCAACACGGACCCGGAGGGTATCTTCATCGACGGGGAATCGCATGATGTCACTATCCGGAACTGCAATATCTATAATATCAGGAACACTACCACGCTGGCAGAAGGTCGCAGCGGCCATGCCATCCTGGTCATCGGCAGCAATGCAACCACCGCTATCAGCAATCTCGTCATTGAATACTGCACGGTGCATGACACGAAGACGGGCACCAGCGAGAATGTCACGCTGGCGGGGAATGTTACGGGATTTGCCATCCGTCACAACAAAATATATAACACGGAGAACATAGGGATCATCATTGCCGGTGGGGACAACCTGAACTCTTCGGGCAATGTGGCCGTCAACTATGCGAGGGACGGCGTGGTCAGCGATAACGAATTGTACAATGTTTCCATGGCCAACAGCGTCGACATCTGGGGCGCGAATAATTACGGCGCCATCGCCATTTACATCTGCGGCGGGACAGGCACGATCGTCGAGCGGAACAAAGTATATAATAGCGACCGCGCCATTGGCCTTGTAAGCGAAAGCAAGATCTATCCTACGGCGACCTGCACGGTACGTAATAATTTCGTGTACGGCTGCTGGCGAACGGGCATCTACATGGGCGACTATCTTAACTATGTCGGCATGGGCACCAATAATTGTTACGTCGTCAACAATACATTGTATGGAAATGACCGGGCTCCCGGGGCTTTCGGGGAGATCGAAGGTGAGATCAGGCTGACCGAGAACTGCAAGAACAACACCATTGCCAACAATATTGTCTATGGCGGGGCAAACGACCTGTTCGTTCATAAGTACACTTCCACGGGCTCCGGGAATGTATTTGCCAACAACCTGTATTATACCACGGGTACGCCGCAATGGATCTGGGGCAGCACCAATGGTACGCCGATCACTGCTTTTGGCGATTGGAAGACGGCGTGCGGCGGGGATGCGAATGCGATCTTCGGGGTTGATCCGTTGTTGACGAGCGTTACTACTCCTGACCTGCATTTACAGTCAGGTTCTCCTGCGAAAGGGGCGGGCCTGGTGATCTCTGCGGCTGTCAACGGAGATACGGACATCGATGGCAATCCCCGGATAATAAATGGAAAAATTAATATTGGAGCACAACAGTAAAAGATGAAATCGAAGATTTGCCAGTTTATAGTCATGTTAAGCGTTTGGGTTGCACCGGTGAAAGCCCAATCCAATCCGTCCTTTCCCTGGAACAAGCTGCCTGTGAAAGCATTGCTGCTGAGTTGCCCGGACCCAAAGGATGTGTCCCTGCTTTGTGATTTCATCAGGGAGGCGCTGCCGCGGGAAGGTGTGAATACGTTATGCCTTAGGATCGAGTATCAATACAAATTCGAGACACATCCGGAGCTGACGGATGTGAATGCATTGTCCAAAGAGCAGCTGCAGCGCATTGTGGCAGCCTGCAGGGAGGCGCATATCCGTTTTATTCCCACGATGAACCTGTTGGCGCACCAGTCGGACAGGACCACCATCGGCCCGTTGTTAAAACAATATCCTCAATTCGATGAATCGCCGGATTATAATCCTCCAGTACCCTGGAAGGATGGCGGCATGTTTGATTTTTATACCAAAAGTCTTTGCCCCCTACACCCCGACCTGTTTAATGTGATCTTACCTATGATGGACGAGCTGATCGACGTCTGCGGGGCTGATGCCCTGCACGTCGGGCTCGACGAGGTGTGGATCCTGGGCTATGACAAATGTCCCCGCTGCGGAGGAATGGACAAGGCGCAGCTGTTCGCGCAGTATGTCACGCGGCTGCACGACCATTTGCAACAGAAGCATTGCCAGATGTGGATGTGGAGCGACAGGCTCATCGACGGCAAGACGACGAACCTGCTGGCATGGCAGGCCAGCATGAATGACACGTACAGGGCCATCGATATGATCCCGAAGGACATCATGATCTGTGACTGGAAATATGAAGATGCGCCGCCCACGCCTGCTTATTTCGCCATCAAGGGATTTAACGTAGTGGCCAGTGCCTGTTCCAAGCCAGGTGTAGCGCTGGCACAGCTGGACCAGATAAGGTTGGCCCGGAAGAACGGTATGCGGGAATCTTTTTCCCTGACCCTGGCGGAGCGTATGCAGGGTGTGTTCGAGACTATGTGGTTCAACACCGGAGATTTTATCCGCGCTTATTATAAGCGGTCGGACAGGCCGGGAGTCGACAATAATGTAGCGACCTTCAAAGCGCTGTTCGCGGCTATCCGGCAGGATGAGGGGACGGGTTCGACGGCCAGAGCAAATGATGTGACCATCAACGGTGAAGAAAAAGCATTCGAAGGCGTACGGAAGCTGGCCCTGCGCCGAGCCCCGTGGTTGGCGGACCATCTCATGCTGACGACCCTTGACAAGGGCGCCGGGAAAGAAAGATTCGAGCTTTCCACCCGGGATGGTAATGTGCACCTGGCCGCCACGGGCGCCAACGCCGCGGCGGAAGGACTTGGCTGGTACCTGAAATATTACTGCCACCGCAGCATGAGCCATATGGGTGACAACCTTTCCCCTGTAAATCCTTTGCCTGTCATATCAGCACCTGTGCAGATTCAGGCGTCGGCGGACATACGATATGCGTTGAATTACTGTACCTATAATTACTCGATGAGCTTCTATACCTGGCAAGACTGGGAGCGGGAGCTGGATTGGATGGCCCTCAACGGGGTGAACACCATGCTGGTGGCCAACGGAGCCGAAGCCGTATGGAAGGGTGTGCTGGAGAAGATAGGGTATACGCCGAAAGAGATAGATGATTTTATCACCGGTCCGGCCTACAACGCCTGGTGGCTGATGGGCAATATACAGGGATGGGGTGGACCCATGCCGGCCACGCAGATCGCAGACAGGGAGGCAATGGTGCAGAAAATGCTGGCCCGTATGCGCGTGTTGGGTATCGAGCCCGTCATGCCGGCATTTTTCGGGATGGTGCCTTCTACTTTGAAGAACAAGACAAAAGATCACATTATAACGCAGGGCAATTGGGGCGCCTTTACCCGGCCGGATATATTGGACCCGACGGACACGGCCTTCCGGCGGATCGCCGATCTCTTTTATGCAGAAACGCAACGCCGGTACGGTAAGGACATCCACTATTTCTCCGGCGACCCTTTTCATGAAGGAGGTATAACGGATGGCGTGGACCTGGGCAAAGCGGGCGCCAACATACAAGGGGCCATGCAGCGTTGGTATCCCGGCGCCGTGTGGGTCTTACAGGGCTGGCAGCAAAATCCGCGGACGGAGATGCTGGCCGGGCTGGACAAGTCCAAAGTGCTGGTGCAGGAGCTTTTCGGAGAGACGACGAACAACTGGGAAAAAAGAAAGGCATACGAGGGCACGCCGTTCATCTGGTGTATGATCACGAACTATGGGGAGCGGCCCGGCCTGTTCGGTAAGTTACAGCGATTTGCCAATGAGCCCTATCGGGCTGCACATGGCGAACTCGGTAGCTACCTGAAGGGTGTGGGCATTATGCCGGAAGGTATTGACAATAACCCGGTGTCCTTTGATTTCATGCTGGAAATGGGCTGGCACCAGGATGCCGTCAACGCGACGGAATGGATAAAAGAATATACACTTTACCGGTATGGAAAATACAATAAAGACATCCTCGATGCCTGGAAGCTCTTCCTGCAAACGACCTACAGCAGCCCCGAGGGTTACCAGGAAGGGCCACCGGAGAATATTCTCTGCGCACGTCCGGCGCTGGAGATAAAGTCTGTATCCTCGTGGGGCACTGTCAAAAAGCGGTATGATGTAGCTGCCTACCTGCAGGCGGTGCGGTTATTTGCCAGGGCGGCACCACTGTTCAAAGGCAGCGAGACCTACCGGATCGACCTGATCAACTTTACACGCCAGGCATTGGCCAATGCGGCGGACACTGTGCACAACCGCCTCGTGGAAGCTTACCGCGGGAAGAATGAGCAGGCATTCAGCAAGACCACCGGCCGATTCCTGGAAATGGCGGAGAGCGCCGAGCAATTGTTGAATATGGATCCCTATTACCGTTTGGCGACCTACCGCCAACAGGCGCTGGCTGCGGGCAATACGCCGGAAGAGAAAAAGAACAACCTGCACAATGCCCTGATGCTGGTGACCTACTGGGGTGAAAATAACCGTAAAGAAGACTATCTTCATGAATACGCTTACAAGGAATGGGCGGGGATGATGTCTGCTTTCTATAAGCGCCGCTGGGAAATGTATTTTGCGTACTTAAAAGATCAAATGAAGGGTGGTACGCCGCAGGAGCTTGATTTCTTTGGCTGGGAACGTTCCTGGGTCAGCCGGCAGGAGCAGATGGACGATAGTGGAAAGACGCCGGGTCAGCCTGACATGGGAGCGTTGATAGCTACGGTGAATAATATTTTAAGCAAATTATGAGGTATTTACTCATTGTCATAGGGATGTCCTTGATCCAGGTGTGGGATTGTCAGGCACAGACGGACGGGAAGGATTGGAAATGGTGCGATCCGGCCGCGGTTGGTTTTCCGATGCTGGAGGGCCAGGCCTGGCCGAAAGAAGTAGGAAGCCCTTATGACCGCTTCCCGGCGCGCGCCAGTCAAACGCTGAACCCCAATGTTTGGGACCTCTCGCACAGCAGCGCCGGGCTTTATTGCAAGTTCAGAACGGATGCTTCGGAGATCATTGTACGGTATACGGTGCAGGGTAAGGGCAGCTTTGCCATGTCGCATATGCCGGCTACCGGCGTCAGCGGAGTGGACCTGTATGGCCTGAGTCACGATGGCGAATGGGGTTGGGCGCCAGGCACTTTCTCCTTCGGGGATACCATTGAATATCGTTTTGCAGGTCTTGGCGCTGACACTGTTTTTGCCGGGAGAGACTGCGAATACAGGCTTTTCCTTCCATTATACAACACCGTTACCTGGATGCAGATAGGTGTTCGCTCGGGCAGGCACTTCACCGCCCTGCCTTTACAGCCTGAAAAACCTATTGTAGTATACGGGACCTCCATTGCGCAGGGAGCCTGTGCTTCCCGGCCCGGACTGGCCTGGACGGCCATCCTGGAAAGACAGTTGGACAGGCCGTTGATCAACCTGGGCTTTTCGGGCAGCGGAAAGCTGGAAAAGTCCGTGATAGACCTGATGAACGAGATCGACGCAAAGCTGTACGTGCTGGATTGCCTGCCCAATCTTAGTTCCGGGCTCTCCGGCGCAGAAGTGGCAAACAGGATCAGGGAGGCCGTCCGGATATTGCAGGAAAAACATCCTTCGGTACCTATTCTACTGGCAGCGCACAGCGGCGGTAACGCCGGTCATTTCATAGACACTGCCCGCAGGCATGAATTCCAAAACGTGAACAATGTGCTGGAGGTGACTTTTGCCCGCATGAAGGCGGAAGGCATTCAGAATATATATATGTTGTCAGGTAAAGACATCGGCCTGGACATCCATTCGACCGTGGACGGAGTCCACCCGAATGATATAGGAATGGAACAACATGCAGCAGCTTACCAGCGGGCCATCCGTGCCATCCTGCATGAGACGGAGGGTGCTTATTCCACTACACGCCCGGTGACACAGAGCAGGGACGGTTATTATGACTGGAGAGGCCGCCACGCGGAAATACTGTCGCTTAACCATACGTCGCCACCCGCAAATATCATCCTGGCCAACTCCATCATCCATTACTGGGGAGGCGAGCCAAAGGCGCCCATTGCAAGGGGAGAGGATTCCTGGAGAGATTATTTACAGCCGCTGGGTGTGAGGAACCTGGGGTTCGGATGGGACAGGGTCGAAAATGTATTGTGGAGGATCTATCACGACGAATTGGACGGGTACACAGCCCGGCATATCGTGATCATGATTGGCACTAACAATCTCTCCACGGACGGAGATACAGCGATCATAGCAGGACTGGACATGCTGGTGAAGGCCATCCGCCAACGACAGCCCGGGGCCGGACTGATATTATCCGGACTGTTACCCAGGAGGTCGATGGAGCAAAGGGTCGTTGTATTGAACAAGGCTATCGCAGGATTGGCCCGGCGCCTGGGAGTGACGTATATAGACCCCGGAAAAAAACTGCTTACAGCAGAAGGAAAGATCGACGAGTCATTGTTTGGGGATGGGCTTCATCCCAACGCATCCGGCTACCGTCGCCTGGCGGCAGTACTGACACCCTTTCTGAAAAATTAAAAATTTAAAGATTGTATGAATATTTTACGGGTCTCATCGGTGGTCGTGTTGCTGATCTTGTCAGATCATACCACGGTGTTTGCGCAACAGAAAAAAATAGGCAACGAAACACCGGCACAAAAGCAGCAGCGCATGGCGTGGTGGTCGCACGACAGGTTTGGCATGTTCATCCACTGGGGTTTGTATGCCCAGGCGGCGCGGCATGAATGGGTCAAGCGGTGGGAAAGAATGAACGATGCGCAATACAAACCCTACTTCGACATGTTCGACCCCGATATGTATGATCCGAAGGCCTGGGCCAAAATGGCGAAAGCCGCTGGCATGAAATATGCCGTGCTCACCACCAAGCACCATGAAGGCTTTTGCCTCTTCGATTCCAAATTCACGGATTATAAGGCTACGAATACCCGGGCAAAGCGTGACCTCGTCAGGGAATGGGTGGCAGCTTTCCGGGCGGAAGGGCTGAAGGTCGGCTTCTATTATTCCCTGCTGGACTGGCATCACCCCGACTATACGGTGGATGGATTGCATCCGCTGCAGCCGGCCAGCGAAGCGGATTCCGACTATGCGAAACTCAACAAAGGAAGGGACTGGAAGAAGTACCGGCAATACCTGCGTGACCAGATTACGGAGCTGCTGACCAATTATGGGAAAGTGGATATTCTCTGGCTGGACTTTTCCTATCCGAATAAGAACGGACACGGAAAGGGGCACGACGACTGGGGCTCCGTGGAGCTGCTGAAGATGATACGCAAGCTGCAACCAGGCATCCTGGTAGACAACCGGCTGGACCTGGAAGCATATGCCGATGGAGCAGACTTTGCCACGCCCGAGCAGGTGAAACCTTCGGAGCTGCAAAATAATTATGGCGGCCTGCCTTTCGAGACCTGCCAGACCTTTTCCGGATCGTGGGGGTATTACCGCGATGAGAACAGCTGGAAGACGAACCATGAGCTGCTGGCACTGTTGATCACTTCTGTAAGCAAAGGTGGAAACCTGATCCTGAATGTCGGTCCAACGGCCAGGGGCGTGTTCGACTACCGCGCACAGCGGGCCCTGGACAGCATCGGCACATGGATGAAATGGAACAGCAAGGCTGTTTATGGATGTAAGGAAGCGCCGGCAGAGTTTACGGCCCCGGCCGGTACATTGCTCACATATGACCCGGCGGCCAGGCGGTTGTTTGTACATTTAATGACGTATCCTTCCGGTGGATTGACACTGACAGGCTATAAGGGGAAAGTTAAGTATGCACAATTCCTCCACGATGCTTCCGAGCTGAAGTTCAGTCCGGAGGGCTCCAATGATCTTGTGTTGAAGCTGCCGGCGCAGAAGCCGAATATCGAGGTGCCGGTGGTGGAGCTGGTGCTGGAGTGATCAATTATTGATGAAGGGGGTATGTTATAGTTCCAGCTCCAGGTCCAGGTCCCGGTGTCTATGCCGGTCCTGCTGTTGCTGTGGATGACGGGCCAGCTCTTCCTGGCGCTCCTTGTCCCGTTCGATGAGTTTTTCTATAGCCTTCAGGCCGCATTTTTCACCCAGGTCTTCACCACGGAAGATACACCTGGTTTGAAAATTGATAAAGGTGACATTGGTAAGGGCGCCTTTCCGATCGCGTTGCAATTGCATGAGCATCCTTGAAGACTGAAGATATGCAGTGAATTGCTGCAGATTGTCGGGATAATGGAGCAAGCCAACGAGGACGCGTGCAGCGCTGTGGACCATGGGGTCCTTCTCTCGTATGTGTGCGCGGTTGGCTTCAAATTGCTTTTCAAGTCTGTCGAGGGTAGGCTTGAAGTCGAAGAAACTGGCTTTGAGGGGAACGCCGATGTATTTGCCATGCTCATCCAGTACTCTGTAGAGCAGGCCACGCTTTTGGTAGAGCCGCGTGTTTTCTTTCCCCCTGTAGGCTTCTACATTATACAGCCGAAGGACGGCGTTTAGTTCTTCCAGGCTGGTGAATTTGTACTTCTCTGTTACAAACTGCACAACTTCCGATATGGAACGGGTAGTGGATTTTTGTCCATAGACGATCTTTTGTATCCCGCAGACCTTTTGGGCCTCTTCCCGGATCTGTAGTTTTTTCTCTTTCGTCATCAGATCGAACTTCTGCTCGATGTATTTCCTTGCCTTTTCAGATTGGTTTTCTCCTATTTTGTATTGTATGATCGGGTCGCCATTGCGTTGAACGTGGGTGGTAACTATGTGGCAATGAGGATGGGCCACATCAAGGTGCCGGTAGACTAAATAGGGTTGCCGTTCGAATCCGATCTCCCGCATATAGATGGTAGCGATGTCCTTCATTTTTTCGTCAGAGAGCTTATCCGAGGGATCGAAATTTAAGGTGATATGGAGACTGGTAGTCACTCTTTCATTGAGCTGCAGCCGCCTTTGGAAACGCTGCTGCTTGTCGTTGAAGCTAAGCTTGCCGACGTCTTTCAGGAAATTGGCAGCCAGGATACATTCGGCCTTTTTTTCCGTTACCTTTTCTTCGTTGTATCTCAGGGACTTGAGGATACTTTGACTGGGCATTATTCTTGGACGCATGTGTCTGCAATTTTTATGAGAAGGGCTTTGATCTCATTGGCTGTTGCCACGAAGTTGTCATGATCATTGGCATAGGCGTTCAGGATGGGCAGAAGGCGTACCAGATCTTCTTCGAAGTCATCGAAGGACTGGTTGCGATAGAATACCCTGACGGGCTTGTTTAACAGTATTTTACGGCAATATTCGCTGACACTGCGACAAGTGGTGTTGGAGGCGTGGTGTTGGATCTTATTCCATTCGGATTCGGACAGGCGGATGTTGAGGCGATACTCCTTCGGTTTTTTCGAAGTGTTCATAAAGAATAAGGTTTATAGTGTGGTTAAGCATTACAGATGGGGGTTAGGATTGTTCAAAAAAAGAAATGTTAAAAAAAGACCGGCCATTTGGCCGGTCTTTTGAAGGGGGAAGGGGTGTTTATAGTTTCAGCAATTTTATTCTTACTTTTTTATTCCCCTGTACGATCTCCGCGAAATAAATTCCCGGGTGGAAATCAGCTCCCAGCTGGATGGTACCATTCGGGGCAATGCCTGTCCTGGTCTCGACCACTCTGCCTGAGATGTCCGTGACACGAATGGTGAGCGCAGTGCTATTGACGCTAGTGGTTATCAGCGTGAAAGATCCATGCGAAGGATTGGGTCCCACTTTGACGGACAGGCCGCCAGTGGTATCTGTGTTGTCCTGGAAGCCGCCGGCAAGGTTCCTCATCGCATCGGTGAATGACTGGCTGCTGGTGACCTGGGTCGAATCTGCCGTATATGGCGACAGCACACCTCCGGGTATCGGTCCTGCAAATGTTCCGTCAGGCAGTCTCCAGGCGACGGAGAGATGATCCTGGCTTGTATATTCCTTATGCAGGGTCTCTACATAGTATCTCGCCCCCTTCACCAGGTGGATGACGGCAGAGTGCTGCGTGGAGTATTTATTGTACTCACGGAAGCCCGTCCAGGCGCCGGCGTAGGCGATGAGCGCTTTATGAGCCGGGATGTCATCCGTGCTGAGCCAGAGCCCTGCCTGATCGTCGCCGGAAATATAGAATACATAGTCGCCAGTTTGCGGAGCACAGATATAGCCTCTTACCCTTGCGCCATAATTTTCGCCCAGGTTGGGACCATATTCAAAGCTATTGAGCTGGGCATGTACGGTGGGATGATCAGGATAGGCGGGATTGCCTGTGAGGTCGGCTACCTGTGAGCCCGGGATATTAGTATATCCTTCACCGGAGATGAAGCCGGCCCCTGTGCAGCCCATGATGGTAACGCGCACGGTATCAGATACGGCGGTATCACCCTTGTCATCCGTAGCCTTGGCCGTGACCAGGTAGCTGCCGGGTTCTACGTCAGCAGGCGTGGCTTCATACGGGGCTATGGAATCCACCGCAAACCTGACACCTGCATTGAAGAATTCTACCCTAACTATCTGACCATCGCTGTCTGTGGCCTGGGCTTGTACAGTGACCCTGGCGCCGGCAGGATAGGACGCTTGATTGACAGGGCTGGTGATGGTCACCACCGGCGCATGGTTGATGGCAGCCAGGCTGAGGTCCAGGGAATGAAGATCATCCAGCCTGAACTTTTTAAAGCTGGCGGCGCCCAGGTCTTTTGCTGATACGCCATCATTATACAGAACATCGCCTCCCTTGTCCGTGATAACCTGGAGGTTGGAGAGGGATAAATGGCCATTAACGTTGACGCCCATCACTCCTTCGGCGTTGAGCGAATCGGAGTTGGGACTAACGACCCGGATAGGGGCATCGGTGGCCTTGCCTGTCCATTTATACAAGGCGCCGTTGATGCTTTCGCCGGAGTTGCCGGCCACGATGATATAGGTGCCGTTGCTCAGCCGGATCAGGTCCCTGATGCCTCTGCCGCCCAGGTCCAGCTCGATGGGGGATCCGAAGGAGGGAGATCCTGTAGCACCAGCGCTGAACCAGGCTTCAAAGCTAAGGATAGGTGCGATGACTGCCTTCGTACGGTTGGCCGTTGGAACGAGGGGCGCCCGCAGTCCAATGTAGAGCGTCGTGCTGTCAGGACCGAACACCATGCCTTCTGCCGCAAACCCGGCAGGTGTCTTGGAGTCCACGCCGGCGGCGGCGCTGGCGGTAAAGCTATAGCCATGATCGTCTCCCCAGGTGAGGATCGCTGCTCTCAGGCTACCAAAGCCGGTGACATTAAAGGCAGTGGCGGCGCCAGTGCCGGTGATAGTGGTGGCAAAGATCCGGTCGCGATTCGGTTTGTTATCGAAGGGCGACTTGCCATTGCTCATAGAACCCAGCCAATAGACCTTACCAGTAGTGACGGGGCTGGGTGTGGCGGCTTCCACATCCACTTCCGGCTTGTTGGGCTCAGGCAGATTGAGGAAGGCAGCGTAGTTGAAAGAGGTCATGGGGAGCCCGGAGGACGCACGGGAGTAGACATTCAATACATCCTGTTCGTCGTCGCCTGTCACAAAACAGCTGTCATCCAGGGCGATGGCGTCAGAAGCGTCGGAGATGCCGGTGGGCCAGCGGGTAAGCTGCGGCGTTGTGGAATTGGCCGAGGCGGCATAGGTCAGCAGGAAGTCCGTGTGGTTGATGCTGTCGCTGACCGTTATGGTGAGGGTGGCATAGCCCACGGCGATGGGCGCGATCTTTATATTCCTGGATGCGCCATTGCTGGCGAGGATAATATTTTCATTGGGAACTACGGCGGTGTTGTTGCTGGTGACCGTGACAATGAGCCTGCTTGCTTCAAGCCTGTCGTCTCCCACCGTAAATTCGATGCCCAGGTTTTTGGCGGGGTCCGTCGAATCGCCGATGACGCCGCTGAGCGCAAAAGGACTGGGGGGCGCCGTGGTGACACCTCCGTCGAGAAGGTTAGTGGTGGCGGCTGTATTGATGACGATAGTGGGCGCGCCGTCAACCACCACGCAGGGGTTGAAAGCAACCGTAGCGCGGGTGCTCTTTCCGGGGCTGCCGATGTCGCCGCCGGAGGACGTGAAGGAGCCTTCTGCATCGCCTGTAGCAGAAAGGGTCCATTGGGTAGGCGCATTGGCGCCCAGACCGGCTGCGTTTACCCAGGCGCTCTTATTCTGGGTCCTGGGACCTCCCAGGGACTGGTCGTCATAGGTCAGACGGTCGACCTGGTTGCCGGCGGCGTCGTAAAGATTGATCTCGTCAGCGCGCCCTAAATTGTCGTTTGTATATCCGCCGGCGATCTTGATACCAGCACAGAGGTTCCAGGCAGAGCGGAACGCGCTGACAGGTGTGGTCTCCGTAACAATGACAGATTCTCCCGGCTGTACGATGCCAAAGCTGCTGAGACTATGAACGCCCACATGGCGGGTGGCATCGTCGAAGCTCCAGCCTGTCATGTCGATGGCGGTGGCACCGACGTTGGTGAATTCCACAAATTCTCCATTGGCGCCTGAATACATATATTCGGTGATGCGTATCTGGGCCTTTGCCGCAGACCCAAGGAAGACCAGGGCTGTCAGCAACGGCAGCATTCGTCGGATAGCATTTCTTTTGCGTAAAACTGCATTCATATTAGTTGATTTATTTTTAAATGGAAATACTTAGAGAGGTGGCGAACAAAGAAAGCAATTAATTGTACCGGCTATATTAACTTAATGATAATTTAAGGTCATGGAATTATTACCAGCGCTGGGAAAAGCCCCTTCGGGGAAAAGGTTGGAAAGGATAAGGCAAAGTCCTCATTACATAGATGGAAAGTTTCAAAATCCAGTGCCGACCTCCACGCTGCTGAAAGGCGCCTCTTTTTTCAAGGTGCTGGCACAATTTCTTAATAAGCCGAAGAATACGGCGCCGCCGGCGCCATTGCCTTCCGTCAGGACGGACCTGCGGCATTTGCCGGATGGTCCGCCCGTATTGGTGTGGTTTGGACATTCTTCCTACCTTATAAAAGTCGGGGGAAAGACCATTCTCGTAGACCCGGTCTTCAGCGGCCATGCATCTCCCGTATCCTTTTTTGCCAGGGCTTTTCCCGGCAGCAATGTTTATGGAGTAAGTGATCTGCCGGAAATAGACATGCTGGTGATAACGCATGACCATTATGATCATCTCGACTACAAAACCATCCTACAGCTGAAACCCGGCCATATTTACACTTCCTTAGGCGTAGGCTCGCACCTGGAATATTGGGGCATCGGGCCGGACATGATCACAGAGCTGGATTGGGGAGAAGAAGCTCTGATCGACGGGGGCAAAATAACGGCAACGTCTGCCCGCCATTTTTCCGGTCGTGGTGCCGGGCAGGCCCGGACCTTATGGTCCTCCTTTGTATTGAAGATGGACGGTTATTCTTTTTTCCTGGGCGGCGACTCGGGATATGGGGCGCATTTCAAAACCATTGGCGACCAGTTCGGCCCTTTCGATATTGCCGTGTTGGAATGTGGTCAATATGGACAGTATTGGCCTGATATTCATATGACGCCCGAGGAGACGGTGAAGGCGGCGGGAGACCTGGGGGCGAAGCTGCTGCTGCCGGTGCACTGGGGGAAATTCTCACTGGCGCTGCATTCCTGGGATGAGCCGGTGCGCCGGTGCATAACAGCGGCGAAGGCTGCGGGCGTGGCTGTGACCACGCCGATGATCGGTGAGCCAGTGATATTGGGCGGGCCAACGCTGCAGCAAGACTGGTGGGCAGGCGTCGTCAAATAGTAAAATATTCCATCAAAATAGTAAGACCTGACATTGCCCACCGCCTTGTGTGCCTGTAACTTGAGCCTTCAAAGTTCGACGATTGCTACATTTTGAAGATTTCATAATCGACCACACGAGACAGACGGCCGGCCGGACAATCACCGAGACGGATATTGTGATCCATGCCGGGCAGACCGGCGATTTTTTCCCGCATCATATGGACGAAGAGTGGTGCAAGACACAACCCTTCCAAAAAAGAATTGCGCACGGCACGCTGATCTTCAGCATAGCCGTAGGACTGACAGCCTATCCCCTCAACGAGCTGTCCATGACCTATGGGTATGAGCGGCTGCGCTTTGTCCGTCCTGTCTTCATCGGCGATACATTGAAGGTCACTGTCACCATTAAGGAAAAAAAAGAACATAAGAAGCCGGGTCATGGCCTGGTAGTGGAATCCGTACAGGCCTTCAACCAGCATCAGGAGCTGGTGATGGTCTGCGAACACCTGTTACTGGTGCAAAAGAAGCATGTTTAAAATGAGACTGCTATGTCAGAAAAAGTTTTAAAGGGTATCACATGGGGTCACAGCCGGGGTATAACGCCTTTACTGGCCGCAGCACAGCGTTTCTCGGAGCTACACCCCGGCGTGACAGTGCAATGGGACAAGCGGAGTCTTCAACAATTTGCAGACTATCCTATCGAGCGGCTGACGTCAGCCTACGACCTGCTGATCATTGATCACCCCTGGGTAGGACGGGCGGCAGCCCTGGGTTGCGTCCTTCCCCTGGAACAGCATCTTTCGGCGGAATTCCTGAAAGATCAGGCGGAAAACTCCGTCGGCTATTCACATCACAGCTATCAGTACAATGGACATCAATGGGCGCTGGCTATCGATGCAGCCACACCCGCCGCCAGCTATCGTCCCGACCTGCTGAAGACAGCAGGCGTCGCCATTCCCACCACATGGCAGGAGGTGCTGAAGCTGGCACGGATGGGTAAAGTGGCCGTACCGGGTATTCCTATCGATCTGCTGATGAACTTCTATATGCTCTGCATCGCTCATGGAGCACGGCCTTTTCAAAATGAAAAAGAGGTAGTGGACGAGCAGACAGGGATAAAAGCCCTGCAAACGATGAGCGCATTATACTCGTTGGTGGACCCCTGCTTTTTTCAATGTAATCCCATCGCTGTGGCCGAGCGGATGACGGTGTCCGATGAATATTGGTATTGTCCCTTTGCCTATGGGTATTCGAATTATTCCCGGGACGGATATGCACGACGGCTGCTGAGCTATGCCGACCTGGTGCATATGGATGGCGGCGGAAGACTGCGCAGCACCATTGGGGGCACCGGTCTGGCCGTGTCGGCATCCAGCGCTCATCAGGACCTTTCCCTGCAATTCCTGGAGATGGCCCTGGCGCCCCGTTTCCAATCGACCTTTTATGCTGAGCATGGCGGACAACCGGGGCACCGGCAGGCCTGGCTCAATGAAAAAACCAACCGGCTGACCCATAACTTTTTTTATACGCTGCTGCCTGCCATGGAAAGAGGATATATGCGCCCACGATATGACGGATATCTTTATTTCCAGGACCATGCCGGGCAGCCGATACAGGATTATCTATCGGGATCATCCGGCGAAAGGGCTGTGCTGGATGCGATGGATGTATTGTATCGTGAAAGCCGTACCATAAATATTTTATCATGAGTGATCTACCCTTATCCGGATTGACTGTATTGGAGTTCAGCCAATACCTTTCAGGCCCTTCAGCGGGCCTGAGACTGGCAGACCTGGGCGCGCGGGTGATAAAGATAGAGCGTCCGGGGACAGGCGATGCCTGCCGGCGGCTGTCCATCAAGAACCTGTGGGTGGGTGAGGACAGTCTGCTCTTCCATACGATCAACCGTAACAAGGAAAGCTTTACTGCGGACATAAAATCTCCGGAGGACATCGTTATCATCCGCAGGTTGATGGAACAGGCAGATGTGCTGACCCATAATTTTCGTCCCGGTGTAATGGAAGGTGCCGGACTGGATTACCTTTCGGCCCGTACTGTAAATCCCCGCCTGGTGTATGCCGCCATCAGCGGATATGGCAAGGAAGGGCCCTGGAAGGATCTGCCGGGGCAGGACCTCCTGCTGCAATCCATGAGCGGACTGGCTTATACCACTGGTAACGAGAAGGACCATCCCATGCCTTTCGGGCTTTCTATTGCAGACAGTCTCTGCGGGGCCCAGCTGGTGCAGGGCATCCTGGCCGCGCTCATTAGACGACAGAAGACCGGGGAAGGCGGTCTGATAGAGATCAGCATGATGGAATCGCTCCTGGATTTTCAATTCGAATTCCTCACCACCTACCATACCAGCGGGCGATTGCCGCAGCGGAGTAAATACAGCAATGGGAATCCTCTGCTCAGCGCTCCCTATGGTATTTACCAGGCGGCAGACGGATATATCGCTATTGCCATGATCAATATTCCCCGGCTGGCTCGTGTCCTTCATGCGAAAGACCTGGAAAAATACAGCCAGGAGCAGGCGTTTAGTCATCGGGATGAGATCAAGAAGATCATCACGGAGCATCTTGCGGGACAGCCTGTGCAGTACTGGCTGGAAAAGTTGCATGCGGAGGATATGTGGGCAATGCAGGTGCTGGACTGGAAGGGCCTGATGGAGGAGGAGGGATACCAGCGCCTGGACATGGAGCAGACGATCGATACAGGCGCCAGAGGGCCTATTATTACTACCCGTTGTCCTATCCGGGTGAATGGGCAAAAGTTGAGATCGGGGAAGGCTGCCCCTTTATTGGGACAGGACAGGGAAAGTATTGTAAGGGAGCTTTTAAAATAATGTTTGTCAATGGGACCACTGCAGGATATGATCGTCGTCGATTTTAGCCAATTCCTTTCGGGGCCTTCCGCCGGCTTGCGGTTGGCGGACCTGGGGGCGCGGGTGATCAAGATCGAGCGACCGGGGACGGGTGATATCTGCCGTCAGCTGTACGTGTCGGACGTGATGATAGAAGGGGAATCTACTATCTTTCATGCCATCAACCGGAATAAGCAAAGCTATGCGGCAGACCTGAAGAACGGGGAAGACCTGGAAAAAGTAAAGAAGCTTATCCGGCAGGCGGATATCGTACTCCATAATTTCCGACCGGGTGTCATGGAGCGGATAGGCCTTGATTATGAGGCGGTGCGGCAGCTGAATCCGCGTATCATCTACGGGGAGGTCAACGGATATGGAAATGAAGGGCCATGGAAAGGATTGCCGGGCCAGGACCTGCTGGTACAGTCCTTATCCGGGCTGGCATGGCTGAGCAACAATCGTGACCAGCGGCCTACTCCCATGGGGGTGGCTGTCGTGGATATACTGGCCGGGACCCATCTTACGCAGGGTATCCTGGCAACGCTGTACCGAAGAGGCATAGACGGGAAAAGCGCCCTGGTGCAGGTAAGCATGCTGGAGTCCGTGCTTGACTTTCAGTTCGAGGCACTGACCTGTTTTTTCAATGATGGCCGGCAGCTGCCTGTCCGCAGCCGGATCAGCAACGGCAATGCCTATGTTCCCGCACCATATGGGATCTATAAGACCCTGGATGGCTATCTTTCCCTGGCCATGAATGATGTTCCTTTACTGGGAAGGCTGTTGGGATGTCCTGCGCTGGAAGTGTATACGGACAGCAGCCTTTGGTTCGACAGGCGTGACGAGATCAAGGAAGTCCTGGGCATGCATCTATTGACCCGCAGCGTGGACGAATGGCTGTCGATGCTGCAGCCTGCCGATATCTGGTGCGCCAAAGTCCTGAACTATGATCAGCTGATGCGTGAGACTGGATATAAGATGTTGAACATGGAACTGAAGGTTACGACGAGCAATGGGCTTTCCATCAAGACGACCCGGTGTCCCATCCGGATAGATGGCCAGGTAGTGTTTTCAGAAACGGGTGCGCCCATGCTCGGCGAACACAATGAGCGGATAGATGCAGAATTCAGATTGATAAGCTAAATTTATGGTTTTGAACCATAAACACTTTATAATATGCCTGGAAGGATCGTCGATACACATGTTCATATCTGGAACTTCACCCAGGCGGAATATGCGTGGCTGAGCGGTGATACTTCGATCCTGAACCGTAATTATGAACTAAGTGAGCTGGAGAGCGGGCGCAAGGCGGCAGGCGTGACCGAAGGTGTGCTGGTCCAGGCTGCCAACAATATGGAAGACAGCCGCTGGATGCTGGCGAATGCAGCTGCCAGTGATTGGATCACGGGTGTGGTAGGGTGGCTGCCTTTGGAAGACCCGGTGACTGTGGCCCGTCTGCTGGAGGAAGGATATGCGACAAACTCCTGGTTCAAAGGCGTGCGGCACCTGATCCATGATGAAGCGGACCCACGCTGGCTATTGCAGGAGACAGTGCTGGAAAGCCTCGGTCTGCTGGCATCGAATGATCTTCCCTATGACCTGGTGGGTGTCCTTCCCGAACATATCCTCACCGCCCTGCAGGTGGCGGAAAAGGTCCCTGCCTTAAGAATGGTATTCGATCATCTCAACCAGCCTCCCATCGCTGCGGGCGAGCGGTTTGGGAGATGGGGCGAGCTGATGAAAGAAGCCGCCCGTCATGAAAACTTTTTTGCAAAGATCTCTGGCCTGGGCACTGCCTCGAAAAATTTCGGGAGGTGGCAGGCGGCTGACCTGGCGCCGTATATAGGCTTTGTTGCGCAGCACTTTGGAGAGGACCGTTGTTTTTGCGGAGGGGATTGGCCTGTATGCCTGCTGGCGGGCAGCTATGAACAGGCCTGGGCAGCATACCGGGATATCATCGGGCAGCTGCTGGGTGCAGCTGCACAGGAAAAATGGTTGTATCAAAACGCCGTACGATACTATAATCTTGCTATATGAATGTAATGATCGGTCTAAGCATGCTCATACTGGGAGGACTATCCGCCGGCTCCAGCTATGTGCCCCTACGTGGTGTGAAGGGCTGGGCCTGGGAGAGCCTTTGGGCTGTCCAGGGGCTGGTGGCCTGGCTGCTATTGCCTTTTGCGCTGGCATTCCTGGCTATTCCCGGCCTGGCAGCAGTCCTGGGACAGGTGCCTTTTTCCTCACTTGCTTATACCTGGCTGTTTGGTTTTCTTTGGGGACTGGGTGGCCTTGCCTGGGGCATTGCCATCCGCCTGATCGGACTGGCGCTGGGATTTTCCATTGCAACGGGCTTCCTTTCTTCACTGGGTACGCTGGTACCTATCCTGGTCACCGGAAAGATGGGAGAGGTGCTGTCCACTTCCTCCGGAAGGATCATGCTTACCAGCATAGGGTTGTCACTGGTGGGTATCGGCCTCTGTGGAAAGGCCGGAATGCAAAGAGATAAAACCACCTTTAAATTCAGAAAGGGCATAGCAGTCGCGCTGGTTGCGGGGATCTGCTGCGCCTGTTTTGCTTTCGGCATCAACACGGGAGAGCCTATCCGGCAGAAAGCCATCGAAGCAGGCGCTTCCCCCTTGTGGGCTTCCACACCTGTATTCTTTGTCGAGCTGCTGGGCGGGATCACGGTCAACCTGCTTTACTGCCTGTTCATGAACTATCGCAATAAAACATTTTCCGACTACCGGGTTGCCCGGGGGGAAGGCCGGCTGACGGTGAACTACCTTTTTTCTTTCCTGGTAGGAACCCTCTGGTACCTGCAGTTCGTCTTTTACGGCATGGCGGCTTTTTATATGGGGACGTACAGCTATGCCAACTGGAGCGTGCACATGTCGTTCATGGTAGTGGCCAGCAACCTATGGGGGTATTATTTTAAAGAATGGGAAGGAGCTTCCCGGAAGACGGTGATGCTGAACAACATCGGTATCCTTGTGCTGGTGATCGCAGGGGTGGTGATGGGATTGGCGGCCAAATAAACAATAAAGCAATTCATGCGATGATGATCGAGACCAGCTGTGCTTTGCCGGAGAGTCCAAGGCCGATCGTACTGATCGGGGCCGGAGGTATTGTCAACGATGCCCATTTGCCGGCCTATAGGATCGCAGGCTTCCCTGTAGCGGGCATCTATGACCCGGACAGGGATAAGGCCTTAAAGACGGCTGCAAAATTCGATATTCCACAGGTGTATGGGGATATGCCGGAACTCCTGTCGAAAGCGCCGGCATCCGTGGTATTCGATGTGGCGGTGCCTGGCGCCGCGATCCTCTCTGTCCTGCGGCAGCTGCCGCAACACGCCATCGTGCTGATGCAAAAGCCAATGGGGGAAGACATCGGGATGGCCAGGCAGATCCTCGGGCTCACCCGTCATATGCAAATGACAGCCGGCGTAAACTTCCAGCTCCGTTATGCTCCCTTTATCAATGCGGCCCGGAATATCATACGAGAGGGAATGATAGGCGAGCTTTGCGATATCGAAGTAAACGTAAACGTATATACGCCCTGGCATCTCTGGGATTTCCTTTTCACGAGTCCCCGGGTGGAGATACTTTACCACAGCATTCATTATATAGACGTGGTCCGGAGTTTCCTGGGCGATCCGGAGGGTATCTATGCGAAGACCACGGGGCATCCTGCCATGGCGGAGCTGGCTTCTGTTCGCAGTAATATCATTATGGATTACGGGAAAATGGTACGGGCCAATATCCTTACCAATCATTGTCATGACTTCGGATTGAAGCATCAGCAGTCTTATATCAGGTTCGAAGGTACCCGCGGCGCCATTATTGCAAAACTGGGGGCATTGATCAATTATCCCCAGGGGGTACCGGACAATTTTGAATATGTTTTTTTAGAGAAAGGCAAAGCGCCCGTCTGGCAGAAACTGGAGATTGCCGGCAGCTGGTTTCCGCATGCTTTCATCGGAACGATGGCACAGATGATGATCGCGGCTGAAGGTGGCAGTCATCCCGATAATTCAGTGGAAGATTGCATCCACACGATGGCTTGTGTAGAGGCGGCCTACCAGTCCAGCGAAGCGGGCGGTATACGTCCGGGAAACGAATAATTTATGAAAAGATCTTTGTTGTTCATAGGGATGCTGATAGGTGTTTGCTCATTTGCGCAGACGGTGGACCTTCCTTCGAATGCGCCGGCGCGGGTGAAATTTGGCGTACAACGGCTGAAGGGGACGCTGAAGCCCGGATGGCGGGTAGTGGTCCGGGTAGATGATGGAAAGTATAAGGAGGGGTTCTCTATCAGTGTGAAAGGAAAGGTGATCTATATTCTGGGCGATGATGCTTCGGGTGCATTGTATGGCTGCCTGGAACTGGCAGAGCGGTTGCGAACGGGATCGTCACTTACTGTCAGCGACAGGCCGGAGATGATGTTGAGAGGCGCCTGCATCGGTGTGCAAAAGCCCACCTTGCTGCCCGGCAGGGGACCTTATGAATATCCATATACGCCGGATAACTTCCCCTGGTTCTACGACAAAAAGATCTGGACGGGATATCTTGACTCGCTGGCTGACAACCGTATGAATACACTGTATTTGTGGAATGGTCATCCTTTTGCATCCCTGGTGCGTCTCCCTGATTATCCTTATGCTGTCGAGGTAGACGATGCCACTTTCAGAAAGAATGAAGAGATGTATCGCTGGTTGGCCAGCGAGGCCGACAGGCGGGGGATCTGGCTTATTCAGATGTTCTACAATATCATCGTTTCAAAGCCATTTGCAGAGCGCAATCACCTGAAGACACAGGATAGAGGCCGGCATATTGTACCGCTGATCGCCGACTATACCCGTAAATCCATTGCAGCTTTTGTAGAGAAGTACCCCAATGTGGGGCTGATGGTGACGTTGGGCGAGGCGATGGAGGGCGTGGGGCAGGACGACATCGATTGGTTTACAAAGACGATCCTGCCGGGTGTCCTGGATGGACTGAAAGCATTGGGACGAAAGGACCAGCCGCCTATTGTCTTACGCGCCCATGACACGGATGGGCCGGCTGTCATGCAGGCTGCGCTGCCTGTTTACAAGAATCTCTATGTAGAAGCAAAATACAATGGGGAGGCATTGACCACCTACACTCCCCATGGCCCATGGGCGGAACTGCACCGCAAGCTGAGCGGGGTCAGCAGGGCTCTCATCGAGAACGTCCATATCATGGCCAACCTGGAGCCTTTCCGGTATGGCTCTCCCGACTTTATTCAAAAATGTGTACAGGCCATGCATTCGGTGTATGGGGCAGGTGGACTGCACCTTTATCCGCAGGCCTCCTATTGGGACTGGCCTTATACGGCGGACAAGACAGCGCCGAGATTGCTGGAGATGGAAAGAGATTGGATCTGGTATAAAGCCTGGGCCCGCTATGCCTGGAATAGTCACCGGTCCCGACAGGAGGAAACAGCGTACTGGAGCCGGCGGCTGGGCGCGAGATATGGCTGTGATGAGACGCATGGCCGGCAGATCCTGGCTGCGTATGAGCAGGCGGGTGAGATAGCGCCCAAGCTGCTGCGACGTTTTGGGATCACGGATGGCAACCGCCAGACGCTGACATTGGGGATGCTGATGACACAATTGATCCACCCGGAGCGATATGGTTTATTTTCTCTGCTCTATGATTCGGAGGGGCCCCCGGGAGAATCGTTAAGCCAGTATGCGGAGAAAGAATGGAAGCATCAGGCGCATGCAGGAGAGACGCCCCTGCAGGTCTGCGACGAAGTAACTGCGGAAGGTGCGGAGGCGGTGGCCGCGATCGACCGGGCAGCACCTGCTATTACAATTAACAAAGACGAATTCACCCGGCTGCGCAATGATATGGATTGCTATAGATCACTGGCAGACTACTATGCTGCCAAGGCCAGGGCGGCATTATATGTATTGAACTATAAATATTCCGATGATATCCGGGATCTTGAAAAAGCCAAACCTTTGCTGCAGGCTAGTCTGGCAGCATTCAAAGATCTCTCACGGCAAACAGCAACGACATATCTGTATGCCAACAGTATGCAGACGGCTCAGCGAAAAATACCCGTCAGGGGAGTGGATGGGACGTTCAAGACATGGGACGAGATGCTGCCCGTATATCAGCAGGAGTACGATCAATTTACGGCTCACCTCGATTCTCTGAAAACCGGCATGAAACAACAAACGACGCTTTCCTCTTTTTCAGCGGTGCCAATGGGCATGGAAGATTACAGTCTTGACAGCGGAGCACGCCCCTTTACGGACAGTGCATGGATCATCCGGGATGTCGCGGCGCCGATGAAGGGTTTGCGGGGAATCAAGCAGGCGGCACAACGCCAATTGCTGTTGGGTACGAAGCTGGCATTCACCAGCAAGGAACCTGTCGACCTGCTGATCGGTTTTTTCGATGAAAAAGGTTCCGTTTATCTTCAGCCACCCCAGCTGGAGACGGACGCCAGCGCCAACGATCATGGGCAGGCCGATATACGCATCGCCAATGGAGCGGTAGTAGGGGGCATGCCGCCTGTCCAGGTGCATGCCTGGTCCTTCGGCCCCGGAACCCATACGCTGGAGCTGGGCAAAGGACTTTGCCTGGTGCTGGGTTTTGTGCAGCCGCTGGAGAAGGGAAAGGCCTATGATGCGGGGATGAATGCGCCGGGTAAGCAAAACCTGGACTGGTTGTTTGAATGAACATGATGTATAAATTTTCGATAGTGTTCTGTATGATGTTGCCCGGCTTTTGCCAGGCGCAGCAGGACACCTTGCTGTGGTACCGGCAGCCTGCTGAGAAATGGACGGAGGCGCTGCCTGTCGGAAATGGCGACCTGGGGGCGATGATCTTCGGAGGGGTGGGAGAGGATCATCTGCAGTTCAATGAGTCCTCTTTATGGACGGGTGGTCCCCGGTCTTATCAGCGGGATGATGCCTGGCGATACCTGGACAGCATCCGTCGATTGCTGTTCGACGGGCGGCAGACTGCCGCAGAGGAATTGGCGGGGCAGTATTTTATGGGGAAGAAGGATGGTGATGATCCGACATATATGCTGCAGCGGGAGGCCTGGTTAAAAAAAATCCGGCAGGATACGGCATTCGCCCGGGCCGACACCGACGACAGGGGCTGGAAGGAGATGACAATACCTACGCCCGATGGATGGGAGGCCGCTGGCTTGCAGGGATTGGATGGCGCCGTATGGTTCAGGCGCAGTTTCGATCTTCCGGCTGACTGGCATCGCAGGGACACGGTGCTGGAGTTGGGACGCATACGGGATATGGACTTTACCTATGTCAATGGCGTGCTTGTCGGCAGTGGGGAAGGCATCAGTAAGAAGAGAGTATATACAATTGACGCTTCGCTCTTAAGACCCGGAAAGAATTCCATCGCAGTGCAGGTGATCAACTTTGATGATAAAGGTGGTTTCACAGGATTGAAAAGTGGCAATATGTCCCTTCAAGGTCAATGGCGGTATAAGGTCCAGGACGATACCCCACCCGCACTGCCTAAATACCAGGCGCAATACCAGCCTTTCGGCGACCTGTTCATCAAATTCCCTCAACAAAATAGTATACGAAATTACCACCGGCAGCTGGACATCAGCCGGGCAATCGCCGGCACTGCTTATGATATCGACGGAGTACATTATACAAGAGAATATTTTGCAAGTGCCCCCCATCGGGTGATAGCCGTTCACATCAGCGCCAGCAGGGCAGGCAGGATCAGTCTGCAAGCTTTGCTGAAGACGCCGCACCGGGAATGCTCCACCCGCCGCATCGATGACAGTACGCTTGCGCTGTATGTGAAAGTGCGGGATGGCGTCCTGAAAGGAGTGAGTTTTTTACGGGTGCGGGCATCGAAAGGGCATGTACAGGTGTCGGATGGCGGTCTGCGCATCGAAGACGCAGACGAGGTGACACTATTGCTCACGGCGGCTACTAATTTCATCGATTATAAGCATGTCAACGGCAACCCCGAAGTCATTTGTAAGTCGATCCTGCACGGAATCCCGGGATATACAGCCATCAGAGTCACACACATCCGGGAGTACCGGCATTATTTCAATACATTTTCTTTACGGCTGGGCGCTTCCGGGAGCGCGCTCCCTACGGATGAGCGTATCATACATTACAGCCCCCGGAAGGACCCGGGTTTGCTGGCGTTATATGTACAATATGCCCGCTATCTGCTGATCTCTTCTTCCCGTCCCGGCGCACATTTACCGGCGAACCTGCAAGGCATCTGGAATGATCTGCTGACGCCGCCCTGGGGGAGTAAATACACTACGAATATCAACCTGGAAATGAACTACTGGCCGGCGGAGCAATTAAATCTTTCTGCCTGTTCAGACCCGCTTTTTCGCAGGATATGGGACATTGCGCTGGCGGGGTATGCCACGGCGAAGGCTTATTATAATGCACCGGGCTGGGTGCTGCACCATAACACCGATCTCTGGTGCGGGACGGCGCCCATCAATGCGTCCAACCACGGGATCTGGGTGACTGGCGGGGCCTGGCTCTGTCACCAGCTGTGGGAACATTATCTTTTTACAGGCGATAAAAAATTCCTGCGTGATTATTATCCTGTGATGCGTGAGGCTGCAGACTTCTTTGTTCATTTCCTGGTAAAGGACCCTGTGACGGGGATGTTGATCAGTACACCTTCCAATTCTCCGGAGCACGGGGGACTGGTGGCTGGCCCTACGATGGATCACCAGATCATACGCGACCTGTTCAGGAATTGTATCGCCGCCAGCGAAGTGCTGGGACTGGATACTGCTTTCCGGCATCTGCTGTCGGATAAGGTCAGACAGGTGGCCGGCAATAAAATAGGACGCTACGGTCAGCTGCAGGAGTGGATGGAGGATAAGGACGATACGGCTGACACACATCGGCATATCTCGCACCTATGGGGCGTCTACCCGGGAACCGATATCACTAAAAATGATCCTGCCTTCATGAACGCCGCCCGCCAGTCCATGATCTACAGGGGCGACGACGGCACAGGTTGGAGCCTGGCGTGGAAGGTGAATTGCTGGGCCCGGTTCCTGGAAGGCGATCATGCTTTAAGCCTGATGAATAAATTGCTGTCGTCCGCGGTAGGAGCAAAAGGAGAGCAAGGGGGTGTCTATCCCAATATGCTGGATGCACATCCTCCTTTCCAGATCGATGGAAATTTTGGCGGAGCAGCGGGCATGGGGGAGATGCTGGTGCAAAGTCAGGACAGCATCATAGAAATATTACCGGCTTTACCAAAGGACTTGCCTGAAGGAGAAGTAAGGGGCATCTGTGCCCGCGGAGGGTTTGAGTTGAATTTGAGCTGGAAACAGGGTGTTTTGGAAAAGGCAGAAGTCTTTTCAAAGCTGGGAGGGATATGTAAGCTGCGATATAGGGGTCGGATCAGTGAATTCAAAACGGCGCCAGGCAAACGATATGATATGTCGAAAAAGTTGGGTGAGGCGCGCGTGGAAATTTCTTTGAACAGGGATTGGGAAACTACCATGGACGGTCATACCTGGAAGCGCGTGGATGTACCGCATAATTGGGACACTTATGGCGGCTACCGGCGATTGAAGCATGGCAACCTGCACGGTACTGCCTGGTATAGAAAACATTTCAGGGTAGAGGAAAAGGGCCAGCGGTATTTCCTGTTCTTCGAAGGCGTCGGGTCATATGCTACTGTGAGCGTCAATGGACTGAAGGTAGGAACGCACGCAGGGGGCAGGACTTCCTTTACGCTGGATATTACAGATGCTGTTCATCCGGAAGGAGACAACCTGATCACGGTGCGGGCAGATCATCCGGCAGACATACACGACCTCCCCTGGGTTTGCGGCGCCTGCTCCGACGAACGGGGATTTTCCGAAGGGTCCCAGCCATTGGGCATTTTCCGTCCTGTCCACCTGGTGATCACCCATGACACCCGGATCGAATCATTTGGAGTGCATGTATGGAATGACTCCACGGCAAATGACCAGCAGGCGAGGGTATATGTCGAGACGGAGATTAAGAATTATGGGCAGCGGTGGAGTAAAGGGACGGTGACGCAGCGATTGATGGACCTGGAAGGAAAGATGGTGGCAGTGGTGAGGAGCATCGAATCTATAGGACCCGGTAAGACAATGTTTGTAAGACAGGAGTTACCGCAGGTTGTGCGACCGCATCTGTGGTCCACCGGCGATCCTTACTTATATACCCTGGTGACGGAATTTGCGGGGGGCGATGGGATGATCGATGAGGTGAGAACCCCCTACGGCATCCGTACGATCAGGTGGACAGGCTCCACTTTTTTATTGAACGGCAAGCCTGTTCTTATCAATGGCGTATGCGAATACGAACACAAGCTGGGTGGCAGCCATGCCTTCAGCGATGAGGAGATCCGGGCCCGCGTCATGGAGATAAAGGCAGCTGGCTTCAATGCTTTCCGGGATGCGCATCAGCCGCATAATCTTTTATACCAGCAGTATTGGGACAGCCTGGGTTTTCTCTGGTGGCCGCAGCTGTCGGCGCATATCTGGTACGACTCACCGGCGTTTCGGGAGAACTTTAAGACATTATTGACTGAATGGGTGAAAGAGCGGCGCAACAGTCCTTCGCTCATTTTGTGGGGGTTACAGAATGAAAGCAAGCTGCCGGCGGACTTTGCCGCGGAATGTACCCGGCTGATCCGTCAGTTGGATCCTACTGCTTCTTCGCAGCGCAAGGTCACTACGTGTAATGGCGGCGCCGGTACAGATTGGGATGTGCCCCAGAATTGGACGGGAACCTATGGCGGCGATCCTGCCCGTTATGCGGAGGACTTGTGTAAACAGGTGCTCGTGGGCGAATATGGGGGATGGAGAACGCTGGACCTGCATGGGGATACGGCTTTTAGTGAAGACAGGCTTTGCCGTCTGATGGAGGCGAAGATAGGGTTGGCGGAGTCTGTAAAGGACAGTGTGGCGGGCCATTTCTTCTGGCTTTTTTCTTCTCATGACAATCCCGGCAGAGTGCAGTCGGGAGAAGGCAGGCGTGGACCGGACAGGATCGGTCCGGTCAACTACAAGGGATTGCTGAGCCCATGGGGCGAGCCGCTGGATGTATACTACCTGTACAGGGCCAGCTTTGCGCCGAAGGGGACAGACCCCATGGTGTATATCGTTAGCCATACCTGGCCGGACAGGTGGACTTCCCCCGGTGTTAAAAATGGGATCGTGGTCTATTCCAATTGCGATGAAGTAGAGCTGTTCAATGATGTGGATGGACGATCGCTGGGAAAGAAAAGGAACCCCGGCCGTGGTATGCATTTCCAATGGGATAGTGTGGATGTCCGCTACAATCTGTTATATGCCGTAGGATACATCGGCGGTAAGCCGGTGGCAAAAGACTGTATCATTCTGCACCATTTGCAAAAACCACCCCATTATGACAGCCTCATCGAAGACAAAGCGCTGCTGCAGCCGCAGCCGGGCTTTAACTATTTATACCGGGTCAACTGCGGAGGGCCCGACTACACCGATCACCTGGGCCATCTTTGGAAGGCGGACGAGGGCTCGCATTCATGGACAAATGACTATCCCGGGCTGCCGCCTTATTTCGCCAGCCAGCGACGCAGTTTTGACCCTATCGAGGGGACGGTGGACTGGCCCCTTTTCCAGGATTTTCGCTTTGGGCTGGATAAGCTCGGCTATACCTTTCCGGTACAGGATGGAGATTATATGGTAGAATTGTATTTTGTGGAACCCTGGTATGGCCGGGGCGGGGGGATGGACTGCACGGGCTGGCGGCTGTTCGATATTGCTGTGAATGACAGCATCGTAGCCCGGAATATAGATATCTGGAAGGCGGCGGGCTATAGCAGGGCATTGAAAAAGACCTTCCGGGTGCATGTGACGGGAGGGCAGCTGGTGATCGGATTTCCAAAGGTAGCTGCCGGGCAGGCCCTGATCAGCGCCATTGCTATTGCGACCCGGGATAAAAAGGCGAAAGGACAGCAGATGTCAAAGAGCTTGATCAGGCAGCTGCATGTAAAAGATCCAAAAAGGCGTAACAAATGGAGCATCCAGTCCTGGATGGATACCGGGGTACCGCAATATAGCGACGACAGCATTTGTTTTAGCCGGCTGCCTGCTGAACTTTACGGAGCGGAATGGATAAGAGGCCCCAGGCATGCCGATGCCGGGGATGCAGCTTTCACGTTGGCAGCCGTGGCGGATGTGTACGTGATGGACAGCCCGGGAGTGCATAAGCAGCGATGGCCGGCAGGATCGAAGATCGGGTTGGACGGGCGTACCGTAGCCGTCTGTCCTGTCAATGACCTGGAAACGGCGTATGACCAGAAGCCGATGACCACTTATAAGGCGGCTAATGCCCGGCAGTCGGGCGATACCCTGGTATGGGATGTTTACACGGGAGTGGCTGACAAATATTCACTGACCGTAAAATACCGCTGGCCGGGCGCTGTGCCGGTGGCGGGTAAGCTGGTGATCAGCCTGGAGAACGGGACGCTCATCAGGGAGGGTGCAGTAACCTTTAATGCTACCCGTGAAGGAAAGTGGAATTACCTGGAGACTTCCACCGGTACGATGATCAATGCGGGGCGCTATCATGTTCAGTTGATAGTCAGGGCAGGCAGCACATTGAAAGTAGATGAATTACAGGTGCAATAAATTATAAGATATGAAGTGGCTTTTTATACAGGGATTGATCTTTTTGGCTGGGCAGGCGCTTTGCCAGGACCTGAAATTATCGAACCTCCGTTGTGAATACCGCGCGGCTCCGTCGGGGATTGAAAGCATTGCGCCCAGGCTAAGCTGGGAGATCCAGTCCGGCAGGCGAGGCGTCCTGCAAACAGCCTACCGGGTGCTGGTCTCCGATGACACAGTGCACCTGGACAAGAACATAGGGTCCATTTGGGATTCGAAAAAGACTGCTTCCGATGCGTCCATCAACGTGTCATACGGCGGCAGCACCTTATCTCCTGCCAGGACATATTACTGGAAAGTGATGGTTTGGGACGATCGCGGGGACAGCAGCCGGTGGAGCAAGTTCTCTTATTGGCAGACAGGGCTTCCTACCCCGAAGGACTGGAAGGGCGCAAGGTGGATAGGATATGAGGAGATGGCGGATAGTGCCAGGTTGCTGCCTGGAATGAAAGGTAAAGGTCCTTTCCGGGATAGCCTGCCTTTATTAAGAAAAGAATTTAGGGTGAGCAAGCCTTTGAAGAAGGCCACCGCATTTATCTGTGGACTGGGACATTTCGAGATGAACCTCAACGGGCAGAAGATCGGGGATCATTTCTTAGACCCGGGTTGGGTCCGCTATGATAAGGAAGCGCTGTATGTGCCATTCGATATTACCAGCCAATTGAAACAAGGAGCCAATGCCGTCGGGGTCATGCTGGGGAATGGATTTTACTACGTGCCAAAGGAACGCTACCACAAGCTGACAGTGGCCTTTGGTTACCCCAAAATGATAGCCCGCATATTCCTGGAGTATGTCGATGGGACCACGGAGGACGTCGTCAGTGATCCTTCCTGGAAGGTGAGCACTGGGCCGCTGACATTTTCCAGCACCTACGGCGGTGAGGATTATGACGCCCGGCGCGAGCAACGGGGATGGGATGCTCCGGACTTCCGGGAGAATGGATGGAGGCCTGCCATGGTTGTGGACGGGCCCCCCGCCTTGCATGCGCAGCAGGAAGAGCCTTTGAAAGTATTTGAGCATTTTGTCCCCCGCCGGAAATGGCAGCTGAGACCTGGAGTGTGGGTATTCGACCTGGGGCAGAATGCATCCGGCATACCTATGATACAGGTGAAGGGAGATAGGGGAAAGACCATACGCATCATTCCCGCAGAGCTTTTACATGGCGACATGGCCGCCAACCAGAATGCCACGGGTAAGCCTTGTTACTTTGACTATACTTTAAACGGAGAAGGGGTGGAGAGCTGGCATCCCCGGTTCATGTACTACGGCTTCCGGTATCTTCAGGTGGAAGGAGGTGTCCCGGATGGCGAGCCGAACCCCGACGGGTTGCCTGTCATCATGGGACTGGAAGGGTGGCATACCCGCAATGCGGCGGAGCGTGCTGGTAAGTTTTCCTGCAGCAATGAATTATTCCGCCGGACAGACACGCTCATCGACTGGGCAGTGCAAAGTAATATGGCCAGCGTATTGACGGACTGCCCCCACCGCGAGAAGTTGGGCTGGCTGGAGGAAGCCCACCTGATGGGCAGCTCGCTCCGCTACAACTATGACCTGGCCAGCCTCTATAGGAAGATCATCCACGACATGATGGGCGCCCAGACGGCGGAGGGCCTGATCCCGGAGATAGCGCCTGAGCTCGTTGAGTTCTACGAACCTTTTCGCGACTCTCCCGAGTGGGGAAGCAGCAGCATCATCGTTCCCTGGTATTGCTACCAATGGTATGGCGACAAAGAGACATTGACAGAAAGCTATCCTATGATGCAGCGCTACAATGATTACCTCAAAGGCAAAGCGCAGGACCATATCCTGTACCAGGGGTTGGGAGACTGGTATGACCTGGGGCCGGACCATCCGGGCGTCTCTCAGCTGACGCCGAAGGGACTAACGGCGACGGCTATATGGTACTACGATCTTTCTATTTTAGCTAAGACTGCCCGGCTGATGGGTAAACCTTCAGATGCTGCGCAATACGATCAGTTGGCTGTGTTAGTGAAGGCTGCGTTTAACAATAAATTCTTTGATAAGACAACAAAACAATATGGCACAGGCAGCCAGACAGCTAACGCCATGGCAGTTTTTGCCGGACTGGTAGCGCCGGCTGATAAGGATGCCGTGGTGGCCAATATCGTAAAGGACCTCCGGAACCGCAATAATGCGCTGACCGCCGGCGACATCGGGTTCCGCTATCTGCTGAAAGTGCTGGCCGATGAGGGTAGGGCGGACGTCATCTTCGATATGAACAGCAGGAATGATGTTCCGGGGTATGGATATCAGCTGGCGCATGGCGCCACTTCTCTTACTGAATCCTGGCAGGCCCTGCCTTCCGTCAGTAATAACCACTTTATGCTGGGACATATCATGGAATGGTTTTACACCGACCTGGCAGGGATACGTGCTGCGGATACATCCATCGCCTTCCGCGATATCGTACTTCGTCCGGAGATCGTCGGCAACATCACCTGGGCGCAGGGAGACTATCACTCACCCTATGGGATGATCTCTTCTCACTGGAAGAAAGAAGGTAAGACCTTTGACTGGAGTATCAGCATTCCCGCGAATACGTCTGCCACCATCTATCTGCCGGTGCCTGCGGCAGCAGTCGTTACAGAAGGCTGGCGTATGTTGCAGGACCGCAAGGATATTCAGATACTCAGCCGGGAAAAAGGGCGCATGACCCTTCACCTCGGTTCAGGAGCCTATAATTTCAGGGTAAAGGAAGGCAATACGGTGCCGGCGGAAAAAATGAAGGAAGTGTATCAAAAGATCAGGACGCCCTTCAAATATGGGCTGGTGATGACGCCTTCAGACAATAGTAAAAAAATGGATTGCCCCAGTGTGTTCCGGAAAGGGAATAGCTGGTATATGACCTATCTTGTTTTTGACGGCCGGGGTTACGAGACATGGCTGGCGCAGAGTGCCGACCTGCTGCACTGGCAGCGTAAGGGGCGTATACTTTCATTTCGTGACAGCGCCGCCGGAGAGGAACATTGGGATGATAATCAAAAAGCAGGATACATTTCCTTGCAGGATTATCAATGGGGCGGCACTTATGGGCTGCAAACCTATAAGAATAAATATTGGATGTCCTACATCGGAGGAGACAGCAAAGGGTATGAGGCGGGACAGCTTTCCATCGGCGTGGCTTTCACAGACAAGGATCCCTCTGCGGCGCATGAGTGGCAGCGGCTGGAAAGACCCGTGCTGACGGCGAAAGATACGAATGTGGCATGGTGGGATAACCACACGCTATATAAAAGCTCGGTGATATGGGACAGGTCACTGAAGACGGGTCATCCTTTTATCATGTACTACAACGCCAATGGCGACAGCGTGAACAAGAAAAGAGGTGCGGAGCGCATCGGTATGGCGGTCTCCGATGACATGATGCATTGGACGCGTCCCCGGCGTGACCCGGTGCTGGATCATGGGCCAGGTATCACAGGCGACCCTTATATCCAGCGGATAGGAGATGTCTGGGTGATGTTCTATTTCGGGGCTTTCTGGAAAGGCACATCGGGAGCTTTCAACCGATTTGCCTGTTCGTACGACCTGGTGAACTGGACGGATTGGACAGGACAGGACCTGGTGGAACCCTCGGAACCCTATGATGCCCTGTTTGCGCATAAATCATTTGTCGTACAATATAAAGGAGTGGTCTATCATTTCTACTGTGCCGTCAATAAGAAGGATCAGCGGGGCATTGCCGTGGCTACTTCGAAAGATATGGGCAAAAGTGCGCTTGCTTTCGCGGAGCGTTGACAATGTTATAAATTGTGTCATGCGAGTATTTATTTTTTCTATTCTGCTGGTCTGTTGTGTCTTCTCCGTTGCCGGTCAGAGTCGTGTAATAAAGAATTTTGACGAAGGATGGAAATTCTTATTGGGTGATGTTGAGATTGCTAAGGAGCCGGCGTATGACGATGCCGCCTGGAGGTCGCTCAGTTTGCCGCATGACTGGAGCATAGAAGGTGCTTTCAGCAAGGACAATAACACGGGCCAGCAGGAGGGGGGATTGCCTGCCGGCGTAGGTTGGTACAGGAAGCATTTCCGTACACCGGCCTCTCCGCATGTATACATCGACTTCGACGGGGTTTATCGCAATAGCGAGGTTTGGATCAACGGGCACTACCTGGGACGGCGTCCCAACGGGTATATCTCTTTCCGATGTGAGCTGACGCCTTATTTACGGCCGGATAGGGATAATGTTATTGCCGTGCGGGTAGATAATTCGCGACAACCCAATTCCCGCTGGTACACCGGGTCAGGCATATACAGGCACGTATGGATGGTGACGACGGGTGACATAGCGGTCGATCATTGGGGGACCTGCGTTACTACTCCGGAAGTGAGTGCGCAGCGGGCCCGTATACATGTAAGTACGACCATACGTGGAATAGGCGACCCGCTGGTGTTGCAAACTGTGATAACGGATGCGGCCGGCAGGAAAGTATCCGCTACCAATTCCCCTTTTTTTACGCATGACTCAATAACTGTTGTTGAACAGGACCTGCCTGTGGAGTCCCCTCATGTATGGTCGGCAGATCATCCGTATCGCTATAAAATAACTACAACGATACTTCAACCCGAAGGGATCGCCGATAAATGTGAAACGGTAGCAGGTATACGCAATTTCCGGTTCGATGCGATACAAGGCTTTTTATTAAATGACATTCCTACGAAGATCAAAGGTGTATGCCTGCACCACGACCTGGGTGCGCTGGGGGCCGCTGTGAATAAGCGTGCTATGGAGCGGCAGCTGCAGTTATTGAAAGAGATGGGCTGCAATGCCATTCGTACCTCCCATAATCCACCGGCCCCGGAGCTGCTGGACCTCTGTGATAGTATGGGTTTCATCGTTATGGACGAGGCATTCGACATGTGGAAGAAGAAAAAGAGCAAGTATGATTATTCATTGGACTTTGCAGAATGGTCTGTTAAAGATCTCCAGGACCAGGTACGAAGAGATCGTAACCATCCTTCTGTATTTATGTGGAGCATTGGTAATGAGATCAGGGAGCAATTCGACAGCACGGGGATCAACATAGCCCGGGAACTGGCCGCGGCGGTCAGGGCGCTTGACACCACCCGGCCCATCACTTCGGCATTGACTGAGACGGATACGTCGAAGAATTTCATATATCGCAGCGGGGCATTAGACCTGATAGGGCTGAACTATAATCATGATAAATATACGTCCGTACCGCAGCGCTATCCCGGCCATCCTTTTATTGCCAGTGAAACCATGTCTGCCCTTGCCACCAGGGGGCATTATGATATGCCTTCGGACAGTGTTCGCAGATGGCCTTCTGCAGCCAAGGCGCTCCTGGTAGGTGCTAACCCGGATTGGACCGTCTCGGCATACGATAATGTTTCGGCTTATTGGGGATCTACACATGAGGAGACCTGGAAGGTGGTAAAGCGGCTGCCTTTCGTATCGGGATTATTTGTCTGGACAGGCTTTGATTATTTAGGAGAACCAACGCCTTATCCCTGGCCGGCAAGGAGCAGCTATTTCGGGATCATCGATCTGGCGGGATTCCCCAAGGATGTTTACTATATGTATCAGAGCGAATGGACGAACAAACCTGTATTGCATATCTTTCCTCACTGGAACTGGTCGAAGGGACAAACAGTGGATGTATGGGCGTATTATTCCCGGGCAGACGAAGTGGAATTGTATTTAAATGGGAAAAGTCTGGGGGTGAGAAAAAAGGAAGGGGACGACCTGCATGTACAGTGGCGGGTGATCTGGGAGCCGGGCGAGTTGAAAGTCGTATCACGTCTGAAGGGGAAGGTGGTGTTGAGCCGGGTCATCACGACGGCGGGGCCGGCTGCCCGCATCGGGTTGGAGGTGGATAGGCGGGTGCTCCGGGCGGATGGAAGCGATCTTTGTTTTGTCAAGGTACGGATATTGGATGCGCAGGGGCGGCCGGTGCCTGATGCAGGCAATGCGCTGCGATTCTCTTTGCAGGGCGCCGGAGAGCTTGCGGGCATGGATAATGGATACCAGGCGGACCTGGCGTCGTTCAGGGGAGGGAGTCATAAGGCTTATAATGGGTTGTGCCTGGCCATTGTAAGAGCAGGCAAAAAGGCGGGAAAGATTACGCTGCGGGTGAGTGGGAAAGGACTCTCACCCGCAGCGGCCACAATATATAGTAAATGATTATTTCCTCGTAAACTTTATTTCCATCGTCTTGAACTCCTGGCCGCCTGCCGCAGCATTGGCATACATTTCCATGATCTGGTGATTGTCGTCGACGAATTTCATGACCTCCCGGACGGGAATATCTTTTCCTGAAGCGGGGTCAAGCATGTTGCCTGTGAATGTGATGCTGTTGGTGGCGGCATCCCAGGTACCCGTGAGGTTCATCATGCCCGTACCCATATTGTCGATCCAGTTATTCAGAAAGATCTTTTTTACATTGTCATATGCGGTTGTACTGATGCCTTCGAAGGGTTGGCCCATGAAATTACCGGTGTTGGTGCCTTTCAGGTACCTGCCTCCCAGGATCATCTCATTTTTCATCTCGCCTGTGCTGTTCATTGGCTGTGTGTTGGGCGCCATCCACATGGAAATGTCGGCGGTCCAGGTGCCTACCGATTTCGCCATCATCTTATGAATGTCTCCGGGAGTGGAATATGCCATCATGGCTTTCATGTCCGAGTCGCTCTGCGCGCGGGAAGCAATGGAGAAGGATAACAGGGAGACTGTCAGCAATGCAAAGGTTAGCTTGTTCATAAAAATCGTTTTGGTGGACCTTAAGGTACGGAAAATAGTAAAATGTTCCATCATTATAGTTAAACCTTACATTGTTTAAGGATTTGGGCGCCTTTACCTTTAGTCCATACTCTTAAACGGTGATGTCATATGAAAGAAAGCCTCTCTATGCTGGGTACGGCTCTTATCGTAACCCTCTCTGTTGCAACCTCTCACACCGCTGTCAGCCGTACCACGGCGCTACAATATGAGGATACCGCCTACACCCGGGTCATTACCCAAAGGGCTGCCAAAATAGTGGCGGGACTGGGCTTGGCCGACTCGTCCGTTGGGGTCTGGGCAAGGGATATCATCGCGGGTCAGTATCGTGAACTGAACACCATTTATACAGAACGGGACGCCCGTATCAAGGCCATAAAAGACCAGCCCGGCGTCGACAAGCAGGCAATCGATTCGGTGAAAAAAATCGCCGGGGAGGATGCGGATAAGAAAATAGCTCAGCTTCACGGTCAATTCCTGGCCAGGCTGTCGAAGGAACTGAATCCTGCACAGGTGGAAGGAGTGAAGGACGGCATGACCTATAATGTACTGCACGTTACTTATCGCGCTTACCAGGAGATGCTGCCTGACCTGACGGAAGAGCAGAAGGCACATATACTGGCCGATCTCACCGAAGCCCGGGAACATGCCATGGATGCCGAGTCGTCCGAGAAAAAGCATGCCTGGTTCGGGAAATATAAAGGAAGGATCAATAATTACCTGTCCGCTGCAGGCATCGACACGAAGAGAAAATAATTTTTTTTAATATTGATTGCTATATGAAACATTTAACTAAATGCTTGTTATTACTCTTTTTTTTGCTGTGCGGCGTTGCGTCTGTCCGTGCACAGAAAAAGGCAGTGACGGGAACGGTTGTCAACCAGGACACCAATGAACCCCTGCAGGGTGTTACAGTCACCGTCAAAGGAACGACCCAAACCGCCACCACCGATGCCAAAGGTTTTTTCTCCATGACCGTAGCCAATCGATCCAGAGGGATCGTACTGGTCTTTACCTATGTGGGGTATGACAGGAAAGAAATGGCTTCCGACCCCAATGAGATCCTCGCGGTGCCTTTAGTCGTCTCCAATAAGGCTATGAATGAGGTAGTGATCGTAGGTTATGGGGCTGCAAAAAGGAGCTCACTTACGGGCTCCGTTTCCACCGTCGATCTGAAAAAGGTGGAAGATATTCCCAACCTCAATTTAACTGCCGCCCTTAGAGGGACGGTGCCAGGTCTGAGTGTTTCCGGTGGTACACAACGGCCGGGCCAGGGAACAACGGTTACGATAAGGAACCCGGTGGCTTTTGCCAAAGACGGCGGCCAGGGCACCAATCCCCTGTTTGTTATCGACGATGTGATCAGGACGCAATCTGATTTCGATCTGTTGGATATAAACGAAGTGGAAAGCGTGTCGGTGCTAAAAGATGCGGAAGCTTCTATTTATGGGGTGCAGGGCGCCAACGGCGTCATCATCGTCCGTACGAAAAGAGGACGCATCGGTGCGCCAAAGGTCAGCTTCAGCAGCTCGGTAGGCGCCTCCAATGCGACTATGCTGCCCAAAATGCTCAACAGCTATCAACTAGCTACATTCAATAATGATTTCACCCAGACATCCGCTTATCAACAGACGATCTCTACAGGTGTCGGCGTACCGGTGAATAATTTTTATGATGCAGATGGTTACCTGCACAAATCAGACGGTACGGTGGGTACTACCCGCCTGGCTACCTGGTATACACCCGATGAAATGGCCTATTTCTCCACGCATAGCCACAACTATTTGAAAGAAGCATTCAAAACGGCTTATGTGGAGCGTGCAGCGCTGAACGTCACCGGTGGGTCCGATAAGGTTACTTACTTCCTCGGGGGTGATTTTGTCAATCAAAGCTCCAATTTTAAGGGCATCAATTCTTACAAGTATGGATTAAGGGCCACGGTGGATGCCAAGCCGGCCAAAGGACTGGATGTCATGGTTTCCTTAAGTGATGATATCTCCTACTCCAAAAGTTACTGGTATAAGCTGACGAGCACTTCGGAAAGCCTTGACAATGATGTGGCCTCTTTACAGAACGTACAACCCTGGCAGGAGTACTTTATAAATGGTAATCCTGTAGTAATGGGCGGCAGCAATACAGGCGGGTACGATAATGTCAATTTTTTCCAGATCCAAAACTCCAACAATTATACAAAATCGAACAACTATGTGATGAATATGCTGGGCAAGATCACCTACGAGATCCCGGGTGTAAAAGGCCTGCAGGCAGTCTTCACGATGAATAAGAATATCAATAATTCCAATGGGAAGCAATTTGGAACAAATTTTCTCTATTATAAGTATGCGGGCACGGGGGATAACGACCATATACCCGGCGGCGATCTGCTGAACACCTATACTGTTATCAATGGCAATAAGGTACGCCTGAACCCGGTGACCTCCAGCTCTTATCAGCTGGATGCCGGCCTGAACTACAACCGTACTTTTGGAAAGAGCACCATCGCAGCAGTGGTCCTTTATGAACAAAGGGAACAAAATTCAGAAGGGGTAGCTGCTGAATCCGGTGGCGTTGTCAATGGTGGGCTGGATTATCAGAACTTTACAACAGGTACACAAACGTCCAATCAGGCCGGGCAGGCCAGCCAGTTGGGCTTCCTTGCTTTTGTATCCCGGATCAATTACAGCTACGACGGCAAATATCTGTTACAGCTTGTCTATCGCGCGGACGGAAGTTCCCGGTTTGCAAAAGGGAATAACTGGGGAAGTTTCCCGGCAGCATCCGTAGGCTGGGTCGTATCTGAAGAGCCCTTTATGAAGAACAGATTTGGCTGGTTGAATACAATGAAAGTAAGGGCATCTGTAGGTCTGACAGGTACCGATAATACCAAACCATACCAGTACCAGGCAAATTATAACCTGGGAACAGGCAGCAGTGGCGGGGCGGTATTTAACAACGGTCCCAGAAGCATCGGGGTCAAGCCGAATGTGGCGATACCAAATGTATATGTCACCTGGGACCATGTGCTAAAAACAGATTATGGTGTGGACATGACGATGCTGAACAATCATTTAAGCTTTTCGGGCGATTATTTCTGGAGCCATGGGTATAACATGCTGACAACGCTCAGCTCTTCTGTTCCTGTAACCATTGGAGCGGCCGTGCCCACGGAGAACTATAGCATCGTCAATATGTTCGGGGTCGAACTATCCGCAGGCTGGAGGGATAACATAGGAAGGAAGTTCAGCTATAGCTTTACGCCTTTCTTCGCCTGGTCCGACAACAGGAACATCCGGATCGACGTAGCGTCCGGCAACGTAGGCGGTCCGTTGGACCTCACCGGGAAGTCCAGTGATATCGGGAATTATGGATACAAATCTCTTGGGCTTATCAGGACCCAGGCAGATGCGAATGCCATCATTGCCGAAAGAGCTCAGGCCGCCGGAGGAGTGAACAAGGTGACGATTTTTAACACCCCGCTTCAGCCAGGCATGATCAATTACAAAGACTACAATGGTGACGGGGTCATCGATGTCAAGGACCAGGTGTACCTGACGAAGAAAGCAAACAACCATTACAGCATGGGGCTTAACTTCAGCGTAGGATATGGCCCGTTGAACCTCAACGTCATTATGGGCATGTCATGGGGTGGCTGGACAAGCATCGATGGACTCAAGCCTGCCAACCAATCCAGCTCTTCCACCGGCGCCTCTATCCAGGACAACCGGGCGGCCTATTGGGCGGACCACTGGACGCCGGATAATACCAATGCGAAATACCCGGCGCCCTATTTCCAGAGCAATTACCAGGTGACCACCGACTTCTGGCTGCTGCGCGCTACCAGCTTAAATATCACCAGCGCGAACCTCAGCTATATGATGCCAACACAGATCACCAGCAAAGTAGGTATTGCCAGCGCCCGGTTCTATTTGGTGGCGACCAATCCCTTCCAGTTCATTAACCCATTCCCCGGCCATTACCGGGATTTTCAAACATCCTTGTACACGTACCCGACGCTCAGAACAGTTTCTTTAGGGTTGAATGTCGGATTCTAAATCAAGCAATCATGAAAAAAGTACATCTAATTATAACAACTGCGGCTATTGGTACCCTTTTGCTGGGCAGCTGCACCAAAGTATTGGATAAGCAGGACCTTGGCAACTTTACAATACCGGAAGTTTTCAATGACTCTTCCGTGGCCAAGCTGAGCCTTGATTATATTTACAGTCAGAACCAACCCGGGTGGTTTGGTAACTCAGGCGGCACCCTCGGGGGAATTTACAGTACGCTGACAGATGAGCAGAGTAGCGACAACCCATATGTAAAGGGCACAGTGACCAGCGAAACCGTTACCGACATCGGCGATAAGGCCGTCAGCGGCAACTATTTCAAGATACGGACCATCAACATGTTTATCACGAATATGAATTCCGGGACATTGGCGCCGGATGTCAAGCAGCGGTTTATCGGGCAGGCGCTCTTCTGGCGCGCCTACCGGTATTTTGAGCTGGTAAAGCTGTATGGAGGCGTACCGCTGGTGACCACCCCGCTGGATGGTGTGGGCTCTGACGCCAAAGCGGCTGCGAACCTGCCCCGTAATACTACCACGGAGACTTTTGCCCAGATCATCAAGGACCTGGACAGCAGCGCGGCTTATTGTCCCGTTAAGTGGTCCAAGAATGAGGATTATGGCCGTATCACAGCAGGAGCTGCGCAGGCTCTTTTGGGACGGGTGCTCGTGACGTTTGCCAGCCCGCAATTCAATCCGTCCAATGATCCTTCCAGGTGGCAGGCGGCTTATGACGCCAATACAAAGGCTGTCGCCATCCTTTCCGCCAACGGATTTGGACTCTATTCAAAATGGGACTATACCATGTGGACGACGGAAGGCAGCGCCGGTGGCAGCACGCCCCGCAACCCTGAAGCCGTTTGGGTGACTGAATACAACACCAGCAACACGGATATCGAACAGAACAATGAAACATATGACAATGCCAGCAGGCCGAAATATTTAGCGACCACCGGCGGTAGCAATACCCCATCCTGGGACCTGGCGGCTGCATTTCCCATGAAGGACGGCAAGGATACACTTAGCTCCGGCTATGTATACAACATGCAGACGTTCTATAAGGACAGGGATCCCCGGTTTTATCAGACCATTGCTTACAATGGCTGTAACTGGGGGCTTTCCGGTAATTCCAACTACAGGTTGTGGACCTATTATTATTACAACAACAAGAACAGTCCGACCAAGACCGCCAGTACTGAATCTTCCGCAGGCTCATCCGGTTTCTACCTGCGCAAAGGCGTAGATCCTTCTCTCACAGTTGCGAATATTGCCTATGCAGGCACCGACTGGATTGAAATGCGGTACGCCGAGGTCCTGTTGAACCAGGCGGAGGCAGCCGCTGAAATAGGTCGTTTAGGTGTTGCGGACGAGGCCTATGCAAACCTGATCGCCATCCGTAAAAGAGCGGGCATTGAAGCCGGAGGCGGCCTTTATGGCCTGGCCAGTGGGATGGATCATGACCAGATGATCAAGGCAATTATGTTTGAAAGGCAGATCGAGCTGGCTTTTGAAGGCAAGCGGTATTGGGACCTGCGGCGCAGGAAACTGCTGGAAAGCACGCTGAACGGTAAGATGAGAAATGGCGTTGTCGTAACACTGAACAATAATAGCTCGTTCACCGATTATATCGCTACGACCAGGGATGCCAGCGCTGCAGCATCACTGGACAATCTTTATGCCACCAGCTTTACGGTGACACTTAAAGCACTGGATACTTACGCACTTGCCGTTCAGAGTGCCGATTATTTCTTTGGCATTCCCACGAGCTCGTTGCAAAACAATGTTAACCTTGTACAGAACAACACCTGGGGCGGGTCCTTCGATCCGCTTAAGTAAGCAAATGAAAATCAAAAATGTGAAAAATGAAAAGAAGGTTTTTTCTGTTATGTTCTGTTTCCTCTATGTTACTAACGGCCACGGTTCAGGCCCAGTACCCGACCATCCCCGAAGATGTGAAATCCCAATCGGAGGCCCTGATGAAAGAGACGTACCGCCGGAGTGATTCGGCCTGGCAGGCGGCACTGCCCATTATAGACAATGATGCCCGGCACGGCAAACCCTATATTCCCTGGGCGGCGCGGCCGACAGATCTGCCACAGTCTTCATTACTGGCATTTCCGGGCGCCGAAGGCGGAGGCGCGCATAGTTTTGGCGGCCATGGAGGAAAGGTCTATGTAGTCACCAGCCTGGACGATTCCGGACCAGGCACTTTGCGCTGGGCCTGTGAGCAGGGCGGGGCAAGGATCATCGTCTTCAATGTCGCAGGCATCATCCACCTGATGAGCCCCATCATTGTCAGGGCGCCTTACATAACGATCGAGGGACAGTCGGCGCCCGGCGACGGGATCTGCGTAGCAGGAGAATCTTTCTGGGTCAACACACATGACGTTATCATCCGCTATATGCGTTTTCGCCGGGGACAGACGAATGTCGGCCGTCGCGATGACGCGCTGGGTGGAAATCCTGTCGGCAATATCATCGTGGACCACGTCTCCACGAGCTGGGGGCTGGACGAAAATTTCTCCATGTACCGGCATATGTTCGATCCGGGCGACGGATCGAAGGAAGAAAAGCTGGGGACAGTGAATATCACCATCCAGAACTGCATCTCCGCGGAATCTTTAGATACCTGGAACCATGCGTTCGGGACGACGATGGGCGGAGAGAATTGCATGCTGGTGCGTAACCTATGGGCCGATAACACTGGTCGCAATCCCTCCGTGGGCTGGAACGGCGTGTTCAATTTCGTGAACAACGTTGTATTCAACTGGCACCACAGGAGCATGGACGGCGGGGATTACACCAGCCTGTTCAATATTATCAATAACTATTTCAAGCCAGGGCCTGTGACCCCAAGGGATGCGCCGGTGGGCCATCGTATCCTGAAACCAGAGACGGGGCGCAGCAAGCTGAAGACCCTCGTGTTCGGCCGTGCTTATGTCCATGGAAATATCATGGATGGCTACCCTGAGATCACCAAAGATAATTGGGCTGGCGGTGTACAGGTAGGCGAGGAGAAGGATGCAGCGCAATACAAGGATTACATGAAAGTGGATAAACCCTTCCCCATGCCGCAGGTGAAAGTGCTGCCGGCGCAGGAAGCCTTCCAATTCGTGCTGACCAATGTCGGCGCCACTTTGCCGAAACGGGATGCTGTGGATGCCAGGGTCGTAGAGCAGGTACGCACGGGAAAAATAGCTTATAATGAGGTGAATACGGATACGATGAGCCAGTTTAAAGTTCGTAAATTGCCCAAGGACTCCTACAAGCTGGGTATTGTCACGAACATCGTGGAAGTAGGTGGATACCCTGATTACAAAGGCACTCCCCATAAGGATGCGGACAATGATGGGTTACCTGATGAATATGAGACCAGGCATGGTCTGAACCCTCATGATCCAAATGATTCCGCAAAGCCGGCTGCCGGCGGCGGAGGTTATTCCAATATCGAGGTTTACCTGAATACGCTGGCATTGAAAGGGGAGAAGCCTGTCAAAGGATAGATAGCAATTTTGATCATTGTTTATAGATCGCCTATGCGTTCAGGTCTCATATTTCGATTGTGCTTATCAGTGATCCCTTTCTTACAGGGAATGTCCCTTACGGCCCAGAAAAAGAAAGCCCCCGAGCCGCCCCCGCCCGTGGCGGCGGAAAAAGGCGGGCGGCTGGTGTATGCTCCCGATGAGCGGGGGGACAGGATACCTGATTTTTCTTATAGTGGATATAAAGGAGGAGATACTTCCATCCCCCAGGTGCCCATACGCGTTACGGTGCCCCTGAAGGAAGGTGATGCTACCGCACGCATACAGGCGGCCCTGGACTATGTCGGCTCCTTGCCTTCGGGACGGCGGGGGGCTGTATTGCTGGAAAAAGGTGTGTACACTGTGTCGGGCCAACTGTTGATCCGGCAATCGGGAGTGGTGCTTCGCGGCAGTGGCATGGGGAAAGGCGGCACGGTGTTGCTGGCAACCGGATATGACCGCCGGACATTGATCCGGGTAGCAGGCGTGAACAATCGCACAGTAGATCCGGAAATGAATATCGCAGATGCCTATGTACCTGTGAATGCGCGGCATCTTCGGTTGTCAGCTGGGGCAGGTTTTAAAGTGGGTGATATGATATTGGTCCATCGGCCTTCCACCGCAGCCTGGATCCATGCTTTAGGTATGGAAACTTTTGGGGGTGGGATCTCTGCCCTTGGCTGGAAGGCCGGTCAGAGGGATGTTTACTGGGACCGCCGGGTTGTGGCGGTGGACGGAGATGGCATCACGCTGGATGCCCCCATCACTGCGGCGCTGGACACGGCGTTCGACGGAGGAAAGATAGCTTTATATCATTGGCCGGGCCGCATAGAGCAGGTTGGCGTGGAAAACCTGCAATGTCAAAGCGCATATGACCCCTCCAACCCAAAAGACGAGGCCCATTCCTGGATGGCCATTACGATAGAGAATGCTTCGGATGCGTGGGTCCGGCAGGTGATCATCCAGCATTTCGCAGGTTCGGCTGTCGCAGTGCTGGAGACGGCCAATCGTGTCACGGTGGAAGATTGCAAATATTTGTCGCCCGTATCGGAGATCGGTGGCCAGCGACGCAACGCTTTTTTTACTTCCGGAGGACAGACCTTATTGCAGCGGCTGTATGCCGAGCATGCTTTCCATGATTTTTCTGTGGGATTTTGCGCACCGGGCCCCAATGCCTTTGTACAATGCCAATCCTATTACCCATATAGCTTCAGCGGAGCCCTGGATAGCTGGGCTTCCGGCGTTCTTTTCGATGTGGTGAACATCGATGGACAGGCCCTGCGTTATGCCAATCGCGAACAGGATGGGCAAGGCGCAGGATGGTGTGCCGCCAACAGTTTGTTCTGGAACTGTTCTGCTGCCCGCATCGACTGTTACAGGCCGCCGGGCGCACAGAATTGGTCTTTCGGGTCCTGGGCCCAGTTTGGCGGCGACGGCTATTGGGGCGAGTCGAATTCCACGATACAACCCAGAAGTTTTTATTACGCCCAACTATCCGATAGACTGGGTCCTCAACCGACCTCCCGGGGACAGGTCCTTCCCATGGAGACGGAGGCGTCCAGTAGCCCTACTGTGGAGCAGGCCGCAGCGCTGATAGCCCAATCCTCCAAACCCCGGGTGCAGATGACGGAATGGATCGACCAGGCCAGCCAGCGCAACCCAATCCCTGTCGATGCCGGAGCAATACCTTCGATCGACAAGCTTGGATCTCCACCACCAGCGATGCCTGCCAAAGCTGCTCCGATGCAGGTGATCAACGGATGGCTGGTGAGAGGCGGAGCTGTGTTGACGGGCCGCCGGCAATACGAACCCTGGTGGATGGGAACTACGAGGCCCTATGGCCTGACAGAGGCAAAGCCGGCGATCACCCGCTATGTGCCCGGCCGTACGGGAACAGGGCTTACGGATGACCTCGATCAGCTGACCGACGATATGTCGAAGCATGGCATTGTCGCCATGGACCATAATTATGGCCTTTGGTATGAACGCAGGCGCGATGATCACGAACGCATCCGCAGGATGGACGGGGACGTCTGGCCGCCTTTTTATGAACTTCCTTTTGCGCGCAGCGGCAAGGACACAGCCTGGGATGGACTCAGCAAATATGACCTGACCAGGTACAACTATTGGTATTGGGACAGGCTGCGGCAATTTGCCGATCTCGCGGATGAGAAAGGCCTGGTGCTTATTCACCAAAATTATTTTCAGCATAATATCATCGAAGCTGGTGCGCATTATGCGGACTTTCCCTGGAGACCTGCCAATAATATCAATCATACGGGCTTTCCCGAACCTCCTCCCTTTGCCGGGGACAAACGTATTTTCATGGCTGAGCAATTCTATGATACGACACATCCCGTTCGCCACGATCTGCACAGGGCATTCATACGGCAGTGCTTCGATAACTTTTCCAATAATACTGGCGTCATCCAGCTCATCGGAGCTGAATTCACGGGCCCCTTGCATTTTGTCCAATTCTGGATCGACAATATACGGCAGTGGGAAAATGAAAAAGGCCGCCGCGAGTTGGTGGGGCTTAGTGTGACAAAGAATGTCCAGGATGCCATATTGGGTGATCCCGGCAGAGCGGCTGTCGTCGACCTCATCGACATCCGGTACTGGTACTACCAGGAGAACGGAAAGGTATATGCACCCAATGGCGGAGAAAGCCTGGCGCCCCGTCAGCATGAACGGCTGCTGAAGCCAAAGAGGAGCTCTTTCGAAGAAGTATATCAGGCAGTCCGCGAATACAAGGAGAAATATCCTGAGAAGGCCGTGATATATTCTGCCGATGGTTGCGATAGCTATGGATGGGCTGTGTTCATGGCGGGAGGATCATTGGCGAATGTGCCTGCCGTGAGTGGTGGTTTTTTTACAGCGGCGGCGAAGATGAAGCCGGTGGGACAATGGATGCTGGGAGGAAAGGAGGGGATGATCAAATACTGTGAGAAGGCCGGCGATGTGCAGGTTGATCTGGCAGGTTTGGAGGGAAGTTGGCGGGTGAACAGAGTCGATCCGGTAAGTGGTGCGATATCGAAGGGGGCGGAAAAGATGCACGGAGGAAAAATAGTAACACTGTCCACTACGGCGCCTGTAATATTATGGATAACAAGATGAGATGCTTTCTGATCATATTGTCGCTGACGTTGACATTGCCCGCAGTAGTCAGGCCGGAAGACCTTCCTCGCCTGCGTGTTTCAGGCGACGGTCGCTGGCTGGTGACAGAGAAAGGCGCGCCTTTCTTCTGGCTGGGCGATACGGGCTGGCTATTGCTGACAAAGCTGAAACATGAAGAAGTGGACAAATACCTGGAAGATCGGCGAAGGAAAGGTTTCAACGTAATACAGGTGATGACGCTGCATGATCTGAAAGACAGAGATGCTTATGGCAATGCGGCGCTGACAGATGGAGATATCGCAAGGCCACTCGACAAGCAGAGTGGGTACTGGGACAACCTGGACTATGTGATCAACAAAGCATCGGAGCACGGCATTTATATTGCGCTGGTGCCTGTCTGGGGCAACGTTGTCAAGTCGGGAAGGGTGAGCCGCGGCGATGCTAAGGCTTATGCAAGCTTCCTGGCCGGCAGATACCGCACCCACACCAATATCATTTGGATGAACGGAGGCGACATCAAAGGGAGTGATTCTGCGGCTATATGGAATGCCATTGGAACTACGCTTAGAGCGAAAGATCCCGGCCATCTCATTACTTTCCATCCCCGGGGCAGGGCCTCTTCGGCTTATTGGTTCCATGGTCAGCCGTGGCTGGACTTCAACAGTGTTCAATCGGGCCATCGCAGCTATGCGCAGGATACTTCCGCCGGGGATAAGCACTTCGGAGAGGACAACTGGAAATACATCGGGGAGGACTATAACAGGAGCCCGGTGAAGCCGGTGCTGGACGCGGAGCCCTCCTATGAGCAGATACCTTACGGCTTGCATGATACGCTGCAGCCACGGTGGACAGATAAGGATGTGCGGCGCTATGCCTATTGGTCGGTGTTCGCAGGCGCCTGCGGATTTACTTACGGCGATAATTCGGTGATGCAGATGCTCCGGCCTTCGGATAAGGCCAGCGCTTATGGAGCAAAGGACGTGTGGACAAAGGCCATCGACGATCCCGGCGCCGGGCAAATGATACATCTGAAAGAATTGATACTGTCAAAGCCCTATTTCGACCGGGTGCCGGACGCGTCCCTGGTCGCCGGCCAGGGCATGCGGTATGATCACCTGGCCGCCACCCGTGGAAAAGATTATGCTTTTATTTACACCTGCAATGGCAGGAAGATGCAGATCAATATGGGAAAGATCGCGGGCGACACGGTGCATGCATCCTGGTACAGTCCCCGCGACGGCCATCGGACAGAAATAGGCAACTTCCCAAATAAAGGTATCCATGAATTTCTACCTCCGGTCGCAAACAACGATTGGGTACTGATATTGGAGACTTTATCGAAAAATGTTTACCTCTTCACGTCTTTCCGCGAGCCTGCCACCGACGGGCTATATTATCTCACCAGCGAAGACGGCTATCACTGGAAAGATCTCGGCGGCCCCTGGATGCGTCCGGCCATCGGTGAAAAGAAACTGATGCGGGACCCCTCCATGGCGCAGGGGGCGGATGGCATCTGGCGGCTCGTGTGGACCAGCGGCTGGAATGGGGACAAAGGATTTGGCTATGCCTGGTCAAAAGATCTTATTCACTGGAGCGATCAGCAATTCATTCCCGTCATGCAAAAGGAGCCGGAAGCATGCAATGTCTGGGCGCCGGAGATCTTCTATCAGGATGACAGTGATCAATTTCTTATCGTCTGGGCGACGACTATTCCCGGTAGGTTCCCTAAAGGACAGGAGGACGAGAAGAACAATCATCGGCTGTATTGCACCACTACAAAAGATTTTACGAATTTTTCGCCCACACGGCTTTTTTATGATCCTGGCTACAGTGTGATAGACGCCACGGTCATACAGCGGAGCGCCCGCGACTACGTGCTGGTGTTCAAGGACAACACCCGCCCCCAACGGAATATCAAGGTAGCTTTCGGGGACCATGCGGGGGGAAGCTATCATGGCTCCTCAGCTGCGTTCACGCCTCCTTATACGGAAGGGCCTACGGTGGCGAAGGTGGGAAAGGATTGGCTGATCTATTACGATATGTACAGGGATAAGAAGTATGGTGCGATGAGAACGGATGATTTTAAGACATTCACGGATGTCACGGACGAAGTGACTGTTCCGGAAGGGCATAAGCATGGCACCATCGTCAGGGTAGACCGGGAGACGGTCAGGCGATTGTCCGATGCCGGCCGCACGAGGGATATCGTCCATTACAGCGGTAATACTTTGTCTAATGTAGATTATCATCACGGGCAGCTGAAGCCCGTGGTAGGCGTTCATAATATACAGGCGTTCCGGGCAAACCGGGAGCATCCTGACCAGGCGGATGGTGTTGGATGGACTTACAACCATGCACCTATGCTGGCATACTGGAACGATCAATTCTACCTGGAATATCTCAGCGATAAGGTGGGTGAGAGTGTGCCTCCCGGGCAGACCCTGTTGATGACCTCCCATGATGGAACGAACTGGAGCAGACCGGTGGTGCTCTTTCCTCCTTATAAGGTACCCGACGGAACGACAAAACCCGGACATCCCGGCGTTGCCAAAGACCTGATGGCCGTCATGCACCAGCGGATGGGGTTCTATGTATCGAAGGCCCACCGGCTCCTGGCCCTGGGGTTTTACGGTATTTGCCTGGACCCCCATGACGATCCAAATGACGGGCTGGGCATCGGCAGAGTGGTACGGGAGGTCCATGCCGACGGTAGTTTCGGACCTATCTATTTCATTCATTATAATGCTGCGTGGAACGGGCAGAATACTTCTTATCCATTTTATACGACCAGCAGCGACAGCGGTTTTGTGGCGGATTGCAATGAGCTGATGGCCACTCCGCTGATGATGATGCAATGGGTGGAAGAGACGGACAGGAAGGACCCTTTGATCCCCTTGCATAAAGAATACAAGGCATTCAACTTTTATCATTTGCCCGATGCAAGGGTAGTAGGGCTTTGGAAGAATGCACTTACGGGCATCAGCAGCGATGAGGGAAGAACATGGTCGCCCGTTACGCGTGCACCGCATTTTGTCAACAGCAATGCGAAGATCTGGGGTCAACGTACTTCCGATGGCAAGTACGTCACGGTGTATAACCCTTCCGAGTTCCGTTGGCCACTGGCCGTCTCCACCAGCGCCGATGGCCTGGATTATAAAAGCCTGTTGCTGGTGCAGGGAGAGATCTCGCCGGCCCGCTATGGAGGCAATTATAAAAGCTATGGCCCCCAATATACCAGGGGGATCGAAGAAGGGAATGGCTCACCGCCTGACGGTGACTGCTGGGTGACTTATAGCATGAACAAAGAGGATATATGGGTGGCGTCGATCCCTGTGCCGGTGTCGGAAAAGGTGGATACAGATGTAAATGACTCATTCACGGGTGAAGATCCCCTGAAACAATGGAATATCTATAGCCCGTTGTGGGCGCCTGTGCGAACGGATAGCGCGCGGGGCCTGCTGCTGGAAGATGCGGACCCCTATGACTTCGCAAAAGCAGAGAGAGTATTTCCCGTCACAAAGCATATGCAGGTGGAATTTTCGCTTACACCCTGTCAGTCGGACCATGGACAGCTGCAGATAGAATTGCAGGACGATCGGAACATGCCTGCTGTCCGCCTCAGCTTTGAGCCTGACGGTTCATTGATCGCCAAAGCAGGCGCAAGGATAAAAAAGATTATGGACTACAGGTCCGGCGAGGCGTATGATATGCGCATCACCTTGAATGCAGATACGCGGATGTATACTGTGAATATAAACGGCGAGGATAAACTGACGCAATTGTTCTTTGCACCCGTGGAAAGTTTTGGCCATATTGTTTTTCGCACAGGCGAAGCCCGGCATTTTCCAACGGCGGACACGGCGCCGGAGGCCGACAGGGACTTGCCGAACGCGGGTGAGCGTGTTCCGGAGGCAAAATTTGCCATTCGTTATTTAAAGACACAGCGGCTATGATGAAGTGGTTGATCATATTATCCGGAATGTTGTCAGGCGCCAATGTAGCAGCTCAGGTGGAACGGAGTGTTTCTGCCACGGCGATCTCCTATGTGGGAGGTTTTGCGGGTACCAGGATAGAAAAGAATAAAGACAATTATTTAAAGACCTTTCCGATCGACCAATATGTCGGGATGGTGGAGCGTCGTGATTTCACCGCCTGGGACTGGCGGCAGGGAGAGCAGCCGGGAAAGTGGCTGGAATCAGCCATTCTCACGTCTGCCCGTACGCAGGACGAAGCATTGAGCAAAGAGGCGCATGCTATGTATGAACGCGTGCTTCGGAGCCAGGCAGCGGATGGATACGTCGGCATCACCAGCCAGGCGGTGCGTACGCCGGAAAAGCCTTTACGGGGAATGGATGCATATGAGCTTTACTTCTTACAGCATGCATTGCTGACGGCATACGAAGTATGGAAGGACCCGAAGGGATTGGAAGCTGCCCGCCGGCTGGGCGATTATTTTCTTCATTACATCGGACCGGGCAAAGCGGAGTTCTGGCCCGGCCCCGTGCATTATCCGGATAATAAGGAGAAGACTTTAAAGGGAACGCAGCATTCGGACATTGCCGGGCACAGCATCCACTATTCCTGGGAGGGCACATTGCTGATCGATCCGATGATGCGGCTGTATGAAAAGACCAACGACAGGCGATATCTCGACTGGTGCAAATGGGTCGTCAGCAACATCGACAAATGGAGCGGATGGGACGCTTTTTCGAATTTAGATAAGGTGGCGGCGGGTGAGATGCCCGTAAATAAGGTCCAGCCCTATGTCCATACCCATACTTTCCAGATGAATTTTTTGGGATTGCTGAGGATGTACCAGGGCACAGGCGATACTTCTTATCTCCGGAAAGTGAAAGGCGTATGGAACGACATTGCCTCCCGTCAATTGTATATCACAGGCGGAGTGAGCGTGGGAGAGCATTATGAACGGGATTACATAAAACCCCTGACGGGAGAGATGATGGAGACCTGCGCGACGATGTCCTGGATGCAGCTGTCCCAATATTTATTGGAGCTTACCGGTGATCCGAAATATGCAGATGCCATGGAAAGGATCCTGTGGAACCAGGTCTTTGCAGAGCAAACCATCGACGGGGACGCACACCATTATTTTACGCCGCCCAATGGATATGTGCCGAAAGGATATTTTCGCCAGCCGGATTGTTGTATGAGCAGCGGGCATCGCCTGCTGTCAATGTTGCCGGGATGGATCTATGCCACCGGTGCCGGAGGTGCTATTTATATCAATCAGTATATCACGTCTGCCATAAACCTGGGGAAGGTGCGGGTGGCGCAACGGACATCCTACCCGGAAAGCGGGCGCATAAACATCGGTATCAACCCCGCAGTCCCTGCGGCTTTCGATGTGTATGTGCGGATACCCTCCTGGTGTGCAACTGCCGAGCTTTCTGTCAATGGGAAAAGGGTGGCGGGGGTACGATCGGGACAATATATGAAGATCTCCCGGAAATGGAAGACTGGGGACGTCGTCAACCTGGAGTTGCCTATGCAGCTGGCATGGGTGCGCCATGATCATTATACAAGGACATCCGACAGGAAACCTTATAAAGAACAGCCGGATGCGGACGCGCCCTATGCATTGGTGAGAGGTCCCGTAGTATATGCCCTCGATGATATATGGTATAAAGGCGACACGGCTGATTTTTCCAAAGGATGGATGGATACCGTCAAATATGTATTAAGCAGTACTGCTGCTTTTCGCCCGCTGCCTTCGCCGGGTAAGGATATATTAGGCCCGGGATACGAAGTACCTATCGTTCTGGCTGACGGCAAACAGGCCTCGATACCTGTGTATCCTTTTGCCAACATCGGCAAGTGGTACAGGGATGCGGCCCATAAGCCCGACAGCAACGCAGCTGCATGGGGCTACGCCATCTGGCTCAAAGGAACGGGACAGGCTGCTCTTTCCCTGCCGAAGATCTTTGGAGATAATATGGTGTTACAGCGAAATACCACCGTGCCCGTATGGGGGCAGGCCGCCGGTGGAACGGAAGTCTCCGTGCGGTTTGGCAAACAGGAAAAAAAGACGGTTGCGGATGCACATGGACGCTGGAGACTATCGCTCGACCCCCTGACGGCATCTGCGGAGCCTGCGTCGATGGTGATAACCACGGGGACAGGAGACACCGTACGATTCCGGAATATCCTGGTGGGAGAAGTATGGCTTTGCAGCGGTCAATCGAATATGGAGTATAGTATGCGCAAGAACGGCAAGTTTGAAAAGGCTGCACATGGAAATGGGCCGGAAGACGAGCTGAACAAGGCGAACAACCCCAATATCCGGATCTTTCTGGTCAGGAATAATTACAGTAAGCCCGGTAGTGACATCCGGAGAAAATGGGATACGGCGGCAGGTACACCATTGCGGGATTTTTCCGCGGCGGGGTATTTTTTTGCAAAAGAATTGTATGCAAAGCTGGGAGTGCCGGTGGGGGTGATCAGCGCAGCTATCCCGGGTAGTGCTATCGAGCCTTTTTTGCCTGACACCGGAAAATTTTATCAATTTATGATCAGGCCGCTGGCGCCATACGCATTAAAGGGATTCTGCTGGTACCAGGGCGAAACGAATTGCTTTCTTAACGACACGCTCCTCTATCCCAAAAAAATGAAGACGCTGATCGAAGGCTGGCGCGCCCTCTGGGAGAACCCGGACCTGAGCTTTTACTTCGTGCAGATAGCGCCTTATTATTATTCCCGAAGCAACGGTGGCAACCAGCCCCATTCCCCGGAGACGGAAGCGGCGTTCTGGGCAGCGCAAAAAGAAGCGTTGTCATTGCCCCACACCGGGATGGTGGTTACTACTGATCTGGTCGACAGCCTGGTGGACCTGCATCCGGCCTATAAGTGGGAGGTTGGACGACGCCTGGCCTTATGGGCGTTGGCAAAAGATTATGGGAAGGCGGTGGAATGTTCCGGACCTGTCTATAAAGGCATGGAGGTAAAGAAAGGCGAGGTGGATATAAGCTTTGACAATGGTGCATTGATCAGCCGGGATGGAAAGCCATTAAGCTGGTGGGAGGTGGAGACAGCGGATGGAAGGTGGATGCCTGTAGAGGGAGTGATCAGGGATAACATGGTGATACTGCCGCGTATAAAGGATCCTGTTGCCGTTCGCTTTGGCTGGAACGAGGCGGCACAACCTAATTTGTTCAATACGGCGGGGCTGCCGGCGATGCCCTTCCAATCGAAAATAAAGAGCAAAAAATGAAAAACCGTATAGATAAATGGAGCGTGATATTATTGCTTTTACCAGTCTTTACGAGCGGACAGGCAACGGAGAAACGGTTTCTCTCCGGTACAGGCAACGACCATACGGTGAACTGGCAATTCTATTGTACGGAAGGAAGACAGTCGGGCCGGTGGACCACGATACCCGTGCCTTCCAACTGGGAGCTGCAGGGTTTTGGGAAATACAATTACGGCCTGGACAAGGATTCTGTGCGTGGGCATGAAAAAGGCCTGTATAAATACAAATTCAATGTACCTGCCGGCTGGAAGGGACGCACGGTGAATATCGTCTTCGACGGCAGCATGACGGATACGGAAGTAAAGATCAACGGCCGACGCGCCGGCGCGGTTCACCAGGGTTCCTTCTATCGGTTCAAATATGATATCTCATCTCTCTTAAAATATGGCCGGGACAATCTGCTCGAAGTCACGGTGGCCAAGGAATCTACCAATCACAGCGTCAACATGGCTGAGCGGCATTGCGATTTCTGGATCTTCGGAGGGATCTTCCGGCCTGTGTACCTGGAGGCAATGCCTTTGCAGTATATCAGCGGGCAAGCCATCGATGCGAAGGCCGATGGGCAACTTACAGCTGCTGTGCACCTGTCCGGGATTACCGACACTGGCAATCTCTCTGCCCGGATCTATTCACTCTCCGGTGAACCGATCGGCAAAGCCTTCTCGGTATCTTTGAACCGTGGCGATACGCTGGTCCGTCTCGATACACATCTTTCAGAACCCCGGACCTGGTCGCCCGAGTCTCCACATCTGTACAAGCTTATTTACACGCTATCCATTCACGGACGACCCACACATGCCGTGGAGCAAAGATTTGGCTTCCGGACAGTGGAATTACGTGAGCGGGATGGTATCTATGTCAATGGGGTACGTGTTAAATTCAAAGGTGTTTGCCGCCATTCTTTCTGGCCTACTTCCGGACGGACGCTCAGCAAGGAGCTTAGTATAGAGGATGTGCAGCTGATGAAGGATATGAACATGAATGCCGTCCGCATGTCGCACTATCCGCCCGACGATCATTTCCTGGACGTATGCGATTCCCTGGGGCTCTTTGTGCTGGATGAATTGACGGGCTGGCACCATGCTTATGACACAGAGGTGGGCTCGAAACTGGTGAAGGAGATGATAGAGAAAGACGTCAATCATCCTTCCATCGTCATCTGGGACAATGGGAACGAAGGCGGATTCAATTTCGACCTGGACCCTTTGTTCGATGTACTGGACCTTCAACGCAGGCCGCTGATCCATCCCTGGGCAGTCTTCCGGCACACGGATACGCAGCATTATATTAATTACGACTATGGCAATGGTACCCACCTGCACGGTCATGATATCGTATTCCCCACGGAGTTCCTGCATGGCTTGTATGATGGCGGCCATGGCGCGGGTTTAAAAGATTTCTGGGAACAAATGTGGCATGAGCCTTTGTCGGCAGGTGGCTTTCTCTGGGATCTTTCCGACGAGGCGGTGGTGAGAACAGATCGTGACAGCGTGCTGGATGCCGATGGCGACCATGGACCTGATGGTATCCTTGGGCCCTATCGGGAGAAGGAAGGAAGCTATTATGCCATCAAAGAGGTATGGTCGCCTGTCATGATCGAACGCCGCGAGATCACGCCGGGATTCGATGGGAATTTCACCGTGGAGAACAGGTACCTGTATACCAATCTTAAACAATGTCATTTTTCGTGGCGCCTGACACCTACGAAAGGACCGGGGGAAGCCGCAACACCGGGTATGGCGGGAGCAGCATCCACTCCGGATGTATTGCCTGGTCAGCGAGGGACTATCTCCCTGTCGCTGCCGCCCGTTTGGCGGCGGTACGATATATTGTCGCTTATTGCCACTGATCCATCGGGCCGTGAGATCTATACCTGGACCTGGCCCATTTCAAGGCCTGATGTTATTGCAGGCCGGATCGTGGATACGGCGGGTGCGGCGAAAGTCCATGTAGAAGAGAATGATAGCAGCTATGTGTTGGGAGCGCAGGGGGTCAAAGTATCCATCGGCAAGAGGAAGGGATTATTGCTATCGGCCAGTAATGATAAAGGTGTCGTTCCTTTTGGCAACGGGCCTGTGCTCGCTGCGGGGGAGACTGAAGTTTTACGGACAGATCACAGGATGGAAGGGGCCAATGCCGTGGTGGAATCCGTCTTTCCTGAGAAGAGCCTTTGCCAGCAGATAAAATGGACGATGTATCCTTCCGGCTGGCTGAAAATGGAAGTGCAATATTTCCCTACAGATTATGAGTTCGATCTGCTGGGCGTGAACTTTTCCTACCCGGAAAAAGCCGTGAAAGGAATAAGGTGGATGGGTAATGGTCCTTATCGTGTGTGGAAGAACAGAATGGAAGGCGTCAACCTCGGCGTGTGGGACAAGCTGTATAACAATACTATTACAGGTCAGTCGCCCTGTATTTACCCGGAATTCAAGGGGTATTATTCAAATTTTTACTGGATGAGGCTGGAGACGACGGGGCAGCCTGTCACTATCGTATGCGGGAATGAGGATGTATTTCTCCGGCTGTATACGCCGGGTAACCCGATGAAAACATACAATACCGCTCCTCCTTTCCCTGCCGGCGATATTTCTTTTATGCAGGGCATTCCCGCCATCGGTACGAAGTCACAGCGAGGGGAGAAGCTGGGGCCCGCAGGCGGGAAGAACATGTATTATGACTATGGGAAGAGCAAGGAATATGCTAAGTCGCTGACATTATATTTCGATCTTTCAGGTAAATGAGCAAGTGGATATACCATATCATCCTTTTTGTGGCAAGCCTGGCTGTCCGGGGGGAAGATGTAGGGATCACCGGGCTGAGATGCGAGCAGCTTACCAACCCGGAAGGTATTGATACACGCAGGCCCCGGCTAAGCTGGCAGATCACAGGTGAAGGCCATGGACTGATGCAAACGGCCTACCAGGTGATGGTTGCATCCTCTGCTGAACAATTGTCCAGGGGAAATGCAGACCTGTGGAACTCCGGCAAGGTCGTCAGCGACCAGAGTATCCTGGTAAACTATGGGGGAGGGGCGCTGAAAAGCAGCACTGCCTGCTATTGGAAAGTAAAAGTATGGACCACGGCCGGAGAGAGCGGGTGGAGCGCTGTTGCATCCTGGAGTATGGGCCTGCTGCATGCTGCCGACTGGAAGGCGAAATGGATCGGCTATGACCAGGGATTCGCCTGGGATAGCATCTCTAAGTTCTCCCGACTGTCAGCGCGTTATTTCCGGCGGCCATTCCGGGCGGCGGGATCTGTACGCCGGGCAATGGTTTATATTATTGGCCTGGGACACTATCAGCTGTACGTCAACGGGACTGGCGTGGGTGACCAGGTATTGGCAGAGGCGCCTACCGATTACACGAGATCCGTGCTGTACAACGCGTTCGATGTAACAAAGGAATGCCGTAAGGGAGAGAACGTACTGGGTGTGGTCCTGGGCAACGGTCGCTTTTTTACCATGCGACCTAAATACAAGCCAAAGAAAATAAAGGAATTTGGTTTTCCAAAATTGCTGCTGCAATTGGAGATCGAATATACGGACGGCGGCAGGGAAAGAATTGTAAGTGATGAACATTGGCGATTTACAGCCGACGGGCCTATCAGGACAAACAACGAATACGATGGAGAGGAATATGATGCTACAAAAGAGCTGACGGGCTGGAACAGGTCCGGCTATGACGACAGCAAATGGCTCAGGCCGCAGGTGGTGGCGGCGCCCGGCGGCCGTATCGAAGCGCAGATGGATCCGCCCATCAAAGTCATGGCAGTGGTACGGCCTGTGGCTATTAAACAACTGTCCACCGGCGCATGGATACTGGACATGGGGCAGAACATGGCCGGCTGGGTGGATATGAAAGTAAAAGGTCCCCGGGGACAGCGGGTCGTCCTGCGGTATGCCGAGACCCTGCAAAAAGACGGCTCATTGTATACGGCGAATCTTCGTGATGCAAAAGTAACGGACAGCTATACGGAAAAAGGAGAGGGAGAAGAACACTGGCATCCTGTATTCGTGTTCCATGGCTTCCGTTATGTAGAGATAAGTGGCTTCCCGGGTAAGCCATCTCTAAGCGATTTTGAAGGGCAGGTGGTATATGATGACCTGTCGACAACAGGCACCCTGCACACCGATAATAAGTTGGTGGATCAGATCCTCCGGAATGCATGGTGGGGCATCGCCGCCAATTACAAAGGCATGCCCCTGGATTGTCCGCAGCGCAATGAAAGAATGCCCTGGTTAGGCGATAGGGCGACCGGTTCTCTTGGCGAGAGTTATATGTTCGACAATGGCGCTTTCTATGCCAAATGGCTCAACGATATAGAAGCGGCGCAAAAGCCTGATGGCTCCTTGCCGGATGTAGCGCCTGCATACTGGAACTATTACAGTGATAACATGACCTGGCCGGGTACCTATATCCTGGTGGCGGATATGCTATACAGACAATTCGGCGATCTGCAGCCCCTTCAAAAACACTATGCATCCATGAAGAAATGGCTGTATTATATGAAGAGGAAATATGCTGCGGACGGCATTATGACGAAAGACAAATATGGCGACTGGTGTGTGCCGCCGGAATCGCCTGAGCTGATACATGCCAGGGATACCAACCGCATCACCGAAGGTGCGTTGATCGCCACTGCCTATTATTACAAGCTGCTGACGCTGATGGATGGATTTGCAAAGCGCTTGCATCATCCGGAAGATAATTGGTCAGCGCTGGCACGCACCGTGAAAGATGCTTTCAACAGGCGCTGGTTCAATAAGGCCGAAGGGATGTATGGCAACAACACTGTCACGGCTAACCTGCTGCCGTTGTATTTCGGGATGGCGCCGGACACCGGCCGGGTCTTTGCCCATATTGTTCAAAAGATCGAGCGGGACAACAACGGACATATCAGCACAGGCGTCATCGGGACGCAGTGGCTGATGAGAGGGCTAACCAGGCACGGCCGGCCGGACCTGGCGTGGAAGCTGGCCACCAATAAGGATTATCCTGGCTGGGGATATATGGTGGAGCAGGGCGCTACTACTATCTGGGAGCTGTGGAATGGAGACTCCGCCAACCCGGCCATGAACTCACATAATCATATCATGCTGCTGGGGGACCTCATCACCTGGATGTATGAAGATGTTGCCGGTATCGCGCCCGGAGCGCCCGGGTTCAGGACGATCGTAATGCACCCGGCTGTGGGAATGGCAGGGCATGTGAAGGCGGCTTACAGGACACCGTATGGAGAAGTGAAAAGCAGTTGGGAGAGGAAGGATGGAAAGTTTACCTGGGACATCTCAGTACCGGGTAACACGCGGGCTGTGGTTCATTTGCCGGATGGAAAAATAGAGAAAGTGGGGTCGGGGCAGTATCATTTTAAAATAGAATAATGAAGTACATCTTATATATATCAGCATTGGTCATTAGTGCTACAGCTTATGGCCAGACGCAGTTCATCTACGAGCAGGCGCCCTTCCCTGAATGTCATGCCGCTACTATTGCGGAGACGCCAAAAGGCCTGGTAGCGTCCTGGTTTGGCGGGACGAAGGAGCGCAATCCCGACGTATGTATCTATGTCAGCCGTAAAGACAAAGGGCAGCATACATGGACCACACCTGTCAATGTGGCCAACGGTATACAGAACGACACGGTAAGATACGCTTGCTGGAATCCCGTGTTGTACCAGATCCCTGGCGGCGACCTCCTGCTATTTTATAAAATAGGCCCCAGTCCTTCCAAATGGAAGGGCTGGCTGATCCGGTCGGGCGACGGAGGTGTCAGCTGGTCACAGCCGAAGGCCCTGCCGGAAGGATTCCTGGGGCCCATTAAGAACAAGCCCGTGTTGCTGAAGGATGGGATGCTGATCTGTCCCACCAGTACGGAAGGACATGGATGGAAGGTACATTTCGAGCTGACGCCGGACGGGGGCAGGACCTGGCAGATGAGCGGGATCGTGCCGGGCGACAGCGCTTTACAAGCCATACAGCCCAGCATACTTTTCCATAAGGATGGAAGCCTGCAGGCCCTTTGCCGGAGCCAGAACAGGGCGATCCTGGAGACATGGTCGAAAGACAAAGGACGGACCTGGTCGCCACTGACGCCCACTTCCCTGCCTAACAATAATTCGGGTACGGATGCCGTGACGCTGGCTGACGGCCGGCAAATGCTGGTATACAATCATGTACTGCCGCCCCCGGGAAAGGCGAAAGGCCAGCGGACCCCATTGAATGTCGCACTTTCGCCGGATGGGAAGTCCTGGTACGCGGCCCTGGTGCTGGAGAATGATACTGCGGGGCAATATTCCTATCCGTCCGTCATTCAATCATCGGACGGCATGGTGCATATCGTCTATACCTGGCGGAGGAAGAAGATAAAATATGTGGTCCTGGACCCGTCGAAGCTGAAGCTGGAAAAGATCGTCGACGGGGTATGGCCGGCGACTATAACCAAAAAGTAAAACATCGATCATGGATAACAAGTTTGTACCGGTGATGATCACTCCCTTCAATCTGAAGGCGAAGGTGGATCTGGATGCCGTCGCCGTGCTGGTGGAATTTTACCTGGCGGCAGGCGTCAAAGGATTTTTCGCCAACTGTCTCAGCAGCGAGATGTACAGCATCAGCGAAGACGAGCGCTTGGAATTGACAAGACATGTCGTCCGTTGTGTACAGGAGCGTGTGCCGATCGTAGCAACGGGGTCTTTTGGGCTGACCATTGCAGATAAGGCCGATTTTGCCCGCAGGATCTATGACACAGGCATCGACGCCGTCATCCTGATCACGGGGCATTATGCCAATGTCGAGGATAATGACGATGTCCTCCTGCAGAACTTTGAAAAGATGTTCCGGCTTACGGGGAATATTCCCATGGGGCTTTATGAATGTCCCGCGCCGTATAAACGGATCATTGGCCCGGAAGTTTTCCGCAGCCTGTTGGACACGGGTCGTTTGGTATATCATAAGGATACTTCCATCGACCTTGAAAAGGTGAGGGCGAAGCTGGATGTATTGAAGGGCGCTGGTAATAAGACGTTGGAGTTCTATGATGCTCATACGCCCAATGCAATGTATTCTCTGCAAATGGGGGCAAAAGGTATGTCATCTATTTCGGGCAATTTCTATCCTGAAATATTGGTCTGGATGGTCAATCATGCTACAGATCCTTCCAGGCAGGAAGACGTGCGCTGGCTGCAGGGTGAGCTGAGCCGGGTGGACCCGCTGATCCATGTGGCCTACCCGTTGAGCGCTAAATATTTTTTACAGAAAAGAGGACTGCCTGTCCGGACGATCAGCAGGGCGCATGCGCTGGAGCTGACAACGGAGCAGAAAAGGACCCTCGATGATATCTATGCAAGCTTTTTGGGCTGGTGCCAGCGATTGGGGATCAAGCCAGTACAGGCGGAGAAGGTGGCCAGCATCGCAATGCCGCTGGATCCTCCGATCTGATATAAATTTCTAAAATGGAACAATTAAGTATACGGTTTCCAGGCAAGCTGGTGTTCGGAAGAGGGTCGTTGGATAAGCTGGCCGGAGAAATATTTGAATTAATGGTAACACGGGTATCGATCCTTACGATCGTACCGCTGCTGCCGCGATTGGAGGGCCTCATAGGATCCCTGGCGCAGCGACATATTGAAGTCTCTGTGAATACAGCTATTGTGCAGGAACCTACTTTTGAGGATTTCCGCTCGCTGATGCGGGAAGTCGATCTTTTTGATCCTGAACTGGTGGTAGGCATCGGCGGTGGCAGTGTGCTGGATATCGCCAAGCTGGTGGCGGCCCAATCAGGTAATGAGCAGGCGCTGGAGGATTATGTGGGCATTGGCTTACTCCGGCAGAGGCCGAAAAAACTCATCTGCGTGCCGGCTACGTCGGGCACAGGGAGCGAAGTGTCGCCCAATGCGATACTTGTCGATGGATCGGATGGCCAGAAGAAGGGGATCATCAGTCCATTCCTTGTTCCGGACATCGTTTATGTCGATCCGTTACTGACCCTTAGTGTACCACCCGCTATAACGGCTGCCACGGGGCTGGATGCCCTGACGCATTGTATGGAGGCGTATACGAACTTATTCGCGCACCCTTTCATCGATCTCTATGCATTCGAAGGGATGCGCCGGATCGCGGGCCACCTGGTGCAGGCTGTCCGGGACGGAGGAGACGAAAATGCGCGGGAACAGGTGGCCATGGGCAGCCTGCTGGGTGGGTTCTGTCTGGGGCCTGTGAATACGGCGGCCGTGCATGCGCTTTCGTACCCATTGGGCAGTAGCTTTCATCTGCCGCATGGCCTGTCCAATGCTTTGCTGCTGCCCTATGTCATGGAGTTCAACTATCCTGCCGCGCCGGGCCGCTATGCAGACGTTGCCGTAGCGCTGGGATGCATACGGGAGAAGGATGACGGGACGACGGCGCAACGGGGGGTGGAAATGATCCGTACACTGATCAGGGAATGTAATATCCCTGCGCGGCTGAGCGAGGTGGGCATACCCCGCAATGCCCTTCCCGACATGGCTGCGGCAGCCATGAAGATAACCCGATTGTTAAAGAATAACCCAAGGCCTGTTACGTTGGAGGACGCGATGTCCATCTATGCGGCGGCTTATTGATATGACTAAAGAAAAAAAATATCAGGGAGTGATCGTGCCGGCTATTACGCCACTAACGGCTGATCTTAACCTGGACGAGGCGGCGGTAGAGCGGCTATTTGCTCTTTTCCGGGAGCATGCAGTGCTGCCCTTCATTCTCGGTACTACGGGAGAGGCGCCTTCTCTTCCTTTGCGGGTAAAACAACAGTATATAAGAACATCCGCACGTTTGAAGCGCCCTGATCAACTGCTGTACGCCGGCATCTCGTCCAACTGCGTGGAAGATTCGGTGGAGCTGGCAAAGTACTGTTTTGGCGAAGGGGTGGATGTAGTCGTGGCCACCTTACCATCTTACTATGCGCTGACCGACGACCAGATGAAAATACATTTTCTGCGGCTGGCGGATAGTGTCGGCGGGCCATTGATGATCTACAATATTCCGGCCACAACGCATCAATCCATCCCTCTTGAAGTGATTGACGAGCTGAGCCATCATCCCGCTGTAGTGGGGACCAAGGATTCAGAACGTAATGAAGAGCGGTTGAAGAAGTCTTTGCGGCTTTGGGCCGGCAGACCCGACTTCAGTCATTTCCTGGGCTGGGCGGCGAAGTCAGCTTATGCTTTGCAGCATGGAGGCGATGGGCTGGTGCCCAGCACGGCTAATTTCCGTCCCGATATTTACAGGGATATGATGCGGGCCGCGGAACGGGGGGATATGGAAAGGCTGACTGAGCTGCAGGAGCAGTCGGACAAGATGGGGAATGGTTACCAGTCCGGCGGTACCCTGGGGGAGTCGTTGGCTGTTCTTAAATCGATCATGGAAAAGAGAGGCATCTGTCAAGGTTATATGATGCCGCCGCTATAAAAATAAATTATGAGCAATACACCGATAGTTGGTATTACGATGGGCGACCCCGCCAGTATTGGTCCTGAAATAGCGATCAAGGCCTTGGAGAAAGTGCAAGGTATTTGCCGTGCACTGTTTGTCGGAGATGCGGGCGTATTCCGCGCGACAGCTGAGCGAATGGGCGAGACGGTGAAAGTGCGCGCTGTGGACCATGTAAAGGAAGCGCTGTTCGAGCCGGGCGTGATGGATGTGCTGGACATGAGAACGGTGGACCCGCACAAGCTGGTGATGGGTGAAGTTTCGGCTATGGCCGGACATGCTGCTTTCGAGGCCGTCCGAAAAGTAATAGCGCTTGCCATGGCCGGAGAGATCGATGCCACTGTCACTGGACCCATCAATAAGAAGTCCATCAATGATGCGGGACATCATTTTGCCGGGCATACGGAAATTTATGCTCATTTCACCGGCACAGCGAAATACGGTATGTTGCTGGTTGAAGACAATCTAAAAGTGATCCATGTCTCTACGCACGTATCGCTCCGGCAAGCCTGCGACCTGGTGAAGAAAGAGCGGGTGCTGGCGGTGATCGGGCTGTTGCAGGAGGGGCTTATTCAACTGGGAGAAACTAATTTGAAAATAGGTGTGGCAGGCTTGAACCCGCATGCGGGCGATTCGGGCCTTTTCGGGACGGAGGATGACCTGGAGATCCTGCCTGCCGTGCTGGAGGCTCGCCGGCAGGGATATGATGTCGAAGGACCTGTCCCCCCGGACACATTGTTTGCAAAGGCAGTCACCGGCTATTATGGCGGCGTTGTGGCCATGTATCACGATCAGGGGCATATCCCTTTTAAGCTCACCGGGTTCACGTGGAATGCAGCCAAACAAAAAATGGATAGTGTGAAAGGCGTTAATATCACCATGGGCCTGCCGATCATACGGACATCTGTGGATCATGGCACGGCCTTCGAGATTGCCGGTAAGGGGATTGCCAGTCCGGATGCAATGGTCCTTGCTATCCAGGCGGCCGTGAAGCTGACAAAGAGCAAAAAACAGGAAAAAGTATTGTCTATATGATCGCTGTGATCGCCGATGATCTCACAGGGGCCGCGGAACTGGGCGGCATTGGGCTACGACGGGGCCTGCCGGTGAAAGTCTGCATGGAAGTGCCTGCGGCCGCGGAGGCAGGCCTGCTGGTGATCGCCACGGATACCCGGTCCATGGACCGGGCAGATGCGGCGGCGGAGATGGAGAAGGTCACCCGGCAGCTGATGGAGCTGCAGCCTGAATGGATCTATAAAAAGACGGACTCGGTGTTGCGGGGCCATGTGGTGAATGAGATCCGGGCGCAGCTGCGGGCTCTGGGATTACAGCGGTGTTTGCTGGCGCCGGCTAATCCTTCCCTGGGAAGGACGATCTATAATGGACAGTATTTTATCAATGGCCAGCCGATCCATCAAAGCTCTTTTTCTACGGACCCTGAATTTCCTGTCACCAGCCCGGACGTGCCGGACATGCTGGGAAGCCGCGAAGTCCAAATGTCGACGGTGGAAAGTGCGTTGCCGGACAGCGGGATCATTGTTGGGGAAGTGCAGGATAATATCGGTCTACGCCACTGGGCCAGGCAGACCGACGAACATACTTTGCCGGCAGGTGCGGCAGGGTTTTTCACAGCCTTGCTGGATCATCGGCTTATCACCGGTAGCCCGGCCCCGCCTCCACCCGTCGCCGAAGGTCCGGTGCTCTTTGTCAGTGGAACTTCTTTCGCCGGAAGCAGAAGCATTATCAGGTCGGCAGGTGACTCCGTGAGATACATGCCGGTGGAAGTAGAAGAGGTAGCCCGGCTGCTGCGTGAGGAAGGCAAAGCATTCGTGGCCGTGGCACCGGTGGCAGGAGAAGACCCGCACGTGCTGAAAGATCGCATGGCAGACCTGGTCAACAACGTATTATCAACAACCCGGGTGGCAGAGCTGATCATTGAAGGAGGCTCCACTGCCTATGCGATCTTACGATCGACGGGAATAAGAACATTCATTCCCGTAGAAGAACTGGCTCCCGGAGTCGTACGAATGCGTACATCGTCCATGTACGTCACAGTAAAACCCGGCAGCTATCAATGGCCCGAAAAACATAACATATTGCCCATATGAACCATCCATTACAGACGCCTGACGTCATCATCATCATCGCTTTCCTGGCGCTGACCCTTTATTTAGGACTTCGCTTCGCCAGGAAAAAGCAATCAACACAATCTTATTTTCTGGCGAAAGGAAGGGTGCCTGCCTGGGCCATCGGCATGTCCCTGTTGTCCAGCCTCATCAGCAGTGTAACCTTTCTGGCTTATCCCGGCGAAGGCTTTTCTTCCAATTGGATACTGCTGGTGCAGGGATTAATGGTGCCCGTCGTATTGATCGGGATCATATGGTTTGTTGTCCCCTTGTATCGAAAGGTCATCGGGCTCAGCACGTACGAGTATTTTGAAAAGAGATTTGGTTCTTTTGCCCGCTATTACAGCAGCCTGGCATTTGTGCTCCGGCAATTCTCGGCCATGGGAACCATCTTCTTCCTGCTGGCGCTGGCCCTCAGCAAAATGACCGGTGTGAATACTACCGTGATGATCACAGCGATAGGGCTCATCATCATTGCCATCAACCTGCTGGGCGGTATTGAAGCTGTCATATGGCTGGACGTATTCCAGGGATTCATGCTTTTTGCCAGCGGCATCATCTGCCTGGCTGTCCTGATCTTTTCTGCCGCAGGCAGCCCATCGGAGGTATGGCATATTGCGCAGACGAATGGAAGGACGGGCTTCGGACCTTATGATGTCAATTTCACGCGACTGACCTTTATTGTCATGGCCATTAACGGCGTCTTTTATGCCATACAGAAATATGGGACCGACCAGACCGTAGTGCAGCGTTACCTGACGGCTAAGACGGACAAGGCGGCCATTCGCGCTTCACTGATGGGCGTGCTGCTGACCGTGCCTGTGTGGGCATTGTTCATGCTTATCGGCACAGGCCTGTTCGTTTTCTATCAAACACATCCTATCCCTGACCATACACGGGCCGATGCTGTCTTCCCCTATTTCATCATGACGCGGCTGCCTACAGGCGTAGTGGGCTTCATCCTGTCCGCCATGATCTCTGCTGCCATTTGCAGCATGAGCGCCGATCTGAACTCATTGGGCGCCGTAGGGGTGGAGGATTATTTTAAGAAGATCAGGCCGGGACTTGATGATAATGCGTATCTGAAGGCAGGGCGATGGATCGTCGTAGGGTCGGGCATTGTCTCTATATTGATCGCTATGCTGTATGTCAGCGCGGGCAGTGATGGCGTGCTGGGCATCGTTTTTACTTTATATGCTATTTTTTCAGGCGGTATCTCCGGTATTTTCCTGTTAGGGCTTTTCAGCGCGCGGACGAACCGGCAGGGCATGAACATAGGCATTATCGCCTGCATTCTTTTTACTACTTATGCTTTTCTTACATCTACGAAGATCGGATTAGGTGAACAGAAGACCTTATTACTCGACCTGGGCGCCTATAATTTTACCCAGCACAAGCTGATGCTGGGTGTGTATAGCCATCTTGTCGTCATAGTTGTAGGCTATCTGGCAAGCCTTTTCTTTCCAAAGCCTGTGCTGGATCAGAATTTATTGTACAGCGGATGGAAAGCGGCCCGGCGGCTGGAGCGGAAAAAAGTGATGCACGCTGTAACGGCGGTGTTCCTCGTCGTGTTTTCCGCAGGCAGCGTCTTCGGACAGGCCAGCTCCGACGGACAATACAGGCGGCCATTGAAAGAAGTGCTGGACACCATTCAGCAGCGTTATCATGTCAGCATTAAATATACCGATGAGCTGGTGAAGGATCGCTGGGTCAACTATGCCGACTGGCGTATGCGGGGCGACATAGAGGCCACGCTGAAAAATGTGCTGGCGCCCCTGGACATGGATGTAAACAAGACAGGCGAACAGGCGTATAAGCTAAAGACTTATGAGTACTGGCGTCGTACGTTCGAAGAAGGAAAGGCCACGCTGGACAAGCTGGCATCCCTGTATCATAATAAAGAGGAATGGGAGCAGCGGGTGGCGCAGCTCCGGCCTTGTCTTTACCAGGCGCTGCAGCTTTCGCCTTTGCCTGCGAAGCCGGCTTCCAACCCCATCATGACACCCTGGAGGAAGATGGATGGATACGAAGTGTCGAATGTCGCCATTGAAATATTGCCGGGGCTGTATATCAATGGGTCTTTATACCGGCCGTTGAAGATCAAAGGAAAGATCCCCGTGATCCTTAACCCTGACGGGCATTGGGATCGGCAGCGGTATCGCCCCGATTGCCAGATCAGGTGCGCAGCCCTGGCCAGGATGGGGGCCATGGCATTCAGCTATGATCTGTTCGCCTGGGGGGAGTCTTTACTGCAATTCAAGCTGGAGGACCACAGGCGTAGCCTGTCGATGGTAGTGCAGCTCCTGGGGAGCATCCGCATACTTGATTATTTATTGTCGTTGAAAGAGGCTGATAAGGAACGGGTAGGTATCACCGGTGGGTCAGGCGGAGGAACGCAAACGGTACTGATGACAGCCCTGGATGAAAGGATCAGGGTCAGCGTGCCTGTCGTGTCCGTCTCTGCCTATTTCTATGGCGGATGTCCCTGTGAGAGCGGTATGCCTGTTCACGCTTGTGCCGGCGGGACGGATAATGTGGAGCTGGCTGCCATGGCAGCACCCCGCCCTATGCTGGTGATCTCCGATGGCAAGGATTGGACCGATCACATGCCGGAGCATGATTTCCCTTATTTACAAAAAGTATACGGATACTACGGGGCCGGCGATCGGGTAGAGAATGTCCATTTGAAGGACGAAGGTCATGATTATGGCTTGTCGAAGCGTATGCCGATGTATAAATTCATGGCTAAGCATCTGGGTTTGAATTTGCATGCGATCCAGGACGCTGCCGGGAACATCGATGAGTCAAAATGCAAGGTGGAGCCGGAGGCGGCGCTGTATGTTTTTGGCGAGCATGGCGAGCGGCTGCCGGCGAATGCGATCAAAGGGTTTGGGGAGCTTGAAAAGGTATGGGCGGACCAGCACCAGCCGCGGTATAAAGTGGCTGTAGTGGACCTTATGCTGCTGAAGCGTCAGAAGCTGGGCGCATTGCCATTGGCAAAGACGGTGGGCGCGGATGGCCTGGAGCTGGATATGGGCGGACTGGGTGACAGAGAGACATTCGACAACCGGCTGGCCATCGATTCTGTACGCCGGCAGTTCCTGGATAAAGCCGCGGAGCTTCACCTGGGAATAGCTTCTCTTGCCATGACAGGCTTCTATGCGCAGTCCTTCGCTACAAGGCCTACTTATGAACATATGCTGGCTGACTGTATACAGACGATGAAACAGATGCATGTGAAAATAGGGTTTCTGCCATTGGGAGTGAATGCTGACCTGGCCAAACACCCTGAATTACGTCCGGCGGTGGTAGAACGTCTGAAAGTGGTGGGGAAAATGGCGGAACAGGCAGGGGTGATCATCGGGATCGAAACTTCTCTCAGCGCTGACGAAGAAGTGCGACTGCTGAAGGACATTGGCTCCCCGGCCATCCGTATCTATTTCAATTTCGCCAATGCGCTGGATGCGAAGCGGGACCTTTATGAAGAGCTGCGTACGTTGGGGAAAGATAATATCTGCCAGATCCATTGTACGAATACAGATGGCGTCTGGCTGCAGAACGATACAGCCATCGATATGAGAAAAGTAAAAGAGACGCTTGACAATATGGGATGGAGCGGGTGGCTGGTGGTAGAGCGGTCCCGCGATGCAAAAGACCCCAGAAATGTAAAGGCCAACTTTGGAGCGAACACGACCTATGTGAAATCAATTTTTCAGTAATGCGACATTTCCTTATGTATTTGATCTGGGTATCTCCGTCCGGCAATGATCATAATGCCGGCAGCCGTGATGCACCGTTGGCGACCGTTGCCGCCGCGTTCCGCAAGGCGCGGGAGGAGCGCAGGCTGCATGATCCTGCGGTGAAGGATGGGATCCATATTGTCCTGCGGGGAGGAGAATACCAGTTGACAGAGCCTTTGTTCGTCCGGCCGGAGGATGCCGGGACGGAGGCGAGCCCTACCGTGGTAGAGGCTGCTCCGGGAGAAGAGCCGGTACTAAGCGGCGGGGTCAGCGTGCAGGGATGGCGGAAGGTGAAGGGTACAAGAATGTATGAAGCCGATGCTCCGGTGATTGGCGGGCATTATCTGTCGTTCCGTCAGCTGTGGGTGGATGGTCTCAAGGCTGTTCGTGCACGCGACATCGTCGACGAAGATCATATGCGCCGGATCCTCTCCGTCGACAAAGACAAACAGGAGATCTGGATACCCGCCATGGCGAACCTACCTGCCCATCCGGAACAGATGGAGATGACCATTCACCAGATGTGGGCAACAGCAGTGCTGCGTATTCGCTCGATGGACCAGGTAGGCGACCGCTGCCGTCTCCGCTTCTGGGAACCCGAAAGCCATCTCGAGTTAGAGCATCCCTGGCCTGCACCTGTCATCGACAGCGGACATCGACAAAACGGCAATTCAGCCTATTTTCTCTCCAATGCCCTGGAATTGCTGGACAGCCCGGGCGAGTGGTATGAAGACATTGAAAAAGGGAAGATATACTATTGGCCACGATCCGGTGAAGACCTGTCAAAAGCCACAGTCACGGTGCCCGCACTCACACATCTCGTTCAAATTTCCGGCACGATCGATCGGCCCGTCAGCTATCTGCAATGGAAGGGCATCCGGTTCGCTTACTCCACCTGGATGCGACCTTCAGAGGCGGGTCATGTACCCTTGCAGGCCGGCATGTATCTGTTGGATGCTTACAGTTTAAAGGTACCCGGCACGCCGGATAAGAAAGGGCTGGAGAACCAGGCCTGGATCGGGCGGCCTTCAGGCGCTGTGGAACTTTCCTATGCAGATCATATAAGCTTTAACAACTGTTCCTTCCGGCATTTGGCTTCCACCGGACTCGACCTCCTGCGCGGTACGCATGCCGACACCATCAGTAGTTGTGATTTCAGGGACATCGGTGGAACGGGTATACAGGCGGGTGTATATTCCGGTGAGGCATTCGAGACGCATTTGCCATATGATCCGGTGGACAACCGTGAAGTATGCCGTGATGAATGGATCACCGGCAATCTCGTCACCGACTGTACGAACGAGGACTGGGGATGTGTGGGCATCAGCGCCGGGTATGTCAGGGACTTTCATATCGAACACAATGAAGTGAGTGAAGTCGCTTATTCCGGTATTTGCGTGGGCTGGGGCTGGACAAGGACTATCAATTGCATGCGTAATAATCATATCATTGGCAATTACATTCATCATTATGCAAAGCACATGTATGATGTAGGCGGTATTTATACATTGTCGGCGCAGCCGGGTACCGTAATAAGCGAGAACCGGATCGACTCTATCTATCATCCAACTTATGTCCACGATCCGAAACACTGGTTCTATTTTTATTTCGACGAAGGTTCCTCCTATATCACGATCCGGAACAACTGGTGCCCGGAGGAAAAGTTCATGCGTAATGCCAACGGACCGGGCAATGTCTGGGAGAACAATGGTCCCATGGTGGATGAAAGGATCAAATCAGCGGCTGGGATCAAAAAATAATTATCATATGCTAAGATTAGGAATTTTGGGGCTGGGCGAAGGCAGGAGCACGATGTCGGCGGCATTGGAAAGTCCCGAATGGGAGCTGAAAATGATCTGCGATCTGAATGAAACATTGTGCCGGCAAAGGGCTGAAGAATTCGGGTTCCCTCACTATACGCTGCGGTATGAGGACATGCTGGGAAACCCGGAGATAGACGTCATCGGGATCTACACACCGGATAAGTTCCACGCCCGTCATGTCGAGGCGGCGTTGGTACACGGCAAACATGTCGTATGCACGAAACCATTCATCGACGACCTGGGGGCGGCGGGCAGACTGATGGAGCTCAGCCGTAAGACGGGTAAAAAGATCTTCGTCGGACAGAGCTCACGGTTTTTCGAACCCATGCGCAGGCAGCGTAAGGATTATGAAGCAGGCGTGATCGGAGAGCTCATTACGGTGGAAGCGTATTACCATGCCGATCACCGGTGGTTTTTAGCCAAAGGCTGGTCGCTGGAGAACTCCTTTAAATGGCTGTATGGCGGATTGAGCCATCCTGTGGACCTGGTACGCTGGTATTTGCCGGACATTTCCGAAGTGATGGGATACGGTATGCTCAGCGCCAATGGCAGGAAAGGAGGTCTGCATCATGAGGACACCATGCATTTTATTTTCAGGTCGGCTGACGGCCGGGTAGCCCGTGTCAGCGGCGCATATACGGGACCGGTACAACCCGTGATGAGGGACAGCGAGATGAGCTGTATCCTGCGGGGGACGGAGGGCTGCAGCCAGGCGGATTATATGGACCTGCGATATGCCGTCACTACGAACAGTGGCGAGGAGCAGCTGATCACATGGGAGCATAAGCTGAAGCATTATTTCCGCTTTGAAGGCAAGAGCCATCATGCGGGAGAATACCAAAACTACCTGGAATATTTCGCGGATTGTATCCGGCGGGGAGAGACTGCCTATCCCGATGTACGGGAAGGGGTTGGGACGATCGCCTTGCTGCAGTCAATGGAGGCGTCGCTGGCAACAGGCAGGCCGGTGCAGGTGCGTGACATACTGGAAAAATATGGGCTGACATGAACAATATCTATCAATATCTCCGGCCCGTAGACTTTGTCATTGTGGCGGCGTACATGCTCATCCTGCTTGGCATCGGGTACTGGGTGAGCTTCGTGCAGAAGAAAAAAGCCGGCGAGAACCTTTTCCTGGCGGAGCGTTCTTTAGGATGGGCCAGCATCGGGCTTAACATGTGGGGCACCAATGTAGGACCTTCCATGCTGATTGCTTCGGCCAGCATTGGATATACTACGGGTATCGTGGCAGGTAATTTCGCGTGGTATGCGTTTGTATTCATTTTATTGCTGGCCGTAGTGTTTGCGCCCCGTTATTTAGGGGCAAGGGTTTCTACTCTCCCGGAATACATGGGCCGGCGTTTTGGAGAATCCACCCGCAGCATATTGGCCTGGTATACGTTGATCACGATCCTGATCTCCTGGCTTTCGCTGGGGCTATTTGCCGGCGGGGTCCTGGTCCGTCAGTTACTGGGGATGCCTATGTGGCTTTCTGTCATCAGCATGGTGGTGCTGGCCACTTTTTTCACGGCCGCCGGAGGGCTGAAAGCCATCGCGTATACCAATGTCTTCCAGATGTTGCTGCTGATAGCCGTTTCAGGGTGCCTGGTGTGGATGGGGGTTTCGAAAGTAGGCGGTATTGGGGCGCTGTATGAAAGGACGCCGCACTCCTATTGGAATTTGTTCCAGCCCTCGGTTGACAGAAGCTATCCCTGGCAGGCCATCCTGCTGGGCTATCCCGTCATGGGCGTTTGGTTTTGGTGCACCGAGCAGTCGATGGTCCAGTCAGTGCTGGGCGCCCGTAACCTGGAGCAGGGGCAGTTAGGGGCTAACTTTATTGGCTGGCTGAAGATCCTGGATGTTCCCCTGTTCATCCTGCCGGGTATGCTCTGCTATATCCTTTACCCGCATTTATCCAATCCCGATGAAGCGTATCTCACGCTGGTGACCAGGCTTTTCCCTCCCGGCATGCGCGGCCTGATCATTGTCGTGCTGATCGCCGCCCTGGTGGGTAATATCGGGTCTTCCCTTAATTCCGTCAGTACTGTTTTTACTATGGATATCTATATAAAAAAATACAAGCCGCATGCCGGCAACCAGGAGATCATCCGGATGGGAAGGTTGATCACCGTGGCAGGCGCCATCGTCTCTATATTGGTGACCATGGCTATTGACCAGATAAAGGGCCTGAACCTTTTCGACGTTTTTCAATCGGTGTTGGGCTTCCTGGCGCCTCCGATGTCGGTGGCATTCCTCTGGGGTGTGCTGTGGAAAGGCACCACTTCCCGCGCTATCAATGGGGTGCTGACACTGGGGACCTTGTTCAGCGTAGGTGTGGGGGTACTGTACCTGTGGGTATTCCCATCCGCGAAATATGCTTTCTGGCCGCATTTCCTATTGCTCTCCTTTTATCTCTTCGTGCTGCTATCCGGCGCAACCTTTATCGTATCTTACTTTGACAGAAAACCCCACCAGCCCTTACCCTCCCAACAACAACGTCCATCAAAGCGCGTACGCATACTTTGGGCGGTGCTCACCATCGTCATGATCATCCTTTATATCCTGTTCAACGGGCATTCGGCAAAGGCGCAGACCTGGATAGGCTACCCGGGCGATTACGAAGTATGGCTGGGTAACAAAATGCAGAACAGGCGAACGGAGAGAGGTGCTTTCCTTCCTCCTTTCTGGAAACTGGACAACCATTATGTGCTGGTGGATTTCAGAAAAGAATTTGTCCTGCCTGTTGACGAGGATGTTGAAATTTTTGCAGAGGGCCAATATAACTGCAAGCTGGATGGGAAGGTCGTATCGGGTGTGCTGCATATGCCGCGGGGAGCGCATCATCTGGAGCTGAAAGTATTCAACCAGGCCAGCCCGCCGGTGATCTTTGTCCGTGGGCGGAACATCGTGTCTGATACATCCTGGTTGGTAACCTTTGAAGATAAGGAATGGATAGATGCCTCCGGTAAGACCTCGGATAAGTCGGGCACGGTCTGGATGAAGGCAGAGAACCTTCGCCTGGGGGATGTCAGGACGCCGCCATCGGCATGGAGATTGGCCACCATCCCAGTCTCCGCCGCGCATGTAGAAAAGACTGCACAGGGCATGCTGGTAGATTTTGGGAAAGAGACCTTCGGGTATATACGCCTCCATGGCATACAAAACAGAGCTAAGCTTACTTTATATTATGGAGAATCCAAAGAGGAAGCATTATCTATAGACAGCTGTGAAACACTTGATACGGTCTCTCTAACCAGCCGCGATACGACATTGCCAAACTCCCGCGCCTTCCGGTATGTCAACATCCGGGGGGATGTTCAGATCGACTCCGTTTCCATGTTATATGAATACCTTCCGCTGACAGACCGGGGAAGCTTTCGATGCAACGATCAGCAGCTGAATAAGATCTGGCAGGTGGCTGCTTATACCCTGCACCTCAACACCCGTGAATTCTTTATCGATGGCATCAAACGCGACAGATGGATATGGTCAGGGGATGCCTGTCAAAGCTACCTGATGAATTATTATCTCTTTTTCGATTCTTCGGAGGTGGCCAGAACTTTGTGGGCGTTGAGAGGTAAGGATCCTGTCACCAGTCATATCAACACCATTATGGACTATAGTTTTTATTGGTTCATGGGGATCTATGATTATTACCTCTACACCGGGGATGCGGGATTTATCCGGCAGTGCTATCCCCGGATGGTGAGCCTGATGGATTTTATATTGTCAAGAAGGAATGGGCATGGGTGGCTGGAAGGACTGCCGGGGGACTGGCTTTTCATTGACTGGGCGGATGGGCTCACCAAGCAGGGGGAGCTGAGCTTCGAGCAATTGCTGTTTGTCCGAAGCCTGGAGACCATGTCGGTCTGTGCCGGATTGGCGCAGGATCAGGCTGGCGTCTTGCAATACGGGAAGCTGGCATCGCAATTACGTGCCAGGTTCTTTCCTGAATTTTGGGATGCCCGCCGGGAAGCCTTTGTCCACAGCCGGGTGAATGGTGTGCAGGAGGGTAAGATCAACAGGTATTCCAACATGTTTGGCGTTTTATTTGGCTGGTTTACACCTCAGCAGCAGTCGTCAGTGAAAGAACGGGTATTGTTGAATGACAGTATCCAAAAGATAACCACCCCTTATATGCGATTTTATGAACTGGAAGCTTTATGCGCCTTGGGAGACCAGGCCCGTGTGCTGAAGGAGATGAAAGATTATTGGGGTGGCATGCTGGGATTGGGCGCCACCGCTTTCTGGGAAAAATATGATCCGACGGAAAAAGGGGTACAGCATTTTGCCATGTACGGCCGGCCTTTTGGCAAGAGCCTCTGCCATGCCTGGGGCGCCAGTCCATTATATTTATTGGGGAAATACTACCTGGGCGTCCGTCCTTTATCGGCCGGCTACGCCACTTATGTCGTCCAGCCGGTGCTGGGGGGATTGGAATGGATGGAAGGGGAAGTACCTACGCCGCAAGGCAATATAAAAGTATCTTGCAGCAGGAGCATGATAACAGTGAAGACGGTGTCCGATGGAGGTGTCTTACGATTCCACAGCCGGACCATCCCTATATGCGACCAGGGAGTCATCCGGCCCGCAGGCAACCACCAATATGAACTTGACCTTAAAAAAGGCAGCGGGTATACGGTGAAATACAAAGAATGACTATGCGTGGGAGAATATTGGCATTATTAATATTGACAGCGATGGCGGGCCAGGCGCAGACACTGGAGCAGGGATTTCGTCATCCTCCGGCTGCTGCCAGGCCCTGGGTATTCTGGTATTGGATGGAGGCAGCAGTGAGCAGGGAAGGTATCCGGGCGGATCTGCAGGCGATGAAACAAGCAGGGATCGGTGGCGCATATCTCATGCCCATCAAGGGGATTACTAACCCTCCGCTGACGGATACACCTGTCGTCCAACTGAGCGATGCCTGGTGGGAGATGGTACGCTATGCCATGCGGGAAGCCGACAGGCTGGGAGTGAAGCTGGCGATGCATGCCTGCGATGGTTTTGCCGTAGCGGGCGGTCCCTGGATCACGCCGGAGCTTTCTATGCAAAAAGTGACATGGAGTAAGGTGACAGTGGAGGGCAAGGTGGATATACAGTTGCCCTTGCCGCCAATGCACGAAGGATACTATCGCGATGTGGCAGTGTATGCATTACCGGTCTTGCCGGAATGGGGATCCTCGACCCGATCCACCATACCGAAAATAACAAAAGACAGCGCCGTCATACAATACGCATTCGACCAGCCTTTCACCTGCCGGACCATCATCATCCATGCGACAAACAACTACCAGGCACAGCGATTATTGATAGAGGTCAGCGACGACGGAGACCATTTCCGTTCCATCGGCCGCCTGGATGCCCCTCGTCATGGCTGGCAGGATGGCGATGCTGATGTTACGCATACGATACCCGCCGTTACGGCCAGGTATTTCAGATTTGTATATGACAAGCGTGGCAGTGAGCCGGGGGCTGAGGACCTGGATGCAGCCAAATGGAAACCATCGCTGAAGGTGGGCAGTATCGAGCTGTCTTCCATGCCGTCTGTTTATCAATATGAAGGTAAGGCGGGGGCCGTCTGGCGTGTCAGCCGCAGGACCAGCCGGGAGCAATTACCCGACTCTTTGTGCATATCCACTGGCAAAGTCATCGACATCACCCGCAATATGGACACATCCGGCCGACTGGTATGGACGGCGCCGCCGGGTCATTGGATGATCCTGCGGGTGGGGCATACTTCCACCGGCCAGACTAATGCAACGGGAGGCGGTGGCAAAGGATTGGAATGTGATAAGTTCAATCCGAAGGCCGCGGAGCTGCAGTTCGACCGCTGGTTCGGGGAGACCATCCGCCGCGTAGGCCCTCAGCTGACCGGAAGAGTGCTGAAGATATTTCATGTGGACAGCTGGGAGTGCGGGAGTCAGAACTGGAGCCCTGTGTTCAGGGAGGCATTCCGCAAACGTTGTGGCTATGATTGCCTGCCCTGGCTGCCCGCGATGGCGGGTATTCCCCTTGGTTCGGCCGATAGCTCGGAAAAATTCCTCCATGATGTACGCGAGACCATTGCCGCACTGCTGGAAGACAATTTCTACCAGCCGATGGCGCGGCTGGCGCACGCAAAAGGATGCAGTTTCAGCGCGGAAAGTGTGGCGCCTACCATGACAAGCGATGGCATGCTGCATTATCAAACGGCGGATATACCCATGGGTGAGTTCTGGCTGCGCAGCCCTACGCACGATAAGCCAAACGACATGCTGGACGCGATATCGGGAGCGCATATCTATGGGAAACGGATCGTGCAGGCGGAAGCTTTTACAGAGCTTCGGATGGCCTGGGACGAGCATCCGGGTATGCTGAAAACTTTGCAGGACAGGAACTATGCGCTGGGCATCAACCGACTGGTGTTCCATGTATTTACGCATAACCCCTGGATGGATAGAAAGCCGGGTATGACGCTGGATGGAGTGGGGACATTCCTGCAGCGCGACCAGACCTGGTGGAAGCCGGGGAAGGCATGGGTGGAATATACGCAACGATGTCAATGGCTGTTGCAGCAGGGAAGACCGGTGGCGGACATCGCTGTCTTTACGGGTGAGGAGATCCCACGTCGTTCGATATTGCCTGAAAGGCTGGTGAATGACCTGCCGGGACTTTTTGGAGAGCAGCGTGTCCGTAGTGAGACGTTGCGGCTGAAGAATGAGGGTGAGCCTGTGACGAAGGAGCCCAATGGGGTGGCGCACGCTGCTAATATGGCCGATCCTGCGGATTGGGTGGATCCGTTGCATGGATATGCCTATGATTGTCTCAATCCGGATGCGGTATTGAGGTTGGGTAAGGTGCGTGATGGGAGGATCGTGCTGCCCGGCGGGGGCAGCTATGGGGTATTGGTGGTACCTGCAGCAGCGAAGGTGATGAGTGCGGCTGTCGAAGGGAGGTTACGGGAGTGGGAGAAGCAGGGTTTGAAAGTGATCAGGGAGCCTTATTTGGATACGGTCGTTCCAGGTGTGCCGAGAGATCTTATAGCTATAGAACGGGCTTTAGGCGCATCAGGGATTGCCTATACGCACCGTACAGCGCCCGGGGTGGATATTTATTTTGTATCCAACCAGGCAGATAGTGCGCGTAGGATGGGGGTATCTTTACGTGTGAGTGGGCGTGTGCCCGAGCTGTGGGATGCGGTGACGGGCGAGGTCACACCGGCTGCCGGGTGGAGGGTGCGTAATGGCAGGACGGAGTTGCCCTTGTGGCTGCCGGCCAACGGGTCGGTGTTTATCGTGCTGCGAAGGGCAGGCGGGGTTGTGAAGGCTGTTGCATCGAAGAGCGGTATCAGCCAGGTGTTGAAGGGGGCGTGGACAGTACAATTTGATCCTGCATTGGGAGGACCTGTGAAGCCGGTGGTGTTTGATGAATTATCGGATTGGAGTAGGAACGTAGATACAGCTATCCGCTATTATGCAGGAACGGCGGTGTATAGTAAGTCATTTAACTGGGAAGGGGGGCCGGGTCGTTGGTGGCTGGAGTTGGGACGTGTAGCGAATATTGCGGCTGTGCGTCTCAATGGGGTGGATTGCGGTGTGGCGTGGACGGCTCCGTACAGCGTGGAGATCACGAAGGCGCTGCGTAAAGGGGTTAATCACCTGGAGATCGAAGTGACGAATACCTGGGCGAATAGATTGATCGGTGATCACCGGTTGCCTGCGGCCCGGCGTATTACGTGGACGACGGCTCCATATCATTTGGAGGGGAGTTTGCTGGAGGCGGGATTATTGGAAGAGGTGAGGATCAAATATCGTTTTTAGTTCCTGGGAGCACAACTTAAAAGCCCCTTCACCCCGGACTGGAAATTGCACCGGGAAAGATCGTACGTGCTGAATAAACTATCCCCCTCGATGATCTTTATGTTCGCATCGATGGGTGGGTTTCGAAAAATTTGTGTTTTTCCGGTGACGGGCCAGCTTATTTCTATCTGTTCGATGTCCCTGGCTTCTCCGATGCCGATATGCTGGCGCAAAGGGTTGGAGCCAAAGCTGCCACCGGAGCTTACGTCCCTGAAAACAGCGCGTTCCTTATTATTTTCCCTGAATGTTACCTTTATTTTCGCCCCGATGGCGGCCTTGTTTGAGGCGGTTCCCTGGAGTAAAAGATTTACCCAGTGATTGCTGGTTTGGCCGGGGTTCAGATAGAACGCATTTTCATATGCGTCACCCGTATATGCGCCGCCCATTTTGATGTAGATGTCTTCGTCGCCGTCATTGTCAAGATCGGCGAATGACACGCCATGGCCTTTCTGAATATTACCCACCCGTGCAGCGGTGGTAGCATCCAAAAAATGGTCGCCTCCGATATTCTTGAACAGCTTGTTGGGCACAGCAGACTTGAGTTGCGGATTCCCGGTACCCAGGTAAAAATCCAGGTATCCGTCATTATCGATATCTCCAAAATTGGCTCCCATGGCAAAAGCGGTGCTATTCAGCCCAGCTCTGGCGGAGACTTCCTCAAAGGTCCCGTCATGCTTATTCCGGAATAAGAAGACTTTCCCGGCATTGCCGATGGGCAATTGTACGGCCTCGGCTGCAGCATAATAGGATAGGGACTGCGTAAACTCGTACCCACATACGAGGATGTCGGGCCATCCGTCATTGTCGTAATCCCAAAACCAGGTAGGGAATGTGCGGGTCAGATTATGGGTCAATCCTGCTTTTTCGCTGACGTCCTCAAAACGTATAACGCCATTTTTACCCATTGCGTTCCTCAACAGGATCTTATTCCCATTGAGCGTGGAAAGAAAAATATCCGGCAGGCCATCGTTGTCATAGTCACCCGAAGTGACTCCCTTCACAAATTTTACAATGGCACAGCCGGCTTTAGCCGCCATCTCCGTAAAGGTCCCATTCCTGTTGTTGATAAACAGCTGGCAGGGGTGCGTCTCTTCGCCGGGCGTGGTCTCATTCCCTATGAAGACATCCAGCCATCCGTCGTTGTTGAAGTCTGCCCAGGTGGCCGTCTGGGAAGGATGAAAGGAAAGAAGTCCGCTGGCTTTTGTCACGTCCGTGAACGTTCCGTTGCCATTGTTCCGTAATAATGAATTGGGGTTCTTCCCGAACCTTCCTTTCCATCCCCCTCTTAATACGAAAATATCTTTGTACCCATCATTATTATAGTCCATCTGCTCGATGTTCAGCCCCCCGGTGAGATAGCCCAGTCCCGAGGAATCCGACACATCCGTGAAAGTCCCGTCCGTATTGTTCCGGTAGTAACGCATCGGCTCCGTCAGGCTCCAGCTGCTGAGCACGATATCGAGGTATCCGTCGTTATTGAAGTCGTCCACGATACTGCCGCCGGCAATGCATTTATAGTTCACCCCAATGTTCATCGCTACATTCCTGAAAGGCTTAACCAGGTGCATGCTGTCGTCATCCCTCACCTTCAGAAGGAATTGCGGCGGCACTTCCGATGGATAGCCGCCGGTGGTCATATAGGCAATGTTCAGCAGCCATCTCGATTCCAGGTCGCCGGGATTGTCCGCCAGCACCGTTTTGTATAGTTCGATGGCTTTTTCAGCGCCTGTCTTATCGCGGTGAACGCCCCCTCCCGCGATAGGGAAAATGCATGACTCCGCGGTATGGTTGTTGATGCAGTTAGTCCTGTCGCCCATTCGTAAATAAGCAAGGGCCAGGTCTTTTAGGATCGCTTGTCTTTGTTCGATGTTTCCCAGGGATATCTTGTTCAGCAGTCCCTGGAGGATGTCTATCGCTTTCTGCTCTTCCCCTAATTGCATTAACGAGCTGGCTTTCTTGCCCAGCGCTTTTGCCTGTGCATCCTCATCCGGGGTATTGCGCACAATGGAGTCGCAATATTCTATCATGGCTTCGGGCGAAAAGACATTCTCGTGGTTGCGATCGTACCTCGCCGAAACTTTTAGAAGATCGATCATCTCCTGGTTGGGATGCTGTTTTTCCCCACAGGACGCCATGCCGGCGAACACTACAAACAACAGCAGACGGTAGAACATACGCTTATTTTTTTATTTTCGGATCATTGATCCGGAAAGTCCGCAGACTGTCGTCATTGACTGCGGCAAGAACGATTTTTTCTCCATTTACCAGCCGGATCAGCGCCATGTCTTTTACGTCGCCTTTCAGGACAAACCCGCTTGTGGCAGGTGGCACGGAAGTGAATTCCTTTTTAAAGCTTCCGCGGAGAAGACAGCCGTAGGACGCATCATACCTGCCGGTGATGACATCCGTCTGGTAATCGTTGCCGGCCAGCAGCAGGTCCTTATAGCCGTCATGATCGATATCCTCGCAAATGATGGCATTGACAGGAGCAAACTGCGCTTCGGCCGGCAGCACATGTTTAATGAATTTGCCGTTCCCGGTATTTTCCAGCCAGCAGCTCCGGGTCTCATCGCAATAGAAGTGTAGTACGTCTGTTTTTGCCTTTCCCGGGAAGATGTCCCCGAATCCCGCCTTGGCATAATCCTCGTAAAGGAGGAATTTCTTTTTTACGCCAGGTACCTGCATGGCCAGCTGGCCTCTGCTATAGGCAGGGTAGGAGTGTTTGACGCCATCTGCACCCTTTATATAATAGAACATGACGGGATCTATCCTGCCATTGCCATCGATATCTGCCGCATAAAGCTCCATCGGCGTAGCTGAACCAACCCGGTAATCGCAATTTTGACCGAGGTTGCCCGCGACAAGGTCCTGGTCGCCGTCACCATCGACATCTGCTGCAATAAGGCTTCTCCACATGCCATGCATATTGGCTGGACCCATCGCGTCCGTCATTTCCTGCAGGATCCCGCGCCTGTTCATAAAAGTCCGCACAGGCATCCACTCGCCGGCCAACACCAGGTCCGGCTGCTTGTCATTGTCCAGGTCCGTCCAGACCGCGGAAGTTATCATACCGCCTTTTTCCAGGGCGGGGCAAACTTGCGCCGTGACATCGGTGAAGGTCCCTTTGTCGTTCCGCAGGATAAAGCTTCGTGGGGACAAGGGATATTCCTTAGCTACCCGTCCTCCTATGAACAGATCCTGGTCGCCGTCACCGTCGATGTCCGCAGTGGCAACACAGCCGGCGATGGTTCTGACAGCATCCGGTATAGCATTTTTGTTCAGGGTGAAATGGCCTTTCCCATCATTGATATACAATCGGGGTCTATAATACACGGAGTTTTCCTCGTATTGAATATCCCCTCCGGTGACCAGCAGGTCCGGGTCTCCGTCACCATCGGCATCGAAAAAGGTACACGCCATGTCTTCCTCCAGCTTGATGCTGTCGACCAGGCTCTTTGACATAAAGGACTGGTCTTTCCGCTGCATAAATAGTTTCCCTGAGAAATTGAAAGCCCCCCCGATAAAGAAGTCCGTAGCCCCATCCCTGTCGATATCGCCTGTCGTAATGAAAGGTCCCAGCTGGGAATATTTATGAGGCAGCAGCCGCTGGAGCGCAAAATCATTGAAGGAGTTCTCATGATGCCTGTATGCCAGCCCCAGGGAAGAAGTGATGTCGGAGAAAAGCCGCATCGTATCAGCCCGGAATGCCGGGCGGCTTTCGACTGCATTGCTCCGGGACAGCGTCATGAATGTGTCCGCCGCGATACCCCCCATTTTCTGCATCGAACTGTCAGGCCATATCACCGAAAGGGAATCCACCCGCCTGCTGGCCCCAAGGCCAAACAACAACTGCCTGTCCACCGAAGAAAAATAACCCCGCACAGGGTTTTCCTCCTGCATCTGCATATGGCCTCCGGCGTATACGCACACCTTCGCCCCAAACCCGTGTCTGTTCAGGGAGTCACCCTCCAGGCGCAGGCTTAAAAAATGCGACGCCACCGGCTTTCCTTTTTGCACCGTATTATTGATAAATACAAAAGCTTCCTTATCGATGTTGTTCACGACGAGGTCAAGGTCCCCGTCATTGTCAAGGTCCGCATATACGGCTCCATTGGACATGGATGGCTCGGCAATGCCCGCCTCGGCGGAGACATCCGAAAAAGCATAGTTCCCCTGGTTGAGGAACAGGTAATTGGGCAGGTTGACATGATCCAGCTCCGCCAGGCGCTTACGGATCAGTGCTTCCTGCTCGGTACGGGTCTTGTTGCTCCCGAATATCCTGCTGCTGAACTCCAGGAAGTCGGCATTGATAAAATCCCTGCCGATGCCATTAGTGACGTGGATGTCTTTCCATCCATCGTTGTTCAGGTCCGCCATAAGGACGCTCCAGCTCCAGTCCGTCGCCTGGATGCCCACCAGTTGCCCTATTTCACTGAAATAGGGGATGCTCGTATCACCCGCGCGTACACAGCCGTTATTCAGCTGAAGCATATTGCGCATGAACTCCGGCTCGTATCCCATGTCCCGCTCCGCCTGGTACCTGTCATAGTTCATGAAGGAAAAAGACTCTTTCTTCCGCCGGTTTATTTCCGGCAGCATGTCCAGTGTAATGATATCCGGCAGTCCGTCGTTATTGATGTCGGCCGCGTCTGAGCCCATGCTGGAATAAGACTGATGCTGCAATGCTTTGCTGATGACATTGGTAAAAGTACCGTTGCGGCAGTTGATCCACAGGTCATCATTGGAGAGGAAATCATTGGCCACGTAAATGTCGGGCCAGCCATCGTTGTTGAAGTCGCTCACAGTAACACCTAAACCGTAGCCGTCCTCCCTGATGCCGGCCTGCATGGTCACGTCCGTAAAAACCGGGTGTCTTTTTGTATTGGAATAGCCTTCATTCCGGTAAAGCCTGTCATTGGCGGGCGAGCCGCCGCTGCGGTTGCGGGGCGTAATAGCATTGGTATAGCTCCCCAGCAAATAATTGACGAGGTACATGTCAAGGTCTCCATCCCTGTCATAGTCAAGAAAGACGGCCTGGGTGGAATAACCCGAAAAGGCCAGCCCATATTCCTCCGCCTCTTCCTGGAAGGTGAGGTTGTGCTGGTTGATGAACAGAAGGTTTTTGGCAGGGTGCGCCAGGTCTTTTCCCAATACACAGATATAGATGTCGTCATAGCCGTCGTTATTGATGTCGGCTATACTTACGCCAGTAGCCCATACATGGGTGGTTACCCCGGCTTTTTCGGTGATGTCCTCAAATCGGTTATTGCCTTTGTTGATGTATAGGCGGCAGCTGCCCTGGTTGGCGGTGAAGAAGATGTCTTTTAGCCCGTCATTATTGAAGTCGCCGACGCCGACGCCTCCTCCCATATAGCCGAATTCATTGATGAATGAGACCGAAGAGTCATCGTCGTTCAGGTTATTGCGGAAATGAATACCGGATTCATCCGGCTGCAGTTGGGTGAATAACCCGGTCTTTGGGTGCTGTCGGCACGCAGGGAAAAAAATAATGGTGGCGCAAAGCAGCCACAGACGTGCATATGGCATAGGAACAATATACTAAAAAAGCGGCCACCTGATGGCCGCCTTTTTTACAATGACAATAAAATATTATTTGATCAGCGGGTTAGCCGACGTTTCGCTGGCAGGAACAGGGAACAGGGCCACCTGTCCGGGCTTCGGATCAGGCCTGAGGGACGGGTAATACCCTTTCGCTCTCCATCTCAGGATATCGATGTTATTGACTTCCTCTCCGGCCATCTCCACCGCCTTTTCATGCATGACAGCCTTGATGGCGTCGTCGTGGTTGGCCAGTGTCACGTGCGGCATATGCACGCTGGCGCGGTCCCTGACCTCGTTGATATAGCTGGCCGCCTGGGCAGACGTTCCCGCCTCCGCCTCGCATTCCGCCAGCATCAGCAGCACTTCAGCGTAACGCATCATACGTTGGTTGATGCCGTCGGGGTGAAAGTCATCATTGTTCCAGTCCAGGATGGAATATTTGCGGTATATCCTTTTCTTCACCACCCCGTTACGCCTGCTGGTGTCCACATTCAGTTTGTCATCCGTCAGCGCCAGGCCGGTTTCCGTGCCGCCAAACGTGAGGATCTTATCGCCGGATTCGTAAAAAGTAAATTTATATCTCGGGTCACCTGCCTCGAATTCATCGAGTATTGCATTGGATGGGATCACATTACCCCAAACCTTCCCATACTCCTGGCTCCGCATGATACTGCCTTCAGCGGTGGCGCCTTCACCCGTATATCCCCAGTTGAAATCGTTGTCGCCCTTATCGACGAAGACTACTTCAAAGATGGATTCCTGGTTGAATTCATGGCCGGTGGCCTTTACTGCATCCCCCGCCTTGACATCGCCGTCGAAATTATCCAGGAAATTGGGGGTAAGGGAGTATTTACCATATACCTTCAGGAGCGCGGCTTTTGCGCCCGCATAATCGCCTTTTTGCATCAACACCTTGCCCAGGAGGGTATTGGCGGCATCCATGGTGGCGCGGCCGTCCTTGGAAGGTCCATTAGGCAGTTTGGCAGCCGCATCGGTGAGATCGCTGACGATCAAAGCATACACATCGGCTGCGGGTGATTTGCCCTTATAGCCGGTGATGGTAGTAACAGGCTCCGTGTACAGCGGTACATCTCCCCACATGGACACCAGCTCGAAATAGGCCCATGCCCGCAGGAATTCGGCTTCACCAATGGCGATATCCCTTGCCGCGGGATCATCCTTTACGTCGGGGCCTTTGGTAATGACCACGTTCGTTCGGTTGATCATCTGGTAGGAGCCGGTCCAGACACTGGTCATGACGGAATTGGATGGTGAAGGAGAGCCCTGTTTCAGCAGCTCGGCCCGTGGCGCCTCCAGCTGCGATCCTCCGGCGCCTGTCTCTGCCCCTCGCATGTCATGGGTAAAGAACCATTCGCGTCCGACCAGGTTGGCACTGCGCAGGGTGGAATAGGCGGCATTTACACCGTTGCGCAGTTCCGCAGCCGTCTTGAAATAGCTGTCGATGGTGGGATTATTCTGATCGAAGACATTCAATCGCTTGTTACATGCAACTACAGCGGCTGCGCCGATGATAATTGCTGCTATTAGTATTTTGATATTTCGCCTCATAATATTTTGCTTTACAAGATTTGCTGGGGTTTTTTAAAAATTTGCCTGGATGCCTACCTGGTAAGCCTTCGGTTGCGGATATACGGCGGCATCGATGCCATTGGTCAGCGCGGAGGTATTCACCGTCCTGTTGCCCACCTCAGGGTCGTAGCCCTTATACTTGGTCACTGTAAATACATTCTGTGCCGACACATAGATCCTGAAACCTCTGACAACTCCTTTGGTCATGGCCTGCAGGGATTTTTCAGGAACAGTATAGCCCAGCATCACATTTTTCAGGCGGAGGTAGGAGCCATCTTCCAGGAAGCGGGTGGAGGGCCTTGCATTCTGGTTCGGGTCGGATGATACGGCGCGTGGGACATTGGTATTGGTATGATCCGGACGCCAGGCATCCAGTACCCTCGTGCTGGAATTGAAGAAGCGGACCATGCCTTCGGAAATAGTGCGGGTGGCATTATAGATCTTGTTGCCCTGGACACCCTGGAAGAATACGGACGCATCGAAATTATGATAATTGGCGCCGAGGTTGAAAGAATAGGTAAACTTGGGGATGAAGCTGCCCAGGAATACCCGGTCATCGTTGTTGATGACGCCGTCGGCTTTCACGTCTTTGAATTTAAGATCACCCGCACTTGTGCCGACGCCTTTGACGACGGGGACCTGTGTCGCATGCTTGCTTACTTCTGCCGAGTCCTTGAAGATACCTTCCACCTCCCAGCCATAGAACGACTGGATGGGATGGCCCACGGCAGTATTGGTAACGTTATAGCCTTCGCTAAGGTCCGCATCGGCGCCCGCTTCGATATTGGTAACGCCCGGTGCCAGTTTTGTCACGTTGTTCTTGATAATGGTAATGTTGCCGCTGGCATTCCATTTGAAGTCACCGGTTCTTTTATTGTAGCCTAATTGCAGCTCGAAGCCGTTATTGGTCATACCTGCCACGTTGACGGGTACAGTATTTGTCACATAGCCGGTCGAGGGGGCGAGGGGAACTGCCAGGATCAGGTTGTCCGTCTTACGACGGAAATATTCCGCAGTCAACGTGATCGCATTGTTCAGCAAACCCAGGTCCACCCCGAAGTTCAGCTGCTTGGTGGTCTCCCATTCCAGGTCCGGGTTGGCCAGCGCCGGGATCGAGGAGGCGGGACCGTTGTTGAATACATTTCCAAAAGGATAATAAGCACTGTTGGAGCTGACTGTGGCCTGCCAGGGCGTATATCCTAAGGCAAACCCGTTCAGTCCGGTGATGCCATAACCAGCCCTTACTTTCAACTCGGATATCTTCGTCTGCGTTTGCATGAACTCTTCCTGGTCTATCCGCCAGCCGACACTGCCGGAAGGAAAGACCTTCCATTTCTTTCCGGGTGCCCAGACTGACAGCCCATCCCGGCGGATGGCCCCGCTCAGCAGGTACTTACCCTTGTAGTCGTAGGTCAAACGGCCCACGTAAGATATGAGGTCCCCGGAGTTCTTCAATGTCTGCACGGAGACATTCGAGGCATTGTTGAGGGTCTGCAGGTTATTGGACGCCTGTTTGCCGCTGGCATTCTCAGCGCGCGTCCTTTGCTGCAGGTACTCATAGACGGCAGTGGCGTTGATGTGATGACCACCGAATGTGTTGTCGAACGTCAGCTGCTGGGTATATACTTTTACAGTAGAAACACTGCGGTTATTGGTAATGGTGGCCAGTATCGAGCTGGAGCCCGCAACGGAACCGCTGTCGTTAAAGATGGGGGCAAAGCGATAATCCAGCCCATTGGCATGATCGATGCCGAAAGTGCTGCGGAACTTCAGCCATTTGGTGAAATTGATCTCGGCATAGGCGGTACCCAATACCTTCAGGGTGTTTCGGCTGCCGGGATTTTTTACTTTCGCATCTTCGACGGGATTGGTGGGGTCTCCGCCGTCCAGTACGGAGTTCACACCCCTGTAGCCGTCGGTTGTCGTCGGGTCATAGACAGGCATATGGGGCATCATCCGGATGACGTTCACCAGGTTGGTCCTGGAGCCCGCTTCGTTATTGTCATAAGCCTGCTCGCCGGATGCCAGGTACAGGTTCTCTCCAAAGCTGAAAACCTTGCTGATAGTATGCTCGGAATTGATCCGGAAATTGTAGCGCTTGTATGCCACGGTAGGAGCGATGCCTGTCTGGTCGAAATAGCCTGCCGAAGCATAAAAACGGGAGATATCATTGCCGCCGCTAAGCCCGATATTATGCTGTGTCATCACGCCGCTCTTAAAATAGGCATCCTGCCAGTCCGTGTTGGTCTGGCCATAGGTCTTGGTCGCGCCCTGGTAGATGGGCGTGTTGACCCAGGGATCGAGCAGCCTGGGTACATTGGTGCCCCGGTAATTTTTGGCATATACCTGGAATTGCGTCGTGTTCAGCAGGTCCAGCCTTTTCGTTACATTCTGGGTGCCGACATAAGAATCCAGGCTGATACGGATCTTGCCGCTCTTGTTTCCTTTTTTGGTAGTGATCATGATGACGCCGTTGGTAGCCCTCGATCCGTAGATCGCAGCTGCAGACGCATCCTTCAGCACATCCACTGTCTCTATGTCCCTCGTGTCGATGGTGGACAGGTCCCCCGTGGGAAGCCCGTCTATTATATACAAAGGGTTGGAGGCATACGAAATGGAGCTGATACCCCTGATGCGAACGAGAGGGTCTGTGCCGGGACTACCGTTATTGGTGACCTGCACGCCGGCCACCCGGCCCTGCAAGGCCTGGGATACGCTGGCTACAGGCAGCTCCCGCACCGTTTTGCTGTTCACGCTGGAAATGGCTCCTGTTACCGCAGCGCGTTTTTGGGTGCCATATCCTATCACTATTACTTCTTCGACAGTGCTGGTCCTTGCTCGTAGCTGCAGTGTAACTTCGCCCGTTTCCGGCCCCACTTTCACAGATGCCGACTGATATCCCACCATCGAGAATTCCAATACATCACCGGGGTCCACACTGATGGTAAAGACGCCATTGCCATTGGTAGAAGTCCCTTTGCCAGAACCTTTTACCACGACTGAGACGCCGGCCAGTGGATCGCCATTCTCATTTGTGATCTTCCCCGTTATGACCTTTCCCAGGGTGGCCGCTTCCAGGGTGTTTTTGTCAGCTTCCGCGTCGAAAAGGTACTGGGTGTTGTCATCGTCTCCTTTCTGCATCAGCACCACCTGGAGCCCTGATACATGGTAAAAGATATTCAGCGGGGACAGCAATCCGTCCAGCACTTCCGCCAGGCGTTGGTTATTGGCTGAGACGGTCATTTTTTTGTGCGTGGGTATCTTCTGGGCGCTGTAGACGAATTTTACGCCGGCGGCCTTGCCGATGGCGGTGAGTATGGTCTTCATTTCCTCCTGTTGGGCCACGAGGCTGATCTTCTTGTTCAACACTTCCTGACCATTGATGGGACTAGCATAAATCACTACAGCTAAGCAGTTTATCAACAGTAATGGCAGCAATCCGATTCTCATAAACCCATAGATTAGATGGTTAACGAGTTCTTTTTTCATAAATTCGCAATGTTTTGGTTAATGCAATCGAGTTTGATCAAAACGCAGGTCGGTATTGCTGGAACAATGCCGGCCATTTTTTTTGTATTGGTGTTGGCTCTTCGGGATGGGTTAGCTTATCATGTGTGTAGAGTTTTTATATTATAAAAAGTATCGAATACATATTTATTAAGCGATCATTGACATCCGCCGGACTGGATGATCACCTGCCCGTCAATCACTTCATAGGCCGCGCCAATGGCCCGGCAGATTAGGTCCAGCTTATGATAAAAGGTCTCACCTTTCAGGTCCGCAGTTACCGTACACATATGCAGGAGCTCATTATCATATACGATGGAGATACCATAGGCCTTGCTTAGCTGACTGAATACCTGCTCTACCGGCATGTCTTCATAGATCATGTTCCCGTCTGTGATCTCGGGAGCGACCATGGCGGGCTGATCCAGCAACATTCGCTGATAGCTTTGGGCAGCCTTTTTATAAACAATGCGTTGATTGGGGGTCAGTATGAAGCCGCTGACACTGACCTTCCCTGATCTTACCGTCACCTGGATGGTAGTGTCTTTCTCGAATGAGCGGATACAGAAGCTGGTACCCAGCACGACGGTGGTGACTTCCCCTGTGATGACATGGAATGGATGATGTGGGCTTTTTGCTACCTGGAAGAAAGCTGCACCTGAAAGATATACTTCCCGTATGGCGGCTGTGTCAAAGCCACTCGAGTATGCAATACGGCTATTGGGCTCTATACTGATCCAACTACCATCGGAGAGACGGGCAGTGTCCGGTTTCTCGCCGTGGTTGATCCGTTCGATCAGGTGGCGGGAACCGATCTGTTCCGCATAGAGGGGCTTTTCGGTTATTTTGGAAGCGGTATTTAGGGAGACCAGCCAGATGGATGGTCCAATTATCAGGACGGCTGCGGCGGGCCACCACCGGCGCAGAAAGGGGCCGGGAACATGTGACGTGCTGTCTTTCACCGGGCCTGCCCCGATGGCTTTTAACAATCGCGCCGTCTCCTGCTGTATTTCTTCTTTTGGGATATTTTCCTGCCGTATATTGATAGACTCCAGTACCCTGCGGGCTTCCATGACCAGTGACTTTTTATCGGGGTAAGTACGGAGCCATTCTTCCCAGAAGAGTTGGTCGGCGGATCTTTGTTCCTGTACCCACCGGATAAAGTTCTCATCCAGCATGAGATCCGTCAAGGTATACGCCTGGTAATCTTTCATACCTATATGTTCCGGTTCCGGAGACGATCTACTGTAAAATAGGGAAAAAAATTTTAGAGGGGCAGTGAGGTAGGGGTAGCCCATACACTGCGGAGCTTCTCCAGTGACTCATGCAGGAGGTTGTATACGGACTGGCGGCTGATGTCCATTTGTTCGGCTATTTGCCCGTGGGCGAGGTGCTGGTAGAATTTCAGGTAAATGACCTCATGCTGTCTTTTAGACAGGGCGGAGAGGGCTTGCCTGAGCTTTTGGGCTTTTTCTTCCGACAGCTGTTTTTCGATGATGATCTGTTCGATATTGAATTCCTGGAAGAAATCATATTCACCGGGAACGTCGAAAGGGAAGTGTCGCTGGTCTTTTTTATATAGAGCCTTCAATACCTTGTTCTTTACGGCGCGGAGAAGATAATGGCGGGGGGATAGAATGGCCGTAGCTGTTTTTCTTCTTTCCCAGAGGCTGATAAAAACTTCCTGGATGCAATCCCGTACCAATCCTTCGTCCCGGGTGAATTTTGAGGCGTAGTTGTAAAGATCCCCATAATATTTGCCCATCAGAAGGGCAAGCCCTTCTGCATCATTGTGTTGCAGCTGCTGCAACCAGTGGGCGTCCGGCGCTGAGGCTCCGGGACTAAGAATTTTCATCATGACAAGTAGAATGGTCGTGTAGTGCGATATGCTAAAGATATATAGTTTTTAGCATATTGCAACCGATTGCAAGAAAAAGATAAAAAATCATTGGTGGGGATGGATTTGGTTAGGTCACCGGAGAAGGTCTATCCATATCGTCATGTCCGAAGGTCCCCGGTTGGACCAGGCATAGTAAGGGATGAGGGTGATGGGAATGTCTTTGGGAGGCTGTTGGGATATTTCCTGGTAGAGTTTTTTTTCATTTGTGGCGGGCAGGAGCCTGGCTGTGGCGGACAATCCCATGAAGGAGCTGTTGCCGATGTGCATGGGGATGGGTTTGATGCCGGCATGCATGGGCATGGCGATACGGAGGATGTCAGTACCCCGGGGAAGATCAGGTGATTCCAGGCAGTAGACTACCGGTCCCCGTCTCACGGCCACCTGCCCACGCGTTTCTTCCACCATGGGGTTGGCTCCTATCAATACGGCCGGCATGGAAAGGTTCAGCGTAAGGACATCCCCTTTTTTCCAGGTGCGGCGGACTGCTGCGTATTCCCCCGGGATCAGCCGCCTGTTAACAGCCACGCCATTGACTTGCAGCGTTGCTTCCCTACACCAACCGGGTATACGAAGAAAGACGGAGAATTCGAAAAGAGGCACTTGCCCGAGCGTAAGGGCAATTTTTCCGTTCCACGGGTATTCCGTCTGTTGGGTGAGCTGCAGCGGGCTGCCATCCGGGAGATGGGTGGACAGGTGGTTCCCTCCATACAAGTTCAACCAGAGGCCTTTATCGGACACACAATACATATAGCCCGACACTTCGGCGAGGGTCCTGCCTATGTTGGGAGGACAGCAATTGGAAAGAGCGATGTAAGATTCGCGGCCACCCGACCAGCGAAGGTCATAGGGAAAAGAGCGGTAAGCCCGCAGGGGATTGGTATAAAAGAAACGTTCTCCATCCAGGCTGGTGCCGGAGAGGACACTGTTGTAGAGGGATTGTTCCAATGCATCTGCATATTGCGCCTTGCCGCTGGCCAGCAACATGCGCCAGTTCCATAATACATTACCGATGTTGGCGCACGTCTCATTATGCGCAGTCGTATTGGGCAGCTGGAAGGCGCGCCCATAAGCCTGGTGCACCTGCTGGATCTCGGCGGGGCTGTAAGAAGTGGCGTCGGGAGATACGCCATCATACAGTGCGCCGCATGCGCCTGTGATATAAAGCTTGCGATGGACAACATCATCCCAGATCCTGTCCAGACAATACCATAAGGAATCTTCTCCCGTCTCGGCAAAGAGGTCGGCTACACCTGCGTACAGGTAGTTGGCTCTTACCGCATGTCCCATGGCCTTTGTCTGGCTGCGGAAGGGGATGCGATCCTGGTTGTCGTCGGTGCCATTGTCCACCAGGCCCCGGATGTCGATGAGGTTTTGGGCAAGGCGGAGGTATTTGGGGTCGCCTGTGGTCCGGTATAATTCCACGATGCCCATATAATGCGAGGGGCAGATGGCATTGCGTGCCAATTCGGGCGAGCTGCGATGATAGAAGTTGTCCAGGTAGTCGGCTGCTTTTATAGCAATGTTCAGCAGCGTCTTTTTCCCGGTGGCCCTGAAATGGACACAGCCTGCGGTCATCAGGTGGCCCATATTGTAAGTCTCGAAGTTCAGCCTGTCCTCAAACGCCGTGACCTTCCCGGGGTGCTGTCTCTCTTTTATCATCACGGGTGTGTGAATATAGCCGTCTTGCCGCTGGCAGCGGGCGATGACGGTGATGGCTTTGTCCATGAGACTGTCCAGGCGGCGATCTTTGGTGATGGCATAGACGGCAGCCATACCTTCCAGCAGCTTGTAGAAGTCTCAATCATGGAAGGGAGGACCGGCGTGAGAGCCTGTGTCCAGGCCGGCGGCGATCTCAAAGTTGGCAAATGCATGGCTGATATGCGGGTCCGTATAGGTCTTCCAGAGACCGGGGATCATGGAATCGCGGACGATGGCAAACCGATCAGCCCAAAAGCCCTTGGTCCAGCTGACCTCGCCCAGGTTGATACTTTTCAGCGCCGTATGTTTTTGCTGGGCTTGTGCGGAGAGGCAGGACACCAGCAGGGCAATGGATACCAGTGATCTCAGTGACATTGTGGCTTTTTTACAGACAGTTAATGACATCTTTCATGCGTTGTTCGGGTGTAACTTTTAATTGGATGACCTTCCCGTTCTTCAAAGTTGCTTCTACCGTAGTGTTATAAGGTGCGTACAGCTTAAAATGAACATCCTTTGTCCGGGGCCAGGCAGGGAAGAGATAGATCTTATCTCCGGCATCCTGCAACAACATTTCCTGTAAACCGATCATCCCCGAGCCGCCCCAGTTGTGATCCGGTGTCCAGTCGTATCCCGGACCCCAGAAGGCCGGAAAACGGTGACCTCCATCCATCAGCTTTTTTTCCGTGAGCGCCATGGCATCGGAGTCGAGGCCCAGCCGGGCCGCAAAGATATTCGATTGCTTCCACCCTACGTAGGAGCTGAACTTCACTACATCCGTGTCATATTTCCAGGTGTTGACCGCGATGTCCAGACCCGGCCGGCCTACACCAAAGATACCCCAGGGAAATACGGGATAGAGTTGAGGACTCTCGGTATTGTTCACCCGCGCCCATGCCTGTGCCGGGGCAATCGTGGTATGACCCTGCATTTCACGGAAAGTGATGGGAGGGATACGTTGCAACATGGCGGTGCAGGCTTTACGGGCTGAGTCGTCCAGGTAATTCGCAGGGAGGGCGAGGAGGCTGTTTAGTACTGTTTGCAGGCCCGCGATCGTGGACGAGGAATTGTACGCCAGCTTGTAAGTCTCTGCGGCAGACCCCGGGTACAGGATCAGGTGCCCGTTGCCATCCAGTGACATTCTTCCCCTTTGGCCGGCAAGATACTGGTAGTGCTCGTCAAAAAAGCGCAGACAGCTTTCTATAAAAGGAATATACTGATGGATATCTTTTCCTGCATATCGTTGTGTCTCCAGCATCATCATACAGAATTCCAGCACCGTGTCCCATTCATATTCCAGCCAGGCATTATATTCCATCCCTTTATCAAGGACAGGAGGCCTGTTCCAACCATACTCGGCAGGATTGGGAAGCCCGAAATTCTCAATTTGTTCTGTGAAGCAGGCCCCTTTATGTCCCCAGTAGACGGCGGTGCGCAGCTGTGCCGTCTTTAGGATACGGAGATATGACCCGAACTGCGGGAGCATCAGGTCAAGATCCGCTGCGAAGCATCGGCCAGTACACCAGCCGCTGGTTCTGGGCTGTCATGGTGCCGCCGCCCCAGTTGCGGAAGTCCGGTGTAAAATGTAAGGATGTGTCGACCAGCGACGGATCGAAAGTGAAAAGCCCTCCGTTGAATTTAGTGGGATATTGACCATAGGCATTGCATCCCAGCATATAACGGAACAGCTGGTAGTTCCGCCCTATTTGTTCCGCCACAGGATCTGCATCCCGCGTATACACAAAACTTCTCTCCCAGAATGCCTTCCACCAGTCGGTAGTAGCATCTTTGGCAGTTTTATCATGCGCCCTGGCATCCAACCTCACCTTCTCCAGCGCGGACTCCCACACGGACGACACACTGTCCTGCACGGTGGCCAGGCAAAGTTCTATCTCCTGATGCCGTGAGGCGCTTTTGCTCACCAGCTGCCAGCCTGTGAATTCAGTATCCAGGTACCTGCCCCGGACTGTCCCGCCGGGTCTCATGTTCGACCCGCTGAGGATGCCCCCGAAAATGAGGCCTTTCAGAGGATCGTATAGTTGATCTTTTACGGAGTCCAGTCCCTGCTGGTGGACGGTGACGTCGAATACGGTGTTATTTTTGTTTCGATGATAAAATAGTACATCATCCCCCCGGTAGGTGATGCTATCCTTCCGGGTGACCACCCGGCCTTCCGGCGCTTGTTTTGCCGCCCACTTGTAAGAAGTGCCATTCGTGGCTTTGCCGGAGAGGACCCTGTCGGCGGTACGCCAGCTCTCATAAGTGACTTTGGCCTGCAGTGGATGCCGGCTGTTCACCGTCAGGTGGATGACGGGGCGCATGACGTCCACCCAGATGGTGGCTTTTACATCGCCGCTGCTGACGACAATGCTGCCATCGCGTAATACAAGCTCCTGCCGGAACCGATCTTTTATCCAGGGATCCGGATGTAGAGTGAGCCTTATCCGGCCCAGCTTCAACAGGGAATTGTTCTCATCAAAAGTGCCGCTGCGGGCAACGTAGAACAGGAGATCTCCGTCCTCTACCCATACGTTCAATCCAATATCTCCGCCACCGCATGGCATGGAGCCGGCGGCATTTTGGCTCGGTCGGTCCCAAACGACGTTACAACGATCGATGGCTTGTTCCTGGGCCTTTGGGTGGCTGGATACAATTGTCAGGAGCAGGATGGTCAGTAAAAGGCAAGGCTTCATAATGTCTCGCGGTCCTCTTTGGGTATATAACTGTAAATAACTAAATTACGACAATGGAAGACAACAAAATAGGGTCGCACAAGAATATATGGCATGGAAGGGGGCGCCTGCGTATAGAGATCCCTAAGTCAGTGCTGAGATCAAGGGTACAGAACAATATTCTCCTGAAACAACTATTCGTCTGCGGTTTGGGCTATTACCCACGCGCCAAGGGACATTATACTTACCGTAAAAAGGGCTTGCCGGAAAATTTCCTCTTCTATTGTGTGGACGGGCATGGATGGTATAAGATAGGGGACAAGCGCTATGAAGTAGGACCTAATGAATTTTTTATCCTCCCGCAGCATATAGAGCACGCATATGGTAGCACGGAAGAGCATCCCTGGAGTATTTATTGGATGCATTTCGGAGGGAGCCTGCTCCCCAACTTCAACATGATGCCGGTGGTCCAGCAACATTTCAAACCAAGGGCCGTACGGAACAGCAGCGATATGGCGGCGATGTTCTCCCGGATCTATCAGACACTGGAGCTGGGCTATAGCATCGATAATTTGCTGTTTGCAAATATGTGCCTTTCTCATTTCATCACTTTATTCATCTATAACGAGAAGCATTTTATGGCGCCGGCATCGGCCAATACCGACTGCATCGACAGCGCGATACTTTTTATGCAGGAGCATATTAATGAGAACATCACGTTGAATGAGCTAAGTCATCGCTATAATTATTCTCCCTCCCGCTTTTCAAGCCTCTTCAAACAAAAAACGGGATATGCCCCCATTGATTATTTTATTCAAATGAAGATGCAGAAGGCCAGTCAGCACCTGGGCATCACGGATAAATCCATCAAAGACATTGCGCTTAGCATGGGTTTTGACGACCCGTATTATTTTTCCAAACGATTTACCAAGGTGATGGGGCTATCTCCCAGCAAATACCGCAGTGTTACAAAAGATTAGCTATGAAATTGTTTGTTTTATTCACCGCCATCGTATTTTCTTCTTTTGCAGTGACAGCCCAGCGGGGCCTGGACCTCCAGGCACATAGAGGAGGCCGCGGGCTTATGCCTGAGAATTCCATCCCGGCCATGCTGCATGGTGTGGAGCTGGGCGTTCGCACCCTGGAACTGGACTGCGTCATTTCCGCGGATGGAAAAGTGGTCGTGTCGCACGACGTTTTTATGTCCGCCGATATTATGCTGAAGCCCGACGGATCGGCCATCGAAAAGAGCGAGGAAAAGCAATATGCGCTGTATAAAATGACCTATGACAGCATCCGGCAGTTCCCGGAGGGAGTAAAGCCGCATCCGAAATTCCCCGGGCAGGCACAAGTCAGGACCTGCAAGCCCTTGCTGGCTGACCTCATCGACAGCGTGGAGGCATATGTGGCGGCGCATCACCTCAAACCCGTGTACTATAATATGGAGACGAAGTCTTCCCCCGGCGGAGATGATCTTTTTCACCCGAAGCCGGAGCAGTTTGTGGCCCTGGTGATGGCTGTAGTAAAGTCCCGGGGCATCGGCAGCAGGGTGACCATCCAATCCTTCGATCCCCGTACCTTACAGGCGCTGCATAAGACCGTCCCGGGACAGACGACGGCATTGCTGGTGGAAAATACGGATGGATTTACAAAGAATATCGACAGGCTGGGCTTTACGCCCTCCATTTATAGCCCTAATTATCTGCTGGTGAATGCAGCACTCGTGCAAGAAGCACATGCCCATAACGTAGCGGTGCTGCCCTGGACGGTGAATCAGGAGGCAGATCTCAAAGCCATGGCTGCCCTGGGCGTGGATGGGATCATCTCCGACTATCCTGACAGGCTGGTAAAGCTGTTCGGCAGCTATCAAAAGCCCTAGCTTTTTTTCACTTTGGGCGCTTGAATGTATCCGTTGAACGAGATGGGTTGGCGGTTGGTGCTTATTACCTGGAGGGTGCCATAGCCGTTGTCCGAGATGCTAAGCGTCATTTGCTGAACATCCCGATAGTCTTTAGGCTTGATCTGGATACTCCATCCTCCCTTTTTGCCCGGCGTTGCCGTGTACTCAAAATCTTTCGAGGTGAATTGAAGGCCTCCTTTGGTTGGGTCAATGGGGGCCTGATAGGCTCTTCCGAAATAAGGGAGATAGCTGACGATCGAGCTTTTGGTGACCCGGAGGTCATAGTCCGTTGTAAGCTGCCGGGTGCGACCGCTCATAGGTAATGCTGTTTGCGCAACAAAGACGTAGGTTTGAGAATCCACCAGGTTTTTTATGGCAGCTGCTTTTGCCGCCTGTTTCTCTTGTTTGGTATCTTGCGCGTTCAAGTGACCGGAGAGGCTGCAGAACGTCAGCAGCGCAAGGATGCAAATGGCGTAGGTAGGTTTATGCTTCATATACTAAATTTAAGTAATTGCTTTGGACATGAGAAAAAGGATTTTGTTATTTTTTGCCGGACTGGTCTTTGCCATCTTATGGTCCTCCGCCTCCACTGCCACCAAGCTGGGACTACAGGGGGCCCAGCCGTTGATGATCTGTGTCACCCGGTTTTTCCTGGCAGGGGTATCGATGCTGGTGATCGCCCACGGGGTGCTGCGCAGCCGGCTGCCGGCAGGCCGGGAATGGGGGCAACTGGCGATCTATGGCCTGTTGAACATCAGCCTTTACCTGGGGCTGTATGTCGTGGCCATGCAGCATGTATCTCCAGGCCTGGGCTCGCTTGCCATAGCTACCAATCCTGTGTTCATTAATTTAATATCGGTGTTGTTCTTCCGGCAACGATTGAGGGTGTATACGGTGCTAAGTCTTTTATTATGCAGTGCCGGTGTAGTGCTGGCGGCCTGGCCCCTATTGCAGAACAGCTCGGCTACTCCCGGTGGGCTGCTGTTGCTGCTCGTGAGCATGCTGGCATATTCCGCAGGTGTTCTTTATTTTTCCCGGGTTCACTGGAATGACCTGTCTATACTGGCGATCAACGGCTGGCAGACTTTGCTGGGGGGCGTCTTCCTGGTGCCCTTTGCGACCCTTACTTATAAAGCCTCGCTCAATAGCTGGGATCTCCATACCATCGGGGCCGTGCTCTGGCTGGCTATCCCCGTCTCCATCGTTGCCGTGCAGCTGTGGCTCTACCTGCTGAGGGATAATGCCGCCAGGGCTTCTTTCTGGCTGTTCCTTTGTCCGGTGTCGGGCTTTCTCATTGCCAATGTGGTGATGAAGGAACCTGTTGGCCTTTATACCATCGCCGGGATGGTGCTGGTGATCGGCGGTCTTTATATCGTACAAAGTAAAAAGAGGGATTAAATAAAATTAATTTGGTGATACAGGATGTGCTTATTAATTTTACCCTACTAAATTAGTAGACTAATACCACCATCGTCTGCTAACATCTATCTACAAAGAAAAAGGCTCATGAACACGCTTCATTCACCCGCCATGCACATGGGCGGGCAAAAAAAACGGGTGGTACGATGTAGTTACTGAACATTCCTGCGACGACAACTCCCCACATTTTATTTCCAAAACTAACTGTATGAACAAGACAGGTCTACATTATTTCCTTAGAATTATCAGTGTAATTACTACGCTGCTGGCCGTAGCCGATCTTTCGCCGGCGCAGAACAACAGCAATATTTCTTTACAGGGAAAAGTCTATGATGGGAGAACGCGCGCTGCATTGCCCGGCGCCACCGTGCACATCATCGGTACGACACATGAGGTCGTAACGGACAGGAATGGTGAGTTCCGCTTTGTCACAGGGCAAAAGCCCCCGTTTGTCCTGCTGGTCTCGTTTGTAGGATATCAAACCAGGCAGGACACGATCACCAATACCAGCGCTGTTGAAGTGGTGTTGCAGGAATCAAGCAGCCAGCTTAATGACGTAGTGGTCGTGGGTTATGGGACGCAGACGAGGAAGAACCTTATAGGTTCCATTGTCAAGGTGAATGCGGAAGAGACGAAACAGGTGCCGGTGGCCAGCTTTGATGCGCAGCTCCAGGGTAAGGCGGCCGGTGTGCAGGTAAACTCCCAGTCCGGTGTGCCGGGTGAAGGCGTTCGCATCCGGGTGCGCGGGTCCACATCCATCAATGCCAGCAATGATCCTTTGTATATCGTAGACGGGGTGTTTATCAACAGTAATACGTTGTCATCCCAGAACCCTTCGGGCAATGGCGTGGCGGGGCCTGTCAACCTGGGAGAGAAGACTACTTCCCCGCTGGCGGATATCAGCTCTTCAGATATCGAAAGCATCGAAGTGCTAAAGGATGCGGAGGCGACGGCCATCTATGGATCCCGGGGCGCCAATGGAGTAGTGATCATCACGACAAAGCGGGGAGGGTTCAATGCCCGGCGAAAGATCAGCTTCAATACATCTTATGGGCTGGCCTCAGTGGACAGGAGCCGGCTTTGGAAGGTGGCAAGCGGTCCGGAACATGCGCTGATCGCAAATGAGACCTGGATCAATTCGGGGATCGACGATCCAACATTGAACCAGACGGCAGCCAACGAGCCATTTCAGCGCGCACCCAACGGCAGCTTCAACCCGGGCGCTACTACTTATCGCGGCAATCCTTCTGACCAGGGTAGCTATTCGCACCGGCGGTTAGACCAGGTGCTGCGTACAGCGCCTTTACAGAACTATGATCTTTCTTTCCAGGGCGGTTCTCCCGTCACGAGATATTACATCGGCGCCAGCTATACGGGCCAGCAGGCAGTGATCCGTCCGGCCAATTTTACGCGGGCTTCGCTGAAGGTGAACCTGGATTCCAAACTGGGGGAGAAGGTCCAGATCGGTATCAGCAATCTCTTCTCCCGCAGCAAGCGATTGCAGCTCCGGGATGGTAATGGTCCTGATGCCGGTATTTTCCAATCTGCTCTGCAGACCCCCAGCTATCTGCCTACAAATGATTCCAATGGCAACCCGTTGCGCTGGGCCAACTTCGACAATACGGAAGTGCTGGTGAACAATCCTGCCCAATGGACGACCAGCCTCCGTTATATCGGCAACTTCTATTTCGATGCTGAACTGTTGCCGGGTCTGAAGTTCCGCAGCAGCTGGGGATTGGACTACAATCATTATCACGAATGGGAATATTACAACTCAAAGACGCAGATAGGATCGGCTACGGCAGGGGAAGCGAAATCCAACCTGATCCAGCAGACAGGATGGGTGAATGAACAGACACTGTCCTATACCACGAGCTTTTCCCGCGATCATAATTTTGGCATCCTGGTGGGCAATACAGTGCAGGGCAATAATTACTATGCCAGCTATATCGCGGGCACTGGCTTTCCCAGCGATGCTTACAAGCTGATCTCCGCGGCTGCCAATCGCACCGCTGCCGAGGATGCATCGAAAAATACGCTCACCTCTTTCTTTTCCCGTGCGAACTACAACTACCTGGGCAGATATTTTATCGAAGCTACCATCCGGGCCGACGCTTCTTCGAAATTCGGGGCCGACCATCGCTGGGGATATTTCCCTGCCGTAGGCGCCGCCTGGCGTCTGAAGGAAGAAAGTTTTCTGAAGGACGTCAGCACGATCAGCAATCTTAAGCTACGTGCCAGCTTTGGGATCACAGGCAACCAGAATGGTATCAATGATTTTGCCGCAAAAGGACTGTGGACAGGATCGGCGGGCTATCCCAATACCCCCACGGGAGGTGACCAGTCGGGTACGGCCCCGCTGCAGCTGGCCAATCCCGATCTCAAATGGGAAAGTACATCCCAGCTAAATGCGGGCGTCGATGTCGGTCTCTGGCAGGGGAGGGTGGAAGTTGCCGTGGACCTGTATTCCAAGCGGACGAGGGATGCCTTGTTGAACCTTCCGGTACCTTCCTCAACAGGGTATACGACGCAGCTCTCCAATGCCGGTGAGATCAGCAATAAAGGATATGAGCTGGCCATCACTTCGGTGAACATCCGGAATAAGGACTTCAAATGGACGACCAGCTTTAATATCTCGGGCAATTACAACAAAATCATCCGGCTAACGACGCCGCTGACTTTTTATAGCCGCAACTGGCTGATAGACCAGCAGGGTTATTCCATGTATTCTTTCTGGCTGTACAAACAACTATATGTGGACCCGCAGACGGGCAATGCCGTCTTTGCAACCGCGGATGGGAAGACCTCTTACTCGCCTGTATATAGCAAGAGCATCACGCTGACGACCGCAGACCGGCAAATAATGGGCAATGCCATGCCGAAGTTCTTCGGGGGCATCACCAATAATTTCAGCTATAAGGGCTTTGACCTGGGGGTGTTCTTTTCCTTTCAATATGGCAACAAGCTGATCAACTACAACAGGTTTCTTGGAGAAAAGCAGGGACAGCCATCCAGTGGCTTCGCAGGCAGGTTTGTCACTAAAAGCCAGCTGGCCCGCTGGACGCACGCGGGTGAGATCACGGATGTACCCAGGGTCACCAGCGTAGGTAATAATTACCTCATCGAACAGAACAGCCGGTTCCTGGAGGACGGGTCTTTCCTCCGCCTGAAAACTTTATCCTTCGGTTACACGCTACCTTCTGCGCTTGCTGAAAAATTACGGCTGGAGAAGGTGCGTGTATATGCAGTGGCCACGAATCTCTGGCTCCTGACAAAATACACCGGCCCTGACCCCGAGATCAATGTAGGCAATAACCAAAATGCACCTGGCCTGGATCAGGGTACGCCGCCACAGCCGCGCAGTGTCCAAATAGGTATTAATGTAACGCTTTAAAAATCCCGAAGATGAGAAGTTATCTGATATTTGGTTTATTTCTCTTTAGTTCCTGCCATAAGTTCCTGGATGTACAGCCTACCAGCGCCGTATCGGACGAGGCTACCATCACCGACAAGGCCTCTGCCGAAAACGCGGTCCGCGGCTCCTACCGGAGCTTATCGGCCACCGGCTATTACGGAGCTACCTTCCAATTCGATGCGCTGATGTCAGGGAATGCCCTGACCTATACACAGTCGAGCGCAGGCCAGCTGCAATTCCTCTATCATACTTTGACGGCTGACAATAATGACCTGGAGACTGTGTGGGCTGCCATCTACAAGGTGGTGAACCAGGCGAACCACATCATCACAAAAGTGCCGGCCATCAAAGACGCCACGCTGACACAGGCTTATCGCAACCAACTGCTGGGCGAAGGCTATTTTGTCCGGGCCCTGGCTTATTTCGACCTGGCCCGCACGTTTGGCGGCGTACAGATCTTCTTAACGCCTACATTGAAGGTGGCCGACAAACTGGGCAAACAGCGCAGTACCCAGGCGGAGGTATATGCCCAGGTATTAAGCGACCTGAATGCGGCTGAACCGCTGCTGCCTGCCACGACGGTGCGCGACCGCGCTACACAAAAGACAGTATGGGCCCTCCGGGCAAGACTCAATTTATACTTACAGCAATGGGCAGCGTCGGCGGCGGATGCAGGACGGCTGATAGCGGATTCTTCCAATTACAAGCTGGTGACGCCCTACAACACTTTTTTTACGAAGACGAATACCACGGAGAGCGTTTTCGAGCTGTCCTACAGCATCGCTTATCCCAACCCCATGTTCAGCAACTGGAAGTCCGGCGGAAATTATGTTCCCAATGATTCGTTGCGAAGGCTGCTGACCGATGCCACTGTGGGAGGTAGCCGAAGCGCGCTGATCAATATTTCCGGCACGAAGGTCCTGGGTGCGCTGTACCCGCAGAGCAATGGGACGGACCCTGTGTATGTGCTCCGTATTGCAGAGCTGTGGCTGATCCGTGCGGAAGCGCGGGCGCAGCAGGATGATCTTTCCGGCGCGTTGGCCGACCTGAACGCCGTGCGGGCGCGTGCGGGTGTAGGGGGCAGTGGGGCTGTATCAAAGGCAGAAGTGCTGGCGGCGATCGAAAGCGAGCGGCGGGTAGAGTTTGCGCTGGAGCCTCATCGTTGGTTCGACCTGGTGAGGACAGGCAGGGCTGCTGCTGTATTGAATGTGACGGATACACGCCGTTATGTTTTTCCGATACCGACGCCGGAAAGGCAGGCTGACCCGAGTCTCGATCAAAATCCTGGCTATTAAACAATTTTATATGAGCGAAATTCAAACCACCACTGGCTGGAAAAAATGGGAGAATGTACTCTTTCGGTTCTTTTTCCTGTTCTTTACCATTCTCATCCTGCCCATCGACTGGAAATTCTGGCGGGACCTCTTCTCCATCGATTGGACACACCTGCATTTTCATCATTTGTTCGAGCTATCCCGTTACCAGCTGCATATCTTTCCCAGGGATAGCGTTCCGCAATACGGCATCGGCAGCTTTGCAGACTGGGGCGTCGTGATCGTCGTCTCTCTCATCGGGGCCGCCATCTGGGGCCGGCTGGACAAGGACAGGAAAGAATACAACCAGCTGTATTACTGGCTGCGGGTGATCGTGCGTTACAGGCTTGCGTTCCTGCTGATCGCTTACGGATTCATCAAACTTTTCCCCTTGCAGATGCCTTATCCGTCTTTGAGCAACCTGCTGACGAACTATGGGGACTTTTATGCCTGGAAGATCTATTTTCAGACCCTGGGGATCTCTCCCCGCTATGAATCCTTCCTTGGCTTTGTGGAGATACTGGCCGCTCTCCTGCTATTCCGCCGGAGGACAGTGACTTTTGGCGTGGGCCTCATCTTTGGCTTTATCGGCAATGTCGCAGTGGCCAATGGCTTTTATGATATTGGCGAGCAGGTGCTGAGCACTTTCATCGTGGTGATGGCCGCTTTCTTATTCGTAAAGGATATACCCAGGCTTTATAGTCTGCTGGTAAAAGAAAAATTCACCCGCGCCAATAAATTCGTTCCTGACTTTTCCGACAAGCGCCTCAAGCGTCTGAGAAAGCTCCTTAGATACGCATTTTTATTTTTTATAGTCGTCTTCGCCTATAAAACCTACGAGAATTACTCCCTCGACCCTTACAAGATACCTCGTACGCCGGGTCTTGCCAATGCCTATGGCGTTTATAATGTAAAGCAATTTGTTGTGAACAGGGATACGCTGCCTTATTCTAAAACGGATCCGCAGCGCTGGCAGGACGTGGTATTCGAAAAATGGTCGACGCTGACCATTAGGGACAACAGGCCTGTGGTGGTCGACAAGTCCAGCGGAGAAGCCTGGCATGAGAAGGATATCGACCGTAACTATGAGCTGGCCGGATTTGCAGGCCGGCACTATTTTTATTACGATGCCGACACGGTGAACCAGGTACTTCGCCTGCAGAACAAGAATAGCCAGCTCCGTGACGAGCGGCTGCTGCTGAGCTATACCAGGCCCAACGATTCCACCATCCTTCTTTCGGGGATCAATGAGAAAAAGGATTCCATCCATGTGGTGCTGGAAAAGATCAACAAAAAATATATGATGCTGGAAGGCCGTCGCAGGCCGGTGAAAATTTAAATAATATTGTTATGCCGATAACTACAACCATTGCAGCTCCAGCCCGCCGGCCTTTGACTGCTGCCCCTTTAAGCGAGCCCGGACTGAGCCCCTGGAAGAATTACCAGAAGATCGCTTTCCGTATCGCTTTCCTGTACTTTCTTTTTCTGTGCATCCCTACTTATCCGGCCTTTTATCAAAGGCTGTTCGGCCTGCGATTTTCGAAGGTCACTTACAACGATTTCCAGGAGATCGTGGCTTTCTGGCCGCCGCAGCTGGTGACCATCGAATCGGAGGAAGGGGTCTTTGGCATTTACAACTATATCAATTTGATACTGGTGTTCGGAGCAGCGGTCATCGGGGGACTGGTCTGGTCGTTGGTCGACAGGCGAACTACGCAATATAACAAACTGTACTATTGGATCAGGGTGCTGGCCCGCTATCGCCTGGCGTATGGCATGATAGGGTGGGGGCTCAAAAAAGCATTCCCCATGCAGATGGTCTATCCCACTGTCGGCATGTTGAACACTCCTTTTATCGATATGGCGGAAAAGAAGCTGTATTGGAGCCATGTGGGCGTGTCCTTCGGCTATACGATCTTTTTAGGTTTTGCCGAGATCGTTCCCGGCCTGCTGTTGCTGCACCGGAAAACATCCGTACTGGGGGCCGCCCTGGCCGCAGTGGTGACCTTCAATATCTGCATCGCCAATCATGCTTATGATGCGGGTGTGGCTGTGCCGGCCGCTTATTTTGCGCTCATTGGCATTTTCATCGCCTGGTATGATCTGCCGAAGATCTGGAACCTGCTGGTGAGGGAAAAAGATGTTCAGCCTTACCGCTACTACCCGGATCTGTCAGGAAAATGGCAGCGCTGGGTGCGGGGTGGACTGAAGACCGTTTTTAATTTTCTTTTTGTATTCGTGGCAGCTGCACTATGGGCTTATGGTTTTTTCAACGGCAACAACTACAATATTCCCAGCACACCGGGCATAGCCGGCGCTAAAGGGTATTATAACGTCACCGAGTTCCGGCTGAATGGGAAACTGATACCCTATACGCCGCAGGATTCCATCCGCTGGCAGGACGCACTTTTTGAATCCTGGTCTTCTCTCAGCTATAAGACGAACCGGGGAGCCATAGCCGACCGTATGATAGGGTACTCTCCTTTACGGGTGAAGAATGACCAGAAGAACCGGCAGCTGAACCAGCCGGAGACACAGCTTGGAGGCAGGTTGGCCGGGGTGGAGAAGAAAAGCCGGGATTTGGGTGTAACACGGTGGGAGGTGGGAGGCATGGCGGGAGAGCGCCGCTATTTTTTCTATAAGGCGGATACCGTACATCACGTGCTGTACCTGCAGAACAAGAATGTCAATGCCAGGAACGAGCGTCAGGTGCTGCATTATAGCCAGCCGTCGCCTGACCGCATCGTGCTGAATGGGGTGAATGAGTTTTCGGATTCCATCTATGTGGTGCTGGACAGGAACAACAAGAAATACCCGTTGGTGGAAGGGCGGCAAAGTAATATCCCGGCATTTTGACCAGATTGATAATAGGATTATATTTATCGATCAAATGAACAATGTGGACAGAACGGACTACGATGCTGTGGTGGTGGGTTCGGGGCCTAACGGACTGGCAGCAGCGATTACCTTACAACAGAAAGGGCTTTCCGTACTGCTGGTGGAGGCAAAGGCGGAGATCGGCGGCGGTATGCGAAGCGCTGAGCTGACCTTGCCTGGGTTTACCCACGACATTTGCTCGGCCATACATCCCATGGCCGCTAACTCTCCTTTTTTTAGCCAGCTGCCTTTGGCGGCGCATGGATTAGAGTATATCTATCCTCCTGTGGCGGCAGCACACCCTTTTGATGATGGGACGGCGGCGGTGCTGCGTGGCTCAGTCAGCGAGACGGCGGCCTTGTTGGGCAAGGATGAAGGGGCCTACCGCCAGTTGATGGAACCATTGGTAAGGGACTGGCCTTCCATTGCTCCGGATGTGCTGGGGCCGCTGCATTTTCCCCAACATCCTTTATTGATGGCTGCCTTCGGCCTGAAGGCGCTTCCTTCTGCCGCCTGGTCGGCAAGACGCTGGCAGACGAAAGCCGCAAGCGGCTTATGGGGCGGCATGGCGGCGCATTCGATATTACCGCTGACGAAGACGGCTACGTCCGCCATCGGGTTGGTACTGATGATAACGGGGCATCTTAAGGGATGGCCATTGCCCCGGGGTGGGACGATGTCGATAGCGAATGCACTGGCTTCTTATTTCGTTTCATTGGGTGGAAAGATCCAAACGAATTTCCAGGTATCTTCTTTCCAGCAACTGCCTTCATCACGCGCCGTATTCCTCGACCTTACACCCAGGCAATTGCTGCGGATGGCCGGACATACATGGAGTCCGCTGTATAAAGCACAACTGGAGCGATACCGCTATGGTATGGGTGTCTTCAAAATAGACTGGGCCCTGGATGGCCCTATACCTTTTAGAGCTGCAGGATGCAGGACAGCGGGTACGATCCATATCGGCAATACCCTGGAAGAGATAGTGGCGGCTGAACAACAGACCTGGGATGGGGGACACCCCGAAAAACCTTTCGTGCTGTTAGCGCAGCAAAGTATCTTCGATCCATCACGGGCGCCGGCGGGAAAACATACGGCATGGGCATATTGCCATGTGCCAAATGGCTCCCGAAATGATATGACAGCGATCATCGAAGGGCAAATTGAACGATTTGCTCCAGGCTTCCGTGAGCGCATTCTTGCCCGGCATGTGATGGATACGTCGCAGTTAGCGTCTTATAATGCAAATTATATAGGAGGCGATATCAATGGCGGAGCTATCGATATACGACAGTTGTTTACCCGGCCGGCCTTGCGATGGTCCCCCTACCGGACTTCGGAGAAAGGTATCTATATATGCAGCGCTGCTACGCCACCGGGAGGAGGTGTTCATGGAATGTGCGGATATCATGCGGCGAGTAGAGCCCTTAGGGATATTTTTAGGCTCCGTTAAAGTTCGACTCTTCTTTACATTGACGTTAATTTTTAGCACTGCAATATAGTTGCAGGATTCAAGCCGACATTCGTAGCATTAAAATGATCCCATCCAGGGATCTCTCTGTTAGCACCAACCCCTCGTGCTCTGATCATTGGCTATAATTTGTCATCGGCCATTAAACCTTTCAATATATATGATCACGAAAAGAAGAGATATTGCCACGATGCAGGAAGTCCGTCAATTTATCCAGGAGAATTTTACGAAAGAAATTCCCATTGCAGTTATTTGTAAAGAGTTTGGATTGAACAGGACCAAACTGCAGGAGGGATTTAACCAGATGTACAGTACGTCCGTGCATGCGTTGATATCGAATATGCGCATGGAGAAGGCAAGGACCATGCTGCGGGAGACGGATGATCCTGTTAAGCTTATTGGAATGGAGTGTGGGTATAAGACGCTCAGCAGCTTTACAAGAGTGTTTACCAGACTGCATAAGGTGTCGCCGACACAGTATAGGGGTCTATCGATCTCTAATGAAAAACTCTCAGACAAAGTTAGCTGATCGGCAAACTAATGCTGTCGATCGGGAAACAGTAAAATTTGGAAGAGAGTGTCGAGAGGTTGTAAATTTGCTATAGTTATTTAATTCAAACCTATCCAGACAAGTCATATGAAATACACTATCACTATCATTATCCGATGTACCAACAGGTCTAATCTCCCGGATCGTACAATTCCTTCTTAACGTACGGCCATCTCTTATAAATTTTGAGAAATTCAACCCCCACAATTGGCAATTAGTAGCGCCCGTATTTCAGGGCAGCCGTTCTAAGGTCTTACTGCGTGAGATAATAATGTAGTACGCCGGATTTGTTGCCCGGTGTAATAGCCCTTCGCATGAGCGAAAGACAAGCTCTCTTTTGGACGATCCGGAAGAGACAGGTAATTCTTTTATCCGAAAAAGATGCATATGCAAAAGAAAGCAATTATAATAGGAGCTGGACCAGCAGGATTGACGGCGGCGTACGAACTGCTGAAACGTACGGATATTATCCCCATCGTGCTGGAAAAAAGCGAATATATAGGAGGGATATCCCGTACGATGGACTATAAGGGCAATAGAATGGACATGGGACCGCATCGTTTTTTTTCCAAGTCGGATCGAGTGATGGATTGGTGGCTGCAGCTATTCCCCTTGCAAGGAGCGGATAAGAATGAACAGACCATTCATTATCAGAATAAGAGTCGTGTTGTAGAGGGGGGCTCGGCTACTCCTGATTCGGATAAGGTGATGCTGGTGATCCAGCGGCTTACGCGGATCTACTTTCTTCGTAAGTTCTTTGCCTATCCCATACAGTTAAGCATTGACACGCTGCGGACATTGGGACTGGTGCGCACCATCAAGATCATGTTCTCTTTTTTATGGGTGAGGCTATTTCCCCGAAAGCCGGAGAAAAGCCTGGAAGATTTTATCATCAATAAATTCGGTCGCCAGCTGTATCTCCTGTTCTTTAAGGATTATACGGAAAAGGTCTGGGGTGTTCCCTGCCATGAGATCTCTGCCGAATGGGGCGCTCAGCGGATCAAGGGGGTTTCACTCAGTAAGGCGGTTGCCCAGGCGGTGAAAAATCTTGCGAAGGGCAAGGGTAGGGATCTGGGGCAAAAAGGAACCGAGACCAGCCTGATCGAGCAGTTCCTCTATCCCAAAAAAGGTCCTGGCTCCTTATGGGAAGAAGTTGCCCGGCAGGTGCAGGAGATGGGCGGAAAGGTATATCTCAACCAGGATGTGACACAGATCTGCCAGACAGAAGGAGCTATCGAGGCCGTGACTACCGCAGATAGGGTCACAGGAGAGATAAGGACATGGGAAGGGGAGTATTTCTTCTCTACCATGCCTGTGCAGGAGCTGATCGCCGACCTGGATGGACGGGTGCCGGAAGAAGTAAGGGAGATCGCAGCAGGATTGCAGTACCGGGATTTCATCAATGTTGGCATCCTGCTCAAACACCTATCCGCCCGGAATAAGCAGGGGGTATACGAGAAGCTGGAGCTGAAGGACAACTGGATCTATATCCAGGAACGGGATGTGAAGGTGGGCCGGCTGATGATCTATAATAACTGGGGGGAAGGTATGATAAAAGACCCCAACACCACCTGGATAGGGATGGAGTATTTCTGTAATAAGACCGACGACTTCTGGGCGCTGGATGATCTGGCCATTCAGCAGGAGGCTATCCGGGAACTGGAGAAGATGGAACTGGCTATTGTGGACGATGTGCTGGATATCACGGTTAAACGGATGGAGAAGACCTATCCGGCTTATTTCGGGACCTATGACCGATTTGACAAGGTACGTGCCTTTACGGATCAGTTTGCCAATCTGTTCTTAATTGGCCGCAACGGGATGCACAAATACAATAATGCCGACCATTCCATGCTGACGGCTATGGTGGCGGTGGATAATATCATCGCAGGGCAGACGGCCAAGGTCAATCTCTGGGCGATCAATACGGAGCAGGAGTATCATGAAGAGAAGGAAGCCGCTACCACCCACCCGCAACAGGTAGTACGACCATCGGGTCAGACCCGTCCGCAAGGCGTCCCGGGCTTTATAGATTATCTCTGGCTCAACAAATGGAACCGCGGCTACGTGCTGTTTGCGCTGGCAGCTTTTTTGATCCAGTTCATTCTTTTTAAGATAAGATATCCTTTTGCGAACTATATGCCAGACTCGTATAGCTACCTGGAAGCGGCGTATACGAATGCGGATGTGAATATGTGGCCGGTGGCGTATTCGAAGTTCCTACGGCAGATCAGTGTGTTTACCCATTCGGATAAGGCAGTGGTGGGGATACAGTACTTTTTCATGCAGTGCAGTGGATTGGTGTTCTTGTTTACATTGCTGTATTTCCTCAAGCCAGGTCGTGCCGTAAAGAATATATTATATGCCTTCTTCCTTTTTAATCCCGTAGCCTTGTATGTGAGCAACTATATATCTGCCGATGCGCTGTTCATCGGGCTGAGTCTGCTGTGGCTTTCGAGTTTGCTCTGGGTGATCTATCGGCCAAGGCCCTGGCAGATCTGGGTACATGCGGTGCTGCTGTTGGCTTGTTTTACCGTCCGGTATAATGCGATCTACTACCCTTTGATCTCGATCCTGGCCTTCGTTCTATCCCGGCAGAGCTGGCCGCGTAAGGTGGCTGGGATTGGGTTGGGAGTTTTGCTGGTGCTGGGGTCGTTTGCTTACACGAGCAATAAGATGCAGGAAGTGACGGGGAAAAGGCAGTTCTCGGCTTTTGGTGGGTGGCAGCTGGCGAATAATGCACTGTATATGTATGAGCATATTCCCGCTTCGCAGCGGGGGGCTGTACCGGCGAGGTTTGAGAAGTTGGAGAAGATGGTTCGCGAACACATGGATACGCTAAGTAAGGTGAAGTTGACGAGAGAGGACTCCGCTACAAATTTCTTTTACTTATGGAGTGATAAAGGGCCGTTGGTGCAATATATGGTGAGGGAATGGAAAAAGGATACGGTGACGCCGGCTTTCAAACGATGGGCGTCCGAGGGGCCGTTGTATGCGGACTATGCGATGTATCTGATTAAGAAGTACCCGGTACAGTTTGCGTCTGAGTTTTTGTTGCCCAACTCTGTGAAGTATGCGGTGCCACCTCCGGAGTTTCTGGGAATATACAATATGGGAGGTGATAGTGTTGGGAAATTGGCGAAGGAGTGGTTTAACTATAAGACTTTGCGGGTCAGAGATCATAATAATAAAAATGCTCGAATCGGAGTGGCACAGGTATATCCTTTTGTTGGGACGATAGTGAACGCGTTTTTATTGATCTGTGTGGTAGGGTTGGCTGTTTTTACAGGATTTAAGCAGGGGGATAAGGGATTGTATAGGTTGTTGTTTGTGGTAGTTTTCATGTGGCTCCTTAATATGGGGTTCAGCATATTCGCTTCGCCGATCGTGCTGCGATATCAGGTGTTTCCTATTGTGGTGAGTTTGTGCCTGGGGGTATTGGCGGCGGAGGGGATTGTTAAGTGGGGGAGGGAAGAGGAATTGAAAAAGAAAAAATTTGCGATATGAAAACGAGAAAGATTATTGTGGAGGTGATTTGTTTTGTGTTGATGATGAATTGGTTTTATGAGGGGATATATAAGGTCGCATATTTTCAGCAGTTTGGGTTTTATATAGCGAATGCTCCACTGCTGGGAATTTTTGGCGGGGTGCTTAAATACGTAATTCCTTTTGGAGAAGTAGTGTTAGCGATGATGTTAATAATTCAAAAATATAGGAGGTTAGCGCTGTATTGGACAATCGGTCTGTCGATAGTATTCATACTTTGGATTATGTGTGTGTATCTGTTTACATATCGGATATTCTGGCCATATCATGGCTTGTGGGAGAAACCGACGTGGATGGGTAGAATGTTAGTGTCCCTGGGAATGTGTTGGGGAGCTTTTACAGCAATACTTTTATGCCACGACTCAGTTGTGGGAAAAAATAATTTTTCTAAAGCTTTGCGCAATATGCCTGCTAATGCTAGCTAGCGGGCAACGGAGTGCCTGTATCCGCTAATAGTTCAGGTAAGGGGAAGCCGAAAACCTTTGAATAGAGTAGGCGAAATTTTAACTATCAATCTTTTTTTATGAACAAGGTAAAAATGTTCTTTATTGCTGCAGCTATGGTATTGACTACTGCTGGCGTATTTGCTGGGAAAGCAAGATTTGCCGCAGCAACAAATCTTTACTATTCTACAAACGGAATTAGTTATTTTCAGGGAGTAGGCACATTGTCAGGTACTAATGTAGTATTTAATACGACAAGGATTGGGTCATCTCCTCAAATAACCTTCACTTCTTCGGGTTCAGTAGTTTATGGGTTATATCAAAGCAATGGCGGGGGATCTTATTCTCCAGTTTATTCAGGATTTTAATTCTTGAAAACAGGCCACTTAAGCTATTTGTTTGAGTGGCCTGTTTATTTAACTAGTATCCTTTATTTTGAGTTAAGTTGGGGTCGACTTGCAACTCTACAAATGGAATGGGGTAAAGTTGAGCGTTTTCATTCCATTGTGGCTTTATTGTTGCTAATACTTCTGTTGCTTTCTTTGTTCTTTTTAGATCGAGCCATCTATGTCCCCATTCTGAAAAAAGTTCAATTTGCCTTTCATGCGCGATCTCCTTTAAAATGTCAGGCAGCGTGTTCGCTGATGTATTACCAAGCCCTGCTCTATGGCGAATTGTATCTATGTCTGCTTTGGCTCCGGAAATATCATTTTGCCTTGCTCTTGCCTCCGCTCTTATTAAATATTGCTCTGCTAAGCGAAGAATTGTATAATACTCGCTTACGTTTCCATCTTCTTTAGTATCTGGTTTTCCCGTTTGGTACTTGTAGGGGTAATAGTATGTAATACTATCTGGTTTTGTAGTAGAGCTACTAATCCATTGATATCTTCTTTGATCGGTTGGTTCAAATTCATTCAATAATCCTTGAGTTAAGTAAAAAGATGGGGCTGTAGATTGATCAATGGGAATGAATGAATATCCTTCCATAGTTGTGTTGTACATAATATATCTGGAAGGGTTTTGTTGCAGTTGCCATATTGATTCGGGACTGTTTTTTGAGAATACTTTTTTTAAATCAGGTTCTAATGAGAATAGTGTTGTATTTAATATGGTGGAAGCTGCCTCTGCTTCCGCATCCTTCCAATTTTCCATGTATAAATACACTCTGGCAAGGAGCGCCGTTGCCGCCCATCGATTTGGGCGGATTCTTTCGCCATTAGATACGGAAAAGTCAGCTGGCAATCCGGTTTTTGCGTCTTTTAGATCTGCTATGATTTGTTGATAAACAAGATCGGTGGAGGCGCGCGGAAGCAGGCTTGTTTTGTTATAATCGGTAGTTAAGATAAGAGGAACGTCGCCAAATAAATTTATTAAATAAAAATAGTTAAAAGCACGTATAAGTTTGGCTTCGCTTATTAGTTCAGTTCTTACGGAGTCCCGCACTCCAGTGGAAAGAGGTAAGGCGGCAATTGCTGCATTTGCTTGGTATATGTATTTGTAAGCGGGTGTCCAAAAGAAGGTAGTAATAACTCCGTTATTGGATTGTAAGGTGTTGTTTTGAATAGATGTATAGTCAATTCCTGTTGAAGCAAAAATGATTAGTTCATCAGAAGACATTCCGGTATAAATGGTTATTGCCCCGTTTGCAAAATTTGGTAATTGTGAATTGTAGTTCATCGAGGAGTAGATGCCAACAATTGCTGAGTTGGCCTGATCTTCTGTTCCAAAAGCTTCATTAGTAGTGATGGTGTCAACGGGTTCTCTGATTGAAACGAGTTTTTTGCATGAGTGGGTAAAGAAAATGCTTAAATATAAAAGCCAGTTCAATTTTAGTTTATAATTATTATTTATAGGCATAATAAACATTTTAAAATGTGCATGATATTCCTATTGTACAAATTTTTTCTGGGGGTAGAGAGCCAAAATTTTGAGTTTCCGGATCTAAACCTTTATAAGAGGTAATTGTAAATAGATTTTGAGCCTGGATAAATACTTTGCAATTCTGAACACCAATTTTCTTCAATTTTTGTTCTGATAAAGTGTATGAGAAAGCCAAAGTTTTCAAGCGGATAAATGATGCATCTGTGAAGATACCGTCGGAGCTTTGAAAATAATAGTCTGTCATATCGCTTAAAGTTGTAAATCTTGCTGTATTTGTAACGTCTCCTGCCTTCTGCCATCTGTTGAGAATAGCCTTTGGCGCATTAGAGAGGAAATTACCAGGTAGACCGCTGGGTATTAACGAGTTCATCCCCCTTCTCTTAATAAAATAACATATGACGTCCAGTGTGAAATTTTTGAGACTAAAGGTATTGGTAAATCCTCCGTTGAATTTAGGACCGAAATCATAAGCAAGTCGATCGTCTGTCGACCCGGGGTTCATACTTGTAATGCCATCTTTGTTTTTGTCTAAAAAGGTATAGAGTCCGGTTTTGACATCTACTCCCGTAGAATGCAACAGTTTAAGAAGGTTGATTGGTTTTCCGATGACAAAGGCGTCAGCATAGGGCGATTGGTCAAGGTTAGGATAAGCTAAGAGTTTGTTGCGGTTAATCCCAATATTTAGCCTGGCCGTCCATTTAAATGATTTTCCATCGAATATCTTTGTATTAAGCAAAAATTCCCATCCTTTATTTTCGACATCTGCGGGGCTATTGGCTACTACATTTGGAAATCCTGTAAATAAAGGGGTAGGAAATTGTAATAATTGATTATTGCATCGATTTCGATACCAGGCGATCTCAATACTTATTTTATCTTGAAATGCTCCGAGGTCCAGTGCTATTTCTGTTTTATGGTTTACTTGCCACTGAAACAATGAATCTGCATGTTGGATTGGAACTAATGGTGCTATACCATTATAAGTTGGAACAGTTACAGAAGTCCAACGTGATAGATATTTATAATCACCAACTTGGTCTCCTCCTGTAATCCCATAGCTACCTCTTAATTTTCCGAAGCTTAGGAACTTGTTTTTGAGCCAGCTTTCTTCACTAAATATCCATGCTCCTCCTATAGACCCAAAATTACCATATTGCTTCCCTGGTCCAAACCGGGAAGAACCATCTCTGCGTCCATTTAGATTTAATATATATTTATTTTCAAAGTTATAGTTGACACGAGCAAAAACTCCTGCATATTTATATTGACCATAATTATTGGAAGAAAATTGACCAGGCGCGTTCGATATTGAATTTAACAAAGCGTCATTTGTATAGCCATATCCATTTGAGTACACTCCATCAGTAGCTGTGGATTGAAATGTGTTTCCTAAAAGTATATTAATTTTCCCTTTACCTATGAAACTATTATATTCAATTTGGGGTTCAATGGACCAGGTCTGCGTATTGTTATAGCCAAAATTTGCTAACCCCTTGGGAATTGAGAATGTTGGATCCTGTGAGGCTATCGGAACGAGGTAGACTTGATTTGCTTGTGCATTATTATATCCCAAAGTTGTTCTTATATCCAATCCCGGTAAAAGATTATAGTTTAATAGTAGCGAGGATGTCAAAAAATTGGTTTTGGTAGTATATGGCTGTAACAGCGGACCAAAAGGGAATACTCCGGGAATGGCATTCCAACCCTTGAAATTTAACTTTCCTTGAGAGTCGAAAACGGCCGGAGCATTAGGTGGGAGGGTAACAGATCCAGGTGTAGTGACGAGATTTATTTGAGCGTATGTATATGCCGAGCTTATAGAAATACTAAATCGTTGATTCAAGCTTTTATGCCCAAGGTTTAATAACATTGATCCACGTTGAGCCGCTCCACTAATCGTTAGAATATCCGTTTGACGGTGATACCCAGCACCTATTCGAAAGGTGGTTTGCGCATTTCCTCCTGATATGCTTGCTTCTATATCTGTTGTTTTTCCTACTCCACCCCATAAATATTTTTGCCAGTCCGTTGATCTTGTTGTGTCCCAAACAGATAGATCAGGAGCATTGTTGATGTCAGGGACTATACCATCATTCTTAAAAGCTTCTCTTCTCATTTCAAGGTATTGTTGTGTGTTCAGCATATCCCATCGTTTTGTTACATAGCTTGCACCCTGATAGATGTCCAGGCTGAACTTGCTTTTACCCGCTTTTCCCTTCTTCGTGGTAATCATGATTACACCATTAGCCGCCCGGGAACCATAAATAGCTGTTGCATCTGCATCTTTTAGAACCTCTACACTTTCAATGTCTGAGGGGTTTACGCTGAAAAATGGACTTTGACCATTAGGGCCGCCAGCTGGCCCGGGATAGCCGTTTTGAATAAATCCTGATGATCCGGCGGCATAGGATGTATTACCGCCTATTTCGAGAGTTGTTAGAGGTACGCCATCTATGATATATAATGGATCTGATGTAACGAGTCCGTTAAGTGAATTTCTTCCCCTGATCTCAACCCTTAAAGGAGCATTCGCATACCCTGAAGTTTGACTAATTACCAGACCTGCAACTTCCCCCTGTAAGGCTTGCAATACGTTCATCACTGGCTGTTTAGCTATATCTTCGGCGCGGACGACGCCGATATTGCCGGTGGCGAGGCGCTGACTCGTCGTTCCATAGGCCTGCACGACGACCTTGTCGAGGTCGTTGGTGGTAATTTCCAACACCAGTGTTAGGCTGGTGCGGTCTTTGAGGGACACGACCTGGCTTCTGTACCCGATGAAGCTGACGGTGACGAAATCCTCGGAGGTGACATTGCGTAGGGCGAAGTTACCATTTGCGTCGGTGACGGTGCCGTGGCCGGTTCGTTTTACAGTTATGTTAGCATTAACTAACGGTTCTCCATGGCGATTGGTGACATGACCCTTGATCTCTGGTATAGGAGCTGCGGTCGCTGATGTGAAGGGCGCTAGGTCTTTTTTCTTTATAAAGATGGTCTTTCCTTCCAGGGTGTAGTCGAAGGGTTGATCTTTCAGACATGCTTTCAGGAATAACTCGATAGGAACATTCTTCAGATCCACCGTCACATTCCCCGCCCCTTTAAGCGTCCCCTCCTCTCCATTCTCATAAAAAAAACCAAACCCTGTTTGCTTCTTCACAGACGCAAAAACAGTCTTCAACGGAACATCCTTGCCCGTAAAGCTGACCGTCTGCGAATAAGTAGCAGCGCTTACCTGTAAACTAATAGCGAATAATAAAACGGCAGATGCTTGCATGGTCAATACTAGTTGTTTCGGTAATGAGCGTCCACAGCGGACCGAGCTCATTATCAGCTGTTTTGGAGAGGATGGCCCACCCGCACAGAGGAGACAGCCAACCTGAAAAGTAAAATTCATACCTTTGTCAAGTTTAGGTGTAACAAATGGAAACTTCGCAGAATCTAATTTTGAGATGCCTGAACTGGCCGGAATGTGCTCGCTACACTTCCGGTTTTTTGTGCATCTAATGGAGAAGGTTTGGTGAGAATTTCAAAGGGGTTTAATGGAATGGCTATTGCTTTGATACGATCAGCTTCTTACCTTCTATATGAAAGTGTAAATCCTTTTTCTCCAGGTGTTTTAAGATCCTCGACAAATTTAAACTGCGGTCAATTTCACCGTCGAATGTATAGTCCTCGGGGATTGGTATGGTAAACACGACTTCAACATCATACCACCTTGCCAGTTGGCGGAGGACGTCCCCGATGTTGGCATGGGTGTATTGGAAATAGCCCCGTTGCCAGGCCGTCGCTGCCTCTGTGTCGGCATCCTTTACGATGGTGATGGTCCCGGTACGATCGACGATACCCTGTTCGCCGGGGGACAGTATAGATTGTTTTGACTCGGCGGCTATGGAGACTTTGCCTGTAAGCAGGGTAGTCTTGATACCCGGCTCGTCGTCATATGCCATGACGTTGAAAGCCGTGCCGAGTACGTCGACGGAGAGGTTATGGACTTTCACGGAGAAAGGGTGCATATTTTTAGCGACTTCGAAATAACCCTCACCTGTAAGCGATACTTCCCGTGATGCGCCGGAAAAAGCTGTGGGATATCGTAAAGACGAGGCATTGTTCAACCAGACCTTTGTTCCATCGGGAAGAACCACCTGAAACTGCCCCGCCCGTGGGGTCGTAAGCGTATTATAAACCACGGCGACAGCACTGGCCGGGGCGGCATATGCCAGTTGATCCTTATTCTTGGAGATCTTTGACCCGCCTTGAACAGCCAAACGCCCGTCTGCTGTACTATCCAACACCACCTTCGATCCGTCGGAAAGTGTCAAAGTGGCCTTGTTACCTCCAGGCGCCACGTCCTGCGCGAGAACAGGGGCAGGACGGGCTTTTGAAGGAGCATGAAACAGAGAAGCCAGCCAAAAATAGCTGGTAGCAAATATGATGAGCAGGGATGCTGCGACTACGTATACACGAATGCGGGGCCAGAGTGGGCGAACAGGAGGGGGGCCATCGGCCTCTTCGATCCTGGCGCCGACCTTATTCCAGATATTGATCCGGGCCTCGTGAAACTCCATAAGGTCTTCATGCAAACTATCCTGGTCGTTTAACCGCTCAAATATCAGACGGTTCTCATCGGAAATATCCATCCATTCCTGAAGTTCCAGCTGCTCTTCCACCGTCAGCTCGTCTTTCAGATGCTTAATGATCAGAACTTTAATCCTTTCGTTGGTAGACCCCATGCATGATATGACGTCAGTAACGCACCGGTGTACTCAAAAAGGTCACAAAAAATTAAAGATTTCTTAATAGTCGTATAAAGAAAGGGAGAGACAAAGACCGATCAGCGCACCGACCAGCATGTTTTTATTCAACAACGAAACACGTAAAAGTTTCACAGCCCGTAGCTTATAATTGCGCACCGACTGATTATTGATCGAAAGTGCCGAAGCGATATCCCCGTTCGACATTCCTTCGAGGTATGCCATTTTAAAGACGGTACGGGTACTGCGGGGCAATTTCTCTATTTCCGCGTAAATAGACTGCAAGACCTTGGTCTTTACATCCTCTTCCAACTCACCTTCGCCGGGCTGCTGAAGAAGTACATAGATAAGCTCCTTCTGCCGCAGGTGGCGCCGCTGCATATGACGGAGAAAATCCAGGCAGGCATTTCGGCCCGTAATATAGAGGAATGCTTCTAAATTTTTGATTGTGTGTAAATTGTGGCGCATCTTCCACAATTTGGCAAAGACGTCGGCCGTGATGTCTTCGGCGTCCTCGCGCTCCGGCACGAATTTCCTGACGAAGTAGTAGAGCCGTGAATAATATCTGTTATAGATAGCCGTAAATGCCAGGCTGTCACCTTGGCTAAACTGGACAATAAGATCGTTTTCGGGTTGCTCCATCAAAAATTACCTTCAAATAAGTAAATGGCATACCGTGGACGGAAATGCCTGAACAATAAATAAAATGAAATATGGACAGGATGCAAAGACGGTCTTGGCCCTAAGAGGAGAGGTTTACAATGATGGGACTAATTTAAGAAGGTATTTGACAAAAACGCAGGATTTTTTATCAGCTGTTAAAATAGGTTAAGCTTGGGGACGAGAATATCCGCTGTGGCAAAGACGATTAAGAAAAGCAGCCCTCTGTTTTATTGGGGTATAAAAAATAAAATTAATGCCCGGATCGGACAGAAACAGGTGGGGAGGTTGCCGTCTCCCCGCTATACACCCGCTTTTTGCTCGTCAGATATTTTTCCCTGATGATCTCGCTCATCGGCTTCATAAATACCTTGCTCTCCACCCAGGAGACAAGGTCCAGGTAAGCGAAAGCCCTGGTCTCAAAGCGATTTTTTTCGTAATGCTTGATCTTCTCCAGGAACTTCTCGAATTCGGCTTTCAGCGAATGCCTCGACATATGAAAAGAGGTACGGAGGAACTTGAACATCTCCTCCTCCACCCGGGTGAGGTTCTCCTTCTTAGCCATAAATCGGTATACTGACTTGGTAAGCGATTCCATCAGCTCGTAGTTGCCCAGCTCATAATGAGCCATGAGATGCAACACCCGCGCATAGCTTTGCAGATCATTGCGCATGTCTACCTGGTCGTTGATGATCCGCTGCAGATAGTCGATACAGGTGGCATAATCGCCACTGCCGAAATATAGGGACGCTATCTTATAGTTGAGGACAAGGATGCGGTGTCTGTCGATAAAAAGATCGTACTCCGCCAGCTTCTGTTCGATGTCGGGTACCATTAACAAGCCTTCCTTAAAGTTCCCCCGCATAAAGACCTGGTTGATCTTTGCCGTGGTGATGTATACAAAAGACTGAATACGGAAGTTGTCATTTTCGCGTACCCTGTCCGTCAACGCGAACTCCTCGAATTGCCGCAAATTCATCTCAAACCGCTGGTGATTCCGCAGATCGAAATGCGCATTGAGCAGATTATGGAGGGCCTTGATGTAGTGACCTGTCTCTACCCTTATCATCACCCGGTCTTCTTCGAAGAGGTCCAGCCATTTTTGGGAATAGCGGTAGTACATGAGAAAGTCCTGGCGGATAAAGGCATACCAGTTATAGATCTGGTAGAGGTACAGCCGCTCATAGAAGCCTGTCTGCTGCCATGCGTTGGGAGGCAACTGCTCTTTGAGGAACTGTTTGATACGCTGTTCATCCTTCTCATTCCGCGCATGGCCGTTCTTGATATACCAGCTATAGACCAGCAAGGCCAGGTTGGACAGCCGGGCCACCATATCTATCCTGCCGGATACTTCCAGGGATTCCGCGGACAGCTGTTCGGCCCGCATCTGCATGCTATGGGTGATATGCAGCGTCTCGATCCTCTTCTCCAGCCCCAGGGCAAGCGCCAGGAAATTGAATTTCTGGTTGGCCTTTGCCGTGTCCTTCGCCCGGTCTATCAGGCGAAGACTTTGCTGAAACAACCCTTTCTTATAAAGGATATGGGCATAGTCGAACATTTCGTTCAGCTGCAGGTCGATGCTGTCGGCGCTTTTCAGCAGCCTAAGGCTCGCCAGGATCTGCTTGTACAAATGGGTCTTAAGATTCGAGAGCTGCGGCTTTTCGATGCCGGGAAGCTTCTTCAACAGGGCTTTTTCGTCATAATCATTCAGTTTGTCCAGGGCGTCGAATAATTGGACGATCTTAAGATCTTCTTTAGTGGAACTACGCTTGATATATAATTTGAAATGCCTTTTTTCGGCTTTTTCGAGTGAATGAATAAGCTGGAATAAGGTGTCTGAAAACCGGTTGGCCATAATGATGTAATTATCCTGAAATTCAATCCTGTCAAGGACTTACGCGCTAAAAATATCATTTTGACATAATTAACTCACCAAAAATATGATTAGAAAGGCAAACTGACGGATCTTACTTTTGTGTCAGAGAATGAGATAAAAATATGGCAGCAATCGTGTAGCAGGCATTCGTAAGAGGCTCATTCGTCAACTAAGTCTGTCCTTGCGGACGATCCGACGGAGTCGGATCATCGAAAGCTGAGTTAATCAGCACAAAAGATATTACTACCTTTTTTCATATGGCAAGCAATCGTTAGCGCCCGATGTTTCTACATGGGGCTTTTTTTTTGCAATCTAGGCAAGATTTTACATATTAATAACATTTCATTCCTATTTATTTTTTACTCCCCGGTGTTCTATTCTAAATAGTGCAGACCCGATTTGCTAAAATTGCTAAAAACCGTCCGCCGGTTGGTCGAAAGTAACCGCATTTTATAATGTCAGATGGACAATTCGTGTATAGATGCACACTGTTTATGTAGTTTTTTCCAACCCTGTAAAGGAAACGTATAATTTGGCGTCTAACATGCTGACTGCCGTAACCACAATAGTTTTGTTTTTAGTTATATAAGTGTAGTGTTTTCTCATGTGACTTAAGGTCCACAAGGGGTTTGTTTCTACAAAGCCCTTGATTGTTTTAGACAAACAGTCCCTGCTGATAACCATTTAAACCCTCTACAGAACTATGTCGCTGGACTATGACAAACATCACCAACACCTTTTGACAGCCCTTGCCGCCTGCCAGGAAAAAGTCTCCACCGAAATAGAAAACGTCGAAGCCTGTTTTAAATGCAGCCTCGATCATTGGGGAAAGATCCAAAAGCACATCAGAAAGCACGATTTCGGCTCCCCCACAGAGGAGATCCATTTCTTCAAAAAGATCAAGCCCCGGTTTGCCGCATATATAGAATATTACACCTGCCGTTATCACGCCTTATTATTCATGCCGGCTGACGATAAACTGGAACTGGCGCGTTTCTGGAAATGGGAAATACGAAAAACTGAAAAGTTCTTTGAGAGCAATGAAGACTTCTGCCGGTATATGCAGGAAAATGCAACAGAAAAGGACCAGGAGTATTTTTTACGGGCCAGCAACAACGGTGTTCAGGTGATGCTCGGCCGGATCCATGACGTCGATCCCAGAACGGCTACGCCCGGCGATTACCTTGTCACCATGCTCGACGCCTATAAAATGTACCAAACCTATATTCGGGAAGAAATGAGCAAACTAGGAGGATATTTTTTTTTAACTAAGTAATATTATTTATTTTGGTATCCAAATTTCAGCATTGAGGCCCGACTATCCATTTAAACTCTTCTCAGACAAACGGAACAGCTACGTTCTTCTCCTGGAATCAGTAGCTGCTGAACCTTGCTGACCGACCCTCTCGTAAGCATCATGACCCTTCGCCTTAAGGCAACCTCCGCATGTTAAAATTTATCATCACTAGAAAAAAGACAGCTCGTGCAATCATTTTTCTTTATACGCCAGGACGGCAGGAACGTAAAAGTCGATCTGCATAATATTCTCTATATCGAGGCCCGTAAGAACTACACCCGCCTTGTAATGACAGACCGGTCAGCCATGGTGCTGATCACGCTCAAGCAATGGGAAAGTATCCTTCCCCCTGATCTTTTTTGTCGCGTGCACAGGGGATACATTGTAAGCATCGAACGCATCCTGTCCTTCGACAACAAATTTGTTTATCTGCCGGGCATGAATATCGCCATTGGAGAACAATACAAGAATGCGTTACCATCTACGGTGACGATCGTTGCCAGCGAAGCGCCCAGGAAAGATATCCTTTCTGACCTCGAGATCTGTTAGGTTAGCGCAGTATTTTTTTCAGATTGTCCCAGGTCCAGCAATAAAGTCTGCCTGCGCCAGGGAGCCTTTTGTATCTCCCGTCCCTATGACCAATGACCTGGACGATCTTTTTTTTCAGCCTGCGGGCTACGGCAACCTCTTTTGCTACGCCCGGCGCGAGATGGGTGGTGGCACCCAGCAATACAATGACCACATCGGCCATGCTTATCCTGCTTTCCGCCTTCTTTTCCCAGCCTTTTTCCGGGGCAGCCTCCCTCAACGAACCATCGATGACCTCGAATGGGGATTCTTCATTGCGGGACTGACCGATGAGCAGGTCTTTTAAAGATCTATCCGGTTCGTATTCAAAAGCGATATAGACTCTTTTTTTTCTCATTCCTGGTTGGCTATCTGTAAGATGAGGTCAATAAGGCGATCGTTTCTGGTATTAGGAGCGCCTAACGCTAAGTATAATTCAAATTTTTCACGGGAGTCAAAATATTCGTCGAATCGCGCTATTACATCCGCCCATAGCCTTTCCGAGACATAACCCGATGCGCCTACCGGGATCAGCAGCACCCCATGGGAATGGGCGATCTGAAACTCTTGTATCATGCCGTCGGCTTCCCTGATGGCTATATCTTCCAGTTTGTTACCAAAAACAAAAATGGCTACATCTGCCTGTGCGATCATGTCATTCCTGTAACACTCCTTTATGGTATCGGAATGGGCGGAAGCAGGAAAGGGATAGACGTGCAGATGGTCGTGAATGCACTCCTGTTTTACATTATAGACTTCGTCCAGTGCGCTTTCGATGACGATGCTGCCAATACCCAGCCCATAGCCGGAAATGATCTTGAAATTGTTCCTGAGCAGTTTTTTGGTCAGATCCCTGATAAAGGCCTTGCCGGAATCCCCAAATCTTCCATATTCATAGGCGCTACCGGATATAAAAACTGTCCTTCTTTTGTTGAAGAGCATACGATGCCGCTTTTAAAGGGGTTTGTGCTCAAATTTAACCGATAAAGTCGTTTGTAGATCAATAGGCAAAAAAATGGTATTTTAGCAGGTGTTTTAGAAGCTATTATGAATGCACCAACTCTGCCAGAAGTTTGGCTGCGAGGGCCTCTTCCTGTAATTTCCCCCCTGCTGCAGCCCGTTGCGCACGCCCTCTTGCAGGCCCGCGAAGAAGTGATGACGCTCATGGAAGGATTTCCGGAGCATCTTCTTTGGGAACGACCTGCCGCCGTGGCTTCCCCCGGCTTCCATCTGCAGCACCTGACAGGTGTGCTGGACAGGCTGTTTACCTACGCAAAAGGACATTCCCTCGATCATCATCAATTGACGGCCCTGGCCAATGAAGGCTCGCCAGGCCCGGACACCGACATTCAGCAACTGTTGGAACGGTTCAGCCGTCAGGTGGACCTGGCTATCCGGCAATTGGAAGCTACACCTGAGGACCAGCTGACACAGGTGCGGGGGGTAGGGCGGGCCCAGCTGCCTTCAACTGTCCTGGGATTGCTTTTTCATGCGGCAGAACATACACAGCGGCATAACGGTCAATTGTTTGTGACTGTACGGGTATTACAGGAGAAAAATAATATTCAGGCAACCTCCCGTTGAAAGGAGGCGTTTACACTGTAACTAACTATCATTCATTCTAATTCAGGCAAGTCAGAGAGATTTGGAAAAATTGCTTCATATTATCAGCGGATGCGCTAACCAGGATCGCCAAAGCCAGCAAATGCTGTACGATCAGTACTATGGGCTTTGCCTGAAGGTATCCTTTCGCTATGTAAATACGTATGAGCAGGCAGTGGAGGTTACCCATGACGCATTCCTGAAGATGTTCCGCAACTTCAGCAGATTTGAGGTGCGGGACGTGGATAAGCTGGAAATGCTGCTGATAGGATGGATCAGGCGCGTGGTGATCAATGCGGCCATCGACTACATGCGCAGGGAAATGAACAATCACCATTCCTATCCCATACCAGAACATGTATGGGAGCACAAAGACGAAGGGCAATCTTCGGATAATTCCTTGCTATACAAGGAGTTGATGATAATGGTCAAGGAATTGCCGCCGGCATACAGGATGGTATTCAACCTGCATGTCATCGAAGGGTATTCACATCCGGAGATCGCCAAGATGCTGGGTATCACTACAGGAACCTCTAAATCTAATCTCTCCAAGGCCCGGGCCCATTTGCAAAAGGTCCTGACCGCGGAGAATACGGAAACAATATTATGTCAAACGTAAATGACAACAACCTGGACGACCTTTTGCGGCGGGCTGCTGAAAAGTACCCCCTCAGGACGGATAGTGCCAACTTTGATAAGTTGGTGGCCGACCTGGAGAAGGATCCTTCCCTGGTCCTCCCCCCCGTGAAGGAGGACAGGCGGAAGCGCAGGTTTTTCTGGCTCTTCTTTTTACTGCCATTGGCAGGAGGAGCTTACTATGCCTGGCATGCAACTTCAGGCGGGTCACACCAGACAGGGGTGGTCAGGGAGAAGCTGGCATCTCCCGTCACAGGGACCGCTGCGACCACAACGCCCCCGGCAACGGATGCCTCAGCAGAAGGGAAAATCAAGCTTCAGGAAAAGGTCAACCAGGAAAAGGACGATCAGGTAACTGAAAATGCGACAATAGAGAAAAGGACAGCAGACAAGACGCCCACGAAGGAGCCGGTAACAAAAGACAATATAACGAAGAGCGAAATAGCAAAGGAGAATAACACAAGGTCAAATAACATAAAGGGGAATACGGCCAAAGACAATACGATAAAAGACAATACAATAGACAATACGGCAAGAAACAATACAACAGCGGGGAGAAAAGCCAATAGTGCCAACGCGAATGAAGACGTTGCGACCGCGGGGACTGTCAGGACAGGGCATAGGAAGATGGAAACAGGCCACGGGAATATCGGGACAGGACAAACGAAACCCGCAGTCCCTGGGGACGCCAGGATTGCTGACGATAAAGGTACAGGTAATAATGAAGTGAAGGCTGGCAGGGTGGGGGTGAATGCCAGCCTTGCGTCTACTAAGAACGCAGCGACCATCAACATACCCGTGAGGTCAAATACGGAAGAACCTGTGAAGAAAAGCCCGGCTGCAAAAGATAAGATCAAACTGCAAAAACCAAAACCGTCTTTTTACGTAGGTATAATGGGATCACCTGACCTAAGCGTCATCAGATTCCAATCCCTCAAAGCGGTAGGCAGTAACTTCGGCCTGTTGCTGGGCTATAGCTTCAACAGCCGCTGGGCAGTGGAAACAGGTATCTATTACGACCGGAAAAAATATTATACGGAAGGTGAATATTTTTCCAAGGCGAAAGTGTCGAGGCTCCAGGACGTGGATCTCAAGACGGTGGACGGTGTATGCAATATGTGGGAGATACCCCTGAACGTGAGATATAATTTTTCCAGCAGTAACAACAAAATGAAATGGTTTGCCACAGGCGGTCTGTCGACCTACCTGATGTCAAAGGAAAAATATACGTTCACCGGTGAATACTGGGGTAATCCCAACTGGCACGGAACCTATAACTACAATAAACCGTACAAATATTGGTTCTCGATACTCAACCTCAGCGTTGGCTATGAACAGCGGCTGGGCAAGATAGGTAACCTCAGACTGGAACCCTTCTTAAGAGTTCCGTTGGCTGGCATCGGCACCGGTGACCTATCCATTATGAGCGCAGGCCTTAACATAGGCATTACGCGCAGGATCTGGTAACGATCATTTAACTATTCAACAGTTAGTATGCTGAAAAAAAGAAAATTTTTTTGGTTAGGCATCCTATTGCTCCTACTCGCCGCGGCAGGCTGGGGGTACTACCAATATCAACGGCCCCATCAAAGCGCCGCAGGCGAAACGGCGAATGTTACCATCCCAGCTGACTCCCTCTATGCCCAGTATGCCGGTGATGAGAAGAGCTGTGACGCAAAATATCTTGGAAAAGTGGTGCAGGTCAGTGGTCAGCTGTCGGAAGTCCAGCACAGCGGTCAGTCGGAGGTCTGGATCCTGGCCACCGGCACGGCTGGCACAGGCGGCGTCAACTGCCAGCTTTTCCCCGGGGAAAAAGTGCCCGAACCGCATCCAAAACCCGGCGACCAGGTGACTGTCAAAGGACGGTGCACAGGCTTCCTGATGGATGTAAACCTATCCGACTGTATTGTAATAAAGAAGTAAAATAAAAAAAGACAGATATGCAAAAACTCTTGCCCTTATGTATGATCCTTTCGGCAGGCGTATTGATAGCATCTTTCGCAGGATGCTCCAAACAGAGCGAGGACAAACTGGCTCCCGCTGTTCCATGTGATACGACGAACGTAAGCTACCAGACACAAATTGTCAGCATTCTACAGGAGAATTGTTACCCCTGTCATGGCAACGGCAGTACCGCTGGCAGCGGCGGTATCAATCTGAACACGTATGTCAACCTGAAAGTGTATGCCGACAACGGTTACCTGGTGGGCAATGTGACACATGCTGCCGGATTTCCGGGCATGCCCTATGGCAAACCCCCTTTGCCGGCCTGTGAGATCAATACCATTGTTGCCTGGGTAAACCAGGGCGCTATTAATAATTAATCATCATCAATCAGATCCCGACCATGATACAGATGAAAAAATATCTTGCTGCAGCCACTCTCCTGATCCTGACGCATTCAGGCGTCCATAGCCAGGTGTATCTCACCCGGGCAGGATTTGTAGGATTTTATTCCAAGATGCCGTTGGAAGACATTAAGGCAGAGAATAACCAGGTCTTTGCCGCCATCGATCCGGGCAAGAAGTCCATTGCCTTCAGCCTGTTGCTGAAAGGGTTTGTTTTCACCAAACAGCTGATGCAGGAACACTTCAACGAGAACTATGTGGAAAGCGATAAATATCCAAAAGCCTCTTTCACCGGGTCTTTTACAGGAGATGTACCTCTTGACAAGGACGGTACTTACAAAGTAATGGTAAAGGGGAGCTTATCCCTGCACAATGTCACCCGGCCCGTCGAAACGCCTGCTACCATAGAAGTAAAAGCAGGGCGGATCATTGGCCAGGCGGAGTTCAGGATGAAGCCGGAAGATTATAACATCAGCATCCCCTCCGTCGTGCGCGACAAGATCGCACAGGAGATGCGCGTCAATGTCCGAATAGATTGCGGTACTAAATAAATAAAACTATTATGAACAAATTTGTATTTATCCTGCTGGCGGTTGGTTCCTTTCAGCGTCTCCAGGCCCAGGATAGCACTCTGCTGCATATGCTCAACGATTCCATGGAGGCGCATACGGGGAAAGACTATGTCAGCGGCACCTTTAAAGCCACCCATATTATCAATATGCAGACCGTGGAGTCCACGGCGGCTGGGGCATTGTCCTTTGTCATTCAACACCGCTTTGGCAAGCTGAACAGCGGCAGCTATAACTTTTTCGGGTTGGACAATGCTACACTCCGGCTGGGGCTTGATTACGGCATTACGGACAGGCTGAATGTGGGTATCGGACGCAGCTCCTATCTCAAGACATTCGACGGCTTTGTCAAATACAAGCTGCTGCAACAGACGGTGGGGCTACAGATGCCGGTGTCTGTAAGCGTACTGGGAACTATTACCAATTATACGCAGCGCATAACGGGGAAAGAATACCTGACTGCCAACTTAAGAACTGCCTATTCAGGCCAGTTACTCATAGCCCGGAAGTTCAGCAGGATACTTTCTCTCGAAATAATTCCGACCTACCTGCATTATAACCTCGTCCCTACGGTTGCTGATAAGAACGACGTATTTGCCCTCGGCATGGGTGGCCGTGTCAAGATCACCAGGAGGATGAGCATCAATGCGGAATACGATTACCTGCCCTCCAAACAGGTGGTATCGACCACTGTTCATAATTCATTTTCCCTGGGATGGGACATCGAGACAGGCGGGCACGTATTCCAGCTTGTGTTCAGCAATTCTCAAAGCATGCTGGAGACCCAGTACCTCACGCAGACGGATGGCACGTGGGGAAAAGGCGATATCTATTTTGGGTTTAATATCTCCCGGAACTTTAACCTGAAAAAACACACGCGTGGGAAATGACAAATGACAGGGACAACCGAAGATTGATAAAACATATATCAGCGAATACCCTACAGGTGCTGGGCAACCAATGCCTGGGGGTATTCATCTTTTTATTGATCTCCCGTTACCTGGATAAACCTTCCTTCGGGGAACTTAGCTGGTCGCTGGCCGTGCTAACCTTCATCACGACGCTCCTCAGCCTGCGGCTGGAGCAGATCGTGGTACGCAACGTGGCTGCCGGAGATGATCCGTCCGGCATGCTCACGTTATTTGCAGCCCATAATTTTGCGATGGGGCTGATCTTCTTCGGAGTGTTGACCCTTGTTTGTTATTTTTTTCCCGGTCTGAACAGGCAGTATGAATTGCTGTGGATCCTTTCCATCAGCCAGATCATGACTTTTTGGGCGCTTCCTTTCCGGCAGCTGCTGACAGGACGTTCAGAATTTGGATGGCTGGCTTTGCTGGCATCCGTGTCGAACCTGGTCCGGGCACTGGGGCTCTATCTTTGGATGGTCTATGCCACGCTAAGCCTGCATGCAGTGGTCGTCCTGTTCACCTTGTCGTCGGCCCTGGAACTGCTACTGGGGGCCTGGATCGTCTGCATCCGCCTTCATATTCCTTTCGGGATACCGAATCCCTTTCCCGCTTATGTCAGGCTGCTGAAGTCGTCCCTTCCGCAAGTGGGCCTGGTATTCCTCAATGCAGGCATCGCCCGCATAGACTGGATATTGCTGGGCCTGCTGTCGACCCCTGCCCATACGGCTGAATATGGTTTTGCTTACCGTGCCTTTGAATTCGCACCTTTGCCATTATTGGTGCTGGCACCTTTCCTGCTAAACAGGTTTTCCAGGGGCGGTGATCCGGACGAGGGATTCCTGAATGCGCTGGTACGTGGAATTTTGGTCCTGGCAACGTTGCCGACCCTATGGCTGGTGATGATGTGGGCGCCGATGGTGGATGCATTCACAGGTAATAAATACGGACAGGTCAATGCGCTTACTTTCCTCATCCTTTCATGCTGTATCCCTTTTCAATACCTCATTAACCTCTACTGGAGCTTTGCATTTGCCCGTAACAGGCTGTCGCTGATACTTTCTATTACTGCAGTGACGGCGGCTGTGATGCTGGCAGGGGATGTCCTGCTGATACCTGCCTGTGCGGGGATGGGGGCGGCCATAGCCTTCCTTGTGGCAATGGTCGTACAGTATGCGCTCTATACACGGGCTTCCACGTTCAACCATAAAAAGGAGTGGGCGGGTTGCCTGCTTGTCTCCATCTCGATCACTGTATGCAGCGGTTTGGCGGCTGTCAACCTTACTGATTCACTGATACTGCGGCTGCTGGTGGCCAGCGCAATCTACTGCCTGTTGGGAAGACTGACAGGACTGCTGAGAGCAAAGGAAATGATAAGATTAGCCTATAAACCGTATTGATATGAAAAACTATTTACGACGGCTCGACTGGCCCCTGCTGATCTTTCTTGTACTTTTTCTCAATGTGAAACTTTATGTAAAGGTCGCGGCCATCGTCATAGCCGTATTTTTAAGAGGTAAGCCATTCTTTGTGCGCGACGGGATAAGATGGTGGGGTTTCTATGCATTGATGATCATGCTGGCCTTTATCAATATACTGCTGGCAGGTCCTGCACTGCCCGCTCCCGCCTGGTTTGCATTTGGCCTTGGATGCTGCTACTGGCTGCTGGCCATGCTGGCGGCGTGGCAAATATCTCTTTTTGTACGGCAGGGCGACAGGGAGAAGATCAATGCAACGATAGACCTTTTCTTTCTCCTGAATGCCGCCATCATGGTGGTGTCTTTTTTACGTGTATGTATCGAGGCGGGCGTGCTCAATCCTTATAACTATGAGGGTGAGCATCGGAAATATTTCATCGGCACTGGCGACAGGATCACAGGCATCGGCCTGGACAGCAGCGTGACGGCCGCCCTGATCGGCGCCTTTGGCGTGCTGTATTTTTTATACAGGAATAGGAGAGATCGTGCGCTGTTCTGCTTCATCACCGTCCTGCTGGCCACCAGCAATACGGTGAACTATCTGCTTATGATCGTGCTGGCATTGAGCCTTCTGTTCTATTCCGACCGCCTCCAGAAAAGTATGATCGTTGTGTTTTTTTTACTGGTGGTCATATTTTCCGCAAAAGTCTCTCCTTCTAATCATCAATACGCCGGTAATTTATTGGGCCGGGTGGTTGGGAAGAATGCATACGAAGAGCCTGTACCCATCCCCAACGCCAAATGGAACGAATTCGTGGAGAGCAAAACCGTCGAAGTTAAAGAGGATAAGCTCCACGCATTCATGAACAGCCTGTACACATCCCGGAAAAAAGATAGCCTGAAACAGCAATATACAGGCTGGAACCTTTCCGGCAGACGCATCGCCTGGCAGCAGCTGGGGCGTTTTTATAAAGAACATCCCGGTCGTTTGCTGCTGGGAACAGGGATGGGTAATTTCTCGTCACAGCTGGCTTTCCGGACCACAGGCCTGGGCGTTGAAGGGGCCTATCCCGCTGATAAAACTTATATTCACCCCTACTTCAGGGATAATTACCTTTTTATTTACCTGTATTACCACACCCGGGACGAAGGACAGCACAGCGTCATCAACAAGCCTGACTCGGTGTATAGCCAGCTGATGGCAGAATATGGCCTGATAGGGCTGGCCTGCTTTTTAATTTTTTACCTGGCTTTCTTTGCGGGACATCTACGGCTGTGGCCGGTCCCGGGTGCTTCGAGAAGCTATGGCCTGCCGCTGTTGCTGCTGATGGGAGGGGCTTTTTTCACGGAATACTGGTTTGAACAATTGTCGATCGTCATCCTATTCGAATTGCTAATGTTGATGGATAAAGAACCATGCATCCAAAAGTAACCATATTGATGCCTGCCTGCAATGCGGGAAAATATATCGCCGATGCGATCCGGTCGGTCCTGGAACAGACTTACACCGACTTCGAGCTGCTGATCGTAGATGACGGCAGCGCTGATGATACGGTGAAGGTCATCCGGCAGTTCAGCGACAGGCGGATAAGGCTGCTAAGCAAGGAAAAGGAGGGTATATCCGCTGCTTTGAACGCAGGGCTGCAGATTGCAAGGGGTATATATATAGCCCGCTTTGACGCCGACGATATCTGTCTGCCGCAGCGTCTGGAAAGACAGGTGATCTTCCTGGACGGTCATCCGGCTTACCTGGTAATAGGCAGTGATGCCGAGTATATCTCCGAGAACGGAGAGCACCTTTTCCACTTTCGTTGTGCGGGGCATACGCATCGGGAGATCATCGGCAACCTCTACCGGAATTGTCCTTTTATTCATTCCGCCGTCATGTACCGGAAGGACCCGATCCTTCGGATGGGGGGATATTCCCGGTATGCCCATAATTTTGAGGATTATCTTCTCTGGGTACAATTGTTAAAGACGGGAAAATGTTGCAACTTGCCGGAGCCGCTGATGAAAGTACGCATCAACCCTTCTTCCGTCACCATCGATGAAAAGTGGCGGGGCCGCCGGTTCCGGCAGCTCAAACAGGCCATCCTGGAAAGAGGCGTTATTACCAGGGAGGAGGGAGAAGAGCTATGGAACATCATCCGGCGGCAGGATAACAGAAAGATAAAGGAAGGAGCTTATCATGCCCTTTGCGGCAAAAAGCTGCTAGCCAATAACTACCGGCCCGCGAGGGCCCGCTGGCATGTGACGAAGGCCATCCATGCCAATCCTTTTCGACTCGATAACTACGTTCTGCTGTCTGTGAGCTTTCTTCCCCGGGGATGGATAAAGTGGTTGCACAGGATAAGCCCCGGGAAAATATAGATCATATGAAGCGTCTGCCTGCACAAATACTAAGGATCCTCACCCGCGACGAGAAAAGAATGTCGGGCTGGTTGCTGCTATCCGATGTTGCCGTCAGCATCGCGGACATCGTTTTCCTGGCCCTTTTGCTGGTGATCATTCAATATTATACTGGTGCAGGCGCCACGGGAAAATTATCTTTTTTGCCGTCAAAACTCTTCAGCCAGCATACCCTGGTAGTGATCGTCATTTTCTTTCTTCTTTTCAGTCTGAAGAACCTGGCCGGCTTTCTCGTCTATCGCGCACAATGCAAATTCCTTTTTCGCGTGGCTTCCCGCATTTCCCGGGATAAGCTGACGCAGTACCTGGAGGGAGGCTATGCCAGCTACATCGATACGGATTCATCCGTGCATATCCGCGAGGTCAGCTATGCACCGCTGGAGTTCTGCCAGCATGTGCTGGGTGGATTCCAGCAGATGATCACGCAGGCCGTCCTTATCCTCCTGGCCATTGCAGGGATCGTGCTTTTCAATGCCCGGTTGTTTTTCCTGTTACTGGCGATACTTCTGCCACCCGTATTTGTCCTGTCTTATCTTTTGAAGGGAAGATTGCATACCATCCGGAAAAATGCGCAACGCAGCAGTGAAAGATCCTTGCAGCATTTGCAGGAGGCGTTGGCGGGATATGTGGAAAGCAATATTTATGATAAGAATGAAATATTCCTGGACAGGTTCCTTCATTACCAGCGTCAATATAACAGCTACCTCTCCGGGCAAATGATCCTTCAGGGAGCGCCTTCCCGGCTGATAGAAGTATTTGCCATACTGGGCGTAGTGGTGCTGATCCTTATCCATGAATGGTCGGGATTGGCGGGCAGCTCAGCCGTCATCACCATCGGGGTATTTATGGCGGCCGCCTATAAGATCATACCGGGTATTGTAAAGATGCTGAACCTCAGCGGACAGATCAATACCTATGCTTTTACACTGCAGACATTGACGCCTCCCGCCTCACTGACGATCAAAAAAGATAAGGAGACACCTGCAGAAAGGATCAGGTCCGTCCGGCTGGAGGACATCGATTTCTCGTTTGAAGGCCGGAGTGTTTTAAAAGGGCTGAGCCTGGAGCTCGGAACGGGCGATTTCCTGGGAATAGAAGGGCCTTCGGGAAAAGGAAAGACCACCATTTTGAATGTACTGCTGGGCTTTTTGATTCCGGCAAATGGAAAGGTGATCATCAACGGGGCCGGTAGTATGCGGGAATCCTGGTGGCGCCGGATCTCGTACGTTAAGCAGCAATCCTTTCTCATTCACGATTCTATCCGGAATAATATTACCCTGAACGAAGCGCCTTGTGACGAAACCAGGTTGAGAAGCGCTATCGATGGTGCAGGGCTTAACGACCTGATCGAATCGCTGCAGGGCGTGGACACAGTCATCAGCGAGAATGGCCGGAATATCAGTGGCGGCCAACGGCAGCGCATCGTCCTGGCCCGGGCATTATATAAAGAGGCGGACCTCATCCTCCTGGACGAGCCCTTCAATGAGCTGGACGAGGGTTCGGAATGCGCGCTGTTGCAGCATTTCCTGCAGCTGGCAAGAGCAGGAAAGATGATCATCCTCATCACGCATAACAGGAAGAGCCTTTCATTTTGTAATAAAATCATCTCCTTACATGAGCAGCCGTCCTAAGACATTGGTGATGTTGACGCCGGCCTTTCCTGCCAGCGAGCTGGAGACCAGCTGGGTCACCACCCAACAGCTGTTTGTCAGAGCATGCAGGGAGCAATTCCCATCCTTGCGGATCATCATACTATCCTTCTATTATCCGGAGAGGGTGGGCGCTTACGACTGGCGGGGGATCCAGATCTTCAGCTTCGACGGGGCCAGGGGAAGCAAGCGGAAGTTGCGGCGGATCTTTTTCTGGAGAGATATATGGAAAAAGCTGAGGAGCCTTCACAGGGAAAACGATCTCATTGGCTTGTTCAGCTTCTGGTGCGGGGAATGCGCGCTGATAGGGCATTACTTTGGCAAACGGTATCGGCTTGCGCATTACTGCTGGCTTTGCGGCCAGGATGCAAGGGAAACGAACAAGCTGGTGAGGCTGATCCATCCCCGTCCCCAGGAGCTCATAGCCATGTCCGACTTCCTTGTTCGTGAGTTCCAGCGTAACCATGGCATCCGGCCGCAGCATATGATCCCCAATGCCATCGACCCGGGTCTCTTCCCGGTGCTGCCGTCACCGGAAAGGGATATCGATGTGATGGGGGTTGGTTCATTGTCACGGCTAAAGCAATATGATATTTTCATCGGCATCATCGGGGCTTTGCGTGGTTACTTTCCCGATGTGCGATCGATGATCTGCGGAGAAGGAGAAGCCCGGAAAGAGGTCGAGCTGCTGATAGACCAGCAGGGGTTGAAAGAACATGTGACCCTCCCGGGCCTGACGCCCCATCGGGAAGTGCTGGGGCTGTTGCAGCGGACAAGGATCCTGCTGCACACATCCAACTACGAGGGCTTCGGTGTTGTATGCCTGGAAGCGTTGTATGCCGGGGCGCATGTCATCAGCTTTTGCAAACCGATGGACCAGGACATCAGTCACTGGCATATTGTTGGCGACGAGGAGGAGATGATCCAAAAGGCGCTGGACCTCCTGGGGGACCCTGCCACGGAATACAGGCCTGTATTGCCTTTCACGATGAATAACACGGTGAGGTCGGTAATGCGCCTGTTTACAAAATAATATTATCATGTCCACGAACAGACCGGAACGGATCATACAAAAAAATATTTCCTACCACGATGAGGTGGCGGAAGACTATAACGCCATTATGGACAGCCATCAGCCCAACCTGCTGATCAGGCAAAGGGTGAGGGACAAATTCTGTAGCCTGGTGCCAATGGGCAGGGTGCTTGATTTTGGCGGAGGAACAGGACTGGACCTGGAATGGCTGACGGCCTCGGGCTATGAAGTGATCTTTTGCGAGCCGTCTGTGGCTATGCGTAAAAAAGCGGCAGAGAGTATGGGCGCAACGGATAAGGTGAAATTTTTGGAGGGTGGGCAGACGGACTTTTCCACCTGGGAGAAGACGATCCCTTTCGCCGGGAAAGTGGATGCCATCCTTTCGGACTTTGGTCCCTTGAACTATATCCCGGACATCGCAAAGCTGTTCAGCAATCTTTCAAAGGTGATACGGCCCGGCGGCTACTGTATGCTGCTGGTCTTATACCTCCCGTTTAAAAAAAGATGGAAATGGCATCGCAGGAACGCGCTTGCCAGCTTATTATTTGGAAATACTTTCCGGATGTATATCCCTTATAAGGACCATCAGCAGATGGTTTTCGTACACACGGAAAAAGAGATCGCCCGGGCTGCGGCGCCCTGGTTCAGCCCTGGCGGCGTAGAATTACTGGCAGCGCATGATTTTATATTAATACATCTTATAAGGAATGAAGAAGCTGGTTAGAAAAATGCTGATGGGGAATACTACTTTCACCGAGTATTCCAGGATCACGATCTCCGGTGACGTACAGGATAAGGCCTGGCTGGAGTTCGATGGAAAGGTCGTGGATGTATCCCTGAGCCATTGGCTGCTGTGCATCGAGCCGCTGGTCTTCGGGGTATGGATCGGTCAGGGGCTGTCACCCGATGGGAGATACCAGCTACGTTTCAGCGACGCCGCCATTGTCAGGCTGCAGCTGTTGCACAGGATAGAAGAGGACGGAGGCGTGCTGCTTTTACTGGAGGTAAAGCATTGCCAGCTGCTGCAGCTGGACCCTATCCGCCGGTGGCTGCTGTACTACAGGTATTACAGCAGGGATAAGATGTCATACGACAGGTTCAAAGGATTTGTGGCCGCCTATAGCCATCCCCGGCGGGTAAGGCTCGTTTCTTTCCGGGAAGGGGACCATTACAATATTTTCCCGATGGACTTGCTGGGAGAGATCCCTTCACAGAATAAATACGTGTTTGGACTGAGGCATTCCAACAGGACGCTGCAAAGGATAGTGGCCACGGGTAGTATGGTTGTCTCCGAAGTGCCGGCGGCCTATGAGGACATCGTCTATAAACTGGGAAAACATCACAGCATCAGTCCTCCCGCACTGGAAGCGCTGCCATTCCGGGTGAAGTGTACGAAAAGCTTAAAATTTTATTACCCGTCCTGGGTGCTTGGCTATAAAGAGATCCGTATACGCCAGACATTCAACATGGGAAGCCATATGTTGCTGTGGGGAGATATAGTAGGAGAGGAAAAGATCAACGACGGGAATGATCATTCCTATCTTATCCATTTTCTTCAGTTCCTGCACCTGCGAGGGCAAGCGCATGGCTGAGCACCAGCTCCGGGGTATGCCTGGTCAGGCAATGTACATCGCCAAAGCGGCAGGTAGCCTGCATACAGGCTCCGCAGGGCAGGTCGGATGAGGACAGCAGCAAGGTATGGTCCCCCAGTGGTCTGCTCCAATCGCTCCGCGTGCTGCCAAACAATGCCAATGTGGGAACACCCGAGATCCAGGCCATATGCATCAGTCCCGAATCCTCAGAAAGTATCAGCTTTACATGCTGTAAAATAGAAAAAGCTTCGGCTGTCGTGGTCTGACCTGTCAGGTCCAGCAACCGGGAGCCCAGCTGCTGCCGTAGCTCCGCTGCCTTTGCTGCAATAACAGCCGTTCCCAGCACAATGAATTGCGTTCGCGGCCGCTGCAGCAGCCACAGCCGGGCAAAGGATGCATAGTTTTTTATGTCCCAGTTGCGGGTGATAAAAGCGCCCGCAGGGTTCAGCGCCACCAGGTCATCTGCTCCATTCCATCCTTTATCGTACAGTAAACCCAGGCCTTGCGTGGCATCTTTCAGTTGCAGGCTATGACTGGCCTGGTTGGGCCCCAGGCCTGCGGCCTCGATGGTCAGACGGTAACGCTCCGCCGCAGATACAGGAGAGTATCGGTCGTACAAGGCCCATGCCTTTGGCCGCAGGGTCTTTCTGACAATATCGCTGTAGACATTGTTTTGCAGATCGAGGATGACATCGTAGCGGCGTGACAATAGGCGGGGCAGCATCAGCAACGTATGCAGCAGGATCTTCCTGTGTTCCCTCCCTCCTCCCAGGGCATAGACGTTGTCGAAGAGATGGATGTTCCCGGGAATTCCGGCTGTCTCCTCTCTTGTCAGGAGGTCCAGCTGTGTCGAAGGCGGCAGGCTCTCCCGTAGCCCCTGCAGATAGGGCAGCGTGATGACAACGTCTCCCATGGCCTGCAGCCGGATGGCCAGGATGCGTCGTGGCGGTTGCTGCCGGGTCCAGGGTCTTGCAGGAATATTCATCATGCCTTGCTATTGTCGGGTGATCTTGTAAAGATAGAGATCGCTGCCTTTTTCAATGGCTCCTTCCCGGCTGTCGATCAGCTGCAGATGAAAGGTACTGGAAAAACCTGTGTCCGCTTTATCCAGCGCTTTCGGGGAGCCCAATGTGATCATATATACCTCTTTGAGCTTTTCCTTCCCGAAGTAACGGGTCAGCCCGTCGATATAACGGTGCGGATTACCTTGCATGGCCGCCATATCGGGGCCCCATGTCACATAAGATATTTTCGATCCCAGGTCGACACAATAAGCCGGGGAGTCCAGGTAGGCCACATACCCATTCATCGTCCAGTAGTCCGTCACCAGTCGCTGGCCAGCGGGCACTTCCCGGACCAGCTCACCTATCCTGTAAAGGTTCGAGAAAGGAAGGACGATGTCCCTGGCGACGGCAAATACACCCGCTGCCACCTGTATGACCAGCAAGGAATAGAATAGTTTCCGGGACACTCCCGTGATGGGTTTTTCATAATAATGTAGCCAGCATGCCGCGAAAAACCCTATGAATATAAACCCTGCATAGCGTGCAGAGGTAAGGGAGAAAAAGCTTGCGGAAAGAATATAATTCAACAGGAAGTTCACACCGAAAAGCGTCAGGCTTTTCCAGCTTCTCCGAAGGATGTAGCAGGCAAGCGCAAGGAGGCCGATCATGGTGAGGAGATTGACAACCTTCAGTATGCTGTGATCGGGCTTGGCCTCTATCAGGAACTGCGTATTCCAGAAATGATAGTTCCACCAGGCAGGTATGGGCAGGAACGCTCTCAACGGACCTTCAACAGTGGCAGTAAGCTGATGAATACTCCAGCGGTGGATCCAATATCCCATGTTGATGGTGCTGTCGGAAGGGGGGAAGATAAAATACACCGCCGGTAGAAAGACGAGGGCGCCCGCCACAATATGGATCGCCAGCCGGCGCGTACTTTTCTTTTGCTCGATGTGGGACAGGAGGAAATACAGGTGGAGGCTGGCCGCCAGCAGCATCGCCAGCAGGTGGATATTGGAAAGGCAGAAGAGCAGGGCATAATAAATAAAGGGCTTACCCCGGAACTCCTTTCCCGACAACAGGCAGATGCAGCAGACCAGCAATACGCCGATGCCATAGTTGCGGCTGAGGATGGCATATTCGAACAAAAAGTAATAGCCAAAACAGAAAAGGACCTTGACGACGACAGGGAAAGGCGAATAAAAAATGACCACCCCTGCCACGAGACAGGCGATGACCCATTGCACCAGCTGCATATAACCCACTTTGTGGGTGAACCTGGAAATGGACCATAGGATCGTATACCAGCCCGGAGGGTGCCCCTCGAATCTCCTGTTCTCTATCAGCTGGGGGTAGCTGTTGCTGCCTTTCGAGATATTCCAGCTATGCACCTCATCGCCCCACGGTTCGTGGTGCGCCATGGTGACGCCGGTCAGCAGCACATAGATAAGATAGATGATTCCGGGAATTTTGTTCTTCAATGCCATTTTATAATATGGGTTCGGTGATCCGCCGGCGATCTTTGGCTGCCTGTGCATAGGGGTTCTGTCCGAAGGCTATTGTTCGCAGCCCTGTGAAGGTACTGCGGATCATACTGCCATTGCGTGCCAGCAACGCCATGAGAAAATTTCCTGTCAGGGACCACAGCAGCCATCGCTTTTTAATGTGCCGCAGGGCTTTTTTCGAATGAATAAAATAATCCAGTGCCAGCACACGCCGTAAATACAGCAAGGGCTGGTTGGGCCGGTTGATCGTCTCCTGGTGGTGGTACACAAAGGCTTCTGTCAGCACATGAATGCCGGGCACAGGAAAGCCCATTGCCACGCCGTAGTTGTCGCCGATGCCATTCCTGTCCAGCACCTCTTCATAGGGAGAATGGAGCAGCCACTCTTTTTTTACCAGGGAAGCGCCCAGGCCGTACACGGGGCTGACGAAATAATCCCCGGAGAAGGCCGTGATGACAGGCCAGCCGGCTTTTGAAATATGGTTCCCTTTGCGCCGGTAATAATCTTTTATCCTTTTCAATAAAAAAGAATCGCCGCATTCGATCTCTCCCCAGATGCTGAGCTGGAAAATGAACTTTCGGATCAGCTCCGAAGATGACCTTACAGGGTAGCTGGCCTGCCATACTCCCTTTTCTTTTTGGAGGACCAGGCCCGAGACGGCTCCGGCTTCCGGGTGCGCCTTCATATGATCCTCCAGCTTTTCCAGGTAGGTAGCGGTGAGCTCCATATCATCATCACAAAGAAAGATGTGCGAACCACGGGACGCCCGGATGCCCAGGTTACGCTGCACGCAAACGGACCTTTCCGAGCGTATACAGCGGATGGACAGCCGGCTGAAGGGCCGATAATCTTCCGGAGAAAGCCTGTCGTTGCCGGAATCCACGATGATGATCTCGGACGGCGGACGGCTACTGCGGTCGAAGCTGGCCAGCAGGACCATCAGGGCCGCCTTTCTGTCGCAGGTGGGGATAACAGCGCTGACCTGTATTTGATGCGGTTCGGGTGATATCATGAACGTCACATTTATTTTCCCCTGAGGGGCATCCTTTCCTAAAAAACGCGCGTTTACTCTAATCGGATGCCTGACAGCCCAATATAAATAGTTAGTAATGAGCCTACCCGATTCCTCGATATTAACAAACATACATGTTCCTGGCCTCTCCAGACCCCTGGATGTCCTGTTTGAAAAAAAATATATTATTACCCGCAGCCTCGAGAACAGGCTGTATTCCGATGAAGAAGTGATGAAGTTACCGGAGATCGCGCTCACCCATACACATTACAAAGAATGGAAATGCAGGGGCCGTTCGGCCCGGCGCCTGGTGCGTTATCTTGCGGCCAAAAAACGCCCCCTGGAAGTCCTGGAGATAGGATGCGGCAACGGCTGGCTGTCGCACCTGGTGGCGGAGATCCCTGATACCCGGGTGACGGGGCTGGATATCAATTTTACGGAGCTGCAGCAAGCCGCCAGGGTCTTCAATGACGATCCTAATCTCAGCTTTGTTCATGGCGACCTGCGTAGCCTGGGGTTGGAAGACGGGCTGTTCGACGTTATTTTTTTTGCTGCATCTTTGGAATATTTCCCTTCCATAAAAAAGATCATTCACAGAAGCCTCACTTATCTTAAGCCCGGTGGAGAAGTACATATAATCGACACCCGGTTCCACCGGCAAGGCGAGATCCAGGTGGCCCGGATGCGAACGCTGGCTTATTATACTGCTTTGGGCTATCCTGAAATGGCAGACTTCTACTTCCATCACAGCATCCGCGACCTGCGCTCTTTCCACCATGTACTGTTACATAATCCTAACTCCCTTACCGCCAGATTGCTTGGAAGAAGATCCGACCTTCCCTGGATAAGGATATCAAACTGATAGGTATGGACAAGATCCTTTTTTCTCACTCTTATTTCATGCGCTTTGATCCCAAGCAGTGGGCGACGGGACAGCCGTATCCTCCGCTGGCTACCATCGGAGCAGCAGCCCTTATGCGGAAACACGGCTACCAGGTGTCTCTTTTCGATACCATGTTCGTGGATGACCCCGACGAGGTGATAAAAAGACTGGCTGCGCAACGGCCGGACTTTTTTGTCGTCTATGACGACGGTTTCAATTACCTCACGAAGATGTGCCTCACCAATATGCGGGATGCAGCCTATCGGATGATCCGGATGGCCAGACAATATGGGTGTACCGTCATCCTTTCCAGCTCCGATTCGACGGATCATTACGGCACATACCTGCAGAAAGGTGCAGACTTCGTCTTGCTGGGTGAAGGTGAGCAAAGCCTGCTGGAGCTGGTGAATGCCATCCGCGACGGGCAACAGGATCTCGCCGCCATCCGCGGCCTGGCCTATTTGAAGGACGGAGCTCCTTTAAAGACGGCGGCAAGACCCGTCATGCGGGACCTCGATACACTTCCCCTGCCGGCATGGGACCTGGTGGACGTTGCGGCTTACAGGGCTATCCATATAGAGCGACATGGTTATTTTTCCCTGAATGTCAGCACTACCCGCGGCTGCCCTTTCAAGTGCAACTGGTGCGCCAAGCCGATCTATGGCAACCGGTATAACGCCCGCTCGCCCCGTCACGTGGTACAGGAGCTGAAATGGCTGAAAGAGCAATATGATTTCGACCATATCTGGTTCTGCGACGACATCTTCGGGCTAAAACCAGGCTGGGTCAATGAGTTTGCCGACCAGGTGGAGAAGGCAGGGCTCCAGTTCAGATTTAAGATCCAATCCCGGGCCGACCTGCTATTGCAGGAGAACTATGTGGCAGCGCTGGCGCGGGCGGGATGCGACAACAGCTGGATGGGGGCTGAAAGCGGCTCGCAAAAGATCCTCGACGCCATGGACAAAGGCACTACAGTCGGGCAGATCCATGACGCTACGCACCTGTTGAGGCATTATGGCATCCGCCCCTCTTTTTTTATCCAGTTCGGCTACCCCGGCGAGACAAAAGAGGACATCCGCAAGACTATCCGGATGATCAACCGGCTATTGCCTGACAGCCTCGGCATTTCCGTCTCTTATCCCCTCCCCGGCACGCCCTTTTATGACAGGGTAAAGGCAGACCTGAAGGAGAAGACCAACTGGACAGATTCCGACGAGCTGAAGATCATGTTCCGCAACACCTATCATCCATCTTTTTATAAACAGTTGCATCGCTATGTACACCAATCTTATCGCTGGCACCTGGCATTGCAACAGATCAAAAAACTCATCAGCCGGCCGGCCGCCGTCACAGGCCAAAGCATCAAACAGGCGGCTTCCATTGCATGGTATGCGCCCATGGCATTTTTGGGATGGCTAAAGCTAAGCAAGCTGGAGAAAATGCCTGCAGGCGGCTGACCGGCTGATCAAAAAGATACTATGATTGAAAATGAAACGGCTGCAGCCAGGGCGTTCAGCCAGCAGGCGCTGGTCTTCGACGCTTATGACGCGGGCAATTCCATTATTGCATATAAAAGGAAAAGGGTGCGCGACCATGTCATGCGCTACCTGGCGCCCAACAGCCGGATCCTGGAATTGAATGCCGGCACGGGAGAGGATGCGATCTGGTTCGCCCTGCAGGGGCATCACGTGCATGCAACGGATATCGCTGCGGGCATGCAGGAAACCCTGGCGGGTAAGGTCGCACTCGCAGGTCTGTCGGACAAGGTCAGCCGCGAGCTGTGTTCTTTCACGGACTTAGCATCATTGCAGGAGCGTGGACCTTATGACCTTATCTTTTCGAATTTTGCGGGTTTGAATTGTACGGATGAGCTGGCCAAGGTGCTCCAAAGCCTTGCCCCTTTGGTAAAGCCCGGCGGGCAGGTGTCGTTGGTGATATTGCCGAAGTTCTCTCTTTGGGAAAGCCTGCTTGTTTTCAAGGGGAAATTCAGGACAGCTACCCGTCGATGGTTCAGCAGCCGGGGAGCCAGCAGTCATGTGGAAGGGCATTATTTTAAATGTTGGTATTACCCGCCCGCGTTTGTGATCAGGGAGATGGCTCCGGCTTTCGACTTGCTGGGTTTGGAAGGGCTTTGCACGTTTGTACCGCCCAGTTATATTGAGGGGTTTGCGGAAAGGTATCCGAAGGTGTATGGAAAGCTTTGCAGGATGGAAGATCGATTTAAGCGTGCGTGGCCGTGGAGGTCTATTGGGGATTATTATATCATTTCTTTTAGAAAGAAGCTTTGATACTAATCGAGATCCAGCTCGCTAAGCCTCCGTTCATATTGCTCCAAGATCCTCCGCTGCATCATCTCCGGATTAGGCCTCGACCAATGTTTACCCGTCTTCAGCGACATACGGTGCCCTTTCCCATCCAGCGCTCCACGCCTTTCTTTCTTATCCCAACGATTCGTGGTCATCCTCCGGAAAAGATCATCCACCTTGTCTCCTGCCCGGTTGTCAAGCAACTTTTCCAGGGTGCGTTTCCAGAACCCGGCCGGGGGATTGGGGGGAGTGATAGCTATACGATGTTTATAATGAGGCATAAAGGAGCTCACCCAATGGTTGGCGTCGAAGAACTTCACCAGGCCCCCATTTCCACATGCGGGTAACAGGGTGATCAGCTCCGTGGCAGTGAAGATATTCTTTTCCTCGATCTCCAGCGCTTCTTCGTCGACGAAGTAATTCATACAATACCAGTGCTGCCGCCCCCTTAAAAAGCTCCATTTCTTGAACAGGTGCATTAAGGTGCGGGCGATCCAGAGGCGGTTGCGCCGGGTAATAATAAAATAATCGATATCTGCGTCCTCGTCTGCATAATGTTTTGACAGGGAGCCGGAGATGCCGATGCCCCGGACATAGGGGAATTGATATAGGAAGCGGGAGATCTTATCAGCGATAAGGAGCAGTTCGTCCGCATGCTGCTCCCCTTTGATCCTTCGCCCGACAAGACGGCTCACGTCATCCCGGAGAGAATAGAACCCCTCCAGCCTGAACAGGCATTTTTCGGTTACCAGGGCCTCTAAAGCTGCCGTCAGCTGAGCTTCCGGGACTTCCCGGTCCAGGAACCGGCGGACCTCTTCCTGAGATACGGGAAAGCTGAACAGGTCGAAATAGGCGACTACTTTCAATATACTTGGACGCAGAGGCATAGTGGTTAAAACGGGCCTGAACAGGGATGGGTTGCTTGTAAATAAAAGAGATATGTGGGGGCAACCGCGGCTTTTCCTGGTGCGTTTGAACTATTAATTGCTACTGAACTCTAAAAACATGGTGAAAACCCTGGAAAAAAAGTATCTGGTCATGAAGAGAGTGCTGGACCTTACTTGTTCCGTCCTGGTGATCGGATTGGTGCTCATCTGGTTGCTGCCCATCTTAGCCGTACTGATCAAGGTGGATTCGCGTGGCCCGGTCTTTTTCCTGCAGAAAAGGATCGGCAGGAGAGGCAAGGTTTTCACTTGTTATAAGCTCCGCACGATGGTTGTCAACGGCCAGTCCGACGAAGATCCCGCCGCGGAGAACGATACGAGAATTACTTTCGCCGGCAGATTTCTTCGTGTATCCCATCTGGATGAACTGCCTCAATTCCTGAATGTGCTGCTGGGCTCGATGAGCCTGGTGGGACCAAGACCATACATGCTGCAGGATGATCACCGTTTTTCGGCCCTGGTGCCCGGGCACGACTTCCGGAAAGTTGTAAAGCCCGGTATCACGGGATTGTCACAGGTAAAAGGATTTCATGATACGGGGATAGATTTTCAGACGATCTTTTCCAGGTATCAGTGGGATGCTTTCTATGTGCGTAACGCGAGCTTGTTCATGGACCTCCGCATTCTCCGGAGGACGACGCACATTTTCTTCACACAAAAAATAGGGATATGGAGGTAGTTTTTATTGCGCGGTCGACCCTGTATTCCGTGAAGGGTGGAGATACTTTCCAGGTGCTGCAAACGGCGCGACATCTGCAGGATCTGGGTATTCGGGTGGACATCCGGCTGACGCATGAGAAGATCGATTATGACCGGTATGATCTCCTGCATTTCTTCAATATCATCCGGCCTGCCGACATGCTGTACCATATCCGGAGGTCGGGGAAGCCCTTTGTCGTCTCCACCTTGCTGATAGATTACAGTGGCTATGACAAGCAATACAGGAAAGGGCTTCCCGGGTTCATATGCAGGCTCCTGTCCGCCGACGCCATCGAATACCTGAAAACGATGGGCCGCTATCTGCAGGGAAGGGACAAGCTGATGTCCAAAGCATATTTATGGAAGGGACAGCAGCGTTCGGTCCGGGAGATACTGGATCGCGCGGCATTGGTGTTCTCCGGATCGGTGATGGAATATAAGAGACTGGTGCAGCAGTATCATTGCTCCATCGGATGTATACCTGTGCCGAATGGTGCGGATGCTTCGCTCTTCAATTTCGATGACAGCCAGGAAAAAGAAGACAACCTGGTGATCTGTGTTGCAAGGATAGAAGGTATCAAAAACCAGCTCAATCTCATAAAAGCACTTAATAATACCCGGTACAAGCTGCTGATCATCGGAGATCATGCGCCCGGACAGTCGGCCTATTACCGTGAATGTCGTAAGATCGCTGCTGCCAACATCCAGTTCATAGACTACACCCCCCAGGAAGAACTGGTGCAATATTATCAGAAGGCAAAAGTACATATCTTACCCAGCTGGTTCGAGACCTGCGGGCTCTCGTCGCTGGAAGCCGGCGCAATGGGCTGCAATATCGTGATCACAGATAAGGGTTATACCCGGGAATACTATGGCGATCATGCTTTTTATTGTGATCCTTCCAGTCCCGCATCCATTTATCATGCTGTAGATCGTGCAGCACACGCCCACCTGCGACCGGACCTGCGGGAGAAGATCCTGACGGATTACACCTGGGACCGTGCTGCAGCCTGTATAGCCCGTGCTTACGATCAAATTATGGAGGCTATATGAGCTTTCGCATCGCTATCCTGGGGACGAGGGGTATCCCGAACCACTATGGCGGATTTGAGCAGCTGTCCGAATACCTGGCGCCTGGTCTTGTGAAGGCCGGGCATGACGTCACCGTCTACAATTCACACAATCATCCCTACCAGGAAAAGACATGGAAAGGCGTGCACATCCGGCATTGCTATGACCCGGAATATTTTCTCGGCAGTGCAGGCCAGTTTGTCTATGATCTCAATTGCCTCATCGACGCAAGAAAAAGAAAATACGATGTCATCCTGCAGCTGGGTTATACCAGCAGCTCCATATGGGGAATGCTGTTCCCCAAAGACAGCATGATCATCTGCAACCTCGGGACTGGGGAATGGCAACGCACGAAGTATTCACCTATGATCCGCCGGTTCCTCCTGTATGCGGAAAAGCTGGCCGTGAATTACAGTGATCTTCACATCGCCGACTCACCCGTGATCCAGGGGTATTTCCGGGAAAAATATGGCATCCTCGCCGAATATATCGCCTATGGAGCGGAGCTATTCGGCCCGGCGGATCCTTCGGTCCTGCGGGAACATGACATAAGGCCAGGACATTATTTCTTATTGATGGCGCGCATGGAGCCGGAGAATAACCTGGAAACTATCCTTGACGGATATGCGAAAAGTACAACGGAAATGCCGATCCTCGTCGTGGGCGACACCGTCAATGCATTCAGCAAACATCTCAGGAAAAAGTTCGAAAAGGACAAGCGCATCCGTTTCACCGGCGGAATTTACGACCAGTGGAAGACACATTGCCTGAAGTCGTTCTGCCGGTTGTATTTTCATGGTCATAGCACAGGAGGCACTAATCCTTCCCTGCTGGAGGCCATGGCCAGCGAAGCGTTGATAGCAGCGCATGACAACGCCTTTAACAGGCAGGTACTGGGAGATGATGCATTATACTTTTCCAATCAGGAAGACATCACCGACCTCATTGAGCGCGAACCTGCCCCCGGACCGGTGGGAGCCATAAAACAACGCAACAGACAAAAGATACAAGAACAATATAATTGGCCTGATATCATAGCCCGGTACGAACGTTTTATCCTTTACAGCTTATCTATACGGAATCATGAGGGAAATATTCTATTTAGATGATACGCCAGCTAATAAGATCAGCTACTACTTTTTGCTGGCGTTCGTAGTAATGCTGCCTTTCGACAGGCTGTATAGCGAGCTGGCGCTTATCGGGCTGGGGATACATACCCTGGTCCACCTGCAACGGCCGCGGAAATGGTCATTCCGCTGGGCAGGATGGCTGACCGCCGGGATCTTTTTACTTACCATGGCGGGCACCCTGTACACCCCTAAACCTTCACAGGCGTTCCCTCAATGGGAGAAGCAGCTGGCACTGGTACTCTTTCCCCTGATAGCCTGGCTATCCGGACTGGACTGGCAGCGTCACCGGTGGCGGCTGATGAAAGCTTTTGCACTCTCCTGTGTATTGACGGCGGTGTATTTATATGGAGTAGCCGTTCACACCATTTATTCCTTTCACTTGCCTTTGACGGAAATTTTTACAAAGCCATATATGAACCATGCATTTACGGCGCCGATAGATTTGCATGCCACTTATTTTTCAGCATATTTGGCACTGTCGCTGGTGGTATTTGCCGACCAGGCCCTGCGTGAAAAAAACAGGAAGTTTGCAAAGTGTATCTATGGCCTGGCCACGCTGGTGTGCCTGGCGACATTACTTCAGCTGGCGTCCCGGGCTGTATGTATTGCAGTAGTGGTGATCCTCAATATTTTTATCCCTTTGCTGCTCACGAGCGGCAGAACGCGCCTGCGTCTTATGATCGTCACCTTCGCCCTGACCGTGATCGGCGCTGCTGCGGTGTCAGGCAACAGCCATCTTCATTCCCGCCTTATGCTGCAGCTGAAACAGGACCTGCGATCCGACACAGGCGCCGTAGAGGACCCGGAGCCGCGGATGGCCCGTTGGCAGTGCGCCTGGGAGTTGATTCGCGCGTCGCCCTGGATAGGGTATGGGACCGGGGCGGAAACAGACAAGCTTAAGGAAAGATATGCAGCCCATAACCTGGTCATATCCTATACCTACAGCCTGAATGCGCATAATCAATTCCTCAGCTTCTGGCTCAGGACGGGGCTGTTCGGTATGCTGTGGTATGCTGGGACATTGATCCTGGGGTTCAAAGATGCCTGGCGGCGAAGTGACCTTTACCTGCTGTCATTTCTACTCATCATTACCTGTATATCTTTCGCGGAGAATATCCTTGATGTCAATAAGGGGATATTTTTTTTCAGTTTCTTTTTTATTTTTTTTACACCCGTACCGGTCCGCAACAGTATATTTACTCATGGAAATAAAAATACTGGCTCCGCTGTGGGGACACGAACACGTAGATATCACCGTCTTTTGCCGCGAGATTAAACAGGCCGGCTATGACGGTATTGATACATGGATACCGGAAAATCCAGCCGTACAGCGCCAGCTGTTCGAAGCCCTTCAAAAAGAAGAACTATTGCTGGTATCCCATCAACACCAGGCGCATGGCGCCGACTTCGATGCTTTCAAGGATTCCTTCCGTCATTACCTGGAGTTCAGTGCACAGGGAGAGCCAATCCTTATTAATAGCCATACGGGCAGGGATTATTTTACTTTCCAGCAAAACCTTGAGCTGATAGACATTGCGGCTGAGTTCAGTGATAAGAATGGACTGGTAGTGGCGCATGAGACGCATCGGGGCCGGGTGGGCTTCCATCCGGGTGTCATGCAGGATTATTTCGAAGCCCGGGAGGACCTGATGATCACTGCCGATCTTTCCCACTGGGTATGCGTCTCCGAGAGTTTCCTGGAAAATTTCCAGTCGCCGCTGGAACAGGCCATTGCCCGTGCCCGTCATATTCATGCGCGTGTGGGTTTTGAAGAAGGTCCCCAGATCCCCGATCCCAGGGCGCCGGAATGGAAGTATGCCCTGGATCATTTTTTGGGCTGGTGGGACAGGATGGTGGAGAGACGCCGGCAGGCGGGGGCAAAGCTCCTGACCTTTACCACGGAATTCGGACCTCCCCCTTACCTGCCTAAGATACCTTTTAAGAATGAGCCGGTGGCGGATCAGTTCGAGATCAATGTTTTTATGAAGGACCTGCTCAGGCAGAGATATGGTTATTTGGTCCGGTAGGATTTAGGGCTGATGCCATTCTTCTTCTTAAAAAGCTTGGAAAAATAGAACACCGAATCGAAGCCCAGGCTATACGCGACTTCCGTTACGTTCAGGTTCGTGGTGTTCAGCAGCTCACGGGCCTTGTCCAATCGCATATTCAGATGATATTGGTTGGGAGATTCTCCCGTAGCCTGCTTGAACATTTTCCGGAACTTCGAATAGCTCATCGGCAATTCCCGGATCAGCTGTTTCATATCCAGCGGACCTTCCAGGTTCTCCCGCAGAAAAAATTTTGCTTTCTCCACTGATTGTTCGTCCACATCACTGCTGAGGTCCTTATGTGTGGAAAGCGCATGGATGAGTCCCAGTATCTGCAAAGTGATACCGGATATCACCTGGTGATAGCCCGGCATTCCGGAGCGGACATTCTCCAGGACCTTCTGCATGAGGCCCAATAGTGCATCGTTGAGCCCCGGGCTGACCACGGGGAGATCGGAGCTGAAAAAACCCTTATTCATCAGCTGGTCCGGGTAGCCGCCCCTGAAACCTATCCAGTATTCTTCCCATCCCGTCCCTGCATCCGGCTTATAACGGTGCCAGACGTCCGGAAAGAGAAAAAAGCAGGTGCCGGCTGTAACAGGGATAGGTTGGCTAAGCGCCGACTCGAATACGCCCTGGCCCTTAGAGATGAAGATGATATAATAGTCATTGAGGATACGACCCTTGTTCCATGTGAAGGAATGGGTCAGCGGATGTTCCTGGTTGTGAGGATAGACCTGGTTTGGATCGGTGCGTGAATAGCCTACCGTCGTTACATAAAAGCCCCAGGACTCTTCCAGGGGGGTGATGGCAAGGTATTTATGAAAGTTGTGCATGTAGGGTCAGTGAGGAGTAGATTCTCCGGAAAAATATCAAAAAGTACAAAAAGTAAAAAAAAATCTACATAGATATCAGTGTATTCTGGAGATATATTTGATCCGGTTAAGGCTCTATTTTTCACTCTCAACAAACCAAAACGGCTGTTATATGAATGACAACAAGCTCGCAAACCCGTTGCTGCCGGGTCTACGCAGCACTTTTCTGCTTAGCTGCTTTCTAGTTTTCTTAACGATGACGGTTTTTTCACAGACGACGGTGACGGTGTCAGGAAAAGTGAACCTGGGCACTGGCTCTCCGGACCTTTCGGGCACCAGCGTACAGGTAAGGGGCGCGAAAGGCGGCGTCATGACAGATGCTACCGGGCATTTCTCCATTACTGCGAAGGCTGGCGCGACCCTGGTCATCAGTCACATCGGCTATAAGCCTTTGGAAGTAAAGGCCGGCGGGCAGTCCGACCTGTCCATCACCCTCGAGACGGCGGATAATACGCTGGAACAGGTGACGGTGAGCTATGGACGCCAGCGCAAGCGGGATATCACAGGTTCGGTGATCAAGGTAGATGCAGCTGCAGTGCAGGATGTCCCTGCCGCCGAGTTCGGGCAGAAGCTCCAGGGAAAAGTCGCTGGTCTGCAGTTGAACCAGACCAGCGGTCTGCCGGGCCAGGGCATGGTCTTCCGTATTCGTGGAGCGGCTTCTCTGAATTCGGGTAACCAGCCCCTGATCGTCGTCGACGGACAACCGATCAACAGCGACGTCACTTCCGGTGCCGGTGACATCAACCTGCTGAGCCCCGACCAGATCGAAAGCTTCACAGTACTAAAAGATGCTGCTGCCTCGGCGCTGTACGGCAGCCGGGCTGCCAATGGGGTGATCCTCATCACTACAAAGACGGGCAAAGTAGGTAAGACCTCCGTCTCGGCCAATATCTATTATGGCCTGCAAAGTGTTCCTCAAAGAGGACGGCCTGACGTGATGAATGCCCGGGAGTTCGCCACCTTCATGAAAGGTTACTATGAGGACATGATCACCTACCACGATTATACATCGGCTACTCCGCCCACCATCCCGGTGGAATATCAAAATCCGGAGCAATATGGCAAGGGAACAGACTGGTACGACGCTCTGTTGAGGACGGCGCCTATCGAGAACTATGCCATCAATGTCTCCGGCGGTTCTGAAAAATTTGTTTCCAGCACTACTTTCAATTATTTCAACCAGCAAGGTGTATTGGTGAATACGGGTATGAAGCGGTATGCATTCCGCAGCAATAACGAATATAAACCTTTTGACATGGTGAAGATCGGGTTGAATATCGCCCCGACCTATCAGTTGGACCACAATACCCGCCAGGGCTCCCTGGCGATCAATGGCAACCGGCAGATCTTCAGCGGCGCCATGATCAGTTCCCCCCTTATCTCCCCGCATAAGGCGGATGGCTCCTACAATCTCTCCGCGAGCTCCCCCCATATGTATACCCTGCCGAACTATCTCATGCAGATGGAGAAGATGAACAATGACCAGAGCAATATGCAGGTGCTGGGCAATGCGTACATCGACATCGAGCCCATCAAGGGGCTGCATGCCAGGAGCTCCATCAACGGGGACTATGTCATGTATGACTTCAATACCTACTATGGCACATGGTACGGCGCTTTTGGCTCTGTACCTTACAGGGATCCGGCTGCTTCTACTGCCGTCAGCAGCAGCAGCAATTCCATGACCTGGCTGAATGAGAATACAGTGACCTATAGCAAACAGGTTGGCGATCACAGCTTTGAAGCGTTGGTAGGGTATACCTCCCAAAAATACAACCTCCGTAACCGCTATGTACAGGGGACGGGTTTTGCCAACGACGCTGTAACAGTTGTCAGCGGGGCCACCACCACCTCCGGCTCTACCAATAGTGCCGCCTGGTCAGTTGCTTCCGCTTTGGCACGTTTGAACTACGATTTTCGGAAAAAGTATTTCATTTCCGGTAGCATTCGCCGGGATGGCAGCTCCCGATTTGGCCAATACACCAAATACGGTACATTCCCCGCTGTATCTGCCGGCTGGATCCTCAGTGACGAGGGTTTTTTCCCTAAATCCAACACCTTGTCTTATCTGAAGCTCAAAGGTGGATATGGATTGACAGGGAACTTCAATGTAGGTAACTATACGACGATCTCCAATATAACGTCCACTCCCTATGTTTTTGGCAACACCACCACGATAGGGGAGTCCATCACGACGCTGGGCAACCCGCAGCTGACCTGGGAGACCTCGAAACAAACGGACATTGGCCTGGAAGCCAACTTCCTGAACAACCGGATCACGTTCTCCTACGACTATTACAACAAACGTACGGAAGGCATGCTGGCCGCCCTGCCACTGGCTTACGGATCGGGTTATGCATCTATTTCTGCAAACATCGGTGTTTTCCGGATGTGGGGACATGAGTTCACGGTCAGCAGTAAGAACATGACAGGCAAGCTCACCTGGACTACCGACTTCAACATCAGCCTGAATGACAACAAGGTGATCTATATGGTAGATCATAAATCCATTGGCGGTACCAGCACTTACAACGATTACAACCGCACGGCGGAAGGGCATCGCATAGGTGAGCTGTATGGTTATGTATTCCAGGGTTTATACAAGGACCAGGCGGATCTCGACAAGAGCCCAAAACAGGCCGGTAGTGACGTCGGGACGGTGAAATACAAGGACGTCACTCCTGATGGCGTCATCAACATCAGTGACAGGACCTTCATCGGCAACACAAGCCCCCGAATGATCTTTGGGATCTCCAACAACCTCACTTATGGTGACTGGGACCTGAATATCATCGCTTCGGGTCAGACTGGCAACAAGATCATGTATATCAACAACCAGAATTTGCAGAACCTGGACGGCATTTTCAATATCAACCGGAATATGGCTGACAGATGGCGTTCGCCCACCAATCCGGGCAACGGCCTGGTGCCCCGGACAAAGGGCAGCGGTACGGAGCTGTATAGGTTTACCAATACCAACTGGGTAAAGAGCGGCGATTATCTGAACATACGTAATATAGCCCTGGGTTATACTTTCAAACAAAACACATTGAAGTACATCAAGAGCGTACGGGTATACGGCAGCGTGCAGAACGCTATCATCTTCACAAAGTATCCCAACCAGAACCCGGAGGTCAACGATAATAAGGACAGTCAGACAACAGCAGGGCTGGACAATGGTTCCTATCCGCTGCCAAGGACGATCATGATCGGCGCAAACGTTAATTTCTGATCTGTCACCCAACCTATTCATTACAGTATTAATAGTATAATATGCAACCGAGAATATATTTAACGATGATTGCGATCGCTGCCCTGACAGTGTCATCCTGTAAAAAGGATTACCTGGTGCTGTATCCTGACGGCGCGATCAACCTGAGCACTTTTTACAAGACAGACCGGGATTTCCAGCAGGCTGTGGTAGGCGCATATGCGCCCCTGCGCGATGCCGCCAACGCCGCATTCTACCTGGAAGAGATGCGTTCGGATAATACGGAATATTTCTACAATGCCCAGGACAGAGGTGGGGCGGCATACGAACAGCTTGCAGACTTCATGGATGATAAGGGCAATGGCGTGATCAGTACGGTATGGAAGGCCGATTATCAGGGGATCCAACGTGCCAACGTCATCCTGGACAGGCTGGATGTCGCGAAGGGGATCACAGATTCCGTTAGGACCCAGGTGATCGGAGAAGCAAAAGCATTGCGCGCACACTACTATTTTGAACTGGTGAGGTTATTCGGCGCTTTGCCATTGTACCTGCATGAGGTCAAGGACCAGGCGGGCAGCCAGATGAGCCGTAGCAGTGTGGACAGCGTGTACGGACAGATCATAGCCGATCTGACGGATGCGCTGAGCAAGCTGAAGCCACCCACTTTCCCACAAGTGGGAAGGGTCACCAAAGGCATGGTGGCAACTGAGCTGGGTATGGTGTACATGACCCGGAAGGAATGGACGAAGGCCAGTGACATCCTTTCCACTGTCACTACCATGGGTTATGACCTGCTGCCCGATTATAAGACTTTGTGCAAGCAGGCTACCGAGAACAGCAAGGAATCTATTTTCGAGGTCCAATACAAGTCGGGCACGGATGGACAGTCCAGCATGTTCATTTACTATTTCACCCCGGTGGCCAAAAGCACGAGCGCCTATCTGGGCATCAATTTCGCCAATTCGGCCGGCGGCTACAACACGCCGACCGATGATATGGTAAGCCAGTATGAGCCCGGCGACCAGCGCCTGGACGCCAGCATCGGATATGTGAAAGGGCATTTGGATGGAACAGGTACCTATATCCCGGACAGTGTATCCAGCGTACTCAGCCCCAGCACACCCGGGGCAATCTCCAGGATATTCGCCAGGAAATACCTGGACCCTCCCTATTATAATGCGCTGCGCAATACGGACCAGAACTGGCCTGTTTACCGGTATGCCGATGTGCTGCTGTTGCTGGCTGAGGCATTGAATGAGGACGGTAAATCCGGTGACGCGCTGCCTTATCTCAATAAGGTGAGAGTACGCGCCGGTCTGTTAGCATCGTCCGAAACGGATAAAGATGCACTCCGTAATGTCATCGCTCACGAGAGAAGGGTAGAGCTGGCTTTTGAGAACAAACGCTGGTTTGACCTGATCCGTACAGACAAGGCTATTCCTGTAATGACCGCGTTTGGGGTATTACAGAAGCAGAAATATGGATATATTTCTTCCAATGCTTACAATGTGACTGCCAACAGGCTGGTATATGCCATTCCCAATTACGAAATGACCTATAATACCAAGCTCATCCAAAACCTCGGTTATTAGACTGTAAGAAAAGCATGCCCTCTAAAATCGACAAAATATGAAATACGAACTCACCGCCGGACAGGTCAGTAGCTACCAACAGAACGGCTTTATCGTTATCGAAGATTTTCTTTCACCTGACGAGCTGGAGAACTGGCGGTCTGTCGTCATGGCGGCAGTGAAGGAACGCGGCGGTCTGAAAATGCCGGGCAAAGGACTAAAGACAGGAGAGGACGACGGGATCAATGACGACACGGAATACTTTGGAAAGGTGTTCGATCAGCTGATCAATCTCTGGCAGACAAATGACGGTGTTAAAAAGCTGATGCTGGACCCAAGGATCGGACAGATGGCTGCTCAGCTGGCAGGCGTACAGGGTATCCGGATCTGGCATGACCAGGCCCTGTTCAAACGCCCCTGGGCCAACCCGACTGCCTGGCACCTTGATACGCCGTTCTGGTCTTTTTCGGACAGGAGAGCGCTGTCTATCTGGGTCGCCCTGGATGACGCCACCCTGGAGAACGGCTGCCTCTATTTTATCCCGGGGTCTTATCATACCACCCGTTTTGACAACAGCGGTATTGGAAAGAATATGGACGGAATTTTTTCCGTTTATCCTCAGCTGGCTAAAGTATCTTCGGTGGCGGCGCCCATGAAAGCAGGCAGCTGCAGCTTCCATAACGGTTTGACCATTCATGGAGCCGGAGCGAATATGTCCAGCGGCCACCGGCGGGCCATGACCTGTGCCTATATGCCTGACGGCAATGTGTACAATGGTCAGCCCAACGTGCTTCCGGACGCCTATGTGCATCAACTGAAAATGGGCGACCTTTTGAACAACAATGCGCAAAATCCGCTGATTTATCACAAATGATCTATTAACAAGCCTATGAATAGAAGAGCATTCCTTTGGCAGGGGTCACTGGTGACCACCGGCCTCACCCTGATGAAAATGTTGCCGGTGCAGGCAAACAAGCTTCCCCTAAGCCCTCCGGACCCTGACCTGTACCGGCTTTTTAAAGACCCGGCCACCGTCCACCGTCCTTTCGTACGGTGGTGGTGGAATGGCGACAAGGTGGAAAAGACAGAACTGGCCCGTGAGCTTCGCCTGATGAAGGACGCCGGCATCGGTGGTGTGGAGATCAATCCTATTAAGTTCCCCATAAGGACGGATGATCTGGGCAAGCCCGCTATTCAGTGGCTTAGCCCCGAATGGGTAGACCTGCTGCAATTCACACTGACGGAAGCCGCAGCGCTGGGCCTCACCTGCGATCTGATCGTCGGCTCCGGCTGGCCTTTTGGCGCGGAATACCTGGAGGGAGAAGAACGCTCTCAGGTGGTGGTGATCGCTACGGTCAAGATAGAAGGCCCACAGTTCTTCGAAGTTTCTCCTTTTGCCCTTTTTGCAGAAGCCGATCCCGCCGTCACCTCGGTCTTCCCCGGCAGAAATATGGAGCTGCTGTCAGTGCAGCTGGTGCCTGCCCACCTGGATAGCATGGACCAGATCGTCGATCTCTCCCCGCAGATACCCAAGGGACAGATCAAAGTGAACATACCGGCCGGCAAATTCGTACTATATGGGCTGGTGAAGGTCAACGGATCGATGGAAGTCATCAACGGCGCCCCTGGCGCCAACGGGCCTGTGCTCAACCATTATAATGAGGCTGCTGTAAAGAAGTATCTCAACCACATGTCGGACTCCATTCAGAAACAGATGGGACCGCTGGCGGGACATATCCGCAGCTTTTTCACGGACAGCATGGAGCTGGAAGGCGCCAACTGGTGCTCCGACATGATGGATGAGTTCAGGAAAAGAAGAGGCTATGATCCCATGCCTTACCTTCCGCTGACCATGTTCAAAACTGGCGGGATGGGCAATATCTTCGATTTCAATTATGGGGCCGAGCTCGGTCCGGAGCTGAAGGACAGGGTCGAAAGAGTTCGCTACGATCTTGATGTGACCAAATCGGAGCTGATCCGCGAAAGATTTATCCGCAGCTTCACCGACTGGTGCAGGGAGAACAAGGTCCAGTCCCGCGCCCAGGCCTATGGGCGTGGCTATTTCCCCCTGGAAGGCAGCTTTGACATCGACCTGCCGGAATGCGAGACCTGGATCAAATACGGACTGGGAAAAGAAATGGGCGATGCTGACTATAGAACGGGCAGAGCCTATACCATGATCAACAAATATGTGGCTTCCGCCGCTCACCTGAAAGGCAAGCGTCATATCAGCTGTGAAGAGCTCACCAATACCGACGTGGTCTTCAACGATACGCTGGAGATACTGAAAGTTGCCGGGGACCAGAGCACCATCTCCGGTGTGACGCATCCCGTATTCCATGGGTTCAACTATTCACCACCGAATGCACCCTTCCCCGGATGGGTTCGCTACGGTACATGGTTCAATGAAAAGAATACCTGGTGGCCTTATTTCCGGCGGTTTGCCGACTATAAGGCCCGCCTCTCGGCCCTGCTGCAGCAGGGGGACATGTTTGCAGACATCGCAGTCCTCCCGCCCGTGGCCGATATGTGGAGCCTTTTCGGCGCCCAGAACGAGCCTTTCCCCAGCCTGATGTACCCCACCTGGGTGACCTTTATCTGGGAATCCATCCACCAGAATGGGAATGCATGCGATTACGTCTCCGAAGAGGTCATCCGCGATGCAGAGATAAAGGATGGCTGGATGCATTACGGCCCCCGGAAATACCATACGATCTTTTTGGTGCGGGTGGAAAGAATGGAGCCGGCAACGATGAAAAAGCTCCATGACTTTGTAACTGCCGGCGGCCGGGTCTTCTGTGTCGACACAACGCCCGACAGGAGCGTGGGTTGGAATGATCATGCCCGCAGGGATGCGGAAGTGCTTTCCTGGGTAAGTAAGTTGAAGGCTTTCCCTGAAAGATTTATCCTGCTGAATAAGCCGGAAAAGAATTGGATCCTGTGGTACCGGGATATACAGCAGAAATACGGATTGACGCCCTATGTCAATATAGACAAGCCGGATCCTTTTGTTACCCAGGTCCGCTATCAGGCAGGGAAGTCCGAACTGCTGCTTTTTATCAACTCCAGCACAGACAAGGATTTTCAGCTCAATCTCACCCTGCATAAAGATATTGCCGCCGGCCGGCAGGCCTGGATTTGGGATGCCGTGACAGGCGAGCGGTGGCATATTGCGTCGGGGGCGTCGCAGATCTCCCTGGACCTGGGCCCCGCCGAGTCACGGTTGCTGGTATTCGATCGCGAGAAGCGGGGCTTGCCCTGGAAGCCCGCGCCCATCACCGGCACACCGGCAGGCACCGTGGGAACATGGACCGCCGAATTCCATCATTTCGACGGCACTGTCACCACTTCCACTTTACCTGTCCTGCTGGACCTGAAGGACATGCCCGAATGGGTGAATTTCTCCGGCACGGTGACTTACCGTACTGAAATTTCCGCGACAAATGGCAAGCCTTCCTGGTTGAACCTGGGTAAAGTGGTAGGCGTCAGCGAAGTGGCCGTCAACGGTAAGACCCTGGGCGTACAATGGTACGGCCGGCGTATTTTTGCGTTGGGCGACGCATTGCAGGCGGGCACAAATACCGTGGAAGTAAAGATCACCACGTCGATGGGCAATTACATGAAGACCCTGAAAGACAATCCCATCGCACAATATTGGACCAACGAAAAAAGAAAAGACCAGCCGATCCAATCCATGGGATTGATCGGGCCGGTGACAATCTATTAATTATGAAGAAATACATTGTATTAACGATACTATCCCTGCAGTCGATGCTCCTGGCCGCAAAAGACTACCCCGCATCCTTGTTCGGCATACGCAATGACGGGATCACATTGAATACGCGGTCCATCCAGTTTGCCATCGACTACATCAGCAAGGAGGGCGGCGGCCGCCTCGTGTTCCATGTGGGTAGATATCTTACCGGCTCCATCCACCTGAAGTCGAATATTACCTTGCAGCTGGAAGAGGGTGCTGTGCTGGTGGGATCACTCAACCCTTTCGATTATGACAAGCAGCAGAATACCGCGCTGCTGTTCGCACAGGACATTCATGATTTTGCCATCACGGGCAAGGGCGTCATCGATGGACAGGGCAGACAGCTGGCTGCGAATGTGACGGCGAATATCCACAAGGGGCTGCTGAAAGACCTTTTCCGTAATGACCGCCCCGAGGCGGATAGCAGGGCCATGATCATTTATTTCCGCAGCTGCCGCAATGTGCTGCTGCGGGGCGTCACCATCAGGAACGCCGCCAGCTGGGTAGAGACCTATGACCAGTGCGCCAACCTGACGCTCGACAGCATCTATGTAGACAGCAAGGCCTTCTGGAATAACGATGGCATCGATATCGTCGACTGCGACACGGTAGCTGTCACCAACTCCTATATCGACGCTGACGATGACGGCATCTGCCTGAAATCGCACGACCCTTCAAAATTTTGCAATAACATCCTTATCCGTAACAATACCATACGCAGCAGCGCTAATGCCATCAAGTTCGGGACGGCCTCGTTGGGCGGCTTCAGAAATGTAACGATGATCAACAATCGTATATTCGATACGTACCGGTCGGCCATCGCACTGGAGGCCGTGGACGGAGGATTTGTAGAGAATGTGCTGGTGGATAGCATGCAATCCTATAACACGGGTAATTTTCTTTATCTCCGTATCGGCGAGCGCCGGAAAGGCGTTAAAGGCAGGCTGCAGAATATCCGGATCAGGAACGTCTATGCGGAAGTGCCGGCGGGTAAGCCCGATGCGGGATATGAATATGAGGGCCCTATCGAGGACATGCCCCGGAACATTACACCTGCGATCGTTATCGCCGGTATGCCCGACGTGAAGATCTCCGGGGTCCTCCTGGAAAATATCGAGATCAAATTTGCCGGAGGAGGCAATCCGCTCTTTGCAAAGATCGGCCTGGACGAGCTGGACAAAGTGCCGGAGAAGGCTGCAGCATACCCGGATTTTTCCATGTTCCGCGAATTGCCGGCATGGGGGGCGTATATCCGTCATTCTGAGAAGATCGAGTTCAGGAATGTAAAGCTTGTTTGCGAGAAAAAAGACTACCGGCCTGCCATTGTCCTGGACGATGTGCATGGGTCAAAATTCGGGGGCACCAGTACTACGGAGCCGGGTGGTGGTAAAAAGCAGACGGTTTATCAATATAAGTCGTCGGATAATGTGGTGAAGTAGAAAGGGGGCATCTCCAAATTTGGGGATGATGCCTTATCTTCAACCATGCAAAAACTGTTACTCTCTTCGATCTTATTGATCACGTTTCAATTCGTGCAAGCGCAGGAACTGCATTACTCCAACTGCCCCGGGTGCTGGAATGCCGATACGCTGGGAAATCACCGCGTGGCAGTCAATTATGAAGGCCCTGCGGGCGCCATAGCAAAAGCGCATATCCCGTGGAGAAGAAGAGACGCCAGACCGGAGATCAAAAGGATCATTATCCAGGATGCCGCGACAGGTAAGGCGATCCTCAATAAGACAGTCACCGCCATCAATCGCGAATATGGGGACATATTTTTCCAGCCTGTCTCCGGCAAAGGAACGTATTACATTTATTATATGCCTTACCACAATGAGGGCCGGAGTAACTATCCTCAAGGCGTATATCTCACACCTGACACTACCGCATCAAAGGAATGGCTGAAACGGGTGCCGGCTGCCGTCAAAGGCGGAGCATCCAACTGCACCATCATAGGGATGCAATCCATCGACGCCTTTAACAGCTTTTACCCCATGGAAGTGATCGCAACGGCCCGTGAGACAGCAGCGCTGACGGCGAAAAATCCGGGTAAGGCCTTCCTCGTCTTCCCGGAAGACAGGCAAAACAGTATCCGTATGCGTACCGACCTGCCTTACAGATGGATCAGGCCCGGGCATGGCACCAGTGTCGCAGGTCAGGCAGACAAAGGGGAATATTTTACTTTCCAGCTGGGCATATATGCGCTCAGGAATATAACGGACCTGCAGATAAAATTCGGCGATCTCAAAAGTGCGGACGGGAAGAAGATAGGCAGCGAACGCATAAGCTGTATCAACACCAATGGGGTAGGCTATGACGGTGTTCCTTTCATTAAAAAGGTGAATGTACCAAAGAACCAGGTGCAGGCTTTATGGTGCGGCGTGGATATACCCGCGGATCTGGCAGCGGGAAATTATGTGGGACAGGTGGTCATTGAGGCGGGAAAACAACGACAGGTTATCAGCATGCGGATAATAGTAAGCGCTGCTGCGTCGAGTGAAGATAGCCCGGAAAAGATGACCCGTCTCAAATGGCTCAATTCCACCCTGGCGCAGAACAACGAAGTGATCGCACCCTACACGCCGCTGACCATGCAGGGCGACTCGCTGATCAATCTGCTGGGAAGACAGGTCCAGGTCAACAAGCAGGGCTTTCCGGAGCAGATCCGCACTTACTTTACGCCTGAAATGACCAGGATCTCCACCACACCCAATAAATTACTGGGTGAGAACATCCACTTCCATTTTACGCGCCAGTCAGACGGGAAAGACATCCGGCTGGCAAGTACAGGGCCGCATTTTATGCGGGTAGAGCCCGGCACCATAGAGTGGGTGGCGACGAGTACCGCAGACGAGCTGCAGATGGAGGTCAGCGCCTCCCTGGAATTCGACGGTTACCTTGCTTATCGCGTGAAAGTTACAGCCCTGCAGGATCTCGGCCTGAAAGACATTACCATGCATATTCCTTTCGCACCTGACAAAGCCCTCTATATGATGGGCCTGGGATTGAAAGGGGGCTTTAGACCCGACAGCATGTATCAATGGAAATGGGATGTGGCCCATAAGAACCAGGATGGGGCCTGGGTAGGTTCCGTCAATGCCGGCTTGCAATACGCTTTACGGGATGAGCACTATATTCGCCCGCTGAATACTAATTTTTACCTGCAGAAACCCTTGCTGCTGCCTGCCTCCTGGGGCAATGAAGGAAAGGGTGGCATCAGCGTAGGCATCAAGGGCAAGACTATGCTGGTGAATAACTACAGCGGCCCCCGCCAAATGAAGAAAGGAGATGTTCTGTATTACAACTTCAACCTCCTTATCACACCCTTTCACCAGTTGAATACCGATCTCCAGTGGTCCACCCGGTTCTATCACAAATATGACAACCTCGATACGATCAGGGCTACCGGCGCTACGGTGGTGAATATCCACCATGCCACTCCCATCAATCCCTGGATCAACTATCCTTTCATCGAATGGAAGAAGATGAAGGCTTATATCGATTCTGCACACGACCGCGGGCTGAAGGTCAAGATCTACAACACCGTACGCGAGCTCTCCGACAGGGCCTTCGAACTTCCCGCATTGCAGAGCCTGGGCGATGAGATCTATTCCAGGGGACCCGGAGGGGGCTTCAGCTGGCTGCAGGAGCATATGGGAGAAGACTATATCCCCGCCTGGTTCGTGCCGGACATAAAAGATGCAGCTGTTATCAACAGCGGGATGAGCCGATGGCATAATTATTATGTGGAAGGCATGAACTGGCTGACGAAGCAGGTGGGCATTGACGGTATCTACCTGGACGATGTCGCCTTCGATCGTGTGACGATGCGACGGATCAAAAGAGTGTTGACCCAGGATGGACATCCGGGCATCATCGATCTGCATTCAGCGAATCAATTCAATCCCAGGGACGGTTTCAATAACAGCGCCAACCTTTACATGGAGCATTTCCCTTATCTCAACAGGCTGTGGTTCGGAGAATATTTCGACTACGGGACGAGCCCTCCTGATTTTTTCCTGACGGAGGTCAGCGGCATTCCTTTCGGCCTGATGGGAGAGATGCTGGAAGGCGGCGGCAATCCGTGGAGAGGCCTGGTCTATGGCATGACCAACAGGATGCCCTGGACGGAAAATGCGGATCCCCGGCCTATCTGGAAGGCATGGGATGATTTTGGCATGCAGGGCGCCGACATGGTCGGTTACTGGAGCCCCTCCTGTCCCGTGACGACCGGATCACCCAACACACCCGCAACTGTCTGGCTGAAAAAAGGAAAGGCCATGGTGGCCCTGGCCAGCTGGGCGCAACAGGACACGATGGTCAACCTTAAGATCGACTGGGTGCGGCTGGGGATCGACCCTGCCCACGTTACGATCACAGCCCCCGGGATAAAGAATTTCCAGGTGGGACGCAGCTTCGGCAAGGACGAGCCCATTCCCGTCCCTAAAGGAAAGGGGTGGCTGCTGGTGATAGAATAAAAAATAAGCCCTATCTTGGCTGAACTTAAACGATTAACTATATGAAACCGAGCATTACAAATGCAAGGTTCCATCAGGCCATTAAATAATTAAATTATTATCTGATGAAATTATTCCGGACAAAGCAGGGCAATGTACTGGAGGCAGCAGGAAAATATTACCACATGGATCAGCCCTGGGATGAGCTGGTGAACAGGGATGGACTGTACGATTACCTGGAAAAGGCTGCAGCATCGAAAAAAGAGATGCCTGCCAGTAACGATAAGGATTGGCTGGAGACAGGGATCCTTCCTCCCATCGGCTCCCAGGAAGTATGGGCAGCGGGTGTGACCTATCTGCGTAGTCGCAATGCCAGGATGGAAGAGTCCCAGCAGTCGGGCGGCGCCACTTTTTACGACAAGGTCTATGAAGCGGATCGCCCCGAGCTGTTCTTCAAATCCCTCCCTCATCGCGTGGCGGCACATGGCGAGCCTGTTTATATACGAAAGGACTCCAAATGGAATGTTCCGGAGCCGGAGCTTACCCTCTTTATCAACTCAAAAGGCGACATCCAGGGTTATACGGTTGGCAATGACATGAGCTCCAGGGACATTGAAGGGGAGAACCCCCTGTACCTGCCCCAGGCGAAGGTCTACGAAAGGAGCGCTGCGCTCGGTCCCTGCCTGTACGTGCCGAAAGAACCTATTCCGTTGAGCGCTGTCATCCATATGACGATCACCCGGGACGGAAAGCAGGTGTATGAGGGGGAAGTACCGGTGAGCCAGATGAAAAGAAGCCTGACAGAGCTGGCAAGCTGGCTGTACCGCGAAACGGATTTTGTGAACGGTTGTTTCCTGATGACGGGCACCTGCCTCGTCCCACCCAATGAGTTTACCCTTCAGGAGAAAGACAGGGTGGACATCACCATCGACGGTGTAGGAGTGCTGACTAATTATATTCTTTTTAAGCCAGCGAAATAGCCTTAGGCTACCCCTGCGGCTAGTTTCTCCACGGGGCTGAATCCTCCTGTTTTGGAGAATGCCATGTTGTGCTCGAAATTTTTCATGGAATCCGAAGGGTCCAGTGCTTTGAAATTCATTCCAGCCAGCTTCTCGGGGACCATGGCGACTGAAAGGATCGTTTGCAGCTCCCTGTTGCCTGTTGACGAATTCAGGACATCGGATATGGCATTGATCATGACCTTGCGGACAGGTAAAAAAGCCAGCAGCTCCCTCCCCACTCGCAAGGCGCAGCTGCAGATGTGATCCTGGTACAACGTATTGAATTTTGTCACGGGCATATCTTTTTGTGACAGTTTACCGGTGGACGTAAGCGAGAGTACATAATTGGGCACATAGTCATCGCCCACGACCTGCAAGTCTGCAACGATATGATCGCTGTGTATCGTAAGATCCAGCTTGGTTCCCAGGCCTTTGATGTCCGTAAAGGGATAAAAGGATGTCAAAGCATCTTTGTATGCAATGGTATCCCGTTCTAAAATGCCTTTCGCCATCAGGTGCATTTTCTCCCATTCCAACCTATCCTTCTCGTACTGCTGGTTCATTTTTTCGAACTCCGCCTTGTCCTTTTCCTGGGCCGCTGCCACTTTTCTGGCGAGACCGGCCGTCTTTTTGGCCGTCAATCCAAACATCCTGTCAAGGGCGGATGGCTTATAATTCTTCTGCTTGAATGTGGCCTGCTGTTCGTGAAGGTGCTGATTCGCTGGTGCAGGGGGAGGCGCTCCATCACGGATGCTTTCCCAATCGATTGTGTCGGGGTCTTCGATATGCATGGATAGCAGCCCGGCTATATACTGATCATAATTCGCAACGGATTGAGCAGCATCAGTTCTTTCCTGCTCCTTTTGACGTTGTTTTTCCCGCCTGGCGGCTTCTTTCTTGCGTCTTTCCGAGGCTTTTTCTAATTGATCGACTGCAAAGACAAATTTTTCAAAGGATGATGCCATAACGATCTATAGGATTATTGGTTGATAGGTTGACTTCGAAAGATAATATTTTTTTTAATATTCCCACAGGTATATGGACCATCCCTGCATTTATCAGGATAAAACCAACTCCCTTTAAGAGTATATTTGCGTCCATGCAAAAAATGAATTGGCAACAGCTGTACAGCCCCGTTCGCACCGGATCGTCCCGGACCAGCCGCACGGCAGCCAGTGGTTCGGGTGCAGACAGAAGGACCTCTTTTCTCCGGGACTATGATCGCATCATCTTCTCCTCTGCTTTTCGACGCCTGCAGAACAAGACCCAGGTATTCCCATTGCCTGGTCCTGTGTTTGTGCACAACCGGTTGACACACAGCCTGGAAGTCGCTTCCGTCGGAAGAAGTCTCGGTAAGGTGGTGGGAGATGCCCTGGCCGACCGGTACCCCCAGCTGGGCGAAGAGTTCCGGGAGTTCTACAAATACGAGCTGCCTTCCGTCATTGCAGCGGGATGCCTGGCCCATGATATCGGCAACCCGCCTTTCGGGCATTCCGGCGAAGACGCCATCCGGAATTTCTTCCGTGGCCTGGAAGGGGAGGGAGGGCGCCGTTTTAAAGAGGAGCTGACCCTCAATCAGCAGCGCGACTTCCTTTATTTCGAGGGGAATGCCAATGCCTTCCGGACACTGACGCATCATTTTAATGAGAATAGCCCGGGTGGTTTTAAGCTGACCTATGTGACCCTGGCCTCCATTGTAAAATATCCTGCCGATAGCCTGAATGGATTTAACAAACAACAGTTGGCTACGAAGAAGTCAGGCTTTTTCGATTCGGAGATCGATACCTACCAGGCCATAGCCACCGAGCTGGGCATACCCCAGCTGGACCCCGGGAAGCATATGTATGCCCGTCATCCCTTTGTATACCTGGTAGAGGCGGCTGATGACATATGCTATAGGATCATCGATTTCGAGGATGCCCACCGGCTGAATATCATCTCCATCGATACCATCAAGGACCTGTTCCTTTCCTTTTTTGATGAAGAGGAAGGATATGACGCACGTGAACGGGTTGAAAAAGTATTCCATCAGATCAATGACGACAATCAGAAAGTGCAGTTCCTCCGGGCCAAGCTGATCAACCTGCTGATCCACCGGGTACGCGACGTGTTCATTGAGAATGAGGTGCTGCTGCTGGAAGGGAAATTGGAAAGATCGCTGATCGACTATCTGCCGGCGAGACAGGTGTCGCTGGTGAAAAAGATCGACGCTTATTCCGTCCAGCATATCTACAACCATCGTTCCGTGGTGGAGATAGAGATCGCGGGATACAATGTCATTGGTGGCATGCTGAAGGAGTTCTTCGGCGCCGTGCTGAACCCCCGTAACGCCAAGTCGGAGAAATTGCTGCAGCTGATCCCCCGGCAGTTTGTCATCACGGGTGAGCCTGGCCGCCTGTACCACGATACGCAATCCGTGGTGGATTTCATCGCCGGCATGACGGACCTCTATGCGGTGGACCTTTACCGGAAGATCACGGGAATGGCTTTTCCCCAGATCAGGTAACACATTGATAATTAATACACCTCCCTGGCATAATTATTTTAGTGGATAGAGATATTCTATCACTTTAAATTTTTATTTTATGCCAAATCCAAAAACAGATAGTGCTGGCTTTTCCACCAGCAATGCAGACCAGGAAAGGGATATGGGCGCCAAGGGGGGACCCTCGACGACGACTGGGATCCCTGATGACAAACATGGTATAGCCTCGCCTGCTTCAGACTTACAGACGCAGATAGCGGCTAAAGGTAAACCCAAAGACAAGCCAAAAGTGCAACAATACAGAAGAGATAGCCTTTAAGGACTTACTGGTGAAAAGGAGTCGTCTCTAACGGGGCGGCTTCTTTTTTTTTGGGGCACCTGTTCCCTGGCATAAAATTGGACCACATTCTTAAAACGCATGTATGTTCAATAAATTCCCTATTCATTTCAACTTCGACGGGAAGCAATACAATGGCGAGATCCAGCCGCTTCTTTCCGGTGCTCAGCAACGCAAGCCCACTGCATTCCAGGTGTTCCTCGACCATGTTTACAATGGATTGATCAAAAAAAGAGGTGAGGAGTGGGAAACCGATTCCCCAAAATGTGCGATCCTGGTGAACCCGCTCAGGCGCCAGATCGAGGACTGGTACGAGTAACAAAAAGTTAACCTTCCATAGCCTGTAATATCTTTTTCATGGCGATAGCCAGTTGAGCTTCGATCGTTTTTACAGACAGGTCGAGGAGGGTCGCCACATCTTTATATTTAAGCCCGTCTTCTTTGATGAGCTTGAATATCAGTTTGCAGCGGGGAGGCAGATCCCCGATGGCAAGCGCCAGTTTTTTTGCCGTCTCGGAATGTACCAGGAGGGACTCGGGGTCGGCATTGAATTCAAAAAATTCATGGCTGCGCTCAGCGATGTCCACTGTCCGGGACGAAACATTATCACGCAGGTAATTCAGGGAAAGATTTTTCACCGACACATACAGGTAGACTTCAAGGTTGCGGATAGAAGAGGATACCGTCCGCTTCTTCCAAAGGTTCATAAATACATCGTGGACGATCTCTTCAGCAGGCTGTTTTTGATGAACGATTGATAAACTAAAACGATACAAACGGACAAAATACTGTCTATAGCATTCTTCGAAGGCTTGCTCATCGTTTAGTTCAGTCACCTTATCATGCAGTATGTTTATGGTAATATCCATGGCAGGACCTATGGTTAAAGGTAGAATTTTTTTTATTCCTCCCTTAAGGGTTTTTTCCGGAAGCCGTGTCCTTCTCCTATAATCTAGTCGCTTTTACTATGGATCAGGACAGAACGGAGGCCTTAATGGCCAAATACCTGGCGGGGGAATTGTCGCCCGAAGAGAATGAGGAGCTGGAGTGGGCAATGCTCGCCAACCCTGCCATCCGCGTCACTTTACAGGTGCTGCAGCGGATGAGGCAGGCCCCCGGCGAAAGTACCAGGGAGGAGCAGGATATGATGGAAAGGGGGCTTGAGCGACTCCGTGAGATGCGGAAGCCGGCTCCCGTATATGAGATGCCGGTGGAAATGTTATACAGTGAAGGAAAGGAAGGCAACCGACGGATAACTACAAGGTGGTGGATGGCCGCGGCAGCCATGCTGTTACTGGGCGTCGCCGGTGTGATGCTGTTCCCGCGCAATAAACACGGAATGATCATCGCCTCCACACCCGCACAGGAGAAAGAAATTACAACGCGCTATGGCACCCGCAGTTTCCAGGAATTGCCAGATGGTTCAAAGCTATGGTTGAATGCCGGCTCCAAAGTAAAATATGCTGACGGCTTTACGAATGGCCGACGGGAGGTGACCCTCACGGGCGAAGCTTTCTTCGATGTAAAACATGACCCCGAACATCCCTTCATCATTCACACGGGACGGCTGGACGTGAAGGTGCTGGGTACATCATTCAATATAAAGGCCTATCCTGGCGACTCCACCATGGAGACCACCCTGATCAAAGGTAAAGTGGAGATCGATTTCAAAGGAGATCCCAGGTCCAATGTCGTGCTGCAACCAAACGAGAAAATTGTCATACCCACAAAAAAGGTGGCGCTGGTGCCCGGGGCAAGTGGGGTAGCTGAGCGCAGGCAGGTAACACCCGATCCTACCTACCGCACACTTATCGAAACGTCCTGGGTAGAAGACAAACTGGTGTTCCGGAACGAGTCTTTTTCCGATGTCACCATGCGACTGGAACGCTGGTATAATATCCATTTCAGCTTCGAGAACCAACGCTTCATGCAAGACAAGCTCACTGGATATTTTAAAGACCAGCCCATAAAGAATGTAATGGATGCATTGCAGATCTCGCTGGGCTTTCACTATCGCATCGATGCGGATACCATCCGCATTTGGTAGGACTCTAACGACTAAAAAAGAAGGATATGTAATATATATCTAACGATGATAAGCTTGCCCAAAAAAACAGGAAGTGCTGTCACACTCCCTGCGTTGGGTATAATCATGTACTGATACCTAATCTCCGCCCGGATTTCAGGTCTCTGATTATTTAACCTCAACATTTCAAATGTATGAAAAAAAATGTTAGTGAAATCCTTCTGCGTATGAAACTATCGATTGCCTTGCTACTCCTGACTTTCCTCCATGTCTCGGCAAAAGTTCATTCCCAGGATAAGATTACGCTTACTGAAAAGGGCATCAGCTGGGCCCAGTTCTTCGACCTGTTGCAGAAGAAGAGCAGCTACACCTTTGTTTACAAGGACGACGTGTTGCCCCGCCAGGAAAAGATCGATGTGTCGGCTGTGGATCGCACAGTCCCCCAGATCCTGGAGAATGTCCTTCGTAATTCGCCGCTGACTTACCAGGTACTGACGGGCAATCTCGTGGTTGTCACTGCCCGGGCTGTCGCGGAAGCAGGCGATGTCCGTATCACCGGGAAAGTATCTTCCTCCGCCGGAGATGCGCTGGCAGGGGCCAGCGTGAAAGTAAAAGGAACCACCTCAGGGACATCCACGGACGCAAATGGGAATTTCACGCTGACGGTACCTGAGGAAGCCACGCTTGTCGTGTCCTATATAGGGTTCCAGGAACAGGAGATCCCCATTTCCGGGAGGACACAATTCTCCATTGTGCTGCAGACTGTCCCCGGCAATATCAATGAAGTAGTGGTGATCGGATACGGCACTACCCGGAAGAGAAATCTCACCGGGGCGGTGTCTACCATCAAATCTGCCGATATCAGCAATCTTCCCGTGGGCGGCATCGATCAGATCATGCAGGGCAAGGCGGCTGGCGTCATGGTGACGCAAGGGACAGGCGCGCCGGGAAGCCCTATCAATGTCCGTATCCGCGGCATCGGCACGATCAATGATAATAACCCGCTGTACATCATCGATGGCGTCCCTACCAAGGAAGGTATTGCCGCCATTTCTCCCAATGATATCGAGGATATCAGCATCCTGAAAGACGCCGCTTCGGCGTCCATTTATGGAGCCAGGGCCGCCAGCGGTGTAGTGCTGGTGACGACCAAAAAAGGGCGGCAGGGCAAGCCCCGGTTCGGCTTTTCCAGCTATACGGGTGTGCAGACACCCGGGCACTATATCAAGATGGCCGATACCCGCCAGTATGTAAATGCTTTTAACGTTGCCGCAACCAATGACGGAAGAGGATTGATCCCTGTCACGATGTTGGATACCCTGCCTGATGTCAACTGGCAGAAAGAGGTGCTGCGGCCCGCCAATATGACCAATGTACAAATGTCGGTCAGTGGCGGCAGTGAGAATACGCAATATTTTGTCTCGGCCAATTATTTCGGCCAGCAGGGCCTGATAAAGAATTCGGCATTCCACCGCCTGAACCTCCGGAGCTCATTGACGACTACCTTATCCAGGACATTCAAATTCGGGATGAATCTCAACCTGGGGTACAATAAGAACCGGGAAGTAGGCAGCTCGGGGGATGGCTATGGCAACGGCAATCCTGGTCCCAGTGTCGTCCGGTACGCATTGTTCCGGACGCCGGCTACGCCCGTCTATGATAAGACAGGCAATTTTGTGGACATCCCCGATCCCCGGGAGTTTTTCGGGGACGGCCTGAACCCTGTCGGCCTGGCTGCCAATACGGACAGGAATTTCTATAACTATTCCATTTTGGGAGACGTCTACCTGGAGATCACGCCGGTGAAGAACCTGCGTATCCGGAGCGACATCGGCACCAACCTGATCCTGACGGAATACAAGCAATTCTTTCCCACCTGGGGTAGCCCCGCACGCCTGCAAAATTCTCCCAACTCGCTGGCGCAATCATACGAGAACAATTTTAACTACAACTGGACCAATACGGCGACCTATAATATGAAGATGGGCGATCATTCGCTGGAAGTGCTGGCCGGCGCGGAAGCTATCTCCAATGACATCCGTCAGCTCTCCGCATCCAGGCAGAACTTCATCGACCAGGGATCATCCTTTCAATACCTGAACAATGGGACGCTGAACCCATTGAACGGCGGCCTGGAATCACAATGGGCCTTGTTCTCCCTTTTCAGCAGACTGAGCTATGCCTATAACGATAAATACCTGGCTACCTTTAGTGTGAGAAGAGATGGCAGCAGCAGGCTGGACCCCCGCGACCGCTATGGGAATTTTTTCTCGGGATCGGTGGGCTGGCGCGTCGATAAAGAAAAATTCATGGAGAATGTCCGCGCTGTCTCGCTGATGAAGCTGAGGGCTGGCTGGGGACAACTAGGTAACCAGGAGATCGGCGATTATTCCTACACCACTATCATCCGGGGCGGCAGTATCTATTATCCCTTTGGAACGACTTCAACGCCCGCCTATACCATTGTCGCCAAGGGCAATCCCAATGTCCGGTGGGAGACGAGCAATCAGACCGATATTGGACTGGACATGGGCTTCTTCAATAATGCCCTGCTCTTTACGGTGGATTATTACAATAAAAAGACCTCGAATGTGCTGCTATCCCCCCCGCAGCCCAGCAGCGCGGGGAGCGCTGCCAGTGCAACCGAGAATGCCGCAAATATCACCAACAGTGGTTTCGAGTTCGAGGCCAACTACCGGAAGACCATCAACAAGGACTGGCGGTTCGAGGTCAGCGGCAACCTGGCCACTGTGCATAATAAAGTGACCTCCCTGGCAGGCGGTAAACCGATTACATCAGGACGCATCGACAATAACCTCTTCGGCACCATCACTACCGTGGGGCAGCCCATCGGAGAATTCTATTTATTAAAGATGGATGGCATCTTCCAGAATGCACTGGAGGTGTTCACGCACGCCTACCAGGGCGCCGGCATCCAGCCGGGAGATGTGAAATTCAGAGACATCAATCACGACGGGGTCGTTGATCAGAATGACCGGGTGTACGCAGGGAGCCCTATCCCTTCATTCTCCTATGGGTTCACGGGAACGGTGGGTTATAAGAATTTCGACCTCAGCTTATTCTTCCAGGGCGTCAGGGGAAATAAGATCTACAACCAGGTGCTCACCGATATCGAAGGATTTTACAGAAGCTTCAATATCACGGAAAGGATTGCCACGAAAAGCTGGACGGGCGAAGGTTCTACCAACACTTTCCCGCGCCTGAGCTGGACAGGGGCGCAGAACAATAAGCAGGCATCTACCAGGTTCCTGGAAGACGGCTCCTATCTCCGGCTGAAGAACCTGCAGCTGGGTTACCGTCTCGGGTCCGAGACATTATCACGGTGGAAGATCTCCGGCGTACGGCTGTTTGTCAGCGTACAGAATTTATTCACTATTACGAAATATACAGGGCTTGATCCGGAGATGGCTACCAGCGCCAATGCGGCAACGTCAGGCGATGGAGATAAGGCCGTAGGCATCGACTGGGGCACCTATCCCTCAGCGCGCACCTTCACTGCCGGCGTCAACCTTAACTTCTAATTTTCAAACTACTTATATGCGATCTAAAAATATTTTCCTCTTCTTATTCATCCTCACGGCTTTGGCCGGCAGCGGGTGCAAGAAATTCCTGGATAAAAAATTGCTGGGCGACTACACCACGACCAATTATTTCACCTCCGACGCGAATGCCGTATTGGCCGTTAATGCAGCCTATGCTCCGCTTTCCTTTACTTCAGGCGCTTCCAATGCCATCTGGGTATTGGGGGATGTAGCGTCGGACGATGCGGAGAAAGGAGGACAGGCGGGCGATCAGGCCGACTTCGATGCCATTCACCAGTTCAATATTTTACCCACCAACTCGGCCGTAGAGGCCGTGTGGCAAAGATACTATGACGGGGTGTTCAAATGTAATGTGGTGCTGGACGGGCTGCCGGCCTCCAACACGGCTGTCTCGGATGCAGTGAAAAGATCCGTCATCGCCCAGGCACGGTTCCTTCGCGCGTACTATTATTTCAATCTTACCAACTGTTACGGCGACATACCACTGCATCTGAAAGTAGAGACACCGGAAGAACTGCAAAGCCCCGCCATTGCCCAGGACAGCATCTACAGACAGGTAGAGCAGGACTGCCTGGCGGCAGCTCCGGACCTCCCTGCCAGTGTCTCCCCCGATGACCTGGGAAGGGTGACGAAAGGAGCAGCCCTGGCATTGTTGGCCAAGACCTATCTCTTTCATGCCACGCTGGCCAATCACCATCAGCTGGCAGCCCAATATGCCCAGCAGGTGGAGAATATGCCCGGTTATGAACTGACGAAAAATTATGCAGATAACTTCAGCGCAGGCACCAAGGTCAATACAGAGGCGATCTTCTCCGTCAATCATATTACGGGTGCAAGCCCTATCTTAGGTAATGAGCTGAATGCATGGTTTGCACCCCGGTCGCTTGGCGGTTATGGGTTCTTCTATCCCACGCAGGACCTGGTGGATAATTACGAGGCGGGTGATCCCAGGCTGGATTATACCCTGGCCAGACAGGGTCATCCCTATTTTGACAAACCTTTCGATCCTTCCTGGACCACCACCGGCTATATCACCAAAAAGATGGTGCAGCCCTTATCGGAGGTCCCGACCTCCCGGAAAAATGATGGCAGTGTAAATTATGAAGCCATCCGCCTGGCGGATATCCTGCTGGTGGAAGCAGAGGCGCTGAATGAGAGCGGTAATAGTCTTGCCGCATTGGCTCCGCTTGAAAAAGTAAGGAAAAGGGCCCGTGAATCCTATCTCAATGATCCATCCCTGCCGGGTTATGGAACTGTTCCCGCCGGCCTGTTACCGGAGATCACCACCACGGACCAGGGGCAGCTGAGGACGGCGATCCGCAATGAAAGAAGGGCGGAACTGGCATTGGAGTTCCACCGGTTCTTCGACGTCATCCGTTATGGCAGCAGTTATGCCACGGGCGCTCTGTCAAAAAATTCGCCCAACTTCAACTATGAGAAAAATAAATGGTTCCCCATTCCGCAAAGCGAAAGGGACGCAAACAAGAAATTAGGTAAATAAAAATCTTACTGCCATGCGTACTATAAGATATATATTCTTCTTACTGGTGTTGTTTTCCTGCAAAAAGAACGGGCAGGCCCCCGATTATAATTCAGATAAGAGCAAGCTGACACATCTCTCCGATTCGCTGACGCAAGTATACAACAACGCTGTTGAAGGTAATAAGCCGGGCAATTACAGCGAAGGGGCCAAAGAAGCGCTGAAAGCTGCATTGGACCTGGCTGCCCAGGTAGAGAGCAAACCCTATACACAGGAGTCTGTTAACAATGCTTATAACAATTTAATGCTGGCTGCACAGCAATTCAATACGAAGCTGATACAGGAGGTCTCGGTGGAGTACCTGGTCGCGTACTGGAAATTCAATGGGAATGCTGCGGATTCCAGCGGTCATGGACACGACGGAATGCTGAAGTCCGGTTATGTTGGCAGCAGCGCTGCAGCGGCTGCGGACGGAGGCGTATTGCCACAATTGACAACGGACAGGTTTGGAAGGGCTGATATGGCTTATAGGTTCAACAATGGCGCGTTGATCCAGGTGCCCTATGCAACTGAGCTGAACCCACCGTCCTTCAGCATCAGCTTGTGGGTGAATATGACGGCCAATACGGCCGGCAGCTATATGTTCTCGTTGGACCGTTGGAACGGATTTAAGTTCAACCTGAATGGGACAGCTGTACCCTTTCTCACCGTCTCGGTCGCCAGCACCATTTACGACCGGGATGCCGGCGGGGGAAATGTGCCGGCCAATACCTGGACGCATCTGGCCGTCTCCTATACGGACGGTACCATGAAATTCTATGTCAATGGCGATCTGCTGAAGACCTGGACCAACACGCCGGGAGCGGCTTTGACCCTCTCTTCCCCCGTAGATCTGTCCATTGGCAACGAAATGCCGAAGCAATATTATAATCTCAGCGACAATTCCAATCCCAACTATTTCTGGGGCGCCAGTTATTTTATAGGGTCGATGGATGATATACGATTCTATAATACTACCTTGACAGACGCGGAAGTACATTCTATTTATATCAATGAAAAAACACTGTAGATGAAAAGATATTTATTGTTCTATGTTGTAGCGATGTGCACCGCGTGGAGTTGTAATTCCACGCCTGACCAGCCGACAGCCGCTGCACCCAAAGAGACCGGTGCACCCGACTCCACCAGCTGGGCGCTCCTGCCTTTTGTAAAAGTAGACAGCGTAAATCCTGTCCTGGACCCCGGCGATAATATCTTTACGGACCCCATCTGGAAGAAGAAAGTCGCCTGGGAGGAGAAAGATGTCTTCAATCCTGCCGTTGTAGTGAAGGACGGAAAAATATATATGCTGTACCGGGCACAGGATAAGATCGGTAAGCCGGGCGGTACCTCCCGTATCGGTCTGGCCGAAAGCAAAGATGGATTTCATTTCACCCGGAGCCCTGAACCCGTGCTCTTCCCGGATAATGACGCATTCAGGAAATATGAATGGGAGGGCGGCTGCGAAGACCCCCGTATAGTGGAGGACGACCAGGGACAGTACTATATGACTTACACCGCCTTTGACGGCGACAAAGCCCGCCTGCTTGTGGCCGTCTCGCATGATCTGCACCACTGGACCAAGCAGGGGCCGGCATTCGCAAAAGCCTACAATGGCAAATACCTCGACAAATGGTCCAAGTCAGGTGCGATCGTGTCAAAATATGATGAAAATGGCAGGATCATCGCCACCCGTATAAAAGGCAAATACTGGATGTACTGGGGCGACCAGAATATCTGGGCCGCCACTTCCGATGATCTTCTCAACTGGACACCCGTGGAAAAAGCTGCCGGCGAAGCCGATCCCATCGCATTGCGGGGGCAAGCACTGGCCATGCCCGACCTGAAGATCGTGGTCCCCACACGGCAGAAGAAGTTCGACTGCGACCTCGTGGAATCCGGGCCGCCCGCCATGCTGACCGATCAAGGCATACTGCTCATTTTCAATAGCCGGAATATCCCCTCCATTGGGGATACGGCGCTGCCGGAAGGAACGTATGCAGCTTCGCAGGTGCTGCTGGACAAAGAGGAGCCGACCCGCATCATCCGCCGGCTGGAAAATTATTTTATGAAGCCGGACAAGCCTTATGAGGTCACCGGCCAGGTGAATGAGGTTTGTTTCCTGGAAGGGCTGGCGCGCTTTAAAGGGAAATGGTTCCTGTATTATGGGACGGCGGATTCGAAGATCGCCGTCGCTGTAAAATAAGCGTACAACAGGTCTCATTGGCCTGCTACTTCCTGCAATAATCCCCGGATTCTTCCACCGGGTATTTTTTGTCAAGGTCGATATTATTAAAGCTGTGTTTTCCCCAGGAGAACAGCTTTTCAAAAAGGGGAAGGAGCTTGTTGGTCTGTATGCCTTTCAGGAAATACACTTCATGCTCCTTCTCCTTCATTCCCATGTCATACAGCAGCTTGTCGTGCTCCGTTATTCCCAGCGAGTTGAAATATTGCTTCATCCGGAAATATTCGCAGACGTTGCCGCTTTCCAGACGGCCGGCGAAATAAAAAGGCATGAACCAGCCGATCACATGACAGCTGAAGGAAATGATCTTTCCTATAATATGAAATCTTATTTCATAATACCTGGAGGGCTGAATAGCATATTGCTTCATTAGCTGCAGGACTTCCCTCCGATGGTTCCATTCATCCAGCTCGATCTGCCGGATAGCCGCTTTTTCCGTGGGGTCCTTTACGGACGCCGCATGTCCCTGGTACGCAAAAGAAGCGGCTTTCTCCGCCGAATATGCCTTTTTCAACAAGTCTATCAGTTGAGGGTGCTGGAGCTGCATGTTGCAAAGCTATTCATTAGTTCTTTAAAAGCAATATGCCATTGACCGAATACACTCCGGGCGCCAGCGATGAAATCCTTACTGGTATATAATTCTCTCCCACCGCCAGTGTCACCTCTTTCCGCAGGACCACCTTTCCACTCATAGAGACGATGGTGATCATGGTCTTCCCTGCCCTGGGCGCTGTATACTGCAGCTGGATATAGTCGTGCGCCGGATTGGGCATCAGCCGAAGGCCCGGCGTTGCTGTGGCCGGTGTCAATGCCAGGGATGTTGCCGTCAGCGTGCTTGTCATGGCTTTCAGTCCGACGGGACCATTGGCCTGGGCATAGTTCAGCTGCAGCGTGTGTCCGATGGTCAGCATAGCGGAATTATCGGCTACCGTGCTGGCGCTGCTTTTCCCTTCCAGCATGAATGCATAGAGCGAAGAGTCGGCGGCCATCTCATCACCGGGGAACCCGGGCAGGCCGTTGTAGCTCATCTGCGTATTGTTGGCCCATACATGGTACGTCCGGGGAAGGACCATATAGGTGGTGATGCCGCGGACATAGGTTTGCTGCCTGCTGGTGGCATTGGCATAGATCTCCATAGCATAAGTGCCGCCCCGATGGAAAAAGCTGGTGTTCTGCGTGGAGAAAGACCAGCTGCTGGCGCCGGCGAGCTTCTGTCGGCATTGCAGGCTTACCGTCGAAGAGGAGATGGCCCATTTCAGGCCCCCGAAAATATCCGGGAAATTGTTGCTGTTACCCAGCAGGCCCGTGTTGCCACTGAAAAAAGGTGAAGAAGCGCTGTTGCTGCCGATGGCAAAGCTCCACTCTGCCGTGGTGGTCGTACTGTCATTCAACGTAAATGTAAAGAAGGCGCTGGCGACAGGTGTGGCGTGCGCGATGCCATAAGCTGCGAACTTCTGAGCGGAGCCACTGCTGGAAGCCGCGATCCGCAGCGTTTTAGGAGTACCAAGGAGATCAAAGCGGGGGGTGCCGCCTCCGGAGCTTGTCCTGACAAAGCCGGTGGGCGGTACTGCTAAGAACCCATCGTTGCTTCCCGTGCCCGGCGATACGCTGATCTTATTGATGCCTATTTGAGAAGTGCTTTGCAGCCTCCCTGTATCGATGTTATATACCCAGCTTGAATCCACGGGATACTGATTGGTCCATACGCCCGGTGCTGACGGGTTGGCTGCGGTGTTGACCAGCTTCAGTGCCGCCGGAAAGCCATCCTGCAAGGTGAACGTAGCCGTCAGACTGTCACCGGCAGAAACCACCGTGGCATTCGAGACATTCTCCAGTACATTCCAGCTGCCTTTCACCGTCAACGAAACAGTGTTGGCGGTAGACCGCCAATAGCTGATGCTGTCGCTGACAGCATTGAGGTCCGGGTTGGCAATGGTGAGTGTCAGCGTGTCTCCATTCTCCTTCGCGCCCAGCAAGGCCTTGCCCGAGATGCTTTTGACGAAGCCGATATTGACATTGCTTTTAGCCTGAAAAAATACATATGCACTCAGGTTAGCGGAAAAATAACGTACCGCATGTACCGTATCTGTCTGGCTGAGCACCTTGTAAACGGCATTCTGTGCAAGGATGGCCGAAAGGTCCTTCATTTTTGCCGCCGTTGTACCGGGGACAATGACAAATTGATATTTGGCATCCGCGGGAGTGCTGCCATGGGTAAGCCATGCCTTGCTGGCTTTGGCTGTAGTCTTGTTGACGCCGTTGGTGTCCGACTGGTTAGGCGTCGTCTGCAACCCCTGGATGATGACAAGGCTGTCATTGCCTTTCGGAATATAATAGCCTGTTCCGGGCGCGTTGAAGATCCAATGGCCGGGACTGTCGACTTTCAGCCTGCTGCTGCCGGCCGTTTTTGCGTTGGCGTTGTCAAGGTTGACCGAATCATTGATGAGGCTCTGATAAAGATTGGTGGTTACCTCGTTGCCGCCGGATGTAGCATTGATACCCGTGCCCAGGCAAACGAGGATCGTGTCCAAAGCAAATACCGACTTGTGGAAGCGAAGGTTGTTGGTCGCGTAATTCGCCGATACCGTATCCTGCCTGAAGTCCATGCCGAAGATGCCATTCTTCCCCAGCGACAATGCACCGGCAAAGCTTCCCAGCTGATGCTCTTCCATCTTGGGAGGAATGGCTTGCAGCCCCGCATCGGACAGACGAACGGTGGTGGTGCCGGGGGGAGCGTTCCAATCCCAGCCCGCTCCGTCATTGGTGTAGCCGGTATTTGTCAGCTGCCCGAGATACAGGGGTTCTACTGCCCCATAGCTTTGATAGCGGCCATAACGGTTCTCGGTAGGGAAGATCTCAGCCCCGAACAGCCTGTCGGTGAATCCCCGCATGGCAACAGTCCATCCATTCTTCCGGAAGACTCCCAGCTGCGCATAGTTGAAGGCATAATAGCCGTCAAAGTCGGTGGCGGGCACGGTATAGTTGCTGGAATTGTAGATATAATTATAGAAAGATGCCATGGCAGTATCCGCCGCAACAGCCGACAGCGCTCCACCGGTCATCACCAGCTTGCGAAGATTGGAGTCGACGAGTGGGATCGAGCTTGGAAAGGGCGTCCTTCCACAGTCTGCGTTACCGAAGATGGTGCCTTTCGATGTCTCGAGATATAATGTTTTGACCACCTTGCTGATATTCGTGTAGGCCGTCTGACTGATGTGGAAAGGGGTATTTCTCACATTATAGGCGCAGTTGATCCAGCTTGCGAATGCATGCAAATAAGTCACCTGATGGGCATTGTGATGGAAGGCGGTGCCATCGGGCTTTACACCATCCCTGCCGCCCTGCCCGGCAAGCGTATTCTGTTCCAGCCAGCGGCTGAGACATTTCAGGTCGCGAACGGCGCTGTCATTGACGTCATCCGCAGCAGCCAGCTCATAGAGGTAGGGCGTCTTCTTGTAAAGATAATCTTCGTTAAGACCGGGCGTCACGGTGGGTTGATAGATCTTGTTGTATTCATGCGACCACCGCAGCATACGGATGACATCCCTGCGCATAGCTGTTGCATATACAGGCAGCGCTTGCAGAAAGCCGGTGGCAAAAGAATCGATCTCCGGGTAGTCGCTCGTCATGATCACATTCCTTCCTCCTTCCGCCAGGCCCTGGTCGAGCAGGTATTCCGTGAACAGCAGCAGCTGCGATTTAGCCACGGCGTCACTGTTGATCCGCCATGCATTGGCCAGGACGCCACAGTAACGGGACAGCAGTGTCAAAGTGTCGAGGTGGTAAATAGTGATATAGGGCTGCGGCCTGCCATTGATGCTGCCGTCAGCATTGCGGGTGATATTGCATCCTGTCACATAGCTCTTTGCAGCACTGAGCAGGCTGAGGTCTGTACTGGGGTTACGCACCCACGCGGTCCGCACCGTATCCAGGCCGGACAGCTCGGTGGGGGAAGCTGATGCGGCGCCGATATCCGGCTGGATGAGCCAGCTTTCCAACGGATTGCCCGCAGGGCCATCTTCAGGGTTGATGGCGAAATGCTGGTGATCCAGCAGCATATGCGGACCAGGCGTCCGGGCTTCACCGTATCCGGCGAACATCACTTCATCCAGCCATATGTTACCCGGGGCGTTGGGTGTTGCCGGCCGGTAGATGATCCTGGCTCCCTGCAGGTTGAATCGCGATAGTGTTCCTCCGTAGTTGTAATCAGTCAGCAAATTGCGATGATATTCCCTCCATCCGCTGAAATTGAGCAGCACATGCCCTTCTCTTTGCACTGTATTGGTATTGTCCAGGAACTGGACGATCAGTGTATCCTGCCCCGCCGCCGGGTTATAGATATAAAAGTGCGAGGATGAGCCGATATCCGTACCAATGCCCAGGCTGGCAGCCCGCAAAGTGTCTCCGGCAGCCGCTGCCCACTTGAGGGAATGCGATCCTCCTTTCAGGTGATCGGTGCTGAGCGAAAGCACGGAAGTGGTGGTGGCGGTCCAGTTGCCGGGAATACTGTCATCGAAATGTACGGTGTCTACCTGGGCTTGCACAGTAAGCCAGGACAAGGCGACGAAGAGGGCCGCCAGGAAGGTATGCTTCATAGCTAAGGGTTGAAGTGGTTTAAGGTCTTTACGTTTTTAGGTTCCTGTGAGGCAATATACGAATTGATTGTCGAAGTAGAAGTACGGCTTCTTCTAATTCTTTTTCGTTCATAGAGGCGAATCCTATGCGAAGCGCATTAAAACGGTGGTCATCGACATCGTACATGCGGCCATCGTTTATCATAAGACCGTTGCGGGCGGCTGCAGCAGCGATCGCCGGCAGGGGATAGTCTTCCCGGAACCTTGTCCATAATGCCAGCCCGCCCTGTGGTTGCTGAAAAGAGACGACATCGCCCAGCTCCTGTTCCAACAGGCTGCACAGGATATCCCTGCGCTGATGGTATAGTTTGACGGAACGCTTCAGGTGCTTTTGCATTTCGCCCCCTTTAAAAAGTGATGCGAGCGCCTCTTCCAGCAAACTGTCGCCCCGGATATCGATCATTCTTCTCAATTGGGCTGCCTGTTCGATGAAGTTGGCGGGAGCGATCATATAACCAATGCGGATGGGCGGGGCGATCGATTTTGTCAGCGAGCCGATGTAGATGACGTTGCCGCTGTGCGCAGCGCTGGCCAATGGTAGGATAGGGCCTCCGGCATAATGGAAATCATAATCGTAGTCGTCCTCTATGACGGGAAAACGGTGTTGATCGATCAGCCGCAGCAGCCGTATTCTTCGCTCGCCGCTGAGGGTGACCGTAGTGGGATGATGGTGATGGGGAATGATATAGAGCAGGTCAGGCTTTTGCCGGCTGCAAAATGCTTCGATGAAATCGATGTCCATGCCATTTTCATCCACCGGCACCCGCACCAGCCTGGCGCCGAACTGCCGGAATATGGCGTCCGCCATAAAATAATTGGGCAGTCCCACCAGCACCGTTGACCCCGGCCGGATGATCATCCTGGCGGCCATGAAGATGGCCATCTGGGCGCCCCGGGTGATCAGGATATTGTCGGTGGTGAGGGTAAGTCCTCTTGTCTCCGACAAGAACTGGGTCATGGCGGTACGCAGGTTGAGAGAGCCTGCCTGGTCGCCCATCATGATGAAACGTTTGTAAGATGACTGGTTGAACAGACGCCTGTATTCACGCAGCAACAGGTCGATAGGGGCGATCCTGGGATCGGGGAAGCCGTCATTGATCACTGGCCGCAACTTTTCCCCCTTGGCCGGCAGCGGAGCTATCGGACCAAAATCATAAAAGGGGAAAGATGCATTGTTGCTGTATGCTCCGGCTACTCCGGACTCCTTAAAATCCTGGGGTTTGATCTCCGGAAGATGTTCGGACACCTGCGGGCCTTTCCGGGGTATGACCTTGATCCAATCCTGTATGAACAGTTCCTCGTAAGCCGACTCCACCGTCTTGCGATGGACATCCAGTAAGGATGCCATTTGCCGGCTGCCGGGCAGGGTAGCCCCCGGCTGAATGATCCCATCCCTGATGAGGCGGATAAGCCCGTTGGCGATCTGCTGGTAGACGGGAGTAGCTGCCGTACGATCGATAATGATGAGTGTCTGGAAAGGCAACATGTGGCCTAAAGGTAGAAATTAATTTATTCAGGTACGCCCCTCCAGCCGCAGCGTCACCTGCTGTTGATAGAAAGCGCCAATGGGGATTTCTTTCCCTTGTATCTCCACCCAGGAGGAAGTAACCTGGGCACTTAAGACAATTGTAAAATTAATTACTAAATAAATTAGTGATTTTATGCCCGATAACCTATTTCTATAAAAAGAAAAAGTTGTACATCCGATGGAAGTTAATAAATATCGGGTTATTACTTTCTATAAGAAACATTTCGAAGATTTCTTCGTCAGGCAGGATCAGAAAGTAAAAGATAAAATCCTGGCAAAGAAATAGCGAGAGCGATAAAAATAAAAAAAGAATATCATGAAGAAAAAAAGAAACCTAAAAAGCCTTGATCAATTTGTGGACGAGCAGTACGGAAGAAAGGGCACCCCCAAAAGAAATAAATTGGAGAAGGACTACAAAGAATTCAAACTGGGTGCCCTGATCCTGGAGGCCCGCCTGGAAAAAGGCATGACCCAGGAAGAACTGGCCGAAAAATGCGGGACAAACAAAGCTTATATATCCAGGGTGGAAAACGATGTGAAAGATGTTCGCATATCCACTTTACAAAAGATCGTAGAAACAGGGCTGGGAGGAAAATTGCATTTATCTATCAGACTTTGAATTACCTGCACTTCTCCTCCCAAACCCGGCTGTATTAAAACTCATCCCCCCGGGCAAAATCATTCTTCCTGTACATCCACTGCCCGCTGGTGAAATCCGGAAAATCCACCCTTTCATTCCCCATTTCGATAGAACTTTCACTCAAAGGGGTTATAGCGCTCCAGGCTGCCGCATCATACACATCCATCGGCGTAGCCGTATTCCGTTTGATCGCCTCGATGAACCCATGCAATACAAAAAAGTCCATTCCGCCATGCCCGGCGCCCTGGGTATCCTTGCTCCAGCGTTTCCACAGCGGGTGATCGTATTTATCATACCAGGTCTGCGCCTGATCCCATTCATCATCCTTGCTGGCGCCTTCCACATAGATCGTGCTGCTGACATCCATCCAGAGGCCCTTCGTGCCCTGCACCCGGAATCCCAGGGAGTAAGGACGGGGGAGGTTGGTGTCATGCTGCAGCAGGATGGTCTCGCCATTGGCGCATTTGATATTGGTGGTGACCACATCGCCCAGGGCGAAATTTACTTTTGCATTGGGATGGCTGGCGCTTCCTTTGGCAACGATATATTCATGCAGCCCGCGGGTCTTGCTGGCGAATGAACATAGCGACACGAAACGGTTACCGCGGTTGATGTCGATCATCATGGCGACGGGGCCGATGCCATGCGTGGGGTAAAGGTCGCCATTGCGGTGTACGGAGTGTTCCGTCCGCCAGTGGGCTTCAGAAAAGCCCTTTTCCCCGAACTCGGCGCCGACGCCGGGAGGGTTCTTGCCGTCATTGAACTTGATGCCGCGGAGGTCATGCTGATAACCTCCCTGCACATGAACGATCTCTCCGAAGACATTTTGCCGGACCATGTTCAGCACAGCCATGACATCCCGCCTGTAGCATACATTCTCCAGCATCATGACATGCGCCTTTGCCTGCTCTGCTGCTTTCACCACCTGCCAGTGGTCCTGGAGGGTGATGCCGAGGATCACTTCAGTTCCTATATATTTTATGCCGGCCGCCAGGGCGTCCAGGATCATGGGGGCGTGCCATTCCCAGGGAGTGGCGATGATGACCCCGTCGAGATCTTTCAGCTCCAGCAGCTTGCGGTAAGCATAGTTGTCGCCCGTGAAGACCTTAGGCATGGGCTTGCCGGCCTGTTTAAAGACGTTGGCGGTCCGTTGCAGCATGCGGTCATCCACGTCGCAGATGGCTACGATCTCCGTGTCGGGACGCCTCAATGCCAGCGCTACGTGGCCTGTCCCCCGGAATCCTGTTCCGATGAAGCCCAGGCGGACCTTACGGTCGGCGGGGACGGCGGCAAACAGCTGGTCAGATCCCAGCATAGCCAGGCCTGCGGTGGCAAGTGTCATGTTCTTAACGAATTCTCTCCTTGAAGCAGTCATGGTATTTAATAATTAATCCGTGAATATTGTTCCGGGAATGAATTTCATACTCTTTTGTAAATATAAATACAACAAACGATTGCGTAATTTTATATCGGTATATTGATTATTTTCAATCTGAATGGAAGACAATCGATATTGGTCTGACTGCTGGAATGCCTTTAGAAAAGGGGATGAGGAGAAGTTCCGTCTGCTGCATGATGGATTCTTCCATCTCCTGCATGATTATGCCTTGCGCCTGTTGCAGGATAATGACCTGGCTTATGACGCCATCCAGGACCTGTTTATGAAATTATGGATCCGGCGGCGTTCGCTTCCCGAAGTGCAATTTGTCAAAGCCTATTTGCTCCGCAGCCTCCGGACAACCATGCTGAATAAGTTGCGCTCGCTGAAATTATATGAGCTGAACATTTCTCTTCAATCTTCCATTCCCGATATCGAGTTCTCCCCCGAAGAAATAAAGATAAAAGAGGAATCCGAATTGCTGAATGCCCGGCAATTGACCAAAATGATCAACGAGCTGCCTCCCATCCAAAAGCATATCATATATCTCCGGTTTTATGAAGGCCTGTCCTATAAGGAAATAAGCGAGGTCGTAGATATGAATTACCAGTCCCTGATCAATACTGTCAACAGGATCCTCAACAGGGTCAAGGTCGCTTTAAGAAATCATCCCGAATTCCTGCTCGTCTTCCTGTTCCTGCCGCATCTTGCATAGAAAAAATATTTTCCCCAAAATGAGTTGAAACCGTGTTTCGTGTGTCTACAGTATATACAGGATAACCTTTAAACCATGAGTGAAGATAACGAAGGCCTCCCGGAAGATGTTCCTTTTGAGTTCATCAAGCCCGAAAGGGACGAAAGCCTGAAGGAAAAAAGCTGGAATGACCTGTTGGGGAACAGGCCCCCGGCCCCCCCTGTGAAAAGGGGACCGCGGGGGAGGTTTTGGCCCGTATTCCTGGCGGGGGGTGGTGTTGTACTGCTGGTCATCCTTTTTTCGAAAGGAGGATTTTTCGGGAAAAAGACTATTGCGTGGGAGACGATTACAACGGGCAGTGTCCAAAAGAAGTTCCTGCTGCCGGACAGCTCCGAGATCTTCCTGAACAGGTTCTCTGAAATAAAGGCGGATATCCGGAACTGGTCGGATACAAAAAGAGAGGTCTGGCTGAAAGGAGAAGCCTTTTTCGAGATCAGGAAGCATCGATCGGCCGGAAATGGGTTTTCGAATTTCATCGTGCATACCCCCCGGGGGGATATCGAAGTGCTGGCAACGTCCTTCGATGTAATGACGGATAGCTCCGGCTTTACTGCCAGTCTGAACACCGGCAAGATCCTTGCCCACATCGGCAAGGAGGAAAAAGTGGCCTTATCCCCGGGCCAGGTGCTACGGGTCAGCGACGAAGGCATCTCGAAGAAGGAGATGAATGTGCAGCTATACAGTGCCTGGAAGGAAGGGAAATTTCATTTTGATCACACCAGCCTTATCGACATAGTAGACCTTATCCAACGGTACTATCACCTGAAAGTGAAGGTAGGGGCCGATGCCCTGCTCCAATCCAAAAAGATTTCCGGTAACATCGATGTCGCAGATTCCGGCGAGCTGATCAGGTCTTTACAGGTGGTCATGGGACTGCATGTAAGACAGACAGGGGATTCGCTGATCATTCATAAATAGACCAAATCAATTGCTTATGTGTACAACGCATTCCATCCCCGGATGGGGCAGGGGACTTCTATTGCTGCTGATCCTCACGGGGCTCGCTCATTACGCAGGAGCCCAGACAGGGAAGAACAGTATCGAATTGTCAAAGTTCATCGACAGGCTGTCAAAGGAAAAGGGCTGGAAGCTGCTGTATAGCCCCGACGATATTGACAATAAATATGTGGATCTCTCTTCGGCGGGTCCCACCCGTGACTGGGATATTGCGAAGCTGTCCGCCTTCCTAAAAAAATATAACCTGCAGCTGCAGAAGACAGGAGAGAGTGTCTATTACCTCAAAACTTTTGTTGCCGTGCCGGAGAAAGCGCCTCAAAAGAGCAGCGGGCGGGACAAGCGCCTGTTAAGGGGCCGGGTATTGGATACAAAAGAACCTTCAGGACCTATCGCCGGTGTTTCCGTAGCGATAAAAGGCGTTGCTTCGGGCGCTACTACGGATGCGGAAGGCTACTTTGAAATGAATGTGGGCGAGGGTGATCAGTTGGTATTCTCCTCCGTGGGCTATAAAACGAAAGAATATGTGGTGACGGCCAACCAGGCCAGCATGATCATTTCCCTGGAAGAAAGCGCGAATGCGATGAACACAGTCGTTGTCACCGGTTATTCCCAGCAAAAAGCCAAATACCTCGCCAGCTCGGTCAGCACGATCAACACCGACAATGCCAACAACAAGCCCGTGACCCAGCTCTCCCAGGCCCTGCAAGGAGGCGCTACGGGCGTATATGTCAATCAAAGCTCGGGCCTGCCGGGCAGCGATGTGGCCTCCGTCACCATTCGCGGCATAGGGTCCTTCCAGGGCACCAACCCGCTGGTCCTCGTAGATGGGATGCCTATGGACCTGAACCTCATAGACTATTCCACCGTGGAAAATATCACTGTTCTGAAAGATGCGGCGGCCGCCTCTATATATGGCGCCCGGGCAGGCAACGGGGTCATCCTCATTACTACGAAAAGAGGGGTGGCGGGCAAGCCCGTGGTGCAATACAATTCATGGGCAGGCTTGCAGGTGCCCACCTACCGGCCGCATTTTGTAAATGCCCCGACTTATATGCGGTTGCTGAATGAAGCGCAGCAGAATGTAGGCGGAGATGTCCTTTACAGCCCCAGCGCCATTGCCATCACCGCCTCGCACCTGGATCCCATCAACTATCCGGATACCCGCTGGAGCGATGTGCTTCGCTCCACAGCGCCCATTCACCAGCAGTCCCTCTCGGTGTCGGGAGGCAACAGTGCGGCCCGCTTTGCATTGACCGCCAACTACACCTCTCAGGACGGTATCCTCACGAACACGAAGTTTAACAGGGCCTCTATCAGGGCCAATACCAGCATCGACCTGCGAAAAAATATTGTTGTGTTCATGGACATGCTGGTGACCCGTACCCAGCAGACAGTGCCTTATTCGGCTGGTCTCACAGGCTCTTCCGGCGCCGTCTCCGGGGTGAGCCAGGTGCTTGGGTGGATCTATACGGCTCCTCCCACCATCATCAAAAAATATCCCAACAAATCTGTTCGCCCCGGATATACCTATTACGGCACCTACGGGGAGAGCTGGAATCCCGTCGCCCAGCTGGAAAGGGGAGGGACCGCACAATCCATCAACGACCAGTCCGCGCTGAACCTCCGCCCGAAATGGACGATCATTCCCGGCCTGGATCTGAAGGGTCAGTTCAGCTACCAGGTGACTTCGGGCGTCAGCAAGCAGAACAGGGACGCTTATATTTTTTACGATTATTTCACCGATCAGCCTACCGGGCGGGCCTATTCGGATGTCAAGACGGCAGGGCCCACCAACCGGGCAGGCTATTATTACCTGGGGGCCAACATGGACTATACCAGGAGCTTTGGCATGCACCGCATCAATGCCCTGGCCGGTTATTCCCAGGAGCTGACCAACTCCGATGCCTGGACCGAGATAGCCCTGCGTTCGGTCTTTGGGAAAGTATATTACAGCTACCGCAATAAATACCTCATGGAATTAGGCATACGCGGGGATGGATCTTCCCTCTTCGCTCCCGGGAAAAGATGGGGGACCTTTCCCTCGGCCGCCATTGGATGGAACCTCGCCGGGGAGGACTTTATGAGGGATATTTCCTTTCTGAACCAGCTGAAGCTGAGAGCCTCCTACGGCATGCTGGGGAATAACAGCATCAGTCCTTATCTCTATCAATCCACGATCAACACTGCCGATGGAAGGGAAGCTACCAATGCCAACCCGGATATCACCTGGGAACGTGTCGGCATCCTGGACATCGGCGCCAATATCACCCTTTTCCGCAAGCTGGATATCACCCTGGACTATTATGACAAGAAGACCACCCGGATGATCCTCTATCCTCAGCCCAGCCTGGCATCCGCCCTGATCTCGGGTCCCGCCAACGTGGGAAGCATGCAGAACCGTGGTGCGGAAATGGCCGCCTCCTATGGCGCCACGATCACAAAGCACCTCATGTTCAACATCAGCGGGGGCGTCTCCTATAATAAGACCAAAATATTGAAGCTGGCCGCCAATCCTCTTATCTCCGACCATTATATCTATCGCGAAGGTGGGGAAATGGCGGAATTCTACGGCTATAAGAGCACTGGATTGCTGCAGCAAAAGGATATCGCAGCGGGCGTGCCTATGCTGGCAGGCCAGGTAGCGGGCGATATCGCGTATGAAGACAGGAATGGTGATACCAGGATCTCGGATTCGGACAGGGTTTCGCTGGGCAACAGCATTCCCCGGCTGAACTACTATACGAACCTGACGATCTTCCTGGGCAATTTCGATCTCTCCACGCTGGTGAATGGCGTCGGTAAAGTAGGCCTGGAATATACCAGCCGCATAGCCAATCCGCTGAATACGGCAGGCAATGGCGGCACGCCTCAGCAATTTCAGCTGGACTACTGGACACCTGAACATACGAACGCCAACCGGCCACGGCTTACACCTACCCCCGGCAACAACGGGCTCACTTCCAGCTTCTGGATCAAAAATGGCGCTTTTGCCAGGATCCGCTACCTGGCCCTGGGCTACACCTTTAAGCTGAAGCCCACTTCTTCCATCAAAAAACTACGTGTATATATAAATGCCCAGAACCCCTTCACCTTTTCCGGCGTAAAAGTCATCGACCCGGAAAGCCGGGGCGCAGAAGGTACTTATCCTATCATGCGGGTGTATACATTCGGCATCAATCTTTCCCTTTAATCTCTGCTAATACAAATGAATATGAAGCGACTAATATATTTACTGGTGATAGGCGTCCTCCTCTGCGCGGCAGCCTGTAAAAAAGACTTTTTAAGCCGCGACAATCCCACCGCTACCACGGATGAAAAATGGTGGAATACGGAGACTGATCTTACGGCTGCGCTGGCCACGGTGTATGAAGGGCTGCCTTCCGGAACAGTATATGACTACAACTTCCTCAACAATGTCTGGATGCACCGCAGCGGAGCCACGGATGAGAGCGTTTTCAGGGGCAATTTCGACGATTGGCAGGACTATCCCGTAGGAGCCGTCACCACACAGGAACCCTCCGCCTACCAGACCTACATGAAATATTATGGATATATACGCAACGCCTGCCGCTTTATGGACCATTACCAGAAGGCCTATGTGGCGGATGCGGACAAGAAAAACCGATACGGCGCCGAAGCCCGTGCGTTAAGGGCCTGGTATCATCTCCAGCTTTTCATGCTGTACGGCCCCATCCCGATCGTATCCCATTCGCTGAATGCGAATGACCAGTTCGTAAAACGGAATACGCAGGAGGAAGTAGTGCAGTTCATTTCCTCCGAATTTGATTCTGCTGCTGCAGGTCTGCCTGCCGTATATGACCTCTCCAATACTTTTCGTATCAGCAAGGGCGCCTGCTATTCCATGCAGACCCAGCTCTATATGTTCATAGGTGATTATACCAACGCCGTGGCGGCTGCCAGAAAGGTCATCGGCCTGGGAACCAACAGCCTTCATCCGTACTACACCCAATTGTTCCAGTATGCAGGCGGAGGCAATGGGGAAGAGATCCTGTATAAGCCAGGGGGGGGACGGGAAGGCTTTTTTCGCAATGCACCCAAGAGTTTCGGCTGTCAGGCATGTAACAGCCCCACCCAGTCCCTGGTCAATACTTACGAGACGCTTCAGGGAAAGACCATCCAGGAGCTGGGGCCGGATAGCTTTGCCATCTACAATGCCAACCCGGAGTATAATAACAACCGGGACCCCCGCCTGAAGGCTTCAATCGCCGTCCCTGGTGAGGTGTGGATGGGCACGCGGCTGGACCCCTTCACTGTCAATAGCCCCGACCAGATCGGTGTGGCCCAGTCCACTTTCACGGGCTACTGGATAAAGAAATACGTGGACCCGCTGGACCGGAGCAATACCTATGGAGGTACTATGAACTTTATCATCATCCGCTATGCAGAGATCCTCCTGGACTACGTGGAGGCCCTGATCGAGACGGGCCAATACCAGCACCCGGATGTGGTGAAATACCTCAATGCCATCCGTAACCGGGCTGGCATGCCTTCCGTAGACGAGACGGTGTATAACACCAAGGAGAAGCTGCGTGAACTGGTCCGCCGGGAACGTACGGTGGAGCTGTCTTTTGAAGGGCCTCGCCTCTATGACATCCGCCGGTGGAACATAGGCAGCCAGGTTTTGAACGGCCCCGCACTGGGCGCCGTAGACCCTGCCACCGGCAAGAACATAGTGGTGGAACAACGGGTGTTTAACCCCGCCAGGGACAACCGCTGGCCGATCCCGCTGACAGAAATGACCTCCAACCGGGCCATGGAACAAAACCCGGGATGGTGAATACTTCATTAACAAAAACAACTGCATGATGAACCTGATAAATAAAAGCCTGGGGGGATGCATCCTCCTGCTTATCTCCCTGACCGCCTGTAAAAAGAACGACGGGTTTGTACACAATCCTTCTGCGCCCATTTTAGTGGACAGCTTCCTCCCTTCCAAAGGCGGCTATGGTACGGAGGTGCTGATCTACGGGAATAATTTCACGACCAGCAAGGACAAGATCACCATTACATTGAATGGAAGGACCTGTGAGGTTGTTGGGGTCAACCAGGGGCAGGTGCTGGTAAAAGTGCCGATGAAAGCAGGCACGGGCCATTTTGCCATTTCGATAGACGGGAAAACGAAGTCCAGCGATGCGGCATTCACCTATATCTATACGAAGAAAGTGACCACGGTGGCAGGCAATGGTTCGCAGGGATTCATCGACCAGGTCGCCGGGACCTCGGCTTCTTTTTACTTTTACGACCGGACGGGCCTGACCATCGATGACGCAGGGGATCTATATATAGCGGATTGTGGCAACCATATTGTGCGTAAAATAGATACGTCCGGGTTTGTAACGACCTTTGCCGGCCATATCAACGGCGAGGGATATGCGGACGGTCCGCCTTCAACGGCGATGCTCAATTTGCCTACCGATGTAGAGATGGGCAAGGACGGTAATCTTTATGTAGCCGACAGGTGGAACTGGTTCATAAGAAAGGTTACCCCGGATGGCACAGCCTCCAGCTTTGCTGCCATCGCAGACCCTGCCGGCATCGGCGTGGATAAGACCACCGGTAATATTTATGTTGCCAGCCCTTCCAAAGGCGAAGTATACCAGGTGCTGCCCGACGGCACCGTCAATACATTGCCGGTGAGCTTTAACTATCCCTCCGATGTAGCGGTGGACACAGCCGGCCATGTATGGGTCGTCGACCAGGGGCTGTCCTCCATTGTAAAGCTCGACCCCGCAGGGGGCGCCTGGACGGCAACGACCGTTGCAGGCATCCCCGGCACCACCGGATCGGCCAATGGCGGCCCCGGCACTGCGGCTTTCAACAATCCGGTAGGCATCACCATCGACAAGCAAAACAACATCTACATCTCGGATTATTTTAACAACAATATCCGGCTGATCGATGCCGCCGGGAACACCTCTACCTTCATCGGCACGGGGGCGGCCGGCTATAAGGACGGGGATGCTTCCGAAGCACAGTTCTCTACGCCCAGCAGCGTAGTTTTCGACAAGGACGGGAATATGTATGTGCTGGATAGGGGCAACGGGTATATAAGGAAGGTTACGATACAATAAGAATGGACGAAATATGACAAAAAGACTATCGATACTGCTGCTGGGATTGTTGTCCACAGCCGGTGTTTCGTACGGACAAAACGTGCAGGCAATACAGGCACTAATCAAAAGAAGGGTCCCATTCCTTAACAATAAAGTCGTTATTCATTCTATGAGTGTTACGACAAGGGATACTGCCTCTTATTTTTCCCGTGACCAACGGCTGTACATAACCGCATCCTCGACAATATCCGCCACCTGTGCGCTGGGCGATTATTTAAGGACCTACTGCGGCATCAGCTTTTCGCACACCGGAGACCAGTCAACCCCTCCTTCCTCCCTGCCTGTAACAAAAGGCGTGATACCCGTGGCCGCGCAATACACGTACAGGTATGCCCTGAACTATTGCACTTATAATTATACCATGAGCTTCTGGGACTGGAAAGAATGGGAGCATGAACTGGACTGGATGGCTTTCAACGGGGTCAACCTCATGCTGGCGCCGATGGGTACAGAAGAAATATGGCAGCATGTACTGCAGGATATAGGCTATTCGGACGAGGATATCCGGAAATACATTCCCGGACCTGCTTTCAACGCGTGGTGGCTGATGGGGAATATACAGGGATGGGGAGGTCCGGTAAGCGATGCGATGATCCATCGGTGGACCCTTCTGCAACAACAGTTGCTGGGACGTATGCACGAGTTGGGCATACAGCCCGTACTACAGGGATTTTGCGGTATGGTCCCTTCTACCATAAAAAAGTATTTTCCCCATGCGGCTGTGGTGGACCAGGGCAATTGGGGGGAAGGCTTCACCCGCCCCGTTTTTCTGCTGCCGGGAGATACGCTGTTCCCGAGGATCGCAGCGCTGTACTACCGTTATATGGGTGAATGCTATGGCGACCGCAAGTTGTACGGGGACGTAAAATTCCTTGGGGGTGACCTGTTCCATGAAGGCGGCACCACCGGCAATATCGACCTTCCTGCTACAGCGGCCTCGATACAGGCGAATATGCAGCATTACCATCCGGGAAGTACATGGATATTGCAGGCATGGCAGGACAACCCGAAAAAAGATTTTTTAAAGGGGCTCGACAAGCAACATACGCTGATCCTGGATCTGCGGGGAGACGCAGACAATAACTGGGAGCTCACAGGCGGCTATTCAGGTTACCCCTGGCTCTGGTGCTCCATGGTGAACGGAGGTGGTACGGTGGGCATGGAAGGCCGCTTGTTGCGCATACTCCTGGAGCCGGGACGGGCAAAAGCTACAGCAGCCGGCTCCTCCATGAAGGGTGTAGGAGTAGTACCCGAAGGCATCGCGAACAACGATATAATGTACACTTCGCTGTTAAGGGCTGCCTGGGATAAAGAGCCGCCTGCCATAGGCGGCTTCCTGAAAAAATATACCATCTCACGCTATGGGAAATACGATGCTGATATTTATGAGGCCTGGCAACTGCTGCTGCAATCGGCTTATATATCGCATACGAATGAGCTGACAGATGCCTACGAGTCTATCTTCTGTGCGAGGCCCGACACCAATTTCATTACCAGCGTCTCTACCTGGGGATCCAAAAAGCTGCCCTATGACCCTGTGATCTTTTCAAAAGCGGTGGACCGTTTTACCAGGGCTGCCGGGCGATTTAGTTCCTCCGCAACCTATCGTTACGACCTGGTAGATATCGTCCGGCAGGAAATAGCCCTGAAAGCCAGGCAACTGTACGCCGGCGTAATGAAGGCTTGGAATGCTCATGACCTGCCCGCATTCAAGGTCGCTGAACAGCAGTTCATAAGCCTGCTGAAGCTACAGGACAGGTGGACGGCAACGAATAGCGCCTTCAGACTGGACACATGGCTGGGACAGGCGCGCGGCATGCTGCCGGATGAGAAGGACAAAGACCTGGCAGAGTGGAATGCCAAAGCACAGATCACTTACTGGGGACCTGACAGCAATCCCGCTTCCCTGGTGCATGATTATGCCAACAAGGAATGGAATGGCCTGTTAAAAGACTTTTATCTGCCCCGGTGGCTTGTATTCTTTGACTACGCGGAAAAACGCCTGAAAGGCGAGACCCTTGCCTGGCCGGATTTCTTCAGCCTGGAAAAGGCCTGGGCCAAGCGACATGGCATGCCCGCGGAGATGAGCGGAGCCGCCAAACCCGATGAAGATTGTATTAAAATTTTACCAGAGATAATCAGCAACATAAAATAATCAAGGATGAAAAAGTTAGGAGTATATATAGCATTGGCTTTGATGGGTATTTTCCATGTTTGCGGGCAGGACACCAGCGGCCTGGCATTTAATGCACAGGAACCGGAATATTTGCGGGATGCGCGGATGGAATGGTTCCGGGACGCTCATTTCGGCATGTTCGTCCATTGGGGGCTTTACAGCGTGGCCGGAGGCATCTGGAATGGGAAAGATTATGCCACCAACGGAGGTGCCGCGGAATGGCTGCAAAATGCCGCTAATATACCTGCGGATGTATATGCTAAAACGCTCATCCCCCTGTTCAGGCCGAAAAAAGATTTTGCCCGGGAGTGGGCCCGCATGGCAAAAGACGCCGGATGCAGGTATGTTATTTTTACCAGCCGCCATCACGAAGGCTTTGCGTTGCATGACAGCAAGACCACCACCTTCGACGGAATGGATGTTACGGGCAGGGACCTGGCCAGGGAGATCATCAACGCGCTGCATGAACAAGGGCTGCGCGTGGGCATCTATTTTTCCCTGCTGGACTGGCATCATCCCGACGCCTATGTGGGACATGGATTGCCTGCACCGGGTGATGTAAAGAATGACGACCGGGATAATAGCAGGTATGTAGAATATATGTACAAACAGGCGGAAGAGCTGTTCTCTGATTATGGCCCTGTCGATGTGGTCTGGTGGGATTACAGCTCAGAAGAGATCCAGGGCGAAAAATGGGGCGCGCGCAAACTCGTAGCCATGGTAAAGGCGCATCAACCCAATATCATCATGAACAACCGCCTTTATGCTTTTGAGAAGAACAGCCAGTATACGCGCGCTAATGGCGACCTGGTCACGCCCGAACAGCATATTCCCGAGACGGGCTTTAAAGGCATGGACTGGGAATCCTGCATGACAATGAACGGCAGCTGGGGATACAGCAGGAATAACCAGAATTGGCGTACGCCAAGGGAATTGATCCGCAACATGGCCGACATAGTGTCCAAAGGAGGTAATTACCTGCTGAATGTAGGACCGATGGGGGACGGTACGGTACCTGCCCGGAGCGTGCAGCTGATGCATAGCATCGGGCAGTGGATGAGGGTCAACGGGGAGTCTATTTATGGCACCCGCGCCAACTCCATCGGAAGGGTATCATGGGGACGGATCACCACCGGGCCTGGTCGATTGTATCTGCATGTTTTCAACTGGCCGGCAGGTGGACGTCTGCACGTGCCCCTGGCCCCGGCTGCCGGGACTTCTCCCCGTGCCTGGTTCCTGGCAGACAGCTCTCGCAGGGGATTGCCGCTGGAAAGCAGCGAAAGAGGCATCGATATCGACATCAGCAATAAGACATTCAAAGACGATGACAACACCGTCATCGTCCTGGAGGCTGAAGGCAGGTCGTTAGCCGGGCTCGGCACATTTCCCGAAAAGGACGGGACCTTCCAACTGGTAGCAGGAGATGCCGCATTAAAGGGCGACCGGCTTGCCTTGTCGCTGACGGAAGAACCCTATATCAATACCTGGATGGGAGCCGACTCCGCGGAATGGACGATCAACGTTCCTGCTGACGGAAAGTATAAGCTGATGTTGAACTATGCCTGCACCGATCAATCCGCCGGAACCACGATACACATCAATGCTTGCACCGTCAATGGCCGGACATCTGCCATAGCAGGCGTCGTGCGCACCACCGGAGGATGGGATGCTTTCAAGGAATGGAGCCCGGGTATCCTTCACTTTTCAAAAGGAGTGAACAGACTGCTGGTCGCGGGAGCGCCCAGGCCCGGCATGGGTGTCATGAATCTTAAATACGTCCGGCTTATCCCGGTGGAAAAACAATAGTCATATCAGCTCCGAAAACTCGGCTACCATGCCGTTCAACGTTTTCTCTTTCTCCGTCAAACGTTGTAGCAGGGTCAGTTGGTTGACAGCCCTGACAAGATTGTGGCCCTCATATTTAGCCCCGTAATACCGGTCGTCATTAAGATGGTCCGTCAGAAAGCGAAGGGCCTGCATATAGATCATGAACTTGCCGGCATAGACGATATGTTCCATCTCGGCCGTGCTGAGCTCCTCCTTCATTTCGGAGAGATAGCCGCGGACAATGGCGCGGAAGTACTCTTCCCTGATGACGATGAGGTCTGTATCCTTTTCCTCTTCGCTGACGGGAGAAAGATAAGTGCGCATCATATCTCCGAGGTCGCTGATGAAATAGCCCGGCATGACGGTGTCCAGGTCGATCACACAGAGGCCCTTGCCCGACTCGTCGAACAGGACATTGCTGATCTTCGTATCGTGGTGTGTCACGCGGAGACGGAAGCCCGAATGCCGGCTGATGTCTTCGAAAGTATGGAGAATATCCCGGAAGGACCGGATGGACGCAATATGATCGCCCGCTGCGGCAATGCGCACGGTATTGCCTTGTTGAAGGGCCTCTTCAAACTGCCGGTAGCGCAGGGACAAATTATGGAAATCCGGCAGTGTGAGATGGAGACGCGCAATGGGAAAGCCTGACAGTAGCCTGGTGAACTTCCCGAACTGACGGGCCGCCTGGTATGCCTGATCGGCTGCCGCCACTACGTCATAAGTATAGGAGCCCGCGATGAACGGGGCCAGGCGGAAAAAGCCTTCGGACGTCTGAACGAGGCTCCTGCCATCCCGGGTGCGGGTAGGCTGGACAAAAAGGTATGCCGGATGATGGGTCCGGAGATAACCGGCCAGGGCATCCATATTCTCCGCTATCAGGTGCGGGTGATGGAAAACGGCGTCATTGATGCGCTGAAGGATATAGGCTTCGGAGCCGTAGCTGACCTTCCATGTATGGTTGATAAGGCCGGTGCCAAACGGCCGGACGGTACATTGATCTTCGGGAAGGCCATAGGCCTCCAGGATGCTGGGGAACATACGCCAAACATAAACAGATATTCGTTCATTTTGGAAGGCAAACGATTGCGTGTTTTAGGGAGTGTGGATCACCAGCTTGGATTCCAACGTGATCTTTTTCCATGCGGACGAGGGATCAGCGAGAATTTCCAGAAGTGCTTCCGTAGCACGCTGCCCCTGTACATAGGGGAATTGCTCAACGGACGCCACGGGCGGGAAGGCCGTATAATGACTGATCGGCAGATTGGCATAGCTGACAAAGGTCAGGTCCTCATTGATCTTATATTTCTTTTTTACGGCATACTGGACGGCATCCATCGCGACATAATCATTGAAGGCGACGATGGCAGTGGGGTGCCTTTTGAGGGAAAGCAGCTTGCTCATGGCTTTGTCCGTACCTTCCCGGGTGAGGTCGGACGATACCACCAGCGTGGGATCGTATTTCAGCCGGTGTTTCTGCATGGCCTTGATATAACCTTCCTCCCGCTGGCGGCTGGCCAGCAGCTTGTCCGGGCCGTTGATCATACCGATGACGCGATGCCCCTTGCCTAACAGGTATTTCACTGCCTGGACGGTCCCCGCCACCATGTCGCAGGCCACATAGTGAATATCGGCCAGGTTGGGTATCCTGTCGAAGAACACCACAGGTATGCCGGCTTGCTGCAACGACACGAAATGAGAATAATCCTTAGTATTCTTGGCAATGGATATGATCAGCCCATCCACACGATGTTTCTTCATCGTATTTACGATCTGTTTTTCCCTTTCCTCTTCATCATGCGACTGGCCCATCAGCACGGAATATTGATTGCGACCGGCCAGGTCCTCGATGCCGCTGATGGCGGCGGAAAAAAAAGCTTCGGACAGCTCCGGAAGGAGTACCCCAATGGTGAAGGTCTTACGCTGCTGGAAAAAAATGGCAGTCTGGTTTGGCTCGTAATTCAGCTCTGCCGCCAGCTGTTGCACCCGCGTCTTCGTCCGGAGACCAATGCTGGGATGATCGTGAAGCGCCCTCGATACGGTAGAGGCCGAGATGTTCAGCCGCCTGGCGATTTCTTTGATAGTAGGAGGCGCGGGCATGGAGCTTTTTGATAAAATTAGGGGAAAACCATTTCACAAATGGCTATTTAATTTTGCGGTCTTTTTGGGCCTCAAAAATTTTGAAAAAATCTTTCACCTTACGGGTTCTTTAGAAAAAAACGTAATGATTACCCCCAGCGACAAAAAAGCGTTAAAGAAATTCGGTGAAAACCTTAGAAAGCTCCGTCAGGAGAAAGACTTCAGTCTCCGGGAAATGTCGTATGCTTGCAGTATAGATAACAGTAAGATCGCAAAGATCGAGAAGGGTCAGATCAATATTACGCTGACCACGCTTTTACAACTTGCCGTTGCCCTTGAAGTACATCCTTCGTCCTTGCTTGACTACCCATCGGAGTAAGTTTTATGGTTTTTATTTTATTACCCCAAAAGCTATGATCTGCATGGATCGGAAGGACGAACTATTAAAAAAATTCGGCAGCCACCTGGCCGCCCTGCGGGAAGAAAGAAGGCTGACGATCCCTGAGTTGGCAGCCGCCTCGGGCCTGACTCCCGCACAACTGCGCCGTATAGAGGCCGGAGAGGTAAATATCCTGTTCACCACCGTCGTATCTTTGTCGAGAGGGCTGAAAATATCCCCCGATCTGCTGATGCAACCACTGGACCCGGGCTAGTAGTTTTCCTATTGGAGGGGCAAAGGATGCGTTGTATATTGGGAATGAGACAGTTCATAATCCAATTCTATGAAAAACTAAACCTATGGCTACCTTAGTAGGACTTTTCTTTTCCTCCATCTCGATCTTCGGCCTCTTTAAATGCAAAACGAAGACGGCCCTTCGGAAGATAGTATTGCTGGCTTTCTCTATTTTTCTCATCCTGACCCAACTGCTCTTCATGAATAGCGTGCTGGAAATGGGCGGCCAGGAATTCATTTTTCTCTCGGGCATATTGAGCGGCATAATTTTAATCCTCTCCTTTCAGAGGAGCGAAAGATGATAGGTCGTATATTGCCGGCATGTTCAAAAAAGCTGCTCTACTTGCCGGACTGGCCCTGATCGCTGGTGCCTCTCTTGCCCAGCGGGTATCTACCCAGGGGACATCCATCTATCATGACGGATGGATAGACTTTAACAAGAATGGTCTTAAAGATATCTTCGAGGACCCCGCTCAGCCGGTGGATATGCGCGTGGCCGACCTGCTGTCCCGTATGACATTGGAAGAAAAGACCTGTCAAACGGCTACCTTATACGGTTATGGCCGTGTACTGAAAGATTCCCTTCCCACACCCGGATGGAAAAATGAGATATGGAAGGACGGCATTGCCAATATCGACGAGCACCTGAACAGCCTGGCATATAACCCTAAAGCAGCTTCATCGCTGTCCTATCCCTTCAGCCGTCATGCCGAGGCGATCAATACAGTGCAGCGTTGGTTTGTAGAGCAGACCCGCCTGGGCATCCCGGTCGATTTTACCAACGAAGGGATTCATGGCCTCAACCATGACAGGGCTACTTCCCTGCCTGCCCCCATCAGCATCGGCAGCACCTGGGACAAGGAACTGGTCCGCCAGGCCGGAACCATCGTGGGAAAAGAGGCCAAAGCCCTGGGATATACCAATGTCTATGCGCCTATCCTGGACCTGGCGCGCGACCCGCGCTGGGGACGTACGGTGGAATGTTATGGCGAAGACCCATTTTTGGTGGCGGAAATGGGCAAACAAATGGCGCTGGGCATACAGGGAGCCGGAGTCGCCTCCACCCTGAAACATTATGCCGTTTACAGTATGCCGAAAGGCGGTCGTGACGGAGCAGCCCGCACGGACCCGCACGTGGCGCCCCGCGAGCTTTTCCAGATGTACCTGTATGCTTTCCGGCGCGTGATCCGGGAGGCCCATGTCATGGGCGTAATGAGCAGCTACAACGATTGGGATGGGGTACCCATCACCGGTAGCTATTATTTCCTTACCCAGCTGCTGCGGCAGCAATTCGGCTTCGATGGCTATGTGGTCTCCGATAGCGAGGCCGTGGAATACCTCTTCTCCAAACACCATGTTGCCGGCACCTATAAGGAAGCTGTGCGGCAGGTGATCGAGGCCGGACTGAATGTAAGGACGAATTTTACCCCTCCCCATATCTTTATCGAACCCCTGCGTGAGCTGGTGAAGGAAGGCCGCGTGTCCATGCACACATTGGATCAGCGGGTGGCCGATGTGCTCCGGGTGAAATTCCGTTTGGGGCTGTTCGATCAGCCATACGTGAAAGATCCCCGACAGTCGGATGCATTGATGAAAAGCAGCGAGTCTCACGACCTTATGCTGCGGATGGCCCGTGAATCCCTGGTGCTCCTGAAGAACGACGGTAACCTCCTGCCACTGGATAAGAATAAATTCCGGCACATACTGGTGACGGGCCCGCTGGCGGCGGAGACCTCCTATGCCATCAGCCGCTATGGCCCCTCCCATATTTCACCCATCTCCGTCCTGCAGGGCCTGCGTTCCTATCTGGGTGACAAGGCTACGATCGACTATGCCAAAGGATGCGCGATAGTGGACAGCACCTGGCCCGAAAGCGAGATCATCCCTGCTCCGCTGAGCCGGGAAGAAAGCGACGGTATTGAAGAGGCCGCGGCAAAAGCCGGGGCTTCCGATCTTATTATCGCTGTGCTGGGTGAAGACGAAAAAAGGGTAGGGGAAAGCCTTTCCCGCACCAGCCTCGACCTGCCCGGACGGCAGGAGCAGCTGCTGGAAGCCCTGCGGGCTACCGGTAAGCCTGTAGTGCTGGTGCTGATCAATGGACAGCCGCTGTCGATCAATTGGGCCAACCGCTATATCCCCTCCATCCTGGAAGCCTGGTTCCCCAATTCCCAGGGAGGACAGGCTATTGCAGAAACAATTTTTGGAGACTACGATCCGGGGGGCAAACTGTCCATCACTTTTCCCAAGACCACCGGACAGATTGAATTGAACTTCCCTTATAAACCCGGCTCTCAACCCATGGAAGGAAAGGACGGAGTGGGAAAGACAAGTGTCTTTGGTCCCCTTTATCCCTTCGGTTATGGCTTAAGCTACACCACTTTCAGCTTCAGCAATCTCCTGGTCACGCCGGAACAGCAGCAGCTGCAAGGCGATATCGAAGTGTCGGTGGATATCACTAACACAGGTAACCGAAAAGGCGACGAGGTGGTGCAGCTTTACCTGAAGGATGAGGTAAGCAGCGTGACGACATACGAGTCACAGCTTCGCGGATTCCAGCGTATAACCCTGGCGCCGGGCGAGAAAAAGACACTTCATTTTACACTGCACCCGGAAGACCTTTCCATATTGGATAAGAATATGAACTGGAGCGTAGAACCCGGAAAATTCGAGATCCGGATAGGAGCCAGCTCAACAGACATTCGACTGAAAAAAGAATTTGAGATCTTGCCGTAAAATTATTTCACCAGGATCTTCGCATTGCCGGCAATAAAATTATTCCCCGTGCCCAGCCGCACCCAGTAAATACCGCCAGCGGACGGCGCTGGGACAGATGCCTGCCCTCCATTCACCCGGACAGGGACATTCCGGCAGGCGCCGCCAGCACTGTAGTAGAACAATGTGTAGCTGCCGTCCTTCAGTCCCTGCAGCTTCATCGACTCCCCTTGCGCTGGCATGGTGGGAAAAATGCTCCAGCCGGCGGCAGGTGCGGGATCTTCCTCATGGAGCGCCAGCACGTGGCTATACTGCACCTGCTGGGAGGTCAGGATCATCTTTAGCCGGTAGTAATAAACGCCGGCGCCGGGCAGCGTGATGTCGGTGTAATTACCCTTCAACGTATGATCGATGCCCGTTATCCCGGCATCGGCGAAAGTAAGGTCATAAAAATTTGCTCCATCAGTCCCCCGTTGTACCACCAGCCGGGAAAGCTCGTCAGCGTTGCCCAGCCGCCATTTCAGCAATCCCTTGTTGCCCTGGATGGTACCCGTGAAGTCATCGACAGAGAGTGCCAGCACCACAAAAGATCCCGTAGCAAATACCGTGTTTACGGCTACCAGGTCCAGGCCGCCGCCTGCAGACTCGGTAGTATTGGTGGGATAGACGGTCGCATCGGTGAGGTCTGAGAGCTGCGTCGAAGTGGGAGAGGCGATCCCATCTGGTCCCAGCAGCGCGTATCCATAAAGGGCCTGTCCTGGCGTAATGCCCAGGTCGGCAAAGGAAAAGAAAACGCCGCCGATCTCCTGGTTGACAACGGAAGATACCCGTAAATGCGCCTCGCTGGCATCCTTACGCAACACGTATGCACCGAATTGTTTGTTGCCATTCGCCGTGGACGGATGCCCCCAGCTGCCATTGCTGGACCCATTTCCCCCGGAGCAGATCTTGACTGCGCCGAAGCTGGTGGGGTTTCCGGCGGCATCCAGGCTGGTGATGGCCGCGATCCGGAAAGGATCATGTCCATAATTATTGCCCCTGTCCAGTATGGTGAAGCCGGCCTTTCCCGGGTTTGCTGTATTCAATCCGGAAGAGAAGATCACGTCTACTCTTTCGATGTTGTTGTTGTTGCCATCCCCATTGGAGGAATTGGTAAAAAGGTTATCCGTTCCCTCGTTCAGGATCCCTGAGGCCAGCACATTTTCCATTACATCGACGTAGGGTGTTTTGAAATTCAGCACAGCAGGGGAAGGGCAGGCCGTTGCAACCGATGCAGTAGATTCCATGTACACGATGCTGCGCGTGCCTGTTACCTTGGCATTGTTCACTCTCCGCAATTTAACGGCCGCCGCCGCTCCGGGCGCTACAAAATAAGTGCTGCCGTGGGCATTAAAGCTGTAGAGCTTGTATTGATTGGCGCTGCCATTGCTGAATGTATAGGTATAGATAGTGGAAGCACAGCCACTGAAGGTGCCAATATTGGAGGGCAGGGCTGTATAGCTGCCGGGACTGGTGGTGACGGCGCCGTAAGAGCCAGAGAATTGGGTGACAGGGGACTGTGCTGTCAGCGTCCTGCCACAGACGAGCAGGACCAACACGGCTAGGGGTACTTTTATTTTCATCGGGATCGGATTGTGATGGCAAGGTACCTTCCTGTAGAAGCGATTCCAAATCCCTTTCGGCGTTTTGAATGAATGGGACGCCGTGGACTAAGTGTTCGCCTTATTTTTTTGATAATTTTCGGTGAGAACAGATCAATAATCAGGTAGGAGTGGAATGCCGGGTCTTCTACATTTGAAAGAAATTACATTTTGACGGACAGGATCGCGATATGGTTACTTTTCAGCTGGCTGCCCCTGGCCGGGCTGACGCAGACAAAGGTCTTTACACATGCGGATACGCTGAGAGGCTCGCTCAATGCCGAGCGGACCTGGTGGGATGTACAGCGATATGATATAACCGTACAGCCGGACTTCATTACGAAGTCCACAAAAGGGACCAATTGCATCACCTATAAGGTGGTGAGCGACCAACAGCCGGCCATGCAGCTGGACCTGCAGGAACCGCTGCATATCGATAGCGTCATCTATAATGGCCGGCAGCGATTGAGCTTCACGAAAGAAGGGAACGCCTGGCATGTACAGGCCCTGCATCAAAAGAAAGGCACGACAGCTGTTGTCGAAGTGTTTTTTTCAGGTACGCCGCATGAAAGTACGCGCCCGCCGTGGAGCGGTGGCTGGACCTTCGCCAAAGATTCACTGGGCCGTCCCTGGATGACAGTGACATGCCAGGGGTTGGGCGCTTCGTTGTGGTATCCCTGTAAGGATCATCAAAGCGATGAGCCGGACAAAGGCGCCTCCCTGACCATGACAGCGCCGGATAGCCTGGTGGCTGTGGCCAATGGCAGGCTTCAGTTTTCAAAGAGCAACGGCGATGGTACCACTTCCTGGAAATGGGCTGTCATCAACCCTGTCAGCAACTACTGTATCATCCCATACATCGGGAAATATGTTACTTTTCACGAAGATTTCCAGGGCGAGAAAGGACACCTCGACCTTGACTATTGGGTGCTGGACTATAACCTGGGGAAGGCAAAAGCCTACATGCCGGAACAGGTGCATAACATGCTGCACAGCATGGAGCACTGGTTTGGACCCTATCCTTTTTATGAAGATGGTTACAAGCTGGTAGATGTTCAGCACACGGGCATGGAACACCAGAGCGCTGTAGCATATGGCAACCATTATGCCTTTGGCTACAGGGGCAGGGATGGCTCCGGAACGGGCTGGGGATTGAAATGGGACTTCATCATCATCCACGAGAGCGGACATGAATGGTTCGGCAACAACATCACCACGAAGGACCTGGCCGACATGTACGTGCATGAAGGCTATACGAATTACAGTGAAACGCTGTTCATCGACTATATGTGGGGAAAAGATGCGGCAAATGAATACAATGCCGGCATCCGCAGAGGTATACGCAACGACCGTCCCATCATCGCCCAATACAATGTCAACGACCAGGGCAGTGGGGATATGTATCCCAAAGCCGGCAATATGCTGCATGCCATCCGGCATAGCATGGACAATGACTCCCTGTTCAGACAGGTCCTGCGTGGCATGAACAGGACCTTCTATCATCAGACGGTCACTACCCGTCAGATAGAGCACTATTTTTCGCATCAGGCAGGCTTTGATTATGGAAAGGTGTTTGATCAATACCTTCGTACGACGCAGGTGCCAAACCTTGAATTGAAGCTGAGCGACGATGGTAAAAAAGTATCTTACCGATGGGTCAACTGTGTACCGGGCTTCGATCTGCCCCTGGCCCTTCACAACGGAGATGTCCATCTAAAGATCTTCCCTGCCGAAACATGGAAGACCAGCGACCTCAAAGAAGGACAATCCGCATTATTCGACAAGACAGCGATCTTAAAAATGTACTATATCGGTATCAAATGAACAAATACTATTTACCCCTCTTATTCCTTACGACCCTCTCTGCCTTCGGCACTTACGCACAATCCTACGTTCCGGAATATGGCGGAAAGGACATGAAAGTGAAGCCGGTGACCCCTGTGGAAGCCTATCCGTTCGATATCAAAGAGGTGCGATTGCTGGATGGCCCTTTTAAAGAAGCGATGGAAGCCGATGCGCGCTACCTGCTGCAGGTGGAGCCGGACAGGCTGCTGTCGGATTTCAGGGTACATTCCGGACTGACGCCAAAGGGAAAGAAATATGGCGGATGGGAATCCTCCGGACTGGCAGGCCATACGCTGGGTCATTATATTTCGGCCTGCGCGATGGAGTACGCTTCCACCGGTGATGCAAAGTACCTGCAACGGGTGAACTATATCGTGGACGAGCTGGCGGCCTGCCAGACGGCGCGCAAGTCAGGTTATGTAGGGGCCATTCCCAGGGAAGATAGTCTCTGGATGGAAGTAGCTGCGGGGAAGATCCGCAGCAGGGGCTTCGACCTCAATGGCGCCTGGTCTCCCTGGTACACCGTGCATAAGGTGATGGCAGGTCTGCTGGACGCCTATCTCTATTGTAACAATTCAAAGGCCCTGCGGGTGGAGAAAAGCATGGCCGACTGGACGGCATCCGTCGTCGGTCATTTAAACGACTCGCTGGTGCAGAAGATGCTGGCCTGCGAGTATGGCGGCATGAATGAAGTCCTCGTCAACACCTACGCTATCACCGGCGAAAAGAAATATCTTGACCTTTCCTATAAATTCCATGACCGCCGTATATTGGATTCTCTGTCCAGGGGCCTGGACGATCTTCCGGGCAAGCATTCCAACACCCAGATCCCGAAGGCCATCGGCTGTGCCCGTCGCTACGAACTGACAGGAGATGAGAAGGACAGTGCCATTGCGGCATTTTTCTGGCGGACAGTGGTGAACGACCACTCCTATGCCACAGGCGGCAACAGCAACTATGAATACCTCGGTGCTGCCCGCAAGCTCAACGATTATCTGACGGACAATACGACCGAGACCTGCAATACGTACAATATGCTGAAGCTGACGCGGCATTTGTTCACCTGGCATCCGGATGCAACCCTGATGGACTATTATGAAAAGGGGTTGTACAATCATATTCTTTCATCCCAGAACCATGAGACGGGCATGATGTGCTATTTTGTTCCGCTGCGCATGGGCACCCGCAAGGAGTATAGCGATTCCTTCAACACGTTCACCTGCTGTGTGGGGTCCGGAATGGAGAATCATGTCAAATATGGGGAAAGCATTTATTTCCGGGGTAAGGATGGTAGCTTGTATGTCAATCTATTCATCCCTTCCCGTCTCAGCTGGAAAGAAAAAGGCGTCACCATCGAACAGCGGACATTACTGCCCGCCGGAGACAGTGTAGTGTTTACCGTCGGCGCACTGAAACCTGCCACTTTCATACTGCGTATCCGCAAGCCGGCCTGGGCGACGCAAGGCGTCAGCATTACGATCAATGGCAGGCCTTTCAGGAACATAGACCCCGGGGCGGACGGCTACATCGCCATCGATCGAAAGTGGAGCAATAATGACAAGGTGACGATCCATTTGCCGGAATCATTTTATACCGAGTCGATGCCGGACAATGCCGACCGTATCGCCCTGTTCTATGGTCCCGTACTGCTGGCAGGCCTCTTTGGCAATACAGAACCCGATCCGCTGAAAGGGGTTCCTGTCCTCGTCACCGGCGAGAAGGACCCCAATAAATGGATAAAAAAGGAGGGCCTGGTATTCAGGACTGCCAACGTGGGACAACCCGGGGATATAGCGCTCACTCCCTTCAACAGGACGAAGAATGAATATTATAGTGTCTATTGGGATCGCTTTACCCCGGAAAGCTGGGCCGCACGCCAGGATCAATACAGAGAGGAAAGGAGGCAGCGGCAGGAACTGGAGGACAGGACCATCGACAGGCTGCGCCTGGGCGAAATGCAGCCTGAGCGGGATCATAATTTTATTGGGGAAGAGTTACAGACAGGAGAAGAGCATGGACAGAAATGGCGCGCTGCGGAAAATGGAGGCAGCTTTTCCTTTACGATGAAAGTCGACTCCGCCGGAGGTAATGCCCTCATCTGCTCGTACTGGGGCTCCGACCACCGGGGCCGTATATTCAATATCCAGGTGGATGGACAGACCATTGCTACGCAGGATCTCAATGGTTTTAAAGAGAGCAGGTTCTATGAAATAAAATATCCTGTGCCGCAGGAACTGTTGAAAGGGAAGACTACCGTCACTGTGAAGTTCGCTGCCGCGTCGTCGCGTAATGCCGTGGGACCGATCTTTGGGACGATCAGGATGGTGAGGGAGTAGCTTTTAGCTACTCCACATTCTGAAAGAAGCTCTCCACATAATGGCTGGGTGATTTTGCGGTAACGCTCTTAAACACCCGGTTGAAGTTGGTAATGCTGTTGAACCCGCAATTGTAAGCCACGGTAGCGATGCTGTCATAATTTCCATCCGTGAGCTTTTTGCATGCCTCATTGATGCGCACCTCATTGAGAAATGAGACAAAAGTATGCATCGTATGCTTTTTGAAATACCGGCAGAAGGCCTGTGGGGTCATATGAGCCTGCTTCGCAGCATCCTCCAGCGTAATGGGCTTATCATACTGCTGCATGATGAAGTTATAGATAGCGCCGATGCGAATACCTTCGTGTTCACTGTATGCGGCCGGCTGGGAGCAGGATGACAACGGTGGCAGCTCATGGAAACTGCTGAGGACCTTCAGGAGCTCGATAAAATGGATCAGCTGGTCGACACCGGTGCTGTTCTGTATCACCAGCATCTTGTTGGATATTTCAGCCACATGCTCCGCAGGCACTTTAAACCCGGACTGCTGGTTCTGAAGGAAATTTTTTACATTCTTCACTTCGGGAAGATCGAAAAAGGAATCCAGATGTCCCTTGGTGTTGAAGAAGATGTTGAGGGTCTGTACCTTTTTGCGGCTCTTGGGTGCAAAATAGGAGGGGTCGCTCTTGAAGATATGGGGAAGATTGGCCCCCAGCCAATAGATCTCATTCGGTCGGAAAGCATGCATATTGTTCTCCGCCACCAATGTGCCTTCGCCCTGCTGGATCCAGGTTAGCTGGATCTCCTGGTGACGGTGCAGATGAGGATAGAAATGCGGCAAAACATCTTTCTGCACGATAACGGTCTTATCGTGGGGAACAGGAATGGTGAATTGCAATACTTTCATATTCCGAATATACGAAATTTGCGGATATTATCATCTATGGGTCAAAATGAGGAAAAAACTGGTTAAAATACTGCTACATGAGGTCAAATCCTATGCAGCGAACCTTAGGGGGGAATGGTAATTTTGAGAATGGAAAATGTCATCGTCGTCGGAGGCGGGATCATTGGACTAAGCTCCGCGTATTATTTACAACAGGCAGGATATAATGTCACCGTACTGGAAAGATCCGATTTCATGGACAACTGCTCCTATGGTAATTGCGGGTATGTTTGTCCCAGTCATTTTATCCCGCTGGCTACTCCCGGAATTGTGCGACAGGGATTGAAATGGATGCTGAACGCTCAAAGCCCTTTTTATGTGCAGCCCCGGCTGAGCAGATCGTTGATAGACTGGGGATTGAAGTTCATGAAAAGCGCCACGCAGCAACATGTGGAAAGGTCCGCTATCCCCCTTCGGGACATAGCGTTGCTGAGCCAGCAGGAATATGAGAAGAACTGGTTTACCAGCCCTGCATTCGACGTTGCTTACGAGCACAAGGGCTTACTGGAGATCTTCCAGACCCGGGATGCCGCTGAGCATGCGCACCACACGGTGGAGAAAGCACAGCAAATAGGATTGGATGCCTCATTGCTGAATTATGAAGAGCTGCAGGCAAAGGAGCCGCATACCAGGATAAATGGATTGGGTGCTATATTCTTTAAGTGTGACGCGCATCTTTATCCGGACAGGCTGATGCATTCGCTGATCGACGTGCTGCGGCAGCGGGGTGTGACACTGGTGCCTGATGAAGAGGTCGTTCGTTTCGAGACGGCCAATGCAGCTGTGAAAAGGGTCATCACCAGCCGCCATGCCTATACGGCTTCTGCCGTAGTGCTGGCCACAGGCTCCTGGAGCAGGCAACTGGCGGCGCAGCTGGATACGCGTCTTCCGCTGATGCCGGGACGGGGATATTCCGTTACGCTGGAAGATTCGCCTTATCATGTCAACTATCCGGCGATACTGGTGGAAGGAAGGGCCGCCATCACACCGATGGATGGCAACAAGATACGGTTTGGAGGGACGATGGAAGTGACATCTACGGATAGTCCTCCGCGGTACAGTCGCGTGCAGGGCATCCTCAATGCAGTGAGGCAGTTCTTTCCGGAATTCGATGTTCCCATGCCGCCGAAGGAGAAGATATGGTATGGTTACCGGCCCTGTTCGGCAGATGGACTGCCGTATATCGGTCGGATCAAAAGATACGATAATGTGGTGATAGCCACCGGCCATTCCATGCTGGGGCTGAGTCTGGGCGCCGGTACGGGCAAACTGGTGAGCGAGCTGATCGGTGAGCAGGCGACAAGCATCGACCTGCGGCCCTTTGCGGTTGAGCGGTTCGGGTAATGGACTAATGATGGAAAGATCCAAATAAAAAACAGCCAACATGAGAAAATTCTGCCTGTTGTATCTTCAGGTACTGACCTTATTTGTTGCTGCGGATGCGCAGCAGCCCTATCAGCCGACCCATGGCGAGATCATGGCTCGCTACCGTAAGGCCAAGGTCCTGGACAGCCTGGCCACCCGCACTATCTTCAAGGCGTCCGTCCAGGCCCATTGGCTGGCAGAAGGAAAGGGCTTCTGGTACCGTAATATTTTAAAGGACTCCGTTCAGGAATATTTATATGTGGATGCTGAAAAAGGTACAAAAGTGAAAGTAACCCGGGCATTTGTCGACAGCCTGGGAAGGGACAGCGCACGGAGGCGTCCTTTCTACGACCGGAACTGGTCGCGGTGGGCGGATTTTCACACAGACAGCACTTCCCCTGACAAGCAGTTCGTTGCTTATATAAAGGACGGTAATGTATTCGTCCGGCCCACCGGCAGCGGCGACCCTGTTCAATATACTACGGATGGTGATGAAAAGAAACCTTATGGCGAGCTGGCCTGGTCGCCCGACAGTAAATATGTAGTAGGCTACCATATCAGCCCGGTGAAGGATTCAGCCGTATACTACGTGCTGTCTTCCGCAGGAGGCACGAGAGGACAGCTGCGCCAGCATCCCTACAAACAGCCTGGCGATCCTTTCACCACCTATGAAATGTATCTTTTTCCTATTGCTGGCGGCAAAGCCCAAAAGGTCAATACGTCTTCGATAGATTTTTTCGGATCGCCTCAATTGCATTGGAGGCAAAAGGACAGCCGCTATTTTACCTATGAAAAAGTAGACAGGGGCCATCAACGTTTCCGGATCATCGAGGTGGATGCGCAGACGGCGGCTGCCCGGACTGTCTATGACGAGCAGGCTGCGACCTTTATTTATGAGTCGCGGTTGTATACCCATTACCTGCCGGAAACAAATGAAGTGCTGATGACCTCTGAAAAGGATGGCTGGCGGCATATCTACCTGCTGGATGCAGTCAGCGGGCAGGTCAGGCAACAGGTCACCCGTGGAGCATGGATCGTAAGGGACATCGACAGCATCGATGTCAAAAAAAGAGAGATCTGGTTCTCCGCCAGTGGCATGGACCCGGAGGAAGACCCATATTATATCCACTATTACCGCATCGGTTTTGACGGAAGGCACCTGGTAAGCCTGACGCCTTCCAGGGCCAATCACATCGTCAGCTTCTCACCCGATAAAAAATATTATATCGATGCGGCATCGGAGATCAATGTACCTACGTCTATAGCCTTGTACCGTACGGCGGATGTTAAAAAGGTCATGGACCTCGAGACGGCGGATGCATCGGCTTACCTGGCCACCGGCATGCGCTTCCCCGAGCCCTTTCACGCAAAGGGCCGGGATGGTGTAACCGACATCTGGGGTGTCGTCTGCAGGCCTGCCGACTTTGATCCGGCGAAAAAATATCCGGTGGTGGAGAATATTTATGCCGGTCCGCAGGCTTCTTTTGTGCCGAAGGATTTCACCAGCCGCTATGGCGAGATGCTGAGCATTGCACAGCTGGGTTTTATCGTGGTCCAGATAGATGGTATGGGCACAGCTAACAGGAGTAAGGCTTTTCATGATGTATGCTGGAAGAACCTGGCCGATGCGGGTTTCCCGGACAGGATACTATGGATCAAGGCCCTGGCTGCAAAATATCCCTATGTCGACACCAGCCGCGTGGGGCTGTACGGAACGTCTGCAGGCGGGCAGAATTCCCTGGGAGGCCTGTTGTTTCATGGTGAGTTCTACAAGGCCGCCGTCTCTTCCTGCGGATGCCATGACAACCGTGTGGATAAACAGTGGTGGAACGAACAATGGATGGGGTATCCTGTAGGAAAACACTACGACGAGCAGTCGAATGTCACGAATGCGGCCAAACTAAGAGGAGATCTGCTCCTGATGGTGGGAGAGGCCGATACCAATGTGCCGCCGGAATCTACTTACAGGGTGGCAGATGCCCTGATAAAAGCGGGCAAGACCTTCGAATTCCTGCCTTTGCCAGGCAGCGACCACACGGACGGGGGGCCGTACGGCCGGGTGAAAAGAAGGGACTTTTTTGTGAAGCACCTGCTGGGTGTCGATCCGCCCCTGCGAAACAGCAATGAATTATAAGCCTATAAATTTTACATTATGTCAATTGTTTGGAAGGGTGTATTTCCCGCACTTACTACGAAGTTTACAGCGAAAGATGAGCTGGACCTCCCATTGTTTGAAAAGAACCTTCGTTTGCAGATAGCGTCCGGTGTCGACGGGGTTATATTAGGCGGCAGCCTGGGTGAGGCCAGCGTGCTGACCTATGCTGAAAAGGAAAGACTGGTAAAGTTCGCCATCGAAAAGATCGACGGCGCAGTGCCTGTTGTGCTGAATATCGCGGAGAGCGCTACCCGGGACGCCCTGCAGCTGGCGGCCGATGCCAAAACCTGGGGTGCGGAAGGGCTGATGATGCTGCCTCCCATGCGTTATGCTGCCGATGACCGCGAGACCGTCACTTACTTCAAAACGGTGGCGGATTCCACGGACCTTCCGATCATGATCTATAATAACCCTGTGGATTACAAGACACTGGTGACCCTGGATATGTGGGAGGAATTACTCGAGGTCAGCAACATACAGGCTGTGAAAGAATCGACCCGGGATGTAACGAATGTCACAAGGATGATCAACCGGTTCGGTGGCCGCCTGAAAATATTGTGCGGGGTAGACACCCTGGCCATGGAAGAAATGCTGCTGGGCGCCGATGGATGGGTAGCCGGGCTCGTATGCGCTTTTCCCGCCGAGACAGTAGCCATCTACCGGCTGGTGAAAGCCGGCAGGATCGAAGAAGCATTGGCTATCTATCGCTGGTTTATGCCCGTCCTGGAGCTGGACATCGTCCCCAAGCTGGTGCAATATATCAAGCTGGCTGAGGTGCAGACAGGCATCGGCAGCGAATACGTGCGGGCGCCCCGTTTGACGCTGGTGGGTAAGGAAAGAGAGAGGGTGCTCAGCATCATCGGAGAGTCCGTCGCTACCCGGCCTGCGCTGCCGGATTATCTTTCCATCCTGCCTGAGAAAAAATTCGCATAATGGCTTCTTCTACTACACATGAGTTCAAACGCTCACTTGGATTGCTGGATGCCACGATGATCGTCGTGGGGTCCATGATCGGCTCCGGCATTTTTATCGTCAGCGCCGACATTACCCGTAGTGTTGGGTCCGCCGGCTGGCTCATCCTCGTCTGGATATTGACGGGAGTGCTTACCCTGACGGCGGCCCTCAGCTATGGGGAGCTCAGCGGCATGTATCCAAAGGCCGGGGGACAATATGTCTACCTGAAGGAGGCTTTCAACCCGCTGGTGGGTTTTCTTTATGGGTGGAGTTTCTTTGCGGTGATCCAGGCCGGCAGTATTGCGGCTGTAGGAGTGGCTTTTGCCAAGTTCACTGCTTATATTTTCCCCAGCCTGGGTGAAAAGCATGTCCTGTTCGACCTCGGGATGTTGAAGATCACGGCCGCCCAGGTGACGGCGATCCTGCTGATCGTGGTGCTTACCTGGATCAATGGCCGGGGCGTTAAAGAAGGAAAGTGGATCCAGACGACGTTCACCCTGGCCAAGATCATCGCCCTGGCAGGGCTCGTGATCTTCGGTTTCTTACTGGCGGCACATCGTGACATCGCGGCCGCCAACTGGAGCACAGGCTTTCAACTGGGGCGGCTGGATGCAGAACAAATATTGCCCTACACCGGGCTGGCCGCCCTGGGAGCTATTGCAGGCAGCATGGTGGGCAGCCTGTTCAGCAGCGACTCCTGGAACAATGTTACCTTCATCGCAGGGGAGATCAAAAAGCCCGAGCGCAACATCGGGCTCAGCCTGTTCCTGGGCACCCTCATCGTCACTACCATATATGTAGCTACGAACCTTATGTATGTGTATGTCATGCCCATGGAGGCCATTGCCTCCGCGGAGAATGACCGCGTTGGCGTTGCCGCCTCCCAGCTTATTTTCGGCGACAGCGGCACAAAGGTGATCGCCGTGCTCCTGATGATCTCCACTTTCGGATGCAACAACGGGCTGATCCTGTCAGGCGCGCGGGTATATTATACAATGGCAAAAGACGGCCTCTTCTTCCGCCAGGCAGGTGTCCTGAATAAGAATGCCGTGCCCGGGAAAGCGCTGTGGATGCAATGCCTGTGGGCATCCCTGCTATGCCTCAGCGGAAGATATGGGGAATTGCTGGACTATGTCATCTTCGTCGTGCTGATCTTCTACATCCTCACCATCATCGGTATTTTCCGGCTGCGGAAGAACAAACCCCACATAGCCAGGCCCTACAAGGCATTCGGTTATCCCGTACTGCCCATGATCTATGTCCTGCTGGCCAGCTGTGTGTGCCTGCTGCTGCTGATCTACAAACCGAAATATACATGGCCGGGCCTGGGCATCGTATTGCTGGGCATCCCGCTGTATTATTTCCTTCGTGGTCGGCCTACTGCCTCCAGCCCCCTCCAACGCTTCGATACAGATTGACGGCATTGAGGAAAACACTGGCTTTGGCATTGGTCATCTCCAGTTCGACGTCCAGCACACTCCGCTGTGCAGTGATCACTTCCAGGTAGGAGGCCCTTCCTACCAGGTAAAGATCATTGGCTACCGACACCGCATTGTTCAGGGCCGCCACCTCCTCCTGTTTGAGCTCATAGAACCTGCTGTAATTTTCTATGCCTTTTAGACTATTGGTCACCTCCCTGAAGCTGGTAAGGATCGTTCGCTGGTAAGCATAGAGCGCCTGCCGCCCTTCTGCGATGCTGCGGGTATGATCAGCCTTGATGGCCCTCCGGTTGAAAATAGGCGCCGTGAGGCCTCCGGTCAGCCCATAAGCTATCGACCCGGGATTGAACAGCAGGGCCGTCTTAAAAGCATTATAGCCCGTATACGCGGAGAGGTTCAAAGAGGGAAAGAAAGCAGCCCTGGCTGCGCGGATATCTGCATTCACCGCCAGTAGCTGCGCCTCTGCCTCCCGGACATCAGGACGATGGAGCAGCAGCTGGGAAGGGATGCCCGCCGCGAGCGTCGCGGGCAGCGGCAGATTGGCGATGGAAGTATCCCTGTCTATTTTTTGCGTATATCGCCCCAGCAGGAAATTGAGGCCGGTCTCCGACTCCGTGATCTCCTGCGATGTGGTATACAGCAGCCCCCGGGTATGCAGCAGCTGGGCCTGGAATTGCTGTACGGCCAGCTCGGTAGCCCTTCCTCCCAGCTTCTGCGCCTTGACGATCTCCAACGCATTCTCCTGCAGCTGGATATTTTTTCGCACGATGTGCTGCTGTCTGTCCAGCGCCAGGAGCTTGTAGTATAACGTAGCCACCTGCGACACCAATTCAGTGACCACCATCCTGTAACCTTCCCTGCTGGCCAGGAACCTTGACAAAGCCGCAGCTTTGCGGCTGCGCAGCTTGCCCCAAAGGTCCACTTCCCATGCGCTCCTGAAGCCCAGGAAGTAATCAGGAGTGGGGTTGGGGATCCGCTGGTCCTTATTAATATCAGGAGATAGATTGGTATCGAAGTTACCCACGCCATCCATGGTATAGTCACTGTATCTTCTCAGGGCCGCCCCGATCTCTGCGTTGAGGGAGGGGAGGAGGCTGGAACGGCTGTTCTGCAGGCTGGCCCCCGCCACCTCGATCTTTTGCAGCGCAGATTGCAGGTCGGGATTGGCCGCCAGCGCCGTATCGATCAGGTCGAGCAGGTAAGGGTCCGAAAAGAACTTCGCCGGGGTCAATGCCGCAATATCCGTAGAATCCGTGCTGCCTGCATAGGTTGCCGGAAGGTCCTGCTTTGGCGTGATCGTGACAGACTTGTAAGACGTACATCCCGGCCCCGTCATGATCATCAATAGCGCCAATGCTGCCGCAGGTACAAGCTTTGGCTTTTTCTTCCTGGCGCCGATGGTAGCGAAGATCACATACAGCCCGGGAATGAGGATGACGCCAAAGATCGTTCCGAACAACATGCCGCCTGCCGCCGCCGTACCGATGCTGCGGTTGCCCATAGCGCCTGCTCCGCTGGCAATGCATAGGGGGATCAGGCCCGCAATAAAAGCGAAAGAGGTCATCAGGATGGGGCGCAACCTGGACCGGGCACCTTCCACTGCCGACGTAAGAATAGAGATACCTTGCTTTTGGCGTTGGATGGCAAATTCCACGATCAGGATGGCATTCTTGCCTAATAACCCGATCAACATCACCAGCGCCACCTGTGCATAGATATTATTCTCCAGCCCCGTGATCTTCAAAAAGAAAAAAGCGCCGAAGATGCCGGTGGGTAGCGAAAGAATGACAGGCATGGGCAGCAGGAAACTTTCATACTGAGCGGCCAGCAGCAGGTAAACGAACAACAGGCAGATGAGGAAGATGAAGATCGCCTGGTTGCCGGACAGGATCTGCTCACGCGTCATACCCGACCAGGCGAAACTATAGCCTTTAGGCAGCTGCTCACCCACGCGGCGGATGGAATTGATGGCGTCACCACTGCTGTACCCCGAGGCTGCGTCGCCTGTGATCATGGCCGCTGTGTACATATTATACCGGGTGATCTGCTCTGGTCCCTGTATCCTGTCCATTTTGATGAAGGTGGCGAAAGGCACCATCTCACCCTTGTCATTCTTTATCTGCATGCGCAAAACATCTTCGGGCCTGGACCGGTATTCCGGGGAAGCCTGGATCATCACCTTATACAGCTGGCCAAAGCGGATGAAGTTGGAAGTATAGTAGCTGCCCACCAGGGACTGAAGGGTCTCCATGGCGCGGAAGATTGAGATGCCTTTTTGTGCGGCAACGGCCTGGTCCACGGAGATCATATATTGTGGAAAGGTGGGATCGAAGCTGGAAAAGGCGCCTTCGATCTCACGGGAGGTGTTGAGATCATGTATGAATTTGTTGCTGATCTCAGCAGTCCTGTCCAAATTCTCTCCTCCTGTACGATCCAGCAGCTGGATCTCGAAGCCACTGGCATTCCCGAATCCGGGTACAGTCGGGGGAGGAAAGAATTGTATCGACGCGTCGGCGATGTCATGGGTCTTGCGTTCAAGCTGATGGATCACCTCCTTCAGGGATTCTTTGCGCTCGCTCCAATCCTTCAGGTTGATCATGGCCATGCCATAGGAGGCGCCTGCGACTTCCGTCACCAGCGAATATCCAGACAGGGTAGAGACGGACTCGATGGAGCTTATGTTTTGGGTACGGCGTTGCACTTCGGCAAGCACGGCTTCCGTCCTTTCCACCGTCGATCCCGGAGGGGTCGTCACGTTGACGAGTATTTGTCCCTGGTCTTCCGTAGGAATGAACCCGGAAGGAAGGATGGCATTGAAACCCCAGGCTGCGACGAAGAAGGCCAGCAGGAGGCTGATGGTTACCAGGCGCCGGGCGGCTATCCTGCCGATGAGGCGGGTATAGCGGCGGGACAAGGCATCATAGCGCCTGTTGAAGCCCGCAAAGAGCCTTTGCTGAAAGCTCCTTTTACCTGTGCCGGGCGTATGCTTCAATAGGATGGCGCAAAGCGCGGGTGTCAAGGTGACGGCGTTGATGCCGGAGATGACGATGGCGAAAGCCAGAGTCAGGGAAAATTGCCGGTAGAAAACACCCACCGGGCCTGACATGAATGCCACGGGAACAAAAACGGCCGACATCACGAGCGTAATGGCTACGATGGCGCTGCTGATCTCCTTCATAGCGCTGATGGTAGCATCCATTGCATTCATATGCTCTTCCTGCATCTTCACGTGCACGGCTTCCACTACCACGATGGCATTATCCACTACGATCCCGATGGCCAGTACCAGCGCGAATAAGGTCAGCAGGTTGATGGAGAAGCCCAGCATCTGCATAAAGAACAAGGTCCCGATGAGGGCCACCGGCACCGCCAGCGCCGGGATCAGCGTGCTGCGGAAGTCCTGCAGGAAAATGTAAACGACGATAAAGACCAGGATGAATGCTTCTACCAGGGTGCGCAGCACCTCATGGATGGATGCGTCCAGGAACCTGGACACGTCGTAGTTGATGTTATAGTTCATCCCGGCCGGAAAGGAGATCTTCTTAAGCTCAGCCATCTTTTCCTTGATGCTGCTGATGACCTCCCTTGCATTTGATCCGGGCCGCTGCTTGATCATGATGGATGCGGACGGCCTGCCGTCCGTGTTGGACACCATGCTGTAGGTGAGCGAGCCGAACTCCACGTCAGCGATCTCTTTCAGCCGGAGCACCGACCCATTGTTGTCGGCCCTGACTACTATGTTCTCATATTGCTCCGGCTCGTAGAACTTTCCTGTATAGCGGAGCACATATTGCAGGGATTGTGGGTTCCTGTCGGAGCTCAGGCCCGTCTTGCCGGGCGCGGCTTCCACATTCTGATTGCGGATAGCTTCGATCACCTCGTCCGTGGATATTTTATAAGACGCCATCCTGTCGGGCTTCAGCCATACACGCATGGAATACTCCTTGGCTCCCATGATCTCGACGAGGCCTACGCCTTCTATCCTTTTAAGCTCCTGGAGAATATTGATGTCGGTGAAATTATAAATGAATTTTTCATCCAGCGTACTGTCGGTGCTCATGATATTCAGGTACATCAGCATGCTGTTGACCTCCTTCTCCGTCGTTACGCCGGCCCGGATCACTTCTTCCGGCAACTCGTCGATGACAGTGGCGACACGGTTCTGCACGCTGACAGCCGCCCGGTCGGGATCCACGTCCACATTGAAATAGATATTGATGACGGTGAGCCCGTCGTTACTGCATACTGTAGACATATAGGTCATGCCTGGCACCCCGTTGATGGCCCTTTCCAGCGGTATGGCGACGGCTTTGGCGCATACCTGGGCATTCGCGCCCGTATAGTTGGCTGTGACTGTGACGGAGGGTGGTACGATATCCGGGAATTGCGTCACCGGCAGGGTCACCAGCGCCAATACCCCCAGCAATACTATGATCAAAGAGATCACCAGCGACAGCACCGGCCGCTTAATAAATATGTTGAACATGTGCGTTTTCGTTATAGGTTGATAGAGGCGGGCCTGGGCTTGATGATCATGCCTTCCCGCACATTCTGAGCGCCTTCATAGAGTATTCTGTCCGAAGGCTGGAGTCCTTGTTTGACAATGTAATAATGAGAGAACCGCGTAAGGGGCACGAAGCATTGCATGCGCAGCTTATTGTCGGGTCCGACCAGGTAGACATAGCTTTTGTCCTGGATGTCGAATACCGATCGTTGCGGCACAAGGAGAACGCTGTCGGCGCGGGTGGAGATATACAATTTGGCAGTGGCGCCATGCCGCAGCAGCTGCTGGGGGTTGGGGAAGCGGGCCCTGAAGTCTATGGAGCCAGTGGTCTGCTCGATCTCCCCCTCCACCGTTTCGATCCTGCCGCTGTAAGGATAGTTGCTGCCGTCGGCAAGTACCAGCTTCACTTCGTCGCTGCTCTTTTGTTCGGACAGTCCACGGGTGCGTTGGTATTGCAGATATTCGTTCTCGGGAAAGCTGAAATAGGCGTACATGGCGCTGATATCGCTGAGGCTGGTGAGCAATGTCCCTTCATCGATGAGGCTGCCAGGTTTCAGTGGGATCCTGTCGATGATGCCGTCGAAAGGAGCCCGGACGGAAGTATAGGAAAGATGGTTTTCGGCGCTGGTGACAGCAGAGCGCGCTTCTTCAATATTCGCTTTATCGGCGGCCAGGCGGGCCTTTGCCACTTCCAGCTCGGAAGGGACCACCACGTGGCGGTCTACCAGCAATTGCACCCGCTCCACCTCCAGCTGGGTAGCGCGGGCTGCAGCTTCGGCATTCTGCAGCGCAGCGCGGGCCTTTGAAAGCGCCGTTTTGTATTCGTCATCGTTGATCCTGAACAGGAGCTGGCCTTTCTTCACCATTTTGCCCTCGTCCATATAGATAGCTTCCAGGAAGCCCTTCACCCGGGCCCTTATTTCTATGTTTTTTACTGCCTGTATATCGGCGACGTAGGCGGTCTGCAGGACCGTGTCCCTGCCGGACAGCGTCACGACAGGCAGCTGTAATGTGTCCTGCTTTGTTTCCTGTGCGCCATAAGAGCTGCATCCTGTCTGGGTCAGGCCTGTCACAATGACCAATAGCCAGCCCAACCATAAAAGTTTTGCCATAATAATCAATACGTTGAATGAGAATAATAAAAATTGGAGAATGGCAAAGCAATCCTGATGTAATCGTTAGTGGGAATGAGTGTGTGTCAACGTATCAGAACGGGTTGAGCCGGAAGAGGAAATTATAGTAAGAAGGGAGACATGCTTTCCGGGGTTGGTACTTGGCATATTGTACCGTGGTCTTCCCGGGAATGAATAATGCGCTATAGGCCGCCTGCATGGGCGCCTGTATGCTTACGGAGAAAAACCTGGAAAAGAAATGGCCGTGCCTGCATTTCAGCTTCAGCGGGGTTTTGTTGCCGGAGTCGGAGTCATCATCCTGCAATTGCGAGACGAGGAACCCCAGAAGGGTGCCTGATCCCGTGTAAGAAGTGCCGTCTTCCAGGCCCGGGTTTCCATTGCCACCTGCAAACAGATCACCTGCATGAAAACAGAAGATGGTATTGAAGAGACAAATGGCAGTGAATATGTAGGTCCACTTTTTCAGCATAATACTCGGCCAAAGTTAACAAAAAATCCCAATACTCCTTACTACCTTGTGATCATGAGGACCTCATTATACTGGTTAAGCCTGCTGCTTATTTCACTGTCAACTGTCCGGGGTCAGTCCCCGCGACATATCAACGTCGATTATCATATGCAGGGTGACTCCCTTCTTCCTGTCTGGGCGTATTTTGGTTATGATGAGCCGAACTATACGTATCAGCCCGACGGAAAAAAACTGCTGTCCGAGCTGGCGGCCCTCAGCCCTGTTCCTGTCTATGTAAGGTGCCATAACCTGCTGACTTCCGGAGATGGAACGCCGGCCCTGAAATGGGGCTCTACCAACGCATATACCGAAGACGCGCAGGGACATCCTGTCTATGACTGGCATATCGTGGACAGCATCTTCGATGCCTATGTCCGGCGAGGTATGCGACCCCTGGCTGAAATAGGCTTTATGCCCGAAGCATTGTCCACGCATCCGCAGCCATATCGTCATCACTGGAAACCCGGCGTACCGTATGACAGCGTGTACACAGGATGGGCCTATCCGCCCAATGACTATAAAAAATGGGGGGAGCTGGTGTATCAGTGGGTGCTTCACTCCGTACAACGTTACGGTGAGAAGGAGGTGAGCTCCTGGCTGTGGGAGGTTTGGAATGAACCCAACATCGGCTATTGGAAAGGCAGCCGGGAAGACTATTTTTCATTGTATGATTTTGCGGCCGACGCCGTCAAAAGAGCTTTACCCTCTGCCCGCATCGGCGGTCCGGCCACCACAGGCCCGGGCTGGGATAAGGCTGCCGGCTGGCTGCAGGATTTCCTGGTCCACTGCGACGAAGGAACGAATTACGCTACGGGTAAAAAAGGGGCGCCGCTGGATTTCATCAGCTTTCATGCCAAAGGCAGTCCCCGGCTGGTGGATGGGCACGTGCGGATGAACATGGCCCCCCAGCTGGGGGACGTAGCCAAAGGTTTTTCCATCGTCAGCAGCAGCGCTTTTAAGGATCTGCCAATCTATATTACTGAATGTGATCCCGAAGGTTGCGCAGCCTGCGGGATGAGCACCAACCCGGAGAATGCCTATCGCAACGGCACGATGTACTCCAGCTACACCGCCGCCAGCTTCGCCAGGATCTATGATCTGGCAGAGCGTTACCACGTAAATCTCCGGGGGGCCATGAGCTGGTCGTTCGAATTTGAAAAACAGAAATGGTTTGACGGTTTTCGCGACCTGGCTACCAATGGGGTCGACAAGCCGGTGTTGAATGTTTTCCGTATGTACGGGATGATGCGGGGCCGGAGGATACCCGTAGATAACCCTTCCTGCATCCCCCTGGACAGTATGATGAAGAGCAGCGTACATGGAGGGCGATCCGACATTCATGCACTTGCGGTGGCGGACGCGCGGCAATTGACGGTGATGGTATGGAATTATACGGATGACGCTTTACCCGGCGACAGCGTCGATCTGCAGTTGCTGGCGATGCACCTTCCGCCCGGAACGGCCCGTTTCAGGTATTTTCGCATCGATGAAACGCATAGCAATGCCTATGCGGTATGGAAGCAAATGGGGTCTCCTTCATCCATTGGCGGGGATGCTTACAGGCGCCTGGAGAAAGCAGGAAAGCTTGCCCCATTGGACGGCGCGCAAAACGTATGGATATCGGAGAATGGAAGTGCTTCCGTTTCCCTGATATTGCCCGCCCATGCCGTGTCTTTATTGAGGTGGGATTGGTAAAGCTGATAATAACATTTCACTACTATCACATTATATTACATTCTATGAAAGTAGCTGTCATAGGGGCAACAGGTTTTGTAGGCAAAGCCCTCCTCCATGAATTATTGGACCGGGATCATATGGTCATTGGTATTGCACGTCATCCGGAAAAACTGGGCTTCCGGCACCCGGGACTCTCGATGAAGGCCGGGGATGTAATGGGGGAAGGGGTAGTGGCAGCGCTGGTAAAAGGACAGGACGCCGTGATCAGTGCCTATAACCCCGGAATGTCCGATCCCAACATGTATAAAAATTATCTTGAAGGCGCTCAGGCTATCCTGGCAGGTGTGAAAAAGTCCGGTGTAAAACGTTTCATCGTATCCGGCGGGGGCGACAGCCTGGAGGTCGCAGCAAGGGATTACTTCGACATATTGAAAAACGAGCAGGAGCTGGAATGGACTTTCTTTAGCCCTGTCATCTTCATGAATGCCGGCACTTCGGGCAAACGCAGAGGCGTCTATCGTACAGGTCTCGACCAGCCCGTGCCTGACAAGGACGGCAAAAGCATCATATCGGTGGAGGACCAGGCCGTAGCCATTGCAGATGAGCTGGAACATCCCAAATACATCCGGCAACGATTTACCGCAGCGTATTGATCACGGCGAACTAACACTTGCTTTTCATGCTGGATTCCCGTATCTGCAGCTCTGTGTCGAGGATGCGCTTTTCAAAGTGCGTGACGGGCCGCCGGCTTTCGATAAGCGATAACAGCATTTCAGTGGCCAGCTTTCCCATCTCCAGGGCAGGTTGTACCACCGACGTAAGCGATGGGTTGAAGATCTCCGCCGAAATGGAATTGGTATAGCCCACCAGCGCTATTTCACAGGGGATGGGTATGCGCATGGCCTGGAGCAGGCTAAGTGTGGTGGTACTCAATCTATCGGATGCTGTAAAGATGGCGTCAGGCCTTTCCGGCAGCTGCAGCAGCTCGGTCATCGCCTGTTGCGTTTCTTCGCGGATCATACCTCCATGCGGGCAAAATTTTATCAGCCGCTCATCAGGCCCCACACCGGCATCTTTTAAAGCCTGCTTATATCCTTCCAGGCGCTCGCGGGTGATGGAAAGACTGCCCGAACTGGTGACATGCGCAATACGTCTGCAGCCCTGCTGCAACAGATGCTTCGTCGCCTCATATGCTCCTTTATAGTTGTTGGCGACGATGCGGTGCGTACGTATCTCGTCGGTGATCCTGTCAAAGAAGACGATTGGTAAGCCTTTATCGTGCAATTTTACCAGGTGGTCCACCTGCTGTGTTTCAGCCGACAGCGAAATGATCAGCCCGTCTACACTTCGCGAGGAAAGGTGGTCACTGTTGGAAACCTCTTTTTCATAACTTTCCTGGCTCTGGGTGATGATGACATTGTAACCTCTGTTCTGTGCAATGGATTCGATGCCGTTGATCACTTGTGAGAAGAAATTATTGTCGATATTGCATACGATCACGCCAATCGACCTGCTGTGCCCTCTTTTAAGACTTTGTGCGATGGGATTGGGCTTATAGTTATTTTCGCGGGCATATCTGAGCACCGCCTGCTTCGTCTCTTCGCTGATCTCATGGCTGCCTCTAAGCGCCTTGGAAACAGTGGAGATAGACAGATCAAGTGCTTTTGCGATGTCCTTAATAGTTAAAGCTTCAAATTTCATTCTATCCCGCAATCGTTTTCGTAAAAAAAAACTTCTCTTTATCCATATCTTATTCAATAACAATGTAGACTTGTCCCCCGATTCATCCCCCCGGAGGGGATAAAGTTAGCATTTATGAGCGATCTCTTTGATTTAAAAGGAAAAATAGCCCTGGTCACAGGATGTAATAGAGGTATTGGACGCAGCATGGCCCTGGGACTGGCTGAGGCAGGGGCTGACGTCATTGGTGTCTCGGGCTCCCTGGAGCTGCAGGGCAGTGCCGTCGAAAAAGAAATTCAGGCCCTGGGACGATCATTCCGGGCTTACCAGGCCGACCTCACCGATCGCACGTCTCTATATGCATTTATCGGGAAAGTGAAGGAGGATCACCCACGGATAGACATACTGGTAAACAATGCCGGCATGATCCTCCGGCAGCCCGCTGCCAGCCATTCGGATGAATATTGGGACAAAGTCCTCTCTTTAAACCTCGACGCCGCCTTTATCCTTGCACGTGAGTTTGGCCGTGATATGCTGACCCGTCGCAGTGGAAAGGTGATCTTCACCTGCAGCCTTCTGACATTCCAGGGTGGGATCAACGTTCCTGGCTATGCAGCCAGCAAAGGCGCATTGGGCAGCCTGGTAAAAGCGCTGGCCAATGAGTGGGCTTCGCAGGGAGTCAATGTCAATGGCATCGCACCTGGCTATATCAGCACCGACAATACAGAAGCGCTTCGCAATGATCCTATGCGCAGCAAATCCATACTCGACAGGATACCCGCCGGTCGTTGGGGTAACCCGGAGGATTTTAAAGGACCGGCAGTTTTTTTAGCTTCATCAGCGGCAGACTATGTACACGGCACCATACTCACCGTGGATGGTGGGTGGATGGGCAGATAAAAATAACTATATATGGAAATCAGGTTTGAACACAGTCCGAAGGAAGTCAGCGCCATGAACACGGAAGAATTGCGCGGCGCATTTCTGACGGACAATCTTATGAAAGACGATACGATACAGCTGCTGTATACGCATTATGACCGGGTGATCATGGGAGGCGCGAAGCCTGTTGGGAAAAAGCTTGCCCTGAGCGCTCATTCCGAGCTGAAGGCCGATTATTTTCTTCAGCGCCGTGAACTGGGGATCATCAATGTGGGAGGCAAAGGAAAAGTATGGGCTGACGGACAATCCCAGGAACTGAACAAGCTGGATGCTTATTACCTTGGCAAAGGCGTGAAGGAAGTAAGCTTCGAAAGCGCTGATCCACAGGAACCGGCCTTGTTCTATCTTCTGTCGGCGCCCGCGCATGCATCTCACCCCATACAGTACCTGCCGAAGGAAAAAGCATTGCCCACCGACATGGGCTCGCCGGAGACATCCAATGCCCGGACCATTTACAAATACATCCATGCAGAAGGGATCCAAAGCTGTCAGCTCGTCATGGGCCTCACCATCCTGAAGACCGGCAGCGTTTGGAATACCATGCCTGCTCATACGCATACCCGTCGCATGGAAGCATATTTCTATTTCGACGTGCCGGCTAATCAACGGGTCTTCCATTTTATGGGAATGCCTGCGGAGACGCGGCATTTGCTGATCGCCAATCATCAGGGAGTAGTTTCTCCTCCCTGGTCTATCCATTCCGGCTGCGGCACCGCCAACTACTCCTTCATCTGGGGAATGGCGGGGGAGAATTATACTTATACCGATATGGACCTGGTGGATATTGCCAACCTGCGATAAAATGTAGGGAAAATGGGTTTACTGGAGTATCTTGGACCAAACTTGAATTCTAATTAACAGTATCACATGCCTACATCTTCTATCGGCAAGTTTCGCTGGACGGTTGTTGCCTTGCTGTTCTTCGCTACCAGTATCAACTACATCGACCGGCAGGTCATTGGTCTTGTAAAACCCGCGCTCACGAAAGAGTTCGGATGGGACGAGACCACTTTTGGCACGATCAATGGTATTTTTCAATTCTTCTATGCTTTTGGACTGCTGGCTTTCGGTCGCATCGTCGACAGGGTAGGGACCAAAGTGGGTTATACGATCTCGATCATTATATGGAGCCTTTTTGCGATGGCACATGCCCTGGCAAGGTCCACCTTCGGATTTACCGTAGCCCGGTCAGGTCTGGGGGTAGGAGAGGCCGGCAACTTCCCCTCCGCCATCAAGTCGGTGGCGGAATGGTTCCCTAAAAGAGAAAGGGCCTTCGCCACAGGGATCTTTAATTCAGGCGCCAACATCGGGGCCGTCGTCGCGCCTATCCTGGTGCCCATACTGGCAGCATATGGCTGGCGTGTAGCCTTTCTTATTACGGGCGCGCTGGGCTTTATATGGCTGATCTTCTGGATATGGAAATACGAGATACCTTCCCGCAAAAAAGGTCTTTCCAAAGAGGAATACGACTATATCCACAGCGATGTGGAAGACCAGGCAGTTGCCGGTGCAAAACCCATCTCCTGGGGCAAGCTGCTCAAAGTACGGCAAACATGGGCCTTTGTATTTGGGAAGTTCCTCACTGACCCTATCTGGTGGTTCTTCCTTTTCTGGTTGCCGGGTTATTTCAGCGATACTTTCAATCTAAACCTTTCAAAGCCGGGATGGCCGTTGGTGATCGTTTACTCGTGTACGACAGTAGGCAGCATCGGCGGGGGGTACCTTTCGGGCTACCTGATCAAAAAAGGATTCCCTGTCTATAAAGCCCGGAAAAGGGCCATGCTGTTCTTTGCCATCTGTGTACTACCCGTCATGACCGCCCGTTATTTCAATGACATGTGGGTCATTGTCGCGCTGATCAGTCTGGCGGCGGCAGCACACCAGGCATGGAGCGCCAACATCTTCACTACCGCATCCGATATGTTTCCCAAAAGAGCCGTCAGCTCAGTGACGGGCATCGGCGGAATGGCCGGCTCCGTGGGAGGGATCATCTTCCAGCCATTGGTGGGCAAGATCCTGGACTATTTCTCCCATGCGGGCAATAAAACACTGGGGTACAATATCATTTTCCTTATCTGTGGATTGGCTTACCTGGTAGCCTGGATGGTGATGCATTTTTTCGCGCCAAAGATGACCCGGGTCCAGCTGGACTAACGGTGCGGAGGCTGGGAAGATGCACGTATCGTCAGCTCGGTATTGAGCACCCTCGTCTCGAACTCAGTGACAGGACGGCGGCTTTCAATGATCTGGATCAGCATTTCCATCGCCACCTGCCCCATTTCAAAAGCAGGCTGACGGATGCTCGTCATCGGAGGATGAAATACCTCCGTCAACAGCGAGTTGGTGAAGCCCACAAGGCCCATCTCGTCCGGTATGCTGATGTTCCTTTTAGCCAGTGCCGTGAGACAGCCGGTGGACAGCTTGTCGCTGGCCGCTACAATGGCATCCGCCTTTTTTTCCAGTCCCAGCAAAGCTTCTACGGCCTGTTCCGTCTCACTGAAGATCAGGCCGCCATATTTGCAATATTTCACCAGGGACTCGTCGAATGGAACGCCATTGTCAGCCAGGGCCGCCTTATAGCCCGCCAGCCGCTCCTTGGTGATGGAAAGATGCGGAGAGATCGTGACATGGGCGATCCTTTTAAAGCCTGACCGTAGCAGGTGCTCCGTAGCCTGGTAGGCGCCATTGAAATTATTGGCGATGACCTTATGCGTCGGCATCTCTTCCGTGATCCTGTCGAAAAAGACAATGGGAAGCCCTTTTTCATGCAGCTTCTTCAAATGGGAGAGATCCGTGGTCTCTGTTGAAAGGGACACCAGCAGGCCGTCTACCGAGCGGGAAGCCAGGTATTGGGTATTGGACACTTCCCGTTCATAGGATTCATGGCTTTGGGAGATGATGACATAATAGCCTTTCTTATAGGCGACGGACTCGATGCCATTGATCACCTGTGAAAAAAAGTTATTGGCGATCTCACATACGACGATGCCGATGGAACGACTGCGCTTCTCCTTTAGGCTTTGTGCGATGGGATTAGGGCGATAATTGAGCTTTTCGGCATATTCCAGGACGAGCTTCTTTGTCTCCGCACTGATCTCATAGCTGCCGCGAAGCGCCCTGGAGACGGTGGAGGTGGAGAGGCCCAGGGCTTTGGCGATGTCTTTTATGGTGATGGCTTCAAACTTCATGGAGAAGGAATATTCATATGGAAAAGGAATTAAAATTAATGTTATTTTCGGTGAATCAACAAATTGTCTAGCATGCTGTCATACCCCGTTCGTATCGCGCTGATCGCCGCCCTGGGAGGCTTTTTATTTGGATTTGAGACGGTGGTCATCTCTGGCGCGGAGAAAACACTACAAAATATATGGAAACTCAGCTCTATTACACAAGGGTTCACCGTAGCGTCCAGCCTGTTGGGCACCATCTTTGGTTCGATGGTCGCCAGCATACCGGCAAAGAAATTTGGTCGTAAAAAGGTGCTGCAGGTGATAGCTGTCCTCTTTATCATCGCGGCCATCGGCTGTGCATCCGTATCGGAATGGGCTTTGTTCATATTTTTCCGGATCATTGGTGGAATAGCGGTAGGCGCTTCATCCATGGTAGCTCCCATGTATATCTCCGAGATCGCCCCGGCAAAGCTCCGCGGAAGGTTGGCCGGCTCATTCCAGGTGAATATCGTGCTGGGCATCATGGTCGCTTTTCTTACCAATTTCCTCTTAAAGGACCTGGGGGATAATGCCTGGCGTTGGATGTTTGGCATAATGCTCGTGCCAGCAGTCCTTTTTTGGGTGCTGCTGCGGACCATACCTGAAAGCCCACGCTGGCTTGTCCTCAATGGACTTGCAGAACAGGCCGTCCCGGTGATGCAAAAGCTGGGAGAGCCTGATGTACAGGGTGCAGTTGCGGCTATTCGTCTGTCCATGCATGAACAGGGCGGCGCCGATGGCCGGCACAAAGAGCCCCTGTTCCAGAAAAGATATAGCAAGCCCATTGTATACGCAATGCTCCTGGCCATGTTCAACCAGCTGTCGGGCATCAACGCCATCTTATACTATGCTCCACGTATCTTTGAAATGGCAGGTTTTGATAAGAACGATTCGTTCCTTCAGTCCGTGTATGTGGGTGCGGCCAATCTCTTTTTCACTTTGCTCGCTATGACGGTGATCGATAAATTTGGAAGAAAGAAATTGTTGCTGATCGGCTCCATCGGGATGACTATATTCCTCGGACTGACTGCCCGGGCCTTCGGTGAGCATACTTCGGCCAATGGCATGGTGCTGGCATATCTCATTGGGTTTATCGCTTTTTTTGCCTTCTCGCAAGGTGCGGTGATCTGGGTGTTCATCTCGGAGATCTTCCCCAACTCCGTCCGCAGCCAGGGTGGCTCACTGGGAAGCTCTACCCACTGGATCATGGCCGCCATTATTTCCTGGACCTTTCCTGTCATCGTTGAGGGAAGCAGGGATGGAGGATATTATTCATTTATTTTTTACAGCATTATGATGTTCATTCAGCTGATCTTTGTATGGCGGGTGTTGCCTGAAACAAAAGGTAGAACGCTGGAAGACATCCAGAAGGATCTGGGTATTGCATAAAATTTAAACTATCGTTATATGAAACTTGCATTCCTGATGTTGTTTTGCACATTACAAGCCGGCCTCATGGCCCAGAATAATACCCCGGTAGAACTGGGTAAGGAAGAAAAGGAAGTATCTGCCGCAGTAGAAGCGTTGCGTAAAGCAATGATCGATCCGGACAAAGCTACCCTGGACAAATTGACCTTGCCGCAGCTGAGCTATGGGCATTCCAGCGGAGTGGTTCAAAACCAGGCAGAATTTGAGGAAGCATTGACCAGCGGTAAGTCCGATTTCGTCAGCATCGATATCACGGAGCAAAGCATCAGGGTCATCGATAAGACAGCGATGGTCCGGTATGTTATGTCGGGCAATACCAATGATGGAGGGAAGCCGGGTCAGGTGAAATTGTCGATCCTGCTGGTGTGGCTGAAGCAGAAAGGGGAGTGGAGATTGCTGGCAAGACAGGCTGTGAAAGTGGCGATGGCTCCTTAGAAAAGGAGGTCTATAAAAAATTCTTCCCCGGCCAGTTCCAGCCGGTATTGGTTGCCGATGAAAGAGAAGCCCTGGCCAAGGGTCATGATCATATGGCGGATATTGGATATGATGGCGCCCTCTATGACTCTTTCGTCTTCCTGCTCACTGGCGATGAAATCGAAAAGATATTCGTCCTGGAAAACTTGCAGTGCGGAAGGTTTCAGATTTTCGGGTAAGGTCTTTTCGAAGTTGTTGGGGAGTTTGCCTTGATGATGGAAAAGGTCCGCAAGAATGTTACGTTCAAGAAGGGAAACTGACCAGGTTCGGGAAGCTGCCTGAGAAATGTAGAACATCTTTTCTTCCCAAGTTTTGCAACTATTCAAAATGAGAATATGATGGCTGAAGCTGATACTGAAAAAATATGCCTCATACTCCTTACGGAACTTTCGTATTAAGACAGTCGCTGACTGCCCAATTATAAATGATTGGTGCTCAGAGTAAAATTGCCTCATATTCTTCAGGTTTCGATGCGAGAACCCCCTCAACCCCGGCAGTTGCTTCTGCAAATCCTCCGCAATGTTCACCAGGATCTTAGCCCCCCATCTCTCCGCCGCAATCTTCTCCGACAATACCTTCCCGGTCTTAAAATATAGCAACAACTGCTCCTTGTTAGCCAGTCTCGCAGCCGTATATCTGCTCTGTATAATACTTTGTTTCAGATCGACGATCATTCGTATATATCCCTCATTCATAAGTCAGGTTTTAATCCAATAAAATCACTAATATTATTAGCAAACAAGTTCAAAACTTTTTCATCCATAAACCCTAACATCACATGACAGTACATGACAGCTCCTAGCCGATTCCGCTTTACATTTACAAAATCTATATTGCAACCATATTGAAAAATAAATTCACACATGCAAGTAATCTTCGGCATCATTTTTCACTTCATTGGAGGCTTCGCTTCCGGCAGCTTTTACATCCCGTACAAAAAGGTAAAAGGCTGGTCCTGGGAAAGCTATTGGATCATCGGCGGATTGTTCTCCTGGCTGATCGTCCCCCCACTGGCAGCATGGCTCACCGTACCACATTTCACAGAGATCATTTCAGCAACCTCCGCCGCTACGCTGGGATGGACTTTTTTCTGGGGGATACTCTGGGGGATAGGAGGTCTGATGTATGGACTGGGGATGCGCTATCTCGGTATGTCCCTGGGTAACTCAGTGCTGCTGGGATTCACTTCCGCATTTGGAGCCCTCGTCCCTTCCATCTATTACAACTTCGCAAAAACCCCCGGCAAGACCACTTTCACCGAATTGCTCACCACCTCATGGGGCCGCATCGTCCTCGCCGGCGTGGTACTCTGCCTGTTAGGCATTTATATCTGTGGCCGCGCAGGCGTCCTCAAGGAAAAGGAACTCCCCGAAGAAAAAAAGAAAGAAAGCATCAAGGAGTTCAATTTAGTAAAAGGCCTGGTGGTATGTACCATCTCCGGGATCCTGAGCGCCTGTTTTAACTATGGCATCGAGGCGGGCGGGCCCATGGCCGAAATGGCCAATAATTTCTGGAAAGCGGCTCATCCGGACGCTACGACGAACTTCCTGTATCAAAATAATGTGACTTATATCGTGTTGCTTTGGGGTGGGCTCACCACCAATTTCATCTGGTGCATGATCCTCAATGCGAAGAATAAAACCTTTGGAGATTATACGAACAAAAAGGCCCCCCTGGGGAACAATTACTTTTTCGCCGCGCTGGCCGGCACGATATGGTTCCTGCAATTCTTCTTTTATGGAATGGGCGAGAGCAGGCTGGGCAATGGCGCCAGCTCCTGGATCCTGCACATGGCATTCATCATCCTGGTGGCCAACATGTGGGGAATAGTATTGAAAGAGTGGAAAGGAGTGAGCGCAAGAACGCGTACCACCATAGCAACGGGTATCATTGCCATACTACTGTCGGTGATACTGGTAGGATATGGCAATTCACTGAATAAATAACAAAGCGAATCAATATGTCTGTTACAACGAAGCAATTTAAGCATGTCAGTTACTTATGGGATGAAAAAGCAGCGGCAGCCCTGGCCGGGGATGAAGTGGCATTATTAATATACCGCAGCAACCTCCTGGGTGCGGACCTTCGTCTTACCAATTACGGTGGCGGCAATACGTCCTGCAAGGCGGAAGCCAAAGACCCCCTGACAGGAAAGAAAACAGAAGTGATGTGGGTGAAAGGGTCCGGCGGCGACCTGGGTACATTGAAGCGCAGCGGACTGGCCGCGCTGTACACTGACAGGCTGCTCAGCCTGAAGAATGTATACCGTGGCCTCGAGTTCGAGGACGAAATGGTAGAGCTGTTCAATCATTGTATCTATGACCTTAGCTCCAAGGCGCCTTCCATCGATACGCCTTTGCATGGTTTTCTTCCTTTTGCGCATATAGATCACCTGCATCCGGATGCGGCCATTGCCATCGCTGCGGCTAAAGATGGTAAAAAGATCACACAGGAGCTGTTTGGCGGCAAGATAGGCTGGGTCGAGTGGCAGCGTCCGGGCTTCGACCTGGGATTAAAGCTGAAAAAATGCCTGGATGACAATCCCGGTATCCGCGGCATCATGCTGGGTTCCCATGGGTTGTTCACCTGGGGGAATACCGCGTATGAAAGCTATATCAATACCCTGGAGGTGATAGAGACTTGCGCCCAGTACCTGGAAGATCACATCGGGAAAAAAAGTCCCGTATTCGGCGGTGTGAGGCTGCAGGCTTCCCCGAAGCAGGAGCGTACCACAAGGGCGGCGGCCCTGGCCCCTGTGCTGAGAGGCTTCTGCTCTTCCAAATCGAAGATGGTGGGTCACTTTACGGATGACGACAGGGTGCTGGAGTTCATCAACTCCAATGACCTGGCGAGGCTGGCGCCTATGGGCACCAGCTGTCCCGACCACTTTCTCCGTACCAAGATCAGCCCCCTTGTGCTGGATATCAGCACGACAGAGGACCTGGCTGACGTTAAAAAACTCAAGGAAAAGCTGGCGCCGCAATTTGAAAGCTACCGGCAGATGTATGCACACTATTATGACACTTGCAAGCATCCCAACAGCCCGGCCATGCGCGATGCCAATCCCGTCGTCATATTATATCCGGGCATCGGCATGTTCACATTTTCCAAGGACAAGCAGACGGCCAGGGTGGCTGCCGAGTTCTATATCAACGCTATCAACGTGATGAAGGGCGCAGAAGCCGTATCATCCTATACTTCACTGCCCCGGCAGGAAGCATTTAACATTGAATACTGGCTGTTGGAAGAAGCCAAGCTGCAGCGGATGCCCAAGCCCAAAGCCTTGTCGGGAAGGATCGCACTGGTCACCGGTAGTGCCGGTGGTATTGGAAAAGCCATTGCCAAAAAAATGGCGGATGAAGGCGCTTGCATCGTCATCAATGACAATGACCCGGAAAGGCTGGAAGCTGCCAAACAGGAATTTCAAAAGCAATACGGCCGGGATGTCTTCGTTGCAGAGCTGCTGGACGTAACGGATGGCGCAACCATCCGCCAGGCATATCAGTCGGCGGCCCTGGCTTTCGGTGGCGTGGACATTGTCGTCAACTGTGCGGGATTGTCCATTTCCAAGCCCATCGAAGAGCATACGGAAAAAGATTGGGACCTGCTGTATGACGTGCTGGTAAAAGGACAGTTCCTCGTGACACAGGCAGGAGTGGAGGTCATGCGTAAGCAGGCCATCGGGGGAGATATCATCAATATCGTTAGTAAGAATGCGTTGGTGTCGGGTCCGAACAATGCAGGCTATGGGTCGGCAAAGGCTGCCCAGCTGCATCTCAGCCGCCTGAATGCTGCCGAATTGGGCGCCGATAAGATCCGTGTCAACACGGTGAACCCCGATGCCGTCATTTCAGACAGTAAGATCTGGGCGGGCGCCTGGGCCGAAGGCCGTGCGAAAGCTTATGGCGTCAAGGTGGAGGAGCTCCCTGCTTATTATGCAAAAAGGACATTGTTAAATGAGATAATTTTGCCGGAAGACATTGCCAACGCCTGTTTTGTGCTCACCGGGGGCCTGATGAACAAATCCACGGGGAATGTGCTCAATGTGGATGGAGGTGTAGCGATGGCCTTTGTAAGATAAAATCATTGCCATGTCGCGGATAGCATTTAAGATGAAGCTCTTTCCTGGATATGAGGCCGAATACAGGCGTCGCCATGCTGCCGTATGGCCCGAACTGGCCACCTTGCTGAAGTCGGTGGGCGTAAAGGACTATTCGATCTTCCTGGACGAAGAGACCCTCCTGCTGTTTGCCTACCTTCAGATCGAGGACCCTGAAAAGCTTCATGAGACCAGGGCACACGACATCATGTGGAAATGGTGGGACTTTATGAAAGATATCATGGAAGTGCATCCCGACACATCACCTGTGACAAAACCTTTGCAGGAAGTATTTTATATGCCATAAAAATTGTAACCATATGCAAATTGAAAAATATAAGATAGATACACATAATCAGTCCCTGCTGAAAGAGCACAGGAGAAGGTTTGAATTCCTGGCAGCCGGCATCGGGGACAGCGAAAGCATCCTTCAAAAGCTGATCGACTTCCAGGTAGCCATCCCCAGCTGGGCGCTGGGTACCGGCGGCACCCGCTTCGGACGTTTTTCCGGCGGAGGCGAGCCCCGCAGCCTGGAAGAAAAGATGGAGGACATTGGATTATTGCATGCTTTGAACGTGAGCAGCGGGGCTATCTCCCTGCACATCCCCTGGGATATTCCCAGGGATACAGCTGCCATCAGGGCGCTGGCTGCACAGCACGGTCTTCGTTTTGACGCGATGAACTCGAATACTTTCCAGGATCAGCCGGGACAAAAGCATAGCTACAAATTCGGGTCTTTACAGCATGTGCGCAAGGAAGTGCGGCAGCAGGCCATCGATCACAATATCGAAGTGATCCGGCACGGGGTCGAGCTGGGCTCCAATTCCCTCACCGTCTGGTTGTCCGACGGGTCCTGCTTTCCGGGACAGCTGAATTTCCGCAAGGCCTTTCAGCATACGTTGGATGGACTGCAGCAGATCTATGCGGCGCTGCCTGCCGACTGGAAGATGTTCGTAGAGTATAAGGCGTTTGAACCCAATTTTTATTCTACGACAGTGGGTGACTGGGGACAGTCCCTCCTGTATGCCTCCAAGCTGGGCCCCAAGGCGTATACATTGGTCGATCTGGGGCATCACCTGCCCAATGCCAATATAGAGCAGATCGTAGCATTGCTGCTGATGGAAGGTAAGCTGGGCGGATTCCATTTCAATGACAGTAAGTATGGCGACGACGACCTCACCGTAGGCAGTATCAAACCTTACCAGCTATTCCTCATCTTCAACGAGCTGGTGGAAGGGATGGATGCCCGCAGCATGGACCATACGAAGGACCTGGGCTGGATGATCGATGCTTCGCATAATGTAAAAGACCCGCTGGAAGATCTCTTACAGTCTGTGGAAGCCATTATGCTGACCTATGCACAGGCCTTGATCGTGGACAGGAAGAAATTGACGGAAGCACAGCAATCGAATGACACGGTGGCGGCGCAGGAAGCCCTGCAGAACAGTTTCCGCACCGATGTACGTGCCCTGGTCGCTGAAGCGCGCCTTCGGGCCGGCGGCGCATTGGATCCCCTGGCTTTGTACCGTGGAGAAAAGGTCCGTGAACATTTGATCAAAGAACGTGGCGCCACGACGGTAGCTACGGGTCTATAAACATCGCGCTATGCCCGCCAAATCCGTAATTGCCCTGTTCGATGTAGGCAAGACCAATAAGAAGGTGTTCCTGCTGGACGAACAGTATAAGATCGTTTGGGAGCAGTCCCGGTCCCTGCCTGAAACAACAGACGAAGATGGCCACGCCTGTGAGGACATAGAAAGTCTTTCCGCCTGGGTCAAAGAGGCTTTTGCCGCCGCCAATGCCCAAAAAGACTTTGCCATCCGCGCCGTGAACTATTCGGCCTATGGCGCCAGCTTTGTACACATCGGCAAGGACGGTAAGCCCGTAACCCCGCTCTACAACTATCTTAAGCCTTTCCCGGCACACCTGCAGCAAAAGTTCTATGACAAATATGGAGGGGAGATCACCTTCAGCATGCTGACGGCTTCCCCTGTGCTGGGCAGTCTGAACTCGGGTATGCAGCTGTACAGGATAAAGGAAGAAAAGCCGGAGCGCTATGAGCAGATACAGTGCAGCCTGCACCTTCCTCAATACCTGAGCTTCCTGCTGACGGGAAAACAATATTCGGATATCACCAGCATCGGATGCCATACGAACCTTTGGAATTTCTCACAGGACAACTATCATGAGTGGGTATACCGGGAGGGGATCATCGATAAGCTGGCCCCGCGCCTGGGGTCTGACAGCGTGCTACCGTTGGGGAACATACGGTCCGGCATCGGTCTTCACGACAGCTCGGCAGCCATGATACCTTACCTGGAAAGCTTCCAGGAGCCTTTTGTCCTCATCTCCACAGGGACCTGGTGCATCAGCATGAACCCTTTCAACGATCAGCCGCTGACCGTGGCGGAGCTGCAGAAGGATTGCTTATGCTACCTCAGCTACCAGGGGCGCCCCGTAAAAGCCTCCAGGCTGTTTGCGGGCTACGAACACGAGCAGCAGGTGAAAAAGCTGGCGGCCCGTCACCATAAGGACCCGCAATATGCGGCGACGGTGGCTTATGATCCGTCTATTGTGTCATCTTTACACACAAGTGTCACGGACGACTACGGCAGCTTTGAGCAGGCTTATCACCGCCTGATCATGGATATTATGACACAGCAGGCGGCCTCTACACGGCTGGTGCTGGAGGGGACGGAGGTCAAAAGGATCTTTGTGGATGGCGGGTTTGCCAGGAACCAGGTCTATATGCATTTGCTGGCGGCCGCCTTTCCTCATATAGAAATATTTGCCGCCAGCATACCACAGGCCACTGCGATCGGAGCCGCCCTGGCTATTCATCCTCATTGGAATACGCTATCGCTGCCGGGAGATATCATAGAATTGAAATTTTATAAGTAGTTTAGCTGGACTTATGCGTGTAGGATTATTCATTCCCTGTTATGTAGACCAGTTATATCCACAAGTAGCGATCGCCACCCTGCATTTACTGGAAAAATATGGGTGCGAGGTGGACTACCCCGCCGATCAGACCTGCTGCGGACAGCCGATGGCGAATTCCGGCTTCGAACATCTTACGCAAGGCTGCAACGACCTGTTCATAAAGAATTTTGCGGCCTATGATTACATAGTATGTCCATCGGGCAGCTGCACGCTGCATATCAAGGATCACCTGCACGGGGATACCGGTATTCCCAAAAAGATCTACGAGCTCGTAGAATTCCTCACGGACATCCTGAAAGTTGAAAATATCGAGGCCAGCTTCCCGCACAAAGTGGGCCTGCACCAAAGCTGTCATGGGCAACGCGGATTGAAGCTGGCGCAGATGTCGGAGCTGATGGCGCCGCCTTTTTCCAAGCCTGAGCAGCTGTTGAAAATGGTAAAAGGAATTCAGCTCATAGACCTGGCCCGCAAAGACGAATGCTGCGGTTTTGGCGGCACTTTTTGTGTGGCCGAGGAAGCTGTGTCCGTGAAGATGGGGAAGGACAGGGTGGCGGATCACCTGCACCACGGCGCGGAATATATCACAGGCGCAGACATGAGCTGTCTCATGCATTTGGAAGGCATTCTCAGGCGGCAAAAAAGCCCTGTACAAGTCAAGCATATAGCAGAAATATTAGATAGTAAGGAATGAGCAAACATGACCATGCGGCGCTGGCCGATGAATTTAATAAGGATGAGCCACGGGTGAACTGGCACGATCAAACGCTTTGGTTCGTCAGGGAAAAAAGGGACCGGGCGGCCCAAAAGGTTCCTGAATGGGAATGGCTGCGGGATACTGCCTCGAAGATAAAGGACAATGTCCTGTCCAATCTCAGCGAATACCTCACCCGCTTCGAAGAACAGGCTGCCCGCAACGGCATCGTCGTCCATTGGGCGGCCGATGCGAAAGAGCATAATGAAATTGTGCATAGCCTCCTGAAAAAGCACGGCATCGACAGGATGGTGAAGAGCAAGTCCATGCTTACGGAAGAATGCCATCTCAACGAATATCTAAAGGAGCAGGGCATCGATGTAGTGGACACAGATCTGGGAGAGCGTGTTGTCCAGCTGGCTGGTGAACCCCCCAGTCACATCGTGCTTCCCTGCATCCATAAGAAGAAGGAGGAGATAGGAGAGATCTTCCACGAACATCTGGGTACCCCTGCCGGCAATGCCGATCCGCAATTCCTCACGCACGCAGCCAGGCTGCATCTCCGGGAAAAATTCCTCACCCGCAGGGCGGCGCTCACGGGCGTGAACTTTGCTATTGCGGAGACGGGTGAGTTTGTGGTATGCACGAATGAGGGCAATGCCGATATGGGCGCCCATCTTGCCGACATCCACATCGCCTGCATGGGCATCGAGAAGCTGATCCCCGAACGCAGGCATCTTGGCATCTTCCTTCGCCTGCTGACACGCAGCGCCACAGGACAGCCGATCACCACCTATTCCAGTCATTTCAAACGGCCACGTCCCGGCCAGGAAATGCACATCGTGATAGTGGACAATGGCAGGAGCATCCAGCTGGGGAGGAAAGACTTCCGCAACTCGCTGAAGTGCATTCGCTGCGCCGCCTGTTTCAACACCTGTCCTGTCTACCGGCGCAGTGGCGGACACAGCTATCATACGGCTGTCGCAGGGCCCATCGGGTCGATACTTTCCCCCAACCTGGACATGAAGCAGTATTCCGACCTGCCTTTTGCCAGCACTTTATGCGGGTCCTGTTCCAATGTCTGCCCGGTGAAGATCGATATACACGAGCAGCTGTATAAATGGAGACAGGTGATCGTTCAGGAGGGCTATGCCCCTGCTGCGAAAAAGATCGCCATGAAGACGATGAACTGGGTGCTGTCCAACCCTTCCGTCTATCATACGGCCGGGAAAGCAGGTCGGTGGTTCATGCTGAATGCACCTTTCACTGTGAACAATGGACTGAACCCCTGGTGGAAGGGAAGAGATATGCCGGAAGTTCCCAAAGAATCTTTCGGGCAATGGTATAAGAAAAACAGAAAATGAAATGAGCAGCAGGGATAAGATATTGGCTACTATCAAAAATAATCAACCCGATCAGCGGGAGCTGCCTGAGATAACCCCTCCGGCGGCAGGTGATCTTTCCGACGTGTCCCGCCAGTTTATTGACGTCCTGGAAGGCATCGGCGGCCGGGCTTATATTGTGTCGGGCTTCAATCGTATAGCAACGATCCTGAAAGAGCAATATACAAATACGCACCGCATCGTCTCTACCTGCCCGGAACTGTCTGCCCTGGCGGAGATCTCTCAACACTATGAAGATGCCCATGCATTGGAAAATGTTGAGCTGGCCGTACTCGAGGCACATTTTGCTGTCGCTGAGAATGGCGCCTGCTGGATCACGGAGGAAAAGATGATCGAGCGCGCACTCCCGTTTATTGCGCAGAACCTGGCATTCGTCATTCAGAGAAAGGACATCGTCCCTACAATGTTCGAGGCATATCAACGGATTGCCGGCGATGAATACGGCTTTGGTACATTCATAGCGGGGCCGTCGAAGACGGCGGATATCGAGCAGTCGCTGGTGTTGGGGGCCCATGGGCCGAAGAGCATGACAGTGTTTGTCATTGATGAAGGGTTGTCGGATGCGGGTTTTTATTGATTATATTTGAACTACATGAAGCATACCAACATATTCGAATGGATCCGTGTGGATGAGTTCTCAGCGACACCCAAATACCTGCAGCTGACCAATTCCGTCCTCAAGGCCATCGAGTCAGGCAAGATCAGGAAGAACGACCTCATGCCTTCCATCAACGAGTTGAGCTTCGAGCTGGAGATCTCCCGGGACACCGCAGAGAAAGGATACAAATACCTCAAGAAAATGGGCGTGCTGGGCTCCGTACCCGGCAAGGGCTACTTCATACAAAACGCGGATTTCAAGCAAACGCTGAAAGTCTTCCTCCTCTTCAACAAGCTCAGTGCGCACAAGAAGATCATCTACGATGCCTTCATGGCCGCCCTGGGGGAATATGCGGCCGTGGACTTCTATATCTACAACAACGACTTTGGCCTCTTCAAAAAGCTCCTGATAGAAAAAAAGGACGAGGACTACTCCCACTTTGTTATTATCCCCCATTTCCGGGAAGGGGAGGAGCGCGCCCCCGAGATCATCAATACCATTCCCGCCAGCAAACTGGTCCTGCTGGATAAAATGATCCCGGGTATCGAAGGGGAATATTGCGCCGTCTATGAGAATTTCGAGGCGGATATCTACGGCGCCCTGGACAAGGCGCGGGAGCACCTGAGCAAATACCATACGATCAAAGTGATTTTCCCTGCCTATACCTATCATCCTGTAGAGATCCTCGACGGCTGCAGGCGGTTCTGCCAGGAATATGCCTTCACGTTCAAAACCGTCAGCAATATCGCCGAAGAGCCCATCCGCGAAGGTGAGGTGTATATCAACCTGATGGAAGAGGACCTTGTCCTGCTGATCGAGCGCATCATCTCCCTGAAGCTGGAATTAGGTCGCGAGGTGGGACTGATCTCCTATAACGAGACGCCCCTGAAGAAGATCATCCTGAATGGGATCACCACCATATCCACTGATTTCCAGGAGATGGGGACCATGGCGGCCCGCCTGGTGCTGGATAACACCTGCCGGAAGCAGGAAGTTCCTTTTTATCTCACATTGAGGAATTCATTATAAAGTAGTATGTTTGAACATTCATAACCTACGTTCATTACATACGAATGAAGCTGCATATTGACCACCAAAAGAAAGTTCCGCTGCATATCCAGGTGGAAGAGCTCATGCGCAAGCTGATCGCTTCTCCGGAATTCCGGAACGGCGAGTTCCTGCCGAAGGAAGTAGAGCTGGCCAACCGGCTGGGCGTCTCGCGGAACACCATCCGGCAGGCTACCAATAAGCTGGAATACGAGGGATTGCTGCTGCGTAAAAAAGGGGTAGGGACCAAGGTGGCGGAAAAAAAGCCTTTGTCCACAGGCCTGGATCACTGGTATAGCTTTACGCAGGAGATGCGGGAAAGGGGCATACAGGTAGAAAATATCTCCATAAAGGCCGAATACGTAAAGGCCGATGAAAAAATACTCCGTTTTTTTAACATCCGCGAAGGCAAGCCGGTGGTAAAGCTGGCCAAGCTGAAAGGCAGCTCCGGTGATCCCATCGTATATTTCGAAAGTTATTTCCATCCCCGCATCGGCGTGGTGCCGGAGGACAATTTCTCCAAGCCCCTGTATACGATGCTGGAAGAGAAGTTCGGCGTGCTGGTCATACGTTCCAATGAGAATATCAGTGCTGCCCTGGCCGGCGCGATGGGCAAAAAGCTGGGTATATCCGCCAATGATCCCATCCTGATCCGGGAGCGTTTTGTGTACGACCCCGGCAACAGGCCTATCGAGTATAACATCGGGTACTACAGGGCCGACAAGTTCACTTACTCCATAGACATCAAAAAGACCTGATCCATCTCCGGACTCCTGACAGACCTGGCACACCCTCACTCCCCCGGATACCGCACCCCCACCTGCCGGCGGATCTCGTCCATCGTCCTGCTCAGCAGCAGGCTAAAGTCATGGGACATAGAAGGGCTTTCGATCAGTCCCCCAGCCACGCACCGCATCAATTCCCGGATCTGGTACTCGAATCCATTGACCATCGGCTCCAGCTGGAATACCTCAGTCGTACCTTCCACGCCCGGATCCCGTAAAGTAAAACGGTCGTTCTTATACCATGCCGAAGGCACCTGTATCAGTCCTCCCGTCCCTGCGATCTCCGCAGTAATGGAGGTTTGACAGGAGAAAGTAGAGCTGATGACGGCTGTAGCGCCTTCCCTGTAATGCAGCAGGGCATGGCAGCTTTCGTCGGCCCCTGTTGGCGCCAGCAGTCCCGTAGCCTGGATCGTATCAGGTTTACCCAGCAGGAGCAGGCATAAGAACAATGGATAAACGCCGATGTCCAGCAACGAGCCGCCGCCCAGGGACATATTGAAAAGGCGATTTTCAACATTATAAACACCCGCAAAGCCGAAATCGGCCCGGACGTATTGGAGGGTACCCAGCCGCCCTTCCCGTATCAGCTCCAGTATCTTTTCCGTATGCGGCAGAAAGCGGGTCCACATGGCCTCCATCAGGAATACCCGGTTGTCCCTGGCCGCCTGTACCATTTTCTGCACCTGCCTGGCGGAAAGGGCCATAGGTTTCTCGCAGAGCACAGGCTTCCCGTGGTTCAGGCACAGCAGCACCTGGTCGCAATGAAAGGCATGAGGTGTGGCAACGTAGACGGCATCTATGTCCGGGTCCTTCACCAGTGCTTCATAACTATCGTAATGCTTTAAAGCTCCGAACTTCTCAGCAAATTCCCGTGCCCGGCTGCCATCCCGGGAAGCAACGGCCTCCAGCTGGGCGCCTCCTGCCAGGGTCAGGGCGACGGCAAATTTCTGAGCGATCTTTCCGGGGCCGATGATACCCCATTTATAATTTTTCATGTGCACAAAATACGGAATTGCCGGGGTTTGTATCTTTACAGGATGAAGCAACCGAAGGCATTTGTATTCGACCTTAATGGAACGATGATCAACGACATGGAATACCACCTCACGGCATGGTACAATATCCTTACTGAAGATCTCAATGCCCGTCTCAGCCGGGAAGAAGTAAAAGGCCATATGTACGGGAAGAACGAAGAGCTGCTGGACAGGATCTTCGGTAAAGGACATTTTAGCCAGGACCAGGTGGTCGAGATCTCGAAGACGAAAGAGAACAGGTATCAGCAGGCTTTCCGGCCGCACCTGGAGCTGATAGCCGGATTAGGGGAATTCCTCTTCCGGGCGGACCAGCATCACATTAAAATGGCCATCGGCTCGGCCGCCATTACTTTCAACATCGATTTTATACTGGATAACCTCTCGATCCGTCATTATTTTCAGGCTATTGTCAGTGCAGACGATGTCACCATCAGCAAGCCTCATCCCGAGACTTTTTTAAAAGCCGCAGAACTGTTGGGGGTGGCGCCGCCAGGCTGTCTGGTTTTCGAGGATGCTCCGAAAGGAGTGGAGGCGGCCCTGAATGCAGGGATGCGATGCGTAGTATTGACGACCATGCATGAAAAGGAGGAGTTCAGGGATTATCCGAATATCGTCCATTTTATAGAGGACTATACGGATGCGTCCCTGGGAGAGCTGTTCTCATGACAACCAAACAGAGAAATACCGCCTTTTCGCTGATCCTGCTGGCCTCAACAGGCGGATTCGCTTGTAAACGGACCATACAGGTACAGCTGGCCGATGCCCCGGCAAAGGTTGTCATCGAGGGAGAGATCACCAACGAGCCAGGTCCTTACCTGGTAAAGATCACCCGGACGGTGAATTTCTACGATCCCAATACCTTCCCACCCGTGACAGGCGCCGCAGTGCAGATCATGGACAGCACGGGAGGCCAATCCTTTACATTGACCGAAACGTCTCCCGGCATGTACGAAACGTCCGGCTTCACCGGTAAGCCCGGACACGTGTATAGCCTGGTGGTACAGGCGGATGGGCAGCAATACACAGCCGTCTCGACCATGCCCGCTGTCGTCCATCTTGACTCCGTCTCATTCGCCCTGAATACAGACTTCAATGGCAAAAAGGATCTGAATGCGGTGGTAAATTTCCAGGACCCTGTGGGAATAGTGAATTATTATCAGTTCATCGAACATATCAACGGTAAGCTGGTGCCCAACACGTTCGTTTTTGAGGACAGGCTGTCGGACGGAAGGTATATTGAACAGCCATTATTCAATGATAGCGCTTATCTGAAAAAAGGGGACACGCTGCAACTAAAAATGTATTGCATCGATAAGAATATTTACAATTATTTCTTCAGCCTTTTACAGGTGACCCCCAGCAACGGCTTTCAGGCCGCTACGCCGGATAATCCCCTCACCAATCTTACCGGAGGAGCGGTGGGCTATTTCAGCGCCCACACGGTGAACCGTGAAAAACTGGCCGTATACTGAGCGCATCCTACGGCTGGTAGCTCTTGATCTTATTATACAGGGTCTTACGATCGATCTTCAGGATCTCCGCCGCACGTGATTTATTATAGTTCACCTGTTTGAGCACATTCATGATCGTATCATACTCAGCCTGTGCGGCTGCGTTCTTAAGGTCTGTTTCCTTATGCGCCACGGGATGATGCTGAACGGTAGGTGTAAAAGATTCGCTGGAGGTTGGGCCGAAAGCATTGCTGTCCACGATCTCAGGCGGCAGCACCCGGGTATTGATCAGGCCTCCGGAGGTCAATAAGGCCGCACGCCGGATAACATTCCGGAATTCACGCAGGTTGCCCGGCCAGGAATAATTCATGAAGATCTGCATCACTTCCGGATCAAAGCCTTCCACTTCCTTGTTCAGCTCCTTATTGGCTTTTGCCAGGAAAAAATCGGCAAACAACGGGATATCTTCCCTCCTGTAACGGAAGGCCGGCAAGACAATGGAGAACTCATTAAAACGATGGAAAAGATCTTCCCGGAACCTTCCTTTCCGGTAGGAATCCTGGAGGTTCTCATTGGAGGCGACGATGATCCGGACGTCGACATCCATTTCTTTTACGCCGCCAACCCGTTTGAACTTTCTTTCCTGTATCACCCGCAGCAGCGCTGCCTGGATCTCAACAGAAAGGTTTGCTACCTCATCCAGGAAAAGAGTGCCGCCATTGGCAAGCTCGAAATGACCTTCCTTATCAGCAAGGGCTCCCGTGAAAGCGCCTTTCATGTGTCCAAACAGCTCGCTCCCCGCCAATTCTTTAGACAGGGTGCCGCAGTCCATGGCGATGAAAGGTTTGTCCTTGCGGGCACTCAGCTGATGAATGGTGCGGGCGATGACCTCCTTACCTGTACCGCTTTCTCCATACAGAATGATGCTGTAATTGGTAGGCGCTACCAGTTCTATCTGGCGATAGAGTTCTTTTGTCGATGGAGCCTGACCTACCAGGAATTCATCATCGGTGTATGATTTCTTTTTGGCTGTCTGCGCCGATGCAGGTCTGGGAGAATCGGTAGTGCTCACACCGCCCGATGCCTGCTGCTGCAGCGCCCTGCCGATAACATTCAATACCTCTTCCGGTATCAACGGCTTGGTGATATAGTCGAAAGCGCCGGCTTTTATTACATCCACTGCCGTCTTGATATCCGAATAGCCTGTAATGATGATGACAATGGCATAAGGGTCGATCTGCTTGATCTCCTTTAATACTTCCCTTCCTTCTTTATCTCCCAATCTGAAATCGCAAAGCACAACGTCGAACTTCGATTCCTTGAATTTTGCAATGCCCTTGTTCCCACTATGCCCCGCCTCCGTCTCAAACCCTTTTTTTCCTAAGAACCGGCTTAATAGATTACACATATCCATATCATCATCAATGATCAGAATTCTCTTCATAAACGATAATTTCTTTATTTAAAATTACTGGAAAAAGTATAAAAAAGGGACTATCTAATAGTTTCCACAGTCTATTATACCGAACATCAAGCCAAATTTCAACCACTTGTTAAACCGCTAGTTAAAGTTGGAATGGGGAAAAAATTCCACACTTTGGGGTGCAGCCCGCTGGATTGGGGGGGCAAGTTCTCTCCCGGGGAGTATCCTTTAAGGGGGAGAATACCATATTCCGCCTGGTTGATGTTGCCACTTTATATGGCAATAAAATTGTGATATAATCATACAATGATCGCAGCGCTTTAATGAGTTTTTAATTTTTTGAGGTACGTGGAAAGCAATATTATGATAGACAACTCCAAGGTTTTAATTGTTGACGATGAACTGGATATTTGTTATTTGCTTAGCGGGATGTTGAAACAACGAAATTTTCGGGCCGCTTTTGTGAATTCCTTATCCGACGCCGTTATTGCACTTCAGGAGGACACCCCCTCCCTGTTGTTCCTGGACAATCACCTGCCGGACGGGTTCGGCCTTGACTTCATACCTTATGTAAAAAAGAACTACCCGGAGATAAAGGTGGTGATGATCACGGCCCATGATGGGGCGGCAGATCGGAAGAAGGCCTACAATGGGGGAGTGGACCTGTTCATTGCGAAGCCGCTGAACAGGCAGATGATCTTCGATGCCATTGACAAGCTGCACAGGCCGGATTCGACAGGGCGGCTGCAGTTCATACTGTAGTTTCTAACCTTTAAATAACATCAAGATGGGAAATCTATTGTACCTGATCGCAGTGATCCTCGTTATAGCCTGGGCCATCGGATTTCTGGGCTATCATGCAGGGGGTATCATTCATCTTCTGCTCGTTATAGCCGTTATTGCGATCTTGTTGAAGATCATAAGAAGAGCAGATTGAGAAATAAATTGGTTTAAAAAACCCCGCTCGCGGGGTTTTTTAGTGCGCTCATGATGGGCCTTCAGACATCGGACCTGTGGTCCGATCAGGCGAAGTCAAGCGTTATCGTAAATGCCGTTCCCTTCCCTTTTTCGCTTTCCAGCGCTATAAGCCCATTGTGATTAAGGATGATATTTTGCGTATTGGTGAGCCCCAGCCCGGTGCCCTTGGACTTGGTAGAGTAATAAGGCTCAAAGATCTTGGATTGTGCCTCGGGGTCGATGCCGGGGCCATTGTCAGAGATGGTGACGACGCATTTATCCTCCTTACTGGCTGTACGCACCTGGAGGATCCCATTGCCCGGCTCCATGGCTTCAAGGGCATTGACGATGATGTTCAGAAAGGCGATCTTGATACGCTCCACATCCACGGCAATATCACATATATCAGTGGAATAATGTCTCACCACGGTGATATTCTTCAATGCGATCCTGTCCCGCGCCAGCTCCAGCGTCTCATCCATCAGCTGGTTGATGGAGACCTTCTTATAGACTAATTCAGTGAACTTGGTGGAATTGAGCAGATCGGTTATCAGCTGGTTGATACGCACGCTGTTGCGGCTGATCATTTCCAGCATCATCCCGTAGCTTGCCGGTATGCTGGTGAAATCCGTCTGCAGCTGATCCACAGCAAGGTTGATATTGGTCAGCGGATTGCGTACCTCGTGGGCAATGGTGCGGGCGATCCGGCCCGTGGCGGCGAATTTCTCTATGCTGCGCATTTGGATCAACGCTTTATTAGCCTTGTCCAGCTCGGTGATCTGCTGTTTTAGCTGCTCCTGGTAACCGGCAACCTTTTCATCGGCAATGCGTCGGGCTTTGTTCTCTCTTGAATAGGTGAAGAAGCCATATGCCGCCAGTGCGACAGCCAGGGTCAGCGAAAGAATGATAATGGCGTTCAGGATGCGATAGCGGGTCGTCATTTCATCCAGTCCTTTTTTTAGCCGGGATTGTTCGTCGCCCTGCATCTCTTTCACTATGGCACGGATGTGATCCATGATCTCTTCCCTGATAAAGCTTTTTGATCTTTGTACATCGTTGAGCTGGTATTGATCCTGATCGACATCGGTGACGACAAAAGCGGCGAGTTGGTAGTGCTTATCTATCAGGCTCCGCAGGGTCAGCAGTTCCTGCCGGATGATGGTGTCGCCCAATGTTTCTACGTGCAGCGCACTGTATAAAGAATCGGCGACGCGTTTGCTGCTTTCATAAGGCCGAAGAAAACGGTCGTCCTTCAATAATAAATACCCCCGTGCGCTGGATTCGACGTCTTTCAGAGAAGATAGCAAACCCTCCATCTGGATGATGATCTTATTGGACCTGTCCACCAGCCGGGCTTGCTTCAACAGCTCGGAATTGGCATAAAGGGTCAACAGGTAGGATATCAACAGCAGGAAAAAAGCTGTTCCATAGCCGACACGGGTATGCAGATCAACCGCAAATTTTTTCATGACCGTACTCATAGCATCTGCCTCCCATTAACGCACACCTCTCACCTCAATTGCCCGCTGGCACCCACACGCTGACAGATCCGGGGCTTACATGGAACGCTCCGTTCCCTTCTTCGTCTATGGTAACTTCCCCGGGATATTTGCCCAGCCAGTCCGCGAACTTCCGGCCCGCATGCATCTTGCCGACCTCCATCGTCTTAAAGCCTTCATCCCCGTTGCTGAGCAGCACTGCGCAGCCTGAGCCGGGATGGTCTGCATCTCCTTCGCGGGTCCAACCGATGCAATTGGCGTGGTCGAGATAATCGCGCTGCTGACCGTAGGCAAACTGCTTTCTGGCCAGCAATAGTTTATCAATGTTCTCGCAGGCAGGAAGAAAGATCTCATAATCCTGCCCATCATGTCCTTTGTCCTTGTAAGTAGCACTGAACATATCAGTGTAAAAAACACAGGGATAGCCATGTTCCCTCAATAGTATCAGCGCGTAAGCCAGGGGTTTGAACCACTGTTCCACCGGCGCTTCCAGAGCCTGTAGGGGCTGTGTATCGTGATTGCCTACCACGGTGACGGAAAGCTCGGGCCTGGCCCCCACCAGCGTATCGTTGAAAATAGTGGTCAGATCAAAATCCTTTCCCTGCTTTGAGGCCGCCTGGAAATTGTGGTGCAGGGAAGCGTCGAACAATGACATCCTTCCCTCCGTGGCATCGATGTATTTCAACAGCAGGGGCAGATTGCCCGGCGCCCAGTATTCACCTACGGCGAAAAATTCCTTACCCGTGACCTTCCGCATGTGATCCAGCCATTCATTCTCAAAGGCCGGAGAGATATGCTTCACGGCATCCAGCCGGACGCCGTCAAAACCGGTCTCTTTCCAATACCACTCACCCCAGCGCTTCAACTCTTCCCGTACGGCCGGATTCCGGAATTCGATGTCATCATACATCAGGTAATCATAATTCCCCTTTTCATCGTCCACGACCTCCTCCCATCCCTCGCCATAATCATTGAGAATGCTGTAGACGGCCGTTTCCTTTGTTTTATTATCAAAATCCACACCGGTGAAACAACGAAAATCCCAGACAAAAGGAGAATATTTCCCCTTCCTTCCCGGGAAATTGAATTTGGTAAAGGCCTCTATATCGAATGGCTCGCTGATGAACTTATTCCTGTCTTCCGGATCCACTTTTCTCACCTTTATCAGCTCGGGCTCGTCCCCTCCGGCCTTATGGTTCAGGACAATGTCCACATACACCTGCAGGCCGGCATCATGCAATGCCTTGATAGCATCACAATATTCCTGCCGGGTGCCATATTTCGTCCTTACGGAATTTTTCTGGTCAAATTCGCCCAGGTCATAGATGTCATAGACATCATACCCGATGGAGTAAATACCATTGGTGCCTTTGAAGGCGGGAGGCAGCCACACTGCCGTATACCCGAGCTCGGCCAGCTGAGCCGCGGCTTCTTTCACTTTTTTCCACAGACTGCCATCATTGGGATAATACCAATGAAAGAATTGAAAGATGGTCCCGTTTTGCATGTTTTAAAGGTTAGGGTTATATTAAGGGTTAATCAAGATACCTTCTCAGCTTCCAGGCGTTGGTCTCATGATCCTCCATCAGATTGGTAAGGAAGTCGGCCGTTCCGGCGTCCTTAAATTCATCCTGGCATTGATCCACTCCTTTTCTTAAAGCAACAATGATGGATTCATGGTCTGCCAGTAATTCTTTTATCATTTCCTTCCGGGTAGGATAGGTGCCAGGCGCTTCCTTGAGATGAGTGAGCTCCAGGAATTCTTTCATCGTGCCGATGGTCTGCTCTCCCAACTTGTTGATCCTTTCTGCAATTTCGTCTATGGCTTCCTCCAGCTCGTTGTATTGTTTTTCAAACAGGAGATGCAGCTCCATAAAACTTTCTCCCTTGACGTTCCAATGAAATTTGCGGGTCTTGGTATATAATACTACGGCGTCAGCGAGCACAACAGACAAAAGCGAAGTGACGCTTTTCAGGTTTTTGGCTGAAATTCCAATTTGAGGTTGCATGTTAAATTCTTTTGGGGATATACTAACCAGAATGATACCATTTCCCAACAATGGCTGAAAGGGTAAGTTTTCCCGTTTGTACCGGCTACTGAGACAGGTGATTCTACCCATAGTGTAGAAAAAATTTCTCATGAATAATACTTTTAGGTCAGCTGACCCCTGGATTCAGGCGCATTCAAATCTGGCAGGGATTTTTAGTATATAAAGTCAATAGATATTGTAAACTTTAAAAATCAAGCATATGAGCACTTCAAAAGTTTTAGTAGGATTTCTGGTAGGTGCAGCCGTCGGTGGTGCATTAGGTATATTGCTGGCTCCGGATAAAGGCGCGGAGACCAGGAGAAAGATCATGGAAAAAGGGTCCGATCTCGGCGACTCCATCACTGATCTGGGCGAAACGATCAAAGGAAAGTTCAATGAAATGGTAGATGGTGTAAAAGAAAATCTCGGCAAAACCAAGAACGCCACCGTGTAGCTAACACGGTCGTGTAACTCAAACATATATGGAAGATCAACGGCACGATATAGACGCATTGCTATCCGATGCAGGGGACTACGTGGAGACGAGGGCCAACCTGTGGAAGCTGAAAGCCATTGAAAGCCTGGCCGACGTATCAGGGGAGCTGGTCTCCGGCCTGGGTTTGATCGGCCTTGTCACCTTCGTGGTGATCCTTTTCAGCATAGGGCTGGCCTTGTTGATAGGCGACTGGCTGGGAAAAAGCTTTTATGGGTTCTTCATCATCGGTGGCGCTTACTTTATCTTCGCACTCATTTGTTTTATCCGGCGGGAACGTTGGTTGAAAGAGCCTTTCAGTAATTTGCTGATAAGGAAAATATTAAAATAGTATCCATGCCAAAGATCAGGAATCTGGAGGATCTTCGGGAGGCTATACGTGACCTGGAGCATCAGAATTATGTGAACGAGCAGCATATGCGCCAAAAGGTTGCGGATATCGCCGACAGGCTCAAACCGATCAACCTGGTGAAAAGCGCTTTTTCCAATTTATTTGGCAGCCCGGAAATAAAGACAAATCTTTTCCGTATGGCAGCCGGACTCGTCACCAGCTTTGTGGTGAAGAAGTTCTTCAGGAAAGGGATTGCCAAACATTGATCCTAGCGATTCAACAAATTTATCAATTTACGCAGCAGCGCGATCCTGAGCTCTTCGCTTTGAGGCTCCAGGACAGGAGTGTAAGTGGTGGGATCGATAGGGAGGGTATTTTGCAGCTGCAGGATCCTGTCCTCATACCCTTCCCGCTTCAGGTAGGTAAATACATGCAATAATATGATCTTATACACGAGGGCAGGCGGCCTCGCGTCTGTAAACAACTCATGGTTCGTCTTCCATAAGTCGATAAAGACATTTACCGTCAATGCTTCGATCTCCTTAGTATCCTTCAATCCAGTCAGCTTGGCTATCGCTGAATAAATAGAAGGACAGTAAAGATCTACGAAATGTTCGAACGTATGTTGCTTCCCTAGTTCCGTGCCGTTCATGGGGGGTACGATTTACCATTGGTAAAAGCTGGTCTGCCGGACGTAACCGGAAAGGCCGGCTTTTTTTTAGAGCAAATATTTCTTTAATATGATAGTACAATAACCTCATTTTGGTGTTTTAAGATTAGTTTTCTCATGTGAATCTCACTATGCCGGCGGGTTGATCTCAACCTGCCTTTTTTTTAGCTTTCTATACCTAAAGCGACGAATATCAGTCAGATGTGAAAAAGTGGTACATAATTTGTGGCAATTCACGCAACATTTGATCATTTTCGGCTGTCTCAAAAACCCCGGTAAGGATCAGCCGTAAATATATTCTCCTGTGATCAACCCCTGAAAAGACAGGTAATGTACGGCTGTTTACCCCCGTTACATTACTTTTTTTTTGACCTGATGTCCCGGTCAGAAGACCTCGCCCAGGTTGACAAAGAACCCTCCGGAACCATGGGCCCCCCAGCCATAATCGATACAAAGATTGGTCCTTGAGAATTTATTCAGGCTGATCCGTATGCCGGTGCCATAGCCTGGCATCACATATTCGAAGCGTCCTGATCCGGGCTCGGAAAAGGATTGCGCATTTCCGAAGATCACCCCTCCCAGCAGACCATTGGATAATATGCGGAAGCGGTATTCCGTCTCGAGATAGAGCATGTTCCTGCTCCGGAAACGTCCCTGGATATAGCCCCTGGCGGTATTGCTATAGGCGTCCCAGCCCGTGGCGGGGAGCAGCAGGTAAGGCGGGTTGCCGGCGCCCGTGGTGAACCAGTTATAGCTCCATATTGCCAGGACATTGTGCGTACTGCCGGGCCAGCGGACGTATTTGCGGAGATCCAGGATCAGGGATTGCCAGTTGTCATCACTGCCTAAAAAGGTGAAATTGGGCCGGTAGCTAACGCTGGCATAGCCACCACCGTCCGGGTTGATCTGGTTTTTACGGTCATCGTAAAGAAAGTGAAGTGACACACCCGAAGCCACCGCGGTCTTATGTAAGCCATAGCGTTGAAAATCAGTCTCTTTTCCGGCAGGTGGGTCGACCTCCCGTACATTCCAGAAGTAATCCAGGTCATAGCCGGGCCCCAGGTAGAGGTTCCTGGCGATCCTTTTCAGGATGGCCTGGTGAAGACGCAGGTAGGCATAATCGATGTTGTATCCACTGTCCGGAGAGGTATTGCCCCCCAAACCATAGGTGAGAGAGGGATACTTGAGGTAACGCCAGTCAGTGATGATGTTAAAGGCATTCCCCTTTGTCCAGATGTCGGCCTGGATCGGGAAGATGATCTGGCGATACTGGGAATAAGTAACGCTGGTTAGGATACTGGAGATGTTGGTTTGTCCCTGGTTACTCGTGTAAAAAGCGAAATTGGCGCTTAGCACCCCCGCAAAGCCAGTTTGTAAAGTGTAACCTACTACGGGCAGGGCGGAAATATGGAGCTTTCCACCCTGTTGAAGAGCAGTGTCCCGGCGCAGCGTCCCGGAGCCTTTCAGCAGGCGACGTCCCAGGTCCACCAGGTCCGATTCCCTGAATGCGTCCTGGGATCTTACTGTTGGGGCCAGAAGGGAGGAGAAAAGAAACAATAAGGCTATTTTAATCCGTCTGGTCAAATGGAATGGGTTCCGCCACAACATTACGCCATTTTTCAGGACACGGTTGCGTGGCTGTTGTAAAGGATCGGTTAATCCTGCCTGTTTGCCGGCGTATGATCTGTCTCGACATAAGCATTCAGCTTATGCAGCTCGAGGATGGTGGTCTTGCCGTCATCGCTCTCCCGGTACATGGGCACGAATTTACCATTGAAGCGTATCTCGTTATACGTATAGGAGGTGCGTTGCAGCACCTGGTTGGAGTAAACGTCGTCAAATCCCCTGATCAGCACATACAGCTCCACGTCGGAGGACTGCATATCCTCCCAGGTGAAACCCCGCAGGGGGCTTTTTTCATCCAGCGGATGCACCACCGTCCAGTTCATCGACAGGTTTTCCACGCGATTGCGCTCCAGGTGCAATTCATAGTACCTGTATTCTGCATTCCCATCCACCGGTACCTTCAGCCCTACATTCACCCGTATCTCCACATCCGTCAGGGTATGCTTGTCCTTATAGGAGGCAAACCGGAACATCAGCGCCTGGTCTCCCTTATAAGGACTGATGAGGGCAAAGTCGCTGAATACCAGGTAAGCCCTGGGGCGGGAAAAGCGTCCGTACATGAGGCCCGTGGCCAGGGCAAACGACAGGAATCCTATCATGGCTTCAAAAGATGCCACCAGGTTGGCGCCGTCACCCACCGGGTTGACCCTGCCGTATCCCACTGTCGTAAAGGTCTCCGTGCTGAAAAAATAGGCTTCCTTGAATTTATCCCAGGGAGTGCTGCCTATGACCCCCTGGAATTGATCGATCCCGAGAAGGAGGTAAACGCCGGCAAAAAGCAGGTTGATGGCAAGGTAAAAAAGTACGATGACGGAGATGAACTTCCATCTGGGCAGGGTCAGCATATCGTGGAAAATGCTATACCTGTTCATAAAGGATACGCCGTCCTTACGGATATTGAAGGAGCCGTCCCGATTGATAAACCGCCCCCCGTAGCTGCTTGCATTGGTGCCGAACCCCGTATCATTATTCGTCTTTATGTAGGGATCGATCCTTTTATTCAGGGCCATGGTCGCTGGATAGATTTAATTATAACAAAGCGTTATATAGTATTTCCACGGGGTGCAGGGCTTTTCTGCCCGTCCCGTCTTTGATCTGGTGGCGGCAGCTGGTGCCAGGCGCTGCGATGATCACGTCTTCCGGCTGACGGCGGACCGTCGGCAGTAATACCAGCTCTCCTATCTTTTGGGAAAGGTCGTAATGCTCCTTCTCATAACCAAAGGAGCCTGCCATCCCGCAACAACCCGATGGAATGACCTTTACGGAGTAATTTTTCGGAAGGGAGAGGAGCTTTACGGAGCCGGCTACGGTGGTCAGCGCCTTCTGCTGGCAATGGCCGTGAAGCTGGATCTGCCTGGCATCGCCGGTGAACTGGCCCGGCGTGATAGTGCCTTTATCGATCTCCCGGGCCAGGAAGTCATCCACGAGGAAACTATTGGCCGCCAGTTGTTGCGCAGCGATCAGCCAGTCATCATCCGCCAGGTCGGGATATTCATCCCTGAAGGTGAGGATGGCAGAAGGTTCAATGCCGATCAGCGGCGTCTCCGCCGTTATCATTGGGCCCAGTTGACGTACATTGGATGCCGCGATCTTCTTTGCCTGCCTGAGCAGCCCTTTCGAAAGCCAGGCCCTGCCACTTTCCCCATGGTCCGGGATAACTACTTCATAACCCAGCTTTTCCAGCAGCAGGATCGTCTTGATCCCAATGTCAGTATCGTTGTAATTGGTAAACTCGTCGCAAAAGAGATAGACACGGCCTTTTACGGGGCCCGCGGCCCGCGTATGCTTCCTGTACCAGGCCTTTAGCGTGGTCTTGTGCAGCAGCGGCATGCTCCTGTCCAGGGCAAAGCCGGATATTTGCTTGATCCACCGCCCCGTCAGGCGGCCTTTTACTACTTTGTTGTAGAGGCCGGGCGCCAGCGAGCCCAGGCGGGCCGAGGCAGCGAAATTCGCTATCAGCCGGCTGCGGAAAGGCACGCCGTTGGCGTCATAGTAATGCTGGAGGAACTCGGCTTTCAGCTTGGCCACGTCCACATTCGAGGGACATTCCGACTTGCAGCCTTTACAACTGAGGCAGAGGTCCATTACCTCGTATATTTCCTTATGGTCATACCGGTTGGCCTTGTCGCTGCGGGTGAGGAATTCGCGCAGGATATTGGCCCTTGCCCGCGTTGTATCTTTCTCGTTACGGGTCGCCATAAAGGAAGGACACATAGTACCTCCCGACAAATGGGTCTTGCGGCAATCGCCGGAGCCGTTGCATTGCTCGGCATGCTGCAGGATGTCCTGGCGGTGGAAGCGGAACACGGTGGGAAAGGCTGGTGTCTGCTGTCCCGGCTCATAACGGAGCATGGAGTTCATGGAAGGAGTATCCACGACCTTCCCGGGGTTGAAGATGCCTTCCGGGTCCCAGCTTCGTTTGATGGCGCGCATCAGCTCATAGTTCCGGTGGCCTACCATCTGGGGTATGAACTCGCCCCGCAGCCTTCCGTCCCCATGCTCGCCGCTGAGCGACCCCCGGTATTTTTTCACCAGCGTAGCGATCTCTTCCGCAATCGTGCGAAAGAGCTGGTTGCCTTCCGCCGTCTTCAGATTGATGATGGGACGCAGATGGATCTCCCCGCTGCCCGCATGCGCATAATGTACGGAATACAGGTTGTGCTTTTTCAGGATCTCATTGAACTCGCGGATATAGGCCGGCAGGTCCCGCACATCCACTGCGGTGTCTTCGATGACAGGAACGGCTTTCTCATCACCGGGCAGATTGCTTAACAAGCCCAATCCCGCCTTACGCAGGGTCCAGATCTTTTTGGTATCCTCTCCAAACAGCAGCGGAAAATGATAACCCAGTCCTGCCGCCCGCATGTCGGCTTCGACTTTTGCAGCGACGGCTGTGATCTCCTCCCGGGTGTTCCTTGAAAATTCCACCACCAGGATGGCGCCGGGGTCACCCTGCACAAAAAAGCGGTTCTTACGCTGTTCAATGTTATCCTTTGTGCATTCCAATATATAACTGTCGATAAGCTCGCTGGCGCTGGGACCATACTGCAGGGCGATGAGATTGGCCCTAAGGGATTCATCGATGGTATTGAAGTGCACGCAGAGCAGGCCTGATTCCGGTGGAGGCAGGGGAGAGCAGTTCAATTTGATCTCCGTGATAAAGGCCAGCGTGCCTTCGGAGCCTGCCAGCAGCGTGCAGAAATTGAAATCCGGCATCCCGGCGGTGAAAGGGGCCGTCTCCAGCATCAGGTCCAAAGCATAGCCGGTGTTCCTTCTCTCGATGCTGGCCTTGGGAAATTGGGCGCGGATCTCCACCTGGTTGTCATAGTTCCCCAGGATCTGCCGCACCGTCCTGTAAACGGCTGCCTCCATGCCTGTTCCTTCACATTTGGCATGGAACGCATCGGGTGAAAGGGAGTGGAAAACGGCTTCTGTCCCGTCGCTGAGCAAGGCCTTCACTTCCAGCAGGTGCTCACGGGTGCTCCGGTATACCACGGAATTGGACCCACAGGAATTATTGCCTACCATACCGCCGATCATAGCGCGGTTGGCGGTGGATGTTTCCGGACCGAACAGCAGTCCATGGGGACGCAAGAACAGGTTCAGCTCATCCCGGATGACGCCGGGCTGCACCCGTATCCATTTTTCTTCCTTGTTGAGCTCCAGTATGCTGGTGAAATATTTCGAGACATCTACCACGATGCCCTTACCTACGACCTGCCCTGCCAGGGACGTGCCGGCTGTGCGGGGTATAAGGGACAGCTTTTCCGTCCGGGCATAAGCAATGAGCTTTTTGAGGTCTTCCACCGTCTTTGGGACCGCTACGGCCAGCGGCATCTCACGATAGGCCGAAGCATCCGTAGCATATAGGGTCCGCATCGTATCGTCAAAATAGAATTCTCCTTCCAGTTGCCGGGAAAGGTTAAGCAAGGTTGCGCTCATGGGCGCAAATTTAAGAACTTTAGGCCTATTAACGATTTAGCCGGTAATTGGTCACCCGTATCCAGGGCAGCTGCTTGCTCCTGCCCATCAGCCTGTTGAATAAGGACCGGGGATCGAACATATAACGATGCCTGAAAATGCGCAGCTCCCTTGCCCTTACCGGTGTATCCAGGATATGGATCTCGCCGCCTTCTTTCAGCCGCAGCATGGATGCGCCAAGGATATCCCGCATGGATGGAAAGTATTGGATGGAGGCGGCAAAGACAATGGTATCAAAGGTAAGCCCGGTCATAATGTCCGAATAAAAATCCCCGCACATGAACTTCAGATTGGGTTGATGGCGAAAGACCCTTGCCGCCTGCTGCAGGACGCCAAGGTCCCGGTCGAGCCCTAAAACTTTGTTGCCCGGTATGGAGGACAGCTGAAAGGAAAGCCACCCGTTCCCGCAGCCAACCTCCAGGATGCTGAGCGCCTTTTGTTTTAATGCCAGGTATTCCACCAGCCGGCGCGACGATGCCCTGCGATGACGCCAGATCCCGCTTTGCGCATGACTCTCCGGCAAGTCCGGCAGATGGGCTACTTCTTCATCCGTCAATCCGCGTACAAGCCGGTCCCTTCTGCCCGGAGCAAATGCCGCCAGGTCATCCTCCGCCCTGCCCAGGCCGGGGATGTAGATATTAGTGGTTTGACTGGTATGCAATACAGGCATATCTCCAATACGCGCGATCGTGGAAAAAGGATGCTTTGGGCCGCCAATAGGAAATGTTAAGAAGACATTTGACTAAATTGGAGCAAAATCCAGACGAGTGAACAAATTGAAGTTGCTTCTTTTTCCGCTGCTGATGACCTGTACGGTCTACAGCCAGCAAACATCATCCGACAGGGAATACTGGCTGCAGCAGATGGACAAGCTGGCGCGGCCCGTGATCTGGCATCTTGCACAGGACGATCTCAAAAAGAGCATGCCGGTGGCTGTCTCAAAAAGGACGGACAATGCTGCATCGCGTATCCGCGCCTCCTACCTGGAAGCTTTTGGGCGTACCCTCTGCGGGATCGCGCCCTGGCTCGGCGGGGAAGGAGGTCCGGCAAAAGAGGCCGCCCTCCGCAGTCAATACAGGACCTGGGTCCTGCAAGCCATCGCCCATACCACGGACCCTTCAGCGGCGGATCATATGTCCTGGGACAGTCCCGGCCAGGCCCTGGTGGATGCTGCTTTTTTTGCTTTTGCCCTCGTCCGGTGTCCCTGGATCTGGGAGCACCTGGATACGACTGTGCGCCGGAATGTGGTGCTGTCCCTGGTCAGCACACGGAAGATAAAGCCGGGCTTTAACAACTGGCTGCTGTTCTCGGGGATGATAGAAGCTTTCTTTTGTAAGTATGATCTTCCTTATGATGAGATGCGGATGGACTATGCCATCCGCCAGGTGGATCAATGGTATATAGGAGATGGGCTTTATTCGGATGGACCGGCGTATCACAACGACTACTATAACAGCTTCGTCATTCATCCTTTTCTCACCGCCATCACGGATATCGTTCACCGGAACAACGGCGCATATGCTCCTTTGCTGGATAAATTCAAACAACGGGATGAACGTTACGCCCTTATCCAGGAGCGGCTGGTCAACCCCGACGGGTCCTACCCGGTGATGGGGCGATCCGTCATTTACCGGGGCGCTGTCTTCCAGCACCTGGCAGATATGGCCTGGCATAAAGCGCTGCCGTCACAGCTGAAGCCGGCCCAGGTGCGATGTGCCCTCACCGCCGTCATACACCGGACCATGGACGCCCCCAATACCTATACGAAGGATGGCTGGCTGAACATTGGTGTGGTGGGGAGCCAGCCGGATCAGGCCGATACTTACAATACGACGGGCAGCCTTTATCTTTGCGCTGTCATCCTGCTGCCATTGGGATTGCCGGATACGGATGTGTTCTGGTCTTCTCCGCCGGAGCAATGGACGGCACAGAAAATATGGAGCGGCCAGGATGTTTCCGGAGATCATTCCATAGATTAGCATAAATAAATATTGGCCGCCTTATGTATAGAATCGCTTTCCTATCCTTATTGATCTTTTGTCATACCCTATCCGCCACCGCGCAAAAGCCTGTTCGCCTTCAACCCAAGCAGCCCCTGATCCGTCTCATTGACGGCAGTCTCAGACAGGCCGCCAACCAATATAAAGTGATGATGGGTAAAGTGCCGGCCGACCGTCTGCCCAAAACTTATTATGCGGGTACGGATAAGCTGGAGACCAGCAACTCGGGATGGTGGACCAGCGGTTTCTATCCGGGTACACTGCTGTACCTGTACGGGTTTACCCACGATACTTCCTTGCTGCATGAAGCAACGCGCCGGCTCACCCTCCTGGAAAAAGAACAGTTCAACAAAGGCACGCATGACCTGGGCTTCATGATGTATTGCAGCTTCGGCAACGCCCGTAGCATACTCGGCACAAAAGATTATGACACTATCCTGCTGAACAGCGCCCGTTCGCTCTCCACACGGTTTAATGCCACGGCGGGTGTTATCCGCAGCTGGGACAACGGAAAATGGAAATACCCCGTCATCATCGACAATATGATGAACCTGGAGCTCCTGTTCTGGGCGACGCACGTAAGTGGCGACTCTTCTTTTTACAGGATCGCTGTGACACATGCCAACACGACGATGAAGAACCATTTCAGGCCCGACTACAGCAGCTGCCATGTAGTGGATTATGATACGGCCACCGGCGCCGTGCTTGCCCGTCAGACGGCCCAGGGCTTCTCCGACTCTTCAGCATGGGCGCGGGGACAAGCCTGGGGCCTGTATGGTTACACTGTAATGTATCGCAGCACGCATGACCCCCGCTACCTGGAGCAGGCAGAACATATCGCTCATTTTATTCTGACCAACCCCAACCTCCCGGCAGACAAGATCCCTGTATGGGACTATAATGCACCGGAAGGCCAGCGGGCTTTGCGGGACGCTTCGGCCGGGGCCATCATGGCATCCGCGCTGATAGAGCTGAGCAGGGACGTCGCACCGGAAAAAGGAAAAGAATACCTGGATGTGGCGGAACAGATCATCGTCTCCCTGTCTTCCAATAACTATAAGGCCGTGGTAGGCTCCAATGGCGGATTTATTCTAAAGCACAGCGTGGGACATCTCCCTGCAAAGTCTGAAGTGGATGTGCCGCTGACCTATGCCGACTATTATTTCGTGGAGGCCATGCTGCGCTACAAGCAGCTAGGGGAGAAAGAGGGGACTTCCCGCTAGATCGAATGTCTTTATCTGCAAATGGCGGATAGGACTGGATTCATAGTCTTTTTTTGTAATTGCCCAGATCATGGTGTCGACGATATCGTCGGACAAGGTCCGTTTTATGATGCCTTCCATCTGAAAGCCCAGCTTTTCAGGAACATGCTGACTGCGCATATTGTCCGGCGCACAGCGGATCTCGATCCGCGACAACCCTTCGATGGCAAAACCCGTCCTCACCAACGCACTGACAGCTTCCGTGGCATAGCCTTTACCGATATGATCAACGCCGATCCAATAACCGATCTCCCGGGCATTCTTTCCAATGCGGGTATGCAGACCCGTGCTGCCGATGACCTCCGTTTCCATCTTATCGAAGATCCCGAATGCGTAATCCATCCCAAGGTCGAATTGCCCACGGAACATGCGGATGAGGTCAACCCGCGCTTCAAAGCTTTTGGGCTCGTGTTGTACCCAGGGCAGCCAGGGACGCAGATGATCCAGGCTCCGGGTGATGGCTTCATGAAGTTTGGGGGCATCACCCGGCTCATAACAGCGGAGGACGAGCCTTTCGGTCTCAATTCGATATGTTTTGCCAAGGTCCATTCAAAAACCCCACAACGTTTTTCTCAGGGGAGTGAACATAGATACGATAATAAATGCAAAGATAATAATGACAAGCAATTTAAAAATTGCATTCAGCCGCTGCTGACGTCGGGAGTCAAAGCTGCAATACCCTTTCATAAAACGATGCATGACAAGATAGACAGCTCCTGCGAACAGGAGGATGCAAATAGTTTTCAACAAGGGATTTTCGAACATCAATGCAAATAGAAATGCCAGGAAGCCAGTGACGAATATCAGGGTAGGAATAAGTTCATTGGGATAGGCGACCCAGTTGAACGTCTTATTTTTCTCCAGTTTTTGCAGCAGGCTTCGTTCAAGGTCTATTACTTTTTCTTTGGCGGCGTACGTTCTCAGTGTGATGGCGAGATCGGTATCCCCGCTGTCGCTGCTAAACCTGATGGTTAACAGCAGGGCCTGGCGTTCATTATATTGTCCGACCCAATAACTGCATTCGAGCGCCGCTTTTTCAATATTGTTATCAAAACGTTGGGAGGTGTACCTGGTCATCGGTGTGAAATGTTCAGCGCCGCCGGGACCGGAAAGTAAAAGCGTGGTATGTCCCTCCAAATGGTTATCGCCCGGGGAGGTCGGCATAATTCCCGGTAATTTGTGAATGATGTGTTCTTCAATCTCGTGGAGTAATTGAATATTTACAGAATAAGTCCTCAGTTTACGCTGTACATTGTATTCTTCCATATGGCTGAAGTTTTAATAAGCGCTACCAGGGGAACCTAATATTAAAGATAAAAATATTTAAGGAACAGCCGCCAGAATTCTTTTTACCATACCGTCCATAGAGGCATTTTCGATCCACCGTACGACAGCTACCAGGTCATGGACAGGATCTACATAAATAAAGTTGGTACCATTGCCAATGTGGACAAAAGCGGTCAACGGTGCGCTGGGCAATAATTTATGATCCGTGTTGACAAACCAGTTCATATACCCATAAGTAGGATTTGCGCCGGTGGGTGTCAGCGATTGCCTGACCCATTGTTCCGGGATAAGTTGGCGACCATTCCAATTGCCCCTGTGCAGGGTAAGCAATCCAAAGCGTCCCATGTCATAAGCATTGATGAACATACCACCTCCCCAATGACCACCCCCGCTGACGGATTGCACAGGCTGCCCATCCAGCACGATCCATGCATTGCGATAGCCATTCCATCTCCAGGTGGAGGATGCGCCGATAGGGTCCATGATATAGCTTTTCAACACCTGAGGCAACGGTTTGCGCCACACACAAGTGGCGGCCAGCGCCAGGGCATTCACCCGTACATCGTTGTATTTCCAGACGGAGCCGGGCGCATTCCGCTGACGTCCCGTCCATTCTTCGGATTTAGGGCCTGGTCTGTCCCCCCAGTCTGGCTTGCCCCACAGCACCCCTTCCCAGTCACTGGTCTGACGGAGCATCACCTCCCAGCTAAGCGTGCTGTTGTGCGGGGTCCGGAAAGGATACAGCAATGTGGAGCTTTCCGTATTCAACGGATTGTATACTTCAATGGGAGGGACATAGCGGCTGACCGTGTCGGTGACGCTGCGTATGAGCCCCTGGTCGACAGCAAGGCCCACGACGACGGACAAAAAACTCTTGGTGACGCTATTGGTCATGTCCGCGCGAAACGGCTCTCCCCATTCGGCTACGATATATCCTTTATAGATGATGACACCCGTGGGGTCGCCCCGGTCGGCGAATGGACCTACACCTTCATCATGCGGCTCCCTGCCGAATGTCATTGCCTGCGCCAGTTCCTGGTCGCGGGGCATTTTGGCTTCATTGTCTTTTGCGAATTGGATCGCTTCGGCAAGATGCGTGGAGTCCAGCCCAAGGGAAGAAGGGGAACGGTGCTGCCATTCGTTGGGTGGGGGGAAATAGGAGGGCGCGGGTTTTTTAGATTGCGCGTGCGCTTTTAAGGAAAAAATAAATATCAGGCAAATGAAAGTTGGCGTGCGGTTCATTTGTTTAAGGTACAAAGGATTTGTTTAACGATCCCTCAGGAACAAATAACTACCCCTTACTCAGCTCCTTCTTCAACCCCTCCATATCCAAATGCTTCTCATACGTCTTCAGCGAATTCACCAACCTCATGATCACCCCCCTCGCCTTTGAGAACTGTTCGGTCTTGAACACCGGCGCATTCAGGTCCAACACATCCCCTCCAAACAATGTGGAAAAATACAGCTGCCTGCTCACCAGCTTATAATCCTTCGGCATGTCGAAATACCACACGAGAAAAAGCCTATCCTTCACAGTGATCCACTCTGTCTGCAGCTGGCTATAATTTTGTTTTAACTTTTTCTTGTAATACCCCAGCTCATAATTCATGTATTTTGTCAACGCTTCCTTCTCCTGCGCAGTCGTCAGCTGTCGCGCATCTACAGCCGGCTGCGAAGGGACCAGGGTAGCCTGCACGATCTGCCCATCGACAGTTATAAACCCGGGAAGATCGGAAACTTTGGCGTTTTTGCTGACATCCATCGTAAAGGAATGATCCTTCCCCGCATAGGCGATCATGGACCTCTTTTTGCCGGCTATAAGACTGGCATGCACCTCCTCTTCAGGAGCTTTTTTCTGGGCGTGGACGGTCATCACTGTAAACGTCGTCAGTAAGAGGGAAAGGGTCTGAATAGGTCGCATGGGAGGCGGGGTTATTTTATCGATGGTAAACGAAAGTTGCCACAAAATCGTATTTTCCGGGCCTAATTGAATTCAATTCTATTAAAACATTCAACACCCCTTCAATCAATTACATGAAGCGACCGATCATTTTGACTGCAGTGGCCGCAGTGACCGTATTTTCTGCCTTCGCACAACGTAAGACCGCCGCTCCTCCGGGAACAGACACTTCCAAGCCGAAGCCCCCGGTGATATCCGCCCCAAAACAGGGTCCCAAAGCTTACAAGGACGTCATCACAGACAAAGCTGTCTCAACGACAGGGCTATTCACTGTACATAAAGTAGAGGAAAAATGGTATTTCGAGATCCCGGATTCCCTGTTGAAGACACAGATCATGGCCATTACACGGTTTAGCAAAACGGCCGGCGGAGGCGTATACGGCGGTGAGCTGGCCAACCAGCAGGTGCTGCAATGGGAAAAAGGCCCCAACAATACTTTATTCCTGAGAGTGGTGATCCTGGTAAATATGGCCGACTCCACCAATAAGATCTATAAGGCCGTCACCAACTCCAATGTCAACCCTATTGCCGCGTCCTTCGATATAAAGGCTTTCGGCAAGGATACGACCAGTACCATCATCGATGTCACCGACTTCTTCAAAGGGGACAATCTCGTCGTAAGTATCCCCCAAAATGTGAAGAGCAGGATGAAGCTGGGAGGACTGGCCGGGGACCGCAGCTATATCGACCACATCAGCACCTTCCCCATCAATACCGAGGTAAGGACAGTAAAGACTTTTACGGTAGGCGGCGGCCCTTCCAATCCTTTTGGCTTCAGCTTTACTTCGCCTGCCGATGCTGCCGGCGCTTCTACGCTGGAGCTCAACACCTCTTTTATCTTATTGCCGTCCACACCGATGAAGAAAAGGCTGTTTGACAGACGCGTAGGCTATTTTGCCGATGACTACACCGTGTACACGGACGATCAGCAGAAGGTGGAGAACCAGGAATTCATCGTTCGCTGGAGACTGGAGCCAAAGCAGGAGGATCTTGACAAGTGGCAGCGGGGTGAACTGGTCGAGCCTAAAAAGCCGATCATCTATTACATCGATCCCGCCACGCCGAGAAAATGGGTGCCTTACCTGATAGCCGGCGTGAATGACTGGCAAAAGGCCTTTGAAAAAGCCGGGTTCAGGCATGCCATCGAGGCAAAGGAATGGCCTGAGCAGGACAGTACGATGAGCCTGGAGGACGCCCGCTATTCCGTGCTGCGGTATTTCGCGTCCGATATAGAGAATGCCTATGGCCCCAACGTCCATGACCCTCGCAGCGGGGAGATCATCGAAAGCCACATCGGCTGGTACCATAATATCATGGAGCTGCTCCATGACTGGTATATGATCCAGACGGCAGCGGTGGACCCCCGGGCCCGTAAGGTGAAGCTGGATGATAGCCTGATGGGACAGCTGATCCGTTTTGTATCTTCCCATGAAGTGGGGCATACGCTGGGATTGCGTCATAATATGGGCAGCAGCAGCACCGTGCCTGTGGAAAAGCTCAGGGACAAAGCCTGGCTGGACGAGCATGGACATACGCCTTCCATCATGGACTATGCGCGATTTAATTATGTGGCGCAGCCGCAGGATAATATCCCCGAAGCGGATCTGTTCCCCCGTATTGGCGAATACGACCGGTGGGCGATCAAATGGGGCTATTCCTGGTCGGGCGCGAAGGATGAAAAGGATGATGAGAAGATCGTTAACAAATGGATCATCGACAGCCTGCGGTCCAATCCCCGCCTGTGGTTTGGCGGAGAAGGATATAGTCTCGATTCCAGGGCGCAGACGGAAGACCTGGGTGACAATAATATGAAGGCGGGTGAATACGGTATAAAGAACCTGCAGCGGATATTGCCTAACCTGCCGGAATGGACCCGTGAGGAGGCCGATAAATATGAGAATCTCTCCGACATGTACAGGCAGGTGGTCGGCCAGTTTGGCCGCTATATAGGGCATGTACTGCGTAATGTGGGTGGTGTATACGAGAATTTTCACAGTGTGGAGGAACCGGGGGACGTCTATGCGCCGGCGCCAAAGGCAAGACAGCAGGAAGCCGTGGCCTTTTTGAACAGACAGGTATTTCAAACGCCTCAATGGCTGCTGGATAAGGGCATACTCAACAAGATCAGCAACCCAGCCGGCGGCGATCCCGTGGGCTCCCTGCAGACAAGTGCGCTGGGCAGCCTCCTTTCAAATTCGAGACTGAACAACCTTCTGCTGGCGGCCGGCCGCTTCGGGGATGCAAAGGTCTATACGGTGGAAGAGCTGCTGGCGGATGTGAAGAAAGAGGTCTGGAAAGAGCTCAGCACGCACGGGGCCATTGACCCCTATCGCAGGAACCTGCAGAAGGCCTATGTGGAAGCGCTGATCGCACTGGCCAATCCTGCCCCCCCGCAATCCACCACCATTGCCCCTGGCTTCACCATCACATTTGGGGTCAATACGAAGAATACCGACCTCACCTCCATAGGCAAAGGTGAGCTGGAAGAACTGAGGGCAAGATTGCTTGGCGCCATTCCGGCGACTACCGATAAGATCAGCCGCTATCATCTCAAAGATCTTGCAGAGCGTATCAAGCTCGCACTAAACCCCAAAGGATAAAACTTACAGGAAGCCCGGCAAACGCCGGGCTTTCATTTTTACACGCCTATTGCCAATTCTACACACCTCTCAGGCCGGACATGCACACCTGTGAACTCTCACCGGACGTCCCGTAATATTTTCCTTTCTTTGACGCACTGGCTTACAACCCTGCCCGTGTCAACCATACTTCCTTACCCCTCCGGCTTATTCAACCTACATATCTGAATGCGTTAAGGCGATGATGATAGTGCCGGACATATCATGTCCGATGGTTCTTTATTTGCTCACCTTATAAACTTTGTTTTGATGAAAAAAAGACTTTTACCAGCCTTTATCCTGTTGATCGTTTGCATGTTGGGAGGCGCCGGAAGAACACAGGCGCAATTCACCCAGCCTAATGGCGCAGTCATAGGCAACCAAACGGTGATCCCGGTGCCGGTGAACCCTCCCGGTTACGCCCAGGTACAAGCGCTCATCTATTACCCGGATGATTACAACCTTCCGGCCAATGCCAACAAACGGTATCCGTTGTACGTATTCCTGCACGGCGCCGGGGAAGGCGCAAGCAATGACATCACTGAGGTCAACAACACTTCCCTGCCTTATCTCATTGCAAATGGCTTGAAACCTTACGCCATCGACACCGTGACAGGCGATACGGTGAAATTCATCGTCGTCAGTCCGCACTGTGCTTCCTGCGGTGGGTCCTACTCCTACCCGCAGCTGCAGTATACGATCCCTTACCTGTATGCCAACTACCGGGTAGATACCTCCTGTGTCTTTGTGGGAGGGCTTTCTGCGGGTGCGTCCGGCACCTGGTCCGTGGTGATGGGCAACGGTGTCCCAAACCCTCCGCAGCCGGATACGGTCCTGGCCAAACGCATCACGGGCATCATGCCCATGGCCAATGGAGGTTACGACAACGCTATCTCCCAGCCGACGATGGCCGCAGCCCTGGATACCAACCTGCGAAGGGGGCTTGCCGTCCTTTACGTCATCGGCGACCAGGATCCGGGCTACAATGCCATTGGCTATCATGCCTATGCCCATGCGGATACCACTTACGGCGTACCGGGCCGCTGGTTCCACAAGATCATTGTCGGCGGCACCCATAGCACCAATGTCTGGAACCTGCCGTTCCCGGAGAATGCAAGGGTCTGGAGTGCTACGCAAAATGCCTGGACACAGATGTGGCATTTACGGAAAGGGGCGTCTGCGCCTGTATCATCACCCCCCGTGTCGAATCCCGGCAGCAACCAGACGCTGGCGGCCGGCACCACTTCAACGACACTCAACGGGTCGGCTTCCGCGGCGGGCTCCGGCCATACGCTCACTGCCTATCTCTGGAGCCAGGTCTCCGGCCCCAATACGTCGACGATCGCTACGCCGGCAGCTGTCAGCACCACGGTGACGGGATTGATCCCGGGCACCTATGTCTTCTCCCTCCAGGTCACCGACAACAGCAGCCAGACGAATACCGCGACGGTGCAGGTCATTGTCAACGCATCCGCCGGCCCCCTTCCAAACGGTACGGTGGTGGGCAACCAGACCGTTATTCCCATCGCGGTGGCACCTCCCGGATATGCACAGGCGCAGGCCCTTATTTATTACCCGGATGATTATAACCTGCCGGCCAATGCCAACAAAAGATATCCATTATACGTGTTCCTGCACGGCGCCGGAGAAGGCGCGTCCAGCGATATTACGGAGGTCACCAGGACCTCATTGCCCGAACTTATAGCACAGGGCCTGAAACCATATGCTATTGACAGCCTGACAGGCGATACGGTGAAGTTCATCGTCGTGAGCCCCCACTGTGCTTCCTGCGGCGGATCTTATTCCTATCCGCAGCTGCAGTATACGATCCCTTATCTCTATGCCAACTACCGGGTAGATACCTCCTGTGTCTTCGTGGGCGGCCTTTCCTCCGGCGGGTCCGCCACCTGGTCCGTGGTAATGGGCAACGGTGTCCCGAACCCTCCGCAGCCGGATACGATATTGGCCAGACGGATCACGGGCATCATGCCCATGGCTAATGGGGGTTATGACAACGCTATCTCCCAGCCAACCATGGCCGCGGCGCTGGACACCAACCTGCGCAGAGGCCTGGCGGTTCTTTACATCATCGGCGACCAGGATCCCGGCTATAATGCGATCGGCTATCATGCCTATGCTCATGCGGACACCACTTTCGGCATGTCCGGCCGCTGGTACCACAAAGTAATCCCCGGAGGCACGCATGACAGTCTCATCTGGAACGCGCCTTTCCCGCTGAATGCAAGGGTGTGGAGCACCACGCAAAATGCCTGGACGCAGATGTGGAACCTGCGGAAAGGGCCGCCCGTCTCACGGCCGGGTAGCAACCAGGCGCTGGCGGCAGGCACCACTTCGACGACGCTGAACGGCTCGGCCTCCACGGCAGGCATTGGTCATACACTGGCAGGCTATCTCTGGAGCCAGGTCTCCGGTCCCAATACGTCGACGATCACCACACCGGCGGCTGTCAGCACCACGGTGACAGGATTGATCGCCGGCACCTATGTCTTCTCTCTCAAGGTTACGGACAACAGCAGCCAGAAGGATTCCGCGACGGTGCAGGTCACTGTCAACGCGCCTGTCGTTCCTGCGGGTAATATCGTCCGCAAGGTGGCCTGTACGGAATACAAAGCCGCCTTTATGTATACGGACAGCAGCGTGCGCAGCTTTGTCTATAACACCGTCTCGGGCCATGTGGAGCTCATGCCTTTCACCATCGGCGGCCGTAAGGCAGTGGACGTATCCAGCGGCTTCAACCAGATCACCATCCTGGACGACCAGAGCTATGTATGGGTGAGCGATCTGGGAACCTACACGTGTACCCGGGTGAATACCGACGCCACAGGGGCCGCCTTCACAGGCAATGTCTCGCTCTATGGATATTTCTATACCTACCTGTCCATCCGCAACGATGGCAGCATCTGGTATTGGGGTGGGGATGACTATCACTTCTACAGTGCCAGCGGTACGACGATCACCGCGCCGAAGAAGCTGCATATCCCCCCGGGCGTTCAATTCAAAAAAATTGCGACGGGCAATGCGCTGATGGCGCTGACCACGACGGGAGATGTCTATATCTGGGGCAAAGGAGATAGCAACTACGTGAAAATGGTCCTGCCGCGTCCCGCTTCCGACATTGCTGCCAGCCACCTGGGGTATTTCATAGCGGTGGTGCCGGATAATATTGCCGTCAGCACCATGGGATATCCCTATGCGTGGGGTGCGGAGAACGGTCACTACCTGGCTTCTTCCCCTGCCAATTACACGGCGCCCGTAGCATGCAAGACCTTATGGGGCATGACCGTTCCCATCAGGGAGATCTCTGCCAATGAGAGCGCGATCCATTATATCGACAGCTTGGGCAACCTATACGGGCTGGGGGACAATGTGCAGGGTGAGATCGGCAATGGCGAAGAAAAGGTCAATCATGCCGAACTGTATGCAACACCTTATGCCTGGGACTGGGGAAAGAATGAGATGCTTACCAGCGCACCTGTGCAGGTGTTGCCCGGCACGGTGTTCAAAAAACTCTTCACCGGCAATTCCTACGTGTACTACCATTATGCGTCGGATGTCAACGATTCCCTGTATTTCTGGGGACGCAATAAGAGCTTCGTGGGCGGTGACGGCGTCGCCAACGGTCAGGAGGGCACGTGGCCCAATGCGTTGGATGTGCTGAAGCCCTCTATCCGGACACCACTGGCTATCAGCCCCACCATGACGGTGTACTATAACTTTACAAAGTACACGCTGAAGGCGGCTGCCATGCAAACGGTCAGCACGACCACCGCCAACCTGTCCGCTGCCGCAACCCCCAGCCTGTTGACGGCTTCCGGGAAGCCCAACTATGGCTATACGATCACAAAATACCTTTGGACAAAGGTCAGCGGGCCTTCGGGCGGTACGATCACCCATGCGGATTCCCTGAACACAACCGTAACGGGACTGACCAATGGCACCTATATCTTCAATATCCAGACGACGGATAACAACACTGCCACCATCAGCGCCAGGGACACCATCGTCGTGTCAGGTACAGGAGGTTCGGCCCTGCAAAATATGACGGCGACAGGCGCAGCATCCCCCATCGATGCCGAGGACAGTCATGACAGGTCGATCAGCCTTTACCCCAATCCGGTAGCAGGCGATCAGCAGCTGGCTGTGGAAGGGCGCGGCTGGAAGACAGGTGAAGTAAAATTCATCATCTACGACCTCAGCGGTAAAGTGGTAAAAGAATTGTTGCTGAATAGCCCCGTCACCAATTTCCGGCAGACATTACCTGTGTCGGGAATTGCAAAAGGCGTCTACCTGCTGTCTGTGGAGCAGCAGGATGGGCAAAAACCGAAGTTGATGAGATTCATTGTAAAATAATCTGAAAAAGAGGGTGTCTCAAAAGTAAAAAATCGAGACACCCTCTTTTTGTCAATCTGGGGGGTGTCTCATGTATGAGACACCCTTTTTGTTTTTCTCACGGGAACCAGTGATTCCGCGGGAAGCGTGAGCTGGATGAACCTGTTCAGGTTTTCATCGAAATACTTGCAACGGACGTTGCCTTTGAATTCATTTACTTCTTCTACGATCAATTTGATGTCACGGAGGCACTGGAAAGTTACTTCTTCGCCAACCTTTAAGAAATCATACATGGCATAGATCATTAAGGGTGACCGATCGTGGGGGAGGTGTTTACCCCTAGATCAGAATTAAGTGGTTTCTATTATAGTAAAAACACCGGGAAACGGTGCGGGGACTACGCCGGTCCCATATTTATTTTACGTTATATTTTTCGCCTGCTGGGAGCATAACGAACGTACTTCGACGTTAGTAAAAATACGATTTTTGCAGATTTTGCACAAAAAGTCGCCTGCCGGATCGCAAAATGCTCTTATAAAGCAGATTTCCGGATACGGAACGGGAAAGCTAAATTTGCGTCCATGCAAAAAATCGTCATTTTTCTTTGCCTGTCCACCCTCTGTATGGAGGCGGGCGCCCAGAAAGCCAATTGGCAAAATCTCGATCTTAAGACAGATAGCGTGTTCGGTATCAGCACGGAGAAGGCCTACCGGGAGCTGTTGCCAAAGAAAAAAGCTACCACCGTCCTGGTGGCCGTCATCGACGGGGGTGTAGATACAGCGCACGAGGACCTGAAGGCCATCATCTGGAATAATCCAAAGGAAAAGGCCGGCAATGGAAAGGATGATGACCACAATGGCTACACGGACGATGTCTACGGGTGGAACTTCATAGGCGGACCCAAGGGGGATGTGAACTATGACAACCTGGAGCTGGTGAGGATCCTGCGCCGGGATGCCCCCCGCTATGACAGCCTGACGGAGGCCACCGTACCTCCCGCTGATAAGCCCAAATGGGAGACCTACAGGAAAATGAAGGCTGAATATGAGCAGGCCTACACCAATGCGCAGCGTACTCTGCAGGGTATCCAGGGTTTTAAAAGCGTATTGGACAGGGTGGTGGCTGGCATCGGCAAAGACACGCCGACCATCGACGACTTTAAGAAATATGTTCCCAAAGACCCCGGCGAGACGCAAATTTGCAAGGTGGTGGTCAGCCAGCTGGAGAAAGACCCCGATTATATCAAATTCCGGGACGGTGAGCTGGGGGAGGCGCTGAAACATTTCGAGGTGCAAAAGGAATATCAATACAATCTGTCGTATGATCCCCGCTCCATCGTAGGGGATGATTACAGCAACAGCAAGGAGCGGAACTATGGCAACAGCGACGTCACGGGCCCCAACGCGGACCATGGCACCCATGTATCCGGGATCATCGGCGCTGTGAGAGATAATGCCCTTGGTATCATGGGTGTGGCCGATCATGTGCGTATCATGGCGGTGCGGACCGTGCCTGATGGTGATGAAAGGGATAAGGACGTTGCCAATGCCATCCGCTATGCGGCCGACAATGGCGCAAAGGTGGTCAATATGAGCTTCGGGAAAGGATATAGCTGGGATAAGAAGGCAGTGGACGAAGCGGTGAAATATGCCGTTTCAAAAGATGTGCTGCTGGTGCATGCGGCAGGCAACGAAGGAAAAGACCTTGAAAAGGGCGAAAACTATCCTACACGGGTATACGAAGACAGCAGTGGCCTTGCCACCGCCTGGATCGAGGTCGGGGCATCAGGCCCGGATGACGATTCTACGCTGGTAGCGCCTTTTTCCAATTATGGAAAAACAAAGGTCGATGTCTTTGCTCCCGGCGTCGCCATCTATTCCACGACCCCCGGCTCCCATTATGCCAACCATGACGGCACAAGCATGGCTGCCCCCGTCGTAACCGGCCTGGCCGCGCTGATCCGGGAATATTATCCGAAGCTGACGGCGCTGCAGGTGAAGGACATCATCCTTCGCAGTGTAGTGAAGCCCACGCATACAGTGACGATCGTAGAAGAGGGCAGACCACGCCAGGTGCAGCTTTCAGACATTTGCGTCACGGGCGGGGTCGTCAATACGTACGAAGCGCTCAAATTGGCTGCGAGTTATAAGTAATACCGGCTCGTCCTGAATGGCGTGACTTTTGATACTTTTCCAACTTAAACAGCGGATATGATCGGTCTGTTACCGGGTCTCCCTCCGAATGTCGCAGGCTTTAAGGCCAGCGGGGAGGTCACAAAGGATGATTTCGAAAAGGTGATCTTTCCGGAAGTGAAACGGCATACGGCCCTTTCAGGGAAGCTCAATTTTGTATTCTATGTCGACACACCATTGAAAAACTTCAGCATCGGCGCCTGGATCCGTGATATCTGGCTGGGTATGAAGCAGTTTGCCAGCTGGCGCAAGATAGCCATCATCTCCGATGTAGAGAAGATCCGGAACTTCACCGACAATATCAGCTTTCTCCTCCCGGGCGAGTACAAGGGTTTCGCTGTAGCACAGCTGGAAGAGGCCATCCGCTGGGCCGGCACCGAAGAGCAGTCTGCGGGAGAAAAATCCTCAGAGGACGAGATCCCAACGCATATCGAAAAGCTGCTGCCGCCCCAGGTGCGGGGTAAGTCTACCATGACGACAGCCCAGGTGACGGCAGGCAAAGAGGCTGACGCCCGGTTTATTTTCGAAAGGGCGACCAAAAGGCTGCTGGATGTCAACGAGTGGACGGACCATTGTGGCGCCTTATCGGCTGGTTTTCAATTGACGGATGACGAAGGCGAACCATTGAAAGGCCGGGCCGCCGTAGGCGACTACATACGCATTGATATCCCGGGTCCTGCCACCGACGAAGGCCGTGGCTATGACTGGGTAAAGATTGAAAAGATCGAACTGCCGTCCCCTACACCTTCCGGCGGTATCTCCCTGCTGCAGGTGAGGCCCTGCGCCAACCCGCAGACAAAGGATACAGCTGTCATTGCCCATTTCCTCGAAGATTCAGCCACCAGTAACTTTGTAATAGAATGGGCTGACCGGCGCGTCAGCGCCACCGTATACGGGCGTAATGAGGTCCCCAATACGTCCCATCCGGGTACGGCCGATAAGGTACGCAATGCAGTGGTCGGGACCCTGGGCGCCATCGGTCTCTCGAAGATCCAGTGGAAGGCGCTGGTGGAGGGGCTGCTGGCAAAAGAATAGGCTGGCACAATTTTTTGACTGTTTGTAATAAAACAGGTTATGGACATGAACAAAAGGAGACTTATGATCATCGTCGTGGTCGTCTTCGTGATCGTCCTTTCATTTTTCGCAGGCAGATATTCAGTGGGTAAGACCTACAGGGGCGTCGACGATATCAACACCGGAATGCCCGTACATCCGAATGATGACCGCGCAGGCATCCCTCCGGATTCTCTCCACCATTAAAAAAACAATTTTATGGCAAAGAGCAAAAAACAGCAGGCAACTACGCCACCTCCCCCGCCATCCGATGAGAAGGAAAAGATCACACAGGCGCATCGTGACGCCGACGAAGACATCCGTAATGATCCGGATATGGACATGGGCGGGCCTGATGATGACCTGGATGAAGGAGAGCTTGCCCGCCTGGATAATTCCAATGACGATGACTGACAGCCCGGGGCATATTCAAGTAGCCAGTGCGCTTTTATTCCTCGTCAGTCTTGCAGCGACCTTCTCGTTGATGATAGCCCCATATTCTGCCTCGAACTTTTCTTTTACATTCCTGTTCTTCACTTCCAGCTTTGATGAGAGATATCCTAATTTTCGCTTGTTCAGCTCTATCAGCTCGGCCCATTCCACCACCCAGACCTCTATATTCTTTTCAGCCTTGCGGTCATACAAAAAAGGTACTTTATATTTCTCCCTGCTGGACTTCATTTTGGACTTTGTATACGGTGTCAGCCGGGAGGAGACCAGGATAAATTTATACCGGGTATTCTCCCTGGGCAGCCCGGGATAGTTCTCTACCGTAAAAGCATATTCGTCTATTTGCTGTAGTTCCTTCTTCCCGATGGCGCACCGGGGAGACTTCAGCTCTACCACCATGATCTCCCTGTCCTCGTTGTCCAGCACTTTCTCGTTGAGGAAGAACAGGTCTGTTATGTTGTCCAGTCCCTCCACATCCTGGATAAGGTTCTCGTCCTCTTTCGAAGGCTGATAGCGCAGGTACTTATTCCTCAGCTCTTCCAGGATATTCCCGATCTTTTTGTCGGACCAAAGGTGAGGACAGCCGTTGTACGCTTCGCCAAAAAGCCACAACTCTCTCTCGATGATCTTGTGCAGCTGGCTTCTTTCCAGCAACACCCCGGCAACATCGCCATAGGTCAGCTCGTACAGGAAGTCGATGAACTCCAGCTTGGCCGCGACGGCGCTGGAAAAAGCGATGATGTTCTCCAGTTCAGTCTGTTGCAGCAGCTGGTGGAATTTCTGCATATTGGCCTCCGAAAGGCCGGCCACTTTTGCAAAAACTTCTTCCACATGCCCGTTGGCCAGCGCTTTATCGATCAGGGAATAAAAAAGCCCTCTGACCTTTTCATTCTTCTGGTCCAGCAACTTGTAGTCATCTTCCACAATGTAGGCGATCTTCTGGAACAGCAATTCCCGGGATTGGGCAATGGGGGAGTCGAAAGAGGCAGGATAGGCGCTGTCCTTCTCCAGGCCGGCGATGAATTTTTCAAAGCGTTTGTTATTGGCCTTGAAAAAATCATTGACAGTGTCTTTGATAAACTCCTTTAGGTTCTTTATCTCTTCATCTCCCAGAGAGTCCAGGTCGATATTTCGGAACAGGTCGGAATTGAAAAATGGCGAGTCCAGGTAGATGAACCAGGTCCCCAGATCAGGTGTATACCAATCGGATGAATACGTGAACTCATGCGCCACCGAGCGGATGCCGGCATTGTCGATGTAGAAAAAGACCTTCACCTTATGCAGCGTGCTCTTCACCTGGTAGAAATGGATATCGAAAGGATGCTCCGTGCCTTTCAGATCGACATACATGGTTTTTTTCAGCGTGGGCGTGCCGATGACGAAATCCGAAGGGTCCAGGAGAGCGCCATTGATGGTGAACTGTACCTCCCGGTGGAAGATCTGCAGCGGATATTTTTCGAAGATGGATTGCCGTATGGTGTCGCTGTTGAACTTTTCGGAGATCCTGTTCCGCAACGGTATTTTCCCCTGCCGGTTATGGTGCAGCTTTTCAATCGTCACCTTATAATAAGCGTTCGCCTTTTTCTTTAATATTTCCACATCATATTCCAGGTTCACCCTGGACAGGGTAGAGGAGATGTTGGAGGAGTCCAGCGGGAAATGAAGCCGCGTATAATGGGCGCCCGCAGGGTCGAAGGCCACGGTATCGATGGTCATTTTTTCCCCGATCTGCAGCGCGCCGAAGCGCCCGACGCCCTGGCCATCTTTCTTGACATTGGTGCCGATCAAAAGGATCTTGTCCTCAAATTCCGAAGCTGATACGCCTATACCATTGTCCGTCAGCTGTATACGGGTCATGGGTGCTTTTTGTACCGTATTGCCTGTATAGTCGATCAACAGGTCGATGCGGGTCGCTTTCGCCTGTAGAGAATTGTTCAGCAGCTCGCAAAAGGCGGTGAAAGTATCCTTATACCGCGTCAGCAGCTCTTTCACTACCCTGGAATGTGTCGATAATTGTTTCGTATGCTTCATGGCTTATGCAATATACTAATTTATTTAGTATTCAGGCGCCCCTGGCTTGCTATTTGCATCCCTGCTGTAAATATTTGGTTATGTTAGGAAAGACCGAAAGAGCGATCTCCGCCGTGGGCGGATCTTTATTACTATATTTTGTCAGCCGCAAGAACAAAAAGGAGACCCTGCTGCTGGCTACAGGGGGCTACCTGTTATACAGGGCGCTGTCCGGAAAATGTCCCGTTACCAGGGCCCTGCGCGAGGGCGGACGGGACCATCGGCCCAGTAATGTCAACGTCCGGACACAGGTGACGGTGAACAGCCCGAGGGAGGAGGTCTACGCTTTCTGGCGAAGGCTGGAGAACCTTCCTTTGTTCATGAAACACCTGGAAAGCGTCGATGAGCTGAGCGATACCGTCTCTGCCTGGAAAGTAAAGATCCCCGGCGGACTGGGCGAGATACGGTGGGAAGCGGAGATCATAAGAGATATAAGGGATTCGGAATTGTCCTGGCAGTCGGCGCCGGGGGCCAGTATTGAGAATGCCGGAAAGATCAATTTCTCTGATACGCCGGCAGGTGGCACCCGCATCGATGTCATGATATCCTACAGGGCGCCGATGGGTGTCCTGGGTGAAAGATTGTCGCGTCTGCTGACACCTGTGTTCAAAAGTATGGTAGAAAAGGATATCGAAGGCTTCAAGCATTTCATGGAGGACACGGAGAAGGTTAATCAATCTTTTTAAAAGGATATTTGTCCTTGATCACACGGTTGAAGAATTCCCCCTTCGAAAAGGCCGCCTTCATCTGATCATATATCTTCACGGGCACCTGGTCATAGTCATACACCATGCCCGAAACAAAAATGATCCGCAGCGTATGGCGTCCGGGAAAATATTGCACCCTATGAATGACGGAAGATGGCATGTTTATTTGTTTTCTATAAAGTTTCGTAGCCGGGACAGAAGGGCGCTTCTTCCGGTGGATGTTTCTTCTTCCCATTGCTCCCGCAAGGTCTCCGCCTCCTGCCGTGCATCCGGCGCCTGCTCCTGCTGTATATATGCAGCCAGCAAGGTTAAGGCGATCCTTCTGTCGTTGAACTCGCCGCACTGCTCTCCCAACCCTCTGAGTGTCTCAGGCATTGTATCGTTCTCATCCGCACAATCATTCTTTTGCCCCCAGGCATATACGTAATACATATCCTTCAGGTCTTTCCTGATATCATGCAGATCTTCATCCTGGGGAGCAGGCAACAGGACGATGGACTCGATCCTGGCCGCCCGTCGGTTGTAAAAGGACTGGAGCCTGCTGGCAGTGGGTCTTTTTAGTTCCGGGTTCCGTAGCCTTCTTTCAAGCCGTCTGATCACTGCCGGATCATACGTGTCGTCCCAGAGCTGCTGCAACCTGGCTGCATTGTCCCGTAGCCAGCCCGCGAATGCCGGGCAATCCACCCGTCTTTCTTCCATATTTTTAAGCAGCACCTGTATGTCCCTCAGCTCGCCGGAGATACGATAGATCTCTTTAAAAGACGGCGGCAAAGACCTTTCATCCTTTCCCAGCCAGCGCAGCAACGCCCGCAACTTCTTCACATGCGTACGGAAGTCATGCACGTCATCCTCATCGAAAAAAGCAGAGACAGACAGGCTGCGCCGGATGCCTGCTCCATGTTTCCTGATAGACCGGTATGCTTTATTGCGATGCATACGGAACAGGCCGCAATTATGAGACCAGATCGTTCAGGGTTTCCAGGTTGGCGACGGCATCTCCGATGGTATTGTTGAAATAAGTGTAGACATCTTTCCCCTCCCGTAGCCATGCCCTGATCTGTAAGGCGTATTCCCGGAGGTGGTCATACGCGTAGGATCCTTTATAGTCACCTTTCACGCCATGGAAACGCAGGTAGATAAAGCGGGCTTCCTCCGTGGGCCTCCGGATGGCGGATGCGGGTATATCATGCAGTACCAGCGTGGCCTGGAAACTATCCAGCAAACGATACGTCTCTTCCCTGTACCACGACCGGTGGCGGAATTCCACGGCCAGCCGCCATGCGGGGCCCGCATCCGAGATGCGAACTTCGTCCAGCAGCCGCTGCAGCTGATCCAGCTTGTTCCAGCCAATGCTGGGTGGAAGTTGGATCAGCAGACAACCTTTCTTATTCCCGGTGTGGGCGGCAGCTTTCATGAACGCCGTAATATCTGCGGGGTTAAAAGCAAAACCTCTTGCATGCGTAATATCCCGCCACAGCTTGACGGTGAACTGAAAATCGTCAGGGACCTGGTGGGACCATTTGGTGAAGGTCACCGGCATGGGTACTCTATAGAAGCTGCTGTTGATCTCAATGGAGTTGAAAAGCGTTGCATAATACGAGAGACGGGATTGCTGACGGTGCATTTCAGGGAAGGCCTGTTTATTCGGCTCCCTAAGGACAAGCCCGCTGGTGCCAGCCCTGAATTTTCCATCGTTGTCAGGCATAGGAATGGGTCGTTTACTAGGTATGTAAGGGGCAATATTGCAATTTGAATACCAGGGGTGAATGCCTGGAAATGTGCTAACTTGCGGAAAATTTGCAGATGAAAAAAGACCTGGAAGGGAAGGAGGATATCCGTCAGTTGATCGGCTCCTTTTATGAAAAAGTGCGTCAGGATGAGCTGATAGGACCGATCTTCAGCGACGTTGCGAAAGTGGATTGGGAGCACCATCTTCCCGTGATGTATGATTTCTGGGAAGGGGTATTGTTCCAAACGGGGAATTATGCCGGCAACCCTATGCGGGTGCATAAACAGCTCCATGAAAAATTTCCGTTGGAACAGGCGCATTTCGACAGGTGGCTGAAGATATTCCGGGAAACGCTGGACGAACACTTCGAAGGTCCTGTCGCTGAGCAGGCTGGACAGCGGGCGCTGTCTATTGCGACCATGATCCGGCTCAAGACCATGTGATCATCCTTCGGCACTCAGCCCCGGGATCATAATGGGCAGGAGCACCCCAGCCACCATCCCGTATACCATCAACTGCTTTTGGCTTAATTCCTGCAATACTTTCTGTATTATCGTTAATTTACAGATCTAAATTTCCCATGCCAACGAAATGCTGCATGCTGCCCTTTGACTAAATTTCCGGGACCCGGAAAGACGATTTCAACATTTTAATGCAAACTTCTAACAGATGGAAAAGATCATAGGGAAGATAATGACTGAAAAGTCAATGGGTTATGGGATTGCCATGCCGGACCTGCTGCAGCGAAGCGACATGCTCAACTTTTTGCCGGTGGCCGCATATGCCTGCAATATGGATGGCTTTATAAAAGGATATAATGAAGAGGCGGTGAAATTATGGGGTCGTGCGCCGGAAATGGGCGAACGCTATAATGGCGCTTATAAACTGTACGATGCAAACGGGGATTTATTACCCCACGACCAGGCGCCTGCAGCGGCATGCCTGAAAGACGGTATCCCGCGGAAGGACCTGGAAACTATCATTGAACGGCCAGATCATTCCCGGATCCATGTATGCGCGAACGTAGCGCCGCTTCGGGATGAAAATGGCGTCCAGGTGGGCATGATCAATTGCTTATACGATATCACGGCACAAAAGTCAGCGGAAAAAGAGCTGAAAGGCAAGACGGTCGAACTGCAGGATTACGTAGACAACGCAAACATCGGCTTACACTGGGTAGATAAAGATGGCATTATAAAATGGGCTAACAAGGCGGAGATGGATATGCTGGGGTATACGCGGGAGGAGTACATCGGCCACCATATCGCTGAATTTCACGTCAGCCAGGATAAGATCGGCGATATCCTTATGCGGCTGGGCGACAATCAGACCCTGGTGCAATACGAATCGGAATTGCGGGCAAAAGATGGCTCCACCAGGACAGTGCACATCAGCTCCAGTGTTTTTCGCGAGCAAAACAAATTTATACATACGCGTTGTTTCACTATCGACGTCACCCAACAAAAAAAACTTCACCGGGCATTGGCAGAAAGCGAATTGCGCTACCGTCAACTGATCGAGGTCCTGGATACCCCGATGTATACTACGGATGCTGAAGGAAAAATAACAATGTACAACAAGGCGGCAGCCGACCTGTGGGGCAGGGAGCCGGTGATCGGCAAGGATCTTTGGTTCGACTCTTTTAAGATCATTAATCCGGACGGCTCGGAGCTTCCGCTGGATAGTTGCCCGATGGCCCTGTGTTTAAAAGAACAGCGGCCGGTGTATGGCGGGCAAATACTGGTCGTTCGCCCGGATGGCTCCTTGCGCAATGTAGCTCCTTATCCGCAACCCATTTTTGATGATTCGGGGAAAATCGCCGGCGCCATCAATATGCTGGTGGATATCACCGATCTGAAGGCCAAGGAAAATGCTTTACGTGAAAGCGAAGAAAAATACCGTGTACTTGTGAGCACACTGGAATTGAAAGTCGCTGAAAAAATAAAAGAACTGAAGAAAAGCGAGGACAGGTACCATAAGATGATCGAGGAAGTAGAGGATTATGCCATCATCCTGCTTGACAGGGATGGCATCATTGTCAACTGGAACAAAGGTGCGGAAAAGATAAAAGGATACAAGGAAGAGGAGATCATAGGTAAAAGCTTTCAGGAATTCTACCTAGCCGAGGATCGGCAAAATGGACTTCCACTGAGACTTATCAGTGAGGCACAGATCAGCGGGAAGGCAGTTCACGAAGGCTGGAGGAGAAGAAAAGATGGTACGAAATTCTGGGGCAGCGTCCTTTTGACGGCATTGCATGACGATCAGCATAATGTTATAGGATTTTCTAAAGTTACCCGCGACCTCACCGAAAGGAAGCTGGCCGAAGACAGTACGAGGGAGCATCTGGCTATGCTGGAATTTCAAAACAAGGAGCTGGAACAGTTTGTCTATGCTGCATCTCACGATTTGAAAGAACCTCTGCGGAAGATCCGTTTGTATAACAGCTTTGTTGCAGATAACCCTTCCAATGTGCTGGATGCAACATCGGCCACTTACCTGGAAAGGTCCGTCAAAGCGACAGAACGGATGAAGCGGCTCATCGAAGATCTGCTCACCTATTCGAAGGCCACCGCCAATATTGAAGCGTATGAGGAATTGGATCTGGACCAACTCATGGATGAGCTGGTCTCTTTCCATAAAGTAGAAACGGAGCAAAAGAAGATATCCTTTGAAATTGACCATCTTCCCGTTGTCCGGGCAATTCATTTCCAGATAAAGCAGCTTTTCTCTAATTTAATTGACAACGCGATCAAATACAGGCACCCGGATCGGGATGCCCATATTGCAATTAAAACCCAGCTGGTGAAAGGCAATATGCTTACATCGTTGAAGGCCGATGCGGAAAAGCAATATTATAAGATATCCGTGACGGATAATGGAATTGGATTTGATGCGCAGTATGCTGACAGGATCTTCGAGATCTTTCAGCGGCTGGCTACTGCAAAGGGGGTCAGCGGCTCCGGGATCGGGCTGGCCATCTGTACGAAGATCGTCCAGAATCATAATGGTTTCATAACAGCAGATGGCACGCTGGGAAAGGGAGCCAGCTTCAATGTCTACCTCCCGGGACCGATGGTTAAACGCGAAGCTCCACCATCGTTCTGACGAGATTATTCAAGTCCTTCATGTTGCCGGGTTTCACGAAGTACTGCGTGGCGCCGTTGAGCATACATTCGTGCTGGTGAAGGAGGGCATTGGATGTGCTGAGGACGACCTTCGGAATAGGTCTGTAACGCATCTCCGCGCTGATATTTTTTAGTACCTGGGCCCCGGTCAATTGGGGCATATTGTAATCTAATATGATCAGGGAAGGAAGGTCGTTATCTGGTCTTGTACGCAGAAATTCATAGGCAGAAAACCCATCGCTGAAGGTATGCAAACGGGCGCTGGGTTCTGCAAGCAAAATGGCGTCAACGATTAATTCCATATCCTCCGGGTCATCTTCTGCTATAACGATTCCTATATGCTCAGCCATATCTTCGTAAAATTACATGAAAATAAAAAAAGATCACTGGAATATAAAAATCTAAATGAAGGCAGGGATAGTGGTTTGTAATAAATTAATTATCAATAAAATATATGTGATTTTTAATATTCCGGCAAAAGGGTGGCACAATAATTTAGTATAGGTTGTAAAAAACATCTATTATGCCATCAACTCAAAAAGGCGGCGGAGCAGCCACCGATAAAAAGAACGCAGGTCCCGCGAAGTCAACCGCTAAATCGACTGGAAAGTCCCAGGCAAAGCCCGGCAGCCACGCAAATGATTCTGAGCTGCAGAAATTTTTCCATGACGAAATAAAGGACATTTACTGGGCCGAAAAGAAGCTGGTCCAGACCCTGCCCAAACTGGCCAGGGCCGCCACTTCAGAAGAATTAAGAACAGCTTTTACCCAACACCTGGAAGTCACAGAAGAACAGGTGACGCGCCTGGAAAAAGTATTCGATATCCTGGGGCACAAACCCCAGGCAAAGAAATGCGATGCCATGGAAGGGATTACTGAAGAAGGCGCCAGCGTCATTGAGGACACCGAGGATGGCACCCATACCCGGGACGTTGCCCTGATCATGGCCGGCCAGAAGGCGGAGCACTATGAGATCGCTACTTATGGCGGCCTGGCGCAGGTGGCCAGGACATTAGGCTATAGTGAGATTGCTTCCCTCCTGGAACAAACCCTGGAAGAAGAAAAAGAGACCGATCGGCTCCTGACAGAGCTCGCCGAGGGCTCTATCAACGAACAAGCCACGGAAGAATAACTCTTTTTGCAACTGATACAGGTCAGACCCTTACAGGTCTGGCCTTTGTTTTTTTAAACGGCTTGATGCCGTATTCCGGAAAATTATTTATTTTGCTTTACCATGGCCCGAACCATTCTATTGATCGATGACGATGAAGATGACGCCCAATTCTTCGCTGATGCGTTGAAGGAATTGTCCTTCGGTCTGACCATGGAACATTGCACAGGAGGCCAAGAGGCGATCGATAAGCTATCCTATGAAAGGATCAAAGCGCCGGATATCATTTTCCTGGACCTCAATATGCCGGCTTTAAATGGCTGGGACAGCCTCAGAGCAATTAAAAAGATCGCGGGAATGCAGCAGATCCCCATTGTTATGTATTCTACTGCAAATTTAGAGCAGGGAGGTTTGAGCCCCGAAGATGTCGGCGCAGCGGCTTTCTACCAGAAGTCCAACTCTTTCAATGAGCTGAAGAACAGCCTGGCCTACCTCCTCAGGTCCCTACTTCCCCATATCGTGGCCTGACACGGCTCCCTGCTGTTGGAAGGGATGGCACGGGAATTGTGCCCATAATTATATGCTGTCAGACGAAGTACATATCACTTTTCGGGATATTTGCTTAACAGCAAGCTTAAAAATACCTCAGGAGCCACGGGGACTAATAATCATCGCAGCCGGAAAGGATTGCCCCACATTGAAAGTCCAGAATCAGCACCTTTTGAGGGTCTTGAACAGGCAACATTTTGCGACCCTCTTCACTTACCTGATGGATTCCCCGGATGAACAGGAGTATGATAATCCTTTCGACATTAATAAGATGAGCGATCGCCTGTTAAGTATAACAAAATGGGCTTTTCAGCAACCGGCATTACAAGGTTTGCCCGCAGGTTATTTTGCAGTTAACATGGCTGCCGCCGCTGCATTGAAAGCTTCTATCAAAGCCGGCACCAGGATAAAAGCGATCGTGTGCCGCTGTGGCCGTCCGGACCTGATAAAATACGAATTGCCACTGATCAGGCCTGCTTTATTGTTGATCACAGCCTCGGAAAATGTCTATATTAATGAGGTGTGCAAACAAGCATATGGATGGTTAAACTGTGAAAAAGAAATAGTTATGCTTGAAGGCGCCATTCACTCCTTTGAAGGGGTCGGTAAAGCGTTCAAGATCGCACAGCTTGCGGCTGATTGGTTTGTAAAACATCTGATAGGTAACAGTCTGCGCATATTTCTCTACAATGGGGAAAACCCTACAATGATGGCCGAGTAATTTCATGGGTTAAATCATAGACAGTACCATCCGCTGACCGATATCGGATTGGCTAAGTTCATGGAGGATGCGAAGAAGAGCGCCTGATCTCTTCCAGGCTATTTATACTGCCGAAATGGATCTTATACATCGTATTTTAGTATGCGAAAAACCGATCTTAAATTTCATCGACAACTGGATTGAGGTTATAAAAATGATCAGCATTTCGGAAAGGGCCATCCTGCGACGCATTTCCAGGGATTTTACGGCGTTTGAAGATATTTACAAACAGGGCCGCAGCTGTCATATGCTGATGGGGCACCTGTTTAACTGGGAATGGTGTAATGCGGGCATCTCAACTTTATGGGCGTACCAACTTCTTTTTTGAAAGGACCCGAGAAAGGCGCACGCATGGGGAATATACCCGTTGTATTCCTGCCTGTCATTAAATTGCGCAGGGGCCACTATGAAATAAAAGGGATATTACTGGACAATGATCCCAGCACTTCAAAAGAAGGTGAGATCACGCGAAAATATGTCGCCGCGCTGGAGGAGATCATTCACAAATATCCTGAATCGTACTTATGGAGCCACAAACGCTGGAAGAACGCATGGAAGGAAGAGTATCGTGCGCTTTGGATCGGGGATTGAATAAAATGTGAAAAATAGTTTATATAATCCTTCTCTTTAGGATACTCATACATGAAAATACGTATGGATGCCCAATTACCCGGTAGCAAATAAAATATAAACCTTAACTTTTATAATGGATTCCCTGCATACGTAATTCGTAGTGTCTATATATCCCCTGTAAGATCAACTTTCTCTGAAGCTACTTGACGTCCCCTTGCTAAAAAACGGTCTCGTTATTATTTATTATTAAACCTTCTCTTATGTACCGCAAGGATGTCGCCCTGCTATTGCAGGTAAGGGCCTACATTGACAGCAATCTCCACCGTAAGCTACCCGTTGCCGCACTCTGCCGGGAATTCAACACCAACAAAACATCACTGCAAAAAAGTTTCCGCGAGTACATCGGCCTGCCTTTGCACGCTTTTCTCTTGCAAAGCCGCATGGAAAAAGCGGAGTTCCTCCTCCGCGAAACAGACCACCCCGTGAAGTTTGTCGCTGTGGAATGCGGTTATAAGAAAGTCCGCAGCTTCAACAAGGCATTCAAGGGATGGCGGCGGCTGTCCCCGGCTACCTTCAGGAAGGGTGCGGTCAAAAGTAACACTTATGCTGCCGAAAGTTACACCGGCGGATTTGGAATACGGTTGTGCTGTGACGTAACTTTTTGATCGAAATGCCAAACCGATGGAACGTACGTCACGAAAATGGATCGCGGATGCCTGCGCATATTGCCTCGTATTCTTATTCGTTTACACCGCCACCGCGAAACTTTTTCAATACAACCTCTTTCAGTTCCAACTGGATAGCTTTCCCTGGATACAGCGTGTTGCTACGATCCTGGTTTGGGCAGTGCCGGTGGTGGAACTGGGGGCGGCAGGCTTACTGCTGGCAAGAGGGGCAAGAAGAACAGGATTTTATGTGTCGCTCGCGCTGATGGTGCTCTTCACCTCGTATATCTCATTGATGCTGGGATCGGGCAGGCATCTGCCTTGCACCTGCGGCGGCGTCGTCGGATGGATGACCTGGCGGCAGCACCTGGTTTTCAACCTTGTTTTCATCGGCATTGCCATTGCCGGATTAGTTTACTCACCACCTAAAATAAAGTTTTATGAAACCTAGGATCCTTGGCCTGGCGGTAGTCGTCCTGGCCCTTTCTCTCTCTGCGTACACCACCCATGTAGAAACTAAGAAGGAAGCAAAGTTCGGCACCTATTACTGGTTTCAGCTGGATGCTATGGGTGTTCCCCAAACGATGCCTAATTTGATCTACCAGGCGAGTGACCCCTATTGGTGCTCTTTCATCGGGCTGGGCTCTTTCTGCGTGGGCGCCTATACAGCCTATACACAGGATGAATATGGGTACCATGCGGCCGGCTACCTGGTGACAAGGCACAAACATCTGCTATGACCTACCTGACGTTCTGCTTCATCTGCGGGTTAAATGACATCACTTTATCGGGGATGGCATAGACATAACGTGGATCATGGGGCGGCAGTGTATAGGTCGTGCCATTCACGGTACGGGTGATCGTGATGGCCGTGGAGGGGTCTTTGTTCAGCCGGCGCAGGTCAGTCCACCTGAGTCCGCGGTAAAGCAGTTCTTTCCTCCTTTCCACCAGTACCTGGTGAAGGGCATCTGCCGCATCGACGGCGGTATGAGGTATGAATGTGCCGCTTGCCCATCGCTTTTCCAGCAAATGGTTTAGATCTGCCATGGCGGCGCCGGCATCTCCGGTCCTTGCAGAAGCTTCCGCCCGGGTAAGATATACTTCATCAGCAGCAAGACCGCAAAAAGCATAGACATCCTCATCATACCACCCGAAAAAGTAACGGCCACTCTCGAAGAACAGGGCTTTTCGCAGGTCATTGGGTTCGTAGCTGGCGAAGAGCACGCTGTCCGTCAGGCTTAGTCCGATGACGGAAGGACCGCTGGAAGAATAGGCGGCTCCAAAGATCACTTCGGGGTTGCTGCGGGTAAAAGGCAGCGGATTGTTCGGGTCATACGCGTTATAATCCATTAAGACTGGGTGCATTTCCAGGCATGAGCCGGCATATTGCATCGCCATGGACCAGGCGCCTGCACTCAGGTAGACCCTGGATAACAACGCATAGACGGCCGCCCTGGAAGGCCGGGTAGGGGACTGGGGCGCGTCAGGCAGCAAGGGTTCCGCCGCGATCAGGTCATTGATCACCTGGTCATAGGTTTCCTGCACGGAAGCCCGGATGAATTTTTCATTCACATCGGTAGCCTTTCTCAGAGGAAGGCCCAGGTCCTGTGTAGCTGTGCCGCTGTCATAGACGGGTGCGAAGATCTGGGCAAGCTGGTAATAGGCAAAGGCGCGGAAGAACAAGGCGCTGCCCCGGGCATTATTCCAGGCGGCTTGCTCTTCTGATGAAGGATGGATGGCCTTCAATCCTTCCAAAGCTACATTGGCATAAAGGACGGCCCTGTAAGGCAGGTCCCAGTCATTCACCTCCTCGCCGGGATAGATATCGGTGGTCCAGATAGTCGCGCGTTGGTCCGCACCCGCATATTGCCCATACTGCCCATTTGTGACATAATAATCATCGGAACCTGCCTCTCCCAGGCTGGGATACCCGAAGCCACCATAGCCATTCATGACTACATCGTTATCCAGCAGCGCCTGGCAATCGGTAATGGTCGTGGGGACGGTGATAGTTTGATCCGGGTGGGCATCCAGGAACGTACCCTTTTTACAGGCTCCATTCAGCAGGGCCTGCAGGACGAACAAATACAGCAGCTGACGTGGGGTCATGATTAGGAATTAAAAATTAACATTTACACCGACTGAATACCTGCGCCCTTCCTTCGGTATATTGATATAATAAGGATCGATCCCCGAATGATTGGCCTTCCACAGCATGCCCAGGTTCGAGACATAGCCGTAAAGCCGCAGATTGCCAAACGGCAGCCAGGCTTGCTTCGTTCTGTCGAAGTCATAGCTGAGCTGGATATCCTCCAGCCGGATATGATCGGCTCTTTCCACCAGGACGCTGGAATTGAGATAGAACCTGTCTCTCAGATCACTGCCCGGATATCCGGTGGAAGGGACGTAGGTGCTGCGTTCGTCACCCGCATGTTGCCAGCGCCGGGCATAGTCGCCATGGCCTGCCCAGGTATTGAAAAGACCGGTGTAACTGATGGAAGGCCGCCTGAAATAATAGCCCAGCTTATAGCTGATGTTACATGAAGCCGTGAAAGAACGCCACCGGAAAGTATTTCTCATCGCCCCGAAAATGGTGGGCTGGGAAGATCCATGGTAGATCATGCTGTCTATCGTTGTATTAGCATTGATGGTTGTCCAATCCTTGCTGGGTTTCCCATTGTAATAGCCCATGGGATCACCGGTGGCCGGATCAAGCCCCATCCATCTATAGCTATAGATGGCATACAAGGGGCGACCGGGCAGCGGATTGATGTTATGCTCGTTCAAATAAGAATAACCAGCAGCAACGGGTAGCAGGTATCTCCTCACCGTAGATACAGCCCTGCTGAAAATAAAGTTCGTTGTCCATTTGAATTTCCCATTCAGATTATGGGTCTCCAATTGCAGATCGATGCCTGATCCGTGCATGGCCGCGGTATTGCCATAATAAAAACCAGGAACTCCGGGATTTTGCACCAACCCCAGCGTGGGATCGCCGGCAGCAGGCGCCATCAGGCCTGTGGCGTTCTTCCGGTAATATTCCACGCTGCCGGAGATGAACCTTGTCCTGCTGGCAAGATCCAATCCGACGCTCATGGTGCCCACCTGTTCCCATCGGAGATTGGGGTTGGGAAGCCCCTGTATATAACCAATGGTATACGGCGTACCTGTGATGCCTCCCTGCACATAGGCAGCGGTGGTATAGGCGGAAGCCAGCCTGGATATATTGCCGCTGCGGCCATAGGTGGCCCGCAGTCTCAGGAATGGTAATGCCGCCAGGTGATAAAATGATTCGTTGTTGATCTGCCAGGCGATGCCTGCCGACCACAGCGGCACCCCTTTCTGGTTGGTCTTCACACCGAACAGGTTGGCCACGTCCTCCCTCGCGCTGGCCGACAGCGTATATAGGTTATGGTAAGTATACGAAGCATTCGCGTAGTAGCTGATGAAATGATCCACCAGCTTGGTGGAAGGCGCATGCCCGGGGATAGGAGCCGGGCTGAACATTTGCCATCCGGTGTAGCTGGAGTCGTAGTCGATGGCGTCATTGAAGGACCCATTTTCGGAGTTGTATCCATATTGCCTGTCCGAATGCCCGGTGGTAACGAGGCTCCTGATCTCATAGCCGGCAATAGCCGTCAGCGTGTTGCGCCGGGACCAGGTATGGTTGTAATTCACCTGCAGCCTCCCCTGGTGGGCCACCGTCTCCTGGTTGCTGAGATCCAGGATCCCGCCTTGCGGGATGGGATAGCTTAGCCTGTGCGTAACAGGGTTCACCTGGACATACCGGTTGATCAGGTCCCTGCTGTAATAAGAAGCGCTGCCGTAGAGGTTGCTCCCGTCTGCACCTCCATGCTGGTACTGATATTTCAATTCCAGGTTCAACGAAGGACTTAGCGCATAATGAGCTCCCAGGTTGATGAGGAGGTCATGGACCTTATTGGTAAATCCGGATGCCTGCCGGTCTTTCAGGGGCACATAGCTCCAGTCCGGGAAATCCAGCTGGGATGCAGCCTCAAGATAAGCAGGACCATAATCCAGCGACAACGGTAAGGGATGTCCTTGCGCATCGGCCAGCCGGGCATAGGGATAAAAACCTTTGTTCGCATGCGTACTCCGGTAATTGTATCCGGGATTACCATCATGCCGGTTGGTGGTATGTATAAAATTTATGCCTGCCTCTATATACAGGGGCGCACTGATCCTTAGGATATTTTGCAGCCGCAGGGACACCCGGTCATAAGAGGAACCTCTCAGGCCCAATGCATTATGGTCCCAGCCTGCTGAAAGGTAATAACCGGCATTTTCAGTGCTGGCCGAAGCCTGTATAAAATGCTGCTGGCTGGCGCTGCCGGAATAAAGATATTTCCCCAGGTCCTTACGGATATCCTGTCCCTTCATAGCCTCGATACCCTCACTCCGTCCTTGTGTCAGCATTTCCACTACGGGTGTGAAAGGAGTGGTATTGCCGGGAGTATAATATCCCTTTTGATAAAGATCACGCTCCCATTCTATAAAATCGGCGCTGGAAATACTGGATACATTGTACAGGTCGGGCCTGGGCTGAAAGGTGACGGAGCTGGAATAGCTGAACACAGGACGCAGCATCCTGAATGATCCGGCGCTGTCATCGATCTTCCCCCTGCGGGTGTTGACCACGATGACCCCGTTGCTGGCGCGGACGCCCCAGATAGATGCCGCGGCACCATCCTTCAATACCGAAATGCTCTCTATATCGTTCGGGTTGATGTTATCCAGGTCGCCATCATACGGAAAATTATCCAGTACGATCAACGGTGCCGCATTCGCATAAAGGGTGCTGCGTCCCCTGACCAGCAACTTTTCCCGGATGGGCGTTCCATCCGAGGATTGTCCGTGATTGGACAACATACCGGGTATGATGTTCTCTATCCGGTCTGCCACGCTGGTGGAAATGCTCCGCTGGATCAGTTGCCTGTCGATATAGCCGAAGGAGCCGGTGGCCCTTTCTTTCGGTATCCGCTGGTAGCCATTGCTAACGGGTGCTATGACACTGTAGTGCTGCAGCTCTGCGGGCTTTTCTTTCATCCGCAGGTGAAGGGAGCTCCTACCCGCAATCTCTGCGCGCAACGGGTCCATGCTGACATGCCGGCACAATAACACCGCATCGGGATCGACCCGGAGCCCAAAATCACCGGTGGAATCTGTCAATGTCATTTCCTTTGCTCCCTCGACGACAATAGTGACACCGGCGAGAGGGTCGCCCTTCATATCCGTGATCCTTCCACGTACATACATCAGCGTATCCATGGAAAGATAGCCGAAAAGCCCGGAAAGAATGCGATCTTTCCTCTTGATGACATACGTTTTCCCTTCCAGCGTATAATCATTCGGCCCCAGTCCAAAATAGATCTTCAGGAAATTTTCCACGGTCATTTTACGGACATGCAGACTTACTTTCCTGTCCATGAGCCTGGACTCGTTCTGGAAAAAACAAAAGTAGCCAGTCTGCTGCCGGATGATATCGACCATTTTCCGGAGCGTTATATTTTTTTCATGGCAATCGAAAGTTGCCTGGGCATCAGCAGGAGGGCTGACATGGATGAGAAAAATAATAAGCATGGCGGCAACGATACGCATGAAATAGCAGTGTTTATGGTGTTACGGTCACTTTGTTCCCTTCCCGCACAAAATGCACATCGTCATTGGTCAGGTAATTCAGTATGGCTGAAAGGCTTGCATCCCGGGAAAACTCACCATCGTAAAAATATTGGGTCGCAGGCACCTTTATTTCAACATCTATCCCATACCACAGGGACAATTCATGCATGACGGTGGGGATATCTGCATGGATAAAGTAGAATATGTGGTTCTTCCACGCCAGGACCGATTCAGGATCGACGGACTGGTGTATCTGCCAATTCTTCTGTCTGTCTATGTTCACCTGTTCATTTGGCACCAACATCCTTTCACGATGGCCATCATGTATGGCGATCTTTCCTTTCAATAGCGTGGCGGTCACACGCCCTTCATCGTTGTAGGCCCTAAGGGTAAAGCCTGTACCCAGTACCCGGACGGTGACATTATGTACATTGATAAAGAATGGCTGCGCAGCATTCTTAACCACTTCAAAATATGCTTCTCCGGTGAGCGTCACCTCCCTGCTCTGCCCGTTGAAGCAGGTGGGATACGACAGGGTGGAAGCATTGTTCAGCCAGACCCTGGTCCCATCCGGCAACACCAGCGCGTATTGCCCGGCACGAGGTGTGGACAGGGTATTGAACTGAGCGTTCTCTATGCTTTCCCGGATGGCTGCAGACGCTGGAACATAGGTCAGGGCGCTGTCCGTTTTTACCAGCCTTGCCCCGGATTGCAACGCTATATTTCCATGCGGGAGATCCTGCAACTTCAGCTGTTGCCCTCCTGCAAGGGTCAGCGTCGCTTTATTGCCGCCGCCATATACGTCCGCCGGAGTGCGCTGGACAACATGCCGGGAATGGTTCTTTTGAATGTCTTGAACATTCTCCTCGTGCCGGAGAGTGATGATCATTCCACCTGCGGATAATGCCAGGGCAAAACAAACAGCCGCCGCCCGCCAGCCCCGTCTTTTATAAAAAGGCATTTCTTCGCTGCCGCCTATTATCAGGCGCACCTCGGCAAGCGCATCTGCCACATCGATGGCTGAGATCATCCCTGACGCGTGCGCTGCCGGTGCATCACTCCGGTCCTCGGGGAAAAAGGCTTCATCTGTCCCCCCTGCATTGTCATGCTTATGATCTCTCACCAGGGAAAGCCGGTGGCTGGTACACCCTTTTCTCACTTTGTCCGTAACCAACTTCTTCAATTCGTCCGGCGTAAAAAGGACCTTTCGCGCCTCCCAGGCACTGGCGAAGCTGGTGAGGAGAATATTTTTTGCCATCACAGGATCTCCGACTGCCTTGCAGGCGCAGTAAAAGAGTTCAGGATACAGCTCCTGGAAATAATAAGCGAAAGCGTCCCGGTGCCCCTCTGTAAAAAGTACAAACCAGTTGATATCGGTGTAGGGGCCCTGGCGCGGGGGGATAAACGATTTTAGCTTCATGTAAATAGCATTGGACAAGTCGCACGGCTTGGGTGGGCCGCATTTAGGTTAATGAGGATAAAATGCACTAAACAGTAGCGTTAGAGCCATGAATGTTCTGCCAATGTCTCCATGAGGAGGAAATACTTATTCCGGCGATCGGAAAAGATCTTGTATGGGTAATCTGGTCTCAATAGCAGGTGAGTTAAGGCTCGGGTTAAAAATACAATAATTTTGATTATGTAGAAGAAAATCTACAAATCCTTTAGTAAATACTTCATATTGAAGTTATTGCATACGATCCGGACTCCATCCAGTCCCGGCATCTGCGCATAGGCAGCATAGTTAAAAGCAGGCAGGTCCCCCATGAGACCAGCCTCTCCACAACGAAGTCTCCTGCCGGCTTGCTCATAAAATTTGAGATTGTTATCACCGCATAGGCGCAAAAGTCCGGCCACGGCACAGTTTTTTATCTCCCTGGTCAATGCGCTATCTCATACTTGCAACAGACTATGACGGTACCCTTGCAGACCAGGGACGGGTATCCGAAAAAATATTGAATGAGCTGCAGGCTTTTAAGGCGGCAGGCCGGCGACTCGTCCTGGTGACAGGCCGGGAGATGAAAGACCTTGTGGAAGTATTCCCCGAGTATAAGATCATCGATTACATCGTCGCTGAGAACGGTGCGCTCATCCATGAACCTGCCACGGGCAAAGAACAGCTGTTAGGGCCTCCCCCAGACCCCTTGTTTGTACAGGCCCTGCAGGAACGGGATGTCCGCCCTATATCTGTGGGGAAAGTTATCATCGCCACCTGGGAACCGCACGAGGCGACGGTGCTGGAGGTGATAAAAGCGGCTGGCAGCGAAAGACAGGTGATCTTCAACAAAGGGGCCGTGATGATCCTTCCTCCGGGCGTCAACAAAGCCACCGGGCTGCAAAAGCTATTGCACTCCCTGCACCTTTCGGTACATAATGTGGCGGCCATAGGCGATGCTGAGAATGATGGGGCGTTGCTGCAGGTGGCCGAATGCGCCGTAGCGGTCTCCAATGCCTTACCGGGCTTGAAATCCCTGGCAGACCTGGTGACAGAGGCAGGCCACGGACTGGGAGTGGTCGAACTTATACACGGCATGTTGTCTACTGACCTCAAAGAATTGGACAGCAGGCTGACAAGGCATTATTTACATCTGGGCGAGCTGGAGGACGGAACGCCTTTCCGGATCAGCCCCTATTGCAGAGGGGTCCTGCTGGCCGGCGCATCGGGCAGCGGGAAAACTACTTTTACACTTTCCATCGTGGAAACAATGATCAAACAGGGCTACCAGTTCTGCCTGATAGATCCTGAAGGCGATTATCTGCAGCTGCCGGGGTCCGTGGTCATTGGCAATGACAAGGCCGTTCCACAAATGGAAGAGATCCGTCATCTGCTGATAGAGCCGGCCCAGAATGTCGTTATCTGTACCCTTGCCATACCTCTGGCCGACCGGCCTGCATTTTTTGGAAAATTCCTCACCGTCTTCCTGGACCTCCGGAAGGAATTCGGTCATCCGCATTGGCTCCTGCTGGATGAGGCCCATCACCTGGTGCCTGGACAGGCAGAGACATTGGCTGACAAGCTGCCGGAAGAATTTAACAGCTTTATCATCATCACCACCTCACCTGATCAGCTAAGTACAACATCCCTTTCCAGGGTAGGGACCGTAATAGCCATCGGGAGAGATTCAGCTTACCCTTTCCGGCAATTCTCCGAAAAGCTGCAACTGCCCATGCCGGCGCCTGTTCCGGACTTGTCGGAGAACGAGATAGCGATATGGGACAGGGAAGAAGAGGGCAAGCCGGTGTACAAAGCCCGGTTCCACCTGCCGGTGCAGCTGCAACAGCGGCATAAGAAAAAATACGCGCAGGGCGATATGGGCTACAATAGCTTTATTTTCACAGGCCCGGGTAATAAAATGAATCTGAAAGCCAACAACCTGATGCTCTTCGCCCATATCGCTGAAGGCATCGACGCGGAGACATGGCTGTTTCACCTCCACCGGAAGGATTTTTCCCGGTGGTTCAGGGACACCGTGCATGATGAAGAGCTGGCTAAAGTAGGAGAGGAGGCAGAGAACATCAGCGATATGGAAGCTTCTAAAAAGCACATTCTTTCCTATATCACTACAAAATACACGGGATAGAATAAAAAGCCGCCGGCTTTCGCCGACGGCTATTGGGTTAATGGGATTATTTCTTTTTGGCCGCAGATTTCTTTCGTCCAGCCGATTTTTTCTTAGCCGGGGATTTTTTCTTCGCCGCGCTTTTCTTCTTTGGAACCTTCGCCCCTTCCTTACGGGCTTCGGACAGCCCGATGGCGATGGCCTGCTTCCGGCTTTTCACCGTCTTGCCGCTGCGCCCGCTTTTCAATTTGCCGCTCTTCTTTTCATGCATGGCTTTTTCCACTTTGTCGCCAGCTTTTTTGGAATACTTTGCCATAGAACCTGGTTTTAGTTAGTAATGCATTTTTTTGCCTCCTTTGCTTCCATTTTCTTCAACGCTTTGAATTCCTTCCCCTCTATTTTATTGTAATTGATAAAAAAATCCTCCAGCTGACTCGTGATCTCCTCAGGCAGATCCGAAAGGTTCTTTACTTTTTCAAAAATGTTGGAACAATCCGGAATGGCGACAAACCTGTCATTGCGGATCAATTGTTTTTTCCCTTTCTCCTTTGACTGCTCGGCCATGAGCCCGCCAATGATCCGGCATTTCATCATACAGCCGGGAAAGCTGTTGAATTCCGAAATAACAATGACATCCAGCGGATCGCCGTCCTCCCCTTTGGTATCGGGTATGAACCCGAAGTCATATGGGAACACCATCCCCGAAGGGAGGATCTTCTTCAGCTTGAAAAAATGGCTCTTCTCATCATAATCATATTTCTGCGCACTGCCCTTTGGGGTTTCTATTACTACGTTTACACAGTTCATACTTTTCTTTATTATCTTATTGTTAAAAAAACGGGCCAATATTTGTTCGCGGTATATAAACATGTATTACCATGGACTGGATACAACTGGTTTTTGGCGAAGGGAAAGACCTCAACGCGTTGCAGATGACCAGCCGTGCCGTGGTGGTCTTCTTCATTACCCTGGTGCTGATACGTATTGCAGGTACCAGGACGTTCGGAAAAAGATCCGCAATGGACAATGTCATCATCATCATGCTGGGGTCCATCTTAAGCCGCGCCGTAGTGGGCGCCTCGCCCTTTTTTCCCATAGTGACAGGTTGTCTGGGATTTGTACTGGTACATCGTATGCTGGCCTGGTTAAGTTTTTACAGCGACCTCGCCGGGAAATTTGTAAAAGGAGAGAAAGCCTGCCTGTACGCAAACGGTACGTTTAATAAAAAGAATATGCGCCGGGCGCGCATCAGTGACAAGGATATAAAAGAAGGCTTGCGTCTTGCTATCAATGAGGAATCCCTGGAGCAGGTGGAGGAGATCTTTATTGAAAGGAACGGAGAGATCAGCGTAATAAAGAAAAAATAGGATGGGGAAAATAATGCACACTGTCGTAAGTGTTCTACAATGAAAAGGTCAAAGATATCCATATACGCGGCCCTGGGAGCGAACATTGCCATCGCAGCAATAAAATTTATAGCGGGCGGCATCAGCGGCAGCGCCGCCATGATCGCCGAAGGGGTCCACTCGATCGTTGACTCGGTCAACGAGCTGCTGTTGTTGTACGGTATTTACAGCAGCAACAAGCAAAGGGACCAGTATCATCCTTTCGGATATGGCAGGGAATTGTATTTCTGGTCTTTCATTGTTTCCATTCTCATTTTCGCATTGGGCGCCGGCGTCTCCTTCTACCAGGGATATGTCCACCTGAAACAGCCGGCCATTACAGGCCACCTGTTCTGGAATTATATGGTACTCTTCTTTTCGCTGATATTCGAAGGGATCTCCTTCATCATTGCTTTCCGGCAGTTTAGAAGTACGAATACCGAAGGATCGCTGCTGGACGCCGTCGTACGCAGCAAAGACCCGGCTTCATTCATGGTCCTTTTTGAGGATGGTGCGGCGGTAGCAGGTCTGGTAATGGTGCTGATCTGCCTCTTCATCGGTGACATCACCCATAATCCTTATTATGACGGTGTCGCCTCGCTCCTGGTAGGATTGATCCTTACGGGGGCCTCGGCCCTGCTGGCCAGGGAAAGCCGCAGCCTGCTGATTGGTGAAGGCATTTCGGCACAGACGGAAAAAGCGATCATCGACCTGGTAAAAAGAGACCGCAGCATTGTCTCCACGCCCCGTATCTTTTCTATTTACCAGTCACCGGAAGAAGTGCTCCTGCTCATACTCCTTACCTTCAAGCCGGAACTGACGGTGGGCGAGCTCAGCGATCATATCGACGACATCAAAAGGAATATCCGTGAGCAATGGCCGAAGATCGCTTATATTGTTATTCAGCCGGAAGAGGGCGGTTGAGCTTTTTCAGGATCTTTTCCATTTGGACGCCTTTTCCCAGCACAGGCTTAAAAAGATCACCCTCAGCCTTGATCCTGTCCATCGCGTTGACCAGGGTGAACTGCGCCATCTTCAGGCCTTTTTTTACTTCTTCCCAATACAGGGGCATGGAGACGGTCGCACCGGGCTTGGGCCGCACCGAATACGGCGCCGCCAGCGTGGCCTTGGGCCTGTTCTGCAAATAGTCTACATATATTTTCCCTTTACGCTTATTGGTCATCCTTTCAATGCTGGTGAAGGCAGGAAGCTCGTCATGCACACGGGTGGCGATGAGCTTACCGAACAGCTGGCACTCGTCATACGTATAGGTAGCGCCCATAGGTATGTAAATATGGATCCCCGTTGACCCCGAAGTCTTGCAATAGCCGGGCACACCCAGGTCATCCAGGATCTCCTTTGTCACCTGCGCGGTCTGGATCACCTGTTCGAAAGGGTTCTTTTCCGTTGGGTCCAGGTCGATGATACACCAGTCGGGATGATCCGGCTTCAGGATGGTACTGTTCCAGGGGTTCATTTCTATGGCGCCCAGGTTGGCCATCCAGAGCAGGCTTGCCTCATCCTCGACGACAAGGAAATTCTTATCTTCTCCTTTCGATGTGTGATAAGGAAATTGCTTCACCCAATCCGGGGCCGTGGCCGTAACGTCCTTCTGGTAAAAGCTCTTACCGCTGATGCCATTGGGGTAGCGGTTCAGGGACTGTGGCCGGTCCTTCAGGTAGGGCAGGATATAGGGGGCCACCTGGTAATAGTAATTCAACAGGTCACGTTTTGTATATTTTTCCTTCGGCCAGAAGATCTTTCCGAGATTGGAAAAGCTCAGCTCATGTCCGTCGACCGACCTCACCTGCGACGCATCCCCGGGATTCAGTAAAGTTCTTCTTCCCCTGTCCTTTCCGGGGGCTAATATCTTCGTTGTATCCAGGCTGCCTTTCACCCGGCGTTTCTTCCCGACCACGTTGCCCACCGGCACTGGCTGTTCGAAACCTACCTCTTTAGCGCTTTTATCCTCCCGCATGCCTTCGAAAGAAGGATGCCGCATGACGCCGTCATCCGTCATCTCCCGAAAAGATACCTCGCACAGCAGCTCCGGCTTCAACCATACCGCTTTGGCCTGGGGAGGGTCCGGCCGGAACCTCGACGGCTTATTGATATCTGGTGCCACGGCAAATGGACAGGTCTTACGCACAAGGGGCTTAAAACGTTGTAACAGTGCTTTCTGCAGCGCCTGGCTGAAACCGGTGCCGATCTTCCCGGTATACTGCAATTTTCCTTTTTCGAATACACCCACCAGCAGCGAGCTGAATGGTTTGCTGCTGCCTTCTTTGATCGTATACCCGCCAATGACCACTTCCTGCCTGCTGGCCGTCTTTACTTTCAGCCAGTCCCGCGTCCGAACCCCCGGCGTATAAATGCTCTCATCCTTTTTGGCGATCATGCCCTCCAGTCCCATTTTCCTGGCCGCGTCAAAGAACTCGGTGCCACTGGCGGCATAATATTCACTGACACGTAAAAGGTCGTTATTCGGAGCGATGGAGGCCAGCCATTGCCTTCTTTCGCCCAGCGGGAGCCCGGTGAGGTCCCGGCCATTCAGCCAGAGAATATCAAAGAGATAATAAAAGAGCTGACCGTCCGCCTCACTACGCCATTCCTGCAGTTGGCTGAAATTGGATAGCCCTTTTTCATTCAGGACCACGATCTCCCCGTCCACTACGGCATCCACCTTCCATTCCTGCAATGCATGATAGATGGGATAGAACTTTTCATTAAAAGACTTATTATTCCGGCTCCGTATTTCCACTTCTCCCTTGCGCACATAAGCAATGGCCCGATAGCCATCCCATTTAACCTCGTACGACCATCCTGTCTCATCAAAAGGTTTGTCTACCAGGATGGCCAGCATAGGGGAGACGTTCTTCGGCATGGGGGCCTTGGATCCTTCACCGGGGGCTACTGCTTTTTTTTTTGCTGTTTTTTTCGGGGCGGCCCGCCTGGCGGGTGTAACTTTTTTGACGGCTGGCGCTTTTTTCGCCGCCCTCTTTGAAACCATAGGCTCCTGCGCCCTGTTGCTGATCCACTGCAACGACCGGGGGTTTGCTGCCACCTGCTCCAGCGTCTTCTTTGAAATGACGGACTTGTCCTTCTCTGTCACTGGCTCCTCTGACGCATATTTATCCCGATGTTTGATCAGGAGCCAGGAGTTCTCCCCTCTGCCACGGGTCTGCACCAGGGCAAACTCGCCTTTCAGCTTCTTCCCGTTCATCTTGAATTTCAGCGACCCTGCATATAGCTCCTTCCGGAGCTCCTTATCCTGGGCGGCCTTGGTGCCGTTTGTCGGCGCCAGCGGCTCATAGGTGCCTGCATCCCAAACGATAACGGTGCCCGCTCCATAATTACCCTCGGGGATAATGCCCTCGAAATCCCTGTAATCCCAGGGATGGTCCTCCACCATCATCGCCAGGCGCTTGTCCGCCGGGTTCAGCGAAGGCCCCTTGGGTATCGCCCAGCTTTTCAGCACACCCTCCATTTCCAGCCGGAAATCATAGTGCAGGCGTGACGCGGCATGCTTCTGTACGACGAACTGTAGGGCCTTTCCGGACGGTTTTCCTCCCTGGGGCTCGGGTGTCGCGGCAAAATGACGTTTTTTCTTATATTCTTTTAGTGCCATAATAGGAAGTAACTTCAAAACCTTTGCCAGTGTGTATACAATAGTTTGGTCCATCGTTTGTATATGCTCTTATGAATGAATAAACCGTTAAAAATTCTCCTGATCGAAGATGATTCGGACGACCGGGAGATCTTCTCGCTTGTAATGAAAAGTATACATCCCTTTTCGGAGACGGACAACGCGGTGGACGGCCTCGATGCGCTGGATAAGCTGAAGAGGGATGGCTATAATCCCGATCTTATTTTCCTGGATCTCAATATGCCCAAAATGCATGGGTTGGAATGCCTGCAGGAGATCCGGCGGATCGAACGCCTGTCCCGGCGTCCGGTGATCGTCTTTTCGACCTCCTCCAATCCGCACGATATTTCCGCCAGCCGGGCGGCCGGCGCCACGGATTACGTCGTCAAAGGCAATGAGATCGCAACGATTAAACAGAGCCTTACACAGGTGTTGAAAAAATATGACCCCCGATCCCCCACACATGAATGAACTATTCAAGGACGTCAGCTCCAATGAGCTGGAAGCCAGGGCTCAAACCTGGCTGGCTGCTATCATCCATTCTTCAGACGATGCCATCATCAGCAAGAACCTGGAAGGCATCGTTCACAGCTGGAATGAAGGCGCCCGGCGCATTTTTGGATACGAGCCGGAAGAAATGATCGGACAGCCGATCACAAAGTTGATCCCCCCGGACAGGCAGCAAGAAGAGCCGGCAATACTCGAACGATTGAAAAGAGGCGAAAGGGTTGATCATTTCGAGACCAAAAGAATTACAAAGAACGGCATCATCCTGGATATATCCCTTTCCATCTCACCTATCAGGGACAGCGGGGGACGGGTGATCGGCGCCAGCAAGATCGCACGGAATATCACCGATCAAAAGCAGGCCGAACGTATCATCAGCGAAGAAAAGGAAAAGTTCCGCCTGGAGCTGGAAGCTACCGTGCAGGAAAGGACTAATGAGCTGGCCGAGCTCAATGCCCGCCTTGCCAAATCCAACCACGAACTGGAACAATTTGCCTACATAACCAGCCACGACCTGCAGGAGCCGCTGAGAAAGATCCATGTTTTTTCCGAGCTATTGGAAGAAGGGCTCAACAATGGTGCAGACGCTGCAACCCTGGCCAGGAACCTGCATAGGATCAAAACTGCCTCTGTCCGCATGTCCCGGCTGATAAAAGATGTCCTGGAATATTCCAGGTTGTCGCGCATCGAGCTTATTGCGGTACCCGTGGATCTCAACGAGATCATAAAGGACGTTTTGCTGGAGTTCGATCTCCAGATAGCAGAAAAAAAAGCCGTCATATCCATAGACCCCTTGCCTGCGATCAAAGGGATAGATACTCAATTCCATCAGCTTTTCCGTAACCTGATCGGTAATTCCCTTAAATTCTCCCGGCAGCAACCCTGCATTGCAGTGAGGGCGGAAAAATCGCCACCGGGAGAACTACCGGAAATCCTTCAGCGAAATGCGACAGCGAACTTTTTTCGCATCACTATTCAGGATAATGGCATTGGATTCGAACAACAGCATGCAAATGCGATCTTTGGCATCTTTCAGCGCCTTAACAGCCAGGATGCCTACGGTGGCAGCGGCATCGGCCTTGCCCTGTGCAAAAAGATCGTAGAGAATCACGGCGGCATCATTACGGCTGTGAGTGAACCGGGAAAGGGCGCCTCGTTCAACGTATTTCTACCCGCCTAATGTTGAGGATGTACCGTAGTATCCTTTTTCATCCTGCAAATTTTTTTACGCTTCCTGCACTTCTTCCTTTGCCTGCAGGTTGATGCCGCCTTCGGCGATCTTCGTCAGGGTGATGTCCGCGTTCTTCTCCTCGCTGAGCGTGACGCCCAGGATCTCTGCAGCATCTGAATAACCCAGCGTCCTGGCCAGCTGTACCAGCCCGCCATAAGTGGCGATCTCATAATGCTCGGCTTTCTGTCCGGCGAAGATCAGTCCTACATCACGTTGTGCCGTATTTTCTTCCGTCTCGTCGATGATCTCTTCCCCTTCGTCGGCGATGCCCGCGATCGCGTGGCATTTCTTTCCTTCTGCCTGCTCGCCGATCAGCTCGAATACTTTCTCCAGCCTGCTCACATGATTCCTCGTCTCCTGCAAGTGACTGTTGAACGCCTGTTTCAGTTCAGCAGAGCTGGCTGCTTCTTCCAGCTTGGGAAGCGTCTTCACCAACTTCTGCTCAGCCCAATAAATATCCTGCAGCTGGTCCTTAAAAAATTCCTGCAATTTCGAGTTCCGGGCTTCGCCGGTCTGTGATGTTGTCGTTGCCATATTGCTACATTGTAAAAGTTTCAAAAATAGTTACAGGGATATCCGCAAAAATTCCATGCCACCCTTTATGCCTGCGGCGGTGAGGTGTTTTTTACCTATTTTTACCAATCATATCTATATCAAACATGGCGTTATTGGAAAAGCAGCTATTTGTCAGGCACAGTAAGTTGAAAGGAGCAGGAATGGGACTCTTCACCAGCAAGCCCATCGCAAAGGGAGCAAAGATCGTGGAATACAAAGGCAGGATCACTACTTGGAAAGAGGTGGACGATCGCAACGGGCTCAACGGCTATATTTATTACGTCAACAGGAACCATGTCATCGATGCCTGGACCTATAAAGCAGCGCTTGCCCGTTATGCCAATGACGCCATGGGACCTATTCGCACAAAGGGAATGTATAACAATAGTAAATATGACAACGAAGGACTAAAGGTATACATTTATGCAGTGAAGAACATCCCTGCCGGCAGCGAGATCCTGGTGGCCTATGGAAAGGAATACTGGGATATCATCATGAACAATATCGCCTCAGCCGAGTAATGCTTTCGCCTTCTGTACTACCCGCTCGGCTGTAAAGCCGAACTCCTTGTACAGGTCGCCAGCCGGAGCCGATTCGCCAAATGTGGTCATGCCCAGCACATCCCCCGCGTCCGTCACATACTTATGCCATCCCAGGGGAGATCCTGCCTCGATGGCCAGCCTCTTTTTCATGGCTTTTGGGAGAACCTCTTCTTTATATGCATCAGGCTGCCGGTCGAACAACTCCCAGGAAGGCATGCTCACCACACGGGCAGGGATCGCCTCCTTCAGCAGCATCTCCTGTGCCTTTAAGGCCAGCTCTACTTCCGAGCCAGTAGCGATCAGTATCACTTCGGGCTGCAGGTCGTCAGGATCGGAAAGGACGTAGGCCCCCTTTTCCACACCTGCACCCAGGCCATATTTGTCGGGGTCGAGGACAGGCAGGCCCTGGCGTGTCAGCACCAGCACCACCGGACCTCCTTTGTGTTTTAAGGCGACCTTCCATGCCTGCGCCGTTTCATTGGCGTCAGCAGGACGGATCAACGTAATATTGGGAATACTCCGGAGGGAGATCAGCTGTTCTACGGGCTGATGGGTCGTGCCATCCTCTCCAAGTCCGATGCTGTCATGCGTATAGATGAAGATGGGCCTGATCTTCATGATGGCAGCCAGCCGTATCGGCGGCCGCATATATTCGGAGAAAATAAGGAAAGTTGCACCGAAGGGAATGATCCCTTTGGTCAATGCCATACCGTTGAGTATGGCCCCCATGGCATGCTCGCGGATCCCGAAATGGAAATTGCGCCCACCCGGGTTCTCAGCGGTAAAAGACGCATAGGCCTTCATGTTGGTCTCAGTGGAAGGGGACAGGTCCGCCGCGCCGCCGATCAGGGCGGGAATGCTTTCAGCCAGGCTGTTCAGCACCTTGCCGGAAGCCTGCCGGGTAGCCAGCTTGCCTCCTTTCGCATCGCCGGGCCTGAAGACGGGCAGCTTCTCTTCCCATCCCGCAGGCAGCTCATCCCGGAGTTCCTGCTCATATGCCAGCGCCAGGTCGGGATATTTCTTCTTATACGCTGCATACAGGACGGACCATTCATTGTGCGATTGCAAACCTTTCTCACCAGCGGTGCGATAGTACTCCAGTACCTTTCCCGGCACCACGAAGGATTCCGAAGGGTCGAAACCGAAGAATTCCTTTACGAGCCGCACTTCATCCTCTCCCAGCGGAGAGCCATGCGCTCCGGCTGTATCCACTTTATTGGGACTGCCATACGCGATGTGCGTCCGCACTTTGATCAGCGAAGGTCGCTGCTGCTCGTCAATGGCATTAGCTATTGCCTTTGAGATGGCTTCCACGTTATTCCCGTCCTCCACCACCTGCACATGCCAGCCATAGGCTTCAAACCGCCTGGCCACATCCTCTGTAAAGGCCAGGGCGGTATCTCCTTCGATGGAGATATGGTTGTCATCATACAAATAAATGACATTTCCTAAGCCTAAATGTCCGGCCAGCGAGGCGGCTTCCGAAGTGACCCCTTCCATCATATCGCCGTCGCTGCAGATGGCGAAGATCCTGTAGTTGAAAAGGTCGAACCCCGGCTTGTTGTACCTCGCCGCCAGGTGGCGTTGCGCGATGGCAAAACCTATCCCATTGGCAAAGCCCTGTCCCAACGGGCCTGTAGTGACATCCACACCGTCGATGAGCCCATACTCGGGATGCCCTGCAGTCTTGCTGTGCAGCTGGCGAAAGCTTTTCAGATCATCCAGGGTGACATTGTACCCTGTAAGGTAGAGAAAGCTGTATTGCAGCATGCAGCCATGTCCGGCGGAAAGGACGAACCTGTCCCTGTTAGGCCATTGCGGGTCTTTCGGATCATACCGCATGAATGTTGACCAGAGCGCATGCCCCATCGGTGCGGCGCCCATTGGCATGCCGGGATGCCCGGAATTGGCTTTTTGCACGGCGTCGACGGACAATATCCTTACTGTGTCGATACACAGCTGTTCGATGTTTTTAGTAATAGTGAGCATAACTGCTGTAAGGCTAAAAAATCATGCCATGGCGCCGTGGCACAGCTGTTGAGATAGCTAGGAAAAATATTGCATGTCGCTAGCCGGTATCATTGCTGAGAAGATCCATAGAGAAGGCCCCATTTCTTTTCATGACTTCATGGAAATGTCCTTGTATTATCCGGAGTATGGATATTATTCCACAGCAAGGGATAAGATCGGGAAGAGTGGGGATTTTTACACAAGCCCCTGTGTATCGTCCCTCTTCGGGGAAATGGTCGCCCGGCAGCTGGAAGAAATGTGGTGCTGGCTTGGCCGGCAGCCTTTTTCAGTGGTGGAATATGGTGCGGGTACGGGTCTGCTCTGCCGGGATATCCTCCAAAGCCTCCAAAGGAATAAAGAGCTTTATGCTGGCCTGCATTATTACATCATCGAGAGGAGCCCGGTCATGCGTGAACGTACGCGCGGGCTGCTGACCGATCCCGCCAGGGTCAGCTGGCATGATGACATAACGGAGATCCCCCCCATCACCGGGTGCATATTATCCAATGAGCTGATAGATAATTTTGCCGTTCACCAGGTAGTGATGGAAGGCCAGCTCATGGAAGTATTCGTGGATCACAGGGGCGATTTTACCGAATGCCTGCGACCGGCAGCCGGGCCACTCAACAATTACTTCAGCGAACTGTGTGTCACACTGCCCGAAGGCTACCGTACGGAGATCAACCTGGAAGCCATCGACTGGATCGCCCGGATCTCCCGCGCCCTCGAAAAAGGATTTGTATTGACCATCGATTATGGTTTTCCCTCCCGGTTCCTGTACGACAGGCATCGCAATAATGGCACGCTTGTATGCTACCACCGGCATTTGGTGAACTATAGCCCGTATACGAACATCGGAGAGCAGGACATCACCACGCATATAAACTTTTCAGCCCTCTGTCATTGGGGACTGAACAACGGACTTGAAATAGGCGGATACACCAACCAGGCTCATTTCCTGCAGGGGCTGGGCCTGGCAGCGCACCTGAGGAATATGGAGGAGGAAGGACTGATGGATCAATGGTCCCCGGATGAAAAAGTTTCGCTCGTAAAGACCTTGCTGATGGATATGGGGCAAAAGTTCAATGTGCTGATCCAGTATAAAGGGTTGCGAAAACCACTGCTTTCCGGCATGCGATTCCCGCAACCATTGTAATAAACCTGCCGTCAGGTAGGTCAGGCAAGTGCCGACATATGGATGCATTCCTCTGCACATTGCCGGCAGGCTTCTGCACAGATGCGGCAATGTTCCATACCCATAGCGGCGTGCTTATCACACTCTTCAGCACAGGAAGTGCAAATGTCAGCGCACAGCTGACAGAAGGCATCCACATACTTTCCATCCATCTCCATGATCTCCGCAGTGGCGCGGCAGACTGCAGCGCATTCCAGGTCCAGCTTAATGCATGCCCGAAGCTTGTCCACCTCTTTTTCATCCAGGCAGGATGTTGCGCATTGGTTGCACATGCTGGCGCAATAGACACATGCATCTATACACGCCTGATATTTTATATAAGACATAATGTACAATTAAGTGTTTACAATACTTCCGCCGTTGGGATGCAGCACCTGTCCTGTGACATAACTGCCGTCCTCCGAGGCGAGGAATACAAAGCAAGGTGCCACTTCCGCGGGTTGGCCGGCCCTTTTCAGCAGCGTATCCTTGCCAAAGTGCTCGATCTTTTCGTCCGGGAAGGTAGAAGTGATCAATGGCGTCCAAATGGGCCCCGGCGCTACGGCATTCACCCTGATCCCCTTCTCTGCCAGCGATTGGGCGAGGCTCCGGGTAAATGCGACAATGGCTCCCTTGGTAGAAGAATAGTCCAGCAATTGCTGACTGCCCCGGTACGCGGTGACCGAAGCCGTGTTAATAATTGCCGATCCTTTCTTCAGATGGGGCAGCGCTGCCTTCACAATATAGAACTGCGAAAAGATATTTGTCTGGAAGGTATCCTCCAGTTGTTCGGCAGTGATCTTCTCGATGCTGTCCTGGGGATGCTGTATCGCTGCATTGTTGACAATGATATCGAGATGCCCCAGCTCTTTTAGCACCGCTTCTACTGCGCTCCGGCAATCATCCTCATCTTTTATGTCGGCCTTGATAAGGATCGCCCTTTTGCCTTTCTCCTCCACCAGTTCACGGGTGGTCTGCGCATCTTCATCCTCCTTGCGGTAGACGATGGCCACATCGGCGCCCTCCCGGGCAAAATGCACGGCCACGGCTCTCCCGATGCCGCTGTCGCCGCCGGTGATCAAGGCTACCTTTCCGGAGAGTTTTTTCCCCTGCCGGTCGTACTCCCGCTCATACACGGGCCTGGGATTCATATTTTCTTCCGTATTGGTATGCTGCGCCCGCGGCTTAGCGGGCTTGGTAAGTGTGCTCATGATTGGTCCTCCTTTTTATGTTTAGCCTTTAATTTGTCCTTGGCCTTCGTCAGGACTTTTTTCTTTTTGGCAGGCAGGTTTTTTCCCGCCCGGTTGATATAAAAGTTCAGCATGGACATGGCGGACTGGTAAGCGCTGCCTTTCTTTCGCCGGCTGGTCCTCGCAGACCGTTCCAGCGAAGCGGCAATTTTTTCCGGGCTGCCGGAAGTGAAAACGCCTTTTTCCAGGTCCAGGGCATTGCTATGCCGGGTTACTCCGGCCGACCATTTACGGCCACCGGCGGACTTTTCCTTTGCACTTTTCTTGGCGGCCGACTTTTTCGGCCGCACGTGATGTTTCGTTGTTGTGGCCATAGGTTTTTACACCTCCTCCGGTGTTTCGTTTTGCTGCCTGCGCTGCGTTCCCTTTTCATCATCTTCCTCATCCTCGTTCTCTTCGGAACTTTCCCCTTCGTCGCCCGCGTTGACACTTTCGAATTCTGCCATCACATTGATCTCGCACTCTGCTATTTCTGTCAGCAGCAGGTCTGTATCCTCTTCTTCTATCAACGTCTTGTCCAGGATCTCTGCCGCTTCATACTGTCCCATAGTAATAGCCAGCTGTACCAATCCGCCGTAGCTGGCGATCTCGTAATGCTCCACCTTCTGGGCCGCCATGATCAGCGCGGCGTCCCGGGTCATCGTATTTTGTTCCGTCTCTTTAATGATCTGCTCCGCCTCGCGTACGATGCCTTCGATGGCTTCACACTTCTTGCCTTCCGCCTTTTGGCCCAGCACCTCGAATACTTTTTCCAGCCGCCGTACATGCCGCTGTGTCTGATGTAAATGATCTTCGAATGCCTCCCGCAGCTCATCCGTGGTGGTGGCCTCGATCATTTTCGGAAGGGATTGGACGATCTTCTGTTCGGCATAATAAATATCTTTCAGCTGGTCCAGGAAGAATTTTTCCAGGTATTGGCCGGTGCCGGTCTGAAAATCATTTGTAGCAGGTCTGCCGGTACGGGATGCCGATGCACCTCTTTCCATTGTTCCGGAACTGGGCCGCATATTGCCGGATCTTTCGTTCTGCATTCTCCCTTCGGAACGGGCGCTGCTGCGGGAGGGGATGTTATCCTCACTTGACCGGCCACTGTTGGACTGGCGGCTGCCGCTGTTGCTTTGTTTCTTCTGGGTCGTATTCTTTGATTTTTGTCCGCTGCTGCGGCGGGCAGTCGATGCTTGTTTCATGGTATGCTGGTTTTAATAGATGTTTATAAGACAAACAAATAGAGTCTTTGAAGGCCCTATTTGTTTGTTTGCTATGGAGGGATCGTTTTGTTTACCTGCCACGGGAACGGCTGCTGCCACTACGGCTGCCGGATGAACGGCCGCTGCCGGAAGAGCGTCCGCTGCTGCTGCTGCGTCCACGGCTGGTGAACTGACCGCTGGAATTGCGGCTTTGACCGGAGCTTCCACGGCTGGAGCTGCTGCGGCTACCGCTGCTGCTGCCGGAACGGCTGCCATATCCGCTGCGACCGCTGCGGCTGGTGAACTGACCGCTGCTGTTGCGGGACTGACCGGAATTGCCGCCTCTGCCGGAAGAGCTGGTACGGCTGCGGCTGGAGCTGCTACCACCTCTGCTGCGGGAAGAACTGGAACGCCCACCACCGGAAGAAGATCTTCCTTGACGGGAATGTTCACCGCCCCTCCGGGCGACCTCCCGCCGGCGTTCCGGATCCATGTCTGCAAAACCCCTTCCCCCGGAAGAGCTGCGACCGGATGAACCGGAATACCCACGGTTGCTGCTGGACTGACGTCCTGAACGTCCTCTGTCCGAATATCTGCGGTCATCATCATCCCTGCCGCGATTGTAACGGCGTCCGTCATATTCCTCTTCCTCCTCATCTTCTTCCTCCTGATAACGCGAATAAGGCTGGTGATAATCCTCCTCGTCGTCCTCATCATAGTCCTCGTCGTAATCATCATCTTCATCATACTCCTGGTATCGGGACGATGGACGATCATCCTCATCATATTCATCCTCATCCTCCTCATCGTAATCTTCGTCATAATCCTCTTCCTGGTAACCGCGGCCTCCATGGGAAGCCTGGCCTCCTCTGCGGGCTATCTGCCTTCTTTCCTCGGGATCCATGGACGCAAAACCACGTCTTCCTGAATTTCTCGTAGCCATACCTTTAAGTTTTTGTGATTAATAGATCTTATTTAATGAAGTGAAGCGCTTCGCTGGACTTTGCAAAAAAATTATGCCAGCCCCCTGGCACAAGATTTATGTCCTGTTAGGTAAACGTTAACATGCCTACCGCAACACTCGCGCATAAGCCGGCCGCCGCGGCAAAATCACCGGCCCGAAGGGCGAAAGCCTCCAAAAAAGCAGCTCAAGATCTCTCTGCAAGCTTTAATAAATTCAAGAACTTTAATGGCAAGCTCTATACAGGCGTGCAGATCGGCAGGGGGCACCACTGGAACTATGATAAAGGCGATTGGAAAGAGACGAAGATCACGCCTGATCTCTGGGAAATTTCCTACGCAGTCACCAAGAGAAGGGTAGGGCATGCCCCTGATTACTCGGGTGTTCCCACGGGTACCGAATACCATTGGTATATCCTGGCTCACCAGTCGGCCAAAAAGCTGAACGCAAATGACTACTACACAAAAATGACAGGACTGAAGTTCAAGCTGGCGCACAAAAGGGCCGACAAAGGTAAGTGGTCCGCCACGGGTCCTACCCAACGGAAGCACCTGATCAAATTTTTAAAGGAGTTCATCGCCCAGCTTGAAAAAAAGCCCATCCCGCTGGAATTCGAATATAAAGGAAAGACCATTAAGGGCGAAGCCATTCCCGTCGCGCAGACCTGCGAGAACGGCGTATGCTATGAACTGGAGGTATGGCTCAACAATGACAGCATCGGGATCATACGGTATGGTAAAAGTGGCTGGAAGATGGACCTGATCGAAGATCAGAAGCTCGTGGACGCCATCGGTGAGCAGATCATGCAATGGTTTGAATAACATTATAAATAAGAAAAATGAAAAGAACCCTCGGAGCCGTACTGCTCATACTCGGGATCGCTATGCTCATCTGGACCGGATTCAGCTACACCAAAAAAGAGAAAGTAGTGGATGCCGGTCCCGTACAGATCTCCGCAGACAAGAAGAAGACGGTGAACTGGCCGCCCTATGCCGGTGGTATCCTGGCCGTGGCTGGCATAGTATTGCTGATAGCGCCGGGGAAGAAACCGTAGGCAGCAGTGTATGTCACCCGCATGGCATTTTCCTTGCATGAATAGGCGCATGCAAGCAGATCAACAACACTTATGGTGGCAGGATGGTATCATTTACCAGATCTATCCACGCAGTTTTCAGGATAGCAATGACGACGGAATAGGCGACCTGGGAGGCATTCTTCGCCGGCTGGATTATCTCAGGGACCTGGGGATAAAGGCGATATGGATATCGCCTATCTATCCTTCACCCATGGCGGATTTTGGATATGACATCTCGGATTATAAAGGTATCTGGCCTGGCTTCGGCACGATGGCGGATTTCGACGAGCTGTTAAAACAGGTGCATGCGGCGGGCTTGAAGCTGATCCTGGACCTGGTCCCTAATCACAGCTCCGACGAGCATCCCTGGTTCGTGGAATCCCGTAGCTCCCGCGACAATCCCAAACGGGACTGGTATATCTGGAAAGATGCCAGGCCCGACGGCAGCCCCCCCAACAACTGGCTGGCCTGCTTCGGCGGCAGCGCCTGGGAATGGGATGAAAAGACACAACAGTATTATTATCATGCTTTTTTAACCAAACAGCCGGACCTCAACTGGCGTAATCCTGAAGTGGAGAAAGCCATGCTGGACATCGTCCGCTTCTGGCTGGATAAGGGCGTGGACGGTTTCCGTATAGACGCCATGTGGCATATGATAAAGGATGAGCAACTGCGGGACAATCCGCAGAACCCTGATTACGAGCCGACAATGGCCACTTACAACCAGCTCCTGCCCGTGTACTCCACCGACCAGCCCGAGATGCATGCCATCATCACCCGCATGAGGAAATTATTGGACGAATATTCCGAAAGGCTGATGATCGCCGAGATCTACCTGCCTGTCAACAGGCTGGTGGCGTATTACGGCGCTGACCAGGAGCGGGAGGCCCACCTTCCCTTTAATTTTATGCTGATCAGCCTCCCCTGGGAGCCAAAAAAGCTGGCAGCAGCCATCGACGAATATGAGGCGGCCTTGCCGGAAGACGGCTGGCCCAACTGGGTAATAGGCAACCATGACCAGCCGCGTATTACGAGCCGCATCGGACAGCAGCAGGCACGGGTGGCGGCAGTGCTGCTGCTTACCTTAAGGGGAACGCCAACAATGTACTATGGGGACGAAATAGGCATGCGGGACGTGCCCATTCCTGCCGGAGAGGTCCAGGACCCACAGGGATTGAATATGCCGGATAAGAACCTCAGCCGCGACCCGCAACGTACGCCCATGCAATGGGACAACGGCGGGAATGCCGGCTTTACCAAAGGTAAGCCATGGCTGCGCCTGGACAGGATCTGGATGCGGGTGAATGTGCAGCAGCAAGAACAGAATAAATTTTCCACCCTCTGTCTCTACCAGCGCCTGATCAGGCTCCGGCAGCAGGAACCGTCCCTGATGACTGGCGCTTACAGGCCCGTGTATTCCGATCACCAGATGATCGCCTATATCCGCCGGGCGGAAGGGAGCGCCGGGTTCCTCATCGTGCTGAACCTTACGCATCGCCCCTGTTATTTCAGGCCCGTCAATATCAAATTTAAAGGCAGGGTGGTGATCGACACTTTCCCCGAACAGGAACAGCTGCAGGTGGAAGATACCCTCGATCTCGGCGGCGACGAAGCAATGGTGATCAAACTCGACCAATGGCAGTAGAGATCAACAATGAATATTGCACCTTCACGGTATGGGCGCCCGATAAAAAGGAGATAAGTCTGCATATGGTGACAGATGGACGGACCATGGCCATGACAAAAGACGCCGCCGGATATTTCCATTGCACCGTTGACAATTGCCCCATTGGCGCCCGCTATTATTACCAGCCTGAAAAAAATAAGGACTGCCCGGACCCTGCCAGCCACTATCAGCCACTGGGACTCCATGGTCCTTCCGAAGTAGTGGACCATGAAGGCTACCAATGGAACGACGATGCCTGGAAAGGATTGCCCCTGGCATCACTTATCTTCTACGAACTCCACATTGGCACCTTCACGGACGAAGGCACTTTTACAGCGGCCATCTCCCGAATGGACGACCTGGTGACAACAGGTATCAACGCCGTACAACTAATGCCGGTGTGCCAGTTTCCGGGCAGTCGTAACTGGGGCTATGACGGCGCCTTCCTCTATTCTGTGCAAAATAATTACGGCGGTCCGGAAGGGTTGAAGAAATTTGTCGACGTCTGCCATCAGAAAGGCATCGCGGTCTTTCTCGACGTAGTGTATAACCACGTGGGCCCGGAAGGCAATTACCTGTCTTACTTCGGCCCCTATTTCTCCGATAAGTACCATACGCCCTGGGGCAAAGCTTTCAATTATGACGGCGCCTGGTCGGATGGCGTCCGGGACTTTATCGTCGGCAACGTACTGCATTGGGCGGAGCATTATCACATCGACGGCCTGCGCCTGGATGCCATCCATGAGATCTTCGACAGGAATGCGGTCCGTATCTGGGACTTGCTGCATGACGCAGTGGAAGAATGGCGGCAGGGGTCAGGACGTTCGTTCTATCTCATTGCGGAAAGCGATCTCAATAGTCCTCGGGTAGTCACCCCTGTGAGCCATGGCGGCCACGGCTTCCACGCACAGTGGATGGATGACTTCCACCATTCCCTGTATGTACTGCTGGACAAGGATGGCATCAGGCATTATAAGGATTTTGGCCGCCTCGACCAGTTTGCCAAAGCCTATACGGAGGGATTCGTGCACAGCGGGGAATGGGTGGACTTTCGCAAAAGGCGACACGGGGCATCGGCAAAACACCTGCCCGGCCACCAGTTCGTGGTATTCAATCAAAATCATGATATCCCGGGCAACCGGCCCGGTGGTCAGCGGTTGTCCATGCTCGTTGATCAGCCAAAGCTAAAGCTGGCCGCCGCCGCACTCCTGCTTGCTCCTTACCTTCCTATGCTCTTCATGGGTGAGGAATATGGAGAGGATATCCCTTTTTATTTCTTTTCTGATTATGAAGACCCGCAGCTGCGAAAAGAATTGAAGGAAGGAAGGAAAAAAGAGTTCGAATCCTTCGATTGGGGCGAGGGATCACCCGATCCACTGGATGAAAACGTGTTCCTTCGAAGTAAACTTCAATGGCAAAAAAGACGGCAGGATAAATACGCAGAAATGCTGGAGTGGCATCGCACCCTCATCGCATTGCGCAAACAGCATCCTCTGCTCCGGGACCTTTCAAGGCAAAGGATCAGGGCGGATCTCTTTGGAACAGGAGGCCTGGCGGTTCACCGTCACAGCGGGGACAATACGCGCCAGCTCCTTTGTCTCTTCAATTTCTCTGAAAATGAATTGGATTATACCTTAGCCTACCCGGGTGATTGGACCTGCATGCTCAGGTCCCACGACCTGGTAATACAATCACAAGATACAGCTTGCATTCGCCTTGCTCCCTGGTCCGTAACAGTCTATGACCTGGGTGACACCAGCACGACCACACTACGCTCGGCCACCTTCAATGAGCTTCCTGCCGGCTGACATTCCTCTTTAGCCTCTTCCGAAGCGGCGGTGCAGACCGACGGATCGGCCGTATCCCAGATCTTTTTCCAGCACCTGCCGAATTTCTCCTCCGGCAGCCGGTAGTCCAGCGACTCGAAATGCGCATTGAAAATAATATAAAAGCTGTCGTCTACAATGGGCTCATTACGGGCGTTCACGGAGCTGATGCCTTTCCCATTGAGGAAGACAGCCAGGGATTTGGCAAATCCGGTTTTCCAGTGCTCCTCTTCCATCTCCGCGCCGTCAGGGAGGAACCATGCGATATCCGTCAGCCCGCGGCGACGGATCGGCTTTCCTTTGAACCAATGCTTGCGGGAAAAAACGGGATGCTCTCTCCGGAAATGGATCATCCGCGCCGTCAGCTGCATCAGCTCCTGGTCGGCCTTTTCCCAGTTGATCCAGGAGAGCTCATTGTCCTGGCAATAGGTGTTGTTATTGCCTTGTTTCGTATGACCGGCCTCATCTCCGCACAGCAGCATAGGCACTCCCTGGGACAACAGCAGCGTGGTGAGGAAATTCAGCTTCTGGCGACGGCGCAAGGCATTGATGCCCGGGTCATCGGTTGGCCCTTCCGCTCCACAGTTCCAGGAAAGGTTGTCCCGGTGCCCGTCGGCGTTGTTCTCTCCATTGGCCTCGTTATGCCGCTGTTCATAAGAGACAAGGTCAGTCAGGTTGTAACCGTCATGCGACGTGATAAAATTGACGCTGGCCGTAGGATTCCGGTTGTCATTCTTATACAGGTCGGAGCTGCCGGTGAACCTTTCCGCAAATTCCGCCAGCATGCTGTCCGCACCCCTCCAGTAATTACGCATGCAATCCCGGTACAGTCCGTTCCATTCCGCCCAGCCAGGGGGGAACTGGCCGATCTGGTAACCACCTTCGCCCACATCCCAGGGCTCGGCGATCAGCTTCACCTGCGAGAGCACAGGGTCCTGGTAGATAATGCTGAAGAAAGCGCTGAGCCGGTTGACATCATGCAGCTCCCTCGCCAGTGCCGCCGCCAGGTCGAACCGGAAACCATCTACATGCATCTCCAGTACCCAGTAGCGCAGACTGTCCATCACCAGCTGCAATACATTCGGCAGCCGCGTGTTCAGCGTATTACCTGTACCGGTGTAATCGAAATAGAAGCGCCTGTCTTCTGCCAGCCGATAATATTCCGCGTTGTCGATGCCTTTGAATGAAAGGGTGGGGCCCAGTTGATTGCCTTCTCCGGTGTGATTGTACACTACGTCCAGGATCACTTCGATGCCTTCCTTGTGTAATTCCTTCACGGCATTCTTGAACTCCCATACCTGGCCGCCTGTGTCCTCACCATGGTAAAACCTGATATCGGGTGAAAAAAAGCCGATCGTATGGTATCCCCAATAGTTGGTAAGGCCCTTTTCCTCGAGATGACGTTCGGATAGGGATTGTTGCACGGGCATCAGCTCGACCGTGGTAATGCCCAGCTTCTTCAGATGTTCGATAACCACCGGGTGAGCAAGCGCAGCATAGGTGCCCCTTATCTCATCCGGAAGGCCTGGCATCAGCCAGGTAAGGTCCTTTATATGCAGCTCGTAAATGACACTGTTGTGATACGCCACCTTGGGGGGCTTGTCTTCCTCCCAGTCGAAACGATGATCGATGACGGCTGCCTTAGGGGCCAGCGCCGCGTTGTCCAGCCCGCTGAAGGACAGATCATCCTTGCCCATTTCATATCCGAATAGGCTGTCATCCCATTCCACTATGCTGCAAATGGCCTTGGCATAGGGATCGAGCAGGAGTTTATTGGGGTTGAAACGATGTCCATTCTCCGGCTCATACGGTCCATAGACCCTGTATCCGTATAACTGCCCGGGCGCCACCCCCTCGATATAGATATGCCAGATATCATGGGACCTTTCTGTCAGGCGGACCCGCTGGTACTCTTTCTCTCCTTTGGCTTTATGAAAAAAACATAGCTCCACTCCATCGGCCTGGCGGGTATAGAGCGCGAAATTGACGCCTTTACCATCCCAGTATGAGCCCAATGGGAACGGATCACCCGGATAAACATTCATCTTTATTTTTTTTATATTAATTGCCCGGGCTACCTAAGCCGGGATAAACCGAAGGATATTCCGGTTCATTAATTTAATTGCAGGGGATAAAAACATAAACAAGCAATACTTATACCATGATAACTATACAGGAAAATAACAACAAATACTGGCACCTTCCCCCGGCACGCCATCGGCGGCCACATATCCCCCGTGGATCTCCATGATCTTTCGCACAATGGCCAATCCCATGCCGGATCCCTTGAATTTTGCTTTGTCATGTACCTGGTAGAACATTTCGAAGATCTTTTCCCTGTCGACAGGGTTAAAACCGATGCCGTTGTCCTTTACTTCAACTTTATAATAGGACCTGCCGGTGTAGGCTCCGGGATGATGGATGGATGATGCATCCATTTTTTTAGAAAAGATATGGATGACCAATGGCCTTATGGGATGCCTGAATTGAATGTCATTGGTGATAAGATGGTTAAATAATACAGGCAGCAGCAGGGGGTGCCCCCTGACGACCGGCAGTTCGCCAAATCGGACGGTGGCATGCACCGCCTCTAATTTTCCCTGGAGGTCTCTTACCACTCCTTCCACAATGTCCCTGATATTGACGGTGGCCGAATTATGCTCAGGGACCTCAATAGCGGAATAGGCAATAATGTCCTTCGTCAGCAGGTTGAGCTTCTCCAGCATGGCCTGCGCTCTCCACAAATGAGCCTTGCTGGGATCGCTGAATTTGTGGGCTTCTGCGCTGATGATCATCTCCAGAGAGATATACACCTGCTTCAGGTTCTCCAGGTAATCGTGCGCCACCAGCGTGGTGAAGGTCTGCAGCTCCGAATGCACGAACTGCAGCTCCCTGTTCTTCCGGGCCAATAGCCGGGTTATCTCCTCGCCGGCCCCTTCATGTGTTGCCGGGCGCATAATGCCCGTAAGGCAACGGACAGTGCCATCCTTCCTCCTTTCGAATACCAGGTCCCTGATATGGAACAGGCGATAGCTTCCATCGGGCACCTGTAACCGTAATTCTATCTCCATGGCATCATGGTCGCCCATCCGCAAACAAGCATCCAGGTGCGCTTGCATCATTTCTCTGTCGCCGGGATGTATCACCGTATCCAGGTTCTCTGGGTTCCCGCCGGGCACGTGCAGGATCCCATGCACACGGGGGCTGAGAAATGCTATTTTCTTGTTGTCCAGGTCCAGGATATAGATGATGTCGGATACGCCTTCTAATAACTGTTGGGTTAACCGCGACTGGTTGTCTGTAATAGAGGTCATCCTTTTTTCTTTAGTTCGTCTACAATAAATACAATAGATACAATAGTAAAAATAGGGAACCAAGCATTTTGGGATAGGTCAGTGGACAGGTCTCTGCATGACAGAAGTAGAAGATAAAGATAACAAAAAGGACCCTTCCCCGTCCTTCCCGGGGGATAGAATAAAATAAAGGCCCGGAATTGCTTTTCCGGACCTTTGTTTTAAGGGAGTCATATCCCGTCAGATCACTATTTATGTCTCTTAGGAGCGACGTCCAGATCGGATCTCCGCAGTGCGTCATTATTCCAACCCCGCTCCTGGTCGTAGTTCGCTCCTTTATTGGATTCGCTGCCCTGCTGATTGGCCCGTTTTCCCAGCTGGTATGACCCTTGTCCGAAATTCGATCCTCCCTGCGTCGCCGATCCATGGTGATAAGTTGCCTTGCTTTTGGGATTGCCTTCCTGTATATCTGTATTTTGCCTGTGTGTTCGATTTTTCATATGTGTGCATTTTGAGGTTAAACAGCAAAAATTATTCCCCGGTCATATTCCACACCATTTTTGCCCGGTGCTTCGTATTTTTATGATAATGAAAGAGATCAGGTCCATCGTCAGCGCCTACCAGTCTATTGACTTCCACTCCACCCGTGCGGCCCTTGCCACAGTGGTAAGGGTAGAGGGTTCCTCTTACAGGAGGGCAGGCGCCCGTATGCTTGTCCTTGACAACGGCGTCTACCTGGGCGGCATCAGCGGCGGCTGCCTGGAAGGCGACGCCCTGCGACGGGCACAAAAGGCCATCGGCCTCCGTCATGCGTCCGTCGTCACCTACGACACCACACAGGATGACGATCACCAGGTGGGGGTAGGCCTGGGATGCCAGGGTATCATCGACGTACTTTTTACCCCTCTTGACCCTGAAGACCCCAACAATCCCATACCTGTCCTGGCAAGCCTCGCCCACACCCGTACACCCGTTTGTCTCATCACTGTCATACAAGGTCCTTGCCTGGGAATGAATTTCCTCTTCGAACGGCAATCCTTCGCTCAAACTTTTCCCTTCCCTGACCTGGCGGCCGGAGTGCTACGGGACATCCACGATTGCCAGGCAACCCTCCAGTCACGCACCGTCGCCTATGGCACGGAGATCACCCTGTTCATCGAGATGATCCTTCCTTCCATCCACGTCATCGTCTTTGGCAGCAACAACGATCTGTACCCTCTCCTGCGCATGGCCCTCGAACTGGGCTGGGACACCACGCTCTACACCAATATCCTCCGTGCAGACAAGTCTCTCCTGGCTTCAACCACCACCATGCATGACCACTCCGCCGGCGCCATCCCCGACGGAGACGCGTACACCGCCATACTCCTGATGACACATGATTATAAGACAGACTTGCGCCGCCTGCCGCAGGCACTGAAGACAAAAGCGTCCTATATTGGCATCCTGGGGCCCCGCAAACGCATGGAAAAGATGTATACGGCACTGGAGACAGAAGGCCATCCAATCGACGAGACGGACCTGCAGCGGATATATTCTCCCGCCGGTCTCGACATAGGCGCCGCTACTCCTGAAGAGATCGCCCTCTCCATCCTGGCGGAGATCCGAAGCCATTTCGCCGGTAGAACGGGCGCCCCTTTACGACTACGTCAGGGTGCCATCTATCACCGTCAATAGGTTGGGATCGTTGTCGGGAACGATTGCGTAAATAAACCCTCCAACGGCTACCCCTAAACCAGAATATCTTACTAGCATTGAGCCTTCGATTGCCAGGAAAAAACTCAATTGCTATATGAAACCTTTACTCCTTCTATTCTTCTTTTTTACCATGCACTTTACGCTGTCAGCCCAGACCTCCCCCATCAGGGGACGCGTCATCGACGACAGCACCGGCGCCGCTATCCCGGATGTGACGATCCTGTTGTCCGGCACCAGCCAGGGCGTATCCACGGGCCCGGACGGCGGTTTTACGCTGCCTTTCCCTTCCGATGGACGTAAACATAACCTGGTCATCTCCAATGCAGGCTATGCCACCCAGACGATCCCCGCCAGCAACACCGCCGCGCTAACTATCCGCCTCAAGCGCCAATCGAAGGACCTGGAGGACGTGGTGGTCATAGGCTATCAGACAGTTCGCCGGAGAGATGCGCTGGCATCCATCAGCTCCGTCAGTTCCCGCCAGCTCCGGGATATCCCCCTCAACTCGGCCGAGGAAGCCCTGGCCGGCAGGCTGGCCGGCGTCCAGGTGACGGGCTCCGAAGGCTCTCCCAACGCCCAGGTACTCATCCGCGTAAGAGGGGGCGGCAGCATCACCCAGGACAACTCACCCTTATACGTAGTTGACGGCATCCAGGTGGACAATGCGCTCTCCACCATCTCGGTGCAGGACATCGAATCTATCGACGTATTGAAGGATGCCGCCTCCACCGCCATCTATGGCGCCCGGGGCGCCAATGGCGTTGTGATCATCACGACCAAGGGGGGCCGTAACACAGGCTCGAAGACCACCGTCGCCTACAGCGGCTTCGTAGGCATCAACAAGCTTACCAAAGAGCTGCCGGTGCTCAGCCCCTACGACTACATGTACTACCAGTACGAACGGGCCAAGCTGACGGGTGACAGCAGCGGCATCACTCCCTATGGTTACAGCTGGGATACGGTAAATGCCTACGCCAGCAGGCCTGCCCATGACTGGCAGAAGACCCTGCTGGGCCGCAACGCCTTCCAGCAGACACACAATGTCAGCGTATCGGGCGGAACAGAACAAACACAATATAGCCTATCGGCCACGGCCAATCGCCAGGAAGGTATCATGCTCAACTCGGATTACGACCGTAAGCTGGTGTCTTTCCGCCTGGACCACAAAGCCAGCGAAAAAGTAAGAGTAGGCTTCAATACACGTTATAACAATACGACGATCTCCGGCGCAGGCACCTCCAACCCGGGTTCATCCCCCCTCAACTTCCTCCGCCAGGTGATTCGTTACAGGCCTTTCATCCTCCCCGGTGAAAAAGAGGACAGCTTCGACCCGTCCTACTACGCGGAGACGAATGGCAATAGCCTGGCCCTGGTAAACCCATTCCTGCTGAACAACCAGCAATTCCGGAGAAGCTATAACAGCGTCATTAACCTGAATGGCTATGTCAGCTACAGCATTAATAAATATCTCTCCTTCCGCAGTACTCTTGGGTACGACAACAACAGCCTCCGGGCGGATGCCTTTGATGATACCCTGACCACCAACTCCAAATCCAATGGCGCGGGCCTCCCGCTGGCCGATATCAACACCACCGGCAAGACCATCCTCGATAATACCAATGTGTTCACCCTCACCAACGCAGGGATGAAAGGTACCTTCCATCAGCACAATGATCTCACCATCATCGTGGGCGAAGAGACGTACCAGACGCATGAGAAAGACGTCAATATAGAAACTCGCTATTTCCCCCTGGGCACCTCTTCCCAGGCCGCACTGGGGAATATGAACCTGGGAACGCCGCCCAACAGCTCGCTGATCGAGCCGAAACCCGTGACCACCGACATAACGACCACGATGCTGTCTTTTTTCAGCCGCCTGACCTACGCTCATGATAAAAAATATCTCGCTTATCTTTCCATCAGGAGCGATGGATCATCCTTGTTCGGAGCAGACTACCGGTGGGGATATTTTCCTTCCGCTACCGTAGCATGGCGGATCTCCGAAGAAAAGTTCATGGAGCACACAGGCTGGATCAACGATCTGAAGATCCGGGCCAGCTTCGGCGAAGCGGGTAACAACCGCATCAACCCCTACCAGTTCATCACCCAGTATACGTCCGGCAGCCAGTACGGCCTGAATAATCAACTGGTGACCGCGTACGCTTCAACTGCATTGCGCAATGCCGGGCTCAAATGGGAGACGACTATCTCCCGCAACCTGGGCCTGGATGGATCATTGTTCAGCAACAGGCTGGGTTTCACCGTGGATGTGTACAGCAACAGCACCCGCAACCTCCTGGTCAACACTTCCATACCCTCCAGCTCCGGCTATCTGAAGCAGTTGCAGAACGTGGGATCCACCAGCAACAGGGGAGTGGAGGTGCAGCTCACGGGGACAGTGATGCAGCAGAAAGGTTTTAGCTGGACCGCCAGTTTCAACATCTCGTTCAACAAGAATAAGATCACCAGCCTGGGTGCGGCAAAGTCATTTACGGTCAACAGCGGATGGGCAGGCAGCAATAACCCGGATGATTACATAGTAAAGGTTGGTGAGCCGGTGGGCGCCATGTATGGCCTCAGGACGGACGGCTACTATAAAACGAGCGATTTCAACTACGATCCCGTTACCAGGATCTATACCCCCAGGCCGGGACTGGTGAACAACGCAGGTATTACCTCCTCCACCCCGATGCCAGGCTCCATCAAATACAAGGGGATCGATGGCGATACGGTGGTCGGCGCCACCGACAGGACAGTGATCGGTTACGCTCAACCTAAATTCTTCGGCGGCCTGGGACAGCAGCTGTCCTGGAAAGGATTCGACTTCAGCATCTTTATCAATTTCCAGTATGGCAATAAGGTGTACAACTATAATAAGCTGGAGTTCACCAGCGGCTACACCATCGGCGCCAACCTCCTGGGCAATATGGCCGACCGCTGGCATACAGTGGATAAGAACGGGGTCGTCTATGAAGGCCTTAACGCCAAAGGTCAGGTGGTAGGCGCCTCCCCGGACTCGTTGAATGCCCTGAACAAAGGTGCAAAGATATGGCTGCCCCTGGTAGGCGCCAGCGCCACCACCTTTATGCCGCAGTCCTATGCCATTGAAGACGCGGGCTTTATCCGCATCAATAATATCACGTTGGGATACAGCCTGCCGTCGGCCCTGACGCGGAAATTGAAGATCAGCAGGCTGCGCATATATGGCACCGTAAATAACGTGGCTGTCATCACGGGTTACAGCGGTTACGACCCGGAAGTAAATACAAGACGTGATACCCCCATGACGCCAGGTGTGGACTATTCCGCCTATCCCCGCAGCCGGAGCTTTATTGCCGGCGTCAATGTAACCTTTTAATTACTTTAATAATTCTTTATATGCACCCAAAATATGCGATCCTCCTCCTTATCCTTTTTGTCACTTCATGCAAAAGGTACCTGGATCCGAAGCCTGTCAGCTCTTTCAGCCCCGACTATGTTTTCAGCAATGTACAGAATGCACAAAAAGCCGTTTTAGGCGTCTACCAGGACCTGGCAGGTGACAATGGCTATGGCATCCGCATCAGCATGTACTTCCCTTATGACAATGATGAAATGATCGGCATTCACCAGATCGGTGATAATGACAGGGGCGACATCGCCCATTTCAATGCCAATGCGGGCAACGGCCAGATCAATAACCCGTGGAACCAGCTGTACCAGGGTATCGAGCGTGCCAACCTCTGCATCTGGTACATTCCGAAAATGAACCTCTACGCCAACGGCACGGCCATCGAGAAAGGCGAGCTGCGGCGCCTCTATGGCGAAGCGCTGACCCTGCGGGCCCAGTATTACCTGGAGCTGGTACGCAACTGGGGAGATGTGCCCGCACAGTTCCTCCCCTCCGCATTTATGGACAATCTCTACCAGGCCAAGACAGACCGCGATACCATTTACGATCATTTACTCAGCGACCTGCATAATGCAGAAGACCTGGTGCCCTGGCGCACAGAAGTAGGTACGGTAGGGGATGGCGCGGACGAGCGGATCACCAAAGGAGCTGTTAAGGGACTTCGCGCACGGATCGCCCTGTACAGGGGCGGCTACAGCCTGCGAAGGGCATCCAGCACATACGGCCAGAAAATGGCCCGCCCAGCCGACTATAAGACCTGGTACCAGATAGCAAAGGACGAATGCGCCGACCTGATCAGCCGCCGTGACCAGCATACGCTGAATGCCAGCTTCAAGGCCCTTTTCAAGGATGCCCTCGATGCACATACCCTTGATCCGGCAGGGGAAGTGATGTTCCAGGTGGCCATGGCAGGAGGAGCAGGCACCTACGACAGTAAATTGGGCTATTATGACGGCGTAAAGGTCAACACTACGCTCACCGGCAACGCCGCCATCGGCGTATTGCCCACCTACTTCTATCTTTTCGACAGTACCGACACCCGCCGCGATGTCACCTGCGCCGCTTATGAGGTCAACGCGGACCTCACTACGTTGAAGATCCACCCGCCTACCACCATCGCCGAGGCCAAGTTCCGCCGGGACTGGATCTCGAACCCCAGCCAAATGACCTCCACGGCCCAATACTATGGCATAGACTGGCCCATCCTCCGTTTCTCCGACGTGCTGCTGATGTTCGCAGAGGCGGACAACGAGCTGAATGGAGCTCCCTCCCAGGCTGCCATCGCCGCCTTCGAGGAAGTAAGGAAGAGAGGATATGGCGGCAACGCGGCGCTCATTGGGACCACCCCCGCCGACCATGACGGCTTCTTCAACGCCATCGTAAAGGAAAGATCCCTGGAGTTCGGCGGCGAAGGGATAAGAAAATTCGATCTCATCCGCTGGAACCTCCTGAAGCAAAGGCTGGCCGATGCGAAAACGAATCTAACGAATATGTCTAACCGTACAGGGACCTTCGCAGGCAATTATGCCAATAATACCCTGGATTTCAGCCAGCTGCCTGATTCGGTGTTTTATAAGACCAGCTCTACCTCTGCCACGGGTCTCCTGCTGGGCACATCGCTCTATGCGCCCCGCACGGTATCTTCCCTGTCCGGCTATACAAAGGCGCTCTGGGTCTCCAAAGCCATCGCCACCGTGCTGAACGCCACGGGCGCTTCCAACGGCTATGCCTTTTATTTTGCAGAGAACCACAGCGAACTCCTGCCGATACCACAGGCTGCCCTGGATGCCAACTACAATTTAAAACAGGACTATGGTTATTAGGTGCACACTGGCGATCACACTGCTGCTGACATTCCTCGCTCCGCGACAGCGGATAAGGATCTGGCTCATCGGCGACTCCACCATGGCGGACAAGGAGACGAAGGCCTATCCCGAGACGGGGTGGGGCATGCCTTTCGCCTGTTTCTTCGATTCGACGGTGACGGTAGACAACAGGGCAAAGAATGGCCGTAGCACGAAGTCATTTATAGCCGAAGGACTATGGGCGCCCATCCTGGAAGACCTCCATTCCGGCGATTATGTGTTTATCCAATTCGGTCACAACGACGAAGGAAAAGAAAAAACAGGACGCTATACCACACCCGATGAATTCAAGGCGAACCTGCGAAGGTATATCAGTGAGACGAAGAGCAGGGGAGCCATTCCCATCCTGCTTACACCGGTGGCCAGACGCCGCTTCGGCCCGGATGGCAGGGTAGAGGAATCCCACCCGGTGTACGCCGATGCCGTCAGGGAGGTAGCAGCAGCAGATAAGGTGGCTTTCATCGACCTGGATGAAAAAAGCAAAGCGTTGCTGCAGGAGTGGGGAGAGCAACATTCCAAAGATCTCTTCAATTACCTGCAGCCGGGGGAGCATCCCAATTACCCCGAAGGCCATAAGGACGACACACACTTCAACGAACTGGGCGCCCGGAAAATGGCAGAGCTGGTGCTGGCCGGCATCAAAGACCTGCACCTGCCGCTGGTGGAGCATATCCGCTCCGCACCGCTCACGATAACTGTAGCCCCAGACGGCTCAGGCAACTTCCGCACGGTGCAGGCCGCCCTGGACGCCGTCCCTTTCAATAATACCCGCCCCACTACCATTTACATAAGAAAAGGGACCTACAGGGAGAAGCTTCACCTGGACAGCACAAAAGACCATGTCACCCTGCTGGGCGAGAGCGAATGGACCACCATCCTCACCTTCGACGATCATTCAGGCAAAAGGACGCCCGCAGGCGACACCATCAACACGCGCACGTCCTATAGCCTTATTGTAAAAGCAGAAGACTTCACCGCACGACATCTCCAGATCCGTAATGAGGCAGGCTTTACGGCAGGACAGGCCGTCGCCCTGGAGATCCGTGGTGACAGGGCCTGCGTCGAAGATTGCCGGCTCACAGGCGACCAGGATGTGCTGTTCCTCAATAGCCCGGCAAGCCGGCAGTACTATAAACGCTGCTATATCGAAGGCACCACGGACTTTATCTTCGGGACAGCCACCGCCTGGTTCGACCAGTGCCAAATCCACAGCAAAAAGGATTCCTATGTTACGGCAGCCGCCACTCCCCGGGACCATCCTTATGGTTTTATTTTTAACAATTGTATCCTGACAGCAGACACCGGCATCCATCACGTTTACCTGGGTCGCCCCTGGAGGCCCTGGGCCAGCGTGACTTTTATCCATTGCTACCTGGGACCACATATCCGCCCGGAAGGATGGAGCGACTGGAATAACAACGGCAGCTATAAGACGGCCCGCTATGCGGAATTCGAAGATCAGGGGCCCGCTGCCGGCCCTGCTCAACGCGTCTCCTGGATGCATCAGTTGACAGATGACGAGTCACAACGTATCACTTTAAAAAATACCTTCGCGGACTGGCTACCCGCATCAAACTAAAAACATGCAAATTCGTAATCACACCCTCTGTTTCTTGACGATCATTACCCTTAGTACGGCAAAAGCGCAGGACTATTCCTGGGACCATCTACCCGCCATCCAGGCGCCATCCTTCAAAAAAGATACTTTTGATATCAAAAGCTATGGCGCCGTACAGGACCCGGTAAAGCTCAATACGACCGCTATCAACGAGGCCATAGCGGATTGCAGCAAAAAGGGCGGGGGCGTGGTCCTGGTACCTGCCGGCTACTGGCTCACAGGCCCCATCGTGCTGCAGAGCAATGTCAACCTCCATATCCACCGGGCTGCGATCCTGCAATTCACGGCGGATTTCGACCAATATCCCCTGGTGGAAGGCAATTTCGAAGGTCATCCCGCTGCCCGCTGCCAGTCCCCCATCTCCGGCGCCGGCCTGGAAAATATTGCCATTACGGGCGGTGGCATCATCGATGCCAGCGGCGATGCCTGGCGCATGCTGGCTAAGGACAGGGTGCCCGAAGCGGAATGGAAAAAGAAAGTGGCCGCCGGCGGCGTCCTCAATGCCGAAAAAACTACGTGGTACCCATCCGAAAGATCGCTGAAAGGATCGAAGACCAAAGATCCCGGCGTGCTGAAACCGGGAACACCGCTGAGCGGCTTTGACGATATCAAGGATTTCCTCCGGCCCAATATGCTGGTGCTTACCCGCTGCAAAAAAATATTATTGGAAGGCCCCAGTTTCCAGAATTCCCCGGCCTGGTGCCTGCACACCCTGCTCTGTGAAGATCTCACCTTGCGTGATGTCCATGTTCGCAACCCCTGGTATGCCGCCAACGGGGACGGCATCGACCTGGAATCCTGCCGGAATGTGCTGGTGGAAAGCAGCACTTTCGACGCAGGCGATGACGGCATCTGTATCAAGTCAGGCCGTGACGAGGAAGGACGCCGGCGGGGAAAACCTACGGAGAATGTCATCATCCGAAATGACATCGTCTATCGCGCCCATGGCGGATTCGTGATAGGCAGCGAGATGTCCGGCGGCGCCCGCAACATCTTCGTCAGCGACTGCAGCTTCCTGGGGACCGACATAGGCCTGCGGTTCAAGACAGTAAGGGGCAGGGGCGGCATCGTGGAAAAGATATTTGTAAAGAACATCAGCATGAAGGACATCGTCCATCAGGCCGTCTTCCTGGATATGTATTATTTCTCGAAAGCTCCGTCGATTGCCGATACTTATGGCAGGACCACCCCGGAAATACCGCCGGTGACCGAAGCCACCCCACAATTCCGGGACATTCACATCAGCAATATTGTTTGTGATGGCGCTGAAGAAGGTATCTTTGTGCGCGGCTTGCCGGAGATGAGCATCAAGGACATTTACCTGGAGAATATGGTGCTAAAAGCAGCTAAAGGAGCGGAGCTTACCGCGGCGGAGAACATCAGCCTGAAAAACGTACGGCTGATCACCACCCGGCCCGACCCGGTGGTGTATGTGGAGAATAGTAAGCACCTGCTTTTCGACGATATCCAATGCAACTCCGGCACAGCGCTGCCATTCAGCATCAACGGCGACCGATGCTCGAATATTCTCATAAAGAACACCGATGCAAAGCCATCTTTTAGCTATGGCGCATCGGCGAGTGCACTGGAAATTAAAAAACGATCATAGCGCATGACACCTATCAAGACGGCTTTACTTTCATTCGGCATGTCCGGACGCGTATTTCACGCCCCCTTTCTGCACCTCAATCCTGGATTTGAACTGTATGCGATCTGGGAAAGGGAGAAGAACCTTTCACAGGCCCTGTATCCCAATGTTCGTATCTATCGCACATTCGAAGAGGTGCTGAACGACGCGGCCGTCGAGCTGGTAGTGGTCAATACACCCAATTATACGCATTTTGAATTTACAAAGGCGGTGTTGAAGGCAGGCAAGCATGCTGTAGTGGAAAAACCTTTCACGGTCACCGTGGAAGAAGGATTGGAACTGGCGGCGCTTGCCGTGGAGACGGGAAAAAAAGTGGCGGTTTACCAGAGCCGCCGCTATGACAGTGACTCCAGGACCATCAGGGAACTGGTGGACGAAGGATTGCTGGGGCAGATCGTAGAGGCAGAGCTGCATTACGATCGCTATACGACGGCGCTCAGCCCTAAAGTGCATAAGGAAACCCCCGGTCCGGGCCGCGGCCTGCTGTATGACCTGGGGTCCCACCTCCTGGACCAGGTGCTGCAGCTCTTCGGTATGCCTTCTGCTGTATTCGCTGACATTGGCATCATCCGGCCCATCTCCAAAGTGGATGATTATATGGAGCTGCTCCTCTATTATCCCGCCCAACGCAACCTGCGGGTGCGGCTTAAATCAAGCTACCTCGTCCGCGAGCCCATCCCCGCCACGGCGCTGTACGGTACTTTGGGCACCTTCCTCAAGCCAAAGGCAGACCCCCAGGAGCAGCGGCTGCTGGCAGGCGCCATGCCGGACGAAAAGGACTGGGGCGTAGAGCCCGAAAGTGGAAAAGGACTGCTGCATACAGAGAAGGACGGGAAAGTGATAAGGGAATATATTCCCTCGCTGCCTGGGAATTACGGAGCATTCTACGAAGAAATGTACGAGGCCATCCGCCATAATAAGCCGGTGCCCGTAACACCCGAAGAAGGCATCGATATCATCCGGGTGATCGCAGCAGCCTATAAAAGCAATGAAGAAAAAAGGGTCGTTCCCATATCATAAACCTTCGGTAACGATTGCGTAAAAAAATAAGGCGGCAGAGCCGGCTGATCTGAAAATACTATCTAACATTGTCAGGATGCGCTATATTTTAATTTGCCTCTTGCTTCTCAATGCCGGCGCACGGGCTCAATCCCTCGTTGCAGGACGTAACGCCGATGCCGTGCATATGGCGGCAGCCGCTATGATCCGCTGGAACCCCGATGATCAGACGGTGCCCGTGCGGTGGGCCTACGAGGAAGGCGTCGTATGGAAAGGCCTGGAGAATTGCTGGTATAACACGGGGAACGCCCGTTATTTTAAATACATACAGCATTACATCGACAGGCTGGTGGACAAGGATGGCAATATCCTCACCTATAAGATCGATGATTACAACCTGGATAATATCGTCTGCGGAAGGCTCCTGCTCCTGCTGTATAAGACCACCGGCCAGGAAAAGTATTACAAAGCCGCCAGTCTTCTCCGCCGACAGCTGCAGGACCAGCCCCGCACGAAGGAAGGCAGCTTCTGGCACAAGAAAAAGTACACGAACCAGGTGTGGCTGGATGGGCTGTACATGGCCCAGCCCTTCTATGCGGAATGGGCGGCTACCTTCCATGAGGACAGCCTGTTCAACGATATTGCCCGGCAATTCATCCTCATCGAACAACATGCCCGCGATATAAGGTCGGGATTGCTGTACCATGGATGGGATGAGGCAAGGCAGGAAAAATGGGCGGACAAGGCAACGGGCCATTCACCGCACTTCTGGGCACGGGCCATGGGCTGGTACGGTATGGCGCTGGTGGACGTCCTGGATTATTTCCCCGCGAACCATCCCGGACGAAAGCCTTTACTGAGCATCCTTCAGCGGTACGCCGCCGCCGTTCAAAAAGTACAGGACCCGTCCACAGGGCTTTGGTGGGACATCCTCGACAAGCCCGGCGCCACGGGTAACTATCCCGAATCTTCCGCCAGCTGTATGTTCGTATATACCCTTGCAAAAGCAACCCGCATGGGCTACCTGTCCCCATCATATCTCGTTGGTGCAAAAAAAGGCTATGCTGCCATCCTGAAAAAATTCATCACCATGGATGCAGGGGACATACCCAGCCTGCAGGGTACGGTAAGCGTCAGCGGCCTGGGGGGACAGCCCTACCGCGACGGCAGCTATGCGTATTACACCAGCGAAAAAGTAGTGGCCAACGATCCCAAGGGCGTCGGCGCTTTTTTACTGGCCGCCGGTGAAATGGAACAGCTGCCTACCCTGGGCCTGGCCAAAGGCAGGAAGGTCCTGCTGGACTATTATTTCAACAATGAACATCGCAGGGACATCACCGGCGCAAATATCCGCTATCATTATGTCTGGGAAGACCAGGCCAACAGCGGCTTCTCCCTCCTGGGACATATCTTCCAGCGTTATGGCTTCCATATCGACTCCCTGGCAACCCAGCCAACCCGTAACAAATTGAAGGATGCAAACGTCTATATCATTGTGGACCCTGACAACGAAAAGGAAAGCCCCGCACCTAACTATCCCGGCCCTGCCGATGTCCGGGCGATCAACGACTGGGTAAAGGCCGGCGGCGTCCTGGTCCTTATGAGCAACGACTCGGGCAATGCGGAGTTCCTCCATTTCAACAGGCTGGCAGGAACTTTCGGCATCCATTTCAACCTGGACGATCGCAACCAGGTGACAGGAAATAATTACGAACAGGGAGCGTTTACCATGACAGGACAGGACGGGATATTCAAAACAACACATAAAATTTACATCAAAGAGCTCAGTACCCTGAAATTGACGAGCCCTGCCCGGCCCGTTTTCACGGACAAAGGCGATATCATCATGGCCGTCGCAAACATTGGAAAGGGTAGGGTATTCGCCGTGGGCGACCCCTGGTTTTATAACGAGTACCTTGATGGAAGAAAACTACCGGCGGAATATGAGAACTTCCAGGCCGCCAGTGACCTTGTAAAGTGGATTACAACAGAAATTAAATTGTTATGAAAAATTTTTTGGACGAGAACTTTTTACTGAATACAAAAGCAGCGCAGCAATTGTACCATGACTATGCCAGGGAAATGCCCATCATCGACTATCACTGTCATCTCCCTCCGCAGCAGATAGCGGCCGATCACCAGTTCAGCAACCTTACGCAGGTGTGGCTGTACGGCGACCATTACAAATGGCGGGCCATGCGCACCAACGGGGTCGATGAAAGCTATTGCACGGGCGATCAGCCCGATTATGAAAAGTTCCTGAAATGGGCGGAGACCGTCCCTTATACGCTGCGCAACCCGCTCTACCATTGGACCCACCTGGAGCTGCAACGCTATTTCGACGTAAAGGATATCCTCAGCAGCAAGACCGCAAAAAAGATCTATGACACCTGCTCCGAAAAATTACAGACGAAGGAATATTCAGTACGCCACCTGCTCCGCAAGATGAATGTAAGAGCCGTCTGCACCACTGATGACCCCGTGGATTCACTGGAGCATCACCTCCGGCTGAAACAGGAGGGTTTCGAGATCCCCATCCTGCCTGCGTTCCGCCCTGACAATGCAATGAATGTGGACAACCCGGATAATTTCAATGCCTATATCCGCCGCCTGGAAGCCGCCACCAATATTGCCATTTCCACCTTCAACGATTATCTCTTCGCCCTGGAGAACAGGCACGACTATTTCGCATCCGTGGGCTGCACCGTCTCCGACCACGGCCTGGAAGAGATGTATTCGGAAGATTTCACAGGGTGGGAAGTAGAGGCCGTATTCAACAAGGTAAGAGCCGGCAAATGGCTCAGCGAGATCGAATGTCGCAAGTTCAAATCCGCCATGCTGGTACATTTCGCGGAATGGGACTGGGAAAAGGAATGGGTGCAGCAGTTCCATCTCGGGGCCTTGCGCAATAACAACAGCCGCATGATGCAACGGCTTGGTGCAGACACCGGCTGGGATTCCATCGGTGATTTCTCCCAGGGAAGGGCCCTGGCGAAATTCCTGGACAGACTGGATAAGGAAGACAAACTGGCCAGGACCATCGTATATAACCTCAATCCCGCCGACAACGAGCTGATGGCAACCATGATCGGTAATTTCAATGATGGCTCCATCGCAGGAAAAGTGCAATACGGCTCTGCCTGGTGGTTCATGGACCAGAAAGATGGAATGATCCGCCAGATCAATGCGCTTTCCAATATGGGATTGCTCAGTCGGTTTGTAGGCATGCTGACGGACTCCCGCAGCTTCCTTTCCTTCCCCCGTCATGAATATTTCCGCCGTATACTTTGTAACCTTTTCGGAGAGGAGATCACCAACGGGGAATTGCCCAATGATATGGAATGGATCGGCAAAGTGGTGAAAGACATCTGCTATTACAATGCTAAACAATATTTTAACTTCCAGCCCGCCAGTTCCCTGACCTATGCGGAATAAAAAACCCGATATGAAGATATCGGGTATGAGTCGACTCTGATTTAGACCTTATCCTAAAGGCGAATTTAAATAAGTTCTAAATATAAAGGTTATTATATATAGAGAATTGATTGACTTTTAATGTTTAGGCCGCTTTGTTGAATGAAAAGGAACTAATACATGTTATTTTTATTTAATAATATCGGCTTTAGGCCCTTTCCATTGAATAAATGCGAACAGACATTGTAACGTTTGCGGACAGCGGAGGGGGCGAGAGGCGGATTAACGGACTAATTTCCAGTTATTTGCGGTGATGGCATTATATTAGCCACAAATAAGCAACCCTAATAAGGCCATCCACATGAACGAGCAGGATCGCATTTGGAAATTGATCACCAGGAAACTGGCCGGCGAAGCGACGGAAGATGAGCTGCGGGAGCTGCAGGAGCTGTTGAAGGCGAACCCGGACCAGTCTTTCTCCATGCAGCTGCTGACGGACCTGTGGAAAACCGCTGACCCCAAAGATCCTGCCGCTGCGGAAAGCGCTTTCGATCTTCATATGGCCCGCCTGGCCGCCAGACCACAAAAGCCCGAACCCCTCAGCCGCTATAAGCCGCCACGGCAAAAGACCCTGCAGGCTGCCTTCAGCCTGCTGCATAATTACAGAAAGACCATCAGCCGTAATCTTCTCCGCAATAAGGCATATTCCTTCATCAACATTACAGGGCTGGCCATCGGCATGGCCAGCGCGTTGCTCATCCTGCTGTGGATCAGGAACGAGATGAGCTATGACCTCTTCCACGTGAAGAAGGACCGCATCTACCAGCTCTTCAGCCGGGGGACATTCGAAGGGAAGGTCCAATGCTGGCCGGCCACACCCATGGTATTAGGCCCTGTGCTGAAAAAAGAATATCCCCAGGCGGAAGATGTGGTACGGGCCAACTGGGTGGCGGCCTTTGTCCTTACCAACGGGGACAAACACCTGCAGACACAGGGTTATCTCGTCGATCCGGGGTTTTTAAGCATGTTCAGCTTCCCCCTCGTGCAGGGTGATATACACACAGCGTTGAACAACCCGCATTCCATTATACTTACAGAGTCGGCCGCCCGAAAATTGTTCGGCACCACCGATGTATTGGGCGCTACCATGCGAGTGGACAGTATCTCGGACTTCATGGTGACGGGCGTCCTGAAGGATATGCCTCCCAACACACGCTTCCATAAGACAGAATACCTGGTGCCCTGGAGCTATATGCGGGAAGTGAAATGGGATGAGCCCAGCTGGGCAAAATATTCCATCCAGACCTATGTGCTGCTGAAGCCCGGGGTCAGCGAGCTGCAGGCCGATAAACTTTTTGAGCATATCGTCACGGCACATGCCCACGACGTAAAGAATGAGGTCTTCCTCCATCCCCTTCGCAAATGGCGCCTGTATTCAAATTTCGAGAACGGCAGGAACACAGGTGGCTATATCGAACAGGTCCGGATGTTCACGGTCATTGCCGCTTTCATCCTCCTCATCGCCTGTATCAACTATATGAACCTTAGCACGGCCCGAAGTGAGAAAAGGGCGCGGGAAGTAGGCATCCGTAAAGTGGTGGGCGCTGGCAGGGGATCATTGGTAGGAAGGTTCATAGGGGAGTCGTTGCTGATGGCCATCCTGGCGGGCATCATCGCCTTGGTGATCGTACGGCCTGTGCTCCCTTATTTCAACACGCTGGTGGAACAGTCGCTTTCCATCCCGTACAAAGACGGCATGTTTTGGATAAGCCTGGCTGCTTTCATCCTTTTCACCGGCCTGCTGGCGGGCAGCTATCCCGCCTTTTATCTCTCCGGCTTCAGGCCGATCCAGGTACTAAAGGGCTCTTTCAAGGTCGTCACGGCCCTGGTGGCGCCCCGCAAGATCCTTGTGGTGGTGCAGTTCACCACGGCCATCGCTTTCATCATCTGTACGCTGGTGGTCTATCAGCAGCTGCTCTTCGCTCAACACAGGGACACGGGCTTTGATAAGAGCCGGCTGGCCTATGTCTATATAAAAGGGGATATCGCTAAAAATTATTCCGTGATCAGGCAGGAGCTGGTGAACAAAGGCCTTGTCACTTCCATCACCCGGAGCAATTCCCCCGTGACCGATATCTGGACCAGCGATGACAGCTATGAATGGCAGGGCAAAGACCCGGATACCAGGTCTTTCTTCGCCAAGTTCGCCACGGAAAGCGATTTTGTAAAGACCATCGGGCTGACGCTGGTGGCGGGAAGGGATATTGATGTACATGCTTTTCCCACTGATTCCACGGCCATCCTGCTGAATGAATCCGCCGTACGGGCCATGAACCTCAAAGACCCCATCGGTCAGACAGTAAAGAACCGCGACGGCAGCCGGCATGTCGTGGGCGTCATCCGCGATTTTGTACCAGGCTCTCCTTTCGACATCGTGCGGCCCCTCATCATCGAAGGGCCCACCATCGGCTTTGGGACCATCACTTTCAGGATCAATGATAAGGCCCAGGGCGTACTGCCAAAGATCAGCTCCATTTTCACCAGGTATAATCCAAATTATCCCTTCCAGTACTATTTCGTGGAAGATTCCTATGCGGCGCAATTCGAAGGTGAAAGGCATTTTGGCGTCATGGCGCTCATTTTTGCAGGGCTGACCATCTTTATTTCCTGCCTGGGCCTGTTCGCGCTGGCAGCTTACATGGCAGAAAACCGGATAAAAGAGATCGGCATCCGGAAAGTGCTGGGCGCCTCCGTACCGGGTCTTACAGCCCTCCTGACAAAAGAGTTCATGGTCCTGATCTTCATCTCATTTATCATCGCCTCTCCCCTGGCCGGATGGGCCATGCATGCCTGGCTGCGGGATTTCCCCTATCACACCGATATGACCGCATGGGTCTTCGTCATCGCCGGCGGTTTGTCCTTTATCATCGCCATGGGGACGGTGACCTGGCAGTCCTTAAAGGCCGCATTGGCCAATCCGGCCAAAAGTCTGCGAACGGAAGGGTAGGGAGGCATTCCTTTTGCATCACCACCTGCAAAATACTTTATGGCAAATAAACAGACCAATATCGATCTCCCCGAAGTAAAAGATATTCCCGGCCAGGAACATGTACGCGCTCCCCGGCTGGGCGAGCTGGCCGATACGACCCCCTCCTCCGCCGATGAAGAAGGGGATGATGTGCTGGAGCCGCGCGATGGGGACGAAGACATTACATCCGGCACAGATGCCGACGTAACGCCGCAGGAAAGAAAAGTGCTGGAAGACATCGACTATCGCAAGGCGGAAAGCGAGGACCAGCCCCTCATCGAAGGCCAGCTGGATGATACGGACGACGACGGCGATCCCCTGAATGAAGCCGACAGCGATCTCTCAGGCGAAGACCTGGACGTGCCTGGTGCCGAAGATGACGACCTCAATGAGGAAATAGGAGAGGAGGACGAAGAGAACAACGAGTATAGCCTGGACGATAATGACGATGACGAAAATGAGCTATGAGGTTTCCCCATTGGCAGCGGCGGCTGCTAATGGAGCCATGCCGGCAGCGACTTCTACGATGGTACGGCCATGAGGCAGGCTATCGGGGAAGTTCTCCTGCACGAACCTGATAAGGCCCTCCCGAATATCGCAGCGCAGATCAAAAGCGTTGCCGGAGCTGCTGGCGCTCATGAGCGCCCGTACCTCGATGGTCTTTTCCGAGGCATTGGTGATTTGCAGGACCTTTACTCTTTTATCCCACAGCGGGTTGCTTTCCAGCAGCCGGGTGAGCTCCTTTCTCAATGGCTCCAACGGCACCGAATAGTCGAGATAAAGGAAGACTGTTCCCAGTATATCCGCCGTCGTCCTCGTCCAGTTCTGGAAAGGCTTCTCGATGAAATAATTGATAGGGAGGATCAGCCGGCGCTGATCCCATATGTTCAGCACAACGTAGGTCAGCGTGATCTCCTCCACTCGCCCCCATTCTCCTTCCACTACGAGCACATCGTCGATGCGCAGCGGTTGTGTAAAGGCGATCTGGAATCCCGCCAGCAGGTTGCTCAACGACTTCTGGGCCGCAAAGCCGATGATGATCCCGCCTACGCCCACACCGGTGAGCAGGCTGGCGCCCAGCTTTCGCAGGTTGTTAAAGCTCAGCAGGATGATGCAAACGGTGAGAATGACGATCAGGCCAATGGCCAGCTTGCGGATGAATTGCAGCTGCGTACGGATCTTGCGCTCTTTTAAATTATCCGCCTTCGTTATGTCGAAGGAGTGATATGCATAGTCTTCGAAGATCCTTACTATGCCGATGAGCACATAGGCGAATGCAAGGGTCATGAAAATACCCACCATCCTGTCCAGCGCCGGGTAAAAGTCCGGCTTGATCTTCATTAATGGAAGGAGGAAATTCAGGGTCAGCAAGGGCAGGAGATAGCTGAAAGGTTTGCCCATACGGACCAGTATGCTCCGTGTAATGGAATAATGCGGAGGAGCGGAAGGCTTCCTGCGAAAGAACAATGACAACAGGGTCTTTACAAGGAGGCCGATGGCAATAGCTACCCCCACCAGGATCAGGTCCCATATGATGTCGGGCAAACGGTCGAACTTGCTTAAAAAATCATCCATATCCGGGGGAATTGTGCAACTTCGTGTAAGTTACAAGCTTCATTCCAAAGTTCTTGGTTTTCCCCGCTGGCATGAATTTTTTACTTAGATCACCACAACGCTCCGCATATGCACCTGTCCAAGGCCAAAAAGACCCCTTTCCCCAGTGACGTGAGACCGATGCTGGCCACGCTGGTGGACCAGCCCTTCGACGGCCCGGACTGGATCTATGAGATCAAATGGGACGGCTACAGGGTCATCAGCTATCTCAACAGGGGTAAGGTGGAGATGCGCAGCCGCAATAACCTATCCTTCAATGAAAAATTCGACGTCATCCTGGATGCCCTGGAAAAATGGAAGATCAAGGCGGTGCTGGATGGAGAGATCGTCGCCCTGGACGAGCATGGCTACGCAGATTTCCAGCAGCTGCAGAATGTCCTGAAGAACAAAGCCTCCGCCCACCTCGTGTACTATGTTTTCGACATACTCTGGTACGATGGGAAAGACCTTACCCGGCTGCCCCTGCTGGAAAGAAAAGAGATCCTGAAGAACATTTTTCCGGCTAAGAACGATCGTATCCGGTACAGCGACCACATTGCGGAAAAAGGCATCGACTTCCTCGCGTCGGCCGTCCGCCACGGACTGGAAGGTGTCATGGCGAAAAAGATCGACAGCACTTACGAAGTGGGCGGGCGCAGCGGCAACTGGCTGAAAATGAAAAACAATCACAGGATGGAAGCCATTATTGCCGGCTTTACCCTCCCCAGGCGCAGCCGTAAATTCTTTGGGGCCGTCATCCTGGGCAGGTACGAAGGAAAAAAGCTGGTCTACATCGGGCACAGCGGTTCCGGCTTTACCGACAAGGACCTGAAGGAAATGTCCAAGAAATTCCAGCCCCTGATCACGGATAAATGCCCTTTCGCGACCGTCCCTCACACGAACCAGCCGGCTACCTGGCTGCGGCCTGTCCTGGTATGCGAGGTGAAATTCTCGGAATGGACAAAAGACAGGATCCTCCGTCATCCCATCTTTACAGGTTTACGGGAGGACAAGCATGCATCCAACGAAAAAAATGTAAAAATGGTAAACGCACCAAATGATGAAGAGATCATGAAGATTGATCGCCGGGAGCTGAAGCTCACGCACCTCAATAAGGTCTATTGGCCAAAGGAAAAATATACCAAGCGGGACCTGCTGAACTACTATCACCAGATTGCCCCGTATATCCTGCCGTACATGCTGGACAGGCCCCAGTCCCTGAACAGGCATCCCAACGGTATTGCAGGAGCGAATTTTTACCAGAAGAATACGGCGGGAAAGGTCGCGGACTGGATCTCCACGTACCGCTTTGACAGCGAGTCGCAGGGCCCCATCGACTTCATGGTCTGCACCGGTGAAGCTTCCCTCCTGTACATGGCCTCCCTGGGTTGCATCGAAATGAACCCCTGGCATAGCCGCACGGCCGCCCCTCATCACCCCGACTGGTGTGTCATCGACCTGGACCCCGACAACAATTCCTATGACCAGGTGGTTACGGTGGCACTGGTGATAAAGGAGCTGATGGACGAAATGAAAATACCCGCCTTTTGCAAGACCTCCGGTGCAACGGGTATGCATATCTATATCCCCCTCAAGGCGAAATATACCTATGACCAGTCCCGCATGCTGGCACGGCTCATCGTGGAAATGGCAAATAAGGACCAGCGCATCGCCTCCTTTACAAGCCTGCAGCGTACACCTGCAAAAAGAAAGAAAAAGATCTACCTGGATTTCCTCCAGAACAGGGAGATCCAGACCCTGGCAGCTCCTTATTCAGTGCGGCCCCGCCCGGGCGCTACCGTTTCCACCCCCCTGCACTGGGAAGAAGTGAAAAAAGGGTTGAGACCGGACAAGTTCACCATGCTGAATATTTTCAGCCGCCTGAAGAATGAAGGCGATCTGTTCAAGCCGGTGCTGGGTAAAGGCATCAACCTGGAAAAGACCATCCGGCTAATAGAGCGCATGGGCTGAACACCGGGCATGATTATGGCCTTAGGCAAACTATGGAAACAGTACTCGCCCTTACCCACAAAGAGTTCCTGTCGGTGGACAGGGATCATGAAAAAGCAGCCGCAGCCGCCCACCTGGTATATGTGTCGGACCGCCAGCCGGGCATCACGCGTTGTAAGAAAGGGAAAGGTTTCACCTATCAGTTCGGCGGCAAGCCGTTGAAGGACCGGCAACAGATGGATCGGATCCACCACCTGGTGATCCCGCCGGCCTGGACAGAAGTGTGGATCTGCGCCAGTGAAAAAGGACATATCCAGGCCACGGGTCTTGACATCCGCGGCCGAAAGCAGTACAGGTATCACGTGCTGTGGAATTCTTTGCGCAATGAGACGAAATTTCATCGACTGTATGAATTTGGAAAAGCCCTGCCCCTGATGCGGTCCCGGCTGGAAGAGGACCTGCGATCCAGGGAGCTCACGCAGGAGAAAGTGCTGGCCACGGTGGTCAGCCTGATGGAGCGCACCTTTATCCGCATAGGTAATAATGAGTACGAAAAGACCAACGGCTCTTATGGATTGACTACAATGAAGAACAAACACGTAGCCATCTCAGGCGATAAGCTGGCCTTTTCTTTTACAGGTAAGAAAGGGATCCACCACGACGTTACATTGCGGAACAAACGGCTTGCCCGCATCGTCAGCCAATGTCACGACATCCCCGGAAAAGAATTGTTCCAGTATTACACCGCAGACGGAACCCGCCATCCCATCGATTCCGGAATGGTCAATGCCTATATCCGGGAAGCCACCCGGCAGGATTTCACCGCCAAGGATTTCCGCACCTGGGCAGGTTCGCTGGAAGCCCTGCAGGCCTTTCGTTCCATTGGAGAAGCGCTGTCGGCCGCAGACATGAAGAAGAATGTCAATGCCATGCTGGACTGCGTCAGCGGGAAACTGGGTAATACACGCACGGTCTGCCGCAAATACTATGTCCATCCCGGTCTCATTCGTTTGTACGAGGACAATAAGCTGGTGAAATACCTCCATGAACTGGATAAACTGGAGAATGCTCCTGATCCCAATGCTGACGCTAACCTCACCGCTGAAGAAAAGATCCTGATGAAAATATTGAAGGAGTATATCAGCACAGCGCCCATCACGGCGTCGTGACCGTGGTCGTGGTGGTAGTGGTCGTCTCCTGCTCCGTCACCGTCACCCGGCTGCGCAGCTTCGCATGCAACCGCGAGTAGGGCTTGAAATGATATTTTTGCGGCTTGCCCAACAGGAATCCCACTGCCTTGAATCCCGGCAGCAGATCGAAGATGATCTTACAGATGGCCGTCACAGGCAAGGCAAGGATCAACCCCGCCAGCCCCCAGAGCTTCCCAAACAGCAACAGGGCAAAAATGGCCACCAGTGGATTGATGCTCACCTTGGAGCCGACCACATACGGTGTGATGAGGTTGCCCTCCAGGATATGTACAAAGAGAAATACGGCCATCACCCCCACCGCATACCAGTAGGAATCCTTCGTGATCAGCGCCACGATGATGGGCAGCGCACTGCCGATGAGGATGCCGATATAGGGTATGATCACCAATACGCCTCCGAGGAAACCGAAGAACAAAGGCGACTCGATACCCAGGCACCAGAGCCCGACGGAATTCAGCGCACCGATGATACCGATGACCTTCAGAAGACCTACCAGGTAATTTTGGATGACCTCATAGATCTTTTGCATCGTATCGTCGATCAGCAGCTTGTCGGAAGAAGCAAATACCTTATAGAAGAATTCCAGGAAGAATACACGCAGGTATAATAGGAAAAAGCTGAAGAGCAATACCAGCACGAACTGTGAAATGAGGTTGGCCGTAAAGGTCATGCCCGACGAGAAGTAAGCGCTGCTGTTCTCCATCAGCCTGCCCAGCAGCTGATGGATATGGTCCGCCTGCGTAGATTTCTCTATGCGCCAGTGCTGCGATATATAGTTCTCCGCTTTGTCGACAAGACCCCCCATCTTTTGAATGAACTCCGGCGCCTGCCCCATCAGGTGCAGCAACTGCATGATCACCACAGCGAGGAACAGCGCCAGCAATACGCCGGCGACCAGCACGGAACAGAAGGACGCCAATCCTTTATGCCATCCCCATTTTTCCAGCCGCAGGCAAATAGGGAACATCATGCTTGAAAATATAATGGCAAACAGGAGAGGGATGATCAATACCTCCGCCCATGCCAATATAACAAAGCAGATCACCAGGATGATCAGGATAGCCGCAATGCGCAAGGGATTGGCGAATCTTATTTCATTCATAACACTTGCATAACAGTATGGTTAAAGATAAGCCGGTCGCGACGACCGGCTTTAAGGGTCCATAGATCAACCCTTTACCCCCAAAGTACTTCAGGATGGCCGGTCAGGCTCTCCGGATGATACCCAGGATCAGGGAGATCAGCGCCAGGACGATCAGCACATGGATCAATCCTCCGACGCTGTATACAAACACACCCAGGAGCCAACCTATGATCAGTATTACTGCTATTAAATAAAGTAGACCGCTCATAAAAAAAGTTTTAAGTAGTAAGGAATGTCGTTGTCTTATATTAGCTAAGAAAAATGCTTGCCAATCTATAGTAAAACGGGATTAAACTCCGTTTAGCCCTATCTTCCCCTTGTTTTGGGGAATTAAATCCCCGCGGCGCCGCAGCTTGGCATAATCTTATTTATATTAGAGACATGAAGAAACTTTCAGACTTTTGGAAAGTATTTAAAAAAGCAGCCGTAGAGTTCGATAGCGACAATGGCTTTAAGCTCGCTGCGTCTTTATCTTACTCTACCATCTTCGCCATGGGGCCTTTACTGATCGTAGTTATATCGCTGGCAGGGATCTTTCTTGGCCATGATGCCGTGGAAGGAAGGATCTATCACCAGATAAAGGGATTGGTAGGCAGCAACGCTGCGCTGCAGATCCAGGATATCATCAAAAATATCCAGGCTTCCCGTCACACAGTAGCCGGCGCCATCATCGGCGGTGTCATCTTACTCATTGGCGCAACCAGCGTATTCACTGAGATCCAGGGATCCATCAACTATATATGGTCGGTACAGGCCAAGCCCAAAAAAGGCTGGTTGAAGCTCCTGATGAACCGTCTCCTGTCCTTCAGCCTGATCGTAGGTCTGGGATTTATCGCCATGGTATCCTTGCTGGTCAATTCCCTCATGGACCTCCTGAGCAATTATCTGAAGCAGTATTTTTCGCATCTGACGGTAGTGGTTTTTTATATCATCAACATGGCGCTGACCCTCGCAGCCGTAGTTCTTCTCTTTACCATCATCTTCAAAGTGCTGCCGGATGCCATCATACGGTGGAAAGACGCTTTCATCGGGGCTATTTTTACCGGTTTGCTCTTTATTTTGGGTAAATTCCTCATCGGTCTCTACCTGGGCAATTCCAACCTGGGGATTACCTATGGCGCCGCCACTTCCATCGTGGTCATCCTTACCTGGGTATACTATTCTTCGATCATCCTGTATTTCGGCGCCGAATTCACCGAAGCCTATGCGCAGAACTTCGGAGGCCGCATCAGGCCTTCCGATACGGCCGTCTTCATCCTTAAAAGAGAAGTACAGGAGCTGGAATAGGAATGCGCTAGGAAGCCTTTCGCTTGCGGCCTCCACCACCTTGCAGGCTTGCCTTCAACTGAGACAGCAGGTCTTTGCCTTCTCTGTGCACCACCTTCATGACAGGCTTCGGCGGCTTGCGTCCCTTCGCCTTGGCATGGATCAGCTTCATCAGTTCATCGGAATAGGTGTCTTTATACTTTTCGATATCGAATGGCCCCGACAGCTGATCGATCAGCTGAATGGCCATCTTCAGCTCTGCCGGCTTGCTGGTGCCGGCAGGGATATTCAGGTCCTCCGTCGACCGTACCTCCTGGCCCCAGCGGATCTTATACAGCACAAGCGCCTTGTCCACCGGCTTCAGCAGGCAAAGGCTCTCCTTGTTGCGCAATACAAAGCTGCCGAACGCCACCTTGCCTGTTTTCTCCAATGCATCCCGCAACAGTATATATGCTTTTCCACCCGATTTTTCCGGCTCCAGGTAATAAGGCGTCTCGTAGTAAAGACCATCTACCTCCGTCTCTTCGACGAATTCTTTTATCTCGATGATCTTCGTTTTCTCCGGGCTGGCCTTTTGAAAATCCTCATCCGTCAGTACGACATAACGGTCGTCCAGCTTATAGCCCTTGACGATGTTCTCCCAGGCCACCTCCTTGCCAGTATGCTCATTCACGCGTTTGAATTTTATATTGGCATGGTCCTTCTTGTCCAGCATGTCCAGGTCGAGCGAGCTCTCTTCCGTGGCGCTGTATAATTTGATGGGAATGTTTACGAGGCCAAAGCCGATAGCCCCTGTCCATATTGATCTCATAGCTGAATGTTTTATTAATAAAATATACGAAGTTTTATGCCAAAAGTATACATCCTGCACCGCGTGCATACTTGCCGCGGCACGACAATTGAAGAAGGTGCAAAATAAAATAATCTGTTATGAAACGAAAGATCTGTCAACTAAGTGTTTTATTTACAGCGACTTTGTTGGTCGCCTGCATGTCTGCGCGTGCCCAGGAGCAGCAAACTGTTGGGGATAGTGGCCCCACTGCAAAATTCGGTATCAAGGGTGGGGTCAACTTCACCAACCTCTATAGCTCCGAAGCCACCACCGATCACATGAAGACTGGGTTCAATGCCGGGGTGTTTGCCAAGCTGCCCGTTACAAAAGGCTTTTCCATCCAGCCCGAGATCTTGTATAGCTTGAAAGGAGCCAAGGAAAGCTATGACAATTTCCTGCAGGGTAGTGGGGAATACCGGTTTAACCTGGGCTACGTGGAAGTGCCTGTGCTGGCTGTAGTGAACCTGGCGCCGAACTTCAACCTGCACCTGGGTGGCTATGCCGCTTATCTTGTAAATGCTAATGTTAAGAATGTGAATGACAATGGGGACATCCAGGGGGCCACTGATCTCAGCACCAGCGACTTTAACAAATGGGACTTCGGCCTGGTAGGTGGATTGGGATTTGACATCCAGAATTTTACGCTCGGCGCACGGTATAATTATGGGCTGAGCAAGATCGGTAAGTCGGATAATCTTGCAGGGCAACTGGCCGGGAATGCCAAGAATGCGGGGATCTCCGTTTATGTAGGATTTGGCTTTTAAATGAACCAAAAAAGATCCCTCGCGTGTGAGCGAGGGATCTTCTTATTTATTCCCACAACCCCCTTATCTGCGCCACCGGTATATTTAACAACTCCCGATACTTAGCCACGGTCCTGCGGGCAATGGAATATCCCCTGTTGGCCAGGATAGACACCAGCTGCCTGTCCGTATAAGGCTCCTTCTTATTCTCTGTTTCTATCAGCTCGCTGATAATGCTTTGAATGACCTTGTTGCTGATGCTGTTGCCTTCCTTATTGACGATGCCTTCCGTAAAAAGGTCTTTCAGCAGAATGGTCCCGAATGGCGTCTCCGCATATTTATTACAGGTGAGGCGGCTGACTGTGGAGATATCTACTTTTACTTTGTCCGCAATGTCCTTTAGCTTCATCGGTTTTAACAGTAAGATATCTCCGTATTTGAAGTATTCATACTGCATGTCCAATATGGCATTCATGATCTTCAGCATATTCGATTCACGTTGCTGGATGGCATTGATGAACCATTGTGCGGACGACAGCTTGCTGCGAAGATATTGACGGGCGGATTTTTCCACTTTATCATTGTGGGCAGCATTTTGCACCATCTCCACCCAGGACTGGCTGATATGAAGATTGGAAGACCGTTGACGGTACAACGCCACTTCCAGTTTCTCGCCTTCATCGAGAATGACAAAATCCGGCAGGATGGAAGGGTTGGCCTGAATGGAGGCCGTCGGCTGCGTAAAAGGGCGCGTTTTCAGATGGGCCAGCAGGCTGAGCACGATCTTGATCTCGTCGTCCTCCAGGCCCAGTTGTTTTTTCAACTTGTCCAGGTTGGCGCCCCGCAGGTCCTGGAAATGTTCTTCCAGCAGGCAAATAGCCATCCGCACATCGGGTTGCTTCACATTCATTTTTTTCAGCTGCAGCAGCATGTATTCCTGGACGTTTCTGCAACCGGCCCCGAAAGGGTCCAGCTCACGTATATAGATAAGTGTTTCTTCCAGCTCTGCAGGCTCAATCCATGTCTTCCTGGAAAAAGATATTTCAGAGGCCAGCTCTTCCAGGTCCTGTTCCAGGAAGCCGCTCTCATTCAACGAATCAATGAGGAAATCGAACAGGTAATACCTGTCTTCCGGGACGTCCAGATAGCGGCACTGGCGCTTGAGCTCTTCCCGGAAGTCCGTCTGCTCCGCCATAGGCTTTTCCGGGATCTTCTCCGTAGAAAGATAATTCTTGTATTCCGTCTTATAATCGGGAATATCATCGTAGCCATATTCTTCCCAGTTTTGAAAATCCTGCACCGTATCTTTGGAGAACTTGTCCGAAAGGCTCTCATCACCGGATGCTGTCTCTTCGAGGACCGGGTTCTCGGTCAATTCGTCCTGTATGCGTTGTTCCAGCTCCAAAGTGTTCAAATGGAAAAGGTTGAGCAATTCAATCTGCTGGGGCAGGATCGTGTGTTGTTGCTTCTGCGTCTGAAGTTGCTTGAGCATAATCCACGGAATTTTGTAGTATGCGTACGACAAATCGGAAGCCAGAAATTCCACCGCTTTAAAAGGAGGCCAGCGCCCCCTGATGAAAGGTGTCCCGTGTAGAAAAATGGATACGCCCTTGGGGAAAAAACGTAACAAATCCCTTGACTTACAATATTTTCCCTTTATGTTAGCTTATAAATGCATATTTAAGCTGGCTGGGAAAATGGTCTGTATTTTGTCAAATAAGGTTAATACGCTAACTTAAATATCATCGAACCCAACATAGACTATGCAGAGCAGCCAGCCTAAAAATAGACCGCGCAGATCCGTAATACGCAGGCTGGCGAGGATATTTTTAAAGATCATAGCCTCCATCATCCTCATCCTGATCATTGTGATCTTTTTGATCCAGACACCTTATATCCAGAACATTATACGCGGCAAAGCCGAAAAATATCTTTCCCGTAAACTGCAGACCCGTGTTAGCATCGGTAATCTTTATATTAAATTTCCCGAGAATGTAGTGCTGAAGAACGTTTACCTGGAAGACAGGCAGAAGGATACGCTGCTCTCAGCCGGCCTGATCGACGTCAACATCCACATGTGGGGACTGCTGCATAGTAATATCGACATCGGCAAGGTGCAGTTGGAAGCCATCACCATGAAGGTAAAACGCCTTCTGCCGGATACTGCCTTTAATTTTCAGTTCATCGCAGACGCATTTTCCAGCCCTGAAAAACAGCCCGTTGATAAGGACACTTCCTCCATGAAAATGTCGCTACGGGAACTACAGCTGGACAAGGTCCGCCTCGTATACAAGGATACGGTGACAGGAAATGACATGGAAGTATGGATCGATCACAGCATCACCCACCTGGACGCTTTCGATCCCTCAAAGATGACCTTCCATGTCACCCAGTTCCGGATGAAAGGGCTGCAGGCGCATATTCGGCAGTATAAGCCCCTGGTGATCCCTGACACCACTGTTGCCAAAGCAGCGGCCTCCGGCAGCCCCATGGACATACAACTGGGAAGTATCGAGTTCTCCGACAGCAGGATAGACTATAGCAATGGGGCCACTGCAATGACTACCAGTCTCCGGCTGGGACGCCTGGCGGCGGAAGTGCAGTCCGTCGACCTCGATAAACAGGTCTTCAGGGTAAAGGCGCTTCAGATCGACAGCACAGATGCCCGCTATGATGATAATACGCGGCGCCGCCAGCCGAAGGGTATGGATTATGCTCACCTGGATCTGAAAGGTATTTCGCTGCACGGGGATAATATCTACTATAGCGCGGATTCCATCGGCGGCACCATCACAAAAGGACAGCTCACGGAACGTTCCGGCTTCGATCTGCGGCAATTGCAGACATCATTCCTGTATACGGCACACCAAACCACCCTGAAGAACCTCCTGCTCCGTACCCCGGGAACACTCCTCAGGAGAGACCTCGCTCTTCGCTATTCGTCCCCCACGGCAATGGTCAAAGACCCGGCCCATACGCTGATCGACCTGGACCTGCCCAACAGCCACATACAGGTGAAGGATGTGCTGCTTTTCGTGCCATCTCTGGCCGCACAGCCTGCCTTTCGCCCCAACGATACCTGGCATGTGGATGCCCGTGTAAAAGGAACGCTGGACGCCCTGCAGGTGCAACGTTTCCGTTTCAGCGGACTGCAGGATATCACCCTGGACCTCTCCGGCACGATACTCCATCCCATGGATGTCAACCATGTCTCGGCCAACCTGAACATGGGCAGCGTATCCGGCAGCCGCAAAAGCCTGGAGGCACTATTGCCCAAAGGAATATTACCTGCCAATATCGCCATTCCGGCCCGCTTCACCGTCAGCGGCAGGCTGCAGGGCGACATGACAGGTTTCAACAGCGACCTGGTGCTGGCCACTACCTCCGGCACCGTCGTCCTGAAAGGTTATATCCAGCAGTTCAGGGATCCCAAAAATGCACGTTATGACCTGGCCTTACAAACGAAGGCGCTGGATCTGGGCTATATCCTGAAGGACAGCGCCCAATGGGGATTGGTCACTTCCGACTTTACAGCGAAAGGACGGGGACTGGATCAGCACACGGCCAACGCAGTACTGCATGGCCGCCTCCAGTCCGCCACGATCCGGCGGTACACCTATCACAACTTTTTATTCGATGGATCGGTGGCCAATGAACACGGGGAACTGCACTCCGCCATCCATGACACTGCCGTCGCCTTCGACCTCCATGCCTCCGCGGGACTGGCCGGCAAATTTCCCGCCGTGCAACTGGATTGGCACATCGATACAATAGACCTGCACGCCCTCCACCTGGTGGAAGATACCCTGCAGTTCAAAGGACACATCAACGCCGCCTTTGCCAGTACGAACCCGGACTCGCTTATCGGCCACCTGAAAATGGACAGCCTGGCCCTGTTGCAGGGCACACAAAGGTTCGCCACCGACAGCATCATCCTGACCGCAGATCATACCGGCGGCATCCAGGACATACAGCTTCATGCGGAAATGGCCGACCTGGACTGGAACGGCCGCTATAAAGTGACGGAAGTGGCCCGGGCCCTGCAGCATACTATCAACAATTATTACAGGATCAACGGATACAGGGATTCAGCCTTCGCAGAGCAGGAGTGGCGTATGCAGCTGCGTTTCAGGACCTCCCCGCTCGTGCTCGCCTACATGCCCTCTCTCAAGGGCACGGACACGGTGGCAGCCCTCCTCTACTTCAATAGTCATTATGATGACCTCCGCCTCTCTGTCAATGCTCCCCGGGTCCAGGTGGGAACACAGGTCTTCCAGCAAATGACGGCCTCCGCGCATAGCGCAGGCGCCGACAGCGGCCAGCTGCGATACACTGTCGACATCGCTTCCGGACAAGGCAGTGGCTACAACCTTTACCAGACTTCCATACACGGATGGCTGGCCGAAGACAAGCTGTTCACCACAGCGCTGCTGAAAGATAAAAAAGGCAAAGACCGCTACAGGCTGGCAGGGCAGCTGGAGAAGCTGATCGATGGCTTGAAGTTCAACCTTCACCCTGACAGCCTCCTGCTGAACTACGACAAATGGCAGGTGAGCCAGGACAACTTCTTTCAGTACGACTCTGCCGGCATCCTGGTCCATAATTTCAGGATCGATAATAAAGGCGAGTCATTGCAGGTCAACAGCGCACAAAATACAACCAATTCGCCCATCGACGTGACGTTCACCAACTTTCAGCTGGGCACCCTCAGCCGCTTTGCCGACCAGGACTCCCTGCTCGTGGAAGGCGTTCTCAACGGCCGGGCGGAAATAAAGAACCCTACATCCACACCGGTGTTTACCACGGACATGCAGATAAAGGATCTCAGTTACAAAAAGGATTCCGTTGGCGACCTGGCTATCAAGGTCAGCAACGAGAAGGCCGATGCTTTCACCGCGGATGTCCGGCTCAGCGGACACCAGAATGACGTCGAGGTGAAAGGAGAATATTATACGAAGGAAAGCCGCATGGACATGAACCTGGACCTCCGCCAGCTGAACCTGGCTTCTATAAAGCCGTTTGCTACTTCGCAGGTGAAGGATCTGAAAGGATTTCTCAAAGGCAAGCTGGCGCTGAAAGGTACCATGGACCAGCCGGGTATCAGCGGCAACCTGCACTTCGACAATGCCTCCATCGTTCCGGTGATCTCAGGCGAGCCGTTGAAACTTTCGAATGACAACATCGAATTCGACTCGGATGGCTTCAACTTCAGCGAATTTGCCCTGCAGGACTCTGCCGGCAACAAAGCCACTATTGACGGTAACGTGTACACGAAAGATTACAGGGACTTCAAATTTGATATCTTTTTGAATGCGGGTAATTTCCGTCTGGTGAATGCCCCACAGGCCAGCGACAGGATGTTTTACGGCGCTTTGAACATGGATGCTTCCGTCAGCCTGTCCGGAGATATCAACACCCCGAAGGTGGACGGGGACCTGCGGGTCAACAAGAGAACGAACTTCACCCTTGTCCTGCCGGAAAACAACCCGGAAATAGTGGACAGACAGGGGGTAGTACGTTTTATGGATAAGGGGCACCCGGGTGACACATTGGTTGATCAGCGTGCAAAACTAATGGCCGCGCAGTCCATCATCAAGGGAATGGATATCAGCCTCAACATCGCCACGGACAGCAGCGCCCTGTTCACCATCATCGTGGACGAACGGAATGGCGATGCACTTACGGCCAGGGGTAGGTCCAACCTCGTGTTTTCCATGGACAAATCGGGACGGATGGAACTGACGGGTGGATATGAAGTGGAGAGTGGCGCATACAACCTTTCGTTCAATGTGCTGAAACGGAAATTTGACATCCAGAGGGGCAGCACCATCACCTGGACAGGGGATATCCTGAAAGCAGAGCTGGATATCACCGCTACCTATGCGGCCAATACGCCTTCCATCGATCTGATAGCAAACGAAATTGGAGGCCGCACCCAGACGGAGATCAATAAATTCAAACAGAAGCTGCCTTTCCTGGTGACGCTGAAGATGGAAGGCGAGCTGCTGAAGCCCAAGATAACTTTCGATATCTCCCTGCCGCCCAACCTCCTGGCCCTCTGGCCGGATGTGGATCAGAAGCTGCAGCAGATACGCGTGCAGGAGTCCGAACTGGATAAGCAGGTATTCGCCTTGCTCCTCTTAAACCGCTTTGTAGGAGACGACCCCCTTCAAAGCGCGGCGGGAGGCGGCAGCAGCGTCGGCAGCCTGGCCTTCCAGAGCGCAAGCCAGATCCTGACCAATCAGCTGGACCAGCTGGCAGCCAGCCTGATCAAAGGCGTCGATATTCATTTTGATCTCAATCAGCAGCAGGATTTCAGCACAGGCGTCGAACGGGATTATACGGAAGCCACCGTCCAGGTGTCCAAGCGGCTTTTCAACGATCGTATCCAGGTCAGCGTAGGCAGCAATTTCGATGTACAGGGAGAAGGCAATCCCAACCAGCAAGCCTCCAACATTGCGGGCGATCTGGCAGTGGATTACAAGCTCACCAAGGACGGCCGTTATATGGTGCGGGCTTACCGGAAAAATCAATACCAGGCCGTAGTAGAGGGACAGGTAGTAGAAACTGGCGTGAGTTTTATTTTGACATTCGATTACAACAAGCTTAAGGAAATATTCGGTCGTACGCGGGAAGAGAAACTCGAAGAACGACGCAGAGCTAAAAAGACGCAGGCCGAATCCCCAAAATAATAAGTATGACAATCCGGAGACTCCTATATCTTGTATGTATCATTTCGTCGCTGGCGGCTTGCAACGAGTCCAAATACCTGTCAGAAGGCCAGAATTTATATGTTGCCAATAAGGTAAAGACACAAACCACGGACGTCAAAAAAAAGACGGCCAAGGCAATGGCCTCCGAGCTGGAAGACCTTATGCGGCCACGCCTCAACAACAAGATCCTGGGCATCCGTGTCAGGCTTTGGATCTACAACATCGCGGGGACGACAACTAAGGAAAAAGGATTTAAACACTGGCTGAAATACAAGGTGGGTGAGCCCCCCGTCCTGGCTACCCCTACATTGCTGGAAAAGAACCGGGACGTGCTGCAGAATCACCTGGAGAACAAAGGTTTTTTCAAAGATACGGTCAAGCTGGAGGCGCCCGTGAAAAATAAAAAGCTCACGGCTGTCTATACCGCGGTGTTTGGCCCGCAGTATACCATCCGGAATGTAAGCTTCCCTGGCGACAGCACCGATCTCGGCAGAAGGATCGATAGCATCAAACGACGGAGCCGTCTGCGAAAGGGTAATCCTTATGACCTGGATGTCATCAAGGACGAACGTGTACGCATCGATACGCGCCTAAAACAAAGAGGGTTTTATTTCTTCAATCCAAACTATCTCGTGGTAGATCTGGACACCACCGTAGGCAATCACCAGCTGGATATGTTTGTGAAGTTAAAGGATGAGACGCCGGACGAGGCCCGCCAGATCTGGCGTATCAATAAAATAAAGGTATTTGCCGAATACGATCTGCATTCGGATACCAGCCACAGGGGCGTTGTCATCCCCGGAGGTATACAGCTCGTCGACACCGCCCATCTTTTCAAGCCATCTTTATTCAACAACACGATCATCTACCGGCCGGGGAGCATTTACGGACTCAATGCGCACGCACAGACCCTCAGTCGCTTTGTAAGCCTGGGCGTATTCAGATTTGTTAAGTCCCGGTACGAAAAATCCGATTCGGGCACCAATCGGCTCGACCTCACGTATTATCTGAACCCCACGCAAAAAAAATCCATCCGGTTTGAAGCATCAGGTCTTACCCGGAGCGACAATACGACGGGTGGCGAGATATCGGTCAGCTGGCGTAACCGCAACTTGTTTAAAGGAGCGGAGCTGTTTACGGCCAGCATTTATGCAGGTCTGGAAGAGCAGCTGTTGGGCCAGGGCGTGAAGATAGGCACCAGGAGAGGGGGGGTAGACCTGAACTTATATTTCCCCCGTATCTTATCCGGGCCATTACATTGGAGCACCAGCAGTCAATTCGTTCCCAAGACAAGGATCAATCTCGGTTATGACCTTTTCGACAGGAGCAGTCAATATACGCTTACTTCCGCAAGAACAAGCTTTGGATATATCTTTAAACAATCCCTGGCTACTGAGCATACGGTGACGTTACTGGGCATCAACTATGTCCGGCCCACCAATATCGACCCCAACTACCAGAAGGTGCTGGATACAACGATTGCCCTGGCAAGGGCCATAGAAAGAAAATTTATCATCGGCAGCGTTTATAATTTCAACTACAATTCCCAGGCAAGGCCCAACCGGAAAACACATAATTTTTACCTTAATGGCAATGTGGACCTCTCCGGCAACCTGCTGGGGCTGTTCACAGGCGCCAACCTCGACAAGGGTAAGGAGGTCCACATTTTTAACACCCCCTTTTCCCAATACATCCGGCTGGAGGGAGATATCCGCCACTATCTCAGTTTTGGCAGATACAGCACGCTGGCTTCCCGGATCACCGGAGGCATCGGCATCGCGTATGGCAATAGTCTCACCATGCCTTTTGTAAAACAGTTTTTCGCGGGCGGTACCAACGACATCCGCGCCTTCCGGGCAAGAGCGCTGGGCCCCGGTGCCTTTTATACCGGCAATCCCAACAAAAACGCTTATCTGCCGGATCAGCCCGGTGATATCAAGCTGGAAATGAACCTCGAATACAGGACAAAACTGTTCTCCATCGTCCGCTGGGCCCTGTTCATCGACGCAGGAAATATCTGGACACGCACATACGACAGCGCCCGGGTTGGTTCCGCCTTCTCCGGCCATTTCCTGAATGACGTTGGGGTGGGCATCGGCACCGGTCTGCGCTTTGACCTCAGTATCATTGTCCTGCGTATCGACGTCGCTACCCCCGTGCGATATCCCTGGCTTCCCGATGGGCATAAATGGGTGTTCAACAAGACCACCGATATCTCCAATATGGTGCTCAACCTGGCCATTGGATACCCCTTCTGATGGTACCTTCCGGAAGGTGGACGGTGGCATGGTTTTTTCAATTATTATATTGGAAACATACTTCTTAACGATCTAAACACAGCTATATGTCAAACAACGATAACAATAAAAAACAACAGGATTCTCCGGATAAGAAGAACATCGACCCGAATAAAAGATATATGCCAGACGGAACGGAAGAGCCCTCCCGCGAAGCCAACAGAGAAGCAAATGCTGATCCTGAAAAACCTGATAATGCTCCAAAATTTGATGACAATCCCGATGAAACAAAAAAGAAAATTCCGCGCCTATAAAAGTAAAACCCGGCTAAAGGCCGGGTTTTATGCATTTAATGCTTGAAATACTGTATCTCCCGCTCATGTTTCTTCGCTGCTTCCATGGAGTCGAAGGTCCCGAGGTTCCTCCTCTTCCGCGTCTTCGGGTCTATTTTACGGGAATAGATCCTGTACTGTCCCGATCTTAGTTTACGTATCATATGCGTAGTTTTAATATGTTACAGAAAAAACAGTGCCCCGTGGAAACGGGGCGCAATGTTATTCTTTTCTTTCAGGTTTATTAACTGGCCTACTTATAAAAATATTATGCCCCGCATTCATCTTTAGATTTATTGTGTTTTGTGCAAAAAATTCCTCAATCTTCCCGGCATTCGCTCCCGGCAGGAATACGGCAGCCTTCTACAGGCTTGATTTCCACAGTCTATTTACGGGCTTCCTGAATGGTATTGGATTTGAAATTATTTGTTAAAATGCTACATCATGTACAATCATTCATTCAATTCGGATCTACCGTTTCTCCGGGAAAAGATACAGGAGCTAAAGAACGCGCTTTTCTTCAGCCAGAACAGCTCACTTTTGAGGATGGCTACTACCATCGTTTCAATTTTAAAGGTGGATGACCTGGGACAAATATGGTTTTTTGTACCCCGCCCCACCCAGGCCCTACAGGAATTCGACAGGGAATTCCCTGTAAAACTGGAATTCTTCCGTAAAGGGAAGGGGTTTTTTCTTCATATCACCGGGAAGGCGTACATCGTCAATGATCCTGAAGAGGTTAACAGCCTGCTGTTCGATGACCTCAGGCAGCAGGTGTCTTCCCATATGGTGCTGATAAAAGTAAAGATGGGGAAGGCAGATTATTTTGAAAGCACGATGGGCGCACAGCATTCCGGCTGGTGGCACGAACTGCGTACCCAGCTGCACGCCTGGCTTTTCAATACCCGCCCCGGGTACAAGCCCTATCAGCTGGATGCGCCCATGCCGATGCTAAGGCCGGTGGCATAGGAATTGAATAGCCATGCCGTATAACCTAAAATATTAATTATGAAAAGATTGTCTAACCTTTGTTTAGCGGCATCTCTCGGTTTCTTTGCAATTAGCTGCAACAACAGCCAGCAGGATGCTACGAAAGATGCTAAGGATTCGAATATGACAAAAATGGACAGTACGGGTCACGACACGGCCGGCGCGGGATCAACGGCAACCATCCCCGCCTCCGTCTCCAAGGATGATGCTACTTTCGTCGTCAATACCGCCGATGCGGGCATGACCGAAGTACAACTGGGGCAGCTGGCCCAGCAAAAAGGCATGGCGCAGGATGTGAAAGACTATGGCGCGATGATGGAAAAAGACCACTCCGCTGCGAACGATAAATTAAAGGCGTTGGCAGCAACGAAGAACATCACCCTGCCCACGGCTGTTTCGTCCGACATGCAGAAGAACATTGATGACCTTCAGAAGAAGAGTGGTAAAGATTTTGACAAGGCATACATCGATCTGATGGTCGATGATCATAAGAAGGTGATCAGCGCATTCGAAGACGAGGCCAAGAAAGGCACAGACGCAGATATCCGGGCTTTTGCTGACGGAACCCTGCATACCCTGAGGCATCACCTCCAGGAAGCCGAGAAGTGTAAGAAAATGCATTAAAAAAATGGGCCGTCAGGCCCATTTCCCTCTTTTTTTTTATTTTCGGGCCATGCGCCCCATCCTAAGCCCCCTGATCATTTTACTGACCCTTATATCCTGTCGATCATTTGCCCAAAAGCCGGGTACGGCCGTAGAGCCTTCCTGGATAGCAAAGACCGCGACGGACTACAACCTCACAGGTTCAAAGCTGCTGAACGACACAAAAGACGGTTATCTCAACCTGGTGCATGAGAAACAGGTGGACCTGGGTTCCCGTACGACCTACAGGCGGTCTGTCATTCGCATCGTCACGGAAGCAGGCATCCAGAATGCTTCAAAAGTATCCGTGGAATATGATCCTTCCTACCAGCGCCTCGTGTTCCATAATATCCGCATCATCAGGGAAGGTAAGCCCATCAACAAGCTGGAACTTTCGAAAATAAGAACGATCCGGCAGGAAACAGAGCTGGACCGCAGCATCTACAACGGGTCCGTCACCGCCGTCCTTTTCCTGGAAGATGTGCGGAAAGGGGACGTCATTGAATACGCTTATTCCCTGCTGGGGTTCAACCCCGTGTTCAGGGACAAATACAGCGCTACCTTGCAGGTGCAGTACGAGGCGCCCGTTGGACAGATCCTGTACAGGATCGTTTGCCCTTCACAACGCAGCCTGACCGTTAAGCCCCGGCTTACGGCGGCAGACCCGGTGGTGACGGCACAAGGGAATAATAAAGTATACCAATGGGAGTTTACCCATGTTGCCGCATTACATGCACAGGACGATCTCCCTTCCTGGTATGATCCATTCCCTTCCATCCAGGTGAGTGAGTTTACAAGCTGGAATGACATCTGCAAATGGGCCCTCCCCTTATTCACCTGCGGTCATCCGCTTTCCCCTGGGCTTAAACGACGGATTGAGGCCATAAAGGCCACTGCCGGCGACAACCAGGAAAAAAGAGTCCTGGCCGCCCTGCGCTTTGTACAGGATGAAGTAAGGTACATGGGCATCGAGATGGGCATCAATTCCCACAAGCCGAATGACCCGGACAAGATCTTCGGACAGCGATTTGGCGATTGCAAGGATAAATCCTTTTTACTATGCACGATGCTGCGGGCAATGGACATCGACGCCTCCCCTGTGCTGATCAACACGGATGAAAAACAGGAGCTTCACCAGACACTCCCCTCGCCCGTAGCCTTTGATCATTGCACCGTGCGCGTCAGGCTGGCCGGAAAGTCCTGGTGGTTCGACCCTACGATCGCTTTCCAACGGGGCGATCTGACGGCCATCGCCTACCCTGACTACAAATGCGGATTGGTATTGACGGACACCACTACGGGATTGACCGATATCCCCTTGCAGGATCCCGGACAAGTGATAGCAACGGAGAATTTCACGCTGTCCGAAGTATATGGACCCGCAAAGCTGGAAGTGATCACCACCTATACAGGGTCTTTTGCGGACGGGATGAGAGATGAGATGAACAATAACTCCCTTTCGGACCTGCAGCAGAATTACCTGAATTTCTACAGTAATTATTATGAAGGAACCAAAGTAGCCGATAGCCTCCGGATCGAGGATGACGAGGCCGGCGGGAAGATCACTACCTACGAATCTTACACCATCGACAAAATTTGGGAACAGGAACGCGGACAGAAAAAGGCGTCTTTCCATGCGCTGCTCATCAACAGCATATTGAGCAAGCCGAGGGAACGCGATCGTAAAATGCCGGTGGCCCTGACCTATCCTGCCCGCTATACGGAACAGATCCGGATCCAGGTGCCTGAAGACTGGAATTTCGATCACACGCCAACGGAAGTCCGTACTCCTTCCTTCCTGTACACCGCCACGACCGTCGGATCGGACAGAACGGTGAAACTCACCTATGTATATCAGGCCCTGAAAGACCATGTGCCGGCAGAGGAAGCAAACGTCTACTTTTCAAACTTCGACAAAATGAAAGACGATCTGGGCTATGTACTGTCTGATAATAGCCAGCTTACATCGCCCGGCGATAATTCCCGGAGCATTGGCCTGGGCAGCAACCTTGCAAAATCACTCTTATGCCTGTCACTCCTCGCCGGGATTGTTTTTTACATCCGGAGACGTTGATCCGGCCACCAGCTATTCCGATCGTAACCCTTTCGCCGGCGGGGTCGTCGCTGCTCTCAATGCCTCCGTTCCCACAGTGAGCACCGCCACCAGGATGGCCGCAGCGCCTGCCATGACGAATACAGCCCAGCCGATGGAGACCTTATAAGCAAAGTTCTCCAGCCATTTGTGCAGCAGGTACCAGGCCACGGGTATGGCCAGCAGGATGGCGATCATTACCAGCCTGACAAAATCCTGTGTCAGCAGGAACACGATCTGCTGAGCACCCGCTCCAAGCACCTTCCGTACGCTGATCTCCTTGGATCGCTGGCTGGCGGAAAAAACCGCCAGCCCGAACAGGCCCAGACAAGCAATGAGGACTGTAAGACCGGTGAAGACATCCAGTATGCCTGCCAGCTTATCCTCTGCCTGATAACGGGAATTGAATGCATCGTCCATGAACTCATATTCGAAAGGAGCACTGCGTTCCCGGCGTTCGTATACTTTTTTAATGGCTGCGATAGTAGTGGGAAGATTGACGCCTCTGGCAATGCGTGCGAAAAGAACGCCCCGCTGCAATACATTTTCCGTTGCGTCCCCGTCCTGCTGAATGAAAAGAAAAAGGCCTTCTATCTTAGAATGAAGGGAATTGTAATTGAAATTCCTCACGACACCTGCAATAGTATAGGTCTTATCATTCCCCATGCGTATATGCTCCCCGACGGGATTGGAGGATAATTGCAGCTTGTCGATGGCCGCCTCATTGATCACGATCTGCTGATCGCCGGAATGAAAAGGTCCTGCCGGCTTGATCTTCCATTCGACGCCCAACACAGGGATGAAAGCAGTGTCGACCGTCAGCGCATGCATAGCGACGAGCTTGTCCGAGCCGGGTAAGCTTACATCTGACATATCATACCCCTTGTACATGGCATAACGGGCCGCCGCCACACCGCTGACACCCGGCAGCTGCGCCACCTCTCTTCCAAGATCTGCATAATGCTTCCCAATATTGTAGAAGGGAACGGTAACGACATTCTCACGATTGACACCCGTGTCGGTATGACGGAAAAAGTACAGCTGCCGCCCGATGACGATGCTGCTGATGATGAGCACAACACTGACGAAGAACTGCAGGACCGTGAGCCCCTTCCGTAGCCCTGCGCCCCCTGTCTGCCGGCTCAGCTTCCCGTAGAGCACCGCCACCGGCCTGAAAGAGGACAATACGATAGAAGGATAGGCGCCTGCCACCAGGATGGTAATGAGCAGCAGCCCTGCAAATACAGACAGCACACGTGGCTGGTAAATAAAGCCTGTATCGATATTTACACCGATGATGCTGTAGAAGTAAGGTTGGGCGATGCAGAACAGCACCCAGCCGAACAGGAATGCCACCAGTGCGTATAGCGCTGATTCGACATAGAATTGCCCCGCTATCCGGCGGCGGCTGGCGCCATTGGCTTTTCGGACCCCTACTTCTTTGGCGCGCAGTGTGGCCCTCGCGGTGGAAAGGTTCATGTAATTGATAAGGGCCAGCAGTAGTATCAGCCCTGCTACCAGCGGAAAGATGCCAAGATATCTTGCGTTGTCCCCACCCGCGAAATTCATCTCCAGGTGGCTGCTTGTTAACGGGAAAGCAATATAACGGGCAGGCGCATCTTTATGGATCTTGTTCTGCCTGGCAAGCCGGCGAAGCGTGCCCTCCACATTTTCCGGCTTCGCGCCAGGGGTAAGCTGGAAATAGGTACTGTAGTTGCCGAACACGACTTCGTTATCGCCGTTTTCCGCCTGCCTGGACATCAGGGGCTGACTGGCAAGTGAAGCGACCATGTCGAATGTAATGCTGGAGTTGGAAGGGATCTTTTCCGCCACGCCCGTCACCTCGAACGTATAAGCGCTGTCATAGCGCAGCAGCTTGCCGATGGGGTCTTCCCTGCCAAAATATTTACGGCTTGTTTCTTCCGTAATGACGACGGTGAAAGGCCGCGCCAGCACCTGGTCGGGATTACCCTGCCGCAGGCGAAAGGAGAAGAAACGGAAGAAATTGCTGTCTGCAAAGATAAAATTTCTTTCTCCGAACTTTTTTTCCGGCGCGGAAGGATTGAGCACGGATTTTTTCTGATAGTTCGCCGCCATCCGCAACGTAGCCGCGACAGAAGGGTCTGCCTTGAAAAGAGAGCGCGCCGTACCCGGGCTCATGCCGGGCGTTTGCATGGTGTCGCCCCCCATCTTTATCCTGGCATAGATGGAATAGATACGGTCCGCATGCTGGTGGAAGCTGTCATAGCTGTGTTCATGGATGACGAACAGCAGGATGAGCAGACAGGCCCCGATGCCGATGGAAAGACCGCCGATGTTGATGATGCTGTACAGCCTGTGCCGGACGAGATTGCGAAATGCTATTTTAAGGTAGTTGCGGAACATATGGACCTATTGGAGGTTGATCATTCTGTTTTGAGGCTCTTCGACGGATTCATGGTCGCCGCCCGCAAAGCCTGGAAGCTGACGGTGAACAGGGCAATGCCGGTGGCCAGCGCACCGGCCATCACAAATATTCCCGCGCCGACGGACGTACGGTAAGCAAAGTCCTCCAGCCATTTGTTCATCGCCCACCATGCCAGCGGGAATGCGATCACCGCCGACACAAGCACCAGCTTCAGGAAATCTTTGGAAAGCAGCCGCACCAGGTTCTGCGTGGAGGCGCCCAGTATCTTTCGGATGCCGATCTCCCTGATCCTCCGCTCAGCCGTATATACGGAAAGCCCGAAAAGGCCGAGGCATGCCACGAGAATGGACAGCGTGGTAAAGACGGCGAAAACATTGCTCATTCGCTGCTCGCTGCGATACAGGGCCTCGTAATTCTTGTCGAGGAAAGAATACTCAAAGGGAATGCCGGGGGCAAATTCCTTCCATTTTTTCTCTGCCTGCTGCAAAACTTCACGGGTATGCTGCGCATCGGTGGCTGCGACGATAAAGCTGGCATTGATATTATAGGTCTTCGAAGTAGGATAGAACAGGGCGAAAGGCTCGACATTGGTCCGCAGGCTGCGGAAATTGAAATCCTTTACGACGCCAATGACACGGAAGGTTTTGTTATCACCGCCGGGATAGCTGATCCTTTTACCGATGGGGTCCTTCCAGCCAACGGTCTGTACGGTCTTCTCGTTTACAATGACGGCGTCGGAATCGGCGAAGTGCTGCGAGAAATTCCGCCCTTTGACGATCTGCATATGAAGGGCAGGGACGAGGTTCTCGTCAGCTATGAAAGAAGTAAGCGTAAGATCTTTTGCCAGGGGCTCTGTGACGCCCGTTTTCACAGGTAGATAGAAATCGGTAAAGCCCGAATAATCGTTTGCCAGGGTGCCCGTGGACAGGCCGGCGCGTACGACCCCGGGAATGGACGCGATCTGCTGCCGCAGCGTTTCTTCCTTGCCCAGCAGGCTTGGCCCGTGATCGGAAAGCTTCTCTACGTTGGGGAAGATAAGGACATTATCTTTATTCAGCCCCAGGTCCCTTGTCTGCATAAAGTTCAGCTGCCGGAATACCACCAGCGTACCGACGATCAGTGCGATGGAGATGGTGAATTGAAACACCACCAGACCGTTGCGTACCAGCTGGTTGCTGAGGCTTTTTGCAAACAGGCCGCTGCCTTTCAGTACGGCTACAGGCTGGAAGGAGGTGAGGTACAAGGCGGGGTAGCTGCCCGCCAGCAGGCCCGTGAGAATGAAAAGCCCCAGGATGAACAACCAGATGCCATGCTGAAAGATAGCACGGAACGCCAGCGATTTGCCTGCTACCTGGTTGAAAGGCGTCATCAGGATAAACACCAGTAATAATGCGAAGAGAGTGGCGATGCCTGTATACAGCAGCGCTTCGCTGAGGAACTGCCGGATCATTTGTCCCCTCAGCGAGCCCAGCACTTTCCGGATGCCTATTTCCTTGGCCCTTCGTGCTGCCTGGGCGGTGGAGAGGTTCATGAAATTGATACAGGCCAGCACGACGACAAGCAGCGCGATAAAGGAAAAGATATAGACGTATTTGATATTGCCCAGGTTGGTCAGGGGCGTGCCCAGATCGGCGGAATGCAGGTGCATGTCCGTCAGCCGCTGCAGATGAAAGTCCCACCGGCCCCCTTTTTTAATGAATTCGCCAAAGGGCTGGCCGATACGGTCAAACGCATGAGCGGCATCCTTCCTCACCATGGCGGGGAATTTGCTCTCCAGCCGTGCGATCGCGGAAGGATCATGCGCAGCCTGGGGCGTCAGCACGACATAAGTGGTCATTTGGCACCATACCCAGCTCCAGCTGAAATGTTCAACGGGCGGGCAGTCATGGACGGGGACCAGCATGTCGAATTGAAGGGAAACATTCGATGGCAGGTCCTTCACCACAGCTGTGACCACGAAAGGGGCCTGGTACTCATCCAACGTCATGGACTGGCCGACAACGGCGGTCTTGCCAAAATACTTTTTCGCTATTTTCTCGGTAATGACGATGGAATGGAATTTCTTCAGGCAGTTGGCAGGATCGCCTTCCCTCATGGCATAATCGAATACCTGCAGGAAATTGGAGTCCACGGCCCATATATTCTTCTCCGTAAAGAAATGGCCCGCCTGGCCGGCTTCCCCATTACGTACCACCTCACTGCCCATCCTGTAGATCCGGGTATGATCGGCAATTTCAGGAAAGGTCGCCCGCATGTCGATACCCACCGGCGGTGGCGTATTGGACGTATTGAATTCCTGCCCCCCGAAATTGCCATTCAGGTTCACCTGGTAGATGCGGTCCGACATGGTAAAGCCCTTGTCGTAACCCTGCTCGTCCTGCACGTACAGCGTGATAAAGATCACACAGGTGAGGCCGATGGCCAACCCGCCAATGTTGATCAGGCTATTCGTTTTATTGCGCAACAGGTTGCGCCAGGCGATGGAGAAATAACGTTTAAGCATATAGTTCAGGTGTTTATTCTGTGCGAAGGCTCTTTGCCGGATTCACCCGCGCCGCCCGTATCGCCTGCAGCGAGACGGTGAGTGCGGCGATGAGCAATGCCAGCAGACCGGCTCCGGCAAATACCAAAATATTCATGTTGACCCTATAGGCATACCCTTCCAGCCACCGGTGCATCGCATACCAGGAGATAGGCGTAGCAACCAGGATCGCCAGGATCACAGGCCGGATCAGGTCCTTGGACACGAGACGGACGATGCCGGCTATACTGGCGCCCAATACCTTCCGGATGCCGATCTCCTTTGTCCGCTGCTCCACGGCAAAGGTCACCAGGCCGAAAAGCCCCAGGCAGGCGATGAAGATGGCCAGCGCAGTGAACACCAGCAGCAGGCGCCCCTCATGTTCCTCCGTCGCATACTGTTTCTGGAAGTTCTCATCCAGGAAATGGTATTCGAAAGGCGAAGCCGCATCGAACGTACGATAGATCGATTCGATCAAGGCGATGGCTTCTGGTATATTGCTCCTGCTGACACGTATATAACAGTTATCCCCTTCCTTCGGCACCGGCGGCAGCTGCAGGAGCAAGGGCTCGATCTTATGCTGCAACGAATAAATGGAGAAATCCTTCACCACACCGATGACCAGTGCTTCCTGGGTATGCCCCGCCTGGTCTGTGCGTATCCGCACTCTCTTACCTAAGGCTTCCTTCCACCCCAGTTCCTTCACCAGCGCCTCATTCACCAGTACGGCGCCATGCAGGTCAGCTGGCCGGTCGGCAGCAAAATTCCTCCCTTGCACCAGCGGTATCTGTAGTGTGTTCAGGTAGCCGGCATCGATATAGAAGCTTTGTACCATCCTGCCCGAAGGCGAGATCTCCCCGCTGTTCTCTTCGAAATTAAAGCTGTTGCTGCCAATATCATTATTGCCGATGGGATTGCCGGCGACGGCAACGCTTTCTATCAGCGAATTGCGGAGCAGCTGTGTTTGCAGATCGGCAAAGCGGTCGCGCACGGCCGGATCGTGTATATGAAAGGTCAGCACCTGCTGTTTGTTGAACCCAAGGTCCTTGTTGTGCATATACTGCAGCTGCTGGTAAAGTATGGTTGAGCCCGCGATAAGCACGATGGTGATGACAAACTGGAAGGTCACCAGGGATTTACGGAAGAAGATGCTGGCCCGCTGACTGCCCTGCTGTCCTTTCAGGGCCGGAATGGTCCGGAAGCCGGAGAGGAACAGGGCGGGGTAGAGTCCGCCCACCAGGCCGGTGAGCAGGGAGAAGAGGGATAGCGTCAGCAACGTAGGCATCGTTCCAAATTGCCACAGGGACAGTGTTTTTCCGGACAGCTGGTTGAAAAAAGGGATCAGCATACCTGCCAGGACGGTGGCAATGATGGCCGCAACGATGGTAAACAGCACAGACTCGGCGAGGAACAGTGCGATGAGCTGCTGTCTCCCGGAACCGATGACCTTGCGCACACCCACTTCTTTAACCCGGATAGAGCTGCGGGCAGTGGCCAGGTTGACATAATTGATGATGGCAATGATGAGGATCAGACCTGCAATAGTCGAGAAGAGCCAGACATAACGGATATCGCTGTTGTTATAGCTGTTGTCATAGCTCAACCCGGAGGAATGGAGATGGATGGATGTCAGGGGCTGCAGCCACATGTGATAATGGGTACCCTCGCCCATAAAAGACTTCAGGTGATGTTGAAAGAAGGCCGGCAGACGCGCTTCCACCTGCTGCGCCTTCGCTCCCTCACGTAGCAGGACGTATGTGTACTTGGAAAAATTGGGCCAGCCTTCCGTGGAAACATCGGGCATGGAGCGCAAAGCGCTGAATCCAAGATGAGAGTTGGCTGGCATGTCTTCCATGACGCCGGTCACCTGTTGAGGACCTCCATGCTGGAAAGTCACGGTCTTGCCCAGAGCACTGGCAGCATCCCCAAACAGCTTTTCCGCCAGGGTCTTCGTCAGCACAATGGATTGGGGGGCAGCCAACGCCTGACGGGCGTCCCCCGCCAGAAAAGAGAACTGGAATAGGGTCAGCAGCGCATTGTCCGCGAAAAGGATGTCCCCTGCCATGATCTTCTTATCCTGGTAGAGCAGGGTTCCGCCCCCTTCAGGATCCACACGGGCAGCCTCGGCTATCTCGGAAAAGTCCTCTTTCAGGGCCGCAGCGAATGGGGCGGACGTAGGCGCCAGCCGGAACTTTCCGCCAGGCCATTCCGCGCTGTGAACAACCCGGTAAATACGATCCGCATTGGCGACCCATCTGTCATAGCTCAGCTCATCGGCGATGTATAAGGACATTAGCCAGAAGACCGCCAGTCCAACGGAAAGACCTGCCACATTCACCAGGGAAAAGACCTTGTGTTTTTTTAAGTTCCGGAAGGCAATGGTGAAGTAGTTCCTTAACATGATGCTCACGTTTGTAGGTTAAATGGGATCAAACTCGTGCCACACTTCTAATTTAATGATAAATAGTTGATTATGTAAATGGTTACGCATTTATTGTTCGTTTTCGATACATTGCCTGTAACATTCCCGGAAATTTTTCGTCAATCACCTGAGAGATGTCATTACAAGTCTTCCAACAGCGCATTTTGCCCATGAAGGACAAGCTTTACCGGCTTGCCCTCCGCCTGCTCCAAAATGTGGAGGAGGCTGAAGATGCCGTGCAGGAGACGATGATCAGGATCTGGGGCCGGCGGGAAGAATGGGACAAATGGAAAAGCCTGGAAGCGTATTGTATGATCTCCATCAGGAATGGCTGTCTCGACAGGCTCCGGAAACAAAAGGTACAGCCGCTGCGCGAAGAAAAAGCCTGGGATGTCGCCAGCGCCGATAAAGACCCACAGGAAAAAATGATGGCAAAAGAAGCAACGATACAGATCAGGAAATGCATGGACGAGCTTCCGCAGCATCAGCAGCTGGTCATCCAGTTGCGGGAGATAGAAGGCTTCAGCTATAACGAGATAGCCGAGGTGCTGGACATGAGCATGGACCAGGTGAAGGTCAACCTGTTCAGGGCCAGGAACGCAATAAAAAGATCAATCATTAAATCCACAGCTGAATGGAACGGGAAAGCATAGCCGCATTGCTGGAAAGATACTGGCAGGCTGAGACAACGGTGGAAGAGGAGAGGGCCCTGGCTGCCTATTTTCGCGGACAGAATGACCTGCCTCCGGAATGGGAACCCTACCGGGAGATATTCTCCTTCTTCGCTGAAGAGGCTGTAGTGAAGCCCGGCCGGGACCTTGAAGAAAATATCCTGGAACATATCCGCCCGCTGCCTGCCATAAGCGCTGACCATACCCGTCCCCGTCTCCGGATCGCCTGGTGGGCCGCTGCGGCAGTGATCATCCTGGTTGCCGGATTGGTACCACTGTTACAGCCTGCGCCGGAGCCCGCAGCCCCTCCGGTAGCGCAATACGCTACCCGGTCGGAGAAAAACGTCTCTATGATAGATACCTATGATGATCCGCAGCAAGCCCTGGCCGCAGTCCAAAGAGCCCTTTTCAAGGCCTCTTCGAAAATGAACAAAGGACTTCACCCATTAAAATAAAACAATGCCGGATAATTTAAAAAAACTATTCTTCCTTCCACTCCTCTTCCTGGCGACAGCCCTATTCGCCCAGGACGATGCCATTGGAAAATTTTTCGGAAAGTACGTGGAAGACAGCCGCTTTACAGTAGTATCCGTCAGCCCGAAAATGTTCAGGCTGCTGGCGAAGGCTAACTGGGATTCCATCCCCGCCGACCTTAAGCAGACGGTCACCACGCTCCATAGCCTTCGGATCCTCAGCACGGAAACCACGCCCCGCCAGTTCTATAAAGAGGCATTGTCCAGGATCGATATGAAAGAATATGAAGAGCTTATCACTGTCCGGGACAAGAACGACAATGTCCATTTTGTGGTGAAAGAGAGTGGGGGGATCGTCCATGAATTGCTGATGATCGCCGTTGACGAGGACGGCTTTACCATGATGAGCTTCGTGGGCGACATCGACCTGGAAAAGTTGTCGAAACTGTCTTCCTCCCTGTCGATCAAGGGTATGGAAAATTTGAAAAACGCTAAAAGAAAAAACAGATAAACATGAAAAAGCGCTTTCTCCCCATCGTATTTTGCCTGCTTGCCCTTGCCGGCAGCGCACAGACCTCCACCTCCTTTTCTGTCGACCCTTCCTTTATGCTGTCCGCCAGTTTTAAGGGCAGCAGCGACGGGGACTGGATCCACAAGGTCGCCCATCTCCAGTTGGTGATCATGGACGGAAAAAAGGCGGCGGACGTCCGGCAGTGGAATAAGTTGTCCCATGACCTCCTTGACCAGCGCTTCGAGGAGCTGTTCAGTATCCGCAAAGGCAGCGACAGGTTGCAACTGCTGTCCAGGGATGGCCGGGAGGACCTGAAAGAAATAGCATTCGTGGCAGGAGACAAGGACGGTGGTCTTTGTATCCGGTTCTCCGGTAAATTTACCCAGAAAGACCTGGACGAGATGCAATCTTCCCTGCGCAGCAACAAAGAGCAGTAAATCATAGACTTGACGAAAGTCAATATTTACGCCCATAGGTGTTTACACGTATGGGCGTTTTTATTTAATCTAAATAATTCACCTTAAATTTAAGGTACACTACAATCTAATTAAGAACATCCGGATAAGGATCCTCGGTAGCCCCCAAACAAACTGGTTCGCCCCATTTTTAAACCTAATACCATCGTAATGATCAGGATTCTACTGGCGGATAATTATACAATTATCCGGAAAGGTGTCCGGCAGATACTCTCTCAGGCTTATCCGAATGTCCAGATCGAAGAGTTGGAAGAAGGGGAGGAATGGACGGAAAAATTGCACGCAACTTCCTGGGATATGATGATATCGGACCTGCCGATGCCCGACAAAGGCGGGTTTGACACGTTGCAGCTGATCCGCCAGCGTTATCCCCAATTGCCTGTTCTCATCCTGACGTTATACCCCAAAGAAAATTATGCCGTGCGGGCCCTAAGAGCCGGCGCCGCGGGTTTCATCGGAAAAGATGCCGCTGCCGACGAACTGATCACCGCAGTTGCACGCATACTCTCAGGTAAAAAATATATCTCTCTGCCCGGGATGGAAAATTAAATCGGGAATTTCCCATAAATTGGATCGTATTAACGATCTAATTATGAAAAGAAATGAATTCCTCCGTAAAGGCCTGATGGCTGCCGCTGGCTTTTACATTGTACCACGTCATGTATTAGGAAAAGGTTTTATAGCTCCCAGCGATCGTCTCTCTGTCGCCGCAATCGGTGTGGGTGGCAAGGGCGAGGTAGATGTCAACTTCATATCCGGCAGCGGAAAAGCAGACATTGCATACCTCTGTGATGTCGACGACAGGCGCGCTGCTGCCATCCGGAGTAAATTTCCGGCTGCAAAATATTATAAGGATTACCGCGAGCTGCTGGACAAGGAACATAAGCACATCGATGCCATCAGCATTTCGACCCCGGACCATATGCATGCCGTGATCGGCATGGCGTCCATGCAGCTGGGCAAGCACGTGTATATCCAGAAGCCCCTGACCCACGACATTTATGAAGCCCGTATGCTGACACAGGCCGCCACACGCTATAAGGTGGTGACCCAGATGGGCAACCAGGGCGCTTCGGGTGACGGGGTCCGGCAACTGGTGGACTGGTACCGCGCCGGCATAGTGGGAGATATCACCGAAGTCTATTGTTTTACCAACAGGCCCGTCTGGCCCCAGGGCATTCAATGGTCTGATAAAAAGGCGCCCGTTCCGGCCGAACTGGACTGGAACCTTTGGCTGGGCACGGCCCCTTACAGGGATTACGTAGACAACCTGGTCCCTTTCAACTGGCGGGGCTGGTGGGACTACGGTACGGGTGCATTGGGTGACATGGGCTGCCATATCATCGCGCCCGCCTTCCAGGTGCTGGACCTGGGTTATCCTACAGAGGCGGAATGCAGCGTCGGCAGCGTATATGTCGGCGAGTTCTCGCGTGGCTACTTCCCTGACAGCTGCCCCCCTTCCTCCCATATCACTTTAAAGTTCAAAGGCGCGGCAGGCAAGCCTGATATCAAGCTCCATTGGATGGATGGCGGCATACAGCCGGAGCGTCCCGATGAGCTGGGACCCAGCGAGATCTTCGGGGACGGGGACAACGCCACCTATTTCGTCGGCACCAAAGGCAAGATGATGTGCGCCACCTATGGTCAGAACCCCCAGCTGCTGCCCACTTCCCGCACGGCGCAGACGACGGTGCCTCAGACCATTGCAAGAGTACCGGGCGCCGATCATGAAGGACACTATAATGCCTGGGTAGAGGCTTGCCTTGCCGGCTATGGCAGCGACAAGGAAAAGAATCTCAGCAGCAATTTCAAGGTGGCAGGCCCGCTCACCGAATCGGTCCTGATGGGTAACCTTGCCATCCGGGCCTATGATATACGCCATCCCAGGGGTACCAATGGCTTCGACTACCCGGGACGCCATATCAAATTGCTTTGGGACGGAGCAAACATGAAGATCACTAACTTTGAAGAGGCCAACCAGTTCGTCCGGCGGACTTACCGCCAGGGATGGGGCCTCTGAAGATCTTTTAACAGATAAAACGATTGCTATGTCATTTAACCTGCTTACACCGGAACAGTCCTTCCTGTATGAACGGGATGGATTTGTCGTGATGAAAGGGCTTTGCTCTGCTGAGGAGATAAGCAGATTATACGCTGCAGCCCTGGCCGATAATGCCATGAAGAATAATGCGCTGGACCTGAACGACCAGACAGGTAAAAAGACCCGTCTTTCACTCTGGTTCACGCCAGGTGACGACGTCTTTGGATACTTTGCACGGAGCCGTCGCGTCATCGACACTGTCTGGCAGCTGATGGACAGTGATGCGCCCGTCTGTCATTTTCACTCCAAGCTCATGCAGAAAGAACCCAGGGTAGGAGGGGCCTGGGAATGGCACCAGGATTATGGATATTGGTACAAGGACCAGTTCATGTTCCCGGACCAGATGATGAGCGTCATGCTGGCACTTACGCCGGCCAACAAGGAAAACGGCTGTCTCCAGGTGATCCGGGGCAGCCACAAAATGGGGCGCGTCAACCACGGGTTCGCCGGAGAACAGGTGGGCGCCGACATGACAATGGTGGAAAATGCCCTCCGCACGATGGAGCTGGTGTATTGCGAGCTGGAGCCCGGCGACGTGCTGTTCTTTCACAGCAACCTGGTCCACCGGAGCGAGGCTAACCTTTCGGAGTATCCGCGGTGGTCACTGATCTCCTGCTACTGCTCGGCATCCAACATAGCTTATAACGAACATTCAACTGCCTGGAAAGTGCCCGTCGACACGGTGCCCGATGAGGCCATCCTCCAATGGGAGGCGGGCCCGGCCGGCCAGAAGGATTTTCTGCGAAAGGAAAATGATGCCGCACTCAAGGGTTAGGACTCACGGCCGTCCATCCGCCATCAACGATCAGCGTTTGCCCGGTGATATGACGTGCCTGTGGTGAGACAAGGAACAATGCTGCGGCCGCTATGTCCGCCACACCGGCAGGACGCCCCATCGGTGTAAGGGCCGACCAGGTCCGCTCATAATCTTCATCTCCGGCAGTTCTCTCCGTCATGGTGGCGCCGGGCGCAACAGCGTTCACTGTAATACGGTAGGGTGCAAGCTCGATGACGAGATGCCGCGCCAGCATCTCCAGCGCCGCCTTGCTCATGCCGTAGGCCGCAAGGTCCTTATGGGCCTGGTGCCCTGTGACCGAAGACATAAAGAGAATGCTGCCGCCGGTGTCCTGTTGCTTCATTTGCAGGGCCGCCGCCTGCGCTAAAAAAAAGCTGCCTCCCAGGTTCACTTGCATTACCCGTTGGAATGACGCCTCCGTATACGTTAGAAAATCCCCAAACAAAGTGATACCTGCATTCGCGATCACAATATCCAGTCTGCCGCTGACGGCTACCGCCTTTCTCACCATGTCCCTGATAAAGTCGACATCCGCCGCATCGCCGGCCATTGGGATACAATTTTTCCCCAGCTGTTCCGCCGCCTGCTGCACCAGGCTTTCTTCGCTGTCATTCAAAATTACGCTCACACCTTGCACGATCAGCTGCCTGCAGATCTCATAGCCAATGCCCTGGCCGGCGCCCGTAACGATGGCGGTCCTGTTTTGCATGTTACTAAGATAAGCATTCCGGCCGACTCAGGCCTCGCGGTCGAACCAGATCTTGTAATAATGCTTGCCCACCGCCTCGTCGAAACCTTTCTCGATGAGCTCGCGGTCCCCATGCACATAAATGTGGAAGTTCTTGTCCAGCTTGATAACGCTTTTGAACACACGCGCCTGCTTCTTCACGGCCTGAGGCGAAATGAAAAATTCATCGGAAGGGGCCATGGGATTGGATTCCCTGTATTGCTGGTCGAATTGACGGAACGATTGGATAATGTTCTCATGATGCAGCACTTCGGTCTCGAACTCCGCCTTGTTGAACTGGTCGTGGGTCTTGAAATAGTCCATCGAACGGTTCAGCAGGTCTATCTGTTCCGTCCGCGATACTTCAAACTCACCCGGCATCTGCTGGGTGACAAAATTCTTCGTGATGGTGAGAAAACCCTGCGTATGCAGGAACTCGTTCTGCTGGATCAGCACACCCAGGAATTTGTCCTTCCAATACTGCGCCTCTTCCCCTTTCCCGTTGGAATCGAAGATCAGCAGCTCATAACCCTTTTCCTCCTCCTGACGGAGAACAAGACAGCCCTTGTCGATCCGGGAAAGCTCGGCCCCTTCTTTCAGCTGAAAATGGATCTGCTCCGCGCTGGGATCGATGTCCGCAAACAGCGATTTTGTCTCCGTCTTGAAAAGTCCGATGGCCTCGACAGGCTGCTCCCCGATGAGAATGTCTGTAAAGTGGGCAATATACAATTCGCCAGGCTTTATCTTTGGATGTACCGAGACCTCATAAAGATGAGCCGCCATACGCTCCGACTGGGCCTGGAATTCCCCGGTGTCATTGAATACGGCCTTTACAAAATTGTAAACCTCATGGTAATCCAGCGAAGATGTATGATGAAAGGAATAACGTTCATGACAGTCTTTAAAGCGGGCCAGCAGCGCCTCGCACAGCTTCACACGGCTGTCACTGTCCAGCTCCTGTTCCTGCTTCGAAAGCAGCAGCGCCTGGCCGTTCTGCTTGTTTCCCGTATAATGGACGGCAATTTTGGTTAATGCGGCTTCCGTAAATAGCATATAAAAGAATCGCAAATATATACTAAAAATGAAATTCACCCGAAGTCACCTCCTCACGATCGTTTACTGCCTGTTCATGCTGTTATATACTATTTATATATCCCCTCAGAAAAATTGGTGGTATTACCTGAAGTTCCTGCTCATCAGCGGCTACCTGTACTTTATCTTTCAGGGAATGATCCTGCGCTCTAAGAACTGGGGGATATTGCTCCTGCTGCCACCCGCAATATTGCTTACAGCAGTGCTGACAGGGTACATTATACTATTCATTCTTCGCCTCGGCGGTGGCACCTTATTGGACGCCGACAGACCCGACATGATCCTCCTTTCACTTATTTTTCCCGCACTATCTCTTTTCTCCCTTCGTTATATTTCCACTAAAAAAGCTCCAGGGAAGAAGAAGAAATAAAAAATTAAAGCGTTGAAACCTGCTCTTTTACATATCTGTTTTAACGAAAATTCGTATAATGATTAAATTAATCTAAGGGTTTATACAATAAAATATCTCTTAATCCCTTTTATATTAGCAAATTTTTCTTTAAGTTGACCTGAAATCCAATCGTTAAAAACCAATTTTTATGAGACCCAATCCCCAAAACCTGTTATTCCCGCCCGGGCAGCTACGACGTGTCCCTTTACACATTCATTCCTGATCGATCATTTCGCAATGCCTTCCGGCAAAGCGTTCGCTATCAGGTATTTTGAACTAAAACCGTACCGTATGACTGCCCCCATGAAACCAACTATACTGACCCTTTTGAATGTATTGAGCAACTCAGGCCGCCGCCGGAAATTACTTTCAGCGCTGGTCATCGGGCTTGCATTTATAGTAGGTCTCCCTGTCGCAGGACGGGCGACGCCGGGCCATACCCCGGGTGCGTTCGACGTCGTAACGATTACGATCACCCGGGATTACGCCATCGCCAATAAGGAACAGGATATTATTACGGTGCACATCAGTCCCACCCCGAGCCCCGGGGAAAAGATCAATTTTGCATGGCTGGGCTTTGGGACGGACATCACTACCGATGCGAATGGGGATGCAGTGCTCTCTATATCCGCAACGTCTGCCTCACAGGTGTCTGTGACGGCGAAAAGAGCGGATGGCACAATCATCGGCACGGTGATAGTAACCTTTATTGCCAAGCCAGCGGCTGTTGATCCCTCCAAAAGCTGGATCGAAGTGATCCATAGCCCGGAGACGGCGGACGGAACGTCAGAAGATATTGTGCGCGCACATCTCTACGACTCTTATGGCCATGCATTGACCGATACGGCAGTGGTCTTTCACATTCTTGGCGGAACGGCCAGCTTTAGCTCTCCATCGTCCGGGGTGACGGTAGCAGGCACGATCGATGCCAGGCTGGTCAGTACCGTGGTAGGTGATGTGCAGGTAGGGGCTACGGTAAAGGTAAATGGCGTGGATGTATACATCAGCGACCACAGTACAGGTAATTCGGTGACGGTGCAGTTCATCGCAGGTTCACCGGATCCCAACCTGAGCTATATTGAAGTGATACAAAATCCGGCGGCTGCAGATGGAACTTCCGAAGATATTGTGCGGGTGCATCTCTTCGACAAGAACGGGCACCCCCTGTCCGATACCCTAGTTACTTTCAGCATCATCAGCGGTACAGCGAGCTTCAGCAGCGCGTCCTCGGGACCAACTGCCGGCGGTACCATCGATGCAAAGCTGGTCAGTAACAAAGTAGGGGATGTGAAAGTAGGCGCTACGGTAAAGATAAATGGTGTCGATGTTTTCATCCGGGGTAGCGGCGGAGGCACGGACGTCACGGTGACTTTCATAGCGGGTCCGCCGGATGTCACGAATCCCCAGACCATGCTGGTCGTAGACAAAGGCGTCGCGGCGGCTGACGGGGTTGACGCCAACAACGTTCATGCCCATTTGGTGGACAAGGATGGCAACCTGATCAATTATCCCGTGGATATAAGCTTTTTCGTGATCCCCAGCGGCTCAGCCGACGCGGGCGCGGTGCTGGTGGGCAGCGCCACCGGCGTGACGCCTGTCAATGGGAATTTACCATTGACCATCACGGATCCGACAGTAGGCACGGTGTTGATAGGGGCGAAGGTCACGTACACGTACAAGGGGGTGACCACGACCATCACCATTATCAACGGCAGCCCGGCCTCAGTGAAATTCGTGGATCCCAGCATCCCGGACCCTTCCAATCCGGCGAATATGCTGGTAGTGGACAAGGGGACTGCAACGGCCGACGGGGTCGACTTTACGCTGATACATGCCCACCTGGTGAACGGCGCCGGCGGTGCGCTGCCGGCGGGCGTATCGGTGACCATAAATTTTTTCATTATTCCTTCCGGCGGTCCCGAAGCTACGGCTGTAATGGTCGTTCAAGGTACCGGGTCCGGGAATCAATGGACTACGAATTCCACAGGTGACGTTTATTTGAAAATTTACAATACCAAGGTCGGCACCGTGCAACTGGGCGCTAAGTTCAACGGTGTCAACATCACCACCGGCAGCCCCGCCCCTGTGACATTCGTCTCAGGCGTTGCCGTACCTAGTGCACCCAACGCCCCCAACGGCACGGGCACCATGCTGACCATAACAAAAGATTTCGCCCCGGCCAACGGCGTCGCCACCGATATTGTGAATGCCCATATCACCGACGCACTGGGCAACGCAGTGAAAGACACCACCGTCACCTTTTCCATTCGGGCCGGCGGGACATCCTCCGCCACAGCCGCGCTGGTAGGAACGGTCACTGTAAAAACGGACGCTAATGGTAATGCCATCATGAAGATCACCAATACAGTGGCAGGTACCGTATGGATCGATGCGACCATCATCTACAACGGCAACCCCACCGCGCTGATCGACGGCAGCTATAAGGAAGTGACCTTCACCAATTTCCCGGATGTGACCAATCCCGCCACCAGGCTGATCGTCATCGTATACGAAGCCCTGGCCGACGGCACCTCTACCACCATGGTAAAAGCCCATGTAGTGGACCAGCACGGTGACCCCCTGCCCGGATGGGACGTCACTTTCAAGGTCGACTCCGGCAGCGCCCAGATCATCACGCCCGGACCGTGGACAACGGATGCCAATGGAGATGTCTCCATCGAGCTCACCAGCAGCAAGCCAGGCTTTGCCCTGATCACAGCAACGGTGAATGACGAATCCATAAAATTCGGCAGCCCGGCCAGAGTGAAATTTGCCGCCATCAATATCTATGTGCCGCCGGTATTCACGCCCAATGGCGATGGTACCAACGATGTGCTGAAGCCGATCCTGGTAGGCATATCCGCCTTCCACTATTTCAACGTCTACAACCGTTGGGGTAACCTCATCTTTACAACGCAGGACCCCAATAATGGATGGGATGGCAGGTTCAAAGGAGTGCCGCAACCCGTGGAGACGTATTTGTGGATCGCAGAAGGAATTGATTTGAATGGGAAGAAGATCGTAGCGAAGGGTATGACGTCACTGGTGAAGTAATTCGCCGGCGCCGCCCGCCCTGCTTTATATAAAATAGTAAATCCAATATCCAGATGAGGAAGAATTATATCATAGTGTGTCTCCTGCTGTTCGCAGGGATCGCCCGGGGGCAGGAGATCAATTTCTCACGTGTGCAGGATATGGCAATATGGTATAACCAATCCTTAAAAACCGACAAGCAAAACAGTCTCAAGCTCAACTATCGCAATGTCCAGTACGGCGGCCAGATCGCATACAACAGCGTTGCCGCCCTTTTCGATATGCCCCTGATGTCAAAAGAGGCCAGGAGCAAGGCCAATGCCGCCTATCTCAGCCTGAGCGCAGGCGCCGCCTCCGACAAGTCCAATGCAGGGATCCTGAATAATTCCCTCGGGATGCTGGGCCTTTCCTACGCAGTGCCCATTGGCCGGAAAGAAACCTACATGGCCGCCGGCTTCCAGGGCGCTTACTACCAAAGTAATTTTAATGTCAGTGGAGTGTCCAACGCCTTTGGCGACCAGTATGACAACTATGGCCCCATCGAAGGCGCGCCCAGCAGCGACCGCCTCGCCAGTGGCTGGTCCTACGGTCATTTCAATCTCAATGCAGGCGTTTCCGTATTCAGCAACGCGCGTTATGATAAATGGTACCTGGGCGTCTCCGCCATGCAGGTGAACCAGCCTTATTCCTATAAAGTAAAATCGGATTCCACCCGCCTGAAGACCAACTTCGGCGTACAGGGTGGCTACCGCTATGTCACCAAAACAGATGATGAAGTGGCTTTTTATATGTCCATGAACTGGCAGGGTCCGGCCTACCGTCACTTTTATAATTTTTCGTATACCAAGGCGATCCCCGGCGTCACCGGCGGAGCCGCAGTTGGACTGGGATTGGGCTATCGCTATGACGACGCCCTCGTGCCCGACGTGGAGCTACGGTACCAGAAACTGGTGATTGGCGTGCTATATGACATCAATATATCGACCATCAGCGCTGCGGGTATTACCCGCAATGGTCTGGAGCTGGCGCTTAAAATAGATTTTTAGATACAAAATGAACAAGGTTTTAAATACTAACCCATGATGAAGGTAATTATTTGCTTAACAGGTGGCATCCTGCTGATCCTCGGGAGTTTGCGGGCGCAGGATAATACCAGGCAAAGTGTGGACACGATCAGGCAGGCCACAGATACTGCCGGTCAATATCCGGACACCGTAAAGCAGCTGCCACCGGCCGACACCGTCCGCCAAACCCCTCCTGCAGCAGACACTGCCGGGCGAACGCCGGCCGACACCGTCCGCCAAACGCAGGTCGATACCGCGGCGACCGCCATGGGGACGCCATTCGAGGCGGACAAGCCGGCACAGGACACTGTGACCAAGACCAGCAGCTCTCTCCCGGCGCCGGATTCTACTTCTACGGACAACGGTGCACGTCAGCTGGATACCCGCTGGTTCATCTCCCCGCTCCTGAAAGGACAATTCCAGGATTTTGGGTTCCTGGAAAAGAACAGGAAAGGTTATCTCAGCGATGCCAATACACTGCCTTTTCAGAAAAGAGGCAACGGGTCTTTCGCCGCCTCGGCTTATAAAAATATTACAGGCCGCCTGTCGGTGAGCGCAGATGTTGGTCTTTCATTCGGACATGTCACCAATGACAACGTGCTGATCAGCCAGACCAAATCCAAAACCTACAACCTCCTGAACGCATCCATCTACTATCACCTGCTTGCCGCTTCCTACCGGCTGCAGCCCTATATCACCATCGGCATCAACGATGTCATCAACGAGGCCTCTTTTGTCAGCGCACCCATTGGCGTAGGAGCCAAGTTCAATGCAAAAAAGATCATGGTCCTGGGACAGATCACGTATGGATATGCCGTAAGCAAAAGCATCTCCAATACGACGATGTATGCAGTCGGCATTTATCTGCCCATTAAGAATAAGAAACAGAAGCAGCAGGAAAAAGAAGACAATTCGCCTTACAACAGGCCCGGAAAAGATGATGATAAAAAGAAGGATACCTCCGCGAAAAATGGCGGCATCGTGATCAATAACTACATCACGATCAACATGGATTCCGTCAAAAGAGCGCATGGCCTCAACGATGATGATGAGGGCGGCGGCGGTAGGAGAGGGCGCAATGGGGCCGACGGCTCGGATGGTAACGATGGCTCCGACGGGGGCAGCAGGCGTTCCGGCGGCAGGCGCAGGAACAGTCTTTCCACCTCCCTTAACCTGGAGGACGACTTCGGCGCCGACGATTATAAAGTGGATACGATCAATGGGGTGCCGGTGGTCCGCTTTGTGGTCTATTTCGAGTTCAATGAATATGGCCTGAACTCCAAGGCTTTTTCCACCATCGACAACGTCATCCAGCACCTGCGCCATAGACCCGAGCTGTCAATAGAGATCAAAGGCTATACGGACAACGTCGGGACCGAATCGTACAATAATTTCCTTTCCAGGAGAAGAGCCAAGATGGTGCTGGAGTATATGAACAGCCGGGGAGTACCCACAGATCTCATGAAGGCAAAAGCATATGGCAGCGACAATCCTGTGGCAAACAACCAGGATCCCAACCAGGCATGGCTTAACCGCCGCGCCGAGATCATTGTTCATGAAATCGCAGATTCACGAACTCCTTAAAGAGACCAATATTGGCGTGAGTAAAAATAATAAAAAAATATTCGTATCTTTAAGCCTTAAATCCAATAAACAGAGAAGAACTATGAACATCCGTATTGAATTAGTAGACGAAAGGGGCAATCATTTAGACCCTAACCATCTCACTCCGGTTGAATATCTTTCCCGCTTCTTGAATAAATGTGTGGTGAATAAAGTGTACCAGAAGCTGGTTGCAGCAGGAAGATCAGGTACGATCCTCGTTTACCAGGACAAGATAGAAGTAAAAGAGAGCTGATCAGGGCCGCGTGATCCTGTCCACCTCATGGGCATAGCCTGCCCCGATGGGGAGCTCCTTGTCCTTTATCCATACCGAGCCCCGCTCGATACGGCTTACCTTGCTTCGGGCTACCAGGTAGCTGCGGTGGATGCGGACAAAAGCGCCTGTGGGTAACAACGTTTCCACCTCGTTCATGGTGAGCCGGGAAAGTATTTTCTCGTCAGGCAATACGAACTGCATATAATTCCCCGTGCTTTGCACATACAAAATTTCTCCCAGGTCTATACGGATCTGGCCATATCCGCTCTTGATAAAGATATGATCAGTAGATGAGTGGGGGCCCGTATGATGCTTTTTCAACGAATACAGCTCATACGCCTTATGGCAGGCTTTCAGGAAGCGGGCAGGCGAGAACGGCTTCAGCAGGTAATCTATGGCGTCCAGCTCAAAGCTTTGCACCGCATGCTCGCTGTAAGCCGTCGTAAAGATCACCATAGGAGGATGGGACAGGCTCCGCAGCAGGTCCATACCCGAAATATCCGGCATCTTGATATCCAGGAATATAAGGTCCGTCTCCTCCGTCTTAAGATAGCCCATCGCCTCGAATGCATTGGTAAAGCAGGCCTGCAGCTGAAGGAATGGGATCTTTGCCGACAGGCTTTTGATCACCTCCAGCGCCATGGGCTCATCATCGATAGCTACTGCCTTCAGCATAGAGTGGCATTTATTCGAATGTAGTGATCTTTCCCGGCTCGATCAGCAGCTGGATAAAGAATTCCTTGTCATTCCCATTAACAAAAAAGTCATGCCGGCCGGGATAGATCAGGCGTAGACGGTTCACCACGTTCTTCATCCCCACCCCGGACTGATCCTTTTCAGGATCCACCTCCTTGCGGATATGCACGCTATTCCTCACCTCGAAGAGGATACCCCTGGCATCGCAATGCAGACGGATCTTTACCCAGGACCTTTCCTTCAGGCTGATGCCATGCTTGAAAGCATTTTCCACAAAGGGGATGAGGAGCATGGGTGCGATCATATGGTCACAGTTGGACCCGTCGATCTCCGACTCGATGACAATATCCGGGGATGATTGCGTTCGCAGCTGCTGCAGGTCGATGTAATTCTTCAGGTACTCGATCTCCTTGTACATGGGGATCTTTTCCTGGTGGTTCTCGTGAAGCATAAAACGCATCATATCCCCCAGCTTCTGGATGCCTTCCGCCGCGCGAAAAGCATTCTCCTGGAGGGCCGTCCCATAAAGGGTATTCAAAGAATTAAAAAGGAAATGAGGGTTGATCTGGCTGCGGAGGAACTGCAGGTCCGCCTCGGACTTATCCAGCGCGATCTCCAGTCCCTGGAAACGCAATATGCTGTCCTTCCTTCGGCGATAGACCAGCCAGGAGAGAGGGGTGATAAGGATCAGCAGGAACAGCCAGCCAATGAGGAGGAAGGGCATGAATAGTTTACTTTCTTCGACAGACATGCTCAACCCGGCAGCGAACGGGATGGCCGACAGGAACGTGGACAGCAACAGCCGGCGGAGGACAGCGCCTTTGAAAAAGGACTGCTTCCCTTTATAAGGGAAGAGCCAGAAAATATTGGACAGGTAAGTCAGTGCGAGCGAAGGCGGCCAGGAAAAAAGCAAAGCATAAGCTTTATCGTCCACGATGTCAAAGCTGGCCAGATAAAAGAAGACAGCAAAAAAGACCGCTAAATACCCGGTGACCTGGTTGGAAAGCCGTATCCTGAACGCCTTCCATTGCGATGTGGCCGTAAGACGGGCAATGGCGGCCTCGCGCAGGCTGGCATACAGGAGGTATAGCACAGTCCAGGTAAAGGCCTTCTTCAATCCCACTCCCAGGATGATCTGCCGGCTGTCATCCCTGTTGCCGGGAATGAAATACGCATAGGCATGGCGATAGTAATCGGCCAGGCCCCAGCCGGCCCCCAGGAAAACGATGAGCAGCAGGGTATAGACAATGCCCCAAATGGTGCGCTTCAGCACGGCGCCTTCCGCCCCTTTCATATCGATGCCTCCCTGCCTGGAAAAATGAAAGGTAAAAGTCCCTTTTACGGGCGCATCGGTTTGCAACAGCCGGGGCAGGATAAAGAAGTTCATCTGGAGAAAACAGAGGTATAGCAGGACGGCAATACTGATGCCGGGCAGCAGGATATTGGGAATATAGCTGTAAGGGATATGATTACCGACAAATGGCTGTTCATAGGCACTGTTCAGCTCCGACCAGGGAGTGCTTAATATTTTCCAGAACTTGCCTGCGATACTCAAAACGCAGACAACGGTGGCCACGATCAGCTCATGCTCCCTCCAGCGGGGACGAAGGGCGGAAAGTTGCGGGGATTGGGTTGTCATTATCCTTTCTTTTTCACAAGATTAGGACTTTCCCGACCCCCGGAGGGGCAAATGTGATGAAACTATTCGGAAATGTGACGAGCATAACTATCGTAGATCTACGATAAAAATCGAGGGTCTTTGCTCTTTGTTAACAATTATCCTTGACCGATATTTGTCCTATCCAATACCGATGAAGTAACCGAATATCCAAAAAATCCAGAAAAACCGCTTTCGGCTCGTGTTCAAAGAAAGCATTAAATTCCAATTTCTCTTGAAAAGCCCCTGACTAACTCTTGGGGGTTTTTTCGTTATAGGCCTCGCACAGCGCAACACCGAGCACAGCGAGGTGGCGCGAAGCGCAATAGTTTAGCGTCTAACCAAACTCCGGCCGTCAGGCCGAAACAATCCCTCCAGGACTTATCTAAACAGCATCTGAAAGTGACGTAAACGTAAAATCCCTGATCTTCATGGGAGGTATCATAGCCGAACCATTCGTTTCTCCACTGATCGTCCGCTCCGGCCTGCCCAACGCTTCCAGGTTATTCAGCATGATGACGGGACTCTCGTTGAACCGGAAGTTCTTGATCGGGAATTTGATCTCTCCATTCTCGATATAGAATGTACCGTCCCTGGTGAGACCCGTAAATAACAAGGTCTGCGGATCAACAGACCTGATATACCACAGCCGGGTGACAAGTATACCTTTCTCGGTGCTTTTTATCAGGTCTTCGGTGCTGGCGGTGCCGCCGTCCATGATGACGGCATCCGGCTGAGGCACGGACGCCACACCTTTTTGCTTTGCCCAGTAGCGGGAATAGAAAAGGTTCTTCACTACGCCTTTTTCTATCCAGCTCATTTTCTTTTGCGGCTGCCCATCGCCATTATAGTAAAAAGTGGGTAGCTCTTCGTTGTGAGGGTCGGAGTAGATATTCACCCGCTCGTCCACGAGCTTTTCGCCTAACCTTGACTTCCCTCCCGGCAAACTGAGGAAACTGCGGCCTTCGTCGGCCCCGCGGGCATCCAGGGCGCCATAGAGGTTCTCCAGCAATACGATGCCGGCGGCCGGCTCCAGGATCACCGTATATTTCCCCGGCTCCAATGCTTTAGCGCCCGAGGACTTTGCGGCTTTCCATGCCGCCGTCTTTGAAGCTGCCAGCACGTCCAGTTTCGCAATATCATTATACCCCCTGGCTGAATATCCCGAACCCGTTCCATCTTCTGTACGAAGGGTCACCGAAAAATTCACCGCCGTACTGGTGGTATAAGCAAAAAGCCCATGGGAGTTCATCAGGGCATAGCAGCTGACGCTGTTCTCCAGGAAGCCGGCGGCGGCCAGCTTATTGTCACGGGATATCTGCAGGCTTTGCTGCACCAGGTCGGCACGTAATTTTGAATTGATGGATGCTGTCGCCGGGATATAGGTCCTGGAGGGCGCTTCATAGGTCTGAGGGCCTAAAAAGGGCATGTGCTCCGGGTTGTCCGGCGCCAGCCTTGCCAGGTCTTCACTGCGGCGCACCGCCTTTTCCAGTGAGGCGTCGTCATATTCATTGATGGTGCTGATGCCGGTCTTTTTTCCGAATACAGATCCGATCACCAGGTTCAGCTGATCGAGCGCGCCGCTGGTAGATACGGAATTCAGGGCATAACGTATATTGCCCCCCGTTGAGCCATTGAGGGTGACCTGGCATTCATCGGCTTTTGAAAAGCTGAGGACCTTTTGCAGCAACGTGCGTGCCTCGTCCTGTGTTAAAAGTGCCATATAACATATTTGTTGTTCTGCGCAGTGAGCGCCAAAACCGTTAATGATGGGCCTTCGGCCAGTGGAACTGTGTTCCACTTTTCTAGATTTTCCTGGCTGTATTGATAACGTTGATACCGTTGAACCGTGCGGTGGCCGAGCCATGGGATACGGCATTGCTTTGTGGCGGTTGTCCCTTGCCGTCAAAAAAGGTCCCTCCCAGGCGATAGTCGCGCTGATCGCAGATGGCCGCACAGGAGTTCCAGAATTCCTGCGTATTCGCCTGGTAGGCAACATCCTTCAGCATGCCAGCGATCTTACCGTCCCTGATCTCGTAGAATAATTGTCCGCTGAACTGGAAGTTATACCGCTGCTGGTCGATGGAGTAGGAGCCGGCGCCTACGATATAAATACCTTTTTCCACGTTTTTTATCAGCTCGTTGGGGGTCAGCGGCGTTTTTCCCGGGCGCAGGGAGATATTGGGCATGCGCTGGAATTGCACATCCTGCCAGCTTTGGGAGTAACAGCAGCCCTGTGATTCGTGGAGCCCGATGATATGGGCCTGGTCGCGTATCGCCTGGTAGTTCACCAGCACCCCGTCACTGATGATGTCCCACTCCTTGCAGGCTACCCCTTCATCGTCGTACCCGACGGCGCCCAGGGAGCCTGGTTGTGTCTTGTCGGCGACGATATTCACCAGCTTGCTGCCGTAATTGAATTTTTTTGTCTTCCACTTGTCAAGCGTGAGGAAGCTGGTGCCGGCAAAATTGGCTTCGTAACCAAGGACCCTGTCCAGCTCGGATGGATGGCCGGAAGATTCATGGATGGTAAGGTACAGGTTGCTGGGATCCAGCACCAGGTCATATTTTCCAGGCTCCACGGACTTTGCGGCAAGCTTTTCGCCTACCTGTACTGCCGCCAGCTTAGCATCTTCCAGCATGTCATACCGGTCTGTATATAAGGTGGTGACGGTCTTGATCTTCCTGCTGTCATCCGGCGTGAGGTATTCATAACCCAGTCCCATGGGCGCGCCAAGCGCATCCCTCGTCTCGAACTTACCCGTCTTGCTGTCGATCTTTGTCACGGTGAACGTGGGCCAGATACGATGTATGTCCTGGTCGATATAAGAGCCGTCCGTGGATGCGAAATACTTCTGCTCATTTACCAGGAAAAGGGCGGTATCGATAAAGCTGGCGCCTCCTTTCATGGCCGCGTCATTCACGGCCAGCAACATATCCGCCTTCTCCTTAATAGGGATATCGAAGCCATTTTTTAGAATGGGTGTCTTCCACGTGACTTCGCCAAATCCTTTTTGCGGCGCCAGCTGCACAGGCTGTGTCTGCAGCCGGGCATTTTCCCTGGCGATGGAAACGGCCATCTCTGCTGAACGGGCGATGCTGTCCTTGTCCAGCTTGTCGGTGGCGGAGAATCCCCAGCAACCATTGGCGATAACGCGGATGCCCATACCATAAGACTCGGTGTCCACTATGTTCAGCACCTTGTCCTCCCTGGTGATGATGAACTGGTTGAGATACCTGCCGATACGTACATCTACGTAGGTGGCGCCTTTCGATCTGGCCGCATTGAGGGCCACATCCGCCAGCTGCTTCTTAACCCCCGTGTCTATCCAGGCTGATTCAGTACGTGGCCGGACGGAGGAACCTAATACAGGGATCCTCCCCAGCAATACACCGCCTATGCCCATGCCGGCCATTGAGAGAAAGTCTTTTCGTTGCATCCGTTGTTATTATAAAGTTTATCGGTCTAAAATAGACTAATCTTCCCTGCCGGACAAGACAAAGCCCGCCGTTCATAAACAATCCAACCCGCCTGTCCGAAAAACGAACCGGAGGTTCGCCGCCCAAAGAACGATCATTAGATAAAAAATCCCTATTTTGCCGCACAATCAAAACAGGATATGTCAAAAACAAAGATTACAGTCAACAGCAACGGATCATTGAAAGTGGAAGGCGACTTCGAAGTAGTAGATAGAACAGGGGCTGCCTATGATCTCGCCGGAAGAGAGATCATTTCCTTTTGCCGCTGCGGCCTCTCTCAGAACAAGCCTTTCTGCGATGGCAGCCATAAAGGCCATTTTGAGCATGACGCCATCGCTTTCAGCCTTCCTCCCAAAAAATAAAAAAACCCGACCGATGCGATATTTTCTTCCCCTCCTGCTGTTGGGCTTCAGCAGTCTTCATGCCCAGGACAAAAAGCCTTATGTAAGTATTACTGAAGCGCTGCAATCGGCTGGTCTGTTAAGAGGTAAGGCTGGTCCCGAAAGCCTCAACTGGATCCGGGAAGGCGCACAGTATTCCTTCATCTCCGGCAACGAGATCCATGTGATGGACCCGAAAACATTGCAGGAGTCAACGGTTTACTCCAACAGCGGAATGCACTTCCCCGGATCGGATAAACCATTCACCTATCAGTCCTTTCAATGGAGCAAGGACAGCAGGCACCTGGTGTTTAAGACCAATCTCAGGCGCCTGTACCGTCGCAGCGGCATCTCCGACTATTATATCTATGACGTAGCATCCCGGCAGCTGCAGCCCGCAGCCCGTGATGCCCGTTCGGCGGAGCTGTCCCCCAATGGCGGGATGGTGGGGATCGAAAGAGGCGGCAACATGTACGTCTATGACTTTTCAACGGGGAAGGAACAACAGCTGACAGCCGACAGCACGACCGAGAATGGCATCTTCAACGGCCATTATGATTGGGTTTACGAAGAAGAGTTCGGTCAGGCGCAGGCATGGAACTGGTCCAGGGACAGCCGTTATATTGCCTTCTGGCAGTTTGACGAACGCCCGGTGCCCATGTTCCATATGACGAATTACGAAGGGTTTCATCCGGAGCAGCTAACGATCCCCATACCTCAGCCGGGAGACGCCAATCCTGCCGTAAGGATAGGCGTGGTAGATGTCCGGTCGGGCAAAAAGATCTGGCTGGAGCCGGAAGAGACAGGCGATTTCTATATCCCCCGCATATACTGGACCAGCAACCCGGACGAGCTGGCGCTGATGACCCTCAACAGGGCGCAGAACCATATGAAGCTCTACTTCTTCAATGTGAGAACGGGCGCCCGCCGGCTGGTCATGGAGGAAGGGAACAGTACATGGGTGGCGATCTTTAATTTCTATACCAATGTCAACGACATGATCTACTTCCCGGAAAAGACAAAAGACTTTTTCTGGGTGTCGGACCGCAGCGGCTATTATCACATCTATCATTACGGATATGATGGCAAGCTGATCAACCAGGTCACCAACGGCAATTGGGATATGATCAAGGTGACGGGCATCGACCCGGAGACGAAGTCCATCTATTACCTTTCGGCTGAAGCCTCTCCCCTGGAACAGCAGCTCTACTCCATCAAATATGACGGCACGGGAAAGAAGAAGCTCACGGCTGTGGAAGGGTTCCATAATATCGATATGTCCACGAACACCGGATATTACATCGACGAATACAGCAACACCAGCACGCCGGTGCACGTAGGTCTCTATGATTCGAAAGGGCGGCTGCTGAAGCTGTTGCAGGACAACCAGGCTACGAGTGAGTATGTCAAGGCGCATGTTTACTCGCCATTGGAGCTTTTCCATTTTAAAACATCCGATGGCGTTGACCTGGATGGCAGCATGATCAGGCCTTCCAACTTCGACCCGGCCAAAAAATATCCCGTCGTGCTGGCCATCTACGGAGGGCCCGAGTCTCATGGTGTCTTCAACAAATGGGCCAGCGGGGGGATGCAGCAGTGGTTGGCCCAGAACGGGTATATAGTAGTTGACGTCAACAACAGGGGCATCGCCAATTACGGCAGCCAGTTCATGAAGATCGTATACGGGCAGCTGGGAAAATGGGAGAGCAATGACTTTGCGGAAACAGCCCGCTATCTCTCTTCGCTGCCATATGTGGATGGAAGTAAAATAGCGATCATGGGTACCAGCTACGGCGGCTATAGCACTACCTATACCTTGCTGACCCATCCCGGCGTCTTCAAAGTAGGCATTGCCAATTCCCCTGTGACGGACTGGCGTTTGTATGATGACGTATATACAGAGCGATATATGGGTACGCTGCCGCAGAACGCGGAAGGGTATAAGAACAGCGCCGATATCACCCACGCCACAGGCCTGAAAGACCACCTCCTGCTGATCCATTCCATGAGCGATGACAACGTCCATCCTGCACATACCATGCAGCTGCTGACGGCGCTTACCAATGCCGGTAAGGACGTGGACCTGCGGATCTACCCCCCGGGAGCACATGGTGCGGCCTATAACTGGCAGAGCTACCTGCTGATATCGACGGTGAGCTTCCAGTATCTCGAGCGGTATTTAAAGAACTAAAGGGCTACTGCTTTCGCCCCACCAGGGCCATGACGGTCTCCTTATAATTGATACCGATGGGGATCGTCACCTTGCCCACTTCGATGGAGTTCCCGTAGATCGTCCGGATATGGGCAACGGCGACAATATAGGATTTATGCACCCGGATGAACTGGCGCACGGGCAGGGCCTTCTCCAGCTCATTCATCGTCTGGTGCGTTACCAGGGAATATTCCGGCGTATGGATCTTCAGATAATCCTTCATCCCCTGCACATAAACGATCTCAGAAAAATTGACCTTGAAGAATTTACTGTTGGACTTGATGAAGATATGATCTCCCTGTGGCTTCTCCACCTCCTTGCTGTTGGGAGAGAACAGGCGTCCGTCCTCGATCTTGCTCACCGCCCGGGAGAACCGCTCGAACGAGATAGGCTTTAGCAAATAGTCGATCACGCTGAACTCATAGCTTTCCACGGCATATTCCGCATAGGCCGTGGTCAGTACCACCAGGGGAGGGTCCGGTAGGCTGCGGAGGAAATGAAGTCCGCTCATCCCCGGTAGCCGGATGTCCAGGAACATAACGTCCACCTCGTGCGCGCGTAGCGCCTCGGCCGCCTCGGGAGCGTTGCGATAAACGCCCACAAGCTCCCAGCGCCCCATTTGCTGCAAATGACTTTTGATGACGTCCTGCGCCAGGGTCTCATCTTCCACAATGATGCATTTTATCAAGCGGCGGTTTTTATAATTAAAGATACGGTGAAAGCGCTTTTGCTTAACAGGACGTCAAGGGTGAAAGCATCGGGATAAAGGCTTTCCAGTCTTTCCCGGGCATTATGGAGCCTCAGCTGGCTGTTCCTGTTCTCCTCTTTTTCCGTCTGGATGATATCCAGCTCGTAGGCATCAGGGTACAGGAGCTCCAGGATACTGCGGCTGTTGGCAAGCCCCTTGCCCGCCATCCTCCGCTTGGCCTGGGTTTCCAGGTCGGCATTGGTGCTGTTGATGACATTCAGCACGATCTGCCCTGGCTCCACTTTCAGTGAGATGTAGATAAAAGGGTCGGCAAAAGAGTTGTCCAGCGCATGCTTAAAGCCGTTCTCGATGAAGGAGATAAAAAGGAAAGGCTCGATCATTACCCCGTGGGTGGTGCCTTCCACGGTAAACCGTATATCCGCCTTGTAACGGATCTTCTCAATGTCGATGTAGTTGCGTATGAATTCGATCTCCTTGTCCAGCGGGATCTTCTCCTCACTACACTCATAGATGAGATAACGCATGATGTCGGCCAGCTTTATTACCACCTCCGGCGTCCTCTCCGATCTTTGCAGGCTCAGGGAATAGATGCTGTTCAATGTATTGAAAAGGAAATGCGGGTTCAGCTGGGCCCGCAGGTAGCGGAGTTTGAAGAAGTTGCTGTCCCGCTGAACATTATCCAGCAGCTCTTTTTCGTCGATGGACTTGCGGATATAGAAGATGGCCATGGCAAAGCTCATGTTCAGGATGGTCCAAAAGCTCTCCCGCAGCAAGGTCGTCCACGAATAGGAAAAGTAAGCGCTCTCGGATGCATTCAGTTTGAACTTCAATATCAGGGAATAGAGCCCAAGCTGCACCACCTGTACGACCAGGAAGGACAGCACTGTCATTAACCCGGCCTTCAATCGCCGCCGCTGAATGAGGAAAATGGTGCCCATGATCCGGGAATAAAGCAGGTAGGCGGGGAAGAGGAACAGGCTCACCAGTATTAACACCGGCCAGATCCGCCAGTTGGCTGGAAAGATCGATGCGCTGTTGATCAGGGGGTAGATCAGGACGAAAAGGCCCCAGTAAAATAGCTCAGTTTGGTTAGTCCGGCGTCTCACCCGGTCGTTATCGTATTCCATAAGGGGTTATTGTACGTCAAAGCTAGCATTACCTGCAAGGTGATGAAACATTTTCGACCAATTTGACCAAAGGTTCGATCAATTCCCCGTGGCACAAATTTTTCTGCCAATTCTTTAAAATACATCACCATGAAACAACAAACAAAAAAGCCGAAGAGCCCTAAAAAGGCAGATCTTCGGAAAAAAGATCAAAAAAATACTCCTCAGCCGGCCCCTAAAGGTCTGACAAAAGAAGACCTGCCCGATGCCACCAATGAATCGACAGGTCAGATGGGCAGTGGCCTAAGACAGGATTCAAATTAATGCAGCCAGGCTGCCAAAATAGTCAAAAGCTCAGCAGAAGGCTATTGCTGAGACTGTAGTAGAACTTCTCAATGGGCACTACCGGCCTTGTATCATAAAGCCCCGTATAGGCAATGGAAAACCCTACATGCTTGCCCGCCTTGATATCCCACTGCGCATGGGGCGCGATCCGCGGCTGGAACCTGTCCGGCCTCGTCTGAAGGAAGGCGTTGAACGTTACATCGCTGTTGGCGCTGATCTTCCAGTCCAGGCGGACGTATGAGTTGATCTTGCACAGGTGGTTCACAATGGGCCGTGCATTCAGCGGGATCTTCCCCGAATCCACCGCCGTATAGTCCCATTTTTCCGTTTCGTACATGAGGCCCACGCCGCAGTTGAGATCGAACCCATCGCCCTTCCAGAAATTATACCGTGCATTCATGCCGCCAAGTGCCCGATAGCGTATCCCCCGCTTATTATCCCATTGGTACTGTCCGAATGGCTCAGGCTGGATCCTGTTCTTATAGTCGTGCCGGTAGCGCAGGTGAATATAGCCCGCATTGAGAATGTCGTCGGGGCCGTTGTAGGTGAAGCGGTAGCTGGCTGCCAGGAGAAACAATTCCTTATACGCCTGCAGCATCATCTCGGCAGTGTTCGTAGCGTCATAAAGTGTCTGTTTTTGCTGATCGATCTCCAATCCGGAATTAAGATTGAAGGAGGCTTTGGTCTGCCTGACATAATCCGCCGTATCGGTCTTATCGATATTCAGTATTTGCCCTTTGAGTGAAAAGGACGACAGGACAAGCAATAGTCCCAAAAGCAGTTTCCCATTCATGTTTCCAAATGTAATACAAAATCACTCATTTGGATCTCCCGGGAAACCTTTGTAAATGCCGTCCACATTTTTATTCCGGCTGTCGTTGAGCTGCTTGTCCAGGTTATGCGCGGCGCTGATAAGCCCGAGATGGGTAAAGGCCTGGGGAAAATTGCCGAGATGCTGTCCTTCGAAGCCCAGCTGTTCCGAATACAATCCCAGATGATTGGCATAGCCCAGCATCTTTTCAAAATAGAAACGGGCCTTTTCCAGTTGACCGGCACGGGACAGGCATTCCACATACCAGAAGGTGCACATGGAGAACGTACCCTCATGGCTTACCATCCCATCCGGGGATGCGATCTCCGGCCTGTACCGGTAGACCAGCGAATCCGTCACCAGCTCTTTTTCAATCCGCTCCAGGGTGGAGAGCCAGCGGGGGTCCTTGGGGCTTATGAAGCGGAACAGCGGCATCAGCAGGCTGGAAGCGTCCACCGTAGCCGAGCCGGGGAATTGCATGAATGCTTTTTTCTCCTCGTCCCAGAAATCTGCAAAAACGCTGTGATATATTTTGTCCCTTTCGCTCCTCCAATGGCCATTCGTGGGAAAGCTGCGCACCTCCGCTATCTTGATGGCCCTGTCCAGCGCCACCCAGCAGGACAGCCGGGAACAAAGGAAATTATTCCTCCCACCCCTGACCTCCCAGATCCCGTCATCCGGCTGGTTCCAGTTGTCAGCCAGCCAGTCCATCTGCTTTTCCAGGTCCTTCCAGAAATCATAGGAGATAGGTTCTCCATGCTTGTTGAAAAGATAAACGGAATCCATCAGCTCGCCATAAATGTCCAGCTGCAGCTGGCTGTAAGCGTCATTGCCCACCCGCACAGGAGAGGAGCCCTTATAGCCTTCCAGGTTAGCCAGTTCGTATTCCCGCAGTGGGGCATTGCCATTGACGGAATACATGATGCCCAGCCTGTCATTGTCCCCGATGTTCCTGCAGATCTTCTCCATCCAGCTCATGAATGCGCCCGCTTCCCTGACATAGCCCAAACGTATGAAAGAATAAACAGTGAATGAAGCATCCCGTATCCAGGTATATCGGTAGTCCCAGTTCCTTTCGCCATCGATATGCTCGGGCAGGCTGAAAGTAGGCGCCGCGATAATGGAGCCATATTTGGCCGAGGTCAGCAGCTTTAAGACCAATGCGCTCCTGTTCACCGTCTCCATCCACCTGCCTCTGTAAACGCTGTTGGAGACCCAGTCTTTCCAGTAATTCACTGTCCGGAAGAGACTTTCCGTCGTCAGGACATCCGGTGCTGCTCTTTCTCCTTTTCCATCTCCCGCATCTTCCAGGATAAAATCGGCCGTTTGATTGGCCGGCAGCTTGAATTCCATCACCGCATCACCTCCCTCGATCCTGATAGGGATATTGGACCGCAGCCGCAGGCGCATATTCCCTTCAGCGGTAAAACAGATCTCATTGGGGCCTTCCTGCGTGGCCTTATGCTGGTCCCTCCCATAGTTGAACCGGGGTCTGCATTGCAGGGAATAGGTTACTTCTCCCCGGACCGTGGTGACCCTTCGCATCAGTTTTTTTTCTCCGTTGGGGTCGCCGTCCACAGGCATAAAATCAGTGATCTCTCCCACACCGTCGGTGGAAAGGAAACGGGTTAGCAATACATTGGTGTCCGGAAGATACAGCTGCCTGGTCCGCATCTGGCTGAACTGGGGTCTGATACAAAAAAAGCCACCCTTTTCGCAGTCCAGCAGGGCGGCAAATATACTGGGCGAATCGAAATCGGGGAAACACATGAAGTCGACGGACCCATCCAGGCTTATCAGCGCCACCGTTCCCAGGTCGCCAATGACGCCATAATTTTCAATTGGCTGATAGTTCATGGCCTTGGTAGAGCAAATGCCCGGCCATATTTCCGGGGCACGAAAGCCCGCTACCTGGCAATGTTGATGCCGAACGTCACCAATGTATTTTCGCTCCGCGTGCGGGTGAACCTGTTATAGTTAAGGGCTGCCATCAAACTGAGCCATTTGTTCATCTTCACCGAAGCGCTGGCGCTGAGGTTCAGGATATAATTGTGGATCGTCGCCAATGAATGCTGGATCAGTTCAATGCCATCCAGGGTTATACGGTTGTTGAGGACGAAATGGTATTTCAGCCGGAAAGAATTGCGGAACACGTGATAGCGGTCCCTCAACGTTGCATCGCCGCCGGGCCCGCCGTAATGCACCTGGTACAGATCGCCATTCTCAAACAGCACCCCATCGCTGAGAATGATCGCCGCAGTTTTCTTGTCCAGCAAATTATAGCCAATGCCTGCACCGCTCTGGAACAGGTTGTTGATCTGCAGCGAAAGACTTGTATTATAGTTCAAAAGCCCCCAATAATAGAAGTGACGGATGGTCTTATACATACTGAGGTCCGCCGTCGAGGTGAAGTCATTATTGGTGAGACTGCGTCCCTGGGCGCCATAGACCCAGCTGTTGGAAAAGTTAAGGGCCGCCTTCTTTTTCACCGCGCCCACCGTAACGGCATTGCTCAGCAAATAAGAGTTCAATGTATTGGTGTTATTGATATTGCCCGTACCAGAATAGGACCAGTGATAGCGGATGGTATCGCTGTAATGGGAGGAGTCAGCCGCTTTTTTCACCTGGCCTGCACTGTCGGCGCGATTTTGGCCCACCGCAGGCAGGAAAAGAAAAAATAATATAAGGCCTGTCAGCAGATACTTCATACTTCAATGCTCAGCGATCTTTTCAGTTTGTCGATCTTTTTCCACACCTGGCAGGACATGATCAAAAACCCTACCAGTCCTTCCAAGGCTTTGATAAGCCGGTAATATGTATATCTTTACGCACGTAAATCCAATGTATGAAAACCCTTATTTACCTCCTGACCTTTCTATCAGTGCTTGTTAGTAATGCACAAACCAGGGTCTATCCCTATTCAGACGGCCACCGGTGGGGCCTCACCGATCAGCGACGGGAGATCCTCGCAGCTCCGCAATTCGATACGATACCTCAGCTCACCCGTGCCGGACATGTCATTTGCCGTAGGAATGGGAAGTATGGCGCTGTTGATCTCAAAGGAAAGACCACTGTGGCATTCAGGTATGAAGAGATGACTGTCATCGAATTCTACTCCAGGGCTGTCGTCAGGATAGGCAGCAAATACGGCCTGATCAATGTCGCCAATGGCAGCTGGGTGCTGCCTGCCCGATATGACCAAATAGAGCGCACCTCCAGCTTTGGAGATCTGAAACTGGCGGTCACCATCGGAGCAATAGTCTCTTACGTCGACAGCAATGGCAAGGCCTTAAGTCCGAAGGCGACAAAACAGGCTGCGCCGGTGAAAAGAGCTGCCCATGTAGTGGAGCCCTTGAATGAAGAGGAAAAGGAGCTGTACGTATCCGACCTGGGCAATGGCAGCTGGAAGATCAGGCTGATGGCACGTAACATTGACAGCACCCGGATCTATGAAGTAAAAGGCTATACGAAGGTGGAGGTCCTGTGGTTCAATTCCCGGTCCGTCAAAGGCCGGCTGAAAGCAATAAAGGACGGGCGGGCAGGCATCCTGGACATTGACGGCAAGGTGGTAGGGCCATTTGAATACGACGACATCAGATTCGACTACCATATACCCGCAGTATTAACGAAACTGGGGGACAAGACCGGTGTCATCACCGGAACTCCTGAAGTGTTTAAAAAGCCGGTGTTAAAGCAGGTGATCGCCCAAAATTATGATTACAATGCATATTTAGTGGAAATGCCCGATGGAAGGAAAGGCTTTCTGGATATGGACAACGGCGAAATTTATATCCCCTGATTCCTGTATCTTGTCCCCGATAACTTTTTTTTAACAGTTGCCCTCACTATCCTTGCACAGCCAAACAAAATCTTCCTGTCAATGCAGCCGAAAAGATTAGTTTTTTACTTATGTGTATGGCTTCTTCCCATGATGGTCTCAGCCCAGGCCCGGCACGTCGTCAGCGGTACCATCAGGGACAGGCAGTCCGGCGAAACCCTGATCGGGGCCAGCGTCATGCTGATAGAAGTGCGCTATGCAACGGTTGTCAGCAACTCCTATGGTTTTTACAGCATCAGCGCCGTCCCCGGCCGGTATACATTGGTCGTGAGCTTCTCCGGTTACACCAGTGACAGCATCGCCCTGGACCTGGCAAAAGATACATCCATTTCCATCACACTGGATGCCGGCAGCCGTCAATTGCAGGAGGCGGTAGTCACCGCCGGCAGGAACAACAATGTGACAAAACCCCTGATGGGCGTACAGAAGCTGTCCATTAGTGAAATTAAAGATCTGCCCGTACTCTTCGGCGAAAAAGATATCCTGAAGACACTGCAGCTACTGCCCGGGGTCCAGTCGGCAGGAGACGGCAACAGCGGCTTCTTTGTAAGGGGCGGCAACACGGATCAGAATTTGATCCTGCTCGACGAAGCCACCGTTTATAACCCATCCCATTTACTGGGATTTTTCTCCACATTCAATTCCGACGCCATCAAGGACGTCACCCTCTATAAAGGAGCTACCCCCGCAGAATATGGCGGCCGCCTGTCCTCCGTGCTGGATGTAAAGATGAATGATGGCAACAACAAGGAATTTCATGCCAGTGGCGGCATCGGTCTCATCTCATCCCGCCTGAATATAGAAGGGCCGATAGAAAAAGATAAAAGCTCATTCATCGTCAGCGCCCGCAGGACCTATGCGGACGTTTTCCTCAAGCTGTCGAAGGACTCTTCTACGAATCAAAACAGTCTTTATTTCTATGACATCAATGCCAAGGCGAATATCCGCGTCGGCGCTAAAGACCATATCTACTTTTCCGGTTATTTCGGAAAGGACAACCTTGGGTTCGGCAATACCTTCGGTATCGACTATGGCAATGTAACAGGCACCCTTCGATGGAACCATATTTTCAACAGCCGCCTCTTTTCCAATACTTCGCTGATCTACAGCAAGTACAATTACGACATCAGGATCAATTCAGGCAATAATAACATCGGCATTACCTCTTACATAAAAGACCTGCACTTTAAGGAGGACATGCAGTACTATGCCAATTCAAACAACAAAATGAATTTCGGCATCGATGTCATCGATCATACCACTTCCCCCGGGGTGATCTCGGCCTCGGAAACCTCCAGCTTCAATCCCCTGCACCTGCAGGACAAACATGCGCTGGAAAGTTCGGCTTATTTTTCGCATGATCTTTCCCTTTCCAGCCGGCTCAGCATCAACTATGGTCTCCGGGCTACCACTTTCACCATCATGGGGCCGGGTGATTTTTACACCTATGATAAGGACGGCAATGCCGTGGATACTGCCAGCTATGCCGGAGGAAAAATAGTAAAGAATTATTTCAACCTGGAACCGCGTTTCTCCACCAGCTACAAGCTCACGGGCAGCAGTTCTGTCAAGCTGGCCTATACGCGGACAACCCAGAATCTGCACCTGCTGTCCAACTCTACTTCCGCCAATCCCACCGACGTTTGGATACCCAGCAGCAATAATGTAAAGCCGGAGCTGGCCGACCAGGTCTCCGCCGGCTATTACCGGAATTTCCACGAAAATCAATATGAGCTCTCTTCGGAGTTCTACTATCGCGACCTGAAGAACCAGATAGATTATAAGAATGGAGCGCAGCTGATAGCCAACGAGAATGTGGAGTCCCAGGTGGTATTTGGAAAAGGCAGGGCCTATGGTTGGGAATTGTTCTTTAAGAAGAGATACGGAAAGTTCAATGGCTGGGTAAGCTATACGCTTTCCCGTACGGAACGTCAGTTCAGTGAGATCAACAACGGCAGTTACTTCCCCGCCAACCAGGACAGGACCCATAACCTTTCGATCGTCGGTATCTACAAGGCCGGAAGAAAATGGACCTTCTCTGCAGACTTCACATATTACAGCGGTAACGCGGTGACCTGGCCCAGCGGCAAGTACGAGGTCAATGGCCAGATCGCCTTCCTCTATTCCCAAAGGAACACCTATCGCATGCCGGCTTATCACAGGCTGGATGTAGGCGCTACCCTGCAGGGTAAAAAAACGAAGAAGTTCGACAGCAACTGGAACTTTTCCATCTATAACCTTTACGGCAGGGAGAACCCCTATAGCATCACCTTTGAGCAGGACCCGGACAATCCATCCAGGACCCGTGCCCTGCAATATGCCCTCTTCCGCTGGGTGCCTTCCGTAACCTATAACTTCAAATTCTAACCATGCGACTGATCCTGCTCATACTCGTCCCGATGTGCCTCTGCTCCTGCAAAAAAGAAGTCAACCTGAACCTGGACAACGCAGGTCCTCACATCGTCATCCAGGGTGAGATCACGGATGCCGCAGGTCCTTATATGGTAAAGATCAATCAAAGCGTAAGCTTCAAGTCGGAGAATACCTTCCCTGCTGTCAGCGGAGCAAGTATAAAGATCAGTGACAATGAAGGCCATACCGACAGCCTGACCGAGTCATCCCCGGGCGTGTACATCACGCACTCGCTCCAGGGCAAGCCCGGCAACACCTATACGATGACGGTGAAGGTGCTGGACAGCTTGTATACGGCCGCCTCCACCATGCCTTTCCCTGTCAATTTTGATTCCATCACTTTTCGCGAGACGGGCGCTTTTGGCAATAAAAATATCAGGGCCGTGCCGAACTACCAGGACCCACCCGGTATAAAGAATTATTACCTGTTCAACGAATACGTGAATGGTCTGCTCCAGACTAATGATATCTTTGTTTTCGACGATCGGCTGTCGGACGGAAAATATATCACCCGGGACCTGCGTACTACGGATGAGACAATGCATGAAGGAGATTCCCTGGAGGTGCAGATGTATTGCATCGACGAGCCCATCTTCAATTATTTCAATCAGCTGGACGAGTCCGGCGGTGGCGGAGGGGCCTTTAACGCGGCAGCTTCCCCTGCCAACCCGGTGTCCAACATCAGCAACGGGGCCCTGGGCTATTTCAGCGCGCATACGCTCCGGTGGGCGAGAACAAAAGTGCATATTGAGTAAGTTTTATAAGATATTATTTCATTGCTTTATCTGGTCAACCCTGTTAAGCTGTATACTCCTGCTGGGACCCAAGTCTCCGGAAATGCGCCAGACCCCCTGGTCCGGCGTGCAGGTAACATGGTCTGTGATCCCCTGCATCGGACTGTTTTATGTCCATGCATACTGGCTGATGCCTTCCTTTTTATTTCGCCGCAAAAAACTTGCATACAGTGTAGCCCTCACCATGTCGGTCCTGGCGGCAGCGCTGCTTTCGGCGCTGGCTTTTTTTCTCATCAGCCATCCGGCGGGACATAATTTTTACCATGCCATGGGCAGGCGGATCATCATTATGATCTTTTTCATCCTGGCCAGCGCAAGCCTGGGTGCTTTCGATGAAAATGCCCGGCTGGAGAAAGCACGGAAAGCAAAAGAAACAGAACACCTTCGCACCGAGCTCTCCTTTCTAAGGGGACAGATAAACCCGCATTTTATGCTGAATGTGCTCAACAGCATGGTGCTGATGGCCCGGAAAAGGTCGGAAATGCTGGAACCCGCCTTGCTGGAGTTGGCCGGGCTCATGCGTTATGCTGTCTATGAGGCGGATCATGAGAAGGTCCGGCTGGAGGATGAGCTGGAATACCTGCGGGTGTACATAGACCTGCAGATGCTGCGCTTCCGCGACGATGTCGCGGTACAGTTCAATACCCCGGACTGCGTCGGGAGCCAGCTGATCGAACCCATGCTGCTGATCCCCCTGGTAGAGAACGCTTTCAAACATGGCATAGGACTGGTGGACGCACCCGCCATCCATATCGATGTGACCTTTGCAGCGAACGAAATGCTTTCGGTGTCTGTAAAGAATAAATACAATCCATTGTTACAGGAAGAAGAAAAGCTGCCGGGCATCGGGCTGATCAACCTGCAAAAAAGACTGGACCTGATCTATCCTGGCACCCATAGGCTGGATACGAAAAGAACCTATCGCAGCGATAATACGGCGACAGAAAGCTGGTTTGTCATCACCCTGCAAATCCCCTGGCAATGATCCGATGCATAGCCGTTGACGACGAGACACCCGCGCTGGATATCCTGGAAGATAATATCAGCCGCCTACCCTTCCTGCAATTGGTAAGCAAATGCAAGAATGCATACCAGGCCATGGACATCCTGCGGGAAGACAACATCGACCTGATGTTCCTGGACATCGAAATGCCCGGTCTCAACGGCCTTCGCCTCTTGAAAGAGTTGCAGGATAAGCCCATGGTCATTTTTATGACGGCTTACCGGAAATATGCTGCGGATGGCTATGACCTGGACGTGCTGGACTACCTCGTAAAGCCCGTGAGCTTCCACCGGTTCCTCAAGGCAGCCCATAAAGCCCGGGAATACTGGGAGCTGCGACAAAAGGATTATGTCTTCGTCCAGAGTGAATACAAGCTGATGAAATTGTTCATTCACGACATTCTTTTTATCGAGGGGCTGGGAAATTACATTAAGATCCATCTGTCCAGCTCCTCCCGGGCCATCCTGTCCAAACAAAGCATGAAGACCATCAGCGAGCGGCTGCCCGCCGGCAAGCACGTTCGCGTGCATAAGTCCTTTATCGTAATGGTGGATAAGATCTGCAGCATTCACAATGAAAGTATCACGATAGGGAAAACCGAGATCCCGCTCAGCAGATTTTATCGTGATGAATTTTTCAGGGTCGTCCATAATGCCTAAATTCATGACCTCATTGTAAAATGTCGTTATGAAGATAGTGTTCCTCCTTACTTTGTTTTTAGTTAGTATATGCGCAACAGCCGACCCCATCCATTTGATCCCCCAACCCGTCGCCGTGACGGAAAAGCCGGGTAAGTTCACCATCAATGCCGGTACGCGTCTTCAGACCAATGACCCGTCCCTGCAGGCGGCCGCCGCCTGGTTCTCCACACAGCTGGGAATACCATTGACACAAGGAGGAAAAGCCGGCATCATCCTGGAAGTGGGCACAATGAAAGACCGCAATCTCCTGGGTAAAGAAGGATATGTGCTGACCATCACACCCTCCTCTATCCGAATAAAAGCCAACGAAGCCGCCGGCGTCTTCTACGGCTTACAGACGCTGTTACAATTGATGCCGCCCGAAACCTCCACCGCTTCCAAAGGGCCCATTCCCATCCCATGCGCGGAGATCACCGATTACCCCCGCTTTGGCTGGCGCGGGTTGATGCTGGATGTCAGCCGCCATTTCTTTACCAAACTGGAAGTGGAAAAGTACATCGACGAAATGGTCCGCTATAAATACAATACCCTTCATCTTCATCTCAGCGATGACCAGGGCTGGCGCCTGGAGATCAAAAGCCTGCCCATGCTGACACAAAAAGGCGCCTGGAGAGTGGCCCGCACCGGTGCACGATGGGGAGAAGCATTGCCCGCGCTGGCAGGTGAGCCCGCTACGGAAGGCGGATTCTACACCCAGGACGACATGCGCGAGATCATCCAATATGCCAAACAACGTTTTGTCACCATATTGCCAGAGATCGACATACCCGCCCATAGCCTGGCCATGATCGCATCCTATCCCAACCTTTCCTGCACACAGCTGCCTTATCCTGTGAATGCAGGGTTCCGCAACCCGACCCGGGACGATAATGCGTTGTGCATTGGCAATGACACTGTCTTCGAAGTGCTGGACAAGGTGTTTACTGAGCTGGCAGCCCTTTTCCCGAGCGAATATATTCACATAGGAGGGGATGAGGCCTATAAAGGTTTCTGGGCCGCCTGCCCGAAATGCAAACGACGCATGACAGAGGAGCATCTGAATAATGTGGACGAGCTGCAAAGCTATTTTGTAAAAAGGATAGAAAAGATGTTGAAGAGCAAAGGCAAAAAGCTCATCGGCTGGGACGAGATCCTGGAAGGAGGGCTGGCGCCGGAAGCTACGGTGATGAGCTGGAGAGGCATGAAGGGCGGCATTACCGCCGCGCGCATGAACCACCAGGTGGTGATGACCCCCTGGGATTTTTGCTACCTGGACCTTTACCAGGGCGAGTCGGCGGCGGAACCTCCCACCTATGGGATCTGCCGGCTGAAGGACTGCTACACCTATGACCCTGTTCCGGATAGCGTGGAGGAAAAATACATATTGGGTGGACAAGGTAACCTCTGGACAGAGTCGGTACCTACCTTCCGGCAGGTGGAATATATGACATGGCCGCGTGCCCTGGCCCTGGCAGAAGTATACTGGAGCCCTAAGTCTGCCCGTAACTGGGACGGATTCACCAGCAGGATGGAGCATGAGTTCCACAGGCTGGATGCTGCCAGTATCAAGTACGCACGAAGCGCCTACAATGTCATCTTCACGCAGAAGAGAGTAGATCGTGACTTCACAGTCAGTATGTCCACGGAGGTCAGCGGACTGGATATCTATTATACCTTCGATAACACGAACCCCGATCGTTTTTATCCCAAATATGATGGCACGCCCCTGAAATTCCCCATAGGCGCCACACAGCTGAACGTGATCACTTACAGGGACGGTCAACCCATCGGGGCGCAGGTGAATATAAAGAAGGAAGAGCTGGCCCGGCGGCTGGACCAGGGCAGGCATATCTATTAACGCGCGTACATCAATGCCAGACGCCCATCACACGGCGTAGCAGAATGATCTCGCCCGTATGATAGCTGTTATGGTCCGCAATGACAAGCGCTTCCCGGAACAGGCTCTGCCCGTCTCCATAAGGGAAAGGCTTGTATATATCTTCGCCCGCCTTACGCAGCAGCCCGACAAAGGCCTTTCGGTCGGCAGCTATCTGCTCCAAAGAACGCTTCAATGCATGGCCATTCGGCGGCTCGGGATCTTTCGGCCAGTATTCATCAGGCCATTCAGGGCTTTTATGCCCCGGACCCCTGGAGAACTCCAGTATGTCCCACTGTGCAATGCGGATATGCTCCACCAGCTGCCAGACGCTGTAAGCAGATCCATCGGGCACTTTCCCCAGCAGGGGTGGGGGTAGGCCCTTGATCGCCGATTCGAATGATGCATGGGCATTTCCGGCTTCCAGCAAGCTTTCCAGTTCGTCGATGACAAAAGATATAGATGACATGAAGGCCCGGCCGCCAAAAGTGTGCCCGTTTTGCATTCCTGCAACATTTTAGTATGTTTGCACATACCAACATATTAATATGACTGTAAGATACCACTTTCTCCTCCTCATTACGCTCAGCCTGATATCCCTCTCTTCACCTGCCCAGGCGGACCTCACCAGGGCATTGGCGCATCGCATCCTCCGCGATACCCGCATGGATACTATTCAGTCAAGGGCCCTTCGGCTGCTGACAGGTTTCACAGCAGGCACCTCCTACGGTGAGGTCTGGGTCCGGGACCTCAATACCTTCATCAATGGTTCTCTGCGCGTGCACAGGGCCGGGGAAGTAAAGGATATGCTGCTCCTGTTTTGTAAGATCCAGGGCGCGGACGGTAATATCCCCGACGGCGCCATTCATAAAGAGCAGGCAAATGTTGGTTATCAGTACAGGTATTCGGATCTGGCGCCTGGCTGGGCTGTCCATAAGAACACAGTGGAGACTGACCAGGAATCTTCACTTATACAGGCGGTGAAAAAATACATCGTCGCCACAGGTGACAGATCCATTCTTGACGAAAAAGTCGGCGCGCTCACCGTACTTCAGCGGCTGCAGGCTGCACTTGAATATGTCCTTAAAGAAAGGTGGTCGGACCAATATGGCCTGGTAAAAGGCGCCACGACAGTGGACTGGGGGGATATGCAGGCCCAGACAGGGTGGGGGGTAGCCCTCAACGACAAAACGAAATGGGCCATCGACATCTATGACAATGCCATGTTCGCATCCGCCATCATGGACCTTACCACCATGCTGGATGCAGCAGCGGCAAAGCCCTGGCAAAAGAAGCTGCGGGAGATCAAAAAGAACATCCGCCGCCACCTCTGGGACGCAAAAGCCGGCAAATATATCCCGCATCTCTATCTGGATGGCAGTCCCTTCTCATCCGCTTTTGATGAAAAACCGATCCTTTATACGGGCGGTTCCGCCTGTGCTATCCTCGCGGGCCTGCACACGAAAGAGGAGATACGAACCATTAACCGCCAGATGGTGGCCGCCGCTGCCAAAGAGCCACATGCGACCATTGGCATCACGGTCTGGCCGCCTTACCCACTGGAAGCTTTTCCCAATGTTCCTCCGTATACCTATCAGAATGGCGGCGACTGGACATGGTTCGGTGGCCGCATGGTTCAGGCGCTGACGGATCATGGATTGGTAGAGGAGGCCTATGCTGAGCTCAGCCCGATGCTGGATAGGGTCCTCTCCCACCATGGTTTCTTTGAATGGTACGACGTACGCACGGGCGAAGCAAAAGGCTCCGGGGACTTCCGGGGCGAGGCAGGCGTACTCTACGATGCGATCGCCGGATTGCGAAAATGGGCGGAGAACAACGCACAATAATCCATTTATTTTGGAGAATAGTCCATTCCCGGAGGAAGTCTTTTCGCTAATTTTAGCCCTCAATAATTATAAATGAAGATCACTCTTTGTCTAACGAGCCTGTTTTCCATTCTTTCATTCACATTGACCGCCCAGACTGTTCTCATTCCCATCGAGACCGCTAACAATGCCCTGGTCCTGCGTACAACGTCCAATAAAGATCTCCAAACGATCTATTATGGCCGGCGTCTCTCGGACAGTGGCGAATATGTGCAGGTATCATCCGTCTATCGGCAGCCTGCCGACCCCAGCGGCCTTTTCAATTCCGCCTATACGCCATCCGGGTCCCGCAATCTCATCGAACCTGCCATATCAGTGACCCATGCAGACGGTAATTATTCGCTGGATCTGAGGTTCATCAGTCAGCAGGTCACGAAAATAAGCGACGACGTATCCCAGGTGGCTATTCTCCTCAAAGATCCCGCATATGACTTTGAGGTCATACTCTACTATAAGTCCTATTATAAGGAAGACGTCATCGAGCAATGGAGCACCATCCGCCACCGTGAAAAAGGGAATGTCATCCTTCATAAATACGCATCAGCCAACCTCCACCTTCAGGCAGAAAGCTATTGGCTGCGTCAATATCATGGCGACTGGGCAAAAGAGATGCAGCCGGAAGAAGCCCGCCTTACCCATGGCATCAAGACCCTGGACTCGAAGCTGGGCGCAAGGGCCAACCTGTACCAGCCTCCTGTATTCATGATCTCCCTGAACAAGCCCGCTACGGAGGACGAAGGGACAGTGCTGTACGGGGGCGTGGAGTGGAGCGGCAATTTCAGAGTGGACCTGGAAGTGGACCCCCAGGACAACCTCCGCATGCTGGCAGGTATCAATAATTACGCATCCCCCTACACCCTGGCGCCAAACGAAGTGTTTACAACGCCTCCTTGCTGGTACTGTCTTTCAGACAAAGGGAAAGGAGACGCCAGCCGTAAAGTCCAGCGCTGGGCAAGAGACCACAAACTGCTGGATGGGAAAGGTTCCCGCCTCACCCTGCTCAACAACTGGGAATCCACCTACTTTGACTTCAACGAAGCCCGTCTGGCAGAGCTGCTGAAGGATACCAGGAAGCTGGGCGTCGACCTCTTCCTGCTGGACGATGGCTGGTTTGCCAATAAATATCCCCGCAATGACGACCACGCCGGCTTAGGCGACTGGCAGCCCAATCGATCCAAGCTGCCCAATGGCATCACTTCCCTCGTAAAGGAAGCGCAGACGGATGGCGTGAAGTTCGGCATCTGGGTCGAGCCGGAAATGGTCAACCCCAAAAGCGAGCTGTATGAACAACACCCGGACTGGGTGATCAAACAGGCAAAAAGAGATGAACATTATTTTCGCAACCAGCTGGTGCTGGACCTGACCAACCCAAAAGTGCAGGACTTTGTGTACGGGGTCGTGGACGGCCTGTTCACACAGAACCCGAGCCTCGCTTATATCAAGTGGGACTGCAATGCCGTGATGTTCAACGCTGCCTCCGCAACATTGAAAGACCAATCCCATTTTTATGTGGACTATGTCCACGGACTGTATAAAGTGCTGGAAAGGCTCAGGGCCAAATATCCCAAAGTGCCCATGATGCTTTGCTCCGGCGGCGGCGGCCGGGTGGACTATGGCGCCCTGCAGTACTTTACGGAATACTGGCCCAGCGATAACACAGATCCGCTGGAAAGGATCTTCATCCAATGGGAATACTCTTATTTCTACCCGGCAATAGCCTCCTCCAATCACGTCACCGACTGGGGCAGGCAACCCCTGAAGTTTCGTACCGATGTAGCCATGATGGGCAAGCTGGGCTTCGACATTGTCGTCAGCAAATTAAGCCCGGCAGATCTGCAATATGTCACGTCCGCTGTCAGCACTTATAATGCCATCAAGGACCTGGTTTGGCAGGGCGACCAATACCGCCTCTCGGATCCCTCCAACAATAGCGTAGCTTCCATTCTCTATATGGATGAAGCGAAGGCCCGGGGAGTTGTCTTCAGCTACCTCGTCAACGACCGCTATGGCGCCGGCAGCCTGCTGCCCATCCGCCTGAAAGGATTGGATCCCGCTAAAAAATACCAGGTGACCGAGATCGGCCTGTATCCCGGTACGGCATCTTCGCTGGGAAAAGGGAATGTATATTCCGGGGATTTCCTGATGAAGGTGGGCATCAATCCCGATGTTCATAAAGGAAGGACCAGCGTCGTGCTGGCCTTGCATGAAGATAAATAGGCCTTTAGCTGCCACAAAAAACATACAGGGATTGTAGACACAATCCCTGTTGACTTTTATAATAAAAACGAACGACTCCAACGGGCCTTGTCGGATTGGCCCGAGGCTCTTGAATAATATTGAGGCAACTAATAATATAAAGAAGAGGGGTCTGTAGAAACAAACCCCGCACTGTTTTTTAGACAGTCACATGAGAAAACTATATGAACGGAATTAACCGCAATATTTACTTGTACCTAATTAAAGGAAAATGGTTCTGAGTGTAATGTGTAGTAGTCGACGGATAGTTTTGTATGATCTCAGTGTGCCGGCAAGGATGAGGTTAGACTATGCTGGTCCGTCAAGCCATTAGTCTTATGGTTGGTAGAACACTCGGCAAAGATAGAATGAAATACTCCAATAAGTCAAGCAGTCATCCTTAAATTTTTTCTAAAAATATGGGCACTTTTTTGTCCATTGCTATGTATTGTTGGTGTAGCTGGCATGCTCGTTTGTGTAATTCCTTCATCGTGTAAGAGGGACACGCTAAGTGTAAACCTGGACTTATTCCACCGTTTTGCAGTCCCTGGAACCATCGTAACTTTGATCAAATCTAATCAGGATGGAACAGACAACAAACAAGCGTTTTGGCGACCTCATCAATGGGGATAAGCCTGTTCTCGTGGATTTTTCTGCAGAATGGTGCGGCCCCTGCAAGATGATGCCTCCGATATTAAAAGAGCTGAAAAATAAATTAGGCGACGCCATCATTATCCTGAAGATCGATATCGACAGAAATCCTGCGGTCGCATCGGCTTACCAGATCCAAAGCGTGCCTACCCTGGTGGTGTTCCGCAACGGACAGATCAAATGGAGACAAAGCGGGGTGTTGCCCGCGGCGCAGATCGCTTCCGTCCTGGACGGCATCATTGCCGGCCAGCGCTAATAAGAATTTTTTTTTAGCTTGGCTCTCGTCGGCAAAATCGCATAATTTTCCGCATGGCTACACGTATTGTTCAATGGATGACAACCTGCCTCCTCCTGGGCAGCACTCTGCAGGCTCAACGACTCACTTCTTTTGTAGACCCCTTCATCGGCTCCGGCGGCCACGGCCATGTCTTCGTAGGCGCCAGCGTTCCTTTCGGCGCCGTTCAGTTAGGCCCCGAAAACAACTTTTCCGGCTGGGACTGGTGCTCCGGTTACCATTACTCCGACAGCATCCTCATCGGCTTTTCCCATACCCATCTCAGCGGCACCGGCATCCCGGACCTGGGTGATGTGCTCATCATGCCTTCCACGGATACGGTATACAGCTCGTTGTATAGCCACCAGCAGGAAACCGCAAAACCCGGCTATTACTCGGTCAGGCTTGCAAATTCAGGCATCGGTGTGGAGCTGACCGCCTCGGAAAGGGTAGGCTTCCACCAGTACCACGTCCCCGGGAACAGGAGCCTCCATATCCTTATCGATCTGACAAAAGGCATCGGCGATCATACCACCGGCACAGATATTCACCTGATCGATGACTATACCATTGAAGGCTATCGCTATTCGAAAGGATGGGCCAATGACCAGCGGCTCTATTTCGCCATCAAAAGCCAGCAACCTGTAAAGCACTTCAGCGCCGACAGCGGCAGAGGCGTCATCACCTTTGACGACCCTGCACAGGTGATCCGGCTCAAAGTGGGTATCTCCCCCGTAAGCACGGAAGGCGCCCTGGCCAATATATCCGCAGAGATCCCTCATTGGGATTTCGCGCGGGTACGGCAGGAGGCAGAAGAAAAATGGGAGGACAAGCTCTCCCGTATCCGCGTTGATACGCGCAATGATACGGACAAAAAGATCTTCTATACCTCCCTGTATCATACCATGATCGACCCGGCCATCTTCAACGATCACAATGGGGATTACAGGGGAACAGACAAGAAAGTGTATAAGGGCGCGTCTTTCACCAATTATTCCGTCTTTTCCCTCTGGGATACCTATCGCGCCAATCATCCTTTGTATACCCTTATAGCACCCGACAGGGTGAATGACCTGGTGAAGACCATGCTGGCGATCTATCAGCAGCAGGGCAAGCTCCCCATATGGCACCTGATGGGATGCGAAACCAATACGATGCCCGGCACCAGCGGTGTCCAGGTAGTGGCGGAAGCTTATCTGAAAGGGTTTCGTGGCTTCGACACGGCCCTGGCGCTCCAGGCGATAAAAGGTTCAGCTATGCGCAACGAAGCCGGTCTTGACTACGTCCGGTCCCAGGGGTATATTCCCTGCGACAAGGTGGAGGAATCGGTGGCCAAAGCGATGGAATATTCCATCAGTGACGGCAGCGCAGCGCTGATGGCCCGGAAGATGGGCAGGAAGGAGGACTACGCCTGGTTGGCTAAAAGAGCGCTGAACTACCGGAATTATTTCGACACGGCTACCCGTTTCTTCCGGGGTAAAAGGGCGGATGGCAGCTGGAACCCTGTATTCGACCCTGCCCGTACCTCTCATCCCTGGATCGACGATTATGCTGAAGGCAACGCCTGGCAATACGTCTGGCTCGTGCCGCAGGACGTGGAAGGACTGATAAAGCTGCTGGGCGGCGACACGGCCTTTGTAAACAAACTGGACAGGCTCTTCACCACCCAGTCCCTTCCCGACCCCAAGGCGCCGCCGGACATCGCGGGACTCATCGGGCAGTATGCCCATGGCAATGAGCCGGGCCATCATACCACCTACTTATATGCCTATGGCGGGGCCCAGTGGAAGACTGCTGAAAAGGTCCGCTATATCTTAAAGAATATGTACCAGGCTGCCCCTGACGGCGTCAGTGGCAATGAAGATTGCGGACAGATGTCGGCATGGTATGTCTTTTCGGCCATGGGCTTTTATCCTGTATTTCCCGCCAGTGGCGCTTATGTCCTGGGTAGCCCCTTGCTGGACAAAGCCACTATCAGCCTGCCGGGAGGAAAAAGCTTTGTCGTGGAGGCAGTGAACAACGGTCAGGGGAATATGTATATCCAGCACGTGGAGCTCAACGGAAAGAAATACAGCAAAACGTATATCCTCCACCAGGATATCATAAAAGGCGGAAGCTTAAAGATCACGATGGGCAACAAACCCAACTTTCTTTTCGGACAAGCGCCCGCCACACGACCCAAGTCTGATTATTCACTTAAATGAAACCTTCTCTTCATGACCCGCAAGAACCTAACGATCAGCCGCCGCAACTTTGTAAAGAATACCTTCGGCGCCGCCATTGCTTTTAGCATTATTCCCCGCCATGTAATGGGCGGAAGATATTACACAGCCCCCAGCGACAGGATCACATTGGGCTTCATCGGTACAGGGAAGCAGGGCCGCATCCTTGTAAAACAATTTGCTCCCAAGGCACAGGTGCTTGCAGCCGCCGACGTGGACAGGCAAAAGCTGGAGCTCTTTAAGATGAATACACAAAAGGCCTACGCAGAACTAAAAGAACAAACTGCCTACAATGGAATAGATATCTATGATGACTTTCAGCAGATCCTCACCCGCAAGGACATCGACGCAGTGGTGATCGCTTTGCCCGACCACTGGCACGCCGTAGCTTCGGTGATGGCCGCCAATGCGGGAAAGCATGTGTATTGTGAAAAGCCCATGGCCCATTCAGTGGAGGAGGGGAGGGCCATGGTCGACGCCGTAAAAAAGAACGATATTATCTTCCAGACGGGCAGCATGCAGCGCTCCTGGAAGAATTTCCGGCATGCCTGCGAACTGGTGCGCAACGGCTATATCGGCGATGTGAAAGAAGTGCTGGTCAGCGTCGGCAAGGCCGCCGTCCCCTGCGACCTTCCCGCCCAGGACGTCCCGGCCGTACTGGATTGGAATAAATGGCTGGGCCCCGCAGCCACCCGCCCTTTCAACGCAGAGCTGGCCCCGCCGGTGGAAAAGGACATTTACCCCAATTGGCGCAACTATAAGGAATATGGAGGTGGCAGCGTCAGCGATTGGGGCGCCCATATGTTCGATATCGCCCAATGGGCGCTCGACATGGACCGCAGCGGTCCCATCCATTTCTTTCCACCCGATGGAAAAGAATACCAGACCCTCACCATGATCTATGCCAACGGCGTGATCATGAAACACCAGGATTTCGGCCGTAAGTTCGGCGTGCGTTTCATCGGGTCCAAAGGACGCCTGGACATCAGCCGTGACTATCTCGACAGCGATCCTGCAGACATCGTTGCAGCAGCCATCAAGCCTGATGAAAAACGGCTTTATCACAGCGAGGATCACTACCAGGACTGGCTGGATGCCATCAAGGCCCACAAAGATCCCATCTGCGATGTGGAGACGGGCCATCGCACCAGCTCGCTGTGCTGTCTTGCCAACATCGCTTACTGGCTGGGGCGGCCCCTGACCTGGGACCCCGAAGAGGAAAAGTTCAAAAAAGACCGGAAGGCGAATAAATACCTGAAAGCGCAGATCAGGGAGCCGTGGAGTATTAAGTCGTAACTTCAGATCATGATAAACCTATCTCTTATTTTGACCTTGCTTTGCTACCAGCCCGGCATCGTCCTAAAGAATGTCTCCATCATCGATGGCACCGGCGCGCCTGCCCATAAGAACACCCATCTCGTCATCAAAGACGGCATTATCCAAAACATCAGCCAGTCCATTCCGGCGGGAGCGATATCCGTCGACATGACCGGCAAATTCATCATGCCACTCATCAGCAATGCCCATGGCCACCTGGGCAATGTAAAGGACACCACCATGTCCGCCTCCAATTATACACCCGCCAATGTCCGCCATCAATTGCAGCGCTACCTGGACTATGGGGTAGGGGCCATCCTTTCCATGGGTACGGAACAACCCATAGGCGTGAAGATCCGTGACTCATCCGGAGCCGGGCTCATCCCCGGCGCCACCATGTATTCTGCGATCTACGGTTTCGGCGTGAAGAGCAGCCTGCCGCCGGAATCCATGGGCTTCTCACATATCTATAGGCCTGAAACAAAGGAAGAGGCTATCAAAGATGTAGATGAGCTGGCTCCCTTAAAGCCGGACGCTATAAAAATATGGGTGGATGGCAATCCCACCATGAAGGAAGAGATCTATACAGCCATCATCAACGAAGGCCATAAGCACGGCATCCGCATAGCATCCCATCTCTACAGGCTGGCCGATGCACGGAAGCTGGTAGCCGCCGGCGTGGACATCATCGCGCATAGCATAAGAGATGAAGAGATCGACGAAGCCTTCGCGGCAGAGATAAAGCAGCGGAATATCATTTATATCCCGACGCTCTCCCTGGATGATCTCGCCTTTATCTACGCCGAGAACCCGGAATGGCTGAACGATCCTTTTTTTCGCGCCGCCCTGGACCCGGGCGTGTATGAAATGGTCACCAGTCCTGCCTACCGGGAAAAAGTGAAGAACAACCCCGCCGCACAAAAAGAAAAAACAGCCTTGCGCATCGCCATGAAGAACCTGCTGACGCTGTTCCATGCCGGCGTGACGATAGCATTGGGGACGGACTCCGGGGCAATGCCCATCCGGGTGCAGGGTTTTTCAGAACACCTGGAAATGGAACTGATGGTCCAGGCGGGGCTGACACCGCTGGAAGCCATCCGCGTGGCAACCCTCAACAGCGCGGCTGCGCTACTGGCGGATAAGCATACAGGCTCCCTGGAACCCGGAAAAGTGGCCAGCTTTATCGTACTGGACAAAGACCCCTCCGTGGACATCCGGAATACAAGGCGGATAGACGCCATTTGGGTTAAAGGCAGGAAGGTCAGCAACGGTCCCGAAAAGCAATAATTTTTCCGTAAATTTATAAGGGTGATCGTAAAGCCCGGTATATGGTGAAACTGACAGTCAATCAAAAAGAATACCAGGTGGACGCCAGTCCGGACATGCCCCTGCTGTGGGTGCTTCGGGATATACTGGGTCTCACCGGAACAAAATTCGGCTGCGGGATGGCTCTCTGTGGCGCCTGCACCGTGCATCTTAATGGTGAGGCCGTCCGCTCCTGCGTGACCTTGCTGAATAGGACGGCAGGCCAGCAGATCACCACCATCGAAGGGCTTTCTGCCGACAACAGTCATCCTTTACAAAAAGCCTGGATACAGGCAGACGTCCCTCAGTGCGGTTATTGCCAGTCCGGCCAGATCATGTCTGCGGCCGTACTGCTGAGAGAGAATCCCCATCCCACCGATAAAGACATCGATGATGCCATGACGGGCAACATTTGCCGCTGCGGCACTTATCCACGCATCCGCAAAGCCATTCACCTGGCGGCACAAATACAGGAGGGGACTGCGCAATGAAACCGGGCAAAACAAATTTTGACACAGAGCTGGATGGACTGGGAGGTTCCATCCGACCATTGAACAGACATTTTGTTCGGATGAAACTCATCTACACGCTATTGGCGGCAGTTTTTCTCGGCATGATCTCCATGTCCTTCCATAAGGAGCCCGTCAGCACATCGCCCGCCCTCCATGAGCCGACGGACCCGCCACCTGGCGCCGACAAAGCTGCTTCCCAAAAAGCCTTCCTGGCCGTGTATAAAGTCCTCATGAGCCCGAGATGCATGAACTGCCATCCTTCCGGCGATGCACCCCTGCAGGGCGATGACAGTCATCCCCATGCGCAGAATGTACAACGGGGACCCGATGGCCATGGTGTCTACGCCTTAAAATGCACCAATTGCCATCAGCCGCAAAACACACCCGGCGAAAATATGCCTCCGGGCAATCCCAAATGGGCGCTGCCTCCCGCAAACATGAAAATGGTCTTCCAGGGACGTACGCCCCGGCAGCTGGCCGCCCAGATCCTGGACCCAAAGCTCAATGGAGGAAAAACAAAGCAACAGCTGATCGAGCACGCATCGGATACACTGGTGCGCTGGGGCTGGGATCCCGGTGACGGACGCACAAAGCCGCCCCTGAGCCATGCGGAATTCGCAAAGCAGTTCAAACGTTGGATCGACAAAGGCGCCTATCTTCCGGATAAATAAAGCGCCATCCTCCATGACAAAGAAGATCTCCCACCTGCTGAAAGAAGGTCAGTTCTCCGTCAACGGTAGCCTCTGGCTGGAAGGCGACGGCGTGCGTTTTTTGGGTCCGGGTCCCGTAGAGCTGCTGCAGCTGATCCAGGAAACAGGCTCCATCAACGCTGCTGCGAAGAAAATGCAGATGTCCTACAAAAAAGCCTGGCATCTGGTGAATAATCTCAATGCCATGTCCGCCCACCCCATGGTCATCACCGCCACAGGAGGAGAAAAAGGCGGCGGCAGCTCCATCTCCGATGAAGCCAGGCAAATGATCGATTATCACAGGCTCCTGAGAGAAAGATTTAAAAAATTCCTGGAAGAAGAGACCCGGCGACTCAAATAAGAATTATTTCTATGTAATATTATTTGTGTAAAAAAAGTTTATTTCTGCATAGCGTTATATCTTTGAAAATATAACGATCGGAAATATGCTTATTAGAAAGTTCGCAGTTACCCCATTTCTGCAGGACACGCAGCGACTGACACCCATGGAGAAAAAAGATCTCTTGTCCTTTCTGCGGATGTTGACGGACTCGTCCTTTATCACGGATCCAAAATTCTCAAACCCGTTTAAATAAATAATTATGCGCGTATATCTTTCCATTGTTCTTGCCTGTTCGCTCGCCTTCGCACACGCCCAGGCAAAAGAGAACCCGCCTTCCATCAGGATCACCGGCGAAGTAACCAGGCCGCTTACCCTCCAGCCAGCCGACCTGGCAAAGATGAAAAGGACGACAGTCAGCCTGAAAGACCGGGATGGTGTCGGGCATAGCTATGCTGGCGTACCCATCACCGAGATCCTGGACCAGGCAGGTGTCACCATGGGTAAACAGCTGCGCGGAGAGAACCTTTCAAAATACCTGCTGGTGAAATGCGCCGATGGCTACCAGGTGCTGTTCTCCCTTGCCGAACTGGATTCCAGCTTTACAGACAGGACGGTCATCCTCGCGGATTCAATGGAAGGGCATCCACTGCCCGCAGGAAAAGGTCCCTTCCGGCTGGTGGTGCCGGGAGAGAAAAAGCCGGCCCGCAGCAGCTTCCAGGTGACGGAGATGGTGGTTCGATTTGCGAAAGAATAGTGAGCCCCTACAAGCTCGCCATATCGATGACAAACCTATACCGCACATCGCCTTTCACCATCCTGTCATACGCCTTGTGAATATCCTTTATATCGATCATCTCTATATCCGAAACGATATTATGCTTTGCACAATAATCCAGCATCTCCTGTGTTTCCGGAATACCTCCAATACCTGACCCGGCCAGGCTCTTCCTCCCAATGATCAAATTGAACGCATGCACCTGCGCGGCCTCCGGCGGAACGCCCACACATATATGAACCCCGTCCGTCCGTAACAACTTCATGTAAAGCCCGAAATCATGAGGAGCCGACACCGTGTCAAGAATAAAATCGAAATAACCCTTCACTGTTTTCACCTGCTCGGCATCCGACGTAACAACGAATTTATGCGCCCCCAATTTACGCGCAGCTTCTTCCTTGGAAGGTGAAGTGCTCAGCACCGTAACCTCTGCTCCAAAAGCAGCGCCGAATTTTACAGCCATATGACCCAGGCCTCCTAATCCCAATACCGCCAGCTTGTGCCCCTTGCCCACCTTCCAGTGACGGAGAGGGGAGTACGTCGTGATGCCCGCACAAAGCAGGGGCGCCACAGCCGGCAAGGATAGCTTTTCAGAAACATGGAGGACGAAATCCTCATGCACCACGATCGTGTTGGAATAGCCGCCATAGGTTGGCGTCCCGTCTTTCTCGCGGCTGTTGTAAGTGCCTACCATGCCAGTGCCGGTGCAATACTGCTCCAGGCCCTTCTTACATTCTTCGCATACGCGGCAGGAATCGACCATGCAGCCTACAGCGGCCAGATCGCCTGCCTTGAACTTTTTTACATGGGCGCCTACCTTTTTCACCGTCCCTACGATCTCATGCCCCGGCACCATGGGAAAGATGGATCCGCCCCATTCATCCCGGATCTGGTGAAGGTCTGAATGGCAAACTCCGCAATACGCAATATCAAATTGAACGTCATGAGGGCCTACCTCCCTGCGTTCGAAGTTCCAGGGAGCGAGATTCGTGGTAGCACTTTGGACCGCATATCCTTTTGTTGGCGTCATAATAATAAAGATTTATCGTACAAATGTCGCCGCTTTGTACCAATAAACGCTTAAGTTAATCAATCAAAAAATTGTAAAAATCAAATAACGACCGGCGCTTTTTGCCGCGTGGCCTTCGCGGCCCGGTGGATAGTCTGCCCGAAATTTTTCAGTACAGCCCTCGAGGTAAGGTATTGTGGAATGGATAGGAATACAAATTTCAGGTTGCCCCTCGTATATAGGGAAATGTTCATATAAATGTGTTCCCCATCCTGGAGTATGAGATACTCCTTATTAAAGGTAGATGTGCGGGGGCTGGTAATGATGATGATCTGCTCGCCGCAGTTGTGGCGGATGATCCCGGGATATTTGCGGAGCAGGAAGCGGATGATAGCGGTCTGATCCTCCTCTGCCCGGGAGCTTTTCGCGCTTGCCAGCCTGTTCTGAAGGAACAGGCTGAGGACCACCAGCAACGCAGGCACCGATGCCAGTGCAACGATAGAAGGGGCAGCGCCGCTATAGTATACAAAAATGATCAATGCCAGGCAGATCAATAAGGTAAGAGCGCCGGACATAAAATGTCTCACCGATAGGAAGAACCGTTGTTTGCGGGTACCTTGGTAGATCAGCCGTTTTTTACGTATACTTTTTGCGAAATCAATGCTTCTGTTCATAGAAAGAGGTACGTATAAGGAATCCGGAAAAATACAAAGAATTCCTCACATACAAAAACCCCCACAAAGTAGGGGTTTTTGTTTAACCAGTTGATAATTAAAGGGTATAGAACACCCCAGCCTGCAGGACCCGGCCATATACTTTTGCCGGAGCTTCCCCATCGGCGGCCTTGCCCAGCTTGGACAGCCCGAAATTGTACCGGACATTGAAGCCTATTTTCCCATCGGCGATGGCATAGCCCACTCCCAGCGTCCAGGAAAGGTCCGTCTTCTTAAAATCCTCCTTCAGATCCTCGGATTGCCCGTTAGCCTTTACTTTCGCGGACAGGAGATAGCTCAGCTGAGGCCCTGTCTGTACAAGGAGGCCACTGGCATGACGATACTGTAACAATACGGGCAGCGCCAAATAATTGAGATGCGTATTGGCCTTTGTTGTAATGATCTCGTCTCCATCGCCTGATGTTTCAACCTCCACTTTTGTCCCTTGCGCGGAATACAATAGCTCAGGCTGCAGGCTGAGTGAGCTCACCAGGGGGATCCCTGCTTGTATACCTCCATGAAAGCCGATCAGCGAGCTGGCTCCCATGGCATCCTTGCCCCCTACATTGGAAAGATTGGCCCCCGCCTTGAAACCGAATTTCACCTGGGCATGAGAGAAATAAGCAACACCCATACACACTGTAACTAAAAGAATCTTTTTCGCCCGGAATAAATAATTTTTCAATGGACGGGCGGAACCTCGTTGGCTGAGCCCCTGAACACTGTACTTTGTCATACTCGGTTTCATAACAATTAATTTTTTCACAAATAAAGCGTGTGAAAGCCGCTGCCGGAGGGCGTTCCTGCACGAGGCCGCAAAAACCTTGCATGAATTGTAGTATTTTTACCCGCCGCTGAACGTATATGACGAACTATGCAACATTAGAAGATCCACACCTGCTCCTTGCATTGCAACAGGGCGATGAAAAGGCATTTAACGAAATATACCAGCGTTATTGGGAAAAGCTGGTGGCCATCGGCTATTATCACACCCGCAACAAACAAATGGCGGAAGAGGTAGTAGGGGATGTACTGATCGGTCTCTGGAACAAGCGACGGGACCTGGAGATCCGGTCATTGCCCGCATATTTAGGCACAGCCGTCAAATACGCCGTGTTCAAAGTATTGGTGCGCCATCAGCGCCGCCAGGACATATTACAGCAACAGGCCGGCCCTGACACCGATGACGCGACGGAAAAAAAGCTGGACGCCCGGTTTTTGAGGGAATTCCTGGATGGCATCGTGGAAACCCTGCCTGAAAAGACAAGACTGGTCTTCAGGTATAGCCGGGAGCAGCAGCTGTCCGTATCCGAGATCGCAGGAAAGATGGAACTTTCGCCCAAATCCGTTGAGTATCACATCACCAAAGCGTTAAAAACACTCCGGGAGTATATTCAAAAATTCAATAATATCCTGCCTTTCTAAAAATATTTTCAAATCCTTTTAGGGTTGCAGGGGTTTCATGGGTACTTATTAGTACATGGAAACGACACGCCTTTACGACCTGATCCGGAAATATGCCGATGACAAGGCCACGCCGGAAGAAGCGCAGGAGCTGCATGAATGGTACCAAACGGTCAACACATCCGCACCCGTGGAGTGGCCGGCCGACGATCCCGGCGAAAAGCAGCTATTGCAGGAAAGACTCTGGCAGCATCTCAAGCCCGCCCCTCAGCCACGCCTGCGCGTCATCCGGATGGTAACACGGGCCGCGGCCTGCCTGATAGTGGTGGCCGGCGCCTGGATGACCTGGCGGTATCTGGGTAATAAAGGTCCCCAGCTTATCTCCATTCAAAATCCATCCGGTAAGGTGGCTGAGATCAGCCTGCCGGACAGTACACATGTCTGGCTGAATGCGGCCAGCACCCTGCGGTATGCAAAAGCTTTCAATAGTCATCGGGAGGTCTTCCTGGATGGAGAAGGATATTTCGACGTCGCCGAAGATCCGGCACATCCTTTTGTCGTGCATGCAGGACAGCTGACCACCACTGTCCTGGGCACCAGCTTCAACATACGGAGCTTTGCCACGGAGACCCATACAACAGTGACGGTCATACGGGGAAAAGTGCAGGTGGAGGACCAGGATAGCCTCCTTGATCGATTGACGCCCGCACGACAGCTGCAGTGGAACGGCAAAACACGGCAATCCATGACAGTATCCGTCGACACGGCCCATACCCTGGCATGGCAGCACGGACAATTGCAGTTCGATGACGAAACACTGGAAGACATCGCCGGCACGCTGAGCCGGTGGTACAATGTAAAGATCATACTTAAAGATCAACCCCTCCGGGGCTACAGACTGATCGGAAGCTTTAAAAATACGGAACCTCTTTCACAGGTGCTGACAGCGATGAGCCAGCTCATCGACCTCCATTGGACCTACAATGAAAAAGATCGCACCGTCACACTTTCCGGCAAAGCCCCCAATAAATAATTTATGAACATAAGAACTATAACAACCGTCCTGCTGACGCTGGCCGTTGCTCTTTTTACCTTTCGCGCTGCTGCGCAGGATCTGTCCCAGGTGAAAGTAACCTTACGCCTCAAGCACAATTCGCTGAAAGAAGCCATGCAGGCCATCGAGCTGGTAACGCCATTTAAATTCCTGGCCCGCGCAGAAGATGTTGACGCAGTGCAGGACCTCTCTTTGGAAGCAACGTCACAGCCGCTGGACAAAGTGCTGCGCCAGCTGCTGAAAGGACATAATATCCAGTTCCGGCTGGTGGGGACCAATATTGTTTTACGTTATGTCCCGTCAAAACAACCGGTTACATATAATATTCCGGCCGTTTACTCCGCACCGGAAAAATACACCATCAGCGGCGTCATCCGGGCGCAGAAGACAGGCGAGACGATCATCGGCGCCACCATCCGGGCAGGCAGCACTACTTCCAGCTTCTTTACCGCAACGGTCAGCAATGAATATGGGTTCTATTCCCTCCTGCTGCCGCCGGGAACCTATCACCTGCAGATCAGCACGGTGGGCATGGCCACTGTTACAATGGATCTCCGGCTGGACAGCGATACAACGCTGAACATCCCCCTGACAGAGGCGGCAAAAGACCTGCAGGAAGTGACCGTACGCGCGACAACCCCGGGCAGAAGCCTGAGAACGCCGCAAATGGGCATGGAACGTATGAGCATGTCCGAGATAAAGGACATCCCTGTCATCTTCGGGGAGAAGGACGTACTGAAAACGATCCAGCTGCTGCCGGGCATCAAGTCGGCAGGGGATGGCAACAGCGGGTTCTATGTCCGGGGCGGCGCCGCCGATCAGAACCTGATCCTCCTGGACGAGGCCACTGTATATAACCCATCTCACCTGCTGGGCTTTTTTTCCACCTTTAATTCGGATGCTATAAAAAATATTGTCGTCTACAAAGGCGGAATGCCTGCTCAATATGGCGGCAGGCTCTCTTCCGTGGTCGACGTGAAAATGAATGAAGGGAACAACCAGGACTTTGGCGCCAGCGGCGGCATCGGCCTTATTTCAAGCCGCCTGAACATAGAAGGCCCGATCCAGAAGGACCGGTCGTCTTTCCTCGTCTCCGGCCGCAGGACCTATGCCGATATGTTCCTCCGTCTGTCCAATGACTCGAATGTCAACAGGAGCCGGCTGTACTTCTATGACCTCAATGCAAAGATGAATTACACGCTGGGAGAGAAAGATCGTCTTTATTTCTCCGGCTATTTCGGTCGCGATGTGCTGAGCCAGGACAACCTTGCCGGCATCAATTGGGGCAATACTACGGCTACAGCACGATGGAACCACGTGTTCAGCAGCCGGCTGTTCTCCAACACTTCCCTGATCTATAGCAACTACGATTTTAAGATCACCAACAAAGAGGCCGGCAACGAATTCAATATCATCTCCCAGATAAAGGATTGGAACCTGAAGGAGGATATCCAGTGGTATGCCGGCAGCGCACACACGGTGAACATGGGGATAAATGCGATCCATCATGCCATCCGTCCCGGCGAGATCACCGCCAACAAGGATGCCGGTATCAATTCCATGATCTTTCCCCGGCGATATTCCCTGGAGAACGCCTTATATGTCACCGACACCTGGAAAGCATCGGGCAAGCTGACCTTCACGTACGGGCTGCGCCTCTCTGCATTCAACGTGCTGGACACCCTGGATCATGGGAAGATCACAAAAACTTACTTCAACCTGGAGCCGCGCCTGGCAGCTGCCTGGCAGCTGAATGAGATCACTTCGCTCAAAGCTTCGTATGTCAGGAATACGCAGAACCTTCATCTCGTATCCAATTCCACCACCTCGTCTCCCACCGATCGCTGGGTGGCCAATACGGATATCATCCGCCCGGAGATCTCGGACCAGGTCTCGCTGGGCTATTATAAAGACCTTGCGGCCGGCCGGTGGGAGCTGACAGTAGAAACATACTACAAGACCATGCAGCACCAGATAGATTATCGCGACGGGGCCAATATCTATACCAACGAGCCTATCGAAACTCAATTGCTCTTTGGAAAAGGCCGTGCATATGGCATTGAATGGCTCCTGAAGAAAAGAGTGGGGCGGTTCACAGGATGGCTCAGCTACACCCTGTCCAAAACAGAACGCAAGATCGACGGCATCAATAACAACCAATGGTACAATGCCCGGCAGGACAGGACCCATGACATAGCCATCGTAGGTACTTACCGGCTCAGCAAAAAGTGGACGATCTCGGCCGACTGGATCTTTTATACAGGAGATGCGGTGACTTTCCCCAGCGGCAAATACACCGTGGACGGGACTGTCTATTTCCTGTATACCAAACGGAATGCTTATCGTATGCCGAGCTACCACCGCCTGGACCTGGGCGCAACCCTTCAGCTGAAAAAACACAGGCGATTTTCTTCCGAGCTGAACTTCAGCCTGTACAATGCGTATGGCCGGCAGAATGCTTACCAGATCACCTTCCGGCAGGGCAAGAATGATCCCAACAAGACCGAAGCGGTGCGTACCAGCCTGTTCACCTTTGTTCCATCCATTTCCTATAACTTCAAATTCTAGATCATATGCGATTTGTATTCCTGCTCCTGATCCCCATCTTCCTGGCCGGTTGCCAGAAGGTCATCAGCATCAACCTCAACAGCACTGAAAAAAAATATATCGTCTCCGGCAGGATCACGGACCAACCCGGAGAGTGCCAGGTATCGATCACCCAGTCGAAAGACTTCAGTGAGAACAACCAATTCCCCGGCGTCAGCGGGGCCACCGTGACCATAGAGAGTGACGGAGTTGTAACGACGCTGCCGGAGACCACGGCGGGCATCTATAGTGACGCCAGCTTCACAGGACAGCCTGGCCGCACTTATTCGCTCAAGATCCAGGTGGGAGGGGAGACCTTCTCTTCCACTTCCACGATGCCCCAGCCTGTCAACCTCGACAGCATCTATGTCAGCACCGCACGCCTTAGTAATACCAAATATGTCACGGTGATCTATAAGGACCCGTTGAACATTGCCAACTATTACCATTTCATACAATATATCAATGGTAAGAAAGAGCCGACCATCTTTGTCAGCGACGATGAGTTTACGGACGGTCAGACCGTAAAGTCGCAGCTGGAATACAACAACGACACGGATGATACTACCCGGGATATCAAAAAGGGCGACAGTGTTAGTATCGATATGATCTGTAATGACGCAGCCGTTTATAAGTTTTGGTACAGCCTGAGCAACGGGGCGACGGGCGCGAACGAAAGCGCTTCTCCCGCCAACCCGGTCAGCAATATCTCCGGCGGAGCGGTGGGATATTTCAGCGCCCAGACCATCCAGCGGAAAAGCGTACTGGTCAATTAATCGCCGGCATTCGTTGAGATTGCGCTAATTTGCGGCCGAGCGTTTAAAACACCTCCTATGCGGAAAAATATCTATTCGTTCCTGCTGCTTGTCTTAGCCCCGTTTTCAGTCGTAAAGCTCCATGCCCAGCACATAGTCATGATCAGTATCGACGGTCTGCGCCCGGACTTTTACCTGGATGATAGCTGGCCGGCGCCCAACCTGCGGCAGCTGATGAAACAGGGGACCTGTGCCCGGCATATGCGATCCGTTTTCCCCAGCTATACCTATCCGTCCCACACCGCCATGCTGACAGGAGCGCTGCCTGCCAGAAGCGGAATTTGCTACAATGCACCCATTGGCAGCAAGGGTGAGTGGAACTGGTACACCCGTGACATCAAAGTACCTACCCTCTGGCAAGCCATCAGATCGGCAGGCATGACCTCCGCCGCCGTAGAATGGCCGGTCAGCGTGGACCCCAACATCACGTATAACATCCCCGAAATATGGAACCCTAAAGACCCGGAGGACAGGATCACCGAAGTCCGCAAATATGCCACTCCCGGGCTGATAGAAGAGATAGAATCAAAAGCCACGGGCAAGCTGGATGCCTACAGCATGAATGAGGCCTGGTTCAGCATGGACGCCCATGCCGGGATGATGGCAGCCTATATTTTTCGTACGTACAAGCCCAGTTTACTGGCCGTGCATTTCGCAGGCGTCGACGGACAGGAACATAATGTAGGCAGGGACGGGGACAGCGTACGGCTGGCAGTGGCCGTGGCCGACAGGGCCGTCGGTGAAGTGCTGGAAGCGATCCAACGCAGTGGCCTGAAGGACAGCTGTACCGTGCTGATCGTGGGTGACCATGGTTTCAGCGACCTTCGCACCGTCATGCGCCCCAACATTCTCATCAAAGGAATGGATGCATCTTTCGTTGCCGCAGGGGGATCCGCGTTCCTCTATGTTAAAAAACAAGGTGCTCAGCGCCAGGCCATCATACAAAGCGTAAAAGCGCGGCTGGATTCCCTGCCCGTCGCCCAAAGATGCATGTTCAGGATCATTGACAGAAAAGAGCTGGATATAATGGGCGCTGACAGCAACGCAGTGTTGGCGCTGGCTGCATTTCCCGGCCTGGTGTTCAGCGGCGCCGTAACAGCAAATCCTGCCAGTACAGGGCCCGGCACCACCCTGCAGCAGGGCGGCATCGATGGCGTATTCGGCGCCGTGAAAGGCGGTCATCATGGGTATGATCCGCGCATACCGGATATGTATACTGGATTTATTGCCGCGGGCGCACACATCAACAAAGGAAAGGAGATCCCTGATCTCTGCGTCACCGATATCGCGCCACTCCTGGCCAGGCTGCTGCATCTCCCTTTCAATGCACCGGACGGGCAAATACCGCAAGGTGTTTTGAAGGACGAATGACTTAAGTGTATTCCATTATTCCCACATATATACGCCAAACCCCTTACGAGAATCTTCCCAATTCTACTTAATTCTTCCCAAAAAGGGAATATCTAACGTCGTCCATAAACGCCTAACTAACTGGTAGCGAGCTAACTATTTTTATGGCATGTTTTAGGAACACCTAATGGTCTGTCAACTAAAATCCAAACAGTTCCTTAATAACCAATACCAATATCCCTTCTATGAAAAGACCATTACACAAGGCCGTGAGAAGTGCTTTAGGGGTCGCTTTATTGATTCTCTTTACATTCCAGGGACAATCCCAGCAGATCCTGGATCTGCTCTCCACTTCACCTACCGCAGCCTACTCCCTTCGTCAATTAAAAAGTACAGCCACAAAAGCCATCCAGGTGCGCCGCAGCAGCGACAACACGACAATGGATATTGGTTTCACCGCCGGCGGAGACCTTGATCAAACAGCGCTGCTGTCCTTCGTTGGTAGCAACAGCGGTTATATCTCCATCTGGTATGACCAAAGCGGCAGCAGCCATGACGCTGTGCAGGCTACGGTGGCCAAACAACCACGCATTGTCAATGCCGGTGTGGTAGACGTACAGAACGGACGGGCCATATGTGACTTCAACGGTACCACCCAGACGATGGCGACTGCCAATTTTGCCCTGTCCGGGCCCTTGTCCGTATTCCTGGTCAGCAGGCGTACAGGCGTCGGTACTTCCACTACAGGATATGTCACGATGTTCGATGGCACCAGCAATAATACTTTCAAGGTAGGCTATCCCAATACTTCAAACCCCACCAGCATGGGGGTCTCTCCCCAGGACTGGAATAGCGGGACGACATTGCAGCCGGTGCCCCAGCTAAACAGCAATACCTTATTCATATACTCGGCCCTGACGGATGGCACCAACGGTGTGCAATATCTCAACGGAGGCGTGCAATCGCATAATTTTCCCGCGTCAACGCCCAACCTGAACGGGATCCGCCTGTTCAGGGGTACTACTGCAGTTGCTGACGAGCTGCCCGCAGGACAGCTTTCCGAGGTGATGGTCTTTGGCAGCAAGCTGAGCGATGCGGATCGCCAGATGCTGGAATGCAGTCAAAGTACTTATTATACTATACAGATCATCCCCGCGGGACTTGAGTTCTATGTCACCAGCGGCATTGCTGCCAGCGCCTGTGCACAGGTGAAGGAAGAAGTAGCCTGGCAGTCATCCAGTCTGAACAATGTGCAGGCCAGCGGTAACGATCTGTCCAAGTACCAGTCCGGCTCATGGGATGGAGGGGCCGCCAGCTGGAACACCATCGGTAACAATGGTTATTTCCAGTTCACAGCCAGCGAGACAAATAGATCCCGCATGGGAGGTATCAGCACCGCGCATACCAGCAACAGCTATCTCACTATCCAGTACGCCTGGTACCTTACCAGTGGCGGCAACCTGCAGATCTATGAGAATGGCACTTACCGGGGATCTTTCGGGACCTACGCCACAGGGGATATCCTAAAGATCGCCGTGGAGAATAATATCGTCAAATATTATAAGAACGGGACGCTGCAATACATCAGCTCGACGGCCCCTACGCTGCCAATGGTGGTGGATGTGTCCCTTGCAGACAAAGGCGGCACCCTCACGGATGCGATCGTGTCCAATCCTTTTTCGGGAACTTTCACAGCGACAGCCCTGAATGCCGGGACGAGCCCGGGCTATCAATGGTTGTTGAATGGCAGCCCCGTTGGTACGAACAGTACCAGTTATACGAATACATCACTCAACGTCAATGATGTGGTAAGCTGTGTGCTTACCCCGAATATTACGGGTTGTGGAACCCTGACAATACCGTCCAATAACATCACCGATACGGTAGGGACGGCCCCCAATGCGGATTTTTCCATTCAGGGTACGGCAGCTGCCACGAATTGCAGCGCTGTCACAGAGCAGGTGGAATGGAACCAGAGCATCTTGTCCACCGGCATGTCCGTCGTAGCCACCAACAGCCTTGCGAAGTTCCAGTTCAACGGCTGGAATGGCGGGGCCGCCAGCTGGAATACCGTCAGCGACAATGGGTACTTCCAGTTCACGGCCAGCGAGACCAATAAGTCCCGGATGGCCGGCCTCAGCACAAATTATACCAGCAGCAGCTATAGCACGATCCAATACGCTTTTTACCTCGTCAGCGGCGGCAACCTTGTCATCTATGAATCCGGTAGCAGCCGCGGTTCGTTTGGAACCTACACAACGGGAGATGTACTCAAGATCGCAGTGGAGTCCGGTGTAGTGAAATATTATAAGAATGGGGCCCTGCTGTATATCAGCCAGGTGGTGCCCACGCTGCCCATGCTGGTGGATGTAAGCATCAGTGACCAGGGCGGTACCATCAGCAATGCAACGGTGTCTAATTATAATGCCGGCGTTTTCACGGCCAATGCGGTGAACGCAGGCGCCAGCCCCACCTATCAGTGGCTGCTGAACGGCAGCCCTGTAGGAACGAATAGCAGCACGTATACCAACACCTCCCTGAGCAACAACGACGTGGTCAGCTGCGTATTGACACCCAACCTGCCCGGCTGTAACCTGGCACCGCTTACTTCCAATACCATCACCCAGACCGTCGTGCCTCCCATCAATATGGACTTTGCCATCCAGGGTGTCGCGGCTACCACCAGCTGTAACTCGGTGATCGAACAGGTGAAATGGAAGCTCGCCAATACGACCAATAATATGATCATTGCTGCAGACAATAGCGTGAGCAAATTCCAGAGCACCCTTGGCGGCTGGGATTGCGGTACGTATTCCTGGAACACGGTCAGCAACAACGGGTATTTCCAGTTTACAGCGACGGAGATCAACAAGACGAGGGTTGCCGGCCTCAGCGCAAGCTATACCAGCTATGATAACACGGCCATTCAATTCGGATTTTACCTCAATAGCGCAGGCGCCCTCTCGATCATCGAATCGGGCATTGGCCGCGGAACCTTCGGAACCTATGCGACCGGGGATATCCTGAAGATCGCGGTAGAATCCAATGTGGTGAAATATTATCAGAATGGCAACCTGCTGTACATCAGTAATATCACACCCACTTTGCCTTTGGCGGTGGATGTGGCATTGTACCATGTCGGCTCCAGCATCGGCAATGCGCTGGTGTCGAATTATAATGCGGGTTCTTTCATTGCCAACACGGTCAACGCAGGTGCGGCCCCCACCTTCCAGTGGAAGGTCAACGGCGCAGTGGTACAGACGGGCCCCAGTGCCACTTACACCAACACCGGGCTTGCCAGCGGTGATGTGGTGACCTGCCTGGTTACGCCCAACCTCACTGGTTGCAGCGCTATACCGGTGGCTTCCAACTCCATCAAGGATACGGTGATCGCCCCTATCAATGTGGACTTTTCCATCGTGGGCACGGCAGCTGCAACCAGTTGCAGCGGAGTGGTCGAGCAGGTGAAATGGAACCTGGGCAATACCACGAACAATATGACCGTCACAGCCACCAGCGACCTCGCCAAATTCCAGTCCAATAACTGGGATGGCGCCGCAGCCAGCTGGAATACGGTGAGCGACAACGGTTACTTCCAGTTCACTGCCTCCGAAACCAACACGGCCCGGATGGCGGGCCTTAGCACCAGCTATACAGGCGCCAGCTTTACCAATATTCAATATGCCTTCTACCTCACCAGCGGCGGCAGCCTCCAGATCTATGAGAATGGCAGTGGTAAGGCAACCTTCGGAACATATAGTACGGGCGATGTGCTGAAGATCGCGGTGGAAGCTGGTACGGTGAAATACTACAGGAATGGTACCCTTTTATATATCAGTGCCGTAGCGCCAACCCTGCCGCTCCTGGTGGATGCATCCCTATATCATGTGGGCGGCACGATCACCAATGCGCAGGTCTTTAATTATAATGCAGGCGCCTTTACGGCCAATACAGTCAATGCGGGCACTAATCCGACCTTCCGTTGGATGGTCAACGGTGCAACGGTACAGACAGGCACCAATGCCACGTATACCAATACCGGCCTCGTCAATGGGGACCTGGTCACCTGCGAAATGACCCCGGACCTGGCGGGTTGTGTCGCTGCCCCTATCAGCTCAAATGTTATAAAGGACACAGTGGTCGCTCCGTTCAACATGGACTTCGCCATACAGGGCGTGCCTGTCACCACCAACTGTAATTCAGTCCTTGAACAGGTGAAATGGAAGCTGTCTGATCTTAATAACAATCTGACCATTGTTGGTACCAATGGCCTCTCCAGGTTCCAGAACAATGGTTGGAATGCAGGCGTATCCTCCTGGAATACCGTAAGCAACAATGGCTATTTCCAGTTCACGGCCAGCGAGACCAATACCTATCGTGCGATTGGTCTCAGCAACTCCTTTACGGGTAATAATTATACCAGTATTCAATATTGCTTTTATCTTACCTCCGGCGGCAGCCTGCAGATATATGAGTCCGGCAGTGGCCGCGGAACCTATGGCAGCTATGCCCCGGGCGACATACTGAAGATCGCCGTGGAGAACAATGTGGTAAAATATTACAGGAATGGGGCCCTGCTCTATCAAAGCAGTATTGCACCCACATTGCCTTTGCTGGTGGATGCCAGCATCTATTCGGTGAATGGTACGATTGCGGGTCCCGTGGTGTCAAATTATAATGGCGGCTCTTTCACGGCCAGCACTGCGAATGCGGGCGCCAATCCCACCTTCCAGTGGAAGGTGAATGGCACGGTGATGCAAACGGGGACCAGCGCTACCTATACCAATGCCTCGTTGAGCAACAATGATGTGGTTACCTGCGTGATGACCCCTGATTTGTCAGGCTGCAACGCCATACCGGTGCCATCCAATACGATCAGGGACACCATTATCTCCCCGGCCAACCTGGACTTCTCTATTGTGGGCACCCCGGCAACTTCCAATTGTAACGCGGCTGTGGAACAGGTGAAATGGAAGCTGTCCGACCTTTCCACCAATCTGCTGATCGTGGGGACCAATGGTCTTTCCAGGTTCCAGAGCAGTGGCTGGAATGCCGGCGTCTCTTCCTGGAACACCGTGAGCAACAACGGCTATTTCCAGTTCACGGCAACCGAGACCAACAAGTCCCGGATGGCGGGCCTCAGCACGAGCTATACAGGCACCAGCTATACGAATATTCAATATGCTTTCTATCTCACATCAGGAGGAAGCCTGCAGATCTATGAGTCCGGCAGCGGTCGCGGATCATACGGAACATATACCACCGGTGACATCCTGAAGATCGCCGTCGAGGCAGGTACGGTGAAATACTACAAGAATGGTGCGCTGCTGTATATCAGCAGCGTCGCGCCTACGCTGCCCATGTTGGTGGATGCCAGCATCGCCGATCAGGGCGGTACCATCGGTGGGGCCATTGTATCTAACTACAATGCCGGAGTCTTTACTGCGAATACTGCAAATGCCGGCGCCAACCCGGTCTTCCGTTGGATGGTCAATGGCGCCACCGTGCAAACGGGCACCAACGGCACTTACACCAATACTGCATTGAATAATGGCGACGTGGTCACCTGCGAGCTGACTCCTGATCTTACGGGCTGCAATGCAACGACCACTTATCTGTCCAATACGATCACCGACAGCGTGGCGCCTGCGCTCAACCTGGATTTCGCAATCACGGGAACTGCATCCACCTCGAATTGCAGGTCCGTCATCGAACAGGTGAAATGGAAATTGTCCGATCTCAATAACAACCTGGTCATCGTTGCCACCAACGGTCTTTCGAGATTCCAGAACTATGGCTGGAATGCAGCGACCTCTTCCTGGAATACAGTGAGCAACAATGGTTATTTCCAGTTCACCGCCACCGAAACCACTACCAGCAGAATGGCAGGCCTCAGCACCAGCTTCACCGGGAACAGTTACACCAACATACAGTACGCTTTTTACCTGGTGTCCAATGGCAGCCTGGGCATCTATGAGTCGGGCAACAGCCGTGGGACATTCGGTACCTATGCTACAGGGGATCTGCTGAAGATCTCGGTGGAGAACAATGTGGTGAGATACTATAAAAATGGCGTTCAGCTATATGTCAGCACCATCACGCCCGTACTGCCCCTGCTGGTGGATGTATCCATCAATGATAAAGGTGGCAGCATCGGCAACGCAGTGGTATCCAACTACAACAGCGGCACTTTTACAGCCGGCACGGCCAATGCCGGCGCCAACCCCACCTTCCAATGGAAAGTGAATGGCATAGTGGTTCAGACGGGAACGAATGCTACATATACGAATGCCTCACTGAACAACAGTGACGTTGTGACCTGCGTGCTCACGCCGGATCTGACAGGCTGCAATGTGTCCACCACCTACACTTCCAACACGATCACCAATTCATCTGTGCCGCCGCTGAATGTGGACTTTGCTGTGACGACAACAGCGGCCAGCTCCAATTGCGCCACCGTTATCGAACAGGTGAAATGGAAACTGTCGGCCCTTTCGCCCAATATGAATATCGTGTCTGTCAACGGTCTGTCCAAATTCCAGTCCAATGGCGCATGGGATGGCGGGGCCGCCAGCTGGAACACGGTAAGCAACAACGGCTATTTTCAGTTCACCGCCACCGAGACGTCCACCAGCAGGATGGCGGGGCTCAGCACGAATTATACCAGCGCCAGCTATACGACCATACAATATGCTTTTTACCTTGTATCCGGCGGCGCCCTGCAGGTGTACGAATCAGGGTCCAACAGAGGTACTTTCGGTACGTATACACCGGGCGATGTGCTGAAGATCTCCGTAGAGAACAATGTGGTGAAATACTATAAGAACGGTACGCTCCTGTATCTGAGTAGTGTGACACCCGTACTGCCCTTGCTGGTGGATGCATCCATCCGCGACGTGAATGGTACCATCAGCAACGCTGTCGTGTCGAACTACAGCACAGGCGTCTTTACGGCCAACACGGTGAATGCCGGGACTAATCCCACTTTCGTATGGCAGGTGAATGGGGTCACTGTACAGACAGGCACAGGAACTACCTATACGAACGCCGGTCTTGCCAACAATGATGTGGTCACCTGTGTTCTTACGCCCGATCTGCCTGGCTGTAGCGTCACTACGTACAACGCCGACACGATCAGGAACACGATAACACCACCGCTGAACCTGGACTTTTCCATCCAGGGTGTAGTAGATCCCTCCAGCTGTGCGGCTGTGGTCGAACAGGTGGAATGGAAATTGTCGACGCTGTCCGCCAATATGAATGTGGTAGGTGTCAATGGTTTGTCCAAGTACCTGTCGAACAATGTTTGGGATGGCGGTGCAAGCAGCTGGAATACAGTGAGCAACAATGGCTACTTCCAGTTCACGGCTACCGAGACCACCACCAACAGGATGGCAGGCCTCAGCACCACTTACAGCAGTCCCAGCTATACCACCATACAATACGCCTTTTACCTGCTGGCCGGCGGCAGCCTGCATATCTATGAATCCAGCGTGGACAGAGGCGCCTTCGGCACCTATACCACAGGTGACATCCTGAAGATCGCCGTGGAAAATAATGTAGTGAGATATTACAGGAATGGCACGCTGCTGCGGAGCAGCGGCACGACACCCACGCTCCCCATGGTGGTGGATGTCAGCATGTACCATACAGGGGCGACCATTTCCGGTGCTTTCGTTTCCAACCTCAACAGCGGCGGCTTTGTAGCCAATGCTGTAAATGCGGGCACCTCACCCAGCTACCAATGGAAGGTAAATGGCTCGGTGGTACAGACAGGCCCCAGCGCATCTTATAACAACCCTTCCCTGTCCAACAGCGATGTGGTGACATGCGTGCTCACGCCCAATCTGCCGGGCTGTGCGGTAGCAACCTATCCATCCAATACGGCCACTTATGTGAAGTCAGGGAGCACGACGACATGGTCAGGTGCTGTCAGCACCAGCTGGTTCACTGCGGCCAACTGGTCCGGTGGCTTGCCCGACCGGTTCACGTCTGCCGTCATTCCTTCCGGAACACCCAACAGCCCCGTGATCTCTACGGATGCAAGCGTCTATGATCTTACCATCAACAGCGGCGCCACCCTGACAGTCACCGGCTCTCCCATATTATACATCTACAGGAACTTCACGAACAACGGTTCCTTTACGCCGGGCACAGGTACAGTAAGCTTCGTCAGCTGCTCTTCACCTGCTGTCATCAGCAGCGCAGGCACGGAGACATTCTATAACCTGGTGATCAACACACCTTATGGAGTGACCATTACTTCCGGCACACAGCAGGTGTCGAAGCAGATGACCTTTGTCTCCGGCTTGGTAACGCAGAATGCGACCCTCACCTTCCTCAACGGCTCGGCCGTGTCGGGTGCATCGGACAACAGCCATGTCAATGGCATCGTCACCAAAGTAGGAACAGGCGCCTTTACATTCCCGGTGGGAGACGCCACTTCGTACAGGCCGATAGCCATATCCTCGCCCTCTTCCGCAACGGATGTTTTCACTGCCCAATACATTCGTGCCAACCCGTCCCCAACCTATCCGCAAACTTCCAGGGACATCACCCTGAACAACGTTTCGGGCGCGGAGTACTGGATGCTGAACAGGGTCAATGGATCTTCCAATGTCACGGTGAACCTGTCCTGGAATGCACACAGCGGCACCATAACGAGCATGGGCGCGCTGCATGTGGCAGGCTGGAGTACCGCACAGGCAAAGTGGAAGGACCTGGGTAACAGTGCCACAACGGGTAATTCCGGTGCAGGAACAGTGACGTCCGGTAGTGCTGTAACTACCTACGGCGCCTTTACGCTGGCTTCACTTACGGTGAACAATGTGCTTCCGGTGCAATTGACATACTTCCAATGTAATAAGGTCAACATTTCACTGGTGGACATTGATTGGGCCACCGCCTCCGAGCAGAACAGCAACTATTTCACCGTCGAACGGTCCGCAGACGGACAGCATTTCGAACCCCTGCAGACCCTCCCCGCAGCCGGCAACAGTACACTGCCGCTGACCTATGCCACGAAAGACAGCCATCCGCTGAAAGGAACGTCTTACTACCGGCTGAAGATGACAGACCTTGACGGATCGGCAGCATATTCTGACGTTCGCATGGTGAACATCGGCACTCTATCCGAGCTGACGATGTACCCGAACCCCACAACGGACAGGGTATTCATCGGGCTGAACGATAATAAAGTGGAAAAGGTGACCGTCTTCGACAACACAGGCCGCCTGATGATGGTGGTGCTGCGGCCAACTGACAACATCCTTCCGCTGGACGTATCACGATTGGCGACAGGCATGTATATGGTGGTCATCGACATGCAGGACAACACCAGGGAAACAAAAAAGCTGCTGATAAAAAGATAACTAAACCACAAAAACCCGGGAAAAAGAGGCCGTCTCATAATAATGAGGCGGCCTCCCTTTTGGAAAAGCTTTGCTGCCGCAGGGAAGACGCCCTTCTGGCATCCGCGTTTTAGTATTTATTTCGCTGATGATAAAATCAGTGAAATTATGAAACAGCTGCTGCTATATGGTGCCGCTCTTTGCCTGCTGATCAGCTGCGGCAAGCATAACGACAAGCCTGCGGGTCCCAACGATCCTGATCCGTCGCCGGCCCGTCTCCGGATAAAGTCCATCAATGGGAATACCTATGGTTATGACAGCCTGGGCCGGCTGGTCAGGAGTTCCTATAGCAACAGCCTCACCGTAAGGACTGAATATACATACACAAAAGATTCTGTCATAGGATCAGATTATAATTTGCAGGGCGATCGGGTGGGGTCAGGCACCGTTTATTATCTCGGCGGCGATGGACTTGCCACCAGCGGAAAATATATCTTCAATCCTTCCATAGCGCCGATCCTGCTGTCATTCAAATATAATGGGGACAGACAGCTCATAGAACAGGCGGTAGGCGAAGATGGGAAAGACCCTGCCAACCATACGTTGTATTATTACAGCAAAGGCAACCTGGATAGTGCTAAAACAATCTCTATCCCTGACAACAGGCTGTTGCAGCTGGAACGATACGAATATTACACCGATCAGCCCAATCTTTTGAACAACGAGTCGAATGGTATTGCCTTCGTGGGCGCCGGCAGCGCCAACCTGGTGAAAAAAGAGGTGCAGGTCAATACTGGCGCGACCACCACCATCGAATATACATACGAATTCGATACGCAGAAACGCCCTGTAAAGCGGCATATCACTGTCGACGGGGCGCCCTGGGCAGACCTGACCTACACCTGGTTCTGACGGCTATTGGTTCACCAGCTTCAACGAAGCTTCGCTGTAGCGTCCGCCTGTATCGGGATAACGGGCCAGCAGCTCGTCGATGGCGCGCAGGTCAGCCGCAGACAGCGTCACATCCACCGCCGCGGCATTTTCCTCCAGGTATTTTCTTTTCTTCGTGCCCGGTATGGGAATGATATCCTCTCCCTGTGCCAGGACCCATGCCAGCGTCAGCTGAGCGGGCGTTATGTGCTTACTGGCGGCAATTTCGGCAAACCCCCTTGCAAGGGATTGGTTATTGGACAGGTGCTCTTCCGAATAACGGGGCAGGCTCTTGCGAAAATCATCCGCGGCCAGCTGCGTAGGGTCCACGACAGCCGTCAATAACCCTCTCGTCAATGGCGAATAAGCCACCAGGCTGATGCCCAGCTCGCGCACGGTCTTCAGGATCTCTCCTTCCACATCCCTGGTCAATACGCTATACTCCGATTGCAGCGCGGAAATAGGGTGCACGGCATGCGCCTTGCGGATAGAAGTAGCCGATGCTTCTGAAAGCCCCAGGTATCGCACCTTCCCCTGCCTGACAAGCTCCGACATCGCGCCTACCGTTTCCTCCACCGGGATATTGGGATCTATCCGGTGCGCATAATACAGGTCGATGGTGTCGATCTTGAGCCTTTGAAGGCTCTTGTCCACGGCCTGGCGTATCCACGCCGGCGAACAATCCACATACGTGCCGGTGATACTATGACCGCTGCTGTCCTCGCGAAAACGGAAGCCGAACTTAGTGGCGAGGAACACCTTGTCCCGGTTGGGGACAAGCACTTTCGAGATCAACGCTTCATTGATACCATTCGCATACACATCGGCGGTATCCCAAAAATTAATGCCGAGGTCCAGGGCCCTGTGAAGGGTAGCAATGCTTTCCTTGTCGTCCGTGGGACCATAGGCGAAGCTCATACCCATACAGCCCAGACCGATAGCCGACAACGATTCGCCGGTAGTTGATAACTTTCTGTATTGCATAAGATCAAAATTTTAATACAACGAAGTTACGGCGGGGTAGGAGGGCAGCTGTAAAAGTATTCAAACCAATACTTATAAATATCAAACAATGCTTTTTCTCACCTCACCAGGGGTCAGCCGGGTCTGCCGCTTAAAGAAATTATTGAAATAGGCGGGATATTCGAAGCCAAGGCTATAAGCTATTTCCGAAATATTCCAGTCCGTATGCGTCAGCAGCGCCTGCGCCTCCTTCACGATACGGGTAGAGATATGTTCGGTGGTGGTCTTGCCTGTGATGTCCTTCACGCTCCGGTTCAGGGAATTGACGTGGACGGAAAGACTGCGGGCAAAATCATTGGCCGTCTTCAGTTGTAGGCTGGTTTCAGGCGTGTCGACAGGGAACTGGCGTTCCAGCAGCTCCAGGAAAAGAGACGTGATACGGGAAGAGGCATTGTGATGTTTTTTATAGGTCTCCGCAGGCTGCATTTTCATCGCCTCATGGATGATGATATGAAGGTAGTTCCGGAGTAGATCGTACTTATGGGTGTAAATAGACCCCATCTCCTCCTGCATCTTGACAAAGATGGCTGACAGATCATCCTGCTGCTGCCGGTTGATAAAAAATACGGGTGAGCCGCCGATCATGAACAAAGGGGAGTCCTGCAGGCTTTCCCTGCGCTCGGCAGGATGGATAAAGTCTTCGGTGAACAGGCAAAACCAGCCTTTCTGGATCTCTGAGATAGCTTCCCATGAATACGGAATGACAGGGTTGGAGAACAGCAGGGCCGGCCTGTCGATGTCGATCCATTTATTGGCATAATATAATTTCCCCGTTCCGATGATGAGGGATACCTTATAAAAGTCCCGTCGGATATAAGATGTTTTCGGGAAGCAGCATTCCCGGCTGAATATATTGAAATGACCCGGCCCGGCATTATTCAGCGTCAACCCTTCCGGATTGGCCTGTGGTACCCGGGTATAGAATTCCTGGAGCGTTTCTGTCTGCTTCATCCAGTGAAGTTAAGAAATTCAAACCAAACTAGTTCCTGCCTTCATGGATCGCATTGCAAAGAAGATGGTAGAGCTTCTTGTTGCCATAGCTGACGATGATATCCAGCGTATGCTGCAGCTTCTTGAAGGCGCTCGGCTTGGTAATAAAGCACAGCGCTCCGAGATCTTTCGCAATGTCCCTGTCCCGCTGATTGGAAGACGTGGAATACATGATCACCGGGATATCTTTATAGGCCTCCTGGCTCTTTAAGCTGGTGAGGAATTGCCAGCCTGTCATTACGGGCAGGTTGATGTCCAGGAAGATCACGTCGGGCGCATCGATCACTTTTGTTTCTAATTTATACAAGGCTTCTTCCGCATCAGCGGCAAGGTCGCATTTAATCACCGGGTGGACGGAGGCCAGTGCCTCCGAGAATAATTCCCTGTCATCATTATCGTCGTCAATTAGCAAAAATCGCGTAACCATTGTTTATGGATGATTAGATATTGTTTTCTGGTTGTCTTTCGGGCAGCCGGACCGTAAAGGCCGCTCCATTATTTTTTGTTCCCAGCGCAGTAATCGTGCCATGATGCCGTTCGACGATCTTCTTACACAGTGCCAGCCCCAGTCCAGTCCCTTCATATTTATCCTTCGAGTTCAGCCGGGCGAAAGTATCGAAGATGGATGCTGCATATTTCTGATCGAAGCCAATGCCATTGTCCGAGATGCCGATCTCTATCCACTTTCGCCCATCATCATCTGCCACGATACTGCTGATGTGGACCACGGGCGGCACGTCGATCCTGGAGAATTTCAAGGCATTGTTGAGCAGGTTGTAGAACAGTTGATAGATAAGCACGGATGCGCCCTCGATGGTGGGCAGCGTTCCTCTCCTGATCACGCCTTTCTTTTGAACAATAAAGACCTCAAGGTCCGACTCGATATTAAAGATGATCTCGTTCAGATCGATAGCCTCGATGGATTGCTGCGAGCCGTTGAGCATGGAATAGGTCAGCACCCCATCGATCATGGAGAACATCCTTTCCGTGGCATGGTGGATCTTTTGCAGGAACAGCTTGCCCTTTTCCGGCAGCAGCTCGCCATATTCATCCTGCAGCCGGCTGCCAAAGGTCCTGATCTTCCGCACAGGCTCTTTCAAGTCGTGACTGGCGACATGAGCGAATTGCTGAAGGTCGTCATTGCTTCTAAGCAGGGAAACATTGAGCTGGTGCAGCTCCTGGGTGCGGCTCTTTACTTCCTGTTCCAGGATCTCGGTTTGCCGCATGATGGCACTTTTTGCCGACACCTGGGCGGATACATCGGTAGCTACCGCAATGATGCCGGTGATGTGGTGATGCTCATCCCACAAGGGCTCATAAATAAAGTCGAAATAGAAGGTATGTATCCCATTGGGGTGCAGGATATCGATAGGCATTTCAATTGCCTGGTGCGCTTTGCCCGTTGCGTATACCTCTGCCAGTATCTTGCCGACACCTTGTGCCATTATCTCCGGCAATGCTTCAGATGCGGCCTTGTTGATCACCTCCTCACGGCCTTTAATACCCCAGATATCCAGCATCCTTTCATTCACCAGCTCGATGACATGAGAAGGCCCGTGGAAAAGGGTGATCGCTACGGGAGATTGCATGATGAAGTTCCGTAAATTCTCCTCGGCCGTGATCCTGTTCTTCGCGATCTTTATGCTGGCATCAACCCGGGCCAGCAGCTCCCTGGCAGAGAACGGCTTCGTCAGGTAGTCATCCGCACCCGCATCGAGTCCTTCGACTTTCGCTTCCTCGCCGGCTCTTGCAGACAACAGGATGACAGGGATATTCCTGAGCGCAGGATGCTCCCGGATCTTTTTCAGAAGGCCGAAACCGTCCAGCCGGGGCATCATCACATCCGACAACAGCAGGTCCGGCGTATAATGTTCCATTGCCTGAAAGGCCTCTTCCCCATCCATCGCCGTGACAACGTTGTAATAGGAGGAAAGCAGCCTTCCCACATAATCCCGCATATCCGCATTGTCGTCCGCCAGCAGTACCGTATGCTGGTGCCTGGTGGCAGGGACCCGGACCTGTTCACTGAATTCATATCCCTGACTATTTTCACTTGTCATACCTTTTCCATCCGGGATCCATTTCAGCGCCTCCGTGACAAAAGCATCGGCGTTCTTCGGGCCAGCCACTCCGATAGGTATGTTGCTGATCCTGTCCGCAGGCAAATGCTCCTTGCCGGCAGGCAACCGCACGGTAAAGGTTGAGCCTTCGCCTAACCGGCTTTCCACCGTAATGGTGCCCTTGTGCAGTTTCACCAGCTCTTTCACCATGGCCAGCCCGATGCCTGTTCCTTCCATGCTTCTGCCCTGGACATCGCCGATACGGTGAAAACGCTGGAAGATCTTCTCCAGCTGATCTTCAGGGATCCCGGCTCCCGTATCCGCCACCGTAACAAGCACTTCATTTCCCAGTTGCCGGACACCCACTTCGATATGACCTTGCTTACTGTATTTAAAAGCATTGGAGATCAGGTTCAGCACGATCATTTCCCACATGTCCACATCCACATATACATCGTCCACGGCCTCATTACAGTTGATCACCAGCTGCATGCCCGCTTTTTCGATGGCCGATCGGAAGGAACTTGCCAGGTCCTTCGTAAAGGCGCAAATATCCACAGGACTGAACTTGCCTTCCAGCCTTCCCGATTCGATCCTGGAAAATTCCAGCAGCGTGTTCACCAGCTTCTGCATGCGCAGGGCATTGCGGTGAGCAATACCCATCCTGTACTTATCGACGGTCACCGATCGCGGGTCATTGAGGACATCCTCGATGGGCCCCAGCAGCAGCGTCAGCGGCGTCCGGAACTCATGGCTGATATTGGAAAAAAAGATGGTCTTGGCCCTGTCGATCTCCGCCAGCGCCTCCGCCCGCTTCCGCTCTTCCCCCAGCGCATGGATATCTGAAAAGCTGGTGGCTATCTGATCTGCGATCAAAGAAAAGAAACTCCAGTATTTTTCATCCGGCAGCCGGTAGGGATTATTGCCTACCACAAGAAAGCCATACGGTTCCTTTATCCCCACAGATGCAATGGGCAGGACAAAGGCCTTATCCGGCGCGACTTCCCACGCGCCCTTCGGCATAAGCCCGATCTTATCAGGGATACCTTCAAAAAGCTGCGGCCTCCGCGTGGCCGCGGCCTGCTGAAAAGGGAAGGCCCGGGGATCATCAACGCCCAGATCTATTTCCTCGGGTACCATGGACGCCGATCCACCCAGGGAAGTACTACGGGAAAGCGTTGCTTTATCACCGGAAAGTGTATAAAATAAGACAAAAGGAAAATCATGGGGATTCTCCTCCAACGTGGAGATCGTCCTTTCGACAGTTTCTTTGTTCGATCGCACATCGGTCAGGTTCTTACCAAGGCGGGTAATTGTTTTCAACTGCCGTTCGCTGATGATCCTTTCCGTGTCGTCTGTGTTGAAACAGATGATCCCGGCTGTGCCGCCGTCATCGCCGGGAACGGGCGTATATGAAAAGGTGTAGTAAGTCTCCTCGGGATATCCATTACGTTCCATTACAAGGAGCTGTGATTCCATGTAAATGCCATCATTCTTTTCCATCACCTGCCGGAGCATAGGACCGATGTCTCGCCAGATGTCCTTCCATACAACAGATGCCGGCTCTCCCAGTGCCCGGGGATGCTTGCCGCCGACGATCGCCTTGTAAGGATCATTGTACAGCTTGATCAAGTCCTTTCCCCAGCCTATCCAAATGGGTTGCCGGGAGGTGAGCATGATACGGATACAGGTCCGCAGACTTTGCGGCCATTCGGCGACGGGTCCCAGCGGCGTTTTGGACCAGTCGTATTCACGTATACGTTGTCCCATTTCCCCTCCGCCTGCCAGGAATGCAGGGGCGGCTGCGAGCTTGTCTTTTACCTTCGGTTGGGTCATAATGATTTAGGAGCGACGGTGGAATCCTGGTTTGTGTCCAAAATTCCACAATTGCCGGCGTGATCATTTATTGCAAAAAATAAACCATATAATCCGCCCTAAAAAATAATTTAACCCTTACCGGATTTACCGTCTTCCCACAAGCCTGAAAACTTTGCCGGTCGTCCCGCTGGGACCCAGCTGCCCGGAAGTCAGCAGGTAGATCTCCCCTTCCTGGTCCTGCCCGATACTCTTCAGGAACATGCCCAGGTTGTCCGGGAAACTCTTCAATTTCAGCTGCGACCAGGACCACGTGCCCGAACTGGCTGGCTGGGAAGAATAGATCCTGGCATTGGCATTTCCATCCTGTGAAAAGATACCGAAGATATATTGTCCCCGCAGGTTGGGAAGGCTGTCGCCCCGGTAAACATTTCCTCCCACGATAGTTACAGCTACTCCACCACCTTTGGGATTGGCGGCATTCACCAGCTCGATGACAGGATCGATCAGCGGTTGGCCCGCCGTGTCGACCGTAGGACAGCTGGACCGTTCCTGCAGGTCATCATCCGTGCTGAAACAATGGGCGCCTTCCCTGACATTCCAACCATAATTACCGCCCTTGGTCACCAGGTCGATCTCCTCATATAAGGACTGCCCCGCATCGCCTGCCAGTAGCTGATGGGTCCCTCCCATGTCGAATGAAAAACGATAGGGATTTCTAAAACCATAAGCATAGATCTCTCCTTTGGCCGCCGTACCCACAAATGGATTGTCGGACGGGATACTATAGGGACTTCCGCTGTTGACATCTATCCGCAGGATATTCCCAAGTAGATTGCTGTATAGGTCCTGCCCATTGCCCCCGGCATTGACGCTATACCAGTCTTCGACATGCCCCGGCGCCACATCATCCTTATTCCCTCCGTCGCCGATGGAAATATACAGGTAACCATCCGGTCCAAAGGCAATCGTTCCGCCATTGTGATTGCCTTGCGGGTGATCAGATTCCAGGATGACCCTTTCAGATGCCATATCTGCGGTATTGCCATCCGCCATGACCTTGAATTCCGAGATCCGGGTCAGGTTGTCCCAGTTCGATCCTGGTTGCGGTCCACCGGCATTGGGTGGGGCCGTGTAGAATACATAAAATTTACCATTGGTCTTAAAATCGGGGTGAAAAGCCAATCCCAGCAACCCCCGCTCATCATAGCCTGCATTCAGCGTCACCATTTTAGAGGTAAGGTCGAGGAAAGGCGTGGCAGACAGCGAACCATCCGCCTGGACCACCCGGATCTTACCCACCTGGTCAACAATAAACAGCCTTTTGCTATCATCAGAAGGAGTGGCAAGGGCTACGGGTGAAACCAAATTGTCCGCCACCATTTGCAGGTCGGGGGTAACATTGGAGGTGGGTGGTTTGTCATTCTTTTTGCAGTTGGTGGCTGATAGGATGATCAACATGACTGCAACGGTAGCAAGGAGTCTCATACACATGATTTTTTAAAATTAAAAGATAGATCGGGGGGAATGGGGTGTATGCTTATGCTCTTAGCAGGAATGGACCACTAAAACAAACGATCATTCAAAGCTGGGAGTTGCTTGATTTACATGGGGAAAATGTTCCACAGAGCAACCTCCCCAATTGCTCCGCACGTTCATACAGCCAATCATGCGTAGACTGCTATACATCGGGGGGATCCTTATTGTTATCCTGGTAGCCGGCTATTTCATCGCCCATGCATTGATCCGACGTCAGGTGGATGAGGCCTTGCATCATTTACCGCCTGCCCTGCAGGTGACGTATGGTTCCCTGCACCCGGACATATTTGCCGGGTCCCTGACGATGAACGATGTCCGGGTCCACGATAGTGGACGCCAGGTCGCCATCAGCCAGCTGGCTATCCATGGTATCCCTTATTTTTCCCTGGCCACTTCCCGTAAAAATATTTCCCTGACCAAAATAGCGCTCACGGGCGTAAGAACAGAACAGCCTAAGCATATCTCTTTCGCCGGTGACCTGGAGCTGGACTCGGTGCATATCGCCGATCTTGACCATCCCTCCGATAGCTTTATTTTCGGGGCTATCCGGCTGAACGCAGAAAAACTATCGATCCCCATCCCCGGCGCCTACGAGGCCGTACACATGACAAACCTCCGGCTGGACAGTAAGCGATCATGGCTGCATATCGACAGCATAAAGCTCTCCCCCACCATTGACAAAGTAACGCTGGGTGGCATAAAAGGTCACCAGGTGGATTGTGTCACAGCCACCAGCGCAGGAGTGGAGATCGAAAAACTGGATGTCATGGCCCTCCTGAAGCACCGCCTGACCGCAGACAGGATCACCATCCGGCATAACAATATCTACGTCTTCCGGGACCGGCGCCTTCCCTTGCAGCCGGGTAAAAAGCCGCTGCCAGTGGATCTCTTCAAAGACATCCCGCTATCCATCCGGGTGCAGTCGGTGAAAGTTGGAGCAGGTACGTTTACTTATGAAGAATTTCCCGCCAAAGGCAGCAAGACGGGTGTGCTGAAGATCCTTCACATGACCGTCGCCGTAAGTCCATTCATCAATCACCCTGCACCGGGAGACCCCGCCTATATCAACCTGGTTACCGAAGGCTCGCTGATGGGGTCGGGATCTGTCACTGCAACGACAAAGATGCCCCTGCACAAGCGGTATCCTTATAAGGTGGAAGGCGCTTTTCACCAGCTGGATGTGACGACACTCAACCCTGCCGCTGAGAACCTGGGCGATATTCACCTGGAATCCGGGATGCTGAACAACCTTGCCTTTCAATTCGAGATGACAGAAGAAAAAGCCACCGGCAGGATCATAGGGGAATACCATAACCTGGTGGTCGACAAACTGCGGGGAAAGGATGAAAAAAAGATAGACAGGCTGAAGTCTTTTTTCCTGAAAAAGCTTATCATACCCAAAGACAAGGACCATACACTGCCGGGATCAAAAAGAACGGGTAAAGTGGATTACAAACATGATCCCGACCGGTACTTCTCCTACTATTTATTGCACGCCCTGCTGGTGGGTGTGAAAAGCAGCTTCTCCCTTGGATTCCTGTTGCCCGGTTAGGGTATTTTTCGTACCAAAGTTTATCTTTGTTACATGAGCAACGGCAGGACGAAAAAGGACATTCCGGTTTATGATATTGCCCACCTGACAAAAGACGACATCGTCGTCAGCCGGTTTGCGCCCTACCTGGAGATCCACAAGAACCTTTGCCTTCCGCACAAGCACAATTTTTATCATTTTATGTTGTTTACAAAGGGCGGTGGCACCCATATGATCGACTTTAAGCAATTTCCCGTCCAGCCATACCAGATGTATTTTATGATCCCCGGTCAGGTACATAGCTGGAATTTTGAAGGGCCCGTGGATGGATATGTCATCAATTTCCCTGTACCCTTTTTTAAGGAATTCCTGTTGAACCCCGATTATATCGAACAGCTGCCCTATTTCAGCGGCGTTTTGGAGAACTCCGTACTCATCCTTCCCCACGAGCTCCGGGAGAAGGTGGTCTATATCCTCGAAAATATCCTCAAAGAGATGGATGCAGACAACAAGCAGAGCCTGGATATGGTAAAAGTGCTGCTGATGCAGCTCTTCATCATCATCGGAAGACTTGGTTTCGAAAACCCTGCTGTAAAGCTGACATCTCACAATTACACACTGGCAAGGAATTTTTTACGGCTGCTGGAGCAGCACGTCGGCACATTGAAGCTGCCAAAAGAATATGCTGAATTGCTCTTCATCACACCCAATCACCTGAATGCCGTATGCAACGAGATCCTGGGACGGTCTGCCGGCGAAGTGATCCGGGATCGTGTGGTGCTCGAAGCAAAAAGACTGATGGTCAACAAAGAACTTTCCATTTCCGAAATTGCTTACAAGCTTAACTTTTCAGACAACTCCTACTTCTCCAAATTCTTCAGGAAATATGCGGGCGTGGCGCCTGAGGATTTCCGGCAAAGTATACTAAGCTAAAAATGAGCGAGTTGTGATTTGTGAATGAGTTTACAATCAAAATAGTCCTTTGCCGGCAAACAACCAGCAAATGAGAAAGATATACACCGCTATTGCCTTGCTTTCAACCTTGATCCCCGGCAGCTGCAAAAAGTACTTTCCGGGTGACCCTTCGGAGATCAATAAGATCAAACACGTGGTGGTGATCTATCTCGAGAACCACAGCTCAACATAGCCCGGACAGTCCCCTATATGCACAACGGCGTATTCAATACCCTCGGGCAGGTGATGGATTTTTACAATAAGGGGAAAGATATAGCCGCGTTTATGAAAAGCCTGGATAGTCAATATCCTTTAAAATAAATGTAAGTCTCCGGAGGGGGCGTACAAAATGCTTTTTATTTTCAAACCAGGCCGCTGTACCAAAGATCAAAACGATCCCTGCGTAGACAGCCAGGGCCGCCGGCAAATGCGCTTTGATCCCGCCAGGCACATACAGCTTGAATAAGACCCCTTCCAACACAAGGCAGGTGATGGGTATTCCTCCCAGGTCAAACCGCTTCTTCAGTATGAAAAACCGGCTTAATAGTTCATATTGACGCCTGACACTGGCCCGGATATCGAGTGCTTTCGCCGCTGCATCAGGCCGGTACATCGCCTTGAATTTTCGCATCAGTAGGGTCGTAAATGGGATATACAGGGCCGCGCCGGCGGCGCACATCGCCATGACCTGCTTGTCACCCCAAAATTTGACGAACAGCCAGCATACAAAAGAATAAATGAGGATCTGGTAGGACAGGGATAACCAGAAGTATTCGGCAATGCCTTTCTTTTCCTTCCTGATCCTCGATCTTATGACGGCCGCTACATTTTCTTTACTCAAAGGAGGCGTGCTTGCTTCAGGCGCTGCATTTTTCTGCCAAAGGTCCCTGACGTCGTTAAATGGGTCCATGATGATAATTTTAAGCGTTACATAATATATTTTAGCTGCTCTCTCAGGTTGTTTTTGATCCTGACCAGCCGGACACTTACATTGCTTTTGGTAAGACCTGTTATGGAGGCGATCTCATCGTAGCTGTTATCTTCAAGATACAGCAGGGTGATAGCTTTATCCATTTCACTCAGCTGATTGATAGCGCCATAAAGAAAAGCCATCTTTTCATTTGTGTTATTTTGTTCATTGATCTCAGCCAGCTGGTTGTATTGCTCGGGTATTATTTCTTTTCGCGGCTCTCTCCTGCTTCTTTTTGCATAGGTGATAGCAGTATTCAAAGCAACTTTATACATCCAGGTGGAAAATTTGGCATTCCCCTTAAAAGCCGGATACGACCGCCATAATTGATACAATATCTCCTGGGCAGCATCCTGCCTGTCATCCGGGACATTAAAATAAATATTACATATTTTATGAACGATCCCAATATTCCTGTTGATGTCGTCTAGGAATTTATCTTCAGTCATATGACATATTAGTATACCAGGAAAGGAAAAAACTACACTAAAGTTGAAGTTTTTTAGTCAAATACCGGGCGGTATGACTATCCTTTACCTTACTGACTTCCTTCGGCGTACCGGCAGCCACAATATGACCGCCTTCCTCGCCTGCGCCGGGCCCAATGTCGATGACCCAATCACTATGAGCGATGACATGCATATCATGTTCTATCACGATCACCGTATTACCTGCCGAAACCAGGCTGTCAAGCTGCGCCAGCAGCTTCTCTACGTCGGATGGATGAAGCCCCGTGGTCGGCTCGTCGAGCACATATAAGCTATTGCCATGCTGGGTACGCTGCAGCTCCGTCGCCAGCTTGATACGTTGCGCTTCGCCGCCTGATAGCTCGGTGGCCGGCTGACCCAGCCGGAGATAGCCCAGCCCTACCTGCCGCACTGTATCCAGCGCATGGTGCACATGTGGCTCATCGCCAAAGAACTCCCATGCAGCATCCACCGTCATACCGAGCACGTCGGCAATATTTTTGTCCCGGTATTTTACTTCCAGGATCTTTTTGTTATAGCGGGTACCCTGGCAGGTAGGACAGGGTGTGTAGACGCTGGGCAGGAACAACAGCTCCACCATGACAAAACCTTCTCCCAGGCAGTGAGGACATCGGCCTTTGGCTACATTGAACGAAAAGCTGCCTGCATCGTATTTACGTGCCTTGGCCATTTTTGTGGCCGCAAAGATCTTCCTCACATGATCGAACAGGCCGGTGTAGGTAGCAAGGTTGCTTCGGGGTGTACGACCAATGGCCTTTTGATCGACGATCACCAGCCTTTTAATGGCATGCATCCCCTCCGTGATCTTCCCGCCCAGGGTAGTGACAGTGGTCTGCTCCAGCTTGTCCGCCGTATCATCTCCCTCGGCGCTGATGTCTACCTGCTGTCCCAGCTGTGCTGCCACAAGCTCCACCAGCACCTGGCTTACCAGGCTGCTTTTGCCGGACCCCGATACACCGGTGACGCTGGTAAAAACACCCAGCGGAAAGGATGCATCCAGCTGATGGAGATTGTTCCGTGTCACACCTTCCAGCCTTAGCCAGCCACCTGGTTTCCTGTAAGCCCTGTCGCTCCCGCTGTTGTTGCTGAAAAGATATTTTCCCGTCACCGAAGCGGCAATCTCCGAAAGCCCTTCAGGCGGGCCACTGTACAGGATCGTTCCGCCTCCTTCACCCGCCTTTGGACCGACGTCTACGATCCAATCGGCATGACGGATCACGTCGATCTCATGCTCTACTACAAAAAGCGAGTTGCCGGATGCCTTCAGCTTATCCAGCGCCCGCAACAACGCTTCCGTATCCGCCGGATGCAACCCGGCAGAGGGCTCGTCCAGCACATATACTACTCCGAATAAATTAGATCGTACCTGGGTCGCCAGCCGCAGCCGCTGCAGCTCTCCCGGCGAAAGGGTAGGGGTGCTTCTCTCCACCGTGAGATAGCCCAGGCCCAGGTCCAGGATGACGTTGATCCGGGAGATGATGTCATCTCCGATCCGTTTGGCAACAATATCTTTACGATGGTCCCTCAGATACCTGGCAAACACCTCCTTCAGCCTTGACAGGCTGAACCTGGAGATCTCCGCGATATCATGACCGGCAAATTTTACGGACAACGATTCCTGCCGCAGCCGCTTACCGTGACAGAGCGGGCATTCGCTGCTGATCATATACTGGGATACCCGCCGCTTCATCAGGGCGCTTTGGGTATTGGCAAATGTCTGCAGCACATACTTTTTTGCGCCGGTGAAAGTTCCCATATAAGAAGGCTCCATCTTACGCTTCAGCGCCCTTTGCATCTCCCCGGCGGTGAATCCTGAATACACAGGTACAGTAGGCTGCTCATCCGTGAAGAGGATCCATTCCCGGTCCTTTTTTGGAAGATCCCGCCAGGGGATATCTACATTATAGCCCAATGTCATCAGGATCTCCCGCAGGTTTTGCCCCTGCCATGCCGTCGGCCAGGCGGCAATGGCCCGCTCCCGGATGGTGAGCGAATCGTCCGGGACCATGGACTTTTCCGTTACTTCATATACTTTCCCCAGCCCGTGACATCGCGGACAGGCGCCTTCCGGTGTATTGGGCGAAAATGCCTCGGCATAAATAATGGATTGCCCCGGCGGGTAGTCGCCGGCGCGTGAATACAACATACGCAGCAGGTTGGATAAAGTGGTTACGCTGCCTACCGAGCTCCGGGTGCTGACCGTGCCCCGCTGCTGCTGGAGAGCGACGGCCGGTGGCAATCCTTCGATCTCATCCACCTCTGGCACCGCCATCTGGTTGAACAGCCTCCTCGCATAAGGTGACACGGATTCGAGATAGCGCCGCTGGGCTTCAGCATACAAGGTGCCGAATGCCAGCGAAGACTTCCCGCTGCCCGAGATGCCCGTGAAAACCACCAGGGCGTCACGGGGGATCTCCAGGTCTATATTTTTCAGATTGTGCTCACGGGCGCCATGTACTTTGACAAATCCGGAATATTGCTTCATTGTTTACTTCTGTTCACCAGCAAAAGTAGGATAATAACAAAATATTGTGCCATGCCGGTAATAAGCTGAACGCTGCCTATTGGTAGTTCCAGCCCGCAGCCAGCTGAAAACACCGCAATTTTGCACCTGATCTCATCAGTTATGAAAAAGATATTAGTGATCGTACTGCTGACGGGCGTGCTTGCAGCATGTAAAAAAGACCACGACAAACAGCTCAGCTGCCGGCTGATAGCGCTGCACGCCCCTTCAGGGCTCACTACCTTCTTCTCCTACAACAACGAAGGAAAGCTCATGCTGGAGGAATCAGGCAAGTCCATTAATACCTACACCTACGAGGGCGCTACGGTCACCATCACCACTTACGATACTGGCCTGATCAGCCGAAAGATCATCGTGCTTAACAACACGTTGGGCCTTGCAGCGAATGTCAGGACGGAATATGGTTCCAACAGTGCGAGCTGGTCCAATACCTATCATGAATATGAAGGAGACGAGGTCATCCGGTCGATCACTACATTCTCTTCCAATCCCCCGGATACAGTCACCTATCTCTGGACCGGTCATAATATGGTAGGGCAGGTTCGGGATGGCGATACCACCAGGTTCGAATATTATACGGACAAGCCCCGCCAGGATGGCGATTATCTCTATATGACGCAATTCGTGTCAGGTTATGAGGTTTACAGGACAAAGGATCTTTTCAAAGGCTATGCGGGCGCCACCTTTATCTACGACTTCACATCCGACGGTAAGATCGCGGCGCTTAAAGTACCCACCATTGGCACGATATATAGCTGCGAGTATCAATGCAAATAAAATAATTGAACGTGAACAAAATACTACTGATCGTACTCCTGGCAGCCACGCTCGCAGGATGCAAAAAGAACAGCGATAAAAACCCCGCCACCACCTGCCGTATCATCAGCATGCGGGATACCGTGAACAACAACACAAACGACCTGACCTATAACAGCCATGGAAAGCTGAGCAGCCTCGTCCAGGGCTCGCTGATCACCACCTACGAATATGCCGACAACAAAGTCGTCGTCACGCAGACCAACGGCGGCGTCCTCATCAGCAAGACCACAGCTGTCCTGAACAACGATGGCCTGGCCGTCAACGTACACATGGAAACACCCCAGACAGGCATCGCCTGGCGTAACAACCTTCACGAATATGCTGGACAACAGATTGTGAAGACCACCACTACGTCCGCGGACGGAAGCCCGGCGGAGATCACCACGTATCAATGGTCCGGTGGCAACCTGATATCCGCCATCACTGACGCCGATACAGCCTCCTACGGCTACTACCCCGATGAACCCAGCCAGCAGGGCGATTACCTTTCCATCGGGCAAATGCTGCAGGGCTATGAGGAGATCCGGACAAAGAACCTTTTCAGGAACATTGGCGACAATACTTTCAGCTACAACTTCGCCCCCGATGGTAAGATATCTTCTATCAGATCCGTCACCGGCGGCGTCCCGGATTTCGAATATCAATACCAATATAAGTGCGAATGACCTCCGGCATGAGCCGGAAGCATATGTCGAAAACGTTGTAGTAAAAAAATCCTCCGCTTATATTCTATAGTTTAAATTTGTCGCATTCATCCCAAACGTATGCGAACCAACAAGGTATTAACGCTGGCACTCCTGATGTGCACCATAACGATAAGCGCCATAGCCCAGAGAAAACCCCCTGTGGTCCTGCTGGATTATTACTTCAATAACGAATGGCAACACCCGGCAGGGGGAGACTCCGTTCGATTCCACTACACCTGGGAGGATAAGGCCAACAGCGGCTTCTCCAAACTCGGCGATATTTTTAAAAGTCAGGGATTTTCCCTGGCAAGCCTGGAGACAGCACCCTCCGTGGACGATCTCAGCAAGGCCTCCGTATATATTATTGCAGACCCCGACATAGAAAAAGAGAACCCGCATCCCAATTACATATCTCCCGCAGATGTACAGACCATCACTGCCTGGGTAAAAGCAGGAGGCGTCCTCGTGCTGATGGGCAATGATAAAGGCAATGCCGAATTCGAACATTTCAACCTGCTGGCCGAAGCATTCGGCATCCATTTTAATGAGGACTGTGTAAATCATGTCATCGGACAGGAAAGGGAGCCGGGCACGATCCACACGCCGGCAAACGATCCCATCTTTAAGACCACCCTGCAACTTTACATGAAAGATGTTGCCAGCCTCCGGCTAAGCGCCCCGGCGAAACCCGCTATCATTAACAATGGCGCTACCCTCGCGGCGACTGCCCGTCTGGGGAAAGGCGTGGTCTTTGCAGTGGGCGATCCCTGGATCTATAATGAGTACATCGACAACCATATCCTTCCCGCCCCTTTTCAGAACACCGCAGGCGCAACGGCCTGGGTCAGCTGGCTGAAAGCACAGGTGAAATAGCTTGGGATGTTTCCCTTATCTTTATCCGGGAAAGGGACACATCTGGGAAAATGATCGACATAAACCAAAACGACATAGAAGGCGAACGACAGATCCTGGAGGCTGTTGCAGCAGGCGACGAAAAGGCTTTCCGGACGCTGGTGGAAGCATATTGGAGCCGGGTATATTTCAATACCCTCACCCTGGTGAAATCTGCTCCTGTCGCGCAGGACCTCACACAGGACATCTTTCTGAAGGTCTGGCTGCAAAGGGAAAAACTCCCGGAAGTGGAGAATTTTAAAAATTATATCTATGTAGTGGGCCGCAACCAGGTCATTGCAGCCCTGCGGAAAAAGATCATAGATACAGCCGCTGCTGACACCGCAGCGCTCCGCGAAGACATGCAGTCCCCGGACCTCCGCCTGGAAGGAAAGGACGCATATAATATGCTCATGGAAGGCGTAGAGCGCCTCACTCCCCAACAGAAGCTTGTTTTTAAGCTCAGCAGGCTGGAAGGTCTTTCTCATGAAGAGATCGCCCGACAGCTGGGTATTTCCAAAAATACCGTAAAGGTCCATATGGTCATTGCATTGAACTTCCTGCGCGGCTGGCTCCGGGACCTGGGCTACCTGGCACTGGCCTTTTTCTTTCTTTTATAAAAAAAACTTCGGACAACTAATCCCTGCGCATCTGTTTAAGCGTCCTGTATATACTCAAAGCCATTGTATGGACAACCAGGAGCTCGCAATATTATTGGACAGGTACACCACAGGGGACCTCTCTGCCTCCGAAAGAGCCCGCCTGGCGGAGCTCATCGCTCAGCCGGGACATGAAGGGACGCTGGAAGGTTTCGTCCGGCAGGTGATGACATCCGATGACTTTGCCAACCTGGACGAACCCCACGTAAAACAAGCAATCCTGGCCCATCTTGACAGGAAAATAGCTCCACCCCGGCGGATATCTTTCCCCAGGTATGCTGCTGCCGCAGCCATCGTTCTGTTGCTGGCCGGCGGTTTCTGGCTTTGGCGCGCAGGCAGGCCCGCTACCCAGCGGGGCATCGCGCAGCAAGCCGCACATGACGTCGCTCCGGGTCATGAGGGCGCCATCCTTACGTTGGCCGATGGAAAGCAGATCGTCCTCGACAGCATCAGCAACGGGGCGCTCGCGAAGCAGGGCAATACTGCCATAACAAAGCTCGGTGCAGGTGAGCTGACCTACCAGGCTGAAACGACCGCTGCTGCTGAAGTGATGTACAACACGCTCTCCACTCCAAGGGGAAGAAGGTCCAGCGTCGTATTGTCCGACGGTACGCGTGTCTGGCTCAATGCGGCATCCTCCATAAAATTCCCCACAGCCTTTATTACAGGCAGCAGGGTAGTGGAGATCACCGGAGAAGCCTATTTCGAAGTGGCAAAAGATCCGTCCCGGCCTTTCTTCGTGAGAACATTACATAAGAGCCCGCTGGAAGTACAGGTCCTGGGGACCAGCTTTAACATCTCAGCCTACTCCGATGAGGATGCCGTCAGTACCACCCTCATGGAAGGATCGGTCAAAGTGGTCAGCGGGTCCGGAGCCAGGCTCCTTACGCCCGGTCAGCAGGTGGTGGCAACAAGCGACGGCAGGCTGGAACTCAATCCGGCCGTAGATCTGCAAAAGGTCATTGCCTGGAAAGAAGGCAACTTTCTTTTCCGCGGGGATGAGCTGACCTCGATCATGCGACAGCTGTCACGCTGGTATGACATCGACGTACATTTTGATGGCGCGGTCAGCGACCATTACACAGGTAAAATAAGCCGTCAGGTAAATATATCGCAGGTTTTAAAAATGCTCCAGGCTGCGGGAGGAGTTGAATTCTCCGTGCAGAACAAAGAAGTAAAGGTCTTGCCACGAACCATCTAACCTCCGTCCTGCCATTGCTGCTATGTCTTATCCCATGAGGATCGATGATCCATTACGTGTTGCCGTAAAAAAACCGGGAACGATGCCGCGTTCCCGGTCGAAAGATCGGTAAAACATGTAAAGCGCTGTTGTATTGCTTATTGTTTAACCAAACTAACCAAAGGTATGAATTTTTTGGACCACTGCTTATTGCACCTCATAAGAGGCAGCAATGCCCAAATGATCAGGAGTATGAGATTAACCGCCGCTATCTTGCTCGTTACAGCGCTTCACGTTTCCGCCACCGGGTTCTCCCAGCGGATAACCTTGACAATGCATGACGAACCCCTTGAAAAAGTGATCTCGGAGATCAGCCGCCAGGGAAAGATCGAGATCCTTTACAACAACGACCTGATCCGGAAAGCCGGTCGTGTCACCGTCGTCGTCCGCGATGCGGATGTCGACGAAGCGCTTTCCATGGCCCTGGCTTCTACGAATTTTAATTTCCGGCTGATGGAAGGGATGCTTATCATCAGCCCGCGTGCAGCTCCCGTATTCGTTAGCCCAACGGTACATCTCCCGCCGGCAGAGATCACGGGGAAGGTCGCCGACCCTGATGGCAGGCCCCTTGCCGGCGTCTCCGTGGTCAACAAGACACAGAAAAAAGGTACAGAGACCAGGGCCGATGGCACATTCAACATCGTCGCCAGAGAAAAGGATGTATTGGAATTTTCCATCGTTGGCTACGGTACACAGATATATAAGGTCACAGGCAATCTGACCAGCATTTCCATTGCGCTCTCGCCGCAGGCCTCCAACCTCAATGAAGTGGTGATGATCGGCTACGGCTCTTCCCAGCGGAAGGACCTCACCGGCTCCGTCTCCACCATATCCGGAAAAGATGTGCAGGACATTCCTTTCAACACCGTGGATAATGCCATCGCAGGAAAGGCAGCAGGGGTTCAGGTCACCAAGACCGATGGCTCACCCGGCGGCGCAGTGCGCATCCGCGTCCGGGGTACCGCCTCCATCATCGGCGGGAACGACCCCCTCTATGTCATCGACGGCGTTCCCATGCAGGTCCAATCGAACTATATCAACCAGGGCTATGACGTCAGCAGCCCCGTAGGCAATGACATCGCCGGCCAGGGTGGTTCCAGCCAGGGCATGTCCACGGCATTCGTCAACGGTCTCAACAGCCTGGGCGGCCTCAACCCCGACGACATCGAGTCCATCTCCATCCTCAAGGATGCCAGCGCATCGGCCATCTACGGCTCCAAGGCAGCCAACGGCGTGGTGATCATCACGACCAAAAAAGGGAAAAAAGATGCAAAGGCGCAAATAACGGCCAACTATTACACGACATTCACCCGCATCATGAAAAGGCCCAACGTACTGAATGCCCAACAGTATAAGTCGCTGCTGACGGAAGCTGCTGTAAATGACAACGCGGCCCATGACAAGGCAGGTCAGGCGCACAATTCGCAGGCCGATCAGATCGTCGATGATCCCCAAAGCTTCTTTGGCACTGCCAACACCGACTGGGTACGCCAGGTCACCCGCAAGACCGTATCCCATACTGCGGAAGTCGCCGTCCAGGGTGGGGGAGCCTCCTCCCGTTATTATTCTTCCATCTCCTACACCAGCACGCCCGGCATCATCATCGGGACAGACTATAAGAGAGTAGTGGGTAAGGTCAACCTGGAGAGCGAGATCAGCAAAAAATTCCGCTTTCTCACCAACTTCAACATTGGCTATACCAACCAGAACATCGCCAATGGTGCGTACGATCAGGCCTTGAAAGCCCGTCCAGACTACACGCCTTTCGATTCCACCGGTAGCTTTTCGACCTTTGCCAACGTGGGCTACAGCTACCAGGGCTTCCAGAACCCGGTGGCTATGCTGACGGCCATCAATAACTCGAAAACCACCAGCCTGCTGGGTTCGCTCAGCGCCGTGTATGATATTATCCCGGGATTGCAGCTGAAAAGTACCGTCTCTCTGAACAACCAGACCTATAACCAACGCCTGTATACGCCCAGCTACCTGCAGATCGGCAGCTTCTACGGGAATGTCTCGTCCGGCGGAGGCATCGGTGGCAACAGCAATAGCCGCTTTGCCGACTGGTTCGTAGAGAACACGCTGGCGTACACCAAAGAATGGAAAGAAAAGCATACGCTCAATATCCTGGCGGGTACTTCCTACGAGACGCTGAAGACCAGTTTTTTCAGCGCTACCGCCGCGGGCTATCCCAATGACAATGTCCTCAACAGCCTCAGCTCCGCCGTCACGCCTTTGTACACAAAGGGTGACGAGCCCTCGAAACCACAAAGCTACCTGGTGTCGTATTACCTGCGCGCCAACTATACTTTTAAAGACAGGTATCTCTTCACCTTCACGGGTCGCACCGACGGCAGCTCCAAATTCGGCCCTGATAACAAGTTCGGCTATTTTCCTTCGGGCGCCATCGCCTGGCGCCTGTCCCGGGAGAAATTCCTGGAAAAGGCAGACTGGATCGAGGACATCAAGCTGCGGGGAAGCTATGGCCTGACAGGCAACCAGAATATAGGCGACCAGAAATACAGGACCCTATATACTCCGTATTCCTATGCGGGTAACAATGCCCTGGTGCCGGACCAGCTGGGTAATCCTGCCGTGAAATGGGAGACCACCAAACAGACGGACCTGGGCCTCGACTTCTCCTTTTTTAAGAACAGGCTGCAGGGTACTTTCGATTATTACAACAAGCAGACGAATGACGCACTGCTGGCCCTGCCGACTCCCCTCAGCAGCAGCTACACTTCCCTGCTGGGTAATGTAGTGGGTTTGCGCAACCGCGGTATAGAGCTTTTCCTCCAGGGTGATATCATCCGCACGAAGGATTTCCGCTGGAACATGTCCGCCAATATCACCTGGAACAGATCCATCATTACAAAACTGAGCAAAACAGCCGACCTCAACAGCCAGATCTCCTCACCCTCCGGGATTGAATACCAGAATACCACTCTCATCGAGGGCCAGCCGCTGGGCCTCATCACTGGCATGAAGGTGACAGGCATTATCAAAACACAAAAACAGCTGGACGACTATAAGAGCAAACTGGGCGCTTTCGCAGGCTTTTTCACCTACCTGGACATCGGTGATCCGATGTACCAGCTGGACACCGTCTCCTATGCATCCTACGGCGCCGCCTATCCCGATTTCCATGCCCTCATCGGAAGCGGAGCGCCCAAATATTCCGGCGGGTTCTCCGAAAGCTTCAGCTATAAGAATTTCGACCTGAACCTTTATTTTCTCTTTTCCCAGGGTGGCAGGCTCATGTGGGGAGATGACGTCAGCAGCACCACTTTCGTGGGCACCTCCAACGTAAATGCCAGCATCCTGAAACGCTACACGCCTCAGAACACGGGCGCCGACCGGCCGCGCCTGCTGCTGGGCGGCGACCAGCTGATCTATAACACCAACCTGAGCATTTACAATTCTTCTTATTTGAAGCTGAGGACGGCTACGTTGAACTACCGGCTCAACAAGACTGGCTGGATGAAGAAGGCTGGCATGCAGGCGGCGGTCTATCTGTCGGCCACCAACCTGTTCACCATCACCAAATATCCCGGTAATGACCCGGAAACCTCAGACGACAGCTACAGCGTCACGGGCGGCTATTTCGACGTGAGCAACTATCCCGCCGTCAGGACTTTTTCCATGGGCGTCAAGATCGCCTTTTAAATCAAAAACATGAACATGCATATCCAACATAAAATATACACGATCCTTCTGCTTTCCGGTTGCCTGGCCGGCAGCTGCAGCCGGCAGCTGAATGTCTATCCCACCACCCAGGAAGTGGATGGCAATGTCCTCACGGATGAAAAAAGCGCTGCCACCGCTCTCAACGGCGTTTACTACCGGTTTGCCGGAGGCGGCGCCGATAACAACGGCGTGCCGTCGACGACATGGTATGATTTCAATGAAGAACGGCCCTCCCAGCTCAGCGGCCTGCTGTCCAGTACCTTCGGCAATGGAGGATTCGATCAGCATATTTACAACGCTGAGGCATACGGCGTAGACGCCGTATGGAACTACGGCTATGCGGTTGTCAACGCAGCCAATGGCTTCCTGAAGAATATAGCGCCTTTGCAGAAGATCACTCCCGCTGTTAAAACACGCATGACGGCCGAAGCAAGGTTCCTCCGCGCCTTTGGCAATGCCCAGTTGCTCCTTTATTATGGACAGTTCAATGATACGGCAAGCCCATACGGCATTATCATTCGCAATGCGTTCGTCACGCCGGACAATATGTATCTTTCCCGGTCTTCCGTAGCGGCCAGCTATGACTCCATTATCAGCGATCTCGATGCGGCGATACCTGATCTGCCCGCGTTGAATACCGCCAGTTATTATACCAATACATGGGCTGCAAAGCTCCTGGAAGCAAGGGTGCTCATCAATCGCGGATCGCCAGCCGACTATGCAAAGGTCATCAGCCTTACGAAGGACATCATAGCGGGCAGCCCTTTCACCCTTGAAGCCGATGTGAAGGACATCTTCTGGTCGAAGGGCCTCGCCAGTAACGAGGTGATGTTAGGCATCCAGCCGTATCCCAGCCAGAACATCAAGTGGAAGAGCTATATCTCTTATGACGATTATGGCCCGAATAGCTTCATGACCTCGCTTTTCAATGGCGATCCCCGCGCCGGCTGGTGCATACAAACAGTGAATACCCCTTATGGGAGCTACCCTGCCCTCACCAAATATTATCCCGGGTCTGTCACCACCATCACTGCGAACCCTATTTCGGAGATCAGCTACGCATTCCGGCTGACGGAAGCCTATCTGCTGGAGGCCGAAGCCATCGTGGCCGCCAACGGCAGCCTGGCCGAAGCGAAGGGGCTGTTGAAGACAGTCATGGGGCATGCTGGCTTTACCGACTTTTCCGGCGTAGATGCCGCTACCACCGCTGCGCAGCTGCAGCTGCTGATCATTGAGGAAGAAATGAAGAGCTTCGTCGGCGAGGCAGGCCAGGACTGGTTTGCCCTGCGCCGGCTGCCTTTTGCCACCGTACAGGGCCTGCTGCCTTCGATCATAGACCAGCACCTCCTGCTGCTGCCGATACCCGACGCAGAGATCATTTCCAATGATAAGATCAAACAAAACCCTAACTATTAAATTACTGTCAGATGAAACCATTGATCACACTTTGCTATGCCTGCCTGTTAACCCTTTGTTCCCATGCACAGCATAATACCACAGTCCACGCTGTCATTAAAGACCTGGCGCCTGGCCAGTGGGTATATTATAATGCCATGATGAACAGTCTGCAGAAAGATTCGGTACAGACCACTGCGGGCGGGTTCACCATCCATTTGCAGATCCCCGAAGGACAGGGCGACGCTTATGTCTTTCGCATCGGCGCGAAATATGTTGAGCATTCCTTCGCACTGACCTACCTTGAGCCGGGCGACATCTGGATCAAAGGGGAGGGGCCTTTGTTCAAAGACGCAAAGTTCTCCGGGGAAAAATGCCTGGCCGACAACGATGACTACCGCGCCTTCATCGACGCGGACCCCGTGCTGAAAGGGCGTTCCGATCTTTATAAGAAAGCCAACGAGCTCTACGCAAAGAAAGACTCCGCAGCCCTCGCAGCCATCCAGCCCGAGCTGGACAAAGTGGATTCCATCGACAAGGCGCTGACAAAACAGTGGATCGCGGAGCACCGCGCTTCCCCCTACAGCGCCTTCCTGCTATCTTACCAGCTGAGTGGGTTGAGCTTCGATGAAAAGGAGGCGGTCCTCAGATCCCTGACCCCCGCCGCCCGTAATAACGCGCCCGCCAAACGCATCGCCGAAAGCATCCGCATCAATGACCTCACAGGCATCGGCAAGCCGGCATTGAATTTCACCCAGAATGATACGGCAGGCAGGCCCGTCGCACTGAAAGACTTCAGGGGCAAATATGTATTGGTGGATTTCTGGGCCTCCTGGTGCGGACCCTGCCGCGCCGAAAATCCGAACGTGGTTGCCGCTTATGCGCAATACAAGGGTAGGAACTTCACCGTACTCGGCGTCTCGCTGGACCAGCCCAACGGCAAAGAAAAATGGTTGAAGGCCATTCATGATGATCACCTCACCTGGACCCATGTGTCTGATCTCAAATACTGGAACAATGCCGTGGCCAAACAATATGACATCAATTCCATTCCGGCCAACCTGCTGATCGGGCCCGATGGAAAGATCATCGCAAAGGACCTGCACGAAGGCGAGCTGGCAAAAAAATTAAGCGAACTTTTAAACGCCCGACATTTCACCCTTAAAGGCTCCATCCAGGGCGCCACGCCGCTGCTGAAACTATACTACACGGACAGCGATGGGAGGCAAAAACAGGACAGCGTCCGCGTACGTGAAGGAAGATTTTCCTTTCAGGGCAATATCAATGAGCCCACCATGGCCTATCTTTCCGGGCCTTCCCGCGTGGCAGGTATGGATGATCCGCACTCGGTAAGCATTTTCCTGGAACCCACTGACATGACGATCACCCTCCCGGCGGATAATTACAAAAAAGCAGTGATCACCGGCTCCGCCACACAACAGGAATACGAGGCTTTGGCCAAAGAGAAAGAACCTATTTACAAAGAAATGGAACCCCTGTCCAAAGAATATGCAAAGGCCGGCGAAGCATTAAGGGCCGCCATGAAGGCCAAAAAGGATGACACTTTCATCGATACCCTGCGCTATCGCGCCGCCGCCATCCACGACCGCTTTGATCCTTATTTCGAACGTGCCGCACAGGTAGACTATGCCTTTTTTGCCGCCCATCCCCAGTCCTACGTCACCGCCTTCGAATTGCGCTTTCATACTTCCAGCCTGACGCTGGATTCCCTGAGAATGTTCTATGCCGGCCTCGGGCAGACCGTACAGCATAGCAGCTATGGGAAGGACCTGGCCGGTGAGATCGAAAAGCTGGAAGCCGGTTCCCCCGGCAGCATGGCAAAGGACTTCACGGCAAAGGAGCTCAACGGCAATACGCTGAACCTCTCTTCGCTGAAAGGAAAATATGTGCTCATCGACTTCTGGGCCAGCTGGTGCGTCCCCTGCAGGAAAAGCATGCCGCATGTGAAAGAGCTGTACGCTCTCTACAAAGCCAAAGGATTTGATGTCATCGCTGTTGCCGACGACGACAGGGACAGCACCGCATGGAAGAAAGCAATGGCAAAGGACGGGACGGGCAGCTGGCACAATGTATTGAGGGGACTGGACATGACGAAGGCAAAAAATGGAGAAAAGAACGATAAGGACATCAGCGAAAAGTTCGGCATCCATTCCCTTCCCACCAAGATCCTGATCGACCCCGCCGGCAAGATCATCGGGCGCTATGATAAAGGTACTGACGAAGAGGCCGCGGCATTGGACAAACAGCTGGCGGAAGCCATGGCCAAAGGATAACAATTAATGATCAAAGCAGGCATGTTCAATGGGCCAACGTTTGCATAAATATTCCCCCGCAATTATCCTGTAGCATCCTGAAATCCGATAACTTAGCCATCAACTTTTGATCTGCATGGTTAAAACGAGCTGCCTGCTGCGCCCGCTGTACATTTCCTTGTTCCTCGCCTGTTCCCTGTCAGGTCATACGCAGTCGGCCGTCTCCCTTGCCTCGGTGTATCAGTTCCAGGCGCCTGTAGAAGCCCGCACTGCCTTTCTTTGGATCCCTCCCCATTGTAAATATGTACGTGGCATCGTGTTTGCCATGGAGAATGCCCTGGAGCGAAATTGGATGGAAGACCCCATTGTCCGCACGGCAGCTGCCGAAGAAGACCTTGCGATGATATGGCTGGCAGACGGCAAGCCCACCAGCATCACCTGGGAAATGAAGCCCGGCGCTATCAGCTTGCTGGATACCATGTTTCGCCGCCTGGCCGTGGTCTCCGGATATCATGAGATCGAAAATGCACCCCTTATCATGACAGGCCATTCATGGAATGGACGTGCTGCATGGACCTATACCAACGCTAACCCCGGCAGGGTGATCATGTCCATCCCAATTCGCACCTATCCTTTGCCTGACAGTCTGCAATTCCCCGGTGTGCCCCTATGCTATATCCTGGGACAAACGACGGAGCTGCCACAATACAATGATGGTCGTCCCGGCGACCGGGATTTTTTCTGGCCCATCGTCCGCCGGACTGCGCTGGCATTGAGAGCAAAAGATGTTCGTAACCTCATCGGGGTAGTGACGTACCCCGGCGGCTGCCATATGGATTGGAGTGACGACCAGTCCCGGTTCCTCGCCTTGCTGCTGCACAAAGCCTGTCAATACAGGCTGCCGGATCAACGTCCTGCTGATGGTAAGGTAAAGCTCCGGCCATTGCAGCCATCCATGGGCTGGCTGACAGACACGGGAGGAATGGTCCCGGACCACTATGCTCCCGCCAGCTACAGCACCTACAAAGGCGATCCTCAAAAAGCATACTGGTTCCTCGACAAGGACGTTGCGCTGGCCGCCATCGCGCTCAGCGGCGACAGGAAGCCCAGGCAAAAACAAATGATCACTTTCGTAGAGGACAACGACACACTGGATGTCCGTAAGAATGGATATGTGAGCTTGCCGCTAAATAATGATGAAATAAAAGTGACAGGTGGATATTTAAGATCAATTCCCGATGGGTTGATCGATGCGGGCAAACCCCTGGGCCATGCCGAAGGTGGATTCACTTTCCACGCAGTGATGGGCCCCTGCATACAGCAGGGCCCCGATCTTTTCGCAATCCGCTTTGACAGACAAGCGCCCCGTAACATCATGATCATGGCGACACAGCAAGGCGACACTACTTACCGCCGTGCCCTTCAGCCGGCACTGATCACCATTCCTGCCGAACTTACCGAAGGCAAAGAACAATCCATCAACTTCCCCTATATTGACGACCAGCCGTCGACTACAAGATACATCCCGCTGAAAGCAACGGCTTCCTCCGGTCTTCCCGTCCATTACTACGTAGTCTCCGGCCCCGTCGTCGTGGATGGCGACCAGCTGATCCTGACCAGCCTGCCCCCAAAAACCACCAGCCCGCTGAAGGTCATCCTCGTCGCCTACCAATGGGGCAGTATGTCGGAACCGAAAATACAAAGCGCACCCATGATCACCCGTACCTTCAATATCCGGAAATGAGAAATCCCATACCCATATTATTCCTTCTCCTCGCCCCCCTGGTCGCTCTATCCCAGACCTGGCAATGGTCCGTCCCGGTAGAAGGGGGGAAGACGAATGCGGATGCAGGTGCCTGGCTATGGATCCCTCCCGGTTGTAAAAAAGTGAAGGCAGTGATCGTCGCACAAAACAATATGGAAGAGATCTCTATCCTGGAGAACCCTTCTTTCCGCAAACAAATGGCCGCCTTGAGCTTCGCCGAGATCTGGATCTCTCCGGCTTTCGATCATATGTTCAGGTTCACTGACGGCGCAGGCGAGATCTTCAACAGCATGATGCAGCGCCTGTCCGAAGCTTCCGGCTACACAGAATTAAATGAAAGTCCCATCGTGCCCATCGGTCATTCTGCGGCCGCCAGCTGGCCTTACTACTTTGCAGCCTGGAACCCGCGTCGAACATTGGCCTGCCTTTCGGTCAGCGGTCAATGGCCCTATTTCCGCCACCCATCCTTTGCACCCGACATATGGAATAAGGACCAGCAGATCGACTTTATCCCTTCCCTGGAAACCATGGGTGAATATGAAGCCGCCGATACCTGGTCGGCCGAAGGGCTAAAGGAAAGAACAGACCATCCTTTCATGCCACTGAGCATGCTGGCCTGCCCGGGCGAAGGCCATTTTGCCGCAACACAAAAAAAGATTGACTATCTCGCCTTGTATATAACGAAAGCAGCGCAATACAGGCTCCCGGTCAATGACGTTTTCGAAGGGCCGCCGGTCCTGCGTGCGATCGATCCTACCCGTACGGGCTGGTTGATGGATAAATGGCGCTACAACCAGCAGCCCACAGCTTCTCCTGCGCCGGTAGGCCATTACAAAGGCGATACCACCACGGCATTTTGGTTTTTCGATGAAGCGCTGGTCCGTGCCACTGAAAATTATGAGGCCAGCTATCGCAACCAGCAGCCCCTCCTCCTGGGCTATATCCAGGATGGGAAAATGGCGCCCCAGCATAACACCCATTTACAGGTCAGCTTGCGCTGGCTGCCGCTGGCGGATGGTATCAGCTTTGTCCTGAAAGGCGGCTTCCTGGATACGGTGCCGGGTGAAAGTCCGCGACCGGCGTCATGGAGTGGCAAGAAGCCCGGCGCACCTGTTACACATCCTGTCCAGACAAACAAGATCCGCATCGATAGGGTAGCAGGCCCTTTCCGGAAAATAAACGATACCTTGTTCCAGCTGGCCCTCTCCAAAGGACGCAGCAAAGCACAACGCAATTACCCCTTGACCTTCATTGCCACCTGGCCGGGTGATGGTCAGTACAAACCCGCGGCCCAGCAGGCTGAGCTCATCGTACCTCTGGAGAACACCGAAGGGCAACAGCAGCAGATCAGCTTTCCCGCCATCGGTGACCAACCGGTAACAGCAACACACCTGCAGCTCAACGCAACTGCTTCCTCCGGTCTCCCCGTACACTACTACGTAGTCTCCGGACCTGCCATCGTAGACGGCGACCAGCTGTATCTCACCCCCATCCCGCCCCGGAGCCGCTGGCCCGTGAAAGTGACGGTGGCAGCCTGGCAATACGGCCGGAGCCTGGAACCAAAAGTCCGCACGGCCACTCCTGTGCAACAAACTTTTTTTATCTCTAAAAACTAACCTATGCGCCGGCTTTTCCTACCGCTTCTTATTTTATCCCTGCACGCCCGGTCCCAGCGCCTGCCCGTGCAAAAAGTCCTTCAGCTGGCAGCCGCACAATACGGCAGCTATATAAAGACACACGCAGATACGATCCGCTATCCCCGCAACACCCGCGCGGATGGCTCGCTGGGCGAAGTGGCGCCCGCCGATTGGACCAGCGGTTTCTTCCCGGGCTGCCTCTGGCAACTTTATCGCTTCACCCATGATGCGCAATGGAAGAGGGCCGCGGAAAAATGGACGGCAGGCCTCGAACAGGAAAAGTATGACAAGTCCACCCATGACCTGGGCTTCGTACTGTTCGACTCTTACGGGATCGGCTATTCGCTGACGAAAGACACCGCTTACAAAGAGATACTGATGCAAGGCGCCCGCTCGCTTTCCACCCGTTACCACCCCGAAGTGGGCGCCATCCGCAGCTGGGACAACCCCATGTTTCATTATCCGGTGATCATCGACAACCTCATGAACCTGGAATTTTTATTTTGGGCCACGAAAGTCACCGGCGACTCATCCTTTTATAAGATCGCGCTCTCACACGCCAATACAGATCTGAAATACCGGTTCCGTCCGGACAACAGCAGCTACCACGTCCTGGACTTCGATCCCGCCTCCGGCAGGCTCCTGCGTAAAATGACCCACCAGGGCTATGCGGACTCCTCCTGCTGGGCAAGAGGCCAGGCCTGGGGTATCTATGGATATACGACACTGTACCGGGAAACAAAGGACCGGCGCTTTCTGCAGCAGGCCATTCATGCGGCCGACTATTTCATCCAACAGACGGATAGGATCACCGACCACATCCCCTACTGGGATTTCCAGGCGCCCGATATACCCAATGCGCCAAGGGATGCTTCCGCCGCGGCCGTCGCAGCTTCAGGCATGATCGAGCTCAGCCGCTATGCAGGTGAGAAATACCTGCGCAAGGCAGAGGAGATGCTGGAAAGCCTTTGCTCCGACTCCTATCTCGCCAAAGCCGGCACGAACAACCATTTTATTTTAAAACACAGCACAGGTCACAAGCCTCATAACGCAGAGATCGACGTCCCCATTATCTATGCCGACTACTATTTGCTGGAAGCCCTTTGGCGCTACCAGGAATACAAACCATCTTCCGGCGCCAGCACATACACCAACCCCATCATCCATGCCGACTACTCCGACCCCGATGCCATCCGGGTCGGTGACGACTATTACATGACGGCATCCAGCTTCAACTGCATGCCGGGCTTGCCCATTCTTCATTCAAAGGACCTGGTCAGCTGGTCCATCATCGGGTACGCCCTGCAGGAGCTGGCTCCTGCCGAAGTTTACGACAAACCCCAGCATGGCAAAGGCGTCTGGGCCCCGGCCATCCGGCAGTATAAAGGCGAGTACTATATTTATTACCCCGATCCCGACTATGGTATCTATGTGGTGACAGCGAAAGATCCCGCCGGCCCCTGGTCTAAACCAACCCTGGTCGTTGGCGGTAAGGGCCTGATCGATCCCTGCCCCCTGTTCGAGCCGGACGGCAAAGGCGGGCAGCGCGCCTGGCTGGTGAATGCATGGGCGGCCAGCCGCGCAGAGGTCAATAGCCTCCTTACCATCCGTCCCCTGACCCCCGATGGCATGCATGCGGCAGGGGAGGCCCGTATGGTCTTTGATGGACATGACAGGCATCCGACCCTGGAAGGTCCCAAACTTTATAAGCGTAATGGCTATTACTATATTTTCGCCCCTGCCGGCGGTGTCCCTACAGGTTGGCAATTGGTGCTGCGATCCAGGGACATCTATGGTCCCTATGAAGAAAAGATCGTGATGGACCAGGGCACAACTATCGTTAATGGACCTCACCAGGGCGCCTGGGTGGATACAAAGACGGGTGGATCATGGTTCCTGCATTTCCAGGACAAAGGGCCCTATGGCCGTATCGTACATTTGCAGCCGATGCAATGGATAAAAGACTGGCCGCTCATCGGTGTCGATCCCGACGGAGATGACAAAGGTGAACCGGTGCTCACTTATACCAGGCCCGTGACGTCCCTGGCAAAAGAATTACCCATACCCACATCGGACGAGTTCAACGGTCATGCCCCCGGCCTGCAATGGCAATGGCAGGCCAACCCCCGAATCACCTGGTCGGCAGAGATCCCCCGCAGCGGCTATCTGCGCCTCTTCGCTATCCATCCCCCCGCCGACGGTAACAATCTATGGAGCGTGCCCAACCTCCTGCTGCAAAAGTTCCCTGCCCCTGATTTCAGCGCCACAGCCCGCATCAGGCTGGCGGCCAGTGATGCAGGAAAAAAGTCGGGGTTGGTTATCATGGGATTGGATTACGCTTATATCGCCCTGCAAAAAGAGGCGGAGGGATTCTCCCTGGTGCAGGTCCGTTGCGTGGATGCAGAAAAAGGCGGAGAAGAAAAGATCATCGCCCGTCAGGTTATTACCTCCGCATTCTCCACAGATCGACCTTCCGGCAACATGCCGCCGGCATCGGTTGCACCTGCCACGCCCTATCTCTATCTCCGTGTGACGGTCAGCAGCCCCGATGCGCAATGCAGGTTCAGCTATAGCTATGACGGTAATGAATATTCGATGATTGGTGAACCTTTCAACGCCAAAGAGGGTAAATGGATCGGCGCCAAGCTGGGATTATTCTGCCTCAACGCCCCTGGTGGAAAAAATGGGGGCTATGCCGATATCGATTGGTTTCGCGTACAACAAAATTAATGTCCGACGATGAAGAGATTATTCCTTTTACTGTTAAGCGTGCCGTTAATGCACGAAATGCATGCGCAGATCCTGGAAGCCACCCGCACCCGTCTTCAGTCCCCTGACGGCAGGACCGTCGTTGAGCTGTACCAGCATCAGGCCGGAGATGGAGGGAAGCGATTGTGCTACAAAGTCTTCTACAAAGACAGGCCCCTCATCCTGGAGTCCGCCCTGGATATCCGCATGGACAACCATATCATGGAGCAGGCGCTGGCATTGCCGCCGGATACGGCCGCCGACTGGTGCGCCAGCCTCAGCTTTCAAGGATCGGATACCCTCACCCGTGATACCGTGTGGCGCCCCCTGTACGGCGAGAGAACAACGGTGCGCGACCATTACAACGAAGTGACCATGCGCTTCGTAAAGGCGGACAGGCCCAAATATACCATGCAGCTGATCTGCCGGGCGTATAATGAAGGTGTGGCTTTCCGGTATTATTTCCCGGAGAATCCTACAGGCGTATATTACCATATCACAGACGAACAGACGGATTTCACCCTGCCGCCGGGAACAAGGGCCTGGTTCACTTCCTGGGCACAAGGGCCCTATCGGCTGTTGCCCCTGAAGGACTGGCCGGACGAATCCGAACGCCCCCTGACCCTGCAGCTGCCGGACGGAAGCTATGCCTGCCTCGCGGAAGCACAGATGACTGACTATGCCCGTACTAAATTCAAGCTAAGCAATAACAAGCCTAATACCATCCGCACCGCTGTTTTCGGCGCCATCGATGGCATCACGGACTTTGCCACTCCCTGGCGGGTGATACTCATGGGAGATCAGGCCGCCGACATCATCCGCAACGAAGACCTGCTGCTGAACCTGAACCCGCCTTCGGCGATTGCAGCCTCCGGCTGGATCAAGCCGGGCAAGATCATGCGCGAGATGACGCTCACCACCCAGGGCGCCCGCAACGCCATTGATTTCGCCGCCGCCCACGGCCTGCAGTATATCCTCTTCGACTGGAAATGGTACGGACCTGCCATGACCTTTCACACGGATGCCACACTGGTAAAAGCGCCCATCGATATGCAGGAAGTAGTGCGTTACGGCAGGGACAAAGGCATCGGCGTCTGGCTGTATGTCAACCAGCAATCTCTGCTTGCGCAACTGGACACGATCCTGCCGCTGTATGAACAATGGGGTGTCAAAGGGATAAAATTCGGGTTCGTGGAGCTGGGTTCCCAGCGTTGGACTGCCTGGCTGGAAGAGGCTATCCGCAAAGCAGCGGCCCACCACCTGATGGTGAACATACATGATGAATGGCGGCCCACAGGCGAACAGCGCACCTGGCCCAACCTGATGACGGCGGAAGGTATACGGGGCAATGAAGAGATGCCCGACGCCACGCACAACACCATCCTTCCTTTCACCCGTTATATCGCGGGCGCCGCAGATTATACCATCTGCTACTATGATCCCCGCATCAAAACCACCCATGCGCACCAACTGGCATTGGCGGCCATCTACTACAGCCCTTTGCAGACACTGTTCTGGTATGACAAGCCTGCTGCGTATCACAACGAGCCGGAGATCGAGTTCTTCGAAAAGATCCCTACCTCCTGGGACGAGACAAGGATCCTCGAGGGCACACCCGGCATCAACATCACCACGGCCCGTCGTCACGGCGATGAGTGGTTCATCGGAACGATCACTAATGACAGTGCACGCAGGACGGCGATCAACTTCGACTTCTTACCCCGGGGAAGGAAATACATTGCCACACTCTATTCGGACGACCCGGCGGCAGCGACAGCGACACATGTGAAAAAAGAACAGAGAAAAGTGGACGCGTCTACGATGCTGCCGGTGAGCCTGATGGCATCGGGTGGAATGGCTGTATGGGTGAGGCCGGAGAAATGAAGGTTGACTTGTTGCAAGAATTAATTGTTTGGTTGTCAATTTATTGTAAGTGTTGGTTAACCTGCTGAGTTTTTGTATTTTTACATCAAATGTTCATCGACGATGATACCCGAAAAAGACTTATTAATATCGTTAAAGGAACTGTCCTTGAGGGGAAAGAAGATACTTGCACAGCTGCCCGAAATCTCCTATGCGCAAGCTTTAGAACAAGTACAGCGGTTAAGAAAGATTTCGAAAGTCAATCCCGAGTTAAAAAGGAGCAGACCGACTTCCTAAGGCATCACAGTACCGAAAAAAAATGGTGGGTGCAGAATTTGCCCGATGAAAAAAGTTATTTAACACGAGGCGGCGAAGCTCAAATTTATTTTGCAGCTGATCAAAAGAGTGTAATAAAAGTAAATGACGGAGTCTACTACGCTACTTGGCTTGAATTCTTCAACAGCATCGTAATTCATAACCTTTTATTTGAGGAAACTGCGTATACTTTCTTAGGTTTCATAGAAAAAGACGGTTCCCTGTTAGCAGTTTTAAGCCAGCCTTTTATTACTTCTGATGTTCCAGTAGATCTTGAAGATGTAAAGAAATTATTAGCATTCAATGGCTTCGTTAACACCAAAAGAAACGACTACTTCAACCAGGATTTGGGTCTGATCCTCGAAGACATGCACGACGAGAATATCATCGTCAATACCAATACACTATTTTTTATAGACACTGTATTCTACACGGTTTCCGGGTAACAGGCAAACAGGACGACATAAAGCCATCCTGTTTGCTACAAGCAGTCCTGTCAGTACACTATTTGATCACCACCTTCACCGAATGCTTCTCATCCACCTGCACAACATACACTCCCGGCACTATCGCAGATGTAATCTTCATTTCTATCAATCCCGCCTCGCCTTGCCGGACCCATTTGCTCATAACCAAACTCCCATCGACACCATACATCCTGACAAGCAAATCTTTCCTAACCCAATCTCCCCCCGTCCTAATAAAAAAGCTACCGCCCGTAACAGGATTCGGATAAACACTCAAAACAGCCTCATCCATATTTATCACCGACGGGCTGGCCACTAATCCCGTCCTGGCGGAAGCCAGGTTATTGAGCACCCCCACCAGCTGCCATTGCTGGTTATTACCGCCATTGTAGGTCCATTGCTGTACGTTGGCGCCGTCGGCAGTAGAGCCGCCGCTGACATCGACGGCCTTGCCGCTGTGCACGGGCGTAATACGAAAATATCCCCCACTGGTCGGCGTAAAAGTGAAGCGCTGGTTATTACCGCCATTGTAAGTCCATAGCTGGATATTCGCGCCGTCGGCTGTAGAGTTGCTGGCAACGTCCAGCGATTTGCCGCTGCTGGCGCCGATGACCTGGTACTGGCCGCTGCCCAGGTAGGTCAATGTCCATTGCTGGCAGGCACAATCATTCGCCGTCCATTGCTGTACGTTGGTACCATCGGCTGTCCCGTTGTTGGTCACGTCCAGCGCTTTGCCGCTGTGGCGGGCCAAAATTTTATAGGTGCCGTTAGGGATAGGCTGGGGGACGCCTGCCACCACTGCCACGTTGTCAAAAGTGGTATTGTCCAGGGCTCCTGTCGTGCTGCCCGAGCAGGCTGCCAGCCCTACATAATAAGTATTGGCCATCGTCACTGTGCTGGTGCCCACTGTAAACCAGGTGACGCCATCAGAGGATTCGAATGCCGTGAAAGTGCTGCCCGAACGTTGCAGCCTGAACCAGGCCGGCAGCCAGGTGTAATCGTTGCCGCCCACATAGGTCATGGAGCCGCCGGTGGTGGAACGTGTTCCAAACCCGGCCTCCCGCCAGCCGGCGTCGCCCAGCTTCATCACCAGGGTCTTTGCACCCGCGGCCAGCGATTCACGGATCATGATCCCTGTCTTGCTTAAAGTCCCGCTGATGTTGATCAGCCTTGCGGTGATCGTATAGTCCCCGGTGACGCTGGTATAGGCATAGCTAAAGGCGTCGGCTGTGCCGCTGATGCCCGTCCCGGAGCCGCTGACAACATAGGTATTGTTACCGGCAGCGGCGTAATTGGCGCTGCCGGCGGCGCTCACCGTTCCGATGTCCTGTCTTGCCCATCCGGCAGGCAGTGCGCCCGCGGCCGCAGGCGTGGCGCTCACCTGTGAAGTATTGGCGCTGGTGCCCGACTGGTTGATGGAGGCGACGACATAGTAATAAGTAGTGCCGTTGGTGACGCTGAGGTCTGTATATTGGGGGGTAGTGTTGTTGGTCGAAGTGGAAACGGTCGTGTAGGGCCCGCCGCTGCTGGTAGCGCGCCGCACCACATATCCCTGGGCTGTATTACCGGCAGCGAGTACCCATTTCAGGGATACGCGCCCTACACCTGCGGTGGCTGCCAGTCCGGTGGGTACAGGTGGGACAGGTGAAGGGGGATAAGGGGACGTTGCTGTGCCGAGGGTAAAGGTCAATGTTCCATAGCCGAGGTGGTCGGCGCTGCCATGCTCGGGTCGCATCAGCTGGGCCATGGCCTGCACACCCGGAGCGCTGAGACCTTGCCCGACGACATAATGATTGTAGATCAGCTCCCATAAGGGACGATCGTCCAGGCGGCCCCTGCCGTTGATGGAAACCCAGTCCTGGTTGGCATTCTGGCAATTGTTATAGGATGTATAGGGTACAGGTCGCCACAGGTTGGTCTGTGCTACATATTCAGCTCCTGCCAGCAGGCGGTTGCCGGAATATCCGAATAGGTCGAGCCCCTGGTTCCAGGCTACCTGGCAGGCATAGCCGAGCAGTCCTACGCCCAGCTGCGCATGCTCCTGGTCCCGGCCGCTTTCCTGCCATTGCCCGAGGCCGCCGGGTTGCAGGGTGTAGACGGCATTCATGATACTGCCGGCGCCGGCGCCCGTCTTAAAATAGTTCACACCCTCGTTGTACTTGGCTGTATCGTCGCAGAGCACGCCCATGGCGATCAGCGCCCCCAGGTTGCAGGCGTCCCAGTTGGCCCAGTAATTGGTGATGCAGGCGCCGTTGTGGTTGGTGAGAAAGTTGTGACATACCGGGTAGAAATAAGTGGTCATCATGTTCTTAAATCGGGTGAGATCTGCGGCGGCCCACCCGGGATAGATCCGCAGCACTTCGGCCGCCAGGGCAAGATCGAAGATGGGAATACCGCTGAGGCCGGGAATATCGGTACCTGTGGGCACCTGGTTCACTGCGGCCGACCAGGCATTGCAGATCCGGACGGCGCAGTCGGCATAGGTGCTGTTGCCTGAAATATACCACCGGATGGCATTGAGATACGCAGCATGGGCGTCTGCATCCGCCCGCTGGCGGTTAGCACCCAAATTCGCCTGGGCAGCAGCCGTATAGGTGTTTTGCGCCTGGGCATCGGCGATCAGCACGTTCCAGTCGTCGATCCAGGGATGAGCGCCTGCGGCTACCTGGGTCTTCATCCTGTCGAGGTCTGCCTGTGTATGCAGGCCGCCGGGATGTACAAAGGTCTGTGCCGTTGCGGGTGGGCGCAGCATGAGAAAAAAGATCAAATACAGCGGGATAAGGCGGACAAGCATAATCGTTATATTTTAATATGAAGGAATGGTTTACAAAACTATCAGCTTCACCGGGGCTCCGTACCATAGATCAATGCACCTTTATAGTAGATAGTAATATGATCGTTTGCCGTGAATGAACTGGCCGGACGATAGGAATAATCGTTGGTCACATTGAAATTCGACCAATCTGTTTTAAAATTAGCGTGCTTTTTTTGATTTGATCACAGAACACGGCAATAAATCTGTGCAAACGTAGGTAAAAGGAAAATTATTTATGCATTAGCCGGATGCGGACAGGTTCATCCCGGTCGCAGGTGATAACCCCGTTGCTGTAATGCAGCCGCCCCAGCTGAATGACGCTTCGCCTGTCCTCGAACGTACCGCTTGGAGCAGGTTTGTCCTTTGCTCTGCCGGGATGCGTAAAATAGAATATATAGGCATCCTCCTTGTTCACCACCACATCGCAATGACCACCTATCGCCTGGTCGTCAATGCCTTTCCCGGGTTGTTCTAAGATGCGTTCCGGCTGTTTGGTCCAGGTCTGCAGATCATCCGAGCTGTACACTTCCATCCCCTGCCAGATATCTACGATCATGAAATACTTATTTTGCCACCTGAAAACTTTTGGCCCTTCTCCTTTTGAAGGAATGACGACCCCTTTATCAACCCAATTGTACAGGTCTTTACTGTCTGCATAATAGATCGTCTTGCCATTTTTCTCATCATTATACCACATTCTCCACTGCCCATCCGATACTTTAAAGATATTGGCATCGATCACGTTGTGCGAGCTCAGCGGTACAACAGCTTCAAATTTCCAATTACGCAGATCGGAGCTGGTGAAATGCACGATCTCCCTGGAGTGCTGCCAGTCCTGGAACGTGCCGGGCACATAGGTAAGATACATATGGTACAGGCCCTTATGTTCAATAATATCCGGAGCCCAGAATGTGTAGCCCGGGTCTACCCTGTAATTGATATTGGCGGTGTCTTTATATTTCCATATCCTTCCGTCCTTTGATTCGGCTATACCGATCCTGGTGCCGTGCACCCACGCAACGCCCGTCGGATCATTCAACAGGGCCCGTCGATTCGTGTAGAACATCCACCACATTTTTTCCTGCTTATTGTAGATGACTACAGGATCGGCGGCGCCATGCTCCACGGGATCATCGAACAATGGTTTGGGCGCACTGTTGCTTTGTGCGTACATCTTTGTTGTACAGAGTATTGCCAAAATGTATACAAGCGACTTTTTCATATTTACAGCTTTTTAGTTGAATCCCGGATCAACAGTTCAGTAGGAAAGACTTTTTTGGTGAATTGGACAGGCGGCCTTTTGCTTTCGATAAGCTCGATCAGCAGCTCCGTTGCCGCCTTTCCCATCTCGAAGGCCGGTTGACGGATGGTGGTGAGGGAAGGTGAGAACAGATCAGCGGAGTTGAAATTGCTGAAGCCGGCGATGGCTATTTGTTCGGGGATCTGCAGGCCTTTCTTGCGGAGGAGAGAATAGCACCCCATGGTAAGGCGGTCCGAAGCGCAAAGAAGGGCATCGGGTGGATCGGGGAGGGCCAGCAGCTCATCCATAGCCTTTTCTATCTCTTCGAACAGCATGCCGCCGTGCATACAATATTTAATATACGCCTGGTCCACCGGTATGCCGGCCTCCTGCAACGCTTTCTCATAGCCGTCCCGTCTTTCACAGGTAATGGAAATATGTGGTGAGCTGGTAACATGCGCGATCCTGCGATAGCCGGCATCGATAAGATGACGCGTACCATTATAAGCGCCACCCGTGTTGTCGGCTACCACTGTATGCGTCTTCAACTGGTCGGTCACCCGGTCGAAGAATACAATGGGAAGCCCCTGCTCATGGAGCTTCGTAAAATGCCCCAGGTCCTCCGACTCCGTGGACAAAGACACCAGCAGGCCGTCAACAGATCTCCAGGCCAGGTTTTGAACGTTCCTGACCTCCCGCTCGTAAGACTCCTGGCTTTGCGTGATAATAACAAGATAGTCACTGTTGTAAGCCACCGATTCGATGCCGCTGATCACCTCGGAAAAGAATACATTGGGAATATTGCAAAGCACTACACCAATGCTGCGGCTACGCTGGCTTTTGAGGCTCTGTGCCATGAGGTTGGGACGGTAATGGTGAACATCCGCATATTCCTGCACCATCCGGCGGGTGGCTTCGCTGATCTTATAGCTGCCTTTGAGGGCACGGGATACCGTGGAGTAAGAAAGACCCAGGGCTTTGGCGATGTCTTTGATGGTAATGCTCTCGAATTTCATTTGCAGCAAGTTTTCTCGATTATAAATAGGTCCTGTGCCAACGTTTGCACAAATAAACTTAGCGTTTTCGGTGCGATGGCCTGTTCCCGGATGTACCTTCATAGGTATGGATAGATTGCTTAATCGATTAAGCTCCTTCCTCACATCTTTTACTGTCTTTCCGTCATCACAGCCTTTTTTCTTTCGCAGCTCCGTCGTCTCCAAACCTTTCCCGGATGACTGCCTCATTGTCTCAAAACCTTTCCAGATAACAGTTGTGCCAACGTTTGCCCAAATAAATAAAGGCATTCAATATTCTGTCCGCTAAAATAACCGTTATTTTGACACGAATAGAAAAAAATAGCTTAATCGATTAAGCTAATGCCAAAAATGATTGCGATGCCATTGAAGAAAAAAATTTCCATACACGATCTGGCCAGGCAATTGAATGTCTCCTCCGCCACCATCAGCTTCGTCCTCAATGGGAAAGCATCAGAGAAGCGTATCAGCCGGGCGGTGGAGAATAAGATCCTGAAATTCGCCCAGAAATCCGGCTATCGCCCGAACAGGGTTGCCATGAGCCTGCGCACAGGTAAGAGCAGGATCATCGGCATGCTGGTGGAAGGTATTTCCGATCCTTTCTTCGCCAGCATCGCCCGCATCGTGGAAGAAAAGGCCCACCGCCATGATTACAAGATATTTTATTCCAGTACGAACAACGACCCGGCGATTGCCCGGGAGCTGATCAGGACCTTTCGGGATACACAGGTGGATGGTTATATCATCGCACCGCCGCCGGGGATAGAAGAGGACATAAAAGCATTGATGGATGACGGTTTCCCGGTGGTGCTCTTCGATCGGTTCTTCCCGGACCTGGAGACGCACAATGTAGTGGTCGATAATTTCAGCGGGTCCTTCCAGGCCATCCGGCATTTGCAGCAAAATGGTTATAGCAACATCGGGTTCGTAACGCTGGACTCCCGCCAGACGCAAATGACCGAACGGCTCAATGGCTACCTGAAAGCCATTAAAGGCGCCGGGCAGGGGAAGGCTATCCTTAAGATCTCTTACAGGGCCGAGCATGCCGTCATGGCCGAAAAGATCAAAGCCTTTTTACAGAAGAATCCCGGGTTGGATGCTTTGTTGTTTGCTACAAACTACCTGGCCATCAGCGGGCTGCAGGCCATCACTGATCTGAAGCTGGAGATCCCCGGCGACATAGGCGTCATCGGCTTTGATGACAACACGCATTTCAGCCTGTTCTCGCCGGCGATCACGGCCGTTGCACAGCCAGTACAGGGGATTTCAGAAGAGATAATAATGGACCTTATCAATTGCCTGTCCGGGGATAAGAATGTCTTATCCAGGACGACCACTGTCCTGCCCGTCCACCTGGTCGTAAGGGAATCCGCTGTTCCCGTCGGGCTGAGAAAAGTAAGATCGCTGTAGATATCAAGTGTCAATTTTAAAACCAGAATAAAACTTGCCGTTATGAGAAGCATGTTAAGACTACACAGGAATGTCCTTCCCGCATTCCTCTTTTTGATCTTTCTTTCTTTTTTTGACCATGCTGCTATGGCCCAGGCCACCAGGACCGTATCAGGACGGGTGGTCAATTCCTCCACGGGAGAGCCAGTGGCTGGAGCAACCATTCGCATCAAAGGTGTCCGGGGCGGCGCCACCACCGACTCCGCCGGATCATTTAAATGGACGGTCCCCGCATCCGCCCAAACCCTGATCATCAGCAGTGTCGGGTTCCAGGAGATCGAAGCGCCCATCGGTGCTTCCGGGACCATCAGCGTGCGCCTTGTATTAACTGGGAAGGATCTAGGGGAAGTAGTAGTGGTGGGCTATGGCACACAAAAGAGAGCCACCCTCACGGGTGCTGTGGCAACGGTGGATTCAAAGGTATTTAAAGACCGTGGAGTGGTATCCAATCCACTGGCTTCCTTACAGGGGCAGGTGCCGGGCGTCATTGTCACGCGCAGCTCCGCCGCGCCGGGACAGGAAGGATGGTCTTTCCAGATAAGGGGCGCCAGCTCTCTCAATGGTGTGGACCCGCTGGTGCTGGTGGATGGCGTGCCTTTGTCTGATCTGAATGCATTGAATTCCATCAACCCCCAGGACATCGATAACATGAGCTTCCTGAAGGATGCCAGCGCCTCTATCTATGGTTCCCGCGCGGCGGCCGGCGTAGTATTGATCACCACCAGAAGAGCGAAGGCCGGCAAGCCGACCATTGAATACAGCGGCTCCGTTTCCCAAAAAAGAATGGGCCTGCGGCCTCATTTTCTCAACGGTGACCAATATGGTAAATACATGCTGCAGGCGATATCGAATTCCTCACCCGGCGGCGTGGCCGATCCCAACTGGATCTGGACCAAGTATGCGAAATCCTGGCTTAACAGGCCGGACAGTGGGTACATCGATAAGACCGTACCGGGATATATAGACAATATCGGGTTTACGGACGTGAAGGATTATACTTACTTTGATACCAATCCTATCGACATCCTATGGGGTAATGGCAGGGCGATCTCCACCTCACACGACATCAGCCTTTCCGCACGCACCGATAAGATGGGCTATCGCCTGTCCCTGGGCTATATGAATGACGGCAGCATGCTGAAATGGGGCCAGAATTATAACACCCGCTATACGATCAACCTTGCGCACGACTATACCTTTTCTCCAAAACTTAAGATCTCGACCAATATCTCTTTGCAAAAGAATAATGTGGTGGTCCCTTCCAGGCAGAGTGTGATCGACGGCAGCTCGCAGCCTGGATTTCCCGTGGCTACCATCCATGGCAAGCCCTATGCCTGGGGCACGCAGAATGGCCGCAACTGGCTGCTGGAGCTGGGCGGCGAAGATAAAAAGTATGACACCCGGGTGTTCCTGAATTCAAAGCTGGAATACAACATCGTCAAAGACCTGACCTTTATCGCACAGGCCGGCTACAACTGGTCGTCCAGGGACGGCAGGTATGAGTACAAGGGCGTCCCGCAGATCTACAATTATGCAGAGACCTATCAATACGCGGGCAATCCCACGCAGGCCCAGTCCTACTATCAGCGTTACAACAACACGGATGTTTATTACAACCTGAATGCCTATTTACAGTATAAGAAGACCATACAGCAGGATCATAGCATCAGCGTTACGGCAGGGGGCAGCTATGAAAGGGATGAGTACGATGGGTTCACTACTACTACGACTTATCTGGCCAACAATGATGTCCCCTCCCTGGGCCTGAGCCTGGGAGATAATACTACACACTCCAATGGAGAAACTCAAAACCATTGGGCCCTGGCTTCAGGGTTCGGCAGGATCAATTATGCCTATAAGGAAAAATACATGTTTGAAGCGATGGCTCGCTATGATGGTAACTCCAGATTTTCCCCGGATAACAGGTGGCTGTTCTACGATGGATTTTCAGCCGGCTGGAGGATCAGCCAGGAGAAATTCATGGAGAATGTCCGCTTTGTCAACGAACTGAAGCTCCGCGCAGCGTATGGTACGGCCGGCGGACAGGGGGGGAAAGATGCCCAGGGCAACCTGCTCATAACAACCACTGACTATTTCCCCACGGTGAACATCGGCAGCGCAGGCCCGATCCTCGGTGGCTACACTTCCCGAAGTATAACGGGAGCGCCTAATCCAACCATCATAGATTCCAGCAAGGTATGGGAGAAATTGATCAACAAAAACATCGGAATAGATTTTGCCGTGCTGAACAGCCGGCTCTCCGGTAGCTTTGACTATTTCTGGAAGAACAATCAGAATATGTTCTTCCCTCAGACATTACAAGGAATATTCGGCGTCAATCCGCCCTACCGGAATGGAGGGAGCATAAAAGTTTGGGGATGGGAAATGGCCATCAACTGGAGAGACAAGATCGGAAATGTTACGTATCACATCGGCGGAACGCTGACGGATAACAACAACAAAATAACAAATCTCTTTCGCGTCAGCCCTATCACCGCAGGGATGCAGAACATCCAGGGCTACGCAATCAATTCTTATTTCGGCCTGAAGTATGCCGGCCGCATCCAGACGGATAAACAGGCAAGCGATTATGCGCTCCTGGCGCCGAATAACAGTATCAGCATGCCCACTGTCGCTTCGCAGATCATCAAAGGTCTCAATATGTACCAGGATGTCAACGGCGATGGTAAACTCACCAATGCAGGCGCCGCCCAGCACTTGCTGGGAAAGACCGATGCCAACGGGAAACCCGTAGGCGATGGGGACATGGTTTACCTGGGCAGGAGCGATCCACGGTATGTCTTTGCAGTAAATATGGGCGCTGAATACAAAGGCTTTGATTTTTCTGTGGTGTTCCAGGGTGTGGGCCAAAGGAAGATCTACAGGCGCAGTGACTACAGCGTGCCATTTGGCGTCATCTACCAGGGAATTTCCAACTGGTGGGTGGACAAGACCTGGACACCCGACAGGCCCAATGCGGAATTACCCATTTTAACGTCTGCTAACTCAGGTGGATACGGCAACTACAACGGGTATGACTACCAAATCTCCAACTGGAGCCTGCAGAACGGCGCGTACGTCCGGCTGAAAAACATTGTCATTGGGTATACGCTGTCCCCGGAAATTGCCCATCGCGCGAAACTCCAGGGCTTGCGGATCTACCTTTCTGCCAATGACCTTTGGGAACTGACCCATGTGCAGGACAAATGGGACCCGGAACAAACCAATAGCATCTCCGCCGGGTCGCAGCGTTATCCTTTCTATCGGTTGCTAACGGCCGGTGTCAACGTTACATTTTAGAACCTATGCAAATCTTAAAAATTATGAACAAGTCCATGTTTAAATATAGTATTATTATAACAGCCGCTTATACTTTGGCTGTTGTGCTCTCCGGCTGTAACAAGGCGCTGGATCTAAAACCCTTGGACCAGGTAACCAACGCCACTTTCTGGGCCCAGCCGAACGATTTCAAAATCGCGGCGAATAATTTCTACGGTTACCTGCGCACTTTCAGCCAGGGTAATGGCGACGGACATAGCGGGACCGATCTGGGTACGGACCTGGGCGCCATCGCAAGAGGCACTAATACCGTTGCTACCACAGATGGTAATTATTCCGACGCTTACAAATGGATCCGGAACATCAATTACCTGCTGACGAAAGCAGCGACCTATTCTACTCCGGGCGATATCAGGCAATATGTGGCGGAAGCGAAATTTTTTAGGGGATATGTCTATTTCGACAAATTACTGACCTCCTATGGCGGCGTCATCCTGGTGAAAGAATTATTAGGCTTGGAATCCGCGGCAACATACCCGTCGCGCAGCAGTCGGGATTCCACCATCGACTTTATCATCTCCGACCTGGAGGCTGCTATTGCCGATCTGCCGTTGGAAAGTGCGATCCCCGCAGCCGACAAAGGAAGGGTAAGTAAGCAAGCCGCCCAGGCTTTCCTGGGAAGGGTCTGCCTGTACGAAGGCACCTGGCAAAAATTCAGGGGCGGGAATGCTGCCCGGTACAATGCGCTACTGGATAAATCCATCGCCAACAGCGACGCGGTGATCACCAGCAACCAATATTCATTATTCAAACCGGCAGCTTTAGGCGACTCCGCACTGAAGTACCTGTTCATCCTGGAGAACCAGAAATCCAATCCTGCCAATATTGTAAAATCCGCCAACAATGAATACATCCTTTCCGTCCGGTATGAATCCAATAATTTACTGAAGACCATTCCCAACCAGATCTCCTTTGGAGCGCTGGGTGCAAGCATGAGCCGTAAAATGGCGGATATGTACCTCTGCAGTGACGGATTGCCGATCGATAAGACCACGACCCCCTTCAGCCGTACCCTGATGACCTCCGAATTCGCTAACAGGGACAACCGTATGCGCTATTTCATGTGTATGCCTTTCTACCGCTTCTGGCAGAATGCCGTCAACTATCATATCAACTGGGATTGGAGCCCGGCCGACCTGGCGATCTCACGTACTTTCGACCCCTTTGCCAACAACATCTCCGGCTATGGCAACCAGCAATGGGCTGCCGAACGGCAAGTGCCCAATTCCCAGGAAGGGTATGACTACCCCGTGATCCGGCTGGCGGAAGTATACCTCAACTATGCCGAAGCAGTATTCGAGCGCAACGGGAGCATCAGCGATGCAGACCTGGACAGATCACTGAACAATGTCCGCCTGCGTGTGAACATTGACAACAGTATGCCCAAGCTCAGCAATGCCTTTGTCGCCGCCAATGGCCTGGACATGCAGCAGGAGATCCGCAGAGAGCGGGCAGTGGAATTACAAGGGGAAGGTTTCCGCATGGATGACCTGAAGCGCTGGTATATTGCCGTTGCCGAGCTGACCAAGCCTGTACTGGGCGTTCGTTATACAGGTACGGAATATGCTACTAAATATCCTACCTTAGGCAAGCCACTGACCAGCGACGGGGACATCATCGCCGATCCGGTGACCCAGCGGAAGTTCTCCGAGAAGAATTACCTGATACCGTTGCCTACCAGTGAGATCCAGCTGAACCCTAACCTGGCGCAAAATCCATCTTGGCAGTAATAAGGATTAGACTACTATGATAAAACCGATATGTTTATGCTTGCTTGCTATTTTCGCTCCGGCCTTCATCTGGGCCCAGAATCTGGTAACCTGGCCTGCACCCACGGGAAGTCTGCTGAACGACGACTTTACCGTGGAGGTAAGAAGGCCGGAGCGTGAATGGCAGGCACTTTCCACGTACCTGGTGAAAGTAGACAAGGTGGAGAACGCCCGGCACTCGCCGCAGCACGCCTCCATGGCTTACTTCGATTTTTCCGGCCCTGTGGAAGTATCCGTCAGGTACAATAAGGGAACCATCCGCACCGCCCGGGTCCGGCCGCTGTCTGCCGGTGTAACACCGCAGGTGCAAGGTAAAACGATCCGTTTTTCACTGACAAAACCCTGCAATCTCTCCCTGGAGGTCAACGGGGATATTTTTCACAATCTCCACCTCCTTGCCGGTCCGGTGGAGTCCGTCCATCCCAACCCGGCAGATACCAACACGATCTATTACGGTCCGGGCATCCACCAGGTGGGCACTATAAAGGTCCCTGGTGGCAAAACGATCTATATTGCCGGTGGCGCTGTTGTACAGGGCCAGTTCCTGGTTAGCCATGCAGAGAACGTCCGTATCATAGGCCGGGGCATCCTGTGTCAATATGGATGGAAGAAACAAGCCCGCGGCAGAGGCGATGCCCTGACAGTGGCGTACTCGAAAAATGTCGTCATTGATGGGATCACTGTACTGCCGGAAGGTTACACGGTGTTGACGGGTAATGCGCAAAATGTGACGATCACAAATCTAAGATCCTTCAGTGCCGGCGGCAACAACGACGGCATTGATATATTTTGCAGCCGGGATGTGACGATCGACAACGTGTTCATGCGCAATTCCGACGACAACATCGCCATTTATGGCCATCGCTGGGACTACTATGGCAACACGAAGGACATCACCATTCGGAATTCGACGCTTTGGGCGGATGTGGCCCACCCGATATTGATCGGCACCCATGGTGACCCTGCAAGCCCCGACACACTGGAGGATATGAAATTTGCCAACCTCGATATCCTCGACCAGGCCGAAGCACAGCTGAATTACCAGGGATGCATGAGCATCAATGCCGGCGACGACAACCTGGTGCGTCATATACGTTTTGAAGCTATCAGGGTAGGGGATATCCGGGAAGGACAGCTGGTAAACATCCGTGTGATGTACAACCGGAAATATAATACGGCTCCCGGTAGAGGCATCGAAGACATTTATTTCAAGGACGTCAGCTACGAGGGCAGCCGCGCCAATCTTTCCGTGATCTCGGGTTATGATCCCTCCCGCGGCATCCGGAATATTACATTCGAAAATTTAAAGATCAACGGGACGGTGATCTGGGACAATATGCCGGGTAAGCCGGCCTGGTATCAAACAGGCGATTTGGCTCATTTCCTGGTGGGCGAGCATGTGGAGGGGCTCCGTTTTACCAATACCAACCATTAAGGGGTCACACCCGACCTGGAAAAATTTAACAACAGACCATGAGAAATGCGCTCATTTGCTGCCTCCTCATCTTCTGCGCCTCTACACACGGCCAGGACAAAAGCTTCCTCCGCCTGCAGGAAAAGATCCAATCCTGGATCGACAGCGGCTATTACAGTGGCGCAGCCACCATCGCAACCCTGGTGGACGAAGGAAAACTGCATTGGAATGACAAGGTGAAAAAATGGCTGCCCGCATTCAGGGATGAGAAAGGTGAAGCCACCCTTGCGCAGCTGCTATCCCATACGGCAGGCTACCCGGACTACCAGCCCAACGGTCGGCCCATCGACATCTATCAGTCTTTGCAAGCCTCCGTACAACAGATCATTAACCTTCCACCCGATGCCACTCCCGGCACGAAATTCAAATATGGCGGCCTCGCCATGCAGGTGGCAGGCAGGATGGCCGAGCTGGCTACAGGCAAGGATTGGGAATCCCTCTTCCAGGAAAAGATCGCCCGCCCATTGGGAATGACATCTACGCATTTCACACCGGTGGATCCATCCGGTGGACACGCCCCCATGCAGGCCGATCAGGTAGCCTACGCAAAGGTCAATAAAAGCGAATTCGTGGAACAGGCAAGCGGCAATCTGCACAACAGCATCTACGGCTTCTTCCCCACCCACATCGTACACCCGGGCAATGGTTTCAATTCCTTCCTGGCCAGCCCGGTGATCTCCCGGTATGTCAGAGAAACGCTTGATGCAACCCCCTTCGTCCATCCTGGCCTGCTGCACAGCCGCGAAGACCTCGAAAGAATGAAAAAAGCGGTCGCTGCAAAAGAAGAGCCCATCTATGCCGGTTATCTCCAGTTCATTCAAAACCCCTGCTCGCAAAGCACGTATAAAATGCAAGGCCCCTTGGATACAGTGGGGCGCAACCCCACCATTGGACAAAGTGTCTATGACAATGACGCAAACGCTGCCCACCAGAATGCCATCATGTGGTATATCACAGGCGAAAAGGCCTATGCTGAAAAGGCTATCGAAATATTGAATGCATGGTCATCCACGCTCAAGGCGATCACAGGCCGTGATGCCGTCCTGATGGCCGGCCTGGGCCCATTCAAAATGGTCCTGGCCGCGGAGATCATTCGCTATACCAACGCCGGCTGGAAAGAGGAGGACATCAGGCGCACGGAAAAACATTTCAAAGAAGTGATCTACCCGGTATTGAAGGACTTCGCTTTATTCGCCAATGGCAATTGGGATGCCGCCGCTATCAAGACCGTAATGGCCATCGCGGTTTTTTGTAACGACAGGCCCATGTTCGAGCGGGCCCTTCTTTATTATACCCATGGCGGCGGCAATGGCGCGATCCGCCACTATATTATTGATGATACGGGCCAGGTACAGGAGAGCGGCAGGGACCAGGGGCATACCCAGCTGGGCATCGGTATGCTGGCCGAATCCTGTGAAATAGCCTGGCACCAGGGGCTGGACCTCTATGGCTACGATGATCACCGGCTGTTGAAAGGATTCGAATACGTCGCAAAATATAACCTGGGCAATAAGGTTCCTTTCAGTGAGACCCTCGACTGGACAGGGAAGTACCATCACACAGGGATCTCCGCCCGGGACAGCGGCCGGCTGAGGCCCATTTTCGAACAGGTATTCAATCACTACAAACTTTTAGGAATAGCCACCCCCTATACCTTGCAGGCAGCGGGAAACCTCCGCCCGGAAGGCCCAGGCAAACCCGGCGCTGATCATCCGGGCTACGGCACATTGTATTATTCCAGGTCGCCGGGAATACAAAAAGCCACCCCCCCTTCTCCCCCGGGCGCCATCTATGCCTCGGGATCACCAAAAACCATCACACTGAGCTGGATAGCCCCGGTGGGCGCCAGGGCATATATGATCAAACGATCTGCCACACGCAACGGACCCTATGAGGTCATCGCCCGTAATATCCCCCGTCCTTCATACACAGACGTACACGTCACAGCGGCAAAAACCTATTATTATACGGTCTCTGCCTCCAATGCCGCAGGCGAAAGTGACAACGCCTATCCTGTAGGCATCACAGCCGGCCTTCCCGAAGGCTGGCAACAGCAGGACATAGGACAAATGCCGGTAACAGGCGCCACCTCCTTCGACAGCGAAGCATTCCGGGTCGAAAGCTGCGGCAATGGCCTCGGTAGCCTGTCAGATACTTTTCATTACACCTATAAAATATTGCCCGGCAATGGCGACGGAGAAATAACTGCCCGGTTTGTACCGCAACCCAGCTCACAGTTCTCCAGCATGGGGCTTATGTTCAGGAGTGGCGTTGCATCAGTTGCCCCGTTTGTTACATTGCTGATATACCCCCGTAAGACAGACCAGGCGGAAGCCCCTGACTGGCAGGTGCAGCTCCTGCAAAGAACGACGACCGGCAGCGCCCTGGAACCCATGCAGCCGGCCATCCTATTACATCAGCCGGCCGTCACCTGGGGCCGGCTCACTGGCTGTGTCTGGCTCAGGCTGCAAAAGAAAGGAAATACCTGCAACGCCTTCCTATCTTACAATGGAACTGAATGGTCGCCAGCCGGCTCGGCAAATATCAACCTAAACAAACAAGTGCTGGTTGGGATCCCGGTAGCCTCAGGTATGAAAAATAGGACGACCATCGTATTCGATCACGTGCTCATCGATCGCTGACCTTGCTCTCTCCCGTGTGAATATCCAGGGTCCAGGGCCCCGGCTCGGGCACCCACAACTTTCCGTCCCCTATTTCCACCGGCATCCAGATATAGGCCGACTCCCACTGTGTCTTTGGCTTCCATACATCCGCCATGAAAATAATGGTAGTACCTTTTTTTCCTGCCACTTTCAATAGCATGGTGGACTGCCCGCCATACGTATTCTTTTCTGGCGGAGCAATGTCCTTAAAATCCGACCACGGCCCCTCCAGCGAAGGTGACGTTGCATATTTGTTGGGATTGGCGCGCCATCCCGTCAGCGCAGAGCCGATGGCATAGTACAAACCATTGTAATGGACAATGGCCCCCCCTTCCATATGCTCCCTGATCAGGCACATCTCCTTGTCAAGGCTCATATAATCCTCCGACAAGCGTGCGATGCGAAATCCAAAAGGCCTGTCCTCGAAGACCAGGTAGGCCGTCCCATCATCGTCGATAAACTGCCCGATGTCCCGGCTTTCATGATCCAGGGGCCGAAAGCTTTTGACAAACCGGAATGGGCCGGCGGGCTGATCGCTGACGGCGATCCCCACCTTGGCCAGCTTGTAAGTATGATCATCGAGATGGAAATACATGACGTATTTCCCCGTTTTTGTATTGTAATACACTTTCGGCCGCTCCAGCACCCAATGCGGGCCCAGGTGCTCCGGGTCGGTGATCTGCAACGCATTGCCCCTGAACTTCCAGTGCAGCAGGTCCCCGGATGAATAACAGCTGACATAACGCTGGTTGCTGTCCAGTCCCTGCGATCGCTGCTCACCATACCAATAATACATTTTGCCGAGCTTGATAATACCACCTCCATGCGCCTGTATATGATGGCCATCCACGTCCGGCCATGATACACCGGGACGAAAGGCCGAAAGCTCCTGCCCGCGCATCGATAAATTGAAAATTAATACGCTCAGGGTCGTACTTATTAATGAATGCTTCATAGCTGACAACGCTTATTGAAGATACAATTTACGCCATCCTCTCATTCCCCGAACGCATTTTCTCATGCATATCCACTCTAAAAAATAACTCCAAAAGTGTACATTTGACAATTAAAATGTACCTTGTACTACGATCCGGAAGATATCTAACGATAGTGTGATTCTAAAATATTGCTAATGAAAAGGTTCCTCATCATCCTGGGTTTTTGCCCATTTGTTGCCGTCCATGCACAATCCAGCGACTATCCCATTCAGCCAGTGGCATTTACCAAAGTGCAGCTCACCGACTCCTTCTGGTCTCCCCGCATCAGCCGCAACCGGACCGTCACCATTCCGGCCTCCTTCGACCGCTGTGAAAGCACCGGCCGGGTTAAAAATTTTGTAATGGCTGCTCAAAAGCAAGGGAAATTCGGTACAAAATTCCCTTTTGACGACACCGACATCTATAAAACCATCGAAGGCGCCTCCTTTTCCCTCGCGGTCCATCCCGACCCGAAACTAAAAGCTTATGTCGACGCATTGATCGACACCGTGGCCGGCGCCCAGGAACCGGATGGCTACTTATACACGGCACGCACCATCGACTCCCTGCATCCCCACGCCTGGTCAGGTCCCGACAGATGGGTGAAAGAGCACGAGCTAAGCCATGAACTATACAATTCAGGTCATTTGTTCGAGGCCGCCGCTGCCCACTACCAGGCCACCGGTCAACGCAACCTGCTGGATATAGCGTTGAAGAACGCAGACCTGCTGGTCCGTACCTTCGGTCCGGGTAAAAGAGAGGTCGCCCCCGGCCATGAGATCGTGGAAATGGGGCTGGTGAAACTTTATCGTATCACAGGCAAAAAAGATTATCTCGACCTGGCGAAATTCTTCATCGACGCAAGAGGCAAGCGCGCCTACGACAAGACCAGCAAAGACGAATGGAAGAATGGCGAATACTGGCAGGACGACAAGCCCGTGACGGAACAGGATGTAGCCGAAGGGCATGCGGTCAGGGCCATGTACCTGTATTCCGGTATGGCAGATGTGGCGGCCCTTACAGGCGACAAACAATACATAGCGGCGGTCGATCGCATCTGGGACAATATGACGGATAAAAAATTCTATGTACAGGGCGGCATCGGCGCCATCCCGGCCGGCGAGCGGTTCGGGGAGAATTATGAGCTGCCCAACGCCACCGCTTATAATGAGACCTGCGCTGCCATCGGTGACGTGTACTGGAACCTCCGTATGTTCCTCCTCCATGGAGATGCAAAATATATGGACCTGCTGGAAAAGGTCCTGTACAACGGCATGCTCTCCGGCGTCGGCCTGGACGGCAGATCATTTTTCTATACCAATGCCATGCAGGTGACGGATGGATTCAAACATGATGCCCTTGAACCCAAACGTTCAGGCTGGTTCGAATGCTCCTGCTGCCCCACCAATATCCTGCGCCTGCTGCCCTCCTTACCGGGTTATATTTATGCGCAGAAGGACCGGGACCTCTATGTCAATCTCTTTGTCAGCAGCAAGGCCTCTCTTACCATGGACGGGCAACCCCTGGAGATCACCCAGCAAAATAACTATCCATGGGATGGTCACCTTGCCTTTTTACTGTCCCCGGCCGCCCCTCAGCCGCTCACATTCCACCTCCGTATCCCCGGCTGGGCCCGCAATGAAGCAATGCCTTCCTCTTTATATACCTATACTACCAATAATACATTGCTGCCCATTATAAAGATCAACGGCCAAAAAGTGACTTACCAGCTGGACAACGGCTATGCGGTCCTGGATCGTACCTGGAAAAAAGGGGACAGGATCGAGCTCGATCTGCCGATGCCGGTCCGCAAAGTAACAGCGAATGCAAACCTCAGCGAAGACGCGGGTAAAGTGGCTATCCAGCGCGGTCCCCTGATGTATTGCCTGGAATGGAAGGACAATGGGGGTAAGGTCAGCAACCTGCTGTTCCCTTCCTCATTCACCCTCACCCCTCAGAAACTCAGGGGCGACCTGGGTAGCATCACTGTCCTGAAAGGACATGGGCTTCGCCACGAAAACGACAATACCACATCCGTCCCCGTGACCCTGATACCTTACTATGCCTGGGCCAACAGGGGCCCGGGAGAAATGACCGTATGGCTGAAACTGCAGCACTAAGACTGCTGAACTGATTAGGAGATGCACATGGAAAAGAGAGAGTTGATAGCACAATTGCAAAGGAAGGTTGCCCTCTGCGACGACATGACGGCCTATCGCGGCTTGTATGACACGCTGCACCATGAACTTTTCCTTTTCAGCTATTCGATCATCAAATCCAGGGAAGTGGCCGAAGAGATCGTCTCGGATGTATTCATAAAGTTATGGCGCATCAGGAATGAGCTGCTGGCGATCGAGAACCTCACTGTCTTTCTTTATACCATCGCAAAGAACCTCTCCATCAACCATATCACCCGCAACTACAAATATCCCAAGGTAAGCCTCGACGCCATAGAGGTGGAGAACGTGGCTAATTTTGACAACGGCGAAGAATTGTTTATTACCGCAGAACTTGCCAAACGTATCCAAAATGCCATCGATACATTGCCTTCTCAATGTAAGATCATCTTTCAGCTGGTGAGAGAAAGCGGTCTGAAGCATAAGGAAGTTGCCGCCATCCTGAACATCTCAGAATTCACTGTACGCAACCAATTGGTCATTGCCGTCAAAAAAATTGCCGCGTCCGCCCAGCTCAGCATCCCTGCGGTACGCGGTAAAACTCATCCTCCAACTGCTTAGTTATCAGCATTCCCAAAATATTCTGAATTTTTATTGCCCCTCCTTTGGTATATGTTCCTCTTTCCTGTGTCCTATTGATATAGCCTTTACGAATGGACAATGAAAAAATATGGCAGCTGCTCGTCTTAAAGCTCTCAGGAGAAGCTTCCATCCGGGAATTGGATGAGCTCGATCATCTTTTGCAACAGCATCCGGATCTTGCGCTGCACGCGGCATCCATGGAATCCATATGGAAAAGTAAAGGAACCCCGGCCCCTGCTGATACGGACCACCTGTTCAACAGGCATTTGCAACGGTTGAGCGACGGCACGGCAGACAACACTCCCTTCCAGGAGATCCCTGATCTCCGGCGTAAAAAGTCCGGAACAAAAATAATATTCTTTATAGCCGCAAGCATGGCGGCGGCTGCTATCATAGCCGTCATCATATTCAATACGCTCTCCGTGAACGGTGGCCTGTCAAAATCTGCCGTTCCCGCTGTCACCGGAAACTTCGTCAGCACGAAGAATGGCTCCAAATCCAAGCTGCAGCTGCCCGACGGCACGCAGGTCTGGCTCAACTCAGGCAGCAATATATCCTATGAAAATGATTTCGGGGGCGCCACCCGCCAGGTGAAGCTCACAGGCGAGGCTTTCTTCGACGTCGTAAAGGACCCTGCCCGGCCCTTTATCATCCATACAGCAACCCTCGATATTAAAGTGTTGGGCACAGCATTCAATGTGCGCTCTTACCCCGAGGAGAAGGTCACGGAAACAGCCTTGATCAGGGGGGCGGTGGAGATCACGCTGAAAGCCAGCACAGACAAGAAGATCGTTTTAAAGCCCAACGAAAAGCTGGTGGTCAGCAACGATAGTTCCTGGCTTCAAAAGGACAGTTCCCGGACTGTCAAAGCCCCTAAAAAGGCGGCAGTCATGACATTGACCCAGGTACATCACCTGGATAAAGACACCATCGCCACTGAAATGCTATGGACGAAGAACAAGCTGGTGTTCGATGGCGAGACCTTAAGCGAAGTGGCCTTAAAGCTGGAAAGGTGGTACGGCGTACAAGTGATCATAAAAGGAGAGGAGCTGAAGAACATTGAATATACAGGCGTGTTCAGCGACGACAATCTGACGGAAGTATTATACGCCCTGCAATTATCCGGGAATTTTAAATATGTCATCCGGCGGAATGAAGTGATCATAAAGCCCTGATGCATTGACCGATAAGCTAACTATTGTAAACCAAAATACTGCATATGAAAATAACTACGTAAAACAACAACGGAGAATGTTTGCAGCATTCTCCGTATTAGTAAAAGACAGTTAATAGCCGTAGGAAGCTATCCAATCTTAAACATTTAACTCTTGCAAAAGTATGAAAAAAACAAGACATGGACTGCCATGCCCGGCAGCCAGGTTAACTTTCAAATATTTCTTGATGACGAAGCTTGCCATTATACTTATTATTGGCTTTACCATCCCGGCTGCTGCCAGCAGCTATGGTCAGGGAAATATTACATTAAGGCTTGATAATGTGACAATAAAGGACGTTCTCAAGGCCATCGAGGACCAGGGGTCTTTCCGGTTTGTATACAAGACAAGCGTGCTGCCCAAAGAGCAGCGGCTGTCAGTCAACGTCGAAAATGCCACCCTCAGCGATGTAATGAAGGTCGTACTGCTCAACAGCTCATTGACTTACCGTAAGGTGAACGAGCGGCTTTTTGTCATTATGGATTCCGTCGCCAGCCGCAAGTCCACTGAAATAGCCACACCGGTGACCGGCAAGGTCAACGACGCCACCGGCAATGCGCTTTCAGGCGTCACCATCCAGGAAAAAGGCAACAGCAATGGGACTACCTCCAAAGAGGACGGTACCTTCTCGATCAATGTCGCCAAAGACAATGCCACCCTCGTATTCAGCCTGATCGGCTATGCATCGCAGGAACTTCCCCTCAACGGGAACAAAACCCTGTCGGTATCCTTACAGCTGGTGAATAAAGAGCTGCAGCAAATAGTGGTCATCGGATATGGCACGCAGCGCAAAGGAGAGCTGACCAGCGCTGTGGCAACGGTGAAAGCGGAAAATTTTATTAAAGGCTCTGTGACAGATGCAGGCCAGTTGATCCAGGGCAAGGTAGCCGGCTTATCCGTCATATCTCCCAACGGCGATCCTACAGGGAGCACGCAAATACTTTTGCGGGGGCAAACGACCCTGATGGGGGCCAACCAGAATCCCCTGGTCCTGATCGACGGCATCCCCGGAGACCTGAGAACCGTATCTACCCAGGACATCGAGTCCATGGACGTGCTGAAGGACGGCTCCGCAGCCGCCATTTACGGCACCCGGGGCACCAACGGTGTCATCCTCATCACCACCCGGAGGGCCAGCGGTAATAATAAGAGCAGCGTCGAGTACAGCGGCTACGTCAGCACACAGACCATTGCCAGAAAGCTGGACCTCTCCACCGCGGCAGATTTCCGGGCACAGATCAAGGCCGGGTTCCGCAAGACAGAAATGGCCGACAACGGGGCCAGCACCGACTGGCTGAAAGCCATCACCCGCACACCTGTCATTCAATCCCACAACCTCACCTTCAGGGGAGGTAATGCCACCACCAACTACCTCATCAGCGGGAACTATAATAATGCGGAAGGCATCTTTAAAAAATCCTACAACCAGATCTTCAACGGCAGAGCGGATTTTAATCACAGCATGTTCGACAACAAGCTAAAGATCAATCTCAACCTGTTCAGCTCCTCACGCAAATGGAATGGCTTCAACTCCAACATCTATCGCCAGGCCACGATGCAAAACCCCACTTCGCCTTTAAAGAACGCGGACGGCACCTGGTTCCAGGAGCTGACAAAGTTTGACTACGAGAATCCTGTGTCAGACCTGATGGAAAGTGACGGTCAGTCCAATGAGAGCAATGCCAGGTACAAGTCGGCCATCGTCTTCACGCCCATTACGGGCCTGAAGCTATCGGGCGTTTTTTCCTATGGGAAAAGGGTCAGCGAGAACGGCTACGCCGAGACCAAACAGCACGTATCCACCCTCCGGGATGGCAAGAATGGCTACGCGAAGATCGGAGGCGACGAGTCGATAGACAGGTTGGCCGAGCTCACCGCCGAATACACGAAGTCCTTTAACAAACACCATTTAGTATTGCTGGGCGGCTATAGCTACCAGGAAAATGTCTATACCAGCAACTCTACGGAGAACTGGGATTTTCCAACGGACAGGTTTGGATGGGACAACATCGGATTAGGCCAGGCCATCAGCAGCGGCGACTACCAGGGCCTGATCAAAAACTTCAAAAGCGAAACCAACCTCATCGGGTTCTTCGGAAGGCTGACCTATAACTATGACGAAAGATATCTTTTAATGGCCAGCGTGAGAAGAGAGGCCGCCAGCCAGCTATGGGGTACAAAAAACCCCTGGGGCACCTTCCCCGCCGTATCGGCCGGGTGGAGGATCTCCAGGGAAGGGTTCATGAGCGAACAGAAGATCTTTGACGATCTGAAGTTCCGCGTAGGCTACGGGGTTACGGGCTCACAGCCCACCGACCTGTTCCGTGGCGTGGGTGTTGTCGGGTACGGCGGGTTCGTCTACTCCAATGGCGCCTGGATCCAAACCCTGACGCCCACCCAGAACGCCAATTCCGAATTGAAGTGGGAAGAGAAAAGGGAAACCAACATCGGCCTTGATTTCAGCATCCTGCAGAACCGTATCAGCGGCAGCGTGGATTACTACAACCGCCAGATCCATAACTTACTGTTCATGTATGATGTACCCAGCCCGCCCAACCTGTATAACCAAACACTGGCCAATGTCGGTACCATGGAAAATAAAGGAGTGGAGGTCATGTTGAATTTTGTCCCCATAAAGTCAAAAGATTTTGAATGGAATTCCAGCGTCAGCTACTCCACCAATACCAATAAGCTGAAAAGCCTGTCCAACGATGTGTACAAGACCTCTACCAACTACTTACAGGTTGGCGCCATATTCCCGCCTATCCAGACCTTTTCCCACCTCCTGAAGGTAGGAGGTCCCGTGGGTGATTTCTATGGGTTCAAAGTCCTGGACATCGGCAACGACCAGTCCGACGTTGCCAACTTCGGTCAATGGATCTACCAGGGCAGCGACGGCAAGCCGGTGAAGTATTCCGATTTTACGCACTCCTTCGGTGACAAACGGGTCATCGGCAACGGTCTTCCCAAATTCTATCTCGGCTGGAACAACAATTTCCACTATAAGAACTGGGACCTCAGCATCACCCAACGGGGCGCCTTTAAATTCCAGGTGGCCAATCTGCAGCGGATGATGTTCGAAAATCCCACACAGATCCAATACAATGTTCTTACCAACGCATTTGATAAGGTCTTCGGTAAAACGCAGCTAAAGTCTCCCGTGGAGTTCAACAGCTATTACATAGAGAATGGCGACTACTGGAAGATAGATAACATTACCCTTGGCTATAATTGGAACCATACGGGCTTGCGGTATATTCAGTCCGCCAGACTGTACGCATCCGTGCTGAATGCATTTATCATCACGGGCTATAAGGGCATCGATCCGGAAGTCAGCCTGCGGAACGGCACATCCTATGCACAGTCCGGTGTTGCACAAACTCCTACAGCTGGCCTGGATCCCGGTATGGACAGCCCTTACAAATATCCAACCACCCGTACGTTTAGTATTGGCCTGAATGTCACCTTCTAACTTCAAACGAATGAAAAATATTAAATACATACTCATCCTCATACTAATAGCTGGTGCCGCCTGCACCAAACTAAAAGACACCTCCTACAACCAGATCATAGGCAGTGAATTCGTTCCAGGGAAATCAGATCTGGCGGCCCTGTCGGGCGCAGCCTATGTGGACTGGCGCGGCCTGCTCCTGCAGTGGAATACCCTCTACCGGGCGCAGGAAGTATCCGGCGACGAAATGCTCACCCCGGCCCGCCCCAACGGTTGGGTGGATGGGGGCGTCTACCGCAGGATCCATGAGCACAAATGGACCACGGATGACGACATCGTGATCAATGTCTGGACAAGGGCCTACCAGGGCATCACCAATTGCAACCGGATCATTTACCAGGTCCAGTCCGGCGCTATTCCCGTTGACCCGAAAGACACCACGGCGCTCGTTGCAGAGATCAAGCTGCTGCGGGCATCCTATTATTGGGTCTTATGCGATTGCTATGGCAACGTCCCCATTGTGGACAAGTTCGATGTTCCGGCCGGCTACCTGCCAAAACAAAACACCCGGAAAGAAGTATATGACTTCATCGTGAACGATCTTATTACGAATATCCCCAAGGTAAGCCAGGACAACAGTACGGCCACCTATGGCAAATTCAATAAATGGGCAGGGCTTGCCTTGCTGGCAAAAATGTACCTGAATGCCGAGGTCTATACAGGCACGGCTGCTTATGACAAGTGCATCGCGGTCTGCGATACCATCAAAAATTCAAAGCTGTTCATCCTGGAACCCAATCAGAAAAGTGTTTTTGTCACCGAGAACCAGGGCTCCAAAGAGATCATTTTCGCGCTGCCCTTCGACTCGAAGTATGTCAGCGACTGGAACTCCTTCGACGTTCATATGCAAACCCTGGAGCCCGAGAACCAGGCTACATACAATCTCCAGTTCTCCCCCTGGGGCGGTGTATGCGCCGTGCCGCAATTCATCACCACCTTCGACCCGGAAGACAGCCGCTACCAGGATAATTACATCAAGGGCCAGCAGTTTACTTCCACAGGGGACAGCCTGATGGCTACCATGGGCGACTTCGCCGGCAAACCACTGTCATACAGGAACTATGTCGCAGGTGTCGACATCTCTGATGAAGTGGATGGTTTCCGCCTGGGAAAATTCGAGATCGCCAAGGGCGCCACCAACCGCCTCAGCAATGACTGGCCCCTGTTCCGGTATGCCGACATATATATGATGGAAGCCGAATCCTTGCTGCGGACGGGCCATGCCGATGAAGCAGCAGACCTGGTCACCGAGGTTCGTCAGCGGGACTTTAAGTCCAACCCGGCAAAAGCCGTTGTCACCGGGACCCAATTGCAGGGTGGCAGCACCTATGATTATGGTCTCCGGAATCATTTGACATCAACGTATGAAGGCGGCGCCGATATCCAGTTCGGCCGTTTCCTCGATGAGCTGGGCTGGGAGTTTTGCCAGGAAGCCCGCCGCAGGACCGACATGATCCGGTTTGGCGCCTTCACAAAGAAATCATGGCTCTCGCATTCCCCCAATGGCGACTACCGCACACTTTTCCCTATCCCCCGGACAGAGATCGCAAAGAATGGCAATCTCACACAGAACCAGGGATATCAATAAGATCTACAGGCCCGGTCCGCTTGCGGACCGGGCCATTTTTTAAATATCATTTTTACATTTATTTTCTTACCTTCATTGACATAACGCGCATGTCATGTCCTCAATCCATAAACTAACGCTCCTCGTAGTTTTCCCTTTCTTCCTGGCCTTCCAGTCCAAAGCCTCGGATCGCGATCCCGACTCCATCTACCTCTTTTCCTACGCGAAAACAAAGGACAATGGCCGCAGTGGTCTGCAATTCGCCTGGAGCCGCGACAAGAATACCTGGCAGCCCATCGGCACAGATTTCGGATACCTGCGATCCGACTACGGCCCCTGGGACACTGACAAACAAATGTGGACACCCATCCTCACTTTGGATGATACAGGCGTCTGGCAATGCACCTGGCGCGTAAACCAACGGGAAAAAGTCCTTGCGCATGCGGCTTCTTCGGACCTCATCAAATGGGGAAGACAAAGCTACCAGTTGGTGAATGACATTTCCACGCCGGCCCTCGTCTCCATTCAGCTGCCGGAAGGCCTCACTGAAGGTCAGATCCTCCATGTACCGTACATCACCGTCGCCAAACTTCTCCAAACCTACGAAGCCCAACAATACAAAAGAGCCCTTTACATCGAATCCACTTCCGGCGATAATACACGCTTCGCCGGACTGAAACCAGTAGTCGTAAAATTCTCCCTCCAGCCCGAAAGATCCAAACCCATCAGCGACATGCTGGTAGGCGTCTTCTTCGAAGACCTCAACTACGCCGCCGACGGCGGATTATACGCCGAGCTGATCCAGAACCGCGACTTCGAATACTCGCCGCAAGACAAGAAAGGCACCGACAAGGATTGGAACAGCACACATTCCTGGTCCTTAAAAGGAACCCGGGCCCAATTCACCATCGATTCGACCAACCCGGTGCATCCGAATAACCCGCACTATGCTGTCCTGGATATAACGACACCCGGCGCTGCGTTAATAAATACAGGATTCGACAACATACCCGTTGTAAAAGGTCAGCGTTATAATTGCTCCGTCTTCACCCGGCATCTGCAAGGAAAATTACAGATCAGTTTGGTCAGCCCGTCAGCCGGCATCATCGCCCGTACCTCCATCACCGCGGGTGGGACCAACTGGAAAAAGTCCGAAGCCATCCTGACTGCAATCGCCGATGCAGGTGACGCCCACCTGGAATTGCAGCCTGCGAAGGCCGGCAGGGTAGAGCTGGACATGATCTCCCTCTTCAGCCAAAATACTTTTAAAGGCCGGAAGAACGGCCTTCGCGCCGACCTCGCTAAGTCCATCGCCGACATCCATCCACGCTTTGTTCGTTTCCCCGGCGGATGTCTCGCACACGGCGACGGGTTGGACAATATCTACCGCTGGAAGAACTCCATCGGACCACTCGAAGCCCGCAAGCCATTACGCAATATCTGGAACTACCATCAGACAGTGGGGTTGGGATACTTTGAATACTTTCAATTCTGTGAAGACATCGGCGCCCAGCCGGTGCCCGTCATAGCCGCCGGCGTACCATGCCAGAACTCAGGTCCCGGTAAATCAGGTCTCCGGGGTCAGCAGGGTGGTATCCCGATGAATGAAATGGATGAATATGTACAGGATATCCTCGACCTGGTGGAATATGCCAACGGCGACGTCCATACAAAATGGGGGAAGGTGCGCGCCGAAGCCGGGCATCCCCAACCTTTCCACCTGAAATATATCGGCATAGGTAATGAAGACCTCATCACCGATGTCTTCGAAGAAAGGTTTACCCTCATCTACAACGCGATGAGAAAGTTCCATCCGGAGATCACGGTCATCGGCACGGTGGGACCAACCTTCGAAGGAACAGACTACGAGCAGGGATGGGACCTCGCCACGAAGCTAAAAGTACCCGAGGTCGACGAACATTACTATCAGTCCCCCGGGTGGTTTATCTATAACCAGGACTACTACGACAAGTACGATCGTGCTCGTTCCAGGGTATACCTGGGAGAATATGCCGCCCATCTGCCCGGCAGACCCAACAACCTCGAGACTGCCCTGGCCGAAGCCCTCTACCTCACCGCGCTCGAAAGGAACGGAGATGTGGTAACCATGGCATCCTATGCGCCCCTGCTGGCAAAAGAAGGGCATACACAATGGAATCCCGATCTCATCTATTTCACCAACTCGGAAGTAAAAACGACCGTAGACTACGAGGTCCAGAAGCTCTATGGCGCCAATTCAGGCAATGAGTACCTGCCCGGGACAACGATCTTTTCCAACAACGAGGCGTCCGTCAGGCAGCGTATAGGCATCTCAGTTGTACGGGATAAAAATTCCGGCGACCTGATCGTAAAAATGGTGAATCTCTTACCCGTGGCAGTCAATCCTTCTATCGACCTGGGCGGGATCGTCTTATCCGGAAATGCAGGCACTAAGACTGTTCTCTCCGGCCGGCCCGACGATAAAAAGATAGTTCCCGAAATATCCACCTGTCCCGCTGCCGCAAACTTTACCACTGAGCTGCCACCGTATTCTTTTACTATTCTCCGTTTTAAAACCCGAAAAGCATAACTTATATGTTCCATCACCTCACCCGTCTCTATCCTCTCATCCTTTCCCTCCTTTTTACCCTACACACTGTCGGTCAATTCACCCGCACGGCCACCGGCGGCAAAGCGACGGTCAATGACATAAATATCGAGATACAATTCTACAGTCCTTCAACAGCCAGGATCATCAAATCACCCCAGGGCCACCTATTCAAAAAAGAGAGCCTGTCGGTCATCAAAACACCACAGGCCGTGACCTTCTCCGTGCAGGAGGAAGATAATATAGTAACCCTGAGAACCGACAGTCTGCAGGTACTACTGAACCTTAACACCGGCAAGATCCAATTCAAAGATCCCAAAGACCAGCCCCTCCTCACGGAAAAAGACTATGGCACACAATTCTCTCCCATCACCGATGTGAACAAACCAACTTTCATCGTACGTCAGGCCTTCCTGCTGGATAAGGACGAGCTGATCTTTGGTCTGGGCCAGCAGCAGAACGGGAAGCTTAACCAGCGGGGTCAGCGGATCTTCCTCCGCCAGGACAACATGAAGATCTGTATCCCTTTTTTCCAATCCTTAAAAGGATATGGCCTTTTCTGGGACAACTATTCGCCCACCGACTTTACCGACAATCCCCAGGAGACGGCATTTGAATCCCAGGTGGGCGATGGCTCCGATTATTACTTCCTCTATGGCGGCGGTGGCGACCAGGTAGTTGCGCAACTGCGTGACCTCACCGGCCAGGCGCCTCTCATGCCCCTCTGGGTATATGGTTTCAACCAGTCTCGCGAACGGTATAAGACGCAATATGAACTGATGGACGTGGTGAAAAAATACCGCAGCCTGCACATACCCCTTGACGGTATCATCCAGGACTGGCAGTACTGGGGTAGGGACAGCAACTGGAATGCGATGCGCTTCGACCCCGCGACCTATCCCGACCCTAAAAGCATGGTGGATAGCGTGCATCAATTGAATGCCCACCTGTTCATCGTCGCCTGGCCAGGCTTCGGCCCACTGACAGAACAATATGCCTCCTTCAAGCCAAAGCAGATGCTGCTGGATTTCGAGACCTGGCCGCCCAACAGCGGCGCCCGCCCCTATGATGTGTATAACCCCGCTGCAAGGGATATATACTGGGAGTTCCTGAACAAAGGCGTTTTCTCCCTGGGCACCGACGGATGGTGGCTGGACTCTTCCGAACCCGACCATGTCAACCTGAAAGAGAAGGATTTCGATCTGCCCACCGCCCTGGGCACTTTCCGCAGCGTACGCAATGCCTTTCCCCTGGAACATATCCGCGGCGTATACGAACATCAGCGGCAAACCACGAATGAAAAAAGGGTGACGATCCTCACCCGCAGCGCCTTCGCAGGGCAGCAGCGCTTTGGCGCCTGCAACTGGAGTGGCGACGTCGTCTCCAACTGGCAGGTATTCCGCAAACAGATCCCTGCGGGACTGAATCTTTCCCTCAGCGGCATTCCTTACTGGAATACGGACATTGGCGGATTTTTTGCCGGCGCCTTCGTCAAAGGGGGCGGGGCGAAGAATCCCGACTTCCAGGAATTGTACACCCGTTGGCTGCAGTTTGCCGCCTTCACACCGATGATGCGCTCGCACGGGACCGATATACCACGTGAAATATACCAATTCGGAGGGCGGGGCGACTGGGCATTCGACGTACAGGAAAAATTCATCCGCCTGCGTTATCATTTACTGCCCTACCTGTATTCCACAGCCCGGGATGTCACAGCTCATGCAGGCTCCATGATGCGGGCATTATTGCTCGATTTTCCCCTCGATAAGAAAGCGCTCGACATCGACAACGAATACATGTTCGGTAGGTCCTTCCTTGTTTCCCCGGTGACGGAGAAAGGAGCAAAAGAACAATCAGTTTATTTACCGGCTGGCACAGGATGGTACGACTTCTGGTCGGACGAGCTCCTGCAGGGCGGTACAACCCAGAACAGGCAGACACCCATGGACATCATGCCCCTCTACATAAAAGCCGGTTCCATCCTTCCCTGGGGACCCACCGTTGAATATGCCGCAGAAAAAAAATGGGATAACCTGGAGCTCCGGATCTATCCCGGCGCGGATGCCAGCTTCACCCTCTATGAGGACGAGAACGACAGCTATCATTATGAAAAAGGCAGCTACAGCGAGATCACTTTCCATTGGAATGAAAATGCCCGCACCCTGACGATCGGGCCCCGGCAAGGCAGCTTCCCGGGCATGCTGATCGATAGGAAATTCAATATTGTACTGAACAGGCAGCATAGGACCATTTCCTACCGGGGAAGACCGGTCACCCTCAAACTTTGATATAGACCTTTTTCCTATCCAGCCAGTAACACAACACCCACATCAGAAGAATATTGAAAATAGCGTATAACAACGACCCGTTCATAAACCCAAATGCCGGCGCAAAAATATGATCATACATCCATTGACTTAATCCCTTATGAATGACCTGCCCCTTCCCGTCCACTCCGTCCGCAATACGGATCAACCCATAGATCCGGGGCAGTATCCCGCTGACCATGAAAATGAACAAGGCATTTTTTCCGAAGACGTCGAAGAACCGGCTCCATACACCCCGCACCCCGCGCATCTCAATGATGTACATCAGCACGGAAAGTACCAGGATCGCCAGTCCCGTGGTATAGATCACAAAAGAGCTGGTCCAGATCTTCTTGTTGATAGGGAAGACCATATCCCAGCAAAAGCCCGCAAAAATGAAGATGCAGCCAATGACGAACAACCCCGCGATCATTTCATAGGTCTTACCCTTCTGTAAAATATAATGGCCCACCAGGTATCCCAGGATCACCTGTACCACAGCCGGTGGCAGGCTCGCAAGCCCTTCCGGATCGAATGCCACACCCTCTCCCTTATACATATGCGCCGTTCCCAACACCACCTTGTCGATAGCAGTCCCAAAATAGCCTGACAAACTATAAGGATCACCCGGTGTACCCGCCAGCATACACACCAGCCAATAACCCAATAAAATGACCGCACCCGTCACAAAGGCCGCCCTCACCTTGCCATAATATACGATCAATGATGCAAAACAATAGGCCAGCGCAATACGCTGTAAAACCCCGAGGATCCTGACGCCCGAAAACGCCTTATACACCAGCTGATCCCCCGACCACTTAATGAAAGGGAACCAGTTCAGGAATAGGCCGATGCCAAAGATCAGCAAGGTCCTGGTAAATACTTTTTTCAAAAAAACAGCATCCCCCGCCTCCTGCAACCTTGGCATGACAAAGGCCATGGCATTACCCACCGCAAAAAGAAAAAAGGGAAACACCAGGTCCGTCGGCGTGCAGCCATGCCAGGGGGCATGCTCCAACGGCGCATAGATGTAGCTCCAGCTACCAGGATTATTTACAAGGATCATCAGGGCTACTGTCGCCCCGCGGAATACGTCCAAAGAATAAAAGCGATTTTTCAAGATACAGCAGTTTGATCAGCAAGATAACGGAAAAAGTACCCATACGCAACCTTCCCCTAATTTCAAAATTAACAAACCGTAACCCCAACAATACCTAATTATTAAATCCCCTCAAACAACGTTAACCGATCGTTAAAACCCATCAACTTTGCATCCGACAATCTGGCTGCACATGACGATCTCTACTTCGAATCTGGTTATAAGGCTTCTCCTCTTAGTGCTACTCACACCACCACAGGATACATTTGCCCAAAAGCAACTACCCGATCCCCACTACAAACTGATCAACACCGACAACTACGTTCAATCCAAAAACTATTATCTCCTAACCCTCTTCCAGCAACTTCCGGCAGTAAGCACTTTATTATCAAAAGACACCGCTTTAAAAAACCTTGGGAAAGCCAAACTCGACTCCCTGCAGCAAGCCCTGAGGACTTACGAAAAAAACGGCGCCCGCTACACCACTCCCCTGAAATTCAGCGAAACCGAGATCGAACAAATTGCACAAAGACTAAAAGCACTATACAGCCCCGGCAACGAACTCGGCAAGCTCGTAAAAGACCACCTCATCCCCTCGGGCGCTTACATATTATTTCAGGACCTCCCCGCGGAAGAAATGCTTGCAAAAGCCTGGTCACAGGACGTGACAGGCATCAACTACGCCATCAGTGTCTATGCCGACGGTAAAAAACCTAATTACCCCAATATCGATTCCATCAGTATCAACACCGGCGTCCTATACAACACAGCTTCTCTTATAGCCGCAGAAACCACCTCTGAAAACTCCTTCTTCAATATACCCCTCACCGCAGCGCTTACTTTCATAGACCTCAACGAAAGAGACCAGGCGGCCGACTTCGAACCCATGGAAAAAGGCGAGAACAAGCCCGCCTTTGACAGGATCGGCAGCATCAAATGGGACAGATATAAATACTCCCTCATCATGGTGCCCGGAGCAGGGCCCGATGAACCGGCGACACCACTAAGCGCGGAAGGCATGCTGAGATGCCGGCTGGCCGCGTTGCAATACAGGAAAGGATTAGCGCCATTCATTCTCACCTCCGGCGGCAAAGTACATCCCTATAAGACCAAATATTGTGAAGCCACGGAAATGAAGAAGTACCTGGTCGACAAGCTGCACATACCTGCCAATGCCATACTGATAGACCCCCATGCCAGGCACACCACTACCAATATGCGCAATACAGCGCGCATCATCCACCGCTATGGCATACCCTTCGATAAAGTGGCGCTCACATGTACGACGCGGGGACAAAGCGCCATGATCGAAAAAACACTGATCGACCGTTGTAAAAGAGAGCTGAACGAAGCACCTTATAAGAATGGCAATCGCCTGAGCGCGACGGAAATGGAGTTCTATCCCTTGATGGAAGCGCTGCAGATCAACCCCCTGGAACCCATCGACCCATAAGAAAAAAAGCAAAGTCATTATGAAACATATTATCACGGGTATTGCCGTGCTGGCACTCCCATTCCTTGTCAAACCCAAAGCCGGTCCATCCATGAAGATCGACCAATCCTGCACAGTCGATTCGCTTGGCGCCTGCCAGGGTATCTCTTACCAGGACGGAAGGATCTTCCTCTATGGCGACAGAGAGGTAGGCATGGTGAGAGAATACAAACAACAAGACGATAGCCTGGTCTATGTCAACAAAGAACTAAAGCTCACGCTCAACGACACCGACGTGATCAACCATCCCACAGGGTTTGCCTGCCATAAAGATGCACCCTTCTTCATCGGCAACAGCATCCGCCTGAACAAAGAAGGCACCTCGTGGCGGGCCGTGATCTACTGCGTGGACTGGGAAGGCCTCCAACGCACACAACACCTGGATGGCAACCTGCTGAATACCATCGAGGACGACGCCTGCATACAGGGCACCCGGCCGGAATATGTACAGTACAATAAAAAATGGTACGTGGCTACCGCGGATTATGGGAACAAAGGTAATGAGGTCAGGCTCTATGACCCCAAAGCCCTCGGCAAAGCTAAAAGGACCTCGGACAAAGGCGTCCTGTATAAAAAATTCACCTGCACGCCCTGGGTGCAAAACCTGTACTGGATGGCCGATAAGGGACTATTGTTACTGATCCAAAACCAAACGGAAGGCCGGAAATGGCGCTTCACCTTTGTCGATCTCGCCGCTTCCATCGCGTCCGGCAAACAGGAGGTGGTGAAGGTCGCGGACATCGACGGGAGACAGGACGAATTGGAAGGCTTCACCTTCCTCCCCGGTTACAGCAAAGGGATCGCCGTGACCTCCTCGCGCCGCGACAATGTAAATAAAATGAGTATTACCTGGTAGCATCTAACTGATCACTGATAAAATAAAAAAAATGCAAGAAAAAAAATTCATGCTTTTGGTTATCGCGCTGCTATTGTATGCATCCCTCGTCCATGCGGCAGCATGGATGACCATATCCGGCACCGTGACGGATGAGAACGGCAGCCCCCTGGCCGGGGCAAACGTGGTGGTGAAAGGTCAAAAAAGAGGCGCCACCACCGATACGAAAGGTCAATTCACCATCCAGGCTGAAGAGGGCAGCATCCTGGTGATCTCCAGCGTCGGCTATATTACGCAGGAGCTGCCGGCATCCGGCGCACCCCAGACCATCCGCCTGAAAGAGAACAGCAAAATGCTGGAAGAGGTCTATGTAGGTTATCAGCGTCTTCGCAAGAGCGATGTCACCGGGGCCATCTCCAGCGTGAAGGCCAGCGAAATGAACCTGAGCACACCGACCATCAGCCAGGCGCTGGTAGGGAAAGTGGCGGGCGTGCAGGTCGCACAGGTCAGCGGCGCTCCTTACGGCGGCGCCAAGATCCGGGTACGCGGCGTCGGCTCCATCAATGCCAGCTCCGAACCGCTGTACGTCATCGACGGATATCCCGTAGGCGGCAACATCACCCAGGGACAGGGCAACGGCGGTAATGCCACCAATGGATACAACCCCGGTACTTCCGGCAACGATGTTTTCATCAACCCCGATGATATAGAGTCCATCGAGATCCTCAAAGACGCCGCTTCTGCCGCCATCTATGGCTCAAGGGCCTCCGGAGGGGTAGTGCTGATCACCACCAAACGTGGAAAAACAGGGAAAAGCGCGCTGACATATGATCTGCAGCTGAGCCGGCAACAGTTGGCAAAAAAGGTCAAGCTGCTAAATGCCAGCCAGTTCACCGACCTGTTCGTCAATGGCAGGAATGCCAATTACAAAGATATACTCATCTCCAAGGGCATCACCTGGGACGATGCTTTCTATTCCGATGACAATGCCACACGTGTGGCGAAGTCGGGTCAAACGAAAACAGGCTGCTCCGTCTGTATCATTAAGGACCTCTACGATTTCCCCACCCAAACCATCAGGCAGCCGAAATACAACACAGACTGGCAGGATGTGCTCTATGGTAATACCACCGTGCAGCGGCACAATTTGTCCTTCAGGGGCGGCAACGAGAACACCCGATACCTCATCAGCGGCGGTTACCTGGACCAGCCGGGTATCCTGAACAGCACCTACCAGAAAAGGATCAACCTGCGGGCCAATTTCGACGCAGACCTTACTCCAAAGCTGAAGGTCTCCTCCAGTGTCTTCGTTACGAATACTGACAACCGCGAAGTACAGGAAGGCCGCTTCAACCAGGGCCCCATTTTAGGCGCGCTGGTGTACATGCCCATTTTCCCTGCATTTAATCCTGACGGCAGCCTGGCAACGGCCGATAAGGGCGCCGGCGCACAGACCGATGGGTTCGCTTATGCCTTCCAGGGGATCGAAAATCCATTGGCCCTGGCCCAACGTGTAAAGATCACCCGTAAAGGCACCAGGGCTACGTACATTGCAAATGCGACGTACCAGATCATCAAAGACCTTGCTTTTAGAGTAAACCTGGGCGGAGAGACCTATTCGGAGAAATATGAATACTACTATCCGACGAATCTGAGCAGCGGGATCAACCCTCCCGGAAGCACCCAGTCCATCACGGCTGCCAATGCTTCGGCACAGAACCTGACCACCCAGGACAGGCTGGCGGAGTTTACGTTGAACTATAAGAAGACCTTTGGCCTGCATAGATTTGACGCATTGGGCGGCTACACGGCACAGGAGACAAAACAGGACATCGTTGCAGTTGCTACGAAGGATTTCACCAGTGATAATATCCAGGAGATAACTGCCGGTGGCTCCGTTCCCGGAGACTTCTCCCTGCAAACGAATTCGGGCAAGTCTACGACAACCCTGCTGTCTTACCTGGGCCGGGTGGTATACAGTTACAACAACCGGTATTTTCTGAGTGGCTCCTTCCGGACTGACGCCAGCTCACGGTTTGGCCCCAGGAACAAGTGGGGACAGTTCGGCTCGGTTTCCGTAGGTTGGAGCTTGTCCAACGAATCTTTCTACCACGACTGGCTGGGCCGCAACTCCAGCCTGAAGCTGCGCGCCAGTTGGGGCCTGACGGGCAATAACAATATCCCGAACTACAAAGATCTGCAGTATATCACTGGCACGGGCGGAGTGGTCATCGGCAATACGGTGTACAACGCCAATTGGGCGGGAGATATAACCGACCCTTCCCTGGGTTGGGAGTCCACCTCACAGTATAATCTCGGACTGGATGCCACGGTATTGAACAACAAAGTGTCGTTCTTTGTCAACTACTACACGAGCAGGTCCTACAATTTGCTCTACAACAGGAATATCTCCGCTATATCCGGTTCGCCCTCTTATTACACCAACCTGCGTAACTCAAATATACGCAACACAGGTGTGGACCTGCAGGTAGACGTGAAGGTTATCCAGGCAAAAGACTTCAATCTGAATTTCAGCGGCAACATCACGGCCAATAGGAATAAGGTCATCAGCCTCGGCGGCGCCAGCGAGATCCAGACCAACGGAGCCGAAAGAAGCTATATCACGCACGTTACAAGAGAAGGCGCTCCTGTAGGTTCCTTCTACGGTGTAAAGGTCGCTGGCATGGTAAGAGAGAAAGACATGGCTGGTGTCGCTGCCGATCAGGCCGTGTATAAGGCCAATGGCGGCAAGTTCCCGGCTGGCTATAAACTACAGGCTTTCCCCATCTCCACTTCCTCCTCGACACCCCTGAACCCCGGCGACCTGTACTTTAAGGACAAGAACGGCGACGGCCTGATAACGGATGCGGATAAAGATGTCATTGGTTCGCCATACCCTGACTTCACTTATGGTTTCGGACTCAATGCAAACTATAAAGCCTTCGACTTCAGCGCCTCTTTCAATGGTTCCAAAGGCAATAAGATCGTCGACGGCCAGGACTACTACATCAGGAACATGGAAGGGTCCGGTAATCAATATGCTGTCATCGATCAGCGCTACAGGAGCGAGCAGCGCCCCGGCAACGGTCATGAGTACCGGTCATCCCGCGGCGGGACCCAGAGCAACAGCACGCGCCTGTCTGATTACTACCTGCAGAGCGGCTCCTTTTTCAGGTGTACCAATATTTCGGCTGGTGTCAATCTTACCCAGCTCATCGGTATAAAAAAGACAAGCATCACCGGCCTGCGTTTCTATGTCTCTGTCGACAATGTATTCGCCGTTACCAAATATTTGGGCTACAATCCTGAAGTAGACTTTAACAATGGGTCCAACCTGACACCGGGTGTAGACTACGGAAAATATCCGTTGGCCCGGTCGTTCAATACAGGCATAAAAATTCAGTTCTAACCATGCATCACTCAAAAAGAACAACCATGCGTAATAATATTTCCATCATACTTGCACTCACCTTACTTACAGGTCTTGGCAGCTGCAAAAAATCATTCGTGGAGCAAACCAACCCCAACGGCGTACTGGTCGACAATGGGTATAAGACCGAAGCCGATGTCACCACGGGTCTGTATGGCGTTTACCAGGGCCTGAGGTCCTCCAACTGTGTCGGGGAAGGCGCTCAGTTGTGGACGGACGACCGCGCCGATGACGTCAATACCACGGACAACCAGTCCAACAACGGCGAGCCCTTCCAATTCACCGCTTTTTCGCTGACGCCCAGCAACAGCTACCTGATGAGCCACTGGTCGGCATTGTACACACCCATCAACCGGGCCAATATCATCTTATCCCTCATCGACAAGATAACCTTCGCCAGCGATGCGACGAAAGCGCAATACAAAGGTGAGTTGAAGTTCCTGAGGGCCTTCATGTATTTCAACCTGGTGAGGGAGTTTGGTGACGTGCCCCTGGTAACGGATAGACTAACCACTCCCGAACAGGCCAGGGCCCGTACGTTCCGGGTGAAAAGGGACACCGTCTATGCACAGATCATCGCCGACCTGAAAGATGCGCTGACCAGCGGCTTACCCGTTGTGCAACCCGCCGCGGGCAAAGGCCGTGTGTCCTTACAGGCGGCCAACGCACTGCTGGGACAGGTGTACCTGACGATGGCCGCTACCCTGGATGCCGGCAAGACGGACAATCTCAATAACGCGAAGACCTATCTGCTGGCCGCATACAATCAAAAGACATTCACCAATCTCTCGGATATCCCCTTCGCCGACGTATTCGACGTGAATAAGAAATCCACTAACCCCGAGATCATCTGGCAGATCCAGTACAAGCAGGGCGATCTCAACTATTCTTCTGCCCTGGCAAAGAACAACCAGGCAAAAGGGGAGACGATCAATTCCCTTTTCACATCACAGGGCGATGGCGGTCTGTTGACGAAAGACCTGCAACAGGAGTTCGAGACGGGCGACCTGCGTACGGATTTCTCCATCAAATTTGCAGCGGCTACCAATAAGTACTTTATCACCAAGTTCAGGGACGCCAGTACCACCGCCGGTACCCTGGGCTATGGCGGCAATGACTGGATCCTGCTCCGGTATGCAGATGTCATTTTAAACCTCGCCGAAGTGCACATGTTGCTGAATGATGACGCCACAGCCATTTCCTACCTGGACATGGTCCGCGCCAGGGCAAGCAGACCGGATCATGCCACCATGATGACAGATGCCGCTTATGCGGCAAAGTATCCGACCCTGAAGCTGGCTATCCTGCACGAGCGGCGGATCGAGCTCGCATTCGAGCACCATCGCTGGCATGACCTGGTACGCTTCTTCAACCCTGCGGAGCTGGTGACTTTCTTCCAGGCAAAAAGCCAGGCGAACTACGATAATTCGCCCCTGTCGAGTATCACCACGAAAGACTATTATTTCCCCATTCCCCTGGCGGAGTATAAGCTGGACACCGCAAAAATGTACCAGAATCAGGGATATTAATGAAGATCCGGGGCCCGACCGAACTTTCGGCCGGGCCTTTTCAAAAATTATTCATATATTTATTTTCGGTAACATATAAACCTGATCCTTTTACGATCTGTCATTTGGCTAAACTTATGAAAATGACAGTCACAAGCTTTACAGTCCAATTTCACTATTGCATTGGTAATGGAACCTACAGTGTGCAGCTGATAGCAGATGTGGAGCTGCACCTTTTCGCCGACTATTATACGGTGAAAAATTTCAGGAGCGCCTGGCAAAAAGATGCATCCCTGCTGCCTGTGCAGGAGATCCGCCGGTGGGAAGACCACTGGGTGCATAAAGATACCAACAAGGAGACAGCGCTGAGTCTGGCCATCGGGAAAGCCATTGACAGCTATGAGAATGCCTGACGCCGGTGGCATGATTATTTAACCATCAGGAGTTTCACCCACAAATTTATCGTCTATGTTCTATCATGTAAAAGACCTGCAATTCAATGCCCGGGTCTCAAAACCCGATCCGGCATTCGCTACACTTTTGCTGGAACAGTTCGGCGGCGCCAATGGTGAGCTCGCAGCCGCGCTAAGGTATTTTGGACAGGCTTTCGGCGCAAAGAATCCTTTTCCCGATAAGTACGATCTGCTCATGGATATTGCCACTGAAGAGTTCAGCCACCTGGAGATCGTCGGTGCCACCATTCAAATGCTGCTGACAGGGATCAATGGCGACCTGAAGAACGCCGCTGAAAACTCGGAGATCATGCGGCTGCTGGATGGCAAGGCCGCCAAAGAGGAAGTGATCCATCAGGGAATGACGGCGCCGCAATTTTTCGTGGGTTCCGCCGGCACCCCCGCTTATACCAATAGCCAGGGTGTCCCCTGGACAGCAGCCTACATCAATGGTGATTGCCAGGGCGACCTGTCTGCTGACCTCAGATCCGACATCGGGGCGGAAACGAGGGCTAAAATGGTGTACGAATATTTGCTGCAGTTTACGGACGACCCGTACGTAAAAGAAACATTGAGATTCCTGATGGCGCGCGAAGTGGCGCATTACCAGATGTTCGAAGCGGCGCTATCCACCATCCGCCCCAATTTCCCACCGGGAGTGTTGCAAAGCGACCCCAAATTCAGCAATGTGTACTTTAATATGTCCAGCGGTAACAACTTCACTGGTCCCTGGAATGAAGGTCAGACCACCCAGTTGGGCGAAACCATCCAGCTGGTGGAAGACCCCATCGCCTATGTACTGGAGACCAACGGCCTCCTGCAGCACGAGGCGGCAGGAACAGACAGGACGGAAGCAGCAGTGGAAAAAGCCGACAGGCAGATGAGCAAGCTGAAAAGTGCGGAAGTCACCAGCGCAACACCTCCCGGCCTTCAGCAATGGAACAAGCCACTGGGGGACGATAATGCAGACGAAACCAAAAACGCAAAGAATGGGTTCAAAAGGCGCAAAAAAAATACCGTCAAATAATCTCTCAGAACGAGACACAACGGCAACGGGCGGCGTGGAATTGACCTTCTATACCGACCCGCTTTGCTGCTGGAGCTGGGCGATGCAGTCGGGGTTGCGGCAGCTGCGGAAGGAGATGACCCGCCTCACGAATGTCACCTGCAAAATGGCCGGGCTATTGCCTTCATGGGACCACTTTAACGACACGATCAATTCCATCCGCAAACCCATTCAGATGGGCCCCGAATGGATGCACGCCAAAGCCGTCTCCGGAGCGCAGATCAACGACAAAATATGGATCACCGATCCACCCGCCTCTTCCTTCCCGGCCTGTATTGCGGTGAAATGCGCCGAACTTCAGTCCCCGGCCTTTGCCGGACGATTCCTGTACCTTTTACAGGAGGCAGTGATGGTGAAAGGCCTTAATATCGCTAAGACGGATGTACTGCTGGAGGTGGCCACCGCCTTCTCCCACGCGCATCCATCGTTCGATATTTCTTCATTCAGGAAGGACCTGTTGGGAGACAATGGCAAAAATGCCTTCCGGAAAGACTTGCAGGAATGCAGGTACCTGGGTATTACACGTCTGCCCACCATCGTGTTCAAAGGCGGCAGCCGGCGCTCTGTAATGCTCAGTGGCTACCAGTCCTATGAATCGTTGAAAAATGCATGGCTATCTCATACCGCTTCACCGGATAGTGGCAGCCTGATAGTGAATACTGCCCCCTGATCATTGGTCACGGCTATCTTCCCGCCATGAGAGGTGATATACTGCTTTACTATGGCCAGCCCAAGCCCTGTACCATTGGCTTTCTTCCTTGTGATAAAAGGCTCGAACAACGTCTTGCCTATCTCGGCCGGGATGCCGGGACCATTATCCCTGATGATGAGGGCGATCTCTTTCCCCTGCTGGTCACGGGCCGCCGTGATATCGATGCGGGGGCTGGCGGTCTTATGATCCAGCAGCGCGTCCGTGGCATTGCTCACCAGGTTCATGATACTACGCTTCAGCTTGCTTTCGTCGCCAAAGATCTGTAGCCCCGGAGGAATATTCGTATGGATGGCAATGCGCTCGCTGCTGCTGCTTCTCGCCTTTGCCAGCCTGATCCCTTCCGCAACGACCTTATTGATATCGACAGGCAACTGCTTGGCCGGGCTTTCTTTAATGAAATCCAGGAAATCATCGAAGATCTCCGAAGCCTGCTGGCCGCACTGGTCGATCATGTCCAGCCATTCGCTTTGCGGATGGTCTTCTCTCATCAGGGCGGTGATGACATTGATGTTCTTGATCGGCGATCGAAGATCATGCATCATCATGCTCATGGCATTCCCGATCGCCGACAATTTCTCTTTCTGTAATAATTTTTCACGCAGCTCGGCATTCCGGATGGCCTTGGCAGCATTCAGCACAAATAGCTTCAGCAGGTATAATTTCTCTGTTTTTAATTTCTCATCTTTTTTCAGGACGGCAAAGATGCTGTAATTGTCCAGGCGTGCCAGGACCACTTCATCCAGCTGCACCACTTCTCCGTCCCCTATATTGGCGCTCTTGACGCGGGTTGTCAGTTCTACCAGGTTTACCTTTGCCTCGATAGACCCGATGGAAAAGATCTTTTCATACTCCGCGTTGTCATGGAGCTTCCCCAGTAATGCCATATCCGTCTCCACATAGGTGGCCAGCTGATCAAGGACATTCTGCAGCAGCGAATTCAGCTGGTATTCGTCCAGGCTGATGGAAGAGATGGCCTCTATCAGCTTCTCCAGGTTGCGCAGCTTGTTATAGTCCGTCACCGCCTTGGTGGCTAGTTGCGTGATCTCTTCCGCGGCATAAGGCTTACAGTGATAGCCGACATTCTGCCCTGCCCGGGATATGATGTCGTCGATGGAGCGATCGCTAAAGGCCGTGACAAAGATTATTTCCGCCTTGCTGTCATATTTCCTGATCTGGACAGCCGTCTCCATACCATCCCAGCCCGGCATGCGCATGTCCAGGAAAATAACGGCATAAGGTAGGCCCTCGACGATCGACCGCTTCACCAGCTCCACACCTTCCATCCCGTTGGAAGCCTTATGCACCGTAAAATTGGGGATATTGCTCGTCCGGGGTGTGAGCACGGAGGACGTCGGGGTATCGAAAAGGATGCTGGCAGCCCGGTCTACCGTGTCATTTTGCAAAAAGCTCTTTTTCGGCACCAGGATCTCTTCAATATTATCCCTTACCATCTCTTCGTCGTCAATCACCAAAATTGCAGTGTTAGCAGTCTCTTTCATCATATGCGATCTTTAGATATTAAATACTATAGTGCTGACGGAGCCTTTGCCTGGCCCTTCACTGAGGAGGGTCATCATGGCGCCGTGGCTTTCAAGAATGGTCCGGCAATTGTGAAGGCCCAGCCCCGTGCCGGACGACTTGGTGGTAAAGCCTCTCTCAAAGATCCGTCTGCCTGTATCTTCGTCAAAGCCACTGCCGCTGTCCCGGACCAGGAGGATCAGCTGCCGGCCCTCCTGGTACAGGCGAACGGATATGCTCTTTTCGGCCGCAAGGACATCGATGGCTTCAATACTGTTCTTCAGAATATTCATGATCACCTGCATCAGCTTTGTACGGTGGCCCTGCAGGATGGGACTGTCCACCGTAATTTCCAGCTTCACTTGTATGCCCCTTTTCTCCATGGAGGCGTACAGCATTGACAGGCAGTCGTTTATAATGGTTCGCAGGTTCGCGGGCTTTTTTTCCACCGTATCGCCGGCGACGACATACTGACGCTGGATATGCAGCAATTCCTGGATATGGGTAATGATGACCAATTGTTCCGCAATGGACTTTTGAATATCTTCCCGGTGGGTATGTCGCGCCTGCACCAGGCTATCCAGCATAGTGACCACTGCTGCCGCTTTGGGCTCTCCAATGGCCTGGCTTATTTCAGGCTGTTTGGCCGAGAAGAAGTCGGCGAGTTGCCGGATATTCTCTCCTGTATCCGCTTCTACCGTACGCTTGATACGGGTAAGATAGGAGCCAAAACCGACGACGGCATTCCCGATGTCGTGCAGCACATCAGCCGCAAGTTCAAATTTACCCTGGGCCACGGCTTTATCCACCATAGCTTCCCTGACAGCCAGCTCCTTTTCCAGGCCATCGGAAACATCCTCCAGGGATACGATGAAGGAATCTGTATATAATTTACTGACAGTGATCTTTAAATGAAGTACAATACCATTGAATATCAATCCATTATCACCCTTGAACGCGTTTATTTTCTCCAGGACGCCCGCCGCCAGCAGCGCCAGCAGGTGATGAAAATTATCTTTTTCACTAAAAGGGGAGATAGGGGCCAGCAGGCTCCGGCCCATGGCATTCAGAAATACGATGTTCCCGTTGGCATCCATCTCGAGAATGCCCACAGGAGCATTCATGACGATCGCTGAGAATTTCTGCTCGTTGGCGCAAACTGCGTTTTCCATGTTGAATACAAGGTTTTCCGACAGGTGTTGTACAGGATAAACGGGTCTTAGCGCTTTGATAGTCTGCTTTTTCGGGACACTACTATAAAAACAAGTATTTGTACTTAGCGAATGGGTCTCTTTTATTTATTCTTACGAAAAGGCAGGTCCCGACCCTCATAAATCATTGAAATATGCGATTTATTGCCGCAGGAATGTGCCAGTAAACCATTGTGTCAACCGTCCTATATGAGCAACTCATTACTTTCCAGGATCAGTATCTTCATTTCGGTGGATCAGCAAAGTCTGAGTGACTATTTCAATCCACATGATCCGGCCCCCATCTACAAAAGGCAGCTAAGCCATGCTTTCGAAGTGTATATCATGAATTCCATCGTTGCTGTAAAAAGATATTCTGTCATCAATTACAAGGTCTGTTGCAAGTCGGAAGAGGACAAGCAATATATGGAACCGCTGATCTACGCCATCCGCCGGCATTTCGCCGAAAGGAGATCATTGAAGGAACTGGAATTCGAGAAGTTCAAGCGCCGCTCCTACCTGGTGCTGTTTTTCGCCCTGGCGGTCGTGATGCTCTGTCATGGCGTGCTGCCCCTTTTATTACCCGGCACCGATCACATCAGTTCCGGGCTGACCAATACCCTGGAGGTCTTTAGCTGGGTGATATTGTGGCGGCCCATCGATCAGCTGGTGTTTTGCTGGAATCCTTATTTGAAAGATATTTCCATCATGAACAGACTGGCTTCCGCGGAAGTAACCCTTATTGAAAATGCGTAGCATATTGATCATATTATTGTTCATTTACAGCGGCGCCACCGTGGCACAGGAACGAAAAGGGGCCGACCTGTACTATTATCCCGGCAACGGCGCGATATTGCCATCCCTTTCTTCCAGGGTTTTCTACCAGGGCAGCTCCAACTGGTATGGCGAGGTCCGGTATAACTATGAGGAGGAAGGAACTTTGGCCTGCGCTGTCGGCAGGACATTCTCAAAAGAAGGGACCTGGTCTTATGCCATTACGCCGGTGGCAGGGTTATCAGGCGGCCGGTTACAGGGGGCATCTTTTGGGTTCAACAGCTCCCTGTCATATAACACATTCAGCTTTTCTTCATCTATGCAATATGGATTATGCCCCGGACAGCAAAAAAACAACCTTTTCAGCTGGTCCGAGCTGAATTGCCAGATGTCAAATCATTTTTATGCGGGCGTGACCATGCAACAGTGGTCATCCTTCCGGTTGGACCCTACATGGGAACCTGGTATGCAGATGGGGCTTTGTCTCGGGAACTGGACGATCCCCTTGTATGTTTTTCATCCCTCATCTAACCAACGGTATTTTGTATTGGGAGTATGCAGGGAATGGAAGAGGTAATTCCGAATTATTGTTAACGACAATCGATGAATCATGAAGAGGTTTTATGTTGTGTTCCTTGCCTTGACCCTGGTGTTCTTTGTGCTGCTGCATTATTCTGGCTGGTGGTCATTGGCAGCGATCGGCGCAGGAATGCTTTTCACGGTCTATCATTTCTATTTGACACGCCTGAAAGGGATGCAATCCCGTATGGTCGACCTGGAAAAAGAGGTCGAAGAGCTGCACATGCAGCTCGATTCCTCGATAGCCAAGGAACAAAAAGCATATAAGGAATCAGAAAGGGCAAAGGACATGAAACGGCGGCTGCTGGCCACCGTCAATCATGAGATAAGGACGCCTATGAATGGCATGCTGGGAATGACCTCCCTGCTGACCGAAACGCCACTCAGCACGGATCAGCATGAATATGTCGACACCATCCGTTTCTGCGGTGAAAGTCTGCTGTCCGCCGTCAACGATATCCTCGTGAGTGACATCCTTAATTTTTCAAAATCGGACAGGGAAGGGGAGGAGCTCGAGAAAAGAGATTTCGAGATCCGGAATTGTATTAAGGAAGTGCTGATGATGTTTGCCGGCAGGATAGGACCGGGAGGCCCGGACCTGGCCTATTGCATGGAAGCACAGGTGCCGGAGCAGGTAAATGGCGACAGAAAACGGGTGAGCCAGGTATTGATGAATCTCGTGGAGAATGCAGTCAGGTACACCGAGAAGGGAGAGATCCTGATCACCGTGCGTTGTATAATGGCCGCCTCCGGCGGGGACAATACCCTGGGAAGCATCGGACTTGCATTTGAAGTGAAAGATACAGGCAGCGGGATCCCGGAAAACAAGATGGGACAGTTATTCAAAGGGATCTCTGCCCAGGAGCCAGTTAATGCCGGCGCCGCCCCCGGTGGTCTGGGACTGGTCGTCTGTAAGAAACTGGTCGAGTTGATGGGCGGTTCGATCACCGTGGAAAGCCAGCCGGATCGGGGCAGCACATTCACCTGCAGGCTTTTTTTCACGCCTGCCCTCAAACCGAAATATTCACCGCTGAACCCCGGATTTTCAGATGCCGGCAAAAAGATAAAGCTGACGGGCAATACGGGAACGAGCGACCCCGCACGCGCCCTGTCGGAAGAGTTTGCAAAAGAATTCCCCTTGCGCATACTGGTGGCAGAGGACAATGCGATCAACCAGAAGCTGACCATGAAGGTGCTCGCCAAGCTGGGATATAAGGCCGGACTTGCCGAAAATGGCAAGGAGGTGCTGGAGATGGCCGACCTGGAACAATACGATGTGATCCTGATGGATGTGCAGATGCCCGTGATGGATGGGCTGGAAGCCACCAGGATGGTGCGTCTCTGTCTGAAAAAACAACCCGTCATCATCGCCATGACGGCCAATGCCATGGAAGGCGATCAGGACGATTGTATCCAGGCAGGGATGGATGACTATATTTCCAAGCCTGTAGAGATCAATGCCCTGCTGACCAGGCTGGAAAAATGGGGGACCGCGATCAATGCCAAACGACTGGGTCGCATAGAGCCCGCATAGACAAAGCTAGGAGAAATCACTCCGGCTGAAGATCTGTTCGTCAAAGATGATCTGTATGATGCTGAGATTGGACGTGGCCTCCTCGACATGAGGCGTATTTTCTTTTCGTAGCGACATATTTCCAGGTTTTTAGAAGGATATGTGGCATTAACTAATTTCGACGGCGGATTATTGTGCTACCGGGTGGTTATGATCATCTTTTTTCCGCTTTTCAGGTCCCTGTCGGCCAAAAAATAGCCCTCGACCGGCTTGTCCCCGACACTGATCCCGCTTATCTTCTTACCTTTTCCGCGCCTGACGATCCTAAAGACATTACCCCCGCCCACCTTCATCTCCACCTTGTCGAACAAAGGCACGGATACGATATACCGGGGATCAGCCGGCGAAAAGGGATAGAACCCCATGGCATTGAATACATACCAGGACGACATCTCCCCGGCATCATCCATCCCTGCATAAGCCAGCCTGTGCTCCCCCATATCATAAAAATGGTTCATGATGCTATCCAGGATCACCTGGGACTTTTCCTGCTTATCGATGAAATAGTACATATAGGGCACACTGTGATCCGGCTGATTGCCCTGGCAGTATTGGCCGATGAAGCCGGATATATTGTAGGCCTCGACCCCATCCCACGGAAGGGTGAAAAGAGAATCCAGCTTTTTATCGAGACCATCCCTGCCGCCATACAGCGCCGCCAGCCCCTGGGGATCCTGCGGGGCAAAGAAAGACGACTGCCATCCGTTGGCCTCCCGGTACATATACTCATAATAGGGATATTGCGGATCGAAATGTTGCACCCAGTCGCCGTTGGCCAGTCGTCCTCTCATAAATCTTGTCGACGGGTCGAATACGTTCTTATAATTACCCGTCCGCTTCATCAGCATACGGTAACAGGCCGTATCGCCCAGTTCCTTCGCCAGCAGCGCCACCGCATAATCATCATACGCATATTCCAGCGTTTTCGTAACAGCCGCCTTCGTTACGGTTTCGACGACGGGATGCGCTACTTCCAGCTCCGCTATATATCCTTTGTCGTTGTATTCCTGTACATACTTTCGTGTGCCTTCCACCGTGGCATTCTTTAGCATGAGCTTATAGGCAGCCTGCACATCGAACCCGCGAAGCCCCCTCAGGTACGACCCGGTGATAAAGACAGATGCATGGTCGCCGTGAAAGAAAGTAGGCATAAAGCCTTTCGCTTCCCCTTTATCTATGAGCGATCTGATCACATCGTTCGTCACGGCAGGGGAGAGCAGGCCCAGTAGGTCAGTTTGTTTCCTGTAGTCATCCCATAAAGAAGGTTCCGTGTAGTAATTGAACCCTTTGTTTACCACCTTGCCGCTGATGTCGGTAAAATCCCCATTCACATCGCTGCGCAAGGCGGGCCAGAGAAAGCTCCGGTACAAGGTGGAATAGAACAGTCCCCGCTGCCTTTCAGTACCGCCGGACACCGTGATCTTCGACAGCAGCGTATCCCATGTCTGCGTAGCCTGCTCCCTCACCTGCGCAAAGCTTTTGCCCATCATCTCCTTTTCCAGGTTCTCTTTTGCATTCCCCACGCTTACGAAAGAAAATCCGATCTGCAGCTCCAGGGGGCCGGACACATCCGTAAAGTCGATCACTGGTACGGTCTTCTTGTCGCTTTTCAGCGAGTCGATGCTTTTGATAGTCTGGTTGGCCACTGCATAGAAGTATATTTTTTCTCCCGCCTGCTGAAAACCCGTGAAGGCATGGTCGCCTTCCTTTTCGATATGCCAGCTCCTCACATGCTCATTGGATTGCGAAAGATCGGCCAGCAGCCGTTTGTGCTGCCCCGGCTTGTACGTATATTTATGGAAGGCGCAGCGCAATGTCGAGGTCAGCTCCGCATTGATCCCATAACGGACAAGGTACACCTGGTAATAGCCGGGATGCGCCGATTCATTTCCATGATCGTAAGGGGATGCGTAATTATCCGCCGATACCTCGCCCGTCACAGGCAATAAGGGAACATAACCTAAATTCCAATGCCCTTTACTGGTATGAATGAAACCGTATATGACAGTGTCTTCATACTGGTAGCCGGAGCCGCTGTGGAACTGCGTCACCGGGCTCAGCTGTACCATGGCGTTGGGGAGCGATGATCCCGGGAATACCTCGGCTCCCCAGGTCCTGTGCGTAGGCTTGAACCCGATCTCGGCGCTGTCCCATAAAGTGGCAGTGCCGAGAAAAGGATTTACATAGATGGTAGGTGACTTCTGAGCCTGAAGTTGCGTGAAACAAAAGGCAAGCAAAAAAAGGCATTTGTTCTTCATATCCATAAATATACTAAACGGAGATTTTTGCTCCATTTTAGCAGCAAAAATAGATATGGCGCCTCAGGCCCTGTGCTTCCCCAGATGCAAGAGGATATTATGGTGCATCTCATCAGGCCGGAACGGCTTATGCAGGTACCCGTTGAACCCATGCTTCTGCAGGTCATCATACATGTTCTCATAAACAGCAGCAGTAAACGCAATGGCAGGTATGTGCTTATTGATCTTCCGCACCTGTGCCAGGAGCTCCTTGCCATCCATCTGGGGCATTTCCAGGTCCACCAGCAGCAGATCGAAAGTGCCTTGCTGAAATATTTCCCAGGCGACACGGCCGTTCTCCGCCGTGTCGATGCTGGCGCCCCAGCTGTCGAGGAAACGCCGGGCGATCCGCATATTCACCGCATTGTCATCCACAAGCAGGATCCTTACACCCTCCAGCTTCCTGTCTACCTTGAGCTGTTCCTTTGCAATGATGTTTGTGCTTTGTTTGAATGACAGCTGTAGCGTAAAATAAAAGATGCTGCCCCTGCCCGGGTTGCTCTTCACTTGCAGCTGGCCACCCATCTTACGCACCAGTTCCTTACAAATGCTGAGCCCCAATCCCGAACCACCATATTTACGGGTGGTTTCCGCGTCTGCCTGGGTAAAACTATCGAAGATAAGATCGATCTTTTCAGCCGCAATACCGATGCCTGTATCCGCCACGGCAAAAAGGACTTCGGCTCCCCCGTCGGTGAGATGGCTGACATGCGCTTTCAGTGTCACCGAGCCGGCCTCAGTGAACTTGACAGCATTCGACAGGAGATTAAGGATCACCTGTTTTAAACGCAGCTCATCTCCCACAACCTTTTTATCCCTGGGTAGCGTCTCGATCTCAAGGAAAAGTCGGATATTTTTTTTCTGTATGGTAGTTGTTATCGCATCGGCTGCCTGCCGGAGAGTCTCAGCCAGCTCAAAAGGTTCCTCCGCCAATTCCAGCTTACCTTCATCCAGCTTGTTAAAATCCAGCACCTCGTTCACCAGGTGCAGCATATGCTGCGACGAATCCATTAATATCCTGATATGCTCGTTCTCCTCCAACAGCTCCCGGTCCTGCATCATCAGGTGCGTAGTGCCGATGATGGCATTCAGCGGCGTGCGCAGCTCGTGGCTCATATTGCTCATAAACCGTGTCTTCGCTGCAGCCGCCTTTTCGGCCCGTTCTTTCGCCTGGGTAATCTCAAATTCCGCCAGCTCCAGCGAAGCGATATGTTTCTTGTTCTTCTTCTCCTTGGCATCCAGCAGGCGCAAAACCACATAGAAAAAAATGATCACCAGCAAAAAGTTGATGATGATATTCAGTTTCCGGTGATTGTATGCAACAGCCTCGGTCACCTGCTCGAAAGCGTTGGAATGATGGGGAAGGAACAGGACGATCACCAGGAGATTCAACGCCGTGGCAATGACAAAGGTCGTCACCACCAGGTTATTCTTCCGGACACGAAGAAAAAAGATCATGGCCATGACAAAAGGGAACAGGTATAAAAGAGATCCCTGGTCCGTGCCCTGCACATAAGAAAGGGAGAAAGCATGCAGGTTCACAAAAAAGATGCTGAGCACCGTAGGCACCACTGCCATGCCTCTCATATTGAACAGGATGAAAATGAACAATACAAAGATGCCGGCTATTTCAATAGCAGCGCTTTGCTTCATACCGTCAGCGATATAGAAAAAGAAATTGATAAGATTACAGCACATGGCCAGCACAATAAAAGTATTGAGCTGCCAGAACCTGGCCTTGGGAGGTAGTTGAGGATGGGGTGCTTCCTGGTTTTTCAACGGTTGACATCTTGGATCACTTTAAAAGTATACTAAAAATGCTACATGTGCAACATCTCATGTAAATGGCTGATATTCATCACGCTATCTCTTCATATAGAGATAATATAGGATCCGGCCAACTGGTATGATTTTTATCTAGTTTTATCTGATACTATGAAATGCTTTCCCGTCTTCCTCCTGACCGTCCTTGCTTTGGGTTGTAAAAAAGACAAGCCATTGAATACATCTCCCAGACATGTAACATATCTGGTGACAGGCACCCGTATCAAATTGAATTTTATCGACTCCACCAGTGGATTTCTAAAGGACCAGCTCTATACAGGTTCTTTCCATTATGATTTCTGGCGAAAGCCCGGCACCAGCATCGGCATCACGGTCAACGCCGCGTCCGCAGCAGATACTGTCTATAACTGGGAGATTCGCGTGGATGGAAAGCTCGTCGCCAATGCTTTCAGTGTAGGTGGGGCTTATTTAGCGGTACCTTATAATTAGCCTGCAGCAGGAGTATTGTTCTCAAAACGATCAAAATAATGGCCGGAAACAGCAGGAAGTTAAAATACAGCTGTTTGTGGATGATGTAGAACCCGTCCCGGAAGAATTGAAAGGGCAGCATCCCACATACGCAAATGTAATAGACCGCCCAGAACCGGCTCCTCTCCGACAGATGCCGCAGGAGGTGCAGCATAAACCCCGTTATGAAAATAAACAGGAAAGCACCGGCCGATCCGAAGTTGATGACAATGGTGCTCCATACACTGTCTGCCCCCAGCGGATTCTGGTAATCCTTCACCATGCTGCCGGTGGAGACCAGGTAGGGCTTAAAGCTGATGATCGTGTTGGGGATCAGGTTTAAAAAAGAGGTGAGAAAATTCCAGGGTATGCTGATCACGGGAATATCATTGGATATAAGATAGGTGCTGGTGCTGAACCAGGTAAAAACAGGCTCGGCCAGCAAGGAATAGGCCGCCCTGTCCCATTTGAAGGAAGTATTCATTCTCCACAGCCCCATAAAGCTGCCTACGACAAAACCGGCGAAGAGTACCAGGGCAATTCGGGATAACCGCCATCTCCTGGCCGCGAACGATGTCTTATAGATCAGGTAGATCAGAAAGGTCTGCATCACATACATGCGGCCACCCATGGAAAGGAGGAGCAAGGCTGTCAGCACGGTGCCGGTCACAAGAAAGACGGACGGCTTTTGCGTACTGAGCAGCTGGTAAAGCAGGAAGAAATTGAAGATCACCAGCAGCGTGGACATCTTACCCCTGGCGGCAACATCATAAGATCCATACCCCCCCAGCAACGAGGCGCGCCCCAGGTAAGCAAAGACCACCAGCACCAACAGCAACAACAGAGCGACATAGGACACGGCTCTTGTCGTAGGGTTCGCCGGGAAAAGCTGCAGGTTCTTTTTATGATGGATAAAAAGCTTAAAGCTGAGATGACCGAGATAGAATGCCGGGAGCCAGGACAACGTCACCAGCATATATTGGAGCAGCTTGCCTTTAGGTATAAGCCTGAAGAATCCCTGGTAAAGCTCCATGCCCGGATACCCGGGAAAGGCATTGGTCACACCCACCAGGTAAGGGGTAAAAAGATAGAATACATAGCCGAAAAAGAACAATATCCTGTGATCTATGAGATAATATCTTTTCATGAGACCTGAAAGTATAACTTTCTACGCCCGCCGGGAAAAGCCAATATCATCATTATGTTAATTCCTGTAAGATAATACCCCGATCATACAGGGCTCCTAAATTGCAGGAGCAATGATGATGAGAGCGCTTCTTCTGGCCTTTCTTCTTACAGGCCCCAGGCCACTTCAAAAAGACCTTCCCGTGAAGGGCTATAAGCTCGTATGGTCTGACGAATTCGATGGCGCCGTTCTCGACAGAACAAAATGGACCTACCGGGGATCAGGAAAAAGAGACGATGCATACCTGAGCCCTTCTGCTGTCCTACAGGATGGAAAAGGCTTCCTCATCTTAGAAACGAGACAGAACGGGGATTCCATTCTGACAGGCATGATAGGTACCAATGGTCTGTTCGAAATACGGTACGGCTATTTCGAGTGCAGGGCATCATTGACAAACACAAAAGGTCTCTACCCCGCGTTTTGGCTTCAGTCGCCGAAGATAACAGAAGAGGGCGGCGGACCAGCCGCCAGCGGAGCCGAGCTGGACATTTTCGAATATTTTCCCAACGTAAGAAAAGATGCCGTGGCCCATACATTACATTATGGGGGGTACGGAGCCGCTCACCAGGTGGCCGGTCCGGTATGGGGACCGCTGCAGGCCACAAAAGATGGTTTCCACACATTTGGACTGGAGTGGACGCCTTCCGGCTACACCACTTTTGTGGACGGCATTCCGACCTTTAAAGGGAATACCCATATCTCCCGGGTACCCGAGTTCATCGTCCTGAGCCTGGGCGTCAACAAGCTGGCCGCCGGACCATTGGATAAAGATGGGTTACCTGACAGGTTTGTCATCGACTATGTGAGGGTGTATCAAAAGAGAACCCGATAGATTTAATATAATGATAATTCGTTAATCCCCTAACATAGATAATCTTTACGGCTTTAATACTTTCCATGTCGCCCTTACAGTCGCTTATATCCGCCGCTTTTCTCTTTCTATTCCTGTTAGCCCGGCCTTGTGCTTATGGCCAAACGCTCGATGACCTCGGTAATGTGAAAGTGGAAGAGCTGACAGATGATCAGATCCGGCGGTTTGTCGTTGAAGCTGACAGGCTTGGAATGAAGGACGAGCAAATAGAGGATGTTGCGCTTCAGCGGGGTATGAGCCCTGTGGAAGTAGTCAAGCTGAAGGACAGGGTCCAGGCGATGCGGAAAGCCATGGGAGCCGGCAATAACATTCCCCCTCCTGCTGCCTCCTCCCCCGGAGGACGACAGCTCGACTCCGTCAGCGCACTGGAACAACGGCCCCTGATGGATTTCAATGCAGTCTTCGGATCATTGAAAATGAGAAATTTCGGCGCAGGCGTATTCAGCAATCCCCGCATCGGCTTCGAGCCCAATATGAGGATCCCGACACCGAAGAACTACCAGCTGGCGGCAGATGACGAGCTGCTGATCGATGTCTCCGGTTATTCGGAAGCCAACTACAGGCTGAAGGTCTCTCCTGAAGGAAAGATCAGGATCCCTGTAGCAGGCGCTGTCATGGTAAATGGTCTTACGATCGAACAGGCAAAAAGAGCGATCGTCCAAAAGCTCGCCTCCACGATCTATTCGGACATCAGAAATGGAAAGACCAACGTGGAGGTGGCCCTGGGCTCTATCCGCAGCATCAGGGTTACGATCATCGGGGAAGCCACCGTCCCCGGCACCTATACGCTCCCTTCCCTGGCCACCGCTTACAACGCGCTATATGCCTGCGGCGGTCCCAATCTCAACGGATCATACAGGAATATCCAGGTCATCCGCAACAACGCCGTCGTTTCGACCATCGACATCTACCAATACCTTACCTCCGGCAGCAAACAGCATGACATCCGGCTCATGGACCAGGATGTCCTCCGGATAAGTACATACGCTGTCCGGGTTGAGCTGAAGGGAGAAGTAAAAAAGCCGGGCCTCTACGACGTATTGAAGGGAGAGTCGCTGGGTACGCTGATCCGTTATGCGGGCGGATTCACGGACAATGCCTACACGGCCCGGATCCAGGTCTTCCGCAACACCTCCAAAGACCGCGAAGTAACGACGGTCAGCGAGATGAAGATCGACAATCTCATTCCAAGACGGGGCGACAACTACATCATAGGAAAGATCCTGAACAGGTTCACCAACAGGGTAAGCATCAAAGGTGCTGTCTATCGCCCCGGAGAATACGAGCTGAAGGAAGGGATGACGGTAAAAGACCTGATCGGGGAGGCGGATGGTATCCGGGAAGACGCTTTCGGCAACCGGGCCATCATCCATCGTTTGAAGGACGACCTGAGCCCGCAGATCATTTCGTTCGAACCCGAAAAGCTGTTCAGCGGCGCCATGCCGGATATCCCGCTGAAAAAAGAGGATCGCATTACACTCTACTCCAGGTTTGACCTCAAGGAAGGATATTATGTAAGTATGGAAGGCGAGGTGGCCAATCCGGGCGTTTTCCTCTATGAAGAAGGCATCACCGTGCAGGACCTTATTCTATTGGCGGGAGGGTTAAAGGAATCGGCCTCGGTACAGCGGATAGAGATCTCCAGAAGAGTGAAAGATGCGGACCCGACAGCGCCCAACCGGAAGACGGCCATCATTTATGAACAGAATATCACGCCGGACCTGCGGGACAGCGCTTCATTGGCGAAGCTCGTTCTTTCCCCTTTTGATGAAGTGGTCATACGTCCCGCGCCGGGCTATGCCGTGCAAAAGAATGCCGTCATCGAAGGAGAAGCCATCTACACAGGCAAGTATACCCTGGCAGCAAAAAGCGACAGGATCTCCGACCTGGTCAAACGAGCCGGTGGGCTTACGCCGGAGGCGTACCTGGAAGGAGCCGTGCTGGTGCGTACCCGCAACCTTTCCCGCGGGGAGCAGGCCAACATCGAGCAGGGCCTGAACAACCTGCTGAAGCAGAGCTATGAAGCGGGCGGATCAACGACTGTAGTGCAAAACGACCTGATGAGGATGGCCCAAAAGAAGTCGGATAATGTCGGCATCGACCTGGGAAAGATCATGGCCCATCCGGGCACTGAATATGACCTGCTGCTGAATGATGGGGATACCCTGCGCATTCCCAAGCTGCTGCAAACCGTACGCGTCAACGGGGAAGTGCTCTATCCTACATTGGTGCGTTATGATAAGGAACTGGGATTTAAGGACTATATCCTGGGCGCCGGAGGTTTCAGCGAAAGGTCTGCCAAAAAGAAATCCTATGTCGTCTATGCCAACGGATCGGTGAAAGGCACAAAGTCTTTTCTTTTCTTCAGGCATTATCCCAAGGTGAGGCCCGGAGCCGAGATCTATGTTCCGATGAAACGTGAGCGTGAGCGGTTGCGGGTTCTGGAGATAGTATCCCTTGTCGTCACGCTGGCCACTTTACTGGTAATCGCATTTAAGTAATATTATACATGACGTCGTACGAGGAATTTTCTCCCCGCAAGTTCATTCTCCAGCTACAGGGATTAGGCCGCTATCTACTGTCCAAATGGCTGGTCATCTTGGCCGTGGCCCTGCTCTTTGGTATCGCAGGCGCTGCGTATAGCTTTACTAAGAAGCCGCAGTATATCGCTGAAATGACATTTGTGCTGGATGAGGAAGCTACGCAGTCGCCCAGGAGCGGTATTTCGCAGCTGAGCGAGGAGCTGGGCCTTGGCAGCGATGCCGGAGCTGTATTCAGCAGCCCTACCAATATTGCGGAGCTGATGATGTCGCGGCTGCTGATCGAAAAGACATTACGCAGCACAGTCAAAGTGGAAGGAAAAAATGTCCTGCTGGCGGATTTTTTCCTGGACTCCCTGGACTACAGGGAAAAATGGATGAAGAAGAGCCGCTTCTATCACCTGGACTTCCTTTCACAAAAGACAGATAAAGAGGCAGCGCTGTTTGAGAATGGCATCATACGGTCCATGTACGAGACCCTGATCGCCCAAAATCTCAAGATCGATAAGAAAGGGAAGGGGACCTCCATCATCTCTGTCCTCTGCACCAGCACCCACGAGCTGTTCTCCAAATTTTTCCTGGAAGAGCTGATGCACACGGTGACGCAGTATTACATCGGGAAGAAGACAGAGCGCGCTAAGATGAATGTGGACTTTATTCAGCAGCGGACCGATTCTATCCGGCATGCTTACAATATAGCCTTATATGGCAGGGCGGAATTTGCGGACGCTTTTTTTAATCCCAACCGCCAGCTGCCCATGGTTACCCGCGAGCGGCAGCAGACGGATATCCAGATCCTCCGCGCCTCTTATATAGAGCTGACCCGGAGCCTGGAATCGGCCAAGACGGTCCTCATGCGCGAGACGCCCCTGATCCAGTACCTGGACCAGCCCGTGCTGCCCCTGAAAGTGTTGCGCAGCAGTATGATAAAATTTGGGCTGATCGGGCTTTTTCTGGGCGCCTTTCTTGTCATAGGCTATTTTGTATGGAAAAAGATATGGATACATGTACAAAAGATCTGACTAAACACTAAAAATTTAACGATATGTTACGTAGAATGCTGCGCTTAGCAAAAAGGATTGTTCTGGGCACACCACCTCCTCCTGCCCCCGAGCCGCCTAATTTCGGGATCAAAACAGGCACCGGCACTACCATCGGCAAGCCGAGAAGGCCCATCGACGGCAAGCAATATATCAGCTTTGGCAACAACTCCTACCTGGGGCCGGAGGCATGGATCGCAGCGTATGACAACTATCCTTACAGCAATCAGCAATTCACTCCCCAGATCATCGTGGGCAATGATGTTTTCATCGGCGGGTACGCCTCCATCACAGCTGTCAATAAGATCATTTTTGAAGATGGGGTAGAGACGGCGGATTTCCTTTATGTCTCGGATCATATTCACAGCATCACGCCCGAAGAAGGCGTGCCTATCCGTAAAAGAAGGCTCATATCGAGAGGATATGTGAAGATCGGCGCCTACTCCGGCATAGGGATCAATGTCTGCATACTGGCCGGCGTTACGCTGGGAAAGTATTGTGTGGTGGGTGCACAGTCTGTGGTCACCCGCTCTTTCCCGGACTATAGCCTCATCAGCGGTAATCCGGCAGTGCTGGTGAAAACATATTCACCGGAACTAAAAAAATGGATCGACCCGCCTGCTGAGGGCCTTTAATATACGGGGGAAAAAATAGAGCTTCTGCCGCAGGTTGGAGTGAGACCAGACCCATTTCATTTCAACGCGGCTGATACGCTTTGTCTTTATTGCCTGATCGATGTAGTGATCCTGCAGCCTGCGCAGCCGTTTGCCGTAATGAAAGGCATTCACCCGCAGCAGCAGCCTGTGCCCGTTCTGCCGCAAAGTTGCAGCCATGTTCCGGCGAAGCAGCAGGTCCTTTTTGTACATGACGATGCGGCTTTTGCTGAAGCTGCCGGGATGATGGCGCATCAGCGTCCGGGTATGATCCCCTGGCAGGTATTGGAGATGAAGCCCCGAAACAGCAGCCCCAAAAAGATAAGCATGATCCTCCACGCCTTGCAGCCGGGTATTGAAAAGGCCGATGCGGTCGATGGCCGTCCTGCGGAACAACGCACAGCCCAGTTCGAAAATATTACCTTCCACGACTGCCTGTATCAATGGGATCCCTTTCCCGGATATGCGAGGCATCCAATCTTTCATAGGCTCATCCCATCGATTGAGGAAAAGCGTCACCGGCGTATCCCCGCTGAAATAACGGACCTCCCCGTAAACGACATCGGTGGAGGGATGCTCATCCAGGTAGGCCAGCTGCATGCGGAATTTTTCCGGTTCCAGCAGGTCGTCGGCATCGAGGAATTGGATACAGTCGCCCCGGGCATGCAGCATCCCTGTATTCCTGGCCACCGGCTGGCCGCTGTTCTCCTGGAAGAGGTAATGGATCCTGTGATCGCTGTCCATCATGCTTTGTACGATGGCTGCCGTCTCATCCGTGGACCCGTCGTCGACAACCCAGCACTCCCATTGGGCAATGCTTTGGCGCAGGAGGCTTTCCAGCGCCTGCTGCAGGTATCGCCCGTAATTATAACAGGGAATGATCACTGAGACGCGAATACCCGTGCTGTTAGTCTCTTCCACCATTGCCATACGGTCTTTTTCAGTAGAAATATATTTTCATGGACATGATACCGTCCTTTCTCGGAAAGCGCCCTTTCCTGCAGGCTTCTGCTAATCACCTTTTTCCATTCAGGAACGAATTTTTGCAACCCCCCGGTGGACCCTGTCTTGGAATCTCCATGCACCCTGTAATAGGATAGATGCTCGCTGGTATGACAAAATGAATATTTCCTGCTGGCCCTGAGCCAGAGATCAAAGTCCATCGCGTAGTGAAGGGACCTGTCGAAGCCGCCCAGCTCATGCAGCAGCACTCTCCGGAAAAAGATCGAAGGCTGCGGCGGACAGAAATGCGGCTTCCAGTAACGTGTCAATGTCCGGTGGGTCACTTTCGGTGTATGCAGCACGCACAGTTCCTTCCCCTCCGTGTCCACCATCCGGCAGGTGCCGCAGAAAAAGGCGAATGGCTGCTGCTTATATGCCCTGGCCACCTTATAAAAAGCACCCTCCTCATAATAGTCATCGGAGTTGATCCATGCGGCGATCTCGCCGGTGGCCAGCGCAAATCCTTTTTCCAGCGCTTCACTTTGCCCCGAGTCGGGCTCGCTGACCCAATAGGCGATCCTGTCGGCATACTTACGAATGATCTGTACTGAATCATCCGTACTGCCTCCATCTATGATAATATATTCCAGGTTGGGATAGTTCTGTCCCAATACGGACAGGATGGTTTGTTCGAGGTAATGTCCCTGGTTATAACTGGGGGTGACAATGGATATCCGTGGCCAGGTCATGCTTTGATCAGGTTGAGGGTTGCTCTCTTCAATCCGGAAGGCATTAATTGCTTGATACGTCGCAGCAACCTTCTGGAAATTGACGGCCCGGCCAGTGAACCCGGCTGCCTTTGCAGCGACGCCGGCTGCTGCTGTCTGTAATGACAGGGCAGGGAGGAGTAAAATGCATGGTCCTCTTCCCTGAGCCTTGCCCCATAATCGGCATACAACCGCCGCAGGTCAGGCCGCTGCTCGGCCTGGAAACGTACGTAATCTTTGTGCAGCTTGTTCTTCTGCAGGTCAAATCCGCTGAAATGAAAGAATACCAGTTTTTTCTTGGGGGCTACCAGGAACTCCCCTCCCATATCCTGCAGGTATCGCTCGTGCAGGTTCCAGGGCGCCATGTTATAGCCTGTATGCCTGAGTATCTTTACACGGGGAAAATAAATAGGCACGAGGTTGATCCACAGCTGATCGGTGAACAGGCCTTCCGCCGGCCGGTCATATCCCTGCGCATAAGTCCTTTCTTTCCACCAGTAGAGGAACCTTTCGGTATTATGACTTTTTTTCAGGGCGAGGAACCCCAGGTTATAAAGTCCATAGTTGAGGAAGAGCTTTTCTCCCGGTGTTTGCCCATCCAGGGCGATAGGAGTGATGATATGGGGAGTGAGGATGATATCTCCCGCAAGGAAATATATTTCCATCTCCCGAAGGGGGCTGTAGATCCTGGTATCCGGGTCCAGGTAGACAACGTTAGTCGCCTGTCGCTGCTGGAAGAAATAAAGGAAGAATGCCGGCTTGAGACAGGTGTTAAGCTCGACGATCGAATATTTTTCAGCCAGTTGCTGCATCCCCGGCTCAATGTCTGCCGCAGTCACCACTTCAAAACCAAAGGACTGGTAGTCCACTTGCTCCTGCATCGTGTCGACCAATCCCAAAACGAACTTCCAGCCAGGCTGATGCTGCCTGACAGATGCTGCCAAAACCTTTGCCTGTGCCAGGTAATTGTTGCTGCAAAGGGTAAATATTATTTTACTCATATAATGTCTTCAGGAATGAAGTAACTTTTTCACAGATGTCCTGGCCTTTTGCACGATTCTTTCCAGGATCGACCGGCGCACGGGCGACGGAGAAGGCCGGGGAATGGAGTGAGACAGCTGAAAGAGATCCGCAGCCCTGTCCGGAATAAAGAACCTGGGATGGACCATCCCGCCCAATTCCCGGATGGGAATATTGGCATGGATATCTTTTTCATTGGTAGTGCGGGTGCCTTCGCTGCCGAATCCTATATTGCTTACCAAATTTGTATTGGGCGTGATGCACAGCCCATTGTTGATCATGATGGAAAAGGCGAGTGGATAATCCCAGGTATCGATCCGGCCTTCATATACCTGCCTTGTCATACGGAGACACCATTCGGCTGTATGACTGTCGGGAAAGACCGATGCCATCAGGCGGGTCTTTTCAAATCTTTCAAACAGGACCATGGCGGGATCATATTTTTCCCACACGCGCCGCCAGCCTGCCCAGCCCCAGATGGAAGCGATGCTGGAAAAATAATAGCTGGCGTTGCCCCGCTGTCTGCCAAATTGCAGGTTGGAGCCGCCGATATGCATGACACGGTCATCATGCCTGTACCTTTCCAGCAATTCCTGGCAGAAATAGAAGAATGTCTCTCCGGGCAGGCAATCATCCTCCAGGATAATGCCCTCCGCTTCCTGCTGAAAGAACCAGGTGATGGCGCTGCTGACCGCCTTTTTACAGCCCTGGTTAGTGTCGCTGTAAAGGGTCTGTACCTGGCAGTCCCAGTCAGGACGGATCACTGCCCTTGCTGCCTGGCAGTTCGCCGCATCTTCGCCGACAGTAGCGCGGGGACCATCCGCGCCAACGTACAATCGCTCCGGCCCATATTTCCTGATCGCCTCGAATACCCTGGCCGTACGGTCAGGGCGGTTGAAAAGCAGCAGCAGGACAGGTGACTTGGTGGTGCTCATATGACGCGGGTTTTGGTATCGAAAACATCCAGTTGCGCCTGAAGAAGATCTGCTTCCTTATCAGGAACAAAAAAGTCGGCATGCGTCAGCGGAAAGGTCATCTCCTGCAATGGGATCTTTGAGAGCAGGTAGTTGTCGGCCGCCATCGGGTCGTCCGTCTTCGAATAACCCAGGTTACTGATAAGGTTGACATTGGGCACGATGCAAAGCCCGTTATTGATGACAAGAGAAAAGCCATATTGATGGTCCCAGGTGCTGATCTTCCCCTCATAGTTCATCTGGAGCACATGCATGACATGCGCGGCGACGCGGTCATCAGGCAGGATGCTTTTTATCAGTCCGGAGGCCTTGAACGCCGGGTACAGGCTCATCGATATATCGTATTGCTCCCAGCTTCTTTTCCATCCTGCCCATCCCCATACAGAGGGTATGGAAGAGAAATAATAGGACGCATCCCCTCTCTTTTTCCCGAATTGTAAGTTGGTGCCCGATATGTGCATCACCCTTCTGTCGTCACGGTACTTTTCCAGCATGCTTTCGCAAAAGGAAAAGAAAGACTGGCCGGGCAGACAGTCGTCTTCAAGGATGATGCCTTCATCTTCCTGCGAAAAGAACCAATGGAGCGCTTCGCTGACGGCTACCTTGCAGCCCAGGTTATTTTCCCTGAACAAGGTCCTCACGGAGCAATCCCAATCCACCTGTGCCACACATTCCCTCACCCGGGCGCACTTTCCCGCATTATCAGGATCGCCCGCCACGGGCCCGTCCGCAGCAATATACAACTTGCCGGGCCTGGCCTTCCGGATGGCTTCAAAGACAAGTCCGGTCGCACCGGGCCTGGCAAATACAAGCAGCAGCACCGGCGTCTTTAAAGCATCTCTCATAATTGAAAAGTAATTATTTAATGTTTCTTCCATATAATGGGAAGATTAAGTTATTGTGAACCTCTTTTTCCCAGCTGACACTCGATCGTATACTTCCACATGGAGAGGAATCGCCGCAGGTTGAAATATTTGGAAAAAGAATAAACGCACAAATAATACACGATCCGGACATAGTTATAGTTCAGCTCCGATAATTTCCGGAGAAAAACATGCATGGCATGCCAGTGATGCAGGAAATAAACATTTTCAGGGACTTCCTGCACGGAAAGGGGTAGGAGATGCTTCCATTTCTTGCTGACCAGGCAGGCGCTTTCCATCCACTTCCTGTCAGGCCTTCCCTCCGAATAGTGATGGATCAGCACATCGAATACCACATAGACGTGATACTTCGTACCCACCTGCAACGAATAATCGATGTCATAGCCGTGGAAGCCCGGGAATAGGCGCTCATCGAACCTGAATTGATCAAATACGTCTTTCCTTGTGCAAAGCCATACCCCATCCACGGCAATGACCATTGCCCTGTTGGCATCGGCGCCAATGCTGGTCGTTCGGATACGATCGGCAACAGCCATGGGCTGGTGCTTATAGTGCTGCACGAGGTTGATATGATTGCTTCCCACCGGCAGGGACCAGGACGAGGGCACCCGGCTCTTGGCATCCCCTCCCGCCACACCCAGCAGACCAACACCCGGATCATCCAGATGCCTGATTATCTTTTGTCCCCAGTCCCTGGTTTCGAAAGAAATATCCTCGTGCATAAAGCAAAGGATGGGATACCTGGCACGGTCCGCCCCTTCGTTGTAAGCCCGGCAAATGCCGTATCGGTTTGCCGAATTGTCGATAGCGATCACCTCGTACGGCGCCCCGATGGTATCTTCAATATGCACCACCAGCCGGGACAGCAGCTCCTTGTTCACAGAACAGATGACGATGGATATCATACCGCGGTGATACTAAAGGTGGTTTTAATGTTCAGGATGCCGGCAGCGCTATCCCTGGCGTGGGCTTCAAAGGTATCCAGCACCGTCAGCCGGGTGGTCGTCCGCCATATATCTATCCATTTGTCGCCGTAAAGTCCCACTTCTATGGTATACCGGCCCTTGCTCACCGGCAGGGCAAAATAGATCCGCAGCGCATGATCCCCGGGTTCCAGGGTGAACTGCTTTCCAAAGAAATCCATGCTATTGACATACAGCAACGAAGTCCCGTCATTTTGCAGTATCCTGAAATTGAGCTCGCATCGGGTCAGTCGCATCAATGCACGAAAGGAGAATACGATACAACATTCCTCCCGCGTATAGCAGCTATGTGCATCGGAAGTTGTCTGTCCCTCCAGCTTCCACTCCGTAAAGAATCCCAGCTCGTTGTCCGGATATACACCCCTCACGCCGTTCTCAGCATCCGTCTCCGGCCCCTGATAGTTCTCCAGCACCTTATCCACCGGGCCGATGCTGTGCACCTGTCCTTTGTCCAGCAGCAGTCCCGTGCTGCATAAATGTTTAATGGCTACTACGTTGTGACTTACAAAAAGGACGGTCCTCCCATGCCGGCGGGAGACATCCTGCATTTTGCCCAGGCATTTTTGCTGGAACTCGGCATCGCCCACTGCCAGTACTTCATCGATGATGAGTATCTCGGGTTGCAGATGGGCCGCAACAGCAAAGGCCAGCCGGACATACATGCCGGAGCTGTAACGTTTCACCGGCGTGTCGATATACCGCTCGATGCCCGAGAAGTCGACGATCTCGTCAAACCGGCTTTTGATCTCATGTTTACGCATGCCCAGTATAGCGCCATTCAAAAAGACATTCTCCCTTCCGCTGAGGTCGGGATGGAAGCCCGTACCGACTTCCAGCAACGAAGCCACCCGCCCGTCGATCTTTATGGACCCTTTGGTGGGCCGGGTGATCTTCGACAGGATCTTCAATAAGGTGGACTTCCCCGCGCCATTCTTTCCAATGATCCCAAAAACTTCTCCTTCCTTTACGGAAAATTCGACGTCCTTCAACGACCAGACATAACCTGACTGGCTTTTCTTCTGACGGTCGTTCACCTCGGCAACAGACTCGAATTGGTCCGCCCTTCCCCGAAGCCTGCCCCACCACCGCGTCAGATCATGGCTCAATGTGCCCGTGCTGATCTCGCCCAACCTGTACATTTTCGATATGCCTTCTACGGAGATGATGTCGCTTTTCATGATCGCGGATTAGATGCTATCGATAAAATTTTTTTCTACTGCGTTGAAAGTGATGATGCCCAGGACCAGGAAAAGAATGACACAGGCCGCGTCATATCCCAGCAGCCCCCAGCTGAAATATCCTTGCCCCGAGCACCCATAACGGAAGGCTTCGATGATCCCTGTCATGGGATTGGCCATCACCAGCAGCCGGTAGCCGCCACCGAAATAATTGATGGGGAAGATCACGGGAGATACGAACATCAGCAGCTGCACCCCGAATGTAGTCAGATGACTAAGGTCCTTGTAACGGGTGGTAAGCGAGGAAATGATCATTCCCGCACCTAATCCCAGCCCTGCGATCAGCAGGATCAGCAAAGGGAACAGCAGCGCATATATATTCGGCCTGATCACAGGCGTTTTGACCAGGAAGTAAGTGTAAACAAGTACGAAGACGACCAGCTGGATACAAAGCTTTACCAGGTTCGTCAGGATCAGTGACAAGGGAACGATCAGCCTGGGAAAATATACTTTGCTGAGAATGGGATTGTTATCCTTCAAAAAAGTAGAAGTGCGGAGGATGCATTCGGAGAAATAGGACCAGAGCACCAGGCCGCTGAGGTAGAACAGCAGGGGCGGAAAATCCGATTGGTAGACCTTTCCCACACGGGAGAAGACGATCACAAAAGTAATGGTGGTCAGCAGAGGCTGGAGGAAGAACCAGAGGGGGCCCAGGATCGTTTGCTTATAGATGGCGAGTATATCCCGGCGGACCAGGATGAAGAGAAGGTCTCTGTAATTCCATATCTCCTTCAGGTCCAGGGAGAAAATATTTTTTTGCGGTGTAATGATCTCCCTCCAGGTCCTTTTAAATGCGTTCGGGTTCATGCGATTTAAAGTTAGGACTATCCACTGGCCATACGGCCGGAAGGCTTTTACCCTTTTGTTAACTCTTTGCATAAAAAAAGGCCGCCGCTCATTCAGCGACGGCCCAAGGAGGTTTAGCGGAAACTTATTCGAAGTAATCAGCAACCAGTTGTAGAAATTAATTAGTAGAAGTAGAGAGCCAGGTACCTGTGGTAGTCCAGGGATCGCTGGAGATCACGGCGCCACGCTGTGTGGTTCCGACGAACTGTGTCAGACCAAGCGCAGCCAGGTTAACACCACCGCTGAGGGCAGGGCTGCCGGCCAGGGGCTTCAGGGCGCCGTCCAGTTTGAAATCGGCGAAAGCTCCCAGGGCAGAGTTGTTCAGCCCGATCAGCTTGTTCAGGGTAACTGCGTCGTCGGTAACGACAGCAGGATTGCCTTCGATGCTGGAAGTAACAACAGGATGAGCTGAGTTGGTCTGGAAGATGTTGTAAGCGAAGAGCAGGGAATCAGACAATGAAGCAGTGCTGGCAACCAGGTTCTTGGTAGAAGGAGTGGTTACGAGCGCCCACTTTTGTTGCTGAGCGATGATCAGGCTATTGACGAGCCTGATGCGGCTGTTCCTTCTGACGAAGATCTCGCCGTCATAGTAGTTGCCGGGACCAGTACCGCTGGCAGTGTCGGCAGGTCCGACGAAGGTAGCGTTGGCGATGAAAGGCAGCGTATGGGGATTACCAGTGGTGCCGTTGGCGTCGTTGTCGCTTTCAATACCATGAGAACCGGAGTTGTCATTGATATTGAGTCTGTAAGCGATGATGAACTGCAGGTTGCCATGATAACCTTCGTCGAAGTCATATTCGTCATCCTTGGGGCTGAAATCGATCAGGTGGTCGCAATTGACAGATCCACCAAACCATTCGAAACCGTCGTCACCGGAGTTGGTAACTTCAACGTGGTTGATGGTAGTGCCGTTACCTACGCCGCAGAAAGTCAGACCATTAACTTCCTGGTTAGGCTTGGCGATCACGCCACCGCCGAATTCCAGGCGATTGTAAGTGATGGAGCCGGAGTTGTCAGCATCATTGGTGCCGCCATAGCTGTTACGGGGATCAGAGGAAGGCAGCGCTTCGAAAGTATTGGAGGTCGCGCCGGTAGATGTGTGGATCGTAGCATTACCCAACAGGATGACACCACCCCAGTCGCCGAAATGACGGGAGCCTGCTGCAGCCGTGGAAGTCCAGACGATAGGAGAAGTAGCCGTGCCGTTGGCGATCAGCTTAGCGCCCTTCTGAACAACGAGCGTACCTTTATTATTCGCAAGATTGATCGTGTCGGGAGCAATACCACCTGGGCTACCTTTGATCGTTACACCGGCGTTTATCCGCAAAGTTGCACCAGGAGCAACGTAAACGATGCCTTTCAAATAAGTGGTTCTTACTACCGTCGTGTCATGGGAGATCGTTCCTACCAGTGTGTCAACGCCGGAAGCGCCGCCGGACACCAGTTCTTTGCTCTCGTGAAAGCCGTCTTTTTTACAGGAGCTAGCGAGGATCACCGCTACACCCATGAATGCGAAAAGGATCTTTTTCATTTGTCAATTTTTAATTAATTGGTTTGAAATTAAGGTCAGTTTTTAGGGTGGATCGGAGAATGCGGAGAATTACGTTTCGAATAAGGTGGTGAAATTAGAGAGGCAAGATGATGGAATGATTAACGCAGTATTATCATAAAGGAACGTTAATGTTAACTAATTAAACTTATCAACAAACAGGGATGCCCCATCGCATGACGGGGCATCCCTAAAAAGGGTATTCGAAAACAATGGCGAATAGAACTAGTTGGTAGCAGTGGAAAGCCAGGTGCCGGTGGAAGTCCACAGGTCACTGGTGATAACAGCACCGCGTTGTGTAGTTCCTACAAATCCGGAAGCGGATAAGCTGACACCGCCGCTGAGCGCAGGAGATCCGGTGGTGGGGGCCAGGGCTCCATCCAGCTTGAAATCTGCAAATGTGCTCAGCGCGGAGTTGCTCAGCCCAGCCAGCTTCGCCAGCGTAGTGGCGTCGTCGGTAACGACGGAGGGATTGCCCTCGATGCTGGAAGAGACAATGGCATGCGAGCCATTCGTCTGGAAAATGTTGAAAGCGATGAGTACGGAGTCGGTCGTCAAATTGAATGAGCTGGCAACCAGGGGTTTCGTAGAAGGCGTGCTTACTACGGCCCAAGGCTGTGCCTGCGAAATGATGAGACTGTTCAGCAGCCTCAGCCGGCTATTCCTTCTGAAGAAGATCTCGCCGTCATAGTAATTGCCGGGGCCGGTGCCGCTGGCGCTATCCGTAGGTCCGACAAAGGTTGCGTTGGCAATGAAGGGCAGCGTATGAGGGTTGCCAGTAGTGCCGTTGGCATCGTTGTCGGTCTCGATGGCATGAGAGCCGGAGTTGTCGTTGATATTGAGCCGGTATGCGATGATGAACTGCAGCTTGCCATGGTAGCCTTCATCGAAGTCGTATTCGTCATCCTTGGGGCTGAAGTCGATCAGGTGGTCGCAATTGACAGCGCCGCCAAACCATTCGAATCCATCATCACCGGAGTTGGTGACCTCAACGTGGTTGATGGTAGTGCCATTGCCCACGCCGCAGAAGGTCAGGCCATTGACTTCCTGGTTAGGCTTGGCGATCACGCCACCGCCGAATTCCAGGCGGTTGTAAGTGATGGAGCCGGAGTTATCAGCATCGTTGGTGCCGCCATAGCTGTTACGGGCATCGGAAGAAGGCAGCGCCTCGAAGGTGTTTGTGGTTGCACCGGTAGCTGTGTGGATCGTAGCATTACCCAACAGGATGACGCCACCCCAGTCGCCGAAATGGCGGGAGCCTGCTGCAGCCGTGGAAGTCCAGACGATAGGTGAAGTAGGCGTGCCATTGGCTATCAGCTTAGCGCCTTTCTCAATGACCAGTGTACCTTTATTATTGGCAAGGTTGATCGTATCGGGAGCTACACCACCGGGGCTGCCTTTGATCGTTACGCCGGCATTGATCCGCAAAGTTACACCGGGAACAACGTACACGATGCCTTTCAGATACGTGGTCCGTACCACTGTGGTATCATGAGTGATCTCGCCTACCAGTGTATCAACGCCGGAAACACCGCCGGACAACAGTTCTTTACTTTCGTGAAATCCATCTTTTTTACAGGAGACAGTGAAAAGCGTAGCTACGCCTATGAAGGCGAAAAAAATCTTTTTACTCCCGGAAATATTTGTCTTTAATAGGAGGTCGTGAATCTTCGATTTCATCTAATGAAGGTTTTAAATTAATGGAAAGGTTTACTAGTGCATACGCGCTATTATTCTCGAATACCACATGAAGTTAGGAAGCCAGGATTACCGCATGATGAACCCCGTATTAACAGAAAGAAACGTTAATGTTAAGCGATCCCTTAGTTATTATAATTTGTTTGTAAGGGAAGAAAGTTGGTCCATTCCTTTAGCCACGACTCGGAACCAACGGCCCCTCGATAATTTACCTTTTTAAAGAAAGGATCATCGAATGGCGTATCGAAATTCGCTCCCTGCAACAGCGGGGAGTTGGCATGGGGGGTCGGGTCCGGAGAGACATTATAATTGAAAGGATCAGCCAGCATGAATGGATCTGCGCTGGAAAATAATTGGTTCCCCAGTGCCGGCTGCAGCATGAAATGCTTAAAATCGTCGGAAGTGCCAGCGCCATAAGTACCTGGCTTCAGATAAAAAGCACGCATAGTATCATCGCATTGCACAAAGGAAAAACCAAGATCGCATTTTCCGTTGATGATAGAGTCCGCGACAGCGGCATTGTCCAGGTACCAGGCCTGCCTGGGAAATCCAAGGAGGACGGTGTTCCTGATACGGGATCCCGCTTTATCCGTGACGATCAGCCCCGCTGTGGCAGGCTGTGTGTAAGCAACGCTCCTTCCGGTGGCGGCAGGACCGAGTATGGTCAGGTTGGAGATGAGTGGCGACGTGGAAGCATCGCTTATGTATACACTGGAAAAGGAAAGATTGGATGCCGGGAAATAAGGATGTCTGTAGGCCAGCAGGTTCTGCAGCATGCCTTTGTATCCCTGGTGTAAATAGAAGTCCTTATTGGCTGCAGCATACGACACCAGGTTACGGGCATTGCAGTCCCCTCCATTGAATTCAAAGGCATTGTTGGCATAAGTGTAGCTCACCTGGATGTTCTCCAGGGTGGTAGCCCGGCTGACATTTTGCAGCAGCAAAGCCGGCAGCGTGGACCCGTTGTAGTTCCCTCCGGCAAATTCGATGCGGATATAGCTGAGTACACCCGAACCTGCATCACTGCCGTAAATGCTTATTCCCTGCCAGTAATGGTCCGTGCCGTAGCTTGCCCCGATGACGGCCAGTCCCGCAGACCCCATGGCGGCCGAGCTTGTAAATACAATTGGGCTGGTGACCGTGCCCCGGGCCTCGATAGTAGCCCCCGCAAGTATACTGATCGAAACTTTATCCATTGCTTTGATCAGCGTACCGGCTTCGATAGTGAGGGTCTGACCGCTGTCCCGGATAAGGTCCGTCCCCAACAGGTACGCCGTATCTTTTGACAGGTGGATCTCCTTTGATCTCAGCCGGGGATCAGCTGCGTCGATGGTCGCTTCCGGCAGGCGGCGGTCTACAAAGACAGATGCCTTCTTACAGCCAAAGGATACTCCGGTAAGGAGAAAGAGAATAAATATAGGCGCGTTTTTCATAAAATATCAAAATGTATAAGCAAGGGAGATGGAATAGGTCCGCTGGGCAAGAATATTGGATGTTACATTATCCGTGCCGCTACGGTAATTATTCGTCACTTCATAGTTGACGCTGTTCCCGGGTGGCACCAGCCCCGTATTGATGGAGGCAGGGCCATCGAACTTGTTGTTGCCATTGAGGTCCTGGTACACCATGTACGGCTGTTTCAGCAGATTGCTGATCTTGAACTTCACGGAACCTTTACGTTTATAAAAGTTCACACCCGATACCAGGTCGACAAGATTTCTCCCCTTCACCCAGAAATGGGGATTGATAGGGACATCATGGCCGTTGGCAAGATGGACATCCTGGTCCGAGGTGCCCAATTCATTCAGATAGTCGCCCGTACGGTTGTAGGAGAGGGTCGTTTCAAAGTTGTCCTTAAAAAGGGCGACGCTGATGCCGGCATTAACGATATATTTGGCCTGCCCGCTGAGCGGATGCTCTGCAAAAGAGCTGAGCACAAAGCTGTTGATCTCTTTCCCTGACACTTTTGATTTGATCAGCGACCCATTGCCGAACAGCGAGACATGGCTGAGCCATGGCGCGAATGGCAGGAAGTCAAGTTTTTTCCGGATCTCCGCCTCTATTCCCCTGACATATGCCTTCCCCGTGTTGTAAGCGAATTTTACTTCGCTTCTTTCCTGCGTGGACGTAGCATATTCGATGGGGTCGTGGATGTTCTTGTAGAAGGCGGAGACGGAAAGGATCTCCCCGGCGCTGGGAAACCATTCAAATTTAAGGTCATAGTTCGCGATGCTGGTACTTTTCAGGTCCTGGTTCCCCTGGGTCTGGGTAAAGCTGGTAAAATCAAAGGCGGCATAAGAGGCAAGGTCCTTTAGCTCAGGCCGGATGACGGTGTTGGAATAGGCCGCCCTGAAATTGACGGCGGATACAGGGCTGTACACAACATTTACGGAAGGAAGGAAATTAAAGGTGGTGCGGGCCGCAAACTTTAAAGGCAGCAGATCGGGGTCGCTGAAATCATAGCTGTAGGATGTCTGGTATACATTGATTATTTGCTGATAGTCTTCAACCCGCAGGCCCCAGATGATGCGGGTCTTGTCACCCACTTTATTTTCCAGGCTTTCATAGGCCGCCAATAGATTGCTTCCGCCATTGTAGTTGCCTCCATTGCCTGCAAAACCTCCATAGATCAGGTTGATGCTGGAATTTTCCGGCAGCAACAGCTGGTCTATAGAGCCGGCGGCTGCGTTCACAGGTAAGATTGTCCCCGTAGCTTTGCGTGTCCTGTTCTGGAAAAGGATGCCTCCTTTCAGCAATTGCTTGTTCCTGAACAAAGGGAAGGGAGTAGTGACATTAAAAGCGCCGCCATAAATGACGTCTTGCGCGTGCGCCCAGGTCCTGCTGGCTTGCGTCAGCGATTGCACGATGTCCGCATTGCTGTTGGTGACGTATCTTTTGTTTACAGTGTCATAGGTAAGGATGAAATTCCTGGTGTCCGGCGTATTGGTGGAATTCAGCGTGTAGTTGACATTCCATTCCAGGCGCGTTTCATTGTTCTTTCCTGTCCTGTGCTCTCCCGCCAGCGTGCTGTTGACAAGCACCTTTTGCTCGTTGAAGAACGTGACGCCCGGTAGTGCATAACGATTGGCGTTCACCGGGATGTCGTAATTCTTTATATAATGAATATCCCTGTCGATATATTGGTTCCTGAAAGTGCTGGAGAAGATATTTTTCAGGGATATTTTATTGTTCCCAAACCTGTAGGCAAAGTTTAGGGCGAGACCCGTGTTGGAAAAGCTGGTAAAACGCCTGTTCGTCGACGATAAGCCAAATCCGGCCAGCGTGTCGGGCGCGGGATTTTCCGGGTTCTCGCGATGCAGGATATTGTAATAGGGCTGCCGTAAGACATCCTCCTGTTCGATAAGCTCCGACCTGCGCTGGTTAAGGGCGGCCACAATGCCAAACTGGTTGCCGTTGCTGAACTTAAAGGTCTTGCCGTAACCCAGCTGCACCTGCTCATTGGGTTTGGAGCCGCCATTGTTCACCCGTACCAGCGTATTTTTCAGCATGCCCAGGTACCGCATCTGTTCCTGGTAGTTCAGTTCGATCAGGCGCACCCTGCTGGTAGCCGTGGGAAAATCCCTGGGCAGGTCCCGGAAATTGCCCGCGAATCCCAGCCAGTCGTATTTTCCTTTCTTGTCTGAAATGAAATCCTTTCCCAATGTCTCGTCGGACCAGCCTCCCTGAAGGCTGATGGAAAAGAAATTACTTTCGGGGAAATCCTTGGTATTGATCTGAACAATGCCGCCAGCGAAATTTCCTGGCATATCCGGTGTCGCGGTCTTATTGATCACAATATTCTCTACCACCGAAGCCGGGATCAGATCGAATGCAAAAGCGCTCCTGTTGGTCTCCGTGCTCGTCATGGGCACGCCATTCAACATCGTCTGGTTATACCTGTCGGAAAGGCCCCTCACTACCACAAATCGGTTGTCCTGTACATTGACGCCTGTCACTCTCGTAAGGACCTGTGCTGCATTGTTATCCGGCGTCCTTCGGATGGCCTCCTGTGAAATCCCGTCCGAAGCGGCTGCGCTGCGTTTCTGAGCGGAGTATACAGCCGACTGGGCCTCTTTTTTGATGCTGGCCGTCACCACCACACCTTGCAGCTGATCGGTCGAGGCCTCCAGCAGGATATCGAGAAAGGTGGTTTCTCCGGATTTGATGACGACACCCGTGATCTCCTTGATCTTATGTCCTGTATAAGAGTATCTCATGGTATAGGTGCCGGCAGGCAGCGAAAGGGTATAGGTCCCGTCAGTGATGCTGGTCGCTCCGTATTTGGCGCCCTTGGCACTAATGGTTACGCTCACCAGCGGTTCGTTGGTGGAGGCGTCAGTAACCTTACCCGTAAGCTTGCCCGTACCTTTTTGACCCATTGCTATCACCGAGCATAGCATATAAATGGATAAGCTATACATCTGTCTGGAAATATATCGAAGCATGATAGGTATAATTATCAGTTATATTTGGTGGTCAGCGGCGTAAAATTGGTCCATCCCGTCAGCCAGCTGTCTTTACCCAGCGCCCCGCGCCAGCTTACCTTATTGAAAAAGTCGTCACTAAAGGCCGGTGTGGAAAGATCAGCCCCTTGCAGCAGGGGCGAATTATCTTTTGGGATCGCACCCTGCAACAGGAGATCATCCATAGTCACCTGCTGCTGGTTGTGAAAAGGTAAATTCAATTCAAATCCTGAAAAGTCGTTGTTGGCGAAAGGTGGGTAAACATTCGGCTGCAGATAAAATGCCCTGGCGCTGTCATTGCTATGGAAGACCGAATAATCGACTTCAGCCCTGCCATACCGGATGGCGTCCGCCGTCAATGCGTCGTCAAGGTACCAGCTTCCTTCAGGGAAGGCCAGGAACAGCGAATTCCTGATATGAAATCCTGCATTTTTGGTTGTGACCAGCGCGGCCGACCGCTTATTGGTATCCGCATACGGAGCGGCAACGCCATTTTGTGTGCCGGGACCCAGTACAGTGACATTGGAAATAACAGGCATTGTATTCGGTGTAGCCCCCCCGGGGTTGTCCGGGTTATTCTCGATATAGATCCCTGCCGTGGTGTATCCTGCTGAAGCAAAATAAGGGTGCCTGTAAGCAAGGATATTTTGCATTTTGCCGGTATACCCCCTTGAGATATAAAGGTCGGCAGGACCGCCACAGGCATAGGACACCAGGTTCCGCGCATTGAATGAGCCTCCGTTGATCTCGAAGGAATTGGAGCTGGAATAGCTGACCTGGACATTCTGTAGCAGGCTCTTGCTGCCCACGCCATTTAAGGTCAGCTTGGCAAATTCCACCCGTACATAGTTCAGCGATCCGGAAAAATCGGCCGGATCACCATGGGGATTGAGCGAATTGTCGACGGCATTTCCCTGGATGATAAGTCCGCCCCAATTCACGTTTTGCGTCCCTGTTGTAGCATTGCTGGTGAATATGATGGGGTTCGCGGCGGTGCCATTCGCCAGTACCACCGCTCCCGGGTCGATGATGATATAGCTGGCGCTGCCGCTGGCAGCCTTTATAAGGGTCCCTTCATCGATGATCAGCTGCTCGCCGGACCTTCTTTCGAGGAACTGTGTCAACGTATATACCGTGTCTTTATAAAGGTGTATGATCTTTGGCCGGTTCACATTGATGTCTTTACCAAAGAAAAGCTCCATCGGTTTTTCCGGTCGGCCTTTCGGCAGCTGGATATCTTCCTTTTTTTTACAACCGGTTGAATAAAAGGCGATGATGACCAGGCCGGTGATCCACGCTATGGTGTGAACAGACTTTTGCATGCTTTATTTGAAGAGATAGGTAATAGTGAAGTAATAGGTACGTTGTGCCTTGATGCTCATCGGCGTATTGTCAACTCCTTCCTGGTAATATCCCCCGCTGTTGTTCTTGATAGCCAGGGTCAGGGGTTTGTCGAATTGCTTGTTGGCATTCAGGTCCTGGTATATCACCGTTGCGCTGTTGGTGACATTGTTCACCCCTGCGATCAGCTGTATCCGGCTGTGCCATATTTTTTGGGCGACCTGTATATCCATGTTATCCCTTTCTTTCATCCTGTAATCGGGGATGGACAGCACTGTGCTTCCATTGGCCAGCGTGTACCCTGCACCGGAGCCTGCAGCAATGATATAATCACCGGCACGGCTGTACAATAGGGTGATCATCGGCAGACGGGGATGCTGGAGCACGAGGCCCATGTTCAGCGTCAGGTCGGGCGTGTTATTCAGGCTGTGTTCTCTTGCTTTTCCCAGATTCCTCACCGCACCGGCCGACACTTTCGATCGGAGCCAGGTGCCGCTGGCAAAAGCCGAAAAGTAGCCCAGTTTTACTTTGACATCGCCCGTCAATCCATTGATAGTGGCGGGCGGCATGTTGAAAGGCGTGCTGAGCAGGTTGCCGGTAGACCAGGCTGTCAGTATATAGCCGATGGGCTGCTCCAGCCGCTTATGGAACCCGGAGACGGCAAAATGCGTTCCGGCAAAAGGCTGATAGCTGATGCCCGCATCATAATTGTCGACATTGGTGGTGGCAAGGACGGCATTGCCTGTTGTCACCATAAAGGACAAGGCGTCGTAATGCCGGTAGGCGCTCAGCTCCTGCAGTTCCGGTCTGTTCACCGTCTTGAAATAAGAGGCGTGGATATTCAATGGTCGCAGTGGCTGCCAGGTTGCCGTTGCGGATGGCAGCAGCACGGTGTGCTGGATGTTTGTATTCTCATCAAGGGTGGACACCTGGGGATATTTGAACCCGTCGCTGTAAACATAGCGGATGCTGGATACCAGCTGACTGCCCGATTCCAGGCGAAAGCCCCAGTTGAAGGACAGGTTCCAGGGCAGGCGGTTCTCCAGCGAAATACAGGCAGCTCCCAGGTTCTCCGACGCCTGGTAATTTGCCCTGTTATTGGGATAAATAAAATTCAGGTTGGAAGGGGAGTTGGCATAATAGTTTTGAACGCTCAATCCACCCGGGAAATAGCGTTCGGCCGACAGCAGCTGATCGAGAGGGAAATAGCCGGGCCCATTTGTCAGGTACAGGTCGCTGCTGAGCACCCGGTATTTGGTACGGATGTATACGCCGCCGGACAGGGCTTGCGTACGACCCCACAACTCGAATGGCGTCAGTATGTCGATCGACCCTGTGAAATTATGCTCCTTATTATCCAGCCATTGTCTTCCCGAATTGGTGAAATTGGAATTAATGACGTTCATGTCGGTTGATCCGGGACTATAGGCAGGCGACTGAGGATGGGCTATTTCAAACAAGCTATTGTTGTTTGGGTCCTGCCTCAGCAGGAAATTCCGTTCGTCAGGGTTTTGCCGGCGTAAATAGGCATAAGTGGCCTGCCAGCTCATTTTGAATTTTCCATCCCCGCCAAGACCATGCTCGCCGGACAGCTGTGTATTCAGGAAAAAGGTTTGTTCCGTGAGATAGCTGATGCCTGTATGGGCCAGACTGTCCTCATCGGGTTTCAGCACCTGTGACCTTTGCGTATAGGTGTTGTTGAGCTGATGGCTGAAAAAATTCTTCAGCGAGATCTTATTCCTTCCAAAAACAATGGCGGCGTTCAGCGTGGCGCCCAATTGAGCCGCCAGCCGGTGACTGGTGTTATTTGCCAGGGACACGATGAGTGGTTTGCTGCCATCGGCAAAGGGATACACATTGGACGCTATGTCCGGCATCACCTGGGTGGTGGATGCATCGATGCGCTGGCTTCGTTGCTGGTTGACAAATGCAATGATACCTGCCTGTTCCCCCTTTTTCAGCTTGAAGACCCTTCCGAAGCCCAACATCACTCTTTCATCGGGGGCGGCGCCATGGCGCACCGGGGCCAGGTTATTCTTAAAAAGCTTCGACTGCGCCACCTGCTCCTGGGGATTCAATTGATCGAAGGAGCTCAATGTACGGCTGGTCGGCATGCTCGCAGGCAATGCCCTTATCTCACCGGGAAAGCTCAGCCATTCTGCTGCACCCCGTTTGTCGGAATAAAAATCTTTTCCGTTAGTGGCATCGGACCACCCGCCGTCGGCGCGGAGATAAAAATAATTCTGTTCAGGAATGTCTTTTGTACGAATGGAAATGGTCCCGCCGGCAAAGTCAGCAGGTGTGTTGGGTGTCCCGATCTTTTTTGCTCCGGCGTCCTCGATGATCTCCGTGGGGATGATCTCCAGCGGCCATGCCCTGCCTGTAGTGACAAAGCTTGGCAGCGGCGCTCCGTTGAACAATACCTGGTTGTATCTTTCTCCCAGGCCAAAGATATTCAAGGTAGACAGAGGTCCTGAGCCAGCCTTGTTCTCAACGATAATACCATTTAATCTCTTTAATACCTGCGCGCCATCCTTATCAGTACCCGGCTGGATGGTCTTGGTTCCAAGCCTTGTAATAGATGAGTCATAACCAGGTGTTTGAGCTGCAGCGCGCGTACATGCTAATAATAGCACGATGGAGGAGCAGGCAGGCAATAACAAGCCTGCCCTGCGTCTTTGATTGAGCACAGGCATAAGTTTTGGGTCGAATGGCGAATTTTTCCAAAACTACTTTATGAAGAGAATGTTTGTGTTAACGGATCATTAACATCCTATTATTTTTGAAAGCTGCCAACATCACTGCAGAGACTGAAACGCTTTTTCAAGAATGGGATCCTTTCCATTGCTCTCGTCGCTGGGGGAAATGGTGATATTGATGTCCGGAGCGATACCCCCTTCAACAGATAGTTTTGCGGAAGACAGTGTGACAGTAGCAGTATACTGCAGTTTCCATCCATTGGACAGTATGTAATCACCGGGTATCCCGCCCCCTCCTCCAGTCTGATCGCCTATCTGTGTTACATTCGGAAGCCCGGATAAATAGAGTACAAAGTCATTGCAGGCGCTGAAACAGGCACGATTGGTCAGCACGACGATGGGTTCACCATAATTCGTGCCCGCGGGAGACAGATAATAAGGCTGAGGATCAGTATATTCATCATGTCCGGACCCTTTCTTATTCATCTCGAATTTCACCAGTGTTCTCGCCGTGATGAAACGCTCGAATAGCCTGTCGGCATTTTCTGTACTACCGCCGGTGTTATTGCGGACATCAATGATCAATCCTTTCGTTTGCGCCATGTCTGTCATTACCTTATCTATTTGCGCTCCTGTAAGGTCATTGGCAAAGCTGTTATAATAAAGATATCCTACCCCGGATACGACCTTATAAATGAGAGGGCCGCTGCTGCTGTATGCATGCTGCAAATAGGTCTTCACAATATTATCGTAATTGAAGTTGTAAGGGTAGGGTTTAAAGAAGCCCAGGTAAGTGAAAGTATCTATGGGGGAGGTGAGGGAAACATGACCGTCCTTCAGCGTCGATAGCATGTCCGATAAAACGCCGAAAAGTTCGGTCTCCGGCATGCCATCCCGGACCTTTACGTGGAATTGCTTATAAGTGCTGTCCCAGTTCACTCCTTTATAGGGAAACAAGGAGTAATGCTTATCCATGACGGTCCAAAGCTCGTCAAATACAGCAGTGGCATGGGTAGCAGGGTCTTTGAGGTTCAATGCTTTTTCGCAACCCGTGGTCATTAACAGCAGCGCAGTGAACAGGGCCCCGGTGATTCTTATCATCCAATGACGATCATGCATAGCTAAAGTGTTAACCTGTAGATAATCCCAAGACTGTGAACCGCCTGTCGCACCTCCCTGAGATCGTTGATCCTGTAATAATCCCAGCCATAGGACAGGCACAACATCCCCCTGGCACCTGCTTGCCTGTTCAGCGACATCGTATTTTTCAACCGTAGAAATGAAGGGAAGCTGGCTATTTTCTGCCGGTTGCCCGGACTTCCGATAGAAGACAACGCCGATTCCTGCCCATAAGGAGGATGGATCATCCAGGAGACAAAAGGAATACCGGCCTGCCCGGACAGCGACCATATATTATTAAAGGAGTAGGTGAGGGCGCCCTCCAACGCCAGCGACGCGGCAAAGTCGAAAGATGCATTGTTGTTGATGAGGCCCGCATAGGTCCTGCTGTTATACAACACCAGCAGCCCGCCGCCAACCCCTCCGCTCCACGCGCCACCAGCTTCCCCTAACTTATACAGCCAGCTATATGCCCCATCGAAATATTTCGCTGTTACCTTATATTCCTGCTGGTTGGACATTTGTAAGCTCCCCCCTGTATATTGGAAGGACAACGCATGGATGCAACGATCGCCTTCATGCGAGAGGGAAATGGTCGCTCCCGGAACAACGCCCGAAAAAGGGACTGCACTGAAATCCTTGTCTATAACAGCTGTTCTCACCAGCTGAAAGCCGGGAGAAATTTTCCATTGCGCGAAGCAGCCTCCACTCAACAGCAGGAAGATCATCGTGTACCAGCACTTAGTAAGGTGAACCATCGGTGTGCAAATAAAGATATTCCCCGTTGATGTGTATAAGATTTTTAAATGAAAATAGAATAGTAACAGTGCGTTAACAATTAGTTAAAGGGAATGATTGACCTTTCTTGTGTCAACGAAAAAGATCCATTCTACTGATCTCACCCCTTTAAAACGCTATCTATCCAATTTCTATCAAGCCAGACCCCGGTTGCTTAAGCCCTTTCCTGAATCTGTTTCAAAATAGTGAGATCAATGCCCAAACACGACCTGTCGATCGCTATGAACGGTTCTATGTTGGATGAGCAGCCTACGGGAGTGGGAGTCTATTCATTCAACCTGATCAATCAGCTCTTCTGTCTTTATGGAAAGGACGGAGGCAGACCGCTGACAGTATTTACGCCCACACAGTCCTTGCTTGACAAGGAGCTTAAAGTGGTGAAGCTGTCTGCATTGCTGCAATCTTCAAAATATGGCAGGATAGCGGCGCTCTGCCGCTTCCTCTGGAATACTTTCTCTTATCCATTACAGGCGCGGGGCTACGATCTTCTGATCAGCCCAACGACACACGGTAGTTTTTTGCTGAAGAACCAGGTCATCACCATCCATGACCTGCTTTCCCTCCGATACAAACATATCAGCGCTCACCAGCGGCTGTACTTCAAATATCTCCTTCCATTGCTCGTGTCACGCGCAGCGCTGATATTGACGGTGTCGGAAACTACCCGTCAGGATATTATCCGTCTGCTGAAGTGCCCGGAAGAAAAGGTAAAGGTGGTTTACAACGGGTATGATGAATCCAGCTATTACCCCCTGGCAGAGAAAGACAATATGATATACAGACAGTACGGGTTTAAGGATTATTTGCTGGCGGTGGGTCCTACCTATCCGCATAAGAACCTGGAAATGCTTTTGCTGGCTTACCATGAGCTTCGCCCGGCCGTTCGCAGCCGGCATCCCCTGGTAATTGCCGGCGGAAAAAAAGAATATACCAATTATTTGAAACGCCGTGCTGCAGAGCTCCACCTGGGAACAGACGTTTACTTTACGGGCTATGTACCTATGGAGCTGATGCCTTCGCTGTACCGCGAGGCCCATGCGCTGATCTTTCCCAGCCTGTATGAAGGCTTTGGCATTCCGCTGCTGGAAGCAATGGCCTGCGGTTGCCCCGTGGCAGTGTCCGCCACTTCTTCCATGCCCGAGGTCTGTGAAGATGCCGCATTGTACTTCGATCCTTCAGATAAAGGCAGCATCAGGGCGGTGATAGAGCAGCTGATCGCTGATGAGGAGACATGTCGCCGGCTGAGGGAGAAGGGTTTGGTCCAGGTACGAAAATTCTCATGGGAAAAGACGGCCCGTGAAATAAAGACTTTATTAGACAATCATTTTTCAATAAACTAAAACTCAAGTCAATGATCGCGATCAGCTGCTCCATTGTGCTATTCCATAATACGGTGGAGGAACTAAGGAAGCCTATCGAAAGCTTTCTACGCTATTCCCGGGATGCGAAATTATACCTGGTCGATAATTCTGCGGAAGATACATTGCGATACCAGTTCATTTCTCCCCAGATCGAATATATCTTTACGGGAAAGAACCTTGGCTATGGGGCGGCGCACAACATCGCCATCAAAAGAGCGAAGGACCATTCTCTTTATCATATTGTATTGAACCCTGATGTCGAGTTCAACCCGGGCATATTGAATGGATTGTTCTCTTTCATGCAACAAAACAGGGATATTGGCCTGGTCATGCCGAAAGTGCTGTATAAGAGCGGTGAGCTACAGCACCTCTGTAAGAAACTACCCTCTCCGGCCGACCTCATTCTACGGCGGTTCATACCGGGTCCCATCAAACGATTTTTCAGGAAGCCGTTGGAAACCTATGAGCTGAAACACCTGGACTATGACTCCGTCATGGAAGTGCCTAATTTATCGGGCTGCTTCATGTTCCTCAGGACGGAGATCTTCTCAAAAGTAGGCCTCTTCGATGAACAGTATTTCATGTACCTGGAAGACACTGACCTGTGCCGGAGGATCAATGAGCATTACCGGACAGTGTATTACCCGGAGGAGACCATTGTTCATGCTTATGCAAAAGCTTCATATAAGAATTTCCGGCTGCTGAGTTATCACTTGAGGTCGTCCATTAAATATTTCAATAAATGGGGATGGTTCTTTGACAGGAAAAGGTCATTGATCAACCGGGCATTGAATACGCCGTCCGTCTTCCGGATGGGAAAAAGCGCTGTGTCCGGCTTTACATCCAAATCCAAACAGCTGATCCCCGCCGAATCATGAACAACTGGCAAAAGGGTGTTTCGGTGATCATCTGCTGCTACAACAGTGCAACCCGGATACGCAACACTTTGCAGGCATTGGCCGGGCAGAGGTTTCGACGGCCACTGGCATGGGAGATCATTCTCGTGGACAACGCTTCCACCGACAATACGGCTGCCCTGGCCAATGCTATATGGCAGGAGACAGGAGCGCCGGCATCCCTTCACATCGCCGTGGAGACGGCGCCAGGCCTGATGAATGCCCGTAAAAAGGGTATAGGGGCCGCCGCATATTCGATTACGCTTTTTTGTGACGATGACAACCGGCTGTGCCCCGAATACGTGGAAGGCGTCTTTAATATACTGGAGTCCGACGAAGGACTGGCGGCTTGCGGCGGGCTGGGCATTCCGGCTTTCGACACGGTAAAGCCGGGTTGGTTCGACGAGTACCAGGAAGCTTTTGCGGTAGGGTCGCAAGCCATCAACGAGGAAGGAGGGCGTATCCTTAATCTATACGGTGCGGGATTGGCCGTCAGACAGCAGGCGCTTCAGCAGCTGGAACGATCCGGCTTTACTTCCACCATGCAGGGACGAACAGGTGCTGCGCTCAGCTCCTCTGAGGACACGGAGCTGACCTATGCGCTGGTGCTGCTGGGCTATCGTCTTCATTTTGCCAAAGAGCTGACGTTCTTTCATTACCTGCCTGGCCAGCGGCTGACCTTTGCCTATGTAAAGAAATTATTCATCGCCTTTGGCAAAGACGGGCCCGTCAGAAATCTTTATTACTCGTATCTCAGCAGTCGCCGGAGCCATCAGCCCATACGTAACTGGTATGTCCACATGGCCCTGTGCATGTTCAGACTGGTGAAATATATGCTGCGGCCCCCCAAGCGGCAGGGGAGGTGGATCTATTTACATTGGAATATGGCATACATGCGCCAGATGCTCATATTACGCCCCCAATGGCCGGCGCTCCGTGAAAACATAGAGAGATTAAACATATCCAGATGAAACCGAATTATTATTACATAAGCCATCTTCAGGGAAATTCCGGGATCTGCAAATATTCCCGGGATTTTTATGAATTGGTCCTGAAGGGCAGGGGATATATATTCATGGACAGTGCACAGGACATCATCCACATCCTCTCTACTATTTCTTCCAGGGACCATGTGCACGTCGAGCTGGGCATCTTTCAGCAGAAGGAGCAGGAGATACTTTTCACCATGTTGAGGGCGAACTACAGGAATGTGTCCGTCACACTGCATGACCCTCCCTTGCTGAAATATCCGCAGACCCCCTTCCGGCATCCTTTCCTGAATAATGTCTCGAAGTTCTATGACGTGTATATCAATCGCTTCCGGTGGGAGAAGCCCTTCCTTCAAAAGATAAGGGCCATTTATGTGCTGAGCAGGATGGGGCGGCAGTTGCTGGAGAAAAAGTATGGTCTCGGCAATGTCCATTACCTGCCGCATGTCATTGACCCCGGGCAGATGGTCAGGTCCAGGTCCGCCGACAATAATTTTATCTTCTTCGGCTTTGTCGGCCGGAATAAGGGGATCGGTATGCTTTGAAACTGCACAAACACCTGATAGCGCGTTTCCCCGACAGTCATTTCTATGTTGTCGGCAAGGCGATGGGAAGAGAGCAACGGTTCTATGAGGCGCTGCGCCGGCGCTACCAGCACCAGGTGCACTTTCTCGGATATGTGGCGGACGAGGACCTGCAGGATGTTTTCCGGCAGGCAGGTTTTGCGCTGCTGCTTTTTTCAGAATACCGGTTCTTTCATCCCTTCAGTGGAAGCCTCCTGCAAAGCATGAAGATGGGAAAGATCGTGCTGACCAACAGGGTCAACGCCGTGGAAGAGGTCATAGAGGAGGGGAAGAATGGATTTTTCCTGTCCGGCGATCTGAAGAAAGATGCCGCGCTCATCGGAGATCTCATCGGCCAAAGATCATTACAGGACTGCATGCGAAAGGAGATCTATCACTATCTCCTGGAGCATCATTCGCCGGAGAAGGTCGCTCAATTTTTAAACCCCGGGTCTTATGCTCTTTTCAATCCTGATCGCCAACTACAATAATTCAAGATTCCTGGATACGGCGCTGGCGAGTCTGCATGTGCAGACCTGCACAGACTGGGAGGTGATTCTCGTGGATGACGCTTCCACGGATGATTTCGAAAAGATCATCGCCTGCTGGACGTTCGATTCGCGGATCAGGGTATTTCGCAATGCAAAGAATGAAGGATGCGGCTATACCAAAAGGAGATGCGCGGAATTGGCATCCGGCTCCCTGCTTGCTTTCCTGGACCCGGATGATGCACTGGCGCCCGGAGCGCTGGCCGTTATGGCCGCAGCACATAAACATCATCCCGGCTGCAGCCTGATCCATTCTACGCACTACATCTGCGACCCGGAGCTGAATGTGCGGCGGGTAGCGGACTATCCCCGGGCGCTGCCGCCGGATACTCCTTATCTCCTGCTGAGCGACGGCAGAGTGCATCATTTCGCCACTTTTAAGAAAGCCTGCTATCACCTGACGGAAGGATTGTCGCCGTTGAACCGCAAGGCCGTGGACCAGGACCTTTATTATAAGCTGGAAGAAGTTGGTAAGATCCTGTTCATAGATCAGCCGCTGTATTACTACCGCATCCATGCTGGATCTATCTCGAATGCCGGAAAGGAAAGGGAGGCCAGCTGTGCACACTATGCAATTATCATGGCCGCCTGTTTACGGCGGATGAAAAATGAAGCGCACAAAAAAATATACAGGGCAAGATACTATAAGGCGAGAGTATTCCGGAGTTTCCGGCAAGGACGATACATAGATGCGCTCTACAGCCTGATGATCTTTCCGTTTGCCGGTGGGTGGAATAACCTTGCAGACTATCTCAGGCGGCTGCCGAAAGAAGGTTTTGCCCTGGTAAGGAGATCATTGGTGGATGATTATGAAATAAAGGCGTGACGAAAGATATTTAAGAACAAAAAGATTATACGATGCTAACTTATTCTATTTTGACTGCTTTGCTGGCTTTTGTATTGGTATGCTATGCTATCCGTAAGATCATTTACGTATCGCATAAGAAACATCTGTTCGATGAACCCAGTGAATTGAGGAAGGTCCACATTACGCGTACCCCCAACCTGGGAGGAGTGGCGATCTTTTCTTCCATGCTGATATCGGTTTGCTTTTTCCTGCCCCACACAGGGATTGATCATCAGAATTATATCCTGGCCGGGTCCATCGTCGTATTTTTCCTGGGTCTGACGGATGATCTCGTGGGGATGAACCCTCATAAGAAGATCCTGGGACAACTGGTGGCGGCCCTTATCCTGGTCCTCCCGGGTGGTCTGCATTTCACCAGCTGGCAGGGCTTTTTCGGCTTGGGAGAGATGCCTTACTGGGTAGGCCTCGTCACCAGCGTGCTGTTTATTTTATTGGTCACAAATGCATTCAACCTTATCGACGGGATCAATTGCCTGGCAGGCAGCATTGGGCTGCTGGTTTGTATATGCTTCGCCTGCTTATGCTGGCAGATGCATTTGACCGGCTATTATTTCCTGGCTATCGCATTGGGCGGATGCCTTTCCGGGTTCCTTGTTTACAACCGGACACCCGCGCGTATCTTTATGGGCGACACCGGCGCGCTCCTGCTCGGGTTCATCCTCTCGGTATTCTCCATCGTGATCATCGAAGCCGGCAAACCGGGAATAGCCGATGTCGTTCCTGTGAAAGGTGCGCCTGTCATTGTGCTGGGCCTGCTGATCATTCCCATCTACGATACATTGAGGGTCTTTCTTCTCCGGCTGGTCCAGGGCAAGCTCCCTTTCTCCGCCGACCGAACCCATCTCCACCATCGCCTGATCGATCTGGGCTTATCTCATTTACAAGCAGTGGGTGTGCTGTTGCTGGTGAATACCGCCATTGGCTGGTTTGTACTCGCTTTCCAGGACCTGCCGATGGAGTCGCGTGCATTTGGAGTGCTTGCCTTTTCCCTCCTGATGAATTGGATCCTCGGCCGGGTGCATGGTAGCAGGACGCGCCGTTGGAGGAAGGCCAATGAAGAGGTGCTGGATGCGCTTCGGAGGAATGATCAGAGAGGTAAGACCGTGCTTCGTATGCCAAAGGAAGCTGAGATGTTTCCGGAGTGATGACGCAACAATAACTATTTTTTTTCTCTTTTGTCGCGGTTTTCTAAAGTTGTTTTATCTGCACCACTTTCGCAGGCCGCTGCTTCAGCCGGTTGGCAAAACGATTTTTCTCCAGGCTGAAGGTTCCTGGTGTCACCCCCAGGTAACTGGCGAGGATCTTGTCATTCACCCGACCAACCAGTTCCGGCTGCTTCGTCATCAACTCCTCGAACTTATCACGAGCTTTTTTCAGCCGCATACGATTGCGTGCTTCACTCAAAGGGTAATATTTTTCAAGGATGACTCCCTCTTATTATAAAAAAACATACGAAATCGTATGAAATTACTCCCAGAGTAATTTTATTTTCGAGCGATTTTTAATCGTTAGGGGCAAAAGGTACTGATGACTGTGTCTTCCCTCCAATACCAACGGTGTTAATTAGAGGAGGAAAGACTTTTCAAGCATTCGATAAGGTTTAATACCCTTGTGTCTACAAGGGTGTTTTTGAATTGACCTAATTTTGCTTCATAATCAATATTTTAGGGGAAATTCATTCGACGCTCGTTATTTTTAAGATAAGTACCCGGTAGGTATGGTAATATCCTTATTGTTCACTAAATTTGATTGTTCACGTTTTCGTGAACAATTGATATTATGAACAATAAAAACGAGATAGTACAAAAAGCAATGGAAAAATTGCAGAAGGCTACCGGGTTCAAGGTAGACTTTCAATCGGATAAATTGTTATTAACCGCCGAAAGGAAAATATATACCTGGGAAGCAGTGGTAAGGAAAGGATTGCGGAATGTTCATATATCTATGCTGGAACAAGAAGTAGCCCGGAAACAACCAACTGTGGTGATTACCGACTATCTATTTTCAACATTACGGGAAAAACTCAGGAAGGCAGAAATAGGCTATATAGATGCAGTGGGAAATATTTATCTGAAAGTAAAAGGGCAGTTGATTTTTGTTGATGGGAAAAAGCCCGAAGCGAAAGAAAAATTAATGCAGGGGAAAAACCGGGCATTTACCAAAACAGGATTACCGTTGGTCTTTGACCTTTTGCAAAATGAGGATTGGTTAAACAAAACACATCGTGAATTTGCTACCTTGTACGAGATGGCCTTAGGGAATGTCCACAACATTTTTAAAAACTTACAGGAAGGTGGATATTTGTTGCAGACAGGGAATACACGCAACAGGCAATACCGAATGTTGAATAAGAGAAAATTGCTGGAAGAATGGATAATAGCCTATGCGGAAAAACTAAAACCTGCATTACATATTGATGATTTTCGATTTCTGAAGGATGCGGGCGCTGATGGATGGAAGAAAGTTGCACTAAATGGAAAAAAAACATTCTGGGGAGGTGAACCTGCAGGAGATCTGTTGACCAACTATCTCAAACCTGCGATCCTTACTTTATACACAACGGAAGAAAAAAATGAATTGATTAGAAATTATCGACTGGTGCCAGATATAAATGGGAATGTAGCAGCGTATAGAAAATTTTGGCATTACGATGAAAGTAATAAAAAAAATATAGTACCTCCCTTACTGGTATACACCGATCTGATGAATTCCGGGGACGCTCGGTGTGTGGAAACTGCTAAAAGAATTTATGATGAATCACTTAAGGATAAATTTTGAACAACTTCGTAATGAAGGACTAAAGCCGGTGTTAGACGCTGTTGAGCGGGTATTTCCGAGCATTGGTATCGATTTTTACCTGATAGGTGCCATGGCAAGAGATGTCTGGATAAATCACATTTCATTTCGAAATAAAAGAACTACAAGAGATATAGACTTTTGCGTTTATGTTAAAGATCTTTTTCAGTATAAAGAGGTGCAAAAATGGCTGATAGAAAGGGAAGGATTTACAAGAGACAAAAGCCAGCCATACCGTATGTATGCTCCAGACGGGCAAATGATAGATCTGATTCCATTCGGTGAAATAGAGCAAGATAATGCTGTATTCCTTGATGATCCTCCCATGGAATTATCCGTTTTGGGAACCAAAGAGATAACTGATAGTTCAATAGCAATTGATAAAACATTCAAAGTAATAACACTGCCGGGGCTCTGTGTGTTGAAGTTGATTGCCTGGAATGATAAACCCGAAATACGCGCAAAAGATTTGGAAGATTTTAATTTTCTTTTGCACAATTATTTTTCTATAAGCGGTGAAGGACTATATGAACAGCCATTTGATGATTTGCTTAACAACGACTTCCAACCACAGATTGCTGCTGCCCGGATGCTGGGAAGGCAAATAAATGAAATACTGAATGAAAGTGCCAGAATACGAAACAAGGTATTAGAAATACTGCCCAGACTGCTTAAAGGATTTACAAATCCGGAAATTGAACAGCTGTATAAGGCCAATCAATCCGATATTCAAATAGTGGGATTTAAGATGGTGCTGGAAGTTATAAAAGGAATAAATGAAAGCAGGCCCAACACTTATACCTAAAATATTACAAAAAATAAGTATATATCCTTAACCCCAGATAAATTTACCAATAAAACCCCCAAACAAGGACATCCATCACTAACCCAAAAAACCAAATTCTTCTCATCTTTACCCTGTCATATAAATCCTTGCCAATGATGAAACCCGCCATTCCCTCTGGAAACACCCGGTTCAGCCCCCGATACCTGAAAAAGACCGCCCTCGTTGCCATTAGCTGGCTAAAATCACCTAATTCCGACAAGACTGGCATCAAAGACCTGGAGGCGGAATCAGACAGACTAAACAAACTCGCCAGAAACGCTCCATTTTGTTTTATCCACAAGGTGAGGAAATTCGACGTTCTATAACCTAATTACTCCCCGGCGCCGCAGGCTTGGAAAGAATATCATCATTATTCACCCCTTTCTTTTTCGATACATTCTCAGACAGTTTTCCAAAATTCCAGGTAAGCGCCAGCACCCCGCCACGCCTGATCTGCCTGGTCATGTTCGTATTGTAAAAATTCCGGTCTTTAGTGATCGTGGTAAAATCATGCGTCCTTTCAGTGTAATTCACCGCCCGCAAAGAAATATTGATCTTATTCTTAAATAATTTATAATTGAAAGCCACATTGTGCCAGGTATTGAAAGGATAGGTGGTCTGAATGGTCCGGGGCTCCTGCCACAAACCAAGATAACTGCTCACAGAGAATTTATCCGAGAACCTATAATTCGTATTGAGGTTGAAATTACACCCCAGGCCGCTGTTGGATTGCGATACATCGGAATTATTTTTCACAGTGCTATAACGGAGCGAGCCATTCACAAACAGGCTCCATTTGGGGGTGAGCTTTGTGCTGAAGTTCAGGTTCAGGCTGGACTGGATCTCCTTCCCGATATTAAGGCTGGTCGTTTTTGTAATACCTGTTTGCGGATCAAAGGATGAATACTGCAGGATCTTATTACCACTGTAGCTTCCTTCGATATTTATCCCGGCAAATGTATTCCCCTTTGCATACCGCAGCTGCCCGGAAAGCGCATGCACGGTTTGCGGACCAAGGTTCGGGTTGCCAAATGTGATATTCAGCGAATCATTGTTGTAAACAAAAGGGTTGAGGTCCCAGATATACGGCCGTTGCAATCTTTTGGAATAGGTGAACACCAGTGTAGTTATCGGTGTCATCCGGTTGGTGAACTGTATATTCGGAAGAAACGTCACATACCTGTGGTCAACCCGTGTTTGGGAGGAAATGAAGTCTCCATTTACACTGGTGTATTCAACACGGGCGCCGGCACGGAAGCTCGATTTCTTCAATCTAAGGCTGTACATGCTGTAAAGGCTGATCACATTCTGGTTGTATTTAAAATGATCGCTGTTGGTAGCATTCTCATAATAATTATCGGCAGCATCATATTTGACGAGGCTTTGAAAGTCAGAGCTTGCACGACGCAGGATTGCCTTTACTCCCCCTTCGAACTTGCCGTTCTTCTTCAACGGGATACTGTTGTCGGCCTGGATGGTAAATTGATTGTTGGTGGCATAGCTGTTATTGATCAAATACCGGTCTGTGCCTGGATTATCCTGGAAACTGTTAAGCTTAGCATCATTTTTGCCGAACTCACCTAAGAACCGGAGACTGAATTCTCTTTCCTTATTCTTTTTAAAGTGCTTTATAAGATCACTCCCTACATTCACCCCGGGGTTATTGGCCTTGTTATTGAGACTATAATAGCTCACAGTGGAGGGAGAAGAAGCAAAGTCAGTGGTGATAGTTTGATCCGTAATTGTTTTGTTCGACCAACTGTCCGTATTGGTATATAGACTGATCGTATGCAGGCTGTCGATTTCCCAGCTCAATTCTGCATTGCCGAAGGTCCACCCGGAACTGGTACGCTGGTCGCCATCCAACGTTCTTTTAGCATAAACGTTTTGTGTCGATGGGATGGTCGTATTGGTGTTATGCTGTGACACAGGATCTGTGATCCCGGTATTCATAAAGACGCTTAGACCGACCTGACCGACCTTTGCGTTCCCGTTGACGGAAAAATTATTCATTTTATCGCTGGTCCTGGAGAAAGAAGAGAGCGTTCCATTATACCCCACGACTTTTTTCTTCGTGATGATATTGATCAATCCTCCTATTCCTTCGCCATCATATTTGGCGGAAGGGCTTGTTATGACTTCTATTTTTGAGATCAGGGCCCCGGGAAATCCTCTCAATGCCTCTTTAACGTTCCTGGCGAACATGGAAGTTTCCCTGCCATTGAGCAGCACCTTGAAATTTGATTTCCCGTTCACTTTTATATTGTCCTCGCCATCCACGGTTATAAAAGGAGTTTTTCGCAAAATGTCGATGGCTGTTTCTGTTTTGCTCGCCAGATCATCTTCCACATTGAAAACAATCTTGTCATCTGACTGCTCTACCATGGGTCTTTGTGCATTTACTACCACCTCTTTAAGCGTGCCGGATGCGATTGTCAATCGCACAGGGTCCAGCTGCAGGTCTCCGGACCGCGAATCCACAGTAATATTGATCCTGTATTCTGAAAAGCCGGCATGAGTAAAAGAAAGCGTGTAATTCCCCGTATCCGGCTTATTGAATTGGTAGCTGCCATTCTCCTTTGATAAGGTTGTTTGCAAGGGCGCGATATTGTTCTTTTTAAATATGCGTACAGTTACCAAAGCAAGGGGTTTGCTGCTGTCCGAAACGGTTCCTGACAACTTCATTGTAACCTGGGAGAACACGTATCCGGGCAGGATGAACAGAACTGCTGGTAAAAGAGCAGCTAAGAAAATCTTTCGCATTGGTTATGGTTAGACTGTAGGTTAGGTTAAAGTGGCCTCTAAGATTGACGAATTATTTCGTAGAAGAAAGATTTTTGTGATGAAAGGTCTATTTTTAAGGACCAAATCGAACCAGTACATGAAACCCGCAATAGGCTTACTCCTTTCACTCATGATCCTCAGAACTGTAGCTGCACAAAACCCCAATGGGCCCTCCTCCAAATACGATCCCCGGGCTCTTTTCCCTGCGCTCCCCCTTCTTCCCGCCGGCAACCCCTATCGCTCGGCCAACGGTGAACCCGGTCCGGCATACTGGCAGAACCGGGCTGATTATACCATCGATGCGACATTGGATGATGCAAATCATATCATTCACGGTTCAGAATGGATCACCTACACCAATAACAGCCCCCACGCTTTGCCCTGGCTCTGGATGCAATTGGATCAAAACGCCTTTAAACCTCATTCGAAAGGACTGGATACCAAGCTGTTCCTGGACAGCAATGATGCCAGGCTGAAAAAGGCCTTCGAAGGCGGCTACAACATCCGGTCGGTTGAAATGATCACCTCGGGAAAAACCAGATCAGATACGGCAAAGATCGACTACCTGGTAAATGACACCCGTATGCAATTGCATTTGCCCCGGCCATTGGCCCCGGGAGCTAAGATCACCTTTAAGATCACCTACCGTTATACGATCCCCCGATATTTTTATAACGCGGATTTTAATGTCAACAGGACTGATATTTTGCCCACGCCGGGCGGTGATATCTACTCCATTGCACAATGGTACCCCCGCCTTTGTGTCTTCGATGACGTGGAAGGCTGGAATACCCTGCCTTACCTGGGCAATGGCGAATTTTACCTGGAATATGGCAACTTTACGGTGAATATCACCGTGCCATCTTCCTTTATCGTAGCAGCCTCGGGGGAGTTGCTAAACCCGCAGGAAGTATTGACTCCCCTTCAATTACGGCGATATGAACAAGCCCGCAACAGCGAAAGGAAAGTATATATCCGGACACCTGAAGAGGTAAATGACCCGGGGGCAAGGCCAGCGAAGCCCACCTGTACCTGGAAATTCAGGATCGACAACTCGCGGGATTTTGCCTGGACAGCCTCCCGGTCTTTTATATGGGAAGGTATACGCATCGATCTTCCCGGTGGGAAAAAAGCAATGGGCATTTCCGTATATCCGGTGGGATCCAAACTCCCCGGAAGTTGGGACAGGTCATCGGAGATCGTCAAGTTCACGATCGAGTATTTCTCTCAAAAATGGTTCGCTTATCCTTATCCATGTGCCGTCAATGTGGCTTCGAACCTGGAAGGCATGGAATATCCCGGTATTGTATTCTGCTCAGCCTCGGACACGGGCAATCGCTATTGGGAAGTGGTGAACCACGAGCTGGGACATACCTGGTTCCCCATGATCGTGGGCAGCAACGAACGCAAATATGCATGGATGGACGAAGGCTTCAATGTATTCATTGACAATATGGCCAGTAAGGACTATCACAATGGGGAATTCGAGGGGTACATCGGTTTTGAACCCCCGGCAGAACAATTCTTTTCCGATAGTTTAGTGCCTATCCTTTCCCGTCCGGACGGTATCAGGGGCGGCAATGTATTCCTTATTCAATACCTTAAAACTACTTACGCCCTCCGGTTGCTAAGAGATCATATCATCGGACCGGGCCGCTTTGATCCCGCATTGCGTAAATACATACATGACTGGGCCTTCCGGCATCCCACCCCCTGGGATTTCTTCCATAGTATAGATAATGCTGTAGGGGAGGACCTGACCTGGTTCTGGAAAGAGATGTTCATGGAAAACTATCGGCTGGATCAGGCCATTGCCGGCGTGACTTATGAAAATAATGATACGTCCCGGGGCGCCGACGTACATATCGAAAACCTCGAAAAGGCGGCAATGCCCCTCGTCGTAGAGGTCGTCACCGTCAGTGGCAAAAAAGAAAGACACGAATTTCCCGTCGAGATATGGGAATATGATCATACATACGTCTTCCGGACAGAGAACAAAGAGCGTATTCAGCGCATTGTCATAGATCCGGATAATGTTTATCCGGACGTGAACAAGGCCAACAATAAATGGGAGCGATAGATCTGAGGTCCTGGCGGGCTAATAGGGTTTTTCAGGCCCAAAGATCGACTTGATGAGCCCGACCTCACCTTCAGCCCGGTACTTCCAATCGCTTTCGCTTTTTTGAAAACATCCCAGCTGTGACTTGTTGTTCCGATAATTGTTTTGAAGGACCATGACAGATTGTTGATTGATAAAATAGCCGGTGATGTAAACGACATTGCCATATCCGCAGCAGAGCGAGAAAACGATGTTCCCTCGTTTGTCTTTGATCTCCAGCCCAAAATCGTCATTGTTGAAATCTATCATCCTGTCCTTATACTGCTTCCAATGGTTATATTCTATGGCGCCGATTATCCCCTCTTCCTCAACGTCCCTGAGCGTTGTAGAGACATATAGCTTCATATTTTTAAGAAAGAGGGATATTTTATGATCCTGACAACCAAACGGGTGTCCGATGGAGAGCTCTATCCCCCGCTCCAGGTCCGGGTTGGGAAGAGGAATAGCAGTGTTGCCAATGCCGAATACAGTAAACCCGCTGGAGTCATATCTTTTCAGCCGGATCCCATTGATGGCAGGATAATTGCCGGCGAAAGGCTCTCTGTAAAAAACAGGGTCCTTTTCCAGTATTTTATACGAGCCCGGATCCAACTTACCCGGCTGAAGGTTAGGAGGGTGCATTTCCCCGGCTACGGCCTTTTCTTTGTCAGGTGCAACTTTCGGATACCGAAAGAATTTTATCATGCCGAACAGCACGATGGCGATCAATATCGTTACGATAATAATTCTAAATCCGCTTGCTTTCGGTGCCGGCGGTACATTCAAGGCAGTACCAGGGGCATGTCTGTTTCGGCGGTTAGGACGCCTGGAGAATTTACCCATTCCAATAAATTAGCAATCGTTAGAAAAAGTGGCTCTTTTTTCTATTGTCTTTTAGCAGGCAGGTGTGTTTGAGAGGGGGTAATACTAATTTAGTACTTTTACCCCAATAAAACGCACTTTTACCCCAATGACATCCATGGCACGCCAATATTGGCGACCTTTATAAATAATTTCAACCGGAATGGATAAAAAGTGGACACAAGGAGGGATATGGACGCACGTTTTTTTTGTTACGCTTTTCCTTGTCATTCCAACCCTCGCCTTTGTCAGACCTCCGGGCGAATCCTCTTTTGCCTTTACAAGGGTATTTGTCCAGGATACGGTGGCAAATTTTGTATTGCTCTGTTTTTTTTACCTGAATTTTTATGTCCTCATCCCAAAATTTTTCTTCCATCGCCAATACATCCTGTATATAACATTTATTGTTCTCTTCTTGTCTTTGGCATTGACCCTCCCTCACCTGGTAGGCAGGCATTTGCCTGACTATGAAGGGGCGTTCCCCGGAGCTCCTTCACGACTACCCGGCGCGCCCAATATGCACCACCGGCCTTTTACACTGGTTACCTTCGTATTTGATGAATTCCGCCGCCACCTTTTCCTGTTTTTTACGGCTATTTTCTTCTCCTTCCTTTTGAAAACAAGAGAACATTTGTCTGACGTAAAAGAAGAAAAGGTCAAAGCCGAACTATTGCATCTCAAATCCCAGATAAACCCTCATTTTTTATTCAATACCCTGAATAGTATTTATGTACTATCGCTGAAAAAGGATGACAAAGCTTCTGCAGCGATCATTAACCTCTCAGGCCTGATGCGCTATGTGATCAAAGATGCGAATGACTATAAGATACCTTTACACAAAGAGATCGAATACATCCGGAACTATATAGACCTGCAACGGGCAAGGCTGGGAGATACCACCCGGATCCGGTTTGAATGCTCCGGGGAGACAGATAATAAGGAGATCAGCCCCTTGCTATTGATCACGTATATTGAAAATGCCTTTAAATACGGGGTCAATCCCAACGAGGAAGATTGCCGGGTGGAGGTGAAGATACAGGTCACGGATACAGGGCTGACGATGTTTACATTCAATAAAAAAGTGCCGATTGCGGCAAGTGTGGATTCGACGGGTATTGGAATTGCCAATACAGCCGGACGCCTCAATCTGCTCTACCCGGGTAAACATAAAATTGAAATAAAAGAAGATGAAAAGACATATTCAGTAACACTTTCACTTTCCCTGATATGATTAGAGTAATTGCTGTTGATGATGAGCCGCTTTCACTGGACCTGGTCGAGACCTATTGTAAGAACGTAGAATTTTTGCGATACGAAAAGGGTTTCACCGGGACCACCAGCGCGCTGCAATTCCTTGAAAGGAATCCGGTGGATCTGTTGTTCCTTGACATCAATATGCCTTCCATGTCAGGAATAGATTTTTTTAAAGCGTTGGATCACAAGCCAATGCTGATCTTTACCACCTCATACAGCGAATATGCCTTGAAAAGCTATGACCTCGGGGCCATAGACTATCTTTTAAAGCCCTTCACATTTGAAAGGTTTAAAAAAGCTGTAGACAGGGCTCATGAAACCTATAATTTGATATTTAAAGCGAGCATAGCCGAAAAAGCGAAATTCCTGATGCTGAAGGCGGACCTTGGATTGGTAAAAGTGATGCTCAACGATATTTTGTTTATTGAAGGGTTGGACAATTACCTCAAGATCCATCTGCGCAACCAGCCGCCAGTCGTTGTCCGGCTGACAATGAAAAATTTGATGGAGATGCTGAATGAAAAAGAATTCCTGCGGGTACATCGTTCCTATATTGTTGCCGTAGATCATATCGAGTCGGTAAAGCAAAAAATAATTACTATTTCCGGAGAAGAAATACCTGTAGGAAAGAACTACGAGGATAAGCTAAAAGAGCTTTTCAACAGCTGATCTTACTTTCACCCCAAAATCACACCTGTTCGCCACAATTAGCCTTTTCATACGCAACCTAAGATCAATTTTTGCAGTATCGAAGATCAAACGAACAAAAATTGATAATTTATGAAAAAGAAATTCCTGCTATTTATTACCTGTGGTTTCCTGCTTACGGCAATTATGATTGCATGCGGGAAGAACAACGGCTCTGGCAGCACCACCTCGGCATCCGTCACCGCGTTAAATTGTTCTTCTGCCACCATTTCAGCCAACGCAACCCTGAATGTGGCTTACACCGGGACAGCCAGCGTTCCCTACACAGGCGGCAACTCGGCCGCGTATTCGGCAGGCAGCGGCATTAGTTCAACAGGGGTAACAGGCCTGACGGCAACCCTGGCAGCAGGGACCCTGAGCACCTCGGGTACGCTCACTTACAACATTACAGGGACGCCCACTTCGTCGGGTACGGCAAGCTTTGCTATCAGCTTTGGCGGACAGTCCTGTAGTTTTACGGTGACGGTCAGCGCTACGGCAACAGATTGTTCCAGCGCAACAGGTGTTGCTAAAGTTGTATGCCTGGCAAATGCGTTCCTGGCTACCCTGACCACCACACAACAGAGCGCGGTGGTACAAACCCTGAACCTGTCCAATGCGAAATTGTGGAGCAACCTGCCTTGCGGACTGAGCTGCCGGGATGGGATCGCCTTCAGCAGCCTGAATGCAGCACAGCTGGCCGCGGCAAAAGCGGTCATCGCCGCCGCAACGAGCACAACGACGGACCAGGGCTATGATGAATTTATAAAGATCAACACAACCGACAGCCTCTTATATACAGTAGCGGGCGGAAGCTATGGAACGGGTAACTATGTCATCTGCTTCCTGGGGACGCCCAGCACCACTGGTAAATGGATGCTCCAGTTTGGCGGACATCACTATGCAGGCAATATCACCTTTGATGCCGGCTCCGTGGTTAGCATCACTCCATCACATCAGGGTGTCGAACCAACGAAATGGACGAATGCCAGCGGCACAGTGATAGCCCCATTGGCGGACGAAGAATCGGCAATGGCCACCATGCTGGCTTCCTTCAGCAGCACGGAACTGGCGAGCGCCAAAATATCGGGAACCTACTCCGACTGCCTGATGGTGCCCGGTTCTACGACAAATACTTTCCCGTCTGCAAAGGTTGGTATTAAGGCCAGCACATTAAGCAGCACCGCTCAGGCCAACGTGCTCCTGGCCATGGCCCGCTGGGTAAATGACCTGGACGCCACATCATCGGCAGCTTTTATGCAGACCTATACCAATGAGCTTGCCGATACGTATATTTCGTACGCAAGCAACACCAGCGGCGTGTCCGGCAGCGCCAGCTCATTTTTTACGACCAATACGGATTATGTCCGGATCGACGGTCCAAGCGTCTGGATTGAATTTATTTGCCAGACAGGGGTGGTATATCCAAGCCAGATCCACTACCATACTGTCTTCAGAGACCATTCAAGGGATTATATCGGACTTTAAATGAGAACAATGATCTTATTAAATAATGTATGTAGTCGCCAAAAGAATGGGCGACTACATTTCTACATCCTGGCGCTTGCCGTCATTTGTTCACCGGCTATTTGTCTGGCGCATCAGGCGCCCTACACAAATATGCTGCTTGATGTAAATACAAAAAGAGTGGCCGTGGAATTACAGATCCCTGTCCCGGAATTAGCGCTGGCATTCGGGCCGGAGATCTTGAAAGATCCGGCAACAATTGTAGCGCAATATGGCCCGCAGTTAAAGGAATATCTAAAAGCCCATATTCATCCTTACACCGATAGGACAAAACCATGGGTCGTTGAGATCTCGGGTATGGAAATGGACAAAGGGACACAGGTACTCAGCGGACCGCCATTTTGGGAATTGAACGTGCACCTGGACCTTGTGCCCAACGAAAATGAAGATACCCGGAGATTTTTCCTGGATTATGATGTCATCATGCACCAGGTGATCAATCATACCGCATTGGTAAGCATCAGGAATGATTGGGAGAATGGCATCACCACAGACAACCCGGCTGAGGCGGGCGTTATCAGAAGGGATATGCAAACCAACACCATCCAACCTTTCGAGATCAATTTAAAGAAAGGAAGTAGCTGGAAAGGTTTCAAAAGCATGTTCTTGCTGGGTATGGAACATATTAAAAATGGCACCGATCACCTGCTGTTCATTATAACGCTGCTGCTGCCGGCCTGTCTTTTGGTAAGCAACAGACGGTGGACGGTTTACGGAGGTCTGCAATACAGCATTTTCCAGTTGATTAAAATTGTCACGGCATTTACTGTCGGGCACTCGGTCACCTTGCTGATCGGCGTGGTGGGTTTCGTAAAGATCCCTGTACAATTAATTGAAGTTGCCATCGCCTTTTCGATCCTGGTTTCCGCTGTACACGCTATCAGACCCTTGTTTTACGGAAAGGAGATCTTCATCGCCATAGGCTTTGGCCTGATACACGGGTTGGCTTTTTCCGAAACACTGCAGCACCTGCATCTTGTTTCAACCGACCTGGCGCTGAGTCTGATAGGGTTCAATACAGGGATCGAAGCCATGCAAATAGCGGTGATCCTGGTGACCATCCCCTGGTTCATCATAATGAGCCAAACGCAGTATTTCGCTACGGTAAAGAATATTCTAGCCGTCATCATTTCATTGGCCGCCGCCGGCTGGATGGCACAAAGGATAACAGGGGATGATAATTTGTTGAGTGCAGCTACAGACCGGGCGCTGCTATTTTCCCCCTGGCTGATCCTTGGACTATGCATGTTGTCGTTAACCTTGCTTGCCCTGACTAAAAAACCAAAAGCAAAAGTTGTTAAAATAAGAAAGACCTTTTTATGACCCAGTAAGCTGCAATCGACGCTATAAGAATGGATGACGGATATACAATGAATCGCCTGTACCATACTCTTTTTCCGAAGGGGATGATCACCAGCATGAAAACGCAGGCAATAATGATCACCTGACCCATCTCCACGCCGGCATTGAAAGACAGTATGGAGGTGTAGAACTTGTTTCTGGGAAGGCCGATCTCGTTCAGCGCGCTGGCAAAGCCCATTCCATGTATCAGGCCGAATAAAAAAACGATGACTATTCGCCAGGGCTTTAGCTCACTTAACAGCATGTTCTCAATGGCTACGAACATGATGGAAAGGGCGATCACCGGCTCAACAACGGCGCCGGGAGCGACCAGGATACCTTTCATGGATAAGGCCAGCGTGACAGAATGGGCCACGGTAAATGCTGTCGCCTGCCAAAGGATCGTCTGGATCCGCGTACTGAGCAGGCAAAGGCTTGCTACAAATAAAATATGGTCTGCTCCAAGAGGGATGATATGCTGAAGACCTAATGTAAGGTAGAACCAAACCACATGGGAGTCCGGCGCCTTTTCCAAAGCATAGTTGATGATATGCCCCAACATGATCATTTCAAATGGTTTTACTTGAATGTACCCCGGCAGTTGCGCGATCTTCCTGCAACGAACGCAGCGTATCGAGACTTGCCGTTTTTAACGCGGCTTCAATATTGGGGTCTTTCGCCAATGCCAGTTCCAAAAGGGCCTTTGCTTCATTGCGATCCCCTGCTCCGGCATAGATCAGGCCGGCGCGACACAGCAGCACGGGGCTCTTGCTGTGTGTCTTCAATGCCACCCTGAGATACGGCAGCGCTTCTGCATATTGCTTTTTACAATAGTAGATCCAGGCCACCGTCTCATTGACATCGATATTATCCGGCCGGCGGTTATATTCCAGCAGGGCATGTTCAAGGGCTTTGTCGAAATTGTTGACCTTCAGGTAGGCAAAGGCTAATTCACGGTCTGCATAATGACCGATATCATTATTGTTCAGGCTGCGCTGTTCATCCCTGCTGAGTTCATTGATAACGACCTCCGTGAGAGAATCAGCGGTTTCTTTTTTCCCCATAAGCTGGCAGACGGTTGCCCATTCTTCTTTGATGGAATGATCATTGATCATTGAATCAGCTTTTCTATAATAGTCGATCGCCTTTGAATAACGCTTGCCGGCAACGGCCACCCTGGCCAGGCCGGCCCATGCATAAGCATAGCCTGGTCTTTCATCCAGGGCAATGGTGTAATGCATTTCCGCGCGCTTAAGGTCCCCGGTATATTCATACAATCGCCCTAACTGGATCCTTGACCATTCGGTGGTCTCATCACCCTGGCCGCCGGCATCCACAGCCATTTTCATCGCTTCGATCGCCCCCTGGTAGTCCCCATGGATCTCCCGCAGATAAGAAATGCGGGCATACGATCTGATGTCCGGTCGTACGGATACCATTCTGTCGGCATTTGCAACCGCAGAATCATATTGGCCCATCTCCACATTCCCGTCTACTAACAACCCATAAATAAAAGCATTGAAGGGATTGATCTTTTGCGCTTTTTCAGCCAGGGCCAGCCCATCGGCAAAATGATGCTGGGATAGATAAATAAGCGACTTGAAAGTTAATGCTTCGAAGTTCGAAGAATCCAATGTCAAGACCCTATTTACACATTTCAGGGCGGCCCGGTCATAGTACATATAATTTCCGGTGGCCCTTGCTTCCTGTATGAAAAGTGTGGTGAGTGCAAGGATTGATTTGGAATCCGTTGGATCCTTTTTTATCTTATTTCTTAGCGTTGCAGCATAGTCCCGGCGTACGGTCCATTCGTTGGTTTCGGGCTGACCGGCTTTTCTTTCCAGCAGGTCGTCTGTTCTATTTTCCCGGGTAGTATAGCTGTTGTAAATGATAGCTACCACCAAAGTGATAGCTATCAGGCTTATTCCATACATCTTCTTCATAATAATAGTAATTTATTCTTTCACAACACGAATGCTCTGTCTGCCACTTCCGTTCCGGATGGCGTTGATAAAATAGATGCCTTTCGCCATGCTGGCTCCATTCCAGGGGACTGTATAAGTGCCCGGATTAATATTACCGTCGACCAGCACTTTCATAAGTCTTCCGGCGGCATCGTATACTTCGATCCTCACCTTGGATGCGGTTTCAATATGGTACGTGATCGTATTGTTATCGACAAAGGGATTGGGGGACGCACGCAGGAAAATATCCGGCGTGGCAATGTCCAGCGTGCTGGATGATTTATATATATCCGTCTCGTCCAGGGACCGCACAGCCTTATTGTTCTTGTTATCTTCTGCAGGAACGCCGCAGCAGCTGTTCGATCCCGACCACGGTGTTTGTACATACGGAAACGACAGCTTAAAAGTGGTATCATTGGTGTTCACGCCGGTGTTATAGGTAAGTACGTTCACCAGATTGGCGGTGACTGGATTGGCGCCCCCCTTAAAATCGTCGTACCACAAGCCTATGGCGGCAAGCACCACGCCACTGACTGCCTGGAGCTCGATCCTGGTAACATCGTCTTCCAACCTTCTTCCATTGGGGAATCCATCCATATTGGGAATGAATTGAAGCGAAAGGTTCTTGTTGTAAAGGGTGTCTGTCAACCCCAATACGGCCGCCTGCACCAATCCGAGGGCGCTGAATTTCGGATCATTTCGCGGGGTGGGGGGGACTGCCATATTCAGGCGCAGCATGTCGCCTCCATTCGGCAGGAAATTATTGATGAAAGGTTTTCCGGCAGCAAGTGGATTGCCTTTCTTACCCGTGGCCAGTTGATAAGGGCGCAAATTAGGCACGCCTGTATGGAAGATGGGCCATAAATCCACAGATCGGGGAGAATTGGGCGCCGGCAGCAGCAAGCTCCCGAAAATGGCATCATCCAGCGCAGTGCCGGTAACAGCCGAAGTTCCCTTCAGTCCATACAATCCGTTTTGGTTATTCCCAAAACCAAACGCGCCCAGGGAATTCCGCTGGATACGCAAAGCCTTCAAAGCTGGAACAGCCCCTCCGAAATAAGTGTCATCCATATACAAAGCCAGTTCCGGGTTGTAAAAATATTTACCGAATACTTTTATGTTAGGCAGGTCTTCATATGGAGTCAGGAAATTCCAGAGGTCTTTTTTCCCGATGGGGATCACGGCCTCATTCGTTAAAGGCATACCTAATCTTGAGATCTGAACCCACGGCCCGATGGAATATTCAAATTGTTTGTCATAATCATGCCAGTCACGATCGTTGTCATCATCCCGGTCTTTTCTTCCGGAACCGAAGTCCTCTTCGACCCGTGGCTTGTTTAGCGTCCTGATCTTCCTCCTGCTGGCGGAAGCCCACACACCGATCACAAAATCCGGATCCAGGATATTCTTTGCCTGGTATGCTGATTTGTGATCCTTTTGCAGGTCGGAGATATCTACCTGCAAGGCGATCACGGACACATTTTTACATTTTAATGCATCCATAGGTCTTGTGCCCGTAGTCCGCGGCGCATCCCCCAGATCGAAGATCCCTCCCAGGTCCACGAAGAATGGATCGTCTGCCGTGCCGCAAAAGACCTTTTCACCCGTACTTGCTGTGGTAATGGCATTGTTGATTAAAGTGTTATAATCGGCTACATTCAGCCCCACCGGTGAACTGATAGAGCGGGGGCCAATATTCGGCGGGGGCACGATCCCATTGCGGATGATGGTCTCGAAACCTCTTCCCGACTCCCGGCTTTTCTCCAACGTATAAGTGGTTTTCAGGTTCTGCTTACCCAGACGGATATTAAAGAAAGTGGTAGGGTCCTGGTTGGACTGGTGAAACGTGAACCGGTAAACAATATCATCTCCCCGCGTGGCAACATCGTTGTCAATATGGATCTCATAACGGATGTCCTCGCCAAATTGATAATAGTTGGGCCCGTTAAAAGGCAACTGTGCAGGAATGTAGTTGGCAAGGATCGTTATCTTATTAGGGTGATCCGGACTACGGAAAGCATACAGATCGGTATTGTCAGCCAATGGATCATTGGCGATCATAGGAGCTTCGCGGTGACTGGAGGACATCAGCACACCGGAAATAGCTATCAGGAAAGTAACGGCCATAAAGAGCATGGCCTTCCTTCCAGTTTTAAATTTCTGATTCATAAACTGATTTTTTACTTTAAAAAAATAAAAGGCAAAACCTGGGCGGGGTATGAATTGTAAAGGTGTTTGGGTAGGACGGGAAATTCGGAACCATGCATGGGACCCTATAAGCTACGATAAATGATGATGGGCAGATTTACTTAGATATATATTCAGGCATTTAGATAGATCTCTTGTTATATTATGTACGTAAGATCCCCGGGATGGTAGGCAGGTTAGTTAAGCGACCTGTACTCGTTTGGTGTATGACCGGTATTTTTTTTGAATGCCCGTGTAAAATGCTGCGGATATTTGAAACCCAGCTCGTATGCAATTTCACTGATTGACCTGCCGGTATCTAAAATCCTTTCTTTGGCTATCTCTATGACTTTTAACTGGATATATTCCAGTGCTGTTTTGCCCGTCTCTTTTTTGATCATGTCGCCGAAATAATTGGGGGAAAGATGTAATTGTTCAGCGCAATAACTTACGGTCGGCAATCCGATAGTCTGCGGTTTATCCGAATAAAAGTAGTCTTTTAATATGCGCTCGAATTTTTCGAGGTTACCACAGTTGGCGTCTTTCCGGGTAATGAACTGCCGGTCATAAAAGCGCATACAGTAATCGAGCAACAATGCGATGTTTGAGGCGATCAGTTTTTTACTATGTTTATCCGTCCCCTGTTCAAGTTCATATTTGATCTTTGAAAAGCAGTCTAAAACAATCTTTCTTTCCTTCTCAGACAAGTGAAGCGCCTCCCTGGATTCATAAGTGAAAAAGGTGTACGCATCGATATGCTTACCGAGTGCGGTGCCACGGATGAGATCAGGATGAAAGAGCAGCGCAAAACCTTGCGGCTTATAATCAGGGTTGATATTCACGCGGATGGTCTGCCCGGGCGCAACAAAAACGAGGGTGCGGTCCTGGTAGTCGTAGGCATGACGGCCGTATTTCATATCCCCACACTGCACATCTTTCAGGTAAACGGCGTAAAAGCCGAAATTCATTGTAGAGGCGTACACCGCGGGAACTGTTCCGGTAAAATCAATTATACTGACCAGGGGATGCAGGTTCTCCTGGTGATAAAATTTATCATGCTCGCTTACTGTATCTATCTTTAACACCTTTTCCATAGCTTTAACCTGAAACTGATCCAAATGTAGCAGTTATTCTTCCCTGGAACCAATTTTGCCGCCCCGGCATGTAAAAATGGTAGGCAAACCTGTAACCTGTATAAGTATTTTTCCTTCCGGCAGCCTGACCTTTGTATCCTACAAAAAAAAATACAGATTATGAAAATAATGGAAGGAAAAGTAGCTTTGGTCACCGGTGCGGCATCAGGGCTTGGATTGGCAACAGCAAAAGCATTTGCAGATGCTGGCGCAACAGTTGCATTAGCAGATTGCGACGAAAAGGCGGTTCAGTCCGCGGCGCAGCAGCTGGCCGGAGCCGGACACAAAACGCTGGCCATCATATGTGATGTATCTGATGACAGGCAAGTAGAAGATATGGTCAATAAGACAGTAGCCGCATTTGGCCGCCTGGACGCCGCATATAATAATGCCGGGGTCCAAAACGAGCTGGCCGTTGCAGCCGACCAGACCCGGGAGGATTTCGACCGGGTTATTGGTGTTAACTTTCGCGGTGTTTGGAGCTGCATGAAATATGAACTACAGCACATGGGTAAACAAGGCAGCGGCGCTATCGTCAACTGTTCTTCGATTGGCGGCATACTGGGTGGCGCACAACGGGGTACCTATCATGGCGCTAAACATGGCGTGATCGGTCTGACAAAAAGCGCTGCTTTGGAATATGCATCTCAGGGTATCCGGATAAATAGCATCTGTCCGGGCCTTTTTCATACATCGATGGCAGATAAAATGATAGCAGGCGGTCAGAAAGAGGCGCTGGACGCGATGCTGAAACAAGTGCCGGCAGGTCGCTTTGGCCGCCCCGGGGAGATTGCCAGTGCCGTTCTCTGGCTTTGCAGCGATGGGGCCAGCATGGTGGTGGGGCATACATTGGTAGTAGACGGCGGTTACAGCATTCAATAATCAGGATTATTATGAAACCAGGATCTAAAATGATAATAAGAGCGCTGTCACTTGGCCTGATCCCGGTGATAGTCGCATGTAACTCAATTGATCAGGATAAACAAGAACAAAAAATGCCAACAACAGCGCAAAACTCCATTTTTTCCCAAGGAGCCCCGTTACCTTCCGACTATTTCACCGGCCATGCCTTTTTGCATCCCTTATTAGCCAAAGACAAAAACAATGAGTTCGCACTCGGCAGCGTAACCTTTGAGCCGGGCGCCAGGACCATCTGGCATTCACATCCCAAAGGACAAGTTTTAATTGTCACTGAGGGTGAAGGATTTTACCAGGAAAGAGGCAAGCCAGCACAGCACTTGAAAAAAGGTGACGTGGTAAATATTCCCGAAAATGTGGAACACTGGCACGGAGCAACAGCCCATAGCAAATTCGTTCACATCGCCATCACGAACTATAAAGGCGACCAGAATGTAGTTTGGCTGCAACCGGTGTCCGATCAGGAATATCAGGAAGTGAACCAATAATAAACATCAACGACAATGAGCAGAAACCTGTTTTTAAAATGGCTGTTGCCCGCTGTTGTACTAATGACCGCAAACACCATGGACGCACAGGATAATAAAAAGAACGATCAGCATTTGACTGCACAGCAGCAAACCATCGTAAGTATATCGGCTTTGACCGCTGCCGGAGATGTCCAACAGCTGACGCCTCAGTTACATGCCGGTCTGGACGCGGGATTGACCATTAGCCAGATCAAAGAAATATTGGTGCAATTGTACGCTTATTGCGGCTTTCCACGCAGTTTGAATGGTATCAATGCCTTTGTGTCCGTTGTGGAAGATCGCAAGGCAAAAGGTATGCGGGATGCCGAAGGTAAGGAGGCTACGCTCATCCATGATAGCAATAAATATCTCACAGGTAAAAGGATCTTACAGGTGCTCACCGGTAAGGAAGAAAAGGCGCCTGCAGGCGCCAACGCATTTGCGCCCGCCATCGATACTTTTTTAAAGGAGCATTTGTTCGCGGATATTTTTAGCCGTGATATTCTGAGCTATCAGCAGCGTGAACTGGTGACGGTTTCCGCTTTGGCTGCTATGAGCGGAGTTACACTCCAATTACAGGCGCATATCTTTATCGCGATGAACACAGGTCTTGATCAATCCCAATTGCTGGAGGCCTTTGCCATTATTGATAGGACTGTCGGGAAAAAAGAGGGCGATCTGGCCCGGGCAACGCTGGATAAGGTCCTTCCACGGAAGGAAAACAGGAAAGTTCGGATTGCGAAGATCGAAATTGATCCTGCTTACCTCGAAGAGTATAAGGCGGCACTTGCGGAGCATGCAAAAACTGCCGTGCGAGAGGAGCCGGGTGTACTGGCATTGCAGGCAGTTTATGATAAAGCACACCCCACGCAGGTCACGGTGTTCGAAGTATACGCCAGCGACAGCGCTTACCAGGCCCACCTGAAAACCACTCATTTTCTGAAATATAAGAATGGTACGTTGAAAATGGTCAGATCGCTTGAGCTGGTTGAGGTAGCGCCCATCGCTATGGAGATAAAGCCGGAGCTGATACAAGCCAAAGAATAGTTTAAAAATGGATCGCAAAGCTCAGCTTCGCTGCAAACGGAGTACCAGGCGTAAAGCAGATCTCATCCACAGCCTGCACCTCTCCTTTTAACCGTGTCTCGGTAGCGAACTGTGTTTCCTTCCATCTGGTATTAAAGATATTGTTGATCACCAGCCCAATTTCAAAATTGCCCCGGGTATAATTGAGCACGGCATCCGTAATAAAATACCCTGTAGCGGTGAGACTGTAATCTTCATTGGCAGGGCGATCGGCCAGATAGCGATATCGCAGGCTGCCGTTGAATCCTTTCTTAGCCGCATAAGTGATCCCGCCGCTGCTGGTCCATACGGGCGCCAGGGGAATATGATCCTGCCCCTTTTCCACACCCACCGCGCGTCCATGCGCATAATTGAGGTCAAGGTCGACATATAAGGATCTAAAGGGCTCCCATCGACCCGAAAGATCGAATCCATACCGGCGGGTCTTGCCGTTGAACTCCACCGATCCTCCATCGCCTCCATACACAAATTCCTGCGCCAGGTATATTTGCCAGATCGCGGCATTGATCAGCAGGTTGGGCGCTGGTTTGAATACGGTGCCCAGGTCGACGCTATAGGCGGCAGGCAACACCTGCACCCCGTGCTCGACAACTACTGCCCTGGTATCGTTGGAATGGAAGCCGCGGCCAGTGGTGAGATAGAATTGCAGGTCCTTGCCCGCGTGATAATAGAAATTCAGTTTGGGGCTCAACGTACCCGCATGGGCCCGATAAATGCCGATGCCCGAAAGCGTGGTATCCGAGGCCAGCTTGTTGTTATAGGTGTGATAGAACTGATCGAAACGCAGACCCGCGGTCATGGTGAATTTCGGGCTGAAGTCGACGGTCTCGCTGAGATAGGGGGAAAGGCTCAGCTCGCTGATATCGCCCAGCTTGATCCGGTTCAGCAGCGTGTAGCGATCCGCCGTATGTGAAAGCTCGGAGTTATGCGTCTTATCCAGCCGCATCTGCATGCCGCCTTCAGTGATCAGCTTCGCCGTTCCGATATACCCTACGTGATGATAGCTGCCATTATACCCCATCATATCCCTGGCTTCACGCTGCCGGATCTCATCCCCATTCACCGTATCCACGAGATAGAAGGTAAAATCCGAGTGCAGATCGAAATGATAGTTGGAATAATACAGCTGGTTCCTGATGACATCGCCGTTTTTCAGGGACGTCAGCAATTGTGCGTTCAGATTGGTCCGGTAGGTGATGCCCCCTTCGTAAGGGTCTAAAGCTCCGTACCAGCCTGTCAATCCTTCAGCCACCGCCCGGTCGGGTATCTGCCCGGAGGCATTCCATTTGCTCCGGAAAGTAGCCGCCGACACCGTCAGGAAATTATTCTCCGACAGCTTGCCATTGTATTTTGTGAAAAGGTTGAATCGTTTAAAATGCTGGGGATTGTCGAAATACGAATCGGAATAACGGTACTCGGATGCCACATACCAGGACTGTTGTTTTTGGCGGGCTTTGTCTCCCAGCAGGTTGAACATACCCAGCCCGCGCCATGTATTGAACATGCCGCCTTCCACTTTCATGAGGTTATAAGGCAGGGAGTTCCGGGTATTGAAATCGGCGAAGCCGGTGGTAGCGAAATCCCCTTTGGCGGGCGTATAGGGGCCTTTGTTGAAGTCCACGCTGGCAATAGTCTCCGGGATGATAAAATGGCTGTCCCCAAAACCCTGGCCATGGGCATGCGACACCATATTGATCGCCATTCCATCTGCTTCCAGCCGGATATCGGTGCCGTGGTCGCAGTCGAACCCCCGTAAGAAGATCTGTTCAGCCTTGCCGCCCCCCTGGTGCTGACCGATGACAATGCCGGGAATGATGCGCAGTACTTCCTGTGAGTTGTTGACGCCCCGCATGGCGATGTCGGTGCGGCTGATGGGCTTGTATTGTTCGCCGGCACGCGACGATACGGTCACATTGCTCAGCTCAATGGTCTGCGGGGAAAGCGCAATCTTGAACGCCGCTCTTTGCAGCGCTTCAAAAGGCATCGTCATTTTGGCATAGCCGATCGAAGAAAAAACGATGACTGCAGGCATTTCTTTCAGCCCCCGGAACGAGAAATTCCCAAGCTGGTTGGAAATACCCGTGGTTTTCGCAGGCAGCAGCTGTACCGTAATGCCTTCCAGGGGCTGGTGCGTCCGGGCATCCGTGATCCTGCCTGAAATGACAGTTTGAGCCTGCGCAGCAGTCAGTAAAAAAGGCAGTAGATATAGGATGGCTCTTTTCATGCTCGCCCATATATACGCATAAAATATATGATCGGTTCCTTTATTTCACCCCATTTATTCCCTGTTCTACCACAAAAACGCCATTCCTTTAAGATCTGTTAAAAATAGCCCGTCCCCCCGGTAGCAATTCCTCCTTTCCTATATTTGCCCCGGTGAGCCTCCCCCAACCCTTATCATGCCGAAGCATTTATTTCGCAAGCTGTTGCTCCTGATCGCCTTATCAATCCCCTGTCTTATCAGCGCGGGGCAACGCGTACTCCTCAACACCTATACCAACATTTATGAACTGACGGGACCAATAGGCAGCTGCACCTTTAAGGACATTGGGTTTCCCTGTCAGATAGCGAACGATTTTCAAAGTATTGCCTTGCATAAGGATACCCTCTACGCAGTTTCCATGCTGAGTGATCTGTACCAGGTGGACCTGAATAACCCGGGCTCCTGCACTTTTCTTACGAACCTGAGCATACCGGGGTCCTTTACGAATTTTAATAACCTGGTCTGTGATAAGAATGGAATATTATATGCTATTGATACATACACAAGGGACCTGTATCGTTATGATCCGCACACTGGTAAAATGGATATATTGGGAGCGGTACAGTCGCCTCCCGGCGGCGATATGGTCTTTTATGGCAACAGCTTGTTGTATGCCAGCTGGGATAGCAGGATCTATACGGTAGATATGCAGAACCCTGCCGCCAGCCAGGTATTAATGACCACGCCCGGATATCTGTTTTATGGCCTGTTTGCCCTGCCTTCTTCCGATTGCCATAAGAACCGGCTGTTTGGTGTGACGGGTAGCACGGCCGCACAAATGCCAGCCCAGTTGATCGAGCTGGATCCCGTTGCAAAAAAGGTCATCGGCGCTGTCTGTCAAACAACCTGGTATAACATCCTGGATGCAGCCAGCTCCGTGGAAGATGGCACCACAGCGCAGGTTACTGTTGACTCGCTGGCCTTACAGTCGCCCTGCCAACCCGGAAGCACCGGAAGCGTTCAGGTCTTTGCATCCAATGCATTGGATGGCGTAGTCAATTATACCCTGGACGGCGCAGCGGCGAACACCAACGGACAATTCACCAATATTCCCATAGGGGATCATGCCATTCATCTTGAAAATGCTTATGGCTGTGCTGTCGATACCATGGTGGCTATCAGCAGTGGCCTGTCCGGCATGCACTCCCAGGTCAATGATCCCGTCGATTGCGCCCACTCCGACGGATCGATCCGGATCACCGGGAACAGCCAGTTCCTCCCGGTGTCCTATAGCCTCAATGGCGGTGATGCTCAATTCAATCCCGTCTTCGATCATTTGCCTGCCGGCGCTTACACCCTTTCCATGACCGATGCAGGCCATTGCCGGAAAGACACCGGCATTTTACTTAGCTATCAACAGATCCTTCCTATCCCCGGCGACGTCACTGTGAAAGATATCCATTGCGACGGACAGAGCGGTAGCATCGTGCTCACGCTACCCGGAAATGTACCTGCTTCCGCTTTTACTGCTTCCTTAAACCAGGATCCAGTCCAGGCTGCCCTTTCTTTTCCCGGGTTGCAGGAAGGAATATATACCTTGCACGTGTACAATACCAATGGCTGCAAGTATGACAGCGTGCTCACCGTCGCCCGAAAGTCAGATCCCGAGCCGGCCATGCAGGCTGCCATTCATGACCAGTTCTGTTTTTCGCCCAATGGCAGTCTCGCTCTTTCCATTGCAGGTCCTGACGCACCCTATCTGACAAGCTTCAATGGAGGCGCATATACAACGGACCTCCGGTATGAAGGACTTGCTCCTGCGACTTATACGATGCGCATCCAAAATAAGAACGCCTGCAGCTGGGATACGGCATTTACCATCCGGTCCTATCCAAAGTATCCCCTGACCTTGAACATCGATACCGTCAATCCCGTTTGCACGAAGCTGAACAGCGGTACCGCCGTTATTCAGGTGGAGGGCCCCCAGGCCCCTTATTCGCTGACTTTTAATAATGCAACCTATCCCAGCGGAAGCCTCATCGACCAGCTCAGCAACGGCAACTATTCCTTCCCGGTGACTAATCAGGACGGTTGCATCGTAGATACAGCGCATATACACCTTCAGCTGGATATCCTGCCGCAATGCAGTTCCGTTTATCTTCCCAATGCTTTTAGTCCGGACGGCAACGGCGCCAACGACCTGTTCCGGGTCATTCGTAGCAGTCCTTATTTGAAGGATATAACCCTCCGCGTGTACGACCGCTACGGCATGATCATTTTTGTAAGCTCGGATGAAAAACCTGGATGGGATGGGACCTTTCATGGGATACGGCAGCCTGCCGACACGTATTCGTGGACCGTTGACTATATGGATTTTGAGAATAAAAGGCGATCGGGTCGGGGAACTGTGATATTGATAAGGTGATTACGGGTATAAGAGATTGACACCTTGATTCAAAAACAGCCAATAAAACCCGATATTCCGTATGATATCCGTGAATTCTTCAAAGTTTACAGGCTTCACTATATAACTATTAACGCCCAGCTCGTAACATTTAAAAATATCAGGATCTTCGTTCGAAGATGTCAATATGACCACGGGTGTATGCTTCGTATGCTTATCAGACTTTATCCGCTGCAATACTTCGAGCCCATTTATTTTGGGCATTTGTATATCCAGCAACACTATTTTGGGTGGGAACAAGACATCCCTGATCTCTGAAAACTTCCCTGTCGCAAATAAAAAATCCAAGGCTTCTTCTCCATTCTTCACATGAAAGAGATTGTCAGCCATTTTGTGCCTCCTGAGTTCACGGATTATGAATTCGGCATCACCTAAGCTGTCTTCTACTAATAAAATATCAATTGAATTGGGATCCATACTGGATTTCTTCACTAAATATACCAATTAGAATTTTGGTAGTCGCCGGTAAATTGTCTTATAAAGTAGGATAAGTGTAAGATATATATTCTCGCATTTGCAGGTAAGTAGATGCTCGACCCTTGCCGGCTGTGATGTAAGAAGTGTGAATTATGTAATATTGAAATGCTTTTTTTATTTTACTTTCTTTTTTGCCTCCACATACATAGGTTGCAGCAGAGTTTCGTATATTCATACCCCCTTAGTTGAATTGTATCTTTATCTCCCTTTCGGATCTGTCAAATTCGCCAACCCGGTTTATAAACGAAGGTTAATCCTGAACAAAATAGTAAGTAATGAAAATACTTATTGTCGAAGACGATAAAATATCCGGTAAGCTGCTGCAATCCGTGCTGGGATCGGAAGGATTCGGGACTGAAATAGCTGGTGACGGACAGGAGGCCTTGCTCTTGTTGAATTTTAGGAAATTCGATTGTATTGTTTCGGATATAATGATGCCTGATATTGACGGGTACCGGCTTATTTATAAGATAAGAAGAGATAAAGCGCTCAGGGAAATTCCATTCATCATGTACTCTGCCTATGCTTTGTCACCCGCTGACCAGGAATTTGCTATCAGGCTCGGCGTGAACAGATACGTCAAAAAAGAAGGCAATGCAAGAGAGATTGTAAATGCAATTTACGAAGTATTAAAACATCCTGCCGCTGAACCATCCGATGGGAACGGGCATTCTTACAATGATCAGTGGGTTATGGAAAAATATAGCAGCCTCCTGGCCGATAAGTTGGAGGATAAGATAGGAGAATTGGGGTTGATAAAAAAAGAGCTTGACTATGCTATGCGGAAAGAAAAAGTGGGAAGAATAAAAATTGAACAATTGAATGGGCGACTGGAAGAAAAGGAGAAAAAGGCGGCGCCTCAATAACCAGACCTGCCTAAAAAGAAATGCTTGATAATATTGTCAGGATTTTCGTATATCCATATCCCCTTATATAAGTTGGAGCTACAATTCCTCCTGCAATTTTGTCGCATCACCTGATCTTCCCCAAAGTGGATAAAGAGACAGTATTGCTGGTGCCTATCTATGCATCCCTCCTAATTTGTACAATAATAGCAGGGCCAGGGCGATCGCGGCGATAATAAAGGCTTTTTTTCCTTGTTTCCTGGCCGTTGGAGAATAGGCATGCACTTGCCTGCCATCCGGTAAAGTCTTTTTATGGGTAGCAACGATATAGCCGGAAAGAAGCGCAGGGCCGGCCATAGGTGTATTATCTTCATATCGCGCTAATTCCTCCAGGCGCTTGGCCTTCAGCTGCGCCGTATATTCATTCGTAATGGGATGACCACGATCTGTCAGCAGCTTCCTGGCAAGCACATAATCGAAGTGCCCCCACTCATCAGGTTTGGCAAGAATTTCGAGCAATTCGCTATCAGTAAAGGTCAGCAGATAATAGTCCGGATCCACGTCCTGCAGCTGTTTTTCATAATAGGCTTCCAGGATGGCATGCGCCCGTATAAAATCAGAGGAAGGAATTTTGAGGTGGACAGTAGGCGCAGGTATGTTGCCTATCAAAACAGGATCAATATGCGGGGCTTCATTTTCAATAATGTAATCGATCCCGGCTGTTGCAAGTTGCTCTCCTATGGCCGCAGCCAGGTCGGGATCATTGAATTGCTGAAAGGTCAGGTATGGTGTGGACATGGGGTAAAAATACTATATTGCCCACATTGTAAATTTAAAATGATCTGCAATGATGCGAATTATCACTTACTTCGTTGGATTATTAGTATTTACAGGTTTCATATATGTATTTCAGTTCATGAAGGATATCAAAAGAATTGAGGTTGATCGTACGACGGGAATTTCCGGAAAGATTACAGGTGTAAATAGAGCCAGGGGATATAAGATATATCTTAATGGTTCAAATCAGCCTTACAGTTTTGATGATTTCTTTAATAGGGCCATCGCCGGAAATGATGGCCTGGGATATTTCATCGAGTTAAAAGATTCGGTTGAAAAAAAGCCTAATTCTGATACATTGTGTTTAACGAGGGGCAGGGTTAAAACATATTGGCTTTTTGAAAAGAACCCCTAGCTAAGTATATACAGATTATTTCGACAGATGGATGGGAACAAACGAAAAAACCTCCAAAACTAATCGGAGGTTTCTCAGAGAAAATTGGATCTGTGTTTTCAGAGAGCCGGCAACGGGCCGGGATTAGGGCAGCTTTAAGGACCTGCCTGGATATTGGATTTTCGGATATTGGATCAGGGTACGTGTCTGTTGCTTTTGACAGAACAAAGATGCGACTGAAAAGGGCTGTGTCCAAAGATGGAGCCATTGGATTTGCGCCATTGCTCGTAAAACTTACCGGCCCGTAGGAACAAACCTTTACTACCGGGTACTATCCGAAGCGTTAATCGTACATTTACGTTACCTTAAATTATCATTATGGAAAACAGTGCCGACCAGAAACTTGCCGTATTGATCGATGCCGACAACGTACCGCCCGGCCGGATCAGGGCGATGCTGGAGGAAATTGCCAAATATGGTACGCCTACCTTTAAGCGGATATACGGTGACTGGACCTCTTCGACCAAATCCGGCTGGAAGTCCGTTTTACTGCCTTATGCTATTACGCCCATTCAGCAATATAGCTACACCTCCGGAAAAAATTCCACCGATGCTGCTTTGATCATCGATGCGATGGATATCCTGTATTCCGGAAAGGTCAGCGGCTTTTGCATCGTATCCAGCGACAGCGATTTTACCAGGCTGGCAACCCGGCTCAGGGAGGCGGGCATGATGGTCTTGGGGATGGGAGAGAAAAAGACACCCCTGCCCTTTATCTCTGCGTGTGACAAATTTATCTATATAGAGATCCTGGAGGCGCCGATACCGGAAGAAAAGGCCGTGGCTGATGGTGCGCCGGCGGCAAGGAAAAAAGCAGTTCCTGTGACTGTCCCCAAGCCAATGTCGAAAGTGACACCCGAACTGATAAGATTAATTAAGGATAGTATTAACGACCTCGCAGCCGACGACGGATGGGTGTTCCTGGGAACCTTGGTGTGTTGATCATAAAAAAGCAGCCTGATTTCGACCCGCGAAATTACGGGTACAAGAAATTGACACCCTTGATCCGGAGCATGCCTGAGTTTGAGATCCAGGAGAGGAAAGGGAAGGAGTCTGACGCTTTAGCCGTGTTGGTGCGGCTGAAGGACCCTGCTGATCCCAATGCCAAAAGGAGGTAGTAGAAACCCCCTATTCAAAAAAAGGTACTCCCGGAACCGCATATTTTTTCATGGCGGCTTCATTGATCTCCACGCCAATGCCCGGCTTATCCGAAACAGTAATAAAGCTATCCTTCACCCATTCACCATCATACGTCACGATCTCCTTGAACATAGGCTGTGTGTGAAAATAAGACTGCCACTCCATGATCATAAAGTTAGGCACGGCCGCACAAACATGGGCAGTAGCCATAGCCCCCAGGAACGAAGCAACCATATGAGGCGCAAAAGGCACATAGTAGAGATCAGCCAGGTTCGCAATACGCTGCCCTTCCCCAAGGCCCCCGCATTTTTGCAGGTCGGGCATGACGATATCCACCGCGCCTATTTCCAGCATCCTTCTGAATCCGTAAGCCAGGTAATGATTCTCTCCGGCGCATATAGGGGTGCTTGTTGATTCGGTGATCAGTTTATATGCTTCTACATTCTCGGCCGGTATCGGCTCCTCCAGCCACATAAGGTTCAATGGCTCCAGCCTTTTGGCAATGGCCTGGGCAGTGACGGCATCATAGCGGCCGTGCATGTCTGCACAGATGTCGATGGTGGGGCCCACTGCCGTGCGTGCCGCCGCCAGCTGATCGTACATGCGCTGCAGCTCGGCAGGACTGGCCGTCCAGTTATACCGGTCGTATTTGTGGGGATCGTTGGCCTGGTCGAGGTCGAATTTGATGGCATTGAATCCCATGCTCTTTGCTTTGTTTGCCGCTTCGGCAAAATCATCGGGTGTGGGCAGGTTGCGTTGGTACAGGGCTGTGTCGCAATACACACGTACCTTATCCCGGAACTTGCCGCCCAATAGCTGGTATACGGGCAGCTGGAGGGCTTTGCCTGCGAGGTCCCACAAGGCAGCCTCTATGGCGGACAATACGGCTACATACATGCCGGCCTGGGCGCCCTGGAAAAAACCTGATTTGCGGATGTCTTCAAAGAGGCGATGCACATTCAGCGGGCTTTTTCCTTTGATGCGTTCACCGAAGTTCTTCACCAGGTGATAGGTGCCGGGAATGGCATCCACGCCTTCCCCGCATCCCCAGATGTCCTGGTTGGTATAGATCTTGACGAACAGGCTGCCCGTGATATAACCGCATTTCACATCGGTGATCTTCAGGTTGGAAGGGGGAGAGGGTCGGCCGAAAGCGGATAATGATGCCAGTGGCGACACAGCGGCGGCGGCTGCGGCCCTGGATAAGAACGATCTGCGAGAGGTGTGATTTGTCATTGGTTTAATTTTACTATTACCATGTTCTTCCTTTCAGGAATTCCTGTATCTGGCTCCTGGGTACAGGCAGCTCGTCGATATGATCATTGAGCCATTTGGAAAAGTCCCTTTCTATTTCATCGCTCCAGCGTGAGTCTATCTGGCCGGGCGTATATTTCCCCTCGCGCAGCCGCTGATGACCGAACAGGTCACGGAGGCGTACGACTTCGGATGTCTTTACGACTTTTTCTGCTAAATGGGGAGGGATGAAAATGACGCCGCCATCCCGGCCCAGCACCACGTCGCCGGGCAGGACCGTAGCCTTGCCTATACGTGCGGGTTGGTTGATACCGACGAGGGTCGTGTTCAATTCTCCATCGGGGTTGTTCAGATGGTGTGAGGGATGATAGCTGCGGAAGAAGGAAGTGAAGGACCCGATCTCTTTCAATCCTTTGATATCGCGGATGGCGCCATCGTATACGATGCCATTACCGGTCTTTGCGTAAATGGAATTGCCGAGATTGTCGCCGATGGTGGGGCCATCTTCATAAGCATCGAACTGGTCCACTACGTATACATCCCGTTTCACCAGCAGGTCGATAGGCCAGGAGTTCTGGGATTTCACTCTTTTATCACGCACGCCGAATTTGTCGATGACCCGGTGCAGGTCCGGACGGCCAGGTGTGAAGATGGCAGTCACAGCGCGGCCTACCAGCACGCTGTCGGGATTGATGGTCTTCCATTCGCCATCATATTGGTGTTTGTAGTTTTCATTCCGCAATACCGCCCACGCTTCTTCCAGCGTTACGAGCTTCATGCGGTCCAGGATGCTGTCAGCCACTTTAGGCCTTCCGTCGGAGAAGCGTTCGCCCTTCCATTCCGGGGTCAGGGTGATGAGCGCATCGCGTGTGATCTGCTGGCTATAGGTTGCGCCATACAGGAAAGATGACAGCAGCATCAGCAGCCAGTATCTTGGAGAGGGTATCATGGTTATAATTTTTGTTTCTTACGGGAAATAGGTTTCGATGATAGGGTCTCGATGCGGTCAGCCGGACTGCTGTGTTTCTGCTGCAGGGCCGCGATCCCCTTGAATTCGTCGAAGAGTTTGGTGCTGAGCTTTTCGAAGATGGTGAAATAATCTGCGTAGACGGCATGGCGCTGCTTGTCCGGCTTGTACACATCGGGCAGCTCGACAGTCCGGGCGGCTTCATCCAGCGATTTGTAGATACCCATTTCTGTCGCGCTTAGCAGAAAGGCGCCGTAGCTTACGCTGTGGGACCGCTGCCGCAGGCGGACGGGCCGGTTGAACATGTCGGCGATCATCTGTGTCCAGAAAGGGATGGTGCCAAAAGTGCCGTTGACGGAAAGGCTCTTGATATTGCGCTGTTCGCTGAGTATCTTGCCAATACTGTAGATCTCGTACAGGACCCCTTCGATGGTAGCCCTTATGAAATGTTTGCGCTCGTGCTTGATGTTCAGTCCGAAATAAGCGCCCCGGGCATCGGCATTCCAGATGGGCGCCCGTTCGCCCAGCAGGTAGGGGAGGAACAACAGGCCGTCGGACCCTGCCGGGACATTGGATGCTTCTTCTATCAGCTGTCGCATGCTGTTCTCCATATCATACGGATTGGAGAAATCGCCGAACTGCCGGGTGAACCATTCGAAGATATTCCCGGCATTGTTGGTAGGGCCGCCGGATACATAGCACCCTTCGGTAAGCAAATAGTTGAAGAAGCGCATGTTCTCATCTTTCACTACGGAAGAGCCCATGACCCTTACCGCTCCGCTGTCTTCGATGGTGATGGTGGCTTTGCCTTCGCCTTTCACTCCGTCGCCCAGCGTGGCCAGGCAGCCATCGCTGGAGCCGATGAGTATCTTCGTTTCGGCCGGCAGGCTGAGTGATTGCTGGTAGGCCTTTTTCAGCCGGCCCGCGGTGGTAAACACCGGCGCCAGACCGGGCAGATGGGCCGCGGTAATGCCTGCATAGTGTAAGGCGTCGGCTTCCCAGTCGACGGTGTGAATATTCAGCAGCCCGGTGGCCGAGGCAATGCTATGGTCCATCATGTACTCACCCGTCAGCTGGTGGACGATATAGCTTTTGATGGAAAGGAACTTGCTGGTCAGCCGGAAGCGTTCCTTATCGCGGTGCCTGATCCATGCTATCTTCAGCAGGGGTGACATGGGATGGATGGGCGTACCGGTGGCGGAATACAGCCTTTTTCCAAGTGCTGAGCTGCGAAGCTCCTCGGCTTCTTTCTTGGCGCGATTGTCGGCCCAGGTGATCGCATAGCCGAGTGGACTGCCGCTCTTATCCACCGCCAGCACACTGTGCATCGAGGCGCTGAAGCAAATGCAGGCCACTTTGTATCTTTTCGGGTGTATATACTCGTTCAGCAGGTTTTTCAGCAGGAAGAGAGTGGTAATGAATATCTGCTCCGGGTCCTGCTCACTGTTGTCGGGTTCCGTATGAAATGTAGGATGGTGTCCTTTCATCGAACCGATAACGCGGCCATTGAGGTTGAAGGCGAACACCCTTACACCGTTGGTCCCTAGCTCAATTGTTATGATGCAGTTCATGTTTACATTGATTATTTATTACGCAAATGATTTTTTCTGAATTCACTGGGCCGGAAGCCGGTAAGCTTCTTGAATGTAGTGGAAAAATGCTGGGACGAATAGAAACCAGTGTCCAGCGCTATATCCGTTACGCTGATGTCCGGTCGCCGCAACAGTTTGATGGCTTCGGAGATACGGATATTGATCAGGTAATTGATGGGCGAAAAGCCTGAATAGCTTTTCACCCTTTCATTGAATAAGGTGGTGCTCATTCCAACCATAGCGGCCATTTCTTCCACGGTCCATTGATGCGCCAGGTTTTGACGCAGCATCTCCTCCAGGTGCATGAACGCTTTCGGAAAGTCGCGGCCTGAGTGGTTTTGCCTGCTCATTTTCCGGGTGGCCTGTATCAGCAATTCGTCTACCTGGTGATTGATGCGGGCCTGAAAACCTATTTCCTGTCCGGACAGTTCCGTACATATACATTTGAGGATCTTACCCGCTTCACTGAACCTGGATAATACAGGTAAGCTGTTCAATGATAATATTTTGCCGATTGCGGCGCCTTCACCTTCCGACAGACCGCTCCATTTCCCCGGCAGCATATGGCCTGTCCGCTGCTTTTGCATGCGCAGATGGATCCATGTAAACGAGCCGATCTCCATAGTGCCGCTGTGGCTGCCCAGTGGAATGCCAGGCAGCACGAAGACTACGTCGTCCGGGTAAATGATATAAGGCTGATCATCGACACACCATTCAAACTTACCTTCTGTTATGTAGTAGAACCTGATGCCTTCCGCGGTAGTCGTGGGGAAGGTATTGGGATGGATAGCGCCATTTTTTTTCACGCCCAGTTCCAGGATATGCGGGAACAGCTGTAATTCAACCGATTTACCGTATTGTAGCTCAAATTGCGTCATATGGCATGTGCTTTATAAAGAAAGGCAATTTATTCTTCAGGAATGTACAATATTCAACAATGTTTTATTTTGGAAGTTTTTAAATGTAATACCCGATAATTTGCCGGTCTAACGACTAATCATCAAAACAACTGGCTATATGAAAAAGCATACCAACGGCAATCCTGGCGCCTCCTCCAGGCTATGGCTGCCTTGTATTTTCCTTCTCTTATTTTCAGCGGCACAGGCGCAAACGGTTACAGGTACCGTCACGGATGAAAAAGGTACGAAGCTTTCACGTGTATCTGTCATTATAAAAGGTACGTCACAGGGTACCGTCACCGACAATGATGGCAGGTATAGCATACCTGCCGCGGGCGGCGGCGCCCTCATATTCAGCTCCATCGGGTATAAGGTCACGGAAGTGGGTATTGCGGGCCGCATGGTAGTGAATGTCATGATGTCTGCGGACAACCGCAACATGGACGAAGTGATCGTAACCGCCCTGGGTATCAGGCGACAGTCGAGAGGGCTGGGTTATGCCGCCACCAATGTCAAGCCGGAAGAGCTGACCGTCAACCGCACCGCCAATGTAATGAATGCCTTGCAGGGCAAGGTGGCCGGGGTGAACATTTCATCGCTGGGCTCAGGGCCGGGTGGCACTTCCAAGATCCGCATCCGGGGCCAATCGTCCCTTTCCGGGCAGAACAATCCGCTGATCGTCATCAATGGTGTGCCGGTGGATAACACCAACTTCAACGACAATGTCATATCGGTAAAAGGCGGTGGCGTATTTGCCGATGGCGGCGACGGCCTGTCCAGCATCAACCCGGATGATATCGAGAGCATGACGATATTGAAAGGGGCGCCGGCATCGGCGCTCTATGGCTCCCGCGCAAAGGACGGGGTCATCATGATCACGACCAAAACGAAAGGGAAGACAAAGGGCATCGGCGTCACCTACAACCTGAACTATACCAATGATAAGCCGCTGGATTACACCGATTATCAGCAGCTATACGGTCAGGGTGAGGGCGGCGTTCGTCCGACGGCGCCTAACCCTACTTCGGGAGAATGGTCGTTCGGTGAAAAATTCGCGCCGGGCATGACGCAGATCCTGTTCAATAATCTTACCGTTCCGTATCAGGCGCAGGGAAGACGTATCAATGCCTTCTACCGCCACGGCCAGAATATTGCCAATACGGTGGCTTTGGAGACCAGCAATGACAAGGGCGGCCTGCGCCTGTCGCTGAACAATACGGATAACAAAGGCATCATGCCGAACAATTCGTTCAACCGCAAGAGCATGAACCTGGGCTTCAGCTTTAACCTGTCCGAGCAATTGCTGCTCTCCGGCAACATCAACTATTCCAGGGAAGTCAACAAGAACCCGCCGAATATAACCAACCAGGACAATTCCATTCCCACCACTTTGATGGCCCTGTCAACGTCCATGCCGCTGAGCGTGCTCAACGCCAACAAATACAATGCGGCTGGCAACGAGTATGCCTGGTCCAGGTTCACCAACCGCACCAATCCATTTTGGGTGCTGGCCGAACAGTTCCACAACATCAAGCGCGACCGCATCTTCGGGAATGTGGCCGTGAAATATAATATTCTGCCCTGGCTGAGCCTGCAGGGCCGGTTCGGGCAGGATTACTGGTCGCGCGATGAAGATGTCAATAATTTTCCTACCGGCCAGGCTTCGAGGACGGCTGCGCCTCCCGGCTTCGTCAACGGCATATTCACACAGGAATCACGCCGGTTCCGGGAAACGAACCTGGATTTCCTGTTGAATGCCAACAGGAAGTTCGGCGACCTGGAGGTGAACCTCAATGGCGGCGGCAACCGCATGCGCAAACGGTCGGACATCAACAACGTCGTGGTAACGGATTTTATCATCAGGGGCTTGTACACCGTGCAGAACGGACGTGCCAAAGACCCGGTGTATACCCTGACAGAACAGGGCGTCAATTCCCTGTACGGTTCCGCAGAGCTCAACTGGAAACGGACACTCTATCTCAACGGTACGGTGCGGAACGACTGGTTCTCCACCCTTTCACCGGCCAACCGCAGCATCTTATACCCCTCCGTTTCGGGTAGCTACGTATTTTCAGAGCACCTGCCCAACGCACGCTGGCTGGACTTCGGCAAAGTGCGGCTGGGTTATGCAGAAGTAGGCAGCGACGGCGACGTGGCCCCGTATGCGGATCAGCTGTTCTATACGGTCAATGCGAACTTTATCAACAACCCCAGCGGCGTTCCGGTACCGGTGGGCACCAGCAATATCATCAGCGGAACTGCCAGCGGCACCACGTTGCCCAACCCCAATCTCAAACCCAGCCGCGTGGCGGAGACGGAGGTCGGCCTGGAACTGCGGATGTTCAACAGCCGTGTGAATGTTGACGTGGCCGCTTACCGGAAGATCACCAGCGACCAGATCGTTTCCGTGCAGATATCCGACGCTTCCGGCTATTTCAACACGCCCATCAACAGCGGCAAAAGCCGCAATTACGGTATTGAAGCCATGCTGAACCTCGTGCCCGTGAAAACAAGGAGCTTCACCTGGGAATTTACGGCCAACACATCCTACAACAAAACCAAAGTGCTGAGCATCATCACCAGCACCAAAGGTGAGCGCATTACCACAGGCACACATGTATTCAACGGCGAGACCCGGCAGGTAGTCGGTGAAGAGATCGGCCAGATCGCCGGTTATGGATATGCACGCGATGCAAAAGGACAAAGGATCTTCCAGTCCAACGGCCTGCCCCTGCGTACATCCCAGTTTGTACTGTTTGGCAGCGCACTGCCCAAATGGGTGGGCGGCTTCCTGAACACGTTCAATTACAAGGGTGTCAACCTCACCGTCTTTATAGATTACAAGCTGGGTAATAAAATGCTGTCGGGCACCAACTTCAATGCAGTGCGGCACGGACTGCACAAAATGACCCTGCAAGGTCGGGAAGGAGGCGTGAAAGGCGTAGGCGTGGATGCCGGCGGCAATCCCAACAATGCGGTGGCGGCCGTGCAGACCTATTGGGAGCATCTGCGCACACAGCAGATCGTTGAACCGGTGATTTACAACGGCGGCTACTGGAAGCTGCGCCAGGTAAGCCTGGGATATGATCTTACCAGATATGTGCCGGCTAAATGGCCCATCAAGGGCTTGAAGCTGGATCTGGTCGCCAACAATGTGCTGCTGATCAAAAAATGGGTGGACAATATCGACCCGGAAACATTTGGTTTTGGCTCTGACAACCAGGTGGGGCTCGAATCGCCCGGCCTGCCTACCACCCGCAGCTACGGATTGAACCTGAATGTTAAATTCTAACACCTTCCATTATGAAATCGATCTTAAATTATAGTTTATCCATTCTATTTCTCTTTGCCCTGGGTTCCTGCGAAAAAGGACTGTCGGACCTGAATGTGAACAAGACAAACCCGACATCGCTGGACCCCGCGCTTTTGCTGAACCAGGCCATCATCAATACCTCGTTCCCGGTAAAAACCCTGGTGTTCGACATAGGTGTCGTGCAGCAGATGGTGACGCCCAATGGCGGAGTGCTGGCAGGCGCCAATTTCAACCAGGACAGCCGCGATGTTACCACGCAGCCAGTTTGGGCCGCCTACTATCAAAGCGTGATCAAGAATACACATGATGCCCTGGAACGTTCGAAGGACCTTACCGGAAGGAGCAACATGTACAATATGGCACGCATCTTCCAGTCATACGTTTTCATGATCCTGACGGATGAATACGGCGAGATCCCGTATACGGAAGGCGGCGCCGGGCTTACAGACCAGGTGCTGTTCCCCAAATACGACAAGCAGCAGGATATTTATCCGAAGATCATCCAGGAGCTGACAGAAGCGGCGGCAGCGCTGGACCCTGCAGGCACTGTGGAAGCGGGCGATGTGCTGTATGCAGGCAATGTCGGCCAGTGGAAAAAATTCGCTAATTCCCTCCTGTTACGCGCCGGCATGCGGTTGATTAAAATAGACGCGGCTAAAGCGCAAAGCACGGTCCAGGCGGCCGTTGCGGGAGGTGTCATCATGGACAACACAGACAATGCCTATATTCGCCATGACGCCAACTTCACGCAGCCCATCGGCGGTACGCTCAATGGCAGCGAGGCGGCGAACTTCTACCTGGCCAAACCGTTCGTGGACCAACTGAAGAGCACCAATGATCCCCGCCTGAAAGCCATTGCCATCCGGTATGTGGGCGCTGGCAGCGGGGCTGATCAAACAGTAGCCGTAGGCAGCACCGATCCCACGAAACAGATAGGCATGCCCGTGGGGTATGACAACGGTTCCGTCGTAGCCAAAGCCACGGCGGACGGACTGGCGAGCTTTTACGATTACAGCCAGCTGGACCGCCGCAGGATGGTGAAGATATCCTCCCCCGTATTCCTGGTGACCGCGGCGCAGACCAAACTGCTGCTGGCCGAAGCCCGCTTCAGGGGATGGATCACCACCAGCACCGCAGATCAGTATTTTTTGGAGGGCATCGCAGCCCATATGGACCAGATGGCCCTTTATGATCCCAATTCCGCCGTCGCCGGCACTGACCGCGATAATTACGTCACCGCTCACCCGCTGACAGCTGGCAATGAGCTGGAACAGATCAATACCCAGTACTGGATCGCTTCTTTTCTAAATGGCCCTGAAGCCTTCGCCAATTTCAGAAGGAGTGGATACCCGGCGCTGACCGCCAATCCTTATGGCCAGCCGAATAACCCGGATGTGCCCAACGGCACTTTCATCAGAAGGCTTACCTATCCTACTTCCGAGCTGAGCGTAAATACGAACAACGTGAACGAGGCGATCACAAGACAGGGTGCCGACAAACTGAGCACGCGGGTGTGGTGGGATAAACCATAACAACGATGAGCAACGAAAAGAAACTGAGAAGCCACGACTGGTTCGGCCAATCCGGCAAAATGGGATTCGTACACAGGTCATGGTTCCGTACCCAGGGATACCCTGACGATTATTTTGTCAACAGGCCGGTGATAGGCATATGCAATACCTGGAGCGAGCTGACGCCCTGCAATGGCCACCTGAGGGATTTTGCCGAGGTAGTAAAACGCGGTGTGCTGGAGGCTGGCGGCTTCCCGGTGGAGTTTCCCGTCACCTCGCTGGGCGAAACGGTGATGCGCCCTACTTCCATGTTGTTCCGCAACCTGGCCAGCATGGACGTGGAAGAAAGTATCCGCGCCAATCCTATCGACGGGGTGGTGCTGCTCACCGGTTGCGACAAGACCACCCCCAGCACCCTGATGGGGGCCTGCAGTGTGAACCTGCCTACGATCGTGGTGCCCGGAGGGCCTATGCTCAATGGGCGCTTTCGGGGGGAATGCATCGGCAGCGGTTCCTTCAACTGGCTCATCAAAGAGAAGCAGGGAGTAGAGAACTATACGCCGCAGGACATCTATGAAGTGGAGACAGGCGTAGCCCGGAGCCAGGGACATTGCATGACGATGGGTACGGCCAGCACCATGGCCTGCATGGTCGAATCGCTGGGATTGACCCTGCCGGGAGCCGCCGCCATTCCCGCCGTGGATGCCCGTAAGAAAATGATGGCACAGCTCAGTGGCCGCCGCATCGTGCAAATGGTGCGGGATGACCTGAAACTATCCCGCATACTTACCCGCGAAGCTTTTGAAAATGCCATTACCATCAATTCGGCCATCGGCGGCTCTACCAATTTCATCATCCATTTGTTGGCCATTGCCGGTCGGATAGGGGTGCCGCTGGCGCTGGAAGATTTCGATGCCATCGGGAGCAAAGTACCCTTGCTGCTGAACCTGAAGCCGTCGGGAAAATACCTGATGGAAGATTTTTACTATTCAGGCGGACTGCCGGTGATCATCCGAGAAATGCAATCCTGCCTGCACAACGATGCCCTTACGGTCAATGGGAAAAGCATTGGCGCCAACTGCGCCGGCGCGACCTGTTATAATAATGATGTGATCGCTTCTCTACAACAACCTTTGCAGCCTGAGGCAGGCACAGTTGTGCTGAAAGGCAACCTGTGCGCGCAGGGCGCGGTGATCAAACCTTCGGCCGCATCACCACATTTGATGAAGCACCGGGGGAGGGCCGTAGTATTCGAAAGCATGGAGGACTATCATGCGCGGATAGACGATCCTGCGCTGGATATCGACGCGACTTGTGTGATCGTACTGAAAGGAGTGGGGCCGGTGGGCTATCCGGGCATGCCGGAAGTGGGCAATGTCGATCTGCCCATGAAGCTGCTGCAGCAGGGTGTCAGGGATATGGTACGCATTTCGGATGGACGTATGAGCGGTACGGCCGGCGGCACGGTGGTGCTGCATGTGTCGCCCGAGTCGTCGATAGGGGGTGTGCTGGCGCTGGTACAGGATGGGGATATGATCGAGCTGGATGTGGCGGGCAGGCGGTTGCACCTCGATGTGCCTGATGCGGAGCTGGCACAGCGGAAAGCGCTATGGGTACCGCCCGAGCCGGCGGCGGTCCGGGGATATGTGAGGTTCTACATAGATCACGTGCAGCAGGCCCATTTAGGCGCGGACATGGACCTGCTGCGGGGTGGATCGGGGCCGGATGTAAAAAGGGATCTGCACTAGCCCCTGTTTCGCTGTGTGGAGCACCGGCAGGCTATTCCGGCAGCAATATATCGGAAGTTTTCATTCCCTGCCTATAGGTGGTGAGCCGCAGATAAAAAGGATCCTGGCAGGTCAATCCTTTCCGGACGGCTTCCGACGGAAGGTTGCCATACCTGTCCACGCCGAATTGGATGGCCGCGCTGTCCCGGTTGGGATTCTCATCCCCGTATTGCAGGGCTATCAGCCCGTCGGCAATCTTGTAATGACAGTTCTCATACATGTACAGCGGCTTCAGGGTAAGCCAATGAAACGGGCGGTTGTACCTGTCCGTTCCCCAATCGGACCAATGGGGCGCCCCGGGTTTGTCAAAATGCAGGCCTGACTGGAAAATGACCAGCTGCTCATTCCAATAATATTGCCTGGTCCAGGCGGTCATCCAGGGCACTGTTGTGCCGTCATCATAATGGATCGTCAGTTGCGTAATGCCTGGACTGTTGGAGATCTCCTGCAGAACGCCGCGATTGCGAATCTTCAGCCTCCTCAACTCTTCGACGCTGGCAATCAGGCCGGGATCGTTCAACGTATCCCTGTTGAGATACACGAAGGCAAAGGTGCCGGTGATGGAAATGTGATGGTGATCCGACAGGCGGGTGAGGTTGATCCCGTTCATGTTAATTTGAACGGCGCTGTTCTGGCCCCGCACAGCCAGTTGCCAACCCTGCCATTTCGGTACCTGGAAGATCACCGTCCCCTTCAGGTAGAATTTGCCGCTGCAGTCGGGTCCGTCATAGGCTACTTTCAGGTACAAAGAGTCATGCTCCTCCCCACGGCCGATGTGGGCGCCGCAAAACAGGTCTGCCGGCTTGCCCAGTTCCATTCCATTGAGATCATCATCGACGGAGGTCTTATTCCCGTCACTGGTCCTGACAGCGCCATTGGTTTGCGTGACGCTCGTATGGCCCGATAGCGCAGATTGGACGATCGTTACGTCATTGGCCATATTGGTAAGTAACAGAGAGGCGTCGATCTGATCCCTGACATCAGAAAGGAGGGGAGTGGGCGAAGCAGCGCTGCCGGTGTCGTGCGCATTTTTTTTACATCCGGCCAGTAAGCCCAGCAGCACCTGCAGGGCCATGAGTGCACATAAATACCTTTTCATAATTAAAGTTTAAGTTGGTCAGGAAGAAGAACAGGCTCTTTCCTACGGTTTTTGACTGGTTAGGGATGCAGCTGATAAAAGGAATGGAAAGAGAGTAGACAGGATGAATAGAAAGGATAGCCTCTCAAGGTAAGGTATAAAAAAGTTTCGCCGTTTAATAAAATTGTTTTACTTTTGTATCAAACAAAATTGTTTAACACGACTTAAGGCATGGAAAGCTTATCAACAGACGTAGAACGGTTAATAAAAGATACAGCCAAGAGGATCTTTTTCGTGGAAGGGAAGCTGCATGCCACCACCCAGGACATTGCCGATGCCGCCGGCATCAACAGGGCTTCCATCCATTATTATTATCGCAGCAGGAAACTCCTTTTTGATAAGGTATTTGAAGAGGCAATGGGGGAATTTCATGAGAAATTGAGTACGGTTATCGAGCGTAAAGAACTGTCATTCAGGGAATTGGTTTCTACACTGATCGATTTTTTGCTCAAAAAATCGATGGAACATCCGTTCCTTGAGCTATTCCTGGTGGCGGAGCTGAACACAAATCCCGACATAAAACCTCCCATATTGCCCGATGCACCAGCAGAACGAAAGGCGATGCTGAAGGAAGAAATTGCCAGGGAAGTAGCGGCAGGAACCATGAAACCAATTGAAACAGAACATTTTATTGCCAACCTGATGTCCTTGACCTCTTTTCCTTTTTTGGCCAAGCCAATAGTGAAAAAAGCGCTCGAACTGTCGGAAGAAGATTATACAAAATTCATTGCAGAGCGTAAGGATGTCATATTAAAACAAATTTTCCTGGATCTATAAAAGGGATTTTTTTTGACCCTGTACTAACAAAATTGTTAAACATAATTATATAACGCTAGAATTAAACAAAAATGAAAGGAATACTTCCACTTTTAATCGCTACCTGTGGCATTGCGCTCAACGGAATGGCCCAAAAACCATACACGCTACAAGAGTGTATCGACACGGCGCTTCAAAAGAGCCTCCAGTTGAAAAGCGACCACCTTGACCTTACCAAAACCCAGGCTGCAATTGGGCAGGCATACAGCAGTCTGTTGCCCTCGGTGAATGCCAGCGGCAGCTATCAGTACTATTTCAAGCTGCAAAAACAGTTGATCCCTGCTGATGTTTTCGGGGGGGCTGCCGGGAAGTACCAGGCCGCGTCATTAAGCACACCGCAAAGCAAATCGTTAAGTGTGCAATTGAACCAATCCCTTTTCAATGCTTCCTCGCTCATCGCTTTAAAAGCGGCTAAAGTGACGGTCAACCTCAACGAATTGCAGATCCGCAGCAGCAGGGAGGATCTGGTATATAATGTGTCGGCCACTTACTATAACATACAATCCATTGTAAAGCAACAGGCGCTTGTGGGGAACAACCTTGCCACGAACGAATCCCTTTTAAAGGTGACCACCGACCAGTTCAAGGCGGGCCTTGCTACACAGACTGACCTGGACAGACTTACAGTCCAGCGGGACAATACCAGGGCTTCCTTGCAAAACACAAGCAACAGCCTGGAAAAACAGTACAACATGCTCAAGCTTCTCATGAATGTCCCGCTGGAAAGCGACATTACTGTGGTCCAGGATGATTATGATGAAGAGAGCATGGCCCTCGTGAACCAGCAAAAGACAGATGCCGACCTTACCCAAAAAACTAATTACAGGCAGGTGCTGGAAAACAAAAAGGTGGCAGACCTGCAGCGCCGCAATATAAAAGCCGGCTACCTGCCATCCCTTTCGCTGGGCGCCAACTATGGTATTGCAGGCTATAACTCCACTGCCAATCCCCTTAAGAATCTCAACAGCACCTGGTACCCGTCGTCCTATATCAGTCTCAGCCTCAGCATACCCATCTTCGATGGTTTCAGCAAAAAGTACCAGATCAGGCAACAGGAGATCGCCATTCGCAAGTACGACGTACAGGCTGAGCAAACGCTGCAGCAGAACAGGAAAGATGTGGCAGACGCATACGCAGACCTGAAGAGCAATTACATCACCCTGCAGAATCAGAAACGCAATCTGGCATTGGCTCAAACGGTCCTGGCCGACATCAATACCCAATACAGGGGCGGGCTGGTAAAACTGACGGATGCGATCAATTCGCAATCGGAATTGGAGACAGCGCAAAATAATTATATCAATGCGCTCATCAACATAAGGCAGGCAGAACTGGATCTTAAAAAGGCAAATGGTACGCTGTTAAACAACTAAAAAAACTGAAAAACTGTAAAAATGAAAAAGTTAGTTCAAACCACACTGATCGTTCTCGCGGTAGCCGGCATAGGGGCGGCGGCAGCCTTTAAATTAGTCGCCAATAAAAAGGAAATAGCCGAAAAAGTGTATCGCCCGGACATCAACCTGGCTGCTACGGTACAGACGGATACGGTGAAAAAAGGCTTCTTTAACAAAGCGACCCGGTTCTTAGGATCGTTCACGGCCAACCGGGAGGTTGCACTCGCTGCCGAAACCACGGGCAAGGTCATATGTGTCGGCGTGGAGGAAGGCAGCCAGGTCGGTAAAGGAAGACTGGTGGCAAAACTGGATGATGGTGTCTTGCAAGCCCAATTACGTTCTGCGGCAGCGAGCCTGGATAATGCAGCCGGTACGCTGAAAAGATATGAGCAGGCGCCGAATGGGGTGACGCAGCTGCAAATGGATAATGCCCGCACCCAGTTACTTACCAGCCAGGCGCAGATAGAGCAATTAAAGAAACAGATCAGCCAGTACACGATCTTCACCCCTTTTTCCGGCGTGGTCACAGCGCGCAATTTTGACCTGGGAGCAGTGGTATCGCCGGGTTCATCTTTAGCAACCCTCACAGATATCAGCTCCCTGAAGCTGGAGCTAAGCGTTCCCGAGCAATATGTCGCCCAATTCAGGAACGGGATGACCATCGCCGTCAACACCGACGTATACCCGGGTTCCGCCTTTATGGGCACTGTCTGGATGATTGCCAGCAAAGCTGACGCCTCACACAACTATACTATTAAAGTGCTTGTGCCAAACAATGCCCAACATCCGCTGAAGGCGGGCATGTACGGCAATGTCACGGTGGGCAATGCATCCACGGCTCAGACCATCAGCATACCCCGGTCAGCCCTCATCGGCTCCGCCCGGCGCCCGCAGATATACGTTGTGGAGAATGGGGTGGCGAGGGTCAGGGATATAGAGACGGGAGCAGGCAATGCGTCAAGCGTCGAAGTATCGAAGGGGTTACAGGCAGGAGAAGTGGTCGTTTCCGGCGGCCTGGTCAACCTGGCGGACGGAGCAAAAGTCAGTATTAAATAGTATCACAACCAACAAAAGCACCCACCATGTCCATAACAGAAATAGCCATAAAAAGGCCATCCCTCATCATCGTGATATTTACCGTCCTGATAGGTGCCGGCGTGTTCTGCTACAAGCAGCTGAGCTATGAGCTCTTGCCGGATATATCCCAGCCAACGCTGGTGATCACCACCAATTATCCTGGTGCCGCGCCCGCCAATGTGGAACAAACGGTAACCAAAAAAATAGAGGATCAGCTGAGCTCGATAGATGCCATCAAATCCATCACCTCCCAATCACTGGAAGGAGTGTCCATCATCACTGCTGAATTCAACACTGGCAGCAACATAGACCTGAAGCAGCAGGAGGTACAGCGGAAAATAAACAACATCATGGGCGACCTGCCCACAGATGTGAAATCCCCCGGCATCTCCAAAGTGTCTCCGAGCGACCAACCTATCATGCAGCTGATGGCAGTATCAGATCTTGACAATGCAGCATTTTATGATATCATCAAAAACCAGATAAACCCACTGTTACAGCAGGTGCAGGGGGTGGGTGAGATCACGCTTATTGGCGGACAGGAGAGGGAGATCCAGGTGAATATCAACAAGGAAAAGCTGGATTATTACGGCCTTTCCATCTTAAACGTGACCCAGGCAATAGCCAACGGGAACCAGGAATTCCCGGCGGGTAAGGTCAAGTCGGAAGCCCTGGGGCAAATGACTGTTCGGCTGTCGGGAAAATACAGTTCGGTCGAACAGTTGAACCACCTGGTGATCGGCCTTCCCATCGCCGGCAGCCCGATAAGCCTCAGCGATGTCGCCGGCGTGGCGGATGTCACGAAGGATGTTTCCACCGTCTTCCGTTACAATGGACACAACGGCATCGGTCTGCTGATAAAAAAACAAGGCGATGCCAATGCCGTCGCCATCAGCAGGCAGATAAAGGAGAAGATCACGACGATTGAAAAAAGATATGCCGCCAGCGGCGTCAAATTCACAATTGCCGATGATACGGCCGACTACACCCTGGAGGCCGCCAATGGTGTGGTGGATGACCTGGTGCTGGCAGTGATCTTAGTGGCAGTGATCATGCTGCTTTTCCTCCACAGTATCCGTGATTCGCTGATCGTGCTGGTCGCCATCCCTGCCTCGCTGATCTCTACTTTTATTGCTTTGTACTTCTTTGGTTACACACTGAACCTGATGACCTTACTGGGCCTTTCGCTGGTGATAGGCATATTGGTGGATGACAGCATAGTAGTCCTTGAAAATATCCATCGGCATCTGGCGATGGGTAAGGATAAAAGGACCGCGGCCCTCGAAGGGCGGAAGGAAATTGGTTTCTCGGCCGTAGCGATCACGATGGTGGATGTGGTGGTATTCGGCCCGTTGTGTTTGATCCAAAACAGCATCGGGTCCATCCTTCGTGCATATTCGGCTACCATCGTAGTGGCCACTCTTTTAAGTTTGTTTGTCTGTTATACACTGACCCCCTGGCTGGCTTCCCGTTTTGGAAAGATAACCATCCTGGATAACAGGCGGATCTTTGACAAGCCTTTGATCCTGTTTGAAAAATTGATCAGCGGGCTTACCCGGTGGTATGCCAGGTCGCTTACCTGGGTGCTGAGCCATAAGCTTATTATGACGGGCGGGGTCGTGCTGCTTTTTGTCATGACAGCGGGCATATTGAAGATGGGGGTTATTGGAAGTGAGTTTGTGACCGCCACCGACAAAGGCCAGTTCAGGTTGGCGTTGGAGTACGACAAGAATACGACAGTAAAACAAAACAATTTGCGCACCCGGGAGATAGAGGACTATCTGCGGCAACAGCCCGATGTGACCACCGTTTTCAGTAACGTGGCAGGGTCCAGCACTTCTTCTATCGTTGCCGGTGTAGGCTCGGATTACAAGTCGGAGCTGACAGTCACGCTGCTGGACAAAAAAGACCGCCAACTCCCGACCGAAAAGCTGATGCTGCAAAAAAGCAGGGACCTTACACAACATTTTGCAGGCGTAAAGGTGAGCCCCACCATGGTCAACATGGTCAACACCGGCGAACCTATTCAAATAGTGCTCAACGGGGAGAACGCTACCCAGCTGATGGCTGTTGCGGCCGACCTGAAAAAACGTATACAGGCCATACCCGGCGCTATCAACGTAGACCTGAGCGTGGAAGACGGAAACCCGGAAGTGGAAGTGAATATAGACAGGGAAAGAATGGGGCAGCTGGGGCTTACCATCAACCAGGTGGGCGCTGTGCTGAAAAACGCTTATGCGGGTAATGACGATGCCAAGTACCGCGTGGGCACGAATGAATACGATATCAAGGTAAAATTCGACGACTTCGACAAACACAGTGTGGAAGATGTAAAGAACATCGTCTTTATTAATGCCACCGGGCAATCGATAAAGCTCTCCCAATTCGCAGGTGTCGTGCAGGGCAGTGGACCCAGTGTGCTGGAGCGCAAAGACCGCCGTACATCTGTAACGGTAAAAAGCAATGTGCTGGGCATTACCTCCGGAGTGGTGGCGGATGAGATCAAAAAGTCCCTTGCCGCACAACCCCTGCCGGCTGGTATCGACCTGCGCTGGAGTGGTGATGTCGAGCGGCAGGGTGATTCTTTCGGCGCCATGGGCATGGCCATTATTGCGGCCATCCTGCTGATGTACCTGGTCATGGTGGCGTTGTACAATAATTTCGTATATCCGTTCGTGGTATTGTTCTCCATCCCCGTGGCCTTCATCGGTGTGTTCCTGGCGCTGGCGCTGACAAAGTCCTCCATGAGCATCTTTACGATCCTGGGTATGATCATGCTCCTGGGCCTGGTAGCCAAGAATGCCATCCTGATCGTAGACTTTGCCAATCACCGCAAGGAACAGGGCGACAGCACCTGGCGCGCTTTGATAGAGGCAGGCCAGGAAAGATTGCGCCCCATATTGATGACTACTTTGGCCATGGTGATCGGCATGCTGCCAATAGCCCTTTCCACCGCGGCGGGCAGCGAATGGAAGAGCGGCCTGGCATGGGTGATCATTGGGGGGCTTTCTTCCAGTCTCTGTCTTACGGTATTCGTGGTGCCGATGGTGTATTACTGTGTGGACAGGGTGGGGTATAAGTTCAGAACATGGGCTTCAGCCAGACAGGCATTGTTCTATAGATAGGCGTTGGTTGCCCCGGCCTACGGCCGGGGCTTTTTCCCCCAATTAGGGTATATTTGATCATGAAAATCCCCATCCGCTTACTCCCCATCCTAACCGGCTTTTGCCTCCTCCAACTACCCCTGTCCGTACTGGGGCAAAATGAACCGCCGGTTCTCAAAGATTCTATTCATTCGGCAATTTTAAATGAAACGCGTGAGCTGCACGTGATCCTGCCGAAGGGATACCAGCCCGGTTCAGCACAGCGATATGAGATGCTATATATCCTTGACGGGGAATGGTACCAGGAACTAGTCCCGTTCACGTATAACTTTGCCGCATCTGCCGGGTATCTTCCTGATTGTATTTTCGTGTTGGTCCGCAACCGGTACAGCGGCGGCCGCAATTTACGGGACAGGGATTTTTCTCCCACCCATATTCCCGCCGATCCCATCTCAGGTGGCGCCGGCCGTTTTTATGATTTCCTCACCAGGGAAGTGGTTCCGTACATTGAGCGGAAATATCCGGCCAGCGGGGTGCGATCCCTGCTGGGGAGTTCTTTCAGTGGCCTGTTCAGTGTTTATGCTTTTCTCAAAGATCCTGCTTTCTTTCAATCCTTTATCGCCTCAGACCCCAACCTGAATTTTGATCAGCATTACATTGTCAAGCTCGCCGCACAGCGATTACCCGGCATCTCCGGAGCACCGGGTACCCTGTATATCGCCGGGCGTACGAATACTTACAGGCCAGGAGGTGTTTTTGCTTTCGATTCCGTGCTGCAGGCACATGCGCCGGCCTTGCTGAAGTGGCAGTGCATGCGCTACGACAACGAAACGCACTACAGTGTGCAGCTCAAGGCATTTTATGAAGGCCTGAGGTTCTCGCATTATGGCTATAGCGCCAGGGCACCTGAGTTCCATCCGATGAACGGGATGGTTTCCGGCAGCAGGTCTTTTATGATCTATTCATTGAATGACAATCCCTCCGCCCGCTTTACCACAGATGGCTCGGAAACCAACCTGGCTTCTCACATCATGCGACGGGACACTAGCTTCGTCATTACAGCGCCTGCCCGGATACGCATAAGAACTTTTGCCAATCGCTCCGCTTATGTTAAGGAATGGACAGGCAACTTTTCAATTGGTCGGCTCCTGCCGGGTCAGTCGCGGAATAAAAGAGCCCCCAACGGTCTGACCTACAAAGTATACGATGGCAGTTGGGACACCTTTCCGAACACAGGTGCGCTTACGCCGGCAAGGTCCGGTGTGGCTGATTCCCTCATAAAGGTGAATGCCCTCGTGCAGCAACACACTGCATTCCTGGTAATGGAAGGGTCGATCGACATCACAGAAGATGCTGAATATATTTTTTATGCAAACGGTTATGACGCGGTCCGCCTCACATTGGGCACCAAGACTTTGTTGCATGAAGAAGGGATTAGCCGTAACCTTTCTGCGTCGTACATCGTGTCGCTGGCGAAGGGTAAATATCCCCTCCGCCTGGAACTCTTGCATACAACAGCAGCAGCGGAAACGCACTTTTCAGTCTATCGCAGCAAGTCGGGCGATGATCAATGGTGGGAACACAGGTTACTGGATTTTTGATCTCAGTTTATAGTATTTCCACATACCCATCCGTTCCATTCACCCGGATCCGCTGACCGTCTTTGATCAGTCTGGTAGCATGCTCCATGCCGACAACTGCCGGCAAACCATATTCACGCGCGATAACTGCACCATGGGTCATCAGCCCACCCACTTCGGTGACCAGCCCTTTTATGGATACGAACAGGGGTGTCCAGCTGGGGTCGGTAAATGCAGTGACTAATATATCACCCTCTTCCAGGTCCGCATCTTCCATGTTTAAGATGACACGGGCCCGCCCCTCTATGATCCCGGAAGAAACAGGCAGACCCACAATAGCTTCGGCCGGGAGGTTCTGCCGATTGTACGTACCTGAAATGACCTCTCCATCAGACGTGCTGACACGGGGCGGCGTTAGTTTTTCATATAACTTGTACTCGTCCTTCCGTTGATCGATGATCCGGTAATCCAGCTTATTTGTTCGTACAACCTCGCGAAACTCTTCAAAAGTGAGATAGTATATGTCTTCTTTTTCATGAATAATATTAGCTTGCACAAACTGCCCGGCTTCTTTCAGTAAAGCCTGCTTATATACGAAGTAACGACTGACTATGCCGTATTTGGGATATTCACGATATCCAACAAAATTCCGGACCAGGCCGATCATGCGTTTTGTTTCTTTGGCCTTTTCTTCCCCATCGGGTAATTGCTTCAATCGATCTAATAGTTCTTCTTCTTTTTTCAAAGATCTCTGTCGCCCTTGCTCAAATTTCCGATGACGCTCGTTAGGTTCAAAGCTTTTGATATTATTAAGGATCATGGGTACAAGCGTAGATGGCTTTTCGCTCCACCGGCTTCTGGTAATATCGATCTCCCCCGCACATCGCATGCCGTATTTGTTGAGATAAGCAAAGATAGCATCCCGGGTTTCCTTTCCTCCATCAAGTCCGACCAGCTCATCCAAAAAATTATCATTTTTTACATGTTGTAAAAGATCAATTACTGCCGGATAAGGACGGATCACATCGGCAACATCCAAAAGCTCCAGGCCCATTTCTGAAGTAATATTATTGGGAGCAGATTGAGCAAGTATGTCTGCCGCACCTTTCTCGCCTAGCCATTCGTTCATTTTTTCATTGATCCATGATGCAGCATTCACGCCCGTCATGATCACGCCAAGACTTTGCGAGTCAGACGAAGCCTTCTTATATTGCTGAATATCTTCCTCGATAAGATCAAACAGGGCCAATCCTGATCTCGTTTGAATGTTTCGCTTCAATGATGCTATCGATTCCTGACTGCTCCGGATCAGATCAGCAACGATTGTTGGATCGTAATCGTGTAGCGTTTTATACCTGGAAGGCGGCACGGATTTATTACTTGGGCCAGGACCTGGATCTTTTTTATCATCCGGCAACAATTTTATAAAATCTCCCCGCTCTATAATGGTTGTAAGTGCGCCTCTTATGAGCGGATCGGATTTTCCCAGGACATTTACCAGTGTTTCTCTGCCGGCAGGTGAGGCCAGCATGGATGTAATATCAACAAATAGTCTACCCCCGGCCGTACGCATCGTCGCGGGAGTCATTAACAGGTAAAAAGACAATCCCAATGGCTTCATGGGGTCGGTCATCATTTGTTGATGGCCCACCGATACATAGACGTGATTTTCCTGATCATTCGCTGCAGGGATAGGGTATAAGGTGGTAATGGGCCGGCTCTGGACAAAATAAAAGGTATCATCCACCAGACACCATTCAATATCCTGGGGCCGGCCGAAATGTGCTTCGATCCTCCTGCCCATGCCCTCGAGCTGCAAGATCTGCTCATCCGTCAGCGCTTGCCTGTTCTGACGCCCAGGCTCAATCTCCAGGTCTTTCGTGCCGCCATCTTGCATGGCATAAATTGCCAGTTTCTTGGAAGATATCTTCTTGTCGGTGATCTTACCGTTACGCACCTTATAGTTATCCGCATTCACCAGTCCGGAGACCAAAGCCTCGCCCAATCCGAAGCTGGCATCGATGGATACCACTTTCCTGTTGGAAGTGACAGGGTCGGCAGTAAACAAGATCCCTGCCACCTGCGGGAAGACCATCTGCTGGACAACGACAGAGAGGTATACTTTACGGTGGTCAAAGCCGTTTTGAAGGCGGTAAATTATAGCCCGCTCGGTAAACAGCGATGCCCAGCACTTGCTGATATGCTGCAGGATCGCCTCCTTTCCAATGATATTCAAATACGTGTCCTGCTGTCCCGCAAAGGATGCCGTAGGCAGGTCTTCTGCCGTAGCGCTGGACCGCACAGCAAAGGCATCTCTTTCTCCAAATTTTGCGAGACCATCTGTGATCTCTTTCGCTATAGCTGCAGGAACGGATATTCCTTCGATGGCCACACGGATCCTTGCGCTGATCTCGCGGATATTTTCCCGCTCTTCTGCCTTAAGACGCGTTAATGCATCCAGCAGGCTGTTAAGCTCCTGATTATTTTCGGTTATTCTTTTATAGGCTTCGGTGGTAACACAAAAACCATCGGGCACCTGTATCCCCTTGATCCTGGACAGTTCGCCCAGATTAGCGCCCTTGCCTCCTGCAGACATGAATTTTGTTCTGTCGATCTCGTGAAAACAAAGTACGTACATGCTCATTTTTTGCTATCTAAATTAGGCAAGAATGCTATATCTGTGAAGGATGGAGAATAAAATAAAGTCTCAAACAATTTGTGAAATTTGTTGTTAAAAATGCAAAAGGGATAACTTTGCCCCATGCAGCTGAAATACAATTTTTTGAAAGCAGTCCCTTTTTGGGTAGGTTCCATTATAGTCGGCCTGATCTCGGTGATATATGCCAAACTATTTGCCTGGGCCGAGAAAGGAACGATCTATATATTCCATCATTCCATTTACCTTTTTTTCGCCATCACACCCTGCTGTTTTATTCTTTCCTGGTGGCTGGTCAGGCGTTTTGCCCCTTATTCCAGGGGCAGTGGGATTCCTCAGGTTATGGCGGCCATCGAACTGAGCGCTCCCCGCACCGTCGATAAGGTCCGACGCCTTTTAAGTATCCGGATCATTGTAATAAAGATCGTTTCCAGTCTGGTAATGGTCTTCGGTGGTGGCATCATAGGCCGGGAAGGCCCTACCATCCAGATCGCCGGCTCGGTATTCTGGAAGATCAATCAATGGCTTCCGGGCTGGTGGCCGAAGATATCCAAAAAGAATATGATCATGACAGGGGCCGCCGCCGGTTTGGCAGCCGCCTTTAATACACCCCTGGGAGGGATCGTATTCGCGGTGGAGGAGTTGACCAAGACCCACATCAGCTATTTCAAGACAGCCCTTTTTACGGCTATCATTATTGCTGGTCTTACAGCGCAGGCTTTTTTAGGGCCCTATCTGTACCTGGGATATCCTGATGTCGGCAACCTTTCAGGATCTATTTTCTTTCCGGTGATCCTCGTGGCGTTGTTCAGCGGACTCACCGGCAGCGCCATGTCTAAAGGTATGCTCCGGCTCATCCGATGGAAAAAGACCTTTAAAAAGGATTACAAGCACCTGCTCTATTTGATTGTTTGCGCATTGATCGTTGCATCGTTGGCTGTTATGATGTCCGACAGCATATTCGGCTCGGGAAAAGAGCTAATGACGCGGGTCTTGTTCACCAATGACAAATATTCCGGCTGGCATATCGCGTTGCTCCGGATCGTGGGTCCGGTGGTGTCGTTCACTGCGGGCGGTTCCGGAGGGGTATTTGCGCCCGCCCTCGCAGCTGGAGCCGGGGTTGGTTCTTTATTGAGCGGTTGGTTTCATCTGTCACCAACTGATACCAACGTATTGATCTTATCCGGGATGGTGGGATTTTTAACGGGCGTGACCCGCACCCCTTTCACTTCGGCCATTTTAGTGCTTGAAATGACGGACAGGCACAATGTTATCTTTCACCTGATGCTCGCAGGAATGGTTGCCAGCCTGTCTGCCCTGCTCATCGATAAACATTCTTTCTACGACCATCTGAAGGCAGAGTGCGTGCACGAGCTGAATCACGGTGAAGGATCAGTTTCCACACCTGGCCAACACCCGTAAGAACCAGTGCGATCCCCGTCGCCCAATTAAAAAGATGTTGGTTCATGCGCAGGAACAGGATAAGCAGATGACCCGTGTATCCATACAGCAGGAAGGCCACGCCAGTACCCATACCGATGGCTGTGACAAAGACATTATGATCGCTCCGGGTATTAGTCAGCAGCCCCTTCGATCTCAGCAGCGCCGTCCACCCCAGCCAGAAAGGAAGATGCAATGGGTTCAGGAGGCTTAACACAAGCCCGGCAACAAAAGGTGCATGCCCGGTAAAAGGGATGACGGCGCCTGGCTTTCGCATATGCCATGCGGCTTCCAGGCTGATTAAGGCCAGCCAAAAGATAACGATGCACGCCAGCAGACGAAACCATCCAAGGAAACGCTTCATCCCTTCCAGCCGCCGTACAATGACCAGGCCTGCACGGACGATGCCCACTTCTGCGAGGATGGCTCCAAGGCCAAAAAGAAAGGCCGCCGGGATCTTTCCATCGATGACCAGGTTGGCAACGCTGACATTGAGCGTGCCCACCGGAAGACTGCCGGTAAGGCTGATCAGGAATGCGTAAGCACCCATCCGGATCAGCCGGCTCATGAGATAAGTTTTTCATGCCGCGCATGTTCCCTCAGCATTTTCAGCCCCTCTCCCGTGGTCATGGGGGTAAGTCCCTCCATTACGGCATTGGCCCGGCTGATATCAAATAAGAGCTGGTAGTGACGGATGATCTCTTTCCACGCAAAGAAAATGGAGTGCTGCGGATCATATATATGCGTCGGCTCACTTCCGGCGCCATTCAATTCGATGACAGAAAATTCCCGGCCTTCACACAGCCTTTCCCAACTGGCGAACTTGATGTCCAGTCTGCCATAATAAAAGCCCGGGACCTGCCGGCAAAACGCATCGATCGTCTCTTCCAGTGCCGGGGTCAGCCGGTCACTCCAGTCCAGGAACTTGGCGCCACGGCTGTGATTGCCATAAGGCACCAGCAAGTGCTCCTCCCCGGCAGCAGGCACCTGCTGGAGAAAATTGCCATAGCCTTTACGCAGCGCCGGCAGTTGCAGGACAGAACGGTCATTTTTCCGCAACAACGATTCTATCGTGGACTGCCCATCTCCCACAACCGCCAGCATCTCCTTGCCGACGATGCCGGAGATCTTCCCTTTCGGTTCCCCGGGAAGGCGATAATAAAAGATCCCGGCTTCATAGGGATACGCGATATATTCCTGCAGCAGGAAATCTACCTTGCTGCGCGCACTATACAGGTACAGTTCACACTCATTCCGAAGCAGGCTCACCTTCATTCCCCGCTGCCCGATGTCAGGTTTGGCGATGAGGGGAAATGTCAACCCCCGTTCCTGCATCATCCGGTGAATATGTACCATGGGCTGCCCTTTCGGACAATAAACAGTTTTGGGATAAGAACCTTCCGGCATCAGACCGTAGATCTGCTGCTTGGACTCCATCAGGAAGCCGGCATTGGTGATCGAGGGATTCGCCGTGCTGAAGAAGAACCAGCTCCTGGCCTTCCAGCTCAACCAGCCCCAATAAAGAAGGACAGGCGCATACAGGAGCGCGAAAGGCCAGTACTCCCAGGCTGCCACCCGGATAAAGAATCTTTTCATGGCATCGGTATCATGCTGTCTCATATGGCTTGTTGGTTTGCAGATCGACATACCGCATGCTGGTGCGGGAAGAGGCGATCCGGATGGAAGTTATGCTGACGGTGACGATCTTTTCCTGAGGGCTCCTTATGGCGCACCGGTGAAAGTTCAGGACAGACTCCTCATTGATCTGCGAAGTATTGCAATACCATTCCTCAAATCGGCGCCGCCGGTCTTTCGAAGCATCCTCATCATACAAGGTAGACGAAGACCAGATATGGGGACGCTCGTGGCTTATCTGTGAGACATGCCTGTTCATGCCATCCCAACGGCACTCGAACAGCCGTCTGCCAGTGAAAAGGATCAGCGTAAAGGGCTCGATGCCATTTAGTATCGCAGACTGGTAATAAAGCAGGGGATCAGCCGCACAGGCGATCTCCAGGAAAACAAGTCCTCTGCTCTTCCGATAATGGCATCCCCGTGGATGTTTGACTAATGCGCCGTTCAGCAGCACGGCGGCATCCCCTTGCCCGCTGCGCCTTAACGCGATCCAGGACCCACCGGCCTCACCATCCTGGGGATAGAGAAGTTCATCACCATCAATGCCGGATCTGACAGGGAACCGGGCAGGCGTGCGGTCTGGTCGCTCATCCCGGTTAGAGGTCAGGTAAATACCACTGCTGGTAGGGATGAACGTTACTGTGCACATGTCTGACGGTATTGCAGGGTGGAGGCGGCAACGCCAAATTGTGGCGGCAATGTCAATGTTGTCACGGCAGTGACACCGATCCGAAGCAGGGCCATATGATGGACGATATGTTCCATATTATAAAGCAGCTCCCGGGAATAATTGGTCGGGATAACCACCGGCGCTGCATCCCCGGCCGCAGGATGAGCTACCAATACCAGGTCTTTTTCGGGCCGGTCTACGGAATGCAACATCTCCGATAATTGACAGATGGCCAGCAAACGGCTCATTTCCAATGCATGGCTTCGGCTTCGCCGGTCATAGTTGACGGTACCGTTTGCATACCCTTTGTCCAGCTCCTGGAAGAATTCGACGATATGCCGGATATGCTGACCGATGGTCGCACCCGACAGCAGATCCACAGGAACACTATACTGTGTGTCCGTAAGGTTTTCCAGTACGTCCAGCAATTGCCGGAACAGTTGCTGGATAGGGGTCTTTAATTGCATGATGATGTTTATTAAAAGTGATCGTTCAATCCTGGGGCAACAACAGCGAACAGTTGCCGTCTGAATGACCAGGCCAGCACCGCGCAGCTGATAAATACCAGCAATGCATAGATGAACAATTGTCCGTGATCATCCTGCACAACGATCCCCAGCCGGGTCAGATGAAAGAACAGCGCGCCACTCATGACGCCCAGCCCCAATACAGCGCCAAAGGCAGTGGTCCGGGGGACCAACAGCAGGATGGAGGCCACCAGCTCGACAATGCCGGTGCCGATCCGGCCCCAGGGCTCCATCCCCAGCTTTGAAAAAATGTAAACAGACTCCTCCGCACCGCTGAACTTGAAGAACAGCGTCTGAAGCAGGATGATGGCGGCCAGTAACCGCAGCATCCAATAAAATATACCGGCGCGTTTCGAAAACATGTGATTGGTTTTAGACGTGAGGAGAGATGGCTTATTCTTTGTCTTTTATTGCCGGCCATTGCTCGTCAGCCTTTTGAATATATCCCGGCTGATCCTTTATCCACATACCCTTGACTTTTTCATTGTAATTGAAATACAACTTATCATGTAAGATCGTCCAGGTGCTGACGTCCGTTGGCGCTTTATGCCCCTGCGAAGTGCCATAGGCGCAATATCCGCCATATTGAGGGGCGTACTTTTCAGGATGATCCTTGAAGCGTTGCAGGTTTGACCGGTTCGCAAAGAGCCAGGTCGCTCCTTTCCACGAATAAGAAAGACTATCGACGCCCATCACCGGTTTGGAATCCGTAAAGAAAGCCACCGGGTCATAGCCTTTGATGGCCTTGCCGCCCGGCGCATACACTTCGGATCTTTGTGCCTGCGCCTGCGAAAAGAAGGCCGCAACGATGATGGCCAGGGAAATGATCTTTTTCATAATTATGCTGGTTTTTTTAATGAGCGAATTTTTGCCAGTTGACATCTGCCTTTTGTTTGAGGCTGGCCTCGTCCTTGTTCCAGGACTTTAGCGTGTTGTTGAAATACTTGTTGTAGAACAGGTACAGCTTACCATCGACGATCTTAAAAGTTCCCGGGTCGATCTCTACCTTTTCCCCGCTGGCCCCCATGGCATAAGCACACCACCCGCCATATTTCGGCTGGTATTTAGCGGGGTCGGCCTTAAAGAGCGCCGCATTTTGAGGATTGGAAAAATAGTAAATAACCCCGTCTGTCTTAACGGTCCATTCCTTCTTCCCTTCGATGGCCTTGGATGCTGTAAAATATGCTACAGGGTCATACCCATCGATGGCGACGCCGGCTTTATTCAGGTTATGCGGTCCATGCCCCTGTGCAAAAAGAGCCGGGTTTACCAGGAGGGATAGCAAAATGGGAAAGAAATACTTTTGCATGTTTTTTTGTTTTGACAAAATTGCAAAAGCCGTCTGCATGCGACAATACCTATACTTCCCGATGTCTTAACAGATCTTCCCAATTTGTCCATGCCGGGGGGGATTACCAATTCTTCCTCCCGGGTGAAATAGACAAGCGTTCGGGAACAACAGGCATTGTCCCGCGATCTGTAGTCCGATAGTTTTGTTGCATAAAATCAAAAATTATGAACTTTCTTAGTAAGAAGAATTTATGGCCGGCGGCATTTTTGCCGCTAGTGCTGGCTGCCTGTAAGAAAGAGGGCCATCCCGGCGGCGGTGGGGCGCAGATCGCAACGCTCACGGTGGAGAACGTGCTGCATGCACAGCCGCTCGTCGAGTCCGGGACTTTCCAGGGGACGGGTTCCCCTGCGCTGATCCTCCCCGGGCAATCCGTGACGATCACTTTTTCGGCAGCAAAAGGAGAGGCGTTGAGCTTTGCAACGATGTATGGCTGGTCCAACGACCTTTTTTTCGCCCCTGCCAACCCGGGCATCATGGCCTATGATGCCGATGGCAACCCCGTTGAAGGGGATGTGTCGACGCAGGTGAAACTCTGGGACAACGGTACGCGGATCAACCAGCAGCCGGGTGCAACTGTCACACATCCCGGCGCTGCGGACAGTAAAAATATTACAGAAGTCGACGGCCTGGATGCACAGGGGAACACTTATCTTCCGGCAAGCCAGCTGGTACAGGCGACCATGAAATACAACGGGAATTCATCCTTCACCCTTACGCTTCGGAATATTTCCGGCGGTACGGCTAACCAAACCCCGCTGAGCCCTGGTGTCTGGTCCGTCTCCTATATTGCCGGGGGACAATTGCTGGCGCCAACTCCCCTGTACGCAAAGGACCAGCCTACAGCCAATGGTCTTACCAACATTGCCGAAGCAGGGAATAATTCCCCACTCTGGTCCTATGTACAGGGTATCACCGGTATCTTTACGCCATTATCGCCCGTCCTGGTGGTAGTCTACAACGGCATCGACGATCCAATCTTTAAATTGGGAGAGAAAGATCGCGGCCAGGGACTTAAATATCTTGCACAACGGGGAGTACCCGATTCTCTTGCCAGCTACCTGAAAGGACTCAAAGGTGTAAAAGCGGTTTACAATCTGGCGGCGGCCAATACCCGGGTGCTGTTGCCCGTGATCAATGGTCAGGCCGGTGGCAAGGTGTCACAGCAGGTCAGCCTTGGCTCCGGAGATCATCTGGCCATAGCCACCATGTACGGGTTCTCCAATGACTGGTTCTTTGCGACGGCCGTCAGCGCCACCGACCTGGTAAAGAACAGCGACATCTCTTCGTCCGTCCAGCTGTATAACGATGGGACCGCCCTCGACCAATTCCCCGGTGCCGGCCTGACCCAGTTCAACCTGGCAGGCACCCCTTTGGTTGAAAATGCCCCTATTTCCCTGGTTCCGAACCCTAATGCCTTCACAACCTTACCGTCCATTTCAAATATTATTAAAATAACAGTGCAATAATTTGTAAGGAATTTGCCAGGGCGCCTACTAACCCCGTAGGCGCCCTTTTGATGGGTGGCCGTTCAATTATCGAAAATCTGTAAAATTAACCTTAAAATGAAAGGAAGATTTGAAGACAAGGTCACCCGGGGTATGTTCAGCATCAGCGTGGAAGATCCGGCGTTCAGGGGTAGGGGGATCCTCGACAAAGGCAAAGAAACGATCAATACCATTGTGTACAATATGTGCGGACCCCAGGGAGTGGTCATCGACAACATTAATTATACAATGCCCGGGAACTGCGTGCTTCCGCTGGTTGCCAACCAGCATTTCGTTTTCGATCAGCCGGAGAACCTGGTAGCCTGGCAGTTCAACCGCGAATTCTATTGTATTGCAGACCACGATGCAGAGGTCGGCTGTGTGGGCTTCCTTTTTTATGGCATCGAACATCCCTTTTTTATTCCATTGTCGGACGAAGACCGGAAATTCATTTCCATTCTCGAGATGCAATGCGTAGAGGAGATAAGAATAGCCGACGAAATGCAGGGAGAAATGCTGCGCACAATCCTTAAGCGGCTGATTATCAAGATAACACGGCTGGCTAAATCCCAGACGGAGTGCTATCGGCAGTTCGCAGAGGATAAGCTGGACATCGTCCGTAAGTTCAACCTTCTGCTGGAGGTGAATTTTCGGACGCAGCATGAGGTCCAGTTCTATGCCCAGGCGCTTAACAAGTCGCCAAAGACGCTGACTAACCTTTTTTGCCTGTACAATTATCCTTCGCCCTCGAAGTTGATCCAGCGACGCATCATCCTGGAGGCAAAGCGGTATCTTTATTATACGGATAAGTCGGCCAAAGAAGTGGCTGCGGAACTGGGATTTACGAGCGCTGCTCATTTCAGCCGGTTCTTTAAGGTCGGGGCCGGTGTTAATTTCTCGGAGTTTTCGGAAGCCACACCTGTGGAAGCCGCCATTTAAGTAATAACAGCAAGTACGCATGACGCAGATAGAAGCGACCAACGATCCAACGACCAGGACCCTTAAGCCCGAACCCCGGCATTGGGTAGAACGATATGCGGACTACCTGTATGCTTATGCCTTCGTCCGGCTCGACAACGAAGAGCAGGCCCGGGACCTGGTACAGGAAACTTTCCTCTCGGCACTGGAAAAGGTCAGCGAATTTCGGGGCAATAGCGCTGAAAAAACCTGGTTGACGGCCATCCTGAAGTATAAGATCATCGACATATACCGCAAAAGGAATGGGGGACTTCGGATGCAAAGAATAGAGGAGGAGCCGGAACTCGAATTCTTTGAAGAAGATAATGGTCACTGGAAAGAGGCATTTAGCCCCCAACCATTCGGATGGGAAGGCGCCGATCCGCTGGCCAACAAGGAACTGGCAGCCATCCTTAAAAAATGTCTTTTCAGACTGCCGGCCCTTTGGCTGTCCGTTTTTACCATGAAACACCTGGACGAGGCCGCCACCGAGACCATCTGCCAGGAGCTAAAGTTGACGGCATCGAATTTCTGGGTGATCATTCACAGGGCCAAAGTGAACCTTCGCGCCTGTATCCAAAGATCCTGGTGATAAGCAATAAAACAACGGTATGGGACCAATAAAGAAGATACAATACAACTGCCGGCATGCAACCTATCTCATCGAGAAAAAGCAGCACACCTCACTGACGATCCGGGAAAGGATCGAGTTGTACATTCATCTTTCAGGCTGTTCAGTTTGCCGGCTGTTCCAGCAGCAAAGCCGCTGGATAAATCTTACGATACGTGGACTCTTCCGTTCCGCAGAAGGTCAGCAGAACAAATTGGACGATGAATACAAACGCCAGTTGCAGGATAAGATAAATGAGCGCCTCAAATGAGAGGCGGACAGCAGCATTTACCCGGGCCGGCCATAAAAAAAGCCATCACTTTACGTAATGGCCTTATATTTTCCACTAAATAAACGTCATAGGTCCGAACTGCTGCTACGTCTTCCACTAATAAATGACAACAGGAACAGTACGATAAAAATGAAGAATAAAATTTTGGCGATGGAGGCAGCGCCTGCTGCGATCCCAAAAAAGCCAAAAATCCCAGCTATGATAGCTATTACCAGAAAGATAATTGTCCAGCGTAACATATGCTTGTATTTTGGTTGTTAAATAATAATATGCTTGCTAAAAAATCATGCCAGCGCCTACCAGTTTCCACAGCCTTCGCCGCTAGTTTTTATGGCCAAGCCCGTCCAGGTATGCTTCCACCTTTTTCCGTTCCGGACCATGGTTTTTCACCGCATCGGCAACGCCAGTTAGGGCGGCGGGACTGCCGGACATGTAGATAAACTTCCTCAAAAATGGGGTCATTTCCGGATACCTTCTATCATAAAAAGCGGGGGATATGGACATATCCCCCCTACCTTTTCTAAATCCGGTCTGATCGTAGATCTCAGACAATGCAAAATTGTTGTTTAAACCAAAAGAACTATTAGTAATAATTGGATTTTAACGCCATTTTTCCTCCACCGCCAGCAGCGGATCCATCAATCAAAGTATTTCACCGTACCATCGAGGAAGGCGGCTTATCCGGTGACCCTGACGACGACCTTGCCTTTTGCCCGCCCGCTCTCGACATACGCCAATGCCGCTGCTGTTTGCTCAAATGGAAAGACCTTATCGACAACGGGACTCAGGATACCTGCATCAATAAGAGCAGCGATCTTGCTTAACTGGCTGCCTTCCGCCCGCATAAAAAGAAAAGAATAGTCTACATGCCGGCGTTTTGCTTTCCTGCGTATGCCAAAGCTCAGAATCCCCATGACCATTTTCAGCGGCCAGCTCAGCCGGATCTCTTTTGCAAAATCAGGGTCCGGAGGTCCGGATATAGAGATCAGCTTTCCACCCGGTTTTAGCACCCGGAGGGACTTTTCCAGCGTCGTGGCACCCTGGCTGTTCAGCACTACATCATAGTCATGCAAAATAGTTTCAAAATCTTCCTTTTTATAATCGATCACGACATCTGCGCCAAGCGCTTTCACCCATCCTACGTTTGACGTACTGGTGGTGGTTGCCACGGTGGCGCCAATGTATTTGGCCAATTGAATGGCAATGGTTCCCACACCGCCAGAGCCTGCCTGGATGAACACTTTTTGTCCTTTTTTCAGCGCTGCTTTTTCAACCAGCGCCTGCCAGGCCGTTAGGGCCACAAGAGGGACAGATGCCGCTTCTTCCATGGTAAGCTTTTTTGGTTTCAGTGCCACATCTGCTTCGTTTATTGCAATCAGTTCGGCAAAAGCACCGATGCGATGATCTGCTGGTCGTGCATACACTTCATCACCCACTTTAAAGCGGTTGACTTTAGACCCTGTTTTTGTGATCACACCTGCAACATCGTGCCCTAAGACAAGGGGCGTTTTGTAAGGGAGAATAAGTTTAAATTCACCATTTTTGATCTTTGAGTCTAAAAAGTTCACACTGGCGGAATATACCTGTACCAATACGTCATTTTCCTTAACAACGGGTGCCGCAATATCCTGCAGGTGCAATTTCTCTTTCTTGCCGTACCGATCTGTAATAAATGCTTTCATTTTGTGAAGTTTGTTTTATGGTTCTCTTTCCCAGATTAACTTACCATCCTTGTTTTCACTGAGCCATACTCCTATGATCCTATTGTGCCCTATTCACTCTTTTCAAAATGGAATTTTCAAAAACCCTATAAGCAAAACGTTGCAGTGTAAGAATAAAAGATGCGCCTTTGCCCACGGGCGAGCTGAATTTCGGATCTTGTTCCTTCACTATCTTCAGCACTGTATTTACAACTGGCTCAGGCCCGGCTGCTTTATCAAATTCCCTTTTCGTGAACGCAGCAACTTTTTGCCGGAATTTATCATATTCATTTATCTTCCCTGTTGACGCTACGGCATTTTCTCCAATGCTGGTTTTGAACCCCATGGGTTCAATCATACTTACTTTGATGTTAAATTGGCCCAATTCAAATCGCAGCGATTTGAAATATCCTTCCAGCGCATGTTTAGAAGCTGAGTAGTAAGCAACATTCGGAAGTCCGATCAAACCCACAATAGATCCAATTGTAATTATTTTGCCCTGCTTTTGCTTTCTGAAATAAGGCAACAGCTCATTTGTAAGTTTAACAGTTCCCCAAAAGTTTGTTTCCAATTGCTGTCTTCCTAATTCAACAGAAGTTTCTTCGGCAAGCCCTGTTATCAAATACCCAGCGTTATTTATCAACACATCCAGCCGATCGATCTGACTAAAGAGCTGCGAGGCAAAAGATGCGATTGAATGATCCTCCGCAATGTCCAGTGCCAATAATTTAAAAGGCACTTTCGCCTTATATTTATCCGGATTGCGGCTGGTTCCAATCACCTGGTAGCCACTTTCGTGAAGCCTGTTGGCAATGAGGAGGCCAAAACCAGAAGAAGCCCCCGTCACTAAAATTGTTTGTTTCATTTGGTGTTGTTTTGTATCTTTACTTGCATTTTGCAAGTGCAAATATATACTTTACTTTCAAAATGCAAGTGGATTTAAATTATTTTTTATGTCTAAAGCAAAAAAAAGATCGGATTGCCCGGTGAGCTGTTCCCTCGATATATGGGGAGATAAGTGGTCGCTGTTGATTGTCAGAGACTTGTTGTATACAAAGCAACGTACTTATGGAGACTTTCTGAAGTCAGCGGAAGGGATCGCTACCAATATTTTAGCCGCCAGGTTACTGGCGCTGGAAGAAAACAAGATCATTCAAAAATTACCGCACCCGGATAGTAAAGCTAAAGTGCTATATCGGCTCACCCGAAAAGGGATTGACTTACTTCCCATTATGATTGAAATAACCTTATGGGCCGAAAAATATTTTTCTATTCCGGAAGATCAAAAGGCACTGTTGAAAGAGGTAAAAAAGGATAAGGCCGGATTTATTAAAGCAACGATTAAAGATTTGGAGAGTTGACCACATAAAATGAAAGGAGAAAAAGATTTACAGAAGCTGTTAAAAACAATGAAGCCAAAGCACAATGTTGGCGACTATGTATTTTGTGTCATTAATGATCTTGGCAGGATCAATATTGATGAAATTGTCCTGTTATTTAAAGAAGTTGTGGCCGCATTTTATCACGACCATATTTTTGTAGCCAAAGAGGATACAGAAAAAGCCATGGAAGTCCTGAATACAATGAAGGGGTAGGCCATGGCTTAAAAGATCGTCTGAACTTTAAAGCCTAATCTCTATGCATCAACCAAAAGTATGCTGTCAATACCCTCTTTCATCTGCCGTTTTGCATTGCTAAAGCATTTTTCCGCTTCTTTTTTCGGCGTGCCTTTTATAGCTTGCCTGATGGCTGATTCGATATCCGGTAAGGCTTCCCGGACCGAGGAATGTATGCTGGCATAGCTTTGCCCCAGGACCTGCAGAATATGTTTATAGTTCTCGTAGGACGACATTAATTTGCGGGCGCCACTCTGCGAATATTGCAGGGGTAAATTTTCACGTATCGCTGTAAGCTGAGTTTTAACTTCGGTGCTGGTCATTGCCTGTTTTGTTCAAAGTTAGCCTTATATCACGACACATTCTCCTGTATTAATGGGAATACCGCATGCTTCCTTATATAAGAAGTCTATAAAATAGATAGACTAATAATGGAAAAATTGATTAATTTAGTAGGGACTATGCGGATGCGTTCAGAGATAATGGACAATGATTAAAATATTCCTGTCATGAGAAAACTTCTTCTTTTGTGCTTATTGGCTGGGGGCGCGTATCGCCTGCCGGCCCAGGCTGTCGATGAATACCAGGCCGAGCTTTCGGTTGGTCAGCCGGCGGCGAACTTCTCTGCAGGAGGCAGTTGGCGGGGGGCTTTCAATGTACGCCCCGGCGTTGAGGCGCCATTCAACTTCGAGATCCGCGATGGCCGGGATGGTGCGCCCGAACTCTTCTTCCGCAATGCGGATGAATCCTTTGAAGGCGGCCGCGTGATCCGGCGGGGGGATTCACTGTTTGTGGCACTGGACCAGTTCGACAACGAGCTGGCGTTCCATGTCAGGGGCGGGGCCTTGAACGGAGTGCTTCGCCGCCAGGACGGTAAAGGTCAGCCCCTGGCCGTGTCGGCGTCAAGGGACTTGGGCTATCGCTTCAGGGCAGCAGGGACACCTCCTGCAAAAGACATGTCAGGCACCTATGCGGTCAACTTTTCTGCTGCCAATGGGAAAGAAGAGTCGGGTGTTGGGGTCTTCCGGCAGCAGGGCAGCAGGCTTACCGCCACCTTTCTTCATGTGACGGGTGACTCCCGTTATCTCGAAGGGGTCATCCAGGGTGACAGCTTCCGGTTATCTTCCTTCATTGGCAGCACGCCTTCGTTATATGTCGGATCCATCGCGCCCGATGGAAAGATCATAGGTGACCTGGTAGGCGTTCGGGGCAGCCAGCATTTCATCGGCGTACCGGATGCGAAGGCTGCGTTGCCGGATGCTTATGGGTTGACCCTGCTGAAAGAAGGGTATACGGCATTGGATTTCTCTTTTCCCGATGCGAATGGCCACAGCGTGTCTTTGCAGGATCAGAAATACCGTGGCAAAGTGGTGATCGTGACCATCGGCGGTACCTGGTGCCCTAACTGCATCGATGAGACAGCTTTCCTGGCGCCATGGTATGTGGCTAACCGTTCCCGCGGGGTCGAAGTGATCTCGATCCAGTACGAGCGGCAGACGGACAGCGCTTTTGTCCGGAAGGCCCTGACACGAATGCGGCAACGTTTTGATATTCGCTACGACCAGGTGGTGGGCGGGCTCGCTGACAAGCAGGTAGTAGCCGCTTCGTTACCGGCACTCAATACTTTCCTTGCGTTTCCGACGACGATCTTTATAGACAGGCAGGGAAGGGTAGCTAAGATCCACACAGGGTTCAACGGTCCGGCAACAGGAAGATATTATGAGGATCTTAAAAAAGAGTTTAACGACGAGGTAGACGTGCTTGCCAAATAATGCTGAATTATAGAAAAATACAGACCATTATAACACTTGGGATACTTTTTTTTGTAATTTTAGTAGCATACCACCTGCCAGGGATAAAATTATTTATCCCGTCTCTTTTTTTTGCTGTCTATATATTGTAGGATATTCTTAATAAAATACACGCTCATGGCTGAAGAAGTAAAAAAACAGACCGCCTTAGGGGATGTCGCTGCCAGACAGCTGGCTATTGCCACCCGTACAGTGCCTCAGATGTCCACGATTACGCCCCGCTGGCTGACACATCTGCTCAGTTGGATACCTGTCGAGTCGGGGGTATATCGCCTTAACAAAGTGAAGGATGCCAGCAGTGTGGAGGTCGATTGTTCGGGGCGTGATGAGCGCGTATTGCCGCAGACTTTCGTTGACTATGTTGAAAATCCGAGAGAGTATAATCTCAGCGCCGTAAATACAGTGCTGGATGTCCATACCCGGGTGTCCGACCTTTACAGCAAGCCTTATAACCAGATCAGCGAGCAGCTGCGGCTGATCATCGAGACCATTAAGGAAAGGCAGGAAAGTGAGCTGATCAACAATAGAGAATATGGGCTGCTGCATAGTGTGGCCGGCTCACAGCGGATCAACACGCGAACAGGGCCTCCCACGCCGGATGATCTCGACGAGCTGATCTCCAGGGTCTGGAAGGAGCCAGGGTTCTTTCTTTTGCATCCTTTGGCAATTGCAGCCTTCGGGCGGGAATGTACGAGAAGAGGGGTGCCGCCACCGACGGTGTCACTTTTTGGCGCACAGTTCCTGACCTGGAGAGGCCTTCCCCTGATCCCTTCCGACAAAGTGCCCGTGGAAAATGGAAGATCAAAGATCCTGCTGTTGCGCACGGGCGAGAGCCGCCAGGGTGTCGTGGGACTGTATCAACCAGGCCTTCCGGGCGAGCAATCTCCGGGGCTGTCAGTACGCTTTATGGGTATCAATCACCAGGCTATCGCATCCTATCTTGTATCATTATATTGCTCCCTGGCTGTACTGGTGGATGATGCGTTGGCAGTCCTGGATGACGTAGCTGTCGACAGGTATCACGAATATAAATGGCCGTCATGAGCACAGAACTTTTCGGATTCAGCGGGCTGGATGGAATGAATGAACATCTGCCGGATGAAAAGGCCCTGCAGGAGCTCGCCAACCAATTTTTTGCCGCGCCTCCCGTGCCGCAGGGAGCTGCTGCCGGAAGTATTCCTTCCTCGGTTGCAGGCAGTGGTATTTCGCCCTCCGCGCACCATCAGGGTAATAGCGTCGATCTGAAAGACCCGCAGACAAGCCTGCCTGACCCACATTTTGCGGGCAAGGGACTGGTGCCTTCTTCCGTGGCAGGCAGCGGACGCTCCCCTTCAACGGCCCCTTCAACAGAGCAGCCGGCGGGTAAGCTACAGGGTAGCCTCTCTTCATTTACAACCGATCCGGGTTTTTATTTCATAGAAGAGAAAAGTGCATTCGTAAGATCGCAGCCTGCATTGCCAACCCATGCAGCATTGCCGTCACCTCCTTTTGATGTGAATCAGGTTCGTAAGGATTTTCCCATCCTTCATCAGCATGTCAATGGCCGGCCACTGGTGTGGCTGGACAATGCCGCCACGACACAGAAGCCGCAGGCGGTCATCGACAGGCTCAGCCGCTTTTATGCGCATGAGAACTCGAATATCCACCGGGCAGCGCATGAGCTGGCGGCACGCTCTACAGACGCATATGAAGGAGCGAGAGAAAAGGTCCGCAAATTCCTGAATGCAGGTTCTCCGAATGAGATCATCTTTGTCCGCGGCGCTACCGAGGCCATCAACCTGGTGGCGAAAAGCTGGGGAGAACAGTTCCTGCAGCCGGGAGACGAGATCATTGTCAGCCATCTGGAGCATCATGCCAATATCGTTCCCTGGCAGCAGCTGGTCGCCGCAAAAGGGCTCAGGCTAAAGGTGATCCCAGTTGATGACGATGGACAGGTATTGTTGGACGAATATAGCCGCTTGCTGACCCCCAGGACGAAACTCGTATCATTTACACAGGTGTCGAATGCACTGGGGACGATCACTCCTGCGCAGAAGATAGTAGAGATGGCACATGCGGCCGGCGCAAAGTCGCTGGTGGACGGTGCACAGGCAGTATCGCATATGCCGGTGGATGTACGTGCGCTGGATGCCGACTGGTATGTCTTCTCCGGGCATAAGGTCTTTGCTCCGACAGGTATTGGTGTATTATATGGAAAGGAATCGCTATTGAATGAAACAATGCCCTGGCAAGGCGGCGGCAACATGATCAGGGATGTCACTTTCGAGCATACTGCATACCAGCAGGCGCCGGCAAGATTTGAAGCGGGCACGGGCAATATCGCAGATGCCATTGGATTGGGCGCAGCCATCGACTACGTAATGTCGATAGGAATGGATCTCATCGGCAAATACGAACACTATCTACTGCTGTACGCGACCCGGCTGCTGAAAGAGATCCCGGGCTTACGGATCATCGGCACCGCGCCCGACAAGGCGGGCGTATTGTCTTTTATACTGGACGGCTATCGTACCGAAGAGGTGGGGTCGGCCCTGAACCAGTCGGGTATTGCCGTCCGCTCCGGACATCATTGCGCTCAGCCTATCTTGCGGAGATTTGGTGTAGAGTCGAGTGTACGTCCTTCCTTTGCGTTGTATAATACATGCGGTGACATCGATGCCCTCATATCTGCATTGTACAAGCTCCGCACAGCCAGACCCCGTATATATGGGTAAATGGATCACCAGAGAAAGACCTAAGATCGACCGGCTCGCCTGCCCCTGGCTCATCAAACGATTTGTTGACCCGGACGCAGAGATCATTTATGTGCCGTTTGCAGAGGTGGCCCGTAAGGCGGAAGAGCTGGAAGCTACACCGTTCGACATGCCGGGGGTTGAGTTCTCGCATTATGGCGAGGATTGTACGTTTGATTACTTTGTAAAAAAGTATAAGATAAAGGACCCGGCGGTGCATACGATGGCAGTGATTGTCCGCGGAGCAGATACTGACAGGCATCACCTGGCTGTGCAGGCGCCTGGGTTGTGGGCGATCTCTGCAGGGCTGGCGCATAATTATACCAACGACCAGGAGCTGCTGGAGAAGGGTATGCTGTTGTATGATGCGTTGTATAGTTGGGCGAAACATTTGCAAAAGGTTAAGCACACGCAGCAGCCGGTGGAGAACTTGCTGTTGGGGGCGGTGAGTGATTTTTTGAAGAGTAAGCCGGGGACTAAGAAGAAGATCCCGGCCTGGGTGAGGGAACTGAAAGAGCTGCTCCAGGATCATATTGACACAAACCTAAGTCTGAAAGAGCTGTCGAAGGACCTGGAGGTCAATCCATCTTATTTATCGAGGGAGTTTTCTAAATACTTTGACGACTTGTCCTTCGGAGAATATATCCGGAGATTGCGGATCGAAAAGGCGAAGGAGTTGATCGAAGGGGGGAACTATTCCCTTACGGAGATCGCCTACCTCACAGGATTTTCGGACCAAAGTCATTTTACCCGGATCTTTAAGAAGTACACAGGCAGGAATCCCTCCGCTTTTAAAAAAACTTCCAGAAAAAAGTAATCCCTGTACAAATAGTCATTTTTGTTCTATTTAGGGCTATTCGGAAAGGGTACGTTTGCCCATGCAGGAAATTGTCACTTCTCGCCAATCTGTATATACGCTCCGGCAAATAACCAGCTATTTCTTTAAGCTGGGCTGCAGTGGATTTGGAGGGCCAGTGGCCCTGGTGGGATACATGCACCGGGACCTTGTCGAAAAGAGAAAATGGATCACAGAAGAAGAGTACAAAGAAGGGTTGGCTTTGGCGCAGCTGGCGCGCGGGCCACTTGCGGCCCAGCTTGGCATTTATCTCGGATTCGTGCACTATCGGGTTTTGGGCGCCACCCTGGCAGGCATCGCATTTATATTACCTTCCTTTCTGATGGTAGTAATATTGGGTATCACCTACAAGTTATTCGGCGGACTGCCATGGATGCAGGCAGTCTTTTATGGGGTCGGTGCGGCCGTTATCGGTATCATTACCATGAGTGCTCACAAACTGACCGTAAGATCGATCAGTAAGTTGAAGGGGAAAGCCATCCGGTCAAATTGGCTGCTGTGGGTCTTTTATCTGGCAGGCGTAGTGGTGACGGTCATTACCCAGTCCGAACAAATACTGCTTTTCATCCTGGCAGGGATGATCTATATGCTCATCAAAGCTCCTCCGGGACGCATCGCACCTTCCAGATCGACCGCGTCCGCCTTCCTTTTTGCAGGAATTGGATTTTGGGATTATCAGCCGGGGATGCTATCTAAGATCGGGATCTTTTTCCTGAAGGCCGGTGCTTTTGTTTTTGGCAGCGGACTGGCCATTGTTCCCTTCCTGCATGGCGGTGTTGTGACAGAGTACCATTGGCTCAGCGAAGAACAGTTCGTCGATGCAGTGGCAGTAGCTATGATAACGCCCGGACCTGTCGTTATTACTGTCGGTTTTATTGGTTACCTTGTTGGCGGTTTTCCCGGCGCCGCTGTTGCCAGCCTGGCTACGTTTTTACCTTGTTACCTGTTCGTCATACTGCCCGCACCCTATTTTAAGAAGATCGCTAAAAATGCTTCAATTAAAGCCTTTGTCGATGGCATTACCGCCGCTGTGGTAGGCACACTCGTGGGAGCTGTCATTGTCATCGGTATGCGGAGTATTAAGGATCTGCCGACAGCGTGTATAGCCATCGCCACTTTATGTGCGCTTATCTATTTCAGGAAATTACAGGAGCCACTTATTATTGCAATAGCTGCTATTATAGGGCTGATCGTTAAGATATTTTGATGGATCATAAGTTGCCACCAACTTAAAAGAAACGAAATGAACATAGGTAAAAGATCATTTTTTTGCTTACTGGCTATAATATATGCCAGCTACAGTTTTGGACAGATCGATTCTGCCGCGCTGAACAATGTCTTTGGCAAAAATGGAACGGTATCGGGACAGGTCTACCGGATCACCTATCCCCGAAGCGATCTCAAGGTAAAAGTGGGCGATTTTGCTGTTGCACCGGCTTTGGCGCTGACATCCTGGTTTGGTTTTATTGCTATGGGCCACGAGACGATGGTGATGGGTGATATGGTATTGCTGGATACTGAAGTGGCGCCTTTGATTGCCAAACTGGTAGCAGCACATCTTTCGCTGACAGCTATGCACAATCACCTGGTTAACGAGAAGCCGGCTATTAAATACATTCATATTTCCGGTAGCGGTGATCCTATTCAACTGGCGGCAGCCATTAGATCCATCCTCGCCACTACAGGCACGCCATTGACCCCACCTCCACCACCGGCCGCCGGGACGGGCGCGGGGCCGGATTGGTCGAAAGTAGAGGCGATCCTGGGAAGATCCGGTAAACGCAATGGGCAGATATTGCAATACAGCTTCCCACGAAAAGAAAAATTATTGGAGAGTGGCATGGAGATGCCACCTGCCATCGGTATGGCCACAGGAATTAATTTCCAGATGGAGGGTGCCAATGCAGGCATCACGGGCGATTTTGTGTTGCTGGCAGGTGAAGTAAACCCGGTAGTAAAAGTGTTGACGGAAAATGGGATTGCCGTTACTGCCATTCACAACCATATGCTGTACGACGATCCACGGCTGTTCATGTTGCACTTCTGGGCAGTCAGCGATCCTGAGAAACTGGCAATCGGACTGAAGGCCGCGTTGGATAAGACCAATTCGAAATTGTGACCAGGTCAAAACTGGCAAATGAACTGATTGCACAATTCCGTTGTGAAAGGGAAAAAATAATACAATATTTAGAATGTAATGATCACCTTTCCAAATGCCTCGCCTGATTTATACCTATAGAACGCCTCCTTAACTTTTTCGATAGGGTAAACACTGTCCACAACAGGCTTGATATTGTTCTTCTCAACTGCGTTTACCAACTCATCCAATTGCTGTGCATTACCTACCGAATAAGCTTGCAGCCGGATATAGTTTGTGATCAGTGGGATCAGGTCGATGGTCAGTTTAGTACCCGTCATGAGGCCAACCAATCCCACAAAGCCATGCTGTTTTACCGAGAGAATGCTTTGTTCAATGGTATCCCTACCGGCTACATCCAACGTTACATCCACGCCCACACCACCATTCAGGCGCTTTACTTCGTTACTCCAAAGAGGGACCGATTTATAATTGATCACTTCGTCAGCGCCAAGGTCTTTTAGTTTCTGCTCTTTATCCCTGCTGCCGGTGGTGGCAATCACTTTTAGCCCGCACATTTTGGCTATTTGGATAGCAAAAAGGGAAACGCCTCCACTGCCCTGGACCAAAATACTTTGCCCTGCCCGGATATTGGCTTGATCAATGAGGTATGCCCACACCGATAGCCCGGCAACCGATAGGGGGGCTGCTTGCTCGTCGGCGAGATGATAGGGAGTTCTGACCAGGGTATTTTCTGGCTGCACAGTATATTCTGACAAAAGCCCGGGTAGGTTAAACCCGGTTCGCATTTCGTTGTGGTAAGGGGTGTTTTTCCCGCCTTCCCAACGGGAAATGAAAGGAATGATAACACGGTCACCCCTTTTCCAGCGGGTTACTTTGCTGCCAGCTTTTTCCACTACGCCTACTCCCTCCGAAACAGGGATGTGCGGAAGCTGAATGCCAAAAGGCATCCGGTTTTCTACAACAATGAGGTCATGGAACTCAAGCGATACCGCAGTAGTCTTTACCAATACTTCATTTTCTCCAATGGGAGGCGTAGGAACTTCTCTAAGCTGCAAATGCTCAATGCCAAAATCTTCTAACTGTACTGCTTTCATAGCATAAATTTTATACCACAAATTTAAAGACTAATGAATGCTCAATAAGGTGGTGAAATTGACATAAAAGCAGGTCGATGTAGACAAAATGAACCGCAATTGATCTGAACGTTCATCTGCAATTTCGCTAGTTACGACTGAATTCTGTGAAAATCCTGGATTTTAGGGCATGATCTGAAAAAATATTTTACTGAAAAAAAACGTCGGATACATCGCAGCTATAGGTAGATTTATCCTTTAAATATGATAAAGTTATGAGCCGAAAGAAAATGGTGGTCGTTGCGGCGTTGATCCTCTCCTGTCTGGGTGCTAAGGCGCAGGGGATCGACCTGGATATCACGAAGGCCATTAACCCGATGGACCCGAATTCAACTTACTGGAAAGGGACCAGCTACTCGGCCTATGTCGTTGAGGCCGGCCTGCCTGTAGGTCTGTTCGTGGCCGGAATGATCAAAGGAGACCAACAGTTGAAAAGAAATGCCTATGAGGTGACAGGCGCGGTGGCCATCCAATTGATTACAACGGCGATCATGAAAAAGGCTTTCGACCGCCGCCGTCCATGGGAAAAATACCCCAACGAGATATTTCCCTACAAACATTCAGGCGGCAAATCCTTCCCGTCAGGTCATACATCGACGGCCTTCTCCCTGGCTACCAGCCTTACGCTGGAATATAAGAAATGGTATATCAGCGCGCCAGCTTACCTGTGGGCAGGGTCGGTAGGATACTCGCGGATATACCTGGGTGTGCACTATTTCTCCGATGTTGTAGGAGGCGCGATCGTAGGCACAGGCAGCGCACTGCTTGCGCATTGGCTGAACCACAAAATATTCAAAAAATGAAAAGATCTTTATTATTATCAACTGCTCTGGCCGTCGCATCGCTGAATTTTCAACCTGTCAGGGCTCAGCAGTATGTCAAGGACAAGAAAATAGCCATCCCGGGCGAGGGCGGATATGATTACATGGCCATCGTCTACAAGCCGGCGTAAAAGGAAATTTGGCGGTTTTTCCGTCATTTCTTCAGATTTTCTCCAGATTGAGGGTGTTATTTTGTCATTAAAAGACAACATGAAAATACTCATCGTCGAAGACGAGCATCAATTGATGAAAAGCATGGTGTCTTATCTGAAGAGCGAGAATTTCGTCTGTGAGGAAGCGCCTGATTATACCACTGCCCGGCAAAAGATCGAACTTTTTACTTATGACTGTATCCTGCTGGACGTCTCGCTGCCCGACGGCAATGGTCTTTTACTGTTAAATATACTAAAGGAAAATAAAAAGTCGGACGGGGTGATCGTCATTTCTGCGAAGAATTCCATCAGCGACAGGATACAGGGATTGAACCTGGGCGCCGACGACTATCTGATAAAACCGTTCCATTTATCCGAGCTGAATGCCCGTATATTGGCGGTCATCCGCCGTCGGCATTTTCAGGGCCAGCATATCCTTGTATTGAACGAGCTCACCATCGATATGACGGCCAGGGTTGTCACTGTTCAAGCCAACACGGTAGACCTGACCCGAAAAGAATATGACCTGCTTATATACCTCGCCTGTAATAAGAACAGGGTCATCTCAAAGAACGCCATTGCTGAACACCTCTCAGGGGATGATGCAGAGATCTTCGACAATTATGATTTTATTTATTCCCATATGAAGAACCTCAAAAAGAAATTGCAGCAGGCAGGTTGTGGCGAATACATCCGGTCTATTTATGGAATGGGCTACAAATTCGATATCTGAATATGCGGCTTAATAACAAGACCATAAGAAGCTATCTTTTCTATTCATTCCTCATTTACCTGCTGACCATTCCCCTGTTATATTTTGTCATGCGGTCCGTGCTGCTGCATGCGGTGGACAAATCCCTTCTGTCCCAGATGAAAGAGATACGGTCCAACCTGGGCGAGATCCATTCACAGGAAGAGCTGACGGCCTGGTCCAGGCTGGACAAGGATATTTCGCTGTCGCCAGCCAATGCGCCCATCGGGGACAGGATTTACAGCACCACCCGTTACAGCCCCAGGCACCGGGAGGAAGAGCCTTACCGGGAGATCGCCGGTGCGATCACGGTGGGAGGGAAGATGTACCGGCTTGTCATCTGCAGCAGTCTTATCGAGAACGAAGATCTGCTGGGCAGCATTTTGCTGGTGCAGTCAGTCGTATTGTTCCTGCTCATCTGCGGTATGCTGTGGATCAACCAGAGAATATCCCGGCGGTTGTGGCGGCCATTCTATGTTGCGTTGAGGAATATGCAGCAATTTGAGCTGAACAAACAGGCGGAGCATCCTTTTTTATCCAGTACTACAGATGAGTTCAACGAGCTGAACAAAGCGATCATGAACCTGTTCAGCCGTAACTCCGGGATATTCCTGCAGCAAAAGGAGTTTACGGAAAATGCTGCCCATGAGATGCAAACACCCCTGGCGATCTACCAAAGCAAGCTGGAATTGTTGATGCAAACGGCTCCTTTATCAGAGGAGCAGGCTGACCTCATCAATGTGCTGGGCGATACCAACAGGCGGCTGATCAAGCTGAATAAGTCGCTGCTGCTGCTGACAAAGATCGAGAATAATCAATACCAGGACATATATGATGTGGAGATCGGGGCGCTATGTAAAAAGCTGATACAACAGTATCGGATCCATATGCAATCTAAGAATATCATCATTTACGAGCATATTTCCGAAACCATCGTGGTAAGGGCAAACAATGCCCTGATCGAGATCCTCATAGGTAATCTGCTTTCCAATGCCATCCGGTACAATATCGACAACGGAATGGTAATATTAAGGACGGAGAAAGATGCCCTTATCATTGAAAATACAGGCACTCCAGTGCCCCTTCCGTCCGACAGGATATTCAACAGGTTTTACAAGCAGACGGGGAAGGCCGGCAGCGAGGACAGCACCGGGCTGGGGCTTGCCATCGTAAAGAACATATGTACACTTTATCATTATACTATTAGTTATGCATTTATCGAAGGCAGGCATACTTTCCATCTGGATTTTCATGATGGGACTGTACGTCAGGGGGCAGGATCATGACCTGGATTATTATCTCACGGAGGCCAGGAGCAATAGCCCTTTATTAAAGGATTATCAAAACCAGTTGCTGTCGGGGGGGATTGACAGCCAGCTGATCCGTGCCGCCTATCTGCCGCAGGTGGGGGGCGTCAGCAATAATTCCTATGCACCGCTCATTGGGGGATGGGGATATGATAATGCCATTACCAATGGCGGTCAGCTGAGCGCCCAGGTGCAGGCTACCAGGACCTTTGTGGGAAGGAACAATCTGGCGACACAGCTTCAGTCCGTGTCACTCAATAGCAAGACCATCGGCAATACGGCAGCCATCGCGGCCAGGGATCTGAAGAAGACGGTGACGGCCCAATATATCACAGCTTACGGCGATAGGGTAGCCGTGGACTTCAACAAGGAAACACTGACCTTGCTGCAAAAGGAAGAGGGCATACTAAAAGGTCTGACGCAGGCCAATATATACAGACAGGCGGATTATCTTACTTTTTATGTAACGCTGCAGCAGCAACAGCTGATCCTTCGTCAATCGGAGATCCAGCTGAGGAATGATCTTTCCATGCTGAACTATCTGTGCGGAATTGTAGACACTTCGGTCAGGGAGCTTCCTGATCCGAAGTTGAGATCATCGGTGTTGCCGGAGGTTTATAATTCGGTATTCTACCAGCAGTATACCATCGACAGTCTGAAGAATATCAACCAGCACTCGGTGGTCAACTTCAGCTACAGGCCGAAACTGAGCGCTTTCGCGGATGCGGGATATATGTCAGGCTACCCGTACGCGTTAATGAAGAATTTCGGCGCCAGCTTTGGCTTTACGGTGACTGTACCCATCTATGACGGACATCAAAAGCAGATGAAGATCAAAAAGATCGACATAGCCGAAAGGACGAGGACGGATTACAGGGACTTTTTCCTCCGTCAATATCACCAGCAGATAGCACAGCTGACCCAGCAGCTGCGCGCCACCGGGTCGCTGATAGACGAGATCAGCGGACAGATAAAATATTCCAATACCCTGATAGACGTGAATGTGAAGCTGCTCGAGACGGGTAATGTGCGTATCACGGACCTGGTACTGGCCATCAACACGTACCTGAACGCAAGGAACCTGCTTAATCAAAATTATATCAGCCGGCTTCAGATAATAAATCAGATCAATTATTGGGAAGCTTTATAAAACAACAGGCACATGACAAGATCAAGATTGGGATGTATATGGGGAGTCGCCCTGGCCGGATGTCTCTCCTGCAATGGGGGGAATGACCCTGCAACTGCGGGAGGAACCGACCCTGCCGACGCAGAGGTCAAAACACCCGTTACCGTCACGAATGTTGATGTCAGCAATCTCGCCGATTCTATCGAGCTGAACGCCACCTCCACCTTTTTGCAAAGCGGCTATGTCCGTAGCACGGCCACTGGCTATGTACGATCGGTGGATGTAAGGCCCGGTGAGTTTGTCAGGGCAGGTCAGCACATGTTTACCGTCGAGACAAAGGAGTCCACGGTCATCGGTAATTCCATTTCGAAGCTGGACAGCTCGTTCAGGTTCACGGGGGTGGGTATGGTCAAGGCGGCTTTACCGGGGTATGTCACACAATTGAGCCACCAGGTCGGGGACTATGTACAGGACGGCGAACAGTTGGCTGTTATCAGCGATATGAACAGCTTCGTTTTCCTGTTGAACCTGCCTTATGAGCTGCGGCCATATGTATTGAATAAAAGGAATGTAGACCTGATCCTGCCGGACGCCACTCATCTGTCGGGTGTCATCAGCTCAGTCATGCCTGTGGTGGACTCCCTTTCCCAAACGCAGCCCGTGATCATAAAGGTCAGCAGCCGGACCCCCATTCCCCAAAATCTCATTGCCAGGGTGAAGATCATCAAGGACCTGAAACTACATGCGCAGACGGTGCCAAAGTCCGCTGTTCTTTCGGACGAGGCACAGACGAGCTTTTGGGTGATGAAGATGATCGACTCCACCACGGCGGTGAAGACGGAGATACGTAAGGGGATGGAGCTGAACAACAAGATAGAGATACTGGAACCCGTCTTCTCGAAGGGCGACAGGATCGTGGTCACAGGCAATTACGGTCTGCCTGATACTGCAAAAGTCATTGTCGGGAAAAAGTAATATTATGAAGAATTTCTTTGTTGCCTATAAGAACCCGGTAACGGCCCTGCTGGTGATCATCCTGCTGGGAGGGCTTTATTGTTACGGCCGGCTGAAGACCTCATTGTTCCCGGAGATCACTTTCCCTAAGATAAAGATCATTGCGGACGCAGGTTTGCAACCGGTGGATAAAATGATGGTAACCGTGACCAAACCCCTGGAGAATGCGGTCAAACAGGTGCCGGACCTGCTGACCATCCGCAGCACCACCAGCCGCGGTACGTGCGAGATTTCCGCCTTTATGGACTGGAACAGCAATATCGACCTCGCGCAGCAGCGGATTGAATCGAAGATCGCCCAGGTGAATAATAGCCTGCCACCAGGCGTCCAGATCACGGTGGAGAAGATGAACCCTTCCATTTTGCCTGTGCTGGGCTATTCCTTGGAAACAAGCGGTCCCACTCCCGCCATCGACGTCAAACAGCTGGCGCTTTACACTGTCAAGCCTTTTTTATCACAGGTACAAGGCGTTTCGGAGGTCCGGGTCATCGGAGGAAAGCAAAAAGAGTACTGGCTTACCATGGACATGCAAAAGATGAGCACCCTGGGCATTACCCCGGACATGCTTTCCAATACGCTGGCACAGACGAACTTTATCCGGAGCAACGGGTATTTGTCGGACTATCATTTATTGTATCTCACCCTGACAGATGCGACCGTGAAGACATTGACCCAGCTGAAGGAATTGATCGTAAGCAACGACGGCAAAAGGGTGGTGCGGCTGAAAGAGATCGCGGATGTATCCATCCAGGAGGCGGTCGAGTATACAAAGATCAATGCCAACGGGAAAGAAAGCCTGCTGATAGCCGTCATCAGGCAACCCAATGCCAATCTCATCGATCTGTCGGATCAGATGGAACAAAAGATCGGACAACTGCAGAAGATCCTTCCTAAGGATGTTCATCTGAAGCCTTATTATATACAGGCGGATTTTGTAAAGGATTCAGTAAAGAGCGTGACGGACAGCCTCTGGATCGGACTTGCCCTGGCCATTATTGTAGCCATTATCTTTTTACGGAGCCTGAAGGCCAGCGCCGCCATCCTGATCACTATTCCCATCACCATCTGTCTGACTTTGATAGTGGTCTATGCGCTCGGTTATACTTTTAATATCATGACCCTGGGCGCCATTGCGGCAGCCATCGGTCTGATCATCGACGACGCTATCGTGGTGGTGGAGCAAATACAACGAACGCATGAGGAGCATCCACTGGAGTCTTCCAGGACCCTGGTGGATAAGGCGATTGGTTATTTGTTGCCTGCCATGGTCGGCAGCAGTCTGAGTACCATCGTCATCTTTATTCCCTTCGAGCTGATGAGCGGGGTAGCCGGCGCTTATTTTAAGGTGCTGACCAATACCATGATCATCACACTGGTGTGTTCTTTCTTCGTCACCTGGATCGGGCTGCCTGTCATGTATCTGCTGCTGAGCAGGACGTCGCCCGGGACAGCCAAAAAAGTGCCTGAGGCCCATGCCGTCAAACAGCAGAAATGGGTGGGCTTCTTTATTCATAAACCCTATGTCAGCATGGTGATCATCGCGGGACTGGCATTGGCCATTTACCTGATCCTGCCCAGGCTGGAGACGGGCTTTTTGCCGGAAATGGATGAGGGCAGCATTGTGCTGGACTATACTTCACCGCCGGGCACTTCCCTGCAGGAAACGGACAGGATACTGCAGCAGGTGGAGAAGATCATCACTTCCATGCCCGAGGTAGCCAGCTATTCCCGGCGTACCGGCACGCAAATGGGGTTTTTTATCACGGAACCCAATACGGGCGATTATTTGATACAGCTGAAAAAGAACAGGGAACGCAGCTCCGACGAGGTCATTGCCGACATCCGAAAGCAGGTGGAATCCTCGCAGCCCGCTTTGCGTATCGACTTCGGCCAGGTCATCGGGGATATGCTGGGGGACCTGATGACCTCTGTACAGCCTGTGGCCATCAAAATATTTGGCAATGACGTCAAAACGCTGCAAGGGCTCTCCCGGCAGGTAGCCGCGTCGGTGAATAAGGTAGCAGGTGCCGCCGACGTATTCGATGGCATCGTGATCGCAGGCCCTTCAGTAAGCGTCGAACCGGATTATAATAAGCTGGCTCAGTTTGGTCTTACCCCTGCGATGCTCCAGCAGCAGCTCCAAAACAGGATGGAGGGGAATATTGTAGGTAATATTCCCGAAAAGGAGCAGCTTACGAATATACGCATGGTCTATCCCAATAGCCGGACGGCTACGGTGGCCGATGTGCAGCGGATGCAGGTGTTCCTTCCATCGGGCAAGCTAAAGCCTGTCACCGGGCTGGCGAATATAAAGGTGAACCTGGGCGATGCGGAGATCAACAGAGAAAATCTACAGGCAATGGGAGAGGTAACTGCCCGGCTGGAGAACCGGGACCTGGGAAGCGTGATGAAGGATATTCAAAAGAATGTGGCCGCGGACGTCGTGCTGCCTCAGGGATATCATATCGAGTATGGAGGGACTTATGCCGAGCAGCAGCAGTCTTTTAAGGAGCTGCTGACTATCCTGATCACCTCCAGCCTGCTGGTGTTCTCCGTCATACTATTTCTTTTTCGGGACCTTCGGGTAGCGTTGTTAATTATACTGCTGGCCGTATTAGGGATCGCGGGCAGTTATATTGCTTTATACCTGACCCATACGCCGCTGAATGTGGGGAGCTACACAGGACTGATCATGATCGTGGGTATCATCGGGGAGAATGCTATTTTTACTTTCCTGCAGTTCAGGGACTCGCTGAAGGAAAGGACAGTGGATGATTCCATCGTTTTCTCGATCTCCACCCGGCTGAGGCCCAAGCTGATGACGGCCCTGGGAGCCATCATCGCCCTGATGCCGCTGGCCCTTGGCATCGGCACCGGCGCCCAGCTGCACCAGCCGCTGGCCATAGCAGTGATCGGGGGCTTTGTGACGGCCTTGCCGCTGCTGCTCATCGTGTTACCGTCCATGCTGCGATTGCTATACAGGGGTACGACGAAATTATAGTATCTTTATACCGATAAATGAAGAAGATCGTCGCCATATTGCTTCTTTTTGTATATGCCACAAGCATTGCAGGCATAGGTATAAAGTCCTTCTATTGTTGTAACAAGCTGAAGTCCATATCCCCCGTTATGCTGTTGGACAAATCCAATGCCAACGATAAGAGCAGGAACGAGGGAGGCTGCTGCAATACTACATACAGCTTTTTCAAAGTAAAGGATAATCATAAGGCTGCGTCAGGATTATCTGCACCGGTACAGCCGGTGTTTACTATTCTTTTCGATATTTGCTATCCCCCTGTTTATAGCAGCGTTTACGGCAATACACAGGTCGACCACCGCAGTAATGCCCCTCCGCTATTCAATAGCCGGCCTTCCTACATAGTTAATTGCGTATACAGGATCTGATCCCCACCTCAGGTAGGTAAATCAGCTTCAATCACTATTATTGATCTTCTATATGCAATTCTATAAACACCTGCGCATATTCATCATATTATTTAGCAGCGCCGCAACCTATGGTCAGACTGTAACGACCGCCGCCAGGGACACGACCATTACTTTCAAAGTATTCGGGGCCTGTGTTCAATGCAAGCAGCGCATAGAGGCAGCCATAAAAGGCCGGGGAGTAAGGTCGGCCGCCTGGGACATTGACAGCAAACAATTAGTGCTTGCCTATGACCCTTCCCGGACTACGCTGAAAAAGATCCAACGCCGCATATTGGACGTGGGACACGACCTGGAAGGAGAAAAGGCAAAAGACCTGGTATATTACCAGCTTCCTGCCTGTTGCCATTACCGGGAGATGGCCGCAATGGCCGATACAGCTGATCTCGCAGACGTTCCGGGGATCGTACAAGGGGTGGTCCTGCAGACGGATCAAAAGGGTCAGCTGAAACCATTGCCAGGGGCAAGCATCACCTGGTTAGCTACAGCCACTGGTACACTGACGGACAGCGCCGGCGTGTTCCATATCAGACAAGATAATAATGCTGCCCGGCTCGTCATTAGTTACACCGGCTACCAGGCGGACACCATCACTGTTGTCGACAAACAGCAGCTAAAGATCATCCTGGCATCCAAGGATCAATTGCAGGAAGTGCAGGTGACCTCCCGTCAGCACTCGCTGTATATTTCTTCTTTGAGCCCGGTACGCACACAGATCATGACGGATAGAGAGCTTTTTAAGGCAGCCTGTTGCAATCTGAGCGAAAGCTTTGAAACGAATCCATCTGTCGATGTCTCCTATAACGACGCCGTCACCGGCTCCAAACAGATCCAGCTTTTGGGCTTATCAGGTAATTACACCCAGCTGACAGTGGAGAACCTGCCAGGACCAAGGGGTATTGCCACCCCATTGGGGCTGAATTCCATAGCCGGACCCTGGGTAGAATCCATTCAGCTGACAAAAGGGACGGGTTCTGTAGCCAATGGGTATGAAAGCATTGCCGGCCAGATCAATGTGGAATTAAAAAAGCCGGAGAACAGCGAGCAGCTCTATGCAAATGCCTATGTTAATGATTTCGGCAGGACAGACCTGAACCTGAACGTATCGAAAAAAGTCGGTACAAAATGGTCTGCCGGATTGCTGCTGCACGACGATTTTTTATTGAACAAACAGCTGGATGTGAACAACGACGGCTTCCGGGATTTACCCACAGGCAACCTGCTCAGCCTTGTCAACAGATGGAAATATGATGACGGAAAAGGTTTTCTTACCCAGTTCGGTATCAAAGTGCTTAATGATCAACGGACAGGAGGCGAAACCGCCTATAACCCTTCCACCGATAAATTTACACAGGATCATTACGGTCTTGGCATTAATACGGCACGATACGAAGCCTTCGCTAAGATCGGTTATGTTTTTCCTGAAAAAAGATACAAAAGCATTGGTTTGCAGCTTTCAGCCATTAGCCATGAACAGGATTCCTATTTTGGGCTCACCACCTACAATGCCACACAAAAGAACCTCTATGGTAATCTGATCTATCAATCCATCATCAACAACACCATTCATAAATTCAGGACAGGCATCAGCTTTTTATATGACAACTATGATGAGCATTTTAAGTCTGTTGTCTATAAAAGGACCGAAATTGTTCCGGGTGCATTTTTCGAATATACCTATACGCCAACTGAAAAGGTCAGTTTGGTAGCTGGCATCCGTGCTGACCATCATAACTTATTTGGGAACTTTGTAACGCCCCGTTTGAACATCAGGTACGAACCCGTTAAGGGAACTACATTCCGGTTGAGTGCCGGCAGGGGCCAGCGGACGGCCAATATATTCGCAGAGAATACCAGCGTCTTCGTCAGCGCCAGGGAAGTGCAGGTCCTGGGTGCCGCAGCAGGTAAAGCGTATGGTCTGGATCCCGAGATTGCCTGGAATAAGGGCATCAGTTTTGATCAGGAACTAAAGCTATTTCAGAATGCCGCACGCTTCAGCCTCGATTATTTCAGGAACGACTTTACTGATCAGGTAGTAGTGGACCTGGAAAACCCAAGACTGGTGAAATTTTACAACCTTCACGGAAAGTCCTGGTCCAATAGTCTTCAGGCAGAATTGAACCTGGAGCCCCTGCGGAAATTGGAAGTTCGGATTGCCTGGCGCTACTTCGATGTAAAGACCACCTACAACGGAAATTTGCTGCCACGCCCGCTGGTAAGCACTAACCGGGCGTTTATCAGCCTGGACTATTCTATCCATGGGTGGAAGTTTGACTATACAGTCAATTACAATGGCAGAAAGCGGATCCCGGGTACGGGTGACAACCCCGTGAAATACCAGCTACCTGCTTATTCTCCTGATTTCGTGGTGATGAATGCCCAGATAAGTAAGACGCTTGGGAAACAACATCCGATGGATCTTTATATAGGCGCTGAGAACCTGGGGAATTATTATCAAAAGCATCCGATCATAGCCGCAGACCAGCCATTCAGTCCTTATTTCGATGCATCTATGGTTTGGGGACCTGTCACCGGCAGGATGTTGTATGCAGGCTGGAGATTAAAAATAAAATAATGTGCCCTGCTTCCAGATTACAGCTGATTCCTTTTTTTGTATTCACCAGGCGTCAGGCTGGTGACCTTTTTAAAGATCTTGGAGAAATAAGGAAGGGTCTCGAACTCTGTGGCTTCCGCTATCTGTGAGTAGGACATAGGCTGGGAATGATGTATAAATAACCCTTTTCCAATCTGCATTTTTCCTTTGCTTTGCTGAGGATAGATCCTTCTCCTTCGTCCAGCGCTCGATGAGCTTTACAGAGTCTACATGGAGGAGGGAGAAAGTATGCCCGGAAAGTCGCTTGTTCATGCGTAGGCAAGGTACAAAAAAGTCGGATTTGTGTAAGAGAAAGTCTTTTTGGTACAATGCAGCCGGATAGGGTAGGTATACATTTGTAGAAATAAATTGCTTGCTGTTATGTCAGTCACCAGAAGAAATATCCTGAAAGGCCTTGCATTGGGCCTCCCCGCATTACATTATGGTCCCGGCGCGATGGCGCTGGGAGATGGACGGCCAGGCGAACTGCCGCCTGTTGCTGATGGTCCGTTCGCGCCAACGAGGGTGTCCTTACGGTCGTACGCCATCCCCGACTGGTTCCGGGATGCGAAGTTCGGTATCTGGGCTCACTGGGGTCCACAGTCGGCTGTCGAATACGGCGACTGGTATGCCCGCAATATGTATATGCAGGGGCAGAAACAATACGACTATCATGTTAAGACCTATGGTCATCCTTCGAAATTCGGCTTTAAAGATACCATTCCGGCATGGAAGGCGGAGAAGTTCGATCCGGACTATTTGATGGGTTTGTATAAAAAGGCCGGCGCCAAATATTTCATGAGCATGGGAGTACACCATGACAATTTCGATCTGTGGGATTCGAAGTTCAATCGCTGGAACGCAGTGAACATGGGCCCGCGCAAGGACATCGTCGGTATGTGGAAAAAGGCGGCGCAAAAACATGGATTAAAGTTTGGTATCAGCGATCACCTGTGGATCACCTACAAGTGGTTTTCCACGAGCAAGGGCAGCGATAAGGACGGACCGTTGGCCGGCATCGCGTATGACGGGGCTGATCCCGGGAACTTCGAATACTATGGAAAATGTGAGGAGGTCTTCCGGAACCTGGAATGGCAGGAGAACTGGATCCCGGAAGCCTGGAAGCAGCATTGGTTCGACAGGATCAAAGATCTCGTGGACAAATACGAGCCCGATCTTTTATATTGTGACGGGCATATGCCCTTTGAGGAGCATGGACTGGCCATGCTGGCACACCTGTATAACAAGAGTGCGGCGAAGAATGGCGGCATCACCCAGGCTGTGTACACAAGCAAGCGTCCGGAGGATTCCGCAAAGGGGACGGGGATTTGCGTTTTCGATGTGGAACGCGGGGTCGTTGAGTCCATATGGCCATCGCCCTGGCAGACAGATACCTGCATCGGAGACTGGCATTATAACAAAGAACGGGTGGGTAATTATAAATCCGCAAAGACCGTGGTCGATCTGCTGGTAGACATCGTCAGCCGCAATGGCAACCTGATGTTGAATTTTCCGTTGCCAGCCAGCGGCATGCTGGACAATGATGAACTGACGGTGCTGGATGGCATCACCCGGTGGATGGCTGTCAACAGCGAAGCGATCTATGCGACGAGGCCATGGAAGCTGTTTGGTGACGGACCTGCGGCGGATGGTGCTGCCGACAAGAACAAGAAAGAGGCGGCTTTTAATGAAGGACACCGGAAGGATATGACATATGAGGACTTCCGGTATACCACCAAGGGTAAGACCTTGTATGCATTTGTGATGGGATGGCCGGATACTAAGAGACAGGTGGTGATCAGGCCGCTGTCCTCCAATGGCGGCTCCAGGGCGGCCAGCATCCAGGATGTGCAATTGCTGGGACATGGGAAAGTGGAATTCAGGCGGACTGAGGAAGGACTGACGATCCTTTTACCCGACCAGCGACCCTGCGAACATGCCTTTGCCTTTAAGATCAGCGGTGTGGGGCTGGTGTAGCATTAACAAATAATTAGACAAATTTGCTTGTCTTAATGTAAAGTATATTTTACTTTTAGTAAAAATACTTTTACAATGAAAAAGCAACCCCTACTGCCGTATGGTTTTAAAAAGGTCGGGTGGGTGATCTTCATTCCCGCCTTTATTTACTGGTTGGTGAACTTGATTTTTTATGATGGCGGCATTACTGTTTTAAATAAAGACTTGAGCCTGAAAGCCCCGGCGATCATAAGTCAAAGATATGGGGACAGCCATATACAATTCTTTACACTATTTGAAACAGAGGTTACGCTCACCATTGTCATTGCTACTTTATTGATCAGCTTGATATTTATTGCATTTTCCAGGCAACGGCAGGAAGATGAGTTTGTAAGTTCCCTGCGATTGAACTCATGGCTTTGGGCCGCCTGGATCAATTCAGCACTGTTGCTTCTGGCAGATTTATTCGTATACGGCGAACCATTTATGGCGGTAGTGGAACTTAATTTATTCACGCTACTGATCATCTTCATAGTCCGGTTTCACTATCTGTTGTATAAATATTCAAGATCATGACCAACACCATTAAAGTACAACGGGCCATTAAGAATATTACGCAGGAGGAACTGGCTAAAGCAATCAGTGTTAGTCGCCAGACGATTAATGCCATGGAAGGAGGCAAGTATGTGCCCTCTACGGTTCTAGCGTTGAAGCTGTCAAAATATTTTGAGGTGGCTATAGAGGAAATTTTTAAGCTGGAAGAGGGCGATTAATTAAGAGCCGGGAAAGCACACGATCATATCGTACAGGAATTAGCATAATAATAGTACGTTTGTCATACCAGAACGAATGACAAGCCCCTATATCGACGATACCACCTTGCTCGCCGGCTTTCATCAACGGGAGACACTAGCAGAAAAACAAGTATTTCAAATATACTTCAAACCCCTATGCCTGTATTCAGAAAGCATCACCGGGCAGTTGGACGCTTCAGAAGATATTGTTGCCGAATCCTTTGAGAAAGCCTGGGGCCGGCGACTGGACTTTCATACGCTGGAGAACCTGAAAGCCTTCTTATACCGCATCGTCCGTAATGCGAGCCTGAACTACAAGGAAAGCGAAAGACGCCATCGGACGCATCACGAGCAGATCCGGTATTTGTCCAAAGGCGACGCCGGTTCCGACGAAGACCTGGAACATGAGATCCTGCGCGTTGAACTCCTTTATGACATCTATCAGGAGATCGAAAATCTGCCCGAACGGTGCGGCCAGATATTTAAGCTATTATTCATCCATAATCTCACCACCGACCAGATCGCTGCCCGGCTATCCATCAATGTTCAAACTGTCCGGACGCAGAAGGCACGGGCTATCCAATTGATTAAGATTGAGTTATTGCGAAAAAACCGGATCCCTGCTACCTTGTTGTTCGCCATCCTGCTGGAATGTACACGCTGACCTCCCCAAAATAAACTTGTTCTTTCTTTGGATGAAATGGAAGTTCAACTGTCTTCAATTGCATGGAAGACATCAAATCCCTCTTATTAAAACATTTACGTGCCGGGACCACTGCAGAGGAGCAAACAGTGATCGATGCCTGGCTGGCTTCTTCCAAAGCCAATCAGGATTTGTTCGCAGAGCTCAATGATCCGGACCGGGTAGCCCGGTCTCTGGCGAAAATGGACCAGCTGCACGAAGAGGAGGTCTGGCAGCGGTTGCAGGCTGTCCCCAGACATCGGGTACATTTCCTGCGCCGGCATTGGTGGGCTGCAGCGGTGATCATCTTCGTTATGCTGGGCTCAGGCGCCTGGTGGGTACTCCGTAACACAGCGCAAAAACAGATCGCTTTAACACAGCAGCAACGCTTCAGGAACGACGTCGCTCCGGGGAAAAATGCAGCCGTATTGACTTTGGCAGGCGGACAAAAGATCGTTCTCGACAGCACCGCAAAAGGGGCGATCACCAGGCAGGGCAATACTACGATCCGTAATACCAACGGCCAGCTGGTCTATAACGAATTACATGAAAAACCAACAGAATTGCTGTACAATACCCTTACCACGGGCAGGGGTAACCAGTACCAACTGATCCTCCCCGATGGGTCCAAAGTCTGGCTCAATGCCGCCTCTTCCATTACATATCCGACCACATTTGCTGGCCCGGAAAGAAAAGTGACTATCACGGGCGAAGCTTATTTCGAAATAGCCAGGGACGAGTCGCATCCTTTCATCGTGCAAAGGAATGAGGTGAACATCCAGGTTTTGGGCACCAGGTTTAATGTCAATACCTATGATGATGAGGATGCCCTGAGAACGACACTCCTGGAAGGAAGCGTGAAAGTAGTAAGAGAGCAGAACAGCAGCATCCTGCGACCGGGCCAGCAGGCAATTTTATCCAGGGACAATACGCCCATAAAAGTGGTTGATCATCCCGATATCGATGAAGTAATGGCCTGGAAAAATGGGGTCTTTAAATTCAACGATGCTACGATAGAATCTATCATGCGCGAAATGGCAAGGTGGTACGATGTGGAAGTAGTATATGACGCCAGGGTCTCCCAGCATTTCATTGCGGATGTCCCCAGAGATGTCCCGGCGTCCGAATTATTGAAATTGCTGGAATTGACAGACCAGGTGCATTTTAAAATTGAGGGGAAAAAGATCACAGTCATCCGGTAGGATGAACCAAACATAGTGGTTGATTGGAATGAAAAACCGCCCTGAGGTGAGAGTCAAGGCGGCAGTACGTTCAAGTTAACCTGATTCACAATCGTCTCGGACTGCTTATTGTTTAACCTAAACTTTACAAATGTATGTATTTTAAGGATCATGGCAATCCCGCGCCGGCGGAGCGACGGTTGCACACCAAAATTATCCGGGTTATGAAGCTAACCTTCATTTTAATGCTGGCTGCCTGTCTGCAGGTCAGTGCCAAAGGATACGCACAGAATATCACTTTGTCGATAAAGAACGCGACCCTGGAAAAGGTCTTCGGCGAGGTGAAAAGACAGACAGGATATAGTTTTATTTACACCCGCGAGCTGCTGCAGGCTGCCACCACCGTCAGCCTGGAGGTAAAAAATGTTCCGTTGGAAAAGGTGCTGGAGCATTGCTTCAGAGACCAGCCGCTGACGTATACCATCGAAAAAAAATTCATCATCGTCAAACCGAGGCCCGCGCCTGTCCCGGTGCAGGCCATCGCTGATTCTTCCCTCGAAATACATGGTCTCGTTATGGATAATAACGGACTGCCTTTACAGGGCGCCACAGTGCTGCTCAAGGGCACAGACCTGTTCGCCGTCACTGAAAAGAACGGATCTTTCCACCTGCCCGTCGGTCGAATTAGCACCTCTGCAACGCTGATAATATCCATGATCGGGTACGGTACGATAGAAAAGGAAGTAAAGAACCCTTCCGGCGCCCTGGTTATCAAACTACAGCAGGTGCAGCGGCAGCTGGATAGCGTGGTGGTGACAGCGCTGGGTATCACCCGGCTGCAGCGATCCCTGGGCTATGCCTATTCGGAGGTCAAAGGAGAGGACTTGACCAAGGTACGGGGAAACAACGCGGTGGAAGCGCTCAGCGGAAGAGTGGCCGGCCTGGAGGTGACCACCACCAACAGTGGGGTAGGCGCCAGCACCAAAGTGACCCTCCGGGGCGTAAAGGCCATTGGAGGCGACAGCCAGCCCTTGTATGTCATCGACGGTATTCCTATCGACAATACCACCCCCGGACAGGCGGATACATATGGGGGTTATGACCTGGGGGATGGCAGCAGCATCATCAATCCCGATGAGATCGAGACCATATCGGTGTTGAAAGGGGGCGCTGCGGCGGCCTTATATGGCAGCCGGGCCGCCAACGGGGTCATCCTCATTACTACCAAAAAAGGCAGTAAAAAAGGTACAGTGGTCGATTTTACTTCCAATGCAGTGTTCGCCCGGATCCAGAACAGCTATGACTACCAGGAACAGTATGGCGCAGGCAGCAACAATCTTTTGCCGAGGGACGTCGCTACTGCAATGGGCTATGCACAGAGCAGCTGGGGTCCTAAGTTCAATGCGGATAGTATGTCGTATATCTTCAACGGTTCGAAAGAGCCGTATGTCAATGCGCACAATTCGATCTCGCATTTTTTCCGGACAGGACTTACGCTGACCAATTCGATCGGTGTGTCGACAGGTGACGAGAAGAACCAGCTGCGGTTCACCTATACTAATTTATACAACAACGATGTGGTGCCGAAAAGCGGTTTGAAAAGGAATAATGTCTCCATCCGGGGGACGTCACAACTTTCCAACAGGTTCAGCATCGACGCCAAGATCGCCTATCTGAATGAGAAGGTCGATAACCGACCGGCCTTATCGGATAATCCCAATAATATCGGCTATGTGCTGTCCGGTGTCGCTCCCAACATCGATATCAATTGGTTGAAGGCTTACAAGGATCCCGTGACGGGAAAATATGTCAACTGGAATAATAATCCCTACCAGGTCAATCCTTATTGGGCGATCAACGAACAGCCTAATACGAGCACGAAAGATCAGCTGAATGGGTTTGTTACGCTGAAGTATAAGATCCTGCCGACCCTGTCGATCCAGGCGAGATCAGGTACGGATTATGCCGGGTTTCATTTCCGGGAGTTCATGAACTACTCTACACCCTTCAATGAAACGGGACAGCTGGTGCTGATCGACCGCACCATCCGGGAGACGAATACAGAGCTGCTGCTTAATTTCGGCAAGCAGGTCCGTAAGTTCTGGATCGGCGCCAATGCCGGGGTCAATAGGATGGATTACCGGGGCAATATTGTGAATACTACCGGGCGCGATATCAGTATAGCCGGCGTACAAAGCATCAACAATTTTCAGACAGTGCTGAGTAATGAGGTCATCAACCGCAAACGTATCAATTCCGTCTATGGTGCGTTGAACCTGGCGTATGAGAATTATCTTTACCTGGACCTGACGGCGCGGAACGACTGGTCTTCCACGCTGGCGCAGGGGAACAATTCTTTCTTTTATCCTTCGGTTTCGTCCAGTTTTATCTTTTCCGAGCTGATCCCCAAAAACAGGACCCTGTCATACGGTAAATTACGCGCCTCGTTTGCACAGACGGGTACGGACGCAATTTCCCCTTACGAATTAAAGCTCACCTATGGCCCGGACATCACAATGCCGACTGTTGGCGGTTACGCCATCGGCGGTGTTGCCGTGAATGAAGTGCCTTATATGAAGCTGAAGCCCAGCATCAGCAATGCCTTTGAGGTCGGCACCAACCTGGCGTTCTTCGACAGCCGGATCAACCTGGACCTCACCTGGTATAAGACCAATACGAAGAACCAGATCCTGCAGGCGCCTATCTCCACCACCAGCGGATATTCCACGGCGATCATCAATTCCGGCAATATAGAGAACAAGGGTATCGAGATTACCCTGGGATTGAAACCCTTCGTTTCGAACACCTTCAATTGGGAGATCAACCTGAATTTTGCCCGCAACAGGAATAAGATCATCAAGCTGAGCCCGCTGGTCTCGAGTTTTTATACGCTGGCTTCCGCCAGATGGGCTAACGCTTCCATTGTCGCCAAAGAAGGAGAAAGGTACGGTATCATCGTCGGGCATGATTTTCTAAAGGATAGCTCCGGAAGGCTGATCCTGGATGCCAATAATCTACCCCAATATGACCCTACGGACAAAAAACTGGGCAATAGCCTGTACGACTGGACGGGAGGGATCAATAACAGGTTCTCCTACAGGAATATTTCCTTTTCATTCCTGCTGGACTTTAAGCAGGGAGGGAATATCTATTCCATGACCAACCTGCTGGCCTATTCCACTGGGCGGCAGAAGGGCACGCTGGCGGGTCGGGAAGGATGGGCGAGATCCGAGGAGGCAAGAGTGGCGGCTGGCGTAACCCAGGCCAATTGGGTGGCTACCGATGGGCTGCCTATCTCCGGGGTCGATGCCAACGGGAATAAGGTCAACGCTTTTGTCAATCCGCAAACTTACTGGCAACGGGTGGCCAGCAATGTCCCGGCTGCCTTCGTTTATGACGCCAGCTATATCAAGGTAAGACAGATCAACCTGGACTATTCTATGCCGGCTGCTGCATTAAGAAATACCCCTTTGAAGGAATGTACGATCTCCCTGGTGGCGAGGAATCCTTTTATTCTCAGCAAACACGTCCCCAACATCGATCCCGAGTCAAGCTATAACAACAGCAATGGACAGGGCTTCGAATATGGTTCGCTTCCCACGCGCAGGTCATACGGCATTAACCTATACTTAAAATTCTAAATAATACTACAATGATCAGGGTTAAAATAAAATATATACCTATTGTATTATTACCTCTTCTCATACTGGCGAACAGCTGTACTAAGAATTTCGAAAGCCTGAATACAGATCCTACCAAGGGCTCTTCCATAGCGCCGGGACAACAGCTGGCCGGAGCCGCGTATTACCTGGATGGCGGACGGGCCGTGGTGTATGCCAATTTTTATGTGCTTCAACCTTTTGTTCAATATATGAGCGGTCCCTGGGGAATGCGCGCAGGCAGTAAATATATCCGGACGACCTATCCGGACGCGGTCTGGACGACGTTTTACGGGAAGTCTATCAAGCAGCTGGTAGACCTGCTACAGCGTAATCAGGCGGATTCTTCCCTGGTGAATTACATCGCGGCGGCCCGGATCATGAAAGTGTACATTTTTTCCTTGCTGACCGACTTGTACGGGGATATTCCCTATTCACAGGCCGGCCTGGGCTATTATGAGTCGATCTATACGGCTAAATATGACAATCAGCAAGCTATCTATACTGATCTCTTCAGCGAGCTGGAGGCAGCCGTGAAACAGTTCGACGCGACCAAAGACGGTATAGACAATGACATCGTGTACCAGGGCAACATTCCCCGATGGAAAAAGCTGGCCAATTCCCTTCGTCTACGGCTCGCCATGCGGCTTACCAAAGTGGATCTTGCCACGGCCGAAACGCAGGCCAGGGCCGCCATTGCGGGTGGGTTGATGGAGAATGCCGATGATAATTTCAAGATGATCCATGAGGCTTATGCTTTTCCGGATCTCCGGGGCAACGGTTATGCACAGGCATTGCAGGAGTCCGATACCTACCTGTATTCGGCCGGAGGCACCACCTTCGTCAATTATCTCAAACAAAACAACGATCCCAGGCTGCCCTGCTATTTTGTGAACCAGGATGCCGACGGGAAGGATATTACCAGCCTGACCCATTATATTCCTATCAGTCCCGGTCTCTATTGGTGGGATAACTGGGGGGATTTTACGGCCGCCGATGGGACGGTCGTTCCGCAGGCGAGTAAGTTCGCCAGGATCAACCATTCGTTTACGACCCTGCAATCATCCTTCTTACATATGGGCTATGCCGAAGTGCAGTTCCTGCTGGCGGAAGCGGCTTACCGGGGATGGGCGGGCAATGCCACTCAATATTATCAGAACGGGATCGCGGAGGCTATCGATCAGCTAAGCATGTATCCGGGTATGGTGCCTGTCAGCGCTTCGGATAAGGCTGATTATATCGCGGCCCATCCCCTGGACGCAGGGAAAGAGATACAGGAGATCAACGAGCAAAAATGGGTGGCGCTGTTCCCCAACGGCTATGAAGCGTATGCGAATTACCGCCGGACCGGGTATCCCGTCCTGGAGCCTATTGAGGATGTAGGATTGGAATCCGAGACCAACGGCGTATTGCCCCGCCGCCTTTTTTATCCTGCTTCTGAGGCTTATGATAATGCCACGAACTACAATGCTGCGCTGAAAAATCTTGGCGGGACGGATAACTGGCTGAAACCAGTATGGTGGGACAAATAAAAATATGACTGTGATCTCAAAACGAACGACGCTATTAACAGGGATATTTGCCGGCCTGCTGCTGATCGGCGGATGCGGCAGGAACGATACGAAAGCAAACAACGGAACAGACCCCGTTAAAGGGAATTTCCGGGTGGTCGGATATATACCGAGAGGAGTGGATCTTTCCGGACAGACAGGTATGCCGGACCTGGGGAAGATCACCCACCTGAATATCGCATTTATGAACCCGGATTCCACGGGCGCTTTCCCGGCGGACGAAAATATCAGCAAGCTGACCGCGCTGGCCCATGCCGGCGGAGTGTCCGTACTGCTGTCCATCGGCGGGGGGAACCCTCCCGGCTATTTGAAAACCCTGCTGGGCGGCAGCCACCAGGCCGCCCTGGTACAGGCGCTTGCAGCGCTTACGGACCAGTACAGCTGCGATGGCATCGATGTAGACCTGGAAGGAGATTTTATAGATAGCAACTACGAGAGTTTTGTCAAAAATCTGGCTGTTGCGCTCAGGGCGAAAAAGAAACTCATGACAGCTGCTATCGCCACGGCCTATGCCAATAGTTATACGGACGCCGCGTTGGCCCGGTACGATTTCGTCAATGTGATGTCCTACGACAAGACAGGCCCCTGGAACCCTTCTGGCCCGGGCCCCCACGCGCCATATTCGATGGCGGTGGATGACCTGGCTTACTGGGGAGGGACGCGCGGGATACCCCGGGCAAAGATCACGCTGGGGCTGCCTTTTTACGGGTATGGCTTCGGTACCAATGCACCGGAGAGCATGAGTTACCAGGATATAGTAAATAAATATCCGGCGTCCTGGAATGTAGATCAGCTGACGGTCCCGGGCGGCGGCATCGTTTACTACAATGGCTTAGCCACTATCCAGAACAAAACAGCCCTGGCATTGAAGAATGCAGGTGGTGTCATGATCTGGCAATTATTGCAGGATGCAACCGGAGAAAGATCCCTCCTGAAAGCTATCAATACAATTCTCAATCATTAAACACTTAAAACCATGAACAAGATCTGCCTTTTCCTATCCGCAGCAGTTTTGATGACTGCATGCAACAAAGACAGCGCGCCGGCGAAGTACGCAACTACCTCTGATGTTGCTACATCCCAAAGAGCTGCCACCACCTTATCCTTCAGCGGGTATATCTGGAATATCAGTGCGCCTTCCGGGAAGGTCTCGCCGGGTCCTAATTACTGGAATGGCTCATTCGCCTGGGTGGATGCCAGCGGCTACCTGCACTTAAAGGCGGCCTACAACGCGGCAACAGGCCATTGGGAATGTGCTGAAGTATACACACAGCAAAGCTTCGGCTACGGTACTTATCAATGGCAGGTAGAGGGTACTTTAGGCTCTTTTGACAAGAACATCGTTTTGGGCCTCTACAATTATTCGGGAAATGACACGCATGATGAAATGGATATTGAAATTGCCCGCTGGGGAAATGCCGCCTGGGATAACCTGAATTACACCATCTGGCCGGCGACTGGCGTAACGGCAAGTCCGGGGAGTTACACGGCATCTTTCACCACACCCAATGGTACGTACACGACCCACCGGTTTAAAAGGACGAGCACCAGTGTCAAGCTGCAAAGCCTGTATGGCTTCCAGAATGGCAATACCAACCAGTTCCAGACAGCAACCTTTACTGCTCCCGGAACTTCCATCAGCACGTTGGCCATGCCAGTCCATATGAACCTGTGGCTGTTCAATGGCTCAGCGCCCTCCAATGGTCAGAATGTCGAGGTAATTATTCACAACTTTACGTTTACACCTTGATGGGAAGGCGCTTGAAATGCGTTATATTTATTAAAAATATCCCGATGCCTTCAGAAAGAGAAGCTATTTCGAGGAGGAAATTCCTCAAAATAACAGGCCTCAGCGGAACGTCGCTTTGCCTGGGCTTCTATTTCCCGGCGGAAGCCGGAAAGGGACGAATAGTCAACGCGGCAGCGGCTGCAACGGCAAACATCGAATTGAATGCCTGGATCCTGATCGATGCCTCCGGTAAAGTGACGCTGGTAAGCCACCGGGCGGAAATGGGCCAGGGCGTTTATCATTCCATTGCGCAGATCATCGCAGAAGAGCTGGAGGTCAGTTTGAATGACGTCAATATCATTTTTGGCCAGGGGAACAACAAAAAGTATGGTAGCCAGATCACGGGGGGCAGCTCTACCATCCGGGGCTCTTATAAGAACCTATTGAACCTCAGCGCGTCGGCGCGTGTGATGCTGATAGCCGCCGCAGCGGCGAAATGGGGTGTTGCACCATCCGAATGTCATGCGGAGTCGGGGCATGTCCTGCATCGGCCTTCCGGCAGGAAATTTCATTACGGAGAGCTTGTCATCGATGCATCCAAACTTACGCCTCCCAAGGATATACAGCTAAAAAAGCCATCGGAATATCGCCTGATCCGCAAGCCGCTGCACCGGCAGGACACGCCTTTGAAGATAGATGGTACGGCCATATTCGGATTGGATAAGCGACTTCCGGGTATGCTGTATGCTATGGTGGAGCGGAATCCCCGCTTTCTTGGAAAAGTGAAAAGCTTCGACGATAGTGCAACCCGTAAGGTGCCGGGTGTCAAAAACGTCTTCAAGGTCAGGATGAAAGTGCATGATTCTTTCCGGGAGGGAGTGGCGGTGGTGGCTGAATCGCTGTGGGCGGCCATGCAGGGGAGAAAGGCTTTAAAAGTAGAATGGGACGATAGTGGGTTTGAACATATCAGCACACCGGAACTCTACCGCCGGATGAAGGAGGCCCTGTCGACAAAAGAAGGGTTGTCGTTCCGCAGCCAGGGGAACCCCTCGGCCGTCATAGAAAAGGCCCAACATAAACTTGATGTCATATATGAGACCCCGTATCAGTCGCATAGCTCCATGGAGCCTTTGAACTGCGTTGCGCACTACCAGGGCGACAAGATCGAGATATGGGGCCCCATACAAGCCCCGGATTGGGTGCAGGAATTTATTTCCAAAGAATTTGGTTTGCCGCAGGAGAAGGTCCTTGTCAATATGACCTTCCTTGGCGGAGGATTTGGACGGAAGGCGTTCACGGACTATCCGCATGAGGCGACAATAATTTCCAAAGAAATGGGTGCGCCTGTACAGGTGGTCTGGTCGAGGGAGGACGATATGACGCAGGGGCCCTATCGTCCGGGCATCTCTTACAGATGTGAAGGTGTCGTGGAGAATGGAGAGATCAGCGCCATGAAGGTCAGGATGGCGGGCCAGAATATTGGCCATTGGAGCGGGGGCGCTAAGGATAAACCTAACGACAGCATCACGGAAGGATTCTTAGAGCCTTACTTTAAAAGTATGAAGAACCTCAGTTTTTCGGATATCCCTTTCGAGGCGACCATACCGCCCATCTGGTGGCGCTCCGTCTATGCTTCTACCAATGGGTTTGCTTATGAAAGTTTCATGGACGAACTGGCGATGGCAGCCGGAAAGGACCCGCTGGCGTTTAGAAGGCAATATCTGCAGGACGAACGATGCCAGCGCCTGATAGATAAGCTGGAAGATGTGTCCGGTTGGAAGAACAGGGGGACGCATGCAGGCTTTGGCGCGGCGATCACGGAATGCTTTGCCAGCACGGTTGGCCAGGTAGTAAAGGTCTCAAAGGCAGCTGACGGTAAGATAAGGATCGACCAGGTGTGGGCAGTCATAGACTGTGGATGGTATGTCAACCCGGACATTATCAGGGCCCAGCTGGAAGGCTCCATCATAATGGGGCTGGGTGCTGCAACAGTACATGAACTAACCTTTCGGGACGGGATGACAGTGGAAAAGAACTTTCATAACTACGAAATGCCGAGGATCAATGCGATCCCTCCCATCGAGATCCATATCATGGAAAATGAGGCGGATGCGGGGGGTGTCGGTGAGCCCGGTTTGCCAGCCTTCGCTCCTGCACTTACCAATGCAATCTATGACCTGACAGGCCGGCGGATAAGAAAGCTGCCGTTTAATTTGAGTATGTAAAATCCGCCCCAATAGTGGTTGATTTCCACTTTCCAATTCTGTAGACAGTAGACATGGCGGTCAGTTTTTTCATGCCGCCGTCAGATCATCCTCCTCCAGGGGATCTGCTGCGGGCGCAGTCCGGATCTCTGGAAGTATAGATTCAAGACGCTCGCCAATAGACCTGCTAAGGTCCGATGGAAGATTGGAATCGATGTGTACCCACATTCGTAAGCCCATTTTCATAACACATTTTATGGAAAGATCAGGTATAACGGAAGCTTTGTGCCCATTGCCGGCAATATGTATATTCTTAACATGGTAATGAGGGGCCGCCCCGGACAATTCTACTTCAGCTTCCAGCTGCGTTATGAATGTGCCGTCGGTACTGAAAGCGAATGACAGCTGACGAGTGTTCATTTTTGGCAGATTTATGGTTACTAAATGTTTTCCTGTACTTATTTAACCGGAATTCACCAGCCATAGATCATGAAACTGTATGCTGGCCCGATCAAGGGAAATGCCAGTATTATATCGGAGAAATTATGACGTGAATGCTGGTTGATAGCTGAAAAAATTTCAGTCTGGAGTGACTAAATAGCCTGGATGGAATGTCAAATATTCGGCTAGCCCCCTGTTTCGCTGTGTGGTGCGCCTACAGGCTTTGATTGAGGAGAACCTTTTTGCCGCAGGTAAATGGATAAAACGATGATCGCAAAGATGCTTAAAAATTCACTTTGCCAGTTTTGAAACGATTCAAACCAGAACCGGCTGTCCCCCAGATATTGACCAGGTGTCTGAAGTGGCATGCCCTTCAGCATCATCTGTTCATTCTCATCCTTAAGGCTCCCGTAAAAGTGAAAGATAAAGCTGGTGATGAACAGCAGTAATAGCGCGATCGTCAGACTATGCTTATAAATGGTAAGTACCCAGCCTCCTTTTTTCACGGGCCAGGGCGCATCTTTTTTGGTAGGATCCGGTTCCTCATCTGTTTCCTCTGGCTCATCAAAAGATTTAGATTCTGAAGATCCTTTTTGCTTTAGCCAGATCGTCAGCACGACAAACAACGCCATTTGCAGGAATTCACTCTCCCAATTCTCAAACGTGGCTTGCATGAAATGGCCGGTTTGTATATACTGTTGAAGTGAAATGGCCAGCGCCCCTTTCTCCTGCAGGTCTTTATTGTGTTCTTTGTATCCCGACATTAACTGACCTCCGAGCGATAGTATAAATAGAACCAGGAAAACAATGGACAGACTATTATTGCGGATGAATTTCATGGTAGTGTAATCGTTGAGGGCGGGCATAGTGATCAATTGATTTACAATACTTTAGATAGTGAAAATCCAAACAATTGTCGTTTCTCGCTCTGATCGTCGATTTATCCCGGGAAAAAATCATGCCATGGCCTGGCCAGGAATATTGATCCGAGCTCCCTTTTCCATGACTCCATAGTCCCTGGGATCGAAGCAAAAGGAGAAAAGTGATGCGCATCCGTGGCATTATTTTTTGTGCGATCTCTTTCAGTGGAGGTAGTATCAATTGCGATGAAAGCAATGGTGTTGGTGCACGAATTTATGGGTATTGTGGAAGAGACGGGGAAATGAGTCAACAATCTGCAAAGTCGAATCCTGGCGCCTCCCTTGAATGGTCAGTCACAACTATGATCAGTAGAACATTAAATATGCAATGCCATGTCAAAAAAAACAAACCCTGCACAGCCCGGCGTATTCAAGCGGTTCGCGGCCCTCATTACACGCACAACCGGTAGTACCCCCGCTTTTATCATTGCCCTGGCACTGGTGCTGGTCTGGGGCGCCACCGGTCCCATCTTTCATTATTCGGAGACCTGGCAGCTGGTGATCAACACGGGTACAACGATCATCACCTTCCTCATGGTCTTCCTTATCCAAAAGACTCAGAATAAGGATTCCCTGGCCATCCAGCTGAAGCTGAATGAGCTGATCGCTGCCCATGACTTCGCCAGTAACAGGCTGGTAAATGTGGAGCATATGACGGAAGATGAGCTGAAGGTCATCCAGAAATACTACGCCCATCTCAACAAATTTGCGCAGACCGAAGGTAGCCTGCAAAAATCACATTCCATCGATGAGGCGCAACGCTCATCCGAGTTCAAAAAGGATTTGAAAAATAAGAGAATAAAGCGCATGGGCCAAAGCTCGCCCGATCAACAACAACCCAACCCGCTATGACCATCACCTATCCAAAGGAAGAAATAGAAGCCGTCCGCCGTATCCTCATCGAAGAGCAAAAGACGATTGCGGTGGCAGAGAGCGTAACGGCAGGACTGCTGCAGGGCGCCTTTTCACAGGCGACGGATGCGCGGCTGTTCTTCCAGGGCGGTATCACGACCTTTAATGTAGGCCAGAAATGCCGTTGGCTTGACGTGGATCCCATCCATGCCCTGGAGCACAACGCCGTATCGCCAAAGGTAGCCAACCAGATGGCTGAAGGTGTGGCCAGAAGGTTTTGCAGCTATTATGGCATCGGGGTGGTCGGGTATGCCGCACCGGTCCCGGAAAAGAAGATCGATCTGCCTTACGCATGGTATGCTGTCTACGGTGACGGCCGGCCACTGGAAACCAACAGGCTCGAAGGCGGTAAGGGCGATCCCCTGAAGGTGCAGCTGTATTATGTCCAAAACATCATCAATGCCCTGCATCGAATATTAACCTCTTTACCATAGTCACCCCCCGCCTCCATGCTGTAGCTGTCTGTTTAACCTACGCTGATATTCAGTAGGCGTGGCCTTGAAATGCCTGAAAAAGGCTTTACCAAAGTTGCTTTGTGAATTGAACCCAACCATTTTTGCCACTTCGAATATTTTATAGCTGGTGGTGGATAGCAGTTCGGCTGCCTTATTCAATCTCGCCACATTCAGCAGCTCGTTGGGCGTCAGGTCCGATACGCATTTCACTTTCCGGTAAAACGTAGGACGGGTCATGTTCATCAGCCTGGCCAGCACATCGACGTTGAGGTCCTTATTGCGCAAATGGACGGATATAAGCTCCTTGAGCCTGTTGAGGAATGCGCCATGCTCATCCCGGCAGGGACCAACGTCCATCTGGTCGAAAAGACAGCGATCGAAATAGTCCTTCAGCCGCGCTCTGTTGGCAAGAAGGTTACCGGTCTGCGCTCTCAGGTATTCATCCGACAGCGGCCGCTCCATGCAGGCGTCGGCTCCGGTCTGGAGCCCTTTGATCCTGGAACAGCTTCCGTCGACAAGCAGGATCACGGGGATATGGGAATAATGGACAGACGATTTGAGATGGGCGCACAATTGGGTCCCGTCGGCGTCTGCCAGTTCCAGGCTGCTTATAATTAAATCTATATCTTGTGTTTCAATTATCTTCAATGCCTTCTTTTCGCTGGTGGCCGTACAAAGATGGTAGTCATCGCCAAGATACCCATAAAGGTCATTTAGTTCAGCTCTGTTCTGGCCGGCCAGAAGTATCCGGCGGGTAGCGCTTCGTGGGATAGGCATTTTTGCGATCATTAATTACAAAGGTATCTGCGTCAAATAGTTAGCTATGCATGATTTGTTGAAATTTATAGCACAATTGTTTAGATTTATGATAAAAGGGCTAACTTGTTCCGTTAGACCGTAGTACGCGCATGCCGATCAGGAATTATATATTATTTCTATGCCTTGTACGGGTGGCGACGATGGCATCGGCGCAGCCTGCCCACATCAATTTTACTTCACTGACGTCCAAAGACGGGTTGTTATCCAACTCGGTGAATGCTATTTTAAAAGACCGGTACGGGTTGATGTGGATTGCCACGGATGACGGACTGAATAAGTTTGATGGCACCAACTTTACCGCATATCGCAATCAGGCAGGGGATACGACCAATCTACAGGCCAACGAGATCCTTGCGCTCCATGAGGATAAGGCAGGCCGCCTGTGGGTGGGGACCAGCGGCGGGGCTGTCAGCATGTATGACAGAATGCATGACAAATTCATCCATTATCCGCCCGGAGGGGGAAGGGATGGATTTTTATCCAATGCAGTGGTCCGGAGCATCTGCAGCGACCATGAAGGTAAGATCTGGATAGCGCAGTTCTCAGCACCTTATGTCCTCGACCCGGCAACAGGGCATATTGCTAAAATGGACCTCACACCGTATGACCACAGCGGTCCGGGCAGGTTGTCCCTCCTTTGTGTTTTTGAGGACAGTCGGCAGAGGATGTGGGTGGGTACGGATAAAGGGCTTTTCCTATACATAAGGTCAACGCGCTCTTTTAAGCAGTACAGGCATGATGATATTGACAGTTCCAGCCTGGTGAATAACTATGTACAGACATTGGCGGAGGACAAGGAAGGGCATTTATGGATTGGGACAGCAGGTGGACTATGCAAGATGCGGCCGGATGAAAAAGGATTTATCAGCGCCCGTAAAATAGATGGCAGGGACAGGGTGCTGAATGAAGGTTCGATCAATGCCATCACGGTAGACAACGATGGTATGTTATGGATGGCCACCATGGCGGGAGTGCATGTGCTGGATCCGCATACGGGCCATTCGGTGGCCTACATGCCGGAAGAAGGAAATTCCCACAGCCTCACCAGCGGATCGATCCGGAGTCTTTACATCGACAAGGAGGGTATTTACTGGTTTGGGACCTACCGGGGCGGCATTAATAAATATGACAGGAACCTGAATCTTTTCGATGCCAAGCTAAGCGATGCCTTTCATGATAATGGCTCCCAGACTTCCGTCGTAACTTCTTTCGAACAGCAGGATGATGGGAATATGTGGCTGGGGACAGATGGAGGGGGACTCTATACATTCGATCGGAAGGCGGGAAAGCTCCGGCCTGCGAACATTCGGGTGGATGGCAGGCCGCCTGGCGCATTTTCAGTGCTGGCCTTAAAAAAGGTAAGGACAGGCGCTTTATATATAGGCACCTTTGCAAAAGGGCTGATCATATTGAATCCCGTCAGCGGTAATGCACAGCATCTGACAATGGGCCCGGGCCCGGGTGACCTGAACGCAAACGATATTTATTGTATCAGGGAAGACAGACAAGGGCTGGTATGGCTGGGTACGAATGGTGCAGGGATCAATGTTTTAAAAAATAACAAGGTCATCGTCCGGTATACGCCTGCGCCAAAAGCACCGGGTGATATGCTCTTGCCGGCGAATGGTTATATCAGGGCCATCGAGGAGGATAGGGAAGGCAATATGTGGATAGGGACGCATGGAGGTGGCGTAGCCGTATATCAGCCTGCGACAGGAAAATTCACCGTGTATAACCAGGGCAATAGCAACCTGCCCAGCGACAAAGTCCATTCCCTTTTATTGGATAGCAGGGGTTTGATGTGGTTGGGTACGTACGGCGGGGGATTAAGCGTATTCGACAGCAGGACCGGACTGTTTTCGAACTTCACCGAGAAGGATGGATTGCAAAATGCCACCATCTACCAGGTGGTGGAAGATGCGCGGGGGCAGATATGGGTAAGCACCAATACGGGGATCAGCAGCCTTGATGTGCAAACGAAGGTTTTCCGCAATTTTACCAGTTACAACGGCATCCAAAATAACAATTTTGTCCATGGATCGGGGATGCGCTCGTCCGATGGAGAGCTGTTCTTCGGGGGACTGCAGGGGTTCAACTACTTTAATCCGGCGACGCTTACGACTAACCGCAACGTCCCCACGGTAATACTGACGAACCTGCAGGTAGCGAACAAAGCCGTCGTTCCCGGCAATGAGTCGCCGATCAAAGAGCATATTTCAGTCGCCGGCGAGGTCCGGCTGGCATACAAACAGAATTTTGCCCTGAGCTTCGTTGCTTTGAATTATACATTGCCCAGGCAGAACAACTATGCCTACAAGCTGGAAGGGTTCGACAAGGACTGGAACTATGTAGGTGCGATGAATACGGCCTATTATACCAACCTCGATCCCGGAGAGTACGTCTTTCATGTGAAGGCCAGCAATAATGACGGAGTATGGAGCTCCAGGGACACATCCGTAAGGATCTATGTCAAACCTCCTTTCTGGCGGACGCCGTACGCTTATGTAATGTATGTGCTGGCTGCCGGCGGACTGTTATTGTACAGCCGCCATCGGGGGCTTTCGAGGCTAAGAAAGCAGCTTGCCCTGGAGCAGGAAAGGGAGGAAGCCCGGCGCATACAGGAACTGGACAAGATGAAATTGAAATTTCTTACAAATCTGAGCCACGAGTTCAGAACCCCCATTTCACTGATCATGGGGCCGGTGGATCAAATGCTCTCGGAAGGATATGGTCAGCCGTCGCATGACAAGCTGCAGATGATCAGGCGGAATGCGCGACGGTTGCTGAACCTGGTGAACCAGTTGCTGGATTTCCGGAAGATGGAAGAGCACGAGCTGAGGCTCCACCTGGAGAAAGGCGAGTTTGTCTCGTTCGTAAAAGATGTCTGTCATTCTTTTACGGACCTTTCGGAAAGGAAGCATATCCGGTTTGCTTTTGAGACGAAGGTGGACAGCCTTTATGTTTTGTTCGACAGGGATAAGATCGAGCGTATCCTGTTCAACCTGCTGTCCAATGCATTTAAGTTCACACTGGAGGGAGGGACGATCACCTTTGCTTTGGAAGAGCTGGAAGAGGACGGTGATGCAGACACCAGGTGGATATCCATAAAGGTGATGGATACCGGTATTGGTATACCGCAGGATAAAAAGGAAAAGATATTCGAACGGTTTTTCCAGCATGCGTCCGCAGCTGCCATCCTGAACCAGGGTACGGGCATCGGCCTTTCCATTACAAGAGAGTTTGTCAGGATGCATGGAGGGATTATAGAGGTGGAAAGCCAGCCGGGACAGGGCAGTGTTTTCATGATACGGCTGCCATTGACCAGGGCTGCCGCGGCAGACATTACTGCCGCAAAAGATGAAGCCCCGGAGACCGGCGACGGCGAAACTACAGTCACGACCGCTACGGACAACGCCGTCGGAATGCCAGCCATCCTGCTGGTAGAGGATAATGAGGATTTCAGGTTCTATCTGAAAGACAATCTCAGGAATAAGTACAAGGTAATAGAAGCTGCCAATGGCAAAGACGGGTGGCAGAAAGCCCTCTCTGCTCATCCCCAGCTGATCGTCAGCGATATCAGCATGCCTTATATGGATGGAATAGCGCTCACCCGCAAACTGAAGGGCGACAAGCGGACAAGTCATATTCCCGTCATCCTGCTGACGGCCCTGACGGAAGAGGAACAGCAGCTAAAGGGACTTGGGACGGGAGCCAACGATTACATCACCAAACCTTTCAATGTTGAAGTGCTGCGTGCCAGGGTCAGGAACCTGCTCGAACTGAGGAATACGTTGCAGTCCACGTACACCAGGCAGATCAGGGTGCTTACACCTGAAGTAGCCATCGAGTCGGAAGATGAGAAGCTGTTGAATAAAGTGGTGACCTATCTTGAAAAAAATCTCAACAGCGACCAGTTGTCGGTGGAGTCGCTGAGCAAAGAGGTGGGCATGAGCAGGAGCTCGCTGTACAGCAAGATACTGGAGATCACCGGAGAGACCCCTGTGGAATACATTCGTTCCTTTAAGTTGGGAAAGGCAAAGGTTCTGCTGGAAAAAAGCAGTCTGACCATTGCGGAGATCGCTTACGAGGTAGGATTTTCCACCCCCAATTATTTTGCGAGAGCGTTTAAGACCAAGTACAATATACTGCCATCTGAATACGCCAGTATGAAGAATGAGAACCAAAATACTGATTAGTATGGACGGTCCCAAAGAGGTCACCATTTATGATATTGCAAAGGAACTGGACGTATCCCCGTCTACTGTGAGCCGGGCATTGAACGACGATCCGACTGTCAGTAAAAAGACCAGGAAAAAGGTCTTCGACAAGGCTGCTCAGATGGGCTACCGGTCGAACCCTTTTGCCAAAAACCTGCGACAGCAGCAGTCGCTGACCATCGGCGTGATCGTCAATGAATTGAACAGTCCCTTTTTCACTTCCGTGCTGTCCGGCATCGAAAAGATCGCGGGTGAGGCAGGATACGGCCTTATCATAGCTGACTCATCACAAAGTGCGAAAAAAGAGGCCGCCAATGCGCAGAACCTTTTTCGGCGGCGGGTGGATGGGATAATAGCGTCATTGGCGCCCGACACGAACGACCTGGATCATTTTAAGCCTTTTGTCACAAAAGGCATTCCCATCATTTTTTTGGACAGGGTAGAGGATAGAACGGAAAGTACGTCGGTGGTCATCGACAACGCTATGTGCGGCTATATCGCCACCAAACATTTGATCGAACAGGGATGCCGGCGCATAGCGCATCTCACGTCGGCACTGCAGCACAATATTTATGCACAGCGGTTTAAAGGCTACCGCGATGCATTGGAGGAAAATAAGATGCCATTTGAAGCATCGTTGCTGCTGATCATGGAGGCGGCCGAGGAAGCCGCGGTGGCGGCTGCTAAAAAGGTCATGAGCCTGCAACCCATGCCTGACGGTGTTTTTGTCACCGGCGACTTTGCTGCTGCCGTCTGCATCCGCACCTTCCAGGAAAATGGTATGCGCGTTCCGGAAGACATCGCCGTGGTAGGGTTCAATAATGAGGTAATTGGCAGACTGATAAAGCCAACTTTAAGTACGGTCAACTACCCCGGGAAAGAAATGGGTGAGGCGGCGGCAAGGAATCTGGTGAGTCATCTGAATGGTATGGGTAATATTGGCAGCATTAGCACATTGACCATACGCGCCGACCTGATCGTGCGGCAGTCTTCCCTCAAGACTGGATCATAACACTTTCTTATCAAAATTTGGTCATAGCGTCTCATTCTCTCCTGGATCACACATGGGCCGGCTGGTTTGTCGCAACGAACTATTAAATTAGGTAGTAAGAAAAATATGCGCATGCCAAATAAGACAAATATCATTGGCGTCATAGTGCCTACGCTGGATAGCTATTTCATCACCTCCGCCCTGAGCGGGATCCGGGAGGTAGTCGCTGAGGAGGGATATGAGCTTATTATCACACATTCCCGGGAAAGCATGAAAAAGGAGATAGCGAGTGCGCAATTACTTTTTGACTGGGGGGTGGATGGGGTGATAGCTTCATTGTCCGCTGAGACAAAGGACCTTTCTCATTTTATGCCATTCACGGATACAGGCATCCCTGTCGTATTCTTCGACAGTGCGGAGAGGATGGACCACAGCGACATCGTATTGGTCGACAACGCCCGTTGCGGGTTCCTGGCAACGGAACATCTCATCAAACAGGGATGCAGGCGTATCGCCATCATTTCCTCCAGCCTGGAAAGAAATGTGCATATGCAGCGCTTCAAAGGTTTCCGGGAGGCATTGAAGGACTATACCATACCTTTTACGGAAGAATTGCTCATCCTCGGGGACATCGACATGGATGGCGGGGCAGCCATCGCCAGGCTGATCCTGGAAATGCGTCCGATGCCGGACGGCCTGTTCTTTACCAACGATCTGGCAGCTGCGCTGTGCATGCATTGCCTGAAAGAGGCGGGGGTCCGGGTGCCGGAGGATATTGCCATCGTAGGCTTCAATAACGACCCATTGGGCAGGCTTGTCACACCTACGCTCACCACTATCGATTATCCCGGGCTTGAAATAGGCAGAACAGCGGCTGAAAACCTGCTGGATCATTTGTCATGCTGTCACGGGGGGCAGAGCAGGACCGCTGTCGTGGCGGCAGAGCTCATCGTCAGAGGGTCCTCTTTGAGAGGGCTTATTTTGTCGCGATGATATCAAAGTATGCTTTCTTGGGATGGTAGTTCCTGTCAAACGGCAGGGGATAATTGGTGCGGCCCCGAATGGGAAAGTCATTGAGCCACGACATCCCGTCATTTATCCCCCAGAAAGTAACACGGCTGATCTTGCCTTTATGCCGGAGGAAGAGATGGAACAGGTCCGCATAAGATTTCGCCAGCAGGTCCTGGACCGAATCTGGCAGTCCGTTGGTGTACGGGTTCATGCCGGCCCTGTTCACGGCAGTCTGTCCTACATCGGCCGTGTTATGATCCCAGGGATTCGGCAGTACGCTAAGATCCAGCTCGGTGAACATCACTTCAACACCGAGTGCCGAAAATTCCTGAATGCTGGCTTCAATTTCCGCCAGGGGAACATTGCCGGACTTCCAGTGTCCCTGGATACCTACGCCATCGATGCGGACGCCGGCCGCCTGTATCTTTTTAATAAGGGCGATGGCGCCGGCCCTTTTCTTCGGCTGTTCGATATTGTAGTCGTTGTAATAAAGTTTGGTGTGCGGAGCCGCTTTTTGCGCAAGACGAAAGGCTTCAACGATATAGTCTGGCCCCAGTTTTTTAAGGAAGATCGAACGCCGGAGCGTGCCGTCCTCGTTCAGGGCTTCATTGACAACGTCCCAGGAATAGACCTTGCCGTCGTAACGGGATGCGATAGTAGTGATGTGGTTGACAAAATAGGCGCGGACCGAATCGGCATCCTGCATCGTGCGCAGGAAGGGCGGCAACTGGCTATGCCATATCAGGTTGTGGGCGTTGACCTTGATATGATGCTTCCAGGCATAGGCCACCAGCTTGTCGGCAGGATCAAAATTGTATCGATCCCACCCCGGATGCATGATTTCCGCCTTCATGATGTTCTCAGGAGTAAGGGCGTCGTACTCCCGTGGGATCAGCCGGGCCGCAGCAGTATCTTTTTCCTCTATCTGCCGTGTGTTGACCGCTGTGCCGATGAGGAAGTCCTCCCGGAATGTTTCTTTCAGGGTAGGGACCTGTGCCGACCCTTGCAGGGCCGCCAGGACTAGTATCGCAGGCAGTGCATTACGCATAAATAATTTATTTGGTTTTTGAAGCTTATCAGATGCAGTAGAAAACAAAACTAATATTTTTTTCAATCGGTTGAAATTTACAGAAAACTTCTTATATTTGAAATGTAAGTTTGACATTTATTTAGATCATGGATTAATGAAACTTCGCACGGACGCTTGCTATATGAGAAAAGAAGATATACATCTCCTTCCTTTCTTCCCCATATCCCAGGCGGATTTGCGTGGTGACACATCGGCCGTTGATAGCCTATAAAATACCAGTTAATTGCAATCGGTGTCATAATTCAACAAATATGAGACAATTTGCTTACAGGATCATAGGCCTGGCAGGTTTATTATGGATCAGTGCAGCCGTACATGGCCAGGGTGAGGGCAACGATTCATCGGGATACTACAACGAAGTGAGAACGTATGTAAACCCGGTGCTGCCGGGCGACCATCCGGACCCGACGATGATCCGGGTGGGAGAAGACTTTTACCACTGCGGATCAAGCTTTCATTTCACACCGTATCTGCCGGTCTATCATTCAAAGGACATGGTCCATTGGGAGATCATCAGCAGGGTCGTGCCGCCGGCAAGAGGACAATTTGTCTCCGACCATCCTTCAGCCGGCATCTGGCAGGGGGCTATCACTCATTTCTACAATGCGTACTGGATCTATTTTTCGGCCGGCGGACAGTGGTTTTGCAAAGCGCAATCCCCTTACGGCCCCTGGTCGGCGCCTGAAAAGGTGAAGACAAACCCTGCCACAGGAGACCTGGGATATGACAATTCCATTTTTGTAGACGATGACGGCAAACCGTATATGGTGATCAAGAATGGACAGAAGATCAATCGTTTGCAGGCGCTGGGGCGCAACGGCCAGCTGGCAGACACGGTGATCAACCTGGACTGGATCAATGCGCAGCTGCAATACAGCTGGGCGGAAGGCCCGGTGATGTGCAAACGCAACGGCTACTACTATTATTTCCCCGCCGGCGATGTATCGGGTGGTCAATATGTTTTGAGGACGACGGCGCTGACCAGTGACTCCACGAAATGGGAAAGACTGGGCGACTTCTTCAGGACCGTGACTGATCCTGCAACCGGCTTCCGCCGGCCTAATCATATTTCCGCACCGCTGCAATTGGTCGACGGAACCTGGTGGACCATCGGACAGAGCTATGAAAAGCCGAGGGCCGATGACTGGTCCGGTATGGGCCGGCAGACCGCCTTATACCCGGTGATCTGGGAGGGTGACAGGCCCTGGGGGATGGCGCCGGTGAGCACGCCGATAATAAAGCCCGGGTTGCCGTCGGCAGGCATTCCCTGGAGAAGCGTCCACACAGATTATTTTGAGGGCGACACACTGGGAGTATGGTGGCATTTTTTGAACAGGAGCGCTGCGAACGAGTGCTCACTGGCAGCAAGGAAGGGATGGGTGCGGCTAACCCCGGCAGGCGGCAGAGCGCATTTGGTGCAGAAGGAGACGGATCATTATTATTCGGCTGTCACACGGGTCGATCTCAATGCAATGGATACGTCGGACAAAGCAGGTATCTATCTGACCAATGGGAACCAAAAGGTGATGGCGCAATTATATACGGGATACGACGGCGGTAAGCGTATCTTTTTTCGGCTGGATACAGCTGTTCGCTCCCTGCCAAACCCGGCAGACGGTCCTGTCTGGCTGAAGCTGGAACGGCAGCGGCATGCGTTGACAGGATATTACAGCGGGGATGGTCATTCATGGACGGCACTGGGATCTCCCATCAACGCCCTGCCACTGGACAGGGGGCAGCCGAATTTCAATTCATGGGTGGGTACGAGCGTAGGGGTGTTTGCAGAAGGTCGGGCGGCGGACTTCGACCTGTTTGTTTGTAAGGACGCTTTTTCACCTCTCGCAGCTGCGGGATATAGTAATTATTTTGGCGTAGAGGCGGCAGACATCGAAGGCGGCAAGGTTGTGACCAATACATCTTCTTATGGAGGATGGTTTATGCTGTCGGGGGTGTCCCTGGGTGATAAGAAAGATAGGATAGCAAAGGTACAGGCGCTTGTCTCTGCCCGAAAGGGCGGAGTGGTCGAGATATGGCTGGATGATCTGAAGACGGGCAGGATGATCGCACGTGTGCCGGTGGCGCCGGGCAATGATAAATGGATCACCTGCAGGCCGACCGCAAACGACATTTCAGGCAGTCACGATCTGTTCGTAAAGTTCCCTTCAGGGAATGATCATGATATCTATATCAGTCAATTGCTTTTTACACGAAAAAAATAAACATCATTATGAGGAAGCTGATCTTTTCTGCAGCCGCACTATTGGGTTTCTTATGGAGCTCGGCCCAATCCATCGAAAAACATGCTCCCCCCGGATTCGATTCATTGCGTGCGGATATTCCGCATGGCAGGATCGACACCATCACCTGGTCATCGAAGACCGTGGGGGCTCAGCGGCGGGCATTGATCTATACGCCTCCTGGCTTTTCCAAAAAGAAAAAGTACCCGGTGCTTTACCTGCTGCATGGCATCGGCGGCGATGAAAAGGAATGGCTGAATGGCGGAAAGCCGCAGGTCATCCTGGACAATCTGTACGCAGCCGGCAGGGCACAACCGATGATCGTAGTCATGCCGAATGGAAGGGCCATGAAGGACGACAGGGCCACAGGCAACATCATGGCGCCGGACAAGGTGCAGGCATTTGCCACTTTCGAAAGAGATCTGCTGGATGATCTTATCCCTTACGTTGAAAAGATGTTTCCCGTATACACCGACAGGGAGCACCGCGCAATTGCCGGATTGTCGATGGGCGGCGGCCAGTCGCTGAATTTCGGACTGGGCCACCTGGACATGTTCGCCTGGATTGGCGGTTTTTCTTCAGCGCCCAATACCCGGCCACCCGGGGAGCTGGTTCCCGATGCGGAAAAGGCAAAGAAAATGATAAAGCTGTTATGGATCTCCTGCGGGGACGCCGACGGGCTCATCAGCTTCAGCCGCAGGACACATGAGTACCTCAATGCGCACGGTGTCCCGCATATCTATTACATAGAGCCGGGAGTGCATGATTTCAAGGTGTGGAAGAACGGGCTCTACATGTTCTCACAGCTGGTCTTCAAGCCTGTGGACGAGTCGCTCTTTTCCAAATACAGCCTGCTGGGCACGCCTGCCTCCACCAATGTACGCTCGGCAAAGTATCCGCAGGTGCTGCCGGACAGCCGTGTGATCTTCCGCGTAAAAGCGCCGGATGCGCAGCGGGTACAGGTGGACCTGGTGAAAAAATATGACCTGGCCAGGGACACAGGCGGCTATTGGGCCGTGACCACGGATAGCATCAGCGAAGGGTTCCATTATTATTCCCTGCTGATCGACGGCGTTGCACTGGCCGATCCGGCCAGCGAGTCTTTCTATGGAATGGGGCGGATGGCCAGTGGCATCGAGATCCCCTTCAGCGGCGGCGGCTTCTATGAACAAAAGGATGTCCCCCATGGCGATATTCGGATCAGGAATTACTATTCCACCGTGCTCAATGCATGGCGGCGTATGTACGTCTATACGCCACCGGGCTATGATGAACATTCGGCTGAGTCATATCCCGTCCTGTACATATTACATGGCGGCGGTGAGGACGAGCGGGGCTGGGCCATGCAGGGCAGAACGGACATGATCCTGGATAATCTGATCGCAGAGAAGAAGGCCAGGCCGATGCTGGTTGTAATGCCGGATGCCAATGTGAGCATACCTGGCTCGCCGTTCGGCGAGAACGGGCTGCGGCTGTTCCAGTCCGAGCTGAGAGGCGTGATCATTCCCTTCATCGAAAAGAATTACCGTGCGAGGCCGGACGCCGGCAACCGTGCGCTGGCAGGCCTGTCGATGGGGGGCATCCATACCCTGTACACCGGGATGAACAATACGGATATGTTCGCTTATCTCGGAGTGTTCAGCTCAGGCTGGATCCTTCCCATGCAAAAGGACCTTTCCGAGACGCAATATGAGCTGATGAAAAAAAGGGCCGATACCATCAACACCAACCTCCGGCAGTTGTGGATCGCCATGGGCGGCAAGGAGGACATTGCTTACAAGAACTGTCAGCTGATGCTGGCCCGGCTGGATGAGATGAAGATAAAGTATAGCTACAATGAATATCCCGGCGGCCATACCTGGCCCGTCTGGAGGAACAACCTCTATACATTCGCACCCTTGTTATTTCAATGATCATGAAAAAAGATCTCCTGCTGGGCCTTTGCCTCCTTTTGACAGCGCATGGCGGATGGGCGCAGGCCCATAATCCCGTTATCTATGCGGATGTACCCGACATGTCCATCATCCGGGTGGGTGACACCTACTATATGAGCAGCACCACCATGCATATGAGCCCAGGCGTGCCCATCATGCGGTCGAAGGACCTGGTGAACTGGGTCCTGGTCAACTATGCTTACGATATATTGGACAGCGTGGATGCGCTGGACCTCAACAACGGAAAGAGCTCATACGGTAAAGGGTCCTGGGCCAGCAGCCTGCGTTATCACGACGGGCGTTTCTATGTCAGCACTTTTTCAGGCACGACGGGAAAGACATATATCTACACTACGAAGGACATTGAAAAAGGCCCGTGGAAAGCAGTCTCTTTCAAGCCATCGCTGCATGACAATTCTTTGTTCTTCGATGATGACGGGAAGGCATATATGCTGTATGGCAGCGGCAGGATCATGCTGGCGGAGCTTAATGACGACCTTTCCGGCATCAGGGAGGGCGCCACACCGCAAACGATCATCGAAGATGCCAGCAGCGTGGCCGGTCCTATAGGATTGCGGGCGGAAGGTTCGCAACTATTCAGGATCGATGGAAAATATTATCTCTTCAACATCTCCTGGCCCAGAGGAGGCATGCGGACGGTGACGATCCACCGGGCGGACAGGCTGACGGGGCCGTATGAAGGTCGTCTGGCGCTGCAGGATAAAGGCGTTGCGCAGGGCGGGTTGATCAATACGCCGGATGGTAAATGGTTCGCCTACCTGTTCCGCGATCTAGGTGCGGTGGGACGTGTTCCGTACATGGTGCCCGTGCAATGGCAGGATGGCTGGCCGGTGCTGGGTGTGGGTCATCGGGCGCCGGATACGGTGGCGCTGCCCGCAAGCAATGGCCTGAACCCGGGCATCGTGGCTTCGGATGAGTTCAGCCCTCGTAAAGGAACGCCGGCATTGCCGCTGGTATGGCAATGGAACCACAACCCCGACAACAGCCTATGGTCGCTGAGTCGGCGTCCCGGCTATCTCCGTTTGTCCACGGGCCGTGTGGATACGTCGCTGCTGCTGGCTCGCAATACCCTGACGCAGCGGACCTTTGGACCCGGCTGCTCGGGGACGACGGCCATCGATGTATCGCATATGAAGGACGGGGACCAGGCAGGACTTCTCCTGTTGCAGAAAAGGTACGGCTGGGTAGGCGTGCGCGTCACCGGTAGTAAAAAGTATATCGTGATGGTGCGGGAAGGAACGACAACGGACAGCGTGGCGCTGTCACAAACAACGGTGTATCTCAGGGCCGACTGCGATTTCAGACTCCGCGCAGACATGGCTTATTTTTATTATAGCCTCGACGGAAAGAGCTGGAAGCCGGTGGGAACTACCCTGAAGATGGAATATACCCTCCCTCATTTCATGGGCTATCGCTTCGGGCTGTTCAACTATGCCACGAAAACGCCGGGAGGCTATGTAGACTTCGACTTTTTCCACATCAACGGATTATAAAAACAGTAAGACATGAAACTACTATTGATGGCAGGCCTGTTTTTCTCCGCCACCTGCATCGCTCAGCAACTGCCCTATCAAAACCCGGATCTCAGCGCGGCAGAGAGAGCGAAAGATCTCATCTCAAGATTAACATTAGAGGAAAAAGCATCGTTGATGCAGGACCAGTCTCCTGCAATTCCCCGCCTGGGAATTAAAAAATTTAATTGGTGGAGTGAAGCCCTTCATGGTCTTGCCAACAACGGGGACGTAACGGTGTTCCCGGAACCGATAGGGATGGCCGCTTCTTTTGACGACTCGCTTGTTTACAGGGTCTTTGATGCCGTTTCCGATGAGACGCGGGCCAAATACAACCAGGCAATGAAAGATGGGCAGGAGAACAGGCGTTTCCTGAGCCTCTCGGTATGGACGCCCAATATTAATATTTTCAGGGATCCCCGTTGGGGACGCGGACAGGAGACATACGGGGAAGACCCTTATCTCACGTCCCGCATGGGCATTTCTGTCGTCAAAGGCCTGCAAGGCCCCGCGGATGCGAAGTACCGGAAGCTGTTGGCCTGCGCCAAACATTTTGCCGTTCACTCAGGACCTGAATGGAGCCGCCACCGGCTTAACCTGAATAATATCGATCCCCGCGACTTGTGGGAAACATACCTGCCTGCTTTTAAGGCCCTGGTGAAAGAGGCGGATGTCCGCGAGGTGATGTGTGCCTACCAGCGCCTGGATGACGAACCTTGCTGCGGCAACAACCGTTTGCTCCAGACGATCCTTCGCGACGAATGGGGTTTTAAATACGTGGTGGTGTCCGATTGCGGCGCCGTAACTGACTTTTACACGAGCCACAAAGTTTCGTCCGATGCAGTACATGCTGCCGCAAAAGCCACATCCGCAGGTACGGATGTAGAATGTGTATGGGATGGATATGCTTTCAGGAACTTGCCGGCGGCGGTCGCCAAAGGCCTGATCAGAGAAGAGGATATTAATGCTCATCTGACACGGGTATTGGTCGGACGGTTTGATCTGGGCGAAATGGACGATGATGCCATCGTCCCCTGGACCAAAATACCCGCATCCATTATCAATAACCCGGCACACCGGGATCTTGCTTTGACGATCTCCCGGGAATCCATGACCTTGCTGCAGAATAAGGAGAATATTCTTCCCTTGAATAAGTCAGTCAAAAAATTAGCGGTCATTGGGCCGAATGCCGACAACGAACCAATGCTTTGGGGGAATTACAATGGCAAGCCGGTTCGAACGATCACGATCCTCAACGGCATCAGATCGAAGATGGCCGGCGACCGCATTGTATATGATAAAGCTTGCGACCTGGTAGAGAACAAAGTAACGCAAAGTTACTTTGCAAAGACAATGTACGAAGGCAAGAATGGCTTTAAAGCCACTTACTGGAACAACCGCGACCTGCAAGGCGACGCCATCGCCTCAGACAGGATAACCAATCCAATAAAGCTGACGACAGCGGGTGATCATGAATTTGCATCGGGCGTGAAGCTCGTTGGCTTTTCCGCTCTCTATGCAACTGAATTCGAAGCGGCTGAGACGGAAGAGATCGTTTTTAAAATTGGCGCTACAGGCCATTTTGAATTGCTGGTGAATGGAACTTCAGTGGCGAAGCATGACAGCTGGAGGACCCTCCCTTCCAGGGTTCCTTACAAGGTCGAAAAAGGAAAAAAATACAGGATTGAAATTAAGTATGCACAGCTGAACAACTGGCAGGCCGATCTCGAATTTGATTTTGGGAAAGAGGTGGACATCGATTTCTCCGGCCTGATCAATAAGCTCAAAGGAATAGAGACGGTAGTATTCGTCGGAGGCCTTTCTACCTTGCTGGAAGGAGAGGAGATGCCGGTGAATTATCCCGGCTTTAAAGGAGGCGACAGGACCAATATTGAGTTGCCCGAAGTCCAGCGCAATTGCATCAAGGCATTGAAGAGCGCCGGCAAAAAGGTGATTTTTGTCAACTGCTCCGGATCGGCCATCGCAATGACCCCGGAGAAAGAAAATTGTGATGCCATCCTCCAGGCCTGGTATGGAGGCGAGTCAGGAGGCCAGGCCGTGGCCGATATCCTGTTTGGGGATTACAATCCCTCGGGCAAATTACCTGTGACTTTCTATAAGAATTCAGAACAGCTGGGCGATTTCGAAGATTATTCCATGAAAGGGAGAACCTACCGTTTCATGTCTGACCCGCTATTCCCCTTTGGCTACGGCCTAAGCTATACCAGCTTTTCAATAGGCAATGGTGTCATCAGCGCCCAAACGCTTGCAAAAGGGGACGCGGTCTCGCTTACCATCCCTGTATCCAATACGGGACGGCGCAACGGGACGGAAATAGTCCAGGTGTACGTCCGGAGAACAGATGATGTCAACGGACCCGTAAGGGCCCTGCGCGGCTTTAAGAGATTGGATGTGCCGGCCGGAAAGACGGCAACGGCAACGATCACCCTCCCTTACAGCGCATTTGAATTTTACAGTAATGAAAAATTTGAAATGACCGTTACACCCGGTGAATACGAACTATGGTATGGCACCAGTTCCGGCACGAAGGATTTGAAGATGATAAAGATGATGGTTAAATAACTCCAATAACTTTATATGCTTAAAAATATTTTGGCGATTGCGGTATTTGTGCTGGGAGCGATGCCGCTCCTTTCCAGGGCGCAGGGTTACCAGCAGACACCCCACGGCATCACGGCAAATGTCCATGATCTTTCCCTCGAGATCCGGTTTTACAGCCCTGCCATTGTGCGGGTGATCAAATTCCCTTCAGGCCATTCCTTCAATAAAGAAAGCCTTTCCGTCATTAAAGAACCTGGAAGCACGAAGCTCACCGTTCGGCAGAAGGATGGGAGTGTCTGGCTCAGCAGTGAAAAATTAAGCGTCGGCCTCGATCTCCGGTCAGGAAGCATCGTCTATCACACGCCGGGAGGAACATCCCTTCTCAGAGAGCAGCAGGGTGGGGCTGACTTTACACCTTTTGACGACGCGGGCAGCAGTACCTTCAAAGTCTCCCAGGCCTTTGAGCTTGATCCGGGCGAACCCGTGTATGGCCTTGGACAGCATCAGCGCGGCAACCTTGACCAGCGCGGTCAGCAGTACCATCTTGTACAGGGTAACACCGAGGATGTGGTCCCTTTCTTTCAGTCTGTAAAGGGATATGGTGTTTTTTGGGACAATTATTCCCCTACCGAATACAACGATAAGGCCGGTACGACACTCTTCAGATCGGATGTCGGAGAAGGCATCGATTATTATTTCCTGTACGGAGGCAATGCCGACGGGGTCATTGCAGGCTACCGGGAACTTACAGGCCGGGCGCCGATGTTCCCTTTATGGACCTTTGGATATTGGCAGAGTAGAGAGCGGTATAAAAGCCAGGACGAGCTGGTGGATGTCGTTAAAAGATACCGGGAGCTGGACGTGCCCCTTGATGGCATCATCCAGGACTGGCAGTATTGGGGTAACAATTATCTCTGGAACGCCATGGAGTTCCTGAACCCTGAATTTCCCAATCCCCGGAAAATGGCGAATGATGTGCATGGCATGAATGCACACATGATCATTTCTATCTGGTCGTCCTTCGGTCCGCACACGAAGCCTTACCAGGAGCTTGATAAAATGGGGGCGCTGATGAATTTTAAGACCTGGCCCGAATCAGGTTCCGAAAAATGGCCGCCCAATCTTGACTATCCCTCCGGGGTCAGGGTATATGATGCGTACAACCCGGTAGCACGTGATATTTATTGGAAGTATGCGAATAAAGGCCTGTTCTCGATAGGCGTCGACGGCTGGTGGATGGATTCTTCCGAGCCGGACCACCTGGATTTCCATCCCTCCGACCTGGACAACAAGACTTATATGGGATCATTCAGGAAAGTGCGCAATGCCTATCCGCTGATGACGGTGGGCGGTGTTGCACAGCACCAGCGATCCCTGTCCACAGACAAACGTGTATTTATACTCACCCGCTCTGCATTTGCAGGGCAGCAGCGGTATGGCGCCAACACATGGTCGGGTGATATCACCGCATCCTGGGAAACGCTGAAAAGGCAGATACCAACAGGACTTAATTTTTCCTTAAGTGGCATCCCATATTGGAACAGCGATATCGGCGGTTTTTTTCTGACAAAGTTCCGGCGCAAACTGTCCGACCCCGAATATCGGGAGCTCTATGCCCGATGGCTGGAGTTCGGCGCTTTCTGCCCGATGATGCGCTCCCACGGAGCAGACGCGCCAAGGGAAATTTACCAGTTCGGACATAAAGGCGACAGGGTGTTTGACGCGATCGAAAAGTTCATCCGCCTTCGTTACAGCCTTTTGCCATATATCTATACGGCTTCCCGCGATGTGACGGCGCATCATTCCAGCCTGATGCGTGCGCTTGTCATGGATTTCGCGGCGGACAAAAAAGTGTGGGACATCAGCGATGAGTATATGTTCGGCCGATCCATCCTTGTCCGGCCGGTGACATCCCCCATGTATGTAAAAGCCGGCTTCAATGCAACCGATTCTGCCATGGTGGAGGATTTCAGCGCCACCAAAAATGTTGAAACTTATTTGCCGGCGGGCGCCGGCTGGTATGACTTCTGGACTGGCGAAAAGTTCGCGGGTGGCAATAAAGTAAGCAAAGCAACACCGTTGGATATTATTCCGGTGTATGTCAAAGCGGGTGCCATACTGCCCATCGGCCCTGCGGTACAATATGCCACACAGAAGAGCTGGGATAGCCTGGAGATCAGGATATTTCCCGGCGCCGACGGGGATTTTACACTTTACGAAGACGAAAATGACAATTATAATTACGAGAAGGGCAGCTACAGCGAGATAGCGTTTCACTGGGATGATAAAAAACGTACCCTGACCATTGCAGACAGGAAGGGGGCATTTGAAGGAATGCTGCCGGAGCGGCGGTTCAACATAACGGTAGTGCCCGCGCAGGGTGGCAATGTGTCCGGAGACGGAGGGACGAGGAGCATCGGGTACATGGGTAAGGCTGTAACGATCAGGATGGAAACTTCCCAAACCACCCGGCAGCCCGGGCTGGTCAAGATCGACGGCGGTTGGATACAGGGCACCGTGGAAGATGATTTAACGATATTCAAAGGGATCCCTTTTGCAGCGCCGCCTGTGGGCGAATTACGGTGGCAGGCGCCGCAACCTGTTAAAAAATGGAACGATGTAAAACAAACTGCCAGCTTTGCCCCCGCCCCTGTCCAGGGTGGCAATCCTCCTTCAGGCAAAAGTGAAGATTGCCTCTACCTCAATGTCTGGACCCCGGCGACGGCTAAAGAAAGCTTGCCGGTCCTTGTTTGGATCTATGGAGGTGGTTTTAGTTTTGGCTCAACAGCCGAGCCATCATACAACGGCGAAAAACTGGCCAAAAAGGGCGTTGTATTCGTCAGCATCGCCTACCGCGTGGGACAGCTCGGATTTTTAGCCCACCCGGAATTGAGCGCTGAAAACCCGGGCCATGTCTCGGGCAACTATGGTTTGCTCGATCAGATCGCAGGTCTTCAATGGATTCAAAGGAATATTGCTGCGTTTGGAGGCGACCCGCATAAAGTTACCATCTTCGGCGAATCGGCCGGAGCGATCTCCGTCAGCATGCTATGCGCCTCGCCGTTGGCCAAAGGTCTGTTCCATGGCGCTATTTCACAAAGTGGCGGATCTTTTGGACCAACCCGGCCAACGACCTTCCCGGGAGAAAACATGAAGACCCTCAGGCAGGCGGAAGCCGAAGGTCAGGCTTATCTGCAAAAAGCCGGCGTTTCTTCCATTGCGGAATTAAGGAAAATAGCCGCAGACAAGCTTCCTTCGGGATGGGGATTGGGGAGTGCATGGCCGATCGTCGATGGGTATGTGATCCCTGGTGATCAGTACGATCTGTACCAGGCGGGTAAATACAACGATATTGCTGTCATGATGGGCTACAATTCAGACGAAGGCGCAAGCTTTTCACCAGGTAAGACCCCTGAAGAGTATGTGGCAGGCGTACGATCACGGTATGGCAAATTTGCTGATGTTTTAATAAATGCTTACCCGGTTGGGAAGAATACAGTACCAAGAACAGCACGCGACCTTGCCCGTGACGCTGCATTTGGATGGCATACCTGGACCTGGGCCCGGCTGCAATCCAAAACAGGCAGATCGAAAGTATACTATTATTATTTCGATCAGCATCCCGATTATCCTGTAGATTCTCCACGGCATGGCTATGGTTCGCCCCATGGTCAGGATGTTTCCTATGTTTTTCAACATATCGATCCGAAGGATCCCCGGACAACCAGCGCCGACCTGGAGATTTCACAGGCGATGGGTACCTATTGGACGAACTTTGCGAAATTTGGGGACCCCAACGGTAAAGGCGTTCCTGATTGGCCGGCTTTCCGGAATGATAACCCGTCGGTCATGTATTTTGGCCCCACACCTCATAAAGGGCCTGTTCCGGATGAAGGATCGCTTAAAGTACTGGATGAATATTTTATGTGGAGACGTACGCCGGAAGGAGCGGCATGGGGCAAATGATCAGGTAAAAGCTATTTTCAACATTCGTTACACATCTTTCAACATTTCTGCTATCCTCTTGCACATCCAAATACTAGCTTCGTAACCTCACTACTGAAAAAAACTGTTTGCCATGAATGAAAAAACCTTCAATTTTTGCTATCTGCTTGCGCTTTTTAAAATATGTCGATTTGACATTTTATCTCCGCCGCAACATTTCAGTTCCCGAAACGAAATATTAGAAAAAATAATACTTCATCCGAAGTATGTATTTACCCGTCAGGTATTATAGCCAATTCAATCAAAATTAATACAATGCTTATGAGATCAGGAAATCCCTTCCCGGTTTGGTGCATCCTTATTACATTGTCCGCCGTTCTTACAGGCTTCCATGCGACGGCACAGGCCCCTCATACCGTCAGAGGCCAGGTCCTGGACGTACAAAACAACCCTGTAACGGGCGCGTCTATCCAGGTTAAAGAAACCTCGAATGCTACCAAGACAGATGGCGATGGGAGATTCTCCATAGCCCTTCCCGCCGGCAAACATATAATAAAGGTGACCTATGTCGGTAAAACGAGCCAGGAGATCAACGCAGGCTCCCAGCAGTTTATTTCCATTGTGCTGAAGGACAGCACTGCCACACTCGACGATATAGTAGTGGTTGGATATGGCAAGCAAAAGAAACAAAGCGTAGTGGGCGCAATATCCCAGGTGAGGGGCGAGGTGCTGGAAAGATCAGGCGGCGTGTCGAGCCTTGGCGCTACGTTAACAGGCAACCTGCCGGGTGTGATCACCGTCGCAACCCAGGGAACGCCTGGCGCCGAAGATCCGAAAATATACATCCGCGGACAGAGCACCTGGAATAACAGCGACCCCCTCATCCTGGTAGACGGTATCGAACGTCCAATGAACAGCGTGGATATCGGGTCGGTGGAAAGTGTATCCGTATTGAAAGATGCCTCTGCAACAGCCGTCTTCGGCGTCAAGGGCGCCAACGGCGTCATACTGATCACCACCAAGCGTGGCAGGGAAGGTAAAGCCGATATTCGTTTCACTGCCAACACCACCATGAAGCTGCCATCGAAGCTCGCCAGCAAGTTCGATTCATACGACGCCATCAGGATCCGTGATCTGGCCATCGAAAATGAGCTGGGAGTCTCCCCCAACTCCTGGAACAGCTATGTTCCCTACTCCGAGCTTAACAAATATCGTAACCCGGCCAACCAGGCGGAAGCAGAGCGTTATCCGAATATTGACTGGCAGGATCAGCTGGTTAAGAAATACGCCATGTCATACAACGCCAGTATGAACATATCCGGCGGCAACGCGTTCGTAAAATACTTTTCCTCCATCGACTTCCTCCATGAAGGGGATATCATTAAGAAAATAGACAACGGAAAATCTTACCGCCCTGGCTATGGGTTCGACCGCATCAATGCCCGTACCAACCTGGATTTCAATTTGAGCAAATCCACCGTGCTGACGGCGAACCTGGCCGGTTCGTATGGCGTCAGACAGGATGCCTGGGGACAGGATAGCTGGGAATATCGTATCTGGCAAAGTATTTATGGTAATGCCCCGAACATATATTATCCGCAGTACTCGGACGGCGGCTGGGGATACTTCCCGGCAGAACAGGTGTCCACCATCAATTCACTCGCCACCATGGGTAACAACGGTATCCGGAAGAATATCACCACCCGGATCACCACCGACTTTACGTTAAAGCAGGACCTGGGCGCTATCCTGAAAGGGCTGTCCGCAAAGGGAACGATCTCTTTCGATAATTCATTTCTCAGCCAGGGTGGTGTATACGACAATGGCAATATTCAGCAGGAATATATCGATCCTGTCACGGGCGACACGACATATAGCCAATTCCTGGGAACCAACCAGTTCAACTGGATAGCTGCTCCCTGGACGACAAGACCCGATGCGGTGCAAAACACTTCCACCTACAGGAAACTGTTCTACCAGGTGCAGGTGGATTATGCCAAAAAGTTCGGCAGGCACGATGTGACGGTGATGGGATTGTTCAGCCGTGACAGGTATGCCACAGGCAGCGAATTTGAGCATTACCGGGAAGATTGGGTAAGCAGGGTCACTTACAATTATGCGCAGAAATATTTTGCGGAATTCAACGGTGCATATAATGGCTCTGAAAAATTCGGACCCAACTACCGTTTTGCCTTCTTTCCTTCGGCGGCAGCCGGCTGGACCATCAGCAACGAGAGTTTTATGAGGAACCTGGCGTTCATCAATACGTTGAAACTGCGGGCATCGTATGGAAAGGTGGGCAATGACAACATCGCCAGCCGCTGGCTGTATATGACTGCCTGGACTTACGGTGGCAATGCTCCCCTCGGCGCGTCGGCCGGGCAGAATAGCCCCTACACGTGGTGGTCCGAAGCGCATAGCAGTGTGGGAAACCCTGACATCCATTGGGAGACGGTGACAAAGGCAGATGCCGGGATAGATTATACTTTGTGGAATGGCCTGCTCTCCGGTAGCGTGGATGTATTCAGTGACTATCGGACGAACATTCTCCTGGATGGCCCCAGCCGTGCAGTGCCTTCCTATTTTGGGGTGCTGCCTGCCACCGCCAATGTCGGCAAGGTCCGTAACAAAGGCTATGAACTGGAGCTGCGGATCAGCAAGCCTTTATCCAGGAACCTCCGCGTGTGGGCCAATTTCAGCATGACGCATGCTAAGGACAAGATCATTGAAGCCGACGACCCGCAGTTACTGGATGATTATCTGAAAAGAGCCGGCAAGCAGATAGGTCAGGCCTACTCCTATGTCAGCGGTGGATACTATAACACCTGGGACCAGGTGTATGGCAGCACCCAGCTGAATACTTATGACAATCAAAAGCTGCCCGGCAACCTGAATATGGTCGACTACAATGGCGACGGCGTGGTGGACAATAAGGATGTAGTGCCTGCCGGATATCCCGAGCGCCCCCAGAACACCTATAACGCCACGGTTGGCGTCGAATGGAAAGGGTTCAGCGCCTTCGTCCAGTTCTATGCCGTAAGCAACGCCAATCGCTACCTGCAATTGCTCAGCTTCGGGGGACAGTATCATTACGACAATGTATATAAGCAGGGAGCTTATTGGTCCTCTACCAATACAAATGCCAGCGTACCCATACCCCGCTATGCCAGTGTGATGCCCTATTACGGGACGACCTACCTGTACGATGGGTCCTACATCCGGCTGAAGAACGCGGAAGTTGCCTATACTTTCAAGATGCCCGGATTGAAACGGGCCGGCATCAGCTCCCTTAGAGTTTACCTCAACGGAGACAACCTGCTGCTGTGGACGAAGATGCCCGATGACCGCGAAGTAAGCATGGGCGCGGCTACTGCCTATCCCACCATCAGACGTGTCAACATGGGATGTAACATAACTTTTTAAAAAAGCCATATGCAAAAGCATTCATATTCAACTGCCATTTGTTTTATATTTATCGCTGTAATGGGCCTGACAGGCTGCAAGCGCTATTTGGATAGAGCTCCGGGCGCGGACGTTTCACCAACGGATGCCTTTGTCAATTTCACCAATTTTCAGGGGTTTACTGAAGAGCTGTATTCATGCGTACCGGAATTTACCAGCAAGACCTGGGCCTGCGACTGGTTACTGGGTGACGAGATCCTACATAAGACGGGTGTGACCTGGTTGAATGAACAGTTCGACAACGGCGACAGCTGGTCATGGACCACCGGGGAATGGATCTCCTGGTTGGATGCACCTACCTACAATTCAGATCCCACCACCGGCTTTAGCAAGGGTTTGTGGCCCAACAGCTGGTACGGAATTCATAAAGCCAACCTGGGACTTGCCAACCTGGAAAAGCTTAATGCCACACAGGAAGAGAAGGACCTGATCAAAGGTCAGTTGCTCTTCTTCCGGGCATGGTTCCATTTCGAGCTGATGACCTACTGGGGGGGACTGCCCTACATCGATACGGTTTTGTCTTCGGGAGGAAAGCTGCAGCTGCCCCGCCTGAGCTACCAGCAGATGGCGGAACATGTCGCCAAAGACCTGCGGGAGGCAGCGGATCTTTTGCCGGTAGATTGGGACAATACCGATGCAGGCAAGGCGACACTGGGGAAAAACCAGCTTCGGATCACAAAGGTGGCGGCGCTTGGATACCTCGGCAAGAATTATTTGTACGCCGGCAGCCCGCTAATGAACCGTTCGTCTACGGGCAATGCAGGCTACGACGCCGAATATTGCAAAAAAGCGGCCGACGCATTCGCTGAGCTGTTGAAACTGGTGGACTCCCACGCCACCTGGATAAAGCTGGTGGATTTCTCTCACTACAGCGATCTCTTCTATACCAACGGCGGTAATTTCATACCGGGCTATCCCGAAGCCATCTTCCAAAACCCCGTATACAGCTCCTGGTTTGCGGGTTGTCCCTGGGGCCCCAGCTCCATATTCGGAGAGGGGAACATCGGTGGTGGTTATGTGTCCCCCAATGCCAGGTTCGTGGAAAATTATGGCATGTCCAACGGTCTGCCGATCAACGACCCCGCATCAGGCTACGATCCTGCCGATCCCTGGGCCAATCGTGATCCCCGGTTCTATCATGACATTGTCACGGACGGCAACCAGATCATCAAAGGTTCCGCTCCGGCAGATAAAGAGAAATACCGTTACGCAAATTTATCCAATGGCGGATACAGCCGTGACAATACGTCCATAGGCCGCACCGGCTATTTATTAAAGAAGCTGACTCCCATGACAGCCAATAATATCGACAATTTCCCCAATAATTACCTGCACTTGTCCTATATGCGCCTGGCGGATGTCTACCTGATGTATGCCGAGGCCGTATTGCAGGGCTATGGAAGCGCTACCAGCACCGGACCGGCCTACCTGTCTCCCGAGGCTGCAGTCAACAAGATCAGGGATCGCTGCGGCGCCGGTGAGGTGGGGCCGCAATATGTCGCCGATAAGGACAAATTCATGGGAGAGATCATCCGCGAACGCGCGATGGAGCTGGGATTCGAAGAAGAGATCCGCTATAACGACCTGCGCCGCTGGCTGCTGGCCGGCACGGTCAAATACCGCGAAAAGACCGCCATCGACTTTGACCGCGGCCCCAATGGTAAACCGATCAATATAAAGGAAAGACTGCTCATAACACGCAAGTTCGATGACAAGAATTACTGGCTTCCCCTGAAAATAAGTGATGTCAACCTGTATCCGGGATTCGGTCAGAACCCCGGGTATTAAGCGCAATACTATTTAAAGCCAAAAAAGGTATATAATGAAAAGCAATATATTATTGAAAATATTTTTAAGTGCAGCATGCGCTGGTTTTGTGCTGGGCGCCGCAGGACAGACCTTCCCGGAAAAGGGGGCGACAAACCTGGGCAGCGATTCTTCGGTCCACGTGGCTTACAGGTCGGTAGGGCGTAAAGACCTGGGCAGTGGCATATCCGTATTGAACCCTCCGTCATACCTGGACAAGCATTACGGCACTTACCCACTGGAAGGGTCAGCCGCGTTCATAGGCGGCGGCAATCTTTGGAACATCGGCGCTGCCCTGGTCCTGGTGGACGGCGAGCCCAGGTCGCTGAACGACGTCACCGCAAACGAGATCGAACAGATCACCTTTCTCAAGGGCGCCAATGCCGCCGTATTATATGGCAGCCGCGCAGCCAACGGCGTGATCCTTGTAACGACCAAGCGTGGCAGGGCAGGCGTCCATGGCAGCAGCGTACGGGTAAACACAGGTGTCAATGTTCCCAAATCTTATCCCAGGTATCTTGGGTCTGCAGAGTACATGTCCAATTATAACCAGGCCTCCCTGAATGACGGGCTCCCCGCATTGTACGCCGACTCCACCATTAAGAAATATGCCGGTCATACCAATCCATATCGTTACCCGGACGTAGATTATTTCTCATCGAAATATTTGCGTAAGCTGTACAATACATATTCTGCCAACGCGGAATTTACCAGCGGCACCGAGCGCGCACGGTTTTATGCCCTGGCAGGCTTCCAAAGCCAGAATTCGTTGCTGAATTTCGGGGAAGGCAGGAACGAGCGGAATACACGCCTGAACTTGCGGGGGAACATAGACCTGAAGCTGAATGATTTCATCAGCACCTATGTCAACGTCTCCACGGTGTTTTCAACAAACCGGAGAGCCCTGGGCAATTACTGGCAAAGGGCGGACAGCGTGCAGCCGCAGTGGTTTGCCCCGCTGATCCCGGTGGGACTGGTCTCCGGAACCGCGCAGAATGCCCAGGCACTGGTGAAGGGCGGACGTAACATCATCGATGGCAGGTACTTGCTGGGGGGGACCCAGCAGTATCTTACCAATCCCATCGCGGACGTATATGCAGGCGGCTATGATAATTTCACGAGCCGCCAGTTCCAGTACACCAACGGGGTGGATGTAGACCTGAGGAATGTATTGAAAGGATTCTCTTTTCATGGTCAGCTGTCTGTCGACTATTCCAATATGTATGATGAGACCGTCAACAACACCTATGCAGTGTACGCTCCCTCATGGAGCAACGGCGCCGGTGGCGACAGCATCACGCAATTGACGAAATATAACAAAGACAGCAAACCCGGGATCCAGAACCTGGCTAATACCTGGAGCGATCAGCTGATAGATTTCAGCATGCATTTCGATTATGTAAATACATTCCTGGAAAAACACAATGTGTCCGCTATCCTGATGGCGGACGCGCTACGACGCCGTCAGACCGGCGACTTCCAGTACCGCACCAATGCCAACCTGGGATTGCAGCTGGGTTACAATTACGATCATAAATATTATGCTGACCTCAGCGGAGCCGTGGTCAATTCCACCAAGCTGGCCCCCGGCAAACGGGTGGGTTTTTCTCCTACGGCGAGCCTGGGCTGGCTGATCAGCGATGAAAGTTTCCTGAAGGGCGCCGGCTGGCTCGATCGCCTGAAATTGACCGCATCCGCCGGGATCATCAATACAGAGCCGGATAGCAACAACTATTATTTATACAATGCCGTGTATGCGCCAACCGCCTATTTTTCGTGGGCCGACGGCACATATACCAGCCAGGCCACCACAATATCGCGTGGGGCCAACCCGGATCTGTCCTTCACCAAACGCAAAGAGATCAACCTGACCGTCGACGCTTCTTTCTTTAATAAAAAGCTGGACCTGCTGGCTTCGATGTTCTTTATTACGAAGAATGGGATCCCGGTGCAGGCATATTCCCAATACCCAAGCTACTTTTTTACCGGCTATCCCCCCACCTCCTTTGTGCCTTTTACTAATTTTGAAGCCAACCGTTACCAGGGATTCGACTTCCAGCTGAACTTTCATCAGGACGCCGGCAATGTTAAGCTGACGTTCGGCGTGGCCGGTACTTATGTGAAAACCAAAGCCCTCAAAAGAGATGAGCTGTATGCCGACTCCTATCGCAACCGCGCCGGTAAGCCTACCGATGCCATCTTCGGTTTGCAGAGCGAAGGTCTGTTTGCAGACCAGAATGACATAGCGCAGCATGCCGGGCAAAAGTTTGCCACAGTGCGGCCCGGCGATATCAAATACAAGGATCAGAACAACGACGGCGTAATAGACGAGCGTGATGAGGTCATGATAGGCCGCTGGAACAGTCCCTTTACAGGCGGCCTGAACATCACCGCACAATGGAAAGGGTTCACCCTCTTTGTGCTGGGTACAGGCTCGTTTGGAGGCACGGGTATCAGGAGTGGTGGTTACTACTGGATCTCCGGTACTGCCGCAAAATATTCCGAGGTCGTGCGCGGCGCCTGGACGGAAGCTACAAAGAACATAGCCACCTATCCCCGGATGACGACTTCCGGCGGAGGCAACAACTTCCGGTACTCCGACTACTGGACGTACAGTACCGACAGGCTTAATCTTTCCAAAGTGCAGCTGACCTATCACCTGCCCAATAGTTTGCTGAAACACTCCTTCATCAAGGGAGCGAACTTATATATCAGCGGCACCGACCTGCTGACAATAGCCCGCAACAGCAGCTTAATGGAATTGAATATAGGCTCCATGCCGCAAACTCGTTTCTATAATTTCGGCGTCAAAGGAGAATTTTAACGTCAACATTACTATAATAGATGTTATATGAAAAAGGAATTGATCTTTATATTCGTCACAGCATTGACATTCTGCGGGTGTAAAAAAATATTATCTCCGGCCGATGAGAACAACCGTGACTTAAGCAATATATATGATAATGCTGCATTTGCAGAAGGGATACTGCTCAATGGCTATGCCCGGCTCCCGGCGGGTAGCTATTCGTTCAACGATGTCGCTACGGATGATGCCGTATCGAATGATCCAAACAATAGCTACCGGCTGATGGCCACAGGTAAATGGTCGTCCATCAGCAACCCCGTGGAGCAATGGACAGGCGCATTTGCCGCCATTCAGTACCTCAATGTGATGCTGACAGAGGCCGATAAGGTAAAATGGGCCACGACGGGACAATACACGGACCTGATGTTTGATCACCGTATCAAGGGGGAGGCATTTGGGCTGCGGGCTTTATTCATGTATTACCTGTTGCAGGCGCATGGAGGCTGGACGGCGGACGGCAAATTGCTGGGAGTACCCATTTTGACAACGCCGCTGGATGGCCAGTCGGATTTCAGGACGCCCCGCAATACCTTCGACGAATGTGTGCAGCAGATCTATAAGGACCTGGATTCCGCGGAAAGCTACTTACCGCTGGATTTCGAGAATATCACTGTAGACGCCGACATCCCGGCAAAATATGCCGGCAAGACCACAGTGGCGGACTACAACCGCGTATTTGGGGCGTATAACCGGCAACGCATGACAAGCCGCATCGCCAGAGGTATCCGTGCCAGGATATCACTCCTTGCCGCCAGTCCCGCTTATAGCCAGGGAACAACTGTCACCTGGACAAAAGCAGCCGACGATGCAGCCGCCGTCCTGGACCTGAATGGCGGCCTGGCCGGTATGGCAGCCAACGGCGATTATTGGTATGCCAGCAAAAATGCAGGTGAGATTAACGCAGTGGCATCCGGCGTAAACCCCCGTGAAATTCTCTGGCGCGGCAATGTAGGCGACGGAAACAACCTGGAAAGGGATAATTATCCCCCGACGCTGTACGGAAATGGGCGCGTCAATCCCACCCAAAACCTGGTAGATGCTTTCCCGATGGCCAATGGATACCCTATCACGGACGGGTCCAGCGGATATGACGGCAGCAACCCGTACACCGGCCGCGATCCCCGCCTCGCGCTTTACATCGTCGTCAACGGCAGTAAAGTAGGACCGTCAGGATCGACCGTCTTCACCCAGCCGGGCGCCACCAATGATGGCTTGAACACTATTTCCACCTCCACACGCACCGGTTATTATATGCGTAAGCTGCTGCGCGAAGACGTGAACCTCAATCCTGCAGCGACAAATACCCAAAGGCATTACGTACCATACATCCGGTATACGGAATTGTTCCTGACTTATGCAGAGGCCGCTAATGAAGCCTGGGGGCCTGACGGCAAAGGAGGGCACAGCTATTCCGCCCGTGATGTCGTCGCCGCCATCCGGAAAAGAGCAGGCATCGCTCAGCCCGACAATTACCTGGCTTCGATCAATTCCGCAGAGGATATGAGAGCGCTGATCCATAACGAGCGACGCCTGGAGCTTTGTTTCGAGGGCTTCCGCTTTTGGGATCTCCGGCGATGGAAAGATGGCCTGGCAGTCCCCGCTAATGGCGTCACCATAGCCAATAACCAATATTCAGTAGGCGCTGTAGAGAGCAGGCAGTATGCAGACTATATGTATTACGGCCCTTTGCCCTACAACGAGGTGCTGAAAGAGAACTTAACGCAGAATAAAGGATGGTAACGTTGTCAATAACCCAAAATAAATAAGCAATGAAAAATATAATATTAGCGTCGGGTATTGCCCTTGCTATCTTTTCCTCCTGTTCGAACAAGCAGCTGACCTTTCCCGATTATAAATATACAACGGTCTATTTTGCCTATCAGTCCCCGGTAAGGACCCTGGTGCTGGGTGACGATAAATTTGACAATTCACTCGACAATCAGCATAAATGCACCATCATGGCCACCATGGGTGGGGTATACCAGAATAAAAAGGACGTTTCCATCAGCGTGTCTGTCGATACCACCCTTAGCCAGAACCTGAAATTCGATGGCGCCGGCAACGATGTCATCACTATGCCGTCCAATTACTACGCTCTTCCCAAAGATATGAAGATCACCATCCCTCCGGGCAGCCTTATGGGAGGCCTGGAAGTACAGCTCACCGACGCATTTTTTGCGGATCCCAGGTCGGTCACGAATACGTTCGTCATCCCTTTGCGCATAAACTCGGTTGTAAATGCAGATTCCATTCTGCATACTAAGAATTATATACTTTATGCTGTAAAATATATCAATCCCTGGCACGGAAATTACCTGAGGAGAGGAGCGGAGCTGCTGAAAGACGGCGGCGCCGACACAACGATCACCTATCACACTGCATTCGTAGAGACAGATCAGCTTTGCAGCACAAGCACCCTGGCCATGTCGGTGAATTCCCTCTCGCTGAATGCAAAATCAAGGACCAACGTGGATATCCCGTTCCAACTGCTCCTCACGTTCGACAACAACGGGAAGTGCAGTATTGCCAACCCGGCATCGGCTTCCTACAGTATCACGGGCAATGGAGCATTTGTAAAGGACGGAGATTCCTGGGGTAACCAGCAGCGCGACGTGCTGCACCTGAAATATACCGTCGATTTCGGAACGTCAACACATACCTTTACGGACACTTTGGTCATGCGCGACCGGGGCGAAAAATTCGAGACCTTTACGCCGGTGGTAAAATAGCCGGCGCCGCATGAAATGATCTATTATGTTTACAGAATGCAAAACCAACGATTTCATGGCCATTCGAACAACACTCCTGCTGCTCGCTTCATGGTTCATATCCGGGATGAGCGCAGACGCCCAGGATAAGAATTTTTATATCTTCCTTTGTTTTGGCCAGTCCAATATGGATGGCGCTGCACGGCCCGGGCCGGAGGACACTGTTGTCGATGCCCGGTTTCGGGTAATGCAGGCCGTGGATTGCCCCGACCTGGGGAGAACAAAAGGGGAGTGGTATACGGCCAGACCCCCTTTATGCCGTTGCCATTCCGGCCTGTCTCCCGCAGATTATTTCGGCAGGACATTGGTCGATCATCTGCCGCCGGAGATCAGGGTGGGGGTCATCAATGTATCAGTGCCCGGCTGTAAGATCGAGCTGTTCGACAAGGATCATTATGAGCCCTACGCCGCCACAGCGCCGGACTGGATGAAAAATATGATCAAAGAATATGGCGGCAACCCTTATGCCCGCCTGGTGGAGATGGCGCGCCTGGCACAAAGAACAGGTGTGATCAAAGGTATCTTGCTGCACCAGGGAGAGTCCAACACCAACGATACACTGTGGCCGGGCAAGGTCAAGGTGGTATATGACAACTTGCTAAAAGATCTCCACCTGGACGCTAAGGACGTGCCGCTGCTGGCCGGCGAAGTGGTGAATGCAGACCAGGGCGGCGTTTGCGCCAGCATGAATAAGATCATTGCCAGGCTGCCCGCCACCATCCCCGCAGCGCATGTCATCTCATCGGAAAATTGCCCGGATGGGCCTGACAACCTGCATTTCAATGCAGCGGGATACAGGATGCTGGGCCGGCGGTATGGACGGGAAATGCTCTCTCTGCTGGGATACGAGGTCGCCGAAGCGCCGGCGGAGCCGCAGCTGCAGATCAGCGACTCGGGGTATTTTGAAAAGGCTGGCGTGAATGTGATGGTCTTCAGCGGCCAGTACAACGGCATGTTCTTCGATGAGAAGACGGCCGGCGTGGAGATCATCCACCACGGTGTGCGCACATCTACAGGCGGAGCCGTAAGACTGCAAAACACGCCGGAACAATGGGATCTCATCCCTATCCTGGAAAGCCGCAAAGTGGACAAGGAACACAACACCATCCAGGCTGTCCTGAAGTATAAGGAATACAATTTCACTTGCAGGCTTGAAGTGTCAGCAAAAGATAAAGGCGTTGAGATCAACGTCTACCTGGACAAACCCCTGCCGGAAAAATTGGTGGGCAATGCCGGATTCAATCTCGAATTCCTGCCGTCCGCCTATTTTGAGAAAACTTACCTCGCTGACGGGAAGCCGGGCAATTTCCCTTTATATCCATCCAGCGATACCCGGACAGCATCCGCCGACAAAAAGATCCCGCAGTTTGCCGGCCAAAATACCTTCGATGACAGAGGACGGCATGAATTTATCATTCCCTCTCCGCTGGCCACCGGACGAAACATGGTCCTGGCGCCGGAAGATCCCGAACGGAAAGTGCTGATCCGCAGCGCAGACGCCGACCTGATGCTGCTGGACGGTCGTAACCTGGGACAGAACGGCTGGTTCATCGTACGCAGCCTCCTGCCGGCAGGCAGGACGGGAAAAGTATTGTCCTGGTACCTGGAGCCCAATGCTATTCCAGGCTGGAAGCGCAAGCCGGTGATCGCCTTCTCCCAGGTTGGCTACAGGCCGGAGCAGGACAAGCAGGCGGTGATCGAGCTGGATAAGGATGATGCGCCGCTGAAAGAAGCGACGCTGTACCAGGTCACGGAAGACGGCAGGCAGGTAGAGAAGCTGCGGGGTCCCCTGCACTCCTGGGGTAGATATCTGCGTTATAACTACCAGACATTCGATTTCAGCGCTGTCAAAGACCCGGGTGTCTATTTTTTACAATACGGCAGCGAAAAGACGAATGCCTTCCGTATCAACCCCGATGTATATGCCGATATATGGCATCCGACGCTGGACATTTGGTTCCCGGTTCAGATGGATCACATGCAGGTCAACGAAGCTTACCGGGTCTGGCATGGCGCACCCTTCCTGGATGACGCGTTGCAGGCGCCCGTGGATCACATGCATTTCGACGGCTACAGCATGGGACCATCCACACAGACCAAGTACAAACCCCTGCAGCGGATTCCGGGCCTGGCCGTCGGCGGCTGGTTCGACGCCGGTGACTTCGACATCCAGACGGGATCCCATTGTGATGCCGTCCTGGCGCTGGTGGATGCCTGGGAAAAGTTCAAGCCCGGTCGTGACGAAACATTCGTCGATTATCCGTCAAAGTATGTGGATATGCATCGGCCGGACGGAAAGCCCGACATATTACAACAGATCAGGCATGGCGTGCTGAACATGGTCGCCCAGGTGAAGAACATCGGCCACCCGGTGAGAGGGATCGTCGTCCCTCACCTGCATCAATATCATCATTTGGGCGACGCATCCACCGAGACGGACAACCTGCCCTATAATGCCCGTCTCAAACCCTATCAGTCGGATGGTAAGTCCAGCGGCACCATGGATGACAGGTGGGCCTTCACGGAAAGGACGGTGTTCCTGGATTATTACACGGCCGCCGCATTGGCCGCCGCCAGCAGGGCGCTGAAGGGCTTCGATGATACGCTGGCAGCGCAGAGCCTGTACTATGCACGGAAGCTTTGGAAAGAGGACGACAGCCTCAGCCGGCGGGATACGTCACGCTTTTCCATCATGTTCCGGCGGAACCTGAAGACGACGGCAGCCCTGCAGCTGTACATTACGACAAAGGACGAAGCTTTCGCAAAAGAGTTCAGGGAAGGCATCTGGCAGGCGCTGGACAGGAATGTGCAATTCGGCATGCTGACGGCCTTGCAGGCTTGCTCCTGGATGGACGAAGATTACCGGAACAAATTACGCCCTTATGTGACCCGGTTCAAAGATCTGAGTGACGGCTACCTCCGGCAAAACCCCTATGGCGTACCAATGGCCGCCGGCGGCTGGGGCGGCAACGGGGGCATCGTCAACTGGGCGATCGCTTGCTACTACGCCCACCAGCTCTTTCCCGATCTCATGGGTACCGCATACGTCTATCGCGGTCTCAACTACCTTTTCGGCTGCCACCCTTATTCCAATATATCATTTGTCTCATCGGTGGGCACACGCTCGAAAAAGATCACGTATGGCAACAACCGGGCTGACTTTAGCTATATTGCAGGAGGTGTTGTCCCGGGGATCCTCATCTTAAAGCCGGACTTTCCCGAAAATAAGGAGGACTGGCCGTTCTTCTGGGGAGAGAACGAGGTGACGGTGGGGATTTGCGCGAACTATATCCTCTTGTCTGCTGCTGTAGGTCAATTACAATAAATCAACATGAAAATGAAAATAAGCTCCTTTCTCTTTTTTACCGCCATCTTATTTTGCAGAACGCTGCCCGCTCAAAACCGTGTTATACTGGATGCTTCCCAGGCAAAAGATACCATTAATAAGAATATTTATGGCCATTTTGCCGAACACCTGGGGCATTGTATTTACGGAGGGTTCTATGTGGGGGATAATAACAAGAAAATACCCAATAAAAATGGGATCCGGCTGGACGTGATCGAAGCGCTGAAAAAATTGAAAATACCAGTCCTTCGCTGGCCGGGCGGATGTTTTGCCGATACTTACCATTGGAAGGACGGGATTGGTCCCAAAAATGAACGTCCTTCCATGCTGAACGTATGGTGGGGCAATGTGAAAGAGGACAATAGCTTTGGCACCAATGAATTCCTGAACATGTGTGAAGTGCTGGGCGCAGAACCCTATTTGAGTGGCAATGTGGGGAGTGGCACGCCGCAGGAATTGTCTGATTGGGTGAAATACACAACGCATCCCAACGGCAGCAGCCCGATGCCGGAACTTAGAGCTAAATACGGCAGGCCTGACCCATGGAAAGTGAAATATTGGGGATTGGGGAATGAAGCATGGGGGTGTGGTGGCAACATGACAGCCGCACATTACGCCGATGTCTATCGGCAATACGCCACATTTATGAACAACGGTGACGGGATCTACCGGATCGCGTCCGGCGCATCTGATGACGATTATAACTGGACGGAGGTGCTGATGAAAAACCTTCCGGCCAACCTGTTTGACGCTTTAGGGTTGCACCACTATGCAGTGATCGACTGGAATAAGAAAAGCTCATCCACCGATTTTTCCGAAAGAGAGTACTTCACCACCATGCAAAGAGCTTTATTCATGGAAGAATTGATAGCGAAGCACAGCGCCATTATGGACAGGTACGATCCGAAAAAAAGAAAGGCATTGGCGGTGGATGAATGGGGCGGCTGGTATGATGTAGTGCAGGGAACCAACGGAGCCTTCCTGTTCCAGCAAAATACGATGCGTGATGCCATGATCGCCGGTTGCACCCTCAATATCTTCAATAACCATTGCGACCGGGTAAAGATGGCCAACCTTGCCCAGATCATCAACGTCCTGCAGGCGGTGATATTGACCGAAGGAGAAAAAATGATCGTTACGCCTACCTATCACGTAATGGAAATGTACAATGTACACCAGGGTGCGGTGATGCTGCCGGTGACGGTGGCAAGCAATAAATATGTCCTGGATAAAGACATGCTGGATGCCGTATCGGTCTCTGCCTCAAGAGACAACAGCGGGACAGTGCATATTTCGTTGGTGAACATCGATGCCCGCAATGAACAGGAAGTAAAAATTGATCTGCAGGGCCTGTCGGAAAACACCGTTACCGGTCGCATCCTGCGATCCGATAAATTGCAGGACCATAATACTTTCGACGACCCGCAGAAAATAAAGCCAGCTGCATTTGCGGGCGCCAGCCTGAATGGGAACAGCCTTGCTGTAAAAATGCCCCCCTTTTCTGTAGTCGTATTGGAACTTAAATAATCATCGCCAAATGAATATAAAATTATCATCCCTCGTTTTAGTTTCCGCTTTATTAAGCGGGATCTGCGCTGCGCACGCCCAAACGGCGCCCCTGGAAGATTTTAAACCTTCCACCCTGAATCAGCCGGGACAGGAATACCCGCAGGTCAATTCTCAGGGATATGCACGCTTCCGCATCCTGGCTCCGGACGCCCAAAAAGTAGTGGTAAGCCTTGGACTTGGAGGCACCAGGGGAGGAACGCCCCTGGCAAAAGTTACAGATAGCCTATGGATGGGTACAACGGCAGGACCCATGGAAGAAGGTTTCCATTATTATCATGTCTCCGTTGATGGAGGGGTATTCAATGATCCGGGTACCTTGAACTTTTATGGTTCCACCCGTTGGGAAAGCGGCATCGAGATCCCCGCTCACGACCAGGAATTCTATGCATTGAAGAACGTTCCTCACGGTAATGTTCAGCAAATTCTCTTTCCCTCGAAAAGCACCAACACTGCACGCCGGGCCTTTGTCTATACCCCTCCGGGATATGACAAGGACCCCTCTAAACGCTATCCCGTTTTCTACCTGCAGCATGGCTGGGGGGAAGATGAAACCGCCTGGACCAGCCAGGGGCACGCCAACCTGATCATGGACAATCTGATCGCCGAAGGTAAGTGCAAGCCTTTTATCATTGTAATGACCTATGGCATGACGAATGAAGTTAAGTTCGGCGGCATCAGGAATTTCAGCATTACGCCGTTTCAAACGGTACTCATTGACGAGCTGATCCCATACATCGACGCTAATTTCCGTACCATCGCCGATCAGCCCCACCGCGCAATGGGCGGGCTCTCGATGGGGGGCATGGAAACTAAAACCATCACCCTTGCCCGGCCGGACGTTTTCTCCCATTATGCGCTCCTCAGCGGCGGCACCTACGCACCGGACGATCTTAAAGACAAGTCGAAGATCAGGCTCATCTTCCTGAGCTGCGGTAGCTTCGAACGCCCCGATGGCGTGAAAAATGCTGCCACCGCGCTGAAAGCGGCCGGTTTCAATGCCGTGTCCTATATCTCTGAAAATACACGCCATGAGTTCCAGACATGGCGGCGCAGTTTGCATGAATTGGCCCCTCTGATGTTTAAAGATTGAGGCCGCAGCAGGCCATCATGAACATTTCATCACCTAAAAATAACAGTTTTATGCAGTAGGTAGCAACAATCCAACACCCTGATTTGCAAGTTGGAATACCCCGGATTTTAGCAAGAGAGGCTACTTTTGGGGTAATTTACAACCGATTGCAATGCGCTACAGAAAACTGCTGTCTCTTCTGCTTTTATCTCTGCTGACAATTGCCCGTGCCCAGGCCGATGACCATTATACACGCACTGCGGACGGAGTCATCATATATCCCGAGATCAATCTTTCCGGTAATGCGTCTGCGGTGAAATTGTCCGTCATAGCCGACAACATCATTCGTGTAACCTCCAGTCCAACAGGAGCCGCCGCCACTTCCCAAAGTCTCATCACGGTGTATAAGTTCGACTCCTCCGTCAAATGGGACATCTCCGGCGACGACAAAAAAGTGATCCTCCATACCCGTCTGCTCACAGCCACTGTCATCATTGCGTCAGGAGCCATCACCTTCACGGATGCGGCAGGCCAGCCCATCCTGGCTGAAAAAGCCGCCGGAGGACGTAGCTTCGAGGCGGCCGTTTTCGACGGATCACCCTCTTACCACATCCGGCAAACCTTTGCATCAGCCCCCGGCGAGGCCTTCTATGGACTCGGCCAGCACCAGGATGGCCTTGTCAACTATAAAGGCCACCAGGTCAATCTTTTCCAGAATAACACGGAAGTGGCAGTTCCCCTCCTTCTTTCCAGTAAGAACTACGGCATCCTCTGGGATAATTATTCCCTCACTTCCGTAGGCGATATTCGCCCGTACAAGCCTCTCTCTTCCATCCGGCTTTATTCGGTACATAATGAACAGGGCTGGTTGACGGCCCGCTATCATAATGACAAGACTCGCCCGGAAGTCACCGACCTGGAACTGGCCGCATCCGACATCAACTACGCCTGGCTGGGGGATTCTAAAAAATTGTTGCCGGCGGCATTCACCCCCGCCACAGGGTCCGTCATCTGGGAAGGGTCCATCGCCTCCGAAATTACAGGCCTGCACACGTTCCGGCTCACCTATGGCGGCTACGTAAAAGTATATGTCGATGGCAAACTGCAGGTAGACCGGTGGAGGGAGGCCTGGAACCCCGGTACCGCTGTCCTTGACCTGCCTATGGAAAAGAATAAAAAAGTTCCCATAAAGATCGAATGGAGCCCGGACGGGGATGAATCCTACCTGTCCCTGAAATGGCTGGAACCCCTTCCGCCTGCACAAACAAATGATATCAGCTTCAGCTCCGAGGCGGGCCAGCAACTGGATTATTACTTTATCTATGGGACGAACATGGACGAGGTCATAGCAGGCTACCGCCTGCTCACCGGCAAATCCACCATCGCCCCCAAATGGGCCATGGGCCTCTGGCAAAGTAGAGAACGCTATAAGACCCAGGAAGAGGTCCTTAGCACCGTAAAGGAATTCCGCAGACGCCGGATCCCCCTGGACAACATCGTCCTGGACTGGAGCTACTGGGAACAGAACGCCTGGGGCAGCCAGGAGTTCGACGCCAGCCGCTTCCCGGCCCCCGACAGCATGATCACAGCCCTGCACAACGACTATAAGACGCATTTCATGATCTCCGTCTGGCCCAAATTCTATGAAGGCATCGCCGCCTACAAGGACTTCGAGCAGAAGGGTTGGCTCTACAAAAGGAACATCGCAGACAGCCAGCGCGACTGGATCGGGAAAGGATATATATCGACTTTTTACGACGCTTTCAATCCCGACGCCCGCAAAGGCTTCTGGGACCTGCTGAATAAAAAGCTTTATAATAAAGGTATCGACGCCTGGTGGATGGACGCCAGCGAACCGGATATCCTCTCCAATGTGAGCCCCGAAAAAAGAAAGGAACAGATGACGCCTACGGCGCTCGGGCCCGCTGCCGAATACCTGAACGCCTACCCGCTGATGAATGCAAAAGGCATCTATGAAGGTCAGCGCGCCACCAGTCCCGATCAGCGTGTCTTTCTCCTGACCCGCAGCGGTTTCGCCGGCTCCCAGCGCTATGGCGCCGCCATATGGAGCGGGGATATTGCCGCCCGCTGGACGGATATGAAAGACCAGATCGCTGCCGGGATCAATTTCTCCCTGTCCGGCATCCCTTACTGGACAATGGACATCGGCGGCTTCGCCGTCGAACGTCGTTATGAAAAGGCCCAGGGTGAGACACTGGAAGAATGGAGAGAGCAAATGACACGCTGGTATCAGTTCGGCGCCTTCTGCCCGCTCTTCCGTGTACATGGCCAGTTCCCCTTCCGCGAAATATACAACGTGGCGCCCGAAGACCACCCTGCCTACAAAAGCATGCTGTACTATGACAAGCTCCGTTACCGCCTGCTACCTTATCTCTATTCCCTTTCCGGCATGGTCTGGAAAGACGACTATACCATCATGCGGGGACTGGTGATGGACTTCGGAAAAGATACGGCGGTGCATGATATCAACGATGAATTCATGCTCGGTCCTTCCCTCTTGGTCGCCCCCGTCACCGCCTGGCATGACCGCACCCGCAAAACCTATCTTCCTGCCGGACAGGGCTGGTATGATCTATATTCCGGTAAATATACCCCCGGCGGTCAGACCATCACGGCCGACGCACCCTACGAGCGCATGCCCGTCTTTGTGAAAGAAGGCTCCATTCTCCCGATGGGCCCCGACCTCCAATACACGGACCAGCATCCCGCCGACACCATTACACTATACGTGTACACAGGCCGCGACGCTGACTTTACGCTCTACGAGGATGAAGGGACGAATTACAACTATGAGCAAGGCAGGTTTGCCACCATCCGCTTTCACTATGACGAAAAAGCCCGCTCACTGACCATAGCGCACCGGCAAGGCGAATTCCCCGGTATGCTGCTCAAAAGAACGTTCAGGATCGAATACATCGGCGGTAAATCCAAACACACAGCTTTTGTTACCTACGGCGGCGTTGAGAAGACGCTTAGCCACAAGTAGTTTACTATACATTCACCAAAATTTGCTTGTTTATGCGAGAAAAGAAAATCGAACGGAAGGGATCAAAACCAATTTTGATCCTGCTCACACTCCTGCTGCTAAGCGCCCACATGTTTGGGCAGACCAACCAACGGAAAATAACAGGGAAGGTCACCAACGCCAGCACAGGACAGCCGGTTGCAAACGCTACCATCGGTATTAAAGGCAGGTCCAATGCCGTCACTTCCGGCAACGATGGCGTCTTCACCGTTACCGTCGGAACGGGTGAGACCCTTGTGATCAGTTCCGTGGGCCATGTTCCCAAAGAACTCAAAATAACGGCAGGAACAAATAGCCTGGATATTCAGCTGGATGAAAGTTTTGCAAAACTGGAGGATATCGTAGTGGTCGGTTACGGCGTGCAAAAGTCCAAGGCAGTCACGGGCGCTACCGCCCACGTGAAAGGCGAAGACCTCGCCAAGCTGAACACCACCAATGCCCTGCAGGCATTGCAGGGGCAGGCGGCAGGGGTCAATATAACATCTACCTCCGGCCAACCTGGCGGCGGCTTCAAAGTAAATATCCGGGGTGTCGGCACCGTCGGGAACGCTAACCCTTTGTATGTGGTAGACGGTGTAATAACCAACGATATTACTTATCTGAACCCTGCGGACATCGCTTCGGTGGATGTACTGAAAGATGCTGCATCCAGCGCGATCTACGGTATCAATGGCGCGAATGGCGTCGTACTGATCACTACCAAAAGTGGGAAAATGGGCGGCAGTAAAGGCGGACAGATCTCTTTCGACGGCTACTACGGTTATCAGAACGCTCCCCCGAAAACTAATCTGCTGAATGCGAAAGAATATGCTGTCTTGCAGAATGAGGCTGCGGTCAACTCCGGCCTTGCTCCTTATTTTTCGCAAGCGCAGATCAATGCGCTGGGCAAAGGGACCAACTGGCTGGACCAGATGCTTGCCTCCAATGTGCCGGTGCAGAATTACAATTTATCTGCCAGCGGAGGGTCGGATGTCTCAGCCTATTCACTGGGGCTGTCCTATACGCAGCAGGGTGGGATCGTCGGCGGACAAAAACTTTCCAATTACGAGCGCTACAACTTCCGCACGAATTCCGAGCGCAAGCTGTATGACGGAGCTTTGAAGGTAGGAGAGCACCTGACCTTTTCCTTTATCAATCAATACGGGATCCAGGACGGAGGCATATATGGTAACACCCTTCGCGGCGCATTTACAACCAGTCCGTTGCTGGCGATGTACGACTCGGCCGGCAACTATTTGAGCAGCCTTAAATCTACCGTATACAATGGCGGACCATGGAACACGGGTGAAGCGAACCCTTATGCATTGATGGTCTACAACAATCAAAATATTACAAAGACGCAGAAATTGTTTGGAGATGTATATGCGGAACTACAGCCGATGAAAGATCTAAAGATCAGAACTACTTTTGGGTTGAATTATTCTTCTTCGGCTGGTCATAGTTACACCCCGGTGTATGATAACTTGTCCTTATACGCTTACAGTAAGTACGAGAACATCGGTCAGAACAGTTCGCAGTCATATACCGTGAATTGGGATAATACGATCAACTACCTGCTGAAGATCAAAGAACATAAATTTGACTTTCTGGCGGGTAGCGCTATTCGTAAGTACCAGGGAACGTTTGTCGGCGGAAATAATACAGGACCCACCTTGTTCTCCAGTTTCGATCGCGGGTATCTCAGTACTTCGAATCTTACGTCTATATCGATGAGCGCCGATACTACGACTGCCAACAGGCAAACGGTAACGCATTCCATGTCGCTGTATGGCAACGCAAATGCCATTTATGCGCAGGCCTCTTTTTTCGGCCGGATCAACTATTCCTATAAGGATAAATACCTGGCTTCCGCCATTTTCCGCGCCGATGGCTCTACCATGTTCGCCAAGGATCACCAATGGGGACGCTTCCCCTCGCTGTCCGTAGGCTGGGTGGCCAGCAACGAATCTTTCATGGAATCCACCAAACCCTGGCTGGACTTCCTGAAAGTAAGAGCAAGCTGGGGGTCCAATGGTAATGACGGTATTACCGCTTTCAATTACCTGTCTTTGATCAGCCTGGCGAATGCTCAATATAATTTTGGCAACACCAATACGGCCCTGACCAATGGTTCCTATCCTTCCACTATCGGGGTTCCCAAGACTAAGTGGGAAACTTCCCGTCAAACCAACATCGGGGTCGATGCCGCCATGCTGAACAATAAGCTGAATGTCAGCATCGATGTGTATAATAAGACCACAAAGGACTGGCTGGTCGCGGCGCCTTTGCTGGCGACCGTAGGTGTTTCGACAAACCCCTACATCAACGGAGGTAACGTCACCAATAAAGGGATAGAGCTCCAACTGGCTTACAACGACAGGATCGGGAAGGACTTCTCCTATTCTGTTTCAGGTTCCTATGCCTATAACAAGAATGTGGTAAATAATATTCCGACCGCCGATGGGATCATTCATGGCGGTTCGAACAGCCTGTTTGTTAACGCCCCGGAGTTTTTCCGTGCATCCTCCGGCAATCCCATCGGGTATTTCTGGGGATACAAAACGGCCGGCATATTCCAGACAGAGGCAGACGTGCAGGGATGGAAAGGTAAGAACGGCGCTCTTCAGCCCTCCGCTCGTCCGGGGGATGTAAAATATGTGGATCTGAATGGTGACGGCGCCATTACCGCCGACGATAAGACGAATGTCGGCGACCCGAACCCGCACCATGTTTTTGGTATCAGGTTTTCCGGCAACTATAAAAATTTCAATCTTTCCATAACGACCAACGGTGTTGCGGGGAATAAGCTGGTCCAGTCCTATAGGGATCTGGGCGCCTTTGGTAACTGGACGACCGCTGCTTTGAGCCGCTGGCACGGAGAGGGAACCTCCAATTCAATGCCCCGTGTGACGCAGAACAATAGCAACTGGGCAGAGTTTTCGGATCTCTATATCCACGACGGCAGCTATTGGAGGATCTCGAACATTACACTGGGGTACGATTTTGCAAAATTGGTGCATTTGAAGAATTTGTCGCAATTCCGCCTGTATGTGGCGGCTGAGAACCTGGTCACCTTCACAAAATACAGCGGAATGGACCCCGAGATCGGGTATTCCTCTTCTGATGCCACTGGCGTTTATTCCTTTGGACAAGGCGTTGACCTGGGATATTATCCCCGCCCGAGAAAGACGATGGTAGGGGTTAGTATTATTTTCTAATTGTAAAAAAAAGATACATGAAACGATATAAAAGTATAACGATTGCGCTTGTGGCCATGGTGCTCCTGAATTCGTGTAAAAAATTCCTGACTACCGAACTCACCGATCCCAAGCAGACCGACATCTCCTATTATAAAACGCCTTCCGATGCTTTCACCGCATTGGTAGGATGCTATAATGGATTGGACCTGATCTGGAATGGTGAAGCCATTCCCCCGATGACGGAAGTTTTTTCCGATAATTGCTTTGGAGCCACCGGCGCTTCGGACGGGTATGGTTGGGAAATGCTGGATGAATTCAATAAGACCATTTCTCCCTCCGACGTAGCCATTCATAGTGCCGCATGGCAAAAATATTACCAGGCGATCTATCGCTGTAATGTGCTGCTGCAGCATATGGACCAGGTGGCATGGGGTAACAGCACGGATTTGAGAAGACAATATGCAGCGGAGGTTAAATTTATCCGTGCCTTCTGTTATTTCGACCTTGTCCGGCTGTTTGAGAGAGTTCCATTGCTGACGGCGCCTTCGACGGCAAATATACCCCAGTCGGGCCCTGATTCCACTTATGGACAGATCATGAGCGATCTGCGTTCCGCCGTAGACAGCCTTCCTTCCGCAGCTTATACGAGTGTACCCACCGGCAGGGTGACTAAGTGGGCGGCAGAATCATTGCTTGCACGCGCTTACCTGTTCTATTCGGGGTATTACGGAAAGTCCTCCATCGGCAACGAAACAGCCGCTTCCGCACTGGCTGCGGTCGAAGATGTGATCGCTAACAGCGGGCACGGCCTGGTCACTGATTTTACCACGCTTTGGCCTGCCGCATCCCTGGCAAAAAAAGTTCCTTACGCGGGAGAAGACAACAAAGAGGTGGTTTTCTCCATCAAATATTCTTCTACGGGCGACTATAACGGGAACATTACTGGCAACGGCTGGATGGTGATGACAGGCATGCGTGAACAGAGCATTTATCCCTATGGATACGGCTGGGGTGGCTGTACGGTGGAACCCAAGCTGGTGGCACAGTTCGACCAGGCCAATGACACCAGGTTTTTTGCCTCTATTACATCCATCGCCGGGGAAGGTCTGCCTTTTACCAAGGCAGCGGCCAATCGCGAGTACACGGGTTATTACATGAAGAAATACAGCCCCGTCTGCGACTCGCTTAATAACGCATTGCCCGTCAATAATTATCTGGTTGCGCAAAGCCAGGATTATTTCTCCATCCGTTATGCAGATGTTCTGTTGATGGCCGCTGAATTGGGAAGCCCCAACGCCGTCAGCTATTTCAACATGGTGCACCAGCGGGCAATCCCTTCCGCCCCAGCCGCTTCTTCCGTCACCAAGGCGGATATCCTCGCGGAACGCCGGTTGGAATTTGTAGGGGAAGGCATCCGGTATTGGGATCTCTTGCGCCAGGGCATCTCCACGGCTGCCGCAACCATCGCGGCTAATACCACGCTGTCCCTGATCAACAATGGCACAGGCACCCAGCCATCTGCCGCGACATTACAGGCGAATATTACGGCTACCCGTGGATTCCAGCAAATACCTTCCGATCAGATCACTTTGTCATCCGGCGTATTGAAGCAAAATGCCGGTTGGTAATCATCATCAAAAATAAAACAGTAAACACATGAAAAATATGCTCAAGACGACCTTTGCGTTCTTCGGATTCGCCCTGCTGTTGTCTTCCTGCTCCAAGCAGAAATTTGAAATGGGCGCGCTGGCTGATAAAAGTTCCTTATCCTTCACCATTGCACCTTCATCGGCAAACCCTAATAATATTGTCCTGACAAGCACGACCCCTGGCCTTACCCCTTTATGGGTTACGCCCTACGGTCAGTCTTTGAGGGTGAAGGATACCATCAATATCCCTTTTCCCGGGGAATATAAATTCGTTTATGGGGTGGAGAGCGCCGGCGGACTGGTCCAGGCCGATACGACGACTATAACGATCAGCACGCTGGACGCCGTAGCCGTAAGCACACCGGATTGGATCAATCTCACCGGTGGATTTGGAAATTCGAAGACCTGGGTTTTAGATATCACGCCCACCGGCACCAGCAAACTGTTCAACGGGCCCATTTACTTCGGCGGAACAGGTTGGGAATGGGATGCCGGCTGGGCTTCCTGGATCTGCCCCCTGGGCGATTACGGTTCAATGACCTTTGATCTGATAGGGGATGCACATTTTAGCTCCAATAATAAAATGGTGCCAGCCCTGGGATCTGCCAGTGGTAAATTCATGTTCTATTCGGCCAGCAACGAACTGGCCACATTCGGGGCGCAATTACTTCATGATCCCACCCAGGGCCCCAATGTGCTCAACTGGGGCGCAAAAATGGCCATTAAATCACTGACGGCCGACGGCCTGGAAATTATTGCATTGACCGGTCCAGGGGCCTGGTGTATTTACAACTATGTGAGCCTGGATTACTATAATACACACTAGGGAATTACACAGGCCATAAAAGTAATATGTGTATATTTAAAGGATGATTAAAAGGTGGTTTGCCTTCCTTAGCCTGATGCTGACCTGGTTTTGCGATTACGGCCAGGCAAAAGATTTTCCATTCGCCAGCCTGGATATCCAGGCTGGCTTATCGGACAACCATGTAACTGCCATTTTCAAAGACAGCCGGGGTTACCTGTGGTTCGGCACATGGTCCGGTTTGAACAGGTACGACGGCTATTCATTCAAAGTTTTCCGCAAAAATGACGGAGACCCCGCATCCTTGACGGATGACAATATTCAGCGCATCTTCGAAGGACCGGAAGACAAACTATACATAGCCACCGGAACAGGAGGCATCAACATTTACGATCCGTTGACGGAGCGGTTTGTTCCTGGCATTGATACCTTTTTGCAGGCACGCCATCTGTCCCGGTACGGACTGTTGAAGATCCTTCAAGCGAAGGACCAACATTACTATTTTATTTACAGCAATGCCGGGATATTCCGCTACGACCCGGGCAAAGGAGGCGTCCGAGTGCTTCAGCTACGGCGTGGCGGAGGGGCGCCAGAAAGCGACGTCCAGGATGCGGCATTGGATTCCTCGGGAGGACTTTGGCTCTCTTATGACAATCATCTGTTGCAGCACATCGACCTGGCAGCAAAGAAGGTCGTCACGTCCACGGATATTATGCAACGAAAGGGCCCTCCCGCGCAGTATGGATACAGGCTATTCATAGACAGCCATAGTAACCTTTGGCTTTCCCTGCCAGGTACCCTTTCAGGGTTATGGGAATACCATCCACATACAGGTGCGCTGGCGCACTTTAGCCAGGACTCCGGCAAAGCCAGGTTAAGCAGTAACATCGTAAGTGATATTAAAGAGGATGACAAGGGATTGATCTGGATCGCCACAGACCAGGGCGGGCTCGATCTGCTGGACAGGGCGACGCTCACCGTTAGGAACCTCCGGCACTCTGACGAGGAGAGAAGCATTGCCGAAAATACCATAACGGCCTTGTATAAAGACAATACGGGTACGATGTGGCTGGGGACCTTTAAAAAAGGCATCAGTTATTATCAGCATAACATGCTGCGTTTTCCCTTGTACAGGCGTCAGCCCGGGCAGCCGGGCAGCCTGCCCTACAATGATGTCAACTGCTTTGCCGAAGACGCGAAGAACAACATCTGGATCGGCACCAATGGCGGCGGCCTTATCTATTTCGACAGGACAAAAAACACGTTTACCACATTCCTGCATGACGAACAAGACCCCAACAGCCTCTCCCGCGACGTGGTCGTGACGCTGGCTACAGGCCGCGGCGGAAAGCTTTGGATCGGCACCTACCAGGGCGGGCTCGATTGTTATGACGGCCGGAAATTCATCCACTACAGGCATAGGGATGGAGACCCCTCCAGCCTTGCGGACGACAGGGTATTTGCCCTCCGGGAAGACGCAGGTAATGATCTTTGGGTGGCCACCATGGCCAGCGGGTTGGACAGGCTGGACAAGGCTAGCGGCAAATTTTACCATAGCAATGTTTCCATGCCGTATTCTGTCTCCTCGGATTATATTTCCTCGCTCGCCCAGGACTCTGCAGGCAATCTTTGGATAGGTTCGGCATTCGGGATAAATGTATTGATCCGCAGCACAGGCAAGTATTTGCATTTCACCACCGAAAACGCCAGGTTAAGCAATGACATCGTCCATAGGATGACGTGCGATCACCGCGGCAACATGTGGGTGGCGACGAAACAGGGATTGAACGTCATGCCGAAGGGCAGGGATACCTTCCAGGTGTTTCTCATGAAAGATGGCCTTCCTTCCAACACGGTGCTCAACATATTGGAGGACCATGACCATTATTTATGGGTCAGCACTTCCGGCGGCATTTCCAAGATCGCCGTATCTGAAGAGGAAGGACGCTTCAGGATCAAATGCATGAACTTCGATGAATATGACGGCCTGCAGGGCAGGGATTTCAATGAGAATGCGGCATTTCGCACAGCCGAAGGAGAGATGCTCTTTGGCGGACCCAATGGTTTCAACCTTTTCAAGCCGGGATCCATCGGCAGGGATGAGCATGTTCCGCCAGTGGTCCTGACAGGCCTGCAGTTATACAATAAAGAAGTTGCGTTGCCCGCCTCCCTCCTTGCGGGCGGCCAGCTGGTACTTTCCTATGATGAGAACAATTTTACACTGGAGTTTGCCGCATTAGGCTATATCAATCCGCGCAAGAATCGATATAAGTACCAGTTGTCGGGTTTCGACAAGGACTGGAACCAGACGGACGGCAGGAACAGGCGCGCTACCTATACCAACATCGACCCCGGGGACTACTACTTCCGGGTCCTCGCTTCCAACAGCGATGGGGTTTGGAATGACAAAGGCATTACGATTCACATAGTGGTCAAACCCCCATTCTGGAAAACAGGATTCGCCTATTTTCTCTATGTCCTGCTCATCTTGTCCGCGTTGTATGCCGGCCGGATGCGGATCATCCGCCGGGCCAAAGCACGGTTCGCCCTGGCCGAAGAGCGGCGCGAAGCATTACGGGTGCATGAGCTCGACAGGATGAAGATCAAGTTCTTTACCAATCTCAGCCATGAGTTCCGTACCCCTCTTTCCCTCATCCTCTCCCCCGTGGACAAATTGATCCGGGGCCTGGATGATCCGGGCCGCAGACAGCTGGCGATGACGATCGAGCGGAATGCCAAAAGACTGCTGCACCTGGTGAACCAGCTGCTGGACTTGCGGAAGATGGAGGTCAATGAGCTGAAGCTCAATATGCACCGGGGAGATATCGCCGCGTTTATCAAGGCGACGGCCGACTCCTTCATGGACCTCGCGGACGAGAGAGGTATCACTTTCACTTATGACTCACGTCTGGAGCACCTGCCGGCCTTGTTCGACAAGGATAAGATAGAGCGGATATTATTCAACCTGTTGTCCAACGCATTTAAATTCACTTCAACGGGCGGCTCGGTCGACGTCAGGGTTACAGCCGCGGAACGGGACGCAAAAGGCGCCCTGCTGGAGCTGAAGGTAAAAGACACAGGCATAGGGATCCCCGCCGTCTTGCAGGGAAAGATCTTCGAATCATTTTTCCAGGGCGAATCGCCGGGCCATATGCGTAACCAGGGCACGGGCATCGGGCTGGCTATTACAAGGGAATTCGTGGAAATGCATGGCGGCTCCATCCGCGTCGAAAGCACCCCGGACAAGGGCAGCTGCTTTACGGTGCTGTTGCCCGTAACGCTGCTTCCGGAGTCATCCCTGGGTTCCGCCATACTGGTGGAAGAAGAAGGTATCGCCCGGAAGTCCGGCGAATACACAGACCAGCCATCACCGCCTGCCGCCGGGGACGAACGTCGTTTCAAGATCCTGCTGGTGGAAGATGACGACGATTTCAGGTTCTACCTGAAGGACAACCTGGCTTCTTTATTCATGATCCTGGAGGCGGCAGACGGCAAAGAAGGATGGCAGAAGACGCTTTCGGCGCAGCCGGACCTGGTAGTCAGCGATGTCAATATGCCATTGATGGATGGCCTGGAGCTTTCCAGGAAAATAAAAAGCGATGAACGGGTGCGCCATATCCCTGTGATCCTGCTGACAGCCCTCTCAAGCGAGCAAGACCAGCTGCGGGCGCTGGGCCTGGGAGTCAATGACTATATTTCAAAGCCTTTTAACGTGGAGATCCTCATATCCCGCATCCGGAATCTTTTAGCGTTCAAAGGCACTGTCGAAGAGACCCTTAAAAGAAGGGTACATGCCGAGCCGACCGACATCGAAGCCCAGCCGGAAGAGACAGAGGAAGACTTCATCCGGATGGCAGTGGAGATCCTCGAGAAGAACATCGCCAACCCGGATTTCTCAGTGGACGAATGGTCCCGCGAGCTGGGCCTGAGCAGAACCACCCTGTATAAAAGGATCGTGTCCGCCACCGGCAGCACCCCCATCGGGTTCATCCGCAGCTTCCGGATGAAGCGCGCAGCGCAGTTACTCGAAAAGACCCGCCACAATGTGGCGGAAGTCGCCTATATGGTTGGGTTCAACAACCCCAAGTATTTCGCCAGGTACTTTAAGGAGGTCTACGGCAAACTTCCCAGCGCCTACCAGGCAGAGATGCGGAAAAAAGGGTGACGCATCCCGTTAAACCGTTATTACCCTACAAATACCGGAATTTCTCCCCGTGTCAACATTTAAAACCCTTTATTTGCGGGTTGGGCTACCCCCCTTTTTTATATCGTCGGCTATTTTTGGATCTTCAGAACGGGCCTGAGGCCCGTTGTCCGAAGGACCATCATTAGATCTTTCCGGAGAACGGGCTACATTTCACCGGAAGCCCGTTTTCCGGACATCTAACAAAAAACGATTGCATATGAAAAACAAACTTATCCGCAAGGTCCTGGTCCGCCTGTTTGCCGGCGTGCTGGGTTTTTCCATTTCTACCAACGCCTGGGCCCAACTGCCTACGGCTCAAACCATTGCCGGCTCGATGAAGCTCGCATATAACCTTGGCAACACTCTGGAAGCCATTTGCGGCGAGACGGCCTGGGGAGCCGCCGTTACTTCCCAGCGGTTGATCGATTCCGTTAAGGCTGCCGGCTTCAACACCATCAGGCTCCCTTGCGCCTGGGATTGCCACACCAGCAATGGCGTTATCGACGCTGCATGGATCGCCCGTGTGAAACAGGTAGTGGATTATTGCATAAATGATAACTTGTATGTAATCCTGAATATCCACTGGGATGGCGGCTGGCTGGAGAACAATGTTACACAGAGCGCACAGTCATCCGTCAACGCCAAGCAAAATAACTATTGGACACAGATCGCCAATTATTTTAAAAGCTACAACGAACACCTCCTTTTTGCCAGCGCCAATGAGCCCAATGCCAGTGATGCGACGGGCATGTCGGTGTTATTATCTTATCATCAGACCTTTGTCAATGCCGTCCGGGCCACGGGCGGGAATAACAGTTCGCGGACGCTCATCGTGCAGGGTCCGAATACGAATATAGGGTTGACCAATACACTGATGAATACGCTGCCGACGGATCAAATTGCGGGCAGGATGATGGTGGAGATACACTATTATGACCCCCCTCAGTTCTGTATCCTTACACAGGACGCCAGCTGGGGGAATATGTTCTACTATTGGGGTAAAGGCTATCATTCCACCACCGACGCCAGCCGCAATGCTACCTATGGAGAGGAGTCTTATCTGGATTCCAACTTTACGCTGATGAAATCCAAGTTTGTCGACAAAGGCATCCCCGTGATCATCGGGGAATTTGCGTCGATCAGGCACAATCTCACGGCGCCTTCGGACCAGCAGCTGCACCTTGCCTCCCGCCGGTATTTTTACAGGTACCTGGTAAGCTCGGCGAAGAGCAAGGGGCTGATCCCCATCGTCTGGGATATCCCCGGACAAATATTCGATCGTAGTACGGGCGCCGTTCTGGACCGTGATCTCCTCAATGCAATGAACCAGGGAGAGAACGCTGCATATGTGTCGTTGGTCAACCATGCCAGCGGCCTGCTCATCGATGGGATGTACAGGTCCACCAACGGCAATGCTGCCGGGCAATGGAGCAACAGTGGCAGCGATGCCCAGAAATGGCTGATGGAGACGGTGGGTAGCTATGTCAAGCTAAAGAACAAAGCCACCGGGTTATACCTCGACGGCTTGGGCGACCATACAAATGGCGATGCCGTCGGCCAGTGGGGTAACAGCAGCAGCGACAACCAGCAATGGTCGATCGAGCCTGCCGGTAGCTACATCAGGCTCAGGAATAAGGCTACGGGCCAATACCTGGATGGCATATATCGGTATTCCAACGGCTCGGACCTGGGTCAATGGAGCTACAGCAATAGCGATGCCCAGCAATGGTCGTTGAACACCACAGGTTTGACCACCGCAATGGTCCAGAGCACGGTGAGAACCGGCCAGAACGCTATGATCACGGATACTTCGTCCGGGACGCCGGACGGTGCGATCAGGATATCTCCTAATCCCTTCCAATCCACCTTTACCATTGTAGTGGACGACCCCGCAAAAGTAGAGTCCATCAGGATATCCGACCTGGCAGGCCACCTGCTGGAGGTCATCGGGCAGCCGCTGGCGGCAACCCGGACAACAGCGGGCGCTTCCCTGAAACCCGGAATGTATATTGTCAAAGTACGCACAACAAGTGGCACAAAGACTTTCAAAGTGGTTAAATTGAAGTAACGCGATAAGCCTTAGAAGGTACATATGAACATTCCCGGGAGAAAATGCCCGATCGGGTATAACGCTTCCGGGATTTTTTTTAAAGGTAAACCGCTCTTACCCTAAAAATAACGGAATTATACCCTTGCCGCGAACAATTCGACACCTTCATTTGCAAGCTGTCCTACCCCGACTATCGTCGTATCAAATTATTTTTGAATGACGATTTAAAGTTAAAAACCAAGACGATTGCATATGAAAAAGCAAGATCTCGAAAGAGCGATGATCCGCCTGTTCTGGGCCGCGCTCTACCTTCTATTCTTTTCAGCCGGCGGGAATGCACAAGATCCGCCCGGCACTAAAAAAATCACCGGAAAAGTAGTGGTCAGCCCGGGCGACAAACCCCTCCAGGGCGCCAGTGTCATGGTCAAGGGGCGCACCACAGGCACCCAGACGGACAAAGACGGCCTGTTCAGCCTGAACGCCGGAGAAGGTGATGTGTTGATCATCAGCTTTATAGGCTTCTCTCCCCGCGAAGTTAAAGTGGGCGCCCGCCAGGCGCTCAACGTCCGCATGGAGATGGAGGACAAGGGCAGGCTGAATGACGTCGTCGTCATCGGGTATGGAAAAGTCCGCCGCCCGGACGTCACCGGTTCCATCTCTTCTATCTCCGGCACCGAGCTCATGAAAACCCAGCCGACAACCTTCGATCAGGCCCTCCAGGGAAAAGTCGCGGGCGTCGTGGTACAACAGGTGTCGGGTCAGCCCGGGGGCGGCGTATCTATTCAAATACGGGGTGTGTCTTCCATCAGTGGCACTAATTCACCATTATATGTAATAGATGGTATTATTATTCCTCCCGTCAACGACCCTGGCAACGGTTCCAACCCATTGAACACGATCAATCCCGCTGAAATTGAGGCAATAGATGTATTGAAAGATGCTTCCGCAACTGCCATATACGGTTCGCAGGCTACCAATGGTGTGGTCGTTATAACTACAAAAAGAGGCAGGATTGCAGCGCCCCAGGTAACCTATGACGGCTATGCCGGATACCAGGAGATACCAAAGAGGCTCCCTACCATGAACCTGCAGCAGTTTGCCTCTTATATCAATGACCGGGGACAGGTATGGGGTTTCGACGTCAGGCCTGAATTTGCAAATCCGAAATATTTAGGCGCCGGTACCGACTGGCAAAAAGAATTATTCCGGAAAGCACCGGAGATGAGCCATACACTTACGGTAAGCGGTGGCGATAACAGGACCCAATACCTGTTATCAGGCTCTTATTTTAAGCAAAGAGGAATGGCGCTCGGCTCGGATTTTCAAAGGTATTCAGTACGGCTGAATCTGGATAATAAGACGACTAACTGGCTAAAAGTAGGAACCAGTCTTCAAATGGCCCATATTTATGAAAATGTAAATACTACCGGCTCCGGTATAATAGGCACGGCGCTCAACCTTACACCCGATGTCCCCGTGCAAAACCCGGATGGCTCCTGGGGTGGTGTTACCAACACCAGCGGTTGGGTACCCGGAGTTGTCAACCCGGTGGCGATAGCCCAACTTGTCAAAAACCAAAGAAAAAGAAACCAGTTATTTGGGAACGCGTACGCTGAAATACAATTATTTAAAGATCTGTCACTGCGAAATGAAGTATCCGGCAATTTCGATTTTAGCACGCAGGATAACTTTACACCCACTTATACTTTTGGTAAAGTCGTCAATGGCACCAACAGTGGTTCCACGTCCATGAACCAGAACTTTTATACGGTGCTTCGAAATTATCTGACTTATAATCATTATTTCAGCACATTTAACCTCAATGCACTGGTAGGGCATGAGGCGCAGTCGTCCTCATACGAGAATTCCGGCGGCAGCCGATCGAATTTCCCTTCCAACAACGTGCAGGCCCTGAATGCCGGCGATGCTACCACGGCAAAGAACTCAGGTGATAATGGCCTTGGCTCTTCACAGGAATCCTATTTCGGCCGTATCAATTTTTCATGGAATGATAAATACCTTATCACCGGCAATGTAAGGAACGATGGCTCTTCAAATTTTCCAGCCTATAACCGCAGAGTTACCACCTGGTCGGGAGCTGTTGCCTGGAAAATAAATAATGAGATATTCCTGAAAAGTGTTGCTTTTGTAAACGAATTGAAATTGAGACTGGGATATGGCCTTACCAACAACCAGGGCATTCCGGGCAATACCTATGTTACGCAGCTTCAGACGGTGGCTAACGGCCTGTCAGGCATCGCACAGTTTCAAAGCAACCTGGCAAATCCTAATGTAACATGGGAAAAAACGAATTATTATAATGCAGGACTTGACGGGACCTTCCTTAATGGAAGATTAAGTTTTACATTGGATGCTTACTACCGTAAAACAGACGGGCTTTTATTAAAGGTTCCGCTCCCGATCTATTCTGGTACGGCCACCGGCTATTCACCGGGCAGTATGCAGGCGCCCTATGTCAATGTCGGCGCTGTCAGCAATAAAGGGTTCGACTTCAGGATCAGCTCTGTCAATATCAATTATAAGAATTTTACTTGGAAAACGGATGTTACGGTATCGCGTAATATTAATAAAGTACTCAATCTGGGTTCCGGAGACCAGGCTAACCTAAGCCAGAAGTCCTACGTAATTAACGATATTATCGAAAAGACGGTGGTGGGCCGCCCCATTGGCGAATTTTACGGCTACCTGTTTGATGGCATATTTGCAAAACCGGCGGATTTCCAAAAACATGCCTTGCCGGCCGACCAAAGTGGCAACCCTTATCCGATCTCTTCAGCTGGCGGGGGGATCTGGTATGGCGACAGGATGTTCAAGGACTTGAATGGCGACGGTATTATTGACACAAAAGACCAGACGTTCCTGGGCTCTCCGATCCCGAAATTCCAGTTTGGCATCAACAATACATTCTCCTACAGAAATTTTGACCTGAATATTTTCCTGAGCGGCAGCGTTGGCAACAAAGTCTTCAATGAGCTGGCCGTGGCACAAACCAATGCGCAAAATAATACCAACTATTTTGCATCGGTATTGAATTATGCAAAATTAGCTTTGGTAGATCCCAGCGGCTCTTCATCCGATATTAACAATGTATATGTCACCAACCCGAATACACATGTGGTAGGATTGAGGAATGATAATACCAACGGGAACAACCGTCCTTCCAATTTGTTTATCGAAGATGGTTCATTCCTGCGGTGCAAGAACATCACATTAGGTTATAGATTGCCGGAAAAGATCTTGTCATTGGTACACCTGCAGTCATTCCGGGTCTTTGCTACGGTGTCCAATGTTTTTATCATTACAAAATATTCGGGCATGGATCCTGAGATCGGTTCATGGAATCCCCTTCAGGCAGGCTGGGACAGCGGATATTATCCTCAGCCAAGAATATACACTATTGGCGCAAACATCGCATTCGCTAAATAAGCAATCAAATTAACAGCATCATTATGAGATCAATAATAAATATAATAATCGTTTTGCTATTTGCAGCAGCAATGGCAGGATGCAAAAAGAGCTTTTTAGAACGTCCATCCAGTTCGCAGATAAGTTCTAATAATTTTTACAAGACCCCCGCCGATCTGCGGCTCGCCACCGCAAGCCTGTATGGTGGTTCGGAGTGGTGGGCCTGGCATAATGGAGCCTTGTTGCCGCTTGGCGACGTGTTGAGCGGAAATGCTTATTTCGGCTATTGGGGAGACCTGGTCCAGCTGTATACACGGACGATCACAGGGCAGAATGCCATTGTCGCAAGCGGTTGGACAGGCCTGTACAATGTGATAGCGCAATGCAACACCACGATTCTTGGCGTACAGCAACAAGCAGCCTCGTCAATCTCCGACGCCGATAAGAATGCAGCCATAGCCGAAGCCAGGTTTATTCGTGCCGTGGCATATTATCATTTAGCCGTTATGTGGGGCGACGTGCCCATTATCGAAGATAATACGAAACTGGTCAAGCAGCCGCTGATCAACAGGAACATTGTTTCGGACGTCTATAAATTCATTGCGAATGACCTCACTTTCGCCGCGCAAAACCTTCCTAATACCGATATTGCCGGTCGGGCAACTACCTGGTCGGCCCAGGGGATGCTGGGTAAAGTGTATTTGACCGCGGCGGGGTTAGGTCAAAGTGGCGGCATGCGGGATCAGGCATTGCTGGACAGTGCCAGGAAATATGCCGGCAATGTGTGTAAGAACAGCGGGCTGTCCCTGCTTCCCAGCTATTATAATCTTTTCAGGTCCCAATACAACGATAACCCGGAGTCCTTATTTGCCCTTCAATGGACGGCAGGTGTGGGTTATGGCAATGGCAACCAGTGGCTCACCTACTCGCCCAGCAACGATATAAACCCGCTGAAGACAGGGGCATGGACGCCTTTAGCGCCAACCTACGACTTGTATCTCAACTATACTTCGCAGGATTCAGTAAGGCGTCTCGCCACTTTTATGCTCAATGGAGATTATTACCCGGAATTGAATGCTGCCGGTGGCGGTTATACGGCGAATTCTCCTGTGATGAAAAAGCACATCATCGGCAACGAAAAAGATAACAATGCGCCGACAATGGATATCTGGTCGTCGGTCGAACATAATGCTATTCTTAGACTGGCTGATGTGTACCTGGTATATGCCGAGGCGATCCTGGGCAACAATGCCAGCACTACTGATGCGGATGCGCTGCTGTATTTTAACAAAGTACGTACCAGGGCCGGCGTGGATCCTGCTCCTGCATTGGACATTGACACCCTGCTTCGGGAAAGAAGGATTGAATTTGCTTTTGAGGGACAATATTGGATTGACCTGGTGCGGCTTTCTTATTACAATCCGCAAAAGGCTGTCGGTATGCTCAATAATCAACAACGCGTGACATTTACTTATGAGCCGTCTACCCGGATAGCCACGCCGGGGACCCCCGGTTCTGCCGTTGTTCCTGCAACCATCAGCTCCTTTAAGATACAGATCCCGGCATCCGAGCTGACATCTGATCCGAAACTGGCCGATGCGCCCGTGCCTTATTATTAATGCAATAAATTAAAATCGAATTGTATGTTCAAGATATCATATACTCATTGCCAGGGATGGTTGCTCACTTTCGCAGCAGCCCTGTTACTATTTTCTGCCTGTAAAAAAACAGGATCGTCGGGTCCTGTGCTGACAGGCGTACGCTATTATGCTCCTTCACCCAATGATACTGCCATGGCCAGTCTTACACCGACGGGCCAATGGGTGGTATTGGAGGGGCATAATTTGAAGGATGCCGTACAAATATTGTTCGACGGCGTTCCGGCGTCCTTCAACCATGCGCTTTTTTCTGATACGAGCGCGGTCGTGCAGATTCCCACCGTGATCCCTTTCAATTCGGTGGCAGCCGGCGATCTTAACACAATAAAATATGTCACCACCGGCGGTTCAGCCACGTTTGCCTTCAATATTGTGGTCCCTCCGGCCTCTATTACAAACATTTCCGACGAAATGGCAAATCCGGGCGATTCTGTCTGGATCCACGGAGCCAACTTTTTCCTGATCAGCGATATCACCTTCGCCGGCGCAACCGTGGGTTCCTATAATGTTTCAAGCGATGGCACCACCCTCGCATTTGTCGTGCCGCAGTTTACTGCCGGCGGACCGCTTTCCATTACAACCAAATCCGGAACGACCGCTACGCCCTTTAATGTGGAGGATTTTACCACTGGCGTACTGTGCAATTTCGATAATGTATCCACCTACCAATGGTGGAGCGCATCGGTCGATAACAGCAGCGCAACGTATCCGGGCAACACGGGCAGCTACGCTATTCTGAACACCGGCGGTCCTTTAAGCAATTCGGACGGCGGCTGGTGGAACGGCGGCCGGAGTATCAATTGCAACAGCGCCCAATGGGTGCCCGTGTCTAATTTGAATGACCCGCTGGCTAACTGGGCCCTGAAATTCGAGGTCAGCGTTCCGAATGCCTGGAACGGAACTTCCGTATTTTTTGCAAGAAATGGCGACTGGACCTATATCGCCCGGTACGAACCGTGGAAAATTTCCAGCAACGCAACATCCCCCTTTAAGACTGCCGGATGGCAGACGGTGACGATACCCCTTACACAGTTCCTTACCAAGCCTGCCAACGGGAAGGATGGTACGGGACTCATGGCGCCGGATCTGGCTACTTTAGTAGGCAGTTCGGGCAGCGGCAGCATCAACGCATATGTCATGAACGATGGCCCGGCCCCCGCTGCTACAGGGCTTATTGCCGCTATCGATAATTTCAGAGTAGTAAAGATAAAATAGGATGATAAGAATTATTATTTGCATCGCGGCCCTGACTTTTTACTGTTCAGGCAGAACAATTGCTCAACGTTCGATAAATGCCGACTTCACTAAGATAGAAGGGCGGCTCAATACCATGTTCAATGAATGCGTGGGCGCGGGCCGGGCCAACGAAGGCCTGCGGGCCGACTGGCAGCAGCAGCTGGCCTACGTAAGAAAGGAATGCGGGTTCAAATACATCCGCATGCACGGGCTCCTGTCGGATGATATGGCTGTTTATGCGGAAGATAAGAATGGAAAACCGACTTATAATTTCATGTACATCGATGTTTTATTCGATTTTTTACACAGCATCGGCATGAAGCCCTTTGTTGAGCTGGGCTTCATGCCGTCAGGGCTGGCCAGTGGCAGCAAGACCATTTTCTGGTGGCGGGGCAACGTAACCCCCCCGCGGGATTACGAAAAATGGGCTGCATTGATGCAGGCCCTGGCCCGGCATTTTACAGAACGATACGGCGCTGAAGAGGTAAAGTCCTGGTATTTTGAAGTTTGGAATGAGCCTAACCTGGACGGTTTCTGGGCCGGCACCCAGCAGGAATACTTTAAGCTGTATACTTACAGTGCTAAAGCCATCAAAAGCGTCAATCCCGCCTATCGTGTCGGGGGACCCGGCACCGCCGGCGCCGCCTGGGAGCCCGAAATGATCGAATATTGCCATAAGAATAATGTGCCCCTGGATTTTATCAGCACGCATGCCTACGGCGTAAAGCAGGGATACCTGGACGAATTCGGCAATGGTGGCACCGTACTCGACAAAAATCCTATGAGCGTCAGCGGGGACGTGCTTCAATCCCGCAAAGAGATCGCGCAATCGTCGATGCCCGGGCTGGAGCTGCATTATACGGAATGGAGCTCGTCCTATACGCCCGCCGACCCCCTGCATGACAGCTATCATGAAGCGTCATATGTATTGCAAAAGCTCAGGCAGGTGGGTAAAGCCGCGAATTCCATGTCGTACTGGGTCTTCACGGATATTTTTGAAGAGCCGGGCCCTCGTTTTACCCCTTTTCATGGCGGATTTGGGATGTTGACTATCCAGGGGATCAACAAACCCGTATTCTATGCTTACAAGTTCCTGGATCAATTGGGAAATACGGAATTGAAGAACAGCGATTCCTCTTCCTGGCTTTGCAGGGATTCCACCGGCAATATCCAGGCGCTGGTCTGGGATTTCACCAATACCCACCCGGGAGATTCAGTTCACAACCAGGATTACTATATAAAGGACCTGCCGGCCAAACCCAAAGGCAGGCTGAAGGTCCGGGTTGACAATGTTCCAGCCGGCACGTATGCGCTGGAATTGTATAAAGTGGGCTATAAATGCAATGACGCATATGCTACCTACCTGTCACTAGGCAGGCCGGCACAGCTCGGCAGCCGGGAGGTGGAAGCGATAAAGAACCTCAACGATGGATCGCCCATCCTGAAGGAAATGGTGGAAATCAAGAAGGGCGTCCCTTTTTCGAAAGATTGGGAGGTCAGGGAGAACGATGTCTTTTTACTGAAACTCGTCAAACTGTAAAGATCATGAGAAGACGATTCAAGTTTTTATGCATCCTGGCGGCTGCCAGCTTCTTCGCAAACCCTGCCGTAATTTCCCAGACGTTATATGTAGGCGCTAATTATCATCCGCACGACGATAAAGACCCGGAGAAAATTGCACGTGACATCCGCTTGATGGAAGCCGCTGGATTCAAGGTCGTCCGGATGGGACACCTCGCCTGGGACAGCTATGAGCCAACCGAAGGTCATTTCGATTTCGCCTGGTTCGATAGGGTCATGGACAGGATGGATAAGGCCGGCATTAAAGTGATCCTGGATATTGCAGTACGGCCGGCCCCGATCTGGCTGCATCACAAGTACCCCTCCATCGATGTTACGGACGCCGGTGGCAACAGGCTCTACCCTAATCACCGGTACATGGAAGACGTGGGAGACCCCATTTATCAACGGTATGCGCTCCGGTTTGCGGACTCGTTGACCCGGCACTACGCTCATCACCCGGCCCTGCTGGCCTTCGGCATCGACAATGAATCGGGCGACGGTCCCATCTCGTATTCGGAGTCGGTAAGACAAAGGTTTATCACGTGGCTGCGACTAAAATATCCCAGCGCCGACAGCCTGGACAAGGCATGGGCGGGACAACGCTGGTCAAGGAAGATCGGTGCTTTCGGGGACATCGGGTTGCCCGTATCCGGTAATATCACCGGCGCTCCCGAAAGAATGCTGGACTTCCGGAGGTTCATATCGGACGAGGTCAGCCGCTTCCTGCTCAAATTGATAGACAAGGTAAACACCAATGCTCCCCATGCCCTGGTCAATACCAATGCCTGGTACTATAGCCAGATGAAATTTTTCGACTATCCTTCCATCGCCTATTCAGGGAAGATGACCCGCGAAGGCTGTGGATTTTATCCCGGTAATTCCCTGGCGACCAACTATGGCGTGATGGACGCGCTGTTCGGGATAGCCAGGATCCAGTTTGAAAGCGCCAATCCTTTCTGGTGCACCGAGTTCACCACCATGACGGCTGTTCCCAACTCCATCCGGAAGTCGGCTTACGCTACACTGCTGTATGGTAACCAAATGGTCTGCGGGTGGACCTGGCAGAGCATGCACGGGGGCGAAGAGCAATACCTGGAAGGAATGCTGGATTGGGACGGGACGCCCAACCGGAAATATGACGAGTATAAGAAGATCGCCACAGAGTTCAAAAAGATCGAAAAATATTTCCCCTATCAGCAGCAGGCGGAGGTGGGATTGGCCTTTTCCTTTCCCAGCGTCATCGCAGGTGGTTATTTTCCTGAGCAGCATCAACAGCAGCTGCAAAGCTGCTTCGATCTGTTCGCCTATCGGAATATGGATGCCCGGGTCATCGACGTCACGCGAAGCACACTGAACTATAAGCTGCTTTTCCTGCCGGGTGTGTCGGTGATGGACTCCGCAACTGCTGCCAGGGTCCGGAACTACGTAAAAGCAGGAGGGACGGTGGTGATGACAGGCAACTCGGCAGTGGTGGACAAGACCGGGAAGGTTTTTCCATCGGCGCATCCCGGACTGCTCAACGATGTATTCGGCATCCGGGTGGCTGCCTATGAGGAGACTGAAGTGCTGAACGAGCTGTCACGGCAGGGGTTGAGAGGGAAGAAACTCGCATGCACGTACAATGGGACTTCCATAGCCGTGGAATCGGCGCGTTTCGAGGTCATCGAACCCCGGGGCGCGGAAGTGCTGGGCGCCATCACCAGCCTGGACAAGGATTATCCCATCGTGACAGCCCACCGATACGGCAAGGGCCGGGCGATATACATAGGCCTTCCCGCTAAAGGCGAAGTGCTGGGGCCCCTGGCGGACCAGTTGATCGCTGAGCTTTCCATCCGGAAAGGACCCGAAGTACCACCAGGGATCATGGCCCGGCAGATCGATAAGGACCATGTGCTTTATTTGAATGTCAGCGGCGACCCGAAAGAGATAAAGCTTAAAGGCAGTTCCCGAAGCATCCTCTTCGACAAGGACTATGAGGAAAATTTTGTGCTCCCGCCATACGAACCGGAGTTTATTGAATTAAAATAATTTTTAGACCAGTAAAATCGAAAGACTTATGAAGACTAAAATTCCCCAAGCCTTATTGGCGATACTGATGGTAGTTGCCATTTCATTGGGATGTAAAAAGAATTCGGGCAGCGCACCCCAATTGTCCGTTTCAGCATCCAGGATCGATTTCCCTGACCAGGGAGCCGACTCCACTGTCACCATCACGTGTAATTCCGCATGGAAGCTTGATAACCCTGCTTCCACCTGGCTGCAGGTAAGCCAGTCAACGGGAACCAGCGGCACGGCCACCGTGAAGCTAACTTCCACTTCGAACACCTCCGGCGCTACCCGCAGCGGGATCGTGGTCATCACCGCAGACAACGGTCAGGCCAGGCGTATCACCGTTTCCCAGGTCAGCACGATCTATCCTTCCTACAATACCTCGCCCCTGGCCCCGGACCCTACAGGGATGAACAGCACGGCCACGCAGCTGGTCAACAATATAATAGTGGGATGGAACATCGGTAATACAATGGAAGCTCCGGGAGGAGAGACGGGGTGGGGCGCTCCGCTGATCACCCAGGCCTATATAAACGCTATGAAGAACCTCGGCTTCAATGCCGTCAGGATCCCTTGCGCCTGGGACTTCCATGTGGACAACAAGACCACCGCACACATTAATGAGACCTGGCTGAACAGGGTACACGAGGTGGTGCAGTATTGTGTAAACAACAATATGTATGTAATGCTGAATATCCACTGGGATGGCGGCTGGCTGGATTGCAAGGCTACGGGCGCCCGGGCGGACAGTGTCAACGCCAAACAAAAAGCATTCTGGGAGCAGATAGCTACCAAAATGCGCGACTTCGACGAACACCTGATGTTCGCCAGCGCCAACGAACCAGATCCTTCCAATGCCGCTCAGATGAAAGTATTGCTCTCATACCACCAGTCTTTTGTAAATGCAGTGCGTTCCACCGGTGGGCATAATACTTACAGGGTGCTGATAGTGCAGGCGCCGTCCGACCTGATCACCGATTTTCCCGTCGACCCTATACCGTCCCGGATGGCTTTTGAAGAGCATGATTACACGCCTTCCCAATTTACAATTTTGCTGGATGGAGATGCCTCCTGGGGAAAAATGGTTTACTATTGGGGCGCCGGCCACCATTCCACCATCGAACCCGATCGTAATCCCACCTGGGGAGAAGAGGACTATCTAACGACTTATTTCGACAATATGAAGGCAAAATTCGTAGACAAAGGCATACCTTTCCTCATGGGTGAATATGGCGCTTACCGCCGCACCACGCCTAAGGACCTCCCCACCCACAATGATGCAGTGGACTATTGGATCACCTTCAACACCAAACAGGCGATTGCCCATGGCATGAAACCATTTTTTTGGGAAACAGGCGGAATGGTGGACAGGGCCGCCGACACGGTGAAAGATGCCCGCACCGTCAACGCCATTTTTGCCGGTACACATTGATCGTATAAGGAAAACACCGTCGCAGATGAAAAAATACGCGCTACAGCTCATATTGGCGTCCGTGATGTTGGCAACAACGGCACGCGCACAGCAGATCGATCGTTTCTTTCCCGAAAAGGACCTGGTGACGACGGGCATCTATTACTATCCCGAACATTGGAACGAAAGCCAGTGGGAACGCGATATTGCCAGGATCGCCGAAATGGGTTTCACATTTGTCCACCTGGCGGAGTTTGCCTGGTTTAAAATGGAGCCAGTAGAAGGGAAGTTCGACTTCGCGTGGCTGGATAAAGTGATGGCCCTCTGCGCGAAATACAAACTAAAGGTGCTGATGTGTACCCCCTCTGCTACCACGCCGGCATGGATGCGGACGGATCATCCCGAGACCTTCATAATGGACGGTCATTACATCCGGGGTGAGCATGGTACACGGGGATTAGGGTCCATCGTCAACCCTGCATATCGTCGGTTTGTGGAAAAGATCGTCACCGAAATGGCAAGCCGTTACGGCCGGAATGCAAATATTCTGGGATGGCAGCTGGATAACGAACCCGATGCAAAGCCGGACTATAGTCCTTCTTCCCAGGAAGCGTTCAGGCAATGGTTAAAGAACAAATACAAAACCATCGATGCGCTGAATGCCGCCTGGGGCGCCGCCTTCTGGAGCCAGTGGTATAACAGCTTCGACCAGGTCATTATCCCCAACACCGCCCTGGTCGGCTGGTGGGGCAATAATCCCCACGCTCTATTGGATTTCAAACGGTATTCGGCCGACACCCAGGCTGAATTCCTGGACTTTGAAGCCGGCACATTGCGGAAGTTGATCTCGCCGGACCAATTTATCACCACCAACTACACCGCCGTCTCTACAGGTGCTGATCCCAGGCGCACAGGAAAGCTCGATTTTGCTACCTATACAGCCTATCCCAATGGCGGCAGCGATAACCTGGGCGATCAGGGCTTCCGGCTGGGGAACAGCAAGGTCATCCTCTTTGCTTCCGAATATTTCAAGTCGGTAGGCGGCGTGTCCGGCGTGATGGAGATCCAGCCCGGACCGGTGAACTGGGGCAGCTATAATCCGTTGCTCCTTCCCGGCACGGTGCGTATGTGGCTGTACCACACTTTTGCAGCCGGGGGAAGACTCGCTTGCTCTTACAGGTTCCGTCAGATCAACTACAGCGCGGAACAATATCATGCGGGCGTAATAAAGACAGATGGGGTTACAGCTTCACCCGGCGGAGAGGAGTACATGCAATTCATGAAAGAGGTCGCAGCATTGCGGCAGCTGTATAAGCCCGGTAAGCTGCTGCCTGAAAAGCTGGCCGCCCGCTCGACGGCCGTCCTCTGGGACCTGGAAAACTATTGGAGCATAGACAGACAAAAGCAGACATACCAATGGGATGCCTGGAATTATCCCGTCAAATTCCTGGAAATAGCAAAGTCCCTGGGCGCACCGGTTGATATTATCCCCCCAACTGCCGATCTTTCAAAATATAAATTCCTGATCATTCCCGCGTATGAAATGGTGGATTCGGGATTGGTAAAAAAATGGAACGATTACGCAGCCAACGGAGGTCATCTCATCATCACCTGCCGGACGGCCACCAAAGACCGCCAGGGACATTTTTGGGAAGCCGGATGGGCCGCGCCGATATCGGGCCTCGTTGGGGCGCATGTTCTGTCAACCGACATGCTCCCGCGATCAGCCAAAGGAGATATCCTCATGCGATCATCCCATTACGCCTGGAATAGCTGGGCAGACCTGCTCGCTCCGGATAAGAACACCGAAGTACTGGCAACCTATGACAACCAATTTTACAAAGGGGCTGCCGCGGTCGTACGACGGAAGGTCGGCAAAGGATCTGTCACCTACATCGGAGCAGACACTGACGGATCAGACCTTGAAAAAAGTTTATTGCATGATACCTATGTTGCAGCCGGCGCCACTACGGACGATTATCCTCCCGGCGTGTATGTTTACTGGCGCGATGGCTTCTATATTGCCGTGAATTATTCTTCCGCCGGCTACCAGGTGCCTGTCCCTGCAACGGCCAGGATCCTCATAGGACAAAAGATATTGAAGCCCGCAGGGGTATTGGTCTGGAGTGAATAAAATAATTAATGAAGATGAAAAGAACAGTAAGACAATTTGTAGCCGGCCTTTTATGCATCACGATGACAGGTACGGCCAATGCGCAGCATGGACCAAAGGACGATCAGCAGGAGGAAAACATCCGCTCATTGATCAGCCGGATGACCCTGCAGGAAAAAGTCAGCCTGCTCCATGCAAACTCAAAATTTTATGTGTCGGGAATAAAAAGATTGGGCATTCCTGAATGGGCGTTAAGCGACGGCCCTCACGGTGTACGGGCGGAAATAAACCGCGATGACTGGGCCTATGCAGGATGGACGAATGATTCTGCCACCTGCTTTCCGCCGGGTACGGCGCTGGCCGCCACCTGGAACCCTAAGCTTGCTTACGAGCGCGGGATCGTTTTGGGAGAAGAAGCCCGCTTTCGCAAAAAAGATATTTTACTGGGACCCGGCATCAATATCATCCGCTCCCCGCTTTGTGGAAGGAATTTCGAGTACATGAGCGAAGATCCGCTGCTTATTTCAAAGATGTCGGTTGCTTATATCAGGGCATTGCAATCGAAAAATGTGGCTGCAAGCGTAAAGCACTGGCTGGCCAATAACCAGGAAGAGCATCGCGATTCTATCGATGTATACATGAGCGAAAGGGCATTGCGTGAAATCTATTTGCCGGGATTCAAAGCATCCGTGACGGAAGGCGGCGCCTATACGGTAATGGCGGCATATAATAAATTCAGAGGCGACTGGTGTTCCGAAAATGAATACCTCGACAGGCAGATCCTTCGTAAAGAGCTTGGTTTTAAAGGCGTACTAATGACCGACTGGTCTGCTGCCCATTCCACTGTAAAAGCTGCCTTGGCAGGGCTTGATCTGGAAATGGGGACTGATAAGAAGGATTACAACGAATGGTATTTCGCCGATCCGCTGATCCGGGCCGTGGAAACAGGGAAGGTCCCGGTGTCGGTAGTGGATGAAAAAGTAGCAAATGTGCTGCGCGTAATGACAGGAACAAAAATGTTGGATGACGGCAGCCGGGAAAAAGGAAAGATAAATACACCGGAACATCAGCGGGCTGCATACAACGACGCTGCCGAAGCAGCGGTATTATTGCAAAACAAAGGCAACCTGCTTCCGATAAATTTCAACAAAGTAAGGTCAATTGCAGTCATCGGTGATAATGCGACCCGGAAACATTGCGGCGGCGGGCTGAGTTCCGAAATAAAAACCTTGTATGAGATCACCCCCCTGGAAGCTATTCGCAATAAATTTGGAGCTGCTGTAAAAATAAATTTTGCACAGGGCTATGAAAAGCAATCCTCTTTTAAAGAGGGCAGCAACGCCGGCCAGGCTGGCTCGGAAAAGGTGGATTGGAAATTGATCGATGAGGCTGTTGAAGTTGCAAAACAATCGGAAGTGGTCGTCATTTTCGGAGGATTGAACCATGATTTTGATACAGAATCTTTCGATAAGAAAAATATGGACCTGCCTTATGGGCAGGATGTGCTGATCAGGGAGATTGTCAAAGCAAATCCCAATACAGTGGTAGTTATCATAGCAGGTTCACCGGTGAAATTGGCAGGTATTGCTTACCGTGTACCTGCTATATTGTGGTCATGGTACGGTGGAATGGAAGCTGGAAATGCTGTAGCCGATGTATTGAGCGGAAAAATAAATCCCTCCGGGAAAATGCCATTCACACTACCCGTTTCATTGGAGCAGTCGCCTGCGCATGCTTTAGGCAACTTCCCTGGCAGAGACCTGAAAGTAAACTATGAAGAAGATATCCTCGTAGGTTACCGTTGGTTCGATACGAAGAAAATTGCCCCTCAGTTCCCCTTCGGATATGGGCTTTCTTATACCAGTTTTGAATTCGGTGCGCTGTCGGTGGACAAGGCTGCTTATGGAAAGGATGAAGTGATCCATGTGAAATGTACGGTAAGGAACACAGGTGCACGATATGGCGCAGAAGTAGCTCAGCTATATGTCGCTGATCCGGTCGCTACCGTATTGCGCCCTGCAAAGGAGCTCAAAGCCTTCGAAAAAGTATTTCTCCAACCCGGGGAGAGCAGGACGATAACGTTGAATGTGAAAGTTGCCGACCTTGCTTTCTACGACGAATCGAAAAAGGATTGGAATGTTGAGGCAGGAGACTTTATCCTGCAATTGGGTAACTCTTCAGGTAATATTTCCCGGACATTGAAAATTGCAGTCAAATAATTATGCGGAAATTTTTCACCATCCAGTTGCTATTTTTGTGCTTTGCACAGACAATTCTTGCGCAAAACAATCGCCGCAAACAGCTATTTGATGACAACTGGAAGTTCTTTTTGGGAGATACCGCCGCTGCCGGATCAAAGGATTTCGCCGACAAAAGTTGGCGCAACCTCGATCTGCCACATGATTGGAGTATTGAAGGGGAGCTAAATCCTAAAAATCCGACGAAAGGCGCCGGAGGGTACTTTCCTGCCGGAATAGGCTGGTACCGGAAAACCTTCCGGGTCCCCAACGAATGGAAAAACCAGGAAATTGCTATTTATTTTGAAGGCGTTTACATGAATGCCGAGGTCTTTATCAATGGAAGATCGCTTGGCATCCGTCCTTATGGCTATTCCTCCTTTAGCTATGACCTTTCACCTTATCTGGACCCCGGCCATGAAAATGTCATAGCAGTGCGGGTGGATAATTCCAAACAGGTCAACAGCCGGTGGTACAGCGGTTCCGGCATCTACCGGCATGTCTGGATGATGGTTAGGGACAAGGTGCACGTGGCAAATGGGGGAGTGGAGATTACGACCCCGGTCGTGTCCCCGGAAAAGGCGGTCGTTCAAATAAAGACAAGAGTAAAGAACGAAACAGACGCTCCGCAAAACATTGTCCTTAAGACCGGAATACATGCCGCAAATGCCAGGAACAGCACAGAACACCAGGTCAACGTCAAACTGTCACCTCATAGTGAAAAGCAAATTGTACAAACCCTAACGGTACCAGATCCCCTGCTATGGACCCCTGAAACACCTCATCTATACATTGCACAGGTGGAGGTGCTAAAAGGCAATAAAGTAATTGACAATACCATAAACAGCTTTGGCATTCGTTCCATACAATTCACCGCCGAAAACGGTTTCCGGCTGAATGGCAAAACAGTAAAGATCAACGGCGGCTGCGTCCATCACGACAACGGGTGTCTGGGGGCTGCAGCGTTCCACCGCGCTGAAGAGCGGAAGATTGAATTGCTTAAAGCTGCCGGATTCAATGCAGTCCGTACTTCCCACAATCCGCCTTCCGAAGCGTTCCTGGATGCCTGCGACAGGCTAGGTTTGCTGGTGATCGATGAAGCATTTGATTGCTGGAGGGCAGGGAAGAACAAGCAGGATTATGCTGCATATTTTGATCAATGGTGGCAGCGTGACCTGGAAACGATGGTCCATCGGGATATGAACCATCCGTCCATTGTAATGTGGAGCATAGGGAATGAAATAGTAGAAAGGGGCACCCCGGAGGCGGTAAGGACAGCAAGGATGCTTGCGGACGCTATAAAGAAAATAGATAGTACCCGCCCTGTCACATCGGCTGTTGTGGAAAATGGTAAAGATTGGTCTGTCATGGATTCACTGATGGCAGTACACGACGTTGCCGGGTATAATTATCACTTGAATAGTGCGCCATCGGACCACCAGCGGGTGCCGCAACGCATTATCCTTCAGACAGAGTCCTACCCCAAAGATGCTTTTGCCAATTGGAAATTAGTGCACGAGAATAATTATGTCATCGGTGACTGCGTTTGGACGGCAATGGATTATTTGGGCGAATCAGGGATAGGACGTTGGTACTATTCGGGTGAGGTGCCCGGTGAACATTGGGAGCATGAGTTTTTCCCCTGGCATGGAGCTTACTGCGGAGACATCGACCTCATCGGCTGGAGAAAACCCATCTCGCATTACAGGAACCTCCTGTATAATAACACAGAGAAGCTCTATATGGCCGTCCGCGAACCCGAACCAGCACCGCTTGAGATAAAGGAGACCTGGTGGTCGGTGTGGCCTACGTGGGAAAGCTGGACATGGCCGGGATGGGAAGGGAAGAATATCCAGGTGGAAGTCTATTCAAAATATCCCACAGTCAGGCTTTACCTGAATGAAAAGCTCATTGGTGAAAAACCAACCACCGAAGAACAAGGGTATAAGGCTACATTCCCGGTGCCCTATTCGCAAGGTGTTTTAAAGGCCGTTGGCGTGGATAACCAAAAGGAAGTCGCATCAACTGCGTTGCGAACTTCCGGCGATGCAGCTAAAATAAAGCTTACCGCCGACAGGAATGAGATGGCAGCGAATGGCCAGGACCTGATCTATGTGACTTGTGAAATAACAGATAAGGACGGAATATTCCAACCCAATGCTGCCAACCGGCTGCAATTTAAAATTGACGGGCCCGGTATGATCGCAGGGGTGGATAATGCCGATCTGAAGGACACGGACAAATATGCGGCGGATCACCGTAAAACATGGCACGGTCGTGCATTGGTGGTCATCAGAAGCACCCACGATGCCGGAGAAATTAAATTGACGGTCACTTCACCCGAATTGACGGAAACTACTTTAAGCCTTAAAACTTTCTCTGTAAATAGTCATTAAGGACATCAGATAGAAGGAGCCTTACCTTGGCGAAACCATCAAGCCATTCCTTTTTTTGTATTCTCCCGGCGTTAGGCACGTGATCTTCTTGAAGATCCGGAAGAAATACGGCAGGTTCTCAAAGCCTGTCTCTTCGGCGACGGCTTCATACGTGAGGGAAGTGGTGGCCAGCAGATACTGCGCCCGTTCGATCCTCTTGATCTGCACATAAGCCAGTGGCCGTTCGCCTGTGGCCCGCAGGAACAGGCTCGAGAAATAGTCCTGGTTCAGGTTGGCCCTTTTGGCAAGTGCGCCGACAGTCAGGTCAACTTTAAGGTTGATCTGGATATAGTGGATGGCATCCAGGATCTTAATGGGAATGGGTTCGGCATTCCGGGACACGGATTCACAGGAGCTCAGGAAACGGGCTACGAATTGCATGATAATACCCTGCGTCTCCAGGTAACTGGCCTCGCTGACCATTTCATTCAGTTCCTGGTAGTGGCGGTAAAACACGTTCTTTTCATAAACTTTGGGATTGTCGCTCCGGTTGATGCCCCTTTTCGGGTTGATCTCCAGCAGCCGGTGGAAGTTGGCAATGTCCGTGGCACCGGCTGGAATTTTTATGATCCTGCGGTTGTATTCGAAGATCGAAATACCTCCCGCGGATTCTTCGAAGAAATGGAGAAAATATTGTTTTTGATAATTATCGCAGCGCAGATGACAGAGCGTAAAACTGGGAATAAGGTATAAGAACCCTTTTACGAGGCGTACTTCTTCCGTTGCAGTATGCACGAAGCCCTCTCCGTCATCGATATAATATACCCTGAAATAGGGGCTGAGTACATTGGAGTAGTTCCACTTCTCGTTGAGCTCGACCCGGTCCACATGCAGCAGCGAAAATGTATGTCTCAATAGCTTTTTACTCATAGACAATGATTGTTTGAGGAGCCAAAACCTCGGATTTGTACAATAGAAACTCTACTTCATATAACGAAACACGCAGTCGGCCCGACTAACTTTGCTCCCGACAATACCCCCGGGAGCCGCTAAATACTTGATAAAGATAAGGAAGTTACCGGCTGGGTGGTCTACAAAAAGGGTCAACGATTTGCTTGCATTTCTCGCCACGCCGAAAAATGTATAATGGATCTCAATTGCCCGGCCATTAAGGGATACATCTTATCCAGGAACACTTTTAGGAATGAAACGATATTGTTTAGCACTTGACCTGGTTGACGACCCGGCCCTGATCGCCGAATACCAGCAATGGCATGCCGCCGGCAATGGATGGCCCGAGATCAGGGAGAGCATCACCAGGTCCGGCATTGTAAGCATGGAGATCTATCGCACAGGCAACAGGCTTTTCATGATCATGGAGACGGATGACCTGTTCAGCTTTGAACAAAAAGCTGCGCTGGATGCTGCCGATCCGAAGGTTATGGAGTGGGAGCAGCTGATGTGGAAGTTCCAGCAGCCGCTGCCCTGGGCAGGCGAAGGGGAGAAGTGGATCATGATGGATAAGATATATTCCCTAAAAGAGGAATAATTTTATAAGCATGAAAGCATCCATTATATTTTCCTTCGTATCCTTATTTTTTCTTTCCGTTGCTGCTCAAAACAAGGCTGCAGCGGGAAGGATCTTTTCTCACACCAGCCTGTTTGTTTCCCCGAAGGGCAGCGAGTAGAGAACAATATCATGGTCAATAACACTTTTCATCCCCACGTGTGGTTTAAGAACAGCGGGGATATATTCCGGCACAACGTCGTTTCCGCCGGGTATAGGCCCATCGGCATCCCGGTATGGGGAAAAGAGGTAGATTACAATGTATTTCCCGATAGCTGCTGCCGGCGACGGAGATCACTGTTTTTCGCAATCAGCAAGCATTGAAACAAAAGCTGAAAATACATTAATTGCCACGCTATGATCAGGAAGATTTTTTTATGTGTAGTCGCATTTTGCTTTTTGCTCACAGGTATCTGCATTGCCCAGTCGAATGCGCCAAAACCTTATGGTCCCGTCCCAACAGCTAACCAGATAAGATGGCAGGAAATGGAATATTACGCCTTTCTCCATTTTTCCATCAATACATTCACCGACCAGGAATGGGGTTCCGGGGGAGATGACGTGAAGCTCTTCAATCCCGATAGCCTGGACTGCCGGCAATGGGCGCGCGTTTGCAAGGAGGCTGGAATGAAAGGCATCATCCTGACGGCCAAGCACCACTCCGGGTTTTGCCTGTGGCCGTCAAAATATACGGAGTACTCCGTCAAAAATGCTCCCTGGAAAAATGGTAAAGGCGACATCGTGCGTGAATTGGCGAACGCCTGCAAGGAATATGGCCTGAAATTAGGAATCTACCTTTCACCCTGGGACAGGAATTATGCAGACTACGGAAATCCCCGCTACATCACCTATTTCAGGAACCAGCTCAGGGAGCTGCTTACCCAATACGGCGATATTTTTGAGATCTGGTTCGACGGGGCCAATGGCGGCTCGGGCTATTACGGCGGAGCCAACGAGACCCGTACCATCGACAGGAAGACATATTACGATTGGAAGAACACATACAAGCTGATCCGCCAGCTGCAGCCTAAGATCGTGATCTGGAATGACGGGGGAGAGAGAGGCGACCTTCGCTGGGTAGGGACGGAAGCCGGGAACGTCGGCGAAACGAACTGGAGCCTGTTGAACAATACAGGAGATGTTCCCTGGGATATGCTGCACTATGGTCTTGAGAACGGTAATGCCTGGGTCCCCGGCGAAGTCAATACGTCCATTCGTCCGGGATGGTTCTATCACCAATACGAGGATACCAAAGTAAAGACCTTACCGCACCTGCTGGATACTTATTACAGCTCATTTGGCCGGAATGGCACCCTGCTGCTGAATTTCCCGATCGACAGGCATGGTCTTATCCATGCCAATGATGAAAAGGCGGCGGTACAGCTGGCGGATGCAGTAAAAGAGGCGTTTGCCGTCAATCTGGCGGAAAAAGCCAAAGTAAGTGCCAGCAATATCCGTGGTAAAGCCAAAGTCTTCGCGGGCGACAAAGCGACGGACGGAAAAAAGGATACATACTGGGCCACGGATGATGGGGTGACGGCTGCATCGATGACCCTGGATTTCGGCAAGCCGGTGGCTTTCAATTGCTTTATGGCACAGGAATACATCCGCCTGGGCCAGCGGGTGCGTTCTTTTACGGTGGAGGCGATGGTGGACGGCAGCTGGAAAGAGCTGACGAAGGCGACGACCATAGGGTACAGGCGCATCCTGCGGTTTCCCCTGGTAAATGCAGCGCAGATCCGGTTTACCATTACAGCTGCCAAAGCCTGTCCCGTGATCGCCAACATCGGGGTCTTCAATGTCCCTCCTGTGCTGACCGCTCCTGCTATCACCCGCAATAAAGAAGGGAAAATAACCATTGCCGCGGTGGACAGCGAGCCTGTGATATATTACACCCTGGACGGGACCGCTCCCACCAGCCATTCCACAAAATATACAGGGCCCGTCATGTCGGATGGAAAAGTGGAGGTCCTGGCCATTGTCATCGACCCCGCGACGGGCAAAAGCAGCCCCGTGACCCGCGAGCAATTCGATCTTCCTCATACGTCGTGGAAAATAGTGGGCGTCGATGATGTAAAAGCAGTTGCCGTTATCGACGGCGATCCGCATACCGCATGGCACCAGCCCAAAGGAAAAAATATGCCTGCGGATCTCATCATCGACCTGGGACGGGAGTTGAACCTTGCCGGATTCCGCTACTTACCCGACCAGGGCCGGCATGCAGGTGTCATCACAAATTATCAGCTGCTCGTGTCGCAGGACGGGCAGAAATGGCAAACAGTGGATGAAGGTGAGTTTTCCAATATCAATAACAATCCGCTGTGGCAGGTGAGGAAATTCCCGCCGGTGAGTGCGCGGTATATCAACCTGCGCGCCATGCATAATACAGAGGGAAATGATGACGCCGGGTATGCGGAGATAGACGTGATTACATCAGCATCGGAAGTCAGATAATACATACCATTATGAGATATATCGCATTGTCAGTGATCCTCGCTTCATTTTTCTGCCAGACGGCCTTCAGCCAGGACCTTTCTCTGACAGCGCCCGGCGGTCGCATCCGCTTTCACCTGGTCAACGACGCCGGCGGCCTTGTCTACAGCATTAATTATCAGCAAAAAGAGATCATTTCCCGGGGTCGCATGGGATTTGAGCTCATGAATGAGCCCGCCTTGGGAACAGGGCTTTCCATAGTGAAGAAGGAAACATTTGCCGTGCGGAACGCCTGGTCGCCCACAGTCCGTGTCAAAAAAGCACGGATCGACGACCGCTACAATGCGCTGCGGCTTTCCCTGAAAGAGGACACCGGTCTTCGCCGGTCCATGGAGCTGGAGGTAAGGGCCTATGATGACGGCATTGCATTCCGTTATAAGCTGCCTGCAGCCGCCGCCATTGGCGACAGGGTCATCACCCGGGAACTTACAGGCTTTCCATTCCCCTCCAATGCAAAGGCCTGGGTGGCCCAATACGGCGGCTATGCCACTTCCCAGGAATCCGAGTTCAGGCCCGTCTGGCTGCACGATCTCAGCCGGCAGACAGTGGCGGGTCTTCCCATGCTCATCCAGGTGGATACATCCGTTTTTGCAGCCGTCACGGAAGCCGCCATCGATCATTACCCCGGCTCCTACATCGGCAGCGATTCACTACAGGAGGACCGTGTGATGCTCACCACCCGGCTTGCTCCCTTGCCCGGAGAGCCGGAGGAGGGCGCAAAGGCGCGGTTCGACGACAGTGTCTATACACCCTGGCGGGTGATCATGCTGGCCGAAACCCCCGGCCGGCTGATAGAATCCGGGATCATCGAAACCCTGAACCCTCCCTGCGCTATTAAAGACCCGTCATGGATAAAGCCCGGCATCAGCGCCTGGGACCACTGGTGGAGCGGGGAAGTCAAAATGGACATGCCTACCATCCGGCAATACATCGATCTGGCAGCCCGCCAGGGCTGGCCCTATATGCTGGTGGACTGGCAGTGGTATGGCCCTTTTAATGATCCGCGCGCTGATATCACCCACACTGCCCCGCAGCTGGATATGCCTGCACTGCTGGCCTATGCCGCAAGCAAACATGTCAGGTTGTGGCTCTGGCTGTATAGCTCGGACGTCAACAGGAATAACAATTACGAAAAAGCATTCGCCCTGTACGAAAAATGGGGTATCGCCGGTGTAAAGATCGATTTTATGGACAGGGACGACCAGCAAATGGTCGATTGGTACCGTAGGATCATCAAATCCGCCGCCGATCACCATCTCCTCATTGACCTCCATGGCGCTTACAAGCCGGATGGCATCAGCCGCACCTATCCAAATCTGCTCACCCGGGAGGGCGTGATGGGAGAGGAGTACAGCAAGTTTTCCGACAGGATAACGCCCGAACATAATGTCACGCTTCCCTTTACCCGGATGCTGGCAGGCCCGATGGACTACACACCGGGCGGTTTTATCAATGTCACGCCTGAGGAGTTTCGCCGGGGCGTGCCTGCCGAAGTGAAAAATACCCGGGCGGCAGAACTGTCCAAATTCGTTATCTACGAAAGCCCTTTCACCGTCTACTGCGACGCCCCGGAATATATAATAGGTCAGCCTGGCTCCGATTTTCTTCGCCTGGTGAAGACTGTCTGGGATGATACAAAAGTGCTGGCCGGCTATCCCGGAAAATACATCGTCATTGCAAGACGCAGCGGCAGCAGGTGGTTCATCGGGGCAATGACCAACGAAGAAGCACGGGATATCACCCTGAACCTTGATTTCCTTCCCAACGGATCGTACGAAATGGTGAGTTGGGAAGATGCGGCAGATGCCAGTAGCCATCCTCAACACCTGCTCAAAAGAACGCGAAAGATCTCCACCAGCAACCCCCTGCGGTTCAATATGGCAAAAGGAGGCGGTTTTGTGGGTTATCTTTATAAGCAATGAGAACGATCAACAAAAAAAGAATGGCATACATGAAAAAGCCCTTGGCTATTGCTGCCATATTTATTGCGCTGCATACATCTGCCCAGGAATATAAGCAATACCCCATGTGGGACGCCACGCTTCCCATCGAACAAAGAGTGAACGATGTGGTAAGCCGCCTGACCCTGGAAGAAAAAGTAAAGCAAATGCTGAATGCGGCGCCGGCAGTGCCACGGCTGGGCATTCCCGCATACGATTGGTGGAACGAGACACTGCATGGCGTCGCGAGAACGCCGTTTAAAGTAACATCCTATCCACAGGCAATTGGCATGGCCGCAACATGGGACACCAATTCATTATATCGCATGGCCGATTATTCAGCATTGGAAGGCCGCGCCATTCACAACAAGGCAATTGAGCTGGGAAGGACCAATGAAAGGTACGTTGGCCTGACTTACTGGACGCCTAACATCAATATTTTTCGGGACCCCCGCTGGGGGCGCGGCCAGGAAACATATGGCGAAGACCCTTTCCTGACTGCAATGCTGGCACGTGCATTTGTTCACGGCTTACAGGGCGACGACCCGAAGTACCTTAAGGCAGCAGCATGTGCCAAACATTTCGCCGTCCACAGCGGTCCGGAACCATCCCGCCACGTTGATAATTTCAGCCCTTCGGTATATGATCTGTGGGATACTTATTTGCCTGCTTTCAGGGAGCTGGTAACAAAGGCAAATGTCGCCGGTGTGATGTGCGCATACAATGCAGTGAATACGCAGCCTTGCTGCGCAAACGATCTGCTGATGAATGATATCCTGCGCAATCAATGGAAGTTCACCGGTTATGTGACCAGCGACTGCTGGGCCATTGATGATTTCTTTAGATACCATAAGACACACAAAACGCCTGTGGCAGCCGCCGTGGATGGTGTTATGCATGGTACTGACATCGAATGCGGCACTTCGGTTTACTATACGTTATTGGATGCAGTGAACAGCGGTTTGATAAAAGAGCAGCAGCTCGATATCTCATTGCGCCGGCTCTTCACCATTCGGTATCGTTTGGGTATGTTCGACCCGGTTGAAAAGGTGAAATATGCGCAAACACCTGCTTCTGTCCTGGAAGCGCCGGAACATGGCGCGCTTGCATTGAAGATGGCCAGGCAGAGTATTGTACTGCTGAAAAATGAGAACAACACTTTGCCATTGAAGAAGTCCGTTAAAAAGATAGCAATACTTGGCCCCAATGCCGATAACAGGATCGCTGTTCTGGGAAATTATAATGGCAACCCCTCGAAAGTTGTTTCATTGTTGGATGGGATAAGGGGAAAGCTCCCCGGGAACGTGGAGATCATCTATGAGCCGGCAATTGATTTTACGAATGATACGATGATGGTTTACGAAGATGCAACGGATCGGTACAGTTGGGAAGGTAACAAAGGTTTTAGAGCAGAATATTTTAATAACCGGGAATTGCAGGGAACGCCGGTCGCTGTAAGAAATGAAGGCAAAGTGGATCATTTCTGGCAGGAAGGCCAGCAAGTGATCGAAGGGATCAGGGCAAATAATTTTTCCGTTCGCTATACTTCAAACTATACGGCTACGGAAGATGGTTCCTTCTCATTTGAAGTGGAGGCAGATGACGGATATCGCTTATTCGTCAATGACAAGCAGGTGATTGACGCATGGCAACGCAACCGGTGGGGCGCCAGGACGTATAAGCTGGATACCAGGAAAGATACTGTGTACAAGCTGGTATTGGAATATTGGCAGGGAGAAGGGAAAGCCAATGTTTCTTTACGGGGAGGTAATCTTAAAAAGACGGATTTTACTGCTGTTGCAAATAAAGTAAAGGATGCGGATGTGATCATTTTTGCCGGTGGTATATCGCCTCAGCTCGAAGGGGAAGAGATGCCCGTGAATGCCCCGGGCTTTAATGGCGGCGACAGGACATCTGTTTTATTGCCTGCCGTGCAAACGGAATTGATGAAAGCCCTACGGTCCACCGGAAAACCCGTGGTGTTTGTGATGATGACCGGCAGCGCAATTGCAATTCCGTGGGAAGACGAAAACGTACCAGCCATCATAAATGCATGGTATGGTGGACAGAGTGCAGGCGCCGCTATTGCCGATGTGCTGTTCGGCGACTACAACCCTGCCGGCCGGTTGCCGGTAACGTTTTACAAGAGTGATGCCGATCTTCATCCCTTCACGAGCTATGAGATGGCAGGGAGAACCTATCGTTATTTTAAAGGAGCTGCGCTGTACCCCTTCGGTTACGGGCTAAGCTACTCCAGGTTTGCCTACAGCGGGTTGAGAACGCCGTCCAAACTTACAAGGAATAAAAGCCTGACGGCAACTGCCATGGTTCGTAACACAGGAACAATGGACGGCGAGGAGGTGGTTGAGCTGTATATATCATACCCCGATGTGAAAGGAAAAGCCCCCATCAGGGCTTTAAAAGGGTTCAAAAGAATTTTTCTAAAGGCAGGCGCCGGGCAGCTGGTAACTTTTACCCTGTCTCCGGAACAACTATCATTGATCAATGAAAAGACCGGGGCGTTTTACCAGCCTCAGGGCAAAATGGAGCTTAGCATTGGCGGGGGACAGCCGGGAATAAAGAACCGAACGACATCCAATGTTATATCCAAAGACATATATTTGTGAATAAGCACCGTAAAATAATAGGGTGTGCTAGCGCTTGCATGAGCTCAATTAACCTGCTGGATGAGAATTTACTGCTTTGGAATAAGTTCCGGAACGGGGATGCCGATGCCTTTGGGGAATTGATGCGCATTCATTACCAGGACCTGTTCCTCTACGGAATAAGGATCGCAAAAGACGAGGAATTGGTAAAGGATTGTATCCAGGATCTGTTCCTGAGCCTTTGGGAGAAGAGATTGACGGTGAATGAGACCTCTTTTGTCAAATATTACCTGCTGAGATCGCTTAGGAGAAGGATCATGAAGGCGATGGATAGGAAAAGGCATTCCAATGCGGGAAAAGATTTCCGCATGGCTTTGATCTTCAAGACGGAGGACGATTTTGAGAACAAGGTCTTTTTACAGGAAAACCTCTCGGACCTCACCCACAGGATGCGTAAAGTACTGGCCAATCTCTCTGCCCGCCAGCAGGAAGTCATTTATTTCCGCTTTTACCTGGATGCCGACATTGAAGAAATTGCAGAAATTATGGAGCTTAGCAGGCAATCCGTATATAATTTACTCCATAGCTCACTCAAAAAGCTAAAAAAACTCTCTTCCAAAGGGACTTTCTCCCTATCCCATTTCTTTAGCGTACTGCCGCTGTATATATAGCCGGCATAAATATTTTTTAACACTGAGTAGATTTCCACCGGCAGGGGCCTTTATTATATAGACGAACGAAAGCCAAATTGCCTGCATATGGGAAATTTTGAATGTACTACTGTAGAAGACCTGTTGTTCAACCGGTCATTCAGGACCTGGGTGCTGAACAGGAATTCTCCGGAATCCGAATATTGGGAAAGCTGGATTGCAGAGAATACTGAGAAAGCGGAACTAATAAATCATGCAAAATCAATAGTTTATGCTCTGCAGCTCAATTATAAGGCATTGGACGAAGCGTCCATGGAGGAAGAGATCAGGAAAGTCCTGCAGAAATTAGATCACCGGTCACATGAAGCGGAAGCCCCTCGTTTACCATCCCGCCTGTCTTTCGCCATCGCAATTGCCGCTGCCGCCTTGGTCATTTTTCTTTTACCACATTTTTTTCATATCACAGGAGGCGGAAAGTCTCATCCCTCAGATGGGCTGCTAAGCGCTGAAACAAAGAGCAATTCTGTCGAACAGGTCAACAGCGCCGACACCGCTCAGCTGATCATCCTGCCCGACGGCAGTAAGGTCCGCCTGGAAAGACAAAGCAAATTGACCTTCTCCCCGGGATTCTCCGACAGCAGCATAAGGGAGGTCTACCTGGATGGGGAAGCCTTTTTTGAAATAAAAAGGAATGCCGCAAAACCATTCTTCGTATTGACGCACAATATTATCACGAAAGTACTTGGCACCAGCTTCACAGTGAGGGCTTACGCAGCTGACAAGAAAGCCCTGGTATCCGTGAGAACAGGCAAAGTATCCGTATTCAAGACCGGTAATTTATCCGCACCGCTTTCAAAAGGAAATGAGCCGGGCGGAATTCTCGTGACCTCCAACCAGGAACTCGTTTATAGTCGCGACAACGATGAATTGCTTAAGACACTGACGGAAAAGCCCGGGTTGATCATCACACCCGTGAAAGCAACTTTTACATTTAATGCAACCCCTGTAAGCCAGGTATTCAAAATTATGCAGGATGCCTATGGCATTCCCATCATGTTCGACGTAGACGTCATTTCCACCTGCTCCTTATCGGCAACCATGGAAGAAGGGTCCTTTTATGAAAGACTGGATATTATTTGCAAGGCCATCAATGCCTCCTACGAAATGGTCGATGGCAACATAATCATTACATCCAATGGATGCAAATAAAACAATGTACCACCTGTTAAATAAAAATCAGCTGCCTATGACAATATAAACAAGTCGAACATATCAGTGAACACCGGAGAATATCAAAAGGAACTGGCAATGTTGAGACCATTGCCAGTTAAGTACAAATGCCCGCAAAAGAACGGTTTGCAACGCTTTTTTGGGCTGTTTTGAATTTTCGTTAAAAACCAAAACTTATACAATTTATGCAAAAAAAATTGAGCCATCAAATTGCGCTCGCTATCATGAAAATCTCAATTGTCCCAGGACTGCTTTTGATGCTGGCCATGTGTTCCTACGCTAACGATTCCACGGGCCAGCTTTCAGAAAAGAAAATTACCCTCAGGGCCGAACAGGAGGAAATTAAAAATGTACTTGCCGGGATTGAGCGTATTACGAAGGTACGCTTTGTGTACAGCCCGGAATTGATCGATGCTTCCATGAAAGTCACCATCAACGTTCATAAAAAAGAGCTGTCTGAGATACTGGCCAGGTTGTTGCAGCCCCTTCATATCAGGTATGAGGTGGTTAGCAACTACATCGTATTACGTAAGGAAGAGGTGAGATCTGCCGGCATACGCGAGGATAATACGACGGCCGGCAATGATGAGCAGGCATCCATAAAAATCACCGGAAAAATAAGATCTTTTGCAGGACTGGCCTTGGAAGGCGTGAGTATAATAGTAAAAAATACGAGCACAGGCACGACGACCAATGCAAAAGGAGAGTTCACTATCTCCGTTCCCGATGAACAAGCCTTATTGGTCATATCTTATATTGGCTATCAAAGCCAGGAGATCATTGTCGGTAAAAAGACCCATTTGGACATTGTGCTGAATGCGAACTCCGATCAACTGAACGATGTGGTAATAGTGGGTTACGGCACCCAGCAAAAGCGAAAGCTCACCAGCGCCGTGGTTTCCGTTTCCGGCGACGACCTGAACAAACGGATAGCTACCACTCCGGAAGCCCTTTTACAAGGCCAGCTGCCAGGATTGCAGGTGGTGCAGGGATCGGGCGAGCCCGGCAATGAGAATGTGCAGCTGCAGGTCCGCGGGGTCGGAACATTCAGCGGGGCAGGCACTAATCCACTGGTGATCATCGATGGATTACCCGGCAATATCAGCATCCTGAATGCCAATGATATCGAGTCGGTGTCGGTGTTGAAAGATGCCGCATCGGCGGCCATTTATGGTTCCAGGGGCGCCAACGGCGTGATCGTCGTCAAAACCAAACGGGGTAAGAACGGTGGATTTTCATTGCAGTATACGTATGGGCTGGGCATTTCCACCGCCACCAAGCTTCCGGATGTAGTTTCCAACTCGGCGGAATTCATGAGCTTGTCCAATGAAGCCCGTCTAAACTCCTCCCTGGCGCCATTGTACACACAAGCTCAGATAGACCTTTATAAAAACGCTACCGATCGCGTTAAGTATCCCAATCACAATTGGCTGGATGATGTATTTAAAACTGCCTATACGCACAATCATTACCTCAACCTCAGCGGGGGAAAGGAAAATACAAGCTACAGCCTCGGCTTTGGCATCACCGACCAGCCTGGCGTCATGATCGGCTTCGATTATAAAAAATACACGCTTTCCTTCGGCCTGAATTCCAGGGTGAACAACCGGATAACACTGGGGACCAATATACAAATGCGGTACGGCAGTAAGAAAACGCCTGAAGATGGGGCCGCCGACCTGTTCCTGTCCACCCTGGCGCAATCTCCATTGTACCCGGCCAGGGCTTCCGATGGAAGATGGATCAAGAAAGCTTATTCCAATGAGCTGAACAATAAGAACCCTGTCGCTATAGTGGATGAGGACATCAGGATAAGATCTTATGATTATTACATGCAGGGCAATATTTCATTGGACATCGACCTTTTCAAAGGTTTGAAATGGGAGAACAGGGCGGGCATTAATTATGACGCATCGAAATTCAATGATTTCCGGCCCGTGGTGCAAACGTATTTTTACAGTGACATGACCGCTGCGGGTCTCCTGGATGATGGCTCTCCCGGGTTGAATGTGGGAAGGGCGGATAATACCTATGCTGTATTTTTTAGCCAGCTGACCTATAAGAGGACCTTTGGCGACCACAGCGTTTCGGGATTTGCGGGTATTCAGCAGGAACGGAATACGGCCAGCAATATAGACGCTTCAAGGACGCAGTTCGCCACCAATACGCTGAGAGAGCTGAATGCGGGTCCGGTAAGCGGCCAGACCAACGACGGGACTTCTTCCCAATGGGCCATGAACTCCTATTATGGCAATGCCAATTATGACTATAAGAATACTTACCTGTTAGGGGCCAGTCTGCGTTATGACGGAACTTCGCGGTTACCGACAGACACGCGTTATGGTCTGTTTTATTCGTTCTCCGGCGGCTGGCGTATTTCTCAGGAAGCTTTCCTGAAAGATGTTACCTGGTTAAACGACCTGAAGTTCCGTGGTTCCTGGGGACAATTAGGCAACCAGAATATCGGTACCTACCCTTATCAGTCTGCCTTGAACAATGCCAATTACGCGTTCGGCGGTTCCGTGTCTTCAGGCTTTGTGGCCAATACATTGGTTGACCCCAGCCTCACCTGGGAAACTACGCGCGTACTGGACCTGGGCGTTGACCTCACCGCGTTGAATAACAGACTTACGTTTTCCGCGGACTGGTTCAATAAATATACTTTCGATATTCTGCGCGGCTCGCAAGTGCCCCTGTACGTCGGCCTCAATCCTCCCACCATTAATGATGGCGCCTTGCGGAACAAGGGCCTCGAATTTGCCGTACAATACAGGGATAAAGCAGGCAAGGACTTTGCCTACTCCATCGGTGTAAATTTTCAGACCTATAAGAACAAGCTGGAAAAATACGGCTCAAAAGACATAAGCGACCACACCATCCGCCAGGAAGGCCATGAACTGGATGAATACTACATGTATCAATGGGATGGCATCTTTCAAAGCCAGGATGAGATCGATAAATCCCCCCAACAACCCGTCACCCCTACGCCGGGTGATCTGAAAATAAAAGATGTGGATGGCAATGGGAAGATCGACGCCAATGACAGGACGTATACAAAAGGAAAATACCCGGCAGTGCAATATTCCGTAAACCTCGGTGCATCCTGGAAAGGCTTTGACCTGAGCGCACAGCTCTATGGTTCTGCAGGACAAAAGCTCTACGTCACGGGCTGGGGAATAGAGCCCTTCAGGCAGGGATCTGTGCCTACCACCGACTGGAGGAACCGGTGGACGCCGACCCATCCCACCAATACAATGCCCAAGATCTACGTGGCGGATGGCTATGCACCCGTGCAAAATTATCCTTCGACCTATTTCCTTAAAAACGCGTCTTTTTTACGTCTCAAAGGGCTGCAGCTGGGATATAGTTTTGCCACGCATCTTCTCAGCAAAGCGACCATCAGGTCCTTCAGATTGTATGTTGCAGCGGATAATGTATTTACCATCAGCAAATTTCCCGGTCTCGACCCGGAACGTGTGGGAGATGGCAACTATACGACCTATCCTCAGAACAGGACGGTCACTTTCGGCGCATCTATTCAATTGTAATCATTTGTTTATCTAAAAGACGTGTATATGAAATTCTCTTATAAATATATATTGGCGCTTGTATTCGGCCTGATGCTTTTCACCTCCTGCAATAAGAACGCCCTGAATGTTTCGCCTCCTGATAAACTGTCTGTTACTTCTTTATGGAAAACGGAGTCTGATGCCGACCTGGTCCTAACAGGCTGCTATAATTTTCTCTATGCCAGCGGCGGCGGATATTCCACTTCTCAATATGAGGTTCCGGCATGGGATAATTACAGCGATAATTCCTACGGACAGTATAACTACGGCGGCGGCACCAGCGCGCTCGCTTCAGGTCTGACACCAGGAGTCTTCGATACCTATGACCTCTTTGTTTCTTCCTATTATGTCAACAATTACCAGGCAATAGCAGCCATTAATTATTTTCTGGCAAATGTGCATAAGGTGTTATCCGGGACCAAGCTCGATCAATATCTCGGCGAAGGATACTTTTTAAGGGCGTTCAATTACTTTTGGCTTGCACAGCTATACGGAAATGTGATCATTACCAAAGATGACCCTTTTACCATTGACTACAACGCACACAAGGCCAAATCACCTCGCGCAGACGTGCTTGCATTCGTAGAGCAGGATCTTGATTCGGCCATTGCCTATCTCCCGGATGTTTCATACGCCGGCAGCGGCGGTCACGCGGTGAAAGCTACAGCCCAGGGCTATAAAGTGAGGGCTTTGCTTTTTGAGAAAAAGTATGCACAGGCCGCAGCCCTGGCCAATCAGATCATAGCAGGCCAGAAATATTCCCTCAATCCTTCCTACCCTTCAAATTTTTACAAGCCGGATCAAAGCTCCAGCCAGGAGATCATGTTTTCCGTGAAATATCAATTGCCCAACATCTCCCACCAGGACAATGGCATTTCAGTTCCTTTACAAAGATGGAAAGGGGAATTGGGCACCCAGGACCTCATCGATGAATATGAGGCCGCCGACGGCAAAGACACTGCTTCTTCCGGAGTATATGTTCCCGGGCAGCCCTTTGAACACAGGGATCCCAGGATGCGTATGACCTTTTTCTTTCCCGGCGATACAAAAGCCCGGGGCTGGCCGTTCACAGGGGATCTGGCTGTTGCCACCCCTGGTAAAGATTCCTGGATCGTAGGCTATTATCCTGTAAAAAAATGGCTGGATCCTACCCTGACAGATCCGGATTATGGCGCCAAAGGAGATAATGATTTTGTATTGCTTCGATATGCCGACATATTACTGATGTATGCCGAGGCGCAAAATGAAGCGGTTGCACCCGATGCAAGCGTTTATAGCGCGGTTAACCTGGTCAGGGAGAGAGCAGGAATGCCCGACTTGCCTGCAGGTCTCACCCAAAGTGAGATGAGAGCCCGGATATGGCACGAAAGAAGAGTGGAATTTGCTTTGGAAGGCATTCGCTATTTCGACCTGAGAAGATGGGGCATAGCCACACAGAAATTAAATGGCTTTGTTCAAAACCCTCTATTCCCCACTGTTAAAACAAAGTACGCCGATAATTACGCTTTTTGGCCGATCCCGCAAACAGAGATCGATCGCAACGCACCTGAGCTGCTTCAAAATGACGGATATTAACTTCCTGAAAAGCCGCCACGCAGGGAGCGTGGCGGCTTCCCAATACCTCCGGCAGCTGGCCAATTATGTAAATAAGGCGCAAAAAACTCGGATTTGTATAATAGAAAGTCTTTTTTAATATATTTTAGTGAGCAGTGGGATTGTACATTTGATTCAGCATTATATAAATATATTACGATTGTTGCCCCTGGATGCTGAGAAAATGCCCATATGACGAGCCTGCCCTGATCGCTTTGCTGCGTGAAAGCAGCGAATATGCTTTCCAGCAGCTGTTCGAGCAATATCATCAGCGTATTTACCGGGTCGCCATGGTCTATGTCAGATCGCCCGCACTCGCCGAAGACATCGTACAGGACGTCTTCTTAAAGATATGGTTCCAGCGAAAGTCCCTGCCTGAATTGTCCTCTTTTGAATCATGGATCTGCACGGTAGCCAGGAATGTCACCCTCAACTGTCTCAAAAAACAGGCATATGAGTGGAAAGCGAGGAAGACCTGGAGCCTGGAGAGGATGGCCCCAGACCATACAGGTGATCTTACAACGGAATATAAAGAGCTCCTGTCCCGGGCCATCTTACACCTGCCTGAACAACAACAGAAAGTATATCGTCTGGCAAGGGACAAAGGTTTCTCCTACGAGGATATCGCATCGGAGCTCTCACTCTCGCCCCTGACGGTCAAGACGCATATGTCCAGGGCCCTGGCGTCCCTACGCAATTATCTCCAAAAGCATGGGAAAGAGCTCCTGCTACTTTTTATAATGGAGCGAATTATTTTTTAAAAAATTTTTAGCTGCCTGTACTCCGCCGCTCGTCTGCCAATTGTCTTACATATAGCCAGCCTGTTCATAGGACTGGCCCCATGGCCCAAAAAACGATTGTATGCACAGCAGCGAAAGGTTCTTAGCGCTTTTACACAAATATACCGCCGGTCGCATCAGTCCTGAGGAGCAGGATGAGCTCTTCCTCCTTATATCATCCGGCAAGTACGATCGTTTGCTGGAAAATGATTTTTCTGCACAATATCTCGATGATGGCTTACAGGAAGGTGGCATGGACCCGCAAAAAGCAAGAAGGATAATGCAGCAGGTGCTGCATGCAGAACGTCACACCGCCCGTATCCTGCCCGGGATCTTCAGAAAAAAATTATTGCGCCGCTGGTTGGCCGCCGCCGCTGTTCTTGGTATCATCCTGACGGGTTATTTTCTAAGGGAGCACTACCATCAACAGCAGGTGCCAGGTGGAGAAAATAAGGCTTTTGCGGCATCTTTCATTCGAAAGGAGAACCTTTCGGACCAACCCTTGCAGCTGCGGCTGGAAGACAGCAGCCTAGTCATCCTGGAAGCCGGCGCCGTCGTTCATTTCCCTGCTCATTTCTCTTCCGCCAGTCGCGAGATTTACCTGGAGGGCGACGCCTTCTTTGACATTGCGAAGGACGCGGACAGACCCTTTTTCGTATACAATAAGCATTTGGTGACACATGTGCTTGGAACGAGTTTTTATATAAGGACGGACCACACGAAGCGCCAGCTGGAAATATCCGTGGTATCGGGGAAAGTGCAGGTATATGAGGATAAGGACAGGACTATGGCTGCAGGCGCAAAAAAAAGCAACGGCCTGATCCTTATGCCTAACCATAAGGTGATCTACAGGGAAGAGGACCGCCAGCTCACGGAAGCGCTGGTCAGCAACCCGGTCCCGGTAGTTGGATCTTCCGCTGGCCAGGCCGCAAAGCCGGAAACATTTGTTTTCGAAGATGCACCGCTGCGGCAGGTGCTTCCGGCCATAGAAAGAGTTTATGGTATCGAAATAGTAATGGAAAGAGAAAACCTCTACAGCTGCCTTTTCACGGGCGACATATCCCAGCAAAACCTCTACGCCAAACTTGACCTTATCTGCCAGTCTGTAAAAGCCTCCTATGAGATTGCCGGCACAAAGATCCTCATCAAAGGGAAAGGTTGTAACTAATTTATGTACCTCCTAAATCATTCTATTATTGGAAAAATAAAAGGAACAACACACCAACTACTAAAAACCAGGTAAAAAAAAGCCAGCAATGGTGGGCATTGCCAGCTTTGAACGCCTGTTAAGGCCCCATTTTGTCCGCCTCTTATTTGCTAACGAACAAAACTGACTCAAGTTATGAAAAAAAAGCAACTTGTTGCTACAATACTGCTTGCAATGAGAATAACGATCTTACAAATAGCGCTTATCACAACGTTTGCCTGCTCTTTGTATGCCAATCATACCACGGCCCAGGATATACTGGACAAGCCGGTGACCATCTCGGCCGACAACCTGGCCGTCCATAAGCTGATCGCCAAAGTCCGGCAGCAAACAGGGGTGAAATTTATTTACAGCTCCAATACGCTGGCGGCCGACCGGAAAGTATCCTGTAACACAAACGCGCAGCGCCTGGGCAAATTCATAGAGGACGTGTTCAAGCCCCTGGGCATCGATTACAAGGTCGTGAACGGACAAATACTCCTGCTGCCGCAGCCGGCGCCCGCTGCCCCTGTCCCCGGTGACAAAGCCGCTCCTCCGCCGCAAACAATGAACCGCATCATCCGGGGTAAGGTCACGGATGAAAAAGGCCTCCCCCTGGAAGGTGCTACCATCCAGGCAATAGGAAGTACAGCCCATGCCACCACCCTGGCCGACGGCTCCTTCTCCATTGAAGTTCCGGAGAGCACGAAAACCCTTATCGTCACTTACACAGGCATGGAAAACGCAGAGATTGCCATTGATGGCGAGCGTACCCTCGCTATTAAATTGCAGCGTGCCAACACCGCCCTTTCTGATGTAGTGGTCGTAGGCTACGGCACACAGAAAAAAGTGAACCTCACCGGCGCCGTCTCCACCATTTCGCCTGCCGAAATAGAGAACAGGCCCATCACACAGGCATCCCAGGCGCTGGCGGGCCTCGCCAGCGGGGTCACCGTATCGCAGGGCTCCGGCCGTCCCGGCAATGACAACTCTTCCATCATCATCCGGGGACTGGGCACCTGGTCTGGCGCCGGCACCAATCCCCTCATCCTCGTCGACGGTCTGGCAACATCCATCGACAATGTAGATCCCAACAACATAAAAAGCATCTCCATACTTAAAGATGCCGCCTCAGCCTCCATCTATGGCACCCGCGCGGCCAACGGCGTCATCCTCATCGAAACCAAACGGGGCCTGAAAGGTAAAATGCAGGTGAGCTATGATAATTATTTTGGCAGGCAGAAGGTGACAGCCTTACCAGAATTCGCCGCGTCATGGGAATATGCCACCTTGAGGAATGAAGCCAATGTTAACCAGGGCGGATCGAACACCTACACCGCCGATGATATCACGAAATTTCGCAATGGCTCCGATCCCGATAATTATCCCAATGTCCCCCACCTGGAGAACCTGGTACATTCAGGGTCCGGATTTCAGACCTACCATAACCTGGGGTTCACCGGCGGCGATGCAAAAAATGCCTACCTTTTCTCCACCGGCTACCTGCACCAGGATGGCATCGTTGCAAAGAACGATTACAACAAGTACAATATCCTGTTGAACTTCGACAGCAAGATCAAAGACAACCTGACCCTGAAGGTGGGACTCAGTGGCAATGCCGCCACTACCGATGAGCCCCGCCAATACGCCGGGGAAATGATGAGCATGGTGGGTTTCGCCGTCCGTGAAGGACCGGTCTACGCGGGCAAACGCTCCGACGGCACTTATGGATACCAGGATAATTATGGCCCGGAGGCCTGGATGTCCAGCAATTCCTTTGTAAAAAGGAAGAACAAATATTTCCTGGGAGGGACAGAGTTGATATGGGAGATCATAAAAGGGCTGACCCTCAGCGGCAAGGCAGGATATAATTACACCAGCTATACGAATACCAGCTATGCGGCTGATTTTACTTTCGATGCGAATAAGACAGTAGGGCCGAATAACCTGACCATTCAATCCGGTGATAATTCCCTGCTCACCCTGCAATCCCTTGCCAGGTACAACGGCAAGGTGAGGGAACATGAGTTCAGCATGCTGGCAGGCTATTCCCAGGAACAATATCAGGAGAGCTGGATCCAGGGCTACCGGCAGAATTTCCCTAACAATCTCCTGTATACGCTGAATGCCGGCTCCGCCAACGGCATGTCGACTACAGGCTCGGGCGCGGAATGGGCCTTGCGATCCTATTTCGGCCGCGTAAATTATTCATTTAACAATAAGTACCTGTTCGAAGCCAACGCCCGGTACGACGGGACATCCCGGTTCCCCGCAAAAGGCAGGTGGGGTTTCTTCCCTTCTTTTTCAGCAGGGTGGAGGATCTCGGAAGAGCCGTTTATCAAGGAGAACCTAACGTGGGTTGATAACCTGAAGCTGCGCGCCAGCTGGGGCAGACTGGGCAACCAGAACATCGGGAATTACCCTTACCAGAATGTGCTGAGCCTGGGTCAGAACTACTCATTTGGCGGATCGCTCGCCTCCGGTGCGGCTGTCACCACGCTGTCCAACGCGGACATCACCTGGGAAAAGACAAGGGTCACAGATCTGGGGCTGGATGTGAATGTGCTCAACAACAAGCTGGGACTCGTATTCGATTATTTTGACCGCACTACCACCGACATTCTCTATAATATTTCCGTCTCGCAGGTGCTGGGCCTGACGCCCTCAGCCGTGAATGCGGGCGCTGTGAAGAACACAGGCTTCGAAGTATTGCTGAACTATCAGACTACAGTAGGGGGAGTGAAGCTCGGTTTCGTTCCTAATTTCACCTATGTCACGACAAAGGTTACCCGGTTGTCCAGCGGTTTGAAACAGGACATAGGTAAAGGCCTCTTTGTCGGGCAGCCTCTGGGAGTCATCTATGGGTACGTTGCCGACGGACTGTTCAGGGATGCCGCCGATGTTGCAAAATACCCGACACAACCATATACTGCGGAGCCCGGGTTGGTCAGATATAAAGACATCAGCGGACCCAATGGGGTGCCTGACGGCGTAGTAGACGCTACTTATGACCGGACCATCATCGGCAATACCAACCCAAAATATTCCTATGGCGCTACCATCACTGCCGGCTATAAAGGATTCGACCTTTCTGTACTCCTGCAGGGCCTGGGTGGATTTGAAAAGCAGATGGGGTCTTATATGGCCTTTGCCTTTTACAATGGCGGACAGATCCAGCGCTGGCAGGCCGACAACCGTTGGACGGCAGCCAATCCCAACCCCAATGCGCTATACCCCAAGCTCACCAGCCTGAACATGGGCAGCGGGACCATCCAGACATCTACTTTCTGGAACCGCAGCGCCGGTTTTCTGCGTGCCAAGAATATACAATTGGGCTATTCTTTTTCCAACAGCCTGATCCAACGATGGAAGATCACCCGGCTGCGGGTCTTCTTCAGCGGCCAGAACCTCTTTTCGTTCAATCATTTTTACAAAGGATGGGACCCTGAGATGTACCAGGAGACAGGAGATAACCCTAACTTCTATCCCATCACCAGCGTGTATACGTTTGGCGTAAATGTTAAATTCTAACGGTTAAAATCAGTAAAATGAAAAGGAACTCTAAAAATAGTTGGATCACATTGGTCGTTGCCACCATCCTTATCTCCGGCTGCAAGAAAGATTTCTTCAACAAGCAGCCACTGGACGCAGTGAGCGACGCCACCTTCTGGCAGTCGGCTTCGGACGCGCAGCTGGCGCTGGTAGGATGCTATAATATTGGCGCAGGATGGAGTGGGGAGGATTTCTGGATGCCCAGGGCCCTGCTGTACCTGGATCTCATGGCAGGCTATGGCTCGGAAAAAGAGCTGATCCCGGACCATGTGACGGACGGCACGCTGACGCCTTCCTATTGGGTCCCCGGTGCCTATTGGCAGCATGCCTATCAAAAAATAGCCACCTGCAACAATTTCCTGGACCACATCGACAAGATCACCATGGATGCTACAACAAAGGCGACGATGGTAGCCGAAGTACGTACCATCCGGGCCTACGAGTATTTTAATCTGGGCTTGTACTTCGGAGGTGTTCCCCTGGTCGGGCATGTGCTGACGATCCAGGAGGCCAATAACGTCACGCGCGCCTCCAGGGACGACATATGGTCCTTTGCCGAGGCGGAACTGAAGGCCAGTCATCCATCCCTGCCCGTAACCCGACCGGACAACGAGAGCGGACGCATCACAGCAGGCGCCGCCCTGGCTATCCTTGGCAGGCTGCAAATGGCGGAAAAAAAGTGGAGCGATGCGGCGGCCTCCTATAAGGCGATCATCGACGGCAACGCCTATATCATCGATCCCCGCTTCGGTGAGTTGTTCGTGGAAGGCGGCGATATGAGTAAGGAAATAATATTGAGCGCGCAGTTCCAGCCTGATACTTACAGCCATGTCATGCTCCAGTACCTGTATCCGGAGACCTACGGTGGATGGCATCAGTTCTCCCCCTACAACGAGCTGGTCAAACAGTTTGAATGCACCGATGGCAAACCAATAGAGACATCCCCCCTTTATGATCCCAACAGCCCCTATGACCACCGCGACCCCAGGCTGGATTATACCATCATGATCTCGGACCGCACCGTCTTCAAAGGCGTTACCTTCGTCTCCAGACCGGGCACCACTTCTCCCGACAGGATGAACAAGTACAATTGGAGTGGCTATTGCATCCGTAAGTTCATGGATGAAGATTTTACGGGCAATCTCATGAATTATGGCGGCAACTACTCCATCATCCGCTATGCGGAAGTGCTGTTAAGCTACCTGGAGTCAATGCTGGAATCCGGCGCCGCCATCGACCAGGGATTACTGGATGCAACAATTAACAAAGTGCGGGGACGGGCCGCCATTAATATGCCGGCCGTGACGACAACGGACCCTACGGCGCTTACAGCGATCATCAGGAGAGAAAGGGCGGTGGAATTTGCCTTTGAAGGATTGCATTATTACGACATCCTCCGGTGGGGCACAGCCGCCACCGAGCTCAACCGTCAGTTTACAGGTATGAAGCTCACCAGCGACCCGGCGAATTACACGGACTTTCCCGTGGACAACGACGGATATTTTATTTACCAGAAAAGGAATTTCAAGGCGGGCATCAACGAATTGTGGCCGATACCGCAGTCCGAAAGGGACATCAACAAAAAATTGACACAGAACAACGGATACAATTAACTTGGATATATGAATAGAAGACACCTGATCAAAGGACTGGCCGCTACGCTGCCTGCCTGGTACCTTTCGAAAGCCTACGCCGGCATTTTGCCCGCTCCCTTTGCCCCTTTTCGCCCGGACTGGAATTCACTGGCCAATTACAAAACGCCCGACTGGTACAGGGATGCCAAGTTCGGCCTTTGGGCCCACTGGGGCCCGCAATGCCAGCCGGAGCACGGCGATTGGTATGCCCGTGGCATGTATGAAGAGGGCAGCGATGACTACAAATTCCATGTGGAGAAGTACGGTCATCCTTCGAAATTCGGTTTCAAGGACGTGATCAATGAGTGGAAAGCGGAGAAATGGAACCCCGATCAATTGGTGGAACTATACAAAAGCGCCGGCGCCAAATACTTCGTGGCGCTGGCCAACCATCACGATAATTTCGACCTGTATGACACCAAATATCAGTCCTGGAATTCGGTGAAGATGGGACCTAAGAAAGATCTCATCGCCGGATGGGCCCGGGCCGCTAAAGCGCAAGGTCTTCACTTCGGCGTCAGCGTACATGCCTCCCACGCCTGGCGATGGTATGAGACGGCACAGCGCAGCGACAAGAATGGTCCGCTGGCCGGCGTACCTTATGACGGCAACATGACAAAGGCCGACGGCAAGGGCCAATGGTGGCAAGGTTATGACCCGCAGGAGTTGTATGCCCAGCATCATGCGCTCAGCAAGGATAGTGCGAATAATGGCAGCATCCATGGTCAATGGGGGTGGAACAATGGGGTCATGCCGCCTTCCAAAGCGTACTGCGAGAAATTCTACCGTCGGACCGTCGAGCTCATCGATAAATACCAGCCCGATCTCATATATTTCGACGACACGGCTCTTCCACTATGGCCTGTCAACGATGCGGGCCTCCGCATCGCAGCCCATATGTACAACGACAGCATCGCCCGGCATGGGAAGCTGGAAGCAGTGATCAATGGGAAGATACTGGATGAGCAGCAACGGAAATGCATGGTGTGGGACATCGAGCGGGGCGCCAGCAATAAGATCGAGCCCTTTGTCTGGCAGACATGCACCTGCATCGGTGAATGGCATTATGACCGGAGGGTCTATGACCGCAAAGGCTACAAGTCGGCTGCCACCGTCATCCGCATCCTGGCGGATGTGGTAAGCAAGAACGGCAACTTGCTCCTGAACGTCCCTGTCCGCGGTGACGGCACCATCGACGAGCTTGAACTGGCCGTGGTGCAGGACATCGGAAAATGGATGAAGGTCAACAGCGAGGCGATCTATGCCACGCGGCCCTGGAAGATATTCGGAGAAGGACCCGCCATTGCTTCCGCAGCGCCTTTAAATGCCCAGGGTTTTAACGAAGGGAAGGCGAAACCCCTGGGTGCGGAAGACTTCCGGTTTACCACCCGGGGCAATACGCTTTACGCCATCTTTTTCGGCTGGCCGGAAAACGGGCACGTAATGGTCAGATCCCTGGCCGGCACCGGGAAAGCCGCCAACGTGACGATGCTGGGACACAGCGGCGACCTGCAGTGGAAGCAGACCGCGGAAGGTTTATCCGTCACGCTGCCGGATCAGCGCCCTTGTGACATTGGCTATACTTTAAAGATCAACGGGGCTATATGATCCTCCCAACACGGTCACTTCTTCAAATCAACGATCACCCTTGCATTTTTCTGCTCATTGGAGGAAATAAAAACTTCGTATCGCTTGCCGCCGGCAGTAATGATCATTACTGAAGTGTTGGGAGGGATGGAGCCCAGGTTGTCGGCGACCATGATCAACTCATGATGCGGCTGTCCCTGGTTCACGCTAATGGTGAAAGTAATGGGACTGCCGGAAAGCCCAGCATGGGCTTTCACTAAAGAATTATTATGGTAAATGGATACCGTGTCACCGTCTATTTCTCCATTGTCGTACAGCTCGACCCCGATTTCGCCTGCTGCTGTTTCTATTCGCCTGACCAATGGATTTTCTCTGGTACTTAGCAGCAAGGGCGGTGGCGGCCAGGCATGGGAAGGTCCGGTGGGCGCCTTTTGGAGCTGAAGGTTCTTCGGCTCCTTTCTTTCCGGATAATGGGCCGTTTTCTTTGGCAGGGGATGGCTGGTCACCGGTGGCTTCCGCTTCGCAACGGGTTTGGGAGCTGTTGCTGCGGGAGTGACCGTTTTATTCGGCGGTAGGATGGTGGGCGTTTTCTTTATGCATTCCCGAAAGGTAATATCGTCCAGGGCAAAATCGTTTCCACAGCCGCCGGGCGCGTTGTTGATCATGGTAAGGATCACCGTTGTTATTGACATGGGAAGGGTGAAATAGGCCCGGTATTGGGTCCAGTGCGGTGTAGGCACGCGCGGCAGATTGCCGGTTGAAAATTGCGCGACGGACCTCCCCGATGACGTTTCCAGGCGAATGGAAAGATTGGGTAGCAGCGGGAATAGGCATTTATCGGTGGGTTTGCACAGGTTCATCAGCCAGGTGCCAAATTCGTACATGACGCCGCCTTTTAGTCCCGTTACGGTTGTTCGTAGAAATGTGCCCGGGTAAGCGGCGCCGTTCACTAACAGCATGTTGCCGGAAACGTCGCCTGGCGTATGGTCACTGGTAAGGGTATGCCAGTCATCCTGAAAACAGTTGCTGGTACTGGATGCATAGGAATAATGTCCATCCGTTGGGCATGACGTCAACACACGATAATAGTTTGCAAGAGACCCGGTATTCACATCCTGTATACTGCCTGCCCCAAATTGAATGGTGATAGCCGGTGACGAAAAGGTGCAGTCAGCCGGTTGTGCGCTTAGCCGTATGGCTAAGGGGAGAACAGCCACTAAAAATGACAAACGCTTCACGATCCCGGGTTATATGCTATCAAACATCCCCATAGCCAACTCTTTGTCTATGGCCTTCCCAAGAATTAAGCTAAGGTTGGATGGTTTTTGAGAGTCTGTATGAACCCATTCATTTCCCACTTTCTGTATGTACTGGTTGGGAAGAACCACCTTGTTGGAACAGCCCATGATATCGGTTATCAAATAATAACTTTCTGGATCATGAAGTTCAACGGAGGCTGTAAGATGGATGGTTCTTGGAATTTCCTCCAATGCAAAATCGAATTCGACTCTAAATGCAGTAGTAGGCATATAGGCTCGGTTTTGGTTTGAAACAGCAGTTTATAGCAGGAACACTCAAAAGTAGCAATTTTTTCAAAAATCCAAAAGTCCGGTTGTTTGCTAAAATATTTGGTTTTTTATCTGGCTCTACACAAAGAAAATAAACAGACCAATACACCCCCGCATTATAATCTTGGATATTTAATTAAATTGCGTGAAAACCATTCTGCCTTCATCCGCACATTTTTTGTAATGACAGAATAACTCCAAAGACTTATTGCCAGGCGATCCGATCCATATAGATGAAAAAGCGCTGTTCATTCGTATATCCGAGGGCAATGAAGCTGCCTTTGAGGAATTATACCGCCTGTATGTCCCCCAGCTTGCGGCCTACCTGCAGCGTTTATCCCAATCCGGGACAGTAGTAGATGAAATGATCCAGGAGACGTTCTTACAGGTCTGGCTGCACCGGGACAAGCTACCCGCGGTGGAGCATCCCAAGGCTTGGGTATTCAGGATAGCATCCAATATCACTTACAATTATCTAAAGCGGGTGCTGACGGCAGAGAAAGTAATACGTGAGAGTGGAGAAAGGTCATCCGACAGGCAGTCTCCCGCCCATAAGGAAGCGGAGGATATATTACACGTCCAACAGCTGAGGAGGGCCATCGGTCGCGCTGTGAACAGGTTATCCCCCCAGCGGAAGAAGGTATATCAGCTTAGCCGGGAAGGCGGTCTGACGATTCCGGAGATCGCTGGCCAGCTGGGACTCTCGGCCAATACGGTGAAAAATACCCTGGTGAGCTCCCTGCAATTCATCCGGGAGTCGCTGGAGCAGGAAGGGTATACGATCAGCCTGTTCCTGATATTATTAATTTCCTGATAAATTTTTATTAACGCATTAGTCCTTTTGCAGCGCATACTTTACTTATGTACGGCAGCAAGGGGCAAATCCCATTATTATCATGCAGGAAAACGAAATCGACAATCTATTACAAAGATGGACTGATGGCAGTCTGGCGGCAGCGGAACGATCGCAGCTGGCGGACCTGTTGGAAGACCCCAACCATAAGGATATGGTCATTGATATATTGCAGCGACATATGATGGCGCAAGGCGTGGCCGCTGCGTTCGATGAAATTCGTTTTCTGCCGCTGCTGAAAGAGGTGCTCAGTGCGGACACGGCTCTGCAGGATGTAAATAAGAATACAGAGGTATGGGACGGGAATGAGATCGTGGCCAGGCCTGTCCGGCGGATAGGGAGGGCATGGCGGGTCGCGGCGGCTGTGCTGGTACTGGTACTGGGCACTGCATTGATAATGATGATAAGGCGGCAGGGAGCTGTCCGGGATGTTACGGAACAAAAAATGCCGGCGGGTGATGCGTTGCCAGGGAGTGATAAGGCAGTATTGACGCTGGCAGATGGGACGAAGGTCATCCTGGACAGCGCGCACAATGGTATATTGGCGGAGCAGGGAGGAACTAAGATCGTGAAGCCGGAGAACGGCAGGGTCCAATACGAGGCGGATGCGCATGGAGAGGCAACGGAAAACCTGCTGGTGACACCGCGGGGCGGGAAATACCAGGTTACCTTACCCGATGGAACACAGGTATGGCTGAACGCCGCCAGCTCGATGCGGTATCCGACGGCATTCACCGGCAGCACGCGTGTCGTGACCATTACGGGAGAAGTCTATTTCGAAGTAGCGAATCAAAAGGGTAAGGCATTTATCGTGAAAGTAAACGATTTATCGGTGGAAGTGCTGGGCACCCACTTCAATGTCAATGCCTATGCCGACGAGGGCATGATTCGGACCAGTCTCCTGGAAGGGGCTGTACGGGTAAAGGATGGCTCCGGACAGATGTTGACATTGCGGCCGGGGCAGGAAGCGCAGGCGCCGGATCACCGGAACCTAATGAGAGTGGTAGGCGGGATCGATACCGCGCAGGTAATGGCCTGGAAGAACGGGTTGTTCCAGTTCAGGAATGCTGACCTGGCGTCCGTCATGCGCCAGCTGGCAAGATGGTACGACCTGGATGTCGTGTATGAAGGCAAAATACCCACGGACAGGTTTGATGGGAAGATACCGAGAGATGCCACCGCTGCGCAGGTGCTGGCCATATTACAGAAAAACCAGATCCATTTTAAAATAGAAGGTAAGAAACTGATGGTTTTGCCATAAAGGAAAGTGGTATCCAAACAAAAGCCGGAAATGGTGGAACATCTCCGGCGGGCGTCTGGGTAACCATGAACAAATTTAGTCGTCGCAGACTGCTTATTCATTCACCCAAACCATGCGAAAGTATGCAAAAAACTGCTTATTGTAGCCGGCCTGCCCGGGCATTAATTGTGAAAGCGATGAAACTGACTGTTCTGTTCCTTACGGTAGTCCTGGTCAATGTGTCGGCGACGGGATTATCACAAAAAGTTTCTTTTTCCGGCAGTGACATACCACTTGAAAAGGCTTTTTCCGCCATCGAGCTGCAGACGCATTACACATTTTTTTACAAGTCGGGTTTATTGGAGAAGGCGCGGCATGTTTCGGTGGACTTCCGCGACAAACCTTTGACGGAGGCGCTGGATATTCTATTCGGCGAGCAACCCTTTACCTATTACATCAATGGAAGGATCATCACGATCGATTATCGTAAGGCTGTGACGCCGGTGGTAGACACGTCGGAACTGGGGTCGAAGGCCGGGATGCGTACGATCGTTGGCTATGTCACCGATGAGAATATGCTGCCGTTGTCCGGTGTTACGGTGGTTGCAAGGAGCACGCAGAAGGGGACCCAGACGGATGCGCGTGGGATCTTCATATGCAGGAACGTCAGGGAGGATGAGGTGCTCGTGCTGTCCTTCGTAGGGTATGATAAGCTGGAAGTGCCTGTGAAGGACAGGAACGAATTCATGTTGCACATGAAAGTAGCAACCAGCGAGCTGGATAAGGCGGTGGTGCAGGCATATGGCACAACGAGCCGCCGCTTCGCCACAGGTAATATCACAAAAGTTGCAGCGGAAGAGATAGACCGGCAGCCGGTGATGAACCCGTTGCTGGCCTTGCAGGGGCGAGTGCCGGGGCTCCTGATCACGCCTGTCAGCAACTATGCGAGCGGCACTGTCAGGACCGAGATCCGGGGAAGGAGCTCCGTCAACCCGCAGTTCACTTCGGATCCTTTATTCATTATCGACGGGGTGCCCCTGACGGTATTGGAATTGTCCGCCAGCTCCAGCTACGTCGATGGTTCTGCCGGGTTTCTTCAAAGCGGCGTGCCGATGCCAGGAGGACAGAATCCATTATTCAGCATCATTCCTTCCGATATCGAGAGTGTGGAAGTGTTGAAGGATGCGGATGCGACGGCCATTTATGGTTCGCGTGGGGCAAACGGGGTAATCCTTATCACGACGAAAAAGGCAAAGGCAGGTAAGTCTAAATTCAATTTGAATATTGCGCAGGGCATCAGCAAGGTTTCCAGGAATTGGAAGATGATGAGCACGAAAGACTATCTGCAGATGCGGCGGGATGCGCTCGCGTTCGACGGGTTGACACCTGATGGTTTCAATGCGCCGGACCTGGTGTCCTGGGATACCACCAGGGACGTGGACTGGCAGCGCGAGATATGGGGAGGCGTGGGTAAAACGACTGATATCCATGCAGGTCTTTCGGGTGGAGACTATCGGACGATGTTCCGGATCGGGGCTAACTATAGCCGGCAAACCGATGTGACCAAGCGAAGCGGGTCGACGTACAGGACAGGTTTTTCTTTTATGGTGGGGCACCATTCCCTGGATCAGAAATTAAATGTTTCGCTTAACGGTTCCTATACATATTCACATGTAACGACGATCTATGGTCCTGGTGCTTCTATCATTCCACCTGATACACCGCCCATTTATGATGAGAATGGCAAGCTGAATTATGGGCCCTGGAATGCGGCAGGGCTGGGTAATAACTTCCCATTCGGCCAGATATTGAACCGGGCTACGTCGGGTACGAACTTTCTCACTGCGTCGCTGCAGGTGAACTATGAGGTTATCAAAGGGCTACAGTTCAGCACCCAGTTTGGCTATAACAACAGCAACGGCACCCAGCAGCTTATATTTCCCATGGCGGGGCAGAACCCGATCTACCAGGCCGGCGGCTCAGCCATGTTCGGGGTCAACCGGAATAATAACTGGATCATCGAACCCCAGCTAACGTATAATACGTTCGTGGGTAAGGGCAAGCTTACCTTTTTGGCGGGAGGAAGCTTACAGTCGACGACCACCGACGGTCGAAACAGCGTTGGTCTTGGGTATACGGACGACGCTTTTCTCAATTCCGTCGCGGGTGCAAGTTATGTCACAGCAGGCCAGAGCTATGGCGAATACAAGTACATTGCCGGATTTGGGAGAATAACTTACAATCTGACGAACAAATACATCCTGAATCTCAACGGACGAAGGGATGGCAGCTCACGGTTCGGGCCGGGTAGGCAGTTTGGAAATTTCGGTTCGATCGCAGCCGCCTGGATCGTCACCGAAGAGGAGTGGATGAAGCAGATAGCGCCTGAATGGGTGAGCTTTATCAAATTGAGAAGCAGCTATGGGCTAACGGGAAGTGACAAGGTCGGGGATTATCAGTACCTATCTCAGTATGCACCAGGCACGATCATAGGCGGTATGCCTCTTTTCCCCTACAACGGGATTGCGCCGTTGATAAATCAACATGCTGTAAACCAGGAATACCAATGGGAATCCACCCGTAAGATGGAGACCGCGATCGATATAGGTCTGGGAAAAGAAAATCGCTTCAACCTGGGTATTTCCTGGTATCGTCAACGCTGCAACAACCAGCTGACGCAATTTCCCACGCCTTTATTCAGCGGTTTTGCTAATGTCACCGCCAACTGGCCGGCGACGGTACAGAACCAGGGATGGGAGCTTAAGCTGGATGCAAAGCCCATACAACATAAAGATTTCTCCTGGGACCTCAATTTCAATATCAGCATCAACAAAAATATCCTGCTCGCTTATCCGGATATTGAGCGGTCGCCCTATTTGACGAATTATAAGGTTGGTAAGGCACTCAATACGAAATATTTGCTGCACAGCACCGGCATCGATCCACAGACCGGCGATCGTCAATACGAGGACAGGAACCGTGACGGCCGGATCACGGCCAACTATAGCGTACAACCAGGATCGGGTGATGACGACAGGAGTAGGGAGATCGATCTCAGCCCGGTCTTCTTCGGTGGGTTCGGCAGTGATATACGTTACAAGGGCTTTATGTTGAATGCGCAGTTCAGCTATGTCAGTCAGAAGGGGCAGAATTCATATGCCGTGGCAAATGTTATCGGAACGATGAACAACCAGCCTGCCGCGATCGCGGGCAATTACTGGAAGAAGCCTGGTGATAATGCTCAGTTCATACGGCCAAGGACCATTGGCACAGAGAGTGACAGCTATTATAATACTTCGGACGGTGTGTACACAGACGCCAGCTTTATCAGGCTGTCCAATCTGAGCATCGGCTATAATCTGCCGGCCTCCCTGGCGGCAAAAGCGGGCATGGAGAGCTGCAGGGTTTTTATCCATACCAACAATGTGTTTGTCATTACGGGTTACAAAGGGCTTGATCCGGAGACGAAAAATTTCGGCATACAGCCTATTCCAAAGATCTATGACGCCGGCATTTCATTGAACTTTTAAATATTGTGGTCATGCGAATCAATATATATTATTTTTTGTTAGCGGCTGTGGTGCTGGCCGGGGGATCGTGCAGGAAGCTCATCTCCATTTCAGACCCCATCAATACGATCACGAGCAAAGCTGTCTTCAATACAAATGAGAAGGCCAATTCGGCTATGGCCGGCATCTATACGAAGATGATCAACGGCTTGAATCCTTCAAACAACAGCGCTTATTCTTATTTCAGTGACGGCCTGACTACCCTGTTGACGGGTTTATCGTCGGATGAGTTCATCTTCAGGAACAGTGCCTACTCTTACACTCTTTTCAATACCAACAAACTGTTGTATAACAGCGTGGGTTCGGAACTCTGGACTACGGCATATGATGCTATCTATGGCGCCAACGGGGTACTGGAAGGAATTGCCGCGTCTACTTCCCCGGCGCTGACCGACAGTGTACGTAAGCGACTGACCGGTGAGGCGAAATTTATAAGGGCTTTTTGCTATTTCTATCTAACGAACTTATATGGCGATGTGCCACTGGCGCTGACGGTAGACTTTAACAAGACGATCAGGATGGCCAGGACGGCGCAGGCAAAGGTCTACGAACAGGTAGTCGCCGATCTGAAAGATGCACAGGGGTTACTGGCCGCGGACTTTTCGGCCGGAGGAGGGGAGCGTGTGCTTCCGAACAAATGGGCTGCAACTGCCCTACTGGCGAGGGTCTATTTATATTTAGGACAATATGGCGATGCGGCCATTGAGGCCAGTGCGGTGATTGGCGCGTCTTCGATGTTCGGCCTGCCCGCCGATCTTAATTCCGTGTTCCTGGTCAATAGCCATGAAGCTATCTGGCAGTTGAAACAAAGCACCGATATGCCAGGTCTTGGGACTGCGACGCCGGAAGCGAGCGTGCTCCTGCCGAACATGGCACGAGGCTTCCCCACTCTTTTTTGCCTCTCCGATCAGCTGATGAATGCCTGGGAGGCCGGTGATGGGCGGCGGACGGCATGGGTGGGGGAGGATAATACGGTGACAAGCCTGCCCTTTTATGCGCATAAATACAAGACAGGCCTGGACAATTTTCAGGTGGGTGTGCCGCCGGCTGAATATTATATGGTGCTTAGGCTGGCAGAGCAATACCTGATCCGGGCCGAGGCGATGGCGCATGGGGCTGCAGGCGGCGCCGCGGCTGCCGTTGCAGACTTAAATGTTATCCGGCATCGTGCCGGGCTGGGCGATCTGGACGCATCATTGAGCGGTGATGCACTGCTGGCGGCTGTCGCCCATGAGCGGCAGGTCGAGCTGTTTGCCGAGTGGGGACACCGCTGGCTCGATCTCAAACGGACGGGCAAGGCGCATGCCGTCTTATCGCAGATCCCGATGAAGCAGCCCTGGGCAGGGGACTATCAATTGTTATATCCTATTCCTTTTACAGAGATACAGAATGATCCACAGCTAAAACAAAATGAGGGCTACTGAGATGAATACTATTTTAAAGATCGAACGCCTTTCCCATAAGTATAGCAGCACCTGGGCGATACGCGACATCAACCTGGAGATAAACCAGTTCGGGGTCGTCGGTCTCCTTGGGTCCAACGGCGCAGGTAAGTCCACCACCATGAACATCATCTGCGGTGTGCTTAACCAGACGGAAGGAAAGGTGCTGATCAACGGCGAAGACACGCGCCATAATGCGGCGGCGGCAAAGCGAAACATCGGCTTCCTGCCTCAGAACCCGCCATTGTACACCGACCTCACCGTGGATGAATACTTAAGCTACTGCGCAGAGCTTCGGTACATCGGGAAAAACAAAATAAAGGCAGCGGTAGATGAGGCCAAGGAACGTTGCGGGATCACACATTTTAGCAGCCGGCTTATCCACAATCTGTCGGGTGGCTATCGCCAGCGGGTAGGGATAGCGCAGGCGATCATTCACAAGCCAAAGCTGGTGGTGATGGACGAGCCTACCAACGGGCTCGATCCCAACCAGCTGATAGAAGCTCGGAAACTGATAAAGGAAATAGCCATCGATCATACGGTGCTGCTGTCGTCTCATATCCTATCCGAGATCCATCTGCTCTGCAGGGATGTGGTAATGATCGAAGGGGGGAGGGTCGTGTTCTCCGATACGATGGATACATTCAACAGCTATGCGCATGCGAAAAGCATACTGATGAGGATGGAAAATGCGCCGCCGGCCGCCGATCTGCTGCAGGTGCGTGGCGTGACAAGGATCGAAATGTTGAGCGACCGGCAGGTCCGGGTCTCCTTCGACGGCGATGACGAGGTGATGGAAAGACTGGTGGCAACCAGCGTGCAGGAGGGATGGCGCCTGAAGGAGATCAGCCTTGAAAAGGGCCAGCTCGACGATATTTTTAAGCAACTCTCTGTTCAAACCGTTCGATAAAAAACGCTTCTTCCCAATGATATTTAAAATCGCAAAAACGGAGCTTCGCAACCTTTTTTATTCTCCCGTTGCCTGGTTCCTGACGATCGCCTTTTTGATACAGTGCGCCGTCTATTATTCATATTTACTGTCGCCTTTGGCTAACTGGCAGGACATCATGGCGACGAACAATCCGAAATTCAAGGATTTTGGTGTATCGTTGACGCAAACATTGTTCCTGGATCCAAACGGGATCTTTGCGAACGTGCTGCAAAACTTATATCTCTTTGTGCCGATGCTCACCATGGGCCTCATCAGCAGGGAGATCAACAATGGCACTATCAAGCTGCTCTTTTCATCTCCCGTGAAGACGCGTGATATCGTTTTTGGAAAGTACCTGGCCATCATGATCTATAACGTATTGTTGTTGTCGATCGTGGGTATATTCATGGTTTCCGGCCTGATCCATATCCAGTCGGCCGATTATGGTATGTTATTGTCCGCCGGCCTGGGATTCTATCTGCTGGTATGCGCTTATACGGCCATCGGACTTTTCATGAGCAGCCTGACCACTTACCAGATCGTATCGGCTATCGGCAGCTTCACCATCATTTTTATTCTTTCTCACATCGGCAGTCTATGGCAGAAATACGATTTTGTAAGGGACCTTACCTATTTTTTGTCAATTTCGGGGCGGACTGCCAAGATGTTGGAAGGACTTATTGTCAGCAAGGATGTCATTTATTTTGTGCTGATCGTAGGCATGTTCCTCGCATTTACCCTGATCAAAATGCGGGGCGGACGTGAATCGAAGCCATGGTATATAAAGACCGGCCGTTATATCTCCGTGATCGTGGTGACATTGCTGATCGGCTATGCCAGCTCCCGGCCGACGCTCACAGGCTATTGGGATACGACTTATGACAAGGTCAACACATTGCATGAGAATACACAAAAGATCGTCAGGGAACTTGGCGACGATCCCCTGGAAGTAACACTTTATTGCAATCTGCTCGGCCTGGGCGTAATGCAGGGATTTCCCGAAGCCCGCAATCAGTACTTGTCGGCCCTCTGGGAGCATTACACCCGTTTCAAACCCGATATCACGTTCAAATATGTTTATTACTACGATGTGGGAGACAGTGCGCTCTATAAGACCTTTCCCGGGAAAAATTTACAACAGATAGGACAGCAGATGGCTAATGGCTATGACGCTGATTTTTCAGGATACATAGGTCCCGCGGAGATCCGTAAAATGATCGACCCGGCAGCGGAGAATTATCGGCTTGTGATGCAGCTGAAGTATAAGGGCCATACCACTTTTCTGCGAACTTATGATGATGCCGTATTCTGGCCTGAGGAGAAGCATGTGGCTGCGGCCTTCAAACGGCTTATGCAGGCGAAGCTGCCCAAGGTCTTTTTTGCCACCGGCGACCTGGAACGTAGTATTTATAAGAAAGGCGAGCGGGAATTCTGGGTGCATTCTATCGCTAAGTCATCCCGGCAATCGCTGATCAACCTGGGCTTCGATTCGGATACCCTTTCGTTGACCGACCATGATATTCCCGGGGATATTACTGCCCTGGTCCTTGCCGATCCCAAGACCGAGCTGAGCGCGGGCAGCAGAAAGAGAATAGCTGAATACATCGACAAGGGTGGGAATATGTTGATCCTTGGCGAGCCCGGCAAGCAGCAACTACTGAACCCTGTGCTGCGGCAGCTGGGTGTACAATTGATGGACGGGACGCTGGTAGAGCTTTCCAAAGATGAGATGCCGCATATGGTAGTGCCATATCTGACAGCAGCCAGCGCTGATCTCGCCCAGGAGAATGCGCTGTTGCAATTAAAGAAGATAGACAATGAGGATAGTATGAAATGGGTAATGCCCGGCGCAACGTCGCTGACATATACCGACACCGGCGCTTACGTGATAAAGCCCTTGCTGATGACAGTGCCCGGCCGCACCTGGCTGAAGAGAGGGACATTGGTGACGGATTCCGCCGCCCCGGTGTTCAGTCCGGAGGAAGGCGATATAAAAAAGCCGTCATTCCCCGTCGTCCTGGGTCTGACCAGGCAGACAGGAGGTAAAGAGCAGCGTATCGTCGTAGGCGGTGACGCCGACTTCATGAGCACGCTCAGAACAGGCGGCGACTATATAAGCAGGGCCTTTTACAGCTGGATGGATTATGGGGCATTTCCCATTTATACGCCCCGGCCCAAACCAAGGGATAACAAATTAAACATCGGACCGGGCGGCGCAGCAATGATGAAAGTCATCTATATCTATGTGCTTCCGGGTCTGGTGCTGCTGCTGGCAACTGTCCTGTTGATCCGGCGCAAACGAAAATAAAAACGCTACAATGAAGCTATATACAGACGGACAGACGATCGATGACCTGAGGATCTTTGGCAGGCGGGACTCCGGCGGCATCTATGATCTGTATAACCACACGCATACACGTGGGGGAGAAAAGATCCTGGAGGAGATGTTCCGTCAACCTTTGTCCGACCGCGATGCTATCAACAAACGCAGCAGCATTATCCAGCAGTTTTCCCGGCTGAAGGTGGTTTTTCCATTCGATGCGACAGGATTCGATATGGCGGAGAAATACCTGGCGAATGCCGGGGCGCTTTCGAAAGACGGAAGTCGCAATGCCACGCTGAGCGAAAAAGAGATACACAACGGTGTTACGGCCGTGATCGATCTCCTCCTGCTGCTGCAAAAATTCATCCGGTCAAAGGAAGCCACGGGCATAGCTGCCTATGGCCAGGAGATAACGAATATCGCCGCACTGCTGACAGATCCGGCATTCGCACCGGCGCTGCAGGAGAAGCCGCAGGCGAAATTATCCTATGGCGCCGTTGCGGCATATGATCTTCTTTTCCGGGTCCGCGAGCGTGATAAAGTTGAAAAGCTGATGGGGCATGTGTATTATTTGGATGTATACCTGTCTGTGGCAAAAGTGGCATCGGACAGGAAGTTCATTTTTCCCAGCGCCCTGGAAAAGGGCAGCTGCATGCTGAAGCTGGAGAACGTCTTTCATCCCGAACTTACCCGTCCTGTGGGCAATTCTGTCTATATGGATGCGGGTCAGCGCGTTATTTTTCTCACCGGGGCCAATATGGCGGGCAAGTCGACTTTTTTACGGGCTTTAAGCACCGCGCTCTACATCGCCCATATGGGATTCCCCGTGGCCGCCGGATCCATGGAATTCTCCGTGTTTGATGGTATTTATACGACGATCAATCTGCCCGACAACCTGGGCATCGGAGCCAGCCATTTCTACGCGGAGGTTTTAAGGGTGAAGAAGATGGCTACCGAGCTGAACAGCGGCAAGTCGCTTTTCATCATATTCGATGAGCTCTTCCGCGGCACCAATGTGAAGGACGCACACGAGGCTACGGTGGCCGTGACCAATGCTTTTTCAGGGAATAAGACGAGCCTCTTCATCATTTCCTCTCATATTGTCGAGGCGGGAGAGGAGCTGGAACGACGGCCTAACATCGGTTTTCTGTATCTGCCGACCCGGATCAACGGCCATACGCCGGAATATACATACAAGCTGGAGCGGGGCATTACCGCGGACCGCCACGGCATGGTCATCATCCGGAACGAGGGGATCCTGGAGACCCTGGCAAACGGTCAGCAGCGCAACCATCGGGATGGAGGAGACGGTTTTCATACGGACAGGCAGACGGTGGACGAGCTGAACCTGCTGGGTAAGTTCCGGCCCGGGTCCGTCTACCATCTTTTCGGACAGGTGAAGACCAGGGGCGGCGAGCGCCTGCTGGACCATATGTTCCATTATCCGCTGGAGGATGCGGAGGCGATCAACACACGCAGCGGGATCTTTCAATTCTTTCAGCAGGCCAACCCCGGCTTTCCCTTCGATGTGCAGCAGCTGAATGTGATGAGGGAATTCCTGGATACGGGTACGGCAGGGAATGGTTTGCTGGTGCTGGCGGGAAACCTTATAAAGAAGGCGCTTGCGGGTTTGACGCGGGATCAGCGGTACAGGAAGAATGTGCAGGGACTGCAGGCGACGATCGTTACGCTGAACAGTTGTTGTTCTTTTATAGGTTCTTTCCCCGCTGACGACGGCCCATTTGCCGGGCGGATCCAATTTATGAAGGAACTATTGTCTGACCCGCGGCTGCAAAGGTTGCAGAAAATAGATATTTACAAGGATTTGCCGGTGAGGACCCTGGCCTACTATGAGCATTTGTTGAAGACTACACTATCTAGGGAGATGGAGGCCGTGCTCGATTTTATCTACGAGCTCGATGTCTGCATTTCGGTCGGCGACGTGGCCCGTTCCAGGGGATTCGCTTATGCGAAGGCGCTTCCGCCGGAGACGAACAGGCTGTCAGTTGCAGGTCTTGGTCACCCCTGTATAGCCGGCGCCGTGGGCAATGACCTCTCGATGGATGAGGACAATAATGTGCTGTTCCTGACGGGAGCGAATATGGCCGGCAAATCCACCCTGATGAAATCCGTGGGCATCGGTCTGTACCTGGCGCACATGGGCTTCCCTGTCGCTGCGAAGTCCATGTCTTTCTCAGTGCGGGAAGGTCTTTATTCGTCCATTAACACATCGGATAACATCGGGCTGGGATACAGCCATTTTTATGCCGAGGTGGTGCGGGTCAAGCAGGCCGCGGAAGCCGCCGGCAGCGGCAGAAGGCTTTTGCTGATGTTCGACGAGCTGTTCAAAGGGACGAATGTGAAGGACGCATACGACGGTACGCTGTCAGTGACGGAAGGTTTTTCCGGATACAGGGATTGCCTGTTCATCGTTTCGACGCATATTATTGAAGTGGGAGAGGCCTTGAAAGGTCATAAGAACGTTCATTTCGTATACATGCCTACTGTTATGGACGGCGGCCGCCCGAAGTATACTTACCGGTTGAAGGAAGGTATTACGGAGGACAGGCAGGGAATGATGATCATCAGGAACGAGGGTGTCCTGGAATTGATGGGAGAAGGATAAAGAAAATTATGAACAGGGAAATTGTAATGGCTTATCGGCGAGGCGCAACTTTACCCGATACAGACAACTTAGGCGCCGTTTTGGCATCAGCCGATTGGAAAGGGGGTCCCATTTCATTTACCCTTATCCAGGCAACGCAGGTTACCATGGGTTTTGTAGGTAATTTAGGGCAAAATAGTGGCGAATATTTCAGGGTAAATAAAGTTCAGCTGTATACTGAATAGCGCTGCAGGCGGCCATCATTTAAGGTGGCCGCTTTTTTACATCAATATCCATAAAAATAAATAACTTGGATCGGCTAATGACAGCGCTGATCAAACAAAATATCACTAACCATATTTCCCTTTCTGAAGAGGAAACAGCGGCGTTTTGCAGCCTGTTCCGGCAAAAACAGGTGGAGAAAAAGAGTTTCTTATTAAGACAGGGAGAGGTTTGCAAATTTGAAGGTTTTGTCAATAAAGGCCTTTTTCGCGTTTATCATATTGATCAGAATGGCTTTGAGCAAATACTCTATTTCGCCGCCGAAAATTGGTGGATCACGGATATTGACAGCTTTACAAATTCCATTCCTTCAAAGCTTTATATCGAAGCCCTGGAAGATAGTGAAGTGCTTTTGATCTCTAAAAAGGACAAAGAGTTCGCCTACGATAATATACCCAAAATAGAGAAGCTATTCCGGGTGATGACCCAAAAAACACACGTTGCCTTACAGCGAAGAATGATAGACAACCTAAGCAAAACAGCTGACCAGCGGTACCTTGATTTTATAGAGAAATACCCCGGACTTTATCAACGCCTTTCCAATCTCCAGATAGCCGCCTATTTGGGCATTAGCCACGAGTTCCTAAGCAAGATCAGGAAGAAATTAGCAGGTCAAAAATAAGGGTACTTTGATTTATTGAACTAGTTCAATCTTTTGTGGGTTGAATGGGGCCATCTTTGCATTATTATTTACAGCTTTAATTTTATTTAATATGGATGCACAGGCACAAAGCTTCAGGACCATTGAAGCCAATAATTTAAAACTGGATATTTACAACGCGCCGGAAAGCGCATTTGGTGTGGCATCGGTCATCGTATCCGGTAAAACCGATGCCCTCTTAATTGATGCGCAATTCACCCTGGCGGACGCTGAGAAGGTAGCACAGGAAATAAAAAGATCGGGGAAAAAATTAACGGCTATCTATGTTTCCTACGGCGACCCGGATTTTTACTTTGGACTGGAAGTATTCAAAAAGTATTTCCCGGAGGTGACGGTTTATGCCGCAGACGCGACGGTGGAGCATATCAAAGCCACCGCCCAAAAGAAATTAGATGTTTGGGGCGGTCAATTGGGGAGTAAGGTTACTTCAAATGTGATTTTACCACAGGTATTAAAGGGGAATAGCCTTGACCTGGAAGGCCATAAATTGGAGATCTATGGTTTGGGAGAATTTCCTTCCAAAACCTTTGTTTGGATACCATCCATTAAAGCCGTCGTTGGCGGTATCAATGTGTTTGGGACCACATTCAATCTTTGGATGGCGGATGCACAAACAACGGAAGCCCGCAAACAATGGATAAGTGTTTTGGAGAAAATTGAAACCTTGCATCCGGCTATCGTTGTTCCCGCCCATGCCAGCGCTACCAGTCCTCTTGACATCAGTGCTGTTCAACATACTGTAAGCTATATCAGGTTCTACGAGGAAGCGTTGAGGGCCAACAAGACCTCGGAGGCATTGATCGGGGCGATAAAGACAAAATATCCTGCACTTACATTTGAGACTGCCCTGCAGATTGGCGCCAAAGTAAACACAGGGGAAATGAAATGGTAAAAAAAAGAGTATGACCAATATAGAAATTGTAAGAAGCACATACGAAGGCAAAACATCAGAAGACAACGGTAAGAACTTAGCCAGGTTTGTGGCTGAAGACATCAACTGGACGGAAGCCAAAGGCTTTCCCTATGGTGGGACTTACATCGGCCTTGAAAACGTCAAAAAAAATGTGTTCAGCCGCCTGGGCAGCGAATGGATAGATTACAAATTCACTCCGGAAGATTACGTTGCCTCCGGTGATAAGGTTGTTGCCTATGGTACTTACACAGGCACCTATAAGATCACCGGCCGGCCGTTTTCAGCCAGGGTAGCCCATGTCTGGAAATTAAAAGATGGAAAAATTCAGAGCTTCGAACAGTTTGTAGACAGTGAAATGGTGAATATTGCCATGAAATAGGGCATTGGCTTGCCTCATTTAACCTTTCCTTAGAAAATACTTCACGATTTATAGGTTACATTTGGAATATGACAGGTTTCATTAAACATATTCCTCCCATCTTCATTAACAATCGGCTCGTGCTCGATATGAGGGATTGTTTCACCTGCTCATTTACAGAGTTTTTTCCCTTCTGCATTAAGTTGTATTATTTCTCCAACTTTAAGGACTTTAATAAGATTGCCCAGGATTAGGCGCCGCCAGTCTTGGGTCATTTTCCTGCGCTAGTCGATGCATCGCCGGCATGGTCATGCCGGTAACTTATCACGTAAATCTCTGTGTATATGTCCAGCGTTATCATCGCGCTTATCATCGTGACCTTCGTCATGGTGACCTGCATTTTTCTTATCTACATCAATAGTAAGCATAGAAGAAAAGCAGCAAATGAACTTATCGCGCAATTCCAGCGTGAAGGGAGAGAGAATAACCTGTTGATCTCGAAATGGGATATGGCAGGAAAGCTCGTCATAGGATTAGAGGTCGACAAAAAGACAATATTAGCTTTTCAAAAGCATCTCGGCCAATACAGATCCTATATCGTAGATCTTTCGAAAGTAAAGAATTGCCTGAAAAAGAAAACATACAGCAGGAGGATCAACAGCAATGCAAAAAATGAAAGATATGAAAGACATGTTGAACACATTTCCCTGCAGTTTGAATTTATAGATGAGCGCCCCCCTGTCATGATCTCCTTTTACCATCCATCTGACAACCATTTACTTGAAATGGCAGAGATGGAACAAAAGGCGGCGGATTGGGAACACCTTGTCCGGGGCATCATTCACCCGAATTAAAATAAGATCACCTGATCATAAAATTAATTGTATGGATACAAAAAGATTCGCAACATGGCCGCTGGCTGAACTTACTGAACATATTGTCGGCAATTGCCATCAGCCGGCAAAAAGAGAAATCTCTATTATTTATGACATTGCCCATGTCGTAGCATATAAACATAGTGATAGGTATCCACAATTACGGAAGCTGATTGAAACCCTGTTCCTGTCGTTTGATCACCTGCTCCGTCATTTGAGAATGGAAGAGAGTACTTTTTTCCCGCTTATCGGCCAGGCCGCCGGAAAAGCAAAATATCCCGGACCGATGGTGACACCGATGCCGGAATATATTTATGAAATGGCAGAAACACTACCGAAGGACCATAAAGCCATTGCAAATGACCTTGAGGTCTTCCGGGAATTAACCCGGTCATATACGATCCCGGATGATGGCTGCTTCCTATCCCAATATTTGCTTGGAAAAATGAAAAGATTTGACAGGGAAATGTCTTTTTACATGCACCTGGAGAACACGATCTTACTTCCCAAAGCGATCGCATTGGCCAGGCAATTGAATAGACAACCCCGCCCGACCGGCGATCGGGAGGGTTTGTTTTTAAGTATCCCTGCTAATTAATCACCAGCCTGCACGGCATGCACCCCTGGCCGGTAGGTGCCGACAACAGCCTTGTTTGGAAAAGCAAGATTTACGCGATTATACCCATTGATTGCGATCACCGCCAGGGTAAGGTCAATTAACTCCTCCTCGCCAAATTCTGCGAAGGCTGCGTCATATATTTCGTCTGACACGGCATGGCCTTCCAGCTTTGTTAACGCTTCTGCCCAGGCTAATGCCGCACGTTCACGATCAGAGTAGAAGGGGGCATCGCGCCAGGCAGGCAAAACATACAGGCGCTGCTCACTTTCTCCGGCATCGCGAAGATCTTTGGTGTGCATATCCAGGCAATAGGCGCATCCATTGATTTGGGATACCCGGTAATAAATTAATTCTAAAAGTGTTCGCTCCACGGGGGACTTGGAAAGGTAAATCCCCATAGCATACATCGCCTTCATGGCAGGCATCCCTTTTTCGACAACATTGAGTCTTTGTTTCATTTTAGTTTTTTTAAGTTTGACAGATACCCGGATAATGACTGAGAAGGACAGAATTGGACATACGCAGAAAAATTATTTTCGGGGGCTTGTCAGACTTTATTAAATTAGACCCTATGAACAAACGCATACTGGCGCTCGCCTTGCTCTTCGGTTCACTTACCCTCAGTGCCCAGAAAACCCCGGCAAAAGGCAGGTGGATAAAATTATTCAACCGCAAGGACCTCAAAGACTGGACAGTCAAGATCAAAGGATACCCCGCCGGAGATAATTTCGCCAATACTTTCCGGGTGGATAATAAGGTCATGAAGGTTGACTACGAAGGCTATGGAGGCCTTTTCAAAGAACGGTATGGTCATATTTTCTACAAAAAGAAGTTCTCCGCCTACCTGATTGTGGTGGAATACCGTTTCACCGGCGACCAGATGAAGGACGGAGCCGGCTGGGCCTATCGCAACAGCGGCGTGATGCTGCAAGGCCAGTCCCCGGAAAGCATGGAGCTGAACCAGGATTTCCCCATTTCCCTGGAAGAGCAATTGCTGGGGGGCAACGGCAAGGACGAGCGGTCGACGGCCAATCTCTGTACGCCCGGCACCAATGTGGTGCTGCATGACAGCCTGTTTACGCCTCATTGTGTCAACTCTACGGCAAAGACCTATCATGGGGATCAGTGGGTCCATGTGGAAGCCCTGGTTCTGAAGGATTCCATTATCCGGCATATCGTGGAGGGAGACACTGTATTGACCTATACACGACCACAATACGATGGGAGGGACGAATATGTCAAAAGAGCCGGGCTGCCGGATGGCGGCCCCATCCCCGCAGGAACGGTCTCACTGCAGAGCGAAAGTCATGCCGTAGAGTTCAGGAGAGTGGTTCTGTTTGACCTGGAACCTTACCTGGATGATCCTGCAAAACTGCAGAAGGCGATAGAGCGATTGCAAAAGAGGAAGAAATACCGCGCTCATTTGCGTGAGGGTTGATCCAATTTTTCTCTGAAGAACGCCTGGCTAGCCCTGGAGGTTTTTTCGTTTTCCACCGGGCAGGAATGCGTTAATGATTCTATTGTTCATGCATCTGTAAAGGATTTTAATTCTTGGATGATATCGTAAGTAGCCGGCGGAGAGCCATAGCTAACATGCGCATCTATCCATTCAAAAAAATAAGGATTGGCCATTAATCCTTTAAATTCATCCTGTAAATACATTTTTACATCTGGGGGCGCACTTTTTAACTGATGCCAGATGGAACGACTGTACTCCATCACGTAGACAATATCTTCAAAATCTGTGCTGGTTCGACCATCATTTTTTCCCCTGTCTGTAAACGCATCCAGTTTGGAGGCTATGAAATAAGGAAGACTAAAAATGCGAATGGAATATTGATCGTCTATATCTACTACAATAGAGTTTTTATACCCTTCAGGATACCATTTATTTTTGAAGCCTAAAACGTTTTCTCCAGTAGGCATAATGTCTACGATTATCCCTTGTACCTTGTATCTGCAAATAACACCGGAACTCTGATCGTTTGCAAACCCCATTTTGCGCAGCTGTTCTTCCAAAGCGGCATAGTCTTTATATGTATAGATTTCCACTACAATATCAACATCGTCAGTTGGTCTCACTTCTTCCGCCATTCGGTCAACGTACAGGGCAACAGTAGCGCCTCCTACAAATACTACCTGGTCCTTTAGAGGCCCTAATGCATTATAGACGGCCTTGATACGGACAAGATTTTTACTGTGGTTCATATAAAATGATATTCCTTAGTTCACCAATGGAAATTTCTTTTTCTCTTACTCTTCCTACCCGGATCACGTCCAGCAGAGCCAATAAGGTATATAACTTTGAGTCTTCCCGGATTGCCTTTACCTGGTTGGGATAAAGAGGTTCGATGCTTAAACCCCTTGCATCTCCCTTTAAATCTGGCCATACGTAAAGAAGGTCCGCTTCAATAAATTGCTTGATAAAAGGATGCCCATGGGCAGTAGGAACGCCGGTAACCATGGATCCGGGCTGTTGAGGAAAGACATAATGAAATCCATGTTCCAGAAATTCCAATAGTCCTGGACGGTTCACCCTTTTCTTGTTGAAATCGATCAGGCCAGCAATTTCACTCCTTGACAATGACTCGCCAATCTCGGAAGGACTAATGTGTAAAGAATGGGCTAAATCCTTATTTAGCCAGGGTTCATTTCCTAACACAATGATTTTCAGTAATATTGCAATATCCTGGGGGCGCATGCCCTGATGCTTTCTCATGATCAAATTTACAAAAAATTTGCAATTTGCAAATTGAGTATTGCGTATTAGCCAAGAATGGTTTACTGCTTCGATGCTATGTCCAGTAGCTCATAAAATTGCTGCGGACGATAAATTGTAATTTCCTTGCACAGCTGCATCAGACTTATATTTCTGCCGAAACAATCTCACCAGATACCACGTCGCTACCCCCGCCGCCAGATGTTTCAGCGAATGCCCGCTCACAAATCCCAGCCTCTCATAAATGGGCAGATCCCAGCGCTCCAGCAGCTTGGCAATCACATACCATACCACCACCCAGATCAGCTGTCGGGAGGCCCGGTCATGGGCCGGAGACCGGAACAGCAGCATAATAAGCGGAATGGCGCCCATCGGATAATATTGCACTAAAAAGTAAAGCCGCAAATCCCCCTGGCCTTTCCCTTCCCCCCAATGCCACCATAATACGCTGAAGACACCTATGGCTAGCAAGGGGATCAGCAGGCCGACACCAGCTTTCCGGTCCATGTATTCGGCTACTGTGGCGGAAAGCAACGACATAAAGACCAGGGTCATCGGAGTCCGGTCCAAGACGAGGCGATCATTATCGGGGGAACCGTGGTAATACGCAGAACCCAGGGCCGTCAATAAAATGCCACTGAACAGGCAGGCATAGATGGTGCGGATACCTTTGGGGGCCGGGGATTTCTTAATGAGGGTGAGGCCGTAAATACCAATGATCAGGAATGGCAGGTTGGTAAGGACATTGAGCAGGTTGGGAATGCCCAGCAAGGTCTTTTGGTCGGCGAAGTGGTGGAACGCGAGGGCTTGGGGGATGGGGGCGTGGAGGAAGACCAGTATTATGGAAAGCGCCGTAATCAGCGCTAATGCCCAAATCTTAAGAGCTATTTTCATATGGAAATGAGGCTTGATGGTTTGTAAAGAAACAAAAAATAAGGGAATATTGCTCATCTCAACCCTTCCTGGAACCTCAACAATTGATCTGCCAGATCCTCCAGGTCTTGCCATTCATCTGGTGAAGTGTGCCAGTAATAGGTGGTGTGCAGGTCATCTACCCCGATGGTCAACGTATAATGACTGCCATCCAGGGTGAATCGATTAAGTGGGTTTATCCGGGGACGGATCGATAAATTAGCAATCGTATTTATAATAGCCTGCATGGACTGAATATCTCCGGATCCCGCTGTCTGCACAATGGTTGGGATAATTTCCTTACCAATATATGGCAGGTTTCCAATTGGCGTAAATTTGACGCTGTCAGCGACACGGTCCCAAATTGACCGGTGCCAGGTAAAAACGTCACTTTTCCAGGTTACCTTTAAGAAGGAATGGTTATCAAAAGACGGCTCATGGAGCAATGTAATAAAGCTCATGCCGGAATGAGGAACCAGGTGGCTGGTTGCATGTAGCTGTTGTTTCGCGGTATTGCAGAGATCTTTCCAGTCCGTTTTCATGGCATTGAATATAGCTTTATTTTTCTTTTACAGTCGCCTCTTCTCCAAAATCGATTTGATGGCCAATTTTCCAGATGTGTTGGCTCCAATCCAGGTTTTGGGCTACCCCTTTTTGTACAATGGCTTCACAATTTTTTCTCCGGTTTTACCAACTGCCCCACACCCGTTGTTTTTATTTGCTAAAAAAGGCTTTTGCAAACCGCTCCTGTAAAGGACTATTGCCGTAACCAATGCTATTAAAACCATCGCCAAAGCAAACGGGAAAATACATTTTAGCCCGAACTGGCTTGCTACAAAACCAACCAGCGGACCGGTTAATCCTAAAGACATATCGATAAACAGGCTATAGCCGCTGAGCGCAGTCCCTTTGTTTGACGCCGGTACCAGTTTAACCGCCTCGACCCCAAGCGCCGGGAAGACCAGCGAAAATCCAAGTCCGGCAATACCTGCGCCAATCACGGCAAGGTATGGTGCGGGAGCCAGCCACAGGGTCAGCAGGCCGACTGACTCTACCAAAAGGCAGGAAATAGCCGTTCTCATACCACCGTAGGTATCTATGGCTTTTGAAAACAAAAGCCTGCCCAAAATAAACATGATGCTAAAAGCAGAAAGGCACAATACCGCGCCCTGCCATTTACGATCGATGTAATACAGGGTAATAAAAGTTGATATTGCACCGAAACCAAGTCCACCCAATCCCATACAAATACCATAGGGAGAAACCTTTTTTAGCACGCTTAAAAAACCTTCCCGGGGTGCCTTGCTGGTGCCCCGCAACGCGGGTTTATTACGGGCATATAATAAGCCGGATAAGGCAAGCATGGCAATTATCCCTCCGATGGCGCCCAGGTTAAAGCCGTTGTTAACGATTACACCGAGTGGTGCGCCTACGGCAATCCCTCCATAACTGGCAATACCGTTGAAAGATATGGCCTTGGCTGTATGCTTATCACTTGTGGCAAATAACGCCCAGTTGATAGGGCTCGATCCTACAAAGCCTTCGCCGATGCCGGCCACCAAACGGGTAACGATCAGCATTGCCAGGCTTAAGGCCGGCGTGTTTTGCAACAGCCATGCTAACAGCAGCAAAATACCGCTCATTGTAAACGCCGCCATGCCCACGGCAACGGCTGGCTTCGGGCCTCGCTTATCTACCATGTTGCCGGCAAATGCACGGCACAAAAAAGTAGTAATGTATTGCAGACTGATGATCACCCCGGCAATGATGGCGCTAAAACCAAGCTTTTGATGTATGAACACCGGCAGCACAGCCAGCGATAAACCGATGGTAACATATGCTATGAATGTAAATGCTACAAAACCTATTATTTTAAGATTAACCTGTAACGACGGCGCTTCAGCGTGGACTTCTGCCTGCATAATTTCGATTGTAAAACCTGGTGCAAAATTAATATATTTTGCAGTTACCCGGTCGTTTTCCAGCATCATCTCCCAGATCTGCGTATATCTTTCGCCTTATCAAAAGTTGCCAGACAACTATCCAGCGGTTGACCTTTCTTATAAATACAGTCGCAGAAAACTTCGCAAGCCGCGGGGTTTTTGCTGGAAGCGCATTGATTTCTGCACTCAGCTTCTTCATTGCCCGGTACGAGCTCATATAAATAAAAAGTACCGATGATGATAAAGGCCACGACTGTAAAGGCACCTCCAAAAAATATGACCCGAAGGCGCATACCCAGAGGCTTCTTTAACACATGAGGGGCTGTTTTAGGCTGCTTAAATGGTAAAATGTGTTTTAGACGGTCATAATCCCAAATTAATAAGAACAGGCTTGCCAATACCATCAACGTGACGCCCCGGGTACCGTCAAAGCGGGTAGCATAAGTAAGCACACAAATATTGACGATGATGGGAAAATACATCAATGCACCAAGAAGGGAAGTTCTCGGGATCAGTAATAATATAGCAGTGATGATCTGAACAATTCCAATAAAGGTATAGTAATATCCTGTGAGATGTAAGGCTTCGAAGTAATGTCCCAAAGGGTTGTTGGGCGGCAGGCCGGCGGCGAACCGTTCACCCATGATTTTTACGAAGCCTGCTGGAATAAAGCTCACTGCTAAAGCGATGCGGCAAAAAATAGCAAACCGTTTAAACCATTTGTCAGCCTTCGCCTCATGGTATAGCGCTTCGATTCTGTTCATATTAGTAACGTCCCACTTGAACGATTGTTAAAAGTACTTTGAAATACAAAGTTAAGCAAGTCGCTTTGTATTTCAAAGTATTTTAAGAAACTTCCATGATCTGATGCATATTGTCGCGATGAGCTCCTTAAAATGTCATTTTACCACCTCCTAAAAAGGATCTCTTCCGTATAAATTTGTGTAAACGATAAATTTCAGGATCACACACAAAAAAAATATAATGGAAAACACCAAACACGAAGCAGCAATACCCAATCCTGCACTCAAGCCTTTTGAGAAATTAATCGGAGAATGGAAAACGATTGGGACACATCCATATTTTCCTGACACTACTTTTCACGGCCATACGTCATTCAAGTGGATTGAAGGAGGAGCTTTCCTGATTATGCATTCGGAAATGGAGGAAGAAGGCATTCCCAGTGGCATCGCAGTTTTCGGTAGTGACGATGTTACAGGGGAGTATTTTATGCTCTACTTTGACGAACGAAAAGTTTCAAGGAAATGTGATGTTTCATTCAGCGACAACCAATTGAAATGGTGGAGAAATACTCCTGGGTTTTCACAACGATTCACCTGGACAATTTCTAATGACGGTGATAGCATAATTAGTAAGGGAGAATTATCCAGGGACAACACGACGTGGGAAAAAGATTTAGAACTTTCATTCATTCGTATAAAATAACAGAGAATATCGAATAAAAATTAATTATGGTATTCTCTCCCAAACGCTAGCTCTATTTATAAAGTAAGAAAATATGGGATAAAAAAGAAGCAGCGGCAAATACAGCCAAAACTCCAAACATAAGTATTGATTTTTCAATTAGAAATACCAATTTGGGGAAAATACACCCGGTTTTGGATCATTTTGACACCGGCCTTTTCGCGGTGTAACGCCAGGCTGTAAATAAAGCCTGCCCCTGGTATCGTTTTTGATGCAATTAAGTATATGAAAGCCTTGCCAAAGATGGCGGCCCCCGCCGACTCTAAAACTGCGCTAGCCAGTACGCAATTCCTGAACAGGACTACGCTGGTCGTAATTAAAGGATCAAAACCTGTCAATTTTGACCGTGGCCGAAATAAAGATATGAAGGCGGAAATGGATAGATTGAACAAACTCGCCTGTAAAGCTCCATTCTGCATAATCCATAAAGTCACGAAATTTGACCTTTTGTAGCCTACAGCCCTCCCGACTCTTTCACTATTACGTTGTAAATGATGGACATAGGTAAAAAAGCCTATCTTCGATGTGAAATGTATGAATCAAGTACATCCAAACAGGACAGACCTAACCAATTGTGACAGGGAGCCCATCCATATTCCTGGCAAGGTCCAAAGCCACGGCTTTTTAGTAGCGGTCAATACTGAAAGGCATATCATTACTTATATCAGTGAGAACATCCGTCCATTTATCACGAGGGAGCCAGCCAGCTTACTGGACGCTCCGGTTGAAAATCTGGAACAGGATCTTGCTATTACAGGCCTGCCGCTGCATTTTTCTCAAATGCTACGGCTTGCGAATAACAAGACCAGCGGTGAAACGATCAATCCTTTCGGTCTGAAACTTGGTGGAAAAGCTTACAATCTTATTGTCAGCCCGTCCGGAAATGAGCAGGTGATGGAATTTGAGCCCGAAACCGCCGACGGGACCCTGGATCTCCAAAAAACGATTGGCCGATCTGTTTCGGGGATACTTTCGAACAAGCAGCTGAACCCGCTCCTTCAAAATGCAGCCCTGGAAATTAAAAACATTATTCGTTACGATCGGGTAATGATCTATAAATTCCATGAGGATGGACACGGAGAGGTCGTATCTGAGGCTAAGAACGAAGACCTGGCGCCTTTCTTTGGGTTGCACTATCCTGCGTCCGATATTCCTAAACAAGCAAGGGAACTGTATAAGATCAACCTGGTCCGGCTCATTGCCGATGTCGACAGCGAAAGCTCCGGGATTATTACGCATAAAGGAGAAAATGAGCCACTTGACCTAACCCACAGTGAATTGAGGGCGGTATCGCCGATCCATATTCAATATTTGAAAAATATGGGGGTAGCTTCCAGCTTCAGTATCTCTATAATAGTTAATAATGAACTGTGGGGGTTGATCGCGTGCCATAACCTTACTCCCCGGTTCATCAGCTATAAAGTACGGGATGCGTCGAAGATCATTGGCCAGATCCTTTCATCCGCCATTGAACTGCGGCAGGAAGAAGAGTCGATCCATGCTTCCGAAGCATGGCGGTCAGCTGTCGATAAATTGATTGGATATGTTGAAAAGGAAGACGACCTGATATCAGCTCTCACCGGCCATGCGGTCACCATCAAAGACGTCATCGCTGCCTCAGGTGCCGTATTGGTATTTGACAATAAAATTACTCAATTAGGGACTACGCCGGATAAGGATCAGATTGAAAACATCATTAACTGGTTTATCCTTAATATGGATGACACCCTATATTCCTCTCACCGGTTCCCCCAAATATTTCAACCCGCAAATCACTACAGCAGGATCGCCAGCGGCATCCTGGTCTGTATGTTGTCCAGGGAATTGAAAGAATTGATCATTTGGTTCAAGCCGGAAAAGATTGAAGAAATTAACTGGGCCGGGAATCCTGAAAAGCCCAACTTCGGCCAACAGGATGGATTGTTAGCCATTTCTCCAAGAAAGTCATTTCAAAGCTATAGAGAAATCATTAGGAACACTGCTGAAAAATGGAGCAACGCGGAAATAGCATCTGTCATAAAGATCAGGGAACAGATAATTTACACCATCAACCGAAAGGCCAACCAGATTCGTCTGCTTAATGAAAGGCTTACAAAAGCCTATGAAGAACTGGATACTTTCAGTTACACCGTTTCGCATGATCTTCGCTCGCCCCTCTCCTCCATAAAAAGCTATGCAGCATTGTTGACTGATGGTAATTATGATCTTGATGACAAAGACAGGATGAAAATGCTTGAACGGATTGTTTTTTGCGCCGATAAAATGAACCACCAGATCAAAGAGATCTTAAGATATTCAAAGATGGGAAGGATGGAAGTAGTAGTCACCCCCGTCGATATGAAGGCGCTGCTGGAAGAAATTAGGACAGAGGTAATTAATGACCTTAAAGCAGGGGACCACGAGATTCATTTCGGTGACACACCTTCCTTTCAGGGGGATGCCGTAATGATCAACCAGGTGTTCACTAATCTGATCAACAATGCGGTTAAATATTCCGCGCGTGCAGCGAGGCCAAAGGTGATCGTCGAGGGTCTAAAAAAGGACAACGAAGTTGTTTACTCCATTTCTGATAATGGTATAGGTATCGATATGGCCTCTTATGACCACGTATTTGAGCTATTTAAGCGCATGGACAATGTAAGGGATTTTGAAGGGACGGGCGTTGGCCTTGCCATAGTGAAGCGCATCGTAGAAAGACACAAGGGAAGAATATGGTTTGAAAGTACGATGGGAGTCGGCACAATTTTTTATGTAGCATTCCCTAATGATCACTATGAAGCAGATATTGAAAACAAACAATGACAATACAGGAAAGCTTAAAAAAAGATACCCGGGCCCATCATGAAAAACTGGAGGAGATCATGTTCGTTCAGGACATTATGAGTGGAAGACTTTCATTGCCCCAATACAAACAGGTCCTGGTCACTAATTACATTGTACACGAAGCATTTGAGAACCATCTTTTCCATTCCTTGCCGCATGCAATGGCTGATCAGATCCAATGTTTCCAGCGATACAAACTACCTTCCTTACTGATGGATTTGGAAGAAGTCGAAATGGCCAGCGCCACCGGAATGATGGACATTCAGGATATTACTATCTATAGTGAGGCGCCCGCCGTATTAGGCGCAATGTATGTACTGGAAGGTGCGACGCTGGGTGGTCATGTGATCTTAAAAAAGCTGGTCACCAACACTCATGTTAATCATATAGGCCTGGGATTTCACTACTACCGGGTGTATGGTGACGAGCTGATCAATAGATGGAAGACCTTTTGCGCTTTATTAAACCAACAGCCCGAGGCTGATTATCCCACCATTTTAGCAGGAGCGCGCAAGATGTTTGCCAGTATAGCATCCATCCATTCTGCAAAAGCAACAATGCCTTGAGGCGGTTTCTGTGTTATCTGTCTCAAATAGCCAAAATAATTCCACAAACAACCAATTGATAATCAATTCTGCTGAAAATAGGGTCCTGCCAAAATGCGAAAGAGCGGGCAGTCTGCACCTAGTAATAGTTGGATTTTTGTGACAATACCGGACAGAGGCACCTATTGTTCCGCAAATAAAGCTAATATTGTATAGGCCGGATAAGAGGCCGCGGGACTCTGCTTATGCTGATACATTTGTTAAGGCTTTTATCGCTTGCTTTTTTTTACGTGTGGGTATATATGCCGGCTAATGCACAAACCGGTGCGGGCCGGTATGATATGGTTAACTATAACAGCGACAATGCCCTGCCCCAGAACAGCATCAATGGTATGGCTTTCGATAGGAATGGCTTTTTGTGGATGGCCACCAAAATGGGCATTATACGATTCGACGGCAGGAATTTCAGGGAATACAACCAGGACAACTGCCCCGCTTTACACGGGAATGAATACTCTCTTCCGCAGGTAGCTACATCCGGGAGAATACTTGTCAAACCTGTGAACGACAATCACCTTATAATGGCGGTCAACGACCTTTGCCAGATTCAGACTGACAGCCTGCTTTCAGCCATTCCGTACCAGTTTACCACGTCTAACAACCACTTGTTTTATTGCAACAACATCCGGAAAACGCAGGCGTCTGAAAAAGGCGCCGGGAAGTATTTGGCCCTGCTGAACAAACTGGGCTATTCAAAAGGTCTGGTGACTATCAATGGAAAACAGGCTTATTTTAAAGACGGTGAAGAGTGTTATTTTCTCAATGAAAATACTGGCAGCATCACCAGCCTGCCAGACATAGCAGGCCATAGCCTTAAGCTGCAATTTGCCGTGGGCGATATTTTCATTTATATAGACAGCTTGTATCGCCTATATGCTTATAAAGAAGGCATACTACAAAAGAATATAACCGCCGGCGCGGGGCTGCACAGGCTGCTCAGGGAAGCCGCGGCAGTAGACCCGGACCCTGTGCAGGCTTCATTAAAAATAAGAAGGGACGACAGCCATACGCTGATGGTATGTCATGACACCATCAGGCTGATAAGGATGGCAGGTAACGTGCTGGATGACGTGATACTGGCAGCTGGTACCCCGATCAAGGATATCAAATGCATGGTATATGATGAAAATATGCAGGCTTTATTCATAGGCACCATAACAAGCGGCTTGTATGTATTGAAATTGCACCAGTTTGAACGGCTATATTTTGAAAGTCCGCGGTTTATGGCCAATAGTCAGTTTGCACAGATTGAGGTCGCTGACGGAATACTGACCAGCACGGGGCTTCTGAGCCGGACCGGCAAGGGCCACCGGCCGTTTGCGGCGGCAAGTAATCCCGATAAGCAGGCGTGGCTTAAGGCGTCAGACGGTTTCATTTGGTATTCCGAGAACGGTTTCTTAAAAAGGGCTGACACCGGCCTTCACGCCGTGGCCAGCAGGAGACATATTGAAGGATCGCTCACCAGTATTATCGAGCGGGTAAACAAGGAAGTGTTGTACAGCACTCTCCACCAGCTATGCCTGGAGCGGGGCAATGGGAGAGGAGATACCGTTTTGTTCAACAATCCCTCTTTGCTGCAGGGGGCGGAGATCCAAACTATTTGCGAGATCAGTAAGGATATCATCTGGATCGGGACCTCAAAGGGCTTGTTTACTTACAACTTGTCGTTTCATTTGCTGCAAAGTATGCCTTCGACGGCTAATTACTCGGTGGCGTTTGTCTTTATAGCAGGCGACAGCAGTATCTGGATGGGTACGTATGGGCAGGGGTATTATAAGTATTATAACGGCCGTTTTGTGCGGATGCCCATGGATGCGCAAAAAAGCCTTTCTATAGTGCACTGCATCAAGGAAGACAGGAAAGGTTTTTTCTGGATTACGACCAACAGAGGGTTATTCAGGGTTACCAAACATGAGCTCGACAATTACGCCGCCGGGAACCCCGGGCAGGTATATTACTACTATATCGATAAAACCTGGGGCTTCAGCACCAATGAGTTTAATGGCCGTTGCACTCCCTGCGGGATTGTCACCGGAGACGGCCATTTCTTTTTCCCCTCGCTGGACGGATTGGTAGGGTTTGATCCTGATAGCTTGCATATTGTACTGCCCGATAAGCCCATATTCATCGACAGAGTGATGGCCGATGATAAAAAAACACCGTTACGTGACAAATTGGTGGAAAGTCAGGATTCCGCCCGGCTGATTTTCGACATTTGCTCACCCTTTTTTGGTAGTAAAAATAACCTTCAGTTTGAATATTCCATTAAAGAGATCAGTGGACAATGGTATCTCCTGGCCGAAAACGGCCGGCTGATATTGACAAGACTGGGCAAGGGCGATTATACGCTTGTGGTAAGAAAACTGGATCGCTATGCGCATTACACCTATCGCACCGTTCAATTGACCATACTGCCTTATTGGTATGAGACCTTCTGGTTCAGGTGCCTTTTAGCAGGACTGGGGGTCGGTGTATGCTGGTTTTTCTTCCGGGTACGGTATAATCTGCAGGTAAAAAAAGCTGAATTACTGGAACGAAAAGTAGAAGAGAGAACAGTTGAGCTGTCAGAAAGCAACAGGGTAAAAGAGCTGATGGTATCTGTCATACTGCATGATCTGCGTTCGCCGCTCAGGTTTCTCCAAATGCTATCCAAACTTATGTATGACGGTCATAAAACGGAGGTTAATAAGAAATTATCCGATTTATTGCTTCAATTCCGGAATGCGACCAACGATATATATGATTTTACGCAAGGCTTTTTTGTGTTTATAAATATGCAGAAAAAAGGCTTTGTCGTCCACCGGCAAAGTGTCGTGTTGAAAGAAATGATTGACGATATTTTCACTTTGTATGAAGTGGGTGCCCGGCTGCAGGAAAATATATTTGTAAATCTGGTCCCGGAGGACATTACACTTGATACCGATGCCGGTCTGTTGAGCGTGGTGATAAGAAATCTGGTAGACAATGCCAACAAATATACCGAAGGTGGTGAAATAAAAATAGAGGCTTCACAGAATACGCTGGCTACCCATATTATGATAACTGATGCGGGCCAGAACATGGACCAGTGGCTGGTAAAGAGTATTGTTGAAAAAACTTATAACCCGGCGGATTCGGGATATGGCTGGGGATATAAAATTGTTATTGAGATCCTGGGCAGGCTCAATGGCACGCTTGCCATCGATACATCCGCTGGCAAGGGCAATAAAATAACCATTGTTTTAAAAAGAGAGGATTAAAAGTTATTGTACCGCATGCACACCGGGGCGGTACGTGCCGACAGCCGCCACATTCGGAAAAGAGAGGTTTACACGATTGTAACTATTAATGGCGATGACCGCCAGGGTAAGATCGATCAATTCCTTTTCGTCGAATTGTTCGAGCGCAGCTTCATAGATGTCGTCCGGCACGCATCGACCTACCCTAATAATGCCTGAACATGCCAGAATTGGACATACGCTGAGAAAAATATTTAGGAATTTTTCTCAACCTTCCCATTTCGCCAGAGTTTAGTCAGTGAAGTGGCATTTAGCAACTGTCTGTCACAAACGAACTCCTTCCCTTGTCTCATGTACAGCAAATACATGCACATGAAACGATTTTCTCTCATTTGTTTATTGTTTATCTCCATTTCCGTCGTGGCGCAGGAAACAGGAACGCTTAAAGGAAAGATCATCGGGCAGGTAACTAAGCGGCCGCTGACAGGCGCAACAGTGACGATAAAGGACCATCCATTCTCCGGCTCTACGGATACTTCCGGCACGTTCATATTGTCGAATATTCCTCCAGGAAGTTATACGCTTATCATTACAAATATTGGTTTCCAGGAGAGAATTCTGAATGACGTAGGCGTTGTGAATGGCAAAACATCCTACCTGGAAACCGAACTATTACAGGATGCCAGGCAATTGGGGGCAGTATCCGTGCGGGCGTTCAGGGGAGAGAATAATCTTTCGACCCCGGTGTCTGCCTTTTCTTTTTCGCGGGAAGAGATCTTTAAAAGCCCGGGCGCCCAGGGCGATATCTTCAGGGCGATCGGTATCCTGCCGGGAGTCGTCAGCAGCGGCGGTCAATATTCTGCCATCGCCGTTCGTGGTCAGGGGACAAGCGATAATGTTTATATGGTGGACGACATCCCTGTATTCCAGGTGTCGCACCTGGAGATCGAAGGGTTCAATTCAGGCTTTAATGATCCCAATGGAGGCCGGTTCAGCATCTTTGCACCCCGGGTGATCGACAATGCGACCTTCCAGGGAGGCGGTTTTGCCGCCCAGTATGGAAGAAAAAATTCCTCTTACCTGGGATTGGGGATCAAAGAGGGCAATCGCACCAACCCCTTTTACAGCGGACAGTTCGACTTGCTTGGTTTTACCCTTATTTATGACGGACCATCGGGAGTAGACAAGAAAACGAGCGTATTTGCGTCCGCAAGATACCAGGATTTCAGGCTGCTGGAAAAGATGGTTGGACTGACCAGGGCAGGTTTCCCTTCGTATGGGGATTATATGATCAAGACCAGTACGGAGATCAATGCAAAGAACAAGCTGATGTTCATTGCCATGTACAATCCGGAGAAATACACGAGAGACGTAGACAACGTCCTGGACAGTAAGAACCTCAATGATGATAATAATTCGAGCTTTGTCGGTAAGTCCGTGGTGACCAAAGGCCTGGCCGGGCTTCATCTGAGGACGCTCACCGGCCGCAGCAGCTATTGGAAAAATATCTTGTATTACCGCTTCCTCGACGTCGACAACCATCTGGGCAATTCCACGCCCACCGTCGACACCGCGGGAAATATTATAAAAACAGGTGCGATTCCGTACGAGACGGACCTGCGACGTATTAAGAACAAACAATTTGAAACGGGTTACCGCAGTATTTTCACTACCAGGTTCAGCAGGAACGCCACCGCTACAGTCGGAATGGATCTGGCAAGGGTTGACATCGACTATTCCCGGAAACTGAAGCATACCGATACACTGTATACTTTCACCACCAATGACTACAGGCCCGATCCGGCCGCCTGGTACCTTGTTCTCGATCCGGCCGATTTCTATGCGTCCGTAAAGGATCATGCCTATAATGCTTCCGGCTACGTCGACCTGTCGGTCACGCTGTTCGATCGGTTGACGCTCAACCCGGGCGTGCGGTATGATTATACAGGATTCACCAAAAAAAATACCGTGTCTCCCCGTCTCAGCGGCAGCATAAGGGTCGATGAGAGACAAAGCATCAATTTTGCAGCCGGCATCTATTACCAGGATCCCTCCTATGCGGATATAGCCTCCCAACCCTTGGGGCACCGGCTGCTGAGTGAACGGGTATACCAGTATATCCTTGGGTATAAAATTTATTTTACCCCCGATCTGAAATTTACAGCAGAAGGCTGGTATAAGAAACTAAATGACCTGGCGGTTCAGCCGGCAAGCGGCAGACCTTATCTAAATAATGGTGGGACAGGGGACGCTTATGGTTTTGACGCCAGCCTGATCAAACGGCTGTCAAAAAAATTCCATGGCCAGCTCAGCTATTCTTTTATGCGGTCGAAAAGAGACGATCATGATGGGCTGGGGGAGTATGATTATATATTCAACTTACCGCATGTGGTCAGTGTGCTGGGAAGCTATGAGCATAACAAGAAATGGATTTTCTCCGGCAAGTTCAGGTATGCCACTGGCAGGCCCACCGACATGTACATCGTCCATAAAGATGTTTTTAACGACCCCGCCTATATGAGGTATTCACAGGAAATAGTTAAGAAGAACGGCCAGCGCCTGGCCGACTTTGTAAGCCTGGATCTGCGGGCGGATTATAAATTCAACAGCGGGAAAATTCAGTATACGGCCTTTTTCGACGTCGTGGATGTGCTGAACCAATTCAATGAAAGCTCTGCCATCTTTCAGCCGATCACCGGCAGGACCTATTCTCTGGGACTTGCAGTCTTCCCCACGTTTGGGATGAGATTGGAGTTTTAAGTTTACTTCGGGATCATAATGTCTTATCCCTGGCATCATTGAAGCAGAAAAAAATCCCTTTCCTTTTTGAGCATCATTTTCCTCAGCGCCTACAAATTCAATTAACTGATCCTGATACCTTTTGAATCAATGATAGTCGGATTCATACTATAAAAAGTCGGTTTTTTATCCGTGGATTCTTCCGGGGATGGATATCTTTGGCGCATGCGAATGCTATATATATGCTGGGGATTGCTGTTGTGCAGTCAATGGGTGTCCGGACAAGACGGCCGGCCGGTTTTACAGGAAGGCTTTGAGAACGGCACTCCTGTATCATGGACCTCTACCGGGGGCAATATCCGGGTTTCCGATCAGGTGTTCCATAGTGGCCGCAAGAGTCTTCAAGTAGGTTCCGGAGAGAAGGCGGGTCTGCCCATAAAACTGCTATCCGGGCACCGGTATCGGCTGTCCGGCTGGGTAAGAACGGCCAGCGGCTCGGATGCTATTCAAATAAATACGGAAGGCCTGGGTAGCCAGGATGTGAGTCTTTCTTCGTCCTTGTCGGATTGGGTAAAGGTTGTGCGCGATTTCAGTGTAAGCGCAGCAGCGAGCAGTATCCGGCTGGTTGTATATCATCCCCGCAATGCGGCGGAAAATGTCGCATGGGCCGATGACCTGGAGCTCGTGGACCTGGGTTCTTATCGGGACGCTGGGGGTGCTTCGCTGTCGCAGCTTGCGCCAAGGGTTCCTGTTATGGATCAGGGGATCGCTCAACAGCCCAACGGTTTAGTGAATTGGCTGCTGGATGCTCGTTTTGGTATGTTCATTCACTGGGGACTATACGCCGGCCCGGCAAGAGGGGAATGGTATATGGAAAATGCGGGGATTACGCCTGAAGCGTATCGCCGCTTCGCATATGCTGCCTCGGGAGACCAGTATTTCCAGGCCGACCAGTTCGAGCCTGACGCGTGGGCGGATCTGGCCAGGGACGCTGGAATGCGGTACATGTGTCTGACGACAATGCATCATGACGGATATGGACTTTTTGAGAGCAGGTATATGAACGCCTTTAACAGCAAACAAACCCATAATCGTGACTTTGTAGCTGAGTACACCGCGGCATGCCGGAAAGCCGGCCTTAAGGTTGGTCTGTATAAGACCCTGATCAATTGGAGATACCCCGGGTATTATGACGTAAGCGGCACCGGCGCAAAGTCAAACAGGTGGGGCTATGTGACCGACAGTGTTCACCGGGAGAATGCCCGGTTAATGAAAGAGGAACTGTACTGCCAGGTAAAGGAACTGATGACAAAATACGGCAAGATCGACTTGATCTACTGGGATGGGGGATGGCTGGGTCAGCAGGGGTCTGATGCCGATGCGGCTTATTTCTGGGAGCCGGGTAAATTTCGGGACCCGGACAACCAGTGGGCGCCGAACCCCTATTTCAATGAAACGGACAGTTCAGGCAAGGCATTGGGATTGATGGGTATTGTAAGGAAATTCCAACCGGATGTGCTGGTTAATCCCCGTTCTGGCTGGAAGGGGGATTATAAAGATGAAGAAGGTAGTTTCCCTGTCACAGGACCGGTACGTAGCAGCGATATCTATGTAAAGGAGATGACTGTTGGTGGCGCGTGGGGATATACCCGGGCGATGGAAGATAGCGCGCAGATCATTAGTCCTGCGCACCTGAAGCGTATGCTTGCGGATGTGGTCATCCGGAATATGTCGTTGTTGTTAAATGTTGGGCCTGATCGGCATGGGCGGATCAGCAGACCTGTAGTTTCTCTGTTGGAATCGGTAGGGAATTGGATAAAACCGAGGGCTGAAGCGATATATGGAACATACGGTGGGCCCTGGGATCCTGTAGACGGGCAATATGGATTTGCTTTCAGGGATAGCACGATCTATTTATTTTTACTGGACGGGTATACGGCGCCCCGGTTCGAACTGCCGCCGTTAAGCCCGGATCAAAAGGTAATGGCCGTCCATGAAATTGGTGAGCATGCCAGGGCGGTTCCTATGTCCGGCAAAGGTGGTCGTGTCAGCTTTTTGGTGGGAGCCGGGAGGGACAATGTCCGCATTTTTGCGATCCATCTGAACAAAGCTGTAATCCCATCTATATCCACCACCGTTAAAACACCCTAAAATCTGCCATCATAATTGGAGAGCTATAGTTCAAGCTATTTTATCACTTGCCGGCGTTTCTCCATCTTTGTTCCACAACAAAAACACAAATATGGAAAACGGAAAGAAAAAACCGAGCATCGTATTCTGCCATGGGATTTGGGCAGATGGCTCTTGTTGGAGCAAATTAATCCCTACACTTCAGGAAGAAGGGTATGAGGTTATTGCATGTCAATATACACTACAGACCGTTGCTGAAGACGTAGATATTGTAAAAGGCTCGCTGGGCAGAGTCAGCAGCCCGGCGATCCTCGTGGGGCACTCTTATGGGGGAAGCGTTATCACGGCCGCAGGTGCGGACGACCGCGTCGCAGGACTTGTTTATATCGCCGCAATTCTCTTTGATAGCGGAGTAGTTGGTCTATTTCGAACAGGACTAAGTATAAAGGGGCGAAATATTTTTTATAAAGTTACACGATACGCGGACAAACAAGGAGTCTCATTAGTTGACGAGAAAGAAATTAATTGTGGAAGTATTAATTTGAAAAATTTGGTGCTACAGAAATAAACGGCAGACGGAATTCTAGTTCCCAAACAACGCCAAGCCTGGCTCGTTGGGCGAAAGTATTTGGTAGCAGTCAATATTATATCTTCTAACATTGCTCCCCTATGTATAAGATCACTTTGGTTTGCACACATCACTCTGAGTTTGGGAAATGTAATTCTGATGAATTATATAAAATCATCGAATCAATAAGACCTGATGTGATATTTGAGGAATTAACGCAGGACCTATTTGATAAGTTTTACAAGGAAAATACAATTCCATACGAACCGCCGGAAATAAAATCAGTCAAGAGGTATATAAAAGATCACACTACAGACCATTTTCCAGTTGATATTAATGTAAGTGACACTTTATCTATTAACGAAATTAACTACATGTTTAATGCATTTAATAAATTTGTCGTTTATTCAAAAATAGAAGAAGATCAAAAAAACTTGTTTTTTCAAGAAGGTTATGGTTTCCTAAACAGCAAACAGAACGAGGAATTAGTCGAAAAAAAGAAGTCCTTAGGAAAAAGCCAAATAGAATTTCAAATAAATAAAGATCATCTATCTCGAATACATAAATTGTTTTATGAAGAACAACACCATCGGGAGTATGAAATAATCAAGAACGTTTACGATTACAGCGGAAAAATAGCATTCAATCAAGCATTGTTATTACTTGGTTCATGGCATAGGAAAACACTCTTCGAAAAAGCGAAAAAATATGAGTCTGAAAACCACGTAAAATTGAATTGGGCTTTATATGGCAATTAAAATAAAATTTCGCCCAACAAGTAGTTTTCTGCCATGCTGGCTTTCCGAATGAGTCCTAATCGTCCGGTTCGTTGATCAACTGCGGTTCCAGCTTCCGAATCACGGAATACCAAAACGAATAAGTCAAGAATTATATATTGACATATAGTGAACTCATAGAGCTAAGAGACAAGTTGGCAAGTGGCGAAATCGAATTAGAATTCGCACAAGCATAATATGGAAGGATTTTAAAGAAGGACAAAAGTCCTGGGATACAAAAGACTGGAAAGAAAGGAGGTCTAGAATTATTAAAGACAAATGTCAATATGCAATAGTAAAGATAAATTTACGCTAAAATGATTAATGGAAAACAATCAAGATGCCACCTCTATCATCGTGTATGCAACAGCGTTGTTTTTCAAATCGATGTCACTGAAATGGTGAAAAGCCTGATAAAATGGACGAATAAATTTTTTTAGCGATTTCCCGAAATAATGGCAGAGAGGTCAAAATGACCTGAATAGATGCGCGATTTTGTGTGTCATTTGGTGTGTCAAATTTGTGTCAGGAATAATGGTAGAAAGCGGTAAAAAGCGGCAGATTTGACACACACCTACAAATAAAAAAACCTTGTAGATCAAAGACCTACAAGGTAACTTCGTGCCCAGGAAAGGATTAGCTCCGCTGATCCTGGTACTCCTACGAGGGGCGTACCCGAAGGCCCCCGTTCGCTTCGCTCACTCGTTTTTGCATTCATCCGCTTAGGCGAATACATTCGCCACGCTTCTGAAATGCAAAAACCCCCGACTTCGTCGGGGGCCTTCGTGCCCAGGAAAGGATTCGAACCTTCACACCCTTTCGGACGCTGCGACCTGAACACAGTGCGTCTACCAATTTCGCCACCTGGGCATCTATTTGGAACTCAACGCGCTTAACGAGCTAAGTTCCTCATTCAGGGCTGCAAATATAGGAAAAGAAAGAATTGCAGCCCAAGAAAAATCTATATTTTCTTCAGCACGCACCACACCCACCCCGGGAACACCTTTTGCATCCTAATACCCTTTAAACCAAATATATCTATTATGCACATTATTCTTGGCGCCACGGGCCACATCGGCTCAGCCTTAGCAAAAAACCTTCTCCAGCACGGAGAGCCCGTCACAGTCGTCACCCGCAATGAAAAAAAGGCAGAAGAATGGCGGCATACGGGGGCCAAAGTAGCCATTGCAGACGTCCTTGGCACAGAAAAGCTACAGGAGATCTTCCATCAGGGAAAAAAGCTCTTCCTTCTCAATCCGCCGGCCCATCCCGGCACCGACACCGTCATGGAGGAAAAGAGAACATTATATTCCATACTAAGAGCGCTCAGGAATTCCAGCATAGAGAAGGTCGTAGCCGAATCCACCTATGGCGCGCAGCCCGGTGACGGCATCGGCGACCTGGGCGTATTGTATGAAATGGAACAGACCCTGAAAACTATGGGTATCCCGCACTCCATCATCAGGGGCGCCTATTACATGAGCAACTGGGATACGTCGCTGGAGACGGCCAAAAAGGAGCAACAGGTCCATACCCTGTATCCCATAACATTCAAGCTGCCCATGGTAGCACCCAAAGACATCGCCAAGGTCGCTGCCCGCCTCATGATGCGACCCCCGGAGCAGAATGGACTATATTACGTGGAAGGCCCGGAACAATATTCGACGGCCGACGTAGCAGCGGCATTCACAAAGGTCCTGGGAAAAGAGATAAAAGCCGTAGAGACCCCCAAAGATCAATGGCAACAAAGCCTCCATTCCCTTGGCTTCTCACCTAAAGCCGCCGCCTCCATGGCAGCGATGACGGAGCTTACGCTGCAAGACCCTTTCACCACACCATCTGCGATCAGAGGAACCATCACGATGGAAGAATATATCACCGCCCTTTCCACCCCGTCAGCAGAACGCCCGCTATTACAAGCAAGGTCCCAATCACTTGCTCAATAAAGATAGGATCGCCCAGGATAAAATGGGCTTGTAAGATCGTAGAGACAGGACCGATGCTGGTAACAATAGCCGCATTATTGGCCCCTATGCGCCGCATGCCCTCCGACAGCATGAAGGAAGGGATCACTGTCGCCAGCAGGGCCAGCAGCAACCCATACATCCAGAGTTGTCCGGCAGCGGCGCCGGCAGGAAGATGAAAATTCCCCGACACCCAGCCCCGCACGAGAAAATGCAGGAAGACGCTGCCGACGGCGACCAGCATGCTGTAAGTAGTAAAAGTGAAAGGAGCAACCATCCGGACCACACGCCCCATGCCCGCCAGGTAAAAGGCATACGTGACGGCACATAGAAAGACGAGGCAACTGCCCCAGTAGAATTGGGCATTGCCCGTATCTACTTTCAGCTCCCCAAAATAAGCGATGCCGATGCCCGTATAGGTCAGCACCAAAGCCAGGCCCTGCGCCCGGCTGATCCGTTGCCGGAAGGCTACCGCGTTGATCAGGACGGCAAAGCTGGGATAGAGGAAGAGTATCAGCCGCTCAAGCCCCGCAGAAATATATTGCAATCCCGCAAAATCAAAATAACTGCTGAGATGATAGCCCAGGATCCCCAGCACGATGATCCACACCCATTGCCGGGAAGTCATTGACGAAGTCATCCGGGGGGCCGGAGCGCCGGACTGCCGGTCCAACGGAATGTCAAAAGCCTGACCCTCCTGAACCACCGAACTGGCAACCACCCGCACCCGCCGGGCCGCCCACACGGCCGCCAGCACATAAAAAGGTAGAGAGAACAACATCCGCAGCGACAGCAGCGTCAGCGCATCCACGGATGTTGCCTGGAAAGCTTTTTTGATGATGATCGCCTTGGTAGAGAACAACACAGCCCCGGTGAAGGAGATGAGGAATCCTGCCAGCAAGGAATCCGTAGTCTTAGACGGAGACATTAAAATCCCTCAACGCGTCATTCAGACTGGTTTTCAGGTCCGTGCTCGGCTTACGCTGCCCGATGATCAACGCACAGTTGACATGGTATTCGCCGGCAGGGAATTTCTTCGGGTAAGTGCCCGGTATCACCACGCTGCGGGCCGGTACCCGTCCTTTATATTCAACAGGCGACGCCCCGCTGACATCGATGATCTTGGTGGATTGGGTCAGTACGACATTCGCACCCAGTACAGCCTCTTTTTCAATGATGACGCCTTCCACGACGATGCTGCGGCTGCCCAGGAAAGCGCCGTCCTCGACGATCACGGGTGAAGCCTGCAGCGGCTCCAGGACACCGCCGATGCCCACGCCGCCACTGAGATGTACGCCCTTGCCGATCTGCGCACAGCTGCCCACCGTCGCCCAGGTATCCACCATGGTGCCCTCGTCGACATAAGCCCCGATATTCACATAGCTGGGCATCAGCACGACATTCTTCGCCAGGTAAGCGCCATAGCGTGCCACCGAATGGGGGACAGCACGTACGCCCAGCTCCTTATAGTTCTTCTTCAACAACATTTTATCATAGAACTCGAAAGGCGCCAGGTCCCAGGTCTGCATGGGCTGGATCCCAAAATACAGGAGGATGGCCTGCTTCACCCATTCGTTCACCTGCCAGCCTTCGGCAACAGGAGAGGCTACCCGCAGGCGACCCTTGTCAACTTCCTCGATGACGGCCCTGACGGCATCCGCATATTTGGCTTCCTTCAATAGATCCCGGTTGGCCCAGGCTTCTGCGATCAATTGTTTCAATTCCATCGAAAAATTTTTTGCGAAGGTACTATCTTTACAGCTTATGCTTTTCCCGGACTTTCAACAGGACATCGATCCATCTCTAGCTACCCTGCAGGCCGGCGGCCTCATCCTGTATCCCACCGATACCATTTGGGGTATAGGCTGCGACGCCACGGACGCGGCTGCCGTCGAAAAAGTGTATGCGCTAAAACAAAGGGCCGAAACCAAGAGCCTCATCATCCTGATGGCGGATAAAAAAGATATCCTCCGCTACACCAGCCAGCCCGATCTGCGCATCTTCGATTTCCTGGATACGGTGACCAAACCTACCACGGTCATCTATGAAGGCGCCATGGGCCTGGCGCCAAATTGCATCGGCGCCGATGGCACAGTAGCTATCCGGCTGACGGATGACCCTTTCTGCCGCCACCTCATCAAAAGGTTCCGCAAGCCCATCGTGTCCACCTCCGCCAATATCTCCGGCAGTCCGGCGCCTGCAAATTTTAAAGACATCGATGAGAAAATAAAAGCCGGGGTGGATTACATCGTGCACCATAGACAGGATGACAATGCTGAACGTGCACCCTCCGCCATCGTACGCTGGAACAGGGACGCCACCGTCACCATCATCCGGTCATAAAAAAACTTACCTTCGCGCCGTGCAAAAATTCCTGGTCATACAAACAGCATTTATAGGAGATGTGGTATTGGCGACAGGTATTATAGAAAAGTTACATGCCCGCTTTCCCGATGCGCACATCGACTTTATGGTAAGGAAAGGCAACGAAGCCCTCCTGGCCGGACACCCTTTTCTGAACAACGTGCTTGTCTGGGATAAGCAGCAGCAAAAGCTGAAAAACCTTTTCCGCCTCATCCGGCAGGTCCGGCGTACAAAGTACGATACGGTGATCAACGTCCAGCGCTTCGCCGCCACGGGCCTGCTGACAGCCCTCTCCGGTGCAAAAGAAACCATCGGTTTTGACAAGAATCCCCTCAGCAGAACATTTACAAGACGCATCCCCCATGTCGTCAGCACCAGTGCCGCTCCGCTCCACGAGATCGAGCGCAACCAGCAGCTGATAAAACATCTCACGGACGACATCCCCGCCCGTCCCCGGCTGTACCCTAAAGAAGAAGACTATAAAAAAGTAGCAGCCTTCAAAAAACAACCTTATATCACCATCTCCCCGGCCTCCGTTTGGTTCACCAAACAATACCCTAAAGAGAAATGGGTGGCGTTCATCCATAAGGTCCCTCCCGGCTACCACATCTATCTCCTGGGGGCTCCATCCGACAAAGACCTTTGCGCTTATATAATCCAAAACCAGCAAACCCCCCAAAACCTCACCGACCTCAGCGGCCAGCTCAGCTTCCTGCAATCCGCCGCCCTCATGCGGGACGCCCACATGAATTACGCCAACGACTCCGCCCCCATGCACTTTGCGTCCGCCCTCAATGCCCCTGTGACCGCAGTGTATTGTTCCACCATTCCCGCCTTTGGCTTCGGCCCCCTGTCCGACAGGAAATTCATCGTAGAGTCACCCCAGCCGCTGGACTGCCGCCCCTGCGGCCTGCATGGATATAAGGCCTGCCCCTTAGGTCATTTCCATTGTGCCCATTACATCAAAGACGAACAGCTCTTAGGCAGTCTGTAGAGCACCTCCCGAACCTGGTAAAACACCTGACTATACACCTGGCCACACCCCGCAATTCACCTGCCCAATCCTTACCTTTGCAACGTTTATGGATATCATTTGCACCGAAAAAGAGTTGTTCGTATTCAATAAGATCGCCACGGCAGCCGAAGCGCTCGGCGTACCCTGCTTCCTCATAGGGGGATTTGTCCGGGACAAGCTCATCGGCCGCCCTACCAAAGACGCCGACATCGTCTGCGTAGGCGATGGGATCGAGCTGGCCCATAAAGTTGCCGCCAGCTTTCATCCAAGACCTTCCGTATCCTTCTTTAAGAACTTCGGCACCGCCCAGATAAAGCTGGACGACTGGGAGATAGAATTCGTAGGCGCCCGCAAAGAGAGCTACCGCCAGGATTCCCGTAATCCGCAGGTGGCGCCCGGAACGATCGAGGACGACCAGCTGCGAAGGGATTTTACCATCAATGCCATGGCTATCAGCCTGAATAAGGCCGACTATGGCCGCCTGATCGATCCTTTCGAAGGCCGCCAGGACCTGGAACGGCGGATCATCCGCACCCCCCTGGACCCCCTGCAGACCTTCAGCGACGACCCCCTTCGCATGATGCGTGCCGCCCGCTTCGCCACCCAGCTGGATTTCACCATCGACACGGCCGCTTTCAACGCGATCAAAGCAGACGCCCACCGCATTTCCATTGTGTCCCAGGAACGTATTACGGACGAGCTGAATAAGATCATCCTCAGCCCCAAACCTTCCATCGGATTCGACCTCCTGTACCGCAGTGGCCTCCTGTCCATTATCTTCCCCCAGATGGTGGACCTGGCAGGCGCGGAATACATCGACGGGATGGGACATAAGGATAATTTTTACCATACCCTCCAGGTGCTGGACAATATCTCGAAGAACACAGGCGACCTCTGGCTGCGCTGGGCGGCGATACTCCATGACATCGGCAAGCCCGCTACCAAACGTTTTGAAAAGGACCATGGCTGGACCTTTCATGGCCACGAAGTAGTAGGAGGCAGGATGGTGCCGAAAATTTTTACAAAGCTCAAGCTGCCCCAGAATGAAAAAATGCGTTTTGTACGTAAGATGGTGGAATACCATTTGCGTCCTATCAGCCTGACGAAGGAGAATATCACTGACTCGGCCATACGCAGGCTCCTGTTCGATGCCGGAGATGATATAGACTCCCTGATGACCCTATGCGAAGCCGATATTACCTCCAAGAACAGGCAAAAGGTCCGCCGTTTCCTGGACAACTTCGAACTGGTGAGAGAAAGGCTGAAGGAAGTAGAGGAAAAAGATCAGATCCGCAACTGGCAGCCCCCCATCACAGGCGAAATGATCATGGAGAAGTTCGGACTGCCTCCGGGCAGGATAGTGGGTGAGCTGAAGAACGCCATCCGGGAAGCGATCCTTGACGGGGTCATCGAAAATAATTTCGAGGCCGCAGCCGATTTCATGATGAAAAAAGCCGCCGATCTCAAACTCGTCCCTGTAAAATAAGTGCTGGTGGAATAGCAGATGCAAATACGGATAATTCATATTATATTGTGACCTTAATTAGTTTTGTTAATTTAACTTGTTTCTTGAATTAATCAGTGCTTATGGCCATTTTGAAATTCAGGGTCTATTTCGAGGAAGATGATAGCATTTACAGGGATGTGGCGGTTAAACATACCCAGACTTTCCTGCAGCTGCATCAGGTGATCCTGCGCGCTTATGAATTTGACAGTAAGCACCAGGCGACTTTCTATCGCAGCAATGACAACTGGCAAAGAGGAAGGGAGATCTCCCTGGAAAAATACGACAAGGCCTATAAGGTGGAGCCCCTGCTCATGGACGCCACTCCCATCCAGGCCGAGATCCGCGACCCCAACCAAAAGTTCATCTACGTATACGATTTTGTTAAGAATTGGAGTTTCCTCGTGGAATTGATCAATGTCTCCAAAGAGGAGAGTGGCAAGCTGGACTATCCTGCCGTCGTCAAGTCGGAAGGGATCCCGCCCTCCCAATATGGCACCAAGGGCCTCGTGGGCGACAAGCTCACCGAGATCGAGGAAAAGTATGACCTCACCAAGGGGACGGAAGGCTTCAATGTAAAAGAGCAGGACGGCACCGACGCAGCGGCAGAAGAGGAAGAGACGGAGAGCGAAGAAGAAAGCGAAGAACCGACCACGGATGAATGAGCCCACTGTCATCATTATTGTTGGCCCGACGGCTGTAGGCAAGACGGCCGCAGCCGTCCATCTGGCACAGCAACTTTCCACAAAGATCATCTCAGCCGACAGCCGCCAATGTTTTAAGGAGCTGAATATTGGTGTTGCCAAACCCTCCCCGGAAGAGCTGCAGGCAGTACACCATTATTTCATCAGCTCCCATTCCATCCACGAGGAAGTCACCGCCGCACTGTTCGAAGCGCTGGCCCTGCAATGGACGGACGACATCTTCAAGGAACAAAAAAAAGCAGGCAGGCCTCCCGTCGCCATCATGGTTGGAGGCACCGGCCTGTATATAAAGGCCTTCACCGAAGGCCTGGATACCATTCCATCCATCGATCCCCTCCTCCGCCAGGAGATCCAGCAACAATACGCTACCGCAGGCATGGACTGGCTGCAGCAACAGGTAAAGGACGCCGACCCGGCATTCTTCCAGTCAGGAGAGATCCACAATCCCCAGCGCCTGATGCGGGCCCTGGAGGTAAAAAGATCCACAGGCCGGTCGATACTCGACTTTCGTACCCAGGACAGGAAGCCCAGGCCCTTTAACATAAAAACCCTGGGCCTGGACCTGCCCAGACCCACCCTCATCGAAAGGATCGATCATCGGGTGGATAAAATGATGGACCAGGGGCTGCTCGACGAAGTAAAAGCCCTCCATCCGCAAAAACACCTCAACGCCCTCCAGACCGTCGGCTATACGGAGCTGTTCGATCACCTGGAAGGCAGGATCACCCTCGACGAAGCCATTGAGCACATAAAGGTCAATACCCGCCGGTATGCCAAGCGCCAGATGACCTGGTTCCGTAAGGACCCCTCCGTCCGGTGGATAGATGCCGGCGAAGGGCTCTCAAAAGATAACCTAACCTTAATATTATCGTAACATCGGGTCGACCGAATTTGCGGCTTAAATTTTCTGTCCCGTGGCAACAAACCTGCACAAGTTGATAGCGAAGGAATTCGGAGAGGATTTTGCCTGGGGCGTGGCGATGGCGGCCGCTCAGAACGAAGGCGCCTGGAGCAGCTATGGCAAAGGCCCCTCCATCTGGGACAACTTTTCCCGGCGCCAGGGTAAGATAAAAGGTGGCGGCAAGCCCACCGTCGCCTGCGATTTTTACCATCGGTATAAGGATGATCTGCTCATGGCAAAGGCCCTGGGTTTCACCGTCTTCCGGTTCTCCATCTCCTGGCCCCGTATCCTCCCCGAAGGAACAGGAAAAGTGAACAAAGAAGGCATCGCTTTTTACCACCGGGTCATCGACGAATGTCTCAAGCTGGGACTAACACCTTACGTCACTTTGTATCATTGGGACCTGCCCGGCGCCCTGGAGAAGGAAGGTGGGTGGACCAGCCACCTCATGCTGCGCTGGTTCGTCCGCTATGTCACCCTTTGCGCCGAAGAATACGGCGATAAGGTGAAGAATTGGATCGTGCTCAACGAGCCCTTTGGCTTCACCAGCCTGGGGTATATGCTGGGTAAGCATGCGCCCGGCAGGATAGGCCTCTCCAACTTCCTGCCCGCTATTCATAATACAGCCCTGGCCCAGGCCGAAGGAGGACGCATCCTCCGTCAGCTGGTGAAGAACGCGCACATCGGCACCACCTTTTCCTGCTCGGAGGTCCTGCCCTATACCAACTCCCAGGAAGATATCCAGGCCGCCCGAAGAGTGGACGTGCTGATGAACCGCCTGTTCATCGAGCCTGCCCTGGGCAGAGGCTATCCCCGTGAAGACTTCAAATTCCTCGATAAGCTGGAGCTGCACAACAAAAGCTGGAAGTACACGGAAAAAATGCATTTCAACTTCGATTTCATAGGCATCCAGAACTACTTTCCCGTCGTCGTCCGCCACAATGCCCTCATCCCCATCGTACAGGCCTCGGAGGTAAAAGCCAGGACCCGCAAAGTGCCCCATACGGCCATGGGATGGGAGATCAACCCCGATAGCTTCTATCGACTGATCAAACGGTTCTGGCTCTATGGCGGAGTGAAAGAGATCATCATCAGCGAGAGCGGCGCCTGCTTCAAGGACGAGCTGGTGGGTGGGGTGGTGGACGATCAGCAGCGCATCGACTACTACCAGCAATACCTGTTGGCCCTCCTCAGGGCTAAAAAAGAAGGCGTGAATGTCAAAGGGTTCTTTGCCTGGACCCTCACCGACAACTTTGAATGGGCCGAAGGCTACAAGGCCCGCTTTGGCCTCATCCACGTAGACTTCAATACCCAGCTGCGCACGATCAAGAATTCCGGCTACTGGTTCCGGGATTGGCTCAGCGGGAAATAAATTCCAACACATAATATTTTTTTACGATAAGCAGCCTTTTTTAGGTTAGTGCGGTCTCTTCTATGTGTATTAGGAGGTGTGAGTAAAATATTTTACGAAAGATTTCAAACTTTCATATTTTTTTTAAAAAGTTTCTTTACTTTAGTTCTATAAATTAACCAGAACTTAACTATAGGGGTATACTCCTAATGCTGAAGAAACAACTTTCATATAGAAAGAGCATTGTCAAGCACCTGTATTTTTCAGGTCCTCTTTCCAGTGGTGAATTGAGCGAACGGGTTGGAAAAAGTCTCCCTCTGATAACAAAGATCCTGAATACCCTGATGGAAGAAGGCTCCGTGATAGATACGGGCCTGGCCCCCTCCACAGGCGGAAGAAGAAGGTCCATGTACGCATTGAAGCAGGATGTCATGTACATCGTGTCCGTAGCAATGGATCAATTCGTTACACGCATCGCGATCCTGGATATGCACAACAAGCCAGTCCGGGACATCGAAAAATTCGAATTGTCACTTGAGAAAAATCCAGGCGCCCTTTCCCGGCTTACCGAAAAGATCGCGCAGGTTATCCAGGCTTCCGGCATCGAGCATGAGAAGATCGTCGGCGTCGGGATTGGCATGCCGGGGTTTGTGGACTCCCTGAAAGGCGTCAACTACTCTTTTCTCGAAGTACCCGATGATTCGATCATAGACTACATAGGCAGCAAACTACACATGCCTGTTTTCATCGACAACGATTCAAGCCTTATCGCGCTCGCAGAGCTCCGTTTTGGCGCGGCGCGCAACAGACGTTCCGCAATGGTCATCAACATTGGTTGGGGTGTTGGGCTGGGCCTTATCCTGAGTGGCGAACTTTTCCGGGGCAACAACGGGTTTGCCGGCGAATTCAGCCATCTCCCTCTTTTTAATAATAATAAGCTGTGCAGCTGCGGTAAGAGCGGTTGCCTGGAGACGGAGGCGTCCCTGCTGGTCGTGATCGACAAAGTGGTGGACGGTGTGAAAAAAGGAGAGATCACCACCTTGCATCATCTGCCGGTGGAAAATGTGGACCAGGCCGCGGTAGATATCATCACGGCAGCAAAAAAGGGGGACAAGTTCGCCGTCAGGCTCCTTTCCGAGGCAGGGTACAGCATTGGCAGAGGCGTGGCTATCCTGATCCACCTGCTGAACCCGGAGGTCATCGTCCTCAGCGGCAGAGGCTCCGCAGCAGGAAAGATCTGGCAGGCGCCGATCCAGCAGGCCCTGAATGAACATTGCATTCCAAGGCTGGCAGGCGGGACCGAAGTGATCCTGTCAGGCCTGGGGTATGGTGCGGAGGTCATAGGAGCCGCTGCGCTCGTGATGGAGAACTACGAAAAAGATGCGGGCAAAAAGACACATGGGAAAAGAACCGTTCCCATTCACTGAATATAAATTGATTCACTAATCACAAAACTAAACTGCTAAATGTATGAGCACCCCTCAACAATTTATCCATCCGCCATGATAGGGTTGGAAAAGATCGCACCCCATTTCATCTGGTTGTGGTCGTTGTGTTTAAACAACTCATTTATCGAATTATTTTAAACAATGGAAATTATGCAATTGTCTGCAAATCTGCAAAGCAAAGCCGCAGTGCGCACAAAAAAGACGGTCATGAGACTGTCGCTTTTCTCACTGTTCCTGACAGTGGGTCATTTACTTATGGCGCACACTATAATGGCGTCCCCAACTTATTTTCCTGATCGTGCCTATGCCGATACTATCCGTGGCAGGGTAGTGAACGAAACGGGCGAACCGCTGTCCGGCGTCACCATTAAGGTAAAGGGAGGAACAAGGACCTTCACTTCCGACGCCAGCGGTAACTTCTCGCTCGTAGTCCAGGACAGGAATGTCACCCTTCAGTTCTCCTATGTGGGCTACGGCAGCCAGGAGCTTTCAGCTGCAGGCGATGGTAGTCTCAGTGTGGTGCTGAAAGGTACCGACAAGAGCCTGAATGAGGTAGTGGTCACAGGATTCGGCGTCCGCAAGGAGACTCGTAAGCTCAGCTATGCCGTCTCCGCCGTCAAAGGGGATGAAATTGCCCACACCAATACGCCCAACCCCATCAATGCCCTGCAGGGTAAGGTGCCCGGTCTGTACATGAGCAATGTGGCCGGTGGTCCACAGACCTCCAGCAGGATACTGCTGCGGGGTATCTCCGACATCACCCCCGGTGGCAACAACCAGCCCTTGTTTGTAATTGACGGCGTACTGCTCCAGCCCAGCATCACCAACACCGGTGCCCAATACGGTAATGACCAGGACTTCGGCAATCAGCTGAAGAACCTCAATGCGGACGATATCGAATCCATCTCCGTGCTGAAAGGTTCGGCCGGCACAGCCTTATATGGTTCTTCCGCACAGAATGGGGTTATCCTCATCACCACGAAGAAAGGCGCAGGCCGGAAAGGGCTGGGCTTCTCCGTCACCCAGCAGATGTCCATGGAAAAACCTTACGGTGGCGCAGATTTTCAAAATGAATATGGGGCCGGCTCCAATCCTGCCTATTTCGATTCACACGATGTCAATGCCAAGACGATCGACAACGGCGACAACGCCTTTGCCTCAGGTCTGGTGAGCTTCGGTCATAAGTTCGACGGAACGACGGTGACGGACATCGACGGACGGACAGTGCCCTGGGTAGCCCATCCCCACAATTACCTGGATGTATACCGCACGGGCCTTACCTCCAATACCAATGTGGCAGTGGAAGGCGGTAATGAGACGACGACCTTACGCCTTTCCTGGTCGGGGCTGACAGCCAAGGCCATCACGCCGACCAATGACTTTAACAGGAACAACTTTACGGTGAGAGCTACCCATAAAATAGGGAAGATGGTGGACATCGACGCCGGTGCTACCTATACTTTCAGCCACACCAACAACCCGCAAGCCCAGAACAGCAGCTCCCGCAGCCTGTTCAACGCTTTTGTTTACCAGGTCCCCCGGCAGTATGACGCCAAGTACTACAAGACGCATTTCACCGATCCGGTGAATGGAGGACTGAATATCACCGAAAGCAATAAATACGGCAATGCAGGCAATGGATACAGCCTGAGCTATTTCCTCTACAAATTATACTATTGGAACACCAGCCTGGACGAAAATTCACTCCGCGCCAACATCGATATCAACGTGCATTTTACTCCCTGGCTGAACCTGCTGTTACGGGGCAACCTGTTCAATACCTATAGCTCCAAAGAACAGAAGTTCTGGGGAGATGGTCCCGGATTTGCAGGTGTTGTCGGTCTGAGCGACGACTTTTCCGACCAATACCAGAAGGATAAGTTCGACGATAAAAGCTATCGGGCACAGGCGCTGCTTACAGCTACCAAACGCCTGAGCAGCGACTTTGATGGAACTTTCAACATCGGAGGTGAAATATCCAATCGTGGCACCGACGGCGAATATGCCCACATTAGTGGTCTTTTGACCCCGGGCTTATTCACGTTGAATAACTATGCCGACTATTCCAGGACGAGCTTTGGGCAGTATGACGGGACCAATAAGTACAGGAATGTCTCCTTCTATGCTTTCGGTGATCTGGGATGGAAAGACCAGGTCTACCTAAATTTCAGCGAAAGACTGGAATATTCCTCCTCGCTGGTATTCCCTAACGGAACAGGCAACAACGTCTATCAATATCCCAGTGTTGGTCTCTCCTGGCTGGTTTCCAGGACCTTTCAGCTGCCTTCCTATATTTCTTATGCCAAGGTCCGCGGCTCTTTTGCCAACACCGGGAAGGATATTCTTCCCTGGGTCATCGGAAGGGACTACCGTTTTTACACCAGCAACGGCACCTACACCACGCTTTCAGGTACTAACCTGAGCCCATACGCTTTTGCCACCAACCAGATCATTGATCCGAATCTGAAGCCGCAGCGTACGGCCGAATACGAAGTAGGGGTGGACCTGCGCTTCCTGCACGACCGTATTGGCATCGATGCAGCTGCCTTCACCAAGACCACCAGTCAGCAGATTGCTACCAAGACCCTGGACAACGCTTCCGGCGCAGGCTCTTATTACACCAACATCGGTACCATCCGCAACCGCGGCCTGGAGATCGGCCTGAACCTGGTGCCGGTGAAAACCAGGGATTTCAGCTGGAACTCCACCATCAACTATACGAAGTATGTGAATAAGATCATTTCCTATAGCACCACAAGCCCCTATGTGCAGCTGGAAAGCCAGTATTTCACAGATGTAAGGGCCTATGTGGGCGCTGCTTACGGTGACATATATTCGAACAATGCATTCACGCCTTACCAGGCATATGATGCCAGCGGCAAGCCGGTGGCTGACCCCAGCAATGGCCAGCCCACCATCTACAATGCAGGGGGTACCTGGAGATATATGCCGGTGCAATATGCTTCGGCGCCCTATAACAACCAGCAGGCCCGTAAACTGGGCAATATCAATCCCAAGTTCCTGTGGAGCTGGTCCAACACTTTCACCTATAAGGATTTCTTCCTGGGCTACATGCTGGACGGAAGGGTAGGGGGTAAGGTGTTATCCTTTACCTATAAATACGGCACGGGCATCGGTGCGCTCACGTCCTCACTTGCCGGCAGGGATAAAGAACATGGCGGCGTCTCTTACACAGGCACGGACGCCAATGGCATCCAGGGCACCTGGAACGATGGCATCATTCCGAAGGGCGTTTTCGCACAGGGCCAGTCGACCGTTGTCAATGGCAACACAGTACAGCTGGGTGGTATGTCCTACAAAGATGCAGTGAGCAAAGGGTATGTCAACCCCATCCCTGCCTCCCAGTACTACTACCAGGCCTATGGCAGCTGGAGCCGGGGCATTGCCGACCTGAGCACTTTTGATGACAGCTGGGTATCCCTGAGAGAGGTGAGCATCGGCTACAATATGCCCAGGAGCATTTCGCAAAAGATAAAGGTGCAGAATCTCCGTCTGAGCTTAGTGGGAAGGAACTTGCTGTATATCTACAACAGCATGCCCGCCCATGTCAACCCGGAAGGGATCTTTAACAATCGCGCCAGCTCGGCTTTCGATTTTGGAGCAGGGCCGTCCACCCGCAGCATGGGTGTAAGCCTCAACGCCAATTTCTAATCCCAAATGAAAAAAAACATGAAAAAGACAAAATATATTATTGCCTCTGTAATGGCGCTGGCGCTGCTGCAGGAGTCCTGTAAGAAATCGGAGCTGGCTGACCTTAATACCCAGCCGGGTATCGTTCCAACAGCGCCGCCTGCTTCTTTATTCCTCGGCGCAACACTGGCTACCCAGAATAGCTTTGAGTACTATTATGATCTCAACCGCTTCGCCTTCCCCCTGTCACAGATCTTTACGAATGATGCAAAAGGCGTTTCCACCTCCGTATTTACGGAAGGTAACTCGCTTCAATACCGCTATGGAGACTTCCTGGGGACGACGAGCACCATCACGCTGCCGATCCCTTATACGGGCGCTGGAAATTACCTGACGGATGCGGAAAGACAGTTCAACAAACAACCCGATGCCTTCAAGGCCAGTCGTGCTTCCTGGGTGCCCATCTTCCATATCCTGAAAGCCTATTATGGATTTTATGTCTCCGATGTGTTCGGCACTATCCCGTACACACAAGCCTTTAAGGCGCAGGAAGGCATAACAAAGCCTGTTTACGACCCCCAGCAGGCCCTTTTCGATACGCTGGATACACAGCTGAAGAGTGCTGTGGCAGCGCTGAAGGCTGTCGCTTCCTCCGAAGTCACCTTAGGGGAGTATGACCTTTATTATGGCACCAAAACCGCTCCGGTCACCAAATGGATCCGGGCTGCCAATTCCCTGCGGCTTAAGATTGCTATGCGGCTCATGAAGCGGGACGCGGCCAAAATGGCTTCCATCGCTACTGAGGTCCTCAGCGACAACGTAGGCGTCCTGGCTTCCAATGATGACACCTGGGCTTTGCGGACGAATAATAAATTTACGGGTACAGGTGGCAACTGGGACCCCCGCCCCCCCGGCCGCGCCAAAGGCATCAAAGGCACCGTGGATTTCATGTGGAATAATTCGGATCCCCGGATCCCATTGTATTACAAACAGAATAATTACTCACAGGCCAATATCGACCTCGCCATCGATGCCGGCAAGCTCAACGGTGGCACGACAGAGCCAACACGCCGCTATGTAGGCTCCTATGCAAGCCCCGATGCGGCCAATGCAGCTGTCAACGACAGGCTAGAGACTCCCGTGTTTGTCAGTGGCGATCTGACCCTGGATACCTTGTCATCCATCCAGGACAGGCTCATTTCTCCCGGTGACGACAATGGCACCGGCAGCGCCACCTTTATCCTCATCTCCTACGCCGATGTATGTTTCATGCGCGCGGAACTGGCAGCAAGAGGCGTTACAGCCGACAATGCCCAGACCTGGTATAACAATGGCATCGAGGCCAGCATCAATATGTACCACGATATCGCCGCCCTGGCGATGGTACCTGGTGTAGCCGCCATCGATCCTGCGGATGTCACCGCCTATCAGAATGCCACAGACGTGAAATACAATGCGGCCACGGCCCTGGAACAGATCACCACCCAGGCCTACCTGAATTTCTTCCTGCAGCCCAACGAAGCCTGGGCCCTGATCAAACGCACTGGCTATCCGAACGCCACGACCAAGCTGGTGTACGAGACCTTCATGATCAATGGAACCCCCGCACCCTATCCCCGCCGCGCAACGATCAACTATCCCAACGAGGCGAATGATAACTACGCCAACCAAAAGGCCGCCATCGACGCCATGGTTGCCGATCCGGACTTCGGTGTCCCCGCTGACAACACGGGCCGTGTCTGGTGGGACAAAAAATAAATGCTATATTACACATGAGGAAATACGACCCCCGGCAGGCTTGCCGGGGGTCTTTTAAATGAAACGAAAAATGAAAAGATGGATAAACATAGCCGTATTCACCTGCCTGTCACTGCGATCCCTCGCAGCTTCCACGGACTCCATCCCCGGCCTGCATCTCTCCGGCAGCCAGCAATATCTTGCCGTCATATTCCTCGCTACGGATTGCCCGCTTAGCCAGAATTACACTTCCGTACTGAACAAGCTTTCCGCCCAATACAAAGAAAAGGTTGCGTTCTACGGCGTCATTCCGGGTAGGACCGTCACTAAAAAAGAAATGGAAACATTCCGCACGGAATATCACATCGCATTCGCCCTTTTACAGGACCCCCTTTTTAAATTGACCCGCCGGCTGAAAGCTACCACCACCCCCCAGGCCTTCCTGCTCAGCGGCCAGGGCAGCATTTTATATGAGGGGCTCATCGATAACTGGGCCGTCTCGCTGGGCGTGCAGCGAACAGTCACTACGGAGCACTATCTGCAGGCCGCCATCGATGCCGGCCTCCATCACTTACCCATCACCGTTCGTAAAACCCGCCCCGTCGGTTGCCTGATCAATACAAAATGACAACTTATGAAAAGACCCCTCACCCGTCATATATGGCTCCTGTGCTGCATGCTGATCGCCGGCAGGCTCTCCGCACAAAAAACCACCTGGTCCAAAGACATTGCCCCCATCATCACTTCCCGCTGCGCAACCTGCCATCACAAAGGCACCAGCGCCCCCTTCGATCTGATCACCTATGAGGACGTTGCTAAAAGAGCCCCTTTTATAAAAAGAGTGGTGTCCGAAGGTTATATGCCCCCCTGGAAAGCCGACCCCCACTACGTATCCTTCGCCAACGAAAGGATACTGTCGCCACAGGAGAAAAAAGCGATCCTGGATTGGGTCGATGCAGGCGCTCCCCGTGGCGGGCAAACATCCGCCACCCCTGCACCCTTCGTTGAAGGCACCCGCCTGGGCCGGCAGCCGGACCTGGTGATCTCGCTGAAAAAAGCCTTTCTCGTAAAAGGAGACAACCAGGAACGCTTTGTCGTATTCTACCTACCGTATCAATTACCGGAAGAAAAGAATGTAGAAGCCATCGAATTCAGCGCCGACAATTATAAGCTGATCCATCATGTAAATTTCGGCTTCCATGCCACCTTTCCGGGCGCCAACAGACTGGACCTGCCGGAATTTGTGGACCTGATCAACGATCCCGGCAAGTATGCCAACTACAACATGCTTTCCGAAAAGCTGGTATATTATTCAGGTTGGATCCCGGGAACTACCTATGAAAAATATCCCGGCAATATGGGCTGGGTCCTGCCCAAAAGAGGAATGGTCCTGCTGTATATGCATTACGCGCCTTCTCCCGTGGACAGAGAAGTCAATGGAGAGGTCCATATTTTCTTCAAACAGCAGCCCATCGAAAGGATGATCAGCGTAGTCAACATCGGTACAGGCGGTAAAGGCGACATCGATCCCCCGCTTATCCTCCCCCCGGATTCCATCATGACAGTGAAAGCCAACATCGTTACCCGGCAGGATCAATCCATCCTCTATGCCTGGCCGCATATGCATTTGCTGGGGACATCCCTGAAGGCATATGCAGTGACGCCGGCAAAAGACACGGTCCGGCTGATCCATATCCCTAAATGGGATTTCAACTGGCAGGATATCTACCAGTACCCGCACCTGCTGAAGATACCCGCCGGCTCCGTCATTACGGTGGAAGCTACTTATGACAACACGGCAAATAACCCGCGTAACCCCTTCAGCCCTCCCCGAACGATCACTTCCGACCAGAACATGATCATGAAGACCACCGATGAAATGTTAAATTTATTGCTGATCTATTTGCCCTACCAGCCGGGAGACGAGTCGTTAAATTCAAACTGATCCGGGAACAGTTTCATTTTTTTTTGCTACTTTACCAGTGAAATCAACCTGTTTCCTTATTTTTTTGCTGGAATCCTATGTCTGATAAGATTGTACTCTACAAGAAAAAGATCATAAAAGAGCTGTACTTCGCCCACAACCTTAGCTGTTCCGATCTAAGCTCCCGCATTCACGTCAGCCTGCCGCTGGCTGCTAAAATGCTAAAAGAATTGATGGAAGAGAATGTCATTGTGGAGACCGGCTATGCCCCTTCTACGGGCGGCAGACGTCCCTTATTGTATTCCCTCAGACCAGATGTGCTCTATGTTGTCGCTGTTGCCATGGACCAGCTCTACACCCGCATCGTTATGATGGATATGCAACACAGGCATGTCTCCGTGGTAAAGGAAGTGGAGCTGCCGCTGGTCAGCAACGCAACAGCCGCCGCCACACTGGTGCAAAGTATCAATGAATGTATCCAGGGCTCGGGCATCGCAAAGGAGAACATCGCCGGCATCGGCATCGGCATGCCGGGATTTGTGGATGCAAAAAAAGGAGTGAACTATTCCTTCCTGGACACGGGCGATGTACCGCTGACCCGCTATATCGCCACAGGTACTGGCGTGCAAACCTTCATCGGGAACGATTCCAGCCTCATCGCCCTGGCTGAGTTCCGCTTCGGCGCTGCCCGCAACAAACGCTCCGCCATGGTGATCAACCTGGGGTGGGGCATCGGCCTCGGCATGATCCTCAATGGGGAGATCTTCCAGGGGCACAATGGATTCGCAGGTGAGTTCAGCCACCTGCCTTTATTCTCGAACAACAAGCTGTGCAGCTGCGGCAAAAGTGGCTGCCTGGAAACAGAAGCTTCTATGCTTGTCGTAGTGGGCAAGGCCGAAGAAGGCATTCGCAAAGGCCGACTCACCCTGCTGGACCAGCTCCTGCCCGCAGAGAACGTGGACCAGGCCTGCTGGACCGTCATCTCCGCTGCGGAAAGAGGGGATAAGTTCGCCGTTGAATTATTATCCGAAGCCGGCTATAACATCGGAAGAGGCGTGGCCATCCTCATTCACCTGCTCAACCCCGAAACCATCATACTCAGCGGCAGAGGCTCCTCCGCCGGAAAAATATGGCAGACACCCATTCAACAGGCGCTGAACGAGCACTGTATCCCCCGGCTGGCCGCCAATGCCAGCATCGAGATATCTGAATTGGGATACAACGCAGAATTGACGGGCGGTGCTGTCTTGGTCATGGAGAATTATCTGCGGAATGAAATGACGCGCACGGCTCAGATGGGGATTCAGATCAATTCCTGATTGAATTCATTGTCATTAACATTGAAATAACAATCAATAAGAATAGCCGGTTTCTTCACTGGGATCTTCGGAAAAATTCACGCTGGTACAGCTCAATTTGTTTGCACGGTTATAGTCGAATTTGACACGTCTGTTGGCGAAAGCGACACGATTATGAAATGGTACATCGTGGTATGAATATTTTTGTTTCCTTTGATTCGACCCTGATTAACCATAAACTACTGCACACATGATCGCATTACGGACGGCAATATTATTGCTGTTTACCTGCTTGTCTTATTCCTGTTATGCCCAGGATAAACCCACTGATACTTCGGTTAGTGCCCATTTTTTCCCTCGCTTCTTCCGCCGGATCCAAAGCAGGACAGCCAGCCTGGATCAGCAGCTCTCCCGCCAAACGGAAAAATATTTGCAACGGATGGCCCGTCGCGAAGCCCGCCTTTTCAAGAAATTAGCGAAGGTCGATTCTACGGCAGCAAAGAACCTGTTTGGTAATTCTGCTCAACAATATATTGCCCTCGCGCAGAAGATCAGGCAGGATACATCCGGGCGGACTGTTGTACTTGGCGGAGAGTACCAACCTTACATAGACTCACTGGGCGGCATGCTGAAATTTATGAAACAGGGGATACCTGGTCAGCAGGCGCTATCCGGTTTGCCGGGCGCTACAAGCCAATGGGAGGTACTGCAAGCCAAAATGCAGGATGCAGATCAGGCAAAGGCTTTTATCCAGCAGCGAAAACAACAAATTGGAGATTATATCAGGCAACATACTGACTTGAGTAGCCTGCTGGGACATCAGTACGCAGGTTTGAACCAGGATGCCTATTACTACGCGCAACAGGTGCGCCAGTATAAAGTAATGCTGAACAACCCGGATAAATTGGAGCAGCAGGCTTTGACCATACTTCAAAAATTTCCCGCGTTCCAGTCCTTTATGAAACAAAATTCACAATTGGCAGGCCTGTTCAACATTCCCGGGAACTATGGTTCTCCGGAGGGACTGGTCGGTTTGCAAACTCGCGATCAGGTAGCTGCATTGATCCAGCAGCAGGTGGCGGCCGGTGGTGCAGGCGGACAGGCAGCGCTGCAGTCGAATCTTCAGTCAGCGCAGTCACAATTGGATGGCTATAAGGACAAATTAAGCAAACTCGGATCCGGCAGTGGTGACATCGATATGCCGGACTTTAAACCTAACAACCAAAGAACGAAGACGTTCTGGGGACGTCTGGAATATGGAGCGAATTTTCAAACCACCCGCAATAACTATTTATTCCCGACTGTGTCGGATCTGGGCTTGTCGGTTGGATATAAATTAAGCGAAGGAAGCACAGTGGGAGTGGGCGCCAGCTACAAGCTGGGGTGGGGCAATGGCATTCAGCACATCGCATTGTCGAGCCAGGGTGTAGGCCTTCGTTCATTCATCGATATCAAAATTAAAGGTAGCTTCTCTGCTACAGGAGGGTTTGAATACAATTACACCACTCCTTTTAGTTCCATCCAGCAAATAAGCCAGCTGAATTATTGGACGCGCAGTGGCCTGATTGGTGTCTCTAAGACCGTATCGGTCAAAAGCCGCGTATTCAAAAAAACAAAGCTGCAGCTATTGTGGGACTTCCTCAGCTATCAGCAAATACCAAAAACACAACCACTCATCTTCCGCATAGGATATAATTTTTAGATACAAAACAACCTCATTATATGATAAGAGTCTTCCTTTTATGTCTCTGCATGAACGCTTTCATTGCTTTTTCACAAAGTGTTCCTTATCCGGCGTCGCCGTTGGATCAAAGCTTCATTCCTCCTTCGCCCAATGCCCAGGGATTTCAAACTTATGGTAACACGCCGATGGCGTTGTATGAAGGGCTGCCTAGCATCAGCATTCCTGTCTATGAAGTGAAGTGCGGTTCGCTGTCCGTGCCTATATCATTGTCCTATAATTACTCCGGACTGCAGCCCCTGGAGGATGCCAGCTGGGTAGGATTAGGATGGAATCTCAATGCAGGAGGAGTGATCACCCGTATACCGGAAGGGAACATCGACGGATCAGAACAAACCGGCTATAATTATGGCGAATACAGCATCGTAGACAGCCTGCAGCCCGCAAACAATACGTTCCTTGGACTTGCCTATAATAACTATACCTATACCTCGTACGATCTGGCGCTGGATGTGTTCGACTGTGAATTCAATGGTATTTCCGGAAAATTTTTCTGGAATAAGGGGAAAGCGTACATGATGTCCTATAACAAGGACCTGGGGGTCAGCTGGCCTTCCCCCAGTGGTAGTATTACTATTACCACCAAGGATGGTGTTATTTGCACCTTCGGCGCGCAGGAATCCACTACATCCAACCAGAGCTGGCAGGGTCATAAGATCATACGGACTTACATTTCTGCCTGGTTCCTCACCAGCATGATCTCCGCGGATAAGAAAGATACGATCCTGTTCAATTACGGGAACTATTCCTGGCAACAGGCGCAGATACCATACCAGTACTCCTATGTCATGAGCAATTCTGTGGGACAGTCGGATCTTGGACCCTCGACAGATTTTCTGATGACCCCTACCATTCAGACCAAGATATTGCAGTCAATCACCTGTAGGAATGTCTCTGTTAATTTTATTCCAGATGCCCAATTACGTACAGATATATTGGGCAATTCACCGAGGTTAAAAGAGATAGATGTCATAGATAATATTTCCGGCACGGTAGTTAGGAAAAATGCCTTCACCTATGATTATTTTCTTGGTCAAAATGGTAGTAATATTGATACAACCGCTGCCGGCAAAAGGTTATACCTTAAGACATTCCAGGCTGTCAACCCAATGGCTTCCTCGGATACACAAGCTTACAAATTCAGGTATAATGGATCGTGCTGTACGCTACCCATGAAAGGTACCACCGGCACGGACTACTGGGGTTTCTACAATGGGGCAGACTACAATACGGATGGATTGCCTGCTCCATCGCTTGGATTTTACAATCCTGCGCCTCCTGTCAACTTTACTTTTCCCACCGGGACCAGGAGTCCGGCTTTCTATAATTGCAGCATGGGTGTAATGGATACTTTGTTCTATCCTACAGGCGGCTTTACTGTCTTCCAATATGAGCTAAATAACTACAGAGATGGTTCCCATGCCAGTGCAGATGGGCCTGGCATCCGGATCAACAATATAAAAGATTATGCTTCCGGCAGTGATATGCCCGCCACCCGGAGATATTACACTTACATTGCCGATGATGGTAATTCCAGTTCAGGCAGGATGACGAATTTTCCGAATTTCACCGGGCCATCTTTTAGTGCTAACTCAAACAGCTATACTGCCTATATAGCCAACAACAATGGGGCCGGAGTAGGAGGGGTGAACCCCGGGTTTTATTATACCAAGGTGACCGAGATGACCAGCTCGGGCAGCGAGGTACATAAGACAGACTATTATTTCAGTAACTTTTCCGCTTCGTTGTTTGCAGATGTGCGGCCTACCACGCAAATAGACTATTTGTATTTGCCTGCAACCGGCAGCTTTAAGCCGTTGAAGGTGACCAACAATACCTATGGAGGCGCTCAGGACACTTCATTCCTTTTTGGGACTGCCTATATGCAATCCTACACGTTTACTACCAACTGCAATCAATGTATTCCTATTTATACGTATGGGCTTACTTCCAGCCATGCAAGAGCCGAATGGACAACCCTTACTTCCACCCAGGTGAAGGAATATGATGCAGCAGGCGATAGCATGACAACGACAACTGCTTTGAGCTACGACTCTGTACGGAATGTCAGCTCCGTTCAGCAAACCCTTGTTGACGGTAACGCTATTATTAAAAAATTTAAATATCCCGAAAACTATACAAACAGTCTCACCGGCAATATGGTTGCCAACCGGGTATTGAGCCCTGTGATCGAGCAGCAGACCTGGTATCAAAGTTCAGGAGGTGGGACATCAGGCCTCATTACCGGCCAGGTTACAGCCTACGATCAGAACATCTTCAGGCCGGTGGGGATTTACAAAGTAGAGACCACTTCCCCCTTATACAGTCTGAACAATCAAACCACTACCGCTGGGTTGTATAATACACTGCTGCCCGATTCAAGATACCTGATCCATCAATCGATATTCTATGATTCGAACAACAACGTGAAACAATTTAGCAAAACAAATGATATCAGTACCAGCATTATCTGGGATTATCTTCATTCGATGGCTGTGGCTGAAATAAATAATGCTACCGTAGACCAGGCGGCTTACACCAGCTTTGAGGCTGATGGCAATGGCAGCTGGGATGTCCCTTTCCTTTCGAGAGATACTACTGCTATTACAGGGAAATATTCCTATAAGCTCTCCAATGGCAGCATCACCCGAACAGGATTGACAAGTTCGAATGTTTATGTGGTCTCTTATTGGAGCCGAAATGGATCGTATAGCGTATCCGGGAGCACAGCGATCATCACTGGCAAGACGGTGAATGGATGGACTTACTATGAACATGCCGTATCCGGCATCACCAGTACGACGATCAGCGGGACGGGTAATATTGACGAACTGCGTCTTTATCCCAAAAACGCCCAAATGTCAACTTCTACCTTTCTGCCTTTGGTTGGAAAAACAAGTGAGTGCGATGCGGGGAACAGGATCAAATACTATCTCTATGATGGATTTGGCCGGCTGAAGGTAGTGAAAGATCAGGATGGCAATATCATTAAAACAGTTGACTATCATTATCGGGCTCAATAAGACGCCGGTATTCATAAAAATATTAATCCCTCAAGACCTCATTATGACCTCTATCAAGTCAATCCGAAGAACTTTGTCAGCCTTGCGCTGGATCTTTCTAACGTTGATGTTATCCACAATGAGTACAGCTCCAGCCTGGGCGAAAGAGAAAAAAGGCTGTGTAATTTGCAGTATCGGAGGAGCTACTACCGTAACTGCCGCGACAACACAGACCTACCAGTTAAGTATAGCCTGCCAGGGACAGGCCACCAGCTGGTCTGTAAGCTGCGGTACAGTGCAAAGCTCTACTTCATCTTATGCCAATATCTATTTCAATAATCTGACCTGCTCAAGCGCCATTATCACCGCCTATCAGGGCGGATCGGTACTGGCCACCCTGACAGTAACGATCGTTCAGCCCTTGGGAGGGGGTTCGATCAACAATCCCGGCCAGAGCATCAATTACAACACTGTTCCTGCACAATTGAGCGGGACGGCAGCAACGGGGGGGACCTGCGGTGGAAGCTATACCTATCAATGGTATTCATCCCCCGATAATGTTAATTATACGTCCATTTCAGGAGCCACCGGTGTCAGCTATCAGCCGGGGGCGCTGACTGCTACCACCTATTACAAGAGGGTAGTGACTTGCAGTGGCTCTACTGCATTTGTTACAGCGCTGGTAACTGTTTACCCGCAGCTGCAGAGCGGGAGCATATCACCTGCCACCCAGGCGATCAATTACAATACCGTCCCTTCCGCCTTATCCATTTCTCCGTCAGGTGGAAGTGGAACATATTCCTATCAATGGTATAGCTCGCCGAATGGCACCACATGGACTTTGATCAGCGGAGCAAGTGCTGCCACATATGCTCCGGCGGCTCTTACTTTAACTGCCTATTATAAGTGTGTGGTCACCAGTAATGGTGCAACAGCCACCAGCAATACGGCTACTGTGACAGTGTATGCTCAGCTGCAGGCAGGCTCCTTGACTGCGGCACCCGGTACGGTCAATTATGGGAAGATGGCATTACTTACGCTAACGGGATATTCAGGGGGGAGTGGAGCTTATTCGTATGTTTGGCAGGGAGCCACCGATGCCTCTTTTGCTAATCCAATTACACTCAATACTACAGGTTCCAATTCTGTATACAGTGGTGCGCTAACCACGTCTATCTATTGTAGAGTGGCCCTTTCGAGCAATGGTGTGACAGTTTATAGTAATGTAATATTCGTGACAGTGAATCCCCAGTTTTTTGCAGGCGTGATCACCCCTGCCACGATCACACTGGCGGCGGCCAATACATCTCCGGGGATACTCAGTGCGATGCCTGCCACCGGAGGGGGGTGCAATGGTAGTTATTCGTATCAATGGGAAAGCTCACCCAACGATAGTATACATTTTACCAGTATTGCTGGGGCTACGGCTATATATTATATCCCAGGCAACGTGAGCGTAAAGACGTATTATCGCCGAAAGGCATATTGCGGTACAGATTCGACCTATACAAATTTATGCCAGGTCATTATTGGAACGGCCAATCCGGATGTCAATTATATCCGGCAGCGCGTTCTTAAGAAGCCGGGTGTGACGGATACGGTGTCTTCAAATGCATTGTCAAGTCCTTTGGATGTTCAGCAGGCTACGAGGTATGTAGATGGTCTTGGGCGACCTATAGAGGATGTTGTCAGGCAAGCCAGCCCCTTGCAGAATGATCTCGTGACCTTCCATGTCTATGATTTTCTCGGACGGGAATCGTCACATTATTTACCGTATGCTTCCACTTCCAATGACGGGAACTATAAAGTCAATCCCTTGGGTGAGCAGAGCAGCTTCGGCGCCGGTGTGTTTCCCAATGATCATTTATACTATGGCCAGGAAGTATACGAACCTTCTCCATTGGGCAGACCCCAGGCAGGATTTTCGACGGGAGCAAGCTGGATTGAGTCACAGCGAGGCACAAGCACGCAATATTTATTCAATATAGCCGCTGACAGTGTTCAGAACTGGACGATCAATTCAGCATTGGGGAGTTTGCCGCTGAAGATCACGCCATATGCCGCTGGGCAGCTACTTAAACTTGTCTCGATAGATGAATCTGGGCACCAGTCGGTGGAATATAAGGACGCTATGGGGAAGGTCGTTCTGAAAAAAGTCCAGCTGTCAGGTTCACCATCATCGGGTCACTCGGGCTGGATCTGTACTTACTATGTATATGACTCGTTACAGAATATGCGGTTTGCCATTCAACCCAAAGCGGTAGATTCCATCAACGGCGCATGGGCACTGTCGCAGACGATGGCTAATGAGCTCTGCTTTAGGTTTGAATATGATGCCAGGCGGAGAGTGATCGTTAAAAAAATCCCCGGTGCCGGAGAGACAGATATCGTGTACGATGGCAGGGATAGAGTCATTATGTCGCAGGATAGTAATCTTCGGGCTCAAGGTAAGTGGTTGGTTACCAAATATGATAGCGAAAACCGGCAAGATTCTTCGGGACTTTGGACGGATGCCAATACCCGGGCCTACCATCAGAACCTCGCATATAATGCTGTCGGGTATCCTTCCACAGTCAGCAATTTCGAGCTATTGAGCGCAAATTATTATGATGACTACAGCTGGGTCAGCGGAACAGGTTCAGGATTGACTTCTACAATGGCGACCAATGTAACGGGCAATAGTAATAATTTTATTATCAGCTATGGAACTTCTCCCACCTATGCTGTCGCACCAGTACCTAATTACCAGACAAGGGGCTTGGCTACAGGAACCAGAACAAAAGTAGTGGGTACGGCCAACCAATATATGTATGCAGTGAGCTTTTACGACGATCATGCCCGCGTAATACAGACCCAAAGTGTCAATTACACCGGAGCTATTGATACGGCTACGATCCAATACAATTTTAGTGGTAGTTTACTTCGTACAGTGCAGGGACATAAAAAGGCCGGTAACACCGTACAAAATCATACTGTAGTAACGAAGATGGATTATGATGCATTTTTAAGGCCCAGGCGCGTCTGGAAGAATATGGACAATGCTGCTGCAGATCAGCTGATCGACAGCGTGCAATATGACGAATTAGGCAAGCCAAAGGTCAAATACCTGGGCAGCGGATTGGACAGCATCCTGTATGAATATAATATACGGGGGTGGCTTACGGGAATTAATAAGAGTTATATAGCGGGTACGGCCAACCACTATTTTGGAGAGGAGCTGGCCTATGATAAGACGTCCTCTGTTGCCGGAACCACCAGCTACAACCAGGCAATTTTCAACGGGAATATCGCAGGAACGATATGGAAAAGCGCAGGCGATGGAGTTGGAAGAAAATTTGACTACACCTACGACAATGCCAACAGGCTGACGGCTGCTTATTTTGTACAAAATACTTCGGGTGGGACCTGGGATAGTTCGTACATCAATTTTACGGTCAGCAATCTTAAATACGATCTCAATGGAAATACCCTGTCTATGAACCAGAGCGGTTTCAAGGTAGGTGGATCTGCCATGATCGATCAGTTGAGTTATTCCTATCAATATAATAAGCTGGTGCAGGTGTTGGATGGGGCGGACGATGTCAATTCGAAACTGGGCGACTTTCACTATAACCCAACAACCAAGGGCGCAAAAGATTATAACTATGATGGGGATGGCGGTCTTGTTTTGGATAATAATAAGGCGGTAGATACCATCGTATACAATTTTCTTGGACGGCCTCAACTTGTGCACATGAAAGGCAAAGGGAACGTGCAATATATTTATGATGCCAAGGGGATAAGGCTGCAGAAATTGACGGTAGACAGCCTTGCCCGGCGAACAACTACTACCCTGTATCTGAATGGCTTTGTCTATCAGCAAACAGATACGATCACCAACCCCGGGGGAGGAGTGGATACGCTTCAGTTCCTCACCCATGAAGAAGGCAGGATACGATGGGCTTTTCATAAATTGACGAATGGGACCATTAAGTATGGATGGGAATATGACTTCTATGAAAAAGACCATCTTGACAATCCCAGGATCCTGCTGACCCAGGAAAAAGACACCGCCCAATACCTAGCCTCTATGGAGGCGGCCTACCGCAATACGGAAAGTAAGCTTTTCTACAATCTGACTAACACCGGCTATGCCCGTAACCTGGTGAGTGGTTATCCTGTGGATACCACTGTAACCAATCCGAATGACAGTGTGGCAAGGGTCAACGGCAATGGTAACAAAGTAGGACCTGGAATTGTTCTAAAAGTAATGAGTGGTGATAAAATAGATATTGCGATTAAATCTTATTATAACAACATTACAGATACAGCCGGTCCTAACCCCTCCGTCAACGATGTGCTGGCATCCCTGGCTACCGGTATCGTATCTATCACGGCGGGTGCGCATGGCAGCCTTACCGATCTGAATAATACGACGAGCAGTCCGGTCTATGCAGCGCTCAATAGTTTCCAAAGTGTGAATAATCCGGCACAGTCCGGGAAACCCAAGGCTTATCTGAACTGGATACTGCTGGATGACCAGTTCAGGTATGTGAACAGCTACCCACAGAGCGGGGCGGTACCTGTGGGGGCCGCCAACCAGCTCAATACGTTGGGATATACAGGTATCCCAATCACAAAGAGTGGATATTTATATGTGTATGTCAGCAATGAAACGCCCGGATGGGACGCCTTTTTTGACAACCTGAGCGTAAAACAATACAGCGGTCCATTGCTGGAAGAAACCCATTACTACCCGTTTGGACTTACCATGTCAGGGATCAGTGATAAGGCCATCAAGCCCAGCTATACGGAGAACAAGCTCAAATTCAATGGAGGCAATGAACTGCAGAATAACGAATTCAGCGACGGCAGCGGCCTGGAACTATACGATGCCCGGCATCGCATGCTGGACCCGCAATTGGGACGATTCGGACAGATAGATCCTATCGCCGATGGTTATTCTTCTCTCTCACCGTACAGTTTTGCTGCCAATAACCCCATTGCGCTGCTTGATCCGAACGGGCTTTTCCCGGGCGGTCCTCACCAGCCTATTCCGGGACCCAATGACAACTGGGCTTGGGTTTCTGACCTGGCAAGGCACGAAGAACAATCTGTAGCAGATATACATCAGAATATAATGGAGGAGTTTGGTCAGGCTGATGAAGAAGCTGAAAATTATGCCTCCGACAGGATTCTGCAGCAGATCATGACAAAAATGACCGAAATTCAAGCTAATTTTGGCAGCAAATTGACTAATATTTCATACACCGGGTATGACGGTACTGCTTTTAATAATGATATTGCCCAGATCGCAAGCACTACTATAGGTGCATTCATGTTAGCTATGATAGAAGTGTTCGGAATAAAGGTAAACGTAACAACTGTAACCCCGGCAAACCTGTCGGATGCACGTCCTGGAGAGAGGTCAAAAGCAACTCCAAACGTAAAAGACGGGGTGCTTCAAAGTGTCAGCATAGCATACGTTAGCCAGAAACTCGAACTGGATCGCGCGAAATTTAATGGCGCAATAATTTTAGCCCATGAGATCTTTCACGCAGTTGATGACATTAGCCTGGCTACGAATCACACAAATTATCTTGCCCCCTTCAATCGCCAAAGCCCGGCATTTGATACTGATCAGTATGCACAAGTTTTCAAAAAAGACACCCACGCGTTTTACTTTGAGGTCCGCGCAACGATGATTGAAAACCAGTTTCGGGCACAGCTAGGCCAGCCAGAATATGGTCCGAGGTATTATTACAGCGGTATTGATCTGACAGGCTGGCTTAATTATCAAACGTTAAAGGGGCAAACCTGGAACAAATGAAAAAAATAACATATACATTGTATTACTTGTTCTTGATCTTTTTTTTGGCTTTTGTAATATACCTGATCTATACAGATCTATATAGTCTACTAACATTTTATGGGATCATTGAAATTAAAAGAGACCCACTTATTTATGACGGCTGGCCGATAGGCGGGGTCAGATATCAAAGATTGTATTGCTTTTTATTGATGGAGACATTTGCCGCTGCAATCCTGATCATGATGCTGATCAAAAAGAAAAAAGTACTCTTTTTACTTTTTTCGATGATTGCCATTCCTACTTTTATTAATGCGCTTTACATTACGGTATTGAGGCTTTGCTATCACCAGCCGCCATCATTTTATCAGATTGCCTTTGTATTCACCATCCCACTGTTTTATGTAGTGGTGGGATGGTTAAAACCATATCTGAACATAAGCTGGAAATGGACTAAAAGAGATATCCTGCCAATTGTATTGGGCTGCCTGTTGTTTATTGGAGCAAATTTCCTGATCTATCGGCTATAAAACGCTTATATCTGAGGAGGAGTCTTATCAGGAATTTATTTAAAACTCTGACGCATCGCATTCCCAAACGTCTTCAAATTCCACCCTCCCGCCACGATGATCCGCCGTATACACATCAACGGGTCATTCTGGTCCCTGTGATCCGCCAACGCAAAAGCCGCAACAAAACCCCTCTTCCGTAATTCCGGGAAAGCCTGGGCATTCCACAACCCGAAAGGATAGGCAAAATAACGGATGGGGCTCCCTGTGATCGCTTCCAGCTGCTTGGTCGGCTTATCGATCTGGATCTCCCAATCCTTACCCTGGTACTTCTTCACATTATGATGATCCCATGTATGGCTTCCGATGACATTCCCCGCATTGTACAGCTCCTTCACCTGGTCCTTGGTCATATAATGCGGCAGGCGACCCAGCGAAACAGTCATAATAAAAAAAACAGCCTTGAAGTTATACTTCTTCATCTCCGGCCATGCCACCGTAAACTGATCCTCGTCCGTATCGTCGAAAGTCAGCATCACAGGCTTGCTGGGCAGCGCCGCACCCGTGGTGAGATAGGCGTAAAGCTGATCCGGTAATATCGTGTGGTAGCCGCTGTCATGGAGCATTTTCAGCTGCTCCCGTAACGTGGCGGGTGGAATGATATAATCTTTGGCCATCCTGGAATCTGTAGGCTTCCAGTCGCGCACCTGGTGGTAGCAGAGAATAGGTACTTCTTTCCGGCCCAGGATGACGGAGGGTGGGGGGATCGTGCCGCCCGGTACAAAAGTGGACACGCCGGAGGAATCAGCCTTACCACCAACAGCCACCAGCCCTTTTTTCGGATCAGGCGAGGACCCACAGGCCGACATAGCAAAACATAATACGCCCAGGCACAAACCAACAAGATTCTTTGTCATATAGCTTTTAAATAAAATAGGATTTATTAACGAACATTCACGCCCGGTATTGTCTTCACCAGTTCTTCCAGCCACCGCTGGTCTTCCTCATCGAATGCATGCAGCTCCACGCTGTCCACATCCAGCACGCCGATCACCTCTCCGCGATCAAACACGGGCACTACGATCTCGCTCCTGGACAAGCTGCTGCAGGCGATATGCCCCGGGAAGGCTTCCACGTCAGGAACGATCAGGGTCCGGGCTTCCTGCCAGCTGGTGCCGCAGACGCCCTTGCCTTTACGTATACGCGTACAGGCCACCGGCCCCTGGAAAGGTCCGACCACCAGCTCCCCGTCCTTCACCATATAAAAGCCCACCCATAGCCACCCGAATTGCTCCTTCAGCGCGGCGGCGATATTCGCCAGGTTGGCGACGGCATCCGGCTCGCCTTCTATCACCGCCCGTATCTGGGGCAGAAGAGAGGCATAACGTTCGGACTTGGTGCCTGCGACGATGGTAAGATCTTCGGACATAGAAGTATTTTTCTTGCGGGTGCAAATGTACGGTGTTAAATTACATGCACAACGCCCATTTTATGCCCAGATTCGTCATTGACCCCGATATCGCCAACGCAAGAACCCCTGACACCGGCCTGTACACCGATCCCGCTTTGTTCCAGGCAGTAAAAGAGCAGCTGTTCGCCGCCTCCTGGCAATTCATAGGCAGCACAGACCTGGTAAAAGAGCCGGGCGACGCCTGCCCGCTCACCCTGCTGGAGAACTATATCGATGAGCCGTTGGTCCTGACAAAAGATAAAGCCGGCAAGGTCCGGCTCCTGTCCAATGTCTGCACGCACCGGGGCAATATCCTCGTCCACGAGCCTTGTAAGGTCAACCACCTTCGGTGCCGCTATCATGGCCGGCTCTTCCAACCCGACGGTAAATTCCATTCGATGCCCGAGTTCAAAGAAGTAAAAGACTTCCCGGGAAAGAATGATGACCTGGCGGAACTGCCCCTCTTTCAATGGGGAAAATGGCTCTTCACCTCCCTGGGGAACAAATTACCTGCCGCCTCTTTTCTGCAGGATATGACCGACAGGCTGCACTGGCTGCCATTGGAGAACTATGCTTTCAGGCCGGACCTGTCCAGGGATTTCACCGTCCGGGCCAACTGGGCCCTGTATTGTGAGAATTACCTGGAAGGCTTTCATATCCCTTTTGTCCATGCAGGCCTCAATTCAGTGATAGACTTCGGCAACTATACGACCGAACTGTTTACATATTCCAACCTTCAGCTGGGTATTGCCAAAGACGACGAGGATTGTTTCGATCTTCCGCCCTCCTCACCCGACCATGGGAAAAAAGTAGCGGCCTACTATTTCTTTGTCTTCCCCAACCTGATGTTCAACTTCTATCCCTGGGGGCTTTCGGTCAATATTGTCAAGCCTGTAAGCCAGTCCGAGACCCGCGTGTCCTTTCTCACCTATATATGCGACGAAAAGAAATACAACTCAGGCGCCGGCTCCGGGCTCGACACAGTGGAGATGGAGGACGAAGAAGTGGTGGAGGCCGTACAAAAGGGTGTCCGTAGCCGTTTTTATGCATATGGACGTTATTCGGTGACAAGGGAGCAGGGAACACACCATTTTCATCGTATGCTGGCGGAATTGATAGAATAAAACTTTAACCCCTCAGGCATGAGAAAACTATCCGTCTTACTTACACTATTGATAAATATCCACCCCCTGTCAGCCCAATTGACCAGCCACCCCAAGGGCCGGCCTGTACAGGATACCTTCTACCTCCTCCGTCCCGACAGGGTATTCGACGGCGGGCAAATGCAGGCAGGCTGGCAGGTGCTGGTGCACAATCAGCTCATCGAGGCCGCCGGAGCCCCCGGCTCCGTAAAGATACCGCCGGGCGCCATCGTCCTGGACCTGAAAGGTATGACGCTCCTGCCGGGCCTGATCGAAGGACATAGTCATCTCTTTCTGCACCCTTATAATGAAGTGGGCTGGAATGACCAGGTGCTGAAAGAATCCCGGGTCGAGCGGCTGGCAAGGGCCACCGTGCATGCCCGTAAAACGCTGCTGGCCGGATTTACGACCACCCGCGACCTGGGCACCGAAGGGGCGGGTTATGATGATGTGGGCCTGAAGCTGGCTATCAAAAAAGGTATAGTCCCGGGGCCCCATATGCTGGTGGCTACCAGGGCCATCGTAGCGACGGGCAGCTACGGCCCGAAGGAGCTGAGCTATGATGTGGAAGCGCCCGTTAAAGGCGCGGCGGAAGCCGACGGGATGGACGCCCTCATCAGGGAAGTAAGGACACAGATCGGGAAAGGAGCCGACCTGATCAAGATCTACGCAGACTACAGGTGGGGGGTCAACAAAAAGGCAGCGCCCACATTCACCGTGGATGAATTGAAAGTGGCCGTGGAAGTGGCCGGCAGCAGTGGCCGCAGTGTCGTCGTACACGCGTCAACGGAAGAAGGCATGCGCCGCTCCATCGAGGCAGGGGTAACCACCATCGAGCATGGGGACGGGGGGACCGCAGAGATCTTTACCCTCATGAAGAAAAAAGGCATAGCGCTTTGCCCGACGCTGGCAGCCGGTGACGCCATCGAACAATATGGCGGATGGAAGAAAGGTGTGGACCCCGAGCCCGTTGAGATCAGGTACAAGCGGCAAAGTTTCTCGGCGGCCCTGGCGGCAGGCGTCACCATTTGCATGGGGGGCGACGTGGGCGTATTTACCCATGGGGACAATGCCCGCGAAATGGAGGCGATGGTGGATTATGGAATGAAACCTTTGGATGTGCTGCGGTCCGCAACTTCGGTGAATGCCGATGTTTTCAGGATCAGCGATGAAGTGGGAAGGGTGAGGCCGGGACTGCTCGCCGATTTGCTGGTAGTCGAAGGAGATCCATCACAAAATATTTCAGCAGTAAGGAAGGTCCGGTGGGTGATGAAAGAAGGTGTCATCTACTATCCTTAGCCGGAACATTATCCATAGCCGGCGCTTTTCGCGTCAGCTGGCCGATCAATTCGGCAAACGCAGGGTATTGCTTCGTCAGCACATCCCGGTCCGCCAGCTCAAACTCCGTGAAATCGAAGCCGGGTGATACCGTACAGCCCACCAGCGCATATTCACTCCCTTCTGCAGGGATGCTGGCAAACCAGCTCCCGGCTTTCACGACAGCCTGGAAACTTTCCCCCTGATCGATCCGCGACCCCAGCCGGTGAATGGTGAGCCCGCCCGAATGACCTATCTCATAAATGAGCAGCGTATCCCCATAATAAAAATGCCAGACCTCGTCCGACGCGATCCGGTGAAAAGCGGAAAATTGTCCACGGGTCAGCAGGAAATAAATGCTGGTGGAGATGTTGCGGCTGCCCTGGAAGAAGACAGGCAGGGCTTTTTGAGCTACTTTCAGCTCGGAGCGGTAGGTTTCCCGGAAAGCGCCACCCTCGACATGGGAAGTCAGCTGCAATTGCTCTATCCAAAAGTCGGCATTCGGTCGCATAAAAAGTCTATTGTTCGATGGTCACATGGGCAGCATAGACGTCCTCCAGCGAATCCTTGATATGGGTGGTATCACGGATGCGGGAATAGATGGGGAAGTAAAGCTTGAAATAAGCGCTGTCTTTCTGATCCATCTTTATATTCAGCTGAAAGCCAAGCAATTGATTGTATCTGCGCAGCGCCCGGCTCTTTTTCACCGTTTCCAGGATGACAAATTTATACAGGCTGGACCCTGCTGGCGGCGGCGCCATAGCCACCGTCGGAGCTGGCGCATCTGCCGGTTTTGCAGCCGTCGACGCGGCGCCCGGAGGAGAAACCTGGGGTTTGACACTGTCGGCCTGCACGGGTGGCGTGGAATCCTGGACGACGGTTGCTCGGTTTTCAGTGGGAGGTGGCTCGACATAGGTATTACGCTTGTAGAGATAGTACCCTCCCCAGCCGATGAGAATAAGGCCGCCGATGAGCGCTACCAGCAGTAAACCCTGCCGGACATTATTGGACTTGGGCTCATATTCCCTGGGCGCCTCCTCGAAGGACTGCGTAGCCACCTTTCTTTTATCTGCCGCCATGTCCTCCAGCTTGACAGTGCTGTATTCACCCGGTGTATAGTCCAGTTTGCCCTGACTGTTCTTCATCAGCGTGCCGATCCCTTCCAGGTAGAACGGTTTGCCAATGTTCAACAGCTGCTTGCCCGTGGTGAGGAAGAAATCCAGGTCGGCCGCTGCCAGGGGCTTCATCTTACCCGTGTGGTCCTTAATGAACTGGATCAAGGCGTCGTCCGGGTTTACGATTTGGATATTTTTGAAGGTAATGCCCGCAGCGGGAGATTGCATATTTCGGTCTGAAGCCTCTGGGATCACTGCATTGGGGTCCAGCGTAAAGCTGCCTATGCCGGGTAAATCCAGCTTCTTGGTTTGATACAGGAATTGCGACAGTAGTAAGGGTAATTTCAAAACATATGGATTTTGAGTCGGTTAAAGATAAAAAAACTTATCAGTAATTCCCTCACTTGTACCTTTGCGTACAAAATATACCATGTTGACAGGGCAGGAAGAGGCATTTATCCGGTATTGGGAAGAGAATCGTTCCCGGCAGAAGAAAGTATTCCGGCAGTTCCTCGTAGGTATCCCCGTGGGACTGGCCTTTGCCATTCCAATCCTTATCAACCTGCTCTCCGGCTGGGATATCAAGGCCATCCAGGAAACAAGTGCCAATTTTAAGCGATCCCAGGTAATGGTGCTGATGATCGCCCTGCTCCTGATCATCGGGTTCGTAGCCATCTATTATCAGAAATACAGGTGGGATCAATACGAACAACGTTACCGGGAACTGCTGGCCAAAAAGGAAAAAAAGCCCTCCTCACCGATTGTCAATGACCCTTCACCCACTGAAATTAAAAAATCTTGAATTTTTTTTGAAAAGCTTGCAGCAATTCCGATCCGGTGGCTGTCTAATTATACAGGGACTATTTTTCGCGCTTTTTACCGTTTTCTGTAGCTTACTCAATTAATTACCACTTATTCTATCCTAGATTTTGATATACATCTGCTTGATGTGCAGTAACCATGAACTACCTGCTAACAGCCTCCACTTCATTGGAGGCTTTTTTTTGTCAGCACTCCTTCAATCCCAGCGGGATCTGCATTGCCAGCCCCCCATCGGAAGTTTCTTTATACTTACTGTTCATATCCTGTGCCGTGCTCCACATGGTGCTGATGACGGCATCCAGGGACACCTTCGCAAAGTCGGGCGTGCTCTGGAGGGCCAGCTGTGAGGCGGTGATGGCCTTTATCGCGCCCATCGTATTTCTTTCGATACAAGGTATCTGCACGAGTCCGCCGATGGGGTCGCAGGTAAGTCCCAGGTGATGCTCCATGGCGATCTCGGCAGCCATCATTGCCTGCCTTTGACTGCCGCCGACAGATTCCGTCAGGGCTGCCGCAGCCATGGCAGAGGAGACGCCGATCTCTGCCTGGCATCCGCCCATAGCCGCCGAGATCGTGGCGCCTTTCTTGAAAATGCTGCCTATTTCGGAAGCCGTAAGGATAAATTGTAATATTTTTTCCTCGTCCAGTCCGTCGCAGAAAATGACGTAATACAGCAGGACGGCCGGGATCACCCCGGCTGCCCCATTGGTAGGAGCCGTCACCACTCTGCCGAAAGAAGCATTCTCCTCGTTGACGGCCAGGGCAAAACAGCTTACCCAGTCCAAGATGTATTTAAAGTCATGTCCGCCCACCCGGATGGCGGCAACCCAGGTTTCGAAATTCTCATATGGCCTCCCCCCGACAAGCTTCTTACTAAGCGCCGACGCCCGCCTTTTTACGTTGAGCCCCCCGGGCAGCATCCCTTCGGAGTGGCACCCCCGGTAAATACACTCCCGCATGACACGCCAGATATCCAGCACCCCCTTACGGGTGTCTTTTTCCGGTCGCCAGGCAGACTCATTCTCCATCACCACTTCATGAATGGGCATACCCGTCTTACGGCACCAGTGTAGCAGATCGTCGGCTATATTGATAGGAAAGGGTAATTGGGCCGCCGCATTTCCCCCAGGCTCTTCGCCCTCCTGCCTGACAAACCCACCCCCGATGGAATACCAGGTCTCGGCCAGCTGCTGTCCATTATTAAAGGTGGCCATAAATGTCATGGCATTGGGATGAAAAGGCAGGCTTTCCGTATAAAGAAAGGAAATGTCGATGTCGGGGTCAAAATCGATGGCTTTCTGACCATGGATATGCAGCTTCTTGTTCCGGCTGATGGATTCAATGGTCGGCGCAATGGCGCCAACGTCAAATGTGACAGGGTCCTCACCCGCCAGGCCCAGCTGGATGGCGATGTCCGTTCCATGCCCTTTGCCCGTTTTGGCCAGCGAGCCATACAACAGAACGCTGATATAGGTCAGTTGGGAAAGGTCCTGGTGCTGCTGAAGATTGACGACAAAACGTTGGGCCGCTCTCCAGGGCCCCAATGTATGCGAGCTGGAAGGACCTATACCGATCTTGAACATGTCGAATACGGAGATGGATTCGTGTGGCAAGGGAGATGAGATTTTGACAAAGGTATACAAAACCTCCGTACACCCCATGTATCATAAACGTACATTTTCACGCTCAATCCAGCCTGTACTCTTTTGATCTTCATTTATTTACATGCTCGGCACAGTTTTTAAGCTTCTTCCGGAACCTATCATCCGGAATATGAATTATACCACTGTCGAACAGCTGCTGATGGATAATGGCTTCTTAGCCTGGTATTATCACACAGATAAAAAGGAAAGGGATAGATGGGACCAATGGATCGCCGCCAGCCCCGCAAATCGTTTGCTGGCAGAAGAGGCCACCCGGTGGCTTGCCCATCTGGCACAGCTGGAAGATAATAATGTTAAGAAGATTTTTCACCAGGAGGATAGTGACGCCTTGTGGCAGAGCATCCAACAGTCCATTGGTCAGCAGCGCTGGAAAAAGCCTAAAGCCTATCGGCCGGTGATGCTGACCAGCTATATAAAGATCGCCGGCCGCAACCTTCGTAAGAACAGGATCTATGCTATCGTCAACATCCTCGGCCTGTCCATGGGAATGGCCATCACGCTCGTCATCGGCCTGTGGATCTGGGACGAGCTTTCCTTTAATAAATACCACCGCAATTATGACGACATAGCCATGGTGCTTCAGCGCAACATAGGCGGCGGTCAGGTAAGTATCCAGAGCTCCATGCCCCCGCCGCTGGGGGAAGGCCTCCGCCAATACTATGGCAGTAAGTTCAGGCGCATCGTCATGACCTCCGGTAATGGTCAGCACAATATCTCCGCCGGCGATAAGAAATTCTTCCAGCATGGCAGCTTCATGGGAGAGGAAGCACCCGATATGCTGGGCCTGCAAATGGAAAAAGGCACGCGAGGCGGATTGAAAGACCCATACTCCATCCTGCTGTCCGCCAGGATGGCGCGGTCCTTGTTCGGGGACACAGACCCGATGGGGCAGGCGGTGAAGATCGACAATCGCATAGGGGTGAAGGTGACAGGCGTATACGAGGACATCCCCGTCAACTCCGAATATGGGGACATGGCCTTCATGCTTCCGTGGAACCTCTTCACCTCCCAATGGAAATGGGTAAAGGACCAGAAAGAGAATTGGAGCTTCAATGCATTCGGGGCCCTGGTACAGATGGCGCCCCATACCGACATGGAAAAAGTTTCAGCCGAAATAAAAGGGCTGAAACAACAGTTCAGCCCCTATCCCAACGTGAAGCAGGAGCTGTTCCTCTTTCCCATGTCCAGATGGCATTTGTATAGCAATTTCGATGACAAGGGCATCAGCTCGGATGGACAGATCATATATGTCCGGCTTTTCGGCGCCATCGGGGTCTTCGTATTGCTCCTGGCCTGTATCAATTTTATGAACCTCAGCACGGCCCGCAGCGAAAAAAGAGCAAAAGAAGTAGGCATCCGCAAAGCCATCGGCTCCGTCCGCCGGCAGCTGATCGTCCAGTTCCTCAGCGAATCCACGGTGGTGGCGCTGGTTGCTTTCATCATATCCCTCCTGATCGTTCAGATAGCCCTGCCCTTATTCAACCTGATAGGAGGCAAGCACATAACGATCCTGTGGCAGGATCCCTGGTTCTGGGCGATAGGAGTAGGGTTCAGCCTGGTCACGGGCATCTTTGCAGGCAGCTATCCCGCCTTTTATCTATCCTCCTTCCGCCCCGTAAAAGTGCTGAAAGGCGAGTTCAAAGCAGGAAGATATGCGGCCTTGCCACGAAGGATCATGGTAGTAGTGCAGTTCACCGTCTCCGTATTGCTGGTAGGCGGCACCGTTATAGTCTTCCGGCAGATCCAATATGCCAGGGACAGGCCGGTGGGGTTCGAACGCAAAGGGCTGCTCTCGGTCCCCATGACGACGGAAGATATATATACCAATTACAAGACAATACGCAATGAACTTATTGCCTCCCGGATGGTGACCGAAGTGTCCGAGTCGCAAGGCCCCCTCACGGAAAACTGGGCAGGGACAAGTGACTTTGTGTGGAAGGGGAAGGACCCCAACGATATCCGGGGCTTTGCTATCGTGGGCGCCACCATCGGGTATGGAAAGACCATCGGCTGGCAAATGACGGCCGGCAGGGACTTCTCCACAGAATTCCCCTCCGACAGCAGCAGGCTGATCCTGAACCAGGCAGCTGCAAAGGTGATGGGTTTCAGGGACCCCATCGGACAACCTATCCAATGGGAAAAAAAGACCTATACCATAGTAGGTGTGGTAAAGGACGTGATCATGCAGTCCCCTTATGCACGGGTGCAACCCACCATATTCTACGTGCTCCCCGAACCCGGCAATTTCGTCAACATCAAGATAGCACCCGATGTCAGCGCCGCCGGCGCGATGAAGAAGATCCGGGAAGTATTCGAACGATACAATCCCGCCGCACCCTTCATTTTTAATTTTGCCGGGGAAGAATATGCAAAGAAGTTCGGGGACGAAGAACGCATCGCCCGGCTGGCAGCCGTCTTCGCCACCCTGGCCATTTTCATCAGCTGCCTGGGGTTGTTCGGCCTCGCCTCCTTCATGGCGGAACAGCGTACCAGGGAAATAGGCATCCGCAAAGTGCTGGGCGCCTCCGTCTTTATTCTCTGGAGAATGCTGTCGAAAGAGTTTGTCGTGCTGGTGCTGCTGTCCTGCTGCATCGCCATCCCCGTGGCCTGGCATTTCCTGGACCAATGGCTGGGGCAGTTCGACTACAGGATCAGGATCACGGGGAATATTTTCGCCCTGGTAGGAGCAGGCGCACTGCTGCTGGCGCTGGCAACCGTGAGCTTCCAGTCCATTAAAGCAGCCCTGGCCAATCCGGTCAAAAGCCTAAGATCGGAATAAGCCTGATTGGACCGCCTCCACCTAATTCAACGACGGATCAGCCCCAATCTCCTCCAAATCCACATCCTTAAAATTATTGATCTCATTATACAACGTATCCCTCTCCACCGGCTCCCTGCCCACCTGCCGGATCAGCGACACTAATTGCGCGGTAGAGAGACTGGGCGTCTGCTCCTCGCTGCCAGCCATCGAATAGATCTTCGTGGTGTCGTCGATGGTACCATCCAGGTCATTCACCCCAAAAGAAAGGGTCAGCTGGGCATTCTGCCTCCCCAGCATGGGCCAGTACGCTTTGATATGCGGAAAATTATCCATATACAATCGCGCCACAGCATACAGCTTCATATCCTCCACAATAGTCGACTCCGCCACATGGCTCATGTCATTGTCCTTATTCCGGAACTTCAGGGGGATGAACGTATTGAATCCGCCTGTACGGTCCTGCAGCTGCCGCAGCCGCTCCATATGATCGATGCGATGCGCATAGGTCTCGATATGACCATATAACATAGTGGCATTGGTATGCATGCCTTCCCGGTGGGCCGTCTCATGGATCTTCAGCCATCCATCCGCATCAACCTTGTCAGCGCAGATCACACCCCGCACATCCGGATGGAAGATCTCGGCGCCTCCCCCCGGCATGGAATCCAGCCCCGCGGCATGCAATTGCTTCATCCCTTCTTCCACGCTCAGCTTGGCCTTGCGGAACATATAGTCCAGTTCCACCGCCGTAAACCCTTTGATATGCAGGTCCGGCCGGTGAGCCTTGATCTTCTGCAGCAGCTCGATAAAGAACTCCAGGTTCATCTTCGGATGTACACCCCCCACGATATGCACTTCCGTCACCGGCTTCCCGTCATAGCTTTTTACAATATTCAGCATCTGCTCCTGGCTCAGCTCCCAGCCTTCGTCCCGGTGCGCATAGACACGGGAATAAGCGCAAAAATGACAGGAAAAGACACAGACATTCGTGGGCTCGATATGGAAATTCCGGTTGAAATAGGTCTTATTGCCATGCCGGCGTTCCCGGACATGGTTGGCCAGGGCCCCCAGGTAGGGTAGGGTCCCCTTTTCAAAAAGCGTCAGGCCTTCCTCCGGTGTGATCCTTTCCCCGGCCAGTATCTTTTCGCCGATCCTTCCCAATTCCTTATCCGTCGTTTGAATGATCGTCTCCATCTGCATATTTGTGCTCATAGCGATTCCTTTTATTCGGTATGTAAAGGTACGGATTGTGCGATATTTGATTATCTTCCATGATTGAACCAACCTAAACCAAACGTAAACCTAAAATAACAATATAGTGGGTATTAAGTTCCGTCTCATTGTCATGAATTTTCTGGAATATTTCGTCTGGGGGTCCTGGCTGATATCGTTGGGTGCCTATATGTTCAATGTGCTTCATTTTTCGGGCGTACAGGTAGGAAGCATCTACGGGACTATGGGGGTAGCATCCCTTGTAACTCCTGCCTTGTTTGGCATCGTTGCGGACCGATGGCTGAATGCCGAAAGGGTATTGGGGCTGTGCCATATCCTGGGCGCTTGCATGTTGTTATGGGCCTCAACGCTCACCGGTTATAGCATGTTTTATGTCGCCATGCTGTTCAATTCGTTCTTCTTCATGCCCACCATCGCATTGAGCAATACCGTGTCTTATATCATTCTGGAAAGAAGAGACTTTAACATCGTAAAGGAATTTCCGCCCATCCGCGTATGGGGAACGGTGGGCTTCATCGCCGCCATGTGGACAGTGGACCTGTGCGGCTGGAAAGAGAATGCCTTTCAATTGTATGTCAGTGCAGGGGCGGGTCTGCTGCTGGGGGTCTACGCCTTTACGCTGCCGGCCTGTTTCCCGGTGCGGACGGGACCGAAACCAAACATCTGGGCTTCCCTGGGCCTGGACGCATTTGTATTGTTCAAAAGAAGGAAGATGCTGATTTTCTTCCTGTTTTCCCTGCTGCTGGGCGCAGCCCTCCAGATCACCAACGCCTTTGGCAGCGCCTTCATGAGTGATTTTTCAAAGTCTCCCCAATATGTCCATTCATTTGGGGTAGTGCACTCGAATTTATTGCTCTCCATCTCTCAGATATCCGAAACGCTGTTTATCTTAACGATCCCATTTTTTTTACGGCGATTCGGGATCAAGCAGGTGATCATGATCAGTATTTTTGCCTGGGTATTCCGCTTCGGCCTATTCGGGATCGGCAATCCTGGCAGCGGTCTGTTCCTCCTCATTCTTTCCATGATCATATATGGAATGGCCTTCGACTTTTTCAATATCTCCGGCTCACTGTTCGTCGAAAAAGAGGCCGATATAAAGATCAGGGCCAGTGCACAAGGCTTATTCATGCTGATGACCAATGGGTTCGGGGCTTTTCTCGGAACCTATATCAGCGGCCGGGTGGTGGACTATTTCACGGTCGGCGGTGTGAAGAACTGGCAGAACATATGGTTTACTTTTGCCGCCTATGCGCTCATCATCGGTCTTATCTTTCCCATCGTCTTCAGGTACAGGCACACGATGCAGTCTTCTGCACAGCCCGTATTGCATTGACGCCTTCCAACGCAGCCAGATCACTTATAATGCGGCATATGCTCATCCGCAAACCGCTTCTCTGCGTCATTCCAGTCATTCACCACCTGTGACCTGGCCGAATTCACCTTCTGGTTCGTCTGGTTGAACCCTTTCACAGCCGCGTTGATATCATTCACCGCTTTGTTATAGGTATCCACATCCGCCTGGGTCCGGGAAGAACCACCTTTTCCTTCAAAGGATTTCTTTAGCTTGTCAAACTCCTCCGACTTCACATAGAAGTCCGTCAGCTTGGGTATATCCTTACTGGCTGTCTGCTGGTAGAATTGCAGCGTCTTCCGGCAGGCGGCGACCAGGGATGGATCATTCTCAAAAGGCTTCACGGTATCCAGGGCCTTCATACCCTCATTGGCAAAATTCAGCAATGCGCTGCGGGCCTGTTCCATATCGTTTACTTTCTTGTCATTCATCGCCTTCACGAGCTGGTTGTCCTCCCAGTTACACTTGAAGAAGGAAATATAAATAGTATTGATATAGGTGCTCAGCTTGCCCGCCGTCTCCATCTTGGTGCCCAGGGGACTGGCGTCCTCCGTCAGCGTAACATTGTACTTCGCTGCAAAGTCCCTGGTTGCTTTATCGAACTTCGTATACGCTTCGTTCAGCTTTTCACTGACTTTGTCCTGCAGCAGCAGGTACGCCTGCATCTCATCCACCGACTGCTCGGCCACCTCCTCGATATTGACGATCTTCTTATAGTCCTCACTGAAAACGATATAGACCATTTGTATATAATCGATGCTGGCCTGCTTCAGGGATTTATCTCCTTTGTAATTGGGGAGCTCCATGGTCTTATACTTGCTGTCGGTGATCTTGTCCAGCACTTCCTGCCGAAGCTTTTCCACTTTCCGGGCACGGCGGCCATGCGCGGCGGCGCTTATATATTGCATGTACTTGGTGTCCATATCTCCCCTGGCCTTGTTGATAGCGCCGATATAATCGCCGGGATTATTCAGGTCCTGGGCCTGCGATACCAGCGACAACGAGAGAAAGCCCAGCAGGAGCAAAAGGCACAACTTACGGTAAAGGTTCATATCTCAGATTTAAGGTTAAACTATTTCATCATCCCAATGGCCAGCTGATACGTCACCATCAGGTAAGGATCATGCAGCACGTCGTCCTTTCTTTCTTCATTCATTGCCTTCATGGCTTCGTCCGCCTGCAGCCGTTGATCTTCATAGGCCGGATTGGCAACAGTAAAGAGCTCATTCTTTGTCATGACGCTGTCTTTCGTCTCCTCGCCAGGCTCCTGCTTCTTCTCCGCGATGATGTCCTGGAGGTTCAGACTCCGGTCCCTTGCCGCCTTGTTCGCAGATCCGCCGGCTTGCCGCGCAAGACGGAAATAGTCATTGGCCGCCATTGCCCTTGTGGCGATCTCCTGTTCGGCAGCCAGGGGCAGCGCAGGTAAAGGGTGATAATATTTATTGGCTTCTATGGGCGTCGGTGAAAGGGCAAAAGGCTCGTCAGCCTCCCGCTGCACCATGGCTTCAGGTGGATCGGGCAATGCGATATCAGGTTTTATCCCGCTGGCCTGCGCTGTCGTGCCATTCACCCGGTAAAGTTTCGAAATGGTCACCTTGATATAGCTGGAGGCTGTCGCCTGCCCATTGAAATTGGTAAGATCGATGGTCGTATCCATCGGCAGCACTACCTGTGCCGTAGCTTTCCCATAGGTAGGCGAGCCCAGGATCAGCGCCCGGTTGTAATCCTGCAATGTCCCGGCGACCATTTCCGAGGCGGAGGCGCTGCTGCCATTCACCAGCACCAGCAACGGGCCATCCCACACCGTACCCCTGTTCACGTCTTTCATGGTAAAAACCTTCGTTTCCCTGGATTTCACCTGGCCCACCGGACCGGCATCTATGAACAGGCCGGACAGCGCTACAGCTTCCTCCATGGAGCCGCCTCCATTATACCGCAGGTCGAGGATGAGAGCGCCGATATTTTCTTTCTTCAGCTTGAGGATCTCTTTCGCAACATCATTGGCACAGCCATTCGCACCCTTGCTGTCCTCCCAGTCCGTATAAAAAGCAGGAAGAGAGATATAACCCACCGTTTTGGCGCCTTTCAGCAGGAAGCCTTTCACCTTGTTCTCGTCTTCTTCCGCTGCCGACGTGCTGACCTTTTGTTTTTGCAGGCTCACCTGCCGGGTGGTGCCATCTGCCTTCCTGACGTCGAGCGTGACCTTGTCGCTGCCTTCGTCGCTCAGCATGCTTGTCAGCTCCGCCGTGGTCGCCTCTGCAACGTCGATGGGATCTTTGCTTTCCCAGCGGATCGTCAGGATCCTGTCGCCCTCATTCAAACCCCCGGATTGGAAGGCCGGCCCGCCGGGCAGGAGCCGCCCGATGACGGCACGACCGTCATCATCTTCACGCAATGTCAACCCAAATGACAGCGGCTTGTTGCCTAGTGCGCTCTCGAATTCCGCCTTTTCATCAGGAGAAAAATAAGCTGTATGCGGATCGTAGCACGCGGCCAACGCCTGACAATAGACGATGCCGATCATATTGCCGATGCCCGTAGGACTTTGCATCAGCCGCCGGATCATCCGCTTTACAGCGACCGCCGCCTTCTTTCGTAGCTTGGGCTCCAGGCTGTCGATCATCCTGGGATCGGCCTTACCTCCCGCCAGAACGACCCGGTACGCGATCCGCGTGGCAACGGACAGCTTCATCAGTTTATAGATCTTCGTATGCATCGCCCCCTGGTTGGCAGGGTAGGAGGTGTCCTCCAGCACCGTCAGCTTCTCCGTTCCGGAAAAAACAAACGGCCGCGCCGCGATATGATCAACCATGGTATCCACCTGCATCAGCCGGTGCTGGTAAAGGTTCGTCACCAATTGCAAAAAATGGGTCCCCCGGTGGAGTATCTCCTCATCCAGCTTGTCACGATAGACGGACAGCTGGGCAATATCTTCCTGTGTAAAAAAAATGCGCTCGTCATCCAGCGCCGTCAGCATCTGCCGGTAAATGGCTGCCGACATATCTTTATTCAGCGGCCTGGGTTCAACATGGAATTTTTCCACCATTCGGGAGACCAGCCAGGCGTCGTTCGCCTTGCCTTCAAAAGACTGACCCACGGCAGGAAAGATGAAAAAAAGATACAGACACAATAAAAGGATGCGCAGCATTCGCGCAAAATAGTAAAAAAAAAGCCCGTGCGCAATGCACGGGCTTTTTTTAGAAAAATATGTTAAAGGTGAGTCTCGATCTTCTTCACAAAATTCGATTTGGGCTGAGCGCCTACCAGCTTGTCCACCACCTTACCGCCCTTGATGAACAGGATCGCAGGAATGCTGGTGATACCATAGTTGACAGACAGCTGAGGATTGTGGTCCACATTCACCTTACCTACATTGATCTTGCCGTCATATTCTTTAGACAGTTCTTCGATCACAGGCCCGATAGCACGGCAGGGACCACACCATTCGGCCCAAAAATCTACTACAGTCAGTTTATCGGAAGAGATTACTTTGTCCTGGAAATTGGTATCTGTTAATTCTAAAGCCATAATGAGTGTTTTTTATGTGATGTGTTTGTTTTTTGCTATGACAAATGTCCGGATAGTTTTCCAATTATTTGGTCGCTCACCTGACATCCACCTTTTTTTAATCTACATGTTCTATAGACTGCAAAAAGCCGTCCACCCTACAATTCAGGGATTTAAGTGACAACTTGTACCTCCAGCTCCGGCTTCTCCGCCAGAAAAGCAGTCATTTCGTCATTCATTTCAAAGCCTGCTCCCATGGTGAACATACTGATCTTCGAACGGCTTTTTGGTTCTAATATGTTGAATTTCAGCTGCGATTTACCGGGATATTTTTTAAGGTTCTTTTCCATGAAAAGTACCATCTCCTCGCTGACGAAACGCGCTTCCACTTCCATGATCACCTGTTTGGTAAGAATGGGCTTAATGCTTTCCAGCAGCATCATACGCTCGATCTTGAACTCATATTCCGTTTTGTTAAACCGCAGGCGGAAGGCGCCTGTAATGAACAGGTTCTTCCCTTTTTCCAGGTAGTTGGAATACCGGGCATAGTCCTCGCTCCACAGCATGAATTCCGTCTTGCCCGTATAATCCTCGATGGTGAAGGACCCGAATTGTTTCCCCGTCTTGCTCACCCGGTGCTGCGCATCTGTTACCAGCCCTGCCAGCCGGTAGGTTTTGCCGGGATTGGCCTGCAGGCCCAACGCATCTTTTATCTCGTTGTATTCGCCCAGCTGCGTGATGCCGTAATGGGTGATCTCGAACTTGAAATGGTCCAAAGGATGACCGCTCATGAACATGCCCGTCACATCCTTCTCGTGATCCAGTAGTTCTGTCAGCGTCCAGGGTTCGCAGTTGGGCAGCTTGGGTACGGCGATCTCCGGCATGGCAAGATCTCCAAAGAGACTGTTGGTGGTCTGCGTGGCATTGGTCTGGTATACGTTCCCGAACTTGATGATCTTCTCCAGCCCCGTGGACGTATCCCCCGGTGGCGTAAAGAAGAATTGCGCCCGGTGGAATCCGTTAAAGCAGTCGAAGGCGCCGGCATACGCCAGGCTTTCCAGCGTCTTTTTATTCACCGTCCGCTGGTTGATCCTTTTGATCATATCGAAGATGCTGGTAAAAGCGCCGTCCTTCGTCCTTTCCGCGATCATGCCTTCCACGGCGGCTTCACCCACCCCTTTCAGTCCGCCCAGCCCAACACGGATCTCGCCATTCATATTGACGGAGAATCCTTTTTTCGATTCATTGACATCCGGGCCCAGTACTTTCAGTCCCATCCGCTTACATTCTTCCATGAAGAAGGTGATCTTTTCAATGCTGCCCGCATGGTTCAGCACCGCCGCCATATATTCGGAAGGGTAGTGCGCCTTTAAATAGGCCGTATGATAAGCCACATAGGCATAACAGGTAGAGTGCGACTTGTTGAAGGCGTATTGGGCAAATGCTTCCCAGTCCGTCCAGACTTTTTCCAGCTTGTCGGCGGCCAGCCCCTTGGCCGTGGCGCCTTTGATGAACTGGCTCTTCATCTTATCCAGCACCGACTTCTGCTTCTTACCCATGGCCTTGCGCAGCACGTCGGCGTCGCCCTTGCTAAAGCCGGCCAGCTTCTGCGCCAGCAGCATCACCTGTTCCTGGTACACCGTGATGCCATAAGTATCCTTCAGGTATTCCTCCATCTCCGGCAGATCGAAGATGATCTCCTCCCTCCCGTGCTTACGGTCGATGTAGTTGGGGATATAAGCGATGGGACCGGGCCGGTAAAGGGCATTCATCGCAATAAGGTCGTCAAATTTATCCGGCTTGAGGTCCCGCAGGTATTTCTGCATACCGGGACTTTCGAACTGGAATGTACCGATGGTCTCCGCTTTTTGGTACAGCTCGTACGTCTTTACATCATCCAGCGGAATGGTATCCAGGTTGATATCCACCCCATGATTTTCCTTTATCAGCTCCAATCCGGTCTTCAGGATGTTGAGGGTCTTCAGACCCAAAAAATCCATCTTGATAACGCCGGCGTCCTCGATGATGCTGCCTTCGATCTGGGTCACCAGCAGGGGAGAGTCCCTGGCCGTACAGACAGGGATGATATTCATCAGGTCCTCCGGGGCGATGATGATGCCCGCCGCATGAAGGCCCGTATTACGGACAGAGCCTTCCAGCCTTTCGGCCTCGTGCAGCACCCGGCTGCGGATATCGTCGCCGTTGTAGATCTCCCGGATCTTCTTCACATTCTCCATATCATCCGGGGTCAGACCGTCCTTCTCTTCCAGCGATTTCTCCCCTTCCTTCGGCGTCATGGGCGCTTTCAGCACCCGCCTCAGCTCGATGCCCGGCCTTTCCGGCACCAGCTTGGCCAGCGCATTCGACTCGGGCAGCGGCAGGTCCAGGGCCCGCGCCACATCCTTGATGCTCATCTTCGCAGCCATCGTACCATAGGTGACGATCTGCGCTACCTGGTTCCTGCCATATTTTTCAACGACATATTCTATCACCCGCTGACGGCCCTCATCATCGAAGTCCGTATCGATATCCGGCATCGACTTACGGTCCGGGTTGAGAAATCGTTCGAACAGCAGGTTATATTTGATAGGATCGATATTGGTGATGCCGATGCAATACGCCACCACCGACCCCGCAGCCGATCCACGGCCAGGGCCGATGAATACCCCCATATCCCTTCCCGCCTTGATAAAATCGCTCACGATGAGGAAGTAACCGGCAAATCCCATGGTCTTGATGGTGAAGAGCTCGAAGTCCAGCCTTTCCTGTATGTCAGGCGTAAGGTCGCTATACCGGAGCTTGGCCCCCTCCTGGGTAAGATATTTCAGGTATTCCCACTGGTCCAGGTTGCTGTCATTATGGATCTGGAACTCCTTCGGGATTGGGAAATTGGGCAGCAGGATGTCTTTTTTCAGGTTCAGCACCTCCACCTTGTCCGCTACCAGGTTCGTATTGTCAATGGCCTGGGGGATATCCGAGAAGAGCTTCGACATCTCTTCCGTCGTCTTGAAATAGAATTGGTCGTTGGGGAACTTAAAACGCCTGTTCTTGATATTGGCGTCATCATTGACAAAGTCGTCGAAGCCCGGCGTGCTTTGTTTCTCACCCGTATTGATACAGAGCAGGATATCATGGGCATTGTAATCGTCCCGGTCCGTATAATGGCTGTCATTGGTGGCGATCACAGGCACATTGAATTTAGCAGCGAATTTCAGCAGCACCTGGTTGATGATCTCCTGCTCCTTGATATTATGCCGCTGCAGCTCGATGATATAATCATCCCCGAAAATGTCCAGCCACCACTTGAACTCTTTTTCGGCCTTTTCTTCCCCGTCATGCAAAATGGTCTGGGGGACATAGGCGCCGATGCAGCAGGTAGTGGCGATCAGGCCTTCATGGTATTTCTCTATCAGCTCTTTATCGATACGGGGGTACTTGCTGTACAGCCCTTCCGTGTATCCCAGCGAGGTCAGCTTGATCAGGTTCTGGTACCCCAGCTTGTTCTTCGCCAGCAGCACCTGGTGGTACCGCTCATCTTTTACTTCCTTGCTGAAGGTCTTGCGATGCCTGTCCGCCACGACATAGAATTCGCAGCCAACGATGGGCTTTACCTTCAGGGTCCCATCGTCGTTCTTGTGCTTGTAAGCCTCCGAGACGAACTCAAAGGCCCCGAACATGTTGCCGTGATCCGTGATGGCCAGGGCCGGCATGCCGTCCTTGATAGCCTTCTTGTAAAGGCTTTGGATGGAGGCGGCGCCATCCAGGAGAGAGAACTGTGTATGTGTATGTAAATGAGAGAATTTGCTCATAGAATGCCTCCGAAAATAAACATGCAATTAACTAACAAAGTTCGTTTGCGGGAAGCACATTCTTTCCACAACATCAGCCAGATCGGTCCCGGGCTTTTTTGGCAGCATTTTTGCCAATTTTACCTATCTTTACCCGTGCCAATATCCTCAAAAGTGGAAAATATGTTGAAAAATCTCATATTCATACTGACCCTAGCCTGCCTGGCAGCCAGCTGCAGCAGCTTGAAAACCAGCGCTTCGCGCAGCGCTGCCCCCTCCACAGGCGCCAATTCTCCCAAACAGGCCTCCTCCGGCGATAATATCCAGTTCATCAGCAATATTGCCATCAAGCCGGACGCCCGCCAGGACAAGACCGCCAGTTCCATTTCCACTACCACTGTCGCCGGCAGCCATACGAATTATGCTTCCGCAGCCGCCATCGAGAACTATCCCGCGCTTCAATTTAAATATGCCATCCTGGAAAATGCTTCCGTGGAAGAGTTGGATAATCCTAAGTTATTGGCATTCATGGATTACTGGTACGGCACGCCCTATCATTACGGCGGTACCAGCCGGGACGGCATCGACTGTTCCGCCTTTGCTTTTTTATTGATGTCTTCCGTGTACGGTGTTGCGGCATTGCCCCGTACCTCCAAAGAACAATATGTGGCGACCCACCACATCCGGCGTGATGAATTGAAAGAGGGCGACCTGGTATTCTTTCATACGCTGGGCAAACGCAGGGCCGTCACCCACGTAGGCGTCTACCTCCGGAATAATAAGTTCATCCATGCCAGCGTCTCCGGCGTGATGATCAGCGATATGAACGATGGTTATTACGATAAGCACTTCATCGGCGCTGGCCGGATCATCGACCAGCAGTCCTCTGCACAGCCCGTGATACAGCCGCCAACAGAGACTTTCACCCAGTCGGGCGGCGGCTCAGGCTCTTAATTCAGCTTCTTCACCGTCACATAAAAATTCCTGTTAACCACCAGTTCCCTCCCCCCAATACCCCCTCCTGTCCGGGTGGAATCCGCACCTGCAACCCTGACCGGGTCCACGCCCGCAACTTTTCCTGAATCCGCACCCACTACCCTTGTCGGATCTATACCCGCCACCCTGGCCGAATCAACATTCCCGGCCTTCGCCGAATCCACGACAGCCCCCACACCACCAAAATTGAGGGTCTTCCATTCCGTGGTCGGCTCGATCCACTGCTCCGCCTGCCCCGCCACGGAGATCTTCACAGGCATATTGAACCCCGACACACACTTCGTCCAATGATAGGACAGCATGGTGCCGCTGTTGAACTTATATTCCAGCTCCGGGATCTGTGTGGTCCGTAAATACTGGTTGAAGATCTTCGACAGGTCCTTTTTCGCATACTGGCTGATATACGACTCGATCTCCTGGGAGGTCACCGTCTTATGATAGTAGGTGGCCGTCAGCCCATGCAGCAGTCCCCGGAAGCTGGAATCGCCCAGGATCTGCCGGATCATGTGCAGCATATTGCCTCCTTTATAATACATGTCGCCGGAGCCTTCATTGTTGACGCCATATGCACCGATGATGGGCTTGTCATTACGGATATTCTTACGGGTGCCGATGCAATAGTCATTGCCGGCTTCCACTCCATCCTGGCAGGTAGTATAAAGGGTCTCGGAATAATTGGTGAAGCTTTCATGGATCCACATATCAGCCAGGTCGTTGCTGGTGATGCTGTTCCCAAACCATTCATGCCCGCTCTCATGCACGATGATGAAATCCCATTTCATGCCCCAGCCCGAGCCGGAAAGATCCCGTCCCAGGTAGCCATTGGCGAAATGGTTGCCGTAAGCTACGGCGCTTTGGTGCTCCATCCCTAAATGAGGAGCTTCCACCAGCTTATACCCGTCCTCGTAAAAAGGATAGGGGCCCATCCAGGATTCGAAGCAATGCAGCATGGTGTCAGCCTGCTTGAATTGCTGCTTTGCAATATCCAGGTTATAGTCCAGCACCCAGTAGTTGCAGTCCAGTGGCCCCTTTTCTCCCTGCAGCTCCGCGTGGAAGTTGACGTACTTGCCGATATAGGGAATGATGTCATAGTTATTGATGGGATTGACTACCCGCCAGCTATAGGTGTTGGTACCGTTGCCATTTTGTTTTACTTGCTGCATCCGGCCGTTACCCACGGCCATCAGGGTATCCGGCACCGTGATATGCAGGGAGGCGCCGCTGTCCGGCTCGTCGCTTTGGTGGTCCTTGCAAGGGTACCAGGCGCTGGCCCCCAACCCCTGGCAGGCTACGCTCATCCAGGGCCGCCCTTGCTTGTCCTTCGTCCAGATCCAGCCGCCATCCCAGGGCGGACGGACCGCGGCCCGGGGAATGCCTTCGAATTGTACGGTGAGGGTCTCGATGCTGCCTTTCTTTAAGTCTCGCGGGAAGCTGACATGAAAGACATTGCCCTCTCTTTTAAATTTCAGGGAGGTTTTCCCCCATAAGATGGAGACGATGTTCATGGGTTGCTGCAGGTCCAGTTGCAGCCGCCGCCCCGGCTTGATCACGGCCAGGCGAATACCCGTCGTTCCTTTGACAGACCTTTTTTCATAATCCGGCGTGACATGGATGTCATAATACAGCACATCCCACCAGGCCCTTTCCGGGGTAATGGTGCCGCGTAACGTGTCTGCATGGGTGAATTTATCTTTTTCACCTTCGGGAAGTTGGGCAGCGCAAAAGGGGAGGATAAAAAAGTAACATCCGAGGGCAAGCAGGATTACGCGTGTCATTGCTTAATTTTAATTTTTTGCTGGAAAAAATGAAGATAAATAAACATTTCACATTTCCCTTCTATAAATGTACGAATGGATGGAAAAGCAGCTTCAGGCTACTAACCTCAAAGCTCACAGCGCACTGCTTGCAGCTCGCAGCCTGCTTATGGCTGGCCGCCTGCTCCTCCCCCCGCACCGAAGGAAAGTCAGTCTTCCGTTACAATGAAAAAGACGGCATCGCCAGCCTGGACCCGGCATTTGCAAAGAACAGGAGCATCATCTGGCCGATCCATCAACTGTATAATACCCTGGTCGAGACGGACGACGACCTGCACATCGTACCCGCCCTGGCCCGCAGCTGGGAAGTGTCCCCGGATAAGAAGACCTGGACCTTTCACCTGCGCACAGACGTTTTTTTCCATGACAATGAAGCCTTTCCCGGCGGCAAGGGTCGCCATATGGTCGCCGGCGACGTGGTCTATAGCTTCAGCCGGATCATCGACAGGGGGACTGCCAGCAGCGGAGCATGGATCTTCAACGGCCGCATCGAGCCTGCCGCGCCCTTTACAGCCATCGATGACAGCACTTTTCAGCTGAAACTGATCGCTCCTTTCAATCCGATCCTCGGCATCCTCAGTATGGAATACTGTTCCGTCGTACCGAAAGAAGTGGTGCAATTGTATGGAAAGGATTTCCGGAGTCACCCCTGCGGTACCGGGCCTTTCCGTTTTAAATCCTGGGAAGAAGGCCAGGCCCTGATCTTCCTGAAGAATGAGCGTTATTTTGAAAAGGACAGCGCCGGCCATTCCCTCCCTTACCTGGATGCGGTGAAGGTTACTTTTTTCGATGAAAAGGCTACCGAGTTCCTCCAGTTCCGCCAGGGACAGCTGGACTTCATCAACGAGATCGACCCTTCCTTCAAGGACGAAGTGCTTAGCAAGAAAGGAGAGCTGAAGCCGCAATGGAAGGGAAAGATCATCCTCTCCACCCATCCTCAGCTCAATACAGAATACCTGGGCATCCTGATGGATTCAACCAATCCGCTGGTGGAGAGTTCACCGTTGAAACTTCGTGCTGTCCGGCAGGCCATCAACTATGGGTTCGATCGCCGCAAGATGATGCTCTACCTGCGCAATTCCCTGGGTACGCCTGCCGAAAGCGGATTCGTTCCCGCCGGACTGCCTTCATTTGACTCCAGCCTGGTGAAAGGATACCATTACGACCCGGCAATGGCCCGAAAGTTACTGGCGGACGCAGGCTACCCGGAGGGTAGGGGACTGCCTTCCATCCACCTGCTCACCATCTCGGATTATGCGGATTTTGCCAGCTTCATTGTCCGGGAACTGGAAGACATCGGGCTGAAGATCCGGGTGGAAGTAGTCCAGAAAAGCCTGCTGCTGGAACAGACGGCCCAGTCGAAAGCCCTGTTCTTCCGCGGCAGTTGGTTCGCCGACTATCCCGACGCCGAGAACTACCTGAGCGTCTTCTATTCCAGGAACCCCGCGCCGCCTAACTATACCCGTTACCACGATCCCATCTTCGACCGGCTGTACGAACAGGCGCTCCTGGAAAATAATGATACGGCGCGGTATACCCTCTATCGCAAAATGGACCAGCGGATCATCGACGCCGCACCGGTCGTCCCGCTATGGTATGACGAGGTCATACGAATGGTGGATCCCCGGGTAAAAGGCTTTCGGCCCAATGCACTTAACTTATTGGAGTTGCGGACCGTTAGGCGGACCACAGGTCCGCCGCGCGAAGCGCCGTAATTAGATTCTAAACAAACAGAAACCTCGCGTCAGCGAGGTTTCAATGCTTAATTAGACTTCCAGCTCTTAATTACTCTTCTTCAGCTTATTCTTGAACACTTTCTCAAACTTCTCCACTTTCGGCCTGATCACCAGGTAACAGTATGGCTGCGACCCGTGCGTGTTATAATAATTCTGGTGATAATCCTCCGCGGGATAGAACTTCGTAAACCCTGTTATCTCCGTAACGATGGGCTTGTCATACGCCCCGCTCTTATTCAGCTCAGCCTTATAATGCTCGGCCTTTTCTTTCTGTTCGGCATTGTGGTAGAAGATGGCGCTGCGGTATTGCGTTCCCACGTCATTCCCCTGCCTGTTCAGACTGGTGGGATCGTGCGCTTCCCAGAATACTTCCAGCAGCTCGTCATAAGTGATCACGGCAGGATCATAGATGATCTGAAGCGCTTCCGCATGACCCGTAGTCCCCGTGCAGACCTCCTCATAGGAAGGGTTGGCTACATTACCTCCCGTATAGCCGGAAGTGGCTTTCAGGACGCCTTTCAGCTCCTGGAAAAGAGCCTCCGTACACCAGAAGCACCCGGTTCCAAAGGTGGCTGTATCTGTCTTTTTTCCTGCCGGGATGTTGCTGTCCTCGCTCATAATATTGCTTTTATTGACGGGTTGTTTAGTGGACGGCTCACAGGCCGCCGAAAATATGGCTAATGTAGTCACTACTGATAAAAAGGTCATGGGTCTGTGCATTTGATGCGTTATATACGGTATATGACAATCGATGGGTTTTAAAAGTTCGTTAAAGTAAAGGTTCCCCCCTACATCCTGCAAGTGCCTATTAATACTAAGTTAAACTTATAAACTCACTTTATCAAGTAAACTTATTAGCCTACCTTTGCATCATGAACGCATCCCCAAAAGACATAGAGATCGCCGGCAACCTCCGCACCGTGATCCAGCGTCTGGTAAAGGTCCTCCGAAAGCAAACCCGCAACGAGGAAATGCTCTCCCTCACCGAACGCTCCACCCTGGGCCTCCTCTACCAGCACGGCAGGCTCTTGCCGACCGAACTTGCCCAGATGGAAAAGGTCACCACCCAGTCCATGTCCCAGGTGATCGCCCATCTCTTTGAAATTGCCTATATCCACAAGACGCCCTCCGAGAACGACAAACGAAAAATGTACCTCTCCCTCACCGCCGCAGGTAAAACATATATCGAACGCCTCCGCCAGGAAAAACAGGAATGGCTGGCCCGCACCCTCCACGAAAAGATCACGCCCCGTGAAAAGGAAGTGCTTTCCGAGGCAATGACCATATTGACCAAACTGATCGACGACTAACTGAACCAGACACACCTGACCAAACCAACCATATGGACCAACAGACGAAAAGGACCCAAGATTATGAAGTTAACCACATTCAACGCCTTACACAGCCGTAACTACCGGCTGTATTTCTACGGACAATTCATATCCCTCATCGGCACCTGGATGCAGCGCACTGCCGTCAGCTGGATCATCTACACGATGACCCACTCCACCTTTCTCCTGGGTCTTACTTTCTTCGCAGGCCAGTTCCCTTCCTTCGTGCTGTCATTGTTTGGCGGGGTGGTATCCGATCGCTACGACAGGTTCCGTGTCCTGCTGACAACCCAGTTTGCTTCCCTGCTGCAAGCCTCCGCCCTGGCCATCATCATCATCACAGGGCACTATAAGGTCTGGGAGCTGCTTACCCTCAGCGTAGTCCTGGGTTGTATCAACGCTTTTGACGTCCCTGCCCGGCAATCCCTTGTCTACGACATGGTGGAGGACAAAAAGGATATCCCCAATGCCCTGGCGCTGAACTCTTCCATGGTCAACCTGGCCCGTCTCATCGGTCCTGCCTTCGCCGGCGTGGTCCTCGAAAAGCTGGGAGCAGGCACCTGCTTCATCCTGAATGCCGCCAGCTTCATTGCCGTCATTGTCTCTTTGTTGAGAATGCGGCTCCCTGCCTACAAGCCTAAAGGCAATGACAAAAAAGTATTCACTGAGATGCGGGAAGGCTTTACTTATCTCAGGCAGACCCCCTCCATCGCAAAAGTAATTCTCATGCTGGCCGCCATGAGCCTGCTGGTGATCCCTTACGCCACCATGATGCCCGTGTATGCCAAAGAGATCTTCAAAGGCGACGCCACCACTTTTGGATACATCGACAGTTTCATCGGACTGGGGGCGGTGACAGGTGCGCTGTTCCTGGCCTCTCTACCCGCCGCTGCGGACAGGAAAAGGATACTCTGGACCAATACGATCCTGTTTGGAGTAGGGCTGATGCTCTTTTCCCATACCAGTTGGTTCCCACTGGCCATGATCTTCGCCATGTTGTCGGGTTTCGGAATGATGGCGCAAACCACCATCTCCAATACCATCATACAGACAACGGTGGCGCCCGCAATGCGGGGACGCGTCATCAGCTATTTTGCCATGGCTTACTTCGGCCTGCAGCCACTGGGCAGCCTGCTCATCGGAGCTGTTTCGCAATACATCGGCGCTCCCGCCACACTACTGGGGGAAGGGCTGGCAGCCCTGGCCATCGTCGGCATCTTCTGGAAATACCTGCGCGAAAAAGAGCCGCAGTCGCTCCAGCCCGCCGGCGACACCATCCATATCGAGGACGGCAGCCTGCCCGCAGACGAAGAATTGCCCGCTATGCCCGTTACAGATCCGACAACGATAAAACCACCTGCAACATGGACACACGCAAGGACATAAGCACAGCGCTGCTGGTGATGGACCCCCATCCCGTCTTTCTGGACAGACTGGAAAAGCAGCAGGCCGGAACTCTGATCGGGAACTTACTGCAGGCGATCGCCGCCGCCCGCAAGGCCGGGATCCCTGTCATCTATGTAGTGCTGGGCTTCCGGGAAGGAATGCCCGAGATCAGTCCTGACAACCGCAGCTTCCACAACTATAAACGATCAACGCCGGATTTCCACCGCATGCTGGGCGCATCTTCCATCGCGCCTGAGCTGGCTCCGCAGCCGGGCGATCTCGTAGTGACCAAACGCAGGGTAAGTGCTTTCACAGGCAGCGACCTGGAAATAGTCCTGAGAGCGCAGAAGATACACCACCTGGTACTCTCCGGCATCTCCACCAGCGGCGTGGTCCTGTCAACGTTAAGGGAGGCCGCCGATAAAGATTTTCAGCTCACCGTGCTCTCCGATGGCTGTGCCGATCCCGACGGCGAAGTGCATACGGTCCTGCTTTCCAGGGTCTTTCCCCGCCAGGCCGAGGTGCTGACCATCGCTGAGTGGGCCGGGCGGATCACGGCAGACCGTGAGTAGGCCGCGTGACGGGCAGCACATATCCCGCTTACAGCTAAAAAGGCGTACCTTCGCTGCTCAAAAATTAAAGGATCCGCCCGCGGGCGGAGGGTGGTATGAAAATTTTTCCGGAGTCAGCCTTGGTCCAGTTGGAATTTGACAAGATAAAGGCCCTTTTAACAGAACATTGCAATACAGAATATGCCCGGGCGAAGGCCGGAGACCTTCGCATTCATACCCGCAAGGACTTCATCGAAGTGGAGCTGCGGCAGACCCATGAGTTTAAATTGCTGACCAGCGCCGGCCAGTATTTTCCCAACGACCATACGCTGAATCTTTTCAGGGAACTGAAGCTCCTGGGCATTCCCGGCGCCACCCTGACAGGTGAGCAGTTCATGCAGGTCCGCCGCCTCGCGGAAGGCATGCAGAGCATCTTCCGGTGGTTCGATGCGGAAAGAAAGACGGCCAACCCGGCCCTGGCCAGGGTCATCGTTCATACCCAATACGAGAAAAGCATCATCGCCGCCATCGACGAAGTGCTGGACGAATCCGGTATCGTTCGCGACAACGCGTCGGAAGAGCTGTCCAATATACGGATGAGCCTTTACAGGCGGCGTAATGAGCTGAGACGGGTATTCGACAGGATCCTGTCCAAACTGGCCAAGTCCGGTTATGTCGCCGACATCGAAGAATCCTTTCTCAATGGCAGAAGGGTAGTGGCCATCTATGCCGAACACAAACGGCAGGTGAAAGGTATCCTCCACGGGGAAAGCGACACGCGCCGCACGTCCTTCGTCGAGCCGGAAGAGACCATCGAGCTGAATAACGAGGTCTTCTCACTCGAACATGCGGAGAGCAGAGAGGTCAATCGCATCCTCCGGGAACTGACCCAACGGCTGTCCGGCCACGCTCCCTTATTGACCGTATGGCATGACGTCCTGGGTGAGTTCGATTTCATCAGGGCCAAAGCACGGTTGGCAGGGGACATGAACGCCAGCTATCCGCAGCTGATGGATAAAGCGCATGTCCATCTCCGTCAGGCATATCACCCCTTGCTGTACCTGTACAACCGGAAGAACCAAAAGCCCACCATCCCTACGAATATCTCGCTGAATGAAAAAGACCGGATCCTCGTTATCTCCGGTCCCAACGCGGGCGGCAAGACAGTGACGCTAAAGACAGTGGGGCTGCTGCAGCTGATGTTGCAGAGCGGCCTGCTGGTTCCCGTGCATCCCGATTCGGAAATGGGGATCTTCAAGCAGCTGATGATCCACATCGGTGACACCCAAAGCCTGGAGTTCGAGCTGAGCACCTATAGCTCCCATCTGAAGAACATGCGCTACTTCATGGAGAATGCCAACGGCAGGACCCTCTTCTTCATAGACGAGCTGGGCAGCGGCAGCGACCCCAACCTGGGCGGCGCCTTCGCGGAGGTGATCCTGGAAGAGCTGGTGCGGCGGCATTCTTTCGGCATCGTTACCACGCACTATCTCAACCTGAAAGTGATGGCCAACAAGACCTCCGGTATCATCAACGGGGCTATGGCCTTCGACGAGACGAACCTGATGCCCTTGTACAAGCTCATCATCGGCAAGCCTGGCAGCTCCTATACCTTCTCCATCGCCGAGCGCATCGGACTGGAGCCGCGCCTCATCCAGCGGGCCCGCACCCTGGTGGACGAAGACCATTTCCGCCTGGATAAGCTGCTGAACCGGACCGAACAGGACTTAAGGCAGCTGGAGCAAAAAGAAAAAGAGCTGCACAAGCTGATGAAGGAGAATGAAAAGCTGAAAAAGGAAATGGAAGCCTTCATCCATAAGGAAAAACATACCCAGCAGGTGGAGCTGCTGAAACATCAGAATAAGATCACCGAAGAAAGGATAACCTATCTCAAGGAAATGGAACGCAAGCTGCGGCAGATCATCTTCGACTGGCGCAAGGCGGAGGACAAGAATGAAGTGATCAAACAAATGCAGGCCCTGCTGTTCAAGCAAAAAGAAAAGCAGGTCAACGAGAAAGTGCGAAAGAAATTCGACGCCCGCTATGAAGAGGTCGGCGGCGATATACAGCTGGGACAGAAAGTGATGATGAAGAAGAATCACCAGGTGGGGACCGTGAAAGAGCTGCGGGGTAAAAAAGCCGTCGTGCAGGTGGGTTTGATCCCCATTACGGTGGACACGGCTGATCTTATCGTCGTCCGCGACAAGCCCCAGGAAGAATCGGCGGGATAAGCCAGGATCCTTAATTGTACGACCGAATATCAATCAATATGAGAAGACTGATCTTTTTATTCTTTGCCGCAAACCTTGTAACCCCCAACCTCTCCGCCCAGACCCCGCCGGACACCACTGAAATAGTAATGCCCGGTCGTGCCAACAGTCCCGGACAGCTGCAAAAGCCATACGTGATCATGATCTCAGCCGACGGGTTCCGCTGGGACCTGGCTGATAAATACCATGCCGCCCACCTGCTGGCCCTGCGGGCAGGAGGAGTGGCGGCGGAAAAGATGATCCCTTCCTATCCTTCCGTCACATTCCCGAACCATTACAGCCTGGCCACGGGTCTTTATCCTTCCCACCACGGCATCGTGGACAATACTTTTTATGATCCCCAAAAGGGCAGGGGCTATCGCATCAGCGATCGTACAGCGGTGCGTGACAGCTCCTGGTATGGCGGCATCCCTATCTGGGCGCTGGCCGAACAACAGCAAATGGTGACGGCCAGTCTTTTCTGGGTAGGCTCGGAGGCAGCCGTTGCCGGCATTCGCCCCACCCATTACTATTATTTCAATGACAGGATCTCCATGGACACCCGCCTGCAGGCGGTGAAGAGCTGGCTCAGCCTGCCGGAAGCACAACGCCCGCACCTGATCCTTTTCTATATGTCACAGGTGGATCATGCAGAGCACCTCTACGGTCCCGATTCGAAAGAGGCGGATGCGGCCGTTCACCTGGTGGACGACGTCATCGGAAAGATGACGCGCATGGTGGATTCCCTGCACCTGCCCGTGAACTACATCTTCGTATCCGACCATGGCATGGCCCCCATCGACACCCTGCATGGCGTCGCCGTTCCGGCTTCCATCGACACGACAAAATTCATCATCGCAGGCAGCGAGACCCTGCGACACCTGTATGCCCGCGATAAAAAAGATATCCCTGCCGCTTACGAGGCCCTGAAAAAAGAGGCAAAGGATTTCGACGTCTACCTGCCCGATGAGACGCCGGCCCGGTGGCATTATGCATCTGGGGATGACCGTTACAGCCGGATGGGAGACATCCTGCTGGTGACGAAATATCCCCGCATGTTCTTCCTGAAGAATAACAAGCTCATTCCCGGCGAGCACGGCTTCGACAACGCCATCCCCCAGATGGGCGCCACCTTCTATGCCTGGGGGCCCGCATTTAAAAAAGGACTCACGGTCCCGGCCTTCGAAAATGTGAATGTATACCCGCTGATCGCGCACATCCTGGGTCTCACCCCACCTCCGGGTATCGACGGCGATCTGAAAGTATTGAAAGGGGGACTGCGCTGATGCCGCTGTCAATGGTCATTTATTATGCATACTGTGATGGCATCATTCTGGCCAGCGCCCTCATAGGCTGTTACATGATGCGCCGGAGCTGGCCATTCCGGTACAGGCTCCTGGTGATCCTGTGCTGTGCAACTTCAGCAATAGAAATTTCTTCATTTATTTGCAGTTTTCTGGATTTGGCCAAGGCTTATATCTACAACATATGGCTGCCCCTGGAATCTTTCACCGTCACCTACATCCTGCTCGGCGGAGCCTTGATGACCTGGGCAAACCGCTTCGGCCAGATCCTGATAGCGCTTTTTTCGGTCGGTGTCGTTTTATCGTATGCCCTGCATCCCGTATTTTCCAGGATCAACGTGTTTGCTGACCAGTCCGGCGTCTTTATGCAGCTGATCGCCAGCTGTGTATGCCTGATCGATATGCTGCAGGATAAAGAAATGTTGGACAGGCCCCTGACGACAAGGCCCCTGTTCTGGGTGGCCATCGGTATGCTGGGCTCGTGCAGCTTCTTCATGGTTATACTTTCACTGGAACAGTTATTTGTAAAGACCATCTTTCGCTACGACCTCTACATGCCTTTCAGCTATGTCGCCAACACCTGCATGTACGGCGGGTTCATTGCCGCCTTTATCACCTTAAAAAAACGACCTTATGCTTTTTCGGCTGATAATGTACCTGGTATACACCCTGTACCTCCTGGGGATTGAATGGGCGGCGGCCATCGTAGGCCAGCGTTGCAAACGTGCCACCTGGCAGGATCCTTATAAATGGCTGATCATGTTGTGCTGGGTGACGGCGATAATAGAGACCCTTGACAACTGCTTCATCCTGCTGCGCATCAAACACCATATCATCTACAATGTCTGGGCCTATTTCGAGACAGGCGGCATCATCTGCATACAGCTGCGCCTGCTGATGTATAAATGGGCAAAACACCTGTTCAGGGCAATGCTGATCATACTGACCCTGGGCACAATGATAAATTATATCTGGGGCCGCCCATGAATGATTTTTAATAGTCCATTCCAGCTGTTCACCCTGTTCATACAGCTGATAACCACCTGCGCAGCGCTGATCGATCTGCTGGGAAGTACATCCGATAAACCGTTGTCCGCACAGCCCGCGTTTTGGCTGAACGCCGGTATGCTGTTCTATTGCAGCATATTCATGCTGCATTATATCGCAGCGATCTTTTTCAGATCTCAGGGCCTCATCGGCTGGTTTTTTCTGGCATGCAGCACCATCGGTAATACCTTCATGTACGGCGGCTTCATCGCCTGTTTCCGAACATTGCGTGGGGAGGATAGACGAAAAAATCCCGTAACTTCGGCCGCCTAATTCATCCTGCTATATATGTCTGATCCATCTGCCGAAAAGAATTTTGCCGCACTGGGATTACAATTGCCACCGGCCCCGACACCAATGGGTGTGTATAAGCCTTGCCTGATTGATGGCAAATACCTTTATGTGTCCGGCCATGGCCCGCTGAAAGAAGACCGCAGCCTCATCATCGGCCGCGTAGGCGCCGACCTGGACATCGAAGAGGCAAGAATGGCCGCCCGGCAGACAGGACTGGCGATACTCGCCACCATACAGACGCACCTGGGAAGCCTCGACAAAGTGAAAAGAGTGATAAAAGTGCTGGGCATGGTAGGCTGTACCCCGGAATTCGACCGGCATCCCTATGTGATCAACGGCTGCAGCGAATTGTTTGCCTCCGTCTGGGGAGAAGAGAATGGGGTAGGGGTCCGCAGCGCAGTAGGCATGGGCTCGCTGCCCGACAATATCCCGGTGGAGATAGAAGCCTTATTTGAATTATTTTAAATACTTCCCATGACACCTATTGCGCCTGATATGACTCCTATTGCGCCCGAATGGTATCGCATAGAGACGGTGGACCAGCTGGACTCGCCCGCACTGGTGGTCTATCCCCTCCGCGTAAAAGCCAATATTGCTTTGGCCGTGGAAATGGCCGGTGATCCCGCCCGCCTGCGCCCGCATATCAAGACGCATAAATCTCCCGATGTCACGCGCCTGCTCCTGGAGGCCGGCATCCATAAATTCAAATGCGCCACCATCGCCGAAGCCGAAATGCTGGCCCTCGCCGGCGCCACGGACATCCTGCTGGCCTATCAGCCCGTAGGCCCCAAACTACAGCGCTTCATTTCCCTTGTCCGCAAATATCCGGCTGCGAAATTCTCCTGCCTGACGGACAATGAAGAAGCCCTGAAAGCAATGGCAGCCGCTTTTGCGTCCGCCGGCCTGCATATCGCGATCTACCTCGATATGAACCTGGGCATGGACCGCACAGGCATCGCACCGGGCGCGGCCGCTTTCCAACTCTACCGGACAGCCGCTTCCACTGACGGCGTCACACCCATCGGCCTGCACGCCTATGATGGCCATATCCGCGACGTCGATTTCGACGCCCGGAAGCAGAAATGCGATGAAGCATTTGCCAGCGTCACAGCCCTGAAGCAGGCCCTGATACAGGCAGGTCTCCCCAGTCCCGTCGTTGTCGCAGGAGGCAGCCCAACTTTTTCCATTCACTGCAACAGACCGGATGTGGAATGCAGCCCCGGCACTTTTGTCTACTGGGATAAAGGTTACAGTGAAGGCTGCCCCGAACAGGGATTTCTGCCGGCCGCACTCGTAGTCAGCCGCATCATCTCCCTGCCGGCACCCGGCAGGCTTTGCCTGGACCTGGGACATAAATCCATCGCCGCGGAAAATGAGCTGTCCCGCCGGGTAAGCTTTCTCAACGCGCCCGGCTGGAAGGCCATAGGACAAAGCGAAGAGCACCTGGTAGTATCCGCCGGCGAAGAGCATGGCCACCATCCCGGAGACATAGTTTATGGATTGCCCATACATATCTGCCCCACTGTCAACCTGTATGAACGTGCGTATACTGTCGAAGAGGGCCGGCTCACCGGAGAATGGAAGAACACTGCGAGAGATAGGAAGATCACCGTGTAATTGCGCATAGCCGGCAACGCGAACCGCAGGTTCCCTTACCTGGCCGACCCCTCTGACCTCGCTGACCTTCGACCGACGAATACCGTATTTGACCACCTAAAACCCCCCGTTCGCCGAGATTCACCTTCTTTTAACGTATAAGACGTTATTTTTAACAGATCGTGCTATTTTAGCATGCGTTATAAGTGACTCAGTGCCAAGTTTATACAATTTTTTCGACCAGAAAACTAAATTGTTCGAAAAATTATTATTTCGATAATTTTGCGATTGCATTTTTAATCATACCAATAAAACCATACAACCATGGAAGTAAAAGAACCGACTGGCAGGCTGGGAGTGTTGATCCCCGGTTTAGGCGCCGTAGCAACCACTTTGATTGCAGGCGTTGAAGCAATAAAGAAAGGATTGGCGCAACCAATTGGATCTATCACACAGATGGGAAATATTCATCTCAACCGGAAATCCGGGAACAACTATCCTAAGATAAAAGATTTCGTACCCCTGGCTAACCTCCAGGACCTGGTTTTCGGCGGCTGGGACGTGTATGAAGACAATGTATACGAAGCTGCCAGCAGGGCTAAGGTGCTGGAACCGGGACTCTTACAGGCGCTCCGCCCTGAACTGGAAGCCCTGAAGCCCATGAAGGCGGTATTCGACAAAGCATATATAAAAAATCTGGATGGCACCCACATCAAGACGGGCGCCAATAAAATGAAGCTGGCCGAAGCCCTGATGGATGACATCGCCCAGTTCCAGGACTCCCGCGACTGCGACCGCCTGGTAATGGTATGGTGCGGCAGTACCGAAAAATATACAGAAGTATCCGACGTGCACGAAACCCTGGCTGCTTTCGAAAAAGGTCTCCGGGAAAATGATCCCCGCATCGCTCCCAGCATGATCTATGCCTACGCAGCTATCAAGCTGGGCGTCCCCTTCCTCAATGGTGCACCCAACCTCACCTGCGATATCCCCGCGCTCACAGCGCTGGCCAAGCAGACAGAGACCCCCGTCGCCGGTAAGGATTTCAAGACAGGACAGACCTTAATGAAGACCATCCTCGCTCCCGGGCTGCAGGCCCGCGCGCTTGGCGTAAAAGGCTGGTTCTCCACGAATATATTAGGTAACCGTGATGGCTATGTGCTGGACGAGCCCGATAATTTCCGTACCAAGGAAGTTTCCAAGCTCAGTGTCCTGGAAGACATCCTCCGCCCGGATCTTAGCCCGGAACTGTATAGCGAGCTGTACCATAAGATCCGTATCAACTATTATCCTCCTCATGGCGACAATAAAGAGAGCTGGGATAATATTGATATTTTCGGCTGGCTGGGCTATTCGATGCAGATCAAGATCAACTTCTTATGCCGCGACAGCATCCTGGCCGCCCCGCTGGTGCTGGACCTGGCCTTGTTTGGCGATCTGGCCAAAAGATCCGGTCTCAGTGGCATACAGGAATGGTTGTCCTTCTATTTCAAATCTCCCCAGACCATACCCGGCTTCCGTACCGAACACGATATTTTCAAGCAGCTGCATAATCTTCAGAACGCCCTGCGTAAACTTATGGGCGAAGAGCTGGTCAATGGGGAGGGCCTGACCTATGCAGAAGAAGAAATAACGGCCTGATGGAAAGATTCCATCGACTCATTTCTACTTGTCTTGGAATAGGCTATACACCCAAAGGAGGAGGCACAGTGGCTGCCGCCGCCTGCTGTATAGCCTGGTATCTTGCCGGGGCGGGTGGAAATGAGTCTGTTTTTATAGAGATAGCTGTGACGCTGGCCATCCTTGCCCTGGGGATCTGGAGTGCAAATAAAGTGGAGGAAAAATGGGGGAAGGATAGCTCCAAAGTTGTCATAGATGAAGTGGCAGGTATGTGCATCACCCTGCTGCTGATACCCATAAAATGGCAATACGTGCTGGTGGGCCTGGCGCTTTTCCGGTTTTTCGACATCGCCAAGCCATTATATATCCGGAGGATGGAAAAACTAAACGGCGGTTGGGGTGTTATGATGGACGATGTACTGGCGGGGATTTATGCCAACATTGTTTTACAACTAATTGTGCTGACGAAGATATGAAGCGGGTGATCACTTTCTCAAAAGCGCAGTTGGTTTCGCTGCTGGCATCAGGGGTGGATTTCCTGGTGACCTATGCACTGGTGCAGTTCCTGCATGTCCCCAAAGTCGCCGGCAGCGCCACTGGAAGCATTTGCGGAGGAGTTACACATTTTTCGATCAGCAGGAACTGGGTTTTCAGCGCACAGGAAAGTAAATGGACAGCCCAGCTCACCCGCTATATACTGGTCTGGATAGGCAACCTGATCCTCAATGTATCCGGTTTTTACCTCCTGACCCATTTCACAACGATGAATTATTTGCTTGCCAAGATCATAGTTTCAATAGGAGTGGCGGTATTTTACAATTACGTATTGCAGAAAAGGTATGTATTTAAATAAGACTAATAAGACAGGATGAACCCTAAGACAAGCATTATGACCGCCGGTATCACAACGATACTGGCACTGATTTTCACTTTCAACAGCATGGCGCAGACCGTGACAGGATATGTCAGGGACGCCGCTACCAGCACCCCTTTACCCAATGCCAGCGTATCGATCAAAGGCCAGCACGGCGGCACCCGGACCAATGCCGACGGCAGGTTCCGCCTCCCGGCGGAAAAATTCCCCATTGACATCGTCGTCAGCATTGTAGGCTATGACCCCGGTTCCATTCACCTGGACTCGTTGCCAGGCCTGGATATCCAGCTCACGCTTACCCGGAAGTTCAAAGAGCTGGGCAAAGCCACCGTAAAGAACAAGAAGCAGAAATATCGCAATAAAGGCAATCCCGCCGTCGAGCTGATCAGGCAGGTCATCGACCACAAGAATGCCAACAGGATGGAAGCTTACAACTTCGCCACCTACGAAAAGTATGAGAAGCTGCAGGTCTCCGTCAATAAGGCCAACGAGACCAAGCTGGGGAAGAACAAACTGTTGAAGCCCTATCACTTCCTGGTGGAGAACGGGGACACCACCAAGCTGGAAGGCCGCGTCCTTTCTCCCGTCTACCTGGAAGAGGCGCTCTCGGATGTATACTACCGCAAAAATCCCGAGAAGACCAAGACCATCGTAAAAGGCAAAAGAAAGGTGGACTTCGGGGAGTTTGTGGACATGCAGGGCATCAGCATGTACCTCAATCGCTTATACCAGGATTTCAACGTATACGATAATAATATATCCGTCTTTACCAACCTCTTTCTGAGCCCCATCGCGGATATGGGCCCCACTTTCTACATGTATTTCATCGACGATACAGTGACGGTGGATACCCAGAAGCTGGTACGGCTGTCCTTCCGCCCGAGGAACCCTAACGACCTGCTTTTCAGGGGTACCATGTGGATCACGCTCGATGGTAATTACGCCATCCAGAAGCTCCGCCTCCTGGTGAGCAAAAGCATCAACTTCAACTTTGTCCGGGAGATGAAGATCGACCAGGACTTCCAGCGGATGCCCGACGGACGCTATCTGCTGCAAAAAAGCGATGTGCTGGGCGATTTCGGCATCAATAAATCCGGGACAGGTCTCTTCGGGGAACGAACGGTCTCGTTCAAGGATTTCAAGACCAACGTCCCTATCGACGACACCGTGTTCCGGGGCCCTTCCGACGTGGTCCTGGACAGCGCGGAATCCCAGCGGGATAGCTTTTGGATCGCTTACCGCCATGATACCCTCACCCGGGCGGAATCGAAGGTTTACGCCAACATCGATAGCCTGCAGCACATGAAATCCTTCCGCCGCCTCATGGACTGGGGCACCCTGCTGCTGGCAGGCTACAAACAGGCAGGGATCTTCGAGATAGGCCCCGCCAGCACTTTCTATAGCTTCAACCCCGTGGAAGGCTTCCGCCTCCGTTTTGGAGGAAGGACCACCACAAAGCTCAGCACCCGCTACTATTCCGAAGCCTATGCTGCATACGGGTTCAAGGACCAGAAATGGAAGTATTTCCTCAGCGGCACTTACTCCCTGAACAATAAAAGCATCTATGGCTTCCCCCAGAACTATATCCGGGCCAGCTACCAGAAGGACACCAAGATCCCCGGACAGGAGCTGCAGTTCGTACAGGAAGACAACTTTCTGCTGTCATTCAAGCGCGGCAACAACGACAAATGGCTTTATAATAATATTTTCCGGCTGGATTATAAGCATGAGTTCGGAGACCATTTCTCCTATGCTTTTGGCTTCAAATGGTGGAAACAGCAGCCGGCAGGCGCCATCTCCTATGTAAAAAGCGGGGGGGCGGACACCCTGCAGGCCATCACCACCAGCGAACTATCCACCGAGTTCCGTTGGGCTCCCCACGAACAGTTTTATATAGGCAAGCTGTACAGGGTGCCTATTTTTAATAAATATCCGATATTTACACTCAGGTATTCAACAGGGGTGAAAGGGCTGTTTGGCGGGGAATACAATTATCATAATTTCGGCGCGGAATTTTTCAAGCGGTTTTATCTCTCTTATCTGGGATACACCGATATTACCATCGATGGAAATTACACGCTGGGTAAGATCCCCTGGCCGCTGCTGAACATCCAGCACGCCAACCAGACCTTTGCCTATCAGCTGCAGAGCTTCAACTTGATGAACTTCATGGAGTTTATCACAGACCATTCTGCCGCCGTGTATATCGATCACTATTTCAACGGGTTCTTCTTCAATAAGATACCCCTGTTGAAAAAACTGAAATGGAGAGAGGTCATCGAAGCCAAGCTGGTGTACGGTGGGCTGCGGGACGGGAACGATCCGTCAAAACATCCGGAGCTTGTTCAGTTCCCCCTGACCAATGGCCTTCAGGAGACCTATACGCTGGACCACCGGCCCTATTTGGAAGCTGGTTTTGCCATCGCCAATATTTTCAAGCTGGTGAGGGTTGATTTTATCAAGCGGTTCACTTACCTGGAACACCCGGAGATCCCTACATGGGGCATCCGGGCAAGGGCTAAATTTGATTTTTAGATCGGAAGAAGAGAGTATAAATGAGCATTCGCAATCAATTACAACAAGGAATATACAAGGTCATCAATCCGTTCGTCCGGTTGCTGATCCGGGCGGGTCTTACACCCAACATGGTGACGACCATCGGACTGGTGCTGAACATCGGGGTTTCCATCATCTTTATAGAAGGAGCCGAGAAAGGCAATCGCGGTGACCTTTCCTATGTGGGCTGGGCCGGAGCGCTCATCCTGTTCGCAGGCCTGTTCGATATGCTGGACGGACAGGTAGCCCGGCTGGGCAATATGAGCTCCCGCTTCGGGGCCCTGTATGACTCCGTATTAGACCGCTATAGCGAATTGATCCTGTTCCTGGGCATCTGCTATTACCTGGTCGCCCATCACTATTTTCTCAGCAGCCTGGTGGCCTTCATCGGCATGATCGGAAGCCTCATGGTCAGCTACACCAGGGCGCGCGCCGAAGGATTGGGCATAGAATGCAAGGATGGATTGATGCAGCGCCCGGAAAGGGTCATCCTCATCGGTGTCTCCGCGCTCGCCTGCGGCATCGCCTCCAAATGGATGGGAGGGAACTACAAAGTGCACTGGCCCAATTCCTCCTTCCCCATGTTCGAGACGATCTCCATCTTCACGCTTCCACTCACGGTAATGGCTATCCTGGCCAATGCAACGGCCATCGGCCGCCTGCGGGACGCCAAAAAAGCCCTGGAAGAACAGGAAAGGCAGAAGGCTGGTACCCCCAATACGCCCAGTAACCCGGTGAAGAAGGCCAGCATCTTCCTCTGGCTGATCCTGACATCCACCCTGGCCACATCCGTCTTTGCACAGAAACAAAAGGTCGGCGTCACCGTTACACCCATCAGCGTGGCGCCGGACAGCTTTCCCATCCCTCCGCACCGGAACAATTCATTATTCTACCTGCAGCGTACCCCGAATATCAATACCATCATCTGCGAGCTCAACGAAAAGAATGGCGCCCCCGATCCGGACGAGCCCGTGCATGTGCTCTGGATCCGCTACTCGGAGCAAAAACAACGGCAGGAGCTGAACTTTATACAACGCCATTTTGCTTATGGTATCAAAGCCCAGCCATTGGGCAACGGCAACTACGAGCTGCATTTCGTATCCTATAAAAAGATCCCGATGTACCTGCGGAGGTCGCCCGTGGACAACCTGCATCATGTCTACGTCACATTCGATAACAAACAAATCTTACTGAACAGGGTCTTTATCAAGATCAATCCGGGCGGTAGTTTCTGGTCGCCCAACGTCGAATACCTCGAATTCAGGGGCATCGATCCGGACAATGGTAAAGAGCTGATGCAACGTGTAAAAATATAGTGGAAATGGATTCAACCAGCGTCGCCCCCCCGAGGACGCGGCTCACTTACAAAACGGCGCTGAAGGTCACTGCTATCTCGGCCGCTTACCTGCTGCTGGCCGCCTGGCTGATAGGCTATAAGCCCGATCAGCTCTTCCTGGTGCTGCTGTTCAACGTCTTATTTTACCTTTCAGGTCCCAGCCGCCGTTTTATCCTGGGCTTTTCCGTCTTCATCGTATTCTGGATCATCTTCGACTCCATGAAGGCCTTCCCTAACTACAGGTACAATGTCGTTCATATTGAAAGCCTCTATCACGCGGAGAAACAGCTCTTCAGCATACATGGACGCACGCCCAACGAATATTGGGCCGCCCACACCAGCAGCTTTCTCGATCTGCTGAGTGGCATATGCTATCTCTGCTGGATCCCGGTCCCCCTGGCTTTTGCCGGCTATCTCTTCTACAAGGATAAGACAGCCTTCTTTAAATTTTCCCTCACTTTCTTATTGGTGAACCTGCTGGGCTTCGTCATTTATTATGCTTATCCCGCCGCGCCGCCATGGTATGTGCAGCAATATGGGTTCCGGTTCAATCCCCATACACCTGGCAATACCGCAGGACTGGGCCGCTTCGACAGCCTCCTCCATGTTTCGGTCTTTGCCGGCTTGTACGCCAAAAGCTCCAATGTATTTGCCGCCATGCCTTCCCTCCATGCCAGCTATCCGCTGGTCGTGTTGTATTACGGCATCCGTACAAAACAGGGATGGATCAACCTTCTTTTCGGTACGATCATGGCAGGTATCTGGTTTGCCGCCGTCTATTCCAGCCACCATTACGTGCTGGACGTACTGGCAGGCATCACCTGCGGGTGCACAGGCATCGTACTGTTCAATGTCATGTATGGACGTGTCGGCGGATTCCGCCGTTGGGTGGAGCGTTGCGCGATCATCCTATCCCCTCGACCATGATATCGACGATCGAGTCGATCTGCAAATCCATGCGGGGACACTGTGCGCCGGTAAGCATCAGCGGCATGGCCAACCCCCGGAAACTGCTCACCATCAGGTAGGCCACTAATTCAATATTGTCGTTATTGAGCTTCTTGAACTCCCCGTTGTGGACGCCTTCCTCCAGGATGCCTTTCACCAATGCCACATGCGTCGTGTCGAACTTGCTCTTCAGATCCGTCATGACACAATGGAGCTCCGCGATCTCGCTTTTCAGCGCGTCACTGAGATTGCACAGCTGGCTTAGCTTGTGGAGACGGCACCTGCAATAGTTGATCAGCTTTTCCTTCGACGTGGCAGCCTGGCTGATGGATTCATGTATCTGGTCCAGCAATTCGTCCATTTCAGCATGAAGGACAGCCTCGAAAATGTCTTCCTTGCTGGGATAATAGTAATACAGGGAGCTCTTGGCCTTGCCCAGACTCCGGGCAATATCGCCCATGGTCGTTTTTTTAAACCCGGTCTTTTTGAAAAGGGTCCTGGCAGTGTCAATGATATCCCTGACTACGATCTCATCCTTTTGAAGCATTTCGGCCATGCGTTGACGACTTTAACACAGCAAATTTACGCATTTTCCGGCCCATTCCCTGGTTAATGCTTCGTGAATCTTGTCGGTCAGCAAGCTTTGCCCTAACTTTAAATATCTAATTGCTTGCCATAATGAAGCACAAACTCAACTGTATCCTCCTCATCGACGATGACGAACCTACCAATTTCCTGAACCGCATGACCCTGGAGCAGGCAGACTGCGCCCACTGCGTACAGACCATCCAGACCGGGCAGGAAGCCCTGAACTACCTCATGCACAAGGGCAAATACCAGCATGCCAACGATCACCCGCACCCGGATCTTATTTTCCTGGATATCAATATGCCGGCCATGGACGGTTGGGAGTTCCTGGAAAAGTACCGGCAGCTGCCATCGCAGCAAAAAGCCAGCATCGTCATGATCATGCTGACAACCTCCCTCAACCCGGACGATCAGCAACGTGCCGCAGCAATACCCGAAATAGACGGCTTTGAGCACAAACCGCTCAGGGTCGACAGGCTAAAAGACATGTTGAAGCACTACTTCCCGGATAGAACATAAGCGCAGGTTAGCGCTTATCTGTGACGCATCTTATATCCCGGAATGCAGGTAGTCCTTGAGATGGGAAATGGTCTCCTCCTGTGTGAGGATCGTCTCTTTCACCACATCGTTGATCGAGATGATGCCGCAAAGCTCGTCATTGTCGAACACCGGCAAATACCGGATATTTTTGTCCGACAACAGCTGCATGCAGAATTCAATCGTATCTTGTGGCTTTACATGCGGAAGATCATTGGTCATGATCTCCGATACCCTGGTGTCCGTGGAGGACTTGCCTTTGAGGATCACTTTCCTGGAATAATCACGCTCCGTCATGATCCCCTTGTATCGCTGACCCTCCAGGACCAGCACCGAGCCAATATTCTGATCGGCCATGATCCGCAGAGCTTCCAGGACAGTGGTGTCGGGAGTGACAGAAGTGATCATGCTTCCTTTGTGTGAAAGAATATCAGCTACTTTTTTCATACATCAAGTTTTGGGTTGAACAATCGTGTTTAATCGGCGTACTTTACCAATTTACGGATTTTTTTTCATTATTTGCGCCATCACCAATGTGGCAAAAACTCACTATATTTTTTCTCGCCTGCAGCCTGGCCTCCTCCTCCCTGGCCCAGGACGACAAATACAGGTTTTCCCACCTGGATATCTCCCAGGGGCAGTCCCCGGCATGTGTGATAGCCATTTTGCTGAATCAGTTAGGCTTTTATCCGCAAGGCCCCAAAATGGCTGTCATCACCGGGCAACCCCGGACTGCCATCTTTTACATCGTCACCGTCCATCCCGATAACACCGTTCACCCCGGCGACACCGTCTACACCGGGCCCCTGGGACCCGCAACAGCCAGCGCCAATTCAAGTCTGCATGTCCGTACAGCCGGCTTCACATCCCTGGAAAAAGAAGGTACATACAGGATACGCGTCCCCGGCCTGGGCAGCTCCTCCACTTTCCGCATCGCCCGACACATAGCTGCCCCGGTAGCCCGCGCCGCATTGAAAGGGTTTTACTACCAGCGGTCCGCCATAGCTTTGGAGCCCCGATATGCCGGCTCATGGAGCCGCCCCGCCGGACATCCCGACAACCGGGTGCTCGTACATCCTTCCGCGGCTTCAGACCTTCGGCCTGCCGGCACCGTTATCTCGTCCCCCGGCGGCTGGTATGATGCCGGCGATTATAATAAATACATCGTCAATTCCGGCATCACCATGGGGACGCTCTTGTCCGCCTACGAAGATTTTCCCGCCACCTTCGACACGCTGCATACCAATATACCTCCGATGGAGGGCATCCCCGACCTGCTCAACGAATGCCTGTATAATCTCAGGTGGATGCTGACCATGCAGGATCCCGGCGACGGTGGGGTATACCATAAATGCACCAATGCAGCATTCGACAGCATGGTCATGCCCGGTGTTACAAAGTCCCCCCGCTATGTGGTGCAAAAAGGGACGGCCGCTACCCTGGACTTTGCCGCCGTCACGGCACAGGCAGCCCGCATCTTCCGGAAATATTCCCGCCAGCTCCCCGGTCTGGCAGATAGCTGCCTCCTTGCCGCAGAGAAAGCCTGGCAATGGGCCCTGGCCAATCCTTCCCGGATCTACGACCAGCCTGCAATGAATAAATTATATACCCCTGCCATCACCACGGGTGCATATGGCGACAGCGACATGAGTGATGAATGGTACTGGGCAGCCGCGGAGCTGACGGTCACGACGGGGGAGGAGCGTTTCAGGAAAGTTTTGAATGAAAGGATCAACGACCCGGCCACACTGCCCTCCTGGAGCAACGTGCATATGCTGGGTGAATACACCCTCCTGCGCCATGCCTCTACACAGCCGCAGGATACCATCGCCCGGTTAAAACAACATGTACTGCGGATGGCCGACCATTACCTCGCCCTTGCCCAAAGCAGTGCATTCCACACCGTGATGGGCACTTCCACCCGTGACTTTGCATGGGGCAGCAGCGCAGTAGCCGCCAACCAGGGCATCCTGCTGATCAACGCATGGCGCCTGACAAAAGATAGGAGATACATCGATTACGCAATGGCCAACCTGGACTACCTGCTGGGCCGCAACGCCACCGGCTACTGCTTTATAACAGGAATGGGTAGCCGCTCACCTCTCCATCCCCATCACCGCCCTTCTGTTGCGGACGGCATCACACCGCCCGTACCCGGCCTGCTGGTAGGCGGCCCCAATCCCGGACGGCAGGACAGGCAGACATATGCTTCGGCAGAGGCCGAATTAGCCTACCTGGATGATGACAGGGCTTATGCCTCCAATGAAATAGCCATCAACTGGAATGCGCCGCTGGTCTACCTCGCAGGAGCGATGGAAGCACTGCATTGAATCCGTTTGGAAAATGCAGGATTACAATGGCCTGATCCAGATATTGCGGTAGCTGATGGGCTCGCTGGGATCGCCATGCGCCTGCAATTTTATAGGAGAGGGGCCATGCGCTTTATAGTAAGGCTTGCCGCGGTAGCGTGTCTGACCTTTCAGCTCAAAATCATTTTCCACCAGCACGCCATTGTGCAGCACCGTTACTTTTGCAGGAGACGCCAGCGAACCATCCGTCTTGAATACAGGCGCCGTCCAGATGATGTCATAGGTCTGCCATTCGCCCGGCTTGCGGCATGCATTGGCCAGCGGAACGGCCTGCTTGTAAATGCTGCCCACCTGCCCGTTGACATAGGTCTTGTTATTGTAATTGTCCAGTACCTGCAGCTCATACCCGTCATCACCCTTGCCCGTGCTGGCGAGGAATATCCCGCTGTTGCCCCTGGCCTGGTCCGATCCGGTGATATTGGCCGGGATCAGGTACTCGATATGTAGTTGATAATTGGAAAAGGCCGCTTTTGTCTGGATATTGCCCACTTTCTTATTGACGGTCATCACGCCATTGTCGACCGTCCACTTCGCAGCGCTGCCATCGGCCACCATCGCCCATTTATCCAGGTTCTTACCATCAAAAAGGATCACCGCATCGGAAGGAGCATCCCCTGCCTGTGCGCCGGGCGTCACCACCGGTGGCACCGGACTGTATATTTCTGTTAGCTTATGGTCGTCCAGGCTGTCGGCCTGGGCACGGACTGCCGTAGATCCGGCAAAAAAACCTATTGCGGAAAGTATCAATACTCTTGTAGCAGAAGGACAAGCAATTTGGATCATGCGCATGATAATTTATTGAGGATACAATTTAGAACAAAATTTGCAAACGGAGACGAGAAACGACCATGGATACTGACGGCGGTTGACTACGATCAAAAAAGGACAATTATTTGGCGTTATTCATTTAAAATAATAGCTTGTGCCCCTCTGATACCAGGATTCTTCTCGGTCTTACCCCCAGTAAAGTTCAAAGCTAACAGACAATCAGTATCAATATTAAAATGGGCAATACCACTGTATTTTTTGGCTATATCAGTTTTCTGCGCGAGAAGGTCGATGCCGCCATCGAGATCATGTCGAAAAGAGAAAGCGATTATCTATGGCATTGTTTTAACTCAACCAGGATCGTACAGGCCGGACCATCGGAAGCGCATCCTAATATGAGCTTTTCCATCATACTTGATACGGATGATCCTGATGATATAGTCGCTGACATCGAGGCAGTGGTCAGACTGTTGCCTTTTTCATCCTGCACCCTCATCGTTCGGAACTTCTCCAAAGGTGAGCAGATTGTCTATAATTGGGAAAAGTTCAAGCGGCCGCATACCCTGTAATCATATAGTTTTCACGCCCTTATAATCTGGCACCCCGATTGGAAATACCCGGCGGATTCCATCGTACCCGAAAACTATTAACAATGTTGACACGCGCAAAATTCTACAAGTGTATGCTCTTTTTATCGATGGCTGTTCTTTCCGGCAGTACTATCGATAATAAGCCCGTAGTTACTAACAAGGACAACGACGCAGAAAAGAGGGGCATCGTTCTGAACATCCACGTTCGCCAGTTCGTCAATAATTATATCCAGGAGAATTGGGAGGCCCTTGCCGCTGTAAAACAAAGGAGCGCCCGCCCTTTCAGGCTGATCGATTCGGTATTCAGCCGCTATGGCCTGCCGAAGGAAATGAAATACCTGGCAGTGATAGAATCCGACCTGAAGTCCACGGCAGTATCCCGCGTCGGTGCAAAAGGCCCGTGGCAGTTCATGCCCGCGACCGCTGTGCTCCTGGGTTTAAAGATCGACTCCCTGCACGATGAACGTACACATTATTATAAAAGCACTGTTGCTGCAGCAAAATATTTAAAGGATCTGTACAGCGAGTTCGGCGACTGGTACCTCGTGCTGGCCGCTTACAACGGAGGCCCCGCACCTGTCTATCGCGCCATCCACAGATCCGGCAGCCGTGATTTCTGGGCCCTGGAAAAATACCTCCCTGCCGAGAGCAGGGGACATGTAAAAAGATTTATCGCTTCGCATTATTACTTTGAAGGAATGAGCAGCAGCGTGGCGATGCTTTAATCAAACCCATTCGCCCAGCCTGCCCTCTTCAGCAGATCCACCTTCCTGAGCACGTCCTTCTCCATCTTGTTTTTGAAGGCCGTCACTTTCACCGCTATCAAAGGATCGAAAGCGCCCAGGATAGAAGCCGCCAGGATACCCGCATTCTTAGCGCCATTCAGGGCCACGGTAGCCACCGGTATGCCGCCCGGCATCTGTAAGATCGACAGCACGGAATCCCATCCGTCGATGGAGTTGGAAGATTTGATAGGTACCCCGATCACAGGCAGGGGAGTAATGGACGCCACCATGCCGGGCAGATGGGCCGCTCCGCCCGCGCCCGCAATGATCACCTTCAATCCTCTCCCCGCGGCCTTGCTGGCATACTCCACCATCCGCTGGGGAGTGCGGTGCGCAGATACCACGGTGAGCTCGAAAGGGATGTCGAATTCCTTCAGCACATCGGCCGCCGCCTGCATGACGGGGAGATCACTGTCACTGCCCATGATGATACCAACCATTATTTTGTACATGCTGACTATTTAGTGACGACCTTCAACGTGTTTTTGATCTTATGTGCCTTGTATACCAGGTCATGCTTTTCCTTACTGAGGATGGTGACATGACCCATCTTCCTTCCGGGCCTGGTCTCTCTCTTGCCATAGATATGCACGAACGCATTATCCATTTGCAGCACTTCCTCCAATCCTTCATAGTGCGCCTCGCCGCTGTGCCCTTCTTCACCCAGTAGATTGACGATAGCCGCAGGCAGGATGGCTTCCGTATTGCCCAGGGGATAACCCAGGATGATACGCCACAACATATCGAACTGCGAGCTGTAGTTGCCTTCGATGGTGTGATGCCCGCTGTTATGCACCCGCGGCGCCGTCTCGTTGACAAAAACGTCTCCGCCTCTGTTGACAAAGAGCTCTACAGCGAAAATGCCGGGGCTTTTCAATTCTTTCACCACCCGCATGGCAATGGCCTCTATCTTCCACAATGTCTGCTGCTGCAGGTCCGCCGGACTGATCTGGTAGTCCAGCAGGTTCAGCCGGTTGTCGAATACCATATCCACGGGAGGATATACCACCGTCTCGCCTTTTGCGCCGATGGCCACCAGCATGGCGATCTCCTTGTCGACACTCACCATCTTTTCCAATACGCCCGGCGCATCAAACCCTTTTTCAAGATCTTCTTTTTTGTGCATCAACTGTACACCACGGCCATCATAGCCACCCTGGCCGATCTTATGCACAGCAGGAAGGAAATGATCTTTGCTCCGCAGGTCATTCAGGTTTTCCGTCACCAGGTATTCGGCAGTAGGAATGCCATTGCCGGAATAAAATTGTTTTTGTGTGATCTTGTTTTTGATGGTACGTAAGGCCGCCGTCTTAGGGTATACTTTCACCCCTTCCGCCTCCAGCTTTTCCAGCGCATCTTCATTGACGGATTCTATTTCAATGGTCAACGCATCCAATCCTTTTCCGAAATGATAGACATCGTCGAAGTTCCGGATATCGCCTTTTACAAAATGACGGCACAGGAGCGCCGCAGGACACGCCTCGTCATTCTCCATTACATATGTCTCCACAGGATAATTCGCTGCTGCCTGTAATAACATTCTTCCTAGCTGACCACCCCCTAATATTCCGACTCGTAACATGCTGGTTATTTGAGCCGAAGATATAGCTTTTACCAAAATAAAAACTATCTTAGCAGCTGAAATCATATGCGGCCTGACTATATCCATAAAATTTTCGATGACAAGCGTTTGCATTACTTCCTCCTGATGGAAGCGCTGGCCATGGACGCCTGAGCCTGACACCGGCCCTCTCCTGAATGCTCATCATACCTTATTTAACGCTCTTCTAAAAATAAAGTGTAATGTCTACTTTATCAGCAGCCAATGCGCGAAAGCCGGATTCCGGCGCCGATTTCCTGCCTTTACAGGGCACCGATTATGTAGAATTTTATGTGGGCAACGCCAAACAGGCGGCTCATTTTTATAAATCCGCTTTCGGCTTCCAGTCCATCGCCTATTCCGGACCGGAAACTGGTAATAAGGACAAAGTAAGCTACGCTGTCCGGCAAAACAAGTTGACCTTTGTCTTCACCACCGCCCTTCACCCCAATCATCCCATCGCACAGCATGTACAGCTGCACGGCGATGGGGTCGGCGTATTGGCCCTTCGCGTGGACAATGCCACCAGCGCATGGAACGAGACCACGGCCAGGGGCGGCAAAAGCGCCATGGAACCTACCATCCTGACAGATAAATGGGGTGACGTGGTCCTCAGCGGTATCCATACCTATGGAGATACCATCCATCTCTTCGTGGAAAGGAACAATTACAATGGGCCCTTCATGCCCGGCTTTGCAGAGTGGAAGACAACCTATAATCCTCCTTCCACCGGCCTGCAATACGTAGATCATTGTGTGGGCAATGTAGGCTGGCACCAGATGGATCGCTGGGTGAGATTCTACCAGGACGTCATGGGCTTCCGCAACATCCTTTCTTTCGACGACAAGGATATCTCTACTGAATATTCCGCCCTGATGAGCAAAGTAATGAGCAACGGCAATGGATATGTAAAATTCCCTATCAACGAGCCGGCCGAAGGCAAGAAAAGATCACAGATAGAAGAATACCTGGACTTCTACAGAGGGGAAGGCGTACAGCACGTGGCCCTTGCCACAAAGGACATCGTGGACACCGTCACCCAACTGAGGGACAGGGGAGTGGAATTCCTCCAGGTGCCATCCTCTTATTATGACGACCTGCTGAGCCGGGTTGGCGCCATCGATGAAGATGTCCAGCCCCTGAAAGAGCTGGGCATCCTGGTAGACCGGGATGACGAAGGTTACTTATTACAGATTTTTACCAAGCCTGTAGAGGACAGGCCCACCGTCTTTTTTGAGATCATTCAACGCAAAGGAGCTCAAAGCTTTGGGAAAGGCAATTTTAAGGCCCTTTTCGAGGCGATAGAACGCGAGCAGTCCGCAAGGGGGAACCTGTAAGAACAAAAGCCAATTTTTAGTTATAAAGACCTGTGCATATTAGTATATATGGCAGGTTTTTTGTTTATTTATGGTACCCTATTATGTTGACAAAGACAAGAATAGCCAGACATTGTATCACATCGTTGATGGGAATATTTCTTTTTTCTGTCCACGATCGTGTGTCCGCCCAAACCTCGGTATCCACCATTCACTTTATCGATTATCAACGGTCCATCCCCAAGATCAGCGAGCTGCTCAATCGCAAGGAAGACACGTTGATGAAACAGTTCAGGGAAAAGAACCTTGCCTGGCCGGCCAGGTACGTGTACATCCGGTCATTCAAATATGACAGCCAGCTGGAAGTCTGGGTAAAGAATACCCGGGATGAGAAATACAAGCTGTTCAAATCCTACAAAGTATGCGCCCTGGCAGGCACCCTCGGCCCCAAACGGATGGCAGGAGACTACCAGGTGCCGGAAGGTTTTTACTATATCAACGAGTTCAAGCCGCGTAGCGAATACCATCTCTCCCTGGGCCTCAATTACCCCAACGCCTCTGATAGGATCCTCAGCGATTCCAGCCAGCCGGGCGGCGACATCTATATCCATGGCAGCTGTGTCACCACTGGCTGCATCCCCATCACGGATGCCCAGATCGAGGAGCTCTATATCCTGGCCGCTCATGCAAAAGACATGGGAGAGGATTTTATTCCCGTGCATATCTTCCCCGTGAATTTTAACAACGCCAGGAGCGTCGACTATCTCAACAAATACCTGCAGACCTTCGCGGAATATACCCCTTTTGCCAAAAGCATGCGCAGCGCCTTCTACTATTTTGAAAAATACAGGGAAGTGCCGTTCGTCATGGTCAACGGCAAAGGCGAATATGTGACGGAAGAAGTAGCGCCCGAGGCGGAAGTAAAGATCGCGAATGTGAAGCCGGTGGAATCCCAGAAGAAGGCGCAATCCACACGTGCGCCCCGTCCGCAAAGGGTCAACCCCGTTAAAGAGGATGATCTGGCCAAAGTGGTGGACAAGCTGCCGCTGTATCCCGGCGGCAACAGCGCTTTCCAGGATTTCCTCAACAGGCTGAGCAAGGATGGGCTCAAAGACCTCGATGAAGGCCAGACCAAGACGTTCGTAATGGTGGAATACGTCATCGACGCCGAAGGCAAGCCCGCCTACGCAAGAGTGATCCGCGGTGGCAATGAAAATATAAACGAAAAGTTAGAGGATGCTTTCCTCGCAATGCCGCAATGGGCCCCTGCCAGCCGCTCGGGAAAAAATGTGGCGATCCGTCTCAAACAAACCATCATGATCGGCGCTGATTAGCGCATTAATACCTGCACGGTTTCCGGCGTCTGTTGCCGCAATACGACCGTCTTTCCCTCCGTCAATCTCTCCAGCACCTCTCCATTGTAATGGCGAATGGTCAGCAGCGTCAGGCCTTTTTCCAATTGCACATCGAAGAGATCAGCCGCCGAGAGCGCCAGCTTCTCGATCTTGTCGGCCCGGTCGTCCAGGCAGACCTGCAGGCTGACTGCGCCGCTCTGCATCAGGTTGGGCTTGATGCGCAGCTCTTCGAACAATTGATAAAGGCCCGCCGTCCCTTTCTCCCCCACAAACGAAAAGTCCTTGGAATGCAGGTGCGCCAACACCTGTCCCTGTTTGAGGACAATGATAGGAGGGAGGCCTTTCGCCGTATGGCTATTGATGACAGTGCCCGGCAACGTGGGGTCGAGGAAACATTTTACATACAACGGGATGCCCTTATTCTGCAAAGGCTTGATGGTCTTGGGGTGGATCACCTGGGCGCCATAATAAGCCATCTCGATCACCTCGTCGTATCCCAGCTCACTGATGAACTGTGCGTCGGGGAATTCCTTGGGGTCCGCATTCATTACCCCTTCCACATCCTTCCAGATGGTTTGGCTTTCAGCATCCAGCATATTGGCAAAGACGGCAGCCGTATAGTCGCTGCCTTCCCTTCCCAGGGTAGTGCTCTCATTCTCGGACGTCGAACCGATGAATCCCTGTGTGATCACCAGCCGGGTCTCATTGAACAAAGGCCGCACTTCCGTTTGCACCCTCGTTTGCGTAAAGCGCCAGTCGATGGCCGCATCCCGGAAATTATCATCGGTGCGGAAGATATCCCGAACATCCACCCATTGGTTGTCGATACCTGATTCCGCCAGGTAAGCGCTGATGATGGAGGTGGACAACAGCTCTCCCACACAGACCACCTGGTCATAATAATAGTCGTAATCCCGCACCGGCTTGTCATGCAGCAGCCACTCCACTTCTGTAAAGAAATCCTTCAACTGCGCTTCGGCCGCCAGGTAGTTGCGCACCAGTAAATATTTGGCCGTGGTAAGATGACTGTCCTTCACCTGCTGAAAGAGCTTCAGGGCTTCTTCCCGATGGCCGCCATAAAAGGCTTCCACCACTTTTTCCAGGGCATTGGTGGTCTTCCCCATCGCAGAGATTACTACCAGTATATTGTCCTCGCTGTAGGAACGCAGGATGGCGGGCAGCTTTTGGATCCTTTCGATACTGGCTGCGCTGGCGCCCCCGAATTTGAAAACTTTGATCATGGGTGCAAATATACTTGTGCGCAATTGGACTCCATAGAATGATTCGCTAAATCCTGCTAAAATTCATCAAACCCCCTTACATTTGCTGACCGAAAGCAAAACCATTATAACTCCCGCGCTATGAATGTGAACAGGAAAGTACTCACCCTAGACGAATTCACCATCCAGCAGCTACGCATGTTCCCCAACGCCACGGGTGAACTGAGCAACCTCCTCCGTGACATGGGGCTCGCCGCCAAAAGGGTCAATGTAGAGGTCAACAAGGCAGGGTTGGTGGACATCCTGGGTGATGCCGGCACGATCAACGTCCAGGGAGAGGATGTAAAAAAGCTGGACATCTTCGCCAACAATCAATTCATGGGCGTATTGAGACATGGCATCAGCTGCGCAGGCATTGGCAGCGAAGAGATGGATGAATTTGTCGTATTCGACGACGAGGTCAGCAATAATTCCAAATATGTCTGCCTCTTCGACCCGCTGGATGGCAGCGGTAACATAGACGTCAATGTTTCCATCGGTACCATCTTTTCCGTTTACCGCCGGGTCAGTGAAAGAGGCAAGCCCTGTACGAAGGAGGATTTTCTCCAGCCTGGTCGCAAACAGGTGGCTGCCGGCTACATCGTCTACGGCTCCTCCACCATGATGGTCTATGCCACCCGCCGGGGTGTCAATGGATTTACGCTGGACCCTTCCATCGGGGAGTTCACGCTCAGTCATCCGAATATCAAATGCCCCGAGTCCGGGAAAGTGTACTCCGTGAATCACGGCAATTTCTTTCAGTATGAGGATAGGGTGAAGGCTTACATCGATGCCTGCCAGAAAAAGAACAGGGACAATGGCGGACCCTATACACAACGCTACATCGGCAGCATGGTGGCGGATGTGCACCGCAATCTGATCAAGGGCGGCATCTTCATGTACCCCACTACCATCGACAAGCCCAAAGGCAAGCTGCGCCTGCTGTATGAATGCAATCCCTTTGCTTTTATAGTGGAAGTGGCCGGCGGCCGCGCCACCAACGGTAAAGAGCGGATACTGGATGTACAGCCCACCGAGCTCCATCAGCGATCCTCTCTTTTCATCGGCAGTAAGAATATGATGGACGAGCTGGATACTTATCTCAACAAATAGCCGGCGCCCAGGTCACTGCCCAGGCATTTATCTAAAGCCCTTCCCAAAGCCTGTCGACAGGAATTTTTCCGCGTCGGCATCGCCCGCATCCGTTGACAAGCTCACCCGCTTCCACTTTGCCAGCTCCGCATCCCTTACAGCATTGGCCTTTTCTAAAATGGCGATCGCCTCGCTGCCCAGCACCAGGTGCACCGGCGGTTGCGCTTCATCAGCCAAAGCAACCATCACAGCTGCGGCCTTCTCCGGATCACCAACAGGTATATAGCTGCCGCTTTGGAAAAGTTCGCTCCTTTTGCCCACGGTCTCTTCATAGCCTTCTACTTCCGGCGCATAGCTCATCGATGCGCCGGCCCAATCCGTCCTGAAGCCGCCTGGCTCGACACAGGTCACCCGGATGCCCAATGGCGCTACCTCTTTTGCCAACCCTTCACTGAATCCGCCAAGGCCGAATTTGGCTGCCTGGTACATCGTCAACCCTGCGCTGCCGACGCGGCCGCCGACGGAGCTGATCTGCATGATGAACCCCGAACGCTGCTGACGCATATACGGCAGCACGGCCCGTGTCACTTCGATAGGCGCATATAGATTCGTTTCCAGCTGGCTGCGAAATTGCTCATCTGTGTAGGCTTCCGCCGCGCCTGTGATGCCAAAGCCGGCATTGTTCACCAGCACGTCTATGCGGCCAAAATGTTTCACCGTGTTCGCAATTGACTGATATACTGCTGCACGTTCCGTCACGTCCAGCTGAATGACATACAATTGATCCTTGTACTTCGCCGCCAGGTCGTCCAGCTGCTCCGTTCTCCTGGCCGTCGCCGCCACTTTATCCCCTGCGGCCAGCACCGCCTCCGTAAGACTCCGCCCCAGTCCCCTGGAACTGCCTGTTATAAACCAGATCTTTGCCATAAAATTGAAGTTTACTAATCCATCAACAACAGCCGTGCCGGCACTTTGGTTCCCTTATATTACCTGTATTTTAACTAACATTGGCGCTATATTTGACTATCCTACGGCATCATAATTCCTGAAAAATGAAGCTATCGCACCTGTTCCGCCAGGTTTCCGGCATGACCCTGCTGCTACCCCTGCTTTCTCTCTTCGCCCCTTCGCCTGCACACGCCGCGCCGGCGCCACATGCATCGACTGTCCTTTCATCGCATCGTTCCTTGCCCGTCTCGTTGTCTCTCTATCCATCATCTGACTCATCTTCACGCTATACATTGCCTGCCCTGTCCCACTTTCCATCACTTGTCTCATCATACCTCCCATCGCCTATCTCTTCACACCATACATTGACAGCCCCGTCATACCTCCCTTCATCGACCTCATCACACCTTCCATCGCCTGACTCATCCTCACACCATACATTGCCTGCCCCGTCCCACTTCCCATCACTTGTCTCATCACACCATACATCGCCTGCCCTGACATCTCCCTCCTCCATGTCTTCCGACATCCTTCGCTACGTCAACGAGCACCGCCGCTCCATCGGACGCAAACCTCTTGAGGCCAATTCCTTCATTTCTTCCATTGCGCTGGAACATAGCCGCAACATGCTCTCAGGCAAGACCCCGTTCGGGCATGACGGTTTGCGCCAGCGTATCGAACGCATCGGCAAACGCGTGGGACCTGTCCGCGTTGGGGCGGAGAACGTCGCCTCGGGCCCCATGAGCGCCCGCGAAGTAGTGGACGGATGGCTGCACAGCCCCGGCCATCGCAAAAATATCGAAGGTGACTTCAAGCTCACCGGCATCGGGCTGGCAAGAAAGAGCAACGGCATGATCTATTTTACGCAGATATTCGTCCGCTGACGATGGCATGCATTGCGCACAATATTTTCGTACCTTCACTTCATGAAGGGATCGATCATTTCCGTCAAAGACCTCTGGAAGAAATACGGTGATTTCGAAGCCGTAAAAGGCATCAGCTTCGACGTGCAGCAAGGAGAGGTCTTCGGCCTCCTGGGACCGAATGGCGCCGGGAAATCCACTACCCTGGAGATCATCGAAACCCTCCGGGATAAGACCTCCGGCACGGTGATCGTCGATGGGTTCGACCTGGACAAGGATCCCGGAGAAATAAAAAAGATCATCGGCGTACAGCTGCAGACCTCCGGCTATTACCCGGGCCTCAACCTGTCAGAGCTGCTGGAACTGTTCGGCGGCCTCTACAATCGTAAGGTACGTCCGGCAGACCTGCTGGACGCCGTCAACCTCCGGGATAAGGCAAAAGCAAAGTACAAAGACCTCAGCGGTGGCCAGAAACAACGGTTCTCCATCGCAACCACCCTGATCAATCAACCCCGCATCATCTTCCTGGATGAACCCACCACAGGGCTCGACCCCCAGGCAAGGCGCAATCTCTGGGACCTTATCAAGGACATCAGGGACAAAGGCACCACCGTCATCATCACCACCCATTATATGGACGAAGCAGAGATCCTGTGCGATAGGGTGGCCATCGTGGATGCAGGAAAGATCATCGCCCTGGATACCCCTGACAAATTGATCGACAAGCTGGTGGCCACCGGCTTCGAGCGGCCGAAAGAAGTCAAAAAGGCCAACCTGGAAGACGTTTTTATCAATCTCACCGGACACGCGCTCCGGGAGCAACATTAGCAAACCACAATTAAACCATCCACTATGAGCCAGTTAACCACCGACCTTCGCTATCCCATCGGCAAGTATGAGCCACAGCCATTCTCGGAAAAATTGAAGGAAAATTGGCTGAATGATATCAAGTTCCTTCCGCAGCTGCTGGAGAATGCTATCCTCAACCTGGATGAGCCGCAGCTGCAAACGCCGTACCGCGAAGGAGGATGGACCATTCAGCAGCTGGTGCATCATGTGGCCGACAGCCATATGAATGGCTATACCCGGCACAAGCTGGGCCTGACGGAAGATACGCCCACGATCAAGCCTTACGACGAAAAACTATGGGCCAATACCAACGACGTGGAGAACATACCCGTGAATATTTCCATCACTTTACTATATGCCCTGCATACCCGCTGGCATTCGGCCATCTGCGATCTGACCATCCAGGATTGGCAACGGAAGGTCATACATCCCGAGCACAATAGGGAGATGACCCTCTGGCACCTTTTAGGCAACTATGCCTGGCATGGCAAACATCACGTGGCCCATATCACCAACCTACGCGAACGAAACGACTGGTAAAATTATGCGAGACCTTAGCTGGAAAACACTTTCCTCGGAATACCTGTACAAAGACACCTGGTTTACGATTCGTAAAGAGACTGCCCAGCGGCAGGACGGACAGATCGTCACTCCTTACTACGTATACGAATTCCCAACCTGGGTCACCGCCCTGGCCCTGACGGAAGATGGAAAGGTCATTATGGAAAGACAATACCGCCATGCCCTCGCAGAGACCAATTACGAGATCCCCGGCGGCTGTGTGGACGACACCGACCCGGACCTGGAGGCCGCCATCCGGCGCGAGCTTTTAGAAGAGACAGGCTATAGCTTCACAAATTACGAATACCTGGGACATACCTCCTCCAACCCATCCACCAACAACAACTGGATGCATATCTACCTGGCCACCGGTGGACGAAAGGTGCAGGAGCAGCACCTGGATCAAAATGAAGAGATAGAGATCTATCTTTTCACCATCGACGAGCTCAAACAGCTCCTGCGCGAGAACAAGATCATACAGAGCATGCATGTCACGGCGATTTTCTACGGACTGGCCCGGCTGGGCGAGCTGAAGTATTGATCTATTCTTTCAGCTTCTCTTTTTCAATACTGATGATCTTTTGAAGCTGTGATTCGTTGGTAAATTGACAAGATACTTGGAGACAAATACTTTTTGAGACAATCCCATTGTAGCATATTTCACCAGTGCTTCATCTTTCCCGGCACATAATATGATCCCTATGGGAGAATTGTCATCCTTTTGGACTTCGTTCTCTTTGTAATAATTGAGATAAACATTCATCTGGCCGGCGTCGCTGTGCGTAAATTCTTCCATCTTTAATTCTATCAGCACATGACATTTGAGAATTCGATGATAAAACACCAGGTCGATCCTGTAATGGGTATTACCAAACATTATCCGTTTTTGTCTGGCTTCAAAACAAAATCCTTGCCCCATCTCATGGCTTTTCATCCAACCCTAAGAATTCCAGGATGTAAGGATCACGTAAAACATCTTCAGGGTTTGTCCCGATAGTCTTCAATTTCTCTTCCATAACTGCTTTTTTATTCTTGCTCAATCCTGTTCGTTCATATTGCAGACTATTGATCGCTCTGCTAAGCGACCTGACGCTCCAATTATTTTTTATGGACTGCACTTCATAAAAGTGGCGCTTTAACCCCGCATCCACTTTAATTAATTCTATGAAGTGAGAAAAGCTAAGTCTGGTAAGCAACAGCCCGGGATCAGCCGATTGACTTTGTTTGTTCTTTGAACTTGATTCTTCAGACAGTGCTTGCAGGAATGTATTGTATTGAAAATCAGCTAAATACATTTTTGCGGACACCGTCCGCAAAATCTTCGGGTAGGCTAAGTAAAAATCTTTACATAGGTACAAATGTCTTTCCCTGATGAATTTAAGCCCATTTGTCCTAAGCTTGCCGGCAATCCTGGTGAACAATTTTTCGCCATATTCGGCCCTGTCCTGGCCCTTTTGCTCGTACTCTACGATATAGTATCCGATGATCCAGTTCCGCGAGGTCAACGACGTATTAACCTGCTTTTGCACCTGGTCGAGAAAAAAACGGTTGGTTTCCTGTATTGCATTTACCAGACCTTCCAGGTTATTTTTATAGTTGATCTCTTTTGCCATTTTTGAAATTTTAGGGGAACAAATTTCATCCATTCCCATCGCTTATTTTTTTAAACTTTTGCACTTCTTTACTTAGTTTAACCGTACACCCAATGTATCACATCCGTACACATCTACGACATGGTTCGTACATTACTCCCTGAACCTCAAACCAATAGAAATCCGGCATCCGTTTAGCTGCAAAACCTCAAACCTTCATGCATGCTCAACCATTACATCCGGCTCGCCGCCCGCCACCTTTCCAAACAAAAGCTCCTAACGTCGATCAATATCGTAGGTCTCTCCCTGGGGCTGGCCTGCTGCACGCTCTTCATGCTGTACGCCGTCAACGAATTCAGCTATGACAGCTGGCATGCCCATGCCGGCAGGCTATACAGGGTGAACGAGGTCTTTATGCGCGACGACATCGAGCAGGGCATGGCAGGCCTCTACGTCCCCCTGGGGCCCGCAATAAAAAAAGAATTCCCCGACGTGGAGAATTTCGCCCGCATCAGCATGCCCGGCGACCAGGTGATCCGCGTTGATGGACAGCTCACCCGCATGCCGGTGGGATACGCCGACCCGCAGCTTTTCGACATGTTTTCATTCCCGCTCGTTAAAGGCAATCCCTCCACCGTCCTGCAAGACCCGCATGCCCTTGTCCTGACCAGGGAAAGAGCTCTCCAGCTCTTCGGCAGCCTCGATATTGTAGGACGAACGCTTGAAATAAAAAAGGATTCCACGTTCATACCATTCACCATCACAGGCGTCATGGAGAATATACCCGCCAATTCCTCCCTCCATTTCGATGTGCTGGGCAGCTATGCATACCTGATGACAGGCGAGCGAAAGAGCGCCGCCAATGACTGGCATGCCACCTTCGGTGACGAGACCTACGTGTTACTAAAGCAGGGCAGCAAATTGCCCGCCGACCCCCAAAGTCTATTAAGATTCCGCCACAAATATTATCCCGATGAAAAGGATGCAAAAACCAGCTTCGGACTGCAATCCATAAAGGAATTACATACCAATAGCAGGATCGACGCAGGCCCGCCGGGAACAACGACAGACCCGAAGAATATCTGGATACTGCTGGCGATTGCCGGTGGCATCGTGCTGATAGCCTCCATCAATTTCACCACCCTGGCCATCGCCCGTTCTGCCGGAAGGGCCCGGGAAGTGGGCGTAAGAAAGGTCATCGGCGGCAGGAAGTCGCAGCTGATACTCCAGTTCCTTACAGAGTCGGTGTTGCTGACCATCGCATCGGCCTTGCTGGGGCTGTTGCTGGCGTATGCGCTCCTGCCCTGGTTCAACCACCTGTCGGGAAAAGAGATGTCCCTTTCTTTCACCCGCTGGCCGCAACTGGCCTGGATGCTGGGGGGGCTCGTCCTGCTGGTAGGATTGGTGGCGGGCAGCTATCCTGCCCTGGTACTCTCCGGCTTCAATGCAGTGGCCGTATTGAAGAACAAGATCCGGCTGGGTGGGGAGAACTTTTTCACCAGGGGCCTGGTGACATTCCAGTTCGTCATATCCATCGGGCTGATCATAGCCACAGGCATCATCCTGCAGCAGGTGGCCTATCTGCGCAGCAGGGACCTGGGGCTCATAAAAGAGAATACGGTTGTCGTCAACACGGCCGATGTCGATGGCAAAAAGATCTATCCGCTCTTTACCCAATCCCTGCAAAAGAACAAAGAGATCCTGGGCATCGGCGCTTCAGAGATAGGTTTGGGCGAAGGACAGGGACAGATGGGAGGAGGCTATGACTTCAATGGGAAGAAGGGGGGCGTCATCGAATATCCCGTAGATACGGCGTTCATAAAAGTGCTGGGCATGCGCATGCTGGCAGGTCGTAATTTCAGCGCTGCCATGGCCATGGACACAGTCGGGGCGGTGATCGTGAATGAAACACTTGTAAAAAATGAATTAGGCCTGACACCCAACGAAGCCATAGGCCGGCAGTTCAGGACCTTCAAAGGTGATCATTATAAGACCATCATTGGGGTGGTGAAGGATTTTAATTTCGAGAAGCTGGACAAACAGGTGCGATCTCAATTATTCTATATGCCGGCAGACTTCCGGCCCCAGCAGATCTTCGTCCGCTTAAGCGCCGGTGACCCTACGGCCGCCATCGCAGCCATGTCCGCCACCTGGAAGGACGTCGTTCCCGATCTGCCCTTCCGCTACAGCTTCCTGGATGAAGACCTTGACCGCTGGTACAAGGCAGAGACACGTTGGCGGGACATCATCGGCTGGGCGGGGAGCATTTCTGTCTTCCTGGCTTGCCTGGGCCTGTTTGGCCTGGCGGCGCTGACAGCCGTCAATAGGGTAAAGGAGATCGGTATCCGGAAAGTGCTGGGCGCTTCCATCCTGGAGATCGTTCAGCTGCTGACGGGAGGGTTCCTCCGGCTGGTGCTCCTGGCTTCCATAATAGCGTCGCCACTGGCCTGGTATTTTATGAATAGATGGCTGCAGCAGTTCGCGTATCGCATCGATATAGGATGGTGGATATTTGGCGCGACGGCCGTGGCGGCCTTATGTATAGCAGCGCTCACTATTGGCGTGCAGGCCTTCAAAGCGGCCAGGGCCAATCCCGTAAAAAATCTGAGGACGGAGTGATCCACCATCTCAAACAATGGGAGCTCATACCTCGCCTACGACAAAAACACTCCCGCAGACAATCACGAGGTCCCGTGCCTTTGCATGGGATCTGGCTGCTTTCAGGGCCTCGGCGACAGCAGGGTAGACATCACCCTCCAGTCCATATGCCCGGGCCTGCTCCGCCAGCTTGTCTGCAGGCAGGGCCCTTGGGATATCCGCCCGGGTGAAATAGTAGCGTGCAGCGCGGGGTAGCAGGGCCAGCGCCCGCCGGATGTCCTTGTCGCCCACCATACCCAGGACAATATGCAGCGCTTCATGGTCGGTGATCTCTATCTGCTGCACCAGCTGCCGCATGCCATCCTCATTGTGCGCCACATCCAGCACGACGTCGGGATGTTCGTGTATCAGCTCCCAGCGACCATGCAGCCCCGTTAGCTTCTTCACATGCTGCAGCCCCTGGTGCACGGCTGTCTCCTCCAGTTTCCAGCCTTTCATGCGTAGCACATGTACGGCTTCCAGCACTGTCAGCAGGTTCTTTGTCTGGTAGATGCCGGGCAGGTCCAGGCTGTAAAATTCCTTGTCATCCGCAACAGGGCTTGTGGCAACCTCCGCCACCAGGTGATGCCGTTGGTATTTCCAGTCATAGACGGATCGTTGGTGATCCGCAAAAGTGAGCGTCGCCTGTTGCTCCGAAGCCCTTTGTTCAAACACAGGAGCCGTCTCGGGATGATGTTCGCCCACGACAACAGGAATGCCCTGCTTGATGATACCAGCCTTCTCAAAGGCTATCAGCGGCAGGGTCTCGCCCAGCATATTCATATGATCATACCCTATATTGGTGATGACGGACAGCTCCGGGGTAATGATATTGGTGCTGTCCAGTCTGCCGCCCAGCCCTACTTCCACGATGGCGATATCCACTTCCTCCACTGCAAAATATTCAAAGGCCATGGCTACCGTCACTTCAAAGAAAGAAGGGTCCATGGTCTCGGACAAAGGACGGATGCGCTGGACAAAGTCCACGACAAATGCTTCGCGGATCATCTCTCCATTCACTTTTATCCTTTCCCTGAAATCTTTCAGATGAGGCGAAGTATAGAGGCCCGTCTTATAACCTGCCGACTGGAAGATAGCGGCCAGCATATGACTGGTGGAACCCTTCCCATTCGTACCTGCCACATGCACGGAAGGGAAGCGCTGCTCGGGCCTGCCCAGGAATTCGCTCAGCGCAATGGTATTCGTGAGATCGCTCCGGTAAGCCGCCGCGCCGATCCGGCTGAAGAGGGGCAGCTTGGTAAAAAGATAGGCTAATGTTTGCTGGTAGTCCATAATAGGACGCAAAGATAAGGGGAGCTTAATTATGCACCCTGAAGTTGAAGACAAGCGTACCGACAGATTCATCAGCCCCGCCATTGAATTTCACAGACCTTGCTTTACGGATGGCGATAGCCTTCATGGCGGCGTCCGAGGTAGTGGACCCACGGGGCTGGTAAGTAGCGTCCGTTACATTGCCATTCCCGTCAACATGAATATCGACTGCTACTTTTGCATTTTCATTAAAGTCATCGGTAAAGGAAGGCAACCCGGTGATATGCCGTCCATTAAGGCCCCTGGATATAGCAACGCCTGAATTGCCTCTTCCCCCACCCGTATAATTATTGGAATTGGGGTTGCCGCCCGGAGCGCCCTGGTCGCCACGACCGCCCGCAACACCCTGGTTGGCGCCCGGCTTATAATCATCAGCATCGTTGCCTCCCGTACCCGTACCATTGATGCCATGCATCTGTGCCTTGGGCTTTGGCTTCGGCGGCGTAGGCGTGGTCTCCGGCTGCTTGACCGGCCTGGCCGGCGTCTTTACTACGTCCTTATCGGGGATCTTTGTTGCATTGGGTTTGGTTACCACCGCCTTTTTGACAACGGGCGCATCCTCCTTATTGTTGTCGTCCGTCTCCACATCTTTAGCTGCTTCTTTTTCTACCACCGCCTGTTTGGGCGGGGTATATTTTTCATGGTCGGAGGCGGAAGGCTTGCCCGGAAGATAAGGTTGATCCGTTCCTAAACCCTGGTCACTGTTGCCCAGGTTCACTTCGATACCTTCCTCCACAGTAGGAGGCACCTGCACCGGCAGGGTCCAGCTGATGGCAAAAAAAAGGATCACCAGGAGGACGCAGATCCCCAGGGTGTACCCCGAAGCCTTGATATTCTTCTGTGATTCGAAATTGTCTGCCATATAGATGTTGTTCTGCGTACGAAAATAACACTATTCCCTTATAACGCTCTTACAACGTAACAAATAACAGGCTAATTGCCGTGCCAAACGCACATAAAATGTTAATATTCCGGCCGCCCGGGGGATGGGACAAAAGCTCCCCATTGTCCTGAAGTTTCCCCGGCAGCGACCCCGGAAGGGTCAGGGACCACCAGGCATATTTTTTTAGGCAATGGGTTAAAAATCCATTTTTATGGCTACACTTACCGATACATATCTGAGGATCCTCAGTCCCGCATTCAGGAATGGTGAGGATATCCCCTCGAAATACACCTGCGACGGAGAGAATGTGAATCCTCCGCTCGAAATAAAAGGGCTGCCCCGGCAAACAAAGACAGTGGCGATCATCGTGGAAGATCCTGATACGGGCCATGGTGTATTTGATCACTGGCTGGTATGGAATATCAGGCCGAATGAAGCCGTTAAGGAGAATGATGTCCCCGGCGTTTACGGTCGCAATGGTTTTGGAAAGAATGGCTATGGAGGCCCCTGCCCTCCGACTGGCAAACACCGGTATTTTTTCCATGTATATGCCCTGGATACCGAATTAAACCTTCCTCCGGGCTCATCCAAAAAAGATATGCAGGATGCCATGCAGGGGCATATATTGGCGAAGGCAGAGTTGATGGGACTTTATCAGCAGAAAAGTAAGTAATGCCACGGACCTTGCCATTTCTTGCGCTCCTGTTGGCAGCCCTTGTCCTGGCGACCGGGATGGCGCATCTGCTGGAAATGCCGCATAAAATGGAGCTGACGCAGCAGAGCTATGGGGCAGTGCAATACATCTACACCGGATGGGCCTTGCTGGGTATTATCCAGTTAGGAGCAATGGTCACCACATTCCTGCTATACCTGGGATCGCGCGGCTCCAGACTTATCCTGGCAGCCCTCATCTGTCTTATGCTTACATTGGCGAATTTTTTTATATGGATCTACCCTGTCAACCGTACCACGCAGAACTGGTCGGTGTTGCCTGTCAACTGGGAAGCCCTGCGCAAACAATGGGAATATGCGCACGCAGCCAACGCCGTACTGGAGCTGGCTGCCTATGTATTGTTATTGTTCGCTATATTAAAAAGATCCCGCCGGCCGCACCTATGATCTTTTCTTGTACCTGATGGGATAGTGTACATCATATGCCATTTCGTATCCCGCATTCGATACGACCGCCAGTCTTTTTGCACGTTTTCTTTTGGTCAGGAGATAGATGGTAGCCGCTCCGGCCACCAGCGTCGTAACAGTTGCCAAAGCGATGAGTTGCTTTTTGTTCATACAGTGATCTTTAGGATAACACTATTACAAGCAAAATGCCAAAAAGCTTATCCAATCCTATGATACACAAAATCCGGCATCCATTTGGCCAGCTTTGCCACCAACCACCAGCGGCGGGTAATATAAGCCCTCCATTTTTTCCTGTGCAGCGCCTTCACGATCTGCTGGGCCGCTTTCTCCGGAGAGGCCACCCAAAACCTTCCTTCACCCTTAGCCATTTTCGTATCCACGAATCCTGGCTGAATGTCAGAAACATAAATGGGCCACCCGGCCTTTTTCGCCTTCATATGGAGCCCCTCAAAATAAACACTCTGGAAGGCCTTGCTGGCGCTATAGGCCGGCGCCTGGCTATTGCCCCGGATACTGGCTATGGAAGAAGTGGTAGCCAGCTGCCCCCCGCCATGGGCGACAAAATATTGAAAGGTATAATGGACGATGCTGATAAAGCCATTGACATTGATCTCGACCGTCTGTCTGTCGATCTCCCAGTCCAGCGCGTCGCTGACATCGCCATAGCCGGCATTATAGATCAGGAGGTCCAGTCCGCCCAGCTTCTTTATCATGGATTGCACATGCGTGATGCTTTGCGGGGTCGTTACATCAAAACATTCCGTCACGACATGATTGGGGAATTCCAGCTGCAAAGAATACAGCAGGTCCTGCCGGCGGCCCGAGACGCCTACCAGGTGCCCTTCCCCCGCATAGATCCGCGCTAATTCCCTTCCGATGCCGGAAGTCGCACCGATGATGATGATCTTTTGCATACCGGGACAATATAGGGATTCTGCCTGATCCCGGTGGTGTAATATATCTCTGCGCAGCTTAATGGGCGAAATCCGTCTCGTACCGGCCCTTGATCCGCTCCATGGGAGGATTGAAATATCCGAATTTCACCCGGGGGAATTCTTCCCTGATCAATTCCATCAGCTGCCGGATCCCCAGGAACTCACCCGTCTCCGAGACGCCGATGCGGCCCATGTACCAGTCGGGATCGATATTGAAATTCCGCCATTGGATCATGGTGAGGTCCGTCTCGCGGATCAGCTTGCGCAACGCCTCATATTCTTCCACACTGTCCGTCATGCCGGGAAAAGCAAAATAGTTGATGGAAGCCCAGCCGCCAAAGCTGCGGACCACCTTCAGGCTTTCCACGATGTCTTCAAAACGGTAGTTGTTCGGACGATAGTAGGCCTCATATACAGCAGCCCTGGCAGAGTTCGTGCTTACACGGATGGAGTCCAGCCCCGCTTCGCATAAGGCGCGCACCGCAGCCGGCTTGCTGCCATTCGTATTGATATTGATGCTGCCCCGGTCCGTATGCTTTCGCATTTCAAGAATGGAAGCCCGGATGGTCTCCCACATCAGCAGCGGTTCGCCTTCGCAACCCTGCCCAAAGCTGACGATGGGATAGGGGGCCGTCTGCAGATGAGGAACAGTGAATTCCACGATCTCCTCCGCCGTAGGCTTGAAGGTCAGCCGGTCCTGCGTGGATACGATGGATTCTTCCTGGGGCTGGAAGGAGATACAGCCGATACAGTTGGCATTACAGGCGGGTGAGCTGGGCACGGGACATTCCCAACGTCCCATGAAATAGTTGCGGGCTGCCGGACAATGGTAGGTCAGCGCGCAGTTATTGGCCAGGTGATTGATCAACCGGTTCTGGGGATAAGCTTTGAGGATATGCTCCACGCCGCTGTTGATCACATCCCAGTCATAACCCGCACAATCCTGGCGGATGTCCTGCTCGATCCGGACGGCGGGGACATAGAATTTGTCGTTCTGCCAGGCGGCGGCAGTATAGCAGAACAGGGGCAGGGTAGGGGCGTCCTTTTCCGTCTCATAAGCCGCCAGGTAGAGCCCGGTATGCGCCGGGGGAATAAAGGCGGCCACCGCCCAACCCTTTTCACAAAGACGCATCACGCCCGTCTCCACATCGATGCCGATGCCTTTCCTGCCGGGAAGCTCGTAAAGAGACCCCCCCTCTGGCAATTCTATCCAGTCCCCTTCCGGGACGGGCAGGGCATCCCACCCACTGCGCCCCGTGGCGTATAAGCTCGTGTCTTCAAATATGTTCCCTTTCCCGTCGGAATAAAGAATGTAAGGCGATTTTTTCAGCATTTTCCTAAGTAATGCCTGCAAAATTCGTGAATTTGTTCCAGTTCAGCGAATGTTAGATTTTTTTGCAGGGGAAAGTCCAGTTCCTGGCGGTCGGCAGTGCTGATACGGATGGAGTCGTAGCAGGCTTCAATATCATTGATATGCGTCCATAGGAAAAATCGGCTTTCCGGCATTCCGGGGACTGTGATGCCGATGTGATGCAGCGACAGCAGCGCCTGGTTGCGCAGGCCCCTTTCACAGTAGAACAGGTAGCCGTAGCCAATGCTCAGCGAAAGATGGATGATGGCTGTCAGCCAGTTAGCTGCCAGCAGCATGATCAGGCCAATGCCCAGGAAGAAGATGATCTCCACCAGCCTGAAAAAAAGATTGACCCGGGGCAGGAGGAGAAGGTCCCCTCCGGCCATCACGAGAATGAAAATGTCCAGGGAGATCAGCAGCTGACACCAGAAATAAAGGGGCGGGGATTCCTGGCGGTGAAAATGACTCAAGGCATGGGTGAGGATAAGAAGGCCCGCAGCGGCATGCAGCCACCTGCCGGAATGCCTTAATTTCTCATGCGTTGGATGGACGACGGGGAGTGATATCGAATCCATGCGGCAGTGTTTGCTGTATAGATGCGGGCGATGGAAAATTCCATAAAGATCTCAGGGGAACTTATTGCTCCGTGGCTTCCTGCAGACGGGCCTGACAGTAATCGTTAAACTCTTTTTCTTCCGCATCGTCATCATCCTCATCATCATCGACAACCTCTTTTTGCAGGAGCCGGTTGTTCTTAAAGTCCAGGGTAAGCAATCCATCCCGCAACACGATATTGGAAAAATCACACCAGCCATACTGCCGGCGTATGAGGGTATTGATCACCACCCTGTCGCTGTCAAAACCGATCTCCAGGGGCCGCTTGGTCTGATATTCTAAAAAGGCCAGCACCACGAACAGGCCCGCCAGCCAGGGCAGCACAGGCATGGCCAGCCATCCCAGCGTCGCCAGCAGCAGCAGGTAACGATAACGGATGCGCGCACGCCCCGCTCTCCTGTTCGCCAGGTTGAAGATCACGCCGGCCAGCAGGACCACCGCGATACCTCCCAGGAAATAGCTCGGCCCGCCGGCATTGCCGGAATCAAATACCGGGACAGCCGCGGAATACAGGAATAATACAGATGATACAAGACAAAGCAGGAAGCTCAGGACATCGGTCGTACGCTCGCTTTCTCGTTTTAAAATGACCACATACTGGTAACGCATGTTAGGAATTACTTGCTACCAGCAAGTTACAAAGTTTCCATAAAATGCGCGCGCCCACATTGGCATCCCAATCCGTTTCGCCTACGCCGATCTCGTCCAGGTCAAAGCCAATGAATTTCCTGCCGCTCTGGATGATCTTTTTGATAAGATAGAAGATCTGCTCCGTTTCAAAACCACCCTGCACAGGCGTGCCGGTATGCGGACATAACTTGGGGTCCAGTCCGTCGATGTCGAAGCTGATATATACTTTATCAGGAAGATGCGAGACGATCTCGTCGGCTATCTGTTTCCAGCTCTGCCCCTCGAACGTCCGTTCCTTGATGTCCTTGTCAAAATAAGTGATGACCTGGTAATCGCTGTTCCGGATGTAATCCCATTCTTCCTGGCAATAGTCCCTTACACCCACCTGCACCAGCCGCTTCAGCTGCGGGATCTCCTGCAGCGCATTGTACATCACGCTGGCGTGGCTGTACACAAAGTTCTCATACGACTTGCGAAGGTCGCAATGCGCATCCACCTGCAGGATACCGAAATCGCCATATTTTTCCGCAATGGCCTTGAAATAGCCCAGGGGCGTGCTGTGGTCGCCGCCCAGCAAAGCCACCAGCTTGCCATTCTCCAGCAAACCGCGTGTCTGCTCATACACCCACTTGACCATATTGGCACTGCCCTCGTTGATCTCTTTAAGTGACTTGCACATGAAGCTGTTCTTCTCCAGTATCTCCCCTTTTGAAGTGTAGTCGATATAAAGCTCCGCTTCCTTACGCAAATAATCACTCTTCATCAATACTTTCCTGTCCGGCTGCCGCATATAGAACCCTTTCTTCCAGGCATCCCCTGTATCGATATCAAAAAGGTCCACCTGCATGCTGGCCTGGAAAACGTGCTCCGCCGCCCTGGCCGTGCCCGCGCCATAGCTGACGGTCACTTCCCAGGGAACGGGTAAGATCACTAATCGGGCATCCTCTTCAGAAGTGGGGAGCCCAAAAATGTTGTTTTTGGGATTGCTGGCTCCGTTTGCATCAAAATGCGATAGATCTGTCATGGTCGGAAAGTCTGTTTACAGAAACGCAGCGCAAGTTAGTACAGTATAACATATACTCAAAATATGTGCAGAAAAAGAATGTTTAAACTCCGAAAGGTCGGCACAGCCCGGCCGCCCCAAGGCCCATCATAGACCCCGTACAGGACGCTTCAGCGTCCGTAAGCGGAGCCACCGCTAAAATCTTTTTTTTACTTATCAGTAAGTAAGTACCTTGCATCCGCAAATGAACACCCGCGAAAATATCCTCGGCCTGGCCGAAGACCTCATCCGCACCCGCGGCTACAATGCCTTCAGCTATGGGGATATCGCCGCTGTCCTGCACATCCGCAACGCCGCTATCCACTATCATTTTCCCTCCAAGACGGACCTTGGTATCAGCGTGGTAGACAAGGAATTGGAAAAGATTGCCCACAGCCGGGCAGAATGCTTTACCTTGCCGGCCGACCAGCAGCTGAGAAAAGTGGCAGAGACCTTTTTTGCATCCGGCCGGAAGGGATGGATCTGCCTGAATGGCTCCCTGACACCAGACTATCTCACCCTGCCTGACCCCTTGCAGAAGAAAGTGGACACCATGTGCCGGACCATTCTCGACTGGATGACCGAGTGCCTGGAAAAAGGGCAAAAGGACAAAACCCTGCAGTTCGAAGGCTCGGCCGCCGACAGGGCGCTCCTGGTAATGTCAACCTTGCTGTCATCTTTATTGCTGTCACGTGTATTGGGAGGGGACACAGCAGACAGGATGCTCAGCCGGTTATTGAAAGACATCGAAGTAAAATCTTTAAATCAATAGATCATGAAGCGAGTAGTTGTTACAGGTATGGGCGCCATCACCCCGCTGGGGAACGATCCTGCCACTTTCTGGGCGCAATTGAAGGCAGGCGCCAGCGGTGCGGGGCCGATCACCCATTTCAATTCAGCCGCTTTCAGGACACATTTCGCCTGCGAGGTGAAGAACTTCGATCCCACTGGCGCGCTGGACCGCAACGAGATCAAACGGACAGACCTTTTCACCCAATATGCGCTGGCCTCAGCCAGCCAGGCCATCGAAGATGCCGGCCTGGACTTCACCAAAATGGACCCTTTCGACACCGGCGTCATCTGGGGCAGCGGGCAGGGGGGCATGGCGACCTTCGAAGAGCAGGTGAGAGAATATGCCACGGGCCAGACAACGCCCGCAGGCGAGCTCCAGCCCCGTTTCAGCCCTTTCTTCGTGCCCAAGCTCATCGCCAACATGGCTTCCGGCATGATCTCCATCAAATACGGACTGATGGGCATCAACTATACCACCGTGTCTGCCTGCAGCACTTCCAATACGGCCTTTATGGACGCACTCAACTATATCAGGCTGGGCAAGGCCAGGGTCATCATCTCAGGGGGCTCCGAAGCGCCTGTGACGGAGGCTTCCATCGGAGGTTTCAACGCCATGAAGGCCCTCTCCACCAATAATGATGATCCTACAGGCGCCTCCCGTCCGTTTGACGTCACCCGCGACGGCTTTGTCATGGGAGAAGGGGCAGGGGCCCTGGTACTGGAAGAATATGAGCACGCCCGGGCAAGGGGAGCGCATATATATGCCGAGCTGGCCGGCGCCGCCATGACCGCGGACGCCTATCATATGACTTCTACGCATCCGGAAGGGGCAGGGGCCCGGCGGGCCATGGAAGATGCCCTCAAAGACGCAGCAGTGAACAAAGAGCAGGTGGACTATCTCAACGCACATGCGACTTCCACCCCCGTAGGCGACCTCAGCGAGATCAACGCCATCACGCGCCTGTTCGGACAGGAACCAAAAGGACTGGTGCTCAGCGCTACCAAATCCATGACAGGCCACCTGCTGGGGGCCGCAGGCGCCATCGAGGCCATTGCCTGTATCCTCAGCATCAGGGACGGAGTAATTCCTCCTACGATCAATACGAAAGAGCTGGATCCTGCCATTCCACGCAGTCTTAACATTTTATTGGGAGAAGCCATCGATCATCCCGTAAAAGTGGCTATGAGCAATACTTTTGGGTTCGGGGGGCACAATGGCATCGTCGTATTTAAAAAGATGTGATGTACAACCCATCACATTCTTTGAATTCTTATCGATTCCTGACGTAATTTTGCATCCAGATATGAAGAAAGTACAAATCATTATACTGGTAGCGATCGCCGCAGCCGTTGCCATTCTCATCAGTTTTATGGGCGACCTGTCCACTTATGAGACCATCGCTTCCGCAAAGCAAAAGCCCGGTAAGACCGTCACGATCATCGCTCACCTGGACAACAAGCTGCCCGTCGAGTACGATCCGGTGAAGAATCCCAACTACGTTAGCTTTCACATCAGCGATACCCTGGGCAATACGGCAAAAGTGATCTACCACTTCGAAAAGCCTTATGACCTGGAAAAGGCCGAGCGGATCACCCTGAAAGGGAGGATGAATGGAGATATATTTGACATATCCCGCAAAGATGGCATCCTCCTGAAATGTCCTTCCAAATACAAGGATGATCCGAATGCGGCAAAGAAAGAACTGACTCAAAATTAATGTCCGATCATGGAATATATTGGTGAACACCTTTTGCCCGGCAAGATCGGGCACTTCTTCGCTGTTCTTTCACTGGCCGCCAGTCTCGTCGCACTGATCTCTTATTTCAAAGCCACCAACGCAAGGACGCCGGATGAAGCGCAAAGCTGGCGGAAAATGGGAAGGATCGCTTTCGGAATAGACATGCTCGCAGTATTCGCCGTCCTGTTCACCATCATCTACATCGTATCCAATCGTCTTTTCGAATACAACTTCGCCTGGGAGCATTCCAGCAGAAGCCTCCCGCTGAACTATTTGCTGGCCTGTATCTGGGAAGCCCAGGAAGGCAGCTTCCTCCTATGGACCATCTGGCTTTGCGTGCTGGGCGCCATCCTGATAAAGAAAGCCGGTAAATGGGAAGCCCCCGTGATGACCGTCATGTCCTTTGCCCTCTTCTGTGTAGCCACCATGATCCTGGGGATCTATGTCTTCGGTCACAACATCGGCATCAACCCTTTCATCCTCTTAAGGGAAAAGATGACTGGCGCGCCCATCTTCAGCCGTGCCGATTATCTCAGCTTCCCGCAGATGAAGGATGGCCAGGGCCTGGCCGCCCTGCTGCAGAATTATTGGATGGTGATCCATCCTCCCATTCTCTTTCTCGGCTTTGCCTCGACGATAGTTCCCTTCGCCTATGCCATTGCCGGGCTCTGGAAACGACAATACGGCGACTGGACAAAGATCGCCCTGCCCTGGACCTTGTTCTCCGCAGCTGTGCTGGGCACAGGTATCATGATGGGCGCCGCCTGGGCCTATGAATCCCTCAGCTTCGCCGGTTATTGGGCATGGGACCCTGTGGAGAACGCCTCCCTGGTGCCCTGGCTCGTCATGGTGGCAGGCCTCCATACGCAGGTCGTGTACAACGCCGCCGGCCATTCCCTCCGGGCCACCTACTTCTTCCTGATCACCCAGTTCATCCTCATCCTTTATTCCACCTTCCTCACCCGCAGCGGCGTACTGGGAGACACTTCCGTGCATGCTTTCGTGGATTCCGGTATGAACGTGCAGCTGGGCCTTTTTGTAGGCGTATTCCTCATCCCGGCCTATGGACTATTCATCTCCCGCTATAAAAAAATACCCTTCATCGCAAAGGAGGAACAGACGAGCTCCCGGGAATTCTGGATGTTCATCGGTTCGCTCGTCCTTTTCCTGTCAGCCCTCTTTATCATTGTGTCCACCTCTTTGCCCGTGATGAACCTTTTCAGGAAAGAAAAGCTGACCACCGGCGATGATCCTACTTTCGCGTACAACCGCGTGGAGATCTTCATCGCCGTCCTGCTGGGCCTCTTCACGGCAGTGACGCAATACCTGAAATACAAAGTCACCGCGAAGGACTATCTCATCAAAAAGATAGCTGTCCCCACCGTTGTAGCGCTTGCAATATCCATCCTCGTCAGCGTTTTTGGAGGCATCAATTACGATAAGTACGGCGCCGGCTTCATGGTAGCCATTCACCTGGCCATGTTCGCCGCCATCTATTCCGTCGTGGCCAATGCGGTGTATATCTACAGTGGCATGCGGGGCAAGCTGAAGGCCGCCGGCGCTTCCATCGCACACGTCGGCTTCGGTCTCATGCTGGTGGGTATCCTGTTCTCCTCCGCCAAAAAGGAGGTCCTCTCTCATAATACGACAGGCATCATGCTGACCTTCGATCCCGAAGCCAAGCAGGACCCTACCGAGAACATCACGCTCCTGAAAGGCGTACGCACGGACATGGGGAAATATTGGACCACGTTCATCGACGGTGACTCGATCGAGCCCCGCAGCAAGGCGCAATACTTCCGCATCCGTTTTGAGAAAAAGGACGGCACCAAAAATTTCGAGCTCTATCCGCACTGGCTGAAGTCCAACAAAGGTCAGCAGCAGATCTCGGCCAACCCGGACAAATATCACTATTGGGATAGGGATATCTTCAGCTATATCACCGCTGCTGACAACCCGGAACAGCGCCGCGACGACACCATCCGGTTCAAAAGCAATCCGGTTGCCCTGCATGATACCGTCTTTTATTCCAAAGGCATCATCATTCTCGACTCCATCGTGGTAAATCCCGAAAAATATCATTTTGGCAAAGGCGATACAGCCCTGATGGCAAAACTCACCGTCATCAGCAAAGACAGTGTGCATTATACGGCCACGCCTGTTTATTATGTCAAAGACAACCAGGCCCAATATATCCATGACACCGTCTTTGCCCAAAACCTGGCCCTCCGCTTCAACGGGCTGTCCGCAGGCAGGAAAATAGACCTGGGCATTAAGGAATCCGCCGCCATGATCCCCTTCGTAGCGTTAAAAGTGTATGAATTCCCACAGATCAATATCCTGTGGATCGGGACGATTATCATGATCATCGGCCTCATTATGAGCATGGTATGGAGACGCCGCCAGGTTAAGGCCTAAATTTAACATTTCCACAGGGTTACAATAGGCGCTTACGGGGTATTAACTTTGACCCCTTTTTATTAATTTTAAGACGCTCATGGCCCATCGCAACCGGAAATATCTGCCATCGCTGACTGTCCTCGTACTCCTGATGGCAGCCCTGACTGCGTCTGCACAGCAGGATACAGGCAATATTCCCCGTCCGGAGTTGGGCCCTTACGACACCATCATGGTGCCTGCCAAAGTATATAATGGAGAGCTGATCGCCGCCCGTACCCAGGAAATGACCTGGGTGACGGCCAGGATGACGCCGGCTTCCCGGAAAAAATGGGAAGAATGGACGCGGCTGCGCAACGCAGTCTATGTCACCTACCCCTACGCACGCAGGGCAGGGCTGATCATCAACGAAATGAATGCCAGGCTGGCCCTGCTGGACAAGCCGGGTGACAGGAAAGCCTACCTGGAATCACGGGAGAAGGAATTGAAAAAGGAATTTTCAGATCCCCTGGAAAAGCTCTCCGTATACCAGGGTAAGGTGTTGATGAAGCTGATCAACAGGCAGACAGGCAACAACTGCTACAATCTTATCAAGGAATATAAAGGTGGATTTACGGCCAGGTTCTACCAGACAGTAGCCTTCTTCTTCGGCGGTAATCTCAAGCAACCCTACGACCCTAAAGGCGATGACCAGGTCATAGAGAACATCGTCATGGAAGTGGAACGTATGTATCACGGGTAACTATTGCCGGGCATCAACATAAATATCTACTGCCCCCTCGCCACATCCGCGGGTATCCGATCAGCTATAAGCCTGGAAGCGCCTTACATTCAACCCGCTCACTCAATTACAAATGCCCAATAGAATGTCGGCACAACAATGAACAAATGTGCAGAGATAACGAATGTACAGCGCGGAAGGCTTTATAGCTGTCGGGAGTAGTATTGTAGCTGTCGGGAATAAAATAAAGGAAAAAACTCAAAGCTCCCCTACAACTTACAGATCTTCCCAATGATCCCCGTCGTAGAAAAACCTTCCACGATCGGATTGATCACCACACGGCCACCGGCCGCTATCACTTCCTTCGCACCAACTATCTGATCAATGGTATAATCCCCCCCCTTCACCAGTACATCCGGCCGCACGGCGCTGATGAGCTCAAAAGGCGTATCCTCGTCAAAAATGATCACGGCATCTACCATCAGCAGCGAAGCCAGCAGGGTCGCCCTGGCATCCTGGTCGTTCACCGGACGGCTGTCGCCTTTCAGACGGCGGGTAGAGGCATCCGAGTTGACGCCCACCACGAGGAAGTCGGCTTCCCGGGCCGCATCGGACAAAGAGGCGATATGCCCTTTATGGAGAATGTCAAAGCATCCGTTGGTGAAAGCGACGGTCTTATCAAGGACCTTCCAGCGCCGCACCTGGTGGAGCAGGCCCGGCAGGTCAAATATTTTCTGTTGAATAATTTGTGGTTGCTTCATTTTTTCTTCTGTTTACTCTTGGCAGGAGTATAAAGCTTGCTACACCGAACAATATAAAGCTGAGGAATTGTCCGAACCAAAGCAGCCAGCCAAGCGCTTCTCCGTATGGGTTACCCGCAACGCCATAAAAGGCGACGGTCTTTTCTACCAATAATGCATAGGCGCCAATGCCGCCGGGCGACACGATCATCCCAACGCTGCCCATGGCCAGCACGCTCAATGCGTCGACGAGGCTCAGGTGCCTTGTCTCGCTGATGGCGAAAAAGCCAAACCAGGTGCTGAGCAGGTATAGGGTCCAGATGCCGATGCTGTATACGAAGAACAGTGGTTTGTTCTTCAGGTCCTTTACGCTGGTGAGGCCGTGCCAGATATTCACCGCGACACCCTTGATCTTCTGCACAAGGTTGATATGAGCGTACCGGCGCAGGAAAAACCGGACGGCAATGAACAAGACCAGCAGGCCGCCCGCCAGGGCCAGGATCTTGATATAGGACACCTGTCCGCTGGCATTGTGGAAAAGAGCGCTGAACTTATCGGCAGTGAGGGAATGGATGACGTCGAACTGGAAGACCAGCGTCAGCCCGAAGACCAGCATCAGGCAGACGACGTCGAAAGCGCGTTCCGCCACGATCGTTCCCACCAGCTTGTCGGCCGGTATCTTTTCATACCGCGCCAGAACTGTGCATTTCACCACTTCTCCCACACGCGGAGCGCCCAGGTTGACAAAATAGCCGATCATGACCCCTAAAAAAACATTGATCCTGGATGGCTTATAGCCTAAAGGCTCCATCAGCTGCCGCCAGCGAAGGGCCCGCAGGTAATGGCTCGCCAGCAGGAGAAGAAGAACAGGTACCAGCAACCAGTAGTTTGCCCGGTGGAGCGCATCCTTCAATTTTGCCCAGTTCTCGGCATTCATATCCTTCAGGCTCAGCCACACAAAAAACGCTGCCAACGCAGCGAAGAAAAGATATTGAAGTATCGCCAGGAGTTTCTTCTTCATACAATGCCAAATTACAGTTTATTTCCTTCTTTTGGAAATACTATCCGCGGAGTAAAACCCTTGGCTTCCTCGAAGTCCATATGCGCATAAGAAATGACGATGACAATGTCGCCCACCGCACCCTGCCTTGCAGCCGGTCCATTCAGACAGCAGGTGCCAGACCCTCTTTTGCCCTTGATCAAATAGGTTTCGATACGACTGCCGTTGTTGACATTGACGATCTGCACTTTCTCGTTCTCTATCATATTGGCAGCATCCATCAGGTCTTCATCCAGTGTCAGACTGCCAACATAGTTCAGGTTAGCTTCAGTAATGACGGCCCTGTGTACTTTTGATTTGAGAATTTCTATGTCCATAATTTCCGCAAGATAACATTTCCCCCGGATGTAAAGTTCACTCCCCAACGAACGGGAGGTTCATTGTCCGAAAGACATTAATGCAAAGCCATGTTGTCGATCAGCCGGACCTCACCCATGAAGGCCGCCACCAGCCCGATGGCGGCGCGCTGGCCCGGCCCCAATGGCTCCAGCGTTACAGGGTCGGCAATGGCCACATAGTCCACCCGGAAGTCATGGGCCTCCAGGAAAGAGATGGCCTCCCAGGTCAGCTCCTCTATTTTACCGCTGATATCCGCCACACCTTCGTCCCAGATCCCTTCCCCCCAGCCTTGCTTCATCCGGGTAAGCGCCTGGAAGATGGCAATGGCCTTTTGCCGCTGCTCCGTCGACAAACGCATATTACGGCTGCTCATGGCCAGCCCGTCCGCCTCCCGGACAATGGGACTGGGATGTAACAGGGTAGGGAGCCCGATGATCTCCAGCAGCCTGCGGACGACCATACATTGCTGGTAATCTTTCTGGCCCATGAACAGGTGGTCCGCCCGGACGGCTTCCAGGAGCCGCCGCATCACCTGGCAAACGCCCTGAAAATGTCCCGGACGAAAAGCACCCTCCAGGAGTAATTCCAGCCTCCCGAGGTCATATTTCTCCAATCCGCTTATCCCCTGGGGATAGATCTCACTCACCTCAGGGAGAAAAAGGACATCTGTACCCGCTTTTTCCAACATTTGTATATCCTTTTCAATAGTGATGGGATATTTTTGAAAATCCTTGGGGTCATTGAACTGGGTTGGATTTACAAAAATGCTGCAAACAGTCGTTCCGGTTCTTTTTTTAGATATATCAATAAGTGATATATGTCCTTCATGCAAGGCGCCCATCGTAGGTACGAAACCAATGGATCTACCCTCCTGCCGTTGTTTTTCAAGCCATCGGGAAAGATCGTCCACTTTCTTTACTAAGATCATTTGTCAGCTTTTAATGCTGCGGGGATGGGCCACAGCAACGATTTACAATAAAAATGCTTAATTTTGCAAACCAAATTGGTCGCCCTGTGTGACCAAATCGTTAAGGTTCGTCTCAACAATTAATTCAAATAATGCTACAAAAAAAGCGAATTTTATTTATTGCCAACGAAATGTCGCCTTATTTAGAGCTGACAGAATTTGCAGAGATCGTGAACAAACTGGCAATTAAATCAAATGAAAGTGGGTTTGAAGTGCGTTGCATAATGCCGCGCTTTGGGGTAGTCAACGAACGCAGGCACCGTCTTCACGAGGTAGTTCGCTTGTCGGGGATCAATGTAGCGGTGGATAACGACGATTTTCCTTTACAGATCAAGGTGGCCAGCCTGCCCAATGCCCGCTTGCAGGTGTATTTCCTGGATAATGAGGACCTTTTCAAGCGGAAGTTCATTTTCCATGACGAGGACGAGAAGTGGTTCGATGACAATGGTCTGCGCACCGTCTTCTATTGCAAGGGCGCCCTGGAGACCGTTAAGAAGTTCGGATGGCCCCCCGACGTCATTCATTGCAGCGGCTGGATGACAGGACTGATCCCTTTGTACCTTAAGACAGTGTATAAGAAAGAGCCCGTTTTTGCCCATAGCAAATGCGTTTTTACCATCGGGCAGAACACTTTCAAGGAGAAATTAGGCAACGATTTCCTCAAGATCGCCAACATACACGCCAACATCAAGGAAAAAGACCTGGAACCTTATAAAGAAGGTAACAACACCGGCCTTTTCCGGGGAGGCGCCACCTATGCCGACGCCATTACCTTCGGTGCCGAGAAGGTGGATAAGAAGCTCGTTGAGGAGTTTGGTAAGATCAGGGGCAAAAAGGTCCTGTCCTTCAACGCCGAATCCGATCTCAGCGATTATTTGCAGCTGTATACAGACCTTAGCAAATAACCTATTATCTTTGCGGTCGTAAGAGAAACCCATTAATACTATTTTAAATCTTTTAAATTCACCATGCCTTATTTATTTACTTCCGAGAGCGTTTCAGAAGGCCATCCCGATAAAGTGGCCGACCAGATATCAGATGCGCTGATTGATAATTTCCTGGCTTTTGACCCTCAGTCAAAGGTAGCCTGCGAGACCCTGGTAACCACAGGCCAGGTGGTGCTTGCCGGTGAAGTAAAGTCCAAGGCCTACCTGGATGTACAGGAAATTGCCCGCGGTGTGATCCGTAAGATCGGCTACACCAAGAGCGAGTACATGTTCGAAGCCAATTCCTGCGGTATCTTCTCCGCCATTCACGAGCAATCTTCCGATATCAACCAGGGTGTTGACAGGAAGAAGAAGGAAGAGCAGGGAGCAGGCGACCAGGGTATGATGTTTGGCTATGCCAGCAACGAGACAGAGGACTATATGCCCCTGGCGCTGGACCTGGCCCATAAGATCCTCCTGGAGCTGGCCGCGCTGAGAAGAGAGAATAAGGCCATCAAATATCTTCGCCCCGACGCGAAAAGCCAGGTGACCCTGGAATATGACGACAACAACAAGCCCGTACGCATCGACGCCATCGTAGTGTCCACACAACATGACGATTTCGACACGGAATCCAAAATGCAGGCGAAGATCAAAAAGGACATCATCGAGATCCTGATCCCCCGCGTAAAGGCAAAGTATAAAAAATACGCAAAGCTGTTCAACGACCAGATCAAATATCATATCAATCCCACCGGCAAGTTCGTCATCGGCGGTCCTCACGGGGACACCGGTCTCACAGGCCGTAAGATCATCGTGGATACCTATGGCGGCAAGGGCGCCCATGGCGGCGGTGCTTTCAGCGGAAAAGACCCTTCCAAGGTCGACCGCTCTGCCGCATATGCCACCCGGCATATCGCCAAGAACCTGGTGGCTGCCGGCGTAGCCGACGAAATCCTGGTACAGGTGTCCTATGCCATCGGCGTAGCACAGCCTACCAGCATCAACGTAAATACTTACGGCACTGCCAAGGTCAAGCTGACGGACGGCCAGATCGCAAAGAAAGTGATGGAGCTGTTCGACATGCGCCCTTACTTCATCGAAACCCGCCTGAAGCTGCGCAACCCCATCTACAGCGAAACCGCCGCTTATGGTCATATGGGCCGTAAATCCGAGACGGTGGAAAAAACCTTCACTTCTCCCGACGGGAAAGAGCTGAAGAAAAAAGTGGAGCTGTTCACCTGGGAAAAACTGGACTATGTTCCGAAAGTAAAAAAAGCTTTCGGTGTTAAATAAAAGAAAGCCTCCCGTCAGGGAGGTTTTTTCATTATGACATTATGAAGGAATCGCACAATCCATGGACCATCGTTTCCGAACGCCCCGTCTACGACAATAAGTGGATCGGTCTGACGGAATACAATGTCATCAACCCGGGAGGGGGAAAAGGTATCTATGGGAAGGTACATTTTAAAAACCTCGCCATCGGTGTCCTGCCCCTGGACGAAGAGCTCAACACCTGGCTGGTAGGGCAGTACCGTTTCCCGCTGGACCAATACAGCTGGGAGATCCCGGAAGGTGGGGGCGACCTGGCCGTTGAACCGCTTGCATCCGCCCAGCGGGAGCTGCTGGAAGAGACAGGGCTGGTGGCCAAAGAATGGACGCCCATCATGGAAATGCATCTCTCCAATTCCGTCAGCGACGAAAAAGCCATCCTTTATCTTGCCCGGCAGCTGGAGCAGCACGAGCCGGAACCCGAAGAGACGGAACAATTGGTTGTCCGCAAACTACCTTTCGCAGAAGCCTATCGCATGGTGGAGCAAGGCATCATCACGGACTCCATGTCCGTGGCGGCCATCCTGAAAGTAAAAATAATGTTGAATGAAGCAATCATCCCTCATCATCGGCCGGCAACCGCTCATTGAAGCCATCCGCTCAGGGAGGGCCGTGGATAAGATCCTTTTTGGCCGCAATACGAGCGGCGAGTCCATCGGCGAGATCCGTAAGCTGGCAAAAGAACATGCAATCCCCATTCAGCTGGTGCCTCCCGAAAAGCTCAGCTCCCTTACCCGCGCCAACCACCAGGGAGTCCTGGCCTTTGCCGGATTGGTACAATACCTCGATCTGCAGGCAGTGATCGATCATGTGGTGTCCATGGGACAAACACCTTTATTCATCATGCTGGACGGTGTCACGGATGTCCGTAACATCGGCGCCATCGCCCGCTCCGCCCTCTGCTGCGGCGCCCAGGCGCTGATCATCCCCGACAAAGGCGTAGGCGCCCTCAATGAAGAGGCGATGAAATCCTCGGCAGGCGCCCTGGAACGTATCAACATCTGCCGCGTGAACAGCCTGCTGAAGGCCGTCGATAGCCTGCACCTCAATGGGATCAAAGTATTCACCAGTGAAATGAATGCAACGAAAAAAGTGTTCGAGCTGCCATTGACAGAACCTTGTTGCATCGTGATGGGCAGTGAGGATAAAGGCGTACAATCTTATATACGCAAGGCGGCCGATGAGCATTTCTCCATTCCTATGGCAGGGGACTTCGATTCTCTCAATGTGTCCGTTGCCGCGGGGATCATTTTATATGAAGCGCTGAAGCACCGGCACGCTTAGTCATTTTTAGCTAAATTTGCCTAATGAACCACCGCAACGGAAAGGTCACCCTCATCGAATGCCCCCGGGACGCCATGCAAGGCTGGCCTCACCTTATCCCCACGGAAAAAAAGATCGAATACATCAATTCCCTGCTGAAAGCAGGCTTTGATACGCTCGACTTCGGGAGCTTCGTTTCCCCCAAAGCCATTCCGCAGATGGCCGATACCGCACAGGTGCTGGCAGGCCTGAACACAAAGTACATAGCCGGACCTGCAACTGGAACCAAACCCGGACACACCCATCATCATACCCGCCTGCTGGCCATCATCGCTAATTTCCGGGGCGCAGAAGAGGCCGCGGCCTTCGACGAGATCACCTGCCTGGGCTTCCCTTTCTCCGTGTCGGAGACCTTCCAGCTCCGCAATGCCAACAAAACAGTGGAAGGTTCCCTGGCCACCGTGGAAGAGATCCAGGAGCTCTGCATCAAAAGACAAAAAGAGCTGGTCGTATACATCTCCATGGGCTTTGGCAATCCTTACGGTGACCCATGGTCCGAAGAGATCGTATTCCAATGGGTGGATACCCTCACCCGCCTGGGCATCCGGATCATTTCCCTGGCCGACACGGTTGGACTGGCCACGCCTGAACAGGTCTTCACTGTGACGGATTATCTGGTGCGGCAGCTGCCGGACCATACCATTGGCGTGCACCTGCATTCCACCGCCACCCATTGGAAGGCGAAGATCGATGCCGCATTGCAGGCAGGCTGCAGGAGGTTCGACGGCGCCTTAAAAGGCATCGGCGGCTGCCCCATGGCGGGCGACCACCTGGTAGGCAATATGGACAGTGCGCACATGATCCCCTACTTCGAACATAAAGGTCTTACCACCGGCATAGACCACACTGCACTGGCCGGATCCCTTAGGCTGGCTTCAGAAATCTTCGTATAATGGATCTTCAACTTCCCATACAGATCGACCCGCTGCCGCAACCCATCGGCTACCCCGATAAGATCATGCTGACAGGCAGCTGCTTTACGGAGCACATTGGCAACGCCCTCAGCGACTGGAAATTCGATACGCTGCAAAACCCTAATGGCATCTTATTCGATCCCGCCAGCGTGGCATCGTCCCTCATATCGTATATGGATGGCCGCCCTTTCGAAGAAAAAGACCTGGTGTATTTCAACGAGCTGTGGCAAAGCTGGCAGCATCACAGCCAGTTCTCCCGCATGGATAAGGAGGAGGCGCTGCAAGGCATCAATGATTCCATTGCCCGGGCGCATACCTTCCTGAAAGAGGCCAAATGGCTTATCATCACCCTGGGCAGCGCATTCTCTTACAGGTTGCTGCCGGAAGCCCCGGCACAGTTCCTGCCCCGGCATCATAGCCCGGAAGATGCAGGCGGAGCCCCCGTCGCCAACTGCCACCGCGCCCCGGGCCAGATCTTCCGGAAGCACCTGATGACCATCGAAGAGATCATCGTAGCCCTGGATACCTGCCTCTACAGGCTTTTTCAGTTCAACCCTTCATTGCAAATAATCTTCACTGTTAGCCCTGTACGTCATATCCGGGACGGGGTGGTGGAGAACAATCGAAGCAAGGCCCGGCTCATCGAATCCGTCCATCACCTGGTGAATAAGTTCGGCAGGTTGTATTATTTCCCCGCTTACGAGCTGGTGATCGACGTGCTCCGCGACTACAGGTTCTATGACATCGACATGGTCCATCCCAATTATGCCGCCACCCAATTCGTCCTGGAAGAATTCACCCGGCATTACATCGGCAAGGACTCCCAGGCTATTATGACTGAAGTAAAAAAGATCGTCACAGCCCGGCGGCATAAGGCATTCCAACCCACCACGCAGGCGCATAAACGATTTTTGCAGGACCATCTCCAAAAGACCGAAGACCTGGCCCGGCGCTGCCCTTTTCTCGATCTGTCGGAAGAGCTTGCCTGGTTCGCCGCCACACATTAAACCCTCCATGACCTCCACCAAGACCGCCTTCGGGCAGAGTTTGCACTAACCTTCACAAAAGTTTACGACCTTAGCATATCGCATGTCAGAAAAAACAACCACGCAGGCCGCAATAATCCTGGACTTCTATAGAAAGCTAAATCCAACTTTTTCCATGCCGTCCGGCATAGAGATCATGAACCCCTTTCTTGATCCGCAGGCATGGGGTCTGGCAAAGACCTTCTATGAGAAGTTCTATTCGGACACCCGTCCCAGGAAATTTATCTTCGGCATCAATCCCGGCCGCTTCGGGGCAGGCGTCACAGGCGTGCCATTCACGGACCCCATCCGCCTGGAAGAGAAATGCGGCATTCCCAGCAACCTGAAGCGGCTGCCTGAATTGTCTTCTCAGTTCATCTATGCGATGATCGATCGATACGGAGGGGTAAAGGAATTTTATGGGGACTATTTCATCACCGCCCTGTTCCCGCTGGCCTTCACCTGGAATGGGAAGAACCTGAATTATTATGACGATAAGGAGTTGTTAAGATCATCCGAACCTTTCATCGTAGAATGCATCCGGCGACAGCTGGATACGATCCACACTACTACAGATATATGCTTCTGCCTGGGAGAAGGGGAGAACTACAAGCAGTTCCGCCGGATCAATGACAAACACGGGTTCTTCAGGGAGATCATTCCCCTGCCGCATCCCCGCTGGGTCATGCAATACAGGAGAAAGAAAATGGATGAGTTCACGGCAGTCTACGTTGAAAAATTAAGCGGGCATTAGTGGATCCTGTCTCCCCGTACTTCCTGCGACTCCATCACGCCTGCTTCATAGTCCAGCCATTCCTTCCATCGCGTGCGCACGGCCTCTTTATCCACATAGGTCTCCGCCAGGTCGATGAATAGATGGTAATGCCCTGCCTCACTCTCCATAAAGCGCCGGTAGAACTGCCGCAGGTACTCGTCGTCCAACCCCTCGCTCAGCCGCTTGAATCGCTCGCAGCTCCGGGCTTCGATGAGAGCGAAGATCAGCAGCCTGTCTAGGAACCGTTGCTCTTCATTGCCGCCCTTCAGCTGGAATTCCATCAGCTTGTTGACATACTGGTCCTTTCGCTGCCGGCCCAGCTTCAGCCCTCTTTTGCTCAGCTCGGCCAGTACCAGCCGGAAATGCCCCCATTCTTCCGTGACGATGGGCGATAGCTCCTGCACCAGCTTCTCTTTGGCGGAATAACGCTGGACCAGGGAAATGCAGCTGGTGGCAGCCTTTTGCTCACACCAGGCATGGTCTGTTAGGATGTCTTCCAATGACAGGCTGGCCAGATCCACCCAGCGGGGGTCCGTGGGCAGCTGCAGTCCCAGGATATTCTTCTGTTGAGGAGGCGGTTGCATGCGGCGAAATTATGTAGGTTTGCCGGAAATTGAAAACCTTTGAACGAAGACTTCCTCGATAAGAGGCTGCAGGAAAGAAAAGACCACCATGCTTTTCGCCGCCTGCGGCTGCCGGATGGCAAGACGGACCTCTGCTCCAACGATTACCTGGGCATCGCCACCAATGGACTGATCGAAAAAGCATTGACAGGCCAGTCCGACCGGGCCGACCCAACTGCGATCAGCCGGTCCACCCCCCACGGCAGCTGCGGCTCCCGCCTGCTGGCCGGCAACTATCCCCTCATCGAAGAGACGGAAAAGGAGCTGGCGGCCTTCCATGCTGCCTCAGCGGGCCTCATCTTCAATTCCGGCTATGACGCCAACCTGGGCCTGCTGAGCTGTCTGCCTCAAAGGGGAGACACCGTCCTCTACGACCAGCTGAGCCATGCTTCCATCAGGGATGGCATACGCCTGTCCTTTGCCCGCGCCTTCTCGTTTGGTCACAACGACCTGCAGGACCTGGAACATCACCTCCGGACAACAAAACGGGAGGGCACCGTGTTCGTCGTGACGGAATCTGTCTTCTCCATGGACGGCGACCAGGCGCCCCTGGCGGAAATCACCGCCCTCTGTCATCGGTATGATGCGCACCTCATCGTGGATGAAGCCCACGCTACAGGCGTCATAGGGCAAAAAGGCGAAGGGCTGGTCCAACAGCTGCAGTTACAAAATGCCTGCTTCGCCCGTGTGCATACGTTCGGTAAGGCTGTGGGCTGCCACGGGGCCGTCATTTTAGGCAGCCCCCGGCTGCGGGACTATCTCATCAATTTCTCACGCCCCTTTATCTATACCACCGCCCTGCCGCCATCCGCTATCCTGGCGATCCAAAAAGCCTACAGCCTCTTTCCGGGCATGCACCCGGAACGGGCGCACCTGCAGACGCTGATCGACATACTGCAGAACGCCGACCTGCCTTTCGAAAAGCTCAGCAGCCGCACACCCATACAGGGCGTGATCATTCCGGGTAACGAAGCCGCGGGAGCAATGGCCGCAGCATTACAGGACGAAGGGCTGGACGTACGCCCCATCCTTTATCCCACGGTCCCGAGAGGAGGCGAGCGGCTACGCATCGTGCTGCACGCATTCAATACTGTTGCGGATGTGGATAAGCTGATCGCCATCCTGCAAAAAAATAAGCCGGCTCACCACTGAGTCCGGCCTCCAAAACGGCGGAGCCGGTTAAGAAAATTAGATGAAAAAAAGCTGCCCCATAAGTTTTACCTAAATGGGGCGAGCTTTTATCTACCTGAACCACCTGAACTGAATTGTAGAGTAGGGTTTATTTGAATGCAAATTTTGATAATCGCACGCACATGTACAATACCATTTTGTGGTATTACCACTAGGTGGTAACACTTTTCCGGCGCATACACATACCTAATTCAAAAAAATACTACTTTTAAGGTATGCGAATAATCCCTTTCCTACTTTCTTTACTGTTAACCGGAGCGCTGATCTTCTTTCTCGACAACCAATGGGGCAAGCTGCCGCCCCTGGGTAAATTCCTCAGTCCACAGCATGGTTTCTGGCAAAATGCAGAGGCCGTGGACAAAAGTTTTACGGGAGACATGGCGCTGCCCGGACTGAAAGACAGGGCCAGTGTTTATTTCGACCAGTACCTGGTTCCTCACGTATATGCCAACAGCGAGGCCGACGCCTGTTATATACAGGGATATCTGCATGCAAAGTTCCGCCTCTGGCAAATGGAGTTTCAGACCTTTGCCGCAGCAGGCAGACTGAGTGAAGTACTAGGGCCCGGTGAGAACAACAACTACGTGAAGTATGACCGCAGTATGCGCAGGCTGGGAATGGTAGAGGCCGCCAAAAAGGCCGTGGAAGAAATGGAGAAGGACAGCACCACGAAAAATGATTGCGATGCATATACGGCCGGTGTCAACGACTACATCCGGAATATGAGGTCGGGCGATCTGCCTTTGGAATACAAGCTGCTGAACTACCGGCCGGAGCCCTGGAGCAATCTCAAGATCGCGCTCTTCGTCAAATACATGGCCTTCGACCTGGCAGGTGCGGACAATGACTTCGAAATGACCAATGCCAAAAGCATTTTCAGCAAGGAAGACCTTGCTAAGCTATACCCCGCCGTTATAGACAGCGCCGACCCCATTATTCCCAAAGGCACCCATTTCCTGCCGCCTGTCATGGTGCCAAGGCCGCCTGCAACAGCCGACTCTCTGTATTTCAATAATAAGGACACCGTCACAGCCATGGAAATGAAGCCGGAGAAAAGCAATGGCAGCAATAACTGGGCGGTCAGTGGAAAGAAGACCCTCAGCGGCAGCCCCATCCTTTGCAACGATCCGCATCTAAGCACCAACCTTCCGGCCATCTGGTACCAGATGCAGATAAGAACGAATAAATACAATGTCTATGGCGTGTCATTCCCGGGTGCGCCCTACATCGTCATCGGTTTTAACGACAGCTGCGCCTGGGGAGTGACAAATGCGGGCAGGGATGTCCGTGACTATTATTCCATTAAGTTCAAGGATGATAAAAGAAGGGAATACTGGTTCGACAGCGCGTGGCGGACGGTAGAGAGCAGGGTGGACACACTGAAGGTCAAAGGACTTCCGGATGTGTATGATACGGTGGTCAGCACGGTCTTTGGCCCCGTCATGTACGATCCCACATTCAATGGTTTTGCCAACACTGTTTCCACCAACAGCTATGCGGTCCATTGGCAGGCCGCCACGCCTTCCAACGAACTGGCCACCTTCGGACGGCTGCAGGGCGCCGCCAACTACGATGACTACAAGAATGCGCTGGATCATTTCAAATGCCCCGGACAGAATTTCGTATTTGCCGCCAAGAACGGTCAGGTTGCCATCTGGCAGCGGGGCGAATTCCCGGGAAAATGGAAAGGGCAGGGGCTCTACGTTATGCCCGGAGAGGACAGCTCCTATATGTGGAAGGATACGATCCCCGCCGACAGGAACCCCAACATGATCGACCCTGACAGGGGATTCGTCAGCAGTGCGAACCAGGTGCCCGTGGATACAAGCTACCCCTATTTCCTGGGCAGCGATTTTCCTCCCTACCGGGGCTTGCTGATCAATCGCCTGCTGAACCAGATGAGCGCCATTACCCCTGCCGATATGATGAAGCTGCAGACGGAGAACTATGACGTATTCGCGGAAATGGCCAGGCCCCTACTCCTGCGCAATATACAGGAATCGCAATTGGATGAGACGGCAAAAGGTTATCTCAACCAGTTCAAGCTGTGGAAGCTCCGCAACGACCCCGATGAACAGGGCCCCGTGATCTTCAAGTCCTGGTGGTCCCATCTGCAGAAAGAGATCTATGACGACGAATTTGCAAAGTACACCCTGCCCCTGTTGCGTCCTTTCGAGAGCGCGCTGCTGGAGGCCCTCCTGAAAGATTCGACCTATAGCTTTATCGACAATATCAATACACCCGAAAAAGAAACGCTTCAACAGGTGATCACAGCTGCCTTCCTGAAGGCTGTTCCCGACCTGGTGGCCGCCGGTAAGGAGAACAAGGGGACCTGGGGTAAATTCAAGGACACCTGGGCCCGGCACCTGCTGCGCCTGCCCGCCCTTAGCCGCATGCACCTGAACATCGGTGGAGGCACCCATTGCATCAATGCCGCCAAACAATTCCACGGCCCCAGCTGGCGGATGATCGTACAGCTGACGAACAAAACAGAGGCCTATGGGGTATATCCGGGCGGTCAGAGCGGCAACCCGGGCAGCCCGTATTACGACACATTCATCGACAGCTGGGCTTCCGGTAAATACTACCCCCTATGGGTAATGGATATGAGCGAGACAAGAGATAAAAGGATCAAATGGACCTTACACTTAAAACCCGGTAACTAATGAAATTCATTATAACGACGCTACTGATCGCATTGCTGAGCTTTGTATCCGGACTTTACCTGCCCTGGTGGGGCTTTGCGCTGGCCGCCTTTCTTGTCAGCGCCCTGATCCCCCAACGGCCTGGCATATCCTTCCTCGCCGGCTTCCTGGGCCTTTTCCTGCTCTGGACCTTGCTGTCCTGGACCATGGACGCGCCGAACAACAGTATTCTTTCGGGTAAGATCGCCGTGCTCCTTCCCCTGGGAGGCTCGACGGTCCTGCTGATCCTCATTACTGCCCTGGTAGGGGCGTTGGTAGGCGGAGGGGCCGCCCTCACCGGAAGCTATATACATCGCAGGAGGACCGCTTAGCGTGCATCTGCGGCAGGCAAAGTGAAGGTGAAGGAAGTGCCCTTGCCGGGCTCGCTCTCGAACCAGATCCTTCCCCCGTTCTTCTCCACCAGCTCCCTGCAGAGGAAGAGCCCCAGGCCACTGCCTTTCTCCCGGGCGGTGCCCGCGGTAGTATAGGAGACGGATCGGTTGAATATCTTATCATGGTCCGCCGCTGCAATCCCCTGACCGGTGTCGCTTACAGTCACCGCAACGCCCGCGTCGCTGGCATGGGCGGATAGGCGCACCGTATCCGCCGGTCCGCAAAATTTGATGGCATTCTCCACCAGGTTGCGGATGACCAGGTCCACCATGACCTCATCCGCATATGCCATCAGGGGAGAAGCCTCTTCATCCGCCAGCAGCACGATTCCCTTTTTCTCGGCCCGGCCTTGCGCCAGGCGCGTGTTTTCAACGATGATGGTTCGCAGATCGATGTCCCGGGCATTCACCTGCATGCCTTCCATCTGGCTTTTGGCCCAGTGCAGCAGGTTGTTCAGCAGCTGTGAAGTGCCCACCAGGCTTTCACTCATCTTCCCGCTGAAATGCAGGATCTGCTCCTGCGAAAGTGCCGACTGCTGCAGCAGATCGACGAAGCCCTGCAGGGTGGCAATAGGGCTTCTCAGGTCATGGCCGATGATGGATAGCAATTTGTTCTTGACATGATTGATCTCTTCCAGCTGCTTGTTCTTCTTCCGGATCTCTTCATTGCGGCTTTGCAGCATCCGGTTCAGCCGGTGCTTCTGAGCATTGCTCCTGTACAGGAAAAAACAGCCGGCTCCCAGCAGGATGGCAAGGGAAATATACAGGGACCGCTTCACCCTTTCCCGGGCCAGCTCCTTCTCCCGGATGATCCCGTCCTTGTTCAACAGGTCGATCTGGTGCTGCTTTTTCTCCAGCTCATAGCCCGATTGCAGGCCCTTTACCTGCTTTTCCTTTTCCAGTGTGTAAAGACTGTCATTCAGGGCGATCTCGCGATTCCTGTAATAAAGGGCCAGGTCGGATCTTTTAAGCGCTTTATACGCGGTGTACAGCGTGTGACAGGATTCTTTGAGGATCTCGGGGATATGCAGTTGCTGCGCTTTCTGCAGGCTCATGCCCGCATGGCGTATGCTGGCATCGTACCCGCCGGATTGGTAACACACCTGTGCAAGGGAATTATATGCCCATGCAATGCCCTCCTCATCACCCACCTTCTCTGAAATATGCAGGGCCTGCGTCAGACAGCTCAAAGCCTTGCCGGACTGATGCAGGTTGAGATAGTCATCGCCCATATTCAACAGGACGATCGAAAGGTTCATCGAATCATGGGCCTGCTCGGCCAGCCGGCGGGCACGTTCATTATAGTCAAGGGCCGAGTCGAACTTGTTGTCCTTTTTTAAGACATCGCCCATATTGATGAGCATAGCGGCAACACCTGTCCGGAATGTGTCCGCTTTGTCACGTTCGGCTATTTGCAATGCCAGATGGTAATACTCCAGGGCCCTGGGATAATCTTTCATAGACGCATATACGTTGCCGATATTCCCATAATTATTCCCTGTAAGGCCTTCCATGTGCAGCTTTTCGCTGATCCTCAAAGCCTGCAGGTTGCATTGCAGGGCTTCCGGGTACTGCCCTTTGGAACCATAGGCGACGCCTTCGGTCAGGTAGGCAAGGGCCATGCCTTTTTCATAATGGGCCTTTTCGGCAATGGCCAGCGCCTGCGCTCCCATCAGCAGGACACTGTCCGGGTCCTTGTTCCAGTAGTACCGGGAAATGGCGTAGCAGGTATTGGCCCTGTCGGTATCCGGCTGTGCGGACTGCAATTTTACCAACAGGCGATGGACATCGAAAGACTGAGCGGTTGAAAGAATGGGGCACGCCAGCAGGAGTGCATAAATAAGGGTCGGATTTCGGGGGTACAACGCATTAGGGATTTGTGGTAAAATATGAAAATATTTTAATAAGTAGATAACCATATTTATATAAAATATACCGTAAGGACAATTTCACCGGTGCATACGCATTGGGTTACTTATATTCGCCCGATAACTTTTTCCACCGCCCATGCAGAAAGCCCTGATCCTCTTATTGCTGTATTGTATTGCTTTTCCCGATGCCCGCGCTACCCGTATCTCGGGGACTGTCACGGACGACAAGGGCAGTTTCCTGGCCTATGCATCCATCCTGGTGAAAGGCAGCACCCGTGGCGTCACGGCCAATAACGAGGGTAAATATTTTCTGGACCTTTCCCCCGGTACCTATACACTGGTCTGCCAGTACGTAGGATATGCCCGCCAGGAAAAGAAGATCACCGTTGGACAGGAGAACGTAAAGGTTGACTTCAACCTCTCCCTTCAGCAGCTCAGCATGGCCGATGTCGTTGTCCGTCCCGGTGGTGAGGACCCTGCCTACGAGATCATCCGGCATGCCATCAAAAAACGAAAGGATTATGAAGCCCCCCTGGACTCCTTCACCTGCGAGGCCTATATCAAGACCCTGATCAAAAGCCGGAAGGTCCCAAAGAAAGTGTTTGGCCAGAAAATAGACGAAAAGGACAAGCAGGAGATGGGCGTCGACTCGGCCGGGAAAGGGATCATCTACCTCTCGGAATCCCTGACAAAGCTGTCCTATAAACGAAAGCCTGAAAAGGTCAAGCTGGAAGTGCTCTCCGGCCGGGAGAGCGGCTCCAACGGCTATGGCTTCAGCGTACCTACGTTCATCAACTTCTATAATAACAATGTCTATGTGCTGGCCCGCCAGCTGAACCCCCGTGGCTTTATCTCACCCATCGCCGAGTCCGCCCTTCATTACTACCGGTATAAATATCTGGGCTCTTTCTTCGAAGATGGCAAAGAGGTCAATAAGATCCGGGTGATCCCCCGCCGGAAATTTGAACCCTTGTTCTCCGGCACCATCGACATCGTGGAAGGGGAGTGGAGGATCCATAGCCTGGACCTGCTGCTGCTGAAGGAGTCGCAGCTGGAGATCCTGGATACCCTGTCCATCCGGCAGATCCATGCGCCCATAGGGGACAATGTCTGGCAGGTGAAAGACCAGGTGGTGTATTTTACTTTCAATATCCTGGGCTTCGACGCCGTGGGCAACTTCCTGAACGTATACAACAATTATGACGTCGCCCCCCGCTGGCGCAAAAGATGGTTCAACAACGTCCTGATGAAGTACGATACGGCGGCCAATAAGAAGACCCGGGCTTACTGGGATTCCATCCGGCCAGTACCCCTGGAGCCCGAGGAGGTCACCAATTACACCATCCGGGACAGCATCTTCAGAAGCACCCTGGATTCCGCGGGGTCGAGAAGGAACCGTGATTCCCTGCTGCGGTGGCAGGGGCATGTGAAATTCGGACAGGTGATGTTCACAGGCTTCAATCGCAGCAACTTCCGTCAACCTTCCCCTTTCCGGTATGAAATGCAGCCATTGCTGCCCAATGTGGGGTACAATACGGTGGAAGGGATCAATCTCAACATCGATGGTTCCCTGTCCGGGTCCTTTAACAGGGGCGCAAAGGTGCTGGCATTCGACCCTCATATCCGGTATGGGTTCCACAACACGCGCCTGAACGCCTGGGCCGCCCTTTCCCTGAACCAGCGATCCGTCATAGGCGAAGGGGACGACCTTTCTTCGCTGGGCCAGACCTGGAGCCTCTCCGGTGGCAAACGCGTCGAACAGTTCAACGCCGATAAGCCAATTTACGAATATGTCAATAGCCTGTATACCCTCTTTTTCCGGCGGAATTACATGAAGATCTATGAGAAGTGGTTTGGCCGGCTGGATTATGCCATCCGGATGGACAACGGGCTGGTGATAAAGGCAAATGCCGCCTATGAGGACAGGCTGCCCATCAATAACACCACGGGCTATTCGCTCGTCAAATACAAGGACAGGGAATTTACGCCCAACTACCCCTTCGAAAAGCTCAACGGCCAGTTCCTACGGCACCAGGCCGCCTTATCCGGCGTGGAAATAGAATACCAGCCCGGGCAACGTTACATTGAATTCCCCCGCCGCAGGGTGGCGGTTGGCAGCAAATACCCCACCTTCTCCCTGGCTTATCAAAAAGGGTGGAGCGGCCTGCTGGGCAGCGACGTGAATTTCGACAAATGGCAGTTCTCCGTGTGGGATGACGTCAATTTCAGGCTGAAAGGCTTGTTTCGTTACAGGCTGGGGATCGGAGGATTTATCAATGACCGCAGCGTCTTCATACAGGATTACCAGCATTTCAATGGCAACCAGACCATCATCGCCAATCAATATCTCAATGGCTTTCAGCTGGCTCCTTATTATGGCAACAGCACAACGGCCGCTTTTTATGCCACCGGGCATATCGAACATCATTTCAATGGCTTGCTGACCAATAAGATCCCCCTTTTCCGCCGGCTGAACTGGTATCTCGTGGCAGGCTCCAATGCCTTTTATGTCAACAGCGGCAACAACTATACGGAGGTTTTCGGAGGGCTGGAGAATATCTTCAAGCTTTTCCGCGTGGACGTGGTGGCGTCCTATCTCAACGGGCATTATGGGCAGACAGGCGTAAGGCTGGGACTGGGCGGACTGCTGGGATCGGGCTTCCGGGCCAGGGGACGGTAAATTCGAAATTTCGTATCTTTGCGCTATGGCCGCCGCCTTACACAACAGAGTCTCCCAAAAGGAGCTGAAAGCACGATTATACCAGGAGACCGAACCCCGCATCACCCTCTCTTTCTACCGTTATTTTCCCATTGCTGAGCCTCAAAAGTTCCGTGACGGACTGTATATAACCCTCCAGGAGAAAAAGGTCTTTGGCCGGATCTACATCGCTGCTGAAGGGATCAATGCCCAGGTCAGCGTGCCGCGTTCCAATTACGACAGCTTTGCCGCTTATCTGCGGGGCCTTGCCGGACTGGAAGACCTTCGCCTGAACATTGCGGTGGATGACGACGGCAAATCCTTCTGGGTGCTGAAGATAAAAGTGCGGGATAAGATCGTGGCCGACGGGATCGATGACCCTTCCTTCGATATGGGGAAGAAAGGAAGATACGTGGATGCGGAACAGTTCAACCGGCTGACGGACGATCCGGACACCATTGTCATCGACATGCGCAACCATTACGAATACGAGGTCGGTCATTTCGACAAGGCGCTGGAAGTGCCTTCCGATACCTTCAGGGACCAGCTGCCCATGTCCGCCGGCATGCTGGAGGAACATAAGGATAAGAACATCATCATGTACTGTACGGGGGGCATTCGCTGTGAAAAAGCCAGCGCCTACCTGCTTCATAAAGGGTTCAATAACGTCTTTCACCTGGAAGGCGGCATCATCCATTATGCCAACACCGTAAAGGAAAAAGGGCTGGAAAATAAGTTCAGAGGCAAGAATTTTGTCTTTGACGATCGCCTAGGCGAGCGTATCAGCGATGAGATCATAGCCCGCTGCCACCAGTGCGGACGGCCTGCCGACACCCATACCAACTGCCGGAATGAAGGCTGTCACCTCTTATTCATCCAATGCGACGACTGCGCCGCCCGGTACGACGGCTGCTGCAGCGAGTCCTGCCAGACAACCATCCACCTCCCCGAGGCCGAGCAGAAGGAGAGACGGAAAGGCATCGATAAAGGCGCGCATATCTTCAATAAGGCAAAATCCCGCTTACGGCCCTCCCTGCCCCCTCCTCCGTCGGAGAATGAGTCCCTCCAAACATGACAATACATTCGTTAAATTTCTATACGAGAAAGGTTTTTGTCCTATAGTTGTAAATATATTATTCTATATAATAATACAAAGAGCTTCCGGCCCGGAAAATTCCCTTGCTTTATTTTTTCGTAGTGATCAATCTAAATAAAACTGTAATTTGTACGTTTAATTACTTACTCTGATTAGCGCAAAACCCTTAAGGCTCTGATACCATGCACATGGCTGTAAAGAAGATCTCTGTTTTTCAGTCCTATGTTAAGAACATTGGATACAAGCCTTCCCTTGGGAGCTATGAAAAAAGGAAGCTGGGCATCTTCAACCTCATGAATTTTGTGGGCCTGCTATCAGGGGTCATCATTCCCATCGTCATCCTGCTGAACAAGGAATATATGCCGGCTTACGCCTGGCTTATCGCCTGTAGCCCCATGCTCATCAGCCTGCTGGTGATGACCCTGACCCACTATCAGCAGCATGAGCTCAGCCGCACCTGCTTTTTCACGCTGTATCCCGTCATGACCTGCGTGGTCTATGCCGTCCACATCGACCTGGGCATCGAGTTCTTTTTTGTCCTTTACGGCGTTTTATCTGTCTTCTTCCTCCGGAAGCTGTACAATATCATCTTTTGCTTTACCTTGTCCATGGCCTGCTATTTTTCAGAGAACACATTCTGGAATACCTATATCTATCGCCTGGAAGAAACGCATTATTACTTCTTCATCTTCAATCATCTCCTGGCGCTGTTCTTCATTTTCTACGGTTTGCTGCTGATCAAGAACGAGAACAGCAGGTTCCAGCAGCAGAGCTACGAGAAGAATTTCCAGCTGCGTCGCAGCAACCTCAAGATCCTGCGGCACAAAGCGGACATCGCAGAGAAAGCCGCTCTCCTGCAGGAGCAGACCCATCAGCTGACAGAGCTGAATACTTTAAAGAACAAGCTGTTTTCCATCATTGCCCATGACCTGAAGAACCCCCTCTATGCCCTGCGCAATCTGTTCCGGAATATCCAGCGCTATGATCTGCCCGGCGAAGAGATCAAGATGCTGGTGCCCGATATGGTCAACGAGCTGAGCTATACGACAGGATTGATGGAGAACTTGCTGCAATGGGCAAAAAGTCAGATGTACGCCGAGGCCGTCAAGCCGCAGATGCTGGATATTTCCAAGATCACACACGAAGTACTGCAATTGCTCCGCCTGCAGGCAGAGGCGAAAAATATTTATATCCGCAGCAAGCTGGAACGACCGGTTTTTGTCTATGCCGACAAGGATATGATCAACCTGGTCTTGCGCAACCTGTTGTCCAATGCCATCAAGTTCACGCCCGACAAAGGCACTATTTCCATCGAGGCCAGGGAAATGCGCAGTCACATCGAAGTGTATGTACAGGACACGGGCATGGGCATCTCCGAAGAGGTCATCCAGAAGCTGATGGTGGAAGATATCTATTACACCACCAAAGGGACGGATGGCGAAGCCGGCACAGGCCTGGGCCTGATGCTGTGCAAGGAGTTCCTTTCCAAGAATGGAGGCCGTATGCACGTCCAGAGCGAGCCCGGCAAGGGCAGCATTTTTTCTTTCACATTGCCGAAAGGGGAAGATTCAGCTTCCGGGATCGTATGAAGCAGGGCGGCCTCAGCTGAGATTGCTTAACGCAAGCAATGCACGCTGATACGTCTCCTCATCACTCAGCGCCTGTGGTTTAAAGGCCTGTCCGATCACTTTTTCATATAGTTCAATGTACCTGCCGCTAATGGTTTTCACCCATTCGTCGCTCATCTCCGGGACGGTTTGCCCTTCCTTGCCCATGAAATTGTTGGCGATCAGCCATTCCCGGACGAACTCCTTGCTCAGCTGCTGCTGCCGTTCGCCCTTTTGCTGGCGCTCTTCGAAGCCATCTGCATAAAAATAGCGCGAGCTGTCAGGAGTATGGATCTCATCCATCAGGTAGACCGTGTCATCTATCTTTCCAAATTCATATTTGGTATCCACGAGGATCAATCCTTGTTTGGCGGCGATCTCTTTACCCCGCTGGAACAGGGCCAGCGTATATTTCTCCAGCTGGCTGTAATCTGCCTCGTTCACCAGCCCCCGGCGAATGATCTCGCTGCGGGAAATGTCCTCGTCGTGTCCCACCTCCGCCTTGGTGGAAGGCGTGATGATAGGGGAGGGGAAGTAATCATTTTCTTTCATGCCTTCGGGCAGCGCTACCCCGCAAAGCTCCCTTTTGCCGGAATGGTACGTCCTCCAGGCATGGCCCGTCAGGTTGCCCCTTACGACCATCTCTACCCGAAAAGGGACGCATTTACGGCCGATGGCGACGTTCGGCGCAGGGGTTTCCACCAGCCAGTTCGGACAGATATCGCTGGTAGCCTTTAGCATATAGGCAGCAATTTGATTTAATACCTGTCCTTTATAAGGGATGGGGCGGGGTAGGATGACATCGAACGCGGATATACGGTCCGATGCGATCATTACCAGCCAATTGTCGGCAATGGTATAAACATCTCTTACTTTACCGCGATAGAAATTCGTCTGATGGGGGAACTGCAATGTCTTCATTTGTGCAAATTAGTCCCAAAATTAAATTTTCATTCCTACATTACAATCAGTATTTTAGTCATACGTTTCAAATCTTATCACGAAAACTTGCGCTATGGGAAGCTTTTTGACCAAAGCCGGCACACTACTAGTAGCCGTCTTTTCCTGTTTTACTATTTTTGCCCAGACCTCTGTTACCATCACCGGCCACATTCAAAATTCCCAAACCAAAGAAAGGATCCCTGCCGTATCTGTCTCCCTCAAAGGGTCAGGCACCGGCACTACCACGGATGACAAAGGGAATTTTAAGCTGACGACTACCCGGCAGCTGCCGTTGGTGCTGGTATTCACTTCCGTGGGGTTTGAATCAAAAGAGGTGACTGTCACAGGGACCTCCGAGATCAACATAGACCTTACACCCGGCTCCATTTTGGGGACGGAAGTAGTGGTCTCCGCCAGCCGGGTACAGGAAAGCATACTTGCCTCTCCCGTATCCATCGAGAAACTAAATGCAACGGCTATCCGTCAGATAGCCGCTCCTACATTCTATGATGCGCTGCCTTCCCTGAAAGGCGTGGAGACCAGCGTACAAAGCCTCACCTTTCGCGGAGTGACGACACGGGGGTTCAATGCCAATGGTAACACCCGTTTCAACCAGTTCATCGACGGTATGGACAACCAGGCCCCCGGCCTGAATTTTTCCGTCGCCAATATCGTGGGCCCCTCCGACCTCGACGTGGCCACCGTAGAGCTCCTGCCCGGCGCCAGTTCCGCACTGTACGGAGCCGGCGGTATGAATGGCACCCTGCTGGTGACCAGCAAAAGCCCTTTCGAGTACCAGGGGCTCAGCGTCAAGGTGCAGGGCGGTGTCAACCATGTAGGAAAAAAGCAGCAGTCCAGCCTGGGTTTTATTCCGGACCTGTCCGCCCGTTATGCCAAGGCCTTTGGAAAGTTTGCTTTCAAGCTCAGCGTCAGCTGGCTGCAGGCCGATGACTGGCAGGCGAATGATTCCACTAATTTCAACCGGCTGACCCTGAAGACCAAGCCCGGCTTCAATCACACAGCCGACCCCGGCTATGACGGTGTCAACGTATACGGCGATGAGATCAACACCACCTTCGGCGCTTCAGGCGGCGCGCTGAATGGCCAGACCGTCAGCCGAACAGGATATAAAGAGTCCGACCTCGTGGATTACAGGACCAAGAATTTTAAAGGGACGGCAGCGCTCCACTACCGCATCACCGATAATACGGAGGCCATCCTCCAGGGCAACTATGGCTCGGGCACCACCGTCTACACAGGTTCCGACCGTTATTCGCTGCGGAACTTCAACATTGGCCAGTATAAGCTGGAAGTGCGGGGGAAAAGGTTCTATGTAAGGGCCTATACCACCCAGGAACGTTCCGGTGAAGCATACAACGCCACGGCACTGGGCACGCTGTTGAACGAAAAATACAATCCCAGCGCGATCTACTCCGGTACTACCGTCATCGGGGGCTGGTTTGCGGAATATGCCACGGTATATAACCAGGCTTTGGCTGGGGTATTTGCCGGCGCGCCCGGTGTGCACACCCCGGACCAGTCACATGCCATTGCCCGGGCCTATGCAGACAGGGCCAGGCTCCAGCCCGGCAGTGCAGCTTTCAACGCGGAAAAGGACACGATCACCAGCAATTACATCGGGTTCGGCTCAGGCCGCAATGGCGCCAAGTTCAATGACAAGACGAACCTCTATCAATACGAGGGCATGTACGATTTCACCGATCATATAAAGGTCCTGGAATTACAGGCCGGAGGCAGCTTCCGTCATTATTCCCTCGGGTCCAATGGTACCATATTCGCCGACAGCGCAGGCCGCATCGGCACCGATGAGATCGGCGGTTTTATACAGGTAGGTAAGAAGCTGGTGAACGACCGCATCCACCTCATCGCATCCCTCCGGTATGATAAGAACGAGAATTTCGATGGCAGGGCCACGCCCCGTATCGCCGGCGTATTCACAGTGGCCCCGCAGCACAATATCCGCCTGTCTTACCAGACAGGCTATCGCAATCCCACCAACCAGGATCAGTGGATCGACCTGCCCATCCGCGCCAATACCCGCCTGATCGGTGGATTGCCGGCGATCATCAATGATAAATATCACCTGAATACGAACAAAGGCTATACGCAGGAGAGTCTCGCCAAATATCAGACCACCGGAAATCCGGCAGACCTGCAGCAATATACTTTCGGGAAGTTCAAGCCGGAGACCGTGGATGCCTACGAGATCGGGTACAAGGGCCTCATAGCGAACAGGCTGCTCATAGACGCGTATTATTATTACGACCGTTACAAGGACTTCCTGTCTTACCTCGTGCTGATACAGCCCGGCAGCGCGGGCCTGGCCAATCCCAATATCTTCGCTACCTATGTCAATAACCCCAACAAAGTGACTACGCAGGGCGCAGCCCTTGGACTGGATTACCTGATGGACAGCTGGTCCGTATCAGGTAATTTCTCCTACAATGATATCACGAAGGACGAAGGATTGGCCAATAGCTTCAACTCACCCAAATACAGGTATAACCTGGGGCTGTCCAACAGGAATGTATATAAGAATATAGGCTTCAACATCACCTATCGCTGGCAGGACGCTTTCTTGTGGAACTCCAGCTTTGCAACAGGCGAAGTGGCCGCCTTCGGTACAGTGGACGCACAGGTGAGCTACAAGCTGCCAAAAGTGAAGACCATCATCAAACTGGGCGGGTCCAATATCACCAATCACTATTACCAGACCTCTTTTGGTAATCCGAAAATAGGGGCCGTCTACTATATGTCGCTGACCTTCGACGAACTCATCAAGTAATCTGGCGAAAAAAAAGACGGTCGAAGACCGTCTTTTTTTTCGCATTGCCGGTCGAGGGGCGAAGCCCCTCGACCGGCCCTTTATACATTAAACCTAAAATGCATCACATCCCCATCCTTCACCACATACTCCTTCCCCTCTATCCTTAACCTCCCATTGTCCCTTGCCGTCGCTTCCGACCCATACTGGATAAAGTCATTATAAGCGATCACTTCCGCTTTGATAAACCCTTTCTCAAAATCCGTATGGATCACGCTGGCCGCCTGTGGCGCCTTCCATCCCTCATGGATGGTCCAGGCCCTTACCTCCTGTTCGCCTGCGGTAAAATAAGTGGCCAGGTTCAGCAGCTTATAGGCACTGCGGATCAGTTTGTTCAGCGCCGGCTCCTTCATTTTGTATTCTTCCATGAACAGTTCCCTGTCAGCAGGGTCTTCCATTTCCGCGATCTGCGCTTCGATGGAGTTGTTCATGACGATGACCTGGGCATTTTCCCCCGCAACGGCCGCTTGCAGCGCCTGGGAATATTTATTGCCCGTGTGCATCGACGCTTCGTCCACATTGGCTACATACAGGACGGGCTTTTCCGTCAGCAGGAAAAGGTCAGCGATGGCCGGCCGGTCCTCTTTCGCCAGGGCCAGCTCCCGGATGCTCCTGCCTTGTTCCAGGTGCTCCTTACAGCGCTTTAAGACCTCATATTCCGCCTTGACCTTGGGGTCGGCCGTCTTCAGCAATTTCTCGGTGCGGCTGAATTTCTTTTCCACGCTTTCCAGGTCCTTCAGCTGCAGCTCCGTATCGATGATCTCCTTATCGCCGACGGGGTTGATGGCCCCTTCGTCCCGGAGGATATTCTCGTCTTCAAAACAGCGTATCACGTGTACGATGGCATCCACCTCCCGGATATTGGCCAGGAACTTATTACCCAGACCTTCACCCTTGCTGGCGCCTCTCACCAGGCCGGCGATGTCGACGATCCCCAGCTGGGTGGGGACGATACGCTGCGGCTTCACCAAGTCCGACAGCTTGTACAGGCGCTCGTCCGGCACATCCACCAGCCCCGTGTTGGGCTCGATCGTGCAGAACCTGTAATTGCTGGCCTGCGCCTTCGCGCTGTTGCTGACGGCATTGAATAAAGTCGATTTACCCACATTGGGTAATCCTACGATCCCTGCTTGTAAACCCATTGTATTTCCTTTTACCTGTTTTCCACTTTTAAATTCGGCCGCAAAGGTAGCTAATTTATAGGCAATTAATCCTATTTTTATCACATGGCACTATCGAAGATCTGGGCCGCCTTCATCATTATTTCCGTGCTCGTGGCAGGCATAAAATACGTCTTTTCCCCCGCGGACAAAGACATTTTCACGGTTATGGTGATCGGCAAAGCCAGGGACACCATCCGGGTGGCCCAGGCGTCTCCTGCAACAGCCGCACCCGCCCCCGCCCCCTACAAGCTCCAGGAGGCCGATGGCTTGATCGAGACCTGCAAAGCCGCCGTCAATCTTTCCCTGGGGCTCATCGGCATCATGGGCTTCTTCATGGGCCTCATGAGCATTGCCGAGGCCGCCGGAGGGATCCGGTTGCTTTCCCGCATCATCGGCCCTTTTTTCTCCAGGCTGTTCCCCGAGCTGCCGCGGGATCACCCCGCCATGGGGCATATGATGATGAACTTCTCCGCGAATTTCCTGGGACTCGACAATGCCGCAACGCCTTTTGCCCTGAAGGCCATGGCCAGCCTGCAGGAGATCAATCCCAATAAGGAACGGGCTTCCAATTCCCAGATCATGTTCCTCTGCCTGCATCAGTCGGGGCTGCAACTGATCCCCGTAAGCATCATCGCCCTGCGGGCTTCCATGAAGGCAGCTAACCCTACCGATGTATTTATCCCCATCGTCATCGCCACTTTTGCCGCCACCCTGGCTTCCCTGCTGATCGTATCGTTCAAACAACGGATCAATATCTTCCAACCCGCCATCCTGGCCTGGCTGGGAGGGCTTTCCCTGGTCATCGGGGCCATCGTCGTTTACCTGAGGACCCTGGACTCGGATGGCGTGCAATCGTTCTCCAGGGCCCTGGGCAATGGACTGATCCTGCTGATCATCCTGCTGATCATCGCCGGGGCCGTATACAAGAAGATCAACCTCTTCGAGGCCTTTGTGGAAGGCGCGAAAGGAGGTTTCGAGACGGCCATCCGGATCATCCCTTACCTGGTAGGGATGCTGGTAGCCATCAGCCTCCTCCGCAACAGCGGCGCCTTCGGCGCCGTGATCGACGGCCTGCGCTTTATCTTCACAAAAACAGGCGTGGACACCCGCTTTGTGGATGGCCTGCCAACGGCATTGATCAAGCCGCTCACCGCGCAAGGAGCCCGGGGCATGATGGTAAGCACGATGGCGGCCGATCCCAACAGCTTCGCCGCCCGTCTTTCCGGCATACTGCAAGGTTCCTCCGATGCGACTTTCTATATTATAGCCGTCTATTTCGGCTCTGTATCGATCAGGGACACCCGCTATTCCATCGGGGCCATGCTGCTGGCAGACCTGGTAAGCATCATTGTTTCCATCTTCCTCTGCTATCTCTTCTTCGGATAAAAAAAAGGCCGCCCCTTGCAGGAACGGCCTCCCGAATGGGGTCGTGTCGTTTATCTGTTCTGAAAATATACCAGTGACCGGGGCTTGGCTGTCGCCGCCACCGTATCGCCAATGTAATACGTCGTATAATATTGCTGGTCCCCCATGATCAGGGTAGGCAGCAGCTTGGCCATCACCTGGTGCGTCGCGTCGGCTTTCATGACCCATAAAGTATCCATGGTGGTCAGGGTCGGAAAGGCAAGGAAAGGAGTGATGGAATCCATCTTCACCTTCTGGAAAAGGGTCAGGTTCCTCCGGGGAGAGTAAATGTTTACCGTGTCCGTCTTGTCGCTGGTCATGACATGGGCGAAACGCAGGTATACATAGCCGGGACCCGCAGCCGGCTTGGGGAACGCGTCCCTGATCCAAACTCTCGCCGAATCCCTGCTCGCGTTGCCGATAGAGTCGGTAATGACCAGGGTATAAAAGCTGCCGGCCTCCAACGTCTTATCCAGCCTGGCCACCGTAAAGCTGTCCGGGTTGACGCTGCCGGCAATGCTCAGCCGTATCGTCTGGGCGCCGGCTTTCACGACGGCATAGTTGCTTACGGCATTGGTAAGACCGGGGAATGCCGTGTTGTATTTCAGGGGCGTCCCGTTCAGCTTGTCGCTGCCTATAAAGATGTTGACGGCATCCGGATATTTGAAAATGGCGGCAAAATTGGGAGAAGCATGGACAATCTTAAGATAGGCGGTTCCTCCCACGGCCGTGTAAGGTGAATGTACAGGATAGTCCCGCTTGCATGCGATGAAGGCGCCTATGACGATCACGGCTGTCAGGGAATACTTGATATATCGTTGCATGATGGATGTTTTGGTTTGATCTAATTATTTTCCGGTACGGAGAACCACACCTCACGGGTGCAATAGTCTGTGGCCGTTCCGCCCATGGCTGTCACGGGAATGATGTTGTACAGGTACTCCGACGTATTCTGCGGCCGTGCCCGGTACACGTATTTGAAATTGTTCTGTACATAGATGTCGTTCGGCGCCAGGGGTATCCAGTCGGTGTATACTTTCTCATTATTATTGATGGCCGGCGCGTCAGTGTAATGATAGCGGCGCATATCCACCCAGGTCTCATGGACACCATGTCCGTACATGGCGATATACTTCTGCAGCATGATCTGGCTGAGCGTAAGATCGTTGGGAAGTGTTGGGATCACCAGGGGGTTGCTGGTATAGGCATCCTGTGTAGCCTGGTCCAGCAGGTGGCCCGCAGGTACATTGGTGCTATACGTATTGAACAACATAGCCATGTTCAGCTTGATGGCATTGGTATACGCGGCGAGGGCTGTCGCCTTGTCGCCTTTCCGGTAGGCAGCTTCCGCCTTGAGGAACTGCATCTCCGAGGCCGTCATCATGGGGAAGGGAGCCGCGTTCATAAAAAGATAGCGGGAATTGAGATCATTGGCCGCCGTTGTGGCTGTATAAAGCCCTCCCCAGAAATTGGGCGGCAGGTCGGAGGCGGTAAGCCCCGTGGAAGAGGCGGCGCCATAGCTGGGACGTATACCCTTGAAGGTGCCGTTGGCATTTTCACGTATCAGGTACCATGCACGCGGGTCCGTGATGCCGGGGAACCGGCTGTTGTTGCCGCTGAGGAGGTCCGCAATGAATTGGCCCTGTCGTACGGATCCCATATTGGAGCGGGTGGGGCCAAAATAATTTTTCGTGCCGGAGATGGCTGAATTCTCGAAGGTCAGCATCCCGTTGTCGGCATTGGTCGTCATGGCCAGATCGGCGTACTTGATCACCGAATCAGCATATTGGGTGTTGAACTTCGCCTTGTTCGTCAGGTGGGCATAGCTGCGCGCCAGCACACCGTACACGAATTTCTTCCATTTATTCACGTCGCCATTATAGAAGTATTTGTCCCCTTTGGCAAGATTGGCCTGGCTGACGCTGTCGCCCGTCATGTTCAGGTAGCTGAGGGCCCGGAAAGCAGTAGCCCGTACGGTATCATAGGCCTCCGCCTGCAACGTGTCATAATCGAATTGCGTACGGCTGAGATCGAACGCTTCCCTTAGGATGATGTTGCCATATTCATCGCTGAGCGTGAGCCAGCTCCAGGCACGGATGGCCCAGGCAACGCCTACGTAGTCCCATTTTTTCTGTTGCGTGCCCCATTCCACCACCTTGTTGAGGTTCTGGCCAACGGCCGTATAATGCATCGTCCATACATAACCGAGGATACCGCCATTGTTGCCCGTAGTGCCGCCCATCTGGTCATACTGGTAAGTATTGGTGTTGTTGGCCCAAAACTGGATATAGCGTCCGATCTCGCGTGCGTCCCCGCCGGTGCCGTTCCCCGAGTTGGCGGCACTGGAACCACCCACGAAATTGGAGATAATGCTGGGCAGCAGCGTCTCGATCGGCTGGACCACATTCGCATTGGGATTCTGATAGGCGTCGTCTATCTGCTTGGAGCAGGACGCAAGCGCCAGGCCAAACACCAGCACCAGCGATACAAAGCCTTTAAAGGATCTATTATTGTACATGATATTTTTTTTAATTGCCATTAAAACGATGTTCTGAATCCGACATTTACGCTGACAGGCGTGGGCAGGCTGCCGTAGTCCATCCCAAAAGTGCCAACCCCGCTTTCCGCAGCCGTGTTTGCATTGACGGCCGGGTCCGCACCATAGTAGTTGGTGAACAGGAACAGGTCATTCACCGTAGTGAACACAGACAGCGATTTAAGGAAATGCAGCTTCCGCATGACAGCACCGTCGAAGGTGTAGCTCAGGGTCAGGTCGCGCAGGCGGAGCCAGTTGACATTCTTCTGAATGAACTCCTCGTCGGGCATCTGCGTATAGAAGTTCTGCTGAACATAAGGCCTGATGATGATATTGTTCTTCGTGGGCTGGGCAGTGTTTTCCAACCCGTCCTGCAATACACCCTTCACAACGCGCGCGGTCATGCGATCGGCAGTCCTTTTGCTTTTACCGATCAGGGTCAGGTACATATCGGTGCCATTGTAGATATCGCCGCCCACCTTCAGGTCCCAAAGGAAGCTGAGGTTCCAGTTCTTATAGGTGATGATATTGCTCATGCCCAGGTTGAAATTGGGGTTGCGGTCGCCGATAGTGATCCAGTTATTGGCGACGACAGGCAGGCCGGAAGCCGGGTTGATGAGGATGTCGCCGGCATTGTTGCGCTGATAGTGATAGCCGGTGATGGTAGTGGTGGTCCCGCCTTTATGGAGGCCCGCCCTGGCGCTGCCGAAGATCTGCGTGTCACCCAGGTAATATTCCGTCAGCGAAGGCGGCAGCGACAGTACCTTGCTGAACATCTTGTTAAAGTTGAAAAGGATGTTCCAGTTCCAGTCCTTGCCTTTCACCGGGTTGATCCCCACCGTCGCCTCGATACCCTGGTTGCGGGTGCTGCCGACATTGGATGTGTTCAGGATAAAGCCGGTGGCATAGCTGGCGCGATAACCCTGGATGATCTGATCTTTGATCAGCGTATTGTAATAATCCGCGTCCAGGGTGACCCGGTTGTTGAACATCTTCAGCTCGGCGCCGATCTCGTAGGTTTTCTGCCTTTCAGGCTTCAGGTCCTCATTTGAGTTGACAAATCCATACGCAAAACCCTGACTGCTGGCAAAGCTGTTGATGAACACGGACTGGTTGGAATAAGGCGGCGCCAGGCGGGCCGTCTGTGCGATGGACGCCCGTAATTTGAGATAGTTGACCACCCGGCTGGTCTTGAGGGCCGGTATCATATCGCTGACAATGGCGCTGAAGCTGACGCCCGGATAGCTGTAGTTACGGTTGTTCTTCGGGAAGACGGAAGCCTCTTCAAACCTTTCGGTGAAATCCAAAAAGAGGATGTTGTCATAGCTCACCATCGCTTCGCCGAAGTAAGCTACGTCGCGAAAGATAGAGAGGTTGGGCAGCCCAAACACATTTCGCAGCAAACGCTGCCTGGTAGAGGGCCGGGTATTGCTGCTGTCCGTATTGTTGGGGTCGGTAAGGTGGCGGCCATACACGCCGTACTGTTCTGTTCTTTGATCCTGCCACATGGTGCCCGCCATCAGCCGGCCATGGAACTTGCCAAAGTCCTTATTGGCAGTGGCCGTGATGGTGTGGTTGTATCCATGGTATCTCCTGTAATAATTGTCCTGGTAGCCGGAGTCGGCGGTAATCGATTCGGAAGACTCAGGATGGTACAGCGTATACCCGTCCTGGTGATACGTATCGAAGCCGAATCTTCCCGCCAGCGCCAGCCAGGGGAATGGATGGATATTGATGGCGAGCGTAGAGAAGACACGGGTGGTCTTGTCACCGCTCTTATTGGCAGTGGTATTGAAGAACGGATTGTCCAGCTCGGTATTCGGCGTTGTGCTGTCCCCGGGGTTCATCAGGAGCTTGTGCCCCGTGGGAGTGAGGTAGTTCCGCACATCATTGTCCGGAGCCCAGGCGTACAGGTCAAGCAGATATCCCCCCGCGCCACGCAACGGTTTATTATTGACGTCATGCACAAAAAGGACACTGGGCGTGATGTCGAGGTACTTGCCGATCTTGGTGGTGTTCGCCAGGCGGAATGTCACCTTCTCATATTTATTGGTAGGTACCACACCGTCCTGGTTGATATAGCTGCCCGAGAACCGGAAGCTGGACACCTTGGGGCCAAAGTCCACGCTGAGATTGTGGCTGTGGGTAAAGCCGGTCTTCAGGAAATGATCCTCATTGTCATACAGCTTCGTGCTGCTGGGATAGGCAGGACCGAAATAAGTGGGGGCGTAACCATAATTGGGCGTAAACACGCCATTGCTGCCCGTGCTGAACGTATTGATCGAAGGGTTAAAGCGGTTGATATGCTGCGTGCGAAAAGCATCGTCATAAGCCACCAGCAGCTCTCCTCCTTTAGGTTTGCGGGTAGTGATGATGATCGCGCCGTTACTGGCCTGGCTGCCATATAGGGCAGTTGCTTCCGGCCCTTTCAGGATCGTCATGGAGGCAATATCGTTCGGGCTGAGGTCGGCAATACGGTTGGTATAGTCGTTGTTCTTGTTGGGAAGGTCGGATGCCAGCCCGACATCGGTGCCGCCCCCGGAAGATTGGTTGAGGGTCGAATTGTCGATAAGGACACCGTCCACGACGAACAGCGGTGAATTGGAAAGGGAAAGGGAGTTGAATCCTCTCAGCACGATCTGGGAAGAAGACCCGGCCTGTCCCGTGGTCGGGGTGACGGTGACCCCGGCCACTCGCCCCTGAAGGGAGTTCAGCAGGTTCTCCCTTTGGGATTCCTTGATCTCGGTCCCACCCACGGTCTGGACACTATAGCCCAGCTCCCGGGGATTCCTCCTGATATCCATCGCAGTAACGACCACCTCCCCCATATCGGCCGATTCGGCCAGCGTAAGCTGGGTGACATAGGTGCGGGCCGTCCCCACAGTGATCTGCTGGTCCTTCCGGCCGACATGCGTGATGACGAGCACATCACCCTGCCTGGCTGCAATGGTGTACTCACCCTGGTCATTGGTGGCGGCAGACTTTTTGGTCCTTTTGTTAACGATGGTGGCGCCGGCGAGAGGGGAGTTGTCTTTAGGGTCTTTCACCGTGCCCCGGACCGGCTGTTCCTGGGCAAAGCTTAAAAGGCACCCTGATAGCGCAGCGACGCACCAGAGTAATCGAAGCAATTTTCGCATGGTAGTTTGGTTTTGTCTATTTTAAATGTTAGCAGAAGGTCGGAACATAGGTCAGCGAGAGATCGTAGGACAAGATTAGGAGATTCATAAAAGTAAGTTAAAAAGCAGCAAAAAAGCGCAAAAAACGCAGAAGTTGTGCGGGAATTTGCTGGTTGTTCTGTTAAACGCGCGAAAAAGAGGATAAATGGGCGATTGGCAGAAATATGCCGGTATGCTTAAAATGGCAACTGCCCCACGGTCAGTGAGGCAGTCGCAGCTAGTGTTCTCTCATGTGTGCTATGTCATAAAATATGCAGACCCTTTCTTTTGTAAGGCTCAAGCAAGGGGTCGTCCGGGCGTAATTCCGTTATCAGCGTATCGATCTCCTCGATCGGGCAGACATGAAAGGGCTGGCAGGAATTGATCTTTTCGGCAATGGAAAGACACACCACCTTCTTGGAGGATTCGATCATGGCCTTCTTGATCTGTACCACATCCCAGTCGTTGTCCGTAATGCCATGCTCGGCATCGATGGCATTGACCCCCAGAAAGCAGAGATCAGCCTTGATCTGCCTGATCCTGGCAATGGCCTCACCCCCAACGGTGATCTTCGAATTCTTGGAAACCTTGTCGCCTATGAGTATTACTTCGATATTCGGATGATGGGTATATTCCATTACGACGGGAATAGAGCCCGAAATAAATGTGGCTTTCAGGGACTGCGGAAGTGCCCTGGCCAGCTCGATCAGGGTAGTGCCGCCCGTCGTCATCACAAACATATCCTTATCGATCAAAGGAATAGCCTTACGGGCGATCAGCTTTTTTTGCGGATGGGCATACACGTTTGTCGACGGGTAATGAAAATCATTAAAGGACAGGGATAGGGCGCCGCCGTGTACCTTAATGATCTTGCCGTTGTCAGCCAGTTCCTGCAGATCGCGCCGGACAGTGTCTTCCGATACGTTGAGGTCGAGGCTGAGGTTGGCTGATAACACCTGATTATGAAGATTTACCTGGTGCAAAATGTAAGCCTGCCTTTCCTGTTTGAGCATAGTTAGTCTGATTCTCACCCTAAAATAATGTTTTTTTCAGAACGAACCTCAGGTTCGCTATTTGAAGGAGTGTTATTAGTTCTTACTACATTCATACTACCAACCGGGATTTTGCATTTTGTCCCTTATATCCGAAGGATAAAGAGCTATCTGGCTGGTCGGTATAGCCGACAGGTAGTTCTTCGGGTCCGTAAATATTCTTTTCTGTGTGGCAGCATATGGTGTAATATAACCATCTGCATTTCGCTTTACGGTGCCATTGTCAGGAACTTTTGCTCCCAGGAATGAATCTGGGTTCTTCTGGCTGTCCAGGTAGTCGCCTTTCTTCCAGCGCATGATGTCCTGGAACCGGAACCCATCCATCATCAGCTCACAGCGCCTTTCCCGGCGGATCTCCCATATGAGGGAAGAGACGTCGGCGTCTTTCTTCGGGTCGGTGAATCCCGGGTCCACAGTCAGATGCGCAACGCCGGCCCTGTCCCGCAGCTTGTTGATAGTGACATCCAGGTCATTTTGGGTAATGGTTCCCAACTCCGCAGCAGCCTCTGCGTAATTCAGGTAAACCTCGGCCAGCCAGAACAGGGGAGCATCGGAAGTATTGGCGTTGATCCCTGTAAGATACGTCTTCAGCCTGTTGGTATCCGGAAGGAACTTGATGGGCCGGTAGCCCGTACTGGACGTAAGACTGTTCTTTACATGCCCGATGTAATACAGGTAGCTGCTGTCGATGGTGATCCCCAGCCGGCCGTCCCTGTTGGACACGACGTCGCTGATGGTCGCATCGCCCTTGTATAAAGGAGAAAGGCCGATGGGAAGTCCATCTTTACACAGGTAGGATTCCACCGCCGACTTGGAAGGCCCGTTCATGGCCGTGCTGCTATATAGGTAGGCGATCAGGGAATGCTGGAGGAAAGTGGCTTCATACCGCTTGTACAGCAGTATCTCTTTGTCCGACCCCAGGTTCTCCGAGTTATAAGCGGTCTGATAGCTTTTGTCCAGGGCGTAAGTGGGACTGCTGATCAATACCTGCGCCGCATTCTTGGCCTCCGTCAGGTAATGCTGGATTTCCGTGGGAGATGCGTTCATTTCCGTATGGTATTTCCGGTAAGTTCCTTCATACAAACATACGCGGGCCTTGAGCGCCAGCGCCACATCCCGGTTGATCGTGTTGGTCTGGTCTACCTGGCGCAGGTTGGCAACGGCAAAATTCAGGTCTGCCAGCACACTGTCCATCACCAATTGATGAGGATCACGGGGCTTGTAGATCTGTCCCGAATCGCTGATATCCATTGAATGGCTGAACCAGGGAACACCTCCGTATTCTTTCACCATCTGAAAATATTGCAAGGCGCGGAAAAAATGCGCTACCCCTTTCCAGTGATTTTTGGCTTCATCAGCCATCGGTACGAGGTCGACCCGCTCCAGCATGATATTGGCCTTGCGTACATATCCAAAGGAAACGAAGTAGTATGTAAAGCTGGTCGTACCTGTAGTCGTATTGGTGGTCCAATCCGTGCTGGTGGCAGGCGTCGTCAAAGGGAATTGCGTGAAAGAAGGAGGCGCCTGGTCATCCGTCAGCGTTGGAAAATAGAAATCCCCGTTCGTGCTGGAATTGTTGCCAAAGCCGGGAAATGAATTATAAAATTCCCAGGCATAGGTGCGCACGCTGTTTTCGGTCTTCCAGTAAGCAGGGTCCGTCAGCGTGTCAGGATTAGTGACGTCGATATATTTTTTACAGGCCGTGCCCATGGTCATCGCAAGGAGGGCCAGCGGCAGGTATCTTGTTATTAATTTCATATTCAGGAATTATGCTGATTAAGAATGGCTGATTTAAAACGTGAGTTGAAGACCTGCGGAATAGCTTTTGTCAAAGGGATAGGTCCTGCCCGTAAAGGTGGTGCCCCCTGAAATAGTTCCATCGGTGATCTCAGGATCGATAGGCACGCCGACATGGGAGATGGTGAACAGGTTCTGGCCGCTGAGATAAAAACGCAGCTTCGAGATACCGGCCTTCGTAAGTACTTTATTGGTCACAGCATAACCCACAGTAATGTTCTTCACCCGGCAATAGGCCATGTTCAGCAGGTATTTCGTCTGGGGATAGAAGTTATTCCCTCCCTTGTACAATCCGGCCACCGTCCCCGATCCGTTACCCGGATAGGGCCTTGGATATTTGGCATTGGTATGCGTAGGCGTCCAGAAGTCCATTTGATTGGCATACAGGATGTCGATGCTCTGCCACAGGGGAAGAATGGTCTGTCCCGTGCCCCACCAGTCGCGTTTGCCTACACCCTGGATAAATACATCCAGGTCGAAACCCTTATAGCTGCCACCCAGCCGGATATTATACTGGTAACGAGGCTGATTGTTTCCGATAACTTTCAGGTCTCCATGGTCCGTCAGCGTCATCTTGCCGCCTGTGATCTTGCCATCTCCCTTGCCATTGGCGCCGGGCATGTCCTTATATCTGACATCTCCTCCGCCAAAAATGAAATTGCCACTGGCCAGCGAGGTTTGATTGTGACCGACCGTATCGGCATAAGAGGAGAAATAGCCATCCGATACGAAGCCCCAGATCTCGCCATAGGTCTTGCCGGCATAGTTCTGATCGTAGGCAATGGATTGATTCGGATTGTTCCACTTGGTAAATACCGTCTTGGCGTCTGAAAAACCTATGGAACCGTATACTTGCAGGTCCTTGCCAATAGTATAATTGGCATCAATGCTCACTTCATATCCCCGGGAGCGGAAATTACCTGCATTGATGCTGGGGCCTCCTGTACCAAAGGTGACAGGCACGCTGGTGGCTTGGATCATGCCCTTGGTGTCGCGCTGGAACCAGTCGAAGCTGAACCCGATGTGGTTATCCAGGATCCTTGCATCCAATCCGAGATCCAGGGTGCCCACTCTTTCCCATTTCAACGACTGGGCAATGGCTCCCGGCTGGGTGACGCTCTGCGCAATAGTGCCGGCGCTGGTAACCCAGGCAGTAGGGATCCCGTTCATGATCGGAAGATAAGGACTGCTGCCGTCGGAGGTGACGTCCTGGTTACCCAGCTCACCGTAAGAGGCCCGTACCTTCAGGTCGGACAGTGTTGGTTTCAGCTTTTGCATAAAGCTTTCTTCGCTGATGCGATAGCCCGCAGAAGCAGATCCGAAGAAAGCCCAGCGGTCCTGCGGGGGAAAGTAGTTGGAACCATCATAGCGGCCATTGACCTCCAGAAGATATTTATCCTTATAATTGTAGTTTATCCTGCCGAAATATCCGGCAAAAGCTTTTTTACCATGTCCCTTCTGGCTCCAACCCGTTGGTACGCCGGAAGACGTCGGCCCGCTGGTCTGCGTGCCATAGGTCAGGCCAAGCTCAGCCTGGCTGGGATCGAGAAGTCCCTGACGGGCGGCGTAGTAATTGATGTTCTCATCGCTCTCCGCATTGATCCCGGCGATCAGCTTGATATGGTGCTCATCCAGGATATTGGGCTGCCAGGTGAAATAACCATTGAAGGTGTTGACCAGCGCCCTTCCGGTGGTGTACGTGGTGACATCCTGACCGGCAGTAGCGATATTAGTCAGGTTCAGCGCACCGGCTGTCCAGAAATCCCAGGCCTGAACGGGACCGCCGGCATCATGCCGGAGCAGGTTGTCACGACCGATAGTATAGTCTGCACGGAAATTCAGGTTCTTCAGGATCTTGACCGTTGCGCCCAGGTCAATGCGGGAATAGTTATCGGAAAGGTTGCCTTTGCTGGCTTGAGACATGTAAGCCGAGTTCACCCGGAAATACTTGCCCTGGTAAGTGCCATAGGGAAAGTAAGCGCCCCAGCGCCAGAAATAATACCAATAGTCCTGGTATTGGTAAGGATAGTCATATTGATAATTGCGAAAAAGCGTTTTCACATTGACATCCAGCCACGAAGTGACATTGGCGTTGACAGAGGCCGTGATATTGTATTTTTTTACGTCATCCGGGTTCATTTTGAAAATGCCCCCATCGTAGCTGTACCCGCCGGACAGGTAATAGGAGATCTTTTCGCTACCACCGGATATGCTCAGGTTATGCTGGTGGGACAGGGTATATTTGTTCAGCATCTCTTTCTTAGGGTCCCAGACCTTATAAAAATAAGTACGCCCGTCCGAAGGGTCGATATTCCAGTCCTCACCTTTCACCATCTCCTTACCATTCTTGCCTTTGTAGTTTTGCTTCCAGTTGATGACCCCCGCTTTCAGCTTCAGCATGTTCATGCCAAAAGTTTCCGGAGAAGAAACCCCGCTACGCACGGCGGCATCGTTCAATGCCTGGAGCTCGAATTCCGGGTCTGCGAAATCAGGCATCACCGTGGGTGTATTCCCGGAGAAATTATTGTTATAGGAAATGACGGCCTTCTGGTTCTTCCGGCCCGTTTTTGTCTTGATCAGCACCACCCCAAAAGCGGCGCGGGCGCCATAAATGGAGGCGGATGCAGCATCCTTCAGAAAGGAGATGCTTTCAATGTCCTGCGGATTGATGACAGACAGATCGTCGGTTTGCACATTGTCCACAAGGATCAGGGGCCGGCTGGAACCGTTGATAGACCCTATGCCCCGGATCTTGATATCGGCGCCTGCTGTTAATCCCCCATTCCCGTACTGGATCGTAAGGCCGGGCACAATACCCTGCAGCGCCTTGGTAGGATCGTTGAGCGGCTTGCTGCCGAAAGTCCTGGTGACATCTACGGTAGCGACGGCGCCGGTGAGGTCCGCCTTCTTCTGCGTGCCGTAACCCACTACCACCACCTGGTCCAGCGACTGGTTGGAGCCTTCCAGCTCCACCTGGTAAAAGACGGCATCGGTGATGGCCACGGTCTTTGACGCATATCCCACGGAGGAGACGACAAAAGATTTAGCGCCTTTGGCTTCGAAAGTAAATTTACCCTCCGCATCCGAAGCGACGCCTTTGGCGCCGGCGAACTTAATGCTCGCACCCGCGACAGGGGAGTGGGTGTTCTTGTCATAGACCTCACCCTTGATCTGCTGCCCGAACGCATAGCTGGTACACCAGCAAAGCAGTCCGAACAATGACAGCGCTTTGTAATTTCTCATAACATGTAAATTTTAGTTTCCCGGTTGAAGTTTTGTTTATAGATTGGGTTGGAGAAAAACGCTTTTATTTGATGGCCGCAAACGCCATGATGCTCCCCTCGATCAGGCTCACCCAGATATTCCCCTCTCCATCCGCCGTGATCCCGTTGATGGATGAATTCCCTGCCTTATGCTCCAGCAGCACTTTACCTGTTGCAGCGTCCAGGGCAATGAATAGTCCGTTCTTCGTTCCCGCATATACCACACCGTTACTTTCCAGGAGGGGGCAGGGGTTGTGCTCATAGCCGAACCCGGCATTGGCCTCCCACACCAGGTGGAAAGCATCCGTTCGTGTAGAGACGGCAATGATCGTGTCGTTCATCAGCTTGGCATACACCTGCCGGCCGTCAGCAGAGATGCCCATGGATTCCCGGACATGCCGGCTGCTGTCTCTCCAAAGGGTCCTGCCGCTGGCCAGGTCGATGGCCGTCATACAGCGGTCAGGGGCTACGAGATAGACCTTTCCTCCCGAAATGGCAGGCACCGCATTGCCCGGCGAATAAAGCCTGTTAACCTTTCCATTATCCCATTTCCATTTCAGCTGACCCGTGCCTGCATCCAGGCAATAGAGGTGACGGTCCCAGGCGCCGAACAAGACGGCATCCCCTGCGGGTGATAGAATGGGCTTTGCCTGCAGCTGATTTTCCGGCGAATCGTTCTTCCAGATCAGCTTGCCGTCCTTAAGCCCGATCTTGAAGAAATGACGGCCCGTGCCGATATAGAGGACATCACCTTTTACCAGGCCTTCGCTGATGCCCGGCTCACCCGTGGCTATGTTCCATTTTTCCTTGCCGTTCCTTACATCGACGCCATGGATCATTCCATCCACCGTGCTGAACGCCACAATACCCTTCCCATGGACGGGCGTGCAATAGACAGAGGCGCTGTATTGGTTTCGCCACAGCATTTTTTTCGTAATGGGGTCGAGGGCCTGCACCTGCCCCCTTGAATTGCCATAGACAATAGTATTCCTGTTCACGGGCAACACGCCTGTGAAGATGGAAGCGCTGTCTCTCATCCGGAAAGGGATGATCGCCGGCGGATAGGCGGCATTGATGGAAGTATCCGGACGGGGGAAAGAAGGGCGGTTATAGGTCACCGGGGACGGGTCCCCCAGTGAAAAGGCCACGAAGGGCTCACCTGTCTTTTCATGCCACCTCTTTTCATAAACATAGGCGCTGTCATGCCGTAGCACCAGGATATTGTAGCCGGGAACATTGGAGCCTGTGATAAGGGCCGCGCGTCCCATCACGCCGGGCAATCCGTCGAAATTATGGAGGGACAGCCGGTGGCCATGTCCGCAAAGCACCAGCCGGGTGTTGTATTGCTTAAGGATATCCGTCACCTCCCACCAGTTGTCCAGTCCGTCACCCAGGGGATAGTGGGAGAGGGATATGACAGTCTTGCCGGCGCCGGCTTCCCTGGCCAGCGTCTGCTGCAGCCAGCGGACATCTTCTTCTTTTACATGCCCATCGCCCATTTTCATGAAGGGACCGGTATTGAGTCCGGTGAACAGGTACTTGCCAGCCGAAAAGAAGCACCGGTCGCTGCCCCACAGGCGGGAAAAGGTCTGACAGGCGCTTTCCGACCAGTTCGTCTCATGATTGCCCGGGACGATATGAAGGGGGATCCTCAGACCGCCCAGTATGCGATGGACTGTGACGAGCTCCGTGTCCAATCCGCTGTTGGTCACGTCGCCGGTGACCACGGCAAAGTCATAGCCCCCTTCGTTGATCTCCGAAACGATGTTTTCCAGGTTGGACTCACTCACGGCGCCGGGCGATACATGGATATCCGTCAGAAAGGCAATACGCAGGCCCCGGCCGTCATCCGCCGGCTGTGAAAAACCCTGCTCCTGCTGTGAAAAACCATGGTGGGAAAAGCCTGCAAGTAGGACTGAGCATAAAATTCGTATTGCGGCTTTTTGCATGTTAGTATTGGTTAAAGCTTTGTTAACGTCCATTGAAATTAATGCAAAAAGCCGCATATAAATGCAGAAAAGCAAAAAATAACCGAAAAAACACGTAATTCTAACCAGAATTTAATCTGTAGAACTACGTGTTGGCCGCTAAAATGAAAAGGAAATGCGTTTTTGTGCGGGTTTGTTCGCCCGCCATATCACAGGCAGTTAGAAGGTAAATCGGGCCGTCAGCGCAAAGGCATCCGGTACGAAATTGATGCTGGGAATGATATCCAGCTCCGGTTTCCAGTCAAGGGACAAATTGAGGGGGGCATTTTGGAACTTATAATCCAGACCCACGACGCCGGTGGGCCCCAGGAAAGTGGTGCGGTCTTCAAAACCTATATAGCCGCCGGCTCCGTAGAACCAGGTAAAGGCCGGTGTGCCGCCGATGAGCTGGTGCTTTTCATATAAGCCGCCCAGGCCAAACCGGCTGTTGCCGAAAGAGATCAACCCTTCCACGGCGCTGGTCTCATTCATAAAGTATTTTACACTGACAGCATTATTCAGTGTGGGAGCCGCCGAGCTGAATCGGACACCGATCGCCACCTTATAATCCTGTGCTGATAAATGGTTGTACAGGCCGGTACCTCCCAGCAGTACCAGGCAAAGGGTGAATGCTCTCATAATAGATTTTATACCCTTTGAACGGTGAAAGGCATAAAAGTATTGATGGCACTCTGTTAGAACTTTCTTAAAATGGAAAATCTGCATCACCTGCGGAAAGAACTTCGCCGGAGCTGCTTCGACACGCTCAGAACTTCGTCAAAGCTACGTTCCTCGCTTTTCCTCGTTCGTACCTTTCGTTCCTCAGGTACGTTCGTAACCTTCGCTTTCGCTTGGTTATTCGAACAGCTCTTCCTTGGACTTCGGCCGCCGCGCTTCCCACCATTTGAAACCGCGCAGGCGCATATCGTCGAAGTTGACTTTCTTAAAAGGGATCATACTGCCTTCCACATCATTGCGCATGACGACTTTCCGTAGCTCCCTGCCGGAGTCCGTTTTCATTCCGAAGATCATATCGATGATGTCGGCATGTGCCTTATTCACACCTGTATAGGCTTTGTAGTCGTCCTGGACATAGTAGATACTTTCGGCATTGCCTTTCGCCCGCATATAATCCACCTGCCCATCCTTGAAGTAGGTGTTGATGGTAGTGCCCTTCATCTGGTTGAAGAAATCTTTGCCGACCTTGTTGATCGCCAGCGCGTTTTCAAAGACATAAAGACGGTTGGCCTTTTTATTCTTCGTATAGACATACATCGTGTCTCCCGTGATCTGGTAGCTGCCATTGCCCCAGGCGATGGGGTTATAGAAGAGCCGGAAGATGGAGTCCCGGCCTGAGTAGTAAAGACTGTCGGCAACAGCTTGCAGGGAGTCGGAGAAGATACGTACATGGTGATAAGCTAATATATAGCGCAGGCTGCTGTCCGTGATCGGCGCGTTGGATGTATCCGTGAATTTTTCATGGTCCAGGTCCCGCTCGGCCGGGCGGACCGGGACCGTCTGAACCGGAGCGTTGGGCTTTCCATCATCTATCGGTGCGCCAACGAGTCCCACCGGCGGTTTCTGTCCGGCAGGCGGCATTCCGGGGCGTCCGGCCGGAGGAGGCTTGGATCCGGGACGGCCTGCCAGTATCGGGTGCCTGCTCTTCATCGTGCTGTCCACTTTGTCCACTTTCACCAGACTGTCGCTCTTCACCAGACTGTCGGTTTTCACCAGGCTATCTGTCACGCCCCTCACCAAGCTATCCTTCCTTATAATGCTGTCACCGCTTAGCTTCACCACCATCGGATGGGTGCTGTCGGGGCTGGAGACCAGCAGCGTATCCCGCGCATTCGCACTGTCAGTGGCCCTTCGGTGGAGGCTATCCGCAGAAGACTTATACAAGGAGTCGACATATTGCCGGTGCAGGCTGTCCATAGCTTCGACATTCTTTTGGATCACGGGCCTGTCTATCAGCCTGGCTGCATACAACGTATCAGCAGTAAGATAAAGGGAATCCTTATCCTGCCGAATGATCATCAGGGGCTTGATGGTCGCCAGAAAAGTGTGCTTCTTCTGGTTGTTGATCATATTGCCGGCAATGATGGAGAGTCCCTCCGCCGTATCCCGGTAAACCGCATTGCCCGTGGCCGTGCTGATGCCGGTGCTGTCATTGACGACGACACTGTCCCCCGTCAGCTTCTGCGAGCCGTCGGTAATGATCGGCCGCAGGCCGAATTCCGCCTTTTTATTATGGAGGTCATAGAAGCCGGACCTTGTCCGCACCGTCCGGTGCGTGCTGTCCTTGAACATAATAAAGGTCTCGGTGATGAAAGTGGAGACCTGCGTGTTGGTGTTGTACAGCAGCGAGTCGGAGGACAGGTCGTATTGCGGGTCCCGCAACACGACATTCTTCTTAAATATCACATCCTTCGTCTCTTCGTAATAGATCCCGCTCTCGCTGGTGAGCACGGAGCCGTTATTGACGATCTTACCACCGTGGTCGTACGTACCTATCTTCTCATTCAGGTCATACTCCAGCTCTTGTGTGGTAAGGACGCCTTTGCCATCCGTCATCTTTACATTTTTCTGAAAATGGACGATCTTTTTATCGACCTCGTATTTCATATAATCGGAATAGATATCCGTGGAATCCTCGTCATTGATGTGGACATGCCCGAAGGATTCGATATAGTTGGCATTGGGGTTCATGATCATGCTGTCGCAGTTGATCAGCGTTTTTTCCTGTTTGATCCGCACGCTCCCTACCAGGGTCGTCAGCTGTGTGGTCGAATCCACCGTTGTCATTTTATAGGTCTGTGCATTCAGGATCTGGACCAGCTTGATCGAGTCGCTGCCCGGCTTCCGGAAAGGGATGCCGTTCATTTGAGGCTGTTGGGAAAATGCTTTCCCCCCGGCAAAAAGACCAAAAAGGACCAGCAAGGCATGGATAAACGCCCTCGTGCTCATCTTTATTTTTATTTATTAGCGGGTTTCGCCGAGTCCACAGGGGCCATCAAAGGGCCGCTCTTGTCCTTACGGCCGAATACGGAGATATTAACATACCTTTTCGGGTGCACACGTACGTCGTCCAGCAGGATGTTGAGGCTGCGGGAAGTGCCTTCCAGGTTTTGATAGAGCTTTTTATCGTTGAGGAGAAGCCCCAGGGAGCCATTGGTGCTGTTCATCTTCGCGATCACCCCTTTCAGCTCATTGACGGTAGACTGAAGGTTCTCCACAGTTTCCGGTATCTTGGCCGCCGCCAGGTTGGACGTGGTCTTCTCCACATTCTCCAGTGTATGCGTGATATGGTCGTTATTCTTTGCCAGATTGGCGGTGAAGGTGTTGACATTCCGCAGCGACTGGGCCAGTACGCCGGTTTGGGCATTCAGGAGGATCTGCATCTGGGCCGTAGATGCCGCCAGGTTGGCGACGATGGCGCTGAAATTGTTCTTAAGACGGGGGTCGAACATTGCGCCAACAGCCTGTACCAGCGAATCCAGGGATTGCAGCGTACCGCCCAGCTTCAGGATCACGGGATTTACGCTGGCCTGTACCTGGGAGAGAAGATTAGCCTTCTGCTTGGTGATCAATGTGTCCCCATCGCCCAGGAACTCGGGAGCGTCGCCCTTATTGATGACGATGGAGGCAGAGCTGATGAACCCTGAATTGATGACGCCAACGGAGTTTTTGGGGATATGAACGTCCTTTTTCAGGCTGATGGTCACGATGATACCTCTCGCCAGGTCCTTATCCGCCTCATTGATGGCGGCTACCGAGCCGATGGACAGCCCGTTGATCAGCACCTGGTTGGAGACTTCCATACCTTCTACATTGTCGAATATGGCATAGATCTTTTTCGAATGTTGAAAAAGGCTGCTGCCTTTCAGCCAGTTAAAACCCAGTATCAGCCCTGCAACAGCCACTACGGCCATTACTCCGATCTTAAATTCGTTGGAAATTTTCATCTGTAAAATTTGATCAGTATGAGTTATGTTTAGTCTCCGGTGCACAAACCTACACCAATATGCCCGATTCACAAAGAACGGACGAATGGCCAAGGTCGCTGCTGAATAGTGATCTTATCTTAGGCTAGGTTCACCTTCACCATTGAAAAGACATTAATACAAGGTAAATGTAGTGAAATTGCCGTCTCCCGCCTTATAGAGAAAGTTAAGATTAGGTGCAGGGCGCCTACTCATCGCCAGGCTCATCTGCGGGCGGTCATCACGGCCCGGGGCTTGACCGCTGGCTTTTTCCGGAATTCTGCGGCCAGTGCTGCGGTCCTGGCCTGCGTGACCATCGCCCCACTGCCATCTCCGGTAGCGGCATGCCCTTCCAGCGTGTCTTTGTATTTCTTCAGCGCACGAATGATGTCACGAACGATCTCTTCCTGTCCTTCTTCGCTGTTGAGGTAGATCTCCTCTTCCTTATTGCTGAGAAAACCGGTCTCGATCAGTACGCTGGGCATGCCCGTCGCCTGAAGCACCTGGATACCTTCGTCCCGCTGCATGACCCCGTCACTCTTGCGGCCGGCTTTCACAAATTCATCTTCCACCAGGGTTGCGAACAGGGCGCTGTTGGCAAAATATTTTTTCTCGTAGAGCTGGGCCTTGATCTTCGCCTCGGGTGTATTCATGTCGAAAGCCGCTTCCGTGCTGTCTCCCATTCCGCCCTCCACATCGCCGCCTTCACGCTCGCTGATGGCGGCTCCTTTGAATACATTCCGGTCCGCTTTCCAGATATACGAGCCCGTACCCACCCTGGTATTCTTTACATAACGCGTCTGGTAAATGGGCACTCTCCTGCGCCGCTTGCCCTTTCCCACCATCTTATGTCCCACCACATCCCGTACAGCGTATGTGCCGGGAGTATGGCCATCATTGTTGGCATGGATACAAATAAAAAGGTCGCCTTTGGATTTGTTGGCCAGCTCGGCCCTGTAGTGTAAACCCTGGTTCTTGGTGGGCATATTGCCAGGCATGATGTCCGTAGTGCGGGTATATACCAGCTTTATATCGGGAAATTCTTCTTCGATGGCCTTGCCTAATTTCAGCGAGATGGCCAGGGCAACGTTCTTTTCCTTGGAAAAAAGTCCTTCTGTGCCCGGGTCAAAACCGCCATGACCGGGATCGATGATGATGGTACGCAGCACCGGCTTCTGTCCAGGACGAGTATCAAATGCACTGATGGAGCATATAATTCCCGCTAGAACTAACAAACTGGTCACCTTTTTCATCATAGTCATTGTTAATTTGCAAATCGGACCAAAGGTTCGATGGCCGAAGGCCCGTCATCAAATATTTTGAACAATTGGATTATATTTTAACAGAAATATCCAATTGTTCACATTTTTCTCGGCAATCTTCACATAATCTTATACCTGTAATGGCTATTTTTGTGCGTCCGCCAACAGGACGAACCCCCGGTTGTATGAATATGAACGGACGCAAAATTAGCTCAAAATATCCACTGACATTGATTTTTACTGCTATATTCTTTTCAGTAACGTTCAATAGTCCTGCAAATTATTCGTCCTCTACACGTTTTTGCAAAATATTCACATCTGCCCTGGACACCATCAAACCTGGCTTTCTGCGGCCACGGTCACCGCTCCGCGGGGATACCATACCTTCCCGCAAGGATACTGTTCCCTCCCGTTTGGATTCCTCCCGGCTCGATTCGCTCAGACTGGGCAGCGACACCATCCCGGACTCGCTCCGGCGGCGGATAGTCGATACACCCGACTATAAGATCAGCAAAGATACCCTGGAGGCCGCCATCGACTACAAGGCATCCGACTCCGTCGTCATGGATATTCCCACCAAGAATATCACATTATATAATAAAGCGAATGCCAAATATAAGGATGCCGACCTCACAGCCTATAAGATCGAATATGATCAGCTGCGAAACCTGGTGACGGCCACGCCCACAAAAGACACGTCAGGCAACGTCGTCGGCATGCCCAAAATGGTGCAGACAGAGAATACAATGACCTCCGACACTATCCTGTATAATATCAAGAGCCAGAAAGGACTTACCCAGCATACCTATACTACCGCCGGATCGGATATGTTCGTTCATGCGGAGAAAATGAAGAAGATCAGCCCGGAAGAATATTACGCTTACCGGGGAATATTCACCACATGTAACCTCGATACGCCCCACTTTGCCTTCCGCACCAACAAGATGAAGCTGATCAATAAGAAGTTTGCCATTACAGGACCCATCCATCCCGAGTTCGAAGGCGTGCCCATTCCGATCTATATCCCTTTTGGCTTCTTCCCCATTTCCACCGGCCGTCATTCCGGGTTGCTCCCTCCTCAGTTCACCACCAGCGACCAGGCGGGCATCGGTTTGGAAGGACTGGGCTATTACAAGGTGATCAACGATTATTTCGACATTACCATGCGGACCAACCTTTATTCCTACGGAGGGTGGAATATCTATCTTACGCCTACCTATCGAAAGCGGTACAGGTACAGCGGTCAGCTGAATTTCGCCCTGCAGAACACCCGTTTGTTGACCAGCGCAGGCAAAGATGAATATACCACCGGCAGGACCTGGAGCCTGAACTGGGGCCATACCGTGGATGCCAAGGCCCGGCCCGGGACAAACTTTTCCGCGAATGTCAACGTCATGTCCACGAAGTATAATAGCTATGTGCCGAATAATCCTACTGCCAACTATAACAATCAGCTGGGATCCTCCATCACCTATTCCAAGACCTGGGATGGGAAATACAACCTGACGGTGGGCGCTACCCACAGCCAGAACAACCAGAGCAAACAGGTCCAGGTCAGCCTGCCTAACCTGGCCTTCACCGCGCCTACGATCTATCCGCTGCAGAAAAAGGATTTTGTCGGTACGCCCAAATGGTATGAAAAGCTGGGCGTGGGCCTCACCACCAATATCTCCGGTGGCCTGACCTTCTACGATTCTGCCGTTAATTTTAAGAAGATCATCGACACCTTCCAGTGGGGCGCCCAGAACAGTGTCCCCATCAGCCTGGCCCTGCCGCTGAAAGGACCCATCCAGGTCACGCCGGGGATGAGCTTTGCCAATAAGATCTTCTCCCGGAGACTGATCCAGAAGTATGATTCGGCCAAAAATAAAGTGGACACATTGTCGATCCAGAAAGGCCTCTATTCCATGGAGAATGTATCCTTCAGCCTCAGCCTGAGTACAGCCATCTTCGGGACCTTCCAGAACTTCGGCAAGAAGAGCTCCCTGATGGGCATCCGCCATGTGATCCGGCCCACGGTCAGCTTCAGCTATACTCCCGACCTTGCCCGCAGCGGCTATTACAACCTGGAAACCCCCTGGACAGACAGCACACACAAAACAGGTATGACGCGCGAAACTTTTTATAAGGGCGCCACTTATAGTCCTTTCGGAGAAGGCGTTTTCGGCGGCATATCCTTCGGGCTGGATAACCACATCGAAATAAAGACCCGCTCGAAAAAGGATACCACCGATGCCGGTATCAAAAAGATCACCATCATCGACGGGTTCGGCTTCAACGGCAGCTACAACTATCTGGCCGATTCCATGAAGCTGTCCCCCATTACTTTTTATTTCCGCAGCACCCTCCTGCAGAAGATCAATATCACCGGAGGAGCTACCCTTAATCCCTACGCAGACTCGGCAGGCCGGCCCACGAAATATTATGCCTGGACAAGAGGGCAGTCCATAGGCCGGATCACAGGCGCGAACCTGGCAGTTTCCACCAGCTTTAAAAGCAAGCCAAAGGACGAAAAGCTGGAGAAGGACAAGCAGTCCCTGGAACAGGACCAGATACCCATGACCATGGAAGAGCAGCAGGCCCAGCTGAACTACATCCGCCAGAACCCTGGTCAGTTTGCTGATTTCAATATCCCCTGGTCGCTGAACCTGTCGTATTCACTTAACTATTCGGTGACACGAAGGGCGGACTACAGCGGCTATGATAACACGATATCTTCTTCCATCAACTGGAGCGGGGATTTCAACCTCACCGAAAAATGGAAGATAGGGCTCACAGGTTACTATGACGTCAGGTATACAAAGATGCAGACGCTTACAGCATCCATTTCCCGGGACATGCACTGCTGGCAGATGTCGATCAACGTGACCCCCGTGGGCTACAATCATTTCTTCAGCTTTACCATCAGCCCCAAGTCAGGTATCCTGCAGGATCTGAAGATCAATCGGACGAAATATTTCTACGCTCAGTAAGCATTCCGCAAATAATGATCTTTCATGATCTCGAACACCCGCTGTTTGAGGCTCTCCACCGTCTCACCCGGCACAGGTACCACCGGGGGCAGGAAATGCATAGCCAGCCGGTGCGGGCGGAAATAAAAGGTCTTGCCCGCCGGCATGATCTTACGGCTGTTGAAGATGAGGGCGGGAATGATGGCTTTGCCGGTGTGCAGGGCCAGCCGGAAGGCGCCATTGTGGAATTCTTTCAGGGGCTGATCCGTCTTATTACGCGTGCCTTCGGGGTAGAGACACATGTGAAGGCCCATCTCCAGCACCTCTTTCATTTTAGTAAAGCTATCCCTTCGGCTGTTTTCATCTTTACGGTCCACCAGCACACTGCCGGTCCTGTACATAAGGCCAAAAATGGGCGTTTTCGCCATTTCTATTTTCGCGATCGTCTTATTGCCGCCCGGGATAAAGGGAGTAGAGACCGGGACATCTACCAGGGCATTGTGGTTGCAAACGACAATATAGGTCTCGCCTTTCCGGAAATTTTCTTTTCCTTTCACCCGCAGCGGGCAGCCGGCCAGCGGCAAAAAAACATTCATCCATACCCGTGACATACGGATGAAGCTACGGGTCTTTTGCGGATCCTTTCTGAAATAGCAGAAGAGCAGGAAAGGGATCAGGAACAGCAGCATGGTGATGACGAAGATAATGATGACCCAAACGGCCCACAGGCTCCAGATGAGGTCACCAGCACCGGATTGTTGGATACGGCCGCCTTCGGAAGTATTGTTCAGTTGGTCTTTGTCGATCATATATTTTCCAGCTTCCAGTCGATGGGTGAGATACCTTTGCTTTCCAGCCAGGCATTGGCCTTGGAGAAATGTTTGCAGCCGAAGAATCCCTTATCTGCCGAGAAAGGGGAGGGGTGCGCAGCTTTCAGCACCAGGTGCTTTGTCTCATCCACCAGGCTTTGCTTTTCCTGTGCGAATTTTCCCCACAACAGGAATACACAGTGCTCTTTCTCATCAGAGATCTTTTGGATGACGGCATTCGTGAACTCCGCCCAGCCGATGCCTGCGTGGCTCATCGGTTCATTGGCCCGGACGGTGAGGGACGCATTCAGCAGCATGACCCCCTGCTCGGCCCAATGGGTGAGGTTACCATGATTGGGTATGGGAATGTCAAGGTCGTTCTTCATTTCCTTAAAAATATTGATAAGGGAAGGTGGCGGAGGAACACCCTTCTGGACGGAGAAGCTAAGTCCATGGGCCTGCCCGGGACCATGATAGGGGTCCTGCCCCAGTATGACAACTTTCAGCTGGTCGAAAGGTGTCGTGTTAAAAGCGTTGAAGATAAGGCCTCCCGGCGGGTAGATCGTCCTGCCGGCCATTTTTTCCGACTTGAGATGGGTAGTAACCTGGAGGAAATAGGGTTTGGTAAATTCCTGCTTAAGCACCCCTTTCCAGCTTTCTTCAATTTTTACGTCCATGCATGGATGATTAGGGGCCTAAGATAGGATAATCTTCCTAAACCTCCTGATGGTGGTGCGTAGCCACCTTGTTGTACTCGTCGATCAGTCTTCGCTGCATGTCGGGAGGCAGGGCGGCATATTCCAGGAACGCCATTCTGAACCTGGCCCTGCCCTGGGTGAGGCTCCGGAGTGAGGAGGAGAAGTCATGCATCTCTGCCAGGGGCACCCGCGCGATGATCTTGGTGAAATGCCCTTCGGCATCCATGCCTTCGATGAGGGCGCGGCGGCTCTGCAGGTCGCTGATGATACCTCCCGTCTGGTCGTCAGGACACAACACCGTCACCGTGTGAATAGGTTCCAGGATCTGGGGGTCGGCCTGTTGGAAGGCCTGTTTAAAGGCCATGAGACCCGCTATTTTGAAGGAGATGTCATTGGAGTCCACGGGATGCATCTTCCCATCGTAGACGATCACCCGCACATCCCGGACATAGGAGCCCGTTAAAGGCCCCTCGTGCATTTTTTCCATGACCCCTTTCAGTATGGAGGGAAGGAACCTGGTGTCGATGGCTCCTCCGACGATGCAGTTGAGGAATACCAGCTTGCCGCCCCAGTCCAGGATATACTCATCCCGGCCGCGCACGGAAAGCCCTTTGGGATCAGGCATGCCTTCAAACCAGGGCTCCACCTGCATATATACTTCCCCGAACTGACCGGCGCCGCCTGATTGTTTCTTATGACGATAGCTGGACTGCACCATCTTCCGGATGGTCTCCCGGTAGGGAATGCGGGGCTTGCCGAAATTTACATGCAGGTTCTTGGAGACATGCTCCAGCCTCCACTTGATGACGGAAAGGTGCAGCTCGCCCTGGCAATGTATAAGGGTCTGCCTTAGCTCCTGTGAGACTTCCACGATTACAGTGGGGTCCTCTTCCCGCACCTGGTGAAGGGCGATGGAGAGCTTTTCTTCGTCGCCTTTCTGGGCGGGCTCGATGGCGATACTCAATAGGGGCGGGGGGAATGCAATCGGCGCAAGCTCGTAATTACGTCCCCTGGCATGGAGGGTATTATTGACATGGGTATGTTTCAGCTTGATAGTGGCGCCGATATCCCCGGCCGTCAGCTGGTTGACAGCCGTACGTTTGCTGCCTTCCACGACAAAGAGCTGGTTCAGCTTCTCAGTGACGCCATTGGATTCGTTCACCAGTTCCATACCCGCTTTCACCGTTCCGGAAAAGACCTTGAAGAAGCTCATATCCCCGATGTGGGCTTCGGACATGGTCTTATAGATGAAGATGCAGGGTGGCCCCTCTGGATCACAGGGCAGGAGGTCCCCGCCCAGCGTCAGTTGCGGCGGCATTTCAGCAGGGCAGGGGCATACGTTGTCGATAAAGCCCATGATCCGGCCGCTGCCCATATTCCTTTTGGCGGAGAGACAGAAGAGGGGGAACAGGTCGTGGTTGATCATGGCTTTTTTCAACCCTTCCCGCATCTCATCCTCGTCCAGCTCGCCTTTGTCGAAGTATTTTTCCATGAGGGTCTCGTCGTTGCCCGCGATCGCCTCGATCAATTCCTTGTGAAGGCGGTCTGCTTTTTCCCGCTCTTCATCCGGTATCGGCAGCTTTTCAGGTTTACCTCCCTCACCGGGGAATTTATATTGGGTCATCCGGAGGACATCGATGATGGAGTCGAACCCAAGACCCTGGTTCAAAGGATACTGCACCACGACGACATTGGGTCCGAAATGGTCCCGTGCCTGAATGACCGTGGCGTCGAAGTCCGCTTTGTCCTGGTCCAGCTTATTGACGGCCAGCAGAGTGGGTGTTTTGAATCGCTCCGTATATTCCCAGATAAGGTCCGCACCTACCTCCACCCCAAAAACGGCGTTGAGCAACAAGACCCCGGTGTCCGCCACACGCAGGGCCGATACCACCTCCCCGACGAAATCGTCATAGCCGGGCGTGTCGAGAATGTTGATCTTATAGCCCCGCCATTGGGTATGTAAGAGTTTGGAGAAAATGGAGTTGCCGCGCTGCTGTTCCAGCTCGTAGAAATCACTGACAGTGTTCTTTTCTTCGATGGTGCCGCGGCGGGTGAGCAGTCCTGCTTCAAAGAGCATGCATTCGGCGAGGGTAGACTTGCCGGAGCCGGCATGGCCTAACAGGACTATGTTCTTGACGTGAGAGGTGTCGAAGGTAGTCATGGCAAGCGAATTTCCTATTAAGTTACGGAAAATATTCGTTGATCGCACGGGAGACGAACAGCAAAACGATATTTTACAAATATTTGTCTATCATATAGTTAAATGCAAGGTCCGAAGGTCGTAGACAACGATCTTTTTCATAACAAGGATAAACAACCCGAATAAAGGAGGGGATAAACGATCCCCCCCTTTGGCTGTATGAAATAAAGAGATCCTTAATACCCGGGATTTTGATAAGCTTTTTTCGCGGCATCATCCATCTGCATGGCGTCGATCTGGCCTTGCGGTATCGGCTGGAGATAGAGCTGTGGCGTGATCGTACGGGTATTCGTTACAGGTGTATGATTGTTATAAGCAACACCGCCGATCGAATAAGTGCCGTAATTATACCCTTCCTGGTTGTCCAAACCAAAACGCTGCGTACGAACGAGGTCATAAAAGCGATAGCCTTCCCCGTAGTACTCACGCGAGCGTTCGGCAAGTATATAGCCGATAGTGATGGTAGCAGGCGTAGCAGCCACCATGGCGGCGCTGTTATCTGCAACATATGCCGATCTGGCGGCATTGCTGTATTTCCATTTACCGGCACGGGCGCGGATGACATTGATCAGCGTTAATGCATCATATCCGGCTGTTGTAGCTGCGCCCTTTACAGCCGCTTCGGCAGCAATAAAATACAGCTCCGAGAATTTGGCGCCGGTGTAAGGACGTGTGCTACCGGCGTTGGGATTGCCCAATCCTCCATTATTGTCTGTACGATAAGGACCGATCTTCCAGAGTCCTGGATATACTATCCTGTTGATGGCACTGGGTGCTATCACATAGTCGGCACGGCCTGCGAGGACGCCTGCGCCTACACTGCTTTTATAAACAGCATTGGAATAGTCGATCCCGGGAACATCATCGTTCAAAAAGGTCAGCACGGCATCACCTTCGGTGACCGGTAAATTGTTGGCGTTGTACAAAGTTGTGTACGGCAGGGCAGCCTCTTTCATATTACAACGATAAACGGTTGAAAAAGTGCCGTCATACCGGGAGTCGTTCGTCTTATCGGCAAATGTCTTGGTGAAGACTTCGATCGTAGGGGCATTACGGACCCACGGGCGCCCTCCCCACTGTTCCGAGGCACGTTGCACGGAGTATACGGAACTCCAGGAGCCGGCGGAGCTGGAGCTTGTTATAGAGGGATAGGCCCAGGTCTGGAACCAGCTTGCCCAGTTATCCGGAGTGCCGCCGGCGCCATATGTAAAACTGCTCACATTGTACTGAGAGCTCTGCTGGGTGTGATCGGAGTACAGCATACATTCATTATTGTAGTCGTTTGTGGCCACGTTGACATCATAGTAGGTCGGTTGTAAGCCATACACACCGGGATTTTGAATCGCATTGACGGCAATCGTATACGCCTGCTGATAATACCACGCAGGGTCATGTCCGTCAGGATCTTTTCTGGGACTTCCCGATTCCACCGGATAGGAAGGGATACTATTGGGGTTCTCCAGCCACCATCCATACGTGAGATAGGCCTTAGCCAGGAATAATTGCGCGACCTGTTTGGTCACGGCCCCGGTGACCCGGCGGGAAGTAGATAAGTTGGAGACCGCCTCGTTCAGGTCCGGGAAAATGGCCTTCGTATACACGATGGATACAGAATCACGAACCGAGCTCCTTAAAGTGGATGTATTGAACTGCAGCCTTCCGGAGCCCAGGTCCAACGGTACGCCGCCAAAGGTCTGCACCAGTAAAAAGTAATCGAATGCACGGAAAAACTTTGCTTCTGCAATATACGAGGCTGCTACCCCGGCTGAAGCGCCATATTGAATGACGCCATTGGCAGTGTTGATATAAGGAAACGTATTGCCCCACAGCTGACCGGCATCGCTTAGCGTGGGGGTTGGGTGAACGCCGGGGACTGAATAATCCTGGGCCTGAAAATTACTTCCGCTGCCGCCGCTTTGTCCCCAGGTGGATTCATCGGTACCACATTGACACATGTTCCAATAATAGGCATTCCCATATATGTTACGCATATGGGCATATAATGCCGTCAGGCCGCCAAGCACTCCGTTAGCCGTCTGGAAATATTGAGGGGTGAACGAGCTGCGTGGAGTCTCTTTCAACACCTTATTACATCCCGAAGCAAGCAGCAATGCCAGCGTTCCGGCGCCAATATATAATTTTATAAGTGTTTGTTTCATGTTGATCCTTTTTTAAAAAGTTACATTTAATCCGACAAGGAAATTGCGCGTCGAAGGTGTGTTGGTACCGATGGTAAGGATACGGTGCGGAGCTGCCTGTACGGCTGAATTTTGATCACCATAAGAGTTGGTCTCCGGATCCATATGTGACATCTTCTCGTAAGGTGAGAAAAACACAAATGGGTTCTCCACCGTACAATAAACCCGCATCCGCGTGATAGTGGCCGCTTTCATCCACTTTTGACTGAAGTTATAACCTAATGTAATGGTGCGGATCTTCAGATACGAGGCGCTGAAATACCCCATCGTGCTGCCATATGCCGGGTTGTCGCCTCCCACTCCACCGGGCCTTGGAGCGAACGTATTGAAATCATTGGCATGGTTGTTTGTTGGGGTCCAGTAATCGACCTTTACGTTATTGCCCGATCTCGTATTCAGGTTATTGAGGTACCCTGTTGACGAATACAGCGTGCTGATCAGCGTGCCGCCGCTTTTAAAGATACCGGTGATGCCCAGGTCCAACCCTTTATATGCCACGCGCGTATTGAAACCGCCTTCGAATTCCGGCTGCAGATCGTAGATCTGGCGGTCGTCGTTGTTAAGCGCCGTACCCGCCTGGTTTTTCCTGTTCGGCACGCCATTTACATAGTGAAGGGAAGTATCCTTGCTATTGTAGGCCACTTTGATCATGCCTACATTTCCACCAGGATAAGCCGCCTGCATATAACCGCTGGTGCTGTCAGCATAGCTCATCAGGCCGATCCTTTTATAATCATAGGCCACATCGATAGGATGTCCCGGGAACCACAGATTGGCTTTATCATAGGGCTGACCGGAATAAAGGCTTACCAACTTATTCCGGTTGCGATACACGTTAACGCCCACCTCCCATGTCCAACCATGGAAATTATCCAGGACCGTACCGTTGAGCGAAAGCTCTACACCTTTGTTTTGGGTTGCGCCTATATTGGCGGTATAGCTGCTGACGCCCGACGTGGTCGGAAGACCAACGCTCAGCAAAACATTACTGGTATTCACGGTATAGTAATCGATGGTACCGTTTAACCGGTTTTTCAGTATCGTGAAATCGACCCCGTAGTTCCATGTTTTGGAGAACTCCCAACCCAATGCCGGATTCGGTAACTGCGTGACATAGTATCCCATGGCGTAGCCGGAAGGCCCGAAATTATAGGGGCTGGTGGTCAATCCACCAAGAGTCTGGTAGGGATTGATGGCCTGGTTAGACGTTTCTCCATAACCTACCCTCAGCTTCAGGGCATCTACAAACGACACCTTATCCATGAAATTTTCGTTCTTCATATTCCACCCGGCGGAGATAGCCGGATAGGAATGCCATTGATGTCCCGGCGCCAGCACGGAAGAGGCGTCAGAGCGGAAAGCGGCGCTCAGGATATAGCGGTCGTTGTATGTATAGATGATACGACCCATATAGGAAGACAAACCATATTGCGCATAACTACCGCCGCCCACCGTAGACGTACCATTCTGGTCTGCCAGCACATAGGACAGATTGTAGAACTGGAAAGCATCGGAAGGCAGGTGATTGGCTGAAGCAGCAGAGGACCACTTTGTATTTTGCTCTACTGAATACAGCGCTACGGCGCTGATAGTATGTTTGCCTCCAAAAGTCCGGTCATACGTCAGCAAATTCTCAAGCGCATAGTCCACCTGTTTGGTATTGCTGATAGCGGCGCTGGAAGCAGTAGTGGCCACGCCGCTGAAAACACCTGTCCCTGTGTAAGTGCCATAGTCGTCCTGGTGAAAATACAAACCAAGATTGGCACGGTACTTCAGTCCTTCCACCCCGGGTATCCTGATCTCACCGAATACGGAGTTATTGGTGGTATAAGCCCTTGTGAGGTCTATATATTTATCTCCCAAGGCATTCAAGGCATGCGCCGTATATGCCCACTGGGGCCCTCCTGTATTGATATTGACCGTTGACTTCCAGCTGCCATCCGGGTTGCGCGGATTGATCAGCGGCGTAAGATTCATGTTAGCGTAAGGTCCGAGGTTCTGATCGTGGTTGTTCGTATAGTAATTGTTCGTGACCAGACCGATGCGAAAGAGGTTGCCGATCTTCTGCTCAAGGGCCGTGCGTATGCTGTATCTTTCATAGTATTGCAGGGGTATGACGGCCTGGTCCTTGAAATAAGTGAAACCGACACTATAGTTGCCTTTCTCCGAACCGCCAGTAATGCTCAGATCCTGGTTGGTGACATAACCCGTCTGATATAACAGCTTTTGCCAGTCAGTGTTCACACTATCGTTCTCATCCAGTGTATTGGTCCGGATAGAGGCGCCGGGAGTGGCATTGTTCGCCTTGCGGAGGGCGGCATATTCAGGACCGTTCATCATGGGATATTCACCCCAAACCTTCCTGAACCCTGCATAACCGTTGTAGCTTATATGGGCTTTTTGTCCGGCCGATCCTTTATTCGTTGTAACCAGTATAACACCATTGGCCCCGCGGGAGCCATAAATAGCTGTTGCGGAAGCATCTTTTAGAATATCGATACTTTTGATCTCCGTGGGACTGATGTCGTTGAGGGTTCCTATGAAGGGAATTCCGTCAAGTACGACCAAAGGATCGTTGGTGGCGTTCAGCGAACGCGTACCACGGATCCGGATCTGCATCCCCGAGCCGGGTTTGGATGAAGTTTGTGACATTTGAACCCCGGCGATCCGGCCTTGTAAAGCCCGGGAAATGTCCACTGCCGGAACTTCGTTCACTTTTTCGCCGCTGATCGTGGCTACGGAGCCCGTCACATCCTTTCTGCGTTGCGTACCATAGCCGATCACCACTACCTGGTCCAGATCGTTTTTGCCTGGCAGCAGGGAAATAGTGACGGTAGGTGAATTAGCCTTTATTTCTTTTGAAGCATAACCCACAAATGATATGATCAACGTGGATCGGGAGGGTACCGAAATCGAAAAATTACCATTTTCGTCCGTGGTGACGCCTGTATTCGTTTCCTTCGATGTAACTGAGGCCCCTGGAATGGGAGCATTCATTTCATTGAGTACCCGCCCCTTCACGGTCATGGTATTTTGCGCCCTTATCAGGACCGGGCAAAAGAATAAGAGCGGGATCAGCAGCAAAGCTGCTTTTTTCTTCCAGATTATCTGGTTCTCACGTGCTGCAATCGGCATAAGCGGTAGTTTTTAAATTAGAATAGACTCGAATAATTATTCAGGGGCAGTCAATCTGACCCGAGCGGGATGGAAATGGATCGTTTCGGTAAAAAAAGGATGAACCGGGGGGTGTCTCGCAATCGTACTTCTAAGCATGGCAATCTGAATTTGACGGATCTTTTTGATAGACCGGCTGAGCAAAGCTATCAGCAACCGTACTGTAAGGCTTGCTCCAATCCGGCAATTCATAGCACAAATTCGTCAACCGCCTTTAAAAACAACGGCATAAGTATTTGATAATCAATCGGGAGTATGTCTTAGAGGAACTAACTAGCCTGTTTACGCTTTAGAGAAACATATTCGGTGGGAGAAAGATTGAATTTCGCTTTGAATGCCCGGGTAAAGTAATTGGGTGTGGTAAAACCTACAGCATAACCTACTTCTGCGATCTTCATATCGCTTCGCACCAGCAAGTCGGCTGCTTTATTCAGCTTTATGGACCGGATAAATTCTACGGGTGTCTGGCCTGTGAGGTCAACGATCTTGCGGTACAGCGAAGCGTGGCTCATGTAAACATGCCTGGACAATTCTTCAACTGACAGGTTCGGGCTATCCAGGTTCGATTCGATGAATTGTGTAACCGCGAGGATCAATCTTTCATTATCCGACTGTACAGCTGTGACCGGCGTCTCTACATTTAGCCGCCGGGTATAGGTTTCCCTTAAGCGATGGTTAAGCATGATAAGGTTCCTGATCTTAACATTCAGGATGTCGAAACTAAAGGGTTTGGTCAGGTAATCGCTGGCGCCCGTTTCCAGTCCTTTTAATTGGTATGCATCTTCATTAAGCGCCGTGAGCAGGATGATGGGTATATGACTTACTCGTTTATCCGACCTTATTTTTTGGCTGAGCTCGATCCCATCCATATGCGGCATGCTGATATCACTTACGATGACATCCGGGTGGCCGGAAATTGCCTTTTGCCATCCTTCCTTTCCATCACTGGCTTCAATGACCTTATATTGAGATCTCAGGTTGTCTTTCAGATAATACCGGAAATCTTCATTGTCTTCCACTAACAGGACGGTCAGCATGTCCGTCGATGGCGCCATTGCGGGTCTTTCTTCTGCTATATTTTCAGGAACATGGGAGTAGGTTGTCATTGCTTTACTTCCCTGCGGAATATTTTCCAGAGGCAAACAAATAGTAAAAACGCTGCCTTTTCCGGGTTCACTTTCCACGCTTATTGTTCCGCCCTGCAATTGCACGAATTCTTTGGTTATGGCCAACCCGATGCCACTGCCCTGGTTCATTACGCTGGCGTGGACATTGCCCTGGAAAAAGCGATTAAAGATCCGTTGCTGGTCGTCGGCCGACATACCAATACCTGTATCGGAAATTTTGATAACCAATTCATTAGTCGGCCGGGCCTGCTTTATCTCCAGCGAGATCTTCCCTTCGTTGCCGGTGAATTTGAAAGCGTTGCCCAACAGGTTGAATAAGATCCGCTCGATCTTGTCCCTGTCAAAAGATGTATAAAATTGCCCGACCTCAGTTTTGAATGCAAAATAGATCTGTTTCCTTTCCGCGATGTCCCTGAAGGATTCCGCTGTCTCCCGTATAAAGGGGATAATATCACCCTCTGTACAGTTGAGCTTCAGCTCGTGGTCCCCCAATTTGCGAAAATCAAGCAGTTGGTTCACCAGGTTAAGCAACCTTCTGGCATTGCGCTTCACCATGGTCAGCTGTTCCTGTTTGTATTGATCTGCTTCACTTTCCCGCAATTTTTCTATGGGCCCCATGATCAACGAAATAGGTGTCCTGAACTCATGGCTAAGGTTGGTAAGGAACTTGATCCTCAGCTGATCGAATTCATGCAACCGCTCAGCCTCCTGCCTTTCCTGACGGATCATTTGCTTCATGTGCAACCGTTCCTGTTCCAGCGCAAACTTGTTTTTAAGCTTACGGATCCCCCGGGAGCGGAGGGCCCATAATAGGAATGCAGTCATAATAATATAAGAGGCGTAGGCGTAACCCGTCATCCAGAATGGCGGTTTTACAAAAATTTTGATAGTTGCGGACCGTGTTATCCATCCGCCATTATAATTTTTAGCCTTTACTTCCAGGGTATAATTTCCCGGGTAGAGGTTGGTAAACGTGGCTGTCCTGGAAGTTCCCACTTCATTCCAGGATCTGTCAAATCCGTTCAGTTTATACATGTACCTGTCTTCCAGGGGAGTAGTAAAGTCCAATGTGGCAAAATCCACGGAGAAGTTCTGCTTATAATCGAGCCGGATCTCGTCGGCGACAGAAATATGTTCCTTTATTGCTGCATCATTCCCGGGGATGACGGGCTGACCTGCTATTTTCAGATCGGTAAATACGATGGCAGATGCCTTCTTATTATCGTTGATCGCTGAAGGATGAAAATAATTAAAGCCTTCCAGACCTCCATAGAACAATTCCCCGGATGATATTTTTACACCTGCTCCAAGGTAAAAGGAGCTTTGCTGCAAGCCATTCCGGGAAGTATAATTTTTAAAGGTCGATCTTACAGGATCAAAGCAGCTGATCCCTTTATTGGTACTCACCCATAATAAACCCGCATCGTCTTCCAGAATTTTGTAGATGACGGCATTGGCCAAACCCTGTTGCTCTGTGTAATCAGCAAACCTGTTTTGATGTTCATCCAGCAGGCACAAGCCGCCGCCGGACGTTCCTGCCCAAATCCTCCCCATGCTGTCGAGGTGGAGGGTGATGACCTCATCCAACGGAAGGTTCGTATTGGCCCGGTTGAAGATCCGGCAGGTCTGCCGGTCGGGATTATACAATGCGATCCCTGAACCCACCGACCCGATGACTATATTTCCGGCATTGTCTTCCTCAATGGCCCGAATGAACCCACCCTTAAGGATGTTGTAGCTATCACCGTTGAATATCACCGGGCCAAAGCGAATAAATTTGCCTGAACCGGGCTCGAACATGCATACGCCGTTGCCGTTGGTGCCCACCCACAGGTTGCCCCGCTTGTCTTTTTTTAAGCAGAAGATATCGTCGCCGGGCAAATCCTGCGGCCGGCTGCCTTTCGTAATATGCCTCACGCGCTGATCCCTGGTATTCAATACAAAGATCCCATGCTGAAAAGTTCCTACCCAGAGTTCATTGCCGCAGCGCTCCATGGCAAGCACAGCCAATCCCGGCGTTTTTTTTTCATTACTCAGGGGGATATGGTCGATCAGACCTGTCTTGCGGTGATAGAGGTTCAACCCGCCACCGTCGGTTCCCACATAGATATCGCCGTTATTCCCTTCGGAAAAAGAGGTGACCTTAGGACAGCTAAGTCCTTTTGGATCGAAGGAGTTGTACTGAACAAGATTAAAAAATCCAAGGTTCCTGTCATATTTGTTTATCCCACCCTTGTAGGTGCATACCCAATATATACCCTGCTTATCGATAAAGATGCTCCGCACAGAACTACCTTTCAGGCTGTATTTATTCCTGTCGTTACCCGCCACCCGTGCTACTACACCCGTACGCGGGTCAAAAATATTCAGTCCTTCCTCTGTGCCGATCCATAGATCACCACTGCTTTCAGGAACAATGTCGTAAATCCGGTTGCTACTGAGGGAATGTGCATCAGACTTGTTACATGTATATTTGCTGAAGTGACAACCATCTGCCTGCAACAGATTCAGCCCACCATTATTAGTGCCGAACCATAGACGGCCGTCCCTGTCCTCGGCAATAACCTTGATCACATTGTCACTGATAGATCCCGGATCTGTCGCATCGGAATAAAAGCGTTTGAAGTTATCAGTAGACGGCTGGTAAAGATACAATCCGGCATTGCTGCCTACCCAGGTCCTCCGCCGGCTGTCCATGAAGACACAGGTAATCGTATTCGACAACAATTGATCGGACTTTTCGGGATCTTTCGTATAGTATTTCGCATGCCGGCTTGCAGGATCATACAGTACCAGGCCGGCGTAACAGCCTATCCATAGATGCCCGGCATTGTCGGAACAGATGGACCGTATAGCTGTGCCGTTGGTGATATTAAAATTTTGGAAACGATCCTTTTTCCTGTCATATAGGGAAAGGGTCCGGTTGGTACCTATCCAAAGATTGCCGGTGGGATCCTCGTAGATGGACTGGATCTGATTTGCGCCTATGCTATTGGAATCCAGATTGTTATGATTATACACTGTAAAAGTGATGCCATCAAACTTATTCAGTCCGTCTTCCGTGGCAAACCACATATATCCAAGCTTGTCCTTCAGAACGGCATTCACCGTATTGGATGAGAGCCCGTTATTACTGCTGAAATTTATAAAATTGAACGTCTGTTCCTGGGCATCCGCTACCTGCGTTAGTAAGATCAGGAACAATATTAAGATGGTATGTCTCAAAATCGTTATTAAATTATTCATATCAAGCCTCATGTAGAATGATCAGGATACGGCCATTGGATCAGCATCAGACAGTGTCTTTAATAACCTAAAATACACTAAAATTTTCTTATGCAATCGATTGCATTTTAAATTTTACTGTAGGACAATGAACCAACCAGGATAGGGCTAAGAGACAGGTATATATTTTTGCTGGGCCTAAATAAATATGTTTAAATTGTGGTATATAAACTCGGTTGGTATACAAGGTTAACGCTAAATGGAGTGGCAATGAAATACGAATTTCGCGCTTATACCCCTTGTCTTGCCCTGCAGCCATATGTGAATTGTTATTTACATATGAAAGGCAACCGATGTGCTGCCTGGCAGCAGCAGCTGGTTCCTGGTAATATACAAGGTCTTGGTTTTATCTTCAGCGGCAGCATACATTCCTCCCTGGCTCCCGGGTCATCCACGATCAGAAGCTTTGTGCTGGGTCAGCTACAAAAGCCGGTCACCGTCAATTTTACAGAAGACCTGGATGTGATCACCATCTTATTTAAATCTACAGGTATGTACAGGCTGTTTGGAATTCCCATGCAGCTCTTTGCTGACAGGGGCGTTGATTTCGAACTCTTCTGCCGCCGGCAGGAAGAAAATGCCGTTCGAAAGGTCTTCTGCAATGATACAACGAAAGAAAGGATCGCGGCCATCGAAGCGCTGCTGCTGGGAAAGCTACCGCAGCATTCGGATCAACATGCCGACCGCATCGAATATGCAAGCCGGATTATTCTCAATCATAACGGGAATCTCACCGTCAATCAGGTAGCCAGGGAGGTCAACATGAGCAAAAGGAATCTCGAACGTCATTTTAAAGGACAGGTAGGGCTATCTCCAAAAAGTTTTTCATGCATTGCCCGGATCAAAAATGTATTGCAGCTGATCATCTTTCAGCCGATGTCTGCCTGGAAAGAGATCTCCCAAAAGCTGGAATATGCCGACCAGGCTCATTTCTTTCATGAATTCAAAAAATTTACAGGAAAGACACCCAGGGAATATTTCCAGTCCATCACCGACTTTGAACATTTTCTCTATGCCCGATGAAAATTGGCGCATTTATACAATTGGATCCTCGTTATTTTAAATAGTTTCGCTGTCCGATCATGATTGGCTTATCTCTCTCCACATCCCCACTCCCTTATTTTCATTTTTTCTTTTATTAAGCAACCTAAAAAATTGTATATGAGAACACCATTATTCTCAAAACTGAGCACCCTGCTCGCGCTCCTTCTTATCTTCTCTTCCTGCAGGAAAAATGGGCCTTCATTATGCGATTGCAAACCGGAGGATTATGTTGCTACTGCCTCGGTATTCTCCACTGGGTTCAACGATCCGAGAGGCCTCAGGTTCGGCCCCGACGGAAATCTATATGTCGCGGAGGCCGGCATCGGCGGCACGGACAGCAGCACAGGCTGTACGCAGGTCCTGCCTCCCGTTGGCCCTTATAAGGGCAGCCTCACAGGGTCCCGTATTTCCCGGGTCAGTTGGGGCGGCACCCGCACCACTTACGTGGACAGCCTGCCTTCCAGTGTCAACGCGTTGGGCGATATCTTAGGCGTGGCAGATGTGTCTTTCATCGGAAACTCACTGTACGCACTGCTGGCAGGCGCGGGTTGTTCACACGGAGTTCCCTCCGTTCCCGCCAGTGTCATAAAGATCAACGCTGATAAGTCCTGGAAGGTCGTCGCCGATCTCAGCGCTTTTCAAATGGCCAACCCCGTGAAGGCGCCGGAAGAAGATGATTTCGAACCTGACGGATCCTGGTATAGTATGGTGACAGTAGGAGGGGACCTCTATGCAATCGAGCCTAACCATGGGGAGCTTGACAAGATCTCGAAGACAGGCGATATCCATCGGGTGATCGATATTTCCGCCAGCCAGGGACATATCGTTCCTACGGCTATGGCATTCCACAACGGCTACTTTTATGTCGGCAACCTGGACGTATTTCCTATAACAGGGAAGTCCAGCATATACAAAATATCGATGGCCGGTGATATTCATGTAGTTGACACCGGATTCTCCACTATCCTGGGTGTCACCTTCGATAAGGCCGGTGCGATGTATGTCCTGGAAAATACAACAGGCAATCCCTTCCCGACGCCGGGAACAGGCGATATCATCCGCCTTGACCCACGGGGAGGCAGGAGAGCCATCGTCACTGGATTGAACCTGCCAACTGCAATGACCTTCGGCCCGGACGAGAAATTATACGTTTCCAATTGGGGTTTTGGGAAAGGCCCCGGCGGCGGGGAGGTGCTCCAGATCGATATCGCCTGTCCGAAAGCCCATCAGATGAAGAATAAATAAAGAAGAATAAATAAATAGATGAGGCATAAGGGAATGTGGCGTCAGCCGCGACGTCCGGACTCGTAAAACAGTTTGGCCGCTTGCGGCTTTTTTTTTAGCTTTGCAGCCGTTTCGGCCGGGGCACTACTGCCTTACGGCGGAAGTTTCGACCCGGTAGCTCAGCTGAATAGAGCAGCTGCCTTCTAAGCAGCAGGTCATTGGTTTGAATCCAATCCGGGTCACTGGAATGGACAGAGCAGATAAACCCTGCTTCTGTCCATTTTTATTTGTCTACTTTTTGGGCAGATCGGTAATGCCGTTTGGAAATGAGCTTTTAGCAACCTGCGCTAAGTCCAGCGCTTCCCGAAGCAACACAATTTTCCCCTCCTTTGCTACAAGTCTTCCCATGTAATGTTGGTGATAAGGTCTGCCGGTAGAAGCGACGGTACATTCCACTTCGTATTCGCCAAAAGCCTGCTCCGGTGTATCAATATGTATCCTGATATTTTGAAATTGAAATCCGGGGAATGTCTTCGGGAGGTTTTGCAGAAATTTATACAGCGTTTCCTTGCCGCTCCACCGCCAGGGTAAGCCCAGACTGTTGAGATAAGGTAACTCTATAGTTGCATCGTCTGCAAACAGGGTTATAGCTTCATCAGCGTTATTAATGTTTTGGAGGTAAGCCATCAATAGTTCTTTTGCGGTTGTCATTGTATTATTTTTTTAGATTTTTAAATTTTTGTACGGGTACAGCGTAAAAGATGTATATAAATTGAAAATTGTTAAAATCAGTCTGCTTAACCATTGTACGCATGCAGCCATTTTTCCTTATTATCAGCACGGGCTTTTATAAATTCTTTGTCAGTTCCCTGTGCAATGGCATCCAGCGGAAAACGCAGAGGGCGGCTGCCTTTTTTCATATTTATCACCTCCAGGATACCATCCGCTATGGTTTGGGGATTCATATTGAACTGCGCCATTTTGCCAAATAATGAATTTCCTAGGGCTGTGAATTTTTTCGTAGCCGCTTCACCATATTCCGCGGTGATATTTTCTTTGTCGGCGTTCAGTCCGGCTTTGGAGCCATCGTTCATTTCTGTTGGATACACTCCGGGCTGGATACTTACATTTTCGATGCCGTAATCGGCCAGTTCATCCTGAATGCCTTCGGTAATACTTTCCACTACAAATTTGGAAGCCATGTAAGGGACCATAAAAGGCAATGTGTGCCCGCTGGCGCCGGTAGTAATGTTGATGATCAAGCCATTTTTAGCCGATCGCATGGAGGGTAGCACAGCGTCATAAGTGCGCAATACGCCATAAAAATTCACTTCAAATATTTTTCGGATCTGTTCCAGTGTATAGCCTTCCAGTAAACCAAATCCAGCAACTGCGGCGTTGTTGACAAGTACGTCGATGCTGCCATATTTCACCAGCACTTTGTCGAATGCAGCCTTTACTGATTCGTCGCTGGTTACATCTATTTCCACTACTTCTACGTTGGGCAGGGCCGATAGTTCCTTCGCGACGGCGGCATTCTTTCCATGAAGATTACGCATCCCGGCAATTACGGTGTGACCGGCATTGGCTAATGTAATGGTAGTAAGCTTGCCAAAACCGGTACTGGTGCCTGTAATAAAAATTGTCTTTGACATGGTTGTAATTTTTTGTTATTATGATAACACAAAGTTGTTACAACCATAAAACCTGGTGAATGAGGTAAAGCAAGAAATAAATTGATCTACATCAAGCGGGAAAATACTGAATTGCCATAAGTATACGGCAAAAGGAGCTTTTGTAGCGCTTCTTTAAAGACGATGGATAATGAACAGGAATAATTATTTTTTTGTTATACCATTTCTGATGCGACTAAGTGTTTCAGGTTTAATGCCCAGGTAAGAAGCTATCATAGCCTGCGGAATACGTATAGCAAAGTCAGCATACTTTTGGATGAAATCCAGGTATTTTTCTTCAGCGGATTTACTAATGCTGGATAAAATACGGTTTTGGTTAACATTGAAACTCTTCGAAATAATCGCATGAATCATATCCCTGAAAGCCGGAATTTTAGAACAGATCATTTCGAAGTTCGGGTCGGTAAATAATACCACCTCGCAGTCTTCGATCGCATCTATGTTCAACCGCGACGGCGCCTGGTTTAGTAGGCTTTCCCGGTCGCCAATCCACCAGTTTTCTACGCCGAAATAAATAACATGTTCGATGCCTTTATCATCTACCGCGTACATACGCATGCAACCTTTGGAAATGAAAGCATGATATTTCCACACATCACCCTCTTGCAGTAAGTATTGTTTTTTTCGTAATTTTTTCAGAATTGATACGCTCCGTATCAATTCTTTTTCGTCAATGGTCAATTCGATCTTCCGGTCAAGGTACTGCTGAAAAGTATCGTACACGTTTTTTTCATAAAGGTAATCAAAGATTATAGAACGAGGTATATGCCCACACCTTGGAACATGGCGGTAAACCTGAAGGTGCGGAAGGAAAAATAGCCATGGCAGTGTCCGGAGTCATCAGGATTCCAATAATAACTAAAAATCAAACACTTACCTCTGAGATCAGCCGCAAATCAGTTAAGAAATGGTTTGAAAAATATCCAATCCGGGTCACGAAGCCCCTTGGCATTGCCGAGGGGCTTTTTGCATTTTTTCCCAAACACATCGAACACTTCCACTTCTTTTTTGTTCCCAAATTGTACAACCAATCAGCAGCAGGTATGAATACAAATGAACCAGCATCAACAGATGAACACAGTGTATCCGAATTGGGATCATCGATAAATCCCGTCCAGGTGGAGCAGAAGAGCTATGAAATGCCCCCCCGGGAGGGATTCACTGTCGCACACTTCCTTACCGTTGCCGACATCGGTAGATCGGCCCGGTTCTACGAAAAGGTTTTCGGCGCCCGTATTCTGAGCAGCGGCGACAACAGCGGCGCACCTGCGTATCTCCAGATGGCGAATATCTGGCTCATTGTGAACGTTGGAGGCGGGCCGACTCCCGACAAGCCGACGGTGACACTCAGCGTCCCCCAACCTGACAATATCAACAGCTTTATGAATATCCGTGTTGCGGATATTCAAGTATGTTATGAATTATGGAAAAGCAGAGGGGCCGAGTTCATTACAGCGCCGATACCCAAGTATGGCGAGATCCGCTGCTACATCCGTGATCCGGACGGTTATATTATCGAGGTAGGACAAAGCACCGACCTTACCTACGGTTAGCCAATCATTCAAGAAATGGTTTGAAATTTGTTCCATCATCTCATTCGGAGCGCAGGCTGTTCACTGGATTGGTCGTGGCTGCCTTTACCGCTTGGAAACTAATGGTGAACAGGGCGATGGCAAAGGCCCCCAACCCTGCCAGCACAAATATCCACCATGCCGAATAGATACTCACCCGGTAGTAGAAACCATCCAGCCAGCCTTTCATTAGGAAGAAGGACACCGGTGTCGCAACGACGAAGGCGATCCCGACGAGCCAGAGGAAGTCCTTCGACAACAGTCCCACGATCCCTCCTACGCTCGCTCCCAGCACTTTCCGTACGCCGATCTCCTTGGTCCGCTGCAGCGTACTGTAAGAAGCCAGCCCGAGTAGGCCCAGGCAGGAAATAAAGATAGCCAGCGTGGAAAAATACAGGAACAGTTTGCCAAATCTGTCTTCCGAGCGGTATTGCCGATCGAACATCTCGTCGACGAAGAAGTAGCTGAATGGCCGGTAGGGTATGATCCGGTGCCACGATTGATCGATCGCCGCGATCGTTTTCTTGAGATTGGACGAGCTGACTTTTACGGAGATCAGGTCGCAACCACCCGGCTCGATCCGCAGTGACAGCGGCCGGATAACTTGTTGCAGGCTGGAATAGTGGAAGTCCTTCACTACACCGATGATCTTGCCTTTTCGTCCCCACTGGGAGAAATCGCGGCCGACTGCATCCTGCGGGCTGTGATAACCCAGCATCTTGATCCCCGCTTCATTCAAGATCATCGCCTGCGTGGTATCCGAACCGAATGCCCGCGAGAAAGCGCGCCCGGACAGCAGCTTTAATTGATATTGCGGAATGTAGTCAAAATCGACAAAGAAGAGGTCGGGACTGCAAACCTGCATTTCTCCTTTTTGATTCTGAATGATCGAATAGGCATTCATAGCCCCACTTCCCGGGGTGTTGGAAGACATGGCTACGGACTGTACGCCAGGCAATCGCCGGAGTTCTTCTTTCAGCGCATCCCGATGATTATCTCCATGCGTATCCAGCACCAACTCCTGGTCTTTATTGAATCCCAGCTCCTGGCTACGCATATAATTTAGTTGAACCCCAACCAGTAGTGTAGCGACGATGAGCCCGATCGAGATAGTGAACTGCGTGATCACCAGGCCTTTTCTCAGTAGCAGTCCCCGTGTCCCGGTTGCAAATCGTCCTTTTAGCACAATGATCGGCTGAAAGGCAGACATTACCAGTGCGGGATAAATCCCTGCGAGCAGCCCGATCCCGATGCCGATTCCCAGCAAAGAGAGCATGTAGCCCGGATGATCGAAGAGGCCGGTGCTAATCGTCTTACCTGCGAGGAAATTGAAGCTGGGCAGCAACGCCGCACACAGGCCGACCGACAAGATGAAGGCGATCAGACACAAAATGACCGATTCGCCAAGGAATTGGCCAGTCAGCTGTCGTCGCTCCGCCCCGATCACTTTACGGATCCCGACTTCCCTGGCACGTTCCGTCGATCGTGCTGTCGTAAGATTGATGAAATTAATTCCCGCGATCAGCAGGATAAAGATACCTACGATACTAAAGACATAGACATTGGTCATGCTGCCGCCCACCGTCCCGCCTCTGTCCGATTTGAGATAGACGTCCTTCAAAGGCTCGAGGATATATGTGTACGTTTGATTGTTCTCCTTCATCATTTTCTCGATATGCCGCACGAGAAAAGCGGGGAATTTCTTTTGCAGCACCTGCGCATTGGTGTTGGGCTTCAGCAGGAAATAGGAGAAGTCACCAAATCCACCCCAATTCTGATCGCGAGACGAATCAGCCGCACCGGAATACATCGCCACCAGCATGTCAGCCTTCAATTCCGTGTTCTCCGGCATATCCTTCATGACTCCCGTCACCTTTCCGGGATGGCTGTCAGCCGTCAGCAGCAACTGCTGTCCCATGGGATCGGCGGACCCAAAATATTTTTTTGCCGCTGTCTCGGACAGAACGACGCTGTACGGTTCGCGCAACGCGGTCACCGGATCACCTTTCAGCAACGGGAAATCGAAGACCTCGAAGAAAGTCGAATCGGCGAAAGCCGCCTTGTCTTCCTGGATCTTGATATCGTTTCCCCGCCGGACCAGGATATTCCCCGGGTCAAACCGCACTGCTTTCTCGATCTCCGGGAAATCCCGTTTTGCGGCCACCGGCATTGCCGGTGCTGCCACGCTGAAGTGCAGCGTTTCCGATGGATTGACGATATCCGTCACCACGCGGTAGATACGATTACCCTTGGTATGAAAATCGTCATAGCTCAACTCGAACTTCACGTAAAGGAAGATCAGGAAACAGGCGGACATCCCGATCGTGAGGCCCAAAATATTCAACAAAGAGAAACCCTTGTGGCGCCACAAATTGCGGAATGCTACGCGCAGATAGTTTTTTAGCATAGCCTCTTTGCCACAAACGATATGCCTGTCCATTATTATTTGACAATCAATCTGATAATTCCAATATGCCAGCCGGCCTGTTCGGTTACGATACAATTGCTGTCTGTTTTCATGGCGCAAATGAAGATGCCGCGGAGGTATCCGCGGCATCAATTTTTTGTCAGGGCTAACGATCTTCAGGTGGATTCAAGCGATCTGATCATCACCGCATATGGATCACATTGTTGTTTCCGACCTTTCGCAGGAACAATGCTTCAGGAGCAGCAAATACATGCGCATATCCCCGTTGCCATAATGCTGTCAGGATAGGCTTCTGGAACAAGAGAGGGTTGGGGGACAAGGCAAAATCCTCAGCGCTCATAAAATAAACGTTGATGACCATATCGCTGACCTGCGCCTCCAATATCCCGTTCTCGATATCGCTGAGTCGTACTTCATCACTAAAAATATCGATGATGCGCAATAGCTTGGGGATTACATTGGTCTTGCCATTGGATGCCGGCCAGGGCTTGGGTTGCACGCCTTCTATATTGTTCACCACCACATCCGCTGTTTTGATCCCATGCGCCTGGGCATACCGGAGGCCTTCCGCGATGGGCACATTCTCTTTCAAACCGCCGTCCACCCATCGCTCGTTGTTCTTAACCAGTGTCGACATGAATATCGGCTGGTTGGCGGAAGCCCAGACCCAGTCCACCATGTCCTGATAAGTGTTGTCATCGGTCGACATGTAGGCCACCTTGTTGCTGGTGAGGCTTGTCACCGACACTTTCACGGTCCTCCCGGTTGAACGGAGGCTATCGAAATCCTGCTGCGTAAAAAAGGAAAGGATCCTGGTTCTCAGGTTCTCTGTTTCCCCCAGGTTCTCTTTTCCAAAAATTACGCGGAGCACCGCTTTGAAAGTCCTTATCTCCCCGCTGGCCGTAAAAGGATTGACGTTGAAAATGCTTTTTTGGGTGACATCCGTAAATCCCGTCTCCATTTTCTCAAAGGCGTTAATGGCGGCCAGGGGCGCCAGCAGGCTGCCGGTGCTGGTGCCAACGATACATCGGTAGTCCGGGCTTTCTTTTTCATGTAATGCTTTGATCAAACCGCCTCCCCATGCGCCCCTTGACCCTCCGCCCGAAATGATCAGCACCCTTTTTTCCTGCTGCGCGGATGTATGTATGACACGGCCCATACAGAACAAGAATAGCAGGAAAAGTATGCGTTGCATATGTAGGCCCCCTCATTTACATGGAAAGGAAATTCTTAGGCAGCCGCATACCCTTTTCGTCTGCCAGCACTTTTACCATTACTTTTTTGAGACGTTCCGGGATCATCTTTTTTTCTTCTTCGCTCAGCGGCTGAACGATCTCGAAAAATTCATCATCGTCGTCATAGTAGCCGAAATGCAGGTCATACAGGTCATCCTTGTGCAGCCTGAGCGAAATTTCTTTATCTTCCTCGTATACATGCATAGTAACGATCGACCATTGGTCTTCGTCCTCGAAATTAAAGTGAACTTCCACCGGTTCCTTACTTAGCACATCTGTCAGTAATCGCTCGATCATTTCTTTCGAATGTGTTTTTAGCAGATCTTCATATTTCATATTCAATTGCCTGTTTTTTTCAAAAAAGTATACAGCATATAAAGGTATGGTTATTTTCTTTTCCTTTGTTTTCCGGATTATTTGAAATAGATTTATATGGTAAACCTTCACTATGAATAGACTGCATTCCGAAAGAAAGAACTCGGACGAGTCGACCAGCGCCGTAGCTAATCATGTCAGCAGCAGAAAAGCCATCAGCATGCCGGCTGCACCCATATGGCAGGCACGTTCGGGCCCGCCCCAACCTATGCCGGTCACAGGGAATGTCGCCCAGCTCAAACGGGAATTAAAGGCGATCACCGGCCTTACGCACCTGGTGGAAATGACGCCGGATGGCTCTATTTACAATGAGAATTATGAAGAGAATGAATATGCAGAGGTATCCGGGGCTGCAGGAGACATCGTCCAGATCGAGACCGACGATACCTGGCTGTCGCGCAGAGGACCCAACCAGGAAATTCATAGCCAGGCTGACAAGACAGGTCCCAGGGATTTCCAATGGTTTCGGGTAATGATGCTGGGGAATACCGACCTTTCATCGAGAAGGATCTACGTCAGGAAAGGCATGTTCACCTCCTATACGACGATCGATCTGCCTAGAGATCGGAGAGGGGTCGATCTCACTATTGCAACGGTGATCGAAGAGATCAATAAGGTAACCAAAGGAAAAGATTACTCCGATCTGCGCATTATTCACAAGATCGCGTCGGATCTGAAGCAAAATGTGAAGAACGAGCTGTTCTCTGGCTCTGCAGACCACGTGATAAACCTGGACCATGTAGCATCCGCGATTGACGGCTTCCCGATCCAGGTAGAACAGTTATTCATCATGGAAGATGAGAAGATCAGGTCGTATCCCCCCGGCAAAAAGCCAGACCGGATCAGCGAGATCCAGCGGGACAATCTGGTTGCAGCCTTGAAACGTTTGCAACAGGTGTTTGCCGTCTATAATCAGCCAAAAGAAAAAATGGGGGTTAAGGGACTCATCGGTCGGAGCGATCTGCAACGATTAGGCGTGATAGGCCTCGATCTGGGAGGGATAGGCCTTAGCAATGGATACCTGGATGTGAACGTGGAGGACGCTACCAATAGCCCAAATCCTATAGTGATCGGAGATGCGATGAACCTGCAGGCCAGTTTCCAGCCTGCATGCGTTGGAAATGTCATAGCAGTTTGCCTGCCACTGGTGCTCATGGTAGGCGGTGCTGATACGAAGGATGCCAGGATAATGGCTATCCGGAAAGTCCTGGTCAGCGTTAATTATGTTACAGGCAATGGCGGAAAAGCTTCTATCCAGTTCAACGACAATTCGGGCCCGGCGAAGGTAGAAGGGGTAGAACTGCTGGCGATCGCACACAGCCTGGGATTTACACTGGTCAATGACGTCCCTCACCCCAGTCATTTATATCGAAAGTTTACGTTTACTCGCTAAATACATTCCTAAATGGAAAATAGAAGAAACCATAACTCCACCCGGGTACCCCCCATGTCGACAATATTCCCTCAGGCCGTCATTGCCGACAAATTTGTATTTCTATCGGGAACCCCGGGGCTTATTCCCTCAACGGGAAAGCTTAGTGAAAGCTTCGAAGAACAGACAAGACAGGCTTTCTTAAATATAAAAATGATACTTGAAGAAGTTGGCAGCGGACTTGAAAAGATCGTAAAGACAACTGTTTTTATGGTTTCCGGTAATGATTTCGCCATCCTGAACAAAGTTTATAGCGAAGTATTCCCCACTAATGCCCCGGCTCGAAGCACCCCCCAGGTCATGCCATTCCCCGCAGGCATCCTGGTATCCGTAGAATGCATTGCACTATTATAGCCGGCCAGAAGAATCTGGCCGGCTGATTCTCATAATACCCGTATTTATCAAAGATGTGAGTCGACTTTCAATGTCCAATCCGGCCGCACATAATGACAGGTATAGCCGTATGGATGTTTTTGTAGATAATTCTGATGTTCTTCTTCGGCAACCCAGAACTCCTTGGCAGGCACTACTTCGGTGACGATCGGGCCCGGCCAGACACGGGATGCTGTCATTTCGGCGATCAACGCAAGGGCCACTTCTTTTTGGTCTTCGCTCAGGTAGAATATCGCCGAACGATATGATGTCCCGATATCATTGCCTTGCCTGTTCCGGGTGGTGGGATCATGTATCTGGAAGAAGAACTCCAGCAGCTTACGATAGGAAAGTTTGTCCGCATCGAAGCTGATCTCGATACCTTCCGCATGCGTACCATGATTCCGGTAGGTAGCATGGGGGACGTCCCCGCCGGTGTATCCTACAACTGTAGAAATAACACCGGGTACACTACGTATAAGTTCTTCCACACCCCAAAAGCAGCCTCCCGCAAGAATGGCTTTTTCGATCTTCATAAATTTTCTTTTAGTGATATTAATTTTTTAACCCCTGACGATCCTCACATTGATGGCGCTCAGACCTTTGGGCCCTTTTTCGACCTCAAAGCTAACTTTATTATTTTCTTTCACCGGCTCCGCCAATGAATTGACGTGGAAAAAATAGCTTTCCTGCGTTTCCGGGTTCTTAATAAAACCATAACCCTTGTCGGTCTTGAAATGGGTAACAATACCCACCTGGCCCGCATCGGCGGAATGTAAATTCCTTTGTCCGGATACGCTGATGTCGATGTCCTCCGCATTGATAGATACCCTCTTTTTGGGATCCACCGGTTTGGAAGTGAGATTTCCATTCTCATCGACATAAGCCAACATGCTTTCCAGATCATGACCACCTTTATTGGCTGATCTTTTTTCCTGCCTTCTTTCGAGCTTTTCTTTCTTTTTTTGCTGCTTGTTTCTTTCCCGTTCTCTTTTGTTCCATGTTTCTGACATTTTTATTCTCCTCTTTTTGTTTAAGAATTCAAATAAATCTGCAGTATGAAAGCAAAATACCGACCTGATTTTACTGAATTTGCATCCCATTGATTATCAACGCTAGGCAAATTCCTATGATTTTCGACTTTGACAAAATAGGTTAGGAGACTGAAATATCAGGACAAGAAGACAGTTTTGATTTCAAATTACTGGCTGGATGACATGCGCCAGAAGCAATCACTTTCCCGCTGTCAGCGCTTGCACAAAATCCAGCCGGACATCATTCACTTCCAGGGCAACAATCACCAACTGAAAAGGTTGGATAGCAATGGCGCTTTCATTGAACCCATTGGCCGACAGTGTCAGCCATACTGGCTCCAGTTTGGAAGGATGATAGTATGTTCCCTCGCCGGCAGTGTTTACATGAACCCTGATCTGATGCTGGCCTTCCTCACTGCGCAGCCAAAAATCACCTGTAGCTATCGGCCTTAACATGACATAATCTCCCTTCATCAGTTTGCGGCTATCGAATGCTGCGGCTTGTCCTCGTTCTGGCGTGATTTCCGGTCTGTCTTCTGACTTCGGGTGCCGGTCTTCCCTTACTTTATGCAACACGAAATAAAGACCATTGTGGTGTTCCGTTGCATGCAGCACCAGGGGGCAGCCGGGCGCCAGGGAATAGGTGGGTATGCCCTCTTTCAGGTGTGCATGACGGTGGTGGAATAAAGGATCGAACTGGGAGAGGTCGATGTTCACTTGCCGGTTCGCAGCATTGACCTCGCAGTTAAGGTGCAATCGGCCCAAAAAAGTCTTTTGCAGGTACACATCGCCATTATAATTGCCGGGGACTGCAACGGGATGGGCAATGCAGAGCAGGTTGTTAAATCCATTCGTCCGGACCTCCCGGTGGATGAACAGGCTGGTATTTAATAAGGCTGGCATAGTTGTTTTTTTAAGAATTACTAATATTGGCCGATAAGACGAATTCATTGTCGTCGATAACTGTGGAAAGCTTCTCGACGCCGATCAGCACCGGTATCAGACCGCTGCTGTCCTCAATGACGGGATAGGGGTTCTCGAACTGATACACGGGAACGATGGCGCCCAGCAATTGTTCTATAAAGCCCGTCACTGTATTGAGGAGCCCCAGGTTGGTGCCCAGCAGGCCTTCCAGCCACCAGGTAAGGTCACTGGGAAGGTCCAGCACAAATCCAATAGCATCGATCACGGGAGAAAGGATCGCCTTGGCAATGTCCCGCAGACTGGAAGGCACCCAGCCGAAAATGGCGTCCAGGACCTTGTCTACAATGCCGTTCAGGATGTTCTTCACTGTCTCGCCGATATCAATGAGATTGATGTTTTGCCGGATCTCATGCAGAAAGAATTGCTGTTTGTCTGCGAGATTGCTCTTTACCAGGGTGGCTAATTGGCCGGCAATGCTGGTGAGCGTGGAAGTAGGCAATAAACTGATGAAGGCGGCAGTCTGAAGGACAGAGAGGATATGCGTCTGTATTTCATTGGTAGTGTCCGTCGTGGCATGAGCCCGATGATTTCCCATGCCGGCACGGGCCGCCAGGGTCTGTAGCGAGGAATGCAGGGAGAACTCACCGCTGTACGAACTGACCACCAGGCCGCTGAGATCGATGGGCACGGGGATATGCACAGTGGTAGGGATGATAGGGATCTCAGGGGTGCAGAAACTAAACGGGCCCAGGTCGACACAATAGGGAGGGATCACCACTGGGCCTATATCGATGCCGAAGGTAATGACCAGGGGATCATAGACGATCTCCAGTTTATTGATCACTACGGTGCCGGAAGAGGTGAGATCAACAATATTCCCGGGGATCAGTTTGAATCCCACCAGCAGATCGAGTGAAAAAGGGCCGAGGCTTCCATTGAAATGGACGGGGGCAACGTGGGAGAGCGCATTCGCAGCTCCGTAGACGAGTTTATTGAAGGCCCGTTCGTTGACAGCAACCTGTACATGTGGCATACAAAGTAATTTTAAGATGGACGAAATGGGTGAGTATTAGGCTGTAAGCGTGACAAACACCTTCAGCTGATCGTTGTCAATCGAGGGATTATGGGGCACATTAACACTGATTGGCGTAGGCTCGATGGTGAGGAAATGCTTCAATCGCAACACCAGGGCATTCATCGCGATCTTAATTTTCGGGAAAACACCCAGGGTCAGGGTCGTTTTCAGAAAACATTCCAGACTGCTTTCCAGCCCGTCCGGCTTAATGTCCACGAGTTCCAGGCCGGCAAGGTAAAGAGCCACCACAGGATCTGCGTTGCTACCTTCCCGCGTCAGCCGGCAAACGGCATAGAGCTCGACACAAAAGCAATTATCGCTCTCCTTGTTCAACGGCAGGGGTATCAGGGGAACCAGCGTCTTGGGCTGATCGCTGCTGGGATTATAGGCGGGATCATTATTAGGGTTCCGGCCAGGATAGCGCCCCTTGGTGTAATCAGACGGGTTGTCGGCGGTCTTCGAGCCGGGTAGATCAGGCGCATAGGCCGGTAGATCAGGCGTGATCCTGTTCAGGATATCTGATCCCGGGCAATTGATCTGACCACAAACCCTGGCTTTGAGGGAGAAACACTGATCCGCAAACAAACTTTTTATTTCCGGGGGCAGGTTGTGGATGTTATTGGGAGCAAGATCAATGCTCAGCTCGGCCAGTTGGAAACAATACTGCAGCCCATAGGGCCCGTCATAACCGGGGATCGCTATGGGCTGCTGCAGTTTGACCACAGGGTCGGGGTGGGTGAGGACTTCGGGGTCGATTTTCTGGGGGAAGATCTTATAACACAAGAGGGAAGGATTACTGACATAGCCCTGGGTCCCATAGTTGAACAGGGAGGGCCGCTGACGCTGCAAAGCCGTCACAATGTTATTGAACCCTTTTTCGTGAAAGGACGCGAATACATCGCTGAACTGGGTCAAGGCCATAAGAATAGGTTATAATGGTTAAAGTACTCCCGTTCACCGGATGCGCAAATTGCTCATCCTGTGCAGCCTGCCGGGGATTTCATACTGCCTGCTTATAAGTCGGGAAATAATGGGGGGAGGGAAACAAATGATGTAAAGATATTCGGATTATCTTTTTTTCTCTATCCAATCTTTTGTGGCATTTACCAGCAAAGCCATCGTATCCACCTTCCCCGCCTTAAACATATGATTAGCCTTATCTATCTTCACCAACGTAGCCTTCGGTAGCGACGAACACACCGATTCTATCAGATCCCAGGATGCCAGATCATCTTTGGTGCCCTGTAAAAATAGCATCTTCACCTTTACTTCTTTTAAATGCTCCGCCCGGTCTACAGATGGCTTGCCGGCAGGATGCAGCGGAAATCCATAAAAAACCAAACCCTTTACCTCCGGCCGGGGATTGGCCGAGATATACTGTGAGGTCATGCGCCCCCCAAATGATTTACCCGCGGCAAAGATGGACAGTGAAGGAAATGCCTGATGAGCCGCTGTGATCGCCGCTGCTATGGTCTGATGCGCCACTGCAGGCGTATCGGGTCTTCCTTTTTTGTGCTCGGTGAATGGGAAATTAAAACGGAGGGTCGCAATGCCAACCGCTGCAAGAGAGGCCGCCAGCTCTGTCATGAATGAATGATTCATGCCTGCGCCTGCCCCATGGGCCAGCGTCATGATACATTTACTGGTTTCAGGAACGATATACTCAGCTGAAACCATGCCTATTGAGGGAGAAACCTCCAGTTGTATAGATTGGGTATTCATGAGGTAGAAAAATACGCAATTCATGATATATTTACAAAATGAAAAAATATCGTACGATCGCATTATTTTGCGCTTTAGCAATATTAGGTATCCATTGTGGACAAGGACACTCCCAATCACCATCTGACGCAGGCGCCGCAAATCCGGACAAGGTAACCTTAACGGTCGACGGAAAGAACTACACAATGGGCAAAGATGCCGTGCTGTCACTGTCCTTTGTTGGGCAGGAATACCTGATACTGGGCGTCATGAGTGAAAAAGAAGACCTGCAGCTAGCCATAACCTATCTTATGAAGGAACTTAAAGCCGGCACATACCAGGTATACACATGCAATGACCCTTCGGAGTGCGCGGATGGAATGGATACACAACAACAAGGTGTACTTTTTGGACCCTATATTAAAGATCCGATGCCCCCTGTCAGCACCTCGAGAGCAGCCTATCTGGCGCCGAAGCTTGGTCTGCAACCATTATCGTTGGTGATCACCTCCGTAACAGACGATCAGCAGGCGGGAAATCCCTGGAAGACCAGGAGAGTGAAAGGACATTTTGAAGGTACGCTGGCGTATGTGGAAAGGAAGGACGCTGATTGGCAGATCATCGGAAAGCCTACGCAAGTATCTGGAGAAATGGATATGTATTGCTCAATTCGCTAATTGGGTAATTTGAATGAATAGAATGCCAACGTCCGGCTTCTTTTTGCTTTGAGAATTTCTAAGTTTTGATGATAATATTCACTATTGATCATTAAAACTTGTCAAATGAAAATCTTCAAATCAAAGGAAGGCCTATGCGCTTTTCCCCCCAAAGAAATTCTTTTTGCTTTCATGTTCCCTGCACTTTTAATGGGCGGTTGCAGGAAGAATGCAACGCAACTGCAGCAAAGCCCGCTCGTTACTCCGGAAAGTAAGACTGCCCAGGTATCCGCCGCTGCCGCTGCCCCCACCAGCGGATGGACACAAACATCCTATACCTATGCTATACAAACGCCATGGAACCTGCCCCAATCCAGCCGGTATAGTGTTTCCGGAGGCGAGCACCATTTTTGGATCCTCCAGGGCGATGCCTGTCAATTTGAAGGCTGCACCACCGGCCCCCGTTCAGAATTACGCATGAATAACAATTATACCTCCGGAAGGCACCAGTTTGAAGGCGATGTATATATTGTTTCAGGCTCTGCGGGGACGGATATTATGCAGGTATTCGGAGGGGCGACAAATGCGACAGCCATCATGCTGAAAATTCATTCGGCAAGCGGGGGTACCATAAAAAGGTACGACAACGAAACGCTGATGACGAGCGCATACAATAAATGGATACACGTAAATGTTCAACATGATGCTGATAATGGTAAGATCTATGTTTACCTGAACAGCGTTCTTAAAGGTACCTATGCAGATCGTGGCAACGCCACACATTACTTCAAATGTGGCGTGTATAATATATCCGGCTCCAGATCTGAATCGCGCTGGAAGAACATAAAATACTGGAAGAATGGGCCTGTCGGGCAGTGATGTCACGAAACCCCTGGGTTATACCCAGGGGTTTTTTGTTACATTTACTACCAAATAAAGTAATCGATGCTTCATATTATAAAGAAGAACCTATTTTTCCTGCTCACCAGCTTTTCCCCCATATTGGCTACAGCACAAAAAATGGATTTTGAAGAATACGACCCCAGATCCACACTGGTCGTTCCGGCGCATATCCTTACCCGCGCGAAATACCCATTCATCGACATTCACAATCATCAGTGGAGTATGCCGTCTCAGGATCTGAAAGAACTGGTAAACGAGATGGATAAGCTCAATATGGCTGTCATGAATAACCTAAGCGGGAGGGGATACAGGGACGCCAATGGTATTTTTGACGTTCAGGATTCGTCATATTTCAAGAAGGCTCAGGCTAATATCCGGGCACATTACCCCAACCGCTTTATCCAGTTCACCAATATTTCGTTTGCGCATTTCGGGCAAAAAGGCTGGACCGGACACACCCTGGCGGAACTGGATGCTGATGTCCACAACGGGGCAAAAGGGTTAAAGATCTATAAAGACCTGGGAATGGAGTTCAGGGACGACCAGGGGAAAAGGATCCCTGTAGATGATCCCCGGCTGGACCCTGTTTGGGAAAAATGCGGCTCACTTCATATCCCGGTACTGATCCATTCCGCGGACCCGGCCTCATTCTGGGATCCGATGGACAAATATAACGAGCGCTGGCTGGAGCTGAAGACCCATCCGGACCGGCGGCGGGGAAATGCAGATCCTGCGCCCTGGAAGACCATCATCGAAGAGCAGCATCATGTGTTCAGCGCACATCGGAATACCATATTTATTGCCGCTCATTTTGGCTGGCTGGCAGGCGACCTCTCTGCACTGGGAAAATTAATGGATGAATGCCCGAATGTATATGTCGAAATAGCGGCCATCATTGCAGAACTGGGAAGACAACCCAGGCAGGCAAGGGATTTCTTCATTAAATACCAGGACAGGATCCTGTTCGGCAAGGATTCCTGGGTGCCTTCGGAATATGCAACTTATTTCCGGGTATTGGAGACAGCCGATGAATATTTCCCTTATCATAAGAAATACCATGCCTTTTGGCTGATGTATGGCCTTGACTTGCCGGATGAAGTGTTGAAAAAAGTGTATTATAAAAATGCCCTCCGGATCATTCCCGGCCTGGACAGGTCTGCTTTTCCTCAATAGATGTAAAGCTACCATTTTCTTGCTACCGCCAGCTTCTGCGTACCCACCACAATATTTTTTTCATTCAGGATGCGTATAAAGTAAAACCCCTGAGCCGTATAACTTGGGATATACATGATCTCGGTCTGGGTAGGCCCGGTGATAATTGCCTTTTGTTGTATCACTTTCCTGCCAAGCACATTGGTCAGCTGAATAGTGTAATTGCCCGGAGGTAGCTCATTTAATTGAATGCTAACTTCGTTATACAGCACCGGATCGGGAAAGACCTTGACCTTGCTCGGAGCCTCCGGTGACTTGTTTATAAGCAAAACAGCGGCGGCCGGCGATTTTGTAAGCAATACATTGCTGTTGGCAAGGTCGGCGCTGGCATAAATTTGCTGACTTGCCTGGGAAGGCAATGCATTCCATGTGGCAGGATCAACGACAAAATAGGCATTTGTATACATCGAACTGCATACGATCAATTTACCATTGTCATCTACGGCCGCCCCGTTGGTGGTAAATTGGGCAGGTAATCCTGATATTGTTGCCAGGAAAGTGGTCAGCCTGGTTGCAATATTCACTTTAAATACCCGGTTGCTGGCACTGATAAGGTACAGGGACCCGGCATCATCGGCAATCATATCACCTCCTGCATTGGCGCAGGGATTGTGTATTGTCATTTCCTTGTTGAGGGGATCATCCACCAGGTCTCCCAGGTCCGTGAGGGTGGGGGTGCCCGTAGTACTAAAGCGGATCAGGTGATTTCCGTCGTTGGTGATGGTATACCCGTAATCATCGGCAGCGATCACCAGCCTGGTGATGGGGCTGGCAGTCTGAAAAGCGTAATTTCCGGCCTTGCTGAAAAATTGATCCCTGACACCATATGTTGTCATCGTGGAAAGATTAACAAAGCGGAGCTGGTCTTTATTCATGGGAACATAATAGATCCTGTTGGACTTCCTGTCATAGGCAATAGCCGCCACGCTGCTGTCAGCCATTTTTAACAGTGTGCCACCGAACTCCCCGGTCCTGGTGTCCAGCTTACGTAAAGCGATCCACTCGGTGCCCCCTTTATGTAAGGCGGTGACAGCATAGGAGAAGCGGTCAGGCTGGCTTTGAGCGGTATTGAAAAAAAAGGTGAGTGTGATTAACGCCAACTTGTAATGTAGGATCTTTCTCATAAAAGTATAATTTACAAATTGTTGCCTAAAAAAGGAAGGCTCGTAAACGCGGCTTTTACGAGCCTTTTGGTTTTGCCTGAAGAGACTATCGAATGTTGAGTGGACGTCTCAAGGGTGAGCGACAGCCTCGCCATTGCATTCGAAACAAATTTAACTAAATCTTTATGACCTTAAGCACTTTCACAACATTGCCCTGATGAACTTCAACAATATACATGCCTTGCGCATATTTGCTGCCGAAGATGTACGACTGGCCTACCGACCCATTCAGCAAGTCGATCTGGCGGCCATTGATATCGTATACTTTTATCACGACAGCTTCCATGCTATTACTTTGTATGCGAAGTGTAAAGAAAGTCTCCGTTGGATTCGGCGTTACCAGGACGGTCATCGCCGGCTGTTCCGAAACTACATCAGGCGTTATTGTCGTCAGTGGCGAGCCGCCGACTACTGCTTTTCTGAACGCATTATTACCCGATGCGCAATCATAAGAATTCCATATTACACTTTGGCCGGTTGTCGTCACCTGGTTGGCTATAAACTTACCAGTCATATAAGTATTGTTGCTCGTATTCCCTCCCACAGTCAGGGTGCCATTCGGCAGGTACATGCTGGCATTGACCGTAGTATTTCCGCCCGCTGCTACATTGCAATTGACGGAACTGGAATTGGCGCTGTTACCCAGGTAGAACCTTACGTTGTAACTATCCGGGTTGATCGACGCCATGGCTGCAACGCTGATATTGCCGGTGGACCGTACAATGCTTCCCTGTGAAAAGCCGAGCGTAGTCGGGGCTAACAAGCTGCCCTGCTGAAGCGTGATCCCGTTGACATCGACCGTCGATTGTGAGAACCGGACGGTGCTGCCGGCGTTCACCGTGATCAGACCAAAAATGGATCCGGTAAGCGTTACATTACAATTTGTGCCGATGGTAACGTTCCTGTAATTGCCATTCAAACTTCCGCTTGTATTATTCGGAACGCTTACGTTAGACAGCCCGACTGTGCTCGATGTATTGTATTGCATAGAGGGTAGCGTTACTGCCGCAGGTGTATTGATCCTTGTCGGGACATTCGCAGTGCCGCTGATATACAGGTTCCTCCCCTTTACGAAGGCGCCTGTTCCCGCAACTGAAGTGCTATTTCCGATTGAGATCGTACCATTGGCGCCGGTCGCTCCCACGCTTCCGCTCTGAACGTTATTCACGTGGTAGAGGTTTACCCCTGCAATACCCAGTATGGTGTAGCTGCTGGCCACAGCCTGGGGATTGTAGTTATAGGTCGCCGTACCTGTACAACCTCCCGCACTTGCCACAGTCACTGTGTAATTGCCGGCAGCATTGGCGGTGCTGAGATTGATAGATTGCGTGGTTGCGCTGTTCGACCATAAGTATGACTGGGCAGTCAGCGATGAATTGGCAGTGAGGACAAGGCTATTGCAGAAATCATTGGCCGCATCCGAAGCAGTAATGGTTACTACAGGCGCAGAACCCATGGTGATGGTTGCAGCACTCGAGTTCACCGTCGAGGAACATCCGCTGATCACAGCACGGTATTGGGTAGTCTGGGTCAGGTTGGTATAGGTCTGCGAAACAGAGGTGTTCGCTAAATCCGTCCAGGTGGTTCCCCCGTTCGTGGAGAACTGCCATTTGACGATAGTACCTGACTGGCCTGACAGGATCATCGTACCGCTGTTGGTGGCGGAACATACCGTCGTACTTCCGCTCACGGTACCTCCCACTGCAGCGCTGTTCACCGTAATAGTAGCCACTGCCGAGTTTGCCGAAGCACAGACCCCGCTCAGCACGACTGCCCGGTATTGCCTTGTCTGGGTCAGGTTAGTATACGTCTGTGAGTTCGTTGTATTGCTGATCGTTGACCAGGTGCTTCCACCGTTGGTGGAGAACTCCCACCGGATCACATTTCCGGTCTGGCCCGATAAGGTCAGGGTGCCGCTGTTGCTGCCTGAACAGACCGTTGTGCTTCCGCTTACAGTACCTCCTACAGAAGCTGCGTTCACGGTGATGGTGGCCGCACTCGAGTTGACGGTGGAACATCCGCCGATCACTGCCCGGTATTGCCTTGTCTGGGTGAGGTTGCTGTAAGTCTGCGAAGTAGTCGTGTTTGCTATATCCGTCCAGGTGCTTCCTCCATTCGTAGAGAATTGCCATTTGGTGATGGTGCCTGACTGGCCGGACAGCGTTAATGTGCCACTATTACTACCGGTACATACGGTGGTGCTTCCACTTACTGTACCTCCTACAGCAGTAGCATTGACGGTAATGGTGGCCACAGCTGAATTTGCCACAGAACAGCTGCCACTCTGTACCACTGCCCGGTATTGCCTTGTCTGGGTCAGGTTGGTATAGCTCTGTGATGTTGTCGTGTTGCTGATCGTGGTCCAGGTGCTTCCGCCATTGGTGGAGAATTCCCACCGGATCACGCTTCCTGTTTGACCCGATAATGTCAGCATACCGCTGTTGCTTCCGGAGCAGACCGCTGCACTTCCGCTTACTGCACCGCCAACTGAGCTCGCATTGACGGTGATGGTGGCCGCACTTGAGTTCGCATTGGAACATCCACTGATCACAGCCCGGTATTGGGTGGTCTGGGTCAGGTTAGTGTAGGTCTGGGAAGTAGTCGTATTGCTGATCGTAGTCCAGGTGCTTCCGCCATTGGTGGAGAATTCCCACCGGACCACGCTTCCTGACTGACCGGATAAGGTCATCGTACCACTGTTGCTGCCGGAGCAGACCGTCGTGCTTCCGCTTACCGTGCCTCCTGTGGCGGCAGCATTTACAGTAATGGTAGCCAGGGATGAATAGGCCGAAGCGCAGACTCCGCTCATTACCAAAGCCCGGTATTGGGTGGTCTGCGTAAGGTTGGTATATGTCTGTGAACTGGTCGTATTGCTGATCGTTGACCAGGTGCTTCCGCCATTGGTGGTGAATTCCCACCGGATCACATTTCCTGTCTGGCCTGACAACGTCAGCGTGCCGCTGTTGCTGCCTGCGCAGACTGCTGTGCTTCCGCTGACCGTACCTCCGACTGAAGCCGGGTTCACTGTAATGGTAGCCGTACCCGAATTGACGGTAGAACATCCGCCGATCACAGCCCGGTACTGGGTAGTCTGTGTCAGGTTAGTGTAGGTCTGGGAAGCAGTGGTATTGCTGATCGTAGTCCAGGTGCTTCCGCCATTGGTGGAGAATTCCCACCGGATCACGCTTCCTGACTGACCCGACAGGGTCATCGTACCACTGTTGCTGCCAGTACAGACTGTCGTGCTTCCACCCACCGTGCCGCCTACTGCCACTGCATTTACAGTAATAGTAGCTGCGGATGAATTTGCCATACTACAAGCCCCGTTCTGCACGATTGCCTGGTATTGGGTGGTCTGCGTCAGATTAGTATAAGTCTGTGAGGTAGTGGTATTGCTGATCGTTGACCAGGTGCTTCCACCATTCGTGGAGGATTCCCACCGGATCACATTTCCTGTCTGGCCCGATAATGTCAGGGTGCCGCTGTTGCTGCCTGCACAGACTGCTGTGCTTCCGCTCACCGTACCTCCGGCAGAGGCCGGGCTGACCGTAATGGTAGCCGCTCCTGAGTTGGCGGAAGAACATCCGCCGATCACAGCGCGATATTGGGTAGTCTGCGTCAGGTTGCTATAAGCCTGCGAAGTTGTCGTGTTCGCGATATCCGACCAGGTGCTTCCGCCATTGGTGGACAGCTGCCATTTGATAATGGTGCCTGATTGACCGGACAAACTGACCGTACCGCTGTTGCTGCCAGTGCAGACAGTAGTGCTTCCACCTACCGTGCCGCCTACAGCCGCTGCATTCACGGTAATGGTAGCTGCGGCTGCATTTGCCGAAGTACATGTTCCGTTCTGCACGATTGCCTGGTATTGGGTAGTCTGGGTCAGATTAGTATAAGTCTGTGAAGTACTCGTATTGCTGATCGTTGACCAGGTGCTTCCTCCATCGGTGGAGAACTCCCACCGGATCACGCTTCCTGCCTGGCCCGATAATGTCAGGGTGCCGCTGTTGCTGCCTGCACAAACCGCTGTGCTTCCGCTCACCGTGCCTCCGACAGAGCTTGCATTCACTGTCACATTCGTCGTAGTCGTTGATGTACAACCAGACGCATAGGTCACAGTCACTGTATAAGTTCCACCCGCTGCTACAGTAGCATTGGAGATGATCGGGTTTTGCTGGGTAGACGAGAATCCATTCGGACCGCTCCAGCTATAAGTTGCTCCGCTGCTGGCGAACAGG